>Ga0207687_10000005_pt1 | contig 770649 bp, 670 predicted proteins | sample KBSM54metaG_FD_184399 | JGI IMG/M metagenome (GOLD analysis project Ga0207687, IMG submission 184399) | Miscanthus rhizosphere microbial communities from Kellogg Biological Station, Michigan, USA - KBS M5-4 metaG (SPAdes) (version 2) | ecosystem: Host-associated > Plants > Roots > Rhizosphere... | reverse complement strand
CGCTCAACCGTGGTCAGGCCATCCTCTCGACGCCCTTCGTCGATGTCGGCCTGCTTGACCCACTTCCGGATGGCGTGGGCCGATGGCTCGAACTCCCGCGACAACTCCTGCGCCGTTCGACCTCCCCTCACCATCTCCACCAACTGCTTCCGAAACTCCTTGCTGTACTCCGCGTGATATCGATTCTTTGTCTTTCTCATCGTGGTCACCTCTTCAATTCTCAAGGTGTCCACAAAATCGGGTCAACTCCATCACCGCGCAACTGCGCAACCGCGAGACTCCGCAACCGCGAACACGATATCCTTCCCCCATGTCCCGCAAAGAGCTGTTCGAAAAGGTATCGATGGAGCAGATTATCGGCGTCGTGCGCGAAGACAGCGTTGATGCCGCGGAGTCGGTGGCGGAGGCGTTCGCGAGGAATGGGATTCGGATCCTCGAGGTGACGCTGACGACGCCTGAGGCGTTCGATCTGATCGCGAAATTTGCGCAGAAGTACGCCCCACTCGACGTCGTCATCGCCGCCGGCACCGTGCGCAATGCCAACGATGCGGCGCAGGCGCGGCGCGCAGGCGCTCAGATCATCGTCTCGCCTCACACCGACGTACACGTGATCGAGTACGCCAACGAGCACGACCTGCTGTGCGTCGCCGGGGCTGGCACGGCCACGGAGATCATTCGTGCGTGGGAAGCGGGGTGCGACGTCGTCAAAGTTTTCCCTGCGCTGTATCTCGGCGGACCTGACTACATCCGCACGCTGCGCGGCCCGATTCGCGACGTCCCGATGCTGGCCGGCGGACCGGTTCCGCTCGACACCATCGAGAGCTACCTCGACGCCGGCTGCATCGCCGTCAACCTCGGCGCCACGCTGGCCGTGCCCGAGCTCGTGCGCACCGAACAGTGGGACGAGATCGGCCGCCGCGCGCTGCTGGCCACGTCGATCATCCAGTCGCGCAACGTCGACATCGCATCCGATTCCTACGTGCACTGATCGTGAGCGGCTCGATTCAGAAGGCCTATCTCGTTCCCGGGCAGCCGCACATTCTGCTGGCGCCCGACCGCAACGCCGGCTGGGCGTCGCTGAAGCAGAGCTACGAGGCGATCGGCCGCGAGATCGAGCGCTCCGGCGCCGAATTGATGCTGCTCTATTCGACGCAGTGGTTCTCCGTCATCGGTCACTTGTTTCAGACCGATCCGAACCCGAAGTGGACGCTCGTCGATCAGAACTGGTACCAGTTCGGCGAGATCCCATACTCCTTCCGCATCGATCCGGAATTCGGAAAACTCTACGCCTCCGTCTGCAAAGACCTCGGCATGCAAACCGCGACGGTCGATTACCACGGCTTTCCCATCGACACCGGCACCGTCGTCGCGCTCAAGCTGCTCAATCCGAACAACGCGATTCCCGCCTCGGTCGTCTCGTGCAACATCTACGCGGAGCGCGATGAAACGCGCGCGCTCGGCCGCGCCGCGCGCACGGCGATCGATCGCTACGGCAAGAAGACGATCGTGGTCGTGGTGACGAATCTTTCCAACCGCTACGAAGTCGGCGAAATCGACATCGCGAACGATCACATCTCCTCATCGAAGGACGACGAGTGGAACCGCAAGATCCTGGAGATGCTCGGCGAAGGGCGTCTCGAAGACGTCGCCCAGGTGGCGCGCGAGTTCGGCCGCGAGGCCAACGCCGACATGGGGTTCAAAGCGATCTGGTGGCTTGCCGCGCTGGCCGGCGAAAACAATAAATACGACGGCAAAGTGTGGAACTACCAGCCGGTCTGGGGCACCGGAAACGGCATCGTCGAGCTGACTCCGAATCCGAACAAAGAGCTCGACTTCGAAAAAGAATTCGACGAAGGGCCGGTCGAGATTGGGACGGGACTGGAGTCGCACAACGTGATCGAAGGCGGACCGGACGTTGGCCGCGCCAGCGAGATGTCGTCGCAGGAGGAGTGGCCGGAGGATCGCGCTCCGATCGTTGCCTCGAACGCAGCATCTCCCGTCGGCGCGTATCCGCACGCGCGCCGCGTCGGCGATCTGCTGTTCCTTTCCGGCATCGGTCCCCGCCGTCCGGTCACGAACGAAATCCCCTCGGGCATCGAAGCGCAGACGCGCGCCACGATCGATAACGTCAAAGCAATTCTCGAAGCGGCCGGCAGTTCGCTGGAGAAAATTCTCGACGTGACTGTCTATCTCACTGACATGAAGGGCGACTTCGAGCGATTCAACCGTGTCTATGCCGAGGTGCTGGGGAAAGTGCAGCCGACGCGAACTACGGTGGGCGTCGACTCGCTGCCGACGCCGATCTCCGTCGAAATGAAAATCATCGCAGCCGTCTGATGCCACTGATCGACATATCGCCCGTCATCGACGCCACAATCAACGTCTGGCCGGGCGACACACCGTTCGTGCGCACGATCAACGCCGACATGCACGCCGGCGACAACCTGACCCTGAGCGACATGCGCGTTTCGCTGCACGTCGGCGCGCACGCCGATGCACCGAGCCATTACGTCACGGACGGCGCCGATATCGCCGCGCGCCATCTCGACCTCTACCTCGGACGCTGCATCGTCGTCCACGTCGACGTCCCGCGCGGTGAACGCATCACCTCCGATCACGTCGCCGACAAGATCGAAGCGCTCTGCGCGCCACGCATCCTCTTCCGCACCGGCACGTTCCCCGATCACTGCAACTGGAACAACGACTTCGCCAGCCTCTCGCCCGAACTGGTCGACGATCTCTATCACCACGGCGTCCGCCTCATCGGCATCGACACCCCCTCGGTCGATCCCTTCGATTCGAAAGCGCTCGAAGCGCATCAAGCCTTCGCGAAAAACGACATGGCCATGCTGGAAGGCCTCGTACTCGACGGCATCGAAGAAGGCGAGTACGAACTGATCGCGCTCCCGCTACGCATCAAAGGCGCGGATGCAAGTCCGGTTCGCGCGGTTTTGCGGACGTTGTAGAGCTGCGCAAGCTGTCATCCTGAGCCGCCGAAGGACGGTCGAAGGACCCCCTACCTGCTAACCCGGTTGGGTGGCGTTATCAGCGGGGGGTCCTTCGGCCGTGCTTCGCCGGCTCAGGATGACAGTTTTCACCTCACCGCGCGCATCTGGTACCCCATCGCAGTCGCTGCGAATCCCGCCTCGGTTAAATAAGGTCCGAGGGCTGACTTCGCAGCCGGCGCATCATTGATTTGCGCAATCAACAGCGCTCGGCGCAAGCCGTTCGTCACCAGCGATGCCAGGGTTTTTGCGATTTCGCGCGCCATTGTTCCGCGCATCGGTTCGTCCTCGGGGAGGAAGACGCTGAGCTGCTTTTCGCCGCGGCCGACGTAGGCGCCGAGCAGGCCGTTGACGAGGATGACGCTGGCGCCCGGGACGCGCATCAAGCCTGGAGTCGGCCATTTGAGCAGCGCGCCGTAGGGGTTGGCGGGATCGGTAGCGGCGAGCATGACCGTCTCCGGCTCGTCGGGCTCATCGCGATAGGAGCGAAGGAGATCGAGCGATCCGGCGGTGCCGAACTGCGTGGCGCCGAAGCCAGCCACGAAGTAACCGCGGCGGATGCGGCCTGACTCCTCCATCGCTTTGAGGACGGGATAAATCGCGCTGAAGCCGCCCGGCACCGACTCCACCGCCGCCGCCTCGCGAACGATGATGCCGTAGCGCGCCAGGAGCTGATGCGCGATCGCGCTGGCGCGCTCCGTTGCCGTTCCTCGGGGCGGCGGGAGCAGCGACCAGCGGCCCTGCGTCGACGGCGGCGCGATGCGGCGCGAGCGAAATGCCTGCGTGCGCGGCGCTTTCTTCGGGCGCGTGTAGGCGCGCAGCGCGTGGAAGGTGTCGTTCGTGATCACGCCGCGCCAGACCAGGTTCCACAGCGCGTCGACGACGTCGTTCGCAAAGCCGCCGAGCGCGGTTTGAATCTGCGCGAAGAACGACGCACCGCTTCCGCGCAGGTGATCGACGATTCGCTGCTCCAACTCGGTGAGTTCCGCCGTCGACGCGTCATGCAGCAGCGGCAGATGATCGGTAAGGTACAGCGCGATCCGTCCATCGCGTTCGCCGATCGGCTCGACGCCAGTCCAGACGATTTCGCCGGCGGCGCTGAGCGTATCGAGGTCCGACGGTTTGTAGCCGTCGATGCGCGCGGCGAGGATTTCGGATTCGAAGATCGACGCCGGCATCGCGGCGCCCTGGAGCGCTTCGATCACTTCGAGCAGGCCTTCGAGGCCGCGGCGTTTCTTCGTGACCAGCTGCCAGCCGGTAATGAGGCGCGTGTACGCGGCGGTGTCGACCGGCTCGACTTCCTTGCGCAGCTTCGCCAGCGAACGCATGCGGATCGATCGCAGCACCTCGGCTTCGCACCATTCGCGCTGCGTTCCGCCGGGACGGAACTCACCTTCCACGAGCCGTCCGCGTTCGACGAAGCGCTCCAGGGACGCCGTAACGACCGCGACGCCGAGGCCGTAGCGCCGCGCGACGTCCTGCGGCGTGAACGGACCGTGCGTGCGTGCGAAACGGAGCACGAGATCGCCGGCCGGATCGGCAACCGGCTGGAGGTAGCGATCGGCGAGGCCTTGCGGAAGCGGGACGCCGAGGGCGTCGCGATAGCGACTGGCGTCTTCGATGGCGATGAAACGCTTTTCGCGCGCGATCGGAATCTCGATGATGCGGCGCGCCTTGGCCAGCTCGCGCGTGGCGTCCTTCGCGTCGACCAGCGATCGCGCGGCGATTTCGTCGAGCGACAGATCGCCGAGGCGGAGCAGGAGATCGTGAAGTGCATCGACCGATTTCGCTTTGTGGCGTTCATCGAGATGCTGCAGTTCCAGCTCCAGCGCGTACAGCGCGTCGGCATCGAGCAGCTCGCGCAACTCCGGCTCGCCGAGAAGCTCGCGAAGCTGGGCTTGATCGATCGCTAGCGCCTGGGCGCGGCGTTCGGCCAGCGGTGCATCGCCGTCGTAGATGAAATTCGCGACGTAGCGGAAGAGCAGGGAGCCGGCGAACGGCGACGGCTTTTCCGTATCGGCAACGACGACGCGGATGTTCCGCTGCTGGATCTTCTTCATCGTCGCCACGAGCGCGGGGACGTCGAAGACGTCGCGCAGCACCTCGCGATACGTTTCGAGGATGATCGGGAACGATCCGAAGCGCGACGCGACCTGCAGCAGGTCGTACGCGCGTTTGCGCTGCTGCCAGAGCGGTGTGCGGCGGTCCGGGCGATAGCGCGGCAGCAGCAGCGCGCGGGCCGCGGCTTCGCGAAACTTCGCCGCGAACATGGAGCTGGCTCCGAGCTGGCGGACGACGAGTTGCTCGACTTCATCGGCGTCGGGGATGACCAGCTCCGCGCGCGGCGCCGCATCCGTATCGGGGAAGCGGACGATGAAGCCGTCGTCGCTCCACATCGTCTCGACGTCGATCTGCAGTTCGTTGCGCACTTTCGCCGTCACCGCCATCGCCCACGGCGCGTGAATGCGGCCGCCGAACGGGGTGAGGACGCAGACGCGCCAGTCGCCGAGGTCGTCGAGCACGCGCTCGATGACGATGGTGCGATCGTCGGGGATCGCGCCGGTGGCGGCCTGCTGATCGTCGAGATATTGCAGAAAGTTCTTCGCGGCCAGCTCGCCGAGGTCGTGTTTCGAAGTAAGTCGCTTGATTGCGGCGGCCGGTTGCATCGCGCCAACTTCGCGCACGAGCGCGCCGATCGCTTCGCCGAACGGGACGGTGCGTTCAGCGGCGTCGGCCTTCCAGAACGGCATCTTCCCCGGCTCGCCCGGCGCGGGGGTGACCAGCACGCGATCGTGCGTGATCTCCTCGATGCGCCAGGTCGACGCGCCGAGGAGGAACGTCTCGCCGACGCGCGACTCGAACACCATCTCCTCATCGAGCTCGCCGACGCGCGCGCTCTGCATCTTCTCGCCGCCGGCCAGGAAGACGCCGAAGAGGCCGCGGTCCGGAATCGTGCCGCCGCTGGTGATCGCTACGCGCTTCGAACCGGGCCGCGGCGTGAGGATGTTCGTCACGCGATCCCACGTCACGCGCGGCCGCAGCTCAGCGAATTCGTCCGAGGGGTAGAGGCCGGAGAGCATGTCCAGGACGCCGTCGAAGGAGGTGCGCGCCAGCTCCGAAAACGGCGCGGCCTGACGGACGAAGGCGTACAACTCATCGGCGTGCCACGGCTCGACAGCAATCATCGCCACGAGCTGTTGCGCGAGCACATCGAGCGGATTGCGCGGATACCGCGTCGGTTCGATCGCCCCGCGATGCATCGCCTCGGTGACCGCCGCGCAGGCGAGCAGATCGCCGCGAAATTTGGGAAAGATGATTCCTTCGCTGACCGTGCCGACCTGGTGCGAGGCGCGGCCGATGCGCTGCATCCCGCTGGCGATCGACGGCGGCGCTTCGATCTGGATGACGAGATCGATCGCGCCCATGTCGATTCCCAATTCGAGCGACGAGGTGGCGACAAGCGCGGGAAGCCGTCCCGACTTGAGGTTGTCTTCGATCTCGATGCGCTGCGCGCGGGCAATCGATCCGTGATGCGCCTGCACCAGAACTTCGCCTGCAAGCTCGTTCAGCGCACCCGCAAGCCGCTCCGCGAGACGCCGCGAGTTGACGAAGATGAGCGTCGATCGATGTGCGCGAATCAGCTCCAATAGCCGCGGGTGAATGGCCGGCCAGATCGACGCGCGAACTGTTCCTCCAGCCGGCCCGCTCGGCACCTCATCGCGCGAGTACTCGTTGAGCTTGGCCATCTCCTCGACCGGCACTTCGACGTGGAGGGAGAGTTGTTTTCTCTCGTTCGTGTTGATGATGGCGGTCTCGCGGTAGCGCGGTTGCGCGGTCTCGCGGTGTTCGGATTCATCGCCCGCCGCGAGACCGCGAGACCGGGAGACCTTGCAACCGCCAAGGTACTTCGCCACCTCTTCCAGCGGATTCTGCGTCGCGGACAGCCCGATCCGCTGCGGCGGCTTGTCCGCCAGTCGCGAGAGGCGCTCCAGCGAGAGCGCCAGATGCGCGCCGCGCTTGTTCGGAACGAGGGCGTGCACCTCGTCGACGATGATCGTCTCCACGCCGCGCAGCATTTCGCGGACGTTCGAGGTCAGCATCAGATAGATCGACTCGGGAGTGGTGATGAGGATGTCGGCCGGATCGCGAAGGAAGCGGGCGCGGTCCGCCGGCGGCGTATCGCCGCTGCGGATGCCGATCGACGGCAGCACGAACTCCTCGCCCCGCTCCGAGGCGAGATTGGCGATTCCGGTGAGTGGCGCGCGCAGGTTGCGCTCGACGTCGACCGCCAGCGCTTTCAGCGGCGAGATGTAGATGACCCGGCAGCGGCGCTCCTTCGGCGGGCGCGGCGCGAACATCAATCGATCGAGCGCCCAGAGGAACGCGGTCAGCGTTTTGCCGCTGCCGGTCGGCGCGAAAATCAGCGTCCAGTCGCCGCGGGCGATGGCCGGCCAGCCCATCGCCTGCGCCTTCGTCGGCGTGCGAAAAACGCCGGTGAACCAGTCGCGTACGGCCGGATGAAACGGCTGCATTGCGGCATCCAGCGCCTCGTTTTCGTTCCGTTTTCGCGAAGTAGTCAACGTGTGAACCTTCCCGCCGCGCTGGACTTTAAGTTCTTGCGCTGCAAGAATAGTCTCCCTCCAGGGCGACCAACACTCAGCGGGCGAAGGACAGGGATGCGGCTCAAAGTGCTCGGCGCGTACGGCGCGTCAGACGCTGAACATAATCTGACGGGCTACCTGATCGACGACTGGCTCGCGGTCGATGCCGGCACGCTCACTTCGAAGCTGTCGTTCGCCCAGCAGGCCCGCATCCAGGCGGTCTTCATCACGCATACACATGCAGATCACATACGCGATCTGCCGCACCTGATCCACAACCGCTTCAGCCAGCAGGCCGGCCCGCTGACCGTCTTCGCAGCCAAAGATGTGATGGAGCTGCTGATCAGCAACGTGTTCAACGGGATCGTCTGGCCCGACTTTTCGAAGCTGGTCTCGCCGCTAACGAAGGCTCCGGCCGTGATTTACCGCCCGGTAACGCCCGGCAAGAAGGTGACGATCAACGACGTCGGCCTCACCGCGGTCAACGTGAATCACCAGATCCCCGCGGCCGGCGTGATCGTGGAGATGAACGGCCAGGCCATCACATTCACCGGCGACACCGGCCCGACCTCGGAGATCTGGAAGCGCACGAACAAAACCGCGAACGTGGTCGCGGTGGTGACGGAGGCGTCGTTCCCCAACGACCAGCAATCGCTCGCCGACGAAACCGCACACCTCTCCCCAAATACCTTCGGTGACGAGCTGAAAAAGATCACCGTCGACGCCCCCGTCTACGCCAGCCATCGCAAGATTCCGTTCGAGCGGGACATCGAGTCGCAGATTCGCAATCTGCGCGATCGCCGGGCGCGTGTGCTGCTGGAGAAGAATTACACGCTGTAAACTGGGTCGCGATCGGTATGATGTATCATCATACACATGACTCGCGCGAAAGTTGCCATCACCGTTGACGAAGACGCTCTGACCGAAGTCGATCGGCTCGTGCAGATCGGTGTTTTCCCAAATCGCAGTCAGGCATTCGAAGTCGCTGTTAAAGAACGCCTCGCTCGTATGCGGCGATCGCGACTGGCGAGCGAGTGCGCGAAGCTCGATCGAGCCGAAGAGCAGGCCCTCGCCGACGAAGTCTATGCAGGAGAGGTCGAGTGGCCCGAATACTGAGGGGCGACATCATCTGGGCTGACCTCGATCCTACGATCGGTAATGAACAAGCTGGTGTACGCCCCGTGATCGTGTTGAGTCACGACGTATTCAACGAGAGGTCCGGCACCGTCATCGCGATTGCCGTCACGAGCAAAGAGCCTCGCGCGAGCTTTCCACTCACGCTCGAACTAACCAGTGCGAAATTACCGAAACGATCCTGGGCGAAGATCGGGCAGGTCCGGACGATATCCGTCGCACGCCTGAGCAGAAAGCTTGGTCGAATTTCTCCGGAGGAGCTGGACCGGATCGTCGAGGGTCTCAACGAAATCGTGAGCGCCTAAGGCTGCACCCCAATCTCCGCCGCCACCGCCCGCGCGTCGAACACCTCCCCACCCTTGATCACCGTCACTACGCGGCGCACATCGCGGATGTTGGTGGACGGATCGCCGTCGATGATGTCGAGGTCCGCCAGTTTGCCGGGAGCGATCGAGCCGAGGATGTCGTCGTGCTTCATGACGCTCGCGGCGCCGAGGGTGGCGATGCGGAGCACCTCGACGGGAGAAATCCCGGCCTGGACGTACAGCTCGAGCTCACGATGCAGTGAGAAGCCGGCCATCGCGTCGGTGCCGGCGACGATCGGAATGTGATTGTCGTAGAGCGCCTTCACCATCGCCAGGACGTTGCGGAACGAATCGCGGTAGCGCTGGTCCATCCCCTCGGGGACCGGCAGACCGCCGGCGAGAAAGCCGCGGCGCACCTGCGGCGGCAACCGGTCGGCGATTGATGCGTAGCTCGGCGACATCGTCCCCTTGCGCGAGGTGAACATTCCTTCGAAGATCGAAACGGTCGGATCGATGACCGTCTTTTTCTCGCGCAGCAGATCGAGGAACGCCTGCACCGGCGCCGACTTCAGATCGAGCGTGGCGGCGCGTTCGGCGACCGCTGTGAATCGCACCGGCGTGCGCGTGTCCGCAACGTCCAGCCAGAAATTGAGGAAGAGGAAGTTGGTGTGCTGGATCTCATCGTATCCCGCCCGCACTGCCTCTTCGGCGCGCATGAACGCGGGGATATGGCCGCTCACGCGCAAGCCGTGCGCGTGGGCTGACGCGGTGATGACAGGGACCAGCTCCGGCTTGACCGAGCTGTAGATCTTGATCTGCTCGTAGCCGAGCTTCGCGTAGTTGTCGACCGCGGCGCGGGCCTGATCCGCCGTATCGACCAGCACCTTCGTCGGCCCGGCGTACTTCCCCGGCCCGTCGATGATGCCGGCCATCACGACGCGCGGCCCGATCGCGGCGCCGCTGTCCCACTTCTTCCGAAGGTCGATCAAGAAATCGGTGTCGTTGGCCATGTCGCGCACCGAGGTCACGCCGTTGGCGATATCGAGCATGCCGTCGTCGTCGGAGTTGTGCGTGTGCATGTCCCACAAGCCAGGGATGACCGTGCGCCCCGCCGCGTCGATGCGCTCGAAGCCGTCCGGCGCCGCGATTCCCGCGCCGACGCTTTCGATGCGATTTCCGCGAATGACGATCGTCGTGTTCGACGTCGTCGTCATCGTGACGGGATCGAACAGCCGCGCGTTCGTGATGACGATGCCGCCGCCGGCCGGCACATGCGTCAGACGCGTCGCCGCAGCCGAGACCTCTTCGTTCCGCCATTTGTCCTGCGCCGTCAGCAGTTGCGGGATCACCGAATCCCAGCCGTCGGCGATCACCGACGACCACGACGATGCCGATGCGAACAGCTCGTGATGGTCATCGAGCCACACGGGGGACGGCGTGAATCCGAGTCCGCCGATCTCATAGCAGGTGACGTGCTGCGATTTTCCGCCAGCGGAGACGCTCAGATCACCAACTCTGCGGATCGACGCCTCGCCCGCCGGCAGCAGCGCGATCTTCTGATTCGGCGCCGCCAGCAGCGCCCGCGCCAGCACCGCCGTCTCCTCGGGTGGACCGTACATCGAGACGTAGAAGCCCGCTTTCCCGCTGCCGCTCTCCGCGCCGTTCGCCCACGCGCCGTTCGCGAAGGTCTCGTTCACCGGCACCTTCAGGTAATCGTTGCCCTCTGTCTTCAGCGACGTCGTGACCGACTGCGCGTCGGTCGTCATCACCGTATGCGTCTTCGGCCCGCGCCCGCGGTCGTTGAACTCGAAATCGATCGTCCGCGTATCGCCGCTCGTGGTCACCGTCTCCTGGCCCGCGCGATGTCCGCCGAGGATGAACGCGCGAGTTTGAGGAGGCGTGGTGTGAGCGCAGGCGGCAAGCGTGACGGCGAGCAGAGCGAGAACTCGGATTCGCATTCGCGAAGTGTACGATTTCGTTCCGATGTCCGACGCCGTATCCGAGGCGGAAAAGCCGCCGATCTTCAAGACGGCAGGCTTGCTGGTGGCCGTGACGTTGCTCGTAGTGGCCTTCCTTGTCCTTCTTCAATGGGCTTGGTTCGACGTTCCCATCCATATGCCGATTGACCTTGAGCACAAGGGGGTGCCCGCCGGCCGCGACTGGCTTGTCAGAAACTTCGAAGCAGAGGAGAAGCGAGCTTGGGCGGAGCTATCTCCCACCGTTGATATCGCGATCACGGACTCCTTTGGCGCGATCAGGATGCGCGAGGTCAGCCGCCTCTCCGGCGAGAACGGCTGGACGATGACGAACGGCTCAGAGGAGGACCGCCCTGCCTCGGTCTACAAGTTCATCACGTTCACGCCTGTCACGGGAGAGCGCTACCAGATTCGCGTATCCGTCGTAAAAGGATGCGCCGGCGCCAACGCGTTGTCGCCGGTCTTCTTCATCGACCTGCCTACAGCAGTTCCCTGACTTCAACCACTGGCGTTTGCGGCGGGAACGACGCCGCGGCTCAGGCCGCGTTCGGTCAGCAAACGACGGCAGTACTCAGCCTGTCCGGCCAGGACCTCGAAGAGAAGTCCCTGCAAGCAAACGTTGGACGGTGGCTGCTGAGGAAACGGCTCTGGCGTGATCTCGAACTCGATTTCCTCGGCTGCCAGCAACCGTTCGACGACTTGCGCTTCCGCTACATTCGCCGCGATGAAAATCGGCTCCCGCATCGCCGTATCGTAGACCGATACAATCCTCCGCCATGCCGCGCACGCCGGTCACGGTGCTGATTCACACTCTCGACGAGATCGAGAACATCGAGGCGTGCATTCGCTCCGTCGAGTGGGCTGACGAGATCTACCTGCTCGACTCGTTCTCGAAAGACGGAACGATCGAGCTGGTGCGCGAGAAGTTTCCGCGCGTCCGCATCGAGCAGCGCGAATACCTCGGCGCGGCATCGCAGAAGAACTATGGGATCGACCGGTCGACGCACGACTGGATCTTTGTCATCGATGCCGACGAGCGCGTCACACCGAGGCTGCGCGACGAGATGCTCCGCACGCTGGAAGGTCCGCTCGATTTCTGGGCCTACTCCGTCGGCCGTCTGAACTTCATGCTGGGCAAGCCGGTGCGGTTCTCGGGTCTGCAGCGCGACCGCGTCACCCGGCTCTTTCACAAGCGTCACGCCCGCTATCCGAACAAACGCGTTCACGCCGACCTGCTCGTCGACGGCGCCACCGGCCGCCTGAACGCGAAGATGGATCACTACTACATCCGCACCTTCGACCACATGATCGCCAAGATGACGCGCTACGCGAACTGGGGCGCCGCGCAGATGTACATCGACGGCAAGACTACGAACCTCCTCGGCATCCTCGGCCATCCCATCGCCAAGTTCGTCCGCGACTTCATCATCAACCTCGGTTTCCTCGACGGCACGCGAGGCCTGATCTCCGTCGGCATGCACGTCTACTATACGTTCCTGAAGTACGCAAAATTGTGGGAACTGACGCAGCTCAAACGTCAGGGGAAGCCCGTCCCTCTGCCGAAACTCGACGAAGGGGAAGGGCGGTGGGAGTTACCGTGGGTGAAGGAGTAGCCCAATGGGTTTCTGCTATGAGATGGAACTTGCAATCAATTGGAAACGCGCAAAAGCGCTGAAGCAGCTCGAGAACATTGCTCCCTTGGAGTAGGAAATGACGAAACAGTTAATCCGTGTCGTAAGTGCCAAGTACGTTCGCGCGCATCAGTTGCGAATCGAGTTCTCAGACGGCGCTGAAAAGACCATCGACTTCTCGCGATGGCTTCACGGCGAGGTCTTTCAACCACTTGCGGACAAGCGTGAATTCAAACGCTTCTTCGTCGCCGGCGGCACAGTGTGTTGGCCCAATGGCGCTGACATCGCCCCAGAGACTCTTCGCGCTTCGGAAGACGCTGCCAACGCCGCATAGGAGAGGTAGCGAAACATTCACGTCGCGAAGCGGCGGTGGATCCGGCGGCCGGAGACGACGGCGATGATCGGCGATCCGACGAGTCCGATGACAACAAGACCGAGCTGAAGCCATATCGACCAATCGTCGCCATACGGTCCGCAAATGCCAAAGAGACCTGACTTCGTGACATCCGACAGCTTTCCGGCAGACCAGAATGCTGCGGTCGTCGTCGCGAGCGCGATGCCGATACCGATGAGGGCGGAAATGATTACGGGAAGCTTCTTTTTCATCGCGTTCTCTTCGGCTTCTGAACCGCCCGCATCGCCTCGGCGACTTCGGCCGGGACGTTCCTTTGCTCGAGATCGATCTCTTTGATGGCGATGCCGCCTTCGAATTTCCACGTGTGCTTCGGGCGGTAGACGCCGATGTCGTGGATGCGGGAGCCGGCGACGAAGCGGATGGCGCCGCGGCGGTAGTCGAAGGCGCGGCCGTTGCGGGTGTGGATGGCGGCGTCGATGCGGTAGGTGCCGGCGACGAGATCGAGGGCGGGCATGATGAAGCGCACGCGTCCGTTCGATTCGAGGCGCTCCGGCATCAGGCCTTCCAAGTCGGTGTTCGTTCCGTACACGCAGGTTCCGTCGGCGTGGTAGATGCCAATGCCGAAGACGAAATCGTCCTGCGGCACGCGGACTGTGACGTCCATCTCGATGGCGACCGGAGTCCCGGGGCCGAGGGCGACCAGCTCGTTGCCGCGGGTATCGACGAGGGCGACGCGGGACAACACCACTTCGCCGGAGCCCCAGCGCTCCTCTTCATTCGGATCGTCGCGCGGAGGCTCGATCGTTTTCGTTTCCGCGGTTCGGGGCGCGGCGGTTTGGGTCGATGAAACCGCTTGCAGATACGCATCGACGACGCGGACCGGATCGCCGATCGTTTCAGGCTCGCCGTGATCGAGCCAGAGCGCGCGGTCGCAGAGGTTCCGCACCTGGTCGAGCTGGTGGGTGACGAAAACGAGCGTCACGCCGCGGTACTTCATCTCCTGAATCTTGGCCACGCACTTGGCGGAGAACTCTTCGTCGCCGACGGAGAGCACCTCATCGATCAGCAGGACGTCGGGATCGACGTGAACGGCGACGGCAAATCCCAGGCGGACGTACATGCCTGAGGAGTAAGTCTTGACGGGCTGGTCGATGAACTCGGGGATGCCGGAGAAGGCGACGATCTGATCGAAGCGCGCGTCGATCTCTTTGCGAGAGAGGCCGAGCATGATGCCGTTGATGTAGATGTTTTCCCGGCCGGTGATCTCGGGATGAAAGCCGGCGCCAAGCTCGATGAGCGCAGCCACCCGGCCGTTCACGCGCACGCTGCCGGTGGTCGGCTTGAGGATTCCGGAGATGAGCTTGAGCAGCGTCGATTTGCCCGAGCCGTTGCGACCGATGATGCCGAACGCTTCGCCGCGATCGACGGCGAACGAAACGTCGCGCACCGCCTCCACGCTGGTCTCCGGCGTCAGCGCGAGATCGCGTTTGAGCAGCGCGCTCTTCAGTGTCGCGAACTGCGAGCCGCGGCCCCAAAGCCGGTAGGATTTGGAGACGTTGGTGAGGGCGATGGCGTAGTCGGACAAGTTGTTCCCACTTTAAGTTAGGAGGCCTAAATCGCTTCCGCCAGCGTATCCCTCAGCCTTCCGAATACGGCAATCCCCATCGCTACCGACACGAACGCGTAGGCGATCATCAGCAGCGTGTCGGCGATACCGGGGAGGTGGCCGAAGAAGAGCACGTCCTGGTAGGAGACGACAAACGGCGTCATCGGGTTGAGCCGCAGTAAGGCGCGGAAGGGACGCGAGGCTACCTTGTCGATGAGGTACAGGATCGGCGTTACGAAGAAGCCGAGCTGCATCAGGTTGGTGAGGATGTCGCGCAGATCGCGAAAGAGCACCGACATCGAAGCGACGGTCATGGCGATGCCGGCAACGAAGAGGGTTTGCAGGACCATCAGAAACGGGACGAGCAGGATGGTGATGCTGATCGTGATGTCGCCGTGCAGCGCGAATCCGAGCGTGGCGAGGAGCAGGATCGGCATCGCCAGCGCGAAATGCACCAGATGCGACGCCACCGTCACCAGCGGCAACGCCTCGGCGGGAAACATCACTTTCTTGATCAGGCCCGCATTCGACGAGATGGCGGTCGTCGATTCGAGAACCGCGGCGGAGAAGAATGTCCACGGCAGGATGCCGGCGAAGAGAAACAGCGGATAGGGGCGGATTACGTTCGACGGAAAGAAGAACGTGAAGACGACGGTGTAGACGGTGAGCAGCAGCAGCGGATTGGCGAGCGACCAGAAAAACCCGAGGATCGAGCCGCGGTAACGCGCCTTCAGATCGCGCGCGGTGAGGGCGGCGATGAGCTGGCGATAGCGGTAGAGAGTGCGGAGTTCTTCCATAACTTCGCGCTTCGCGCGCGTTGTCGGTTGTCGGTTGATTGCGCTTCGCGCGTTGTTCGTTGCTGCGGCGCGCGTGGTCAGCGTTTACATATTAGTTTGAACGGGCTGGCGGCGCTGACAACGGACCGAGCCCCGACAACGCGCGAAGCGGCAACCAACCGACAACCGACAACGCGCGCGCAGCGCGAAGTTACGCGTCGTCCGTAACGATCAGCATGATCGTCGTTCCGCCGATCTGGAACTCCGACTTGTCCTGCAGTTCCCTCGGCGTGGCGATCTTGCTGCCGTCGACGAGCGTTCCGTTCGTCGATTTCAGGTCTTCGAGGATGACGAGCTGATCGCGCACTTCGATCGAAGCGTGCTGACGGGAGGCTTCGCTGTCGTTGATGGTGAGATCGGCGCCGGAGCGGCCGATGGTCAGGTGCGGCTTTTCGACGCGGTAAACCATCCCTGCATCGGGCCCGGCGATGATGGCGAGGGAGAGGCGGCGTCCCTTGGGAAGCTGCGGAGCGAGCAGCGGGCCGGTGTCTCTGTCCGGCAGCGGCGATTGCGCGGTCGTATCGGGCGGCTCGGGAGCGCGCGTCTGCGGCTCTTCGCGGCGGGTGAAGGTCGTGTCGCCGATCGACGTCTCAGGTTTCGGGGCGAAGGCGGGATTGTGAATCTCGAAGATGCTCTGGCACTTCGCGCATTTGATCTTCTTCGCCGGCTTCCGCTCGAAGCGCTCCTCGTCGTACTGGTACCGCGCGTGACAACTCGTGCACTCGATGATCAACGGCCGTCCTCGCCCAACGGAAGTGGCGCGACGATAGCAGGCGTTCGGCTCGCATACAATCCCGCGTTCCCGAAGGAGAGCGTCATGAAACGACTTCTCATCGTTCTTGCAGCGGCCGCCGCGGCCTGCCAGACATCGACGACGACTACCACGCCCGCGCCGAAGGCCGCTCCGGCGACGACTGCGACTCCCGCACCGAATATGACTCCGACTATGTCCACCTCGCTGCCACCCATCGCTGGAATGCCATCCTCATCGCTGGCGGTCGCGCCGGACGTCGCGCAACGGATGGCGCAACTGCCGCGCACGGTCATCGATTACGACCGCTCGCTGCTCAACGACAACGAGCGGCAGGTCGTGGCCAAACTGATCGATGCATCGAAACAGATCGACGAGATCTACTGGCGCCAGGTGTCGGAGGAGAACCCGGCGTGGCGCGAGCAGTTGGCGAAGACGGGAGGGCCGGCGTATGACTACTTCGTCGCCAACAAAGGTCCGTGGGACCGATTGAAAAACGACGAGCCCTTCATCGGCACGATGAAGAAGCCTGAGGGCGCCGCTTTCTATCCGACGGACATGACGAAGGAAGAATTCGAGCGCTATGTGGCGCAGCATCCGGCGCAGAAGGACGAGCTGCAGGGACTCTTCACCGTCGTTCGCCGCGACGGCACGAACCTCGTGGGGATTCCGTACTCCGCGTTCTACAAAGACTTCCTCGATCCGGCCGCGGCGAAGCTGCGCGAGGCGGCGGCGATCACGAACGATCCGACGCTGAAACGCTTCCTGACGCTGCGCGCCGACGCGCTCGCGTCCAACGACTATCGCGACAGCGACATGGCGTGGATGGATCTGGCGGGCAACATCGAGGTGGTGATCGGGCCGTACGAGGTCTACGAAGACAATCTTTTCAATTACAAGGCGGCGTTCGAGTCGTTCGTCACCGTCGTCGACAAGCCGGAGAGCGCGAAACTGGCGGCGTACGCGCACGCGCTGCCGGACATGGAGCGCAATCTTCCGGAGCCGGAGCAGTACAAGAATCCGAACCGCGGCAGCGAGTCGCCGATCAAGGTCGTGCAGGAGCTCTACACCGCGGGCGACGCGCGCCGCGGCGTCCAGACGGCGGCCTTCAATCTGCCGAACGACGAATTCGTCCGTGAGAAAAAGGGATCGAAGAAGGTCCTGCTCAAAAACGTGATGGATGCGAAGTTCCGCCAGAGCGGCCAGCCGATCGCGATGCGCGTTCTCGAGCCGTCGCTGACCAGCCTCGTCTCGTTCGACGCGTTCTTCAACCACGTGCTCTTCCACGAGCTCTCGCACGGCCTCGGGCCCGGCTTCCTGACGCAGCTGGATGGCAAACGCGTGGAAGTGCGCATCCCGCTCAAGGAGCTCTACTCGACGATCGAAGAATGCAAAGCCGACGTCCTCGGCATCTGGAACCTGATCTACGCGCAGCAGCACGGCCTGGTAACGGCGTTCAACGAGAAGCAGCTCTTCGCAACGTACGCCGGACTGATGTTCCGCTCGACGCGTTTCGGCGTCGGCGAAGCGCACGGACGCGGCACGGCAGTGCAATGGAACTGGCTCCGCGAGCGCGGCGCGGTGACGCCGGTGGCGGGCGGCAAGTACACCGTCGATTTCACCAAGGCGCGCGACGCCGTGCGCGATCTGGCAACGGAGCTGCTGACGATCGAAGCGACTGGCGACTACGCGCGCGCCAAAACGCTGCTCGACAAGTACGGCAAGGAGACGCCGGAGATGGCGGCGGTGAACGCGACGCTGAAAGACATCCCGGTCGACATCACGCCGGTGTTCGCGGCGGCTGGGGAGAAATAGTCATGGAAGGGCAGACGCAGCTGGTCTGCCGCGACTGCGGCCGCCGCGCGACGATCGCCGGCGAACTGCCGGCTGAATACTCCGCCTGCTTCCAGAGGGTCGTGCGGTGCGACGGCTGGGTCATCGCGCCTGGCCACGGCTGCGACTTCCTCTGCGGCGAGTGCCTGAAAAATTACGAGCCGGAAGGGAGCGAATCGAAGGACGACGGCGAGAAGATCCGGTAGCTGGTCCTACCGTCCGGACGTAATTGCAACTTATTAGAAAAAGACTTAAGAAAAGACTTAAGATTGCGAAGTGGCTCGAAACCCCGTCAGGCCGCATCGTCAGGAGCGAAATTTAGGCATCCTCGTTGGCGGCGCCTTCGCGCTGCTCGGCATCATTCGCTATTGGAGGCATCCGCAGTCGCTGGGGGCGATGATTGCCATTGGCGTCGGGATTGTGCTGATCGCGCTCGGCGTCGCATTTCCGGCGGCGCTCATCAGAGTGAACCGCCTATGGATGATGATGGCGGAGGCGTTGGGTGTTGTCATGACGCAGTTGATTCTCTTCATCGTCTTCTTCGTGGTGATCACGCCGACCGGCGCGATCCGGCGTCTGATCGGCGCCGATCCGCTGCGACGTCGTGCCGCGCCGTCGGGCTCGTATTGGGAGCCTTATCCGGAGCGGAACCGCCAGCACTACGAGAAGATGTTCTAAGGAGCCTCGGTCGATGTCGAAAATGCGCGTGTTCTCGGAGTTGTGGGAGTACAGCCGCGCCAACAAGAAGTACTGGCTGCTGCCGATCATCTCGATGCTGGTCCTGCTGGCCGTCCTGCTGGTGGTCGCGAAAGGATCGGCGCTGGGTCCATTCATCTACGCACTCTTCTAGGCCGGGGGGCCGATGACATCCGTTCTCGGGATTTCCGCGTTCTATCACGACTCCGCGGCATGTCTGCTCATCGACGGCGAGATCGTCGCCGCCGCGCAGGAGGAGCGCTTCACGCGCGTCAAGCACGACCACCGCTTTCCATCGCATGCCATCGCCTACTGTCTGGCGGAAGCCAGGCTGCCCGTGGAGAAGATCGACTACATCGGCTTCTACGACAAGCCGCTGACGAAGTTCGAGCGTTTGCTCGAAACCTACGTCGACTACGCTCCGAAGGGCTTCTTTTCGTTCGCCAAGGCCATGCCGCTGTGGCTCAAACAGAAGCTCTGGCTGCCGGACGAGATCCGCACCGAGATGGCCATGGTGGCAGGCGAAGCCGATCCGAAGATGGCGAAAAAACTGGGGCGGTCTTATCCCTGGAAGGTTCTGTTCGGCGACCATCACGAGAGCCATGCTGCCAGCGCGTTCTATCCGTCGCCCTTCCAGCAAGCGGCCGTGCTGACCATGGACGGCGTCGGCGAATGGGCGACCAGCTCGATCGGCGTCGGTCGCGGCAGCGAGTTGACGATGCTCAAACAACTGCGCTTCCCCGACAGCCTCGGCCTGCTCTACAGCGCGTTCACCTACTACACCGGGTTCAAGGTCAACAGCGGCGAATACAAAGTGATGGGGCTTGCACCCTACGGCGAGCCGAAATATGTCGACGTCATCAAGAGCAAGCTTCTGGAGATCCGCGACGACGGCAGCGTGCGCATGAATCACGAGTATTTCGGCTACGCGCACACGCTGCGCATGACCAACCGCGCGTTCGATAAACTGTTTGGCGGTCCGCCGCGCGAGCCGGAGACGAAGCTCACCCAACGCGAACTCGACTTGGCGCGCAGCATCCAGGAGATCACCGAAGAGGTGATGCTGAAGATGGCGCAGTATGCGGCGCGCGAAACCGGCATGCGCAGGCTCTGCATGGCCGGCGGCGTCGCTCTCAACTGCGTCGGCAATGGCCGCCTTCTGCGCGCCAACCTGTTCGACGACATCTGGATCCAGCCCGCCGCAGGCGACGCCGGCGGCGCGGTGGGCGTGGCCTATGCCATTTGGCACCGCTATCTCGAGCAGCCGCGGGTGAGCGCGGAAGAAAGCGGCGAGTGGCAGCCGCCGCAGCAGGCGAACGGCAGCATCCCTCGCTACGCGGACCGCATGGGCGGCGCCTACCTCGGCCCGCGGCACAGCGACGACGAGATCGCCGCGTTCCTCGACGCGCGCGGCCTTCCGTACACGCGCCATTCGCGCGACGCGATGCCGGAGATCGTCGCGGACCTCCTCGCCTCCGAAAAAGTGATCGGTTTGCATCAGGGACGGATGGAGTTCGGCCCGCGCGCGCTCGGTGGACGCAGCATCATCGGGGACGCGCGCTCACCGAAGATGCAGTCGGTGATGAACCTCAAGATCAAGTTCCGCGAGAGCTTCCGCCCGTTTGCGCCGTCGGTGATGCGCGAGCATGTCACCGAATGGTTCGAGATGGACGTGGACAGCCCTTACATGCTGCTGGTCAGCGACGTGGCAAAAAAGCGGCGCCGCGAGATGACTGCAGACGAGCAGAAGCTGTGGGGCATCGACAAGCTGAACGTCGTCCGGTCGGAAATCGCCGCGGTCACGCACGTCGACTACTCGGCGCGTATCCAGACGGTGCGCCGCGACACCAATCCGCTCTACTGGGACATCCTCGACACATTCCACCGCAAGACCGGCTGCGCGGTGATCGTGAACACGAGCTTCAACGTGCGCGGTGAGCCGATCGTCTGCACGCCGGAGGACAGCTATCTCTGCTTCATGCGCACGGAGATGGACGCGCTGGTGCTGGAGAATTTCGTGCTCCTGAAGCACGAACAACCGCCGCTAAAAAACGACGCCGACTGGCGGACGCAGTTCCAGCTCGACTGATGAACGTTCGTCACCGAATCGCCCAGATCGCCCGCAAGATCGTGATCCTTTCGATCCCGAGCGCGATCGTCTGCCTCCTCTTGGGCGAGGTTGTCTGCCGTTACGTGATCCGGGCGTCGTCGATGCCCTATTCGACGATCGATTCCGGGCCGGAGCGGGTCTTTCGCTTCGACACCACGCACGGCCTGCGCGACGGCGTCTTCACCGTCGGCCTCTTCGCCGAGCAGCAGGCCCGCTGGCACATCAACAACGCCGGTTGGGCCAGCGACATCGACTATCTGCCGCCCGACCAGCGCACCCGCCCGCTGATCGCCATCATCGGCGACTCGTTCATCGAGGGCTTCTCGGTCGATCCGAACGAGAATCTCGGCGCCCGCCTGCGGCGAACGCTCGCCGGCCGCGCCGATGTCTACACGTTCGGCAAATCGGGCGCCGCTATGTCGGAGTACCTGGCCATGGCCCGATACGTCCGCCGCATCTACAAGCCGCAGGTCATCATCGTCAACATCGTTCACAACGATCTGCACGAAAGCGTGCGCAATGTCGTGGCAGCACCGGAGTTCACGCAGTTGACCGAGAAGAACGGCAGCTTCGAGGAAGCGCCGCCGCTGCGCGATTACGGCGTCACCCGCAGCCGCCGCCTCCTGCGCGCCAGCGCGCTGCTGCGCTACCTCGTAGTCAATCTCCACGCCATGGAAAGCGTCAACACGCTGCGCTACCGCCTGCAGAAACGGGAAGCGAACGCGAACGTCTACATCGATCTGGTGACCGGAAACCGCCATGTCTCTACGCGCGCCACACACTATCTGGCGCACAAATTCGCCGAAGAGAATCGTGACATGACGCTCATCTTCATGATGGACGCACCGCGCGACGACATCTACAAAGGGCATATACAGACGAGCAACGTCCGCTGGATGAACGAGGCGGTACGCGCCGCCGCGGCGGCGAACGGCATCACGTTCGTAGATCTCACCGGACCGATGACCGCGGAGTACGACCGCTCTGGCGTCAAGTTCAACAGCGAGGTCGATCACCACTGGAACGCGGAGGGCCACCGCATCGCAGCCGACGCGCTCTACCGTGCCATCACGACGGTCACGCCCCTTCGGTGACGGATCGAGTTGTGCCTCGCGGCAGGCCAGTTGCGCCGTCCGCTGCGCGGCTAGGCCAGCTTCGCCATCGCCTCTTCGACCTGCTCCGGAGTCGGCATGACCGGCTCGACGACCTGGCCCTTGAACCATTCGTACTCGCCTTTGAGAAGGTGAGTGACGAGGCGGTAGGCGGCGTCGTCGTGGTCGGTGAAGAGGTTGTGGAAGTTGGCGTCGATGCGCATGCGCGCTTCACGGCAGAAGACGTCGGCCAGATCGATCGCATTCTTCTTCTCCGCGCCGCCTTTCTTCGCCAGCATCGTGGCGTAGCTGATCGCGGCGGCCATGGCGAAGAGATCGGTGCCGATGTCGACGATGCGGAAGAGCACCATCTGCTTCCGTTCGAGCTTCGCCTGGAAGCGCATCATGGCGTGGAAGATCGAGCGCGAGAGATGGCGTGAGGCGCGCTCGATGTAACCCATGTGCCCGGAAAGCTTCCCGAATCCGCCGAACTTCGGGAATCGGGACCAGCCGAGGTAGCGCGACGGATACCACGCGGCGTAGTGCATGCCCGCTTTCGCCGCGGCGCTGATCTTCTCGCCGGTCGGCGTTTCGGGCTGCAGGATCTTGTAGCCGCGCTTCATGTGCGGGTCGACGGCCTCGCGGGCGATGAAGAGATGCTGAATCTCGCTCGTCCCTTCGAAGACGCGGTTGATGCGCATGTCGCGCATGATCCGCTCGACCGGATACGGCGTCTCGCCGCGCTCGCGCAGCGACCGCGCCGTTTCGTATCCGCGGCCGCCGCGAATCTGCAGCAGGTGATCGGCGCACTGCCAGGCCACTTCCGTGTTGAAGAGTTTCGCCATCGCCGCTTCGAGGCGGAGATCGACGTTGCCTTTGTCGGCAAGCCCCGAGGTCAGCCACACGATCGCTTCCATGGCGAAGGTGTGCGACGCCATCCAGGCGATCTTCGCCGCGATCGCTTCGTGCTTGCCGATCGGCGCGCCCCACTGCACGCGCTCGTTCGCCCAGTCCTTGGCGATGTCGAGCATCTTGCGCCCCGCCGCCGCGCAGCCGGCGGGAATGGTCAGGCGCCCGGTGTTCAGCGTGATCAGCGCGAGCTTCAGTCCGAGGCCTTCGCCCCAGAGGAGGTTCTCGTTCGGAACGAAGACGTTATCGAACTTCAAAAGGCCATTGCCGATGCCGCGCAGGCCCATGAACTGGCAGCGATGCTCGATCGAAAAGCCGGGCGAATTCGTCTCGACGATGAACGCCGTGATCTGCTTTTTCTCTTTGCCGTTGACGATCTTCGGCGCGGTCTTGCACATCACCACGATCAGTTCGGCCTTCGTGCCGTTCGTGCACCACAGTTTTTCGCCGTTGATGATCCACCCCTTGCCGTCCGGAGACTTGACCGCCATTGTCTCCATCTTGGCCGGATCGGATCCGACGCCGGGCTCGGTCAGCGCGAACGCGGAGATCGCGCCTTTGGCGAGACGCGGGAGGTACTTCTTCTTCTGCTCCGGAGTTCCGAAAAGTTTGAGCGGCTGCGGGACGCCGATCGATTGATGCGCGGAGAGCCAGGCCACCGTCGATCCGCACCACGTCGCCACGAGGCCGATGGCGCGGTTGTAATTCGTGGCGCTGAATCCGAGGCCGCCGTACTCTTTCGGGATCTTCATTCCCCAGGCGCCGAGCTGATTGAGGCCGTCGAAGAGCGAGTAGTCGTACTCACCGTCCTCGTCGATCTTGTCGGGGTCGACGTTCTCGGCCAGGAAGCGCTCGAGACGTCCGAGAAACTCATCGGCTTCGGCTTTGTCGTCGGCCGGCTGCTCGGGGAAGGGATGGATCAGATCGAGATTGAGCTTGCCGAGGAAAAGATCGCCGACGAACGAAGGCTTCTCCCACTCGGTCTCGCGCGCGCTTTCGGCAACGTCCATCGCCTCGACGGCGCCTTGAGATTTGACTTCGGCCATGTGAAAACTCCTTTGGATGCGGCTGCTTACAAAAATGAGGCCGCCGCGTGGTGGCAGGTATCGCGCAGTATGAATGAACGCTCATTCAGTTGTCAATCCGGCGTTCCACATACACTCTGCCCGCCATGAAGAAGACCGATCTCGCCGTCGCGCCCGAAGTCGAAGCGATCGTCGAAGACAGAAGCCTCCTCACGTCTCCCCGCCCGACCGTCGACCGCGACCGCCTGCAGCATCACCTGCGCGAAGCGCTGACGCTTCTGCACGTGAACATGGCGGACGAGAACATCGTCGACACGCCGCGCCGCTGGGCCGAGTCGCTGGTGCAGATGACGAGCGGCTACGACTACACGGATGTAAAGAAACTGACGACGCTCTTCCGCAAGGCGTGTTCGACGGCGGACGAGAACTGCCAGAACCTGGTGGTGATCGGCGGGACGTACAAGACGCTTTGCGCGCACCACATCCTGCCGTTCTTCGGACACTTCATCGTCGGCTACATCCCGGAGCGGATGATCATCGGCGCGTCGAAGATCCCGCGCATCGTTGAGGTACACATGCGCCGTCTGCAGTCGCAGGAGCACCTGGCGCACGATGTAGCGGACACGATCGAGCAGATCCTGGAGCCGCGCGGCATCGCGGTCTGGATGGGCGGCATCCACATGTGCATGGTGATGCGCGGCGTGGAGCAGGAGTCGTCGTTCATGGAGACGAACGTCCTCCGCGGCGAGTTCCGCGACGATACGCGGACGCGGGACGAGTTCATGTCAATCGTGAATCGGCGAGGGCAGCGGGAGTGATCGCGCTTCGAGTCCGCGTTACCATGCCGTGCGTATGAACACCGCCAAAGAGGAAGTTCGCAAGCTTCTCGACCGGCTGCCTGACGGAGCGAGTTTCGAAGACATCCAGTATCAGGTCTACGTGCTGGATGCGATCAGCCGCGGCTCCGAAGAAATCGATCGCGGTGAGGCGATTGAGCATGGAGAGGTCAAGCGCCGACTCGCCAAATGGCTCGAAAAATAAGGTGGGCTCCGCGGGCCGCCGACATGCTCGAAGAGGCTGTCGAATACATCGCTCGTGATTCGCCCGCGGCCGCGCGCCAGCTTGCGACAGCCGTGGTGAATGCCGCGGAGAGCCTTGCTGAACTTTCAGAGCGGGGTCACATCGTGCCTGAGCTCAACGATCTCCGCTACCGCGAGTTGCTCGTCAGCGCGTACCGCTTGATCTATCGAGTCTCAGACGACGCCGTAAACATCATCGCTGTGGTGCACGGCGCCAGAGACTTTCGTTCGTGGTGGAGACGCTTTCAGCAAGAACCCAACTAGCGCACCGCGGTAAACCGCTTCCCGATCTCCTGCACTCTTCCCACATCCTCGGCACGTGAAACGGATAGTGGTGTCGTACTTCGCGCCGCGTCCACCAGCGCCGCCGTCGTGAGCGGCTGTTTCTTCTGCAGCGATCGATAGAGCGCGGAGATGACCGCTTGCTCGATTTCGGCGCCGCTGAAGCCGCCGGTGGCGTCGGCGAGCGTGGCGAGGTCGAAGGCGTCGACGTTCTGTTTGCGCAGGCGGAGGTGGATGGCGAAGATGGCCATGCGCTCTTCACGTGTGGGAAGGTCGACGAAGAAGATCTCGTCGAAGCGGCCTTTGCGCAGCAACTCGGGTGGGACGTTCATCAGGTCGTTCGCGGCGCCGATGACAAAGACTTCGTCCTTCTTTTCCTGCAGCCAGGTGAGGAACGAGCCGAAGAGGCGTTGCGAGAGGCCGCCGTCGGATTCCGCGCTGCCGCCCTGGGCGAATGCTTTTTCGATCTCGTCGATCCAGAGAACGACGGGCGCCATCGCCTCGGCCAGTGCGGCTGCTTTGCGGAAGTTCTTCTCCGATTCGCCGACGTACTTTTCGAACAGGCGCCCCGCGTCGAGCTTCAGCAGGGGCAGCTGCCATTCGCGCGCGACGAATTTTGCCGCGAGCGATTTGCCGCATCCCTGCACGCCGACCAGGAGCACGCCCTTCGGCGGGCTCAGATTGAGCGCGCGCGCCTCCTCGGAGAATCCGACGCGCGCGCTCTCCAGCCACGCCTTCAGACGCGCGAAGCCGCCGATCTCGAAGTTGTTCTCCTCGACCGGGAAAAATTCGAGGATGCCGCCGCGCTCGATCATCTGGCCCTTGCAGCGGATGACGGTCTGGATGTCGGCCGCGGTCAACCGGCCGTCTTCGACGATGGCCTGCGCGATGACCTGCCGGGCCTGATTGATGGTGAGACCCTGGAGCGCCTGGACCAGGCGAAGAGCGTCGTCGCGGGAGAGATCGACCTGCACCCGCTGCCGCGCGCTGATCGATTCGACCGCGAGGCGGACGACGTCGCGCAACTCGGCGATGTCGGGCATCTCCAACGTGACGCGGACGGAAAGCGATTCGACGTCTTTCGGCAGCTCGAGCGGCTCGCCGGTCAGGACGATCGCCGAGCGTGTCGACATCAGCTTCTGCGCCAGCTCGCGCAGGGCGCGGCTGATGTTCGGATTGTCGAGGTGCCGGGCCATGTCCTTGAGCAGGAAGATGGCGTCCGTGTTCTCGATCCCGGCTATGTGGTGCAGGGCGGCCAGCGCGTCCTGGGTGCCGGTGATCGTCGACCCGTGCACGCGATTGAAACCGCTCGTCAGCGACCATTCGAAGAACGGAAGCTTGAGATCGGTCGCCACTTCCATGAGCAGCGAGCGGACGCGATCCTCTTCGACAGTCTCAATCGCAATCAGCGAGTGGAACGAGAGGACGAGGCTCTTCAGATCGTGAACGGAGCTGCGATGCGACATCGGCGCGCCAGTCTAACGCGTGCCGAAATAAAGAAGGCGCCGCGGATCGAGGGCCGCGGCGCCTTCAGCGAGGGAGGGGAGGTAACGACTACCGGCTCGAACGGCGCGACTGCCGCTGGGCCTTCCACTGCTCGATCTGCGTGCGCTGATCGGGCGTGAGGATGTTCAGAAATGCTTCGTGCTGCTGCTTGCGGGCTGCTTCGAGCTGCGGACGGAGCGCTTCGAGGTGCGCCTTCAGTTCCGTCGCTTTCGCGTCGTCGGTGCCGCGGAGCGAGTGAAGCTCCTTGCGGGTGGCTTTGGCATCCGCGAAGAGCTGCGCGTTCTGCGACTGCGTCGTCTCGCGGAGCTGCTTGAGCTGCGCCTTCTGCGCATCGCTGAGGTTCAGGTTTCCGAAGCCGGCGCGCAGACGGCGGCCGACAGCCATGCGATGGGCAAAGCCGCGTGAGTTGCGCGCTGCCTTGAGCTGATCGCGCTGCTCGGGAGTAAGGATGTTCAGCATCGCTTCACGCGACGCTTTGCGAGCGGCCTGGATCTGCGGCTGCATCGCCTTCAGCTCGGCCTTCACGTCGGCGGCTTTCGGATCGCCGGCCTGCTTCAGCGCGCGGAGCTCCTGCAACTTCGCGTGGAAATCGGCGTAGAGCTGCTTGTTCTGCGCGCGGTCGGCAGTGCGGATATCCTTCAGCTGCTGCTTCTGCGCGTCGGTGAGATTGAGCTTCGCGGCGATGCGGCCAAAGCCGGCGCGATGCCCGTGACGGTGGGGTGTATCGGGTCCGGCGGTCTGGGCGAAACCGATCGCCGACGTCGCCGTGACCAACAGTGCAATGACAAACTTTTTCATGACGTTTGAGTCCTCCGTGGATTGACTTCAATTCACTACTACGACGAACCCTTCGAGGCGTTGAAAACCGCCCGGCGGGACCTCTTCAAAAAAACTCTCTGCTGCCACACGAATACATCAGACTGCCTTCGCGAAAAAGTGCGTACGAATGGATAAGAAAAAAGTCTTCTACGAAGCCCGCGTCTTCCTTCTCATGCTGCTCGTCATCAGCTCCCTGCGCTCGGCGCTCGCGGACTGGAATGACGTGCCGACCGGCTCGATGAAACCGACCATCGAGGAAGGTGACCGCGTCGTGGTCAACAAGCTCGCCTACGACCTCAAGGTCCCCTTCACCATGATCGAAGTGATGAAGTGGCGCGATCCGAAGCGCGGCGACATCGTCGTGCTCTTCTCGCCGGCCGACGGCGTGCGCCTGGTCAAGCGCGTCGTGGCGGTTCCCGGCGACAAGCTCGAGATGCGCGAGAACCAGCTCATCGTCAATGGCGAGGCCGCGGCCTGGAAGCCGATCGGCCCGCGCGACGATGAAGAGCAGGGGACGTCGTTCATCGTCGAAGAGACACTGGAGGGGAAGACGCACGAGGTGATGTTCATGCCGCAGAGCCCGTCGCCGACGCGGACGTTCGGTCCGATCGTCGTTCCGCCCGGCCACTACTTCGTCATGGGCGACAACCGCGACAACAGCAACGACAGCCGCTACATCGGGCTGATCGAGCGGCGGCGCATCGTGGGGAAGGCGACGGCGGTGGCGTTTTCACTCGACCGCTCGCACTGGTTCCGCCCGCGCCTGCACCGCTTCCTGAAAGCGATCAACTGAAAAGGCCCGGCTTGCGCCGGGCCTTTTGGATTACTTCGTTTCCGCTTTTTCGGTCGGGAGCTTTGCTTCTACCCAGCCGTTCCAGCCGCCGAGGAGCGCGGCCGTGTTCTTGATTCCGTGAGCATTGAGGTCCAGCACCGCACGGGCGCTTGTATGCTCAGCCGTTCAAGCACAGTACGTGATGATGAACGTCTTCGGCGGGATCTCCTTGATGCGAGTGAGCAGATCGCCGAGCGGGATGTTGAGCGCTCCCTTGATGTGGCCCTGATCGTAGAAACTCTTTCCGCGGACGTCGACGTAGACGGCTTTTTTCGCTTTCACCATCTTGATCGCTTCCTCGCGGCTGATCCGTTTCGCCGATTCAAGCGGCGCCTGTGGGATCGGAATCGGCGTAGCCACCGACGCCTGCGGAGTGCCGCTGGGCGCCGGGACGGCCGATTTCATCTGGGCATTTGCCAGACCCGTTGCGAGAAAGCCGACCACGGCAGTTGCGGCAATAGCATGACGCATGTGTGGTTAGCCCTCCTTTGAGCTCGATTGGAAACCGGCCGAAAGCGTAGCATGTTCCACCGCCGCAACTCTGCGACCGCCGCTGCGTACAAATCATCACTATGAGAGACCACGTTCGCATACTCGGCTGGTGCTTCATCGCTTACACCGCCCTTATCGTGCTGGTCGGCCTCGGGATCGGCAGCATCGTTCTCTTCGGCGGCGCGATTTCCGGCGACCGTGAGGCGATCTTCATCACCGGCGCGGTCGGCTCGGCCATCGCCTGCTTCCTGATCCTCGTCTCGCTGCCCGGCATGTTCGCCGGCCTCGGCCTGCTGAAGATGAAACCGTGGGCGCGGATCGTCGCGATCGTCGTCGGCGTACTTCACATCCTCAGCTTCCCGTTCGGCACCGCCCTCGGCGTGTACACGTTGTGGGTTCTTCTCAATGCCGAGACCGAGGCGATGTTCCGCGGGCAGACGGTCGCGCTGGTTTAGTTAGTAGCCGACAGGACGCGTCCGGATCGGCGCGAACTTGTTCGTCTGCCCGAAGTTCTTCGACAAGTACGCGATCATCGCCGGCTTGTCGCTCTCCTTCACGATCGCGCCCCAGCGCATCATCTTCTCGACCTCCGCCGTCCACTGCTTCTCGGTCAGCCGCTGCTGGACGAGCATATCGGCGGAGTGACAGGGAAAGCAGCTCGCCTCGACGAGTTGCTTGCCGCTGCCGGCGGGGAGCGAATGGAATTTCGTGCCGAGGACGGGCAGGTTCGGATCGTAGTTCGCGCGCTTCTTCGTCACAGCGGATGCTGCCAGCGCGAGCGCCAGCACGATGATCGCCGCGCGCTTCACGACGTCACCTCCACGTCGACGAAGTGCCAGGAGTTGTGCAGGTATCCGCTCTGATTCCACGCCGCCTCGCGCGGCTGGATGTTGCCGTTGCTATCCGTGGCTCTCGCGCAAATGCGTGTGGCGCCTGGGTGCGAAGGCGTCCAGCGATGCGACCAGAGTCTCCACGCGTACGGCGAATGGCGAGAGTCGAGCGATGCTTCCTGCCACGTCGCGCCGTCGTCATCGCTGAACTCGACTTTGGCGATGTCCGGCGCGCCCGAGAAGGCGAAGCCGCGGATCTCGTATGCGTGTCCCGCGTTCGCTTTCTTCGGCGCCGAGGTGATGTTCGACTTCACGAACAGCGCGGTGACCGGCGACATCTCTTCCGGCTTGAACGCCACGCCGGGCGCGCCGACAGCGAGCGGATAGCGATACGCCGTCTCCATGTAGAAGCCCTTCTGCGCCTCGGCTTGCGGAGAGAGACGGACCACCCACTTCATCCAGTGATCGCCGGCCCACCCCGGAACGACGAGACGCAGCGGCGCGCCGTGCACGACCGGCAGCGGTTCGCCGTTCATCGAGAAGGCGAGGATGCCGTCGGCGAGCACCTTCTCCATCTCGATGCTGCGATGAAACGGTGGCACCTTTCCGGGCGGATCGTCGCTGCCGAAAACGTGCAACTGCTTCGCCGTTGCCTTCATGCCGGCGCGATCGAGAACGTCGCGCACGCGAACGCCGCTCCAGCGCGCGTTGCCGACCGCGCCGTAGCGCCACTGCACGCCGGGAAGCGTCGGCGCGTAGAGCCCGCGTCCGTTGCCGGCGCACTGCAGAACGCACGTCGCTTCGGCGCGCGGGAGTTTTTTGAGATCGGAAAGCGTAAGCTGTGTCGTACGGTCGACCTCGCCGTCGATCGTCAACCTCCACTTCTTCGGGTCGGGCGTGCGCGGGATCCAGTGACTGCGGACGAAAAAAAGTTCGTTCGGCGTCACGTAATCGGTCAGCAGTTCGAGCGGCGTCTCCGCATTTACCGCATACCCATTCATCTGCAACATCGATTCACGGGCGTGAGGGGTCATGGCCTTCTGGGCCGCGAACAGCGGCAGAGCAGCGAACAGAAGGAAACGTCTCCGGTCGATGTCGTCGAAGGGCATACCCGAAAGTCTATCTCACTGTGAATGAACGACTTGATCACAATAAACATGAAGCTGGTCCGGCTTTTGCCCTTTGGCGGGCTCAGATGAACACCAGACGGCACAGCGACGACTACTCCTGGACGCCACAGCGCGACTTCCGCGAGATCTGCGCCTGCCAGCGCCACGCGCGCCACGAGCGCGCGCTCTGGCGCCGTGCGTTGCGCGTTGCGCGACGCCGCGCGGTGACGTTGTGCGTGACCGTGCCGCTCGCCTTCGGCGCGATCGGCATGGAGGCGATGAACGTCTCTCTTCCCGCGCTAGCGCAACGGGCCATCGACATCAGCGCCGGCAGCCGGCCTTTCCCGGTCTTCACCACGCACCGCGTGCGCGAAGCGTTTCTCCATCCGGAGCAAGCGCCGGCGACGTTCAGTTTCGACATCGCCAAAGAAGAGTTTTTCAGGACGCAAGTGCCGTACGGCTCGATCATCTATCGCGAAGCGGTGAAGAACGAGCTGCCGCCGGAGTTGGTCGCCGCTGTCGTCGAATCCGAGTCAGACTTTCGCGCGCATCTCGTGTCGAACAAGGACGCGCGTGGCCTGATGCAAATCATCCCGGAAACGGCGCGGCTGATGGGTTGCGACGATCCGTTCGATCCGCATGCGAACGTCGCCGCCGGCACGCGCTACCTGCACTACCTCGTGAACCGTTTCGGCGACGAACGCGTCGCCCTCGCCGCCTACAACGCCGGCGAAGGAACGGTCGAGCGCCTAGGCGGCGGGATTCCGCAATATCCGGAAACGCTCGATTACCTCAAGCGCGTGGCCACGCGGACGAAGCTCTATCGGCAACAGGTGCAGAAGCGCTATCTCGCCTCGGTGCGGATGCAGGCATCGATCATCGCGCGGTAACCGGCGCGGGCGCGTCGACCGCCACCGGCAGCGTGAACAAAAACTTCGTCCCTTTTCCCGGCTCGCTCTCCACCCACATCCGGCCGCCGTGCGACTCGACGATCCCTTTCGCGATCGGCAGTCCGAGTCCCGCGCCGAGGCGAGCCGTGCGTTTGGCCTGCCAGTAGGGATTGAAAATATCGCCGAGGTTTTCCTTTGGGATGCCGGGACCGGTGTCGGCAACGACCATCAGCACGCTGCCGTCCTGCGGCTCCGCGCGATACGTGACCATCCCGCCGGGAGGCGTGAACTTCATCGCATTGCCGATGAGATTCGACAAAACCTGCAGCACGCGATGGCGATCGGCATGCACCGGCGGCACATCGTTCGCCTTGTACTGCAGTGTGATCGAGCTCGTCACCGCCTGCGACCGGAACAGTTCGTACGTCTCCTCGAAGAGCGACTCGACGTCGAGCGGCGCCGGCTCGATCGGCAACCGTTTGCCGCCTTCGAGCCGCGTCACATCCAGCAGGTCCTCAATGAGTCGCTGCATCCGTTTCGCAGAGATGTCGATGATCTCGAGTTGCTCGCGATCGTCCGGCTCGATTTTGTCCGAGGTCTGCAGCAGCGACGCCGCGAGCATCACCGCGTTCAGTGGATTGCGGAGGTCGTGCGACACGATCGCCAACACTTCCTCGCGCGCCTGCACTGCCTGCTGGGAATCGAGATAGAGCCGCGCGTTGTCGATGGCGAGCGATCCGTGGCGCGTCAGCTCACCGAGGAGCGACGCGTCTTCCTGCGTGAAGAGGACGGACTGCGCCGAGGCGGCGAGAATGACGCCTAGAGTCTGGCCGCGGCTCACAAGCGGGACTGCCAGCAGCGAGCGTTGCTCGTCCGAAGCCACGCCGGCGTACTGGAGCAGCGACGACTGATAGCCGATGATCCGAGTCTCGCGTTCCTGAATGACCCGCGCCAGCGCCTCGGGCACGTCGCTGAAGATTTCGCCGACGCGCGACGCCATCTCTCGCTCCTGCTCCGCATCGCGATGCCTCACCGCCGCACGGCGAAGCCCGCCGTCCGATTGCGCGAGATCGATTACGCAGATCTCCGCGATGTTCGGCACGATCAGCCGCGCCAGCATGGCGATGGCGTGCTCGTAATCGAGCGATGACGCCAACTCCTGTCCCGCCGTCGCCAGAAACGCGGCGCGGCGCTCCTCGCGCTCGGCCGCGGCGCGCGCCCGCTGCGCTTCTGCCGCCTCGCGCTCCGCTTCCTGTCTGCGTCCCATCGCCTCGCGCGCCAGAAGGCGCATCTGGCGACCGAGTCCGGCGACAAGCAACGCCGAGGTGAGCGCGAGAAGCGTGAGGATGATCGTCAGCGACTGGCTGAGCTTTTCCGCGTCGCGAATTTTCGCCAGCCGGTCGTCGATCGATTCCTGAATCGCCACTTCCAGTTCCGCCGACGCCTTGAGCGCTTCTTCGTGCGACGGATGTTTTTCGAACAGCCGCGTCATCGCCACTTCGGCCGGGATCTGCCGCGACAGAAACTCGTTGGAGATGATGTCCGCGTGCCATTCGTCCGACTCTTTGATCACCGCCTTGAGCTTCTGATCGACGTCGAGTCCGAGCTTCGGCGTCAGTCCGCGCAGTGTGTTGACGTCGTCGCGCTGCTCCTTCAGAAGACGCAGATATTCGTCGCGATACTGGTGCTGCGACATGACCTGCCAGGCGATGATCTGGCCGAGCTCCATGGAGAGATCGCTCTGGATTTCATTCGCCGCGCGCCGCGACGGTTCGGCGACCTCGGTGATCTCGCGCCGCATCTGCGATGTGTGCGTGCCGAAAAAAATCGGCAGCAGCACCAGCGTCAGCAGCGACGCGATGATGAACGCCACCGGGACGATCGTGGTCCACGTGCTGTCGGGACCGACGCGCCAGATGCTTCGCCGCTCAGGAGTTCGTTCTGCCACTAGTGCTCCGGGCTACCGCTCACTACAAATCCTCCTTGGACGCTGACGCCGGATGCAGCAATATGCTTGCCTTCGGTTCGAGTGATGCTTTCCAAAGATCGCAGAGTTTTTCAGCGCCTACGCCTGACGCGGCCGATTCTGGCCTCGCTCGACGATCAGAACGCGCTCATTCTCGACCTCGGCGTTGCCGGCGCGTTCATCGAGCACTACGGAGTTACGACGCCGAACACCCGCTGTCGGTTGCAGTTCCGGTGGCAAACGGAAAACATCGAGTTCCTCTGCGAAGTGGCGCGAACGGGCGTCGTCCGCCGCTCGGGCCCGAACGCACTCTCGCATACCGGCGTGCGATTCGTCGAAGCGATCGGTGATTCGCAGCAACGGCTTCACGATCTGATGGCGACGTTCGTCGGGAAAATGCTGGCGGCGCAGAAAGCCAACGCAAGCGGCGTCCATGAAGAGGAAGGTCACCTGACGCTGGTCGACATCGGCGGCGCGCGCCGGGTGCGGGTACGAGGACTGGTGCGCTACAGGCTACGGCCGAACGGAACGTGGGTCCGAACCGCGACTGACGATCCGAAGCAGCCGGCGGACGGCTTCACGGTCGCCGCGTACGAATACGAGAGCGATCTCGAGGCGCTCTGCCTTGCCTACGAAGTTGCGGACGAGGAAGGGAGGAACATGATCCGCCTCGTCTCGGAACTGAGCGTGAGCACGGTGAACCTGGCGTGACGATCGATCCCGAGTTCCGGCAGATCCTCATCCGCGTCGTGGCCGTCGGCGGAACGATCATGGTCATCGGCGCGACCGGCCTTTTTTTCGCGTTCCGCGCGTTTGCGCCGACCGAGAAGAAGGGCCGCGACTTCCGCGCCGTCATGATCGTGATCGCCGTGCTGGCGGTCGTGATGACCGGCTGCGTCGTGCTGCTGGTTTTTTCGTATTCGAAGCGCTGAGGCCAAGCTCGCGCAGGATCGCGTCAGTGTGCTGCCCGAGCGACGGCGGAGCGGAACCGATGTCCCGCCGCTGACCGTTGATGCGCACCGGATTGCGCACCGCGTCGTAGGCGCCGATCTCCGGATGCTCGACCGATGCGACGAGCCCGCGCGCCGCCGGCGTGCGCAGCGCTTCGCGCACGCCGCGAACGAGCGACGCCGGAATCGCCGCGCGGCGGCATCGCGACACCCATTGCGCTGCCGTGCGCGTACTGAACTCGGCCTCGAGAATCGGTACCAGCACGCCGCGATGCTTCACCCGCTCCGCATTCGTGGCGAACCGTTTGTCGTGCGCCAGCTCCGGCCGCCGCAACACGCGGTCGCAAAGTTGCCCGAAATGCCGATCGGTGCCTGCTCCGATCGCGAATGGCCGGTCGCTGCCGTGAAACACTTGATACGGCACGATCGACGGATGCGCGTTGCCGAACCGCGCCGCCTCGGCACCGGTGACGAGCACGTTTTGGGCGACGTTCGCGAGCGACGCGATCGTCGCGCTGAAGAGCGAGATCTCGAGCGACGCGCCTTCTCCGCTCCGAAGCGCCGCGCAGATCGCGCCGAACGCGTAGTGCGCGGTCAGCACGTCGGCCAACGCCACGCCGATCTTCATCGGCTCGCCGTCCGCCTCGCCGGTGATCGACATCAATCCCGATCCCGCCTGCGCGAGCAGATCGTAGCCGGGCGTATTGGCGTCGTCCGTATCGCTGTCGAATCCAGCGATGGTGCAATGCACGACGCGCGGATTGACCTCGCGCGGCGCAAACCGAAGCGACTCCTTCTGCGCCGGCAGAAAGTTGTCGACGACGACGTCCGCCCGTTCGATCAGCCGCCGCGCGGCCTCCGCCCCTTCCTCCGACTTCAAGTCGATCGCAATCGACTCCTTGTTGCGATTGACCGAGAGAAAGTACGCGCTGACGTCTCCAACAAACGGCGGTCCCCACCGCCGCGTCTCATCGCCGTCGATCGATTCGACCTTGATGACGCGCGCTCCCCAATCGCCAAGAAGCTGCGTCGCCAGCGGCCCGGCCAGCACGCGCGAAAAATCGGCGACGAGAAGTCCTTCGAGGGGAAGCATCGGCGGATGCTAACTCGTCCGATCAGATCCGCATTAGCTTCGCGTACTTGGCGATGAACTTCTTCGAGCCGATGCGGTCGAAGTAGACCGTCAGCTTCGCGTCAGGTCCGGCGCCTTCCATCGTCAGGATCGTGCCGTCGCCGAACTGTTCGTGGCGGACGCGCTGGCCGCGTTTCAGTGCCGCGGGAGCGGACGGCGGCGCCGCAGGACGAAGCGCGGCGGGGTCGAGTTGCACGGGCGATTCTTTGAAGAACGACAGCACGCCGTTGACCGAGTCGTTCTTGCGCGGCAGTGCCGGTGGGGGAGGCGATGCAACGCGCGGCGGCGGCGCGGCAGGACGCGAATACGCCGGTTGCGCGCGCCGCGGCTCACCGGAGTAGCGGTCGCTGTAACGATCGGATTGCCGCATCGGCCGCTCGCGCCATGACGGCGCATCCGGCACGTAGCGCGCGCGTGCCATGCGCACTTCCTCGCGCACCTTCTCCGGAATCTCGGTGATGAACGGCGACGGGCTTTGCTCGCGAAACTGCCCGTGCAGACGGCGCTCCAGGCAGTGCACGCACCAGAGCTGTTCGCGCGCGCGCGTCATGCCGACGTAACAGAGACGGCGCTCTTCCTCGAGATCGTCGTTGTCGTCCTTCGATTGCGAGTGAGGAAGGATGCCCTCTTCCATCCCGGTCAGAAAGACGACCTTGAACTCCAGCCCTTTCGCGGCGTGCAGCGTCATCAGCGTCACGCCTTTTTGCGACTCGTACTTGTCGAGGTCCGACATCAGCGTCAGCGAATCGAGGTAATCGCCGAGCGTCGCGCCCGGGTTCTGCTCCGCGTACTCGCGCGCGGAGTTCATCATTTCGTCGATGTTTTGCAGGCGCGACTCGTCCTGCACGTCGCGCGATTCGCTCAGCATGCGCCGGTAGCCGGTGCGCAGCAGCAGATAGTCGTACAGCTCCGGCAGCGGATTGTTCGCCGCGCGCTGCAGGTCGTGCACGATCTCGCGAAACTCTTTCACCGCCTTCGAGGCGCGCGGCGGCAGGAATGACAGATCGCCTTCGATCACCGTCCATAGCGTCACGTTCTGCGCCGCCGCCTGATCGTTGAGCGCCTTCATGGTCGTATCGCCGATGCCGCGCGACGGCACATTGATCACGCGCTCGATCGACGGCGTGTCGTGCGGACGGATGGCCAGCCGCAGAAACGACAGCACGTCCTTGATCTCCGCGCGCTCGTAGAACTTTACGCCGCCGACGACGGAGTACGGGATGTTCCCGCGCAGCAGCTCTTCTTCAAACGGCCGCGACTGGGCGTTCGTCCTGAACAGGATCGCGTAATCCGACAGCTTGTACTTCGCGCGCATGCTCGTCATCTTGTCGACGACGAACTGCGCCTCTTCGCGCTCGTTGCTGCACGTCACCACGCGCACCGGTTCGCCGCTGCCGGAGTCGGTGAAAAGCGTCTTCCCCTTGCGGGCGATGTTGTTCGATACGACCCCGGTCGCGGCATCGAGGATGTTGCCGGTCGAGCGGTAGTTCTGTTCGAGCTTGATGATCCGCGCGCCGGGAAAGTCGCGCTCGAAATTGAGAATGTTGTTGATGTCGGCGCCGCGGAACTTGTAGATCGACTGATCCTCATCGCCGACGGCCACGATGTTCTGCTTTTTGCCGGCCAGCGCCTTGATCAGCATGTACTGCGCGCGGTTCGTGTCCTGATACTCGTCGATCAGCAGATGCTGGAATCGCGAGTGGATCTCTTCCGCGATGTCGGCGTTCTTCTCGATCAGCGCGACGTAGTTTCCGATGAGGTCATCGAAATCCATCGCGTCGTACTCCTTCAGTCTCCGCTGATACATCCGATACACCTCGGCCACGCGCGAGCCGAAGAAGTCGAGGTTCTCCTTCTCGTACTCCGCCGGCCCGATCAGCTCATTCTTCGAAGCCGAAATGCGGTTGAGGATCGATCGCGGCGGAAACGCTTCGTCATTCATCTGCAGCTCGCGCATGCAGCGGCGCACGAGCGTGAGCTGATCCGAGGTGTCGTAGACGGCGAAGGACTTCGTGTATCCGAGGCGGTCGGCGTAACGGCGAAGCATCCGGAGTGAGGTCGAGTGAAAGGTGCCGATCCAGAGGCTGCCGTGCGCACGCGCGCCGCTCCCGGGCACAAGGTGGCCGACACGGCTGACCATCTCGCTCGCTGCCTTGTTGGTAAACGTAACCGCGAGGATGTTCGTCGGATGGACGCCCAGCTCGCCGATCAGCCACGCAATGCGATACGTGATCACGCGCGTCTTTCCGGACCCGGCGCCCGCCAGGACGAGCAGCGGTCCTTCGCCGTGCGTGACGGCTTCGCGCTGCTGCGGATTGAGTCCGGTGAGGTCGATCATTCGGGCGCATGGTAACAGCCGTCTTTCGATGCGAAATCCATCCGCATCGGCACCGGTTCTGTCGGCAAATCACCGATTCGTACTACACTTTGCGGGTTCGTCGATGCGGAAGCAGGGGCCGCCGCGGCAACCAACTCGGAGGCTTACTAAATGTTCGGTTCACTGGGATTACCTGAGCTTCTCGTCATCTTCGCCATCATCCTGGTCGTCTTCGGCGCGGGCAAACTCCCGCAGCTCGGCAAAGGTCTCGGCGAAGGCATTTCGAACTTCCGCGACGGCCTGAAAGGCCGCGAAGAGAAGAAGGCCGCGACGCTCGAAGAAAAGAAGAACGCGTAAAACGCTTTTCCGAAGGGCCGTTTTGTGCCACTGACGCCGGAACCTGCCGCACCGCTGTATCAGACCGAGATCTCGCAGATGCCTCTCGCCGAGGTGCTGGTGAAGATCCATCGATACCGCGCGCCCGGCCGCGTCGATTGCAAGCGTGGCGATGAGGTCAAGCGGATCTACCTCGATCACGGCCAGATCGTTTTCGCGACGACCAATCAGCTCGCCGAATCGCTAGGCGACAAGCTCCTTCGCGAAGGGCGCATCACGCACAGCCAGTACGAGGAAAGCATCACCCGCGTTCGCGAGAGCGGTAAGCGTCATGGCACCACGCTCGTGGAGATGAACGTGCTCTCGCCCGAAGATCTCTTCACCGCGGTGCGCGATCAGATCGAGGAGATCATCTGGCCGATTTTCGGCTGGGATTCGGGAACGGTCAGCTTCACCGCCGGACGTGACAAGCGCCTCGAATTCATCAAGGTGAACATCCCCGTTCCGATGGCGATCCTGCACGGCGTCCGCCGCGTCGCCGACGCGCGCACGCTCGTCGCGCGCCTCGGCATCAAGACGACGCTCTTCGTCCGCTCCGCCGGTCACACGGAAGGGCTGGTGCTTGATGCGGATGAACAGAACCTCCTCGACGCCGTCGACGGCCGCAAGGTGTTGTACGAGCTGGTGAATACGCCGCCGCTGGCGTCATCGGACAACGCGCGCATCCTCTACGCCTTCTTCGCCCTCGGTCTGATCGTTCCGCGCGAGCCGCGCCAGATCAAGGTGCAGGTCAAGACCGACGGCGGCAAGTACGCGTGACGCTTCGCTGGCTCGTCACCGGAGCGGGCGGTATGGTCGGCCACGATGTCTGCGCCGCGCTGGAAATGCGCGGTGAGACCGTCCTGCCGCTGACGAAATTCGATCTCGACATTACCGATGCGCCCGCGGTTCGCGATGCGGTTCGCCGTCTCCGGCCCGATGTGATCGTCAATTGCGCCGCGTACACAAAAGTCGACGACGCGGAAGCGAACGAACATCTGGCGACGGCGATCAACGGTTCCGCGGTCGAGTTCCTGGCCGATGCGGCGAACGAGGCCGACGCGCTGCTCGTCCAGATCTCGACCGACTTCGTTTTCGACGGCTCGAAGCGGACTCCGTACGAAGTCAACGACGCGACCGCTCCGTTGTCCGCGTACGGCCGCTCGAAACTGATCGGAGAGCATGCAGCCGCCGGTGCGCGGAAGCACGTCATCCTCCGAACCGCCTGGCTGTTCGGCGTTCACGGCCCGAATTTCGTCGAAGCAATGCGCAATCAAGTGCGCAAGGGGACGAATCCGCTGCGCGTGGTGAACGATCAGCGCGGACGGCCGACCTACACACCCCATCTCGCTGACGCCATCGTGCGCCTTGCGCATCGCGCGCACGAAGACGAGAACGCGCGCGGCATCATCCACTACGCCGACGAGCCGGAGTGCACCTGGTTCGATTTCGCGCGCGCCATCGTGGGCGACGAAGCGACCGTGAATCCCGTCGCCAGCAGCGAGTTTCCGCGGCCGGCGATCCGTCCCGCCTATTCGGTTCTTTCGACCGAACGCTACGAACGGATCACCGGCCTCAAACCGGAATCGTGGGAAGAAGGTTTGCGCGAGTACCTGCAGCTGCGCGCCTAGGGCGTGCGAACCTTGACGAACATCGTGCGCAGTCCCAGGAAGCCGCCGATGACCGCTCCGGTCTCGGTGACGACGAAGTTCTGCAACTCGTCGGGATACAGCGGCGGCAGTTTGGAGATCGCATCCTGGAAGGCATCTTCGAACGAGAAGTCCGCGGAGTAGCCGGTCGCCTCACGATGCTTCGGCGCTTTGGCCGCGACGGACTGCGCAGCGGCGGTCTCCAGGACCTTCACGACCTTCACGCTCTTCGTTCCGCTTGCGCTGACGACGTCGACCGTCTCCCGATACACGCCGATGAAGAAGACCGCCGTCCGCGTATACGGAGTCACGATCTGCGGGCAGATGCCGCCCGTCGGCTGCTGCTGGACGATGAACGTCGGCGGTTCGACCGGCAGCAGGCTTTCCTCGATTCTCACGCGGTAGCACGGAGTCGGTTTGTCGCCGCTGACCGAGAGAATGAGATTGCCGCCGATGTAGAACGCCGACGCGCTCTTGACGTTTGCAAGCTCCCACCCGGAGCCGGAAGTGGAACTGGAACTCTTCTCTGCCATGACTTCTATCCTCCTTATCGTTTTAGAAGGACAGAATGATAGAATTCCAGTGCGGTCAACACAAGTGCAGCCGGAACCATTGGCGCGCCACGCGACCCAGACGAAGCGCAGCGCACCGCCGGAATCCGGCTGCCTTCATTAGATGGCCCGATCGCTCAGATTCCCCCGTGCATCAGGAACTCGACGTTCCCCTCGGCACCTTTGATGGGACTCTCGATGACGCCGCGGACATCGAACCCGATCTCCCGCGCGAACGAAACGACCGCGTCGACTGCCGTCGCGCGCTTCCCCTCATCGCGAACGATCCCGCCCTTGCCGACGTCGCCTTTTCCCACTTCGAACTGCGGCTTGATCAGCGCCACAACCTCGCCCCGCAGGAACGTGGCGACGGCGGGCAGGATCAGCTTCAACGGGATGAAGGAGACGTCGATGGAGACGAACGCGATCACGTCGTCAAAGTCGGCAGCGGTCAGAAATCGCGCGTTTACCTTCTCGCGATTGACGACGCGCGCATCGTTTCGAAGCGACGCATCGAGCTGCCCGTAGCCGACGTCGATCGCGTAAACCTTCTTCGCGCCGTTCTTCAGCATGACGTCGGTGAAGCCGCCGGTCGATGCGCCGATGTCCGCGCAGATTTTCCCTTCGACGCTGATCCCGAACTCTCGCAGCGCGTGCGCCAGCTTCATCCCGCCGCGCCCAACCCACGGATGCTCCAGCTCTTCGACGCGCAGCTCGTCATCGTCCGCGACGCTCGCTCCCGCCTTGTCGACGTGCTGCCCGTTGACGAGGATCCGCCGAGCCATGATCAGCGACTGAGCCTTCGACCGCGTCTCGCAGAGTCCGCGTTCGACGAGCGCGACGTCGAGCCGCTGCTTCTTCATTCGCTGACGACGGTGAACCCTTCCTGGCGGAAGTGATGGTCGTTGGTCAGAACGTGCGTGATCCCGCGCTCGCGCATGAGCGTCATCGACATGCAATCGACAAGCGAGTACTCCTTGTCGGGGCGCTGGGAGTAGAGATCGACGGCGTTTGGGAACAGCGGCGAGAATGCGGCCACGTCGTATTGCGGATGCAAACGCAACGTACGGACTCGTCGCACCGCCTTCTGACGCTGAACGCTGCCGAATGCGCCGAAGTAGGTGAGAAACTCGGCGAGTACGCCCTCGTGCGTCACGAAGACGGCATCCGCGGTGCGTTTGTCGAGTTGAGCGGCCTGCCGGTGGTGCTGATCAAATGGATCGATGACAGCGATCAGGAACCAGGTGTCAACGAGGTAAAGACGCATTACTTCGTTGCAGTGCGGCGGAGACCGTAGACAACTTCGTCGACATGATCAGCGCCGGGGAGCCTGCGCAGTTCTTCTTCCGGCACGTCTCGGAAGATGAATTGGGCGATTTCTCCTTCCGTGGCACCGCGAGCGATCATCGCGCGGACCTCTTCGTCGAGTTCCTCGCCATTCCGGCCGGATCTCAAAAACTCCCGGACCCGCTTCGCGATCCCGTTCGCATCCAAGTCGTACTGCGCGCGGAGAACGTCCTGCGCGCCGTGGTGGACGTATTCGTCGGGAATGCCGATGCGGTGGAAGGCGACGTCGCGAATGCCGAGCTGCTGGACGCGCTCCATGATCGCCGCGCCGAAGCCGCCGGCGAGGGAGCCTTCTTCCACGGTGATGATGCGGGCGAAGGGGCGGCAGTACTTCGTGATCAGCTCATCGTCGAGCGGCTTGATGAAGCGCGCGTTGATGACAGCGACCTCGATCCCCTCTTTCGCCAGGATCTCCGCCGCCTGAACAGCCGGCCAGACTTCGTTACCGATGGCGAAGATCGCGCCGGCGTTGCCTTCGCGCATCACCTCGCCCTTGCCGACCGGCAGCGACTGCAGCTCCGCGTCCATCGCCACGCCGAAGCCGTTGCCGCGCGGGTAGCGCAGCGACGTCGGATGGCCGGTCTCGAACGACGTCTTCAGCATGTGCCGCAGCTCGTTCTCGTCCTTCGGTGCCATGCAGATCATGTTGGGGAAGATCCGCAGGTACGCCATGTCGTAAATGCCGTGATGGGTCGGGCCGTCGGCGCCCGCGATGCCGCCGCGGTCGAGGGCGAAGACCACCGGCAGATCCATGATGGCCACGTCGTGGAAAACCTGGTCGAAGGCGCGCTGCAGGAACGTCGAATAGATCGCCGCGATCGGCTTCATCCCCTGCGTGGCCAGGCCGCCGCAGAACGTCACCGCATGCTCTTCGGCGATACCGACGTCAAACATCCGCTCCGGGAACGCCTTGCCGAACTTGTCCATCCCCGTGCCGTCCGGCATCGCCGCGGTGATGCCGACGATCTTCGGATCGTGCTTTGCCAGCTCGATTAGCGCTTCGGCAAAAACGGCCGTGTAGCTCGGCGGCGACGCCTTCGTCGACTTCACCACCTCGCCGGAATCGATGTCGAAGGGGGAGACGCCATGCGACCAGATCGGCTTGTTCTCCGCCGGCACGTAGCCTTTGCCCTTCTTCGTGATCACGTGCACGAGGAGCGGGCCGTTGTAGTCCTTGTTCTTCTCGAAGAGGTCGATCAGGAAATCGAGATCGTGTCCGTCGAACGGCCCGAGGTACTTGAAGCCGAGCTCCTCGAAGAGCGTGCCGGGCACGATCATGTGCTTGAAAAGTTGCTCCATGTCGCTGGCCATGCCGTGGATCTTCCCGCCGACGAGCGGGATGCGATCCATGATGCCGCGGGCCAGATCCTTGGCCTGGTTGTAGGCCTGCCCTTTGATGATCCCGTTCAGATAGCCCGACATCGCGCCGACGTTCGTCGAGATCGACATGTCGTTGTCGTTGAGGATGATCATCAACTTGCGCTTGAGATGTCCGGCCTGGTTGAGGCCTTCCAGCGCCAGACCGCCTGAAAGCGCGCCGTCGCCGATGATGGCCACGACGCGGTAGTCGTCATGCTTGATGTCGCGCGCGACGGCGATACCGAGGGCGGCGGAGATCGACGTCGACGCGTGGCCGGCATTGAACACGTCGTACTCCGACTCTTCGCGTTTGCAGAAGCCGGAGATGCCGCCGTGCATGCGGATCGTGTCAAACGTATCGCGGCGGCCGGTGATCAACTTGTGCGGATACGACTGGTGGCCGGTATCGAAGACGATCTGGTCGCGCGGCGTATCGAAAACGTAGTGCAGCGCCAGCGTCAGCTCGACGATGCCGAGGTTGCCGCCGAAGTGGCCGCCGATCTTCGAGACCACCTCGATGATGCGGTGACGGATCTCTCCCGCGAGCTGGTGGAGTTGCTTGCGGTCCAGCTTGCGGAGGTCGTGCGGGGAATCGATTGTTTCGAGAAGCGTCATGGCAGGTGCGGCGCCTCAGGATCGCCGTTCGCAGATGAAACGCGCGATACCGGGGAGATAGTTCACAGGGCCGGCGATGATATCAGCGTTGCGGAGCGCCTCGCCGAGGAGCGAATCCACCTTCGCCCGTGCCGCATCCGTGCCGAAAAGCGCCGGGTACGTCAGCTTGCCTTGTGCAAGATCCTTCCCAGCCGTCTTGCCGAGGGTTGCCGCGTCTTCTTCCTGATCGAGCAGATCGTCGACGATCTGGAAGGCGAGACCCACGGCGTCGCCGTATCTTCTCAGCGCGGCGATCTTTTCCTCCGGCGCATTCGCCAGCACCCCGCCGAGAACGACGGATGCGGTCAGCAGCTTGCCGGTCTTGTTGCGATGGATGAAGTCGAGCAGTTCCGGAGTGAACTCGTTGGTGCCGGTGGAGATGATGTCGGCAACCTGCCCGCCGATCATCCCTTTCGAGTCGACGGCGATAGCGACTTCAGCGACGGCGCGAAGCTGCTGCGCCGCTTCCACCCCAACCACTGGCCGCGCCAGCCACGCAAACGCCTCGGTGAGCAGCGCGTCGCCGGTTAGGATGCCCATCGCCTCGCCGAAAACGACATGGGTCGTCTTGCGCCCGCGACGAAGGTCGTCGTCATCGAGCGCGGGAAGATCGTCGTGAACCAGCGAGTACGTGTGGATCAGCTCCAGCGCGGCGATCGGAACGAGGAGCTCGTCGACATTCGCGCCGCACGCTTCCGCCGCGGCAATGGCCACGATCGGCCGGATGCGTTTACCGCCGCCGAGGACGGCGTAGCGCATCGCTTCGTGAATGACAGCGGGAGGCGTGTCTGCCGGAGGAAGGTTGGCGTCAAGTATTCGATCGACGAGTTGGCGCTTTTCGCCGAGGTATTCGCTGATCACTCCTCATCGACCTCGGGCGCTTCATCGAGCTCCTCGCTCTCGAACGGTTCGATGCGCGGCTGCCCTTTCGCATCGGCCAGGATCAGCTCGATCTTCTTCTCCACCTCTTCCAGCTTCTGATTGCAGAAGCGCGAAAGGCGGATGCCCTCTTCGAAGAGCTGCAGCGACTCGTCGAGCGGCATCTCCTCCGACTCCAGACGCTTCACGATCGTCTCGAGATGCTGAAAGGCTTTTTCGAATTCGTTCGATTTGCGGGCCATCACTCGCCTGTTGTGGGCCACACAGTCTCAAGCCCCATTGTCTTCGCGTCAACCGTGCATTCGATGCGGCCCTTTTTCAGCTGCACTTCGATCGGCTCGCCGACCGAGACCATGTTCGCGTCCTGGATCGGCTTCCGTTTGCCGCGTTTGGTCCGCGAGAACGCGATTGCGTAGCCGCGCGAAAGGACCGAGAGCGGCGAGACGGCGCTGAGGGTGGCGACGGTGGAGCGGAGGCGCTCGCGTTCGCGCGTGACCTGCTCGGGGAAACGCAGCAGCGGGGTGTTGATTGACGCCAACCGCGCCCGCATCGAACGGGCGCGCGCTTCGAGCATGCGGAAGAGCGTTACGCGGCTGCGGTTGAGGCGTTCGCGGCGCAACGCGATGCGCCGCGGGAGCAGACCGAGGCGATCCGATGACGCGAGATGGCGCAGCTCGTGGCGATAGTTGCGGACGCGCGACTCCACCACGTGCCGCACGCGGCGCGTCATGTGATCGACCTGCGTACAGATCTCGCTCTTGGCGCGGATCACGATTTCCGCGGCGGCGGACGGCGTCGGCGCGCGCAGGTCCGCCACGAAGTCGCAGATGGTGAAATCGGTCTCGTGCCCGATGGCGGAGATCGTCGGGATCGAGCATGCCGCCACGGCGCGCGCGACCGGCTCCTCGTTGAAGGCCCACAGATCCTCGAGCGATCCTCCGCCGCGGCAGATCAGCACGACGTCGTGCAGCTGCCAGCGCGAGAGGTGGCGGATGGCGATCGTGATCTCGCGCGATGCGTCGCGTCCCTGCACGCGCACCGGGTAAACCTGGACGTGCAACCCTTCGAAGCGGCGGCCGAGGACGTTGAGAACGTCGCGGATCGCGGCCCCGGTCGGGCTGGTGACGATGGCGATCCGCTGCGGCAGCATCGGAATCGGCTTCTTGCGCGCAGGATCGAAGAGACCTTCGTCCGCGAGCTGTTTCTTCAATTGCTCAAATGCCAATTGCAGCGCACCGAGTCCGGCCGGTTCGACTGCGACGGCGTTGAGCTGAAACTCCCCCTTCGCCTCGTAAAGCGTTAGCCGTCCGCGGACTACCAACTGCAATCCGTTTTCGATGCGAAATCGGAGGAAGCGCGCGTTCGTGGCGAAGAGAACCACCCGCATCTGGGCCCGCGAATCCTTGATCGAAAAATAAATGTGGCCGGCAGCGGAGCGGACCACATTGGTGGCTTCCCCTTCGACGCTTATGTCGTTGTAACGAAAGAGCTCAACGTTGATCTGGCGGATGAGCTCACTTACTTTCCAGACGTGCTCTGCCATGTCGCGCCATGTTATTGGAATCAATTCAGGCAAGCTAGTTGCTCTTCCGTTCTTCGCCGAAAGGCTTTGACAGCTGCCGTTCGGAGGCAGCAAGGAGCAGGAAAATGAGAACAGAATCGATTCTGAAGAAAGCAGTTGCCGGCCTGGGGTCGGCGGCGCTCGTGATCGCGATGAGCGCGTGTGCACACCATGACGTAGCCACAGATCAGGGATATGGACAGATCCGCACCGAGGCGCCGGCAACGGCGGATGCGAGCGGTGCACCGGTCGCCACCGTGCAGGCGCCGGTGAACACCGCCGACGTCGGTACGTCAACGACTCCCGCGGTAATCTCCGGACCGGCGGCGGTCGACAACAGCGGCCGCGCCTACACGAGCAGTTCCGCGGGCGGCGCCGGCAACGGTTCCGCGATCGGCACGAACACCAACGTCAATCTGATCCCGAAGAACACCAGCAGTTCGAGCGTGACGGTCACGCAGTCGCCCGCCACGGTCGACACGACCGCCAGCACGACGACGACGGAAACCACCGTGATCACTCCGGCGCCCGCGCCGACTCCGGTAATCGCGGAGACGCCCGCTCCGGCCCCGTCTCCGGTAATCGTCGAAACGCCGGCACCGGCTCCGGTCGTTGAGACGCCGATGACCTCGAGCACGACGGAAACGCAGACGACGACAACCGATACCACCACGACCACTACCGACACGACGGCAAAGACGACCACGAAGCATCACCGCCGGATGCACAAAGACTAATTCGCGGTCGATGAACGCAGTACGACAGGGCGCGGGCGACCGCGCCCTTTTCGCTTGGTGATTTGCGCAAGATCCGCCCCCTCATCCGCCTTCGGCACCTTCTCCCCCGCTGAAAAAGCGCGGGGTAGAAGGGCTCTCAAGGCACAAGCGACTGTGATTTAGAAAAGAAAGCAGTCGAATCGAGAGTCCCTCTCCCCGCGTCTTCTTGCGGGGAGAGGGAGACACGAAGTGCGGGTGAGGGGAGGTCTCGAAGTTTCACTTCTTCTTCGCAGCAGCCGGAGCCGCTGGCGGCGGCGCGAGCGGCTTGATCAGCGTCTCCATCCAATCCGGCTTTCCACTCACCCGCTCCAGGTGCGGATAGCGCTCGCCGCCGTGGTAGTCGATCGACGCCGTCGTGAAAAACTCGCCGTTCTGCACGATGAGCGTCATCGGCGTGGTGGAAGTCTTCGACGCTTTCACGGCGTCGCGCAACCGCGCGGTGCTGTAGGCGCGGCCGTTGATCGCGACGATACGCGCTCCCGGCGCGAGGCCGGAGCGCGCGGCGATCGACTCCGGCACAACATCGCCGATCGATCCGTTTTCGCGAACGTTGAAGCCGAGAGTCGAGTTGAGATCCGCCCCTTTGCTGCGGCCCTCCAGGTATTGCAGCGCGGTATTCGGCTTGTCGTTGTAGACGAGGTGCCAGCCCGATTGCTCGATGCCGCCCATCGGAGGCGTCGGCGACAGCGACGTCAGACGCTGGTTGAGGAACCCGCGCCAGTCATTCGGCGCGACCGAATTGAGCGCGGTAACGATGTCGTCGAAGGTGTACGGTTTCAGATCGGGATGTCCGCTCGCTCCGCCATAAAACGCGCGCGTGAAATCGTCGAGCGACTTCTTGCCGTTCGTGAGCGACCGAATCGTCATGTCGACGTCGAGCCACAGCAGCTCTCCCTCGGGGTAGTAGTCAACGCTGCGCCGCCAGTTCGTCGACGCGCCCGGCGCCTCGTACAGCAGCTGCGCGGCGACGGCCGTGTCGAGCAGCGGACGCCACGTGCGCCCAACGTGCTGCGTCATCTGCGCGGCGATCTCCGCGAGGTTCTCGCGATAGTCATCCGCCGAAAGGATTCCGCTGCGCACCGGCAACAGATCGCCGAGGTATTCGGTCAGACCTTCGTAAACCCAGAGAAGCTCGCCCGTCATCGGCTTGTCGTAGTTGCCCGTGGCCAGACCGGCCGGACGGCGGTACTTGCCGTTCCACGAGTGCACGAACTCGTGCGCCATCAGTCCCGACACCCACTTGCGGCTGGTGTCTTCGCGCAGAGTCGACTCCTCGACGCGATCGTCGCTCGACTCATGATGCTCGAGTCCGAAGTGCGCCACGAAGTCGCTGAGGGTGAGAAGCCAGTCGTAATGGCGATAGTGATTCGCGCCAAAAACGGCGGTCGCTTCGTCGACCAGCCGCCCGTACTGCGCTGCGAAATCGTCCGGCGTCTGCGTCGCCTCAGCGCTCTCGGAAAGGAGGTTGAGCGTGTGGCGGTAAGGCGAACGGCTGACGAGATCGATCTTGCGCAGCGTCAACCCAAGTTGCACCGGCGAGTCGACGACGGTCGTCAACGTGGCCGGCTCGAACTGGATCTCATCGCCGGTCCGTCCGCGCGTTTCGAGCGCGGTGGCGTACTGCCAGCCGGCCGGAATGCGCAGCGTCGCATTGACCTGCAACGAATCGCTCGGCGTCCCTCGGGGATAAAGCAGCATCGTGTTCCAGCTCAGCACCGCAAGCCGAGGAGAGGTCGAAGCGCCGGCGGTGAAGTTCGCGCCGGGAGCGGGAGCGAGAAAATCGAGATCGACGTCGAGCGCCGCCGCGCCAGCCGGAACGTCAACGTTGAACGCGAACATCTCCACCGGATCGCGAAGCCACGTCACCGGCTGCCCGTTCGCCGTGATACGCAATCCCGTCAATCCGTTGATCGGCCCTGTCGGCCCATGCTCGCCCGGAATCCACTTCGGATAGAAGAGCGTCATCGGTCCCGGCGTCGCAGGAATGCTGAGATGCGCGTGATAGACATTCGACGCGACGTTCGTCGCATCGACACGCAGCGTGATCGGCGCAGCGGAAAGTGCGAAGGCAATGAAAATCAGCGGCAGAACGAGCGCAAAACGTTTCATCGAAAATCTCCTAAGGACGTGGATCGTAGACCAACACGTCGTCGGATTGCGCATTCCGGATTTGAACAGACGATGCGGATCTTCATCGAGAGTCCTTCTCCCCCGCGTTTTCCCGCGGGGGAGAAGGTGCCGAAGGCGGATGAGGGGGCGGAGCTTGCGCGACCTTCTGTTTCAGGAACCGCCCCTCACCCGCACTTCGTGTCTCCCTCTCCCCGCTAAAAAGCGCGGGGAGAGGGACGCTCGATAGGGTGCAGCAATGTGTTGTTAGAAGGCCCGGGCGCAGACTCACGTGACGATGCCCCCACCGGCGCAAGCACCGCCTCCAGGATCGGCCGCATCTGCGAGAGCTGCTTGATCCGGATGACGAGGTCCCACGCTCGTTCGAACTTTTTCCATCCCGCGCTGTAGAAGAAGTGTTTCAGCCGGTGCTTCACCGACTCGTGCGCGGACGACGCGGCGAAGATTGACCTCCATCGATAGAACGCTTCGTACGCCCAGTCATAACCGCGCTTCAGCTCCTCGGGCGGCATGCAGGACGGGCGATAGACAACGTGGCGCGTGTCGTAAAGATCCCAGTTCCGCGTCTCGATGCGGCCTTGCGCTTCCATCTCCGTGAACAGCGCGGTGCCCGGATACGGCGTGAGGATGTGGAAGGTGGATGTAGTCAGCCCTGACTCGATGGCCCAGTCGACCGTGCGCTTGAAGACGTCGCGGTCGTCGCCATCGAGACCGAAGACGAAGCTGCCGTTGATCATGATGCCGAGGCTGTCGAGGCGGCGCACGACGTCGCGATAGCTGCGGTTGAGGTTCTGGCGCTTGCCTGCGCCGGCAAGGCTTGCGGTGGACAGCGTCTCGAAACCGACGAAGAGGCTGCGCAGCCCGGCCGCGGCTGCTTCTTCGATCGTGTCATCGCGCAAAATCGAATCGACGGTTGCCGCGCCCTGAAAAACGCGGCCCATCCCGCGCATACCGCGAAACAGATCGCGTGCAAATCGCGGATTGCCGAGGAGGTGATCGTCGAGGAAGTAGAGATGCCGGCCGGGAAGCCGCGCGATCTCCGCGAGCGCGTCGTCGACGACTTGTGTGTAGAACGAACGACCCCCCTCGAAGAAGCCGTCCTTGTAGCAGAAGGTGCAATGGTGCGGACAGCCGCGGGAAACGACGATCGAGTTCGGCACGAGGTAGCGATGCCGCTGAATGAGATCGCGCCGGATCGGCGGCAGACCTTGCAGCGTCCGCACGGACGAGTCGTAGCGCTTCCGCGGTGTTCCGGCGGCGAGGTCCTTCAGAAAGCTGGGAAACGTGTACTCGCCGGGCCCGAGGAAGATTGTGTCCGCGTGCGGCGCCGCCTCGTGCGGCAGCGATGTGACGTGCAGTCCGCCCAGCGCGACGTACGCGCCACGGGCGCGATAGTGATCGGCGATCTGGTAGGCGCGATATGCGTTTGTGATGTAGACCTGAATGATCACCAGGTCAGGTTCGTCATCGAGATCGAGCTTCTCGACATGCTCGTCCTGCAGAGAAATGTCCAGGGTGGGATCGAGGTACGCGGCGAGCGTGGCGAGGCCGAGCGGCGGAAACAGCGAGTACTTGATCGGACGCCAGTAGGGACTCGTCGCTTCGGTCAGGGCTGGAAGAATGAGCTTGACGCGCTTGATCGCTTGCACGAAAAGAACTTTATACCAAAGAGTGCAATCAGGCCAAGACCACCTGGGAACGCGGGCGTCCCGCCCGCTTTTGATTCGCGCGAGAACTGCGGGCGAGACGCCCGCGCTCCCAGACGTCACTCCGTCAAAGGACCTTCCGCGCGCCCTTCGATGAATTGGCGGACGATCGGGTTCTGCGATTGCTGGAACGCTTCCGGCGTCCCCTCTTCGACGATCCGCCCCTTGTAAAGCATGGCGATACGGTCGGCGATCTTGAACGCGACTTTCATGTCGTGCGTGATCGTGACCGTGGTGGTGTTGAGCGTCTGATCCATCTCCACGATCAACTCGGCGATGACGTCGCTGATGACGGGATCGAGTCCGGTGGTCGGTTCGTCGAACAGCAGGATTTCGGGCTTGAGCGAGATCGCACGCGCGAAACCGACGCGACGCCGCATGCCGCCGGAGAGCTCGGACGGCCGCTTCGACGAAACGCCGGGCAGGTGCACGAGCTGGAGGCATTCGTCGACGCGCTCACGGATCTGCTGTTCCGTGAATTTCGTATGCCGCCGCAACGGGAAGGCGATGTTCTCGAAGACCGACATCGAATCGAACAACGCCCCTTCCTGAAACGACATCCCGAACTTGCGCCGGAAGCGGTTCAGGTCCACTTCCTTCATCGCGCCGATGTCCTGCCCATCGATGACGATGTTGCCGCGGTCCGGTTTCATCAGCCCGATGATGTGCTTGAGCGTGACGCTCTTGCCGACGCCCGATCCCCCCACGATCACCAGCGCTTCGCCGCGCCCGACGTCGATCGACATATCGTCAAGCACCTTCCGCCCGCCGAGCGTTTTGTCGACGTGCTGGAGGGAGATCATTGGAGTACCTGTGGTTGCCATGTTGCCGGGTTGCCGGGTTGCCCGCTTCGGCAACCCGGCAACACGGTAACCCGGCAACTCAAAACAACAGCTTCGTCAAAAAGAAATCGGTCAAAAGAATGATCAACGACGCGCTCACCACCGCCGCGGTCGTGGCGCGGCCGACGCCCTCGGCGCCGCCGCTGGTGTAGTAGCCGCGCACGCAACCGGTGAGCGTCAGGATCAGGCCGAAAAACGCCGACTTGATCAAGCCGCTCCAGATGTCGTTCATGTGCAGAAACTGATACGTGTTCTGCTGATAGACGACCGGATTCGCGCCCATCAGTTTCACGCCGACGAGGTAGCCGCCACCGACGCCGAGCGCGTCGCCCAGGATCGTAAGCAGCGGGAGCATGACGATGCCGGCGATGACGCGCGGAACGAAAAGGTACTGCACCGGATCGGTCGCCAATGATTGCAACGCGTCGAGCTGCTCGGTGACGCGCATCGTTCCGATCTCCGCCGCCATCGATGAGCCGACACGGCCGGTCACCATCAGCGCCACGAGCACCGGCGACAGCTCGCGCAGCATCGCCAGCGCCACGACGCTGCCGACGAAATTCTCGGCGTGCACGCGATGGAAGCCGTTGTACGTCTGCAGCGCCATGACCATGCCGGTGAACATCGTGGTCAGGAAAACGACCGGGATCGAATCGACGCCGACGCGCACCATCTGCCGCAGCCACTCCAGCCCTTCGAACGGCCGCCGGAACGTCCAGACGATCGTCCGCAACAGCATCCGGAACCACAGGCCGGTCTCTTCGAAGAGGCGGATGAAGACGCGGCCGATCCGTTCGAGAAAGTTCATTCGGCGAATCGCGAGCGTATCCGAAACGCGCCGCCCTCGCGATACAGCCGCGGCACGCGAGCGGTGATGCTGCAGAACACTTCGTAGGAGATGGTCTGCGACTTCGCCGCCAGCTCCTCGGCGGTGATGCCGTCGCCGAGGAGGACGACTTCGTCGCCCACGGCGGCGTTGGGGATGTCGGTGACGTCGATCGTGATGAGATCCATCGACACGCGACCGACGACCGGCGCGCGCTTCCCTCGGATCAAAACCTCGGCATTGTTCGACAGCAGCCGATCGTAACCATCGGCATAACCGACGGGCAGCGTTGCGATGCGGCTCGGACGCGTCGTGTGGAACGTGGTTCCGTAGCCGATAGCGTGACCGGCCGGCAGCTCCTTGAGCCGCATGATCTCCGTCCGCCAGCGAAGCACCGGCTCGATCGTGCCCGTCGCAATCGTGATCGGCGCCGGACCGTACATTGCGATCCCGACGCGCGCGAAATCGCCCGGACGCACCAGCCCGCGCAACGTCGCAGCGGAGTTGGCGAAGTGATGGAGCGGCGCGTCGATGCCGGCATCGCGGAGCACAGCGAGCATACGGTCGTAGTTGGCGATCTGGATTTCCGTGAACGGACCGCCGGCATCGTCAGCGTTCGCGAAATGCGTGTAGATGCCGTCGATGCGCAGCCGCGGCGTGGCCCGAATCCGTTCGATCACGGCCGGCAGTTCGGATTCGACGACGCCCATACGCCCCATGCCCGAATCGAGCTTGAGATGGATGGCGACGTCGCGGTCGCGCGCTACCTCACAGACGAATGCAAGCTCCTCGGGTCCGACGACCCCCACCGTGGTTCGGTTATCCAGCGCCAGGAGGATCTGCGCTTTCGAAAGGGGCCCGAGCACGAACAGCGGCAACGCAATGCCCGCGCGACGCAGTTCCAGCGCTTCCTCCAGCAACGCCACCGCGATCATCGCCACGCGATCGGCAGTCAACCGTTTCGCCAGCTCGACCGCGCCGTGTCCGTACCCATCCGCCTTCAGCACCGCGACGAGCCGAGCTCCATCCGGAAGCGATCTCGCGATCAGATCAACGTTGCGCTCAAAACGATCGAGATCGATCTCGGCATAGGTCGGCCGCAACTCACGAAGAGTAGACATGCACGTCCTGCCCGTTCACAGCGCGCGCCCGATCCGAGGCGAGGAAGCAGATGACCTCGGCAACCTCCTCGGCTGTCATCGCCGCCGGCGCACCGCCGCTGGCCTGCGCCCACATCTTCGTGTCGACCGATCCCGGGCTGACGCTGTTGACGCGCACGCCGAATTGCTTGACCTCCACCGCCAGCGCCTCGGTCATCCCGATCACCGCCGCTTTCGACGCGCAGTACGACACCCACCCCGGAAACTTCTCCGGCCCGGGCACACCGGAAATCGAGGCGACGTTGACGATCGCTCCGCCGCGCCGCGCGATCATCGCCGGCAGCGCGCGGCGAGAGGCGAGATACGTGCCGCGCACGTTGACGGCAAACATCCGATCCCACTCCTCGACCGTGACCTCGGTCAGAACTTTCGGATCGATCATGCCCGCGGAATTGATCAGGATGTCGCAGTCGCCGAATCGCGATTCCGTCTCCGCGAACAGCCGCTCGATCGCCTCGGGATCGCTGACGTCGCCATCGATCGCCAGCATCGTCTCCGGCAAGCCGGCCGCCGTTGCCGATCGCGCAAACGCCGCCACGAGCGCTCCGCGCGAGGCCAGCATCTCTGCCGTCGCGCGTCCGATTCCCGACGAGGCGCCGGTGACGATGACTACGCGGCCATCGAATTCATGGGGCGACATATAATCCGGCGCAGGCTACCCCAAACCGTAGAGATTGAGGAGAGCATATGAATCCAGAAGTGAACAACTGGTTGCAGCTCATTTTTCGATGGGGTCATGTCATTGCCGGCGTGATGTGGATCGGTCACCTCTGGTTCTTCAACTTCGTCAACACGCCGCTGCAGGGCAAGCTGGATGCTGGCACCAAAAAACTCGTCGTTCCCGAGCTGATGCCGCGCGCGCTCTTCTGGTTCCGCTGGGGCGCGGCCTGGACCTGGATCACCGGCTTCCTGCTCCTCGGCCTCATCTACTACCAGACCAAAACGGTGCTCTTCGATCAGGACCACGTCGGCAATCCGTGGCTCTGGCTGGCCGTCGTCCTGATCGCGCTGGCCATCGGCTTCGTGATCTACAACCTGATCCTGAAAAAGATCGCGAACGTGATGGTGGCGAGCATCATCAACATCGTTCTTTTCGCCATCGTTTACTTCGTGCTCGAGTACTGCGGCCACTTCAGCGGACGCGCGCTCTACATCCACTCGGGCGGCATCTTCGGCACGATGATGGCCCTCAACGTCTGGATGGTGATCTGGCCGTATCAACAGAAGATCATCAAAGGCGTGAAGGACGGTACGCCAGCCGACGCCGAGACCATCCGCCAGGCCGGCCTCCGTTCGCGTCAGAACACGTACATGTCCGTGCCGCTGATTTTCCTCATGATCAGCAACCACTATCCGACCGTTTACGGCGCCGACCCGCTGGTCCGCGATGGCATCCTCGCCGCCGTGATCATCCTCGGCTTCCTCTTCGTCCGCTGGATGTACGCGAAAGCCGCAGCGGTGCAGGGGTTCTGATGACTTGGGTTGCTGAGTTGCTAGGTTGCTGAGTTGCTCGGCAACCAAGTACTCAGCAACCCAGCAACTTAGCAACCCACCATGCGCCTCCTCCAGATCGACGCCTTCACCAGCGATGCCTTCAAGGGAAATCCCGCCGCCGTCTGTTTCATGGACGGCGCGCGGGATGACCAGTGGATGGCGAACGTCGCGGCGGAGATGAACCTCGCGGAGACGGCGTTTCTTCAGCCGGGCGACGACGGCTGGAGCCTGCGCTGGTTCACGCCCGCGGTCGAAGTCGATCTCTGCGGCCACGCCACCCTCGCCTCGGCGCACGCGATCTGGAGTGAGAACGTCAGCAGCGATGCCGTGCTCCGCTTCCACACCCGCAGCGGCGTGCTCACGGCGAAGCGCGACGGCGACATGATCGAGCTCGATTTCCCCGCCAAGCGCGAAGAACCGATCGCCGCTCCAGCCGGCCTGCTCGACGCCCTCGGCGTCACGAACGCAACGTACGTCGGCCGCAACCAGTTCGATTACATCGTTGAGCTCTCGTCGGAAGCCGAGGTGCGCGCGCTCAAACCCGATCACGGCGTGCTGCGGCAATTGCCGGTGCGCGGCGTCATCGTCACCAGCCGAGGGACCGGCGAATACGACTTCATCTCGCGCTTCTTCGCGCCCGGCTCCGGCATCGACGAAGATCCGGTCACCGGCTCTTCGCATTGCTGCCTCGCGCCGTACTGGTCCGCGAAACTCGGCAAAACGGAAATGAACGCGTATCAGGCCTCGCCGCGCGGCGGCGCGATCCGCCTCCGCATCGACGGGGATCGCGTCAAGCTCGCCGGCCGCGCGGTGACGGTGCTTCGCGGCGAGTTGCTCGTGTGATCACGATCGCGCCCGCGGACGACATCGACGTCGTCCGCGACTTGATCAACGAATACGCAGCCTCGCTCGGCGTCGATCTTTCCTTCCAGGATCTCGATCACGAGCTGTCCACGCTGGAGTCGTTCTACGAGCTGATCCTCATCGCTCGCGATGACGCTCGTGTCGCCGGTTGCGTAGCCCTCCGCCGCATCGACGATTCGATCTGCGAGATGAAGCGGCTGTATGTCCGCCCTGCGTTTCGCGGCCACGACCTCGGCCGCAAACTCGCAGCTCGCATCATCGATGAGGCGCGGATTCGCGGCTACAAACGAATGCGGCTCGACACGCTGCCGACGATGACCGCAGCAATACCGCTCTACCAATCGCTCGGTTTCGTAGAGATCGCGCCGTATCGTTTCAATCCCGTCGAAGGCACGCGCTTCATGGAGCTCGCGCTGTAGCCCTGGGACCGCGGGCGTCCCGCCCGCTGTCACACTTCGCGTGTAAGCCAATAGCGGGCGGGACGCCCGCGGTCCCAGGATAAGCGGGCTACGGCCGCCGCGCTTTCAGATACTCCGCCACTTCCTCCGCTGGCTTCGTATTGAAGATCTCCTTCGGCGTCAAGCCCGCTTTGCGTGCGACCCACGTTCCGCTGATCAACGCCGCGTACTCGTGGATGGAGTGCGCGTCGGGGTTGATCGAGAAGCGGACGCCGAGGTCGTAGGCGCGGCGGATGTGGCGCCAGTCGAGGTCGAGGCGGTTCGGATTGCCGTTGATTTCGATCATCACGCCGCGTTGTCCGGCCTTCTCGAAAATCTTTTCGAAATCGACGGTGTAGCCGTCTCGCGACAGGAGCTTGCGGCCGGTCAGATGGCCGAGGAACGTGACGTAGGGGTTGTCGAGGGCGCGGAGCATGCGCTCGGTCATCTCGTCCTTCGGCATCTGGAAACGCGAATGGATCGAGGCGATGACGAAGTCGAATTTCTTCAGCGTCTTTTCGTCGTAGTCGATCGTCCCGTCGGGCAGGATGTCAGCCTCGGTGCCGCGGAAGACGCGCATCGGCGCGACGTCGCGCTCGTGCGCGGCAATTTCCTTGTGCTGCAGCTTGAGTTGTTCAACGCTCAAGCCGCCGGCGTAGAACGCGGCGGGTGAGTGATCGGAGATGCCGACGTATTCGAAGCCGCGTTCGCGCGCCGAGGAGAGCATCTCCTGCACCGTGTTGCGGCCGTCGGAGAAGGTGGTGTGGACGTGAAACGTGCCGCGCAGATCGGAGACTTCGACGAGACGGCGATGCCGTTTGTGTTTCAGATCGTCGCCATTTTCGCGGCGCTCGGGATCGACGTAGGCGAGTCCCGCTTTGTCGAACAGCTCCTTCTCCGTGCGCGCGCGGCCGAGTTTTCCGCCGTGCGCGAGGAAGGCGGCGACGAACTCCGGGGTGCCGGTGGTCACGAGCAGCGTGGCGCCGAACGCGTCGGGCTTGGCGAAGTGGAACCAGACGTCGATCTCGTTTCGGGCGAACGCCTTCACCGTGTCGTCGTCGATCCGCTCGATTTTTTCGACGAACTTGGACAGTGCGCGGACGACGGCATCCTGATCGCGCGTGGCGATGACGATGTTCACGTTGCGGATGATTTCCAGCCGCCGCCGCACACTGCCGGAGACTTCGGCGTCTTCGATCTCTTCGATCGCGGCGAGGTGCTCGCGAATCTGTTCGCCGACTTCGACGCCGATGGGCAGAAGGAAGTGCGACTCGCGGCGGCGCGCCTTTTCGATCCCGCTGAGGATGTACTGCTGCGTTTTCGGGCCAAAGCCTTTGAGCGGCGCGACGCGGCCGGCGCGGGCGGCTTCTTCGAGCTCGTCGAGATTGCCGATGCCGAGCTTCTCGTGAAGGATGCCGATCTTCTTCAATCCGAGTTTCGGCACGCGAAGCAATTCGAAAATGCCTTCGGGATACTGCGTTCGAAGTTCTTCGAGATACTTCGATTTCCCGGTGCGGACCAGCTCTTCGATGATGGCGGCGGTGGCTTTGCCGATGCCGGGCGTCTTCACCAATTCGCCGCTGGCGATGAGATCGGCCGGCTCGGCGTCGAGCGCGCGGATGCTGTGCGCGGCGCGCTCGAAGGCCAGCGCGCGGAAGCGGTTGTTCTCGCTCAGCTCGAGGTAGCTGGAGATGTCGTCGAGAGCACGTGCGATGTCGAACTTGTTCATGCGGTCGCTATCATGCCGAATATGCAAGCAACTGACCGCCTGATTGTTGCCATCGATCGTTCGTCACGCGATGAAATTCTCCGTCTCGCGGATGCGCTGCATGGAGCCGCGGGCATTCTGAAGATCGGACTGCAGGCGTTCGTCTCCAACGGACCGTCGATCGTGCGCGAGGTGATCGCAACCGGCGCGAAGATTTTTCTCGATCTGAAGATCCACGACATCCCGAACACCGCGAAGCATGCGGTGGCCGAGGCGGCATCGCTCGGCGCGGCGATGGTGACGGTGCATACGGCCGGCGGCGAGTCGATGCTTCGCGCCTGCGCCATCGATTCCACGCTCGTCCTCGGCGTCACGATCCTGACCAGCCTTGACGACGCGGAGTTACAGCGGATCGGATTCCGCGGAACGTCCCTCGACAATGCCGTGCGGTTAGCGAAACTCGCGCAGTCATCGGGATTTCGTGGTGTGGTTGCCTCGCCGCATGAAGTCGCGGCCATCCGCGACGCGTGTGGCAGCGCGATGCGGATCGTCGTTCCGGGGATTCGTCCCGAGGGGACGGAGGCGGGGGATCAGCGCAGAACGATGACGCCCGCCGCGGCGATCGCGGCGGGCGCGGATTACATCGTCGTCGGACGGCCGATCACGGACGCTGCTGATCCGCGATCAGAGGCGCTGGGGATCGTTGAGTCGCTATCTCATAGCCGCGGAGCGGCTTAAGAGGATAGCCAAGGGTGCGGCGGAAGCGCGCACCCCCGGAAAAACGAGCGTTTTGATTTTGTGCCGCGTCAGCGGCACAGGAACTGCCGCGCTTCCGGTGCCGCTCACGCGGCACGAACATCAACAACGTTCTCTTTCCAGGCGTGCGCGCTTCGCCGCACACCTGGCTATCCTCGAAAGCCGCTGACGCGGCAAACCTACACCGCGCGGCGTCTTGCCACGCAGTTCGATCCCGGTCCGGGGAAGAAGATGCGCTGGCTGGAGAACTGGCGGCGGTTGCCGGCGGCGTCGGTGCCGACGGCGCGCAGCACGTGCTCACCTCTGGCGATCGCGTCGAGATTGGCGAAGACGCGCCACGTCGAGACCGGCGTCGTCGACGGAATGTCGATGCGCGGCGGTCCGGAGAGCGACGCGGAGCCGAGCGAGCCGCTGTCGAGGAACAGCTCGACGTTCGTGACCTTCAGCGTTCCCGTCACCCAGCCGTGGATCTCGGAACCCCCGCAGACGGTGCCGGCGACCGAATCGAATTCGATGCGGCCGCTCATCAGCGTGCAGGCGCCATACGTCTGCGTGCCGGTCATTTCGCCGACGACGTAGACGAGCGAGCCCACGGAAAGCGGGTTCCACTTCACTTCGTCGCCCTGCGTGTAGGAGACCTGCTCGTACTGGCGCGGATCGCGGCCTTCCAGCATCGCCGTGGCGTAGTCGAAGACGTCGAAGGCGATCGTGCGCGCCGGCTGGAGCGTCTGGTAGTCGAGCTCGTCGATCATCGTGATCAGCCGGCCGTTCGCTTCATCGAACGCTGCCTGCGGATGGAAGATGATCGGATTGGCGCGTTCGACCTGCAGATTCGCCGTCGAGTGATAGGTGTACGGGTTGAAGAAGGTGGCACCGGTGGGCGTGATCATGTAGGTGATGATCACGTTGTCGTTGCCGACGCCGAGGAGGTTCGAGCCGTTGCTGACGAGGAACTTCCCGGGGATCGCGCCTCCGCCGGCCAGCGTCGGCGCCGCGGGATTGGAAACGTTCCAGGCGACCGTGCCGCCGTTCGCAGTCGCGATGAGAATGCCGAAATTGAAAGCGATGTCGTTGTAGCCGCCGAGCGGATTGGCGAACGTGGAGAGCGAGCTGACGCGCGTCGGCGTGACCGGATTGGCGACGTTGTAGATGTCGATCTGATTGAAGCAGCTGAGCAGCGGACCCATCGGACCGTTCGCGGAGCACGGCAGATCGGTGGCGGGATAAAGAGCGGCCAGCGTCGTGCCGCTGATGGCGAGGCGGTGGTAGCGCAGTCCGGGAGTGCGCGAGACGAGAATCGGGGCGGTGCCGCCGGCGCGGACGTTGCGGAGGTCGTAGATCTCGAGTCCCGCTTCGCTGGAGACGTAGAGGAAGCCGTTCGCGAAGGCGACGCCGCCTTTGGTCTCACGCGCGGCGAGAGCACCGATGAAGTCTTCGCGGGCGATCTGCATGTCGCCCAGCTCGGTGACGGTGTAGGTCGTCAGCGTCTGTCCGCGGAGGGCGAACACCTGCGAGTTGAACCGGAAGACGCCGTGCGGCGACTGGTAGAACGCGGTGGGCCCCGCGTTGGTAGCGACCAGCGTCAGAGGGCAGCTTGCCTGGTACTGATCGGCGAGTGCCGTCGGAGCGGAGAGGACGGCGACTGCGAGGACAACAAGGGCGAGCCGTGACAAAACGCGCATACATGCCTCCCAAAAACCACACCCGGAATGCGCTCCGCAGAGCTGGATTCAGAATCGACTCAGGCGGTAACTATCTCTGATTCCTCGCTTTTTTTCAACTTGGGGCCGGTGGGGGAGGTTGCCGGGTTGCCAGGTTGCCCGGTTGCCGATCACGAGGTTGCTGAGTTACTGGGTTGCTGAGTTGCTCAGTCCCGCCCGCCCCGTGAACTCGGCAACCGGGCAACTTGGCAACCCGGCAACCAGTCATCGGTGCGCCGTGTATCATGTGCGGACTCGGCCTCTAAAGGCAGCGGAGATGGAAACAAGCCCGGCGTTGTGAGGCGTTACGAGTGGCAACTTTATGCTCGACGGTCACGTGCTCGTACTCAACAGGGTTTTCCAGGCGGTGCAGATCACCTCTGCACGGCGTGCGCTGACCCTTCTGTACAAAGGGCAGGTCAAGGCGGTCGACTCCGAGTACCGCACCTACGATTTCGAGAACTGGGCGGATGTCCCTATCCAGGCCGACGATGATCACTTCGTCCGCACGCCGAGCCGTAACATCCTGATTCCGCACGTCGTTCAGCTACTGGTCTTCGACCGGCTGCCGCGGCAGGAGGTGAAGTTTTCGCGCGGCAACATCTATCTGCGCGACGGCAACCGCTGCCAGTATTGCGGGAAGAAGTTCTCCTCCTCGGAGCTCTCCCTCGACCACGTCATCCCGATCTCGCGCGGCGGCAAGTCGTCGTGGGAAAACGTCGTCTGCGCCTGTCTGCCGTGCAATGTGAAAAAGGGCAACAAGCTGCTGACCGAGACCGGCCTGCAGCTCAAGCGTCAGCCGGTTCGCCCGCGCTGGCATCCGCTCCATCGCCTGCAGGGAAGGAACTTCCCCGACATCTGGAAGAACTTTCTGGATGAGGCGTACTGGAACGTGGAGCTTCACGCGTAGCGTGCGTTGTCGGTTTTCGGTTAACTGCGGCTAGCGCCGCGTTGTCGAAAAGCCAAACCGAGAACTGACAACTGACAACGCGCGAAGCGGACTACTTCGCCGCCAGGTCCCTCAGTTCCTCTCCCTCGTTCACGAAGCGGTTGATCGCCACGCCGTACTGTTTCTCGTAGAGCTTGCGGTAGCGGCCGCCGAGGAGCATCAGTTCCTGGTGGGTGCCGCGTTCGGTGATCTGGCCGTCTTCGAGGACGAGGATCTGGTCGGCGTTGCGGATCGTGGAGAGGCGGTGGGCGATGACGAACGTCGTCCGGCCCTTCATCAACGCGTTCAGTCCGTCCTGAATCAACGCCTCCGACTCGCTGTCGAGCGATGATGTGGCTTCGTCGAGGATGAGAATGCGCGGATTGGCCACGATGGCGCGGGCGATCGCGACGCGCTGCTTCTGGCCGCCGGAGAGGCGCACGCCGCGCTCGCCGACGATGGTGTCGTACTTGTCGGCGAAGCCTTCCGTGAACTCGTCGACGTGCGCGATCTGTGCGGCGCGAAGGACCTCTTCACGCGTCGCTTTCGGATTGCCGAGGGCGATGTTGTCGTAGATCGATTCGGCGAAGAGGAAGGAGTCCTGCGGCACGATTCCGAGGTGCGAGCGGTAATCGTTCAGGCGGAGATCGGCCAGCGGTTGTCCGTCGACGAAAATCTCGCCTTGCGTGGGGCGATGGAACGCCGCGATGAGCGAGATCATCGTGCTCTTGCCTGATCCGGACGGGCCGACGAGGGCGATCGACTTGCCGGCGGGAGCGACAAGGTTGATGTCTTTCAGCACCGGCACGCCGGCGGTGTACTCGAACCAGACGTCGCGGAACTCGACGGCGCCGTCGATGTCGGGCGTCGGCGGTTTGGCGGCGTCGGCTTCGTCTTCGCGCGTTTCGCCGAAGACTTCGCGCATCCGTTCCAGACCCGCAAACGCCTCGGAGAGCTGCGTGCCGATCGAGACGATCTGCACGACCGGGCCGATGACGAGCGCGAGGTAGAGCGTGAAGGCGATCAGATCGCCGGGCGTCATTTTGTGCGCGACGACCTGATGGCCGCCGACGAACATCACCACCGCACTGACCGCGCCGACTAGAAACGTGGTCATGGCGCCGGCGGTGGAGATGGTCCGCATCGTGCCGACGATGAGGTCGAGCAGCCTCTTTGCGCCCTCGCCGAAAACCTTCTCCTCATGCTCCTCGGCGGTGTACGCCTTGACGATGCGGATGCCGGAAAAGCCTTCGGTCAGCCGGCCGGTGACGTCCGCATTGACCTCGCCGCGCTTGCGGAACATCGGACGCGCGGTCGAGAACGCCCAGAACATGATTCCGGCGAAGGCGAAGAAGGCCAGGAAGACCATGGAGGCCAACCGGGCGCTGAAGTGGAAGAGGAAGAATGACGCGAAGCCTGCCGTGACGACGCCGCCGACGATCTGCGCCAGCCCGGTGCCGACGAGGTTGCGGATCCCTTCCGCGTCGCTCATGACGCGCGAGACGAGCACGCCGGTCTTGGTCGTATCGAAGTAGCGGATCGGCAGACGCTGCACATGCTGCTGCAGGCGGATGCGCAGATCGGTGATCGAGCGCTGCGCGGCGATACCGAGGATCTGGGCGAGCGCGTAGTCGGTCGTTCCGCCGAAGATGGCGACGGCCACGCTGACCAGCGCTAAAGTCGGCAGCAGATTCACGTGGCCTTTGGCGAGCACGTCGTCGTACAGCAGCTTCGACATGTACGGGAGGACGATGCTGGAGAGCCGGTTGGCGAGCAGCAGCGGAATGCCGATGGCCAGCCGCGCGCGCGAGCGCCAGACGATCTCGCCGGCGTCGCGGAGGACGGCCCTGAAACGAGCCTTGTCCATCCGTTTCTTCGTCTTTGCTTTGTCGGTGTCGTGCGCGGCCATCGGCGGATTGTATGGGATGGGCGCTCAGATCTCCCGCAGTGCCGTCGTGATCGGCGTTCGCGCAGCGCGTAGGGCCGGAAGCATCCCGCCGATGATGCCGGCGATGAGGGCCACGCTGATGCCGTTCAGCGCGACGTGAGAATCGACGCGGAAGTTGAAGGCGACTTCCGAAAACGTCTGGAAGTTCGTCGTGCCCGTGGAGATCGCGTTGACCGGCAGCGCCAGGAGCAGGCCGGCAATGCCGCCAAGGAGTGAGACGAACGCGCTTTCGACGATGACCGAAAGGAGGATCGTCCGGCGCTTGAAGCCGAGGGCGCGCATGGTGGCCAACTCGCGTCCGCGGGAGGCGATGGCGGAGAACATCGTGTTCATCGTGCCGAGGATTGCGCCGATGGTCATGAAGAACGTCACGATCGCGACGAGGATCACGATGCCGGCGAGGCCGGTGGTCTGGTCGTCGTAGTACTGTTGCTCGCTTCGTACATCGAGCTTGAGCCGGTTGTCGTTCTTGATGCCGGCTTTGATCGATTCGAACGCCGCGCGGTCGACGGGGCGAACGATTAGAGACGAATAAGCGTCGCGCTTGCGTGCCTGGCCGAGGAAGCCGTCGTCGCACCACATCTCGGAGTCGAAGGCCGTGCCCTGCGCGTCGAACACGCCGACCACGTTGTACGTCTGCGCGCCGAATTTGAAACTGTCGCCGAGTCCGGTGTTGATGAAGCGGTCGCGAATGCGGCGGGCCACGATCACCTCGTTCACGCCGGGACGGAACATCCGCCCTTCGACAATCTTGACGTACGGCCGCATCGTGAACGCCATCGGCGTGACGCCGCGGACGAGGACGTTGGAGCCTTTCGGATCGTCCTTCTTCGGGATCTTGAAGATGATGACCAGCTCCGGCGAGATCATCGGCGCACCGCCGGATTGGGCGATGCCGGGCATCGCGCGGATGATGCGGAACGCGTCTTTCGTCACCCAGCTGGAGAGCTCCGCCGCGGCGCCTTCGCGCATCACCATCAGGTTGTCTTTCGAGCCGGAAGAGACGACGGCCGAGTGCACGCCGTTCTTCAGCGCCATCATCGAGATCATCACCGCGATCACGACGCCGATGCCGAGGATCGTCATCAGCGTGGAGACGCGCCGCGCCTTGAGGTTGCCGATGTTGTACTTGAGCGGGATCATCAGACCACTCTCCTAAGCCCGTCGACGACGCGCAGATTCGAGGCGCGCAGCGCGGGCAGGCCGCCGGCGATCAGGCCGACCGCCACCGCCGTGGTCATGCAGACGGTCAGCGTCTTCGCGTGCACGCCGAGGTTCTGCAGAAATCCTTGCGTCATCTTTCCCGCGTCGACAGCAATGAAGAGGAAGTGCGCGCCGAAGCTGCCGATCGCGCCGCCGATCCCGGTGAGCAGGATGAACTCGGTGAGCATGATGCCGAGGACGAGGCGCTGTTCGAATCCGATCGCCTTGAGCACGGCGATCTCCGTGACGCGCTCGCGCGCCGACATCGACATCGTGATCGCCGCGAGCAGCACCACCATGAAGATCGCGCACGTCGAGACGGCGGTGAAGAGCAGCTTCACGTTGCCCATCATCGACATGAAGTTCTGCTGGAACTCTTTTTCGGTGAACGTCTCGGTGGGGAAGTCGCTGTTCTTGAACATGGCGTCGATCTGCTGGCTGATCGCGGCCATCTGCTTCGGATCTTTGACCTTCACCCAGAACGTCCCAACCTGGCCGGGATTGCCGATTGCCTGCTGGAAGTACTCCATCGGAAAGAAGACCGACGTGGTCTGCACGGGATGGACGTACGTGCCTCGGATGGTGAGCTCGGGATCGAACGGAAAGATCTGGCGCTTGAGGGTGATGCGGTCGCCGACCTTCCAGTTGAAGCGCTTCATCAGATCCTTGCCCACCAGCGCGCCGCGGCGGTCGGCCTGGAACGCGGCCAACTCCTGCGGGTCGATCTTGTAGTCGTCGAAAACGGTGGGGAACTTGTCGACGTCGATGGCGAAGTTGGCGAAGAAGTTCGACTTCTCCTTGTAGTACGCGCCGATCCACTGCAGCTTGGCGATGTCGACGACGCCGGGGATCTGCCGGATTTTCTGCTCGTGCGCGTAGGGCAGCAGATTGGCGAGGGAGATGGCCGATTGCACGACGAGGCGATTCGCGCCCTCGCCGGCGTTGGAGAAGCTTTCGAAGTTATCGAGGATGGCCAGGAGCGTAGCCACGAAGAAGAAGATGACGGCCATCAGCAGCATGGTCAGGATGGCCCGCAGCGGGTTACGGAAGAGATTGCGGCGGATCAGCTTCGCGAACTTCATGCGTGTGCCGCCGTTTCCATCGCCACGTTCTCGACGAGCAGCCCTTTCTCGAGATGCAGCGTCCGTTTGGCATGCTGCGCCGCTTTCGGATCGTGCGTGACCATGACGATGGTCTTCTGAAAATCGTTATTCAGGCGCTGCAGAAGATCGAGCGTTTCTTCGGCGTTCTTCGCATCGAGATCGCCGGTCGGTTCGTCGGCCACGAGGAGCGTGGGATCGGTGACGATGGCGCGGGCGATGGCAACGCGCTGTTCCTGCCCGCCCGACAGCTGCCTCGGATAGTGGAACGATCGATCGCCGAGTCCGACGATGCTGAGGGCGGCCTGCACGTGCTCGCGCCGCTCTTTTTTCGAGAGCTTCGTCAACAACAGAGGCAGCTCGACGTTCTCGAAGGCATTGAGCACCGGGATGAGGTTGTACATCTGGAAGATGAAGCCGACGTGGCGCGACCGCCAACTAGCCAGCTGCGTTTCGGAGAAGCGCGAGATCTCTTTTCCCTCGACCGAGATGCGGCCGCCGGTGGGGCGGTCGATGCCGGCCATGAGGTTGAGCAGCGTGGTCTTGCCGGAACCGGAAGGTCCCATCAGCGCGAGAAAGTCGCCGCGCGGCACGGCCAGCGTGACGCCATTGAGCACCGGCACTTCGAACGCATCGCGTTTGTAGACTTTCCTGACGTTGTCGATCTCGACCAAAGTGTCCATCGCTCTCTCCTGATTATTCGAAACGAACCAGCTGCCCGTTTTCCAGCGCTTCCACGCCGGTGGTGACGACGCGGTCGCCGGCATTGACGCCGCTTGTGATCTCAATCCGTTGTTCGCGAACCGCTCCGGTGGTGACGTTGCGCAGCACGACGTGCTTGTCGGCGCCGACGACGGCGACGTGACCGCCGGCCACCGCGGACGCGGGCAGCCAGATCTTCGCCGGCTCGTGCATCTCGGCGTCGGTGCGTTCGCTTTGCAGGAAGGAGACGCTGGAGCTCATCTCGGGCAGGAGCCGGTCGCCGGGATCGATGATCTTCACCTTTACCTGCACCGTCGCCTTGGCGCGATCGGCGGTTGGGATGATCTGGCGCAGCACACCCTTCCACTTCTGATTCGGGAACGCGTCGACGCTGACTTCGGCGGCCTGCCCTTCGTGCAGCTGGCCGATGCTCGATTCATTCACGTCAGCCACGACTTCGAGCGTGTTCAGATCGACGAGCGTGCAGATCGCGCCGGCGGGCAGCGTGCCTCCGACCTGTCCCATCATCACGGAGGAGATCACTTCGCCGACTTCGGTGTTCTTCGTGGCGATCGTTCCGGCGAACGGCGCGCGGACGACCATGTCCTGCATGTTGATTTTGATCTGCTCGACGCGCGCTCTCGCGCCCTTGAACTGCGATTCGGCCGTATCGAGCTGCGCGCGCGTGGTCACGCCGTCCTTCCACATCGAGGCCTGGCGTTTCCAGTCGCGGTTGGCCTGCTCCAGCGCAGCGTTGGCTTCGTCGAGCTGTGCCTGCATGTTCGTGCTTTCGAGCACCGCCAGCACCTGGCCGGCGGACACTTTGTCGCCGACGGCGAAGTTGAGGCGGACCACCTTGCCGGAGATCTTCGGCGTGATTTTCGACTGGCGATCGGCGACGAGATAGCCGGTCGCGGTCAGCAGCGGCGGGTTCGTCACATTAATCGTGGGCTTGACGACGAGCGTATCCACCACCGGCGCGCGGCGCGGCACAATCCACACCTTGTAGATCGCGATTGCGGCTCCGACGACGACGGCGATGGCGACGATCCACCCTGCAATCGTGCCGAAGGAGACGCGCTTGGCGTCGTCATCCTCTCTGTGAATGCGGAGCGCCGACAGGTCGGGCCGCGGACGGTCTTCGGTAACTGACATGATTGGTCCGTTTGAGGCGGACGGACATGATACCGAAAGGGGACGTGTGGCACAGACACTCTTGTCTGTGCCTTCGACTCAGAATGTCCGGAACTGAATCGACTTCGGCTCCTGCTCGGTCACGTACATGCGGCTGGTCGTTCCATCGCAGTACGCCCAGTCGTGGCTGATGCCGGTGACGAAGAGGGCATCGTCCGGACAGAGCTCGCCGAGGGCGCGGCCGAGGGTGTTGACGTCGGTGTGGTCGTTGGACTGGATGACGAAGGTGGATTCGAACGGCAGGTCGACGACGACGCCGAGCCGGCCGATCGCGTCGTGCAGCTCGCTGTAATCCGCGCCGGGCGTGAGGCTGTGGCGGATGAGCAGGAAGTCGCGCGTGTTGGTGAACTGCGAGCAGCCGACCAGAACGCGCGCGTCGTCGCCGACTTCGATGCGCAGATAGCGCACGAGGAGCTCCGCGTGGCCGCCTTCGGGCAGCCATACGTTCCAGCTCTGATCGAAATTGGGTTCGGCGCCCAGCCTCCGCATCGCGTCAGAAACCGCAAGGGTCAGCTCGCCTTCAAAACAGACCTGAAACAGCCTCACTTCACCCATCACACCCTCCCGCAAAACTGTCAGTCGAATGCGAATGATAGCACGCGTTTTCGGGCCGCTCTGGCAGGGTTCTTGAGTTATTTGGATGGCGAAGGAGACTTACACATGCGCATCAATGATGACGAAGTGCAAGGCAACGTCGACAAGGCTGCCGGTACGGTGAAGGAGAAATTCGGCCGCGCCCTCGGCGATCCCCTCATCGAGAGCGAAGGCGTCGATCAGCGCGTCAGCGGCAACATTCAGGCTGACTTCGGCAAAGCCCGCCGCAAGGTAGGCGAAGCGGTCAAGGATATCGGCGACAAGCTGGGGAAATAGGCAAATTCGAAGAGGGGACCGGCAACGGTCCCCTTCTTCACGCTACTTGATTAGCCAATCGGAATGACATCGACGTCAGGGTCGAGCGTCTCGGCGCCGGGCGCGGACACGTCGTACTTGATCTTGCCGACGGTCGGAAATGTCCCCGAGACGCCGACGTACTTGTTGCCTTCCTGCTTGTAATTGATTGTGTAGCCCGGCAGGTCGATCGTGAACTGGCTGTCGCCGGTCCATTTGACGTTGTCCTGCGCTTTGTGGACTTGAACGCTCTCCGGATCGACGGTGATCTGGCCGGACGAGATCGTGACGGTTACCTTCTTTTCAGGCATGACTACCTCCCAGTTTTCGTTTGTGCTGCGGACCCGCCGGCTATTGTAGCGGTTCTCTGCACGAGTTGTTGCAGGCGTCCGTCGCGACGGAGGTTTTCGAATTCGCGTTCACGCTCGACTTCGGGGCGGCTGTAGCCATGCGCGACGGCACTTTCGAGGAGGCGGAGAGCGTCGTCGGTACGTCCTTCGACATTCGCGATCATCGCGGCCTTATACGTGTACGTCGGATTGGTCGGATCCGACGCGAGCGCCGTGCGAATCTCGTCGTCCGCGCGTTTGGTCTTTCCGCGCTTCGCGAGACAGACAGCCATACGTGCGCGAACAGCGGTACCGGTTGGATTGACCTTCAATTCGCCGTCTGCCAGCTGGATGGCGCGGTCATAAGAGATGTTTGCGCGCGCGGCCGCAGTCGGAATCGCTCGATAAGCGTCGCCGAGGTTTGCCCAGTAGAGATAAATCGTCGGTGCGAGCTCGGTTGCTTTTTCGAAGGCGTTTGCCGCGTCTGCATAGCGCCCAAGAAAATAATTCGCGGTTCCCACATTCGAATAGGCCTGCGCTGTCGGTTCCTTGGCGATCGAGGCAAGGAAGACTTTCAGTGCCTCGTCATAACGGCCCATCTGCAGATACATGCCGCCGAGATTGTTATAGCCGCGCTGATTGTCAGGCACGAGTTGAACGACTTTCGAGAACATCTCCGCGGCGTCGGCGTAGCGGGCGTGCGAGTAGTAGAAGGCGCCGAGGCGGTTGTAGCCAGCCCAGTAATTTGGTTGCAGCTCGATCGACTTCTCGTACGCCGCCTCTGCCTCGTTGAGCTTTCCTGCTGCTTTATACGTTTCCGCGAGGCCGAGAATGGCGTCCGCGTTATTTGGTTGGCGGGCGAGCGCGGTGTTGTACTCCCTTGTCGCATCATCGAGATGGCCGGTCAGCCGCCGCAGCTCGGCGAGGGTGACGCGGGTATCGGGATTCTGCGGATCGTTCTTGATCGCGATCTCGCATGCTTTCGCTGCGGGCGTCTCCCACTTCGCGTCATGCGTCAACTCGAACTTCGCGAGATACGCCCGTCCCAATGCCGCCTGAACGGATGCGGAGGAGCTCTGCGCGGCCAGCTCCTGGAGGATCTGGATCGCGCTGTCGACCTCGGATTCCTTGTCGTAGCGGCGGAGGTGACCGAGGGCTTCGAGGTAACGCGTTTGGGAGACGCTGCTGTCCGGCGCGGCGGGACGGAAGGCAGGGGCGCCGAGTTGGAGCGACGCCGCGATGCTGTCGGCGAGTTTGTCCTGGATGGTGAAGAGGTCGGAGACGGAGCCTTCGATCAGGTCGCCCGGATGCGACGTTCCTTGCGCGAGATCGACGACTTCGTACGCGACGCGCAGCCGGTCGCCGGCTTTCTGCATCGAGCCGGTCAGGACGATGTTTGCCCCGAGGTTGTGGCCGGCCTTTTGTGGATTCGTTTCCGCGAGTGCCTCGGGGGTCGTCGGCCGCATCACCTGCACCGAGGTGAAGTGCGCGAGACGGGCGGAGAGCGTCTCGGCGAGGCCTTCGACGACGAGCTGTCCGTTCGGTTCGCCGGTCAGGTTCCTGAACGGCATTACGGCGAGGTACTTTTTCGAAGGAACAGTCTGCGATGCGGCCGGCGATGCCGTCGCACCATGACGCGCAACCACCGCGATCCCGCCCGCCAGCAGCAGCGCGGCGAGAATGCTTCCCGCGATCATCATCGTCTGCCGCGACACTTTCGGTGGCCGCGGGATCTCCGCGGCCGTCGTCATCGTGGCGAAGCGGTCGCGGATGTTGCGCAGGTCGCGCGACAGGTCGCGCGTCGATGGATAGCGATCGTCGGCTTTCTTTGAAAGCAGGCGATCGACGATCGAGCAGAACGGCTGCGGAGCCTGGACGTTGTAGCGCGTGATCGCCGGTGGCTCCTCGTGCAGGATCGCCGACAGCGTATCGATTGCGTTGTCCGCTTCGAATGCCGGCTTTCCCGTGGCCAGCTCGTACAGGATCGCGCCGAATGCGAACTGGTCGGAGCGGAAGTCGAGCGGCTTGCCGGTCGCCTGCTCCGGCGACATGTAACCGACCGTGCCTAGGATCGTGCCGGGATTCGTACCAGGAAAGTCGAGCTGCGCCGTGTCCTCGTTCTCGTCCGCCGGCCGGATGATTTTGGCCAGGCCGAAATCGAGCACTTTCACGTACCCGTCTTTCGTCACCATCACGTTCTCAGGCTTGAGATCGCGATGGACGATGCCCTGCTCGTGCGCGGCGGCCAGGCCGTCGGCGATCTGCGCGGCGATGTCGAGCGTCTTGCGATTCGGCAGCGGTCCGCTGCTGAGGAGGCTGCGCAGGTCGCGGCCGTCGATGTACTCCATGACGATGTAGGGCGAGCCGGACCCCTGGTCCATGCCGACTTCGTGAATCGTCACGATGTTCGGATGGTTGAGCGCCGAAGCCGAACGGGCCTCGCGGGTGAAGCGGGCCAGAGTCTCCTTGTCGCCGGAGAGGCGCACCGGCAGCAACTTAATCGCGACTTTGCGGCCGAGGGACGGATCGCGCGCTACGTACACCTCGCCCATCCCGCCCGCGCCAAGGGGCGCGAGGATCTGGTACTGCCCGAGCTTCTCGCGCATCACCGTCATGAGAGGGGACCTGCGCGCGATTCTACCGGCATCTGCGTGTTGATGTTCAGGGAACGGTTCACGCGGGGGCGCGGAGATGCGGAGGAGAGCTGTTTCGTTATAATCGCCGCTCCCGGGTTCAGACAAAATGCGATTGTTGCGCGCGCTGCCGTTGGCCGTGGTGTCGCTGCTGATTTGTGGCGATGCACAGCCATTTTCCGCGGCATCCGAGGTCGCGTTTGTCCCATGGAAGATCCACCGCTCCGGCGACGAACTCCCCGCCGCGCCGCTCATCCTCTACTGGATTCCATCCTCGGCAGACGATTTCCGCCACTCCGATCTGCTCACCTCGCGTGCGCTGGCGTCGTACGTCGCGCAGTGCGTGGCGCTCGAGGTGGTGACGGCCGATGATTCCGAAATGCTGCACAAGCTCGGCGTCGAAGGACCGCTGCCTGCCGCCGTCCTCGTCGACGGCTGGGGCGTCGTCGTCGGCAGGATCGCCGGTGAAAAAGGACTGCTCCGCGCGATCGACGTCGAGACGATGGTGCGCGACGGCATGCGCGCCCGCGAAGCCGCGCTGAACGAAGCGCTCGACGATGCCCCGAAAAAAATCAGCGCCGGAGATCGCGACCTTGGAGTCGCGATCTACCGGCGCGTCTGGATGCAGCGTTGTGTGTTTCCCCGCCACGGCCGCGAAGCCGAGCGTGCATTGAAAAAGCTCGGTGTGGCGTTGGTGGCGGACAAGTAGCGCTTTGCGCGTTGTCGGTTGTCAGAAGACAACGCGCGAAGCGCAATCAACCGACAACCGACAACGCGCGCCAAGCGCTACGCGGCCTGAGGCACCTGCCGCAGCGTCCGCATGACCCACTTCCATTGGCGGCGCGACTGCTGCACGTGAAGCCGCGAGCGGCGGCGGGTTTCGCGCCACGACTTCGAAACGCCTTCGGCTTTCTCCTCGACGTGCTGGCGCCACAGCTTCAGCGCCGTCTCGAGGTGTTCCATCGCCGTGTGCGCGCGGCGGCGGATCTCGTCGCCGATCGTGCCCGGCGTTGTCTCGATCTGCGTCCTGACCAGTTTCAGCGCCGCCTGCATGCGCGCCTGCTCGATCTGCGGCAGCGGCGCGGTGCGTAGGTCGGTGGCCAGGCCGAGCGCCCTGAAGGTGGTGATCATCCACTTCGACGGATCCCACTGATACCAGCGGATGCCGTTGCGGAAGTCGGTGGGAAAACGGTGGTGGAAGCTGTGATACCCCTCGCCGAGCGTCAGCATCGCCACGAACCAGTTGTCCCGCGCCGAAACCTCGGCGTTGAACAGCGGCTTGCCCAGCGTGTGCGCCAGCGAGTTCACGAAGAACGTCGTGTGATGGATGACGGCGATGCGCAGGAAGCCGCCCCACAGCAGTCCGGCGATCGGGTCGCCGAACGCAGCGCCGATCAGCGTCGGTATGCCGAAGCCGGCCACGATCAGGATCACCTTGTGCCACTTGTTCTGCCACATCACGATCTTGTTCTTCAGCAGATCGGGCGAGTTCGCGAACGTGTCGTCGAACTGCTCGTTCTTGAAAAAGATCCAGAAGATGTGCGCCCACCAGAATCCGCGCTGAATGTTGTACGGATCCCAATCTTTGTCGATGTACTTGTGATGCACGCGGTGGCTCGATGACCACCACAGGATGGAGTTTTCTGCCGCCATCGCTCCGAAGAAGGCGAACAGCACCTGCAGCACGGGCGACGCTTCGTAAGTTTTGTGGGAGAAGAAGCGATGGTAGCCGGCGCAGATCGAGAAACCGACCAGCGCGTACATGACCATCATCAAAATCGGCATCCAGAGGTGGAAGCCGTGAGTCCACGTCCATGCGGCCGTTCCGACGACGCCGATAACGGGGGTGAGCGAGAGGAACGCGATGTTCACCCAGTCCATTTTCTGCTGCTTAACCGTTTCGCTGATGACGACACCTCCAATGTGCGGAGCCACGATAACTGAGAACCGTGTGACCGTATTGCTAAAGTCGCGCCCGGTCGGCAATCGCTGAAACTATCTACGAAGTTCTTCGTTGACAACTACGAGTTGTTTCGTACATGATGCTTCAACGAAGGAGACTTTCCATGAAAACCGCGCTTCTGATCCTCCTTGCCATCGCCATCTGCTTCACCGTTTACGCCGCCACGGACTCGCGCAACGGCGTCTGGACGGCCGAGCTGAATACCGACGGCACCACGCTGCAGATGACCATCTTCCGAGGCAATGACGAGAACCACCGAGGACCGGGGCGTCACAGCAACTGGAACAATACGATGGGCTTCGAGCTCTCGCTGGCGTCGCTGACCGGACTCTCCGTCGCCGACGTCAAGTCGACCGCCGCGAACGTACAGTTCTCGATGTCGAAGCCGGCCGGCACGATGACGTTCGAAGGCCGCTTCTCCAACGGAAACGGCGCCGGCAACTTCAAGTTCGCTCCCAGCGAGCCGTTCGTGCGCGAGATGGCATCCCTCGGCTACACGGCATTTAAGGACGATGACCTGCTCCTCTTCGCCACCACCGATTTCTCGCCGCAGACCGTCCGCGATCTTCGCGCCCTCGGCTATCAGCCGACGCAGCGGGAGATCGAGGAGGTGGCGATCTTCCACATCAACGCTCCCGCCATCAAGGAGTTCAACCGCCTCGGCTTTACGAACCTGACGCTGCGCGAGCTGGTCAATCTTCGCGTCGGCAACGTCGATGCGGCCTACGTGCAGGGCATGCGCGAGCTCGGCTACACCGACATTTCCGCGCACAAGCTCGCCAACCTGGCCATCCTCGGCGTGACGCCAGCGTATGTCCGCGAACTGCGCGCCGCCGGCCTGACGAACCTCACGCCGCAGGAAACGGAGAACCTCCGCATCGGCAACATCACCCGCGAAAAAATCGACACCTATAAACGCCTCGGCCTGACGCTGACCCCGCACGAGCTGAGCGACTTCGGCATCCACGGCGTAACCCCGAAAGTCATCGAAGAGCTCCGCGCGATGGGCTACACCAACCTCACCCCGCACCAGCTCATCGAAATGCGCATCTTCGGTGTGACTCCCGACTTCATCCGCCAGATGGAGTCGAACGGCTACAAAGCGGTACCGGTGGACAAGCTGATCAAGATCAAGATGAGCGGCGCGGATGAACTGGTCACCGGCCGGCGGTAACAAGCGTTCACCACAGAGACGCAGAGGACTCTGAGAAACCTCTGCGTTCTCTGCGTCTCTGCGGTTAAATCATCGGCAAATCAACGCCACGTTCCTTAGCCGCGGAGATCGCAATCGAATACCCCGCATCCGCGTGACGCATGACTCCCGTCCCCGGATCAGTGGTCAACACTCGCTGCAGCCGTTCAGAAGCGGCGGCAGAACCATCGGCCACCACAACCATCCCCGCGTGCAACGAGTACCCGATCCCAACGCCGCCGCCGTGGTGGAACGAAACCCAGGTCGCGCCGGCCGCGGTGTTCAGCAGCGCGTTGAGAATCGGCCAGTCGGCGATCGCGTCCGATCCGTCCTTCATCGCCTCGGTCTCGCGATTCGGCGATGCGACGGAGCCGGCATCGAGATGATCGCGGCCGATGACGATCGGAGCGCTGACCTTTCCGGTGCGAACGAGCTCGTTGAAGAGCAGCCCCGCCTTGTCACGCTCGCCGTAGCCGAGCCAGCAGATGCGCGCCGGCAGTCCCTGAAACTCCACGCGCTTCTGCGCCATGCGGATCCAGCGATGCAGCGCCGCATCGTGCGGGAAAAGATTCAGGATCGCCTCATCCGTCACGAAAAGATCGTTCGGATCGCCCGACAGCGCCGCCCAGCGAAACGGACCTCGTCCTTCGCAGAACAGCGGGCGGATGAACAGCGGCACGAAGCCGCCGACGTCGAACGCGTCGGCCACGCCCGCCTTCAGCGCCTGCCCGCGCAGGTTGTTGCCGTAGTCGAACGTGATCGCGCCGCGGCGCTGCAGCTCCAGCATCGCGCGCATGTGCCGCGCCATCGTGTCGTACGACAGCTCGATGTACGCGTCCGCGCTGCTCTCGCGCATCGCCAGCGCGGCCTCGTACGACATGCCCGCCGGAACGTAGCCATTCAACTCGTCGTGCGCCGAGGTCTGGTCGGTGAGGATGTCGGGGATGAGGTTGCGTTCGATGAGCGCTTCGAGCAGCTCGACCGCATTCGCGACGACTCCGATCGAAACCGCCTCGCCTCGATCGCGCGCCTCGATCGCGCGTTTGATCGCCGCATCGAGCGACGGCGCTTGTTCATCGAGATAGCGCTTGTCGAGCCGCCGCTGAATGCGCGACGGATCGACTTCGGCGACCAGCGCCGTCGCCTCGTTCATCGTCGCCGCCAGCGGCTGCGCGCCACCCATCCCGCCCAGCCCCGCCGTCACCACCAGCTTTCCGCGGAGCGCATTGTCGAAGCGCGTCTTCGCCACGGAGGCGAAGCATTCGAACGTTCCCTGCAGAATGCCCTGCGTGCCGATGTAGATCCACGACCCGGCCGTCATCTGCCCGTACATCGTCAGCCCGAGCGAATCGAGCCGCCGGAACTCGTCCCACGTGGCCCAGTGCGGCACGATGTTCGAGTTCGCGATGAGCACGCGCGGCGCGTTTTCGTGCGTGCGGAAAACGCCGACCGGCTTGCCCGACTGCACCAGCAGCGTCTCATCGTTCTTCAACCGTTTGAGCGTCGCCACGATCGCGTCGTAGCACTCCCAATTCCGCGCCGCCTTGCCGATGCCGCCATACACGATGAGCTGCTCCGGCCGCTCCGCCACCTCGGGATCCAGATTGTTCATCAGCATCCGCAGCGCCGCCTCCTGCTGCCATCCGAGGCAGGAGATTTCGGTGCCGCGCGGGGAGCGGATAACGCGCGTTTCTTCGATGGTCGTGGACATCGCCTGATTCTATTCGCTGTCATCCTGAACCGCCGATGCCCCGGATGGGGCTGAGGACGGTGAAGGACCCCCGGCTGGGTCGGAGTCCCCACCCGGCCTACCAGCTGGGGGTCCTTCGACCCCTCCGGGGACTCCGGCGGCTCAGGATGACAGTGATGTGACCTCAGTGATCTGATTGCCTTCGCATGGCAACGAAGAAACAGGAGCGCGCCGCCGACATCGTGGTGCGTCTCAAACAGATGTACCCGAAGGCGAAGTGCTCGCTCGATTTCACCAACGCCTTCGAGCTGCTCATCGCCACGATGCTCTCCGCGCAGTCGACCGACGTCCGCGTCAACATCGTCACCAAGTCGCTCTTCCGCAAGTACCCGACGCCGCAATCGTTCGCGGACGCCAGCCAGGTGGAAATGGAGCGCGACGTCAAACAAACCGGCTTCTTTCGCAACAAAGCCAAAGCCGTCATTGCCGCCTCAAAAGCGATCGTCGAACGCCACAACGGCGAAGTTCCTCGCACGATGGACGAGCTCACCGCCCTCCCCGGCGTCGGCCGCAAGACCGCGAACGTCGTCCTCTCCAACGCGATGAACATCTCCGTCGGCATCGTCGTCGACACCCACGTAACCCGCGTCTCCGCCCGCCTCGGCCTCACCGCCAACGACGACGCGGTGAAGATCGAAGAAGACCTGATGAAACTGATCCCCCCCAAAGAGTGGACCAACTTCTCCCACCGCCTGATCGCCCACGGCCGCACAATCTGCATCGCCCGCAAACCAAAGTGCGCGCAATGCGCGCTCAATGATCTGTGTCCGAGCGCGGAGGAGCCGCCGGAGTAGCGCTATCGCAGCAGCGCGGGAACGTTGAACAGCATCCTCAGGATTGTCGGTACCGAATACAGCGCCGCCGCGATGACGATGATCCATTTGATCGCCGAAACCGTGCAGACCAGCGGCGCGACGGCGTAGTTGCCGCCGATCTCCGCCGTCATGCCGACGTTTTCGAAGACGTCCAGCAAGCCGGCGACGAACATCAACCATCCGAGGATCGTTCCGGCGCGTGCGAGCCAGCCACTCCAGACGATGGCTCCGTAGAAACAAGACAGCGCGAGGGCCGCTGTGTAAAGGGCAATGAAGGCGTAGTCGAAGCGGATATCTTCGAGCGCGAGGTCTCTGAGCGCGGTGCCCCAGTCATCGACGATCGTCTTTGCTTTCTTTGACGTCGGCGCCAGTTCGAGTGCGCCGATCTTGTGCCCGGCTTTCTTCAGCGGTGCACCGTGTCGCTAGAGAACGACGAGCATAGCGATCGTTCCGGCGAACAGGATGATAAAAACGACAAGAGTTACGTTCTTCGGAATCATTGCTTTACCTTGACTTCGCTCTCAATGGCTCCCTGTTGCACCGAATCATGAACCGCAGCGGGCAACGTTCCTCCTGGTTGCGCAAGTTGCGCAGCGATTGCCTTCACGAAACCTACATTCCGAATGACAAATGGTTTGATTGCGGGAGTGAGATTGCCTGGCACGTTCGGACCGATCTGCTCGTCGATCGCGTTGCGCGTTCGTGGAGCGAGCAACCAGCCGAGCGGCATCACGATGCCGTGTTCCTGCTGCGTCAGCAGAAATTCGAACTGATTTGCCGGGTGAACAAGGGATTGCGCTTCAGCGTAGGCGAGCGTTCCGTGTGCGCCCCGCGTGTTCAGCAGTGCCCGCAGGGGCGAAAGCACCTCGTTCATGAAGCGCGTTCCTTTCGGTAGTGGAACGGCACTCCCGTCTTCCTTGACCTCCTGGTAGCGGATGAGGATGAGATTGAACGTCACTTCAGGATGCAGCCGTTGAAGTTTGAGAATCAGGTCGGCCGCTGTTTGCCCTCCGGAATTCTCAAAGTACCCACCGTCGACTACGTGCTCCCTGAGGCCCGGATTCAGAATTGAACCGGCAGGCGATACGTACGTGAAGCGTGCGCTGTTATGCGCGGCTGTGCTGAGGCGCAGGTCGCTTCCGAGCTCATTCAGAATGTCGTACGAGTTCGGGATATCGCCATTGATGATGCAATTGCTGGCAATGATGCGGTTGCCGCGCTCAACGATCGTGCCGTTGAGGAAGAGCGACGGAGTCAGCGCTCCGGCGCGGCTCGCGTACATTTTCATGAAGCCGCCGGAGAAGAAGTCGTCGTCGGCACCAGTCGTAGTGCGGATGTGCGTGCGCCAGCCGCGTTCCCATCCCGTCTCGATCGCTTTGGCTCGGTCGGGGATGAACCCGACGGGAAGGAACCGCTGCACCAGATCGGCGTGGAGCAACGACGCCAGCGTGGGCGCGAGCGAGTCGTAAGACAGAATCTGTTGCGCGGCGAAGCGGAAGGTCTTCTGTTTGTCCGCGTGTTCATGGCGTCGCAATCGCTGACTGCCGTGGCACGATTGGCGTCAGCGACGAGCGCGGTGAATACCGTTGCGCCGACCGAACCTCCGGAGACGCTGCTGATGGCGAAGACGTGATCCGCGAACGGCGGCGCCGCGTCCTGAAGCGCCGTCAGTACCGCGGCCGTCCAGTAGGCAGCGCGAATACCGCCGCCCTCCGTCGCCACGACATAAACCGGAGGTGTCGTCTCTCCCGGATACTTCGCGTGCAGTGTCTTCAGCCATTCGTCAAATGTCTTGTCGACGGTCATCCGCGCGGCGGGAGCGCCACCGCCTGCGTCGATCGGCAGTTTTCTGACAGCGTGGTTGTCGTTGAAGCAGCTGAAGACGATGGCCAGGAGCAGGAGCGTGGCAAAAAGCGGAACGCGGTACAGATCGGCCCAGTAGACGATCCAGCTTCCGATGCCGATCCAGAGCGCGGCCGACAGCATCAGCATGGAAGGCGAGGGAAAGAACGCGCCAGCCGTCAGTGGAGAGAGTGCCGTCCAGATGACGAAGAGAAGGGCCAGGACGAGCGTGATTCGGAGAATCCATCGAGTGGACGTCGCCAATGCACTATGGGAGTCGACGCGCGGGGACGCTCCGACGCGCGCGCGCCTGACCTTGACGAACACGATGAACAGGATCATGAGGACGACCAGGATGGCGATCGTGATGGTGACCACCGTCATCGTGTAGTCCCATCCTCCTGAGTAATCGAGGTAGGCGGCGCGAAGGAGAGCAATGATGGCGATGAGAAACGCGGTGATGCCGAGGATGCGCGGCATCCACCTCTGTGTCCCCGAATACTCCTCGGCCAGTTCCGCGGTCGTTTTCGAAACCCGAGGAGTCTCGTCCGCCGCCTGCGTCGTAGCCGCGCATTGCGGGAAGTTGATGCGCAGCAGTTGCCGCGACCAGTACCACGATTGCAGCGCGAGAACCGTCACCCAGAGGATGAACCACAGCACCGCTCCCAATGCGGACAAAGCCGATCGAACTCGACGACCGCCCGGATCGAGTCCTGGCCCTCGTCGGACCAGATCAATGCCCATAGCAACAGCGCGAGCGGGAAGACGACGAAACGGATCGGTCTCAGGAGAACGAATGGTTCGCGCACCGAATGCCAGATCTTCTGCAGCCAACGCATGAAGGCCATGGGGTTTCCTCCGAATTGATTGACGGACTCAATCAGGAGATGCGCAGACTGCCGTTTTCCCTACCTCAGCGTGGCCCGGAGCAGGACTCGCTTGAATGTATAGAAGTACGGCCGCTCATCGCCGAGCGTGTTCACCAACCGCGTGGTGTACTCGGCGAGGAATTCGTTGTATCGATCGGCCGACAGCGCTTCGCGATACGGCGTCAACGTCGAACCTTTCGTCCATTCGACGACATCCGCGGTTGACGGCAGGACGTGGCCGTAGACCTGTAGCCGCACGTGCTGGCGGGTGAAGCCGAGGCGGTGGAGGAGTGCGGCGTAGTTTTCGGGTGGGAGCACATTTACCCTTCGCGGTTCGATTCCGAATGACGTCGCTAGCTCGGCGGCGATGCGGTGCGAGGGGTGGTCGTGATTGGCGGGCATCTGGACGGCTAGTTGTCCATTGGGGGCGAGCAGGGAGACCAGGCGCGTGAACAAGGCCTCGTGATCGGGGAGCCAATGCAACGCGGCGTTCGAGAAGATCAGGTCGAAGGGTTTGTCGGCGGTGAACGAACCGATGTCGCCGAGTTGAAAGTGGAGATTGGCGGACGGCGTCGCTTTCGACAGCATCGATGGCGAGCTGTCGATGCCGAGGGTTTCCGCGGCGGAGAGATGTTCGTGGAGGAAACGCGTCAGTTCGCCGGTGCCGCAGCCGAGGTCGACGATGCGCATGTTGGGGCGCGGGTCGATCAGGGCGACCAGGTCGCGGAACGGTTGGGCGCGCTCTTCTTTGAAGCGCTCGTATTGATCGACGTCCCAGCTCAACGGAGGTGGTCCCAGTTCAGGATCGCGTTCGTGACCAGCGCGTAGCTGCCTTGCGTGTTCTGGCGCCACATCGGGTTGTTGGCGAAGAGGAGGATGTGGCCTTTGCCGCGCGGGGCGTCGATCACCACCGGCTTGCCGGCGATCTCGTCGCCCGCTTCTAGCATGCCGGAGAGGAGGAGCTTGTCCGCCTCCTTCGCGAACGCCACGATCACGCGTGGACGATCCTCGGGACGCGGCAGCGCGTAGTCCGAATTCCACGGCGCATCCTCGGGAGGCTGGAATCCTTCCTCGCCCGGCGCAGGCTTCGCGCGCTCGGGAAGCGGAACGAAGACGCGGCCCTGCGGCACGTCGGGATCGTTCTTGCTTCCGCGTCCGCTGGGGCGCGATTCCGGCGCGGGCGGCGGGGTGAGGCCGACCTGGAAGATCGGCGCGCCGGCGTAGTAGATCGGCAGCGTGTCGTCGTAGCCGGCGGCGATCGGACTCTTCTTGTCGATGACGCTTGCGAGGAGGATCGTGCCGGGCGCGCGCAGCTTCTGTGGCTCGATGACGCGAACCCATCGCGCGAGGCCGTGCTGCACGGCCCAGATCGATGTGTCGCGCGCGGTGATGAGGAGGCCGCCGTCTTCGACGAAATGCGTCAAGGCGTCGACGCCGGTCATGCCGAGGCCGGGACGCATGTCGTCCGTTTCATCGATGCCGCCGAGGTTTGGGGTGATGGACGTCTTGTGCCAGGGGAGCGGCGGGCCGGGCGGGAGTCCGTTGACGATTTCCGCGGACGAATTGCTGCCGCCGGTCGGAGCGAAGAGGATCACGTCGAACTTCTCGCGAAGGTTCGGTGTGCGGGCCGCGTCCTGCGTCGAGATGTAGCTGTACGGAATGCCGAGCGACTCCAGCGCGAGGCGGAACCACCCTTCGTCCTGCGTGCGAAGCCAGGTGTGGAGGATGGCGATGCGCGGGAGGTGGAGCGGATGCGATTTGGCGGGAGCGGCGGATGCGGCGACGATCGTTCCCGCGGTGTACTTTTTCGTGTCGATGGTGAACGGCTCGTCAGCGACGGCCCACGTACCGCGGCTCGACCACACCGCGCGCGGCAGCGACGTGTCGGCGTTGTTCTCGATGATGCTGCTTGCCGCTACAGCCGGCCCGCCGGTCCATGCATGCATCGGCACCTTGAGCACGTCCGGATTCGCCACGCGCTTGAAGTCGACGTTCTTCAGATAGCCGAGCGTCCAGCCGGTGTCGTCGTAGACCTTCTCGTCGCTGCGGACGTACTGGACGTCGAGCATGGCGTCGGCGAGGCGCGAGTACGGCTGGTCCATACGGATGATGAAGCTGCCCTTGGCGAAGTCCGTTTTGTCTTTCTTTGCCGAGGGAGGCCAATCGACAGCGACGCTGAACGGCGCATCGGATTGCTGGACTTCGATGCCGTGCGTGCGGAGAAGGTTCATCAGATCGTTGAGCTGTCCCTGACGTTTCTGCGCGCCGTCGAAGACCCACGCGGCTGGACCTTCATTCGACGCCTTCGCTACGGAGCGTTTGCCGAGGAGGTAGAACTGTTCGAGGAAGTGCTGGCGGCGATCGGCGAAGTCGGAGAGCGCGAGGAGTAGTCCGCTTTGCTGGTAATTAATGTTGTTGCGCAGCGACCACTTCACAGCAGGCAGCGGCGGATTGGGACGGAACCAGGCGCGATCGCTCTGGCCGCGCACGACGCGGTCCGCCGTCATCGGGAAGCGGTTCCCGAACGTCTCGTAGAAGCGGCCGATGGCGTTGTGGCCCTGGCCGGCCCACATCATGTAATTCGGCGCCCAACCGTCGTAAAAACCGTAGGTCCAGACGCCGGGCAGGCCGCGCTTGGTCAGCTCCTGCACCTCATGCCACGCCATCCGCTGCCACTCGTCGACCACCAATGGATCAATGGACGGGTTGTACGGACCGGTGCCCGTGGAGATGTACATGAACGGCACCGACTCGTGCAGGTCGTGGAGCACCTGCGGATGAAAATCGAAGAACGTGTGCAGCACGTTGCGGCTCAGCGCGAGCGCCAGGCCGAGGTTGTCGCGATTGTTGTCGTGGGCAACGTAGTGACCCCAATAGACCAGCGGCGGAACGGGGCGGTTGGGATTGGCGTCGCGCCAGCGGGAGAGGTCGAGCTGGCGATCGCGGCCGTCGACTTCGACGACCGGCGTGATGAGCACGATGGCTTTGTCGCGAATCCTGCGCACGAGCGGCGACTCTTCGACCGCCAGCCGGTACGCCAGCTCCATCAGCATCTCCGGGCTGCCGGTCTCCGGCGAATGGATCGAGCCGGTGATGTAGTAAATCGGCTTGCCCTCGGCGATGAGTTTCGACGCATCGTCGTCCGTCAATGACCGCGGATCGGCGAGCCGTTTGGTGATGTCGCGATAGTGATCGAGATGCGCGATCGATTCGTCCGCCCCGACGGCGACCGCGATCATCTCCCGCCCTTCCTCGCTCTTCCCGATCGAGAAAACCTTCACCCGAGGCGAGGCCGCTTCCAGCGCCCGCATGTAGCGGTTCACGTCCTCCGAGTACGTCAGATGCCCCTCGGCGCCGGCGATGTAGCCGAAAAACTTCAGCGGCGTCGGCACCTTCGCAGACGCCGGCAGGTGATCGACCATCTCGGTAATGAACTGCGGCCCGGTGGTGAACTGCTCTATCTGCCGCGTGTAGTCGACGTCGTTCTGCTGTGCGATGGCTGAGGTGGCGAGGAGGAGTGTGAGGAGAGTGACGCGTTTCAATCGTTTCGCTCCTTGTGAGGTGGTTGCTCGGTTGCTGAGTTGCTGGGTTGCTGAGTATTGGTTGCCGAGTTGCCTGGTTGCCTGGTTGCCTGGTTGCCACGAGGAGATTCGAAAATCCTGACTGATCTTGATGAACGTTTGCGGTGGGCAACCTGGCAACTGGGCAACCTGGCAACCGTTCACTCAGCAACCCAGCAACCTAGCAACTCAGCAACCCAACCCAACATCACATCAATATCCCATTCCTCACGATGTCCGACAGCTCTTTGATGACTGCCGACGCTTCCTGGCCGAAGGGTTGGGGGACGTTGAAGAGGATTTCGACGGTGAAGTAGTTGAAGAAGACGCGCGCGGTGATGAGAAGGGCGGAGATGGGGGAGACGGACGGGCGCAGGCGTTGTTTCATCGCGCCGAGCGCTTCTTCGCCGACGTAGGCGCCATAGCGCTGGCCGAGCTCCGCGTAGAACTTGCGGATGTGGGTCCCTTCGAATTCGATGACGTCGACGAAGATCAGGACGAAGTACGGCTTGAACTCGCGGATCGATTCGCGCGCGGCGAGGCCGAGCTGCTCGATGTTGTCGGGGAAGGTACCGACCGAAAGCGCGCGGGTGAACGGATAGCGCCGCGTTTCGGTGATACGCCAGAACTCGTCCAGCAGCGAGCGGAAGATCGATTCCTTATCGGGGAAGTGGTGGTAGACGTTGCCGGTGGAGACGCGCGCGGCATCGGCAATCTCGCGCACGGTCGTGGCGCGGTATCCCTGGTGGGAGAACAATTGCAGGGCGGCGTCGAGCACCTGCCGCCGGCTGCGCTCCGACTTCTCCTCTCTCTGCATGACCTTGCCTCGGGCGGGATGATATTCGCTCTCGGAACAGTGCGCTATTTACACGATGTTCTAAGATCCGCTCATGTCGATTGGAGCGCGCGTCGACGCGCTTTTCCCACGCCTCGCTTCCGAGCAGCAATTTCCCACGCAAGGTCAGACGATCTTCGTCGACCTCGCGCGCCAGGAAGTGCGCCGCGCGTGGATTCCGCTTCGCGTCGTCCAATCGCTGCTCGGCGGACGCGGCGTGAACATGTTTCTGCTGCACAACCTGCTCGATGAAACGCTCGAACCGATCGATCCCGAGGTGCCGCTGATTTTCGGGACGGGGATTCTGACGTCGATGGTGCCGTCGGCGTCGCGCGGCAACGTCACGTCGTGGTCGCCTGAATCGCGCGTGCTCATGGATTCGAATGCCGGCGATTACTTCCCCTCGTTCATGAAGCTCAACGGCATCGATCACCTTGTGCTTTACGGGAAAGCACCGAAGTGGACGCTGCTTCATTTCGAAGGCGACCAGCCGAAATTCGTCGATGCCGCGCCGTTCGTCGGACTGGACAACATCGACCTGCGCGCGAAGATCGCGGCGGATTTCAACGGTGTGGAAGGGAAGGATTACGGCCTCGCCGCGATCACCACCGCCGGCGAGAACCTCGTCCTCTGCTCCGGCATCATGGCCGGACCGAAAGCGATCTACGCCCGCGGCGGTCCCGGCGCAAAGATGGGCGCGCTCAATCTCAAAGCGGTGCTGATCCAGGGCCGCAACGCGGATCTCACCACTGCCCGTCCTCACAAACTCCGCAACCGCGACGTCGCCATCAAGCTGCTCAACACCTCGGTGGTCAAGAACGCGCTGAAGAAGCGCGGTACGCCGTTCCTCTACAAGCCGTCGCGCATGCTCGGCGCAATGGGGACGAAGAACAATCAGGAAACGACCTGGACCGACAAGCTCGACGCCGAGAATATCGATCCGTATCGCCCCGGCATGGAGGGCTGCTTCGCCTGCCCGGTGAACTGCCGCCCGCTGAACGACATGTCGAATGACATGAACGTTCGTAACGACAAGTACGTGAAGGGTGACGGCCCCGAGTACGTGACGCTCGGCAAGTTCGGCCCGAACGTCGGGATCACCGAGGTGACGCAGGTCCTTCGTCTCAACAACATCTGCAACGACCTCGGGCTCGACACGGCGTCGACCGGTTCCGCGGTCGCGTGGGCGATGGAGCTCTACCAGCGCGGCATCATCACTCGCGAGCAAACGCAGCTCGATCTCGAATGGGGAAATTACGAAACGATCGAGCAACTACTCTTCATGACCGCGAAGCGCGAAGGTTTCGGCGACGTGATCGCCGATTCGTCGCAAGCCGTCGCCACCGGCAAGTATCCGGCCGAGTCGCTCGACTATCTGATGGCCGTGAAGGGGCTGACGCAAAGCGACCCCCACGATGCCCGCATCCTCAAAGCCTTCGCCCTCGGACTCGCCGTCGCCACGCGCGGCATGGACCATCTGCGCAACCGCGTGACGCTGGAGATCAACGCGAAGATCAACGACTCGCCCGACTTCAAAGCCGAGCTTTACGGCGGGCCGGTCTCCGCCGAGCCGAACAGCTACGAAGGAAAAGAAACCGCCGTGCGCCGCTGCGAAAACATCTACGCAGTCGGCGATTCCGTCGGCATGTGCCGCTTCACCACGAAGCTTTTCAACTCGCCGTCGCTCCCCGGCTACGAAGAGTTCGCCGATCAGGTCGCGAACGTCACCGGCATCGAGCTGACGAACGAAGCGATCGACCACATCGGCCTCAACGTGATGGGCGTCGAACGCCTGATCAACGCCAAACTCGGCATCACCCGCGCCGACGACACCCTTCCCAAACGCTGGTTCGAAGAAGCGATCGGCGTCGGTGCGTACAAAGGCGAAAAGATCGACCGCGGAGAGTTCGACAAGATGCTCTCCCGCTTCTACGAGATCTCAAATCTGACGGAAGAGGGCGTGCCAAAGCCAGAGTGGCGCGCGGAGTTGGAAGGCGTGCTGACGGCATGATCACCGTTCACCTTCCCGAAGCCCTGCGCGACGGCCGCGGCTCCGTGATGACGATGGATGCCGCCTCGCTCGACGAGATCATCACTCGGCTCGATCTCGCCGACGATCGCGACGAGCTGTTCAACTTCGCGGTCAACGGTGAGCTGATTCTGCACGGCGAGAAGAATGTCGCGCTGAAGAACGGCGATGAAGTGGAAATCGTCGTCGCATTCGCGGGCGGTTAAACCCCTGTCATCCTGAGTCGCCGGAGCGGCACAGCCGCGTAGGACGATCGAAGGACCCCCCCAACTGCTAACCCAGGTTGCTGGGAGGGGGTCCTTCGACCGTCCTCAGCCCCTCCGGGGCATCGGCGGCTCAGGATGACAGGGCGGCTCGAACTTCGCGGTCAACGGTGAGCTGATTCTGCAGGGCGAGAAGGATGTCTCCTCGTCGCATTCGCGGGGGGGTAAACCCCTGTCATCCTGAGTCGCCGGAGCGGCACAGCCGCGTAGGACGATCGAAGGACCCCCCAACTGCTAACCCGGGTTGCTGGGAGGGGTCCTTCGACCGTCCTCCGCCCCTCCGGGGCATCGGCGGCTCAGGATGACAGGGCGATGTCACCCGCGTGAAATAGACTTTGTCCATGCCCACCTTCCAGACCGCCCGTCCTGGCGAACGGATGCTTCCCGTTGAAGAGGCTCAGGAGCGCGTGTTGGCCGAGGTGCAAGTCCTCGGCACGGAGCAGGTCGCTTTTACGGAGGCGCTCGGGCGCGTGCTGCGCGAGGAGGTTCGTGCCACGCGTGACGTTCCGGATGGCGACAACACGGCGATGGATGGGTACGCCGTTCGCGCGGACAACATCGCCAGTGCGCCGGTGTCGTTGCGCGTGATCGAAAATCTGCCGGCGGGCACCGTCGCGACGAAGCGCGTCGAGCAGGGGACGGCCATCCGCATCATGACCGGCGCGCTGATGCCCGACGGGTCCGATACCGTCGCGCATGTCGAGATCACGGATGCGGGATCGGATGTTGTCACCGTCCATGAGTCGTTGAAAAAAGGGACGAACGTCAGGAAGCGCGGCGAGGACATGCACGCGGGAGACCTCGTGCTCGCGGCCGGCACGCCGATTCATGCCGCCGAGGTTGGCGTGCTGGCCAGCGTGCAGAAGCCGGTGGTGAAAGTCGGACGCAGACCGACGGTGGCCATCCTCTCCACCGGCGACGAGATCATCGACGTCGGCGACGCGATGGTGCACGGCAAGGTCGTCAACTCCAACTCCTACTCGCTGGCCGCGCTCGTTCGCGAGGCGGGAGCGATTCCGCGGATGATCGGGATCGTCCCGGATACGCAGGAAGCGACGGTCGCCGCGATCGAATCAGCGATCGAGTCCGACTTCGTCATCTCGTCGGGCGGCGTCTCGGTCGGCGCGTACGACTTCGTGAAAGACGCGCTCGACGCGCTTGGCGCGGAGACGAAGTTCTGGCAGGTGGCGATGAAGCCGGGCAAACCGGTCGTCCTCTCGCGCCTTCGCGGCCGGCTCTACTTCGGGCTGCCGGGGAATCCGGTCTCGTGCATGGTCTCGTTCCTCCTCTTCATCGCGCCGGCCATCCGTAAAGCGATGGGACAGAACGTCAATCTCCTCCCGCCGATCGTGCAGACGCGAATCGACGCACCGTTGAAATCGCGCGGCGACCGCCGCAACTACATGCGCGTTCGCGTCGTCGCCCGCGACGGCGAGCTCGTCTCGCAGCCGATGACGTCGCAAGGCTCCGGCGTCTCGACGTCGATGATCCAGGCGAACGGGTTTGCGATCGTGGAGACGGGTGTGACGAGAGTTGAGGCGGGGTCGATGGTGCCGACGGTATTGGTAGGCGCGGTGCAGTCTTAAGTTTTTAACCTCTGAGTCCTCTGCGACTCTGCGGTGAAATCATCTTCAACAAACCGCCACATCTGGCGTAAATCGCGCAGCTGGGATCATCAACATGCCTTCGGTGGGAATCGTCTGCGGCTACGACTTGAATGACGACCTGCACGGTTACGTGCGGTCGGTCGCGCCGCTCATCGCACGCGAGAACCTCGACTTCGTCATCCTCTCCGGCGGACGGACCTCGCCGCGCTCGCATCATTCCGAGGCGTGGGTGATGGCGGGGCATCTGCGGGAGATTCTGCCGATGCCGGAGCTCGTCCTCGAAGAGCACGCCATGACCACGCTGGAGAATCTGATTTTCGCGCGCGGCCTGGCAGAGCATCACGCCGGCGTCGTGGCGCGATTCGTCGTTTTCTGCGACCGCGTTCACCGCCGCAAGGTCGCCACGCTCGCCAGGCTCATCCTCGGCGCGCGCGCGATCGTTCAGTGCGTCGATCGCGACGTCGCGCGGCGGGTGCGCCTCTTCGAGCCGCTCTCGCATTTCATCGAAGCGGTCGTCGCGCATTTCCCGCGATCGCGCAAGTACCTGCGCGCCGCGGCCATCCGCATTAAAGGCGTCAGTGGGACGCCGCCGGCTGCGGCGCGGCCGGCGATTGCGGCGGACGATGAGCCGCATCATCGGCGCGCACGCCGGTAATCCAGATCCCTTTGTCGCCGGTGACGTGCAGCGTTGCGCTGATCGGCGTCCCGTTCGGCGGCAACGCGTCCACCTTCGCGCCGCGGACGATGTAGTCCATCGTCATCGCCTCCATGTAGCCGGCGATCTCCTTGTGATCGATGGTCAGCGCGTTCTCGCCGGCATCGCGTCCCACGATCTTCCCCTGCATCGCGTAGGTCTTCTCGCCGGGGACGGATAGCGGTTTGCCGGCATTCGAAATCTTCGCTTTGCCGCATGCGAGCGCAAGAAGCAGCGCGAATGTGAGAGTCTTCATGCGTTGAAACTCTCCACCACCGCCAAACTGGCGATCGCCGCCGTCATCCTGCTGCTCTTCGGCGGCTTCGCATTGCGCGCCGCGATGCGGCTGGTCAGCACCGCCACGCACTCGCTGTTTTTCGGCGTGCTGCTGCTCGGAATGGTCATCTGGATCTTCGCCAGCAGGAAGTGATTACGCGGCTGGTTGCGCGAATCCCGTGATCACGTAGGACCCGCTCTTCACGTCTTTCTTGATCTTGATGATGTCGTTCTTCTGCGCATCCTCGAGCAGGTCGCTGAAGGTGTTGTAGCCGTAGTACTCCTCGTTGAAGGTAGGCTTCTTGCGCTGCATCGTCTGCTTGATCATCGAGCCCCAGAGGATCTCTTTGTTCTCGCGCATCAGCGCCTTGATCGAATCGATCAGGAGCTTGAACACCTCGCCCTGCTTCTTGTCCTTGAAGTTTACGCTCGGCGCTTTCTGCGTGCCGCGCACGAGGTCCTCGTAGAAGATGAACTCGTCGCAGTTGTCGATCAGCAGATCGCTCGACGAGTTCTTCACGCCGACGCCGATGACGTACTTGTCGTTCTCTTTGAGCTTGGAGACGAGCGGAGAGAAATCGGAATCGCCCGAAGCGACCACGAACATGTTGATGTGGTCCTTCGACCACGCCATGTCCATGGCGTCGACGACCATGCGGATGTCCGCCGAGTTCTTGCCCGAATAGACGCGGCCGGGAATCTCGATCAGCTCGATGGCCGCCTCGTGCAGCTCGCGCTTGTAGTCGGGGAACTTGTCCCAGTCGGAGTAGGCGCGTTTGACGACGATCTTCCCCTTCTCCAGCAGGCGCTCGAGAAGGAGGTTCACTTCGAATTTCTTGTACTTGGCGTCGGTGACGCCGATGGCGATGTTCTCGAAATCGATGAAAAGGGCGATCTTGCTTTCGTTCATGCTGCTTCTCGATGGCGGCGGTCCGGCGTTTACGTCGTCCTCGGCCGCATCGTTGTCGAAGTTAGGTTTGCGGCTCATCGTTTTGACTGGCTCAAGGATTAGCCCCGGCAGCCTAACACCGAACGGCAGGAGCAATTCCCTTGCACGGCAGGAGCGCCGGCGGCTCGCCGGCTGTACCGCCAGCGGCTCGCTGGCGCGTCGGCGGTAAACTCAGCCTCCTTGCGCCGCTACATCGCCCTCGCCCGCCCCTTCACGCTCCTCCCGCCCCTTCTCGGCATCGTCTCCGGGGCGGTGTGCGCGTGGGGATCGGCGCACAATCCTGATCCGTCGCGGGCGCTGACGTCATCGGTGATCTGGACGATCGTCCTCGGCTCGCTCTGCGCGTCGTTTCTCAACGCGGCGAACAACTCGCTCAACCAGATCTACGACCTCGAAATCGATCGCATCAACAAACCGAAACGGCCGCTCGTCACCGGCGAGGTTTCGAAAAAAGGCGCCTGGATCTTCACCTGGATCATGTACGCGCTCGGTCTCGTCCCGACCTGGCTCGTCGTCGTCTATCCCTACACCAGCTGGAGCGCCAAATTCTTCGCGCCGCTGCCGTGGCATGAGTGCATCGCGATTTATCTCATCGCCTTCATCTCAACGTTCGTTTACTCCGTGCCCGCCCTCGGACGGACGAAAGCGCATCCGATCGGCGCCAATCTGACGATTGCCATTCCGCGCGGATGCCTCTTGAAAGTGGCCGGCTGGACGATGGTGGCGCACGCGACGAGGGCCGAGCCGTGGTTCATCGGCTCCGTCTTCATGCTCTTCCTCCTCGGCGCCGCGTCGACCAAGGATTTCAGCGACATCGAAGGCGACCGCGCCGGCGGCTGCCGCACGCTCCCGATCGCTTTCGGCGTCAAACGCGCCGCCTGGATGATCGCGCCGTTCTTCATCTTCCCCTGGCTGCTGATGCCGCTCGGCGCCGCCACCCACATCCTCACCGGCAACGGGACGTTCCTCACGATTCTCGGGATCGCTCTCGCGCTCTGGGGCGCGTATACGGTGTGGCTCATCGTCCGCAATCCCGACGAGCTGACCGCGACGGAGAACCATCCGTCGTGGCGGCACATGTATCTGATGATGATGGCCGCGCAGGTGGGGTTTGCGGTGGCGTACGTTTTTTGACTTTGCTCCAGTTCATCCTGAGCGAAGCGAAGGATCTGGAACGTGCTTGCGTGGGTTATCAGTGGCCAGATCCTTCGCTTCGCTCAGGATGAACTGGTGAAAGTCGCATCACCCGATACATCCAAACCCGCGTCGGAAAGTAATACGTGTACTCCTCCACGTAATTCGCCGCCAGATACGCGTTGTACGCGTCCCGCTCCGGAAACCGAAAGTGCACGCCGTACAGGTGATCGACGAACGCGTAGTCGTAGCGCATCGACGGATCGCGCTTCGTGAACGGAACGAAATTCGGCTCCGGCCGTTCCAGTGCGTTGTGATCGGCGACCAGGATCTTCACGTTCGGATCGCGCGCCAGCAGCTTATCGATGTACGCGTTGACCGGACCGCGATCCTGCGCGTGCATGACCGCCGGTCCGTAGAACTCGCCGATGAAGCGTTCGCCGTATTGCGATCCGTAGAAGAGGTAGTTGGGAAAGAAGCGGACGACGTCGAAGACCTGGAGGCCGAAACAGATCGCGATCGCGGCGATCAGCGGCTTCGACATGCGGTGCTCCAGGATGACCGCAGCGAGAAAGAGGCAGACCAGCGGATAGAACTGCACCTGATGGTGCGGCGCGTCGTAACGGAAGACGAATCCCTTCAGCGCGAAATTGATGATCAGCGCGATGCCGAAGGCGGCGAGAAACGTGCGCTGCAGCGTCCGCGGGGGATGCAGCGACGTCGCATAGCAGGCGGCGGCCAGCACCAGCCACCACGGACCGGTTTTGATCGCGAAGATCACCAGCGAGAAGAACCACGGCGCGTGCGGCGAGCCGAGGGCGAGGTAGTTCCAGTGCGGGTAGACGTCGGCGAGCATGCAGGCGCGGACCAGCGCCATCAGCAGGCTCGGTTTCAGATAGATGATCGACGTCGCGAAGAACGTGGCGATTGCGATCGGCACGAACATCAGATCGCGCCATGCGAAGCGCCGCGTCATCACGTAGAAGACGGCGATCACGATGCCGTTGAAGACGCCGAGGATCGAGCAGGAGGTAGCGAGACCGAAGAAGATCGCGCTGAGGATGAGCGGCTTGCGGCTTCCGGCGCTTGGTATGTCGAAAGCACAGACAAGAGTGTCTGTGCCACACCGCTCCGCGGTACTTTTTGAAGCGGCGGTACCTGTGGCAGAAGCACTGTCCAATGTGGCACAGACACTCTTGTCTGTGCGGGTGGGCGGCCGGGGCAATCGACTCCGAACGAAGTAATAAAACGCCACAAACGACGCCGTCGTAAACAGCGTGAACAGAATGTTGGCGTGCGTCATCAGCATCCGCCCCGATGCGAGAAGCTGCGGCGAGGTGACGTAGAGCGCGGCCGTCATCGTCGCCACGCCGAATCCGAATTCACGCCGCGCGAACCAGTACAGCAACAGCAGCGTCAACGCGCTGGCGACGAAACTGACCGCGTACTGCGCATTGATCGATGACGTCAGCATCAGCACCAGCGCGTGGATGTAATACGGCAGCCGCGTCTGCGAGATGTCGTCGAGGCAGGCGAACGGATCGTGCGTCTGCGCCAGGCAATGAATGATGGCGATATCCGTCCCTTCGTCCCATGTCGGCGAGATCGACGCCATGCGATCGAGATGAAGGAACGCAAACGCGCCGAAGAGGACGACGAAGCCGATGTTCGCGACCCGCCGGGACATCACTTCGGTTCGATGTAGAGAACCACGACCGCGATCGCCGCCCACAGCAGCGCGCAGACGATCATCTGCGGATCGCGCACGAGGCGATCGGTGGGCGACTCGTCATGACTCAGCTCCATCAGGTAGCGGTAGCGGAAGACGCCGAACAGCACCACCGGCACGCTCGCCGCCAGCTGCGGCCGCACCGTCGCGATGTACAGCCCGTAGAAAACGAACGTCGCCACCACCGCAATCTCCGAGTAGTAGTCCATCAGCGCCACGGTGTAATGCTGCAGCACGGAGCGAAACTCAGACGCGGCCGCCGTCGACAGCAGCTCCTGCCGCCTCTTCGTTGCCGCCAGGTACAGCGCCAGCGAAAGCGTGGTGATGAACATCCACACCGACAGCACCACGTTGATCGCCACGGCTCCGCCCCACACGCGCAACACGAATCCGCAGGCGATGGCGAAGAGATCGATGATCGGCATCGACTTCAGCGTCAGCGAATACGCGGTCGTCAAAACGAGATAGAGCGCGACCGCAAGCAGAAACTTCAGCGAGACGAAAAACGCGGCAGCGAGCAGCAGCGGCACGAGGATCGAAACGATCGTGATCGCCGCCCGGACCGAAATCTCGCCCGACGCGATCGGCCGCAGCCGCTTCCGCGGATGGGCGCGATCGCTCTCGCGGTCGACGATGTCGTTGACGATGTACCCCGCCGACGCCGCCGCACAGAAGATCGCGAACGCCGCCAGCGACCGTAACACCGCCCCCTCGACGACAAACGACCGCGAGAAGATCAGCGGCGCGATGACAAACCCGTTCTTCAGCCACTGCCCGGGGCGGAGGAGACGGATGACCGGCACGGGTTTGAGTTTATCCGCAGATTACGCAGATGAACCCAGATGTCATCTCGTCCCATCTGCGTAATCTGCGGATTACAATTCTCCCCATTGATCTCCCTCGAACCTGAGTTGACCGCCTTCCCCGATACCGGTGTGCTCATCGCGCGCGAGCGCCGCGACGTCGTCAGCATCTATCCCGAGCTGCGCCTGCTCACGTGGGCCGGCGTCATGCTGGTTTCGTGGGGCGTCGGTCTCTACATCGCGAAACATCTCGACGACATCGGTCCGCTCGCCATCGCCGCGGCCATCGCACTCGCGTCGATCGCCTGCTATGCCTTCGCGTACTGGAAGCGCAGCCGGACCGCGTCGCTGGTCGATGATTACGTCCTCCTGCTGGCCGCGCTCCTCGCCAGCGCCGACGTCGGATACATCGAACATCACTACCAACTCCTCGGCGACAGCTGGCCGCGCCACTTCCTCTTTCTGGCGATTCTGCACGCGGCCACCGCGTACTTTTTCCAATCGCGGATCGTGCTCTCGCTCTCCGTCGCCTCGCTCGCGGCGTGGCTGGGAATCGAACGGCGCAGCGTCGCTGCGATCTTCGACGCCGCCGAGGAGACCGCGGTTCGCTCGTTCGTCTGCGCCGCGATCGTCGTCACCTGGCGCGTCATCGATCGCAAATTGCGCCCCGACACCACCTTCAGCTCTCTCTTCGATCACGCCGCCGCCAACTTCGCCTTCTGGGGCTCGCTCACCCTCGCCGCGCACAAGGAAACGCGCCTCATCGGCTGCGCGATGGCCATCCTTCTCGCCGCTGCTTCGATGGCCTACGGCCGCCGGATCCGGAACGGCACGTTCGTCATCTACGCGTGGGTCTACGGCACGATCGCCATCGACATCGCCGTCTGCAGCGTCTTTAACGACGAGATCTTCATCATGTTTTATCTCCTGATCTCCACGATCGCCGCCATCGTCGGCCTCTTCATCTCGCACGCACGCATCCGAAAGGCGGCCGCGGCATGACGAACTTTTTCCCCGGCCCCTCGGCCGCCGAAGAACGCTCGGAAGCGGCGCGCAAGCTGGTCCCGTCCGCACCGGAGACGCCGTGGCGCCACAACGGATTGCTGCTGCGCGTGGTCTTCAGCGTTCTCGCCGCAATCGTGGTGGCGGCCTGCTTCGGCTTCTTCGCTCTTCTGACGCTGCCGAAGGGCATCATCACCAGCATCCTGGCCATCGGCGCCGCGGAATGGCTGATCCGCGAGCATCACTTCTTCCGCACCGGCGTCGAATCGTCGCTCTGGATCTGCGGCACCTTCGCCTTCATCTTCGGCCTGCCGAGTCAGGGGAAAGTAGAAGCGCTCCTCGTCTTTGCCGCCGCCGCGGCGCTTTCCGGATGGCGCATGCGCAACGCCTTCTTCGGAGTCTTTGCGGCGATCCTGGTAGTCGCCTACATTGCCGCCAAATGGGATGACACCCCACTTCCGACGATGGCGATCGCCGCCCTCATCACCATCGCCTCGGCATTCGCAATGCGCCACGTCTGGCAGCGCCCCTCGACCGAACGCCTCTTCGCCGGCCTGGCCTTGACGATGCCGGTCGCCGGCTACCTCTCCACGATCATCCTCCGCATTTTCAAGCCGTCCTTCCCGATGAACCCTCTCGTCGCCGCGATGCTCGGCCTCACCGCGCTGATCCTGCTGATCACCGGCATCTCCTGGCGCGACCGCGTCCTCCTCGTGTCGGCCGCTTTTTCGATTGCGCTCGCGGCGATCGAGCTGCGCGATCTCATCGACTACTCCGCCGAAGCGAAACTGATCGCAGCGGGAGTTCTCCTCATCGCCATCGCCGCCGCGATCAGCCGCGCTCTCCGCAACGCCACGCAAGGCCTGGTTGTCACGCCCATCGCCACCACCGGCTACGACGAAGCGATGCAGATCGGCGGCATCATCGCCGTCGCCCCGCACGGCGACGCCCCGCCGTCGCACGCCCACACCGGCCCCGACCTCGCCGACTCGACGAGCCCCACCGACAAATCCTTCGGCGGCGCCGGCGCGGGCGCCGGGTATTGATCTGCTTTCTCTGCGTCATCTGCGGATAAGAACTATCCGCAGATGACGCAGATTCACACAGATGTTCCACGTGTCACACCCTTTTCCGCAGCCAAAACACCTCGCCAGCGCCCACGCCCAAACTTTCTTCGGCCGAGTCTGCTATTTCCTTCGGAAACGCATGGTAAAAGCTGCGGAAAAACAGGTACGAAACTCTGTATGGAAATCGTGTGCAAATCATGTGGAAATCGCGTTGATTTTCTGCGGATTAGCCCTCGAAAGACTGTGCAAAAGCCTGCGGATTTCCTGTTCAGAATCGGCGGATTTGTCGCGGAGAACCCGACGAAACATCGTCTACATCCTGTGGACTAAACCTCTGATTCGGCGAATACTTACGCTTCCTGTGGTGTTCTTCTCATTCGCGACCACAACATCTTGTGGTCACGGACTTGACATCCGTTTTGGACGGGCGTACGTTGTCGCACACAACAAACGACTGGAGAGCGCGTGGGAGGATTGATGAAGGATTTGAAGCACGTTTCCCGTCTCGCCACCCGGAGCCCGTTGCGGTCCGTTTCGCTGCAGATTCGCGAATATCAGGTCACCGTCAAAGTCAAGACGCCGGTCCCCCAGGCCCGGCCGTCCGTCGCCCGCTGGCTCGCTCGTTAACAAACTCTCATACACCACCGAAAGCGCCCCGAAGGTAGGGGCGCTTTTGCTTCCGCGAAGGAGAACAGGTCATGACGTCCATCGAGATCCCGTCCAACAACATCCGCCCCCGCTCGAGCAACAAATCCGCGCCGAAGAAGAAGGAGACGAAGCTCGGCGGCATCGCCATCGACCGCTTCTTCACCAAAGCGGGCGTGGACGTCTACGACACCTGTGAATGGGAGATGCGCTCGGCAGCCATCACCAATGAGAGCGGTGGGATCGTCTTCGAGCAGAAAGACGTCGAGATGCCGAAGTTCTGGTCCCAGATGGCCACCAACGTCGTCGTGTCGAAGTACTTCCGCGGCCACATCGGCTCACCCGATCGCGAGACCTCCGTGCGCCAGCTCATCGGGCGCGTCGTCCGCACCATCACCGGATGGGGACGCGAAGGCGGCTACTTCGCCTCCGAAGCTGATGGCGATACCTTCCGCGACGAGCTCACGCACATCCTTCTCTATCAGATGGCCGCCTTCAACTCGCCGGTCTGGTTCAACGTCGGCATCGAGCCGCACCCGCAGTGCTCGGCGTGCTTCATCAACTCCGTCAACGACACCATGGACTCCATCCTCGGCCTGGCCAAGACCGAGGGAATGCTGTTCAAGTACGGAAGCGGAACGGGATCGAATCTCTCCAGCATCCGTTCGTCCAAGGAGCTCCTGGCCGGCGGCGGCACCGCCTCGGGTCCCGTCTCCTTCATGAAGGGCTACGACAGCTTCGCCGGCGTGATCAAGAGCGGCGGCAAGACCCGCCGCGCCGCCAAGATGGTCATCCTCAACGCCGACCATCCCGACATCGTCGACTTCATCGAGTCGAAGGAGAAAGAAGAGAAGAAGGCCTGGGCACTGATCGACGCGGGCTACGACGGCGCCTTCAACGCCCCCGGCGGCGCCTACGACTCCGTGCAGTTCCAGAACGCCAATCACTCCGTGCGCGTGACCGACGACTTCATGCACGCCTACGAGAAGGACCTCGACTGGCAGACGTGGTCGGTCACCGAGCCGAAGGAGGTCATGGGCACGTACAAGGCGCGCGAGCTGATGCGCAAGATGGCCGAGTCGGCCCACCTCTGCGGCGATCCCGGCATGCAGTTCGACACCACCGTCAACGACTGGCACCCATGCCCGAACACGGCCCGCATCAACGCCTCGAATCCGTGCTCGGAGTACATGTTCCTCGACGACTCCGCCTGCAACCTGGCCTCGCTGAACCTGATGCGCTTCTACAACGAGAACACCGGCTTCGACGTCGAGGCCTACCGCGCCGCGCTGCGCATCGTCATCACCGCGCAGGAGATCACCGTCGACTACGCCTCCTATCCGACGAAAGCGATCGAGAAGAACTCGCACGCCTTCCGCCCGCTCGGCATCGGCTACGCCAACCTCGGCGCGCTGCTCATGGCCCGCGGCATCGCGTACGACTCCGAGGATGGACGCGATTATGCGGCGGCGATTACGTCGATTCTCTCGGGCGAGTCATACGCGCAGTCGGCGCGTATCGCCTCGAAGGTCGGCCCGTTCGAAGGCTACGCCGTCAACCGCGAGCCGTTCCTGCGCGTCATCGACAAGCATCGCCGCGCCGCCTACCGCATCAACACCCGCCCGCTGCCGGCCGACCTGGCCGACGCCGCGGCCAAGGTGTGGGACGAGGCCTACGCCCTCGGCCAGCAGCACGGCTACCGCAATGCCCAGATCTCCGTCCTCGCGCCGACCGGCACCATCGCCTTCATGATGGATTGCGACACCACCGGCATCGAGCCCGACATCGCGCTTGTGAAGTACAAGAAGCTCGTCGGCGGCGGCATGCTGAAGATCGTCAATCAGACCGTCCCCACGGCTCTCAAGCGCCTCGGCTACGACCCGAAGCAGATCAACGAGATCATCCAGTACATCGACGAGAACGACACCATCGAAGGCGCCCCGCACATCCTCGACGCGCACCTCACCGTCTTCGACTGCGCCTTCAAAGCGCAGAACGGCACGCGCTCCATCCACTACATGGGCCACCTCAAGATGATGGGCGCCGTCCAGCCCTTCATCTCAGGCGCGATCTCCAAAACCATCAACATGCCCTCATCGGCTACGGTCGATGAGATCGAACTGGCCTACCACGAAGCGTGGAAGCTCGGCCTGAAAGCCGTCGCCGTCTACCGCGACGGCTGCAAACGGTCACAGCCTCTGTCGACCGGCAAGGACAAAGAGAAGCTCACCGACCTCGGCGTCACCCCGACCGCCGTGCGGAGAAAGCTCCCCGACGAGCGCGAGTCGATCACGCACAAGTTCTCGATCAGCGGCCACGAGGGCTACATCACCGTCGGCAAGTACGAAGACGGCACCCCGGGCGAAATCTTCATCACCATGGCCAAGGAAGGCAGCACCATCTCCGGCCTCATGGACAGCTTCGCCACCATGACGTCCCTCGCCCTCCAGCACGGCGTCCCGCTGAACTTCCTGGTCGACAAATTCACGCACACCCGCTTCGAGCCCTCGGGCTTCACCAAAAACCCCGAGATCCCCATGACCAAATCGATCATGGACTACATCTTCAAATGGCTCGCGACGAAGTTCCTCGACAAGGAAAGCCAGGCGCACGCCGGCGTGATCGTCCGCGAAGAAGCGGCTCCCGTCGCCACCAAACCGCTCCCCAACGTAGCCCCGCTGACGAAGGAGGACGCCTCGTTCGTAACCTCCCTCGCCACCTCCCCGATCATCGCCGCGCCGAAGGATGCGGATGGCCCTAACTCGCGCAACACCGCCACCTTCCGCTACCAGCAGGACGCGCCATCTTGCTCGGACTGTGGCTCGATCATGGTGAGAAATGGGGCTTGCTACAAGTGCTTGAACTGCGGGAGCACGAGTGGCTGCTCGTAGTGGCGTTCTCCACGTCCCAGGACTGATGCCGTCCGAGTCATTCTTAAAGCTATGAAGAACGGCGCCGATGTTCCTTCGGAAGTGGCATCGTTTCTTCGCTGGGCAGGCAGCAAACGCCAGCAGGTGTCATTCCTTAGGACCCTCGTGCCCGTGACGGTTCGACGATATGTCGAGCCATTTGCTGGTTCTGCTTCGTTGTTTTTTGTCCTCAATCCACCGCGAGCGGTTCTCGGAGATTTGAATGGTGAGTTAATCGCCACCTTCCAGGCAGTTGCTCTTAATCCTGTCGGTGTTTACGAACGGTTGGCGGCTTTGCCGCATGGCCGAGAGAACTACTATTACATTCGCGACGAATGGAAAGCGCGCGGTAAGTATTGCCGCGCAGCCCGTTTTATCTACCTTAATCGGTTCTGTTTTAATGGGCTATACCGCACGAATAGCTCTGGCGCCTTCAACGTCCCGTATGGACGTCCTAAGAACAACAATATTCCAAGCAAAGAACAACTTGTCGCTTGCGCATCTAGTCTACGGAGAGCCGTTCTGATCGCAGGCGACTTTCGCGATACGCTCGCCGCCGTCGAACGCGACGACTTCGTTTATTTGGATCCGCCATATGCAGTTCGAAGCAGGAGGGTTTTTGCGGAGTATGGGAAAAAAGTTTTTAATTACGAAGATCTGTCGGACGTAGGCGCTAGCCTGCATCGCTTGGATGGTATTGGTGCAAAATTCGTGTTGAGTTACGCTGATTCTTCGGATTCTAGGCGCATTTTCGCTCCATGGTATAGCCGTCGAGTCCGAGTGCAGCGAAATGTCGCTGGCTTTACTTCATCGCGCCGCCACCAATACGAAATTTATGTTAGCAACGTTCAATCTTCATTCTTTGCTCAGGGGAAGAGGTTGGTATGAACGCTGATGATACAGCAGGAGTTCCTCTTTCGCTCCCGGTCGACTCTATTTCGCCGAATCCATTAAACCCTCGGATGTTCTTCCGTGAAGAGGAAATGGACGCGCTGAAAGACTCTATAGCCAGGCTTGGCATCTTGGTCCCTTTGGTTGTTTTTAAGGAGGGAGCCAAGGCCGGCAGCGCCTATGTGCTGCTCGACGGCGAACGTCGGCTGCGCTGCGCGCGAGATCTGGGCTTGTCGACCGTACCCGTGAACGTAACCGTCGCTCCCAATGCTGCTCAGAACATACTCCGGATGTTCAACATCCACAGTCTCCGTGAGCAGTGGGATCCGTACACCATCGCGACGGCCCTCGACGTCTTGATGAAAGAGTTGAAAACGCGTAATTCGCGCGAACTTGCGACGCTCACGGGGTTCACCGTCGGAAGCATCAATCGCTCAAAGAAGCTGCTTCGCCTTCCGGTTAAGTATCTCAACGTACTGAAAACTGAGCTCGGGAAACCCAAGAGCGAGCAGGTACTGACGGAGGATTTCTTTCTAGAAGCCGGTGACGCCGTATCGGCTATTCGGCGCAATCAATCAGAACTCTACGACCTTTATGGTCAAGCTGACCTGTTAGATAGGCTTGTAGAGCGGCGTATACAGGGAAGTCTCCGCAGTATCACGGATCTTCGTGTGGTCGCTGATTTGGCAAATTATGAGAAGAGCAAGATTACGAAACGCGAAAGTGCGAAGCGCCTGCGGCAAGTCATCGAGGATCCGAATGCAGACCTGCGAACCATTTATGTCGAGACGCTGCATGTCGGTTCACAAGTAAAGACGATTGGTGCTTCTGCTACACGCTTCCTGCGTGATTTAGAAGAGGTGGATGCGGACGCGCTCACCGAAACTGCTACAGCTGAGTTGGTCGAAAAATTGATACTCGTACGCGATTCGGTAACGACGCTTATTAACCGGCTGTCTGAGAGCTAACTTCATGGCGGGACCTGTTGGGCTGACTTCCGACGACTTCGCGCGCATGGTAGTGGAAGCACTGCCAAACGTCGGCGTCATCGTGTCGCCGTCAGGAGCGGCGCAACTCCAGCTCGGTGACACTTCCGTAAGTTGGCGTTACCCGGCGGTTATACACGGCGTGCATGGAAAGCATCAAGTTTTAGTTGTGCCGCGCTTCGGTTCTGCTGCTTCGATACCGGGGCATATCAAAAAGTATCTTCATGCCTGCCGGGTACAACTACCTAATTGTAAGCTTTACATTGCGGCGCCAGAACATCTGTGGAGCGGGTATTCACCGCTGTGCGCTCTTTTCGGCTTGGGGGCGTACACGATTTCGATGGATGACGGCCGCATGACCACGCGTTTGAAGCCCACAAAGATTAACATCGACAAGGCATTCGCGAAGCGCGTGCGGGAAGCCGTAGACGCTGGAAGAAACGCTCGCGATGAGAGATTAGCGCATATTGCTAAAGCGCGCATCGATTTCAACAAACAACTGTCACAGACACAGGGACTTTCACCGAACGCTTACAATGCGCGCTTCGACAACGTCGAGAGCGAAGTGGAACGTGCGTATCAGCAGTTAGTCGATCGCGCAAGAGAAGTACTCGAAAACGGCAATCTCGAAGGGCTGCACGAACTTGCACTACTGACCTCTGAGATTAACTCGACATGAGAATGCTATTTGCTGCGCTCTACAGTCGTTTTCCGTTTGCTGCATTTATGAGCGGACTTGTGATGAGCCTTGCCGGAAATCTGCTCACCGGGACATGGCCGGTAAGCCAGGCTCCGGCCGCGAAGATTTACTGCGCTATAGCCTTTTTTGTGGCTTCCGCGTGTTTGGCGGCACTCCACGCGCAGTTCGCGAAGATTGACGGAGAGATCGACGCCTTGTTGGCGGCCGGCAAGGGATATGCTTCGCGAGCTGATCTGCTCACCGATTTGCTAACCGCGCGCCGAGCGAGGATCGTTATCATCGGGATTATCGCTGTCTGCTCGGTAGCTGTCGCTGCGATTAGCTTCCTTGGAGTTGGTGCTACAGGGCAGGTCGGCTCGCCGAACCCAGCGAACACTGTTGCGCCATCAACTCATTGAGTTAATTGTCTCTGCCGCAGCGCACACTTCGGTGTGTAGAATGTGCGACGTGGGAGTGCTCTGATTGTCCAGGGAGGCAATCATGACGCGTACCGCATCCTTCACCACGCATGCTGCGAAGGCGTTGAGCCGGCGGCGGACCATTCCGATCGAGTTGCCGGAGTTTGCGATTCGGGCGCTGGAGCATCGAGTGGAGATGACCAATGTCGATGCGGACGAGGAGGAGATGGTGTCGTTCAACGACGTCGTCGAGTGGTATCTCCTCTCGCCGCTGTCGGTGAAGGAGATGCCGCACCTCGAGGACGCCGTCCCAGGCTTCACGGCCGCGCTGGTGCGGTGGATGATCGAGTCGACGTACAGCGGGCCATCGTAGAGGGAGACCTGTTTCACGCGGAGACGCGGGGGACGCGGAGAAAAGAGGCTCCGCGATCTCCGCGGCTCCGCGTCCAATCGGTTCCCCTGCGGACGAGGGGGTATCCGCAGTTTCGCAGATGAGCAGAATGGAAGAGGAAGACGTTCTCTTTTCCCATGGACGCGTTCCGGCTCCGTATGAACGGGTTCTGATTACGTCTTCACGCGTTTTGGTTTCGTGTGAATGCGTCCCGATTTCGTGTTCACACGTTCCGGTTTCCTGTGAATGGGTTCTGACTTCGAGGTGCAGACGTAAATTTTCGTCTTGCTTCCTTTTTCCGACAGTCGAAGCAAAGATTTCTTGTAAAGGTTTGGTGTCGTAATTCGATTTTTCGCTTGTAACCGATTCCGAAAACAGGTACTTGCGGACCGTTACCGCGAGAATGGAAACTCTATTGACTCCTGCCTCTTGCCCTCCTAGGTTTGGACCTGCCAGGCGATCCAAAGCAGCGCGCGCGGGACAACCCTGGCGGAAAGGAGAAAGAGGCTATGGTCACGAAAAACAGCAGTCAGGCAACACAGGTTCAGCCCGCGGACATGGCGGCTCTCGATGCCGTCATCCAGCAGGCGGTGGCGCAGGTCAAGGGCGTCTATCAGCTCCTGCCGGACTTCGTTCCGGCACCCGCTGACGGTGTCAAGACGATGCGTTCCGCCCGCGCGTTCGCGGACGAATTTCTCGAAGCCAGCGCCGTCGCCGCCGAAAACGACGCGACGATGCAGGCCACCACGGGAATCGATCCGGCCAGAACGCGGCTGGTCATCACCCGTAATCTGCGGTTCGAGCCTCTTGCTGCCGCCGCCGAGGCGCTCGCCCGGGACATTCGCTACAACATGTGCCGTGAGCGTTGGGACGTCGTGCAGCAGGCGTTGCAGGTGTACAACCTCGCCAAAGGTTTCACCCGTAACGAACGTGCCGGCACGCTCGTCGCGCACGTCCGCTCGATGCAGTCCGCCCTCGGGCGTACCGGCATCCGGCGCAAGGCGAAGACTCCGCAGTCGCCCGATCCCGTTCCGCAGCATTAACGCAGTAGGTTGAAGGTAGAGACGGTCTGCGCGAGACGTCGCGCAGGCCGTTTTTCATCTGCGTTTCATCTGCGTAATCTGCGGATGAAGGGTTTATCCGCAGATGGACGCAGATTTCCTCAGATAAGGACGGATGTGTTGGAGAATGAGCGCGAATGATTCGCTTCGAAGGGACGCTCACGCCTGAGATCTATCGTCGCGGGCTCGCGGTTAGCGGCGGGTCGATGCCGGTTGTTGCATTCGCCCTGATCGTTGCGGCAGTGATCAACTTTTGCTTCGCCGATCTTTCGGCGCCGGTTTCCCTGGCGATGCCGGCATTCATCCTGATCTTTGGACTGACGCTGTTGATCATGCCGAGGATGACCGTGACGCGGGCGTTTGCGACGGACAAGCTGCTGTCGGAACCGATCACCGGCGAGGCCGACGAGCAGGGAGTGCGGATGGAGATCGCGCACGGCCGGAGCGATTTGCCGTGGGCGATGATGCATAAAGTCGTGATCGCTCCGACTCTGGTCATCATTTACCAGTCCGCGCAGCTTCTTCGAATCGTTCCCCGGGAGTTCTTCGCGGATGAGGAGTCGTGGGAAGCGTTCCGGCGGCTCGCCGCCGCGGCGCCGTCCGTCGCTGCACCGTCACGCCGTCCGATGCTCGTGATCCTGCTGTGGCTCGTCATCATCATCGCGGTGTTCGTGGTCTGGACTGTCCTCAAGAGAGGCTGATCACCCGGAACGCGGAGTGTAGGCGTCTCGCCTGCAACCGCCGGGCGTCCTCGCCCGGCGGGGGTTTTGGGATTCAATTGCAGGATCGAAATTGATCACGGACACCCCCGTCGGGCGAGACGCCACGACGGATGCAGGCGAGGACGCCCGCACTACGCTGAACGCTTTTACACGTTGCGTTTGTACGCCGCGGCGTAGCGCTTGGACGCTTCCGGGTCGGAACTGACCTGGCGGATGGCGCGTTCGAACTGTTCCTGCGTCAGGCCGCGATCCGACAGGATCTTCGTCCCCTCGGAGGGATGCTTGTGGATCGACGCGCCGAGCTCGCCGAGTTGCTCCGGCGTCAGCGATGTTCCACTGGTAGTGACCACGGTATTGCCGGAGGTCGTCGCGGGAGTAGTCGTGTTGTTCTTGCAGGCGGCGATCGCCATCAGCATCGAGAGCGCGAGCAGTGTGTTTTTCATCGTCTTAATCCTTTCCGTGGCCCTTGCCGCCTTTTTCCTTTTGTTGTCCCGGCGGACCTGCGCCGCCCGGGCCGCGGCCGTGGCCGTGATCGTTTTCCTGCGGCGCGGGCGCGGGAACGAAGACCGGCTGCGGCGGAGGGGCGGCGGACGTCATCGGCGGCGGTACGAAGACGACCGGCGCTCGATCGTGTCCGTGTCCTTTTCCGTGACCCTCGCCATGCACATCCGCGTGGCGCTCCGCTTTCTTCGCCTGGCCCGGCGGGATGTGTGCCTGCTGAGGAACGATGACGACCGGCTGTTGGCGCATCGCTTCCGCGCCGGTCTGGACGCCGTAGACCTTCTTCAGTTGTCCCGGAGGTCCACCGTGCGGATGCGCATGCCATTCGGCGACGCGCGTGCGGACGGTTGGCGGGATGTAGTCCTGCGTCACGACGATGTTCGACGCGGCGGGAGCAGGCGTGTACTGCGGCAGGCGTTGATCGATCGCGGTCACAAGCGCCGGGCCGGTCACACCGTTCGACACCTGCGTCTGCACGTACGGGACGAAATCGGGCTGCTCGACGAGGGCGACCGGAACGTAGCGGAGCGTGTCGACGAATTGCGCGGGCGGCACGTTGGCCTGATTGAGCATGCCGAGGAGGGTGGCGAGTTGGTCCTGCGGGACGCCGGCGATGTCGGAGAGCGCGGCGACGGCGAGCGGCATGGCGATCAGCGAGAGGAGATTGTTCGTGTCGCCCGATCCGAGCGTCGTCGCCGGCGAGTAGATGTAGTTATCGCTGAGCACATACGACGGCGTCACGTCGATCACCTCGACCGGCGTTACGCCGTATTGCGGCAGGCGCTGGTCGATGACGTTGACGAGCTGAACTCCGTTGATGCCCTGCGACTGCTGCGTCACGACGTACGGGACGAAGTCGGGCTGCTGCAACGCCACCGGCGCGTAACGGACGGTCTGGACGAACTGCTGCGGCGGGACGTCCGCCTGGTTGAGCGTGGAGACGAGCTGCGCGAGCTGATCCTGCGGGACGCCGGTTACGCGCGAGGCCGCATCGACGGCGAGCGGCATGGCCACGAGCGAGAGGAGATCGTTCGTGTTCAGCGCGATCGCGTGCGCGGGGATCAGCGCGAGCAGGATCAGCAGGAGGGCTGGTTTTCTCATGTCGTCCATTGGTGCAAGGAAGGTTCCGTCTGGCTACAATACCCACCAAAATTCGCAACCAGGAGAGTGTCATGAAACGTTGTCTCATCGCCCTGCTCGTCCTCGCCGCTCCCGCCGCGTTCGCGGCCGATGTGAAGGAAACCATCCACGTCGTCATCACCGGCGGCGCGCACGCAGGAACGTATAACGGCAGCACCGATCGCGGCGGCTGTTCGGCCGGGATGACCGGTCACGGATCGTTCGGCAATCAGTATTCGCTGCCGAAGGAGAACGATCCGAAAGTGCTGAACAGCGTCCAGATCATCGTGCCGGACGCGAAGGCGGCGGCGAACGGGACGCACAATTTCTTCCTCAATGTCGCCTTCGGACGGATCTTCAAGCGCGTGGCGGAGTACAAGGTCGAGCCAGAGAAGAAGATCGGCAGCGGCACGATCACCGTTCACGACAAAGGCTCGACGGCGACGATCAACTTCGACGCGAAGACCGCCGATGGCGTGCACCTCGTCGGGACGGTCGACTGCAAGAGTGTGACGCGGGGGCAGTAGTCGCCTGGCTAAGCTTTGACCGTAGCGCCGGCCGCTGGCCGGCTGGAGCGTCGCCGGCCCGGCGGCGGCGTCATGGACAATCGCCAGCGAGCCGCTGGCGGTCCAGCCGGCGGGCCGCCGGCGCTACTTCCAGTTTGAAAGGTCCCGTTCGATCAGAGCTTCCGTTCGCGCGATGTCGTCGCGGAACGCGGCGACCAGTCGCTGCCGAATCTCCGGCGGCAGCGGCTCGGGACGCCGCCGCAACAGCGCGTGCGCGCGGCCGGCCAGGCCGGTGCCGCGCAGCGATGGCGGCACGATCGCGCGGATCGCGTCCACCGCCTTCCAGAACGCTACGTTCGCCGTGACTGAGCGCGGCGCTGCGGCGGCTCCGTGTTTCGCATCGGTATCGATTTCGACGCTGTCGTCGACTTCGAGAAACGCAAACACGTGGCGGACCGCCGAGTGCGTGTCGGCGATCAGATCGTCGAAGAGGATCACTTTGATTTGCTTCCGATCGAAACGCTCGAAGTAGCGCGACAGCGGCGGGTAATAAGGGCTGTTCTCGAAATAGAACGATCCGGGCCGCAGCGCCTCGTCCGCGGTGCGCCGCTCGTTTCCGGCAATGAGGCGGCCGAGGTAGCTGGAGTAGGCGCGGTCAGCGGGGTGGCGGAGGGAGACGATGAGCTTCGCGTCGGGCAGAACCGTCCGGATCTCATCCGGCGCTGTCGGATGATTCAGATACTGCGGCGACGCCTCGCCGATCGCGCGCTGCGTCGTCACGCCATCGAACAGATGTTCATAGGCGTCGCGCGTTCGAATCACCGGGTCGTGCGCATCCGCTCCCTTACGCGCGAAGTACCGCGGCTCCCGCGGAGCCATGAACACATCGGGATGCTGCTGCAGGTAGTGATGCAGCGACGTCGTCCCCGCCTTTGCCGCGCCGATGATGAGGAAGTTGGGAAGCGTCATCCGTCGCCCGATCTTACTTCGGCGGATCGACTTCGAAGTCGTCGTCCACGAGTTGGGCAAGCATCAGGCGCGGCGCGGAGTGCCCGTCTGCTTCCACCGTTGTGCGCGGCGTCTTCGCAGGTGGCGGTGGAGGTGGAGCGGCCATTCGCCGAGGAGGGAGATGATGGCGAGGCGGGGGAGGGCGCGGAGGGCGGTGGGGCGGTGGCGTCGCCAGATTTTGGTCCAGAGACGGAGCGAGAAGAGGCGGCTGACGGAAGAAGCTCGGCCGAGGGCTCGCGCGAGCAGCGCGGCCTGGTGGGTGGCGACTTCGTCATTCGTTCCGTGGATTGAGGCGAAGAGGGCGGCGCAGCGTTCGAGGAAATCGACGGCGATGCGGAGATCATCCGTGGTGAGTTTCAAGGTCGAGTCGCCGAGGGCGAGCCAGCGATCGACTGAGTGCGGTGGGACGTCGGTCCATTGCAGCGTCTCGCGAATGCTGGCGATGATCAGGGCCGCTTTCCTGACCGCGTGTCCTTCGCGAGCCGGATGGCGGGGCATTCCGGTGATCGACATCGGGTCGTCGCGGTGCGCGACGAGCGGCTCGGGGAGATTGTGAATGGCGTATCGCTTCGCTGCTCGGACCGAGAGCTCGAAATCTTCGACGGAGCGGAGACGCTCGTCGTATCCGCCCAACTCGTCCCAGAGGATGGCGCGCCGCCACATGACCGAGCTGTGGATCAGCGGCGATTGGAAGATGCCGCTCCAGCGGATGCCGAGTTCCGTGATCGGGCGCGGATAAACGCCGATCGTGCGGCCAACAACGTCAATCATCGTTCCCTGCGATCCGGCCACGGCGACCTCGGGATGCGCATCCAGATACGCCACCTGTTCGGCCAGACGCCGTGGAAAGGCGACGTCGTTGCCGTCGAGCTGGGCGACGTACTCCCCAGTGGCGGCGGCCAATCCGCGGTTGCGTGCGCCTGCACCGCCGCGGTTGGTCTCGTTGACGATCAGACGGATGCGCGGATCGCGATACGCCTCAACGATCTCGCGCGAGCGATCGGTCGATGCGTCGTCGATCACGAGCAGTTCGAAATCGGTGAACGTCTGCGCGAGGATGGAATCGATCGCCGCGCCGAGGAACGGAGCGTCGTGGTACGTGGGGATCAAGACCGTCACGCGCGGCATGATCGGCATGCTACTGCGCATAGAATCGCGCGCCATGATTCGTGCGCGCGTCATCACCTGTTCCGATGCTGCTTCGCGCGGCGAGCGCGTGGATACGTCCGGGCCGGCGGTGCGGGAGATCCTGGCGGCGAGCGGGTACGAGGTCGATGCGATCGTCGTCGTATCGGATGACATCGACGGCATCGCGGAGGCGATCGAAGCGGCGACCGGCGACGGTGCGCGGTTCGTCGTCACGACGGGCGGGACGGGGATTGCGGCGCGCGATGTGACCCCCGAGGCGACGTGGAGGGTATGCGAGAAGGTGGTGCCGGGGTTCGGGGAAGTGATGCGCGTGGCGTCGTTGCAGAAGACGGCGATGGCGCCGTTGTCGCGGGCGCAGGCGGCAACGCGCGGGACGGCACTCATCGTGAATTTACCCGGTAGCGAGAGCGGCGCGCGGGAGAATCTGCAGGCCATCCTGCACCTCATCCCGCATGCGCTGCAGCTCCTCGAAGGGAAAACTGAACATTGACTATCGTCCGACCCGGACTGGAAGTACTCCTCGACGATCCCCGCCCCATCGCCGGCAAGAACATCGGCCTCGTCACCAATCAGAGCGCGGTGACGAGCGACCTGCGGCATGTGGTCGACCTGCTGCATCGCGGGCGCGGGTGGAAGCTGACCACGCTCTTCGGTCCCGAGCACGGAATCTGGGGCGAGGCGCAGGACATGGCGCACGTCGATCACTCGACCGACCCGATGACCGGTCTCACCGTCTATTCGCTGTACGGCGCGAGTGAGAAGGATCTCGCGCCGCGCCGCGAGCTGCTGCGCAATCTTGATGCGCTGGTCATCGACCTGCAGGACATCGGCTCGCGCTACTACACCTTCATCTACACGATGGCGCTCTGCATGCGCGAGGCGGCGCAGGCGGGCGTGCAGGTGATCGTGCTCGACCGCCCCAATCCGATCGACGGCGTGCACCTGGAGGGGAACATCCGCGAGGAGCAGTTCTCCAGTTTCGTGGGGATGTTCCCGCTGCCGACGCGCCATGCGATGACGGCGGGCGAGCTGGCGCGCTACTTCAACAAGGTCTTCCAGCTGAACTGCGATCTGCTGGTGATTCCGATGCGCGGCTGGCGACGCTCGATGTGGTGGGGCGAGACGGGGCTGCCGTGGGTGATCCCGTCGCCGAACATGCCGACGGTTTCCACGGCGACGGTGTATCCGGGGATGTGCCTGATCGAGGGGACGAACCTGAGCGAGGGGCGCGGGACGACGCATCCGTTCGAGCTGTTCGGCGCGCCGTGGCTCGATCCGTTCAAGCTCGCGGAACGGCTGAACGCGATCGGTTTGCCGGGCATCCGTTTCCGTCCGCACTACTTTTTACCGACGTTTCAGAAGCACGCGGGGAAGGTCTGCGGCGGCGTTGAATTGCACGTGACGAATCGCGGAGAGTTCGAGCCGTATCGCACGGGGTTGTGGTGCGTGAAGGTTGCGCGCGACATGAATCCGGAGAAGTTCGACTGGCGCCGGGAGACGTACGAATTCGTGTCCGACCGGCTGGCCATCGATCTCCTGGCCGGCAGCGCGCGGTATCGCGAAATCGTCGAAAGCGGCGGCAACATCGACGAGTGGGTGGCGACGTGGGAAGAGCCGTTGCGCGAGTTCGCGCGGATGCGCGAGGAGTTTTTGATCTATCGCGCCAGCGATGGGGATTGAAACGTAGCGCCGCCGGCTCGCTGGCGCTTTTGACTTGCCGCCGAGCCGGCGGCGGTCCAGCCGGCGAGGCCGCCGGCGCTACGAGCGTTTACCGCTCCCACTCCATATCGAGTCGTCGAAGGTCACGTTGAAGCGGATTGATTCGATCGTGATCGTGCTCGTGCCGAGGTTGTCTTCGATGGTGGTGCGGAAGGGGACCATCTCGCCGTCTACGTTGCGGTAATCAGCGTAGGTTGCTTTCTCCCCTTCTTTTTCGCGGCCGATGACGAGGGCGGTTTTGCGGGAGACGAGGAGTCGGAGCTCGGGCGTTAGTTCGAGGATCCAAGTGTCGTCATCGCCGGGGCGGACGGTGACGTGCTGGTTTTTCAGCGTGAGGAGTTGGGGGAACGCGTATTGGATCCGGTCGCGCGCGTTGGCGGCTTCGTCGTTGATTGCATCCTGTCCGAAGGTCGTCTCCTGTCCGCCTTGCGTGCCGTTGAAGTAGATGCGGAGGCGGCCGATCTCGCGGTTGGCGGGGGTCCAGATTTCGGTCTCGTTGTGAAGGTCGGGCGATTTGAATTGGATGGTGAGGTCGGCGAAGACGCCCTGGTTGTCGTACGACTTGTGCGCATGAATTTCGGCTGAGGTGTGGGCGCGGAGGGCGGTTTCGCCGCCGGCGGCGTCGATCATGCGGGCGATTAGCGCGTCGGCGGAGGGGATATCAACCGCGACTGGTGTGGCGACAGCGGGTTTCGGCGGAGCAGCTGGCGTCGGCGTCGGCGGATTCTTTTGCCCGAGGAACAGCGGATAAAGGAGCTGCGCTGCGCCGGTACCGACTTTCGTCATCGCGTTGCTCGACGTATTGGCGAGAAAGACGAAGCCGAGGTGCTTTTCGGGGATGAAGCTGATGATCGCGCTGATGCCTTCGGAGCCGCCGTTGTGCTCGACGACGCGCAGACCGTTCCAGTCGTAGACCGCCCAGCCCAGCGCGTACGAAATCATCGGGCTGACGGCGATCAGCGGCGTGGTCAGCTCGCGGAACATCGCCGGAGAGATGAAGTGCGATCCGCCGTTGGTGAGCATGCGCAGCCATTGCGTCATGTCGCGGGCGTTCGATGCGATTGCGCCGGCAGGCGCGAGGGCGGTCAGGCTTTTCGGCGCAGGAACGGCCCGGTACGACTTGTCGTAGATGTAACCCGTTGCGTGATTCGGGGACTTGAGCATGCCGGTGACCACGGAAACGCTCGATGTCATGCCCAGCGGCCGGAAGATATCGCTGGCGATGATCTCCTCCCAGGTCGAATGACTGACGCGTCCGGCAATCTCACCGGCGGCAACGAACATCGCATTTGAGTACTGAAACTTCGTGCGGAACGGCACCGCCGGTTTCGCGGAAGTCGCCGCGCGGATGTACTCCTCGCGGGTGAGCACACCCGACTCGGCGGCGAGGTCGGCGTAGGCTTTGAGGCCGGTGCGGTGGCTGAGCATGTCGCGGATGGTGATCTTCGAGTCGGCTTCCGGATCGGCCAGCTTGAGGTATGGCAGGAACTTGCGCGGATGATCGTCGAGCGAGAGCAGACCGCGATCGGCGCTGCGGACGATCTCCATCGACGTGAATGCCTTCGTGCATGAGCCGATCGGGAAGAGCGTGTCGGGCGTGACCGGCAGGTTGTGCTCGACGTCGCGTAAGCCGGACGCCTGCATGTAGATGACGCGATCGTCGCGCACGATCGCCAGCACCGCGCCGGGGATGTGCTGCGACTTCATCTGCTCGTCGACGATCTTGCGGACCTGGGCGGCGGTTGCGGGATCGAGTGATGCGCCGCGCTGCAATGTTCCGCATCGGATGAACAAGGAGAGAGCAACGAGACCGAGGAGAGAGCGGCGGGGCATGCGCGTTGTACGCGGTAATGGCTCTGTGGTTGCGCGGTTTCGCAGTCTCGCGGTGAGGTGTATAGGCTGCACACCGCGCGACTTCGCAACCGCGAGACCGCGCAACCGCATGATCGACATCCTCTACGAAGACGACGCCCTTCTCTTCGTCAACAAGCCTGCCGGCATCGTCGTGCAGCGCGGGTATGACGCGGAGGAGCCGGTGCTGCTGGAGGAGGCGATCGCGTATGCGGGACATCTCTTCCTGATGCAACGGCTCGACCGCGGCACGAGCGGGGTGATGTTTTTCTCGAAGCTCGCCTCGATCAATCCGAACCTGACGCGGCAGTTCGAGAAGAAGCGGATCCGCAAGCGCTATCTCGCGATCTGCGAAGGGGAGCTCGGCGAGCGGCAGACGATCGACGCGCCGCTCATCCGTATCGGCCCGATTTCGTTCGGAGTCGCCGACGGTGGCAAGCGCGCCATCACCATCGTCACGCCGCTGCGAGCGACTTCGCGCGGCTCGCTCATCGCCATCGATCTGCTCACCGGACGCACGCATCAGATCCGCGTCCATCTGGCAGCGATTGGGCATCCGCTGGCCGGAGACTGGCTGTACGGACAGCGCAACGAAGTGCGGCCGATGCTGCACGCGCGGGAACTCTCGATGACGCATCCACTGACAAATGAGCCACTTCGGGTCGCCGCGCCGCTGCCGGAGGACTTCGTTTCCGTCGCAATCGAACGCGGCATCGTGTCCCGAGGCGAGGACATGATGACCTTTTGCGAGTGCGGCTAAGTCATTGAATCTGCTAGAATAATGACCCTTCGTCCCCCGTTAACACCGGCACTGGAGATCACTATGAGACTCTCGATCAAGTTCGCTTTTCTGCTTCTTTTCGTTCCGCTGGTAGCGTCGGCCCAGTTCCGGGATCTCGACGTCGCCATGTCGAACATCAAGCGCGGATTCAGCACCGGCGATCCTCAGGCGATCGTGGCCGGGATGGCTTCGGGAGACAAGGTGATGCTGCAGTTCCCCGGTCTGGTCGAGCAGAGCGATTTCTTCGGCCGCGATCAGGCCGCGTATCTTCTCGACGGTCTGTTCAACAAGGTGAAGCCGACCTCGTTCGAAGAGCAGAAGGCGGTGAAGAGCAGCGCCGAGGGGCAGTACCACATCACCGGCACGTGGACGATTCAGAACGGCGGCAAGGCGGAAACGCGCGAGCTGTACGTGACGCTGCGCCAGAAGGGCGACAGCTGGTCGCTGGTATCGATCCGCTCGGCGGGAAAGTGATGGGACTGTCATCCTGAGCCGCCAAGCCGGGAGTCGCGAAGCGACGGAACGGCGCAGGACGGCGAAGGATCTCAAGGTGCATAACCTGAGCTGAAACCGATGTTCACTAAACACCACTCGTGCGAATCGTTACGCGGTTCCAGCCGGTGACGGGAAGCTTGAGATCCTTCGCCGTCCTCCGCCGCTTGCGCTTCGCGCTAGGCGGCTCCGGCGCCTCAGGATGACAAACATCCACTAATCTACGAATCCACCATGCGGCTTCACGTCTCACGGGTAGCCCACACGACCGCCGCGCGCGCCGCGGCGGTCTTTCTTTTGCTCGCCGGCGTCGTCTGGCTGACGGTGCAGGTGATGGTGGCGGGCATCAGCCGCGACTTCGATGCGAAGTCGTCGCGGCACCTCGGACGCGAAGTGGCGAACGTGCGCGCCGACGTGGTGCACACCGAATCGCGACTCGACGCCGCGGTGGAGCGCGTGGCGACGAAGCTGACCGCGAATCCGGCCGCCTCGCGCGCGGCGATGTTCGCCATGCTGCGCGGCGAGGCTGGAGGATTGCGGCAGGGCATCCGCATCGTCGCGCCGAACGGCGATGCGATCGCGTGGTGGGGCGAAGACCTTCGCACGCCGGGCACGACGAGCTACGAGTTCGACGCCACGAATCTCTACATCGTCCGCGCGCGGCCGCTGCCGAATCCGGCGGTGACGGTGCAGGCGTTCGAGCGCGTTCCGAATCAGCAGAAGCTGCACGGGATCTTCGGTCTCGTCGATCACGACTGGGTGAGCGGGACGATGTTTCACGCGGGCGTTCTGCGCCAGGAGCGCGGCTCGCAGCGTTACGTCGTGGAGCGGCGGCCATCGGCGACGCTGTGGATCGATGTGACGCCGCGGCCGAAAGCCGAGGTCATCGATGCGACGCGGGCGCTGGGGAATGACGTCGCGGCGGTGCTGCTGGCGCTGGCGGCGTTGTTTCTGATGTGGGGAGTGGGGAGTGGGGGGTGGGGAGTCGGAGCAACGGCAAAGGACGGCGTTTTGCTCCCACTCCCCACCCCCTACTCCCCACTCCCCGTAATCCTCCTCGTCATCATCGCCCGCATCGCGCTCCTTCCCATCCGCGTCGACCGCGATCCGTGGCAGATCTTCCGCTTCGATCTTTTCGCTTCGCGCATGCTCGGTCCGTTCAGCCGTTCGCCGTTCGATCTACTCCTGACCGCGGCGGCGATCCTGGCGATCGTGATGGCGCTGACGAAACGGCGCGGTGCATCGATCGCGATTCAGATCATCCGCACGCTCGTGGCGCTGTTGGCGGCCGGCGGCTACACGCTGCTGGTGCGCAACCTGGTCGACAACTCGCGCATCTCCGCGGTGCCCGATCACATCCTTCCCGTCTCCGCCGCGCAGGGCGTGCTCCTCGGCGCGCTGCTGCTGTTCGGATTCGCGCTCGTTCAGATCACGCGGCACGAATCGTCGCGCCTGGCCACGCTGCTCGGCATCGCGATCATCCTCATCCCGATCATCGTCACCGCCATGAACCTCGGTTACACGCCGAAACGCGCCTTCCTCTGGATTGCGGCGGCGATGGTGATCTCGCTGCTCCTGCACGCGCTGACGGCGAACTTCACCGTGCGCGCGATCGGCAGCGCGCTGCTGATGGTGATGATCGTCTATCTGCCGCTGAATTTTTTCGAGCGCTCCAGCGCGCGGCACTTCATCGCCGACACGTACGCGCCGCTCGTGGTTGGCGAAGCGGGCCAGCTCCGCGCGATGATCGAAGACACGCTGCACAATGAGTTCTCGCGCATGGAGCTGAGCGCGATGCTGCCGGACGATTACCGGAAGATGAATCTCGAGGATCTGGCCTACGCGCTGTGGCTGCACAGCGATCTGTCGAAGTGGCGCGTGCCGGCGGTGATCACGGTGCACGACATCTTCGACCATCCGCTCAGCCGCTTCGGCGTCGGTCTGCCGCAGTTCAGCGAGCGGCGGCGCGAGCCCGGCGGCGAGGTGCTGCAGATCGGGAACCTGACGCGCGTGCTGCTGCATCACGATTTCGATCTCACCATCGGCGGGATTCCGGTGGCCGAGGGAAGCGTGCATGTCGTGAATCCTGCGGACCCGGGAGCGACGACGTTCGCCGACGTCTACCGCGACTTTTTCGAGCCGTCGTTTGATGCCACCGTCACCGGTTTGCGGCCGCAGCGCGAGATCGTCGTTTACGACAGCGACGGCAATCCGCATGGAACGTCGACGGTGCGCCTGCCGCAGAGTCCCGCGTCGTATTTCGCCACGCTGAAACCGGGCAAAGGCGTATGGATCGAGGAAAACGAAGGCGCGGGATCGGCGGTCTACGTGCGCCGCACAGAAGACGCGCTGTACGCGTTTCCACTGCAGGTGCCGACGCGCGGGCAACAAGTGCGGCGCGCCGGCGGCGTTGCGATCTGGGCGATTGCGCTGGTGTTGATCGTGATCGTTCTGCGCTCGCTGCCGGTCATCGCCTCGGTGATCCGCCGCGCGCCGCGCAACCTCGACTTCCGCACGCGAACGTCGCTGTACCTGACCGCAGTGGTCATCCTGCCGCTGATCGTTTTCGTGCTCTTCGTCCGCGCCTACTTGGCGAACCGGCTGGAAGCCGAGTATCTCGATCGCGGGCAGACCGCGCTCAACGCGGCGGAGCGGGTGATCGAGGATTACCTGGCGTCGACGACGTCGACGTCGCATCCGGAAGAGGTGCTCGACGACGATGTCCTCAGCTGGCTGGCGCGCGTCATCGGTCACGATCTGCATCTCTATCGCGACGACAAGCTGATCGCATCGAGCCGCCGCGATCTCTTCGCCGCGCGCGTCGAATCGCAGCGGCTTCCGGGCGATGTCTACGCGAACATCGTTGTCAACGGCCGGCAGCTGGCCATCCGCAACTCGGCGCCGGCGCAGTTCATCGAGATCTATTCGCCGATCAATCTCGTGCGCGGCCAGAACTACACGATGGCGCTGCCGCTGATCGTGCAGGGCCGCCAGATCGAGGCGCAGGTGAACGATCTGGCCACGACGATCTACATGCTGCTGATCTTCATCGTCCTCGCGGCGATCTTCGTGGCGTACGTTGCGGCGCGCAGCGTGACGCGGCCCGTGCAGGCGCTCGTCGGCGGCGCGCGTGCGGTGGCGCGCGGCGACTTCGACATCGACCTACGCGTCCCCTCCGACCCTGACCTCGGACTGCTCGTGACGACGTTTCGCGACATGGCGCAGTCGATCCGCCGCCAGCAGAACGATCTTCGCCACGAGCGCGACCGGCTCCAGACGCTGCTGGAGAACATCAACGCCGCCGTCGTCGTGCTCGACGGCACGATGCACGTTTCGGCGACGAATGCCGGCGCGCGCAAGCTGTTCGGCAAGAACATCGAGTTTCACGATGAGGTGCGCGACTTCCTGACTGAGCATCGCCGCGGCCGCTCCGAAGCGAAGGAAATCGAGCTGACGGTGGATGGGAACGCCCGAACGTTCCGCATCTCCGTCGTCCCGCTGCCCGGCAGCGACGAAGAGATGCTGATCGCGGAAGACGTCACCGAGATCCTGCGCTCGAACCGGCTCGAGGCGTGGGGCGAGATGGCGCGGCAGGTGGCGCACGAGATCAAGAATCCACTCACGCCAATTCAGCTCACCGCGGAACATCTGCGCGCCGTCGCCGCGAACAACGATCCGAACCTGCCGAAAGTGGTGATGGCGGCAGTGGACAACATCCTGCGCCAGGTCGTCACGCTGCGCGAGACGTCGAAGGAGTTCAGCGATTACGCGTCGCTGCGCACGGTCCAGCGCAAGCCGCTGAAGCTGCGGCATCTGCTGGAGGAGATCGCGTCGAGCTACGCGGAGAGCGGCGAACGCGGCATCGATTTCCGCGCGCAGATCGAGCCGTCGACTCCGGAGACATTCTCCGGCGACGCGCGCCTCCTCCGCGGCGCGATCGCCAACCTGATCGAGAACGCCTTCCAGGCCGCCCCCGGCGGACAGGTGCGCCTCGCCAGCTACGGTGTCGATTCAAAAGTCGTCGTCTCCGTGGACGACAACGGCCCCGGCGTCGCCCCCGAGCTGCTGCCGAAAATTTTCGATCCGTACTTTTCCACGAAATCCTCCGGCACCGGCCTCGGCCTGGCGATCACTCGCAAGGCGATCGAGGAGCACGGCGGATCGGTGCATGCGGAGAATCTGAATCCGGGGTTCCGGATCTCGATCGAGCTGCCGGTACGCTGAGCAGCCGATTTTCTTTCAGCATCCGCCGAGTCTCGCCAGCACAGACAAGAGTGTCTGTGCCACATGAATCCTGCCGTGCTTGCGCGCATGTGGCGAGAGACGAGAGCTTGTGTGGCAGCCGATTTTCTTTCAGTATCCGCCGAGCCTCACCAGCACAGACAAGAGTGTCTGTGCCACATGAATCCTGCCGTGCTTGCGTGCATGTGGCGAGAAACGAGAGCTTGTGTGGCAGCCGATTTTCTTTCAGTATCCGCCGAGCCTCACCAGCACAGACAAGAGTGTCTGTGCCACATGAATCCTGCCGTGCTTGCGCGCATGTGGCGAGAGACGAGAGCTTGTGTGGCACAGACACTCTTGTCTGTGCTCTTGCAGGATGCAGTGCTTGATGTCGATAGCGGGCTACACTACTTTCCATGGAAGTCTCCGAAGCTCTTCCCGGCTCGGATCTGATCCGCGATGGCCTGCGCGATCTCGCCGCCGGCGTCGAATCGATCGAGTCGCTCCTCGTCCTCGTCGGTGCGCCGCGACTGCGCCGCCTCGGATTCGACGTTCCCCTCGATATGCCGTTTTTCCCCGAGGACCGGCTGTACGCGAAGCTGGCGGAGGAGAACTCCGATTCGGCGCATTCACGCTACAACGCACTGATTCGGCGATTGGTCAGCTTTGAGCGAGCAGCGGAATGCGTGAAGCCGTAACCGAGCCGCGGCTTCTCGACTTCATGCGCGCGATCGCCGCCGAGGCGCCTCGCGGCTGGCGCTCTACAATAGCCGCCGCATGGCGTCGGCCCTTCCGTTCATCCTCATCATCGCGGCGTACCTGATCGGATCGATTCCGTTCAGTTTCCTCGTGGTGAAGTTTGTGGCGGGGGCGGACATTCGGTATCACGGCAGCCGGAACGTCGGGGCGACGAACGTTGCGCGGAACTTCGGGAAAGTGCCGGGGATCGTCGCGCTGCTGCTCGATATCGCCAAGGGATACATCGCGGTGGCGCTGGCGCGATGGATCGTGGAGCGGCCGGACTGGCCGTATGTCGCTGACGCCGCGCACACCTCCCCGCTCTATTCGATGTCGATGTGGATCGCGTCGGCGGCGCTGATCGCCGTGCTCGCACACATGTTTCCGGTGTGGCTGCGATTCCACGGCGGAAAAGGCGTGGCCACGGCGACCGGTGCATTTCTGGCGCTCGATCCGATCGCGATCGCCGCGGGCATGCTCGTGTTTCTGATCGTGATCATCGCCACGCGCTTCGTGTCGCTCGCTTCGATTCTCAGCGCCGCGTCGATTCCGATCTTTCTGCGATTCCTGGTGCACGCGCCGTTCTGGACGATCGTCATCAGCACCGTCATCTCGCTGGCCATCATCCTCAAGCATCACTCCAACATCGCGCGGCTGGCGCAGGGGACGGAGCGGCGGATCGGCGAGCGGAAAGAGCCATGAAGATTTCGATCATCGGCGCGGGCTCGTTCGGGACGGCGATCGCCGCGGTGGCGTCGCGTTGCGGGAACGACGTCGTGCTCTGGGCGCACGATCCGAACGTCGCCGCGGAAATCCAGCAGACGCGGCGCAATCCGATTTACCTGCAAAGCGTGGCGTTGGATTCACACGTTCGCGCCACGAGCTCGCTGGCCGAGGCGGTGGAGTTCAGCGACGTGCTGTTCATGATCGTGCCGAGCCATCACTACCGCGGTGTGCTGGTGCAGATCCGTGAGCATCTGCGGCGCGAGGTGGCCATCGTCAGCGGGACCAAAGGGATCGAGAACGAGACGCTGCAACGGATGTCAGAGGTGACGGCGCTGGAGCTGGGCGGCGCGTTGCGCTCGTTCGCGGTGCTCTCCGGGCCGACGTTCGCGCTCGAAACCGCGCGGGGCGATCCAACGGCGGCGGTGGTGGCGTCGCTCGATCAGGCGCTGGCCGAACAGGTGCAGCACGCGATGTCGTCGCCGACGTTCCGCATTTACAACTCGCACGACGTCGCCGGCGTGGAGCTGGCTGGCTCGCTGAAGAACGTCATCGCCATCGCTGCCGGCGTAATCGAAGGACTCGGCCTCGGCTTCAACACGACGGCGGCGCTCATCACGCGCGGCCTTCACGAGATGACGAAACTGGCCATTGCCCTCGGCGGACGCACGGAGACGCTTGCTGGCCTGGCGGGGATGGGCGATCTGGTCCTGACCTGTACCGGTTCGCTGTCCAGAAACCGCAGCGTCGGTGTCGCCCTCGGCAAAGGGAAGCCGCTCGCGGAAATCCTGGCCGAGGCAAGGACGGTGGCGGAAGGCGTGCGGACGTCGAAGGCGGCGAAGGAGCTGGCGGAACGTCACGCGATCGACATGCCGATCACGTCCGAGATGTATCGCGTCCTGCACGAGGGCGAATCGCCGAAGGTCGCGCTGCAGAGGCTGATGACGCGATCGCTGAAGGCCGAAGCGGCGCGCTAAGCCGCTTTGAATCAATAACTTGCGAGTCGTCGAAAGTGGCTCTTGCCTTGCAGTTCCAGAGGGCAGGAGGCCGATATGTTGCACTTTCTACGAAAGCTTCTGATGTTCCGAGTGGGGCAGAAGGCGACACGCGGCTTCGCTCGCTCGATCGGACTGGGCAGGATTGCCGGTTTGGTGGGTCTGATCGGCGGATACAAACAAATGCGGAGACACGCGTAGTATCTCCACCTACACATCGATGAACGAGACCCCGCCGGGCAACCGGCGGGGTTTTCGTTTTGGGGGGAGACGACGAAGCTAGCTCGCGCCTCTCTTCGCTTTCGGAGCGGACGCGGTTTTCGCGCTCATTTTCCTCGGCACGCGCGCCGCAGCTTGTGCGATCGAGCGCAACGCGGCATTCATGGAAGCGTTATCCGGGAACAGGGCCGCCAGGTCTTTATCGATGACGCGAACATACTCCGGTCCATGAACAGCCACAAACCAAGGATTCGGAATTGACCTGCTGAAATCAAATTCAGCCGGCATCTCCTCATCGTCGGGGCGGATATCTTTTTTCATAGGTCTTTCGCTCTGTTGCCGTCGCGATGCGCGCGCCGATGATCCTGATGTACGGGTCGCGATAGGTGTGCCAGACAGTCAGAAGGCGGCCGCGATCCGAGTACCCGACAATCATAAAGCGGTCTTCAACTGTTGAGTGCTCACGATCAAAGCCGAACAGCGGACGGCCATCATCGAAGACGGTCGCAGCTTCCTCAAACGAAACACCGTGTTTCAGCTCATTCGAGCGTGCTTTCTCAAGATCCCACTCGAATCGATCATCCACCAGATGCCTATTGCGGCGGCTTCTGCTGCTGGGTCATCGTCTCCGGACTCAGCGGCTTGACCACCTGCGGCGTCCCCTCCAGCGCGGGCGGATCGTTGTAGAGACCTTCCGGCGTGTCACCTTCCGCGAGGGCGGCGGCGCGGGCGGCGGCGAGCTTTTTTTGCTGCTCGACTTTCTTTGCCTGCTGTGCGGCTGTGGTGGCGTCCTCGCGGCTCTTGCGGGCGGTCGCGGCCATCTGATCCCATGACGGCTCGGTCGGACGCGGGTTCGTCGGGAGCGGCGTCTGCGCCGCGGACGTGGTCGTGGTGAAGTGGCCGCCTTCGCGTACGAGCGTCTCGTTCGTGATCACCTGCGTCGGCTTTTTATTGAGCCGGCCGGAGGCCTTGGCGGCGCGTACGAGCGGCGAATCGCCGACTCCAACGGTGTGCTGCGCGGACAGTTGTTTCTCGAGGTGCGTCGACGGCGGCGCGTCTTTTGCGGTCTGTGCGAAGAGAGACAGAGCGGCGAGCGCAAGGCAACTGCTGACGGCGATTTGCTTCATCTGGACCTCCGGTAAGGGTTCGGTAAGCGTTCAATGTTACGCTTCGCCGGCCAAATTTCCATGACCGTCCCCGAATCTTGCACTTTGCGGGTTTGAATGACACCCGAGCTACTGCTCCAGAAGTTCGGATACCTGGCCGTCTTCGTCGGGACGTTCCTGGAAGGGGAGACGATCCTGGTGATGGCCGGCTTCTTTGCCGAGCGCGGCTATCTCCGGCTTCCATTCGTCATCGCCACGGCCTGCGCGGGCGCGTATGCCGGCCACGTTTTCTGGTTCTGGCTCGGACGGACGCAGGGCGTGAAGCTGCTCGACCGCTTCCCGAGGATGAAGCGCCACTTCGGCAAAGGCATCCGCCTTTTTGAGCGTTACGGCGCGCCGGCCATCTTCATCACGCAGTGGCTGTACGGACTGCGCATCACCTGCGCGGTGATCATCGGGATCTCGAAGGTGTCGACGATCAAGTTCCTGATCTACGAAGCGCTGACGTGCATCGTCTGGGCGATCATCATCGGTACCGCCGGCTTCTACTTCGGCCGCGCCGTCGAACGCGTCCTCGGCCGCGCCGCGCACATCGAAAAGTACGGACTGATCGTGCTGCTCGTGGTCGGGATCGGGCTGTGGGCGTACCACAAGTGGAAGGACAAGAAGGAAGAGACGGAAGTCTAACCCTGGGAGCGCGGGCGTCCTGCCCGCAGTTTCCAAAGCGGACGAGACGTCCGCGTTCCCAGGCTCACCCCTCGTAGTGCGTGAACTCCAGCTCCGCCTGCGCTGCGGCCAGCCGCGCCACCGGCACGCGGTACGGCGAGCATGAGACGTAGTCCAATCCGCAAGTTCGGAAGAAGCGGATGGAGTCGGGGTCGCCGCCGTGTTCGCCGCAGACGCCGACTTTCAGTTTCTCGTTCGTGCTGCGGCCGCGTTCCGTGCCGAGGCGGACGAGTTGGCCGACGCCTTCCTGATCGATCGACTCGAATGGGTCCTTCGGCAGGATCTTCTTGTCGACGTACTCCGGAAGGAACGAGCCGGCGTCGTCGCGCGAGTAGCCGAACGTCATCTGCGTCAGGTCGTTCGTGCCGAAGGAGAAGAACTCCGCGACTTCGCCGAGCTTGTCTGCGATCAGCGCGGCGCGCGGAATCTCGATCATCGTGCCGACGATGACCGGCAGCTCCATGCCGCGCTCCGACATCGTTTCCTTCGCGACGCGCTGGACCATCTCTTTCAGCGTCGTCAGCTCCTTCACGGTTCCGACGAGCGGGATCATGACCTCGGGGCGTGCGTCGATGCCGTCTTTCTTTACGTCGCAGGCGGCCTGGAAAATCGCCCGCACCTGCATCTCGTAGATCTCGGGAAAAGTAATCGCCAGACGGCAGCCGCGGTGGCCGAGCATCGGATTCGATTCGTGGAGCTGATTCACTTTCGCGCGCAGCTCGACGAAACCCCATCCCATGTCGCGCGCCACGGCCGAGATCTGCTGCTCGCTGTGCGGCAGGAACTCGTGCAGCGGCGGGTCGAGCAGACGGATCGTGACCGGCAGCCCGTCCAGCTCGCGGAAGATCCCTTCGAAGTCGGCTTTCTGAAACGGCAGCAGCTGATCGAGCGATTTGCGGCGACCGGCCTCGTTGCGCGCCAGGATCATTTCGCGGACGCGAAGGATGCGGTCGTCGGAGAAGAACATGTGCTCGGTGCGGCACAGGCCGATGCCGGCCGCGCCGAAGAGCCGCGCCACGCGGGCGTCGTTCGGCGTATCGGCATTCGTGCGCACGCCGAGGGTGCGGATTTCGTCGGCCCATTTCAGCAGGCGATCGAAGTTGCGGAACGTCTCCGATTTCTCCGCTTCCAGCGAGCCTTCGAGCAGGACCTGGATGACTTCGGACGGACGCGTATCGAGCTTGCCGCCGATGATCTCGCCGGTCGAGCCGTCGATGGAAACGAAGTCGCCTTCTTCGAGCGGCTCGTGCCCTTCGCTGCGCAACTCGCCCTTGCTGTAGTCGACACGCAGCGATCCGGCGCCGACGACGCACGAGCGTCCCATGCCGCGCGCGACGACCGCCGCGTGCGAGGTGAGGCCGCCGCGAGTGGTCAGAATCCCCGCCGCGCTGTGCATCCCGGCGATGTCCTCGGGCGACGTTTCGACGCGCACGAGGATGACGGGGCCGTCCTTCGCCATCGAAATCGCGTGCTCGGCGTTGAAGGCGATCCGCCCCGCGGCCGCACCGGGTCCGGCCGGAAGTCCGCGCCCGAGGAGGCGGCCGCCAGTGAGCGCCTTCTGTTTTTCCTTCGCGTCGAAAACGGGCGCGAGCAACTGCACGATCTGCCCAGCTTCGACGCGCGAGACCGCCTCGGTGTTGTTGATCAATCCTTCGTCGACCATGTCGCAGGCGATCTTCACCGCCGCGAAACCGGTGCGTTTTCCGGTGCGCGTCTGGAGGAGATAGAGCTTGCCCGACTGGATGGTGAACTCGATGTCCTGCATGTCGCGGTAGTGGCTCTCGAGTTTCTTGTAGACGTCTTCGAGCTGCGCGTACACCGCGGGCATCGCTTCTTCGAGACTCGTTTCGCCCTCGATGGCCTGTGCCTTCGAAATCGGCATCGGGGTGCGGATTCCGGCGACGACGTCCTCGCCCTGCGCGTTCGGCAAGTACTCGCCGAAAAAGCGGTGCTCGCCGTTCGCGGGATTGCGCGTGAACGCGACGCCGGTCGCGCAGTCGTCGCCCATGTTGCCGAAGACCATCGACTGCACGTTGACCGCGGTGCCCCAATCGTCGGGGATCTGATTCAGCTTGCGGTAGGTGATGGCGCGCTGGTTGTTCCAGGAGTTGAAGACCGCGCCGATCGCGCCCCAGAGTTGCTGCTGCACGTCCTGCGGAAAGTCGTTGCCGGTCTTCTCGCGAACGATCCCTTTGTATGTTTCGACCAGCCCGCGCAGCCCCTCGGCCGGAATCTCCGCATCCGTCTTCACGCCCGATTTGTCGCGTAGAGCGAAGAGCTCGTGCTCGAAAAGATCCTTGTCCAGTTCGAGCACGACGCCCGAGTACATCTGGATGAAGCGTCGGTACGAATCGAGTGCGAAGCGTTCGTCCTTCGATGATTTGGCCAGGCCCAGCACCGTCTCGTCGTTGAGGCCGAGGTTGAGGATCGTGTCCATCATGCCGGGCATCGACGCGCGTGCGCCGGAGCGGACGGAGACGAGAAGCGGCTGCTCGCGGTCGCCGAATTTGCGGCCGACGGATTTCTCCACGCGCGCCAGATTCTCGGCGACGGCGGCTTTCAATTCGGGCGGATACGTTTTTTCGTGATCGTAAAAATAGGTGCAGACCGCGGTGGAGATCGTGAAGCCGGGCGGCACCGGAACGCCGATGTTGGTCATCTCGGCAAGGCCCGCGCCTTTGCCGCCGAGGACGTCTTTCATCTTCGCGTTGCCCTCGGCGTGGCCGTCGCCGAAGTAGTAGACGTATTGCGGCTGCGTCATGGCGGCGCGATTATCTCCGAACTTCCACGTCCACGCTGCTGTAGATGGCGCGCGCGGCATCGGATGCCGGAATCTGGCGCGGCGCGTCGCTGCCGGCGGCGACGAACTCGACGCGGGAAAGATCGAGCTGCGCGAGCGCCTGTCGAACCGACGCGATCTCGCGTTCGGCGAACTGCTTGTTGCGCGCGGCATCCGGCTGCCGGAACTCGTGCGCGACGATGCGAAGCGGAACAGGAACACCGCGGATGATTCGCATCAGTGTCTGCAGCTCTTCCTGACTCGCCTCGGGTTGCAGATTGCCGTTCGCATCGAACTGCAGCGCGAACATCGAGACGCGTTCGGCGCGATGAAGCAGCGCGATCGGGACGTCGAGGATGGCCGCCGGCGCGCAGTTGGCGCGTTCGCCGAACCACGGCAGTGCGGTGAAAAGCGGGATGGCCTCTTCGTGCCAGTTCAACGCGCTGAGATGCCTGCCGTCGGGCGAAACGGTGAGCGCGCTGTAGCCGTAGTCGTTGCCGCGGATCCAGTTGAAACGGCCGATGCGGCCGTTGAAACCGCCGGCAAGCTCGATCGGCTGCTTTCCCTGCTGCACGACGCCGGTTGCCCGCGCGCCTCGCTGCGCGAAAATCGCCGCGTTGCCGTTGATCGACCAGCAGCCTTCGATCGACGCGTTGCGCGGCGCGGCCAGCTCCGTTCCGTGAGCGAGCAGCGACTGGATGCGCGCGTCGCGATCGGCGTGCAGGGAATCGGGAACCGTGACGCGCAGATACGCGGCCTCTGCGGGCGCGACGTTCAGCCATTGCGCTTCGCTGATGCGGCGCGAAGTCATCGTCGCCAGCGGCTGCCATGCGACGCCATCGAGCGAGCGCTCGAAGGTCAGATGATTCGCTTCGAATCCTTGCCCGCCGCTGAGCGAACGGAAGCCGACGCGGTCGATGCGGCTCGGCGCCGCCAGCGCGATCACGATCGACTGCGGGTAGTCATGCGGCGGCGGAATCCAGAACGTGGCGAGCTCGCCGTCGATCGTGCTCATCGCGGAGTTGTTGAGCGTCGCCTCCGCCGTCCGCGAAACGATCGTCGCTCCTCGGCTCACATCCAGCAGGCTCGATCGCTCGTTGACGACGTCGGTGGGAAGCTTGCCCGGATCTTTATCGGCTGCTGGTTTCGCCGCGGGCCGCGAGCAACCCGCGACGAGCAGCAACACCAGCAGCGCGCGGAACTTCACGGACGGTACTCGCGCCGGTCGACGACGATCTTCGTGACGTCGGCGATTTTCAAAACGGCGTTGCCGACGGTGCGCAGCAGCGCGATGCGATTCCGCCGCACGCCTTCGTCTTCGACCATGACCATGACCTCGTCGAAGAAGGTCTCCAGCTCCGGCGCGAGCGCGGCGAACGTTTCCAGCGCGCGCTTGTAGTCGCGCTCGGCGATCATCTCTTCGATCTGATCGTTGGTCAGCAACACCAGATCGGAGAGACGGCGCTCGATGTCGCTCTCGAGTTTTGAAGGATCGATGCGCGATGCGGTCTCCTGCCCGGCGGTGATGTTGGCGATGCGCTTGGCCGAGTCGAGGATAGAGAGGAAGTTCGGCTCGCCGCGCATCGCCTTGAGCGCGGTGATGCGATCGACGAGATCGGTCAGCGACGACGCCCATCCGGCTTCCATCGCCGCGGCGATTTCGTCGTAGGCGAAGCCGTAGGCGGACGCTTCGAGAAGCGTGCGAACGCGCTCCGCGAAGAACGCCAAGAGGTCATCTTTGGGTTGGCCGGTTGCCGGGTTGCCGGGTTGCCCGTGTGCTTCCAAGGCGATGTCGATCAGTTTGTCGATGCCGATCTTTACCGCCCTCTTGTCGCGATTGAGGAGGATCTGGACGACGCCCTGCGCGGCGCGGCGCAATGCAAAGGGATCCTTCGAACCGGTCGGCTTCGCGCCGATGCGGAAAAAGCCGGCGAGCGTGTCGATCTTGTCCGCCAGCGACACGATCGCGCCGCTGAGCGTGCGGGGCAGCGCGTCATCGATGTTGATCGGCAGGTAGTGGTCGTAGATGGCCTGCCACGTATTCTTCGGCAGCCCTTCCTCGCGCGCGTAGATGCCGCCGATCTTGCCCTGAAGGTCGGTGAACTCTTTGACCATCTCGGTGACGAGATCGGTCTTGCACAGCTTCGCGGCGGTCAGCGTCTCAGCGTCGTCAGTGATTGCGGCGGCGATCTTCTCGATGCGTTTCGTCTTGTCGAGATAGTTGCCGAGCTTTTCCTGAAACTGGAGATGTGCGAGTTGTTCGAGACGCGATTCGAGCGTGCGCTTGCGATCGGTCTCGTAGAAAAACTTCGCATCGGCGAAGCGCGCGTTCGTGACGAATGAATTGCCGTATGCGGCGTTGCCGTCTGGATCGCCGTCGTTGTCGAGCACCGCCAGGAAGGAGTTGGTCAGTTTCTCGTTCGCATCGCGAATGGGGAGCTGCTTCTGGTGCACGCGCATGACGGTGACCAGCACTTCATCCGGCAGCGCCAGGAACTCGCGGCCGAATTCGGCGCGGACGACGCCGGGGTATTCGGTGAGGTATTGCCATTGCGACCAGATCGACGCGTCGACCGACGGCGCTCCGCCGGCCTGCTGGCCGAGGACGCGGGCGCGTTCGGCCATCACGTGGCGGCGGCGTTCGGCGTCGATGACGACGCGGGCCAGTTCGAGCCTCGTCACGTAATCGTTGTACGACGTGACTTCGATCGGCTGCGGGGCCAGCGTGCGGTGTCCGCGCGTGGTTGTCCCCGAGGCGATCCCGAAGATCGAGAGGGGAAGATGTGCGCCGTCGAGAATCGAGACGACCGAGTGGATCGGGCGGATGTACGAATGCTCCCCTTTTCCCCACCGCATCATCTTCGGCCAGCGCAACCCTTCGATGATCTGCGGCACGCGCTCCTGCAGGATTTCGCCCGCGGCGCGGCCTTTGATCGTGCGGCGAACGCGGATGTAGTCGCCGCCGGGGAGCACGTCATCGATCGATGCATTGTTCTTTTTCAGGAAGCCGTTCAACGCCTGCGTCGGTTTCCCTTCGGCGTCGTACGCGGCCTTGACCGGCGGACCTTTCACCTCTTCTTCGCGATCGCTCTCACGGAGCGGGATGCGCGAGAGAAAAAAGATCAGGCGGCGCGGTGTGCTGTTGACGATGACCGGGTTGCGGTCGTCGGGCGGCTCGCCGAGGTCGTGGGTCAGTTTCGTCAGTTGCTGCAGCAGCGTGGCCTGTGCGGCGTCGTGCATCCACGCCGGAATCTCTTCGGTCAGCAGCTCGAAAAAATACTCAGCCATTGGACGCCTTCAGCAGCGGAAATCCGAGCGCTTCGCGCGCCGCGAGGAACTGGTGCGCGCAGGCGACAGCCAGCTCGCGAACGCGCTTGATGATGCCGACGCGCTCCGTGACCGACACCGCGCCGCGGGCGTCGAGCGTGTTGAACACGTGCGAGCACTTCAGCGTCCAGTCGTACGCGGGGAGGACGAGTTTGTTGTCCAGGCACCGCTTCGCTTCGCCCTCGTACATCTCGAAAAGCTTCCAGTGCAGATCGATGTCCGCGGTCTCGAAGTAGTACTTCGAAAACTCGTATTCGTCCTGCTTGCGCACCGGACCGTAGCCGAAGCCGGCGCCCCATTCGATGTCGTAGACCGAGGGCTGGCGCGAGAGGAACATCGTCAGTCGCTCGAGGCCGTACGTGATCTCGGCGGAGACCGGCGCGAGGTCGATGCCGCCGGCCTGCTGAAAGTAGGTGAACTGCGTGATCTCCATGCCGTCGAGGAGGATCTGCCACCCTACGCCCCACGCGCCGAGGGTGGGCGACTCCCAGTTGTCCTCTTCGAAGCGGATGTCGTGGCGGGTGAGATCGAGTCCGAGCGCGCGCAGCGAATCGAGGTAGAGCTCCTGCACGTCGAGCGGCGACGGCTTGAGGACCACCTGAAACTGATAGTGCTTGCCGAGGCGGAACGGGTTGTCGCCGTAGCGCCCGTCGGCCGGACGGCGCGACGGCTGGACGTAACCGACGTTCCACGGCTCGGGCCCGAGCACGCGCAGGAAGGTGGCGGGATGCATGGTGCCGGCGCCGACCTCGAGGTCGAGCGGCGTTTCGATCATGCAGCCGCGCTCCGCCCAGAAGTTCTGCAGGCGAAGGATGAGGTCCTGAAACGAGAGGCGCGCCATCGGCGGCGCATTCTAACGATTTATCCGCAGATGGCGCAGATGGGAACGCAGATAGGCATAGGCCAACGGGTTGTGCCGCGGAGCGGCTTCAGAAGGTAGCCAGGGGTTCGAGCGAAGCGAGTACCCCTGGAAAGCAGCGTTTTGATTTTTGTGCCGCGTAGCGGCACCAGACGTTCTGCTGCCGCTACGCGGCAGGATGCAAAGGCGCCACTCTTTCCAGGGGTGCTCGCTTCGCTCTCACCCCTGGCTACCCTCCTGCCGCCGCTCCGCGCGCGTAGCATCGCGTTTGTTCACGGCCGCGCTGGCGTCCGCATTTAACCGCGCGTATCGGTCGCCGTCGGCGGTGGAGGCGGAGGCGGCTGATCGCTTTGATCGTTGTTGCCGTCCTTCTTCTTGCCGTCGTCTTTTTTCTTCTTCGTGTCGGTCGATGACGAAGTCGTCGTTGATGACGTGTCGGTCATCATCGTGTCGGTCGACGGAGGAGCAGGCGTATCGGTTGCGGCGGTGTCAGTCTGCGGGCGTTGCGCAGGCTGCGGTGCGCGCTCGTGCGGCATCGGAGGCGTCGTGCTGCCGATCGTGTCGGTCACCACCGGCGCATTCGCAACCGGAGCGGGACGCGTTGACGTGCGCGGACGCGAGGCCGGCATGCCGGGCGTTCCTGCCGGATACGACGGAGCCGCCGGCATCGACGACGCCATCGAGCCGGCGGTGTCGTTGCCGAGGGGTGCGGGGTTGGTGGGAAGCGTCAGGTTCGTGGTCGTGTCGGCGTTCGTGTTCGTCATCGGCGGTGTCGTCTCGCCGGGTCCGTTGATCGTCGACGTCACGCCGCTCGCGGAGCCTTCCTGCACGGTCTGATACTGCTCCTGATTCCGCTGGACCTTGCCCGATCGGGAGCATCCGAAAACCAGGAGAAGGGTCGCTGCGAGGGTGGCGATTTTCCGCGTCATTTGACTGATTTCAATTGCGGTTTTGGTGCCGATCTTGCCCTCCTGGAAGAACGGTGAACGCGCAGCAGTTGACAAACCGTACCGGAGTGGTACTGTTTCGCGCCCACCGGGATCTGCCGATGCTGAAAATCTCCAAACTCACCGACTACGGCCTCCTCGCTGCCGTCTACCTGGCCCGCCACGGCGGCGAGGTGGCGTCCGCGCGCGAGATCGCCGAGTTCTACCATCTGCCGGTTCCGATGATCACCAAGGTGCTGAAGATGCTGCACCAGAGCGAGCTGATCGAATCGCAACGCGGCGCCGGCGGCGGCTACACCTTTCACGGCGATCCCGAATCGATCACCCTCGGCCAGCTCATCGAGACGCTGGAAGGGCCGTGGGACCTCGTCGAATGCGAGACTACGAACGATCAGGGAGATGCGGCGTGCGCGATTCGCGGCGCCTGCCCATCGCGCCGTTTCATGTTCGGCATCAACCGTGCGGTGAAGGGAGCATTCGAGCAGGTCACGCTCGGCGATCTCACCCGCGGCGTAATGCCGGTCGCCCGCATCGCCCAGCCGGCCACCGCGCTCGGAGTAAATCTATGAGCTCAACCATCGAACAGATTGCCAGTCAGGAGTACAAGTACGGCTTCGTCACCGACATCGAAGCCGATCAGGCGCCTCCCGGACTGAACGAAGACATCATCCGCCTCATCTCGGCAAAGAAGAACGAGCCGGCGTGGATGCTCGAGTTCCGCCTGAAAGCGCTTCGCCACTGGTTCACGATGAAGGAGCCGACGTGGGCCAACGTGACGTACGGCCCGATCGACTACCAGTCGATCGTTTACTACTCCGCTCCGAAACAGAAGAAGAAGCTCAACTCGCTCGATGAAGTCGATCCAGAGATGCGCGCGACCTTCGAGAAACTCGGCATCTCGCTGGACGAACAGAAGCGGCTGAGCGGCGTTGCCGTCGACGCGGTCTTCGACTCCGTCTCCGTCGCCACGACGTTCCGCGCGGAACTGGCCAAGGTCGGCATCATCTTCTGCTCGTTCTCCGACGCGGTTCAGAACCACCCCGACCTCGTCCGCAAGTACCTCGGCAGCGTCGTTCCGTACACCGACAATTTTTTCGCCACGCTGAATGCCGCCGTCTTCACCGATGGCTCGTTCTGCTACATCCCGAAAGGCGTCCGCTGCCCGATGGAGTTGTCGACCTACTTCCGCATCAACTCGGCCGGCACCGGCCAGTTCGAGCGCACGCTGATCGTGGCCGACGAAGGCGCGACCGTCAGTTACCTCGAGGGCTGCACGGCGCCGATGCGCGACGAGAATCAGCTGCACGCCGCCGTCGTCGAGCTGGTCGCGCTGGACAACGCGTCGATCAAGTATTCGACGGTGCAGAACTGGTATCCCGGCGACAAAGAAGGCAAGGGCGGGATCTACAACTTCGTCACTAAGCGCGGCAAGGCGTTCAAGAACGCGAAGCTGTCGTGGACGCAGGTGGAGACCGGCTCGTCGATCACCTGGAAGTACCCGAGCTGCATCCTGCAGGGCGACAACTCGATCGGCGAGTTCTATTCGGTCGCGCTGACGAATCATCGCCAGCAGGCCGACACCGGCACGAAGATGATTCACATCGGCAAGAACACCCGCTCGACGATCGTGTCGAAGGGCATCTCCGCCGGCCGCGGGCAGCAGACGTATCGCGGCGAAGTAAAGATCATGAAGTCCGCCGAGGGCGCCCGCAATTACTCGCAGTGCGACTCGCTGCTCCTCGGCGACAAATGCGGCGCGCACACGTTCCCCTACATCGAAGTGCGCAATTCGACCGCGAAGATGGAACACGAAGCGTCGACGTCGAAGATCGGCGAAGACCAGCTCTTCTACTGCCAGCAGCGCGGCATCTCCGCCGAGGACGCGGTCTCAATGATCGTCAACGGCTTCTGCCGCGAAGTCTTCAAGGAACTGCCGATGGAGTTCGCGGTGGAAGCGCAGAAGCTGTTGGGAGTTTCGTTGGAAGGATCAGTCGGATAAGGGGTTGCCGGGTTCCCCGGTTGCCTGGTTGCCGAGATTGTTTCGTTGGCAACCGGGCAACCTGGCAACCCGGCAACCAAATACACACATGCTCGATATCAACAACCTTCACGCCCGCATCGACGGCAAGGAAATCCTCAAGGGGCTGACGCTGCACGTCGGTACCGGCGAGGTGCACGCGATCATGGGGCCGAACGGCTCCGGGAAATCGACGCTCGCGAACGTTCTCGCCGGCCGCCCGAAGTACGAGGTGACCTCGGGGACGGTGACGTACGAAGGCAAGGACCTGCTCGCGCTGCCGGCCGAGGAGCGGGCGCGCGAGGGAGTGTTTTTGGCGATGCAGTATCCGGTCGAAATCCCCGGCGTCAACAACATCTACTTCCTCAAAGCCGCGCTCAATTCGGTACGCAAGCATCAGGGGCAGGAGGAGCTCGATGCGATGGAGTTCCTGCAGCTCGCGCGCGAAAAGATGAAGCTCGTCGAGCTCGACGAAGCGTTCATGAACCGTTCGGTCAACGAAGGCTTCTCCGGCGGCGAGAAAAAGCGCAACGAGATTTTCCAGATGGCGGTGCTCGATCCGAAACTGGCCATCCTCGATGAGACCGACTCGGGCCTCGACATCGACGCCCTGCGCATCGTCGCCGAGGGCGTGAACGCGCTGCGCAGCGAAAAGCACTCGGTGCTGGTGATCACGCACTATCAGCGGCTGCTGCGCTATCTCGTTCCCGATTTCGTGCACGTTCTTGCTGAAGGACGGATCGTGAAGTCTGGCGGGAAAGAGCTGGCCGAGGAGCTCGAGCAAAAGGGCTATGAGTGGGTCGAAGAAGAGGTCGCAGCCGCGCGATGAGCAGCGTTCTCGAAGAGCGGTTCGTTGCGGCGCCGGTTCACATCGACGGTGAGCCGGAGCGCGTCCGCCGCATCCGCGAGCAGGCCGCCGAACGATTCAAAATCCTCGGCTGGCCGACGACTAGACTCGAAGAGTGGAAGTACACGTCGCTCACGTCGCTGGCGAACATCGACTGGAAAATCGATCAGCGGCAGCCCGAGAAGGATCCCACCTTACCGTTCGGCGATCAGCCGATCGCGGAGCTGATGTTCATCAACGGCGCGTTGCACACGAATCGTTCGACGGCCGCGAATGAGCATCCCGGAATTCGTGTCCTTCCGATCGTCGAAGCGATGGAGTCCGAATCGTTCAACCAGCACTTCGCGCGCTATGCCGATTACGAAAAGCACGCGCTGACCGCGCTGAACACCGCGATGTGGCAGGACGGCGCGTACATCGAGATCGCGCCGGGAACGCAGGTCGAAGGGTTCATTCATCTTCTCTACTTCGGCGGCGGCACGGTGGAGCATCCGGTGATGTCGCATCACCGCAACCTCATCGTCGTCGGCCGCGGCAGCCAGATCACTGTGGTCGAATCGTTTTACGGCAAGGGCACCTACTTCACGAATACGGTCACGGAAATCGTGGCCGGCGATGGAGCGGTCGTCGATCACTACAAGTTCGAGAACGAATCGCTTGAGGCGTTTCACATCGGCACGGTGCAGATTCGTCAGGAGCGGGCATCAAACGTTACGTCCCGTACCATCGCCACCGGCGGCGGGCTCGTTCGCAACGAGATCAACGCCGCGCTGACCGGCGAGGGCGCCAGTTTGTCCATGGAAGGGCTGTTCGTTCTCTCCGGCAAGCAGCACGTCGACAACCACACCGTCATCGATCATGTCGCGCCGCATTGCGATAGCCTGGAACTGTTCAAAGGCATCCTCGACGAAAACGCGCGTGGCATCTTCGACGGCCGCATCATCGTCGAGCCGGATGCGGTGAAGACGAATTCGCGGCAGACGAACAAGAACCTGCTGCTGTCGGAAACGGCGGTCATCGATTCGAAGCCGTCGCTGGAGATCCACAACGACGACGTGAAGTGCAACCACGGCTCGACGATCGGCCAGCTCGACGAGGAAGCGCTTTTCTATCTTCGCGCGCGCGGCATCGGCGCCGAGGACGCGCGCAATCTGCTCGTGTACGCGTTTGCGAGCGAGATCGTGGAGCGGATGAAGATCGACGTCGTTCGCGAAAACGCGGGACGCGCGTTGTTCGCCAGAATGCCCGGGCGCATGCCGGAACGGCGCCTGGGAACGCGGGCGTCCCGCCCGCAGGGGGAAGGGGACGGCGGCGGGCAGGATGCCCGCGCTCCCAGGGAGAACCGATGAGCGCCGTACTGCAGCAGACGAACACCGGCCTGGATGTCGATCGAATCCGCCGCGACTTTCCCATCCTCCACCACCCCGTGCGCGGCGGCCGGCCGCTCGTCTATCTCGACAACGCCGCCACCACGCAGAAGCCGCGGCAGGTGATCGACCGCATCGTCCGCTACTACACCGAAGAAAACGCGAACGTGCACCGCGGCGTGCACTACCTCAGCGAAGCGGCCACCGATTCGTATGAGAAAGCGCGCACCACGGTGAAACGCTTCATCAACGCCCGCGACGAAAAGGAAATCGTCTTCACGCGCGGGACGACCGAGAGCATCAATCTCGTCGCGCAGTCGTGGGGCCGCAAGAACGTCGGGGCCGGCGATGAAGTTCTCATCACCGCGATCGAGCATCATTCGAACATCGTCCCGTGGCAGCTGCTCTGCGAGGAAAAAGGTGCTCATCTCCGCATCGCGCCGGTGAACGATGACGGCGACGTGATTCTCGACGAGTTCGAGAAGCTGCTCACGCCGCGCACGAAGATCGCTTCCTTCGGTCATGCGTCCAACGCCCTCGGCACCATCAACCCGATCCGCAAAATGATCGCGCTCGCCCACGCCGCCGGCGCAGTGACCCTGGTCGACGGCGCGCAAGGCGTTCCGCATCTGCATGTCGACGTTCGCGATCTCGATTGCGATTTCTACGCGTTCTCCGCGCACAAGGTCTACGGCCCGACCGGCACCGGCGTGCTGTACGGCAAGGAGTCGATCCTCGACGCCATGCCGCCGTGGCAGGGCGGCGGCGACATGATCCTTTCCGTCACGTTCGAGAAAACGACCTACAACGCGCTGCCGTACAAGTTCGAAGCGGGAACGCCGAACATCGAAGGCGTGATCGGCCTCGCCGCCGCGCTCGACTACGTCTCGGCGATCGGCATCGACACGATCGCCGCGCACGAACAGGATCTGCTCCACTACGCAACGAAACGGCTGCTCGAAATCGACGGCCTGCGCATCATCGGCACGGCGGCGGAGAAGGCCAGCGTCATCTCCTTCGTCCTTGAGGCCGTCCACCCGCACGACATCGGCACGATCCTCGACGAACAAGGCATCGCTATCCGCACCGGCCACCATTGCGCGCAACCGCTGATGCTGCGCTTCAACGTGCCGGCCACGGGACGGGCGTCGTTCGCGATGTACAACACGAGGGAAGAGGCGGATGCGCTGATCGACGGACTGCACAAGGTGATTGAGGTGTTCACATAGTTTATCCCGAGCACCGCGAGGGATCTGGCGACTGCAACCGCAGCGGTTTCAATCGCCAGATCCTTCGTCGCGTTGCTCCTCAGGATTAAGTAGGAAAATGTCCGATCTACGCGAGCTCTACCAGCAGGTCATCCTCGACCACAACAAGAACCCCCGCAACTTTCACGAGCTGCCGAACGCTACGAAGGCGGTCGACGGCTACAACCCGCTGTGCGGCGATCACTACAAGATTTATGTGGAAGTCGACGGAGACAAAATCAAGGACATCGCCTTCACCGGCAACGGTTGCGCGATCTCGAAAGCGTCCGCCTCGGTGATGAGCTCGACGCTGAAGGGGAAGTCGACCGCCGAGGCGCATCAACTCTTCGACGTCTTCCACAAGCTCGTCACCGGCGAACCGGGCAGCCTCAGCACGGCAGAACTCGGCCGCCTCGCGGCGTTCTCCGGAGTATCCGAGTTCCCGGCCCGCGTTAAGTGCGCAACGCTTGCATGGCACACGCTCAACAGCGCGCTCGAAGGCGACAAGGAAACGGTAAGCACGGAGTAGAAAAGTTTATCCCGAGCTTCGCGAAGCGATGCGAGGGATCTGGCGACTGCAACCGCCACGGTTTCGATCGCCAGATCCTTCGTCGCTGCGCTCCTCAGGATAAATTGGAAAAAACCTATGAACATGCGCGAAGAAGTAACCCTGACCCGTAACGCCGAGGCGGTGATGATTCCGAGCGGCGAGAAAGTGCTCGTGCCCGAGGGCGCGCGCGCCACGATCACCCAATCGCTTGGCGGGTCGTACACGCTCATCACCGAACGCGGCCTCATGGTCCGCGTCTCCGGCCGCGAGGTCGAAGCGATCGGCAAGCCGGTCGAGAACGTCCCCGAGCTCGCGCCCGGCGAAGAAATCGCGCCGGAAAAACTGGAAGAGATGGTGTGGGAGCAGCTCAAGACCTGCTACGACCCCGAGATCCCGGTCAATATCGTCGACCTCGGCCTGGTCTATCTCTGCGAGCTCGAAGAAGCCGACGGCGCGAAGAACGTGAAGATCAAGATGACCCTCACCGCCCCCGGTTGCGGCATGGGCCCGGTGCTCGCGTCGGACGTGAAATCGAAAGTCGAATCGCTCCCCGGCGTGAAGCAAGCCGAAGTCGAAGTCGTCTTCGACCCGGTTTGGGACCGCAGCATGATGTCCGAGGCCGCCAAGCTGCAGTTGGGGATGTACTACTAGCCGCGTCTGCGTCCATCTGCGTAATCTGCGGATAAACTCCCGTCATGGCCGACGAGCGAATTCTTTCCGCAATCCCGCTGGAAGATGAATCGACGGTCGAGCTCTCCCTGCGCCCGCGGCGCTTGCGCGAGTACATCGGGCAGCACAAGGTCAAAGCGAATCTCGACATCTCCATCGCCGCCGCGCGCAAGCGGCGCGAGACGCTCGATCACGTTCTCCTCTTCGGTCCTCCCGGCCTCGGCAAGACCACGCTGGCCAACATCATCGCCAACGAGATGGACGCCGCCATGCGCTCGACCTCGGGGCCCGCGCTGGAAAAACCCGGCGATCTCGTCGCGATCATCACCAATCTCGAAAAGGGCGACACGCTCTTCATCGACGAGATCCATCGCCTTCCCGCGCCGGTCGAAGAAGTCCTCTACTCGGCGATGGAGGATTTCTACATCGATGTCGTCATCGGCCAGGGTCCCGCCGCGCGCACGCTGAAAGTCGAGCTGCCGCACTTCACGCTCATCGGCGCCACCACCCGCGCCGGCCTGCTCAGCGCTCCGTTGCGTGCGCGATTCGGTATCGTGCACCGTCTCGATTTCTACGACGTCGAGTCGCTCGAAATCATCGTCCGCCGTTCGTCCGACATTCTCGGCATCGAAGTCACCGCCGACGGCTCGCACGAGATCGCCCGTCGCTCCCGAGGCACGCCCCGAATCGCCAACCGCCTGCTGCGCCGCGTGCGCGATTTCGCCGAGGTCAAGCGCGAAGGAAAGATCGACGTGATCATCGCCCGCGAAGCGCTGGAGATGCTGGAGGTCGACGAATTCGGCCTCGATGAAATCGACCGCAAGCTCCTCACCACCATCATCGAACGCTTCAGCGGCGGTCCGGTCGGCGTCGGTGCGCTCGCATCATCGATCGCAGAGGATCGCGGAACAATCGAGGATCTGTACGAGCCGTACCTGATCCAAATCGGCTTCCTGCAACGCACCCCGCGCGGCCGCGTGGCGAGCAGACTCGCCTACGACCACCTCGGTTACGCGGCTGGGGCTTCGCGGCGGCAGACGGATTTGTTCTCGTAAGACTTTTTCACGCGGCTTCTGAAACGCGTCGCCGGACGCTAGCTGGTGAAGAAGAGCGTGGGCACGGAAGGCATTTCACCACAGAGACACAGAGAGCACAGAGGTTGTTCTCTGTGTACCCTGTGTCTCTGTGGTGAAAAAGCTTTTCGTCGCCCTGCTCGTCATCGCGGCAATCGTCATGGCCTGGCACTTCCTGCCGGTGAGCCAATGGTTGCGGGCCTTTCAAGCCTATGTAAAAAACCTCGGCGCACTCGGCTATGTCGTTTATACGATCGTCTACGCCATCTGCGTCGTCGCCTTCATCCCCGCATCGATCCTCACCCTCGGCGCGGGCGCGATCTTCGGGTTTGTCGGCGGAACGATCGTCGTCGTCATCGGTGCGACCATCGGGGCGACGCTTGCGTTCCTGCTCGCGCGCACCGTCATGCGCAGGCGCATCGAAAAAATGACGGCGAGCAACGCCAAGTTCCGCGCGCTCGATCGCGCCATCGCGAATGAAGGGATGAAGATCGTTTTCCTCGTCCGTCTGGCGGTCGTTTTCCCCTTCACCTGGGTCAACTACGCGTTCGGATTGACGGCCATCCCGCTCTGGCGCTACGTCCTCGCTACCTTCCTCGGCATCATCCCCGCAACGGCAGCATTCGTGTTCGCCAGCAGCGCGGCGGCGAAGGCCGCGACCGGTGAAACCAGCAACATCACGAAGATCGTCTACATCAGCGGCGGGGTCATCGCCATCATCGTCAGCGTCCTCATCGGCAGGATCGCGACGCGCGCGATCAAGCGCGCCGGAGTTGACGAACAGTAGCGATATGCTTTCCCGCCCACGGAGGTTCTGATGAGCAATCCACTTGTTGAACTCACGAAAACGGGCCAGAGCATCTGGTTCGATCAGATGGAACGGCGCCTCGTCACCAGCGGCGATCTGCAGCGGATGATCGATGAAGACGACCTGCGCGGCCTGACTTCGAATCCGACGATTTTCGAGAAGGCGATCAGCGGCAGCGACGACTACGACGAACAGTTGCGCAACCTGGCCGCGCAGAACAAATCGCGCGAAGAGATTTACGACGCCATCACCATTGAAGATATCGGCAACGCTGCCGACGTCTTTCGTCCCGTCTACGACAAGTGCAAAGGGAACGACGGTTTCTGCAGTCTCGAAGTCTCGCCGCTCTTCGCCAGCGACACGGCAGGAACCGCGGCCGAGGCGAAGCGGCTCTTCGCTACGCTCAACCGGCCGAACGTGATGATCAAGATTCCGGCCACGCCGGAAGGCATCCCGGCGATCGAAGAGTCGATCGCGAACGGCATCAACATCAACATCACCCTCATCTTCTCGAACGACGTCTACGCGCAGGTGATGGAGGCATATCTGCGCGGCCTCGAACGCCGCGTGGCGCAGGGGCTGCCGATCAACGAAATCGCTTCCGTAGCCAGTTTCTTCGTCAGCCGCATCGATGCGCTGGCCGAGAAACAGATGGAAGCGAAGCTGAAGGAGAATGACGATCCGGAGATCCGCTCGCTCTTCGGCAAGGTCGCGATTTCGAACGCGAAGCTCGCCTATCAGCTTTTCAAGCAGACGTTCAGTGGCGAGCGCTGGGAGAAGCTCAAGCACCACGGCGCGAACGTGCAGCGTCCGTTGTGGGCGTCGACCGGAACGAAGAATCCGGCGTACAGCGACGTGCTCTACATCGAGTCGCTCATCGGGCCGGACACCGTCAACACCGTTCCGCCGGCCACATACAAGGCGTTCAAGGATCACGGCCGCGTGCAAATGACGCTGGAGCAGGACCTCGACGGCGCGCGCGAAGTGATGCGCAAGTTCGCGGAGAAGGGTTTCGACCTCAAGGCGATCACCGGCAAGCTCACCGAGGATGGCGTGAAGTCGTTCGACGAATCGTTTGCGTCGTTGATGATGACGATCGAAGCGCGGCGCGATGAAGCGATCCGTGGACTGGCCGGCCGCCTCTCTCTCCACCTCGGCGCTTCGCAATCGGCTGTCGATCAGGCGGCGCAGCGCGTGGAGAAAGAGAAGTTCGTCGAGCGTATCTGGAAGAAAGACGCGACGCTCTGGAAGAACGACGACGCGCACAAGAAGATCATCGCCAACGCGCTCGGCTGGCTCACGGTCGCCGAAGAGATGACGAAGACGGCCCCGGAATTGATGGCGTTCGCCGATTCCGTGAAGGGCGATTTCGACGACGTCGTGGTCCTCGGCATGGGCGGTTCGAGTCTCTGTTCCGAGGTCACGCGGCGGCTGTTCGGAGCGCGGAGCGGATATCCGAGATTGAACGTGCTCGATTCGACGGTGCCGGAGGCCGTGCATGCGTTGGAATCGCGGCTCGATCTGGCGCGGACGCTGTTCGTCGTCGCGTCGAAATCGGGGACGACCACCGAGCCGGCGATGTTTCATCGCTACTTCTACGACCGTGTGAAGTCGGTCAAGGGCGACAAGGCTGGCGAAAACTTCGTCGCCGTCACCGATCCCGATACGCAGCTCGGCAAGGACGCGAAGGCCGATAACTTCCGCCACATCTTCATCAACCAGCCCGACATCGGCGGCCGCTACTCGGCGCTGTCGTATTTCGGCATGGTGCCGGCCGCGATTTCGGGCGTCGACGTCGCCACGCTGCTCGATCGCGCGGTGCACGCAAGCCATGTCGCGCAGGTGCCGGGCGTGAAGAAGAATCCGGCGGCGATGCTCGGCACTGTCATCGGATCGTTGGCGACGCAAGGTCGCGACAAACTCACGCTCATCACGCCCGCGCCGCTCGACACGCTCGGACTTTGGATCGAGCAGCTGATCGCGGAGTCGACCGGCAAGGAAGGAAAAGGGATCCTTCCCGTCGCCGGCGAGCCGCTGCTCGATCCGCGCGACTACGGCAATGACCGGCTCTTCGTCTGCGTGCGCATGCGCGGATCGGACATGACCTCGACGTTGAAAGCGCTCGCCGCCGCCGGCCATCCGGTGGTCGATCTCGTGCTCGATGACGGGCTCGACATCGGCGAGATCTTCTTCACCTGGGAGTTCGCCACCGCTGTCGCCGGCGCGCTCCTCGGCATCGACGCGTTCGATCAGCCGAACGTGCAGGAGTCGAAGGACAACACCAAGCGACTGCTCAAGGAGTTCGAGAGCAGCGGCACGATGCACACCGATCAGTCGCAGATCACGCCGGATGACGCGGGCGCGATCGGCGCGCTGCTGGCCAGCATCAAGCCGGGCGATTACGTGGCGCTGACCGAGTACTTCGTCGAATCGCCGGAGCGCGACAAACGCATTGCCGCGATCCGCGAGACGATCGGGCGCGAGCTGCACGTCGCCACGACCACCGGCTACGGACCGCGCTTCCTCCATTCGACCGGCCAGCTGCACAAAGGCGGACCGGCCACCGGCGTTTTCATGCAGCTCACCGGCGGCGGCCATGCGGACGTGCCGATCCCGAACGAGACGTTCACGTTCGGTGTTCTCGTGCGCGCGCAGGCGATCGGCGATTTCCAATCGCTCGCATCACGCAAACGCCGCGCGGTCAGCATCAACCTCGGCGATGACGTCGACGCGGGGTTGGCCACGTTGTCGAAGACGGTAAGCGAAGCATTGGCAAAGGTGACGAAATGACGCAAGCGCAATTCGGCGTGATCGGTCTGGCGGTGATGGGCGAGAACCTCGCGCTCAACATCGAGGAGCACGGCTTTTCCACCGCCGTGTGGAACCGCGAGGGGACGGTGACCGACAAGTTCATCGCCAAACACGCGGGCAAGAAATTCACCGGCACGAAGACGCTCGAGGAGTTCGTGCAGGCCATCGAGCGGCCGCGCCGCATCGTGATGATGATCAAGGCCGGCGCGCCGGTGGACATGACCATCGACAAGCTCGCCCCGCTGCTCGACGAAGGCGACGTGATCATCGACGGCGGCAACTCCTGGTTCAAGGACACGCAGGAGCGGACGAAGCGCATGGAGTCGAAGAAGCTGCACTTCGTCGGCTCCGGCGTCTCCGGCGGCGAAGAGGGCGCGCGTTACGGCCCGTCGCTCATGCCCGGCGGCTCGAACGAATCGTGGGAATGCATCAAGCCGGTCTTCGAGGCGATCGCGGCGAAGAGTGACTCCGGCCCGTGCGTCACCCACGTTGGTCCCGACGGCGCCGGCCATTACGTGAAGATGGTGCACAACGGGATCGAGTACGGCGACATGCAGTTGATCGCCGAAGCCTACGAGATGCTGCGGCGGGGGCTTGGCGCGGATGCGGAGGAGCTGGCGAAGATTTTCGACGGCTGGAACCACGGACCGCTGGAGTCATTTCTCATCGAGATCACCGCACACATTTTCCGCGTGAAGGATCCGGAGACCGGCGCGCCGCTCGTCGACAAGGTGCTCGACAAGGCCGGACAGAAAGGCACCGGCAAGTGGACGGCGCAGATCGCGCTCGATCTGGCGGTACCGATTCCCACCATCGCCGCGGCCATCGACGCGCGCGTACTGTCGTCGATGAAAGACGAGCGCGTGGCGGCGTCGAAGGTGCTGCACGGGCCGAGCGAGAAGCCGAGCATCACCGATCGCAATCAGTTCATCGCCGACGTTCACGACGCGCTGTACGTTTCGAAGATCTGCTCCTACGCGCAGGGGATGGCGCTGATTCAGGCCGGCTCGCGCGAATGGAACTGGTCGATCGACATGCGCGAGATGGCGAGAATCTGGAAGGCCGGCTGCATCATCCGCGCGCGCTTCCTCGACTCGATCATGCGTGCCTACGAGCGCAAGCCCGACCTCACCAACCTGCTGCTCGACGACGAGTTTTCCGCGGACGTGGAGAAGTCGCAGCCGGCCTGGCGCCGCATCGTCGCGTTCGCGCAGTCAAACGGAATCGCCATCCCGGCCATGGCCGCAAGCCTCAGCTATTTCGACATGTACCGCAGCGCCGAGCTCCCGCTGAACCTGACCCAGGCCCAACGCGACTACTTCGGCTCACACACGTACCAGCGCAACGACAAAGGAGCGGATACGCCGTTCGTGCACACGGACTGGATTCACATGTAGCGCAGCGCGCAGTTATCCCTCGCCCCACTTCAGCTTCGTCCGCAGCACGTCGAAGTAGCTCTTGTTCGGCGTGCGGATCAGCGTCACCGGGTTCGGCGACTTGCTGATGCAGACAGTGTCGCGCTCGGCGATTGGCAGGCCTTCCTGGCCGTCGAGGGTGAGGAAGATTTCCTGGTTCGGCGTGGCGATACCGATCTCGATGGTGAGTGAATCCGGCAGAACCACCGGACGATTGGTCAGCATGTGCGGACAGATCGGCGTCAGCACCACCGCGCCCATCGTCGGATAGATGATCGGGCCGCCGGCGGAAAGGTTGTAGGCGGTCGATCCGGTCGGCGTGGCGACGATCAGGCCGTCCGCGCGGAACGACGACATGAACTCGCCGCCGACGGTCACGCGCATCTCGATGATGCGGGCCAGCGCGCTCTTGTTGATGGTGGCGTCGTTGAGCACGCGATAGCTGCGATGGTCGCGTCCCGGCCCGCGGACCGCGACGTCAAACGCCACCCGCTCTTCGCTCTGGTAGTCGCCGGTCAGCACGCGCTCCAGCACTTCCGCGAAATCCTCCACGCGCACTTCGGTCAGGAACCCGAGCGTGCCCATGTTTACGCCGAGGATGGGGACGCTTTTCGGAGCGTGGCGGGCGACGGAGAGGAGGGTACCGTCGCCGCCGAACGTCATCAGCAGGTCGGAATGCTTTCCCAACTCGCCTTTGGCCACGCACTTGCCGCGGTCGTTCAGCTTGTCGGCCGTGGCGTAGTCGAAGCAGACGCCGAAATTGCGCGCGCGGAGATCGGCGGCAACCTTCGCGGCAAATTGCAGCGCCTCGTCCGAAGTGATCTTCGCGGAGATGCCGATCGTTTTCACGGTGCGGGGAGTTTACGCGATTGCCCTGCGCACATCCTCCGGCTCGATGATGACGCGCTCGCCGGCGCGCTCGGGGCCGACGAAGAGGACGGGATGGAGGACCTTCTCCAGGATCGCCCGCAACGCCCGCGCGCCGAGCTTCTGCCGCAGCGCGGCCTCGGCGATCGCGTCGAGCGCGCCGTCGGAGAATTCGAGCTGGATCTGATCGAGCGCGCAGAGCCGCTGGTACTCGGGAATCATCGCCTCACGCGGCTCGGTGAGGATGGTGACGAGATCGGCGGCGGTGAGGCGATCGAGCTCGACGTGCACCGGAAGCCTGCCGAGGAGCTCGGGCAGGAAACCGTATTTCACGAGCTCCTCGGTGCTTACCGACTTCGCGCGCGAGTCGCCACCATCGAAAAATCCGATCGGCTTCGCGTCGCTGCTGTCGTCGATGTCGCTGAACGCGCCGGCGCAGATGAAGAGGATGTTGGCGATGTCGATCTCGACGTAGTCGTACTTGTTCCAGTGCGACGTCACGTTGAGCGGGACGAAGAGCTTCTCGCCTTCCAGGATCTTGAGCAGCGACTGCTGCACGCCTTCGCCGCCGATGTCGCGCGAGCCGGCGCCGGTGCGCGTGCCGCCGGAGCGCCGCGCGATCTTGTCGATCTCGTCGATGAAGACGATGCCGTTCTCCGCCGACTCGACGTTCTGGTTCGTGGCGTAGAGCAATCTTCCGATTGCAACCTCCACGTCTTCGCCGTAGTAACCGGCTTCCGTGAACGCGGTGGCGTCGTTGTAGGCGAAGGGAACGTCGAGAACTTTGGCCAGCGTGCGGGCGAGATACGTCTTGCCGCAGCCGGACGGGCCGATCATCAGGATGTTCGACTTGCGGATGGAGACGTCGCCGCCGAACTTCAGGTACTCGATGCGTTTGAGGTGGTTATACGCGGCGATGGCCAGCACTTCCTTGGCGTGTTTCTGGCCGACGACGTACTGATCGAGCTGTTCGTAAATGCGCCGCGGAGTGACGTGGAGGAAGCGGTAGGTGTCACGCTTTTCCTTCATCGGATCGCGGCCAAGTATAGCCTTCGCGCGGCATGTGCGGAATCAACGGGATCGTTTCGTTTCACGCCAGCGCGCCGCCGATCGATCGCGATGAGCTCATGCGGACGCGCGAGGCAATGCGCAGCCGCGGGCCGGATGCGGAAGGGCTGTGGATTTCATCCGACGGCCGCGTGGGCCTCGCGCATCGGCGCCTCTCGATCATCGACGTCAGTGACCGCGCCAATCAGCCGATGATCGACGGCGATCTCGTGCTGACGTTCAATGGCGAGATCTACAACTATCGCGAGTTGCGCGACGACTCGTACGAGACGAACTCCGATTCCGAGGTGCTGTTGCGGATGTATCGGAAGTTCGGTGCGGAGATGTTGCCGCGGCTGCGGGGGATGTTCGCGTTCGCGATCTGGGATGCGCGGGCGAACACGCTGTTTCTTGCGCGCGATCCGTACGGCATCAAGCCGCTGTACTACGCGAACGACGGGCGGACGTTTCGTTTCGCATCGCAGGCGAAGGCGTTGCTGAACGGTGTTTCGCCGTCGCGCGATCCGGCCGGTATGGTTGGATTTCTGCTGCGCGGACATGTGCCGGAACCCTTCACGATCTACGAGGGCATCCGCATGCTGCCGGCGGGGAGCTGGATGACGGTCACGCGCGATGGTGCGTCGGAACCGCGTTCGTACTTTTCGATCGCCGAAGTCTTGCGGGATGCGGTGAATGCGCGTCGCCGCTACAGCGACGTCGAGCGCGCGGCAATCATCGCGGAGGGCGTGCGCGAATCGGTGCGGTACCACCTCGTGTCGGATGTTCCGATCGGCGCGTTTCTCTCCGCGGGACGCGACTCAGGCTCGATCGTCGGGCTCGCGGCGGAGACGGGCATGCCGATGCAGACGATCACGATGCGGTTCGAGGGGCAGGCGAACGATGAGACGCTGCTGGCTTCGGTCGTGGCAGAGCAGTTCGGAGCGACGCATCACATCGCGACGCTTTCGCGCGATCAATTTCGCGCGCGGTTGCCGCGCGCGATCGAGGCGATGGATCAGCCGACCTTGGACGGGCTGAACTCGTATTTCGTCAGCTCCGCCGCGGCGGAGCTGGGCTGGAAAGTCGCGCTCTCCGGAACCGGCGGCGACGAGCTGTTCGGCGGCTATTCGACATTCCGCAACATCCCGCGCTTCGTTCGCGCGGTGCGGCCGTTCCGCCATCTAGCCGTTCCGTTTCGCGATGTGTACCGGCGCATTGCGAGCGGCCCCCGGTTCAGTCCGAAGACCGCGTACACGCTGCAGTACTGCACGTCGTACGAAGGGGCGTATCTCCTGAAGCGCGGGCTTTTTCTGCCTGAGGAGGTCGCAGCAATCGTGGGTGAGGACATCGCGAACGAAGGTCTGCGACGACTGAACCTTATCGATCGCATTCGCGACACCATCACACCCGATCCGGGCACACCGTTCGCGCGGATCGCGGCGATGGAATCGGCGCTACTGTTGCGCAATCAACTCCTGCGCGACGTCGACTGGGCCTCGATGGCGCATTCGCTCGAAGTGCGCGTGCCGCTGGTCGACGCCTTTCTCCTTCGCAAAATCGCGCCAGCTATTTTCTCGACGAATAGACGCGATGGAAAAGAGCTGCTAGCCCGTGCTCCTAGTCGCCCGCTGCCGCGCGTCGTACTCACGCGCAAAAAAACCGGCTTCACCATCCCGAACGTAGCCTGGCTCGAAGACCGCCGCCACATCGGACGCCACTTCGGCATGCGCCCCTGGGCGCTCTACGTGCTTGAAGCGGGCGGGCACGCGGCCATTTCTTAACTCGTACTTCCGCCAGCGTCAGACCGCGACGATTCGTGAGCTGTCATCCGCCGCAGTACGTCATCACCCACTGCGTAATTTCGTCGGTGGTCATTGCCGCGTCCGGATATTGTGGCTTTTCAGTTAGTCCAAGGGAATGCAGTTCCTCATGAATGAGAATAACGGCGTCTGCGCTTGTTCCGTAGGTCTTGAATGAGCTACAGACGTTCACTGTCGTGTCGTTCACGTATGTCCACGCCGGGAAGCTCGAACATGCGCCGTTCGTCGAGCCATTCACGAACTTTAGTGCGTTGTTCAGCCAGGTAGCAGGATCGCTTCCGCGTTGCGCAAGAACGTCAGCGAGACTCGTGGTGCTGCCTGTGAGTTTCGTGTCCTTGAACAGATCCTGGCCGCATCGCGAGTTCTGTAATTTGCTGTTGGCCGAACTCAGCGCAGCATTCACCTTGCTCCTCAGCTCGGGATCACCGCTTACCTGATTCCCTGTTCCGCTACCACCACTTCCACCGCCGTTGTCGTCGGGTGGAGGCGTATATCCACCTCCGCCACCGCCGGTATCACAGTATTGCGGCTCATAGTAGTTACCGCAGTAACCAGTTTCCCCTGAAGAATCGCAGCGCCAGTATTCATAGGAACCGCATTGCCACAACATGAAATGAATGATTTCGCGGCCCTTGCGAAATACTTCATCCGTGCCCGTCTGCATTGACGAAGCAGTGGCGTGAATCGTCCGCGACATTGCCGCCGCCTTCCGGGTTTCATGATAGACGCGGAAACGGTAAGGAGGCGTCGCCGTTGCGGTCCAGATGCTGGAGATCGCACCATCGCCCGGGAACTGCACATATGCGGACGCATCGCCTGTGGCTGGAACAATGAGCCGGTTCGGAAGCACGCCGTTCAACGCGGTCGTAACGTCGAATCCGGCGTCACCGTTTCCGAGGTTCGATGGAGACGCGGTGTACTTGAGCCACAAGTCGTAGAAAAGGGGCTGGCCCTTTGTATCAAATGCGGCGCTCATCGCACCTAGCTGCACCATCTCGACAATTGGGTGAGCCTGCGCATCCTTGACAGAAAGAAGCGACCCTGTTGCGCTCCGATGGACAGTGACGCTGTTGCGCCAATCGGCACCGAGACCAAGCCGTTCAGTGACAGGGTCCAACGACACAGTCCCGGGCATGTTGTGCTTGCCTTCCGGCTGCGCGACGGTTGTGTAGAGCACGGCGCCATTTGCTCTCAGCGTTTCATGCACGCCATCGGAGCGGACGGCGAAATCGAGTGTCATCGCACCGACAGTCAGGCGCTGCACTTGCCCGTTCGCATCGTACGTAATCGTAGCGACGATTTCGGCGCCACGTTTGACGGCCGTGTCCCGCCCTCGGGAATCACGTTCGACCGTCACTGCAGGCATGTCGTCCGCGGTAACGAGGCCACCGGCGACGCGGATCGTATGAGCCCGGCCCCGCGCGTGAACGGTCATGCCGTTCCACTCACCGCCGTCATATAGATAGTCATCGGACGTGTCTGCCGCTTCAACCTTCGTCACTTTTGTGCTGTTTGGCTCATACCGGTATGTCAGCCATTGTCCGCGGTCCAGCACTTTCATCGTAAAAGTCTTTGGATCCTTGATCTCTGTATAAGTGATGTTGCCCTTCGCATCGCGCAAAGTCGTCCCCGGGACCGACCAGAACGGCACACTCGGTTGTTGAGCCCGTGCGGACGCGGTCGTGAGCGCCAAGACAACGAAAATTACAGCTCCTCGTTGCATTCAAATCCTCCTTTCAGATTGTAGTCGCCAGCAGCCTGAATCCTTGGTTTTTTGCAAGTACCGCACCGTTGGGGCTGACATCAGTCCGCCCGAAATCGAGCTTTTGGGGCTCTTCCGGGAAGAGGCCGGCGGCCATCTCGCCCCCCTGTCAAAAACATCTGCCTTCTTCGCCCAATTTGACGCGGCGCGTTCGCGCGATTCCGCGTAAGTCTCAACCCTTCAGCTAATTAGCCATCTCGGCACGCTGGCCGTCCGATCGCACTAGGGGTTCTCCGAAAGGAGGTGGTGCTAACGGAGAGAGCAATTTCCAACTGATGCAGAGGATCAACGGTCCTCGTGTGGGAACAGCCAGAAAAACTGAAACGCGTCATCGATCAACCGCCGAAAAAACAACAAACCAATAAGGAGAACAGACCATGCGGAAGTCCCACCTCATCGTGCTGTCCGTCATTCTCATCGCCACTATTTCCAGCGCAGCCATGGCGGCCGATTCACAGCCGGTTTCGGCGCCTGCCGCCACCGGAATCGTCAACCTCAACACCGCCGACGCCGCGCAACTGATCCTGCTTCCCCGCGTCGGCGCCAAGGCCGCGCAGCGGATCCTCGACTACCGCAAAGAGCACGGCAACTTCCGGAAGACCTCCGACCTGATGCAAGTCAAGGGCTTCGGCGCCAAGTCGTTCGAGCACCTCTCGCCCTACGTGACGGTTGAAGGCAAGACCACGCTCTCGGCGAAGGTCCACGCCCCCAGCCGCGCCCGCAAGTCGTCCGTGAAAAAGCCCTCCCCCGCGGCGTAAACGCGCCGTCCCTCCCCCGGGCCGCCTCGCGACAAGCGAGGCGGCCGTCTTCGTCCACCCGCCGCACCCAAAGGAGAACGTGTGTTCAAACGACAGCAAGGCATCACCCTCATCGAAACGGTCATCGCCCTCACCATCGTCGGAGTGATCGCGCTGTGCGCGGTTCCATCGTTCGCGGCGTACCGGCGGCAGTCGTCGGTGCTCGCCGCGGCGCACGAGATGCGAACGCTGCTGCGCGAAATCCGAGGACGGGCCATCGCGCATGGCGGCTACACCGGCGTGAAGTTCGTCAAGACCGCCACCAATTGGACGTACACGCTGTACGACGATGGAAACGCCAACGGCATCTACAACGCCGACATCACCAAGGGGATCGACAAGCGTTACTTCGGCCCGGCCGTGGTGATGCCGTCGTTCCGCACCGCGACGATCTCGCTGCTGCCGAAGACGATTCGCGATCCGGACGGCGCGAAGTTGTCGCCCACTGATAACGCGCTGCAGTTCGGCAACTCGACCATCTGTTCGTTTTCAGATCAGGGCGGCGGCACGCCCGGCACGATCTACATCAGCGACGGCATCAGCAATCTCTATTGCGTCCGCGTCTTCGGCGCGACCGGCCGCATCCGCATCCTTCGCTACGACTCCGGCAAAGCAAAGTGGGAGGAGCGCTAGTGTTCCGCGCCGCTCCGCCGCACGACGAGTTGCTGCGCCTCGTACGTCTGCACCAGCGACAGCGGATTGCTCCGCAGCAGCTCCTCGCTGAACGCCTCGGAGAGCACGCTGCCGTCCATGTCGCGGCCTACTGGGAGCCCGGCGATGTAGAGCACCGTCGGCACGACGTCCACCGCCAGCGCGGACCGCGGCTTCTCGCTGTGCACGACGCCCGCGCCCTGAATGAGCACGAAGCCGTCGTCCGCGCTCGGATCGGCGGGATCGATGAAATCGCGCAGCAGCGCGTAGGGCGTGGCCGGGAGCTGCGGCGGAACGGGGCCCGACGGCGAGACGACGACGATCATGTGATTCGGATAGTCGCGCGCCAGCGACGCCAGCATGCGGTCGATCTGTTCGGCGTACGCGCGCAGCACGAGTCCTTTGACCGAGGAACGCTGCGGCAGTTCGTCGCTGAAGATGTGGATGGCGCGCTGTGCCTGTTCGAAACCGCCCAGCGTGCAAACGGTCAGCGGGAACGACGGCGCGGACGCGCGGAGGATGGCCATCGACGTCAGATCGGCAGCCAGCCCGCTCACGATGCGCTGCCGCGCCGCGCCGGTGCCGTTGAAACGCTGCGTCTCCGAATCGGGCGGCGCGGTCTCGAACTTCGCCATCTCGCGGGCGAACTGCGGCGGATTCACATCGCTCGCCTTGCGCGGCGCATTGTCGAAATAGCGGTCAGTGACGATGCGCGCGGCGCCGATCGGCTCGGACCACGGCCAGCCGATCACCGTCGTGTGCAGGCCGAGGCGTTCGAACAAGGTCCAGAGCGGGAGGGAAAGTCCGGCGGGAAGCGGCGTCGAAATCCGCGTCACCGGCGGGATCAATCCCCACGCTTTGAAACCGACGCCGCCCGGAATGATCAGGAAGCGTTCGCCGGCGCGGTTCAGCGGCGTCGCGTATCCGAGGCGGCCGGTCACGCCGTGGCGAAAGGGAAGCTTGCCGGTGGCGACCGAGGCCCAGATCGATTTGGGGCTCATCGTCGGAAACGGTTCCAGCCGCGTGAAGTAGCCGCGGGTGCGGGCCTGATCGAAGAACGGCAGAGAACCTTCGCCGGCCATCGTCAGGATCCAGTCGTACGGAAGATTGCGGATGGCGACGACGATCACCGGCCGCTTCCCCGCCACCGTCCCGATGTCCGCGACCACCGCGTGCGTTTCGGTGCGATAGCTGTCGCGCCGCTGGTAGAGAAAGAACGACGAGATCGCGATCAGGAGTACGCCGGAGACGAACAGGATGCGCGACGTCCGGCGGTCGGCGTTGCGCTCGGCGAACCAGATCAGCAGCAGTACGAACGCCGTGGCGGTGATGAGGTTCGTCGCTTTCGAAAGTACGCGGATCGCGCCGACGGGCAGATAAATCCGGAACACCTCGAGGTGCATCCAATAAATCGCCGCGGCCAGGAATGCGGCCAGGACCACGAAGCCGAAGCCGTGTGGCCGGAAGCCGCCGTTCGTTTCCGGTTTCCCGAACAGCCGTACTCGCAGCGCGCGCAGAAGCCACAGCACGGATCCGAAAAGCAGGCCGCAGATCAGGCCGTAGACGATGGTGACCGTTGCCAGGCGACCGGGCGTGATGTCGATCTGCGGATTGAGAAAGTAGAGAAGGTTGGTGATGTAGAGGCCGAAGATCGCGCCCGCGAGCACGCGCTTGAGGTACGCCCAGCGTATCGGCATATCGGCGCGCGCAGTCTATCGCGTGGAGGTGTTGCGTGATCACCGCCGCGCATCTCCGCACGAACGACGTCTTCGCGATTCTGCGCACACTCGGCTACTACGTCGCGCCGATCACGATCGCCGCAGCCGACTGGCGCCGCGCCGGAATCGAGATCGCGTGGAATGGCGATGTCACGCTGCAGTTGGCCAGCCGCACGCCGCAGCTCGACCTCTACGTCATCAGCGGCGACGCGCTGCCGGAGTCCGATGCGATCACCGCGTTCCTCCGTTCGCTGACGTCGTACAACGCGCTGGTCAAGCCGGTCGCGATCGGCGTGACCGCGCGGCGGCTGACGATTCACGATCTCTCCGCCCGACGTGAGCCGCGGCGTCTCGACGTCGATCTCGATCACCCCACCGCGCACGCGCTCGATCGGCTCAATCTCCTCGCCAGCGGCAGCGATCCGGCGCGCATCTTCGACCGGGCGCTCGACCGTGAATCGCTGACGCGCCAGTTCTTCGAGCGCTTCCGCCGCGCGGTCGCCGACGTCTCGAAAGCGATTCGTGTTTCTACAAGAGAACCGCAGGATGCGAGCGACGGTCAGGCGCTGCTGCTCCTGTCGCGCCTTCTCTTCCTCTATTTCATCCAGCAGAAAGGTTGGCTGAACGGCGAGCGCCGTTTCCTCGTCGACCGTATCGAAACGAAGCGCGGCGTGTACGCGCATCTTTTGAAGCCTCTCTTCTTCGGCTGTCTCAACACCGCCGCGCGCGAACGCGACGTCATCGCCCGCCGCCTCGGCAAGATCCCCTATCTCAACGGCGGTCTCTTCGAGCCGTCGCCATTCGAAGAGCGCAATCCCGATCTCGATCTGCCCGACGATCTTCTGCAGCGCGTCATCGAAGACGTTTTCGAGCGCTTCGCTTTCAGCATCGACGAATCCGACGCCGCCGGCGCGCACATCGATCCGGAGATGCTGGGCAAGGTCTTCGAGTCGCTGATGAATACCGACGAGCGCCTTTCGACCGGCAGCTTCTACACGCCGCGCGCGATCGTCGACGTGCTGGCGGCACGCGCAATCGTCGGCTGGCTGAGCGACGGCGACGAAGCCACTCGGATCGGTCTGGAGCGCATCCTTCGCGGTGAAGCCACTCGCTTGCCCAACTCACTCGCGGCGCGGCTGGAAACGATCACGATCCTCGATCCCGCCTGCGGATCGGGAGCGTTCCTCCTCTCCGCCTTGCGAGTGGTCGAGAAGCTGACCGCCGCGCTGAATCCCGAACCGCAGCCCGATCTTCGCCGCCGCATCGTCGAACGCTCACTCTACGGCGTCGACCTGAAACCGGAAGCCGTGCGCCTTTGCGAACTGCGCCTCTGGCTGGCCATCGTTTCGCAGGCGAACGACGACGCGAACATTCAGCCGCTGCCGAATCTCGATCGCAACATTCTGCAAGGCAACTCACTCCTCAGCCCGACCGACTTCCTCGGCGACAACCGAGGGGACGTTTATCGCGACTGGGTCTACGCGTTGCGCGCGCAAGCCGATCTGATCGCCCGCTACCGCAATGCGCCGCATCGCGAACGCGCGCAGGTGTCGCGCCTCATCCGTGCGAACGACGGACGCCTGGCGAGCGAGCTGCTGGCGAAGGCGATCGATCTCGACGAGCGCGAACAGGAGATCCTCTGCGCGCCGCAACGCGATCTTTTCGGCCGTCTGCGCGAGGTCAACATCGAGCGCTGCCGCGAGCTGCACGAGCGCATCGTCGCCAACCGGCGCACGCTCGAGCGCATCGAAGACGGCGAGATCGGATTCTTCTCGTTCGACGTTCATTTCGCGCACGTCATTTCGCGCGGCGGCTTCGACGTCGTGGTCGGCAATCCGCCGTGGGTGCGCAACAGCCGCATCGAAGCGCGCGCCAAGCGGATGTACGCCGAACGCTTCGCACTTTTCCGCAACGACGGCGCGCGCGGCGCGGCGTTCCATCAGCCCGATCTGTCGATCGCCTTTGTCGAGCGCTCGCTCTCCCTCGCCGGGCCGGACGGCATCGTCTCGCTGCTCGTTCCCTCCAAGCTGCTCAACGCCGGATACGCAGCGGGACTGCGCGCGCACGCGGCGTCGAAAGCCAACATCGTCGCGCTTGACGACTGGTCGTCCGATGCCAAGCGCCACTTTGACGCTGACACCTTCCCGCTCGGCATCACGCTCGCGCATCGCAACGGCGCTCCACCTCCCGACGTATCGATCACCTCCACCGGCGAATCGTTTTCGCTTCCGAGCAGCGCGCTGACGATCGGCGGAACGGAGTGGTCGCTGCTCCCGCCGGACGTCCACGCCATCGTCGCGCGCATTTACGCAACGCAATCGCCGCTGATCGAAACGCTCGGCCGCAATCCGGTGATGGGCGTGAAGACTGGCGACAACGATGCGTTCTTTCTCGACGTGAAGCGCGTGCGCGCGAACGCCGTCGAAACGACCGACGGTCTTCATATCCCGCTCACTTCCGTCTGCCGCTGCGTGCGCGGGCGCGACGTGCGCCGCTGGAAAACCGCCGAGCCGCTGTGGATGCTCTGGCCGCCGCCCGGAGGCTGGCGCAAGCCACCGCGCTGGGTCGAACGATTGGCCGAGGCGCGCGGAGTGGAGGTCGAAACGCTGCGTTTGAAGTACGTGCGGCCCGAGCACGTCGGCATCAAGGTCGTTTGGAAGGATCTCTCACGCGGTTTCTGCGCGGCCGTCCTCGAAGACTCCATCCGCCTCGGCGATCGCAACATCCCGCTCGTTCCGAATCAGACGCTCTATTCGCTGGACTGCGCATCGATCGAAGAGGCGCACGTCCTGGCCGCGCTTCTGAACTCGACCATCGTCAACGTCCTGGCCATCGCCATCGCCGAGCGGGCGAAGGACTTCTACTTCCGCTATTTCGGCCGGACGGTTGCGCGCCTTCCGCTGCCGGCTGTCGCGCCAGCGAGCGCGTCGTGGACGCAACTTCTGCGCGCCGCCCGCCGCGCGCGGCGAAATCCTTCGATTGACTGCGCCGAGATCGACGAGGCGATTGCAGCGCTTTACGGCGTCTCGCCCGCCGAGCACGCGCGGCTCGCCACGTTCCTCCGCAAGCGCCTCGGCTTCGACGGCGATGCCTGAACTGGCGCCGCACCAGCGCGAAGCCGCAAGCCGCGCGCTGGCGCTCGTCGCCCGCTACGGCGGCGCGATCCTCGCCGACGACGTCGGCCTCGGCAAGTCGTACGTCGCCGCCTGCGTTGCGGCCGAATGGCAGCGCCGTGGAAGCGAGATCGAAATCGTGGTGCCCGCGTCGCTCGTCTCGCAGTGGCGCGAGACGCTTTGCGAATTCGACGTCGGCGCACGGATCATCACGCACGACTCGCTGGCCGGCGATCCATCGCTCGGCACCGGCGAACGGCTGATCGTCGTCGACGAGGCACACGCCTTCCGCAACCGCCGCACGCAGCGCTGGTGCGCATTGGCGCGCCGGTCTGTCGGTGCACGACTGCTGCTCGTCACTGCCACTCCGATCTGCAACTCAGCCGACGATCTCCTCGCGCTCGTTTCGCTCATCGCCGCCGACGACGCGTTGCGAATGTGCGGCGTCGCATCGATCGACGACGCCTTCGCCATCCGCGACGGACCGTCGCTCGATGTCGTCGTGCGAGAGCTCGTCATCCGCCGCGAGCGCGACGTGCTGCCGCCCGAACTGCAATTCGGCGCGCTCGATCGGCGCGTAGTCCGCCATCCCATCGCCACCGTTCCGATCGATGCGCTGCAATTTCCGCTCAGCACGAGCGCGCCGCTCCTCCGCCAGTTTCTGTGGCGTCGCCTCGAATCGAGTCCCGCCGCGCTGCTCGAATCGATACGGCGACAGTTCCGCTTCTACGAACGCGTCATCGAAAGCGGCCGCGCACTTTCGCGCCGCGACTATCGCCAGGCGTTCGCAGCCGAGGAGGATGCGGACGCGTTTCAGCAGATTTTGTTCTGGGATCTGCTCGCGCCGAAAGACGGCTTCGACACAAGCGCAATTCGTGAGGAGATGTCTCGCCTCGCCGATACTCGCTCGACCGTCGAACGCGCGGACGACACAAAAGCGGCGTTGCTCGAATCCGTGCTCGACAACGAACCGACGCTCATCTTCACCGGCGCCGCGGCGACGGCACGATCGCTCGCGCGCCGGCTCCGCTGCGGCATCGCCACCGCGCGCGATGGCACCGGCGCCATCGACGCATTCCGGCGCGGTGCGCTCGATCGCGTCGTCGCCACGGACTTAGCCTCCGAGGGATTGAACCTGCAGCGCGCGGGCGTCGTCGTTCATTACGACATCCCGTGGAATCCGGTGAAACTCGACCAGCGCAACGGCCGCGCGCACCGCATCGGCCAGACGCGCGACTCCGTCCGCGCCATCTATTTTCTCCCCGAGGAGCGAAGCCGGGTGGTACAGACCGTCGCGTCGAAGAATCGGACGCGGCGGCGGATCCTCGGCATGCACGGCGTCGACATCAACGCTCCCGCGATCGCTGACTTGCCGCAACGGCTGCCCGTTAACTCTCCTGCGTTGTCGCTCATCCGCGCGTTGCGCTCGCGGGGTCTCGATGTACCGCCGCCACTTTTTCGAAGACATCGCGCTGGCGTCGAGCTGCTGTTCGAGGTTATGGCTGGCGAGTACCTCGATGCCAGGCGCTTGGCGGAATTGGAGGCTGTGTTGGCGCGGGAGAAAAGGCTTCACCACAGAGACGCAGAGGGCGCAGAGAGCTCTGTGTCCTCTGCGTCTCTGCGGTGAGTCTTTCCGCCCCGATACCGCGTCATTAAGACCCAAGAAACGCCGCGACTACCCACGAAACAAATGGCACCGCGCTTGGGATAGTCCGACAACACCATGGGCAGACCAGCCAACTTTCCACTTCCGCTTCTCTCCGCCTCGCGCCGCCCGTCGCTGCTCCGCTGCGAGTCGTGTTTTCACCTCGGCGGCGCGGTTCGCGTCAGCGGACGCCTGTTGTGCGGCAGCTGTTTTCGCGATGCGGCGGTGAATGAAGAGTCGAAGCGATCGGATCGGTCGGGAGCGAACGCAGCGTACGATCACGTGGCGTGATCGCGCTCCTGCTCCTCGGCATCATCATTCCGGCGGCGCTTCTGGCCGGCGCCGTGCGCCGCTGGATCGCGCCGCTGCCGTGGCGCATCGCGCTGCTGTTTCTTTTGATGACGCTGGCGTTCCTGCATGGCGCCGTCTTCACATCGAAGCTGCCGGTGCCGGTCGATGAAGTCGCGCGCGGCTATCCGTGGCGCGGCGTTTTCGGCGACGTCGTCGCGCGCAATCCGCTGACGAACGACACGGTCAAGCTCTTTCTGCCGTGGATGCAGGTCGCGCGCGAGGAGCTGGCGCACGGCCGCGCGCCGCTATGGAATCGCTACGCGTTCTCCGGCTATCCGCTCCTGGCGAACGGCGAGTCGGCGCCGTTCTCGCCGCTCTTTCTGGCCACGCTGATCGTGCCGCTGCCGAAACAGCTCGTGGCGATGGCGGCGCTGAAGATTTTCGCCGCGCTGCTGTTCACGTACCTGTTTTTGAAACGCGAAAACGTCAGCGATGCTGCGGCAGTCTTCGCCGCCGTCGTCTTCGCCTTCTCGACCGTGATGACGGTCTTTCTCTACTACTCGACCGCATCGGTCATCGCATTCCTCCCCGCCGCCGCCTTCGCGCTGCTTCACGCGATGGAGAAGCAGACGAAAGCGAGCATCGTCCTGGCCGCGCTGGTCATCGCCACGCTGATGGCGAACGGCCATCCCGAAAGCGTGCTGCACATCGCGATCGGATGCGGCGGGATTCTGGTGATCGAGGGGTTGCGAGGTCTCGCCCTGGGAGCGCGGGCGTCTCGCCCGCCGTTCTTGGCAACATCCTGCTCGACAGCGGGCGGGACGCCCGCGCTCCCAGCAACCGCGAGACTGCGCAACCTAGTTATCGGCGTCGGATTGGGCTTGGCCATCTCCGCCCCCACCTGGGTTCCCGTCCTCGAACAAGTCCTCATCAGCGAACGCGTCGCCACACTCCGCACCGCGCCGCATCTCAGTCTGCCGCCGACCGCGGCGTGGGCGATCGTCAGTCCGAACGGCTTTGGCAATCCGCTGCGCCACAACTGGTCGTGGATGTTCAATTACGTCGGCGTGGCCGCGTCGTACGCGGGGTTGCTCCCGCTGACGCTCTTCCTCGCCGCCGCGATCGGCCGCCGGACGAACAAACGCGATCGGATGTTGATCGTTCTCGCCGCGCTGCTCTTTCTCGTAGCGATGGACTGGACGTTCATCGGCCACGCCTTCAACGCCATTCCGCCGTTCAACATCGTGGCGAACGACAAGCTGCGATTCGTGAGCATTTTTCTGCTGGCTGTGGTCGCGGCGAAGGTGATCGACGTAAAGGGTGCAGCACTGTACATCTCAGCTTCAGTCGTCGCCGTCCTCGCGCTCTACGTCTACGCCGTTCGCTCCGATCTGATGCGCCCCATCGATCTTCTCGGCATCGCGCTGATCAGCATCTTTCTCCTGCTCCCGCTGCGTTTCCGCGCCTGGGGCGCCGTCGTTCTCGCGACGATCGAGCTCTTCGCCTTCAACGCGAACTTCAACGCGCTGGTCGACGGGAAGTACTTTCGCCCGCCGCTTCCGATCATCGACACCCTGCGCGCGCACGCGCCGCACGAACCGTTCCGCATGGCCGGCATGGGGTGGACATTCCTCCCGAACGCCGCCGCGCAATACGGACTCGAAGACGTCCGCGGCAGCGATCCGATGGCGTTCGCCGATTACGACCGCTACCTGCAACGTTTCACCAGCGCCGGCGCCGGCTCGTGGGTACGCCTGATCCCCGACGCGAACCGCCCCGAGCTCAACTTCCTCAACGTCCGCTTCCTCTTGGCCGAACCGGGCGTCGAACCCGGCGGCATCTGGCGGCTCATTGATCGAGGCGGTGAAGGCACGCTGTGGGAAAACCCCGCCGCGATGCCGCGCTTTCATCTGAGTTCCTCTGCGTCATCTGTGGATCAAATTCTCAACCTCCGAAACACCGCACCCGGCGAGTTCACCATGACCGTGAAATCACCGCGGGGCGCTCTCATCGAATCCAGCGAACCGCTCGGCCCTGGCCGCGTTGTCTACGTCCGCGGAAAACGCGTCAAGCTGCACCACATCGAAAACACCTTCATCGGATTCGACGTCCCCGCGGGCGAGTCCGACATCCGCGTCATCTACCGTCCGATCAGCTTTTACGCGTCGTGCGCCGTGGCATTGCTCGCCGCGATCGCGCTCGGCCTCTACAGGCCAGATCCCTCGCGCTCCGACGCGGCGAGTCACGGGCGATGCGCGGGTGTGGATTGCCGCGTTAGCGGCTCGGCAGGATAGCCAGGGGTGCGGCGAAGCGCGCACCCCTGGAAAGTCGAGCGTATTTGATTTTGTGCCGCGTCGGCGGCACAGGAAGTGCCACGCGTCCGATGCCGCTGACGCGGCACGAAATCTTCACGCGCTTTTTTCCAGGGGTGCGCGCTTCGCCGCACCCCTGGCTATCCTCTGAAGCCGCTATCGCGGCGAGTCACGCGCGGTTCGTGGCTTTGCTTCTGGCCATCCCTCGGGCGCTTTGCCGCTCGGGATAAACTGAGCGGCAACCAATGTCCATCCTCGCAGTCGACCGCCGCGCGTGGCGGGCGCTCTTCGCCGCGCAGCTCGGCTGGATGCTCGATGCGATGGACTTTCTACTCTTCAGTTTCGCCGTCATCCCCATCCGCGAAGAATTCGGCCTCTCCAACGCCACGATGGGCGCGCTGACCTCGGTCGCGCTGATCGCCAGCGCCATCGGCGGCATGGTCTTCGGCCGGCTCGCCGATCGCCTCGGACGCGTGCGCGCGCTGACGCTGTCGATCCTTCTCTACTCCGCCGCAACCGCAGGTCTGGCCACGAGCGCCGCGCTCTGGCAACTCGTCGCCTGGCGCATCGCGGTCGGACTGGGCATGGGCGGCGAGTGGTCCTGCGGCTCCGTGCTCGTCGCGGAAACGTGGCCGGCCGAACATCGCGGCAAAGCGATGGGATTGATGCAGGCCGGCTGGGCCATCGGCGCGATGATCGCCGCCGGCGCCTCGGCGCTGATCATCGGCCGCTACGGCTGGCGCGTGCTCTTCCTGATCGGCGCCCTTCCCGCGATCGCGGCGTTCTTCATTCGACGCAATGTCGAAGAGCCGGTCGTCTGGACCGAACGGACACGCGAGCCGTCGCGCTGGGCGGAAATGTTCTCGAAGACGTTCATCCGCCGCACGGTCATCGCCACGCTCCTCTCCAGCAGCGTGCTCGTCGCGTTCTGGGGCGTGACGTCGTGGCTGCCCGCATTCCTCGCCACGCCGCTCGCCAAAGGCGGCGCGGGATTGACGGTGACGACGTCGGCGCGCTGGCTGATCGCGCTGCAGGCCGGCGCCTTCTTCGGCTACATCAGCTTCGGCTGGATCGCCGACCGCATCGGCCGCCGTCCCGCCTTCACCGCGTTTATGATCGCGGCCACGCTGCTCGTTCCCCTCTTCGCGTTCTACGCGCGCACGCCGATGTTGCTGCTGACGCTCGGCCCGCTGCTCGGCTTCTTCGCGCACGGCTACTTCTCGCTCTTCGGCGCGATGCTCGCGGAGCTGTTTCCAACGCGCATCCGCGCCGGCGCGCAAGGCTTCTGCTACAACGGCGGGCGATTGGCATCGGCAGCCGCGCCATTCGCAATCGGCGCGGCATCGAAGACGCACAACTTCGCGGTAGTCATCACCTGCGCGGCGCTCTTCTTCGCCATCGGAGCGGTGCTCGTCTGGCTGCTGCCCGAAACGAAAGGGACCGAACTGTGATTGACATCAGCGCCGACCTCGGAGAAGGCGCTCCCGACGAGCCGGCGATCTGGCCGCTGATCACATCCGCGAACGTGGCCTGCGGCGGCCACTACGGTGACGTCAATTCGATGACGCACGCGGTTCAACGTGCGCGCGAGCTCGGCACGAAGATCGGCGCGCATCCGTCGTATCCCGACCGCGCAAACTTCGGCCGCAAATCGATGTCGATGCCGCCCGAGGACTTGCGCGCGACTCTCATCGAACAGATCACCGCCCTGCTCGACATCGCTGGCAAACTCCATCACGTCAAACCACACGGCGCGCTCTACAACGATGCGCACAAAGACCGCACGCTCGCCGAGATCGTGATCGACGCCGTCCGCGCGATCGACGAGGCGCTCCCGATCGTCTGCAGCGACAAATCCGAAATGGCCGCCGCCGCCCGCGCCGCCGGCACCCCCGTCATCCGCGAAGCCTTCGCCGACCGCCGCTACAACGCCGACGGTTCCCTCGTCGCCCGCAGCGAACCCAGCTCCCTCCTCACCGTCGACGAAGCCGCCGCCCAAGCGACGATGCTGGCAACCGAAAGCGCCGTCATCGCGAGGAACGGCTCCCGGATTACCATCCCGTTCGACACCATCTGCGTCCACGCCGACATGGAGCGCGCCGTCGAGCGCTTGCGCGCGATCCGGAAGGTGTTGCGCTGAGCTGGTTGCAAAAGGTTCAGCCACTGCCGCTTGCGAAAGCACAGACAAGAGTGTCTGTGCCACACTGCTTCCGCCTTTAACTCAGATCTCGTTAGTACGGGAACCGATGTGGCACAGACACTCCTTGTCTGTGCTGGTGAGGCTCGGAGGGCTTAGAAATCAGGCCGTGCGTGGGCCAAAGGATTCGCCAAATGAGTCGGTCTTTGTCGATAGATGAGATCCGCCCAACGGCACCAGGCGGGACGGCCGCGCTACGCTCGATTACGATACGCGGCCATGAAACGCATCGCGATCGCTCTTCTTTTTGCCGTCGTTGCGCTGGCTGCGGCGGCGCAGCAGTTCGATCTCTCCATCGACAACATCATGCGCGGTCCGGGGTTGTACGGCTGGACGCCGGAGGATGTGCGGTGGTCGCCGGACGGGCAGCGGGTTTACTTTTCGTGGAAGCTTTACAGCGACACGCTCGAGCATGACCGCGATACGTACGTCGTCAATCGCGACGGCAGCGGATTGCGGAAGTTGAGCGATGACGAAAAGAAGGACGCGCCGCCGGCGAATGCGCAGTGGACGCGCGACAAGCATCGGGCGGTGTATCTCGACGACGCCGACATCTATCTGTGGGATTCCGCGACCGGCAAGCGGCGCGCGCTGACGCAGACGAACGACGTCGAATCGGCGCCGCAGTTCACGTTCGATGAAGGCCGCGTCACGTTCGTGCGCGCCAATAACGTCTTCGCCATCGATCTGGCGAACGGTTCGCTCACGCAGCTCACCAACATCGTCGCGCCGGACGACAAAGGGCCGAACGTCACGTTGTGGGATGACGCGGCGAAGAAAGGGACTGCCAGCCAGGAGTACATCAAATCCGAGGAGCGGAAGCTGCTCGATATCGTCGATCGCAAGGCGAAGAAGCGCGAGGAGGACGAGGCAAAACGGAGGCGCGAGCATCCCATTAAGCCATTCAAGCTCGACAAAAAGCAGACCGTCGTCAACGCGCGGCTCTCGCCGGACGGCAAGACGATCGTTCTCGTCATCAACAGCGAGTCGGACAAGGCGAAGAAGACCATCGTCCCGAACTACGTCACCGAGTCCGCGTACGCCGACACGATTCCGGGACGCGAAAAGGTTGGCGACGCGCAGCCGCCGTCGCGAATCGCCGTCGTCAACGCGATGAACGGCGACGTCAAGTGGTTCGAGCATGGACTCAAACCGCTGCCGCCATCGGAGACGCAGCAGAAGAACGACGAAGGAAAAGCGAGCGAGCAGAAGACGGAGAAGAGCGCCGACACGCAGCGCGAGAGCGCGCAGCCGAAGGAGCGCGAGGTCAACCTGCGCGCGCCGATCTGGTCGGAGGACGGCAAGCACGCCTTCATTGTCGTCCGCTCGTCGGACAACAAAGACGCCTGGATTATGGAGTTCGATCCGGCTACGGCGAAGGGCCGGACGATCGTGACGATGCACGACGACGCCTGGCTGCGTTTCGCCGACGCGCAATCGTTCGGCTGGGCGAGCAACGACACCATCTATTACCTGAGCGAGGGCACAGGGTTCATGCACCTGTACGAGGTGCCGGTCAGCGGCGGCGCGCCGAAGCAGCTCACCAGCGGCAAGTGGGAAGTCGACTCCGCGGTGCTGTCGGACGATAAGAAATCGTTCTACCTGACCACGAGCGAAGAAAGCCCGTTCGTGCGGCACCTGTATCGGATTCCGGTCGCCGGCGGCGCGTCGACGAAGCTGACGTCGATGGACGGCGACAACGAAGCGATCGTTTCGCCGGACGGCAACGCCATCGCCAACGTCTACTCGTACACGAACAAGCCGCCGGAGTTGTACGTCAGCGGCAAGCGCGTCACGACGTCACCCGCACCGGAGTTTGCGAACTATCAGTGGTTCGACGTTCCCATAGTGCGCGTACCGGCGCGCGACGGTGTGGAAGTTCCGGCGCGCATCTACAAACCGGCCAACTGGAAGGGCGGGCGCGCGGTCATCTTCGTTCACGGCGCCGGCTACCTGCAGAACGTCAATCGCTTCTGGTCCAGCTACGCACACGAGTACATGTTTCATCACCTGCTGATGTCGAAGGGCTACCTCGTGCTCGACATCGACTATCGCGGCTCGCGCGGCTACGGACGCGACTGGCGCACAGCCATCTACCGGCACATGGGCGGAAAGGACCTGGAGGACAACGTCGATGCCGCGCGCTGGCTGGTGCAGACGCAGGGCGTCGATCCGAAGCGCATCGGCGTTTACGGCGGCAGCTACGGCGGTTTCATCACGCTGATGGCGATGTTCACCACACCCGACGTTTTCGCGGCCGGCGCGGCGCTGCGTCCCGTCACCGATTGGGCGGCATACAACAACGGCTATACGTCGAGCATCCTCAACCTGCCGCAGAACGACGCCGAGGCGTATCGCAAGTCGTCGCCGATCTACTTCGCGCAGGGATTGAAGGGACACCTTCTGATCTGCCACGGCATGGTCGACACGAACGTGCACTTCCAGGACAGCGTTCGCCTCGCGCAACGTCTGATCGAGCTGCGCAAGACGAACTGGGAGATCGCGCCGTACCCGGTCGAGAACCACGGCTTCGTCGAGCCGACGAGCTGGGCGGATGAGTACAAGCGGATTCTGAAATTGTTCGACGCGATGTAACTTCGCTGCGCGTGTTGTCGGTTGTCGGTTGGTTGCGCTTGCCGCGCGCGCGCCGGCTTCGCCGACGGAATACCCTGCGCATCTGATAACGCGCCGCGCGCAATCAACCGACAACCGACAACGCGACGCGCAGCGTCGCATAAAATCGTCCCATGCGTCCCGTTTCCTCCCCGACTGACAGCAAACGTTTCGTTCACCTTCGTGAAGGGATCGAGGCGTTTCTCCGCTTTGCGCGCGGCAAGGTCTGGGACGAGGCGTCGATGCGCGAGCGGCTGCATGCGTTCTCCATCGCCGTGCGCCGGCCGATGCTCGATGCGATGCGCGAGACGGAGCGGCGCTATCGCGACCAGGATTCCAAGCGGCTCTACTACCTCTCCATGGAGTTCCTCATGGGCCGCGCCCTCGGCAACAATCTGACCAATCTCGAGCTCTACGACGAAGCGCGATCGATCGTCGCGGAGTTGGGCGCGGACCTCGAAGAGCTTGAATCCCTCGAGCACGACGCGGCCCTCGGCAACGGCGGTCTGGGACGATTGGCGGCCTGCTTCCTCGACTCGCTCGCGTCGCAGAACATGCCCGGCTTCGGCTACGGGATCAACTACGAGTTCGGGCTTTTCCGCCAGACGTTCGTGAACGGCTATCAGCACGAAAAGCCCGATCACTGGCTCGACGAAGGCGGTTCGCCGTGGCTGATCGAGCGGCCGGATGAAGCGATCGTGGTTCCGGTGTACGGCGCGATCGCGCATACGACGGTCGGCGGCGTGTACAAGCCGTCGTGGGTCGATTTCAAAGTCATCGTCGGCGTGCCGTACGACATGCCGATTGCGGGCTACGGCGGCGAGACGGTGAACGTGCTGCGGCTGTTCACGGCGCGGTCGTCGGACGAATTCGATATCGGCATTTTCAACTCCGGCGACTACATCGCCGCGGTGCAGCACAAGATCAACACCGAGGCCATTTCGAAGATTTTGTATCCATCGGATTCCGTCGACCGAGGACGCGAGCTGCGGCTGCTGCAGGAGTACTTCCTCGTCGCTTGTTCGGTGCGCGATATCGTCAAGCGATATCTGGAGACGCATGATTCGTTTGACGATTTCGCGGAAAAAGTCGCGATCCAGATGAACGACACGCATCCGGCGCTGACCGTCGCGGAGCTGATGCGGATGTTCATCGACGATTACGGCCAGCCGTGGGAGCTGGCGTGGGCGACGACGGTGGCGACGTGCGGCTACACGAATCACACGCTGCTGCCGGAGGCGCTGGAGAAGTGGCCGTTCGATCTGCTGGAGCGGCTGCTGCCGCGGCATCTGCAGGTCATGCAGGAGATCAATCGACGGTTGATGGCCGAGGTGGAGCGGCGGTTTCCTGGCGACCTCACGATGCAGCAGCGCGTCTCGCTGTTCGACGACGGCGACCGGCGCAACGTGCGGATGGGAAATCTGGCCATGGTCGGCAGCCACTCGATCAACGGCGTCGCCGCGCTGCATTCGGAACTGGTGAAGACCACTCTCGCGCCGGAGTTCCACAAGCTCTATCCGGAGCGCTTCAACAACAAGACGAACGGCGTAACGCCGCGGCGCTGGCTGCTGCATGCGAATCGTCCGCTGGCGTCGCTGATCACGCGCGCCATCGGCGACGGCTGGATCCGCAATCTCGATGAGCTGCGGCGGCTGGAGCTGTTCGCCGATGACGCGGGACTGCTCGATCGACTCGAAACGGTGAAGAGCCGCAACAAATTGGTGCTGTCGCAACTGACGAAAGAGCTGACCGGAATCATCGTCGATCCGACTTCGATGTTCGACGTGCAGGTGAAGCGGATGCACGAGTACAAGCGGCAGCTGCTGAACATACTGCACGTGATCGACCGCTACTGGCGCCTCGTGGAAGACGCGCAGCAGCCGCTCGCGCCGCGCACGTTTTACTTCGCCGGCAAGGCGGCGCCCGGCTATTTCATGGCCAAGCTGATCATCAAACTGATTCACGCGGTGGGCGAGGTGGTGAATGCCGATCCGCGCACGCGCGACTGGCTTCGCGTCGTGTTTCTGCCGGACTATCGCGTCACGCTGGCCGAGGCGATCATGCCGGCGGCGGAGTTGAGCGAACAGATTTCGACGGCGGGGAAAGAAGCGTCAGGCACCGGCAATATGAAGCTCGCCCTCAATGGCGCGCTGACGATCGGGACGCTGGACGGCGCGAACATCGAGATCCGCGATGAGGTGGGCGAGGAGAACATTTTTATCTTCGGCCTGCACGCGGACGAAGTCTCTGACTTGTTGAGCAGTGGCTACGACCCGGAGCATTACCTCACCGCGAACGCGAACGTGCGCCGCGTGGTCGATACGATCGCCGCGGGACATTTCTCCCGAGGAGACAAAGAGATCTTCCGGCCGATCGTGGCGAAGCTCCTCAGCACGCACGACGAGTACGTGCATCTCGCCGATCTCGATCCCTATCTCGCCACGCAGCAGCGCGTCGATGAACTGTGGCTCGATCGCGGCCAGTGGAACCGCAAGTCGCTGCTGAACATCGCGCGGATGGGCAAGTTCTCCTCCGATCGCACGATCGCCGAGTACGCGCGCGACATCTGGGGCATCAAGCCGGCGGTGATCGGATCGTTTGCGCACGCAGGCGTCAGTTCATCCTGAGCCCGGCGAAGCGCGGCGAAGGATCTGGCTAGCGGTAGCCAGATCCCTCGCTCCGCTCGGGATAAACTGAGCGGCCAAACACACGCAACATGCGCCGTTTCCGCGATCTCTCGATCCGCAGCAAGTTGATGACCGGGTTCATGCTGACGAGTCTGGCAGCGCTGCTGCTGACGGTCGGCGCGCTGACCTGGTACGACCGCGCTACGTTTCGCGACGAGGTGCTGCGCGACGTCGATACGCTGGCCGGGATCATCGGCGAGAACGCATCGTCGTCCGTCGCGTTCAACGATCGGCAGAGCGCGCAGGCTACGCTGGCCGCGTTGCGCGCGCAGCCGCAGATTACCGGCGCGGCGATTTACGACAGCAAGGGCGCGCTTTTCGCGACGTACACGCGTGCGAAGGACGGCGACAACTTCGGCGCGGTGCCGAACGATGGCGCGTGGATCGATGCAAAGCACATCGGCGTTGCGCGTCCGATTCTCTTCAACGGCGCGCGGGCCGGCACCGTGACCGTTCGTTCGGATCTCAGTGAGATGGCCGTCCGCCGCGCGCGCACGCTCCAGATCGCCGGCGGCATCTATCTCGGCGCTGCGGTTCTGGCGTTGATGCTCGCGTCGCTCTTCCAACGCGCCATTACCCGGCCGATCCACCGGCTGTTGAGGGCGGAGAAACGCGTCTCGCGCGAGAAGGACTACACATTGCGCGTGGAGAAGGAAGCGAACGATGAGATCGGCCTGCTCATCGACGGCTTCAACGAGATGTTGTCCGAGATCCGCTCGCGCGATGCCGAAATCCTGGCCAGACACGATCAGGAGATGGCGTTGGCGCGATCGATCCAGACCTCCGTTTTGCCGCGCACGTTTGAGCTGCCGGGCTACGACATCTCCGCGATCATGCTGCCTGCCGAGGAGGTCGGCGGCGATTTTTACGAGTTCCGAAGGACGAACGGCGGCGCATGGATCGGCGTCGGCGACGTCACCGGCCACGGCGTGACCTCGGGGCTGATCATGATGATGGCCCAGGCGATGTTCACCATGCTCTGCGAGCAGAACGGCCACTATCAATCGCCGGCGAAGTTCGTCTCGCTGCTCAACCGCGCCATGTTCTACAACCTCAAGTCGCGGCTCGGCCAGGAGAAGTTCATGACGATGGTGGTGGCGCGCATCGAGACCGGCGGGAAGCTCGTCTACGCCGGCGCGCACACCGATCTGCTCATCTATCGCGCCGCGACGAGCACCATCGATCGGCTGCCCACCGACGGCCTGTGGCTCGGCATCAGCGAAGATGTCGAACATCTGACGAACGACCGCGCGATCGATTTAGAACAAGGCGACATCGCGCTGCTGCACACCGACGGCGTCACCGAATCGCGCAACGCCGCCGGCGAATGCTGGGATATGCAGCGTCTCACCGACGAATTGAAAAAGCTTCACGACAAATCGGCGACCGTGATCGTCACCACGATCGCGGCGGCCGCATGGCAATGGGCGGAGACGCCGAAAGACGACGTCAGCCTCATGGCAATCAAAAGGAGCTGAGATGATCACCGAGCGCCTTACTTCCGACTACGTCGAAATGCGGTTCGGGCCGCGCTGGACGTACATCAGTTGTGTTCGCAGGTTCGTGGCCAGCTTTTTCATGATCGGCCTTTCGGACAAGGAGCGCGCCGAACAGATCTCGATGGCCGCATCCGAGCTGCTGGAAAACGCGGTGAAGTACGCCTCGGAGGAAGAGGGCTACCTCAAGATTTCCATCGCCAAGGCCGACAACGAGGTCGACGTCTGCGTGAAAAATCGCGCCGAGCCGCATCACATCAACACGCTGCGCCGCGAGCTCGCGCTGATCCAGTCGGGACAACCCGAGGCCGTGTATCTGAAAAAGATGGAAGAGGCGGCGATGACCGAAGGGCAGAGCCGGCTGGGATTGATCCGCATCCTCTTCGAAGCCGGCGCGCGGCTGCGCCTCGACGTCAACGACGGCGAAGTCTCCATCCACGCCATTTTCAAACTGGAGGCGGCATGAGCGACTTCGTTCCGCTGACCGTCGATACGCTCGCCATCGTTCCGCGCCTCAACGGCGACACGCTGCACATTGCCATGTCGGGCGCGGTGGAGATGCGCGATCCCGGCGACGTTCTCAATCCGTACTGGACGCTCATCGACGAAGAAGCGCGGCGCCGGAATCTGAAGCTGGTCGAGCTCGACGTGCGCGATCTCAACTTCATGAACAGCTCCGGCATCCTCACGCTCGTCCGCTGGATCACGCGCTGCAAGACGCACGATCAGAGCTATCGCCTTGTGCTGCAGTACGACCGCAACGTCACCTGGCAGCGCGCGTCGATCCCGACGCTGGCCAAGCTCGCACCGAACGTCGTCGTTTCGGCGGAGATCGATGGCTGACGTGGTCCAGCAGCCGGGCTACGATCTGGCCTGCCACGGATGCGGCGCCGGCGTTCGGCCGATCGACCGCTTCTGCAGCCAGTGCGGCCGGCGCGATCCGGCGCACCAGGAAGCGGCGCGTAGCGACGATCCGGTGCTCACCTCGCCGACGATGGTCGGCGGGGACACCGAATTTCCCGATGACGCGAGCGAGCCGACGAGCCAGGCCACGTTGATCAAGTCCGACACCGGCGCATCGACGCGCGCCAACACGCTGGCCGTGCAGCGGATGCTCGCTCCCGGCTCGGTCTTCGCGCGCCGCTACCGCATCCAGCGATTCCTCGGATCGGGCGCGATGGGCTACGTCTGTTCCGCGATCGACGAATCGATCGACGAGGTGGTGGCGCTCAAAGTTCTGTCGCTCCCGATCCATGAAGATCCCGACGCCTTCGAGCGCTTCAAGAACGAACTGAAGCTCGCCCGCCGCATCCGCCATCGCAACGTGGTGCAGAGTTTCGACCTCGGCTTCGCGGAGGGCTATCCCTTCATTTCGATGGAGTACATCGACGCCGACAACCTGCTCAAGCACCTGATGCGCAAGCCGACGTTCGATGAGCAGGCGGCGCTCTCGATCATGCGTCAGGTCCTGCGCGGCCTTCGCGCCGCCCACGACCTCGGCATCGTGCATCGCGACATCAAGCCGGAAAACATCCTGCTGAACAAAGACCGCATGGCCTTCATCACCGACTTTGGCATCGCTACGTCGCAGGACCTGGTGCGCCGCGAGCTGGCCGGCACGCCCGATTACATGGCGCCGGAACAGTTGCGATGCGAGGCGGTCGTTCCCGCGTCCGATCTCTATTCTTGCGGCGTCGTGCTCTATCGCATGCTGACCGGCGAGCTGCCGTATCGCGCGAAATCGATCAGCGAGGTGCTCGAAGCGCATCTCAACGCGGCGCCCGAACCGATCGACGAGTCGCTTCCTATCTCCTCCGCCGCGCGCGAGCTGGTCGCATCGATGCTGCATAAGAACGTAGCGGATCGTCCACTGAACGCCCGCGAGCTGCTCGACCGCATCGACGCCATGCTGAAGGCGGCGAGCATGACGCGCAGCGCATCGAAACGGATCACGGTGCTGGTGATCGAGCACGATCCCGAGGCGCTGAACTTCCTGTCCGGTGTGCTGCAGGCCGAAGGCTTCCGCGTTGTCTCAACGAGCAATGCCCGCGAGGGAGTGAACCTCGCCTTCGAACAAGCGCCGGCGATGATTTTCCTCGACGCCAAAATCCGCGGCGGCTTCGATCTCCCCCCCGAATCCGATGGCGAAGCCCCCGCCGCCGACGGCCTCGGCTTCGTCCGCATCGTCCAGCGCGACGAACGCCTCCGCCCCGTCCCCATCATCCTCATGACCGACGACACCCTCATCCAACTCGACTCCGCATTCCAGAAGGCGGGGGTGGCGGACGTGATGGTCAAGCCGCTGTCGACAAGCGATGTGGTCGATGCGGTGAGGATGATCGCGGTGCGAGAGGTGTAGGGGATTTGTTCACGCGGAGACGCGGAGCGCGCGGAGAGAAGTTCGGATTTTGCGCTTCAACTGCCGCCGCGCTAGCGGCTCAGGAGGATAGCCAGGGGTGCGGCGAAGCGCGCACCCCTGGAAACGCGAGATCTAAATTTGCGTGCCGCGTAGCGGCACTGGAAAAGCTACAAGAGATATCGCTCATCGAACTCAACTCCATGCGCCTTCAGGAACTCGCGATACTCCTCCTCAAACGTTCGCGTTCGATGGTGCTCCTCCTGGTTGACGATGTATCGTCGAAGCTCCTCCGCGCCTTTCCGTCCGACCGTGAACGCGGAGTAGCCGTCCTGCCAATGAAATTCGCTTACGCCAACGTCTTGCCGCGCCCAATCGGACGACGCCTTCTTGATCGATTGGAGTACATCGGAGACGCAATGCGTCGGTTTCAGCGCTGCGAAAAGGTGTACGTGATCGGAGACGCCTCCGATTTCCAACGCAACGCCTCCGATCGTTCGCAGGCAGCCGCCGAGGTAGGCGTGCATGCGAGCGCGTAACGGAGGTTCGAGGAACGATTCTCGATTCTTTGTTCCAAAGACGATGTGGTAGCGGAGGCTCGTAAACGTGTTCGGCATCGTGCCGATGCTCCCTCGGAGATTTGGTTTCTCCGAGGACTTCCACTATTCGTAGATCGCGACGAGAAGAGGCGGGGAGAGTTCGATACGACGAGTAGATTGCTTCACTCCATCCGGTGCCGCTGACGCGGCACAAAAAGGCAACATCGCTTTCCAGGGGTGCGCGCTTCGCCGCACCCCTGGCTATCCTCCTTTGCCGCTATCGCGGCGGGGAATCGTGCGAAGCCGGCAGACTCTGGCTATCCTCCTTTGCAGCTATCGCGGCGAGGATTGCGAGACTACGGCGGCCCGAAGAGATCCTCGGGGATGTCGATGCGCGGCAATTCGACCGCGACGCGCAGCGGAACCGCAATCGGCGGATCGAGTCTCAGGCCGAGCGACGCGACCGGCAGCGTTTGAATCTCGCGCTTTGCTGCCACGCGCGGTTCGCCGAGGCGGATGATTCCGCTGAATTGCAGCGGGGCGAGTGTCGTTCGCGGGAGAGAGCGAAGGGCTTCGTCCAACGCGGTGCGATCCGCCGACGGCATCGCGGCGAAGGCGATGACCGGTAGTGGTTGCGGGGCGGTGGTGTGGATGACGCGGAGGTCGTGCGCGTGCTCCGCGAGGAGGGGATTCGATTCGGAGATGAGGGCGGCGTCGGTGCGGCCGTAGAGGGCGTTGGCGACGGCTGTGAGGTCGTCGGCGACGCGCGTCGTCACGCCGACGCCGTCGTCGCCGAGGATGTCGACGGCGCTGATCATCTTCCCGCGGAGGTCGGAGAGCGATTTCGCGCTGCTGCGGATGGGGACGACGACTTTGCGAGCGTACGTCGTTCTGCCTTCGTGAGTGAAGGTGTAGCGCGGCGCGAAGTCGCGCGTGATGAATTCGGGATTGGCGATAACGACGCCGACGCGGTCGCGGTTTGCGGCGATGAATGCGCGGGCGTCGTCGGCGCGGCGGAACAGTTCGAGTTTCAGCGGCAGCGATGATGCGGCGGCGACGCTGCTGACGATCGCACTCGCGGCTTCAGCGAGCTTCTTCTCCGTGTCGGCGGGTGTGTCGGGAAGGAAGACGACGACCAAATACCGCGGCTGTGAGGAGGTCGGCTCTTCGATCTGCGTTTCCTTCACCGGCTGCGCGGCTTCGAGATTCTTTTTTGCGATCGACTCGATCGCCGGCGGGAGATCGCCGGCGATTGCGCGCGCGAGCGTTTCGCGTGCGTCGGCGCCAATGACGAGATCTGCGGTTCCGCGGATGAAGAGTGCGAGCGATTGCCCGCGCTCGTCGAGCGACGTGGCGCGTTCGGCGAGCTGGCGTGCGCGCCGCGCTGCGGCTCCGTCCTGACGCTTGACCGCGCGATCGAGATCGTCCGCGGCCTGTGAGAGCAGCGCGACGGCGAGCGATTTCTTCGCGCGCGGGCAGACGTCCGCGTCGGGTCCGAGGGTTAATTCGAGCGGTTGGGCGCCCCACTTGCTGCCATCACACCGGATGGATGACAGGACCTCGGCCGCGTCGTCGTACCGTTTTTCCGCGAGCGCGATCTCGCCGGACGCAAGCGCGACCGCGCTCCAGTCGGCGAACGCTTTCTGCGCGATGGCGAGATGCGGCTTCGCATTGGCGAGAGATCCGAGTTGCCAGAAGAGCAGGCCGGCATCGCCGCGCGCGATTGGCGATGCGCTCTGCGCCAGCGCTTTCGCCGCGGACTCGCGCTTGCCGTCCAGCGCGTCGAGTACAGCGTTCAGGTCGGGCGCCGCAAGATGCAGCGCGCGCAGGTTCGCGGCGCTCGGATTCTGGCGGACGTTGATGATCGCCAGTTCGGAGCGCAGCGCGGGCCGGTCCGGAAGCGATTCCAAGGCGGCGCGTTCCGCGGCGAAATCGCCAGCGTCGCGCGCGGCGAGCGCGCGCTCGAGCAGGACGATGTTGTTCTTCGGCGCGCGGTCGAGCAGCGTTTTCGCTTCGTCGAGACGATGGTCGTGCCGCGCCATTCGTCCGAGGAGGAGCAGCGATTCGGCATCGTTCGCGTCGAGCTTCACCGCCTCCTCGAACGACGCGCGTGCGCCGGCGCGATCTCCTTTGATCAATTGCGCGCGGCCGAGCATGCGAAGCGCCGGCAGCTTCGGATCGGCATCGAAATGCGGCATGCCGTCGCGCAGGAGTTTGATCGCGTCGTCGTACTTTGCGGCTTTGAAGGCGATCGTTCCGAGGTGCAGGTACGCCAGCGGGAGCGACGCGTCGCCGGCCAGCGCCTTGCGGTACTCGAACTGCGCGCGATCGAGCTTGCCGATCGTGAAGTAGAGAAAGCCGAGGTTGTAGTGCGCGGTCGTGCCGTCATCGAGATTCGCGGCTTTCTGGTACGCGTCGATGGCCTCGGGCCACTTCTGCTGTTTCAGATAGATCGCACCGAGGTTCGCGTACGCGCGGGCGTTGACCGCTTCGACCGGCTGATGATTCGCGATGGCCTGGTCGATTGGCGCCAGCGCCATGTGATAGGCGTCGAGCGCTTCGTCGTCGCGCCCGCGGTCGAACAGCAGCGCGCCGAGGTTGAAGTAAGCGCGCAGAAAATTGCGATCGAGATCGACGGCTTTTCGATACGCGGCGATCGCGTCATCTTTCCGATTCAGCGCGACAAGCGTGTTGCCGAGCGTGAATTGATATTTCGGATCGTCGGGCGCGAGCTGCGCCGCCTGCGTGATCGCGGCGAGAGCGTCGTCGTTGCGGTTGAGCGAGCGGAGGACAGTCGATCGCAACGAATGGAGCGCGGCATCGCGCGGCGATTTCGAGATCGCTTCATCGACGTATTTCAGCGCGTCGGCCGACTTGCCGAGTTGCTGCGCGGCGGCGGCGGCGTTCGACAGCAGCGTGCGATCGCCGGGCGCGGCAGCCACGCCGCGTACGAACGTGTCGTACGCCTCGGCGACCTTCCCCTGTTTGAAATAGAGCGTGCCGAGGTTCGCGTATGCGGATCCGAGCGACGGGGCGACGTCGATCACCCGCCGGTATTTGGCGATCGCGTCGTCGATGCGGTTCGCCTCGCGTGCGCGCTCCGCTTCCTCCATCAGGCTGCGCGCTACTTCCGGCACGTCCTGCGCGCGCGCGATGGGCGCGAAGATCGTGAGTGCGATCAACGCCGCCGCGAACAACGTGCGCATCAGACCTTCGCCATCGCCGCGGCGATCGAACGAAAAACGCCCAGGCCGTCCGTGTTGCCGAGCAGCGCCTCGGCGCATCGTTCGGGGTGCGGCATCATGCCGAGGACGTTGCGCGCGGCGTTGCAGATGCCGGCGATGTTGCGCGCCGATCCGTTCGGATTTGCCTCGCGCGTGACGCGTCCCTCGGCATCGCAATAGCGAAAGACGATCTGCCGATTGCGCTCCAACGAGTCGAGCGTCGCGTCATCCGCGAAATAGTTCCCTTCGCCGTGCGCGATCGGAACGCGCAGCACCGCGCCGCGTTCCAGCTCGCAGGTGAACGGCGTGTCGGTCTCTTCGACGCGCAGAAAAACGTCGCGGCTGACGAAGCGAAGGTGCTCGTTTCGCATCAACGCCCCCGGCAGCAGACCGGCCTCAGTGAGCACCTGAAATCCGTTGCAGATCCCGAAGACAAGTCCGCCCGCCGCGGCATGACGCCGGATCGGTTCCATCACCGGCGCGAACTTGGCGAGCGCGCCGGCGCGAAGGTAATCGCCGTACGCGAATCCGCCAGGGATGATCACGCAATCAGCGCCGCGAAGGTCCGTCTCCTTGTGCCACAGCACCTCGACCTCTGCGCCAAGCACGTCGCGCGTGACATGCAGCGCATCGTGATCGCAATTCGAACCGGGAAGGACAACGATGCCGAATTTCATGAAGGCGCAAGTTTAGCGCGGCTCCGAGCAGCCGCCTAAATCCGGCGGATGCAGAGAAGAATCGTCATGCCGGGCCGTAATCGTTCGGTGCATCAGCCCGCGCGCTTGATCGATCCCGCACTGAAAATCGCAGTGTCCGGGTGATACGCGCGCCAGTCGAACCAGTAGTCGCGCAGCACTTCGATCCTCTGGAGCTGATGGCCGGTCAACGGGCCGCTGACAGCGTGTCCGGCAAAATCCCACGCACTGCCGGTGGCGCTGTCGACAAGTGCGATCGCTCCCCCGTCCGGCTTCGCGAAAAGATCGACGGATTTGCCGTCCACCATCCGCGAAAATGCGCGAACGGATTGGTCATCCGCGACGATGACGATGGGGACGCCGCCGACCGAATCGATGATCGGATTCTGCTGCTGGATATCCTTCATGAGATACGCCTTGGCATGCCCATTCACGGCGATGCCGACGACCAGCTCCCGCAGATCGAGACGCTGGTCGCTGATTTGTGTTGCCACCGGCAATTTTGCGATTCCCCGTTCCCAATCGGCATGCGCGTACCGGTTGGCAACGCGCGGATCGGGGCGCAATACGCGGCCGTGCGGCTGCTCGCGCTTCCAGAGTGCGAACGAGATCTCATCCATCGGCACGCGCGTCAGACGGCGGCCCTTCAGCGGACCGAGGATCGCTTCGCCGCTGACCTGCTGCCACCAGGACCCGGTCTCCTCATCGCGCATGATGAAGTTCTGGTTGTTGATCCCGGCCAGATGGAAGTGCAGCGTCTTCCCATCAATCGTCGTCTCCCACACCAGACCGGTGTGGCAGAGCGTTCAATAGGTGACGACGATCGGTACGCCGCCGACCGTGTCCTGCACGAGATGGTGATACGCGAGCTGCCGGATCGGATACGCGGCCGCCTCGCCGTTGCGCGCGACGGCCATGACCAGGTCGGAGTCGGCGACGAACGTCGCCGCGTTCGCGCTCACATAACCTGCATTCGCCAGCGGGTTGAACATCCACTCGAAATGGTTCTGCCGTGCAAACCACGCGCTGAGCATCGCCGGAGTCATGAGAAGGATGAGAGCGATCCTGCTCCACCGCGCACCACGCCACAGTCTGATCACCAACGCGAGGCAGATAATCAACGCCGCGATGGTGAACATCGGCGCGAGGCGTTTCAGAAAGAATGAGACTTCCAATCCGCGCGGCGATTGCGGACGGAACGGCTGGATCACCAGCGCCGGAACGAGAACGACGGCAAGCGCCAATGCGGCGATGAGCAACAGCAGCGACCAGAGAAGACGCCGGCTCATTCTTTCGCCGCCGGCGCCGTTCCGTCGAAATAGGCGCGGATGCGCGGCCATTCGAACTGCGCAACCTTGCGGCCGAGGGCCAGGCCTTCGACGTTGTCGGCCTGGATGTGATAGCCGCCCATCACCCGCGAAATCCCGGCCAGCTCCGCGGTAGCGGTGAAGGTCGGCAGTTTCAACTCGACGTCGCAATTGATCGACTGCGCCGCCTTCCCATTTCGCGCCTGCATCGTCATGCAGTCCGCATCTGCCTCGGTAAGCACGCCCGCTTTGCGCTTCTCCACCTCGCCGAAGTAATCGCTGCCCGTGAAAAGCTCCAGCGTCTTCGCGCACGCGCCGCTGACTGTGCTGTGGCCGGAAACGTAGCCGGGGAACGGCGGCGTGACAAACGTGAACGGCGAATACGGATGCCACTCCTCTGCCGGCAACTCGACGACTCCTTTGCCCGGCCCGGCCCAGCCCGAAACCTTCTTCCCCGCGTAGTAGTAACGGACCAGCGTCCACGGACGCGAGGTGTCGTAGTAGCGCTTCGCCTCCCAGCAGGCGATGAACGCATCCATCGCCACGTTTCCGACGGCGAAGAAGAGTTTCACGTCGCGATCGAGATCGTTGTGATCGCGCTTCGACACCAACTGCGCGAACTTCAGCCAGTGTCCCGACTGCCCTGTCGAGCGCGGCCCGTCGCGCATGAACTCGACCGTCGCTTTCTGTTCGGGCGTCAAACCAGCGTTCAGCGCGATGTTCTCCTCTGTCTCCTTGCGCAACTGCTCGGAGTCGACGCGCGGCGGCGACGGCGGCCGGAACTGATCGCTGCGATCGAGCGCAAACGGTTTGACCCGATACCAATGCGGCGTCAGAAATCCCAGCGTGACGAAACCGCCCTTCGGATTGACAAACGGAATCGGCTGCCACCGGTTCGGATCGTTGAGCTTCTCCGCCGTATTCACCGGCGCGTAGTAGGTGTAGTCGGAGTACGGAACACCGTTCGATCCCACCTCATCGCCGAACTGGTTCGCCCCATCGTGATGCCGGTACGCGCACACCGCCATCGCCGCCGCATTGCCAACGCCCTGCGGCGTGGAAGGATCGGTCGACGCATCGTCCGGATCAAACCCCTTCGCCCGCATCTGGCCGTCGATCCATTGCTTATCCTCGGGATACACATCGATCAGCGCCCGATATGTGGCGAACGCGATGGCCTTCTCCTTGTTCGCCTGCGTCCGCTCCCCCACCGGCCGCCGCAACGACGCGCCCAGCCGCGTTCCGACCGCCTTATCGTCATACGCCGCCCACGCGTCATACATCGCCGTCAGCGCGACGGCCAGCGTCCGCGAAATGATCGTCGGCCGCGCCCCATGCCGATCGACTTCGCGCGCCGTGGCTTCGAGTGAAATGTCCAACCACTCGTACGCGGCGGAGGGCTTCCAGGCATTCGCCGCCTTCCCAACCACCGGTGAAAAAATCAGCACAAGCATCACCGCGGTGACGACCGGACGAATCGTTTTCATGGATCCGTAGAAGTTACGCCGAAGTGGGTGGGGAGGCAAGGGAGTGAGAGGATCACCTTTGAATCCGACTAGAATCGCCGGATGAGTGAGCCGCGGCGCCTCCATCGCTACACCTATGCCGACTACGTCGCGCTGGAGATGACCTCCACCGGCAAGCACGAATTTCTCGACGGCGAAATCTACGCGATGGCGGGCGGTTCGGAGGAGCACTCGGCCTTGGCCGCCGCAATGGTTCACGCGCTCGTCAATGCGGTCGGCGATCGTCCCTGCCGTGTGCACACGTCGGACCTGCGAATCTACGTCGAAGAAGCTGGCCTGGCCACGTTTCCCGATGCTTCGGTAATTTGCGGTCCCTTGCAGCAACACGAGCCCAGTCCAACGGCGACGGCACTCAACCCCGTGATTCTGGTCGAGGTGACGAGCGACTCGTCCGAAGATTACGACGCCGGACCGAAATTGGAGTACTACCGGACGATTCCTACACTTCGCGAGTACGTGATCGTTTCGCATCGCGAGCGGCGCATTACCGTTCACGGGCGCACGCCCGGAGGCGCGTGGCAGACCCGCGTTGCCACGAAGGATGGAGAGGTGGAGGTCGCATCGCTCGGCGCGCACCTGGCCACGAATGACGTTTATCGCAATAGTGCGGTGCGATGAGGAGATCGCGTACGCATTCGTGGAGGTAGAGAAGTAGTGGTGGCCGAGGCTGGGCCAACCAGCGCACCGGCACGTTGCCGGTGGCGGAGGGGGTGGGATTCGAACCCACGGTACCGTTACCGGTACGGCGGTTTTCAAGACCGCTGCCTTAAACCACTCGACCACCCCTCCGGGGAAAGTAGAAATCAGAAGGCAGAAAGCAGAAATGAGCCTTCGGATGTTCGGACAACGACCTGACCATCGGCAACATTTCGGATCGGCAGAAGCGGTTTTCACTTCTGCTTTCTGCTTTCTGCCTTCTGGTTTATGACAGCAGATTCACATCCAGCGTGATCTTCAGCCGCAGTTTTCGATGCTGGCGGAGCTCGTCCATCGTCAGGTTCAGCGGGACCGTTACTTCTTTCACCAGTCCGTCCGTGGCGCGGCGTTCCGTGGCCGGCACGCTGAGGTCCGGAAGCGAGTTGAGGATGCCCTCGGGGAGCGGGATCTCGATCGAGCGCATCGGGATTTCGTTCGGGATCTCTTCGAATGCGGAGACCGATGATGATCGGAGCGCGGTGATTCCGGACGACGAGGCCGCGGCCTCTGGCTCCGGTTTCGTGGAAAAGTAGTCGCGGAAATCTTCGAACGGTTCCTCGGCCGGTTCCGGCGCGGCGGAGGTTCCGATCAGCTCCGTCGGCACGAGCGGGATGTCGTCGACGTCATCAGGCTGCTCGTCGAGCGTGAATTCCGACACAGGTGTCGGCGACGGGTCGGCAAACGGATCATCCTCATCCCACAGCGAATCGTGCGGACGCGCTTCGGGCGAGACGACCGGATTGAGGATCTGGATCTCGCGATCGAGCGGCTCCGATCCTTCCAGCCCGTACTTTTTGATGAGATGCGAGAGCACGAGCTGCGTGACGCCTTTCAGCGTTTCCTCGACGCCGATGCCGGTCGTGGCAACCGACTCGAAGTGCCCTACGCCGAGCTTGTTGATCTCGGTATTCAGGTCCGCGACCGGCAGCGCGTTCGGCAGATCGCGCTTGTTGTACTGGATCACCAGCGGAATCTCGCGGATGCGGACGCCCTGGCGTTTCAGGTTGTCCTCGAGGTTCTGCAGCGACTCCAGATTCGCGTCGATGGCATGGTCCTGACTGTCGGCCACGAAGACGATTCCGTCTGCGCCTTTGAGAACGAGCTGGCGTGTGGAGTTGTAGTAGACCTGACCCGGCACGGTGTAGAGCTGCAACTTCGTTCGCATGCCGCGGATCTTGCCGAGGTCGAGGGGGAGGAAGTCGAAGAAGAGGGTGCGGTCGGTCTTCGTGGCCAGCGACAACATCTTGCTTTTGTTGTTCGACGGCAGCGAGTCGTAGACGAACTGGAGATTGGTCGTCTTGCCGCAGAGACCGGGCCCGTAATAGACGATCTTCGCAGTGATCTCTTTGGTGGCGTAGTTGAAGAGGACCATGGAGTTGGCTGAGCGTAGCGAAGGGGGATGAGGGAGTCAAACCTGCTTCGCGTTGTCGGTTGTCGGTTTTCGGTTGTCAGCCGGTTCGAAGTTTTCGCATCCGACACGCAAGCGCCTCGCCGGCCTTCCCGTATCATGTCGCGCCGCGGAGGTGCGAATGTCCAGACGTTTCCTCTGTTTTTTCGTTTTTCTCCTTCTTCTTTCCGCGTCAGCCATTGCTGATGCTCCGGGTGTGTACGCGATCACCGGCGGCACCGTGCATCCGGTCAGCGGGCCGGAGATCGCGAACGGCGTGGTCATCGTTCGCGACGGCTTGATCGAATCAGTCGGCGCGAATGTCGCGATCCCAGCCGACGCGACGATCATCGACGTGAAGGGCGGGCACATTTATCCGGGCCTCATCGACGCGCAGACGTCGCTCGGATTTCCGAGCGCGACGGCGCCGCGGCGGCGAGGTCCCGCTGCGGCGGGTGCGCGCGCACCCGAGGCGTTGCCGGAGACCGGGCCGTCATTTCTTGCGTTTCGCGAGGCCAGGATTTCCGACGACGACCTCGAGGCGAAGCGTGCCACCGGCGTCACGACCATCGTCACCGCGCCGGCGTTCGGGATTTTCAACGGCCAGTCGGTCGCGCTGAACCTGAGCGGCGGGACGATGGAGTCGCGCGTGATCCGCAATCCGGCCACGCAACAGATTTCGTTCAATCCGCGGCCGGCGTGGACGTATCCCGACTCGCTGATGGGCGTGATCTCCTACATCCGCCAGACGTTCATGGACGCGCAGCAATACTCGGCGGCGCGGACGATCTACGACAAGAATCCGGCGGGCTACAAGCGTCCCGACGAGAGTCCGTCGCTCGAAGCGCTCGGCGGCGTGTTGCGGCGCGACGTGCCGGTCGTCTTCGTCGCCGACAGCGAGTTGATGATGCGGCGCGCCGAGGCGATCGCGAAAGAGTTCAACGTGCGGATGATCCTCGCCGGCGCGCGGCAGGGATATCGAATGCCCGATGAGTTGAAGTCGCTCGGCGCGCCGGTGCTGGTGTCGACGAAATGGGCGACCGCTCCGGCGGACAAGGACGATCGCGCGGAACAGCCGCTGCGCGTCATTCGCGACCGCCAGCTCCAGCCGACGACGCCCGCGGTGCTGGCGAAGAACGGTGTGCTGTTCGCGCTGGTTAGCGGCGCGGGCAAGACGGGCGACTACATCTCGGGCATCCGCAAGGCGATCGACAACGGCCTCTCCGCCGACGACGCCTTGCGCGCGACCACGATCAATCCCGCAAAGATCATCGGCATCGACCGGCAGCTCGGATCGCTCGACAAGGGCAAGATCGCCAACATCGTCGTCACCGACAAGCCAATCTTCGACAAGGAGTCGAAGGTGAAGCGGATCTTCGTCGACGGCCGCGAAGTGAAGGTGCCGGCCGACGACGAGAAGAAGAAGCCGTCGGCGACCACGTCCGCAACGCCGCTCGACGGAACGTGGAGCTTCGTCGTCAAAGCAAGGTCGGGCGACGTCAGCATCAGCGCCACGCTGCACGTCGAGAACGGTCAGATCACCGGCAGCTACTCGGGCGATCGCGGCGCGGGCGAGATCGGCAACGGGACGTACGACGGCACGACGGTGCAGTTCTCGATCGCCGGCCGCGGCCAGGAAGAGGCGGGCGACTGGGTCTTCCACGGCACGGTGAGCGGCTCGAATATGTCAGGGACGGTGTCGACGACCCTCGGCACGTTCCCGTTCACGGGGAGCAAGAAATGATGAAGGCAAACGACACCTCTACGAGTGCCCCTCGCCCCGCGAACGCGGGGAGAGGGAGACACGAAGCGAAGCGGAGTGCGGGTGAGGGGCGTGACTTCAACAACCCCCTCATCCGCCTTCGGCACCTTCTCCCCCGCTTTCGCGGGGGCGAAGGGCTCTCGATTGTTGTCGTGGCGTGTGCGCTCGCGATCGCGACGTCCGCAATAGCCCAGGACCTCGTGATCCGCGACGCCACCGTCCTCACCGTCTCGCACGGCAGGATCGAGCACGGATCGATCCTCGTGCACGGCGGGAAGATCGCCGCAGTCGGGACGAATGATCAGGTTACGGTGCCGGCGAATGCGCAGGTCATCGATGCCGCGGGCAAGTTCGTCACGCCGGGCATCATCGATACGCACAGCCACACAGCGGTCGAGGGAAGCGTCAACGAAATCTCGCTGCCGAACACCGGCATGGTGCGCATTCGCGACGTGCTGAACAACGAAGACATCGACGTTTATCGCCAGCTCGCCGGCGGCACGACCACCGCGCTCGTGCTGCACGGATCGGCCAATCCGATCGGCGGGCAGTCGCAGATCGTGAAGTGGAAGTGGGGACATCCCGTCTCCGACTGGCCCATCCCCGACGCCCCGCGCACCATCAAATTCGCCCTCGGCGAGAATCCGAAATCGTCGAACTTCCGTCCGCCGCCGGGCATCCCCGCGCAGTATCCGCAGACGCGCATGGGCGTGGAGGAAGTGATCCGCCAGTCGTTCACCGACGCGAAGGATTACGTCGCGCGGTGGGACGACTACGACGCGAAAAAGAAGCGCGGCGAGAATCCGATTCCGCCGCGGCACGACATCCTGATGGAGACGATGGTCGACATCCTCAAGGGAAAGATCGACGTCCACTCGCACTGCTACCGCGCCGACGAGATCATGATGCTGCTCAACGTCGCCGACGAGCAGGGCTTCAAAATCCGCGAGCTGCAGCACGTGCTCGAAGGCTACAAGGTGGCGAAGGAAATCGCCGCGCACGGAGTCGGCGGCGGCACGTTCATCGACTGGTGGGGATTCAAAGCCGAAGCGTATGACGCGATCCCGTACAACGTCGCGATCATGAATAACGCCGGCGTCCTCACCTCGGTCAACTCCGATTCCGCGGAGCTGGCGCGCCACCTCAATCAGGACGCCGCGAAGGCGATGAAGTATGGCGGCCTGTCCGAAGAGGACGCGCTGAAACTCTGCACGCTCAACGGCGCGAAACAGCTTCGCCTCGATCACCGGATCGGCTCGATCGACGTCGGCAAGGACGCCGACATCGTGATCTGGACGGCACATCCGTTCTCGACCTACGCGCGCGTCGAGACCACGCTCGTCGACGGCGAGATCCTCTTCGACCGCACACGCGACCTGGCAGCGCGCAAGCAGCTGGCGAAGGAGAAGAAGGATCGCCTGAAGAAAGAAGCGGACGACGAAGCGAAGAATAAAAAGAAGCCGAGCGCGAAAGATGACGACAAACCGGAGGCCACCAATGAGTAACGTTGCGCGGCGATTCGCTGCCCCTCATCCGGCCTTCGGCCACCTTCTCCCCGCAAGCGGGGCGAAGGCCCTCGATTTTCAGACTCGGTCTCGCTTCACTCTCTCCCGCGAGATCCCTCGCCCCGCGCAGCGGGGAGAGGGTGGCCGAAGGCCGGGTGAGGGGCGATTCACGCTGCTGCTGATGCTGGCGTGCTTTTTCGCCACTTCCGCACTCGCCCAATCCGTCATCATCAACAGCCCCGGCAAGAAGCCGTTGATCGCCATCACCAACGCCACCATCGTGCCGGTCACGTCCCCGACGATCCCGAAGGGCACAATCGTCTTCTACAACGGCGTCATCGTCGGCGTTGGTGCAAACCTTCCTGCCCCCTCCAACGCCACCGTCATCGACGGCACCGGCCTTTTTGTCTATCCCGGTCTGATCGACGCCGGCTCGCATGTCGGACTCGAAGAGATCAGCGCCGTTCCTGGCACCGTCGACACCGCGGAGTTGGGCGACATCAATCCGAATGCGCGCGCCGAAGTTGCGGTGAATCCGCATAGCAACGTGATTCCGGTGACGAGGGTGAACGGCATCACCAGCGTCGTCACGGAGCCGGAGGGCGGCATCATTTCGGGGTCATCAGCAATGATCAATCTGGCCGGCTGGACGCCGCAGGAAATGACGCTGAAGGCGCCGCTGGCGATGCACATCCACTTCCCGCGCCTGCGCACGAACGCGTTTGACGAACAGCCGCAGGACGAAGAAGCGGTGAAGGACGCGGCGAAAAATTACACGAAGCAGATCGACAAGCTGCGGGATACGTTTCGCGACGCGCAGGCGTATGCGAAGGCGTCCGCCGCACATGTCAAACGGGTCGACCGCGACCTGATCCTCGAAGCGCTCGTCCCGGTCGTCGAAGGACGCGAGCCGGTAGTGATGCACGCGAACCTGGAGCGCGACATCCGCGCGGCGCTGAAGTTCGCCGACGAGTTCAAGCTGAAGGTGATCCTGGCCGATGCAGAGGATGTCGCGCGTGTCATCCCCGAACTGAAGTCGCGCAACATCCCGGTCATCCTCGGCCCGATCCTTTCGCTGCCTCCGCGCGAGGACGATCCGTACGACCTGATCTATTCGAACGCGAAGACGCTCAACGACGCCGGCATCCCGTTCGCGATCCAGTCCGGCGACGCGCACAACGCCCGCAACCTCCCGTACAACGCCGCCGCTTGCGCCGCCTTCGGACTGCCGAAGGACGTCGCGCTGCGCTCCGTCACGCTCGCGCCAGCGCAGATTTTCGGAGTGGCGGACAAAGTGGGCTCGCTCGAAACCGGCAAGCTGGCCAACATCATCGTGACCGATGGCGATCCGCTGGAGATCGTGACGCACGTGAAGCACCTGTTCATCAACGGCGAGGAGATCACGCTCGATACGAATCAGACGTTGTTGTATGAGAAATTCAAAGCTAGGCCATAGCTTCGCTTCGCGCGTTGTCGGTTGTCGGTTGATTGCGCTTCGCGCGTTGCTGTCGTTTGCCGCGTTAGCGGCTGCAGACGCTACCAGGGGTGAGCGAAGCATCACCCCTGGTAGCGGGCGTGGTCTGATTTCGTGCCGCGTCAGCGGCACAGGAAGTGCCGCGCGTCCGGTGCCGCTGACGCGGCACAACACTACATGCCTCTCGTTTCCAGGGGTGCGTGCTTTGCCGCACCCCTGGCTATCGTCCCAAGCCGCTGACGCGGCAGCATCGAAGCAGGCGCCCGTCCTCCGACAACGCGGCGGAGCCGCAATCAACAGACAACCGAAAACGCACGCGAAGCGTGCATAATGCGCGACCAGTTCTTTCCCAATTTCCTCTGAGTCAGTGAACGGGAAGCCGGTGTGATGCCGGCGCGGCCCCCGCCACTGTGACCGGCGACGACTCGCGCCCTTGATAAAGCCATTGGTACGCCACTGCATCGCTCGATGCGGGAAGGCGGCGCGACGAGAACGACCCGGAAGCCAGGAGACCGGCTGGCTCGGAACCCACTTTTAGTCGGCCTTCTTCGGAGGGAAGGAGTCGTCATGAAGAGAGTTCTGTTCGCTGTTTTTCTGGCCGTCCCCGTCTTCGCTCAGTCCACCTCACAATCACCACAAACCGCAGTCGCCATCGTCGTCACCGCCTCATCTCTGCCCGAAACGCTGGGCGAAACGCCGGCTGCGGTCACCGTCATCACGCGGAAAGACATCGACGAACGTGCCGCGCTCAACGTCGCCGACGTCCTGCGCGAAGTTCCCGGCCTCGTGCTGGCGCGAAGTGGGTCGCCGGGCAAGGCCACGTCGCTCTTCACCCGCGGAGCGGCGTCGACGCAGACGCTGGTGATGTGGAACGGGATCGTTCTCAACAATCCGTATTTCTCCGGCTACGACTGGGGACGCTTCTCGACTGCGGGCGTCGAACAGATCGAAGTCGTGCGCGGACCGTACTCCGCGCTGTACGGTTCCGAGGCCATGGCCGGAGTAGTCAATGTGTTGACCACTCCGAAGAACAGCGGATTGCACGGCGATTTCGAAAGCGGCAGTCATGGACTCCGCAACGCCATGCTCAACGGAGCGATCGCCACCGACTCGATCTCCGCCGCCGGCATGTACGAGCACCGCACCGACGACGGCTTCAATCCCAACGACGATTTCCGCCAGAACAGCGCCAGCGGCAACGTGAAGTGGTCGCTGTCCGATTGGTTCTCGCTCGGCGCTGCCGCCCGCCACACCTCCTACAACCTCGGCATCCCCTTCAATACCAACGCGGCCGGCACCGCGCTCGTGCCGAGTCTCGATCGCCGCCAGAACGGCACCGAGACCCAGCTCGCCATCCCCGTCACGCTCACCCTCGGCCGTTTCATCAGCGACCTGACGCTCAGCGACAACCGCCGCCGCGACGATTTTCACGATCCCGCCGATCCGTTCACGACATCGACGTCGACCGACGCCAAGACCCGCCGCGGACGCCTGACCACGCGCTTCGCCACGCCGATCGGCACGATCGTCGCCGGCGGCGAGTACCAGCGCGACGTCGTCAGTGACGTGACGAACTTCGGCCCCAACTTTCTGGATCAGCACCGCACCGACCGCTCGTTCTTCGTCGAAGATCGCTACAACCACGACCTCGGACAAGGATCGCATTTCGAGCTGAGTGCCGGCGTCCGCAACGATCACTTCGACGTCTTCGGCTCGCAGACCTCGCCGCGCGTCGCCGCCGCCATCGTGCGCGGCGGCACGAAGTGGCGCGCCGCCTTCGGCCGCGGCTTCCGCGCGCCGTCCCTCGGCGAGCTGTACTACCCCTTCTTCGGGAATCCCAAACTCAGCGCGGAGAGCAATCGCAGCTACGAGCTCGGCTACGACGCGGCCATGGGGCGCGACGGCGTTTTCTCGCTGACCTACTTCAACACCCGCTACCGGAACCTGATCACCTTCGATCCGGTCACGTTCATCTCCCAGAACATCGGCCGCGTCCGCAGCGACGGCCTCGAGCTCGGCGTCACGCGCCACGTCAGCGCAAACGTCTACTCGGAACTCAGCTACACGTATCTCCATCGCAACGAAGACGAGTCGACGGGCCTGCGTCTCCCTCGTCGTCCGAAACACTCCGGATCGCTGGCCACCGGTTACCGCACCGGCGCGATCGACACGAACATCGTCATCCTCCACACCGGCGAGCGCCAAGACTCGTTGGCCATCTTCCCCTTCACGCGAACAACGAACCGCGCGTACACGACGATCGACGCCAACGTGCGATACCGCCTGTCCCGCATCACACCGTTCGTAAAAGTGGAAAACGCAACAAACAAAAAGTACGAGGAAGTCGTCGGCTACGCCTCGCCGACGCGGAGAGTGATTCTCGGCATCAACTTTTAATCTGCGTCTCATCTGCGCCATCTGCGGATCGAGGTTTATCCGCAGATGGCGCAGGAACATTTTCTGCACCGAACGCTCCGATGCCCATCATTGGCAAACAGCTCTGGGCGATCGCCGAAGGATGGATTCCCGACTACTCGCACGGCCCCCAGCCGCAGATGCTCAGTCACGAGACCGCCTGCATCCTCAACGCCGGCGACGCCGATGCGCACGTCGAGATCACCATCTACTTCGCCGATCGCGAGCCCGCCGGTCCGTACCGCATCGACGTCCCCGCGCGCCGCACGAAGCACGTGCGCTTCAACGACCTGACCGACCCGGAACCGATCCCGCTCGCCACCGACTACTCCAGCGTCATCCGCTCCGACGTCCCCATCGTCGTCCAGCACACCCGCCTCGACTCCCGCCAAAGCGAAAACGCGCTTCTGACGACGATCGCCTACGCGGAGTAGCTCCTGGGAACGCGGGCGTTCGCCCGCCGTCACTTCCCACGCGACGTATTCAACGCCACCGCCGCGCGAATGAGCGCCTTCAACGCCTTCTCATCGATCTCGTCGTTCTCCCGAAAATCGATGGCGCGCCTGGTGTTCCCTTCCAGACTGGAGTTGAACAGTCCCGACGGATCGGGAAGTGAAGCCCCTTTCGCAAAGGTCATCTTCACCACGTTCTTGTATGCCTCGCCCGTGCAGATCAACCCATCGTGCGACCACACCGGAACGCTCCACTTCCATTCCTCGACCACCTTCGGATCGGCCTGCTTGATCAACGCGCGCAGCCGCGCCAGCATCTCTCCGCGCCAGCCGCCGAGCTCTTCGATCCACTCATCGATTAAGTCGGAAGCCGACTTCGTCTCATTCGTTTCCTTTTTCTTAGGCATCACGAGGCTCCCTCAAGATCCCGATTCGATCTCTGCATATCGAACGTCGATCGGCACAGATCAAATGTTGATCTGTCGATATCCCGAGTTGATCTTCATAGATCAAACTCTGATCTCTGCATATCGAACGTTGATCGATGCATATCAAAAGTCGATCTATGCATATCAGAAGTCGATATCGAAAGATCGAACCTTGATCTCCGCAGATCAAGAGGCAATCTCGCGAGATCAAAGGCCGATATCGTCATATCAGGAAGCGATCTCGCGTGATCAAACGCTGATCTCCCGAGATCGAGAGGTCACCCCGGCCACGCCATCGCCTCGGCGAACCCCGGCAACGCGGACGACAACTCCTCGATGTGGGCGCTGGCGATGCCGTCCAGCTCGCGCGCGAGCACGCCGCTGACGGTGGTCTCCTGCTGGTCTGCCCGGTACTCCAGCATGTCGATGTGATGCCGCGGCAGCCGGACGCGCAGCTCCGCGGTGCGGATGGCCTGCGGGAGGACGCCGTTCGCCTTGGCGCCGAGCGCACTCATGAGCGTAAGATTGATCGATGCCTTCTAGAAAAGGTAAGGCGGTTGATCCAGAGATAACGCAGCTTAACGCCGCTGCGGACAAGGTAATCCTCGATCATCGAAGCGCAACGATTCCCGCGCGCCTCTTTCACTACACCTCACTTCCCGCGGCACTCGCAATCGTCGAGTCAAAGCAAATCTGGTGTTCAAACTCGCGATACTCAAATGATCCATCGGAAGCGGATTACGGCCAGAAGTTATTGGAGCAAGTGATCCGACGCGACCCTCTCTTCAAGCTGAGCGGATTGCTAAAGACAATTCGGCAGACCGAGTCTTATGTTACTTCGTTTTCTGCGGATGCGGACCTATTACCTCAATGGCGAGCCTACTGTCTAAACGGCCGCGGTGTCGCGGTCGGCGTAGGCACGGACACGCTTATCAAACGCAAAAGCATGATTCTGGTACGGGTGGAGTATTTACGGCGAAAGCAATTCGCGCTCGTCAGGTCTATGCTCGATGTATTCAGGCAGGCGATTCTCAGCGCAGTGCGAATCCCACCCCGACTCGGTCAAATCCTTGAGAGACTCGCACTCGGACTCATCGTGATTCGTGCGGCGCTCAAGAATGGGTACTACGACAGTGAACGTGAGTACCGACTCATCGACGCCGTACCAGCGAATAGGTACGCGCGGCTGGCCGACGTCAAATTCAGGGCAACATCAGCCGCGGTGGTACCTTACTTGGTTGCCGATCTGACAGACTCCAGGTCTGCGAATGCACAAGAACCCATCGAGGAAGTTCGAGTAGGGCCGTGCCTAAGTTATGAACGAGTAGCGTCGGCGCTCGAACTGTACTGTCACAAAAACAAGAGAACTTTTCAAGTCACGAAATCTAAGGTTCGAATGAGCTGTGATTAACCGACGTACCGTCGCTCCATATCGGTTCAGAATCTTCGTCCTCTGTGCTCGCCCCGTTTCTTCGACACAGCTCTTGCTTTGGCCGGCTTGCCGGACATGCGCACATGAGCTTCACTCATGGAAACTGAATCAGGAAACATCTCGGCCACGTCAATAGTGAGCACGACCACGTTCGTTCGCTCCGCGTAGCGCGCCGCGCGTACTTGCCGCGGCCGCCGCCGGAGAAGTCGTAGTGACTTCGCATCTGGTCGTCCTTCGTTTTTCGCGCCATCGTCCGCGCATTCTCCCTCGGTGTTCCCTCGAACCGCGCACAGATTGTGCTGTCTCCGCCACCCATGGCGAAAACCACATCTGACTTTCTCATCGAACGGCTCCAGGCCTGGGGCGTGAACCGCGTGTACGGCTATCCCGGGGACGGCATCAATGGGATCATGGGGGCGCTGGAGCGGGCGGACGGGGCTGTTGACTTCGTGCAGGTGCGGCATGAGGAGATGGCGGCGTTCATGGCTTGTGCGCACGCCAAGTTCACGGGGGACGTCGGCGTGTGCCTGGCCACCTCCGGGCCGGGCGCGATCCACCTTCTGAACGGGCTGTACGACGCCAAGTCCGATCATCAGCCGGTGGTGGCGATCGTCGGGCAGTCGTCGCGGCTGGCGATGGGAGGGAGCTACCAGCAGGAAGTCGATCTGCAGTCGCTCTTCAAGGACGTCGCCAGCGACTACTGCCAGACGGCGATGGCGCCGGCGGCGCTGCGGCATCTCATCGATCGCGCCTTTCGGATTGCGCGGGCGCAGCGCAGCGTCACCTGCATCATCATTCCGAACGATCTTCAGGAAGAAAAGTACGAAGAACCACCGCACAAGCACTCCACGATTCACTCAGGTGTCGGCTACACCAGTCCGCGCATCGTCCCCGAGGATGCGGATTTGCGGAGGGCGGCAGACGTGCTGAATGCGGGGACGAAGGTGGCCATGCTCATCGGCGCCGGCACTTTTCGGGCGATGGACGAAGTCGTCGCCGTGGCCGACCTTCTCGGCTGCGGCGTCGCCAAAGCGCTCCTCGGCAAAGCGGCGCTGCCGGACGCGCTCCCCTTCGTCACCGGCACGATCGGTCTCCTCGGCACGAAGCCGAGCTACGAAATGATGGCCGGCTGCGACACGCTGCTCATGGTCGGGTCGAGTTTTCCGTATCCGGAGTTTCTCCCTGAGGAGGGGCAGGCGAGGGCGGTGCAGATTGATGTGGATGGCAGGCAGCTGTCGATCCGCTATCCGATGGAGGTCAACCTCATCGGCGACAGCAGGGAGACGCTGCGCGCTCTGATCCCGATGCTGCAGCGGAAGACGGACCGGACGTGGCGCGAGAAGCTGGAGGCGTCGATCCGCGACTGGTGGACGCTGATGGATGCGCGGGCGATGGACGACGCGGTGAACGGCATCAATCCGCGGCGCGTGTTTCATGAACTATCGAAGCGGCTGCCGGATGACTGCATCCTCTCCGCCGATTCGGGATCGACGGCGAGCTGGTACGGGCAGCATCTCCGATTCCGGCAAGGGATGATGGGATCGCTGTCGGGCAATCTGGCCACGATGGGGCCCGGCGTGCCGTACGGCATCGCGGCGAAGTTCGCGTTTCCGAACCGCGTAGCCATCGCCTGCTGCGGCGACGGCGCCATGCAGATGAACGGCACAGGCGAGCTGCTCACGGTGGCGAAGTACTGGAAGGAGTGGCGCGATCCGCGCTTCGTCGTCTGCGTGCTCAACAACCACGATCTGAACATGGTGACGTGGGAGGAGCGGGTGATGGCCGGCGATCCGAAGTTCAAGGCGTCGCAGGAGCTGCCGGAGTTCAACTACGCGAACTTTGCTTCTTCCATCGGGTTGAAGGGTCTTCGAGTGGAGGATGCTTCACTCGTTGGCGCGGCGTGGGACGAGGCGTTGTCCGCGGATCGGCCGTGCGTGCTCGATTTCCGAACCGATCCGGAAGTGCCGCCGCTGCCGCCGCACATCACGTTCGAACAGGCGAAGAATTTCGTGACGTCGCTGCTGCATGACCCATCGCGCAGCGCGATCATTCGCGATTCGATGAGGCAGTTGATGGATACGTTTAAGTAGGGGGTGGGGTGTAGGGAGTGGGAGCTGGCATTTTCTCAGTCGTCCCGAGCCTCACCAGCACAGACAGGAGTGTCTGTGCCACATTGAGCCTGCTGTCATCCCAAATGCTGCAACAGGGAGAGCCAGTGTGGCACAGACACTCTTGTCTGTGCTTTTGCAAGGTGCAGCACCTGATATTGCTAACTCGAATGGAAACGATCACCAACGTCCGCGTAGCGGCGTACAAAATCCCCACCGCCACCCCTGAATCCGACGGCACGGCGGAGTGGGATTCGACGACGCTCGTCACGGTGCATATCGATGCGCGCGGCGTCACCGGCTTCGGCTACACGTACGCGGACATCGCCACGGCCACGCTGATCGACGATCGTTTGAAGGACATCATCATCGGCCGCGATCCCTTCGCCATCGATGCCACTTGGGCGGCGATGATCCGATCGGTGCGCAACCTCGGGCGCCGCGGCATCGCGGCGATGGCGATCTCCGCGGTCGACAACGCGCTGTGGGATTTGAAAGCGAAACTCCTCGGCATTCCGCTAGTGACGTTGCTCGGCAGCGTCCGCGATGCTGCACCGGTGTACGGTAGCGGCGGTTTCACGTCGTATTCGATCGATGAGTTGAAGAAACAGCTGGGCGGCTGGGTGGCGGACGGCATCCCGCGCGTGAAGATGAAAATCGGACGCGATGCGCGCGCCGACCGCGAACGCGTCGCGGCCGCGCGCGACGCCATCAGTGACGCCGAGCTTTTCGTCGATGCGAACGGAGCGTACAGCCGCAAACTCGCGCTGGAGCAGGCGGAAATCTTTTCGGCATACGATGTCCGCTGGTTCGAGGAGCCGGTGTCGTCGGACGATCTCGAGGGTCTGCGCCTGCTTCGCGATCGCGCGCCGGCGAGCATGGAAATCGCAGCGGGAGAGTACGGCTACGAGATCATGTACTTCGATCAGATGATTGCCGCCGGAGCCGTCGACGTGCTGCAGGCCGACGCCACGCGCTGCTGCGGCATCACCGGCTTCATCAAAACGTCCGCGATCTGCGAGGCGCGGTCCATTCCGCTTTCCGCGCACTGCGCACCGTCGTTGCACCGTCCCCTCGGATGCGCGCTCCTGCCGCTGCGCCATCTCGAATACTTTTTCGACCACGCAAGGATTGAATCGATGCTTTTCGATGGATTCGCCGCCCCGACCGGCGGCGCGCTGTTCCCCGACCTCTTCCGGCCCGGCCTCGGCGTCGAATTGAAAACGCAGGATGCGGAGCGGTTCCGGGTGTGAATGATCATTGGTCCCGAGCCTCACCAGCACAGACAAGAGTGTCTGTGCCACATTGATTCTGTCGTACTTGCATAGACGCTGATGCTCGGGAAGGCGCGTGTGGCACAGACACTCCTGTCTGTGCTTTGGCAAGATGCAGCGGCTGACATTGCGAACGCGAGCACACCCTTCGCATACGATGTCTTCGATGGCTCACACCCACCCTGAAAACCTCGCCGTCAGCGGCGCGTCGTCGCCGAAGCAGCGCGACGAGCACAAGCGCTTCGATCCGATGGAGTTCGAGCACGACCGTGCAGTGCGGCCGCATATCGAACATCACGATCGCGTGCAGACTTTGAATGTCGACGCGGAGATTCTCGCGTCCGAGCTGAAGCGCGCGATCAAGGGGGAGGTGCGGTTCGACGATGGCTCGCGCGCGCTCTACGCGACCGACGCGTCGAACTATCGCCAGGTTCCGATCGGCGTCGTTCTGCCGCGCGATGCCGACGATGTCGTCGCTACGGTCGCGCTGGCGCGCAAGCACGGCGCGCCGATCCTCTCGCGCGGCGGCGGAACGTCGCTGGCGGGACAGTGCTGCAACGTGGCGGTGGTCATGGACTTCTCGAAGTACATGCACAACATCCGCGAGCTGAACGTTGACGAAAAGTTCGCCATCATCGAGCCGGGCATTATCCTCGACGACCTTCGCAACGCCGCCGAGAAACACACGCTGACCTTCGGCCCCGATCCGGCGACGCACACGCACTGCACGCTCGGCGGGATGATCGGCAACAACTCCTGCGGCGTCCATGGGTTGATGGCCGGCAAGACGGTCGACAACATCGAAGAGCTGGAGATCCTCACCTACGACGGCATTCGCATGCGCGTTGGTCCGACCAGCGACGTCGATCTCGAATCGATCATCGCTGCCGGCGGACGTCGCGGCGAAATCTACGCGGGGATGAAGCGCATCCGCGACACATACGCCGATCTCATTCGCGCGAAGTATCCGAAGATTCCTCGCCGCGTTTCCGGCTACAACCTCGATTCGCTGTTGCCCGAGAACGGCTTCAACGTGGCGCAAGCGCTGGTCGGCAGCGAGTCCACCTGCGTGGTCGTGCTCGAAGCGAAGTGCAAGCTGGTCTACTCGCCGCCGTCGCGCACGCTCGTGGTCCTCGGCTACGACGACATCTTCGAAGCCGCCGACGACGTCCCGCGCCTGCTCGAGTTCAAGCCGATCGGACTCGAAGGAGTCGACGACCGCCTCATCGCCGACATGAAAGCCAAAGGGCTCAACGTCGACAAGATCGATCTGCTCCCGGACGGCAAAGGATGGCTGCTCCTCGAATTCGGCGGCGAAACGAAGGAAGCGTCGGACGGCTACGCGCGGAAGATGATCGCGTCGTTGTCACAAGCTCCCTTCAAGATCTCGCACCGTCTTTACGACGACAAAAAAGAAGAGAAGAGCATCTGGGCCATCCGCGAGTCCGGCCTCGGCGCCACCGCGTTCGTTCCCGGCAAGGGCCACACGTGGGAGGGATGGGAGGATTCGGCCGTCGATCCGAAGCACCTCGGCAAGTACCTTCGCGAGCTGCGCAAGCTCCTCGACAAGTACGGCTACAGCGGCGATCTGTACGGCCATTTCGGCCAGGCCTGCGTGCACACGCGCAACAATTTCGATCTCGAATCGGCCGCGGGAATCGCCAAGTTCCGTTCGTATCTCGATGAAGCCGCGGACCTCTGCATCAAGTACAACGGCTCGCTTTCCGGGGAGCACGGCGACGGCCAATCGCGCGCCGATTTGCTGCCGAAGATGTTCGGGCCGGAGCTGATCGAGGCCTTCAGCGAATTCAAGTCGCTGTGGGATCCCGATTGGAAGATGAATCCCGGCAAGGTCGTGCGGCCGTATCACCCCACCGAGAATCTCCGCCTCGGCGGCGACTTCCGGCCGTGGTCGCCGGAGACGCACTTCAATTTCCCCGAGGATGACGGGAGGATGGACCGCGCGGCGATGCGCTGCGTCGGCGTCGGCAAATGCCGGCGCATGGACGGCGGGACGATGTGTCCGAGCTTCATGGTCACGCGCGAGGAGGAACACTCCACGCGAGGACGCGCGCGGCTGCTGTTCGAAATGTTCGAGGGGAAGGCGATCCCCGCGAGCTGGAACAACGAGGCGGTTAAGGATTCGCTCGATCTCTGCCTCGCGTGCAAAGGATGCAAAGGCGATTGCCCGGTCAACGTGGACATGGCCACGTACAAGTCGGAGTTCCTGTCGCACTACTACGCGCGGAAATTGCGGCCGGTCGCGGCGTACTCGATGGGATGGATTTACTGGTGGGCGCGGATGGCTGAAGTCGCGCCGGGCGTGGCGAACGCGATCATGTCGCTGCCGATTTTCAAAACGCTCGGCAGCATCGCGAAGCAGCGGTCGATGCCGAAATTTGCGAAGACGACATTCGTCGAGCAGTTCCTGGGAGCGCGGGCGTCCCGCCCGCATTCAACCAAACCGGCGGGCGGGACGCCCGCGCTCCCAGGCAGGAAAGTCCTGCTCTGGCCGGACACCTTCAACAATCACTTCCATCCCGCCACCGCGAATGCTGCGGCCGACGTTCTGCAGGGGTTGGGCTACGAAGTGATCATCCCGCGCAAACGCCTTTGCTGCGGACGCCCTCTCTACGATTGGGGCTTTCTCGGCATGGCGAAAACGCTCCTGCTCGAAACGATGGAAGCGCTCAAGCCGGAGCTCGATGCCGGCATCCCGATCGTCGGCCTCGAGCCGAGCTGCGTGTCGGTCTTCCGCGACGAGCTGCCGAACCTTTTCCCTCGCCACGACGACGCGATCCGCCTGTCCAAGGCGGTGAAGACGCTGCCTGAGTTTCTCCTCGAAGAAGAAGTCGAACTGCCGAAGCTGGCCGGCAAGGCGCTCGTCCAGGCGCACTGCCATCACAAGGCGATTCTCCATTTCGACGATGAAGAGAAAGTGCTGAAGAAGCTTGGACTGGACGTCGATCATCCCGACTCCGGCTGCTGCGGCATGGCCGGCGCGTTCGGATTCGAGTCGGACAAGTACGAGCTGTCGATGCGCGTCGGCGAACGCGTGCTGCTTCCCGCGGTGCGCGAAGCGTCGCGCGACACGATCATCATCGCCGACGGTTTCAGCTGCCGCGAACAGATCGCGCAGGGAACCGATCGCGAAGCGCTCCATCTCGCGCAGGTGCTGCAGATGGCGGTGCGGAACGAATCGGCGGGCGAGTTACCGGAACGGCGCTTCGCGGATCAACCGGCCCCGCTGAATCTTTGGAAGGCAGCGGGCATTGCTGGCGGGATCGCGTTTTTCGCGGCGGGCGTGGCGATCTTGCGACGATGGCGACGCAACCAATTGGGTTGATACGGCAGACACTGCACCTTGCGAAAGCACAGACAAGAGTGTCTGTGCCACACTGACTCTTCTGTGCAGCACCATTCCACGCGAGTAGGACAGGATCAATGTGGCACAGACACTCTTGTCTGTGCTGGTGAGGCTGGCGAGGGGAGCAGGCAATTGACGCCCATGCCCGAATCCGTCCCCATCGCCGATTACGCCGCGATCGGCTGTACGCGATCGGTTGCGCTGATCTCGCGTGGCGGATCGATCGACTGGCTTTGCTGGCCGCGGTTCGAGTCGCCGTCGATTTTCGGGCGGCTTCTCGATGTGAAGAAGGGCGGATTCTTTTCGATTCGTCCGGCGATCGACCACGAGGCGCGGCGGGCGTATCTCGACGGCACGAACGTCATCGAGACGACGTTCACGGCGAGCTCCGGCACCGCGCGGCTGCTCGATCTGATGCCGGTGATCACCGAGGAGGAGAAGAAGACGAGGCTGTCGCCGTTCAGGCAACTGCTGCGGCGGATCGAAATCGTCGACGGCGAGATGCCGATCGAGATCGTGTACGCGCCACGTCCGGACTACGCGCGCGTCACTCCTCGGCTCGAACAGCGCGGCGACTCGATTCACTGTGCGTGGGGACCGCGCGTACTGAACCTTCGCAGCGATGCGACGTTCGACATCGATCGGGGCACCGCAACGGCGAACGTCGTCCTGCATGCGCGTGAATCGCGAACCTTCGCGCTCGGTTTCGACGACCACACGCCGGCGGTTCTTCCGCGCATTGGCGAGGAGGACATCGAAGCGACGATCGATTTCTGGCGCAAGTGGTCATCACAACTGACGTACGACGGTCCGCATCGCGCGCTCGTGCTGCGGTCGGTGCTCGTGCTGAAACTTCTGACGTATGCGCCCAGCGGCGGCATCGTCGCGGCGCCCACGACCTCGCTTCCCGAAGCGATCGGCGGCGTGCGCAACTGGGACTATCGCTACTGCTGGCTGCGCGACGCTTCATGGACGGTGTCCGCGCTCTACGACTGCGGTTTTGAAAAAGAAGGCGCCGCATTTCTCGACTGGCTGCTTTACTCGACGCGCCTTACGCAGCCGCATCTGCAGATGCTTTACGACGTGTTCGGCGAGGCGCGCGTGCCGGAGAAGACGCTCGACCATCTGGCTGGTTATCGCGGTTCGCGTCCGGTGCGCATCGGCAACGACGCGCATGGTCAACTTCAGCTCGACGTCTACGGCGAGGTCGCCGGGGCGATCGAAGAAGCAACGCGCCGGGGCGAGCATCTCGACCGCGACGAGCAGCGCCTTTTGCGGCGTCTCACCGAAATTGTTTGCAAGCGCTGGCAAGAGCCCGATGCCGGCATTTGGGAAAAGCGCGGCGGCGCGCGGCAGCATGTGCACGGCAAGGTGATGGCGTGGTCGGCGCTCGATAGCGCGCAGCGCATCGCGAAACGCTGTCACGTGAAAATTGACACTGCGCGCATCGAGAAGGTGAAGAGCGAGATCAAAGAAGCGGTGATGACGCGCGGTTTCGATGCGCAGCGGAATACGTTCGTCGGCGTCTTCGGCGAAACCGAGGTCGACGCCAGCCTGCTTTTCATCTCGCGCGTCGGCTTCATCGATCCGGCTGATCCGCGCATGCTCGGCACGATCGACGCGATCCGTGCCGATCTCGGACACGACGGACTGCTCTATCGCTACGACACGCGGGAAACGGACGACGGCTTGCCGTCCGGCGAAGGCGCGTTCCTCGCCTGCAGTTTCTGGCTCGTCGAAGCGCTGGCGCTGGCCGGCCGCGTCGATGACGCGCGCAAACTCTTCGACGATGTCGTTCGCCGCGGCAACGACGTCGGCCTTTTTTCGGAGGAGCTCGACGTGCACAGCGGCGAACTGCTCGGCAATTTCCCGCAAGCGCTGACGCACATCGCGCTGCTCACCGCTGCGTTGTGCCTGGCGCAGGCGGAGGAAAAGGGGAAGGCCGCACCGCGCGCACTGTCATCCTGAGCCGCCTTCGGCGGCTCAGGATGACAGTGAATAGAAGAACCCCAGCGTTGCGCCGTAGAGCACGTGTACGAACAGCAGCACGAGCGGCGTCTTGCGGCCATAATTCATGACGAAGAATCCCGGCGGTTCGAGCAGGCGCGTCGGCTCCGGTCCGCGAAAATCCGAGACCATGCGCGGATGGATTCCGGGCAGGACCGGCAGCACGACGGTAACGACGAAAATCCCCTGCACGGTTCCCAGCAGCGCGCCGTACCACCATGTCGCGCCGTGCAGGTTTGCGAAGAAGAAGCCGTAGACGATCGCGAAGACCCAGCCGTTGGCGAGGTGGACGATGAGACCGATCACTTTCGCGCGATCGCGGTCGGCGGTGAACATCGTGCCGATGATGAAGGGGATGTCGATGCGCGTCAGCCCGAGCGATTGCGCGGCGATCGTGAGGGTGGTGAGCACGATCGTCGCTGCAAAACCCCAGATGAGGATCGAGGGAAGGTTCATGGATTTAGTGTGGCACAGACCACAGTTGTCCAAATTAGGTTTTGAGATCGAGTAGAAACGCCGGGCGCAGTAGAGTCAGTCAGTTCTAGCAAAACGACGATTCGACAGGAGGCCCGGCGTTGCCCGCATTTTCTAGCGTGTTCGGTCAGATTCTCAAGCTGTTTGCTCGAACGGAGTTCCAGCAGTTGGTGAACGAGACGAAGGCGGAGAGGCACGCCCGCGGTTTCACATGCTGGCAGCAGTTCGTGGCGATGCTGTTCTGCCAGTTAGGCAAGGCTCAGTCCCTTCGTGAGATCTGCCAGGGACTGGCCTCGGTGGAAGGGAAGATCAACCACCTCGGTATCGATCAGGCACCGAACAAGTCCACCTTGGCGTATGCCAACGCTCACCGTCCGTGGCAGTTGTTTCAGCGTGTTTTCGGAGAGATGTATCAACGCTGCCAGCAGATTGCGCCGAAGCACCGGTTGCGCTTTAAGAACCCGTTGCTGTCGATCGACGCGACGGTGATCGAGCTATGCGCCACCCTGTTCGACTGGGCTCACTACAAGCAGACCAAAGGAGCAGTGAAGCTTCACATGATCCTCGACCACAACGGCCTGCTTCCGAGCTTCTGCCACATCACTGAAGCCCGTAAGTACGACGTGGTGGTGGCTCGGGAATGGGACTTCCCAGCCGGCACGATCATCGTATTCGATCGTGGATACATCGACTTCCGCTGGTCCGCTCACTCTGCGAACGCGGCATCTTCTTCGTCACGCGGTTCAAACGGGGGACGCTCTACGAAATCGTCCAGGAGCACTCCATTCCTCAGCGAGGCGGCGTTCTTCGTGATGCAACCATCCGCCTGACCAGTCGGCAACTCAAAGGCGGTTCTTCGCCCCTTCTTCGCCTGGTTGAATATCGCGCTCATGACGGCCGGACCTACGAGTTCCTCACCAACCATCTCAAGTTCGGACCGACCACCATCGCCGCCATCTATGAACAGAGATGGCAGATCGAGTTGTTCTTCAAGGCCATCAAACAGAACCTGCGCATCAAAACCTTCGTGGGGACGTCCGCAAATGCTCTTCACATCCAGGTCTGGACAGCTCTGATCGCCATCCTCATCCTTCGCTACCTCAAGCTCCGTTCAACCTTCGGATGGGCTCTGTCGAACCTGCTCGCGATGCTGCGCTTCAACCTCTTCAGCTACCGCGATCTGTGGCTTTGGCTCAGCGATCCATTCCCACCACCGCTTCCAGAACCCGCCCAACTCTCGCTCATTTAGGACAGCATCTGAGGGGGTGATCTCATTTCCCCGTCAAAAACGTCTCGGACACTCAGGAGTGTCGTCCCTATCTCAATCTAATTTGGACAGCAGTGGGCACAGACACTCTTGTCTGTGCTTTTGAAGCCGCGCAACTTGGGAAGTCTTGCGCAAGCCTCCCAGCCGCACAGACAAGAGTGTCTGTGCCACATCGGTCCGCGTCTTGCTCGCAGACTTGTCATGCAGACATCAGAAGTTGTCGTGATCACGGGTGCCTCGGCGGGAGTGGGGCGCGCGACGGCGCAGGCGTTTGGAAAACGTGGCGCAAAGGTCGGGCTGATTGCTCGCGGAAAAGACGGGCTCGACGCGGCGAAACGTGAGATCGAGGAAGCAGGCGGCGACGCGATCGTCCTGCCGCTCGACGTCTCCGATGAAAACGCGGTCGAACAGGCGGCGGCGGACGTCGAGCGCGCGTTCGGTCCGATCGACATCTGGGTCAACAACGCCATGCTCTCCGTTTTCTCGCCGATCATGCAGATGACGGCCGAGGACTATCGCCGCGTCACCGACGTCACGTACCTCGGATACGTATGGGGCACGCTGGCGGCGCTGCGGCGAATGAAGCCGCGCGATCGCGGCGTCATCGTGCAGGTTGGATCGGCGCTCGCGTACCGAGGGATACCGTTGCAGTCCGCGTATTGCGCGGCCAAGCATGCGGTGCAGGGGTTTCACGACTCGCTGCTGACCGAACTGATTCACGACGGCAGCAACGTGCGCGTGGTGATGGTGCAAATGCCGGCGCTGAACACGCCGCAGTTCCGTTGGGTGAAATCGCGGCTGCCGCGCAAGGCGCAGCCGGTGCCGCCGATTTTTCAACCCGAAGTTGCGGCGGATGCGATCGTGTGGGCGGCATACAGCGGACGGCGCGAAGTCAACGTCGGCTGGCCAACGACGCAGGCGATCATCGGCAACAACTTCGCACCCGGATTCGCAGATCACTACCTCGCGAAAAATGGCTACGACGCGCAGATGATCGATGAGCCGGAAACTCCCGGCCGTCCCGACAACCTCTGGTCGCCGCTCCCGGGCGATCACGGCGCACACGGCGTCTTTGACGATCGCTCCACGGACGTAAGCATCGAGATGGAGTTGAATAAGAAGCGCGGCTGGATCGCGGCCGGCGCTGCGGCGCTATTGGTTGTATCGCTGCTGGCGCGACACCGTTGATCACGACGTTCTCCTGAGGTGGCCGGATCTTCGGCAGTATGACGTTGCGTCGCCATCAGGGCTCACGGAACCTATGTTGTACAGATAATTAGAGCCGTGAGATGGGGAGGCACCTATGTCTGCGTCGGGCGGCAAGCCTCAGTTCGGACGGACGATCTTCAACGGAGTGCATCACGTTTGCGCGTTTTTTCACAACAAGGATGAGGAGTTCCGAGCGCTCGCGCCGTTCATCCTCGAAGGGTTGGCTGCGGAGGAAAAGGCCATCCACATCGGCAACGCCAGTCTTCACGAAGGCTACAGGCGGCGGATGACCGAGCTTGGCCTCGATGTCGATGCCCTCGCGGCGAGCGGGCAGTTGCAGGTGATTTCCTGGCCGACCTCTCCGCACCATGGAACCATCGATCGGCACGCTGCGGGCGAACTGATCGACCAATTGCTGAGCGCAGCCGAGAAGAGCGGTTATCGGCGGACCCGCGTCATCGGTGAAATGGACTGGGCAGTGCGGGCTGGGATACGCGACGATGAGCTCATCGCGTTGGAGGCACACCTCCATGAGGTTTACTCGCGCCATGAGGTCTGGGTCATCTGCGCTTATGACCTCTCCAGTTTCGGCGGCGCCCTCGTACTCGACGCCCTGCGTACGCATCCCGCGGTGATGATCGGGAGCGTCCTGCAGCACAACCCGTTCTTCCTGCGGCCGGAGCAGATGATGGAGGAGCTTCGCGAGCGAGGCGCGGTCGTGGCGTGACTCGGCCGGATCATCCTGAATATCGATTGCTGGGCGAGGTCGTCGCGATCTCGGCGCTTCCCGCCGTCTGGAGCGGATACCGTCTTCCGCAGATTGTCGACGACGTCGCGGACGTCATGCTCAGGGCCGTTCATCTTGATTTCGTCTATGCCGCACTGGGGGGAGAGGAAGCGCCGATCACTGCGATCCGTACGACGCGGACCGGCAGCGACGCCAACCGCCGCATCATGGCCGCGGTAAAGAAACTACTGGCTTCGAGTGACCCCGCGGCGGTGATCCCGGATCCGATGGATTCGAACCGCACGTTGCGCAGCACCGTGATCTCCGCAAGCGGCGAGTCGGAGCTGGCCATCGTCGCCGCGTCCGGCGATGACGATTTCCCGAACGAGATCGATCGCATGCTCCTCGCGCTGATTTCGAATTCGGCCAACATCGTCATCACGCGGAAGCGGCTCGAACATCTGGAAGAAGAAAACGTCCTGCTCCGAAACGAGGTCGACGAAGGGCTGCTCATGGGTTCCGTGATCAGTGTCTCGAACGCGATGCGCGCCGTTCTCTCGGACGTCGACAACGTGGCTCCGACGGAAGCGACGGTCCTTATCACCGGCGAAACGGGGACGGGGAAGGAGCTGATCGCGCGTGAGATCCACCGTCGATCGAGCCGCGCACACGGGCCGATGATTACGGTGAACGCGGCAGCGTTGCCGGCGAGTCTGATTGCGAGCGAGCTTTTCGGACATGAGCGCGGCGCGTTCACCGGCGCGATGCAGCGCCGGATCGGCCGCTTCGAGCTCGCGTCGAACGGCACGATCTTTCTCGACGAGATCAGCGAGCTGCCGGCGGAGCTGCAGGTGCTTCTTCTTCGCGTACTGCAGGAGCGGACGTTCGAGCGCGTGGGCGGGACGCAGACGCTGCGCACGAATGCGCGCGTGATCGCCGCGGCGAATCGCGATCTGCCGAAACTCGTCGCCGAGGGGAAGTTCCGCGAGGATCTTTACTACCGGCTCAGCGTTTTCCCGATCCATCTCCCGCCGTTGCGCCAGCGTCCGGAGGACATCGCGCCGCTGGTGCGTCACTTCACCGCCGTTTTCGCAAAGCGCCTCGGCAAACAGATCAGAGAGATTCCGGCGGCGAGCATGGAGACCTTTCGCTCGTATCCGTGGCCGGGCAACGTGCGCGAGCTGGAGAACGTGATCGAGCGCGCCGTGATCCTGGCGCGGGGTGAGAAGCTGATCATCCCTCCCGCATTTCTTCCGAAGGCGTCGAAGTCGGGTCGCGCGTCGCTGCCGGCTGCCGTCGGCGAACTGGAAACGTCGGCCATCGAGAAAGCGCTGGCGGAGAGCGGCGGGCGCGTCGGCGGTCCGCGCGGTGCCGCGGCAACGCTGGGACTGCGCCCGACGACGCTCTACTCAAAACTGCGCAAGCACCACATCGACCCGGCGCGCTTCCGGCGTCCGCGCTGAGACGTTCACGAATTCGTCGATCGACGAAATTTCGTTGTTTTTTTTGGCTGCGCCGATCGTGTTCTCAACAACTTAGAGGCGGCATCCCGCTTGGACTTCCAAGTGGCAAATGTCAGCCCTCCCGACATCCCACGGCCTCGTATCTTCGCTCCGCATCCTTCTTGTCGAGGACAGCCCGATCGATGCTCATCTGATCCGCTCGATCCTCCGCTCCACGTCGTTCCGGTTGACGACGGTCGATCGTCTCTCCGACGCCGTGGACGTACTTCGCTCCTCGGAGATCGACGTCATCCTGCTCGACCTGAATCTGCCGGACAGCCGTGGTTTGCAGACGCTCGACGCCGTGCTCGATCAGGCCGGCGGCATCGCCATCGTCGTTCTCACGGGCAACGGCGACGAGCAGACCGCGCTCGATGCCGTAGCGTTGGGAGCGCAGGACTATCTGGTCAAAGGAAGCGCGAGCGGCGACACCATCGTGCGGGCGATCCGCTACGCATTCGAACGCAGCCGCGTGGAGGAGGATCGCCGCAAGTCGCAGGAACGGTTCCGCGCGCTGGTGGAGAACAGCTCGGACGGAATCGGGCTTGTCGATGCCGAGGGGACCATTCACTACTGCAGCCCGGCGATCAGCAGGATTCTCGGCTATTCGGTTGACGAGATCCTCGGGATGAATGTCTTCGCGCTGATGCATCCCGAGGACGAGATGGAGGGCCGCAGGCGGTTTGCAACGATCCTGAGCAACGAAGCTGGACTGGTAGGCGTTCCGGACCTGCGTTATCGGCACGCGAACGGTTCGTGGCGATATCTGGAAGTGTTGCGGACGAACCGCCTCGATGATCCTGCCGTTCGGGCGATCGTCATCAACTTCCGCGACGTGACCGATCGCAACAACGCTCTCGAAACGGCCGACCGGCTTCTGCGCCGTTACGAGCTGATTCTGAATTCAATCGCCGAGGGCATCCTTGGTTTCGACAGGGAAGGAGCGGTCAGCTTTCAGAATGACGCTGCGGCTGCCATCCTCGGATGGGCGCCGGGGGATCTCATCGGCAGGCGCGGACACGAGACCATCCATCATTCCCATGGCGACCGATCTCGATTCGATCCGAACGATTGTCCGATTCGCGCCACGATGCTTGACGGCCGGGTGCGGCAGATCAGCGATGACGTCTTCTGGCGCAAAGACGGAACGTGTATTCGCGTCGAATACGTAGCCGCTCCGAAGATCGACAGGCAGGGGCGGACGCGAGGCGTCGTCGTCGCTTTCCGCGACATCACGAAACAGCGAGAGATGCAGCGTCAGGTCGAACAGGCCATCCGCGTCGAATCACTCGGCCGCGTCGCTGCGTCCGTCGCGCACGAGTTTCATAACATCCTGATGTGCATTCAACCGTTCGCCGAGATCCTGCAGCGGCAGATTGGCAGCGACGCGACGGCCCAGAAGCCATTGCGGCACATTCTCAATGGCATCAAGCGCGGCCGGCACGTCAGTCATCAGATCCTCCGCTTCGCCAGTCCCGCCGCGCCGCGATCGAAACCTATGGAGCTCGGCAAATGGCTGCACGACTTCAGCGAAGAAGCGCGCCTGACGCTTGGCGATCAGATTCTCGAACTCCTCAGGCCCGCGGAGCCACTCATCGTGAGCGCCGATTCCGAGCAGCTTTACCAGGTGATGTTGAATCTCGTCACGAACGCGCGCGATGCCTCGCCTGCCGGCGCTGCGGTCACGATCGGCGCAGTTGCGGCGGATGCGGTGCCGTTTCTGCGCGAGCGGCTGGCGGAACCGGACCAGTTCGCGGCCATCCTCGTCCGCGATGAGGGCGCCGGCATCAAGCCCGATGTTCTCGATCGGATCTTCGAGCCGCTCTTCACGACCAAGCGAAACGGCGGCACAGGTCTCGGCCTGGCGGTTGTGCACCAGATCGTCGCCGAACACGGCGGAGAAATCGTCGTCGAAAGTGAAGCCGGCAAAGGCGCGACGTTCTACGTTGCGCTGCCGCTGGCAAAGCCGGAGTTCATACCTCCCGAGGGCGGCGGTGAGAGCGTCACCACGTCCGCTTGAGCGGATGCGCTTCAGTGTTGAAGACGATCTTGTCGAGGTCGAGGGCGGAGTCGGGGGCGAAGAGGAGGTAGAGGTACTTCAGCGTCTCGGCGAGGAAGTAGCTCGGCATCAGGTCGCCCTTCTCCATCGTCACCACGCTCTTCAGCGTTGTGTAGCCTGCCTCGGTGCGGCAATTGGCGACGAGTGAATCGAAGAAGGTCTTGCCCATCATCAGGTAGCGCGCGTCGTGCGTGGCGTGGTGAAGGTAGTAGGCCGATTCGATGATCTCCGGCCGCAGTTGATAGCCGGCGTGTTTGATCTCCATCGTGCGGTAGTCGAGCACCTCGGGTTCGATGCCTCGCAATGTCCACATGCGGAAGCACGACTCTTCGAGACGACGTGCGCGCTTGACGTCGCCGCCCATCACCAGAACGGCGGGAAGAAACGCGTGGAGCGCGCCGAACTCGGACGCGGTGCGCTTGCCCGTATCCATGTCCACTTCGCCATACCAGAGACCGGACGGCACTTCGTCCGCAAGGTGCTTGTTCACCGCGGCGATGCTGGTCTTCCACATCGACTCGCAATCGCTGTCGTGAAAAAGCTTCGAGCACTTCAGCAGGTACTCGTAGTAGGAATCGATACCGCCGCCGACGTGACTCGCTTTGCCGACCCAGGCGCCGGTCTCGACGTCGATCTCTTCGCCGACGAGATCGATCCTGGAGCGCCGCTTGTACAGCTCGACGATCGCGCGCTTCGCTTTCTCGAAGTAGACCGGCTTGTGCGTCAGCTTGCTCAGCGTTCCGAATTCGAGGATGAGCGTGCCGATCTCCGCGGGATTGGAACGCGCGCCGGACGTCTTGCCGGTGCGCAGGTTGACGAACATGTACGGCATGCCGGTCGGCGTATTGAACGCGGGCAGCAGGCGCGTGCCGAGGTCGTCGGCGAGATGGAGGAGGCGCGCGTCGCCGGTCATCTGATAGCCGGAGAGGAGGCCGCCGAGGAGACGGATCGTGACTTCAAAAACCTTCACGTTGACGTCTTTGTCGAAGGAGAGGCGATCGATGATCAGCGTCTTCGCCTTTGCCGCCTCGTCGTTGAAGCCCATGAGCAGGAGCGTGTCGAGCGAATCGACGGGAGTCATCAGCAGCGACTCTCCGTACCAATCGCGCGGCTGTTTGGTCATGGGACGAAGCTCGTCATGCCCCCACGCGTATTGCTCGTACGCCTTCCACGAATGAAGAAACTCGGCGCGGACTTTCGCGGCCATGGCGGCGCGATCGAAGGGAGGGGCGGCGAAGGCCGATTGCGAGATAGCGAGCAAAACGACGGCGGCGACGATGCGGTGAGTCTTCATACGCCGAGTATAGGCAAGCGCCACTGTCATCCCATTGTCATCCTGAGCCGCCGAGCCGGGAGTCGCGAAGCGATGGACGGCGTAGGACGGTGAAGGATCTCAAGATGCGCTGCATCTGCTGAAACCCGGTTTCAGTAAAGGCCGCGAAACTTGAGATCCTTCGGCGCGCTCCGGCGTCTTCGCCTTCGGCTCAGCGCCTCCGCCAGCCTCAGGATGACAACAGGAACGACAAGTGCTGCTTCACTCGAGATATCGCCCACTTCGCAGACGGCCGAGGCGCTCGAAGAGAACAGCGGGAAACAGCCAGACGAGCCGAATCGGCGTGACGAACGGTCGCTCCTTCATCGATCTCCACAAAAGAGGCCACCCTTCCCGATTGCCGCGGAGCAGTTTCGAGGCGGCTCTGCGCACGCGAGCGTTGTACTGCGAACGCTCGAAGCCGGCGCGGTCGAGATCCTTCACCAGATGCCAATAGCGTCTGCTGACGGCGGCCGTCTCCGCCATCATCTTTTCCGTCTGCGACATCGTCTTGGAGTCGCGATGAAGGCGGAAACCGGCGGCGATGTGATCGACGTATTCGACCGAGGCGTGCTGGAGCGCGCGGCAGAAATAGTCGAAGTCATGCGAGTAATGCAGCGACGTGTCCGGCCCTCCGGCCGCGTCGATCACCGCGCGCGACCAGAAGAGTCCCGGGTCGTGCCACAGCGATCGTTTCGTCCAGTACTGAACAACGTTATCCAGCGTCAGACCGCGCGGACGGATCAGCGTCTCGCGTCCACGCTCGTAAAAATTCACCACCGGTGCGGCATAGATTCCATCCGGATTTCGCGACCAGGCCTCGGCGACCGCGGCGAAAATCCCGTCCGCAAAAAAATCGTCGGCGTTGAACCAGGCCACGATGTCGCCTGTCGCTTTCGCCAGCCCTTTGTTGATCGCCTCCGCCTGCCCGGAATCGCGCTCGCTGATCCAGTAAGTGATCCACGGCTCGTACTTGCGGATGACGTCCACCGTCTCATCTCGCGACGCCGCATCGATGACGATCAGCTCGAGATTCGGCCATCGCTGCAGCACGATCGAGCGGATCGTCTCTTCGATGAACCGCCCCTGATTCAGCGATGGGATGATGATCGAGATCTTCGGTCCGCTGTCGATGATTCGCCGCGGCGGCGCATCCCACGGCCAGCCGGATTTTCCGGCGGGCGGCGGCGGGAGGTCAGCGGGCATCGCGAAGAAGCACAGCGTAGAGCTGGCCCGCAGCCGAAGGCGTAGTGCGGGCGTCTCGCCTGCAACCGCCGGGCGTCCTCGCCCGGCGGGGGTTTCCGCGATTCAATTCACGGTCTGCGGATGACTCACGACCTCCCGTCGGGCGAGACGCCACGCCGGATGCAGGCGAGGACGCCCGCACTACGCCCGATCGGCAAATCCGAAAGATGAAACAAGCGTCTTTGAACGCAGCCATCACTTCTTCGCGCCCACAATCCGTTCGATCAGCTTCGGATCGTCCGGCAGCAGACCCGCGTGGGGCAACCGCGGGGTCAGTTCGCGCCAGCCCGGCTCCATGTCGAAGGCGCGCGCGAAAAGCGGGAGCGATTCGTCGACGCGCTTCATGTTCACCAGCGCCACGGCGTGCCAGTAAATCATCTCGGCGTAACGGCTCTGCGGGACGCCGTTCGTTGTCGACGCGATCTTCTCCGCAGCGCTGTATTCGCGCAGCGCGCCTTCGTTGTCGTTGTGCTCCGTGGCCAGGTCGCCGGCGTTCATGTGGTTGTAGGCGCGCTGGAGCGCGACGAGACGGCGCAACTCGACGAGCGGCGCCGGATTGTCATCGACGCGAAGATTGAAGACCTCGTCCTGCCAGCGCTTGCCGGACGATTTGCCGTTCACGACGATCAGCGCGGCCGATTGTTTGCCGCGGATGTCGCCGCCGGCGGATTGCGCGGCATCCAGCGCGGCGAGCAGGCGATCGGCGAGGTCGCCGGTCGATTCCGCGTACGCCTTCGCCATCGCCGGCCACACCTTGTCGTTCGACATGAGATTCGCCTGCGCGGAGAAATCCTTGCCGATTGAAAGCATCCCGCCGGCCGTTCCGCACGCGATCTGTTTTGCCGCGCTGCCGCCTCCCGCCACGCCGCCCGCGGCCTGGATGTCGTGCGCGCCGGTGAAGGTGGCCACGTTTCCGTTCGCATCGATCATCGCCACCTGCCGCACGTCGCACGACGGGTCCGCGCCGAGGAGGCCGCGAAGTGCGTCGGGAGCGGCTTTGCCGGTGCGAAGGAGATCGAGTCCGAGCTGGCCGTACGACGGATCGACGAAACTCTGCGTGGCCACGGCTCCGATTCCCGCCTCCGCCCACGGCACGATCTGGCCTACGGCGAACCAGTGCGACTGCACGGCCACGCCGATCTGTCCAGTGGCCGGATCGCGCGCCACGATCGAGAACGTATTGACGGGGCGATGCTGCGCGAGAACGGGCAGCGCGCAAAGGATCACCAGCAGCAGTTTTTTCATGGAAAGGCATTGAACCACAGAGGCACAGAGGTGTTGTAAGCGCCATTCGCCGACGCCACACCACCGTTCACCGGCGCCCCGCAGACGAGACGAAGATCCCTCCGTATCTTGCCGCCATGAACGACATCGCAATCGAACAGCAACCGAGACTGAGCGGTGTGAGGTTTCTCGCCGGCGTCTTCTTCACGCTCCTCGGCATCCTGCTCACGCTCGACAACCTCGATCTCATCGACGCCGATCGATTTCTCGAATGGTGGCCGCTCTTCCTGATCGCCGTCGGCCTCATGAAGTTGTCGAAGCGCGACAGCAGAGCTCCCGCGATCATCGCCATCGTCATCGGCGCGCTGCTGCTGCCGGATGTGTTCCACTTCTCGATCTTCAATTTGTGGCCGGTCGCGCTGATCCTCGCGGGCCTGGCCATGGTCGCGCACGCATTCGGTTTTCGCACTTCGACGATCTTCAAGGGATCCGATTCGACGACCTTGTGCGTCCTCGGCGTCCGCAAAGACAAGGTCACGTCGCGCAACTATCGCGGCGGACGCATCATCGCCTTCATGGGCGGATGTGAGCTCGACCTCACGCAGGCGGACATGGAGAGTGGTCCCGCCGAGCTCGAGATCGTGGCCATTTGGGGCGGTGTCGAAATCAAAGTGCCCGAGGGGTGGGAAGTGATCGGAAACATGCTGCCGATCATGGGCGGCGCGGATATCCGCACCAACGCCGCGCCGGGCGGACGGAAGCTCGTCGTCAACGGCGTCGTGATCATGGCCGGAGTCGACGTCAAGAGCAAAGCAGCGGAGGCGCAATGAGCGAAACGAAACCGCACGACAAAAGCGATCAAATCTTCTGGGGACTTCTTTTCATCGCCGCGGGAACGATCCTGCTGCTGCAACGCCTCGGCATCTCCGACTTGGGATGGACGATGCGTCACTTCTGGCCGGTCATCGTCATCGTCATCGGCGCGTCGAAGCTCGTTCATCGCGACACGATCTGGGCGGGCCTCTGGCTGATGTCGGTCGGCGCGTGGCTGCAGATGGTCGCGCTGCACGTTTACGGCTTCACCTACCAATCGTCGTGGCCGTTGCTGCTGGTGATCCTCGGCGGCGGAATGATCTTGCGGACGATCGCCGGCGCTATGCAGCGGCGCGACGCCGAGGAAGGGGAGCGCCATGTCTGACGAAGATCGCAGAAGAATGGTCATCGACATCGACGGCCAATCGCGCGTCGACCTGCGCATCAATCGGCGCAAAAACCGCGGCGACAATCCGTGGGCGCGTCTCGTTTGGGGTTGCGCGATTCTCGCCGCCGGCGTCATCGGCTGGCTCGATCACACCGGCCAGCTCAACGCCTCGGACTACTTCCGCTGGTGGCCGCTGATCCTGATCGCGCTCGGCCTCGCGCACCTGCCGCAACGGCAATGGGTCTCGACGATCGTGTTGTGCGTGATCGGAATCGTGTTTCTGCCCGAGCTGCCGTTCCTCCCGCACGTGCACCTCTCGATGATCCTCGGCGTGTGGCCGTTGCTGATCAGCGCGGGCGGCGTGACGTTGATCCGCCAATCGCTCGGTCCGCACGCGCAGGGCGCGCGGCGCGACAACTCGTTTCACTCCGTCGCGGTCATGGGCGGCGTCGGGCGCAGCATGGCGTCGAGCGACTTCGTCGGCGGCGATGCCGTCGCGGTCATGGGCGGATGCGAGATCAACCTCGCCAACGCGAAGATTGCGTCCGAGGCGGTGATCGACGTGCTGGCGTTCTGGGGCGGCATCGACATCAAAGTGCCGCGCGGCTGGCGCATCGAGAATCACGTCGTGGCGATCCTCGGCGGCGTCACCGACAAAACTGATGGCAACGCGCCCGCCGGCGCGCCGACGCTCGTCCTTCGCGGCAGCGCGATCATGGGCGGCGTCGAAATCAAACATCCGAAGGGAGAGTGAGATGGCCACGACGCGAACTGCATTGAGCCGCGCAACTCTGGCCCTTTACGGAATGGCGGCGGTGACGCTCGCCGCAACGGCCAGCTCCGCATTCTTCCTCTGGGCGCGCCACGCCTCGCCGGGAATGGCCGTGGCCGCGGCGCTGCCGCCGTCGCTGGTGCTCGGCGCGATCGCGCTGGCCTCGCGATTCCTCTGCAACGCATTGCCGCTGCGCAGCGCGTCGCGATCGTCGATCGCCATCGGCCATGCCGGCTCCGCTGCCGCGGCCAGCGGGTTGTGGGTGCTGACGTGGAAGTCGTGGGTGCCGGCGCTGAATGCGCAGATCGCCACGCAGCACCTCGACCCCGACTACTCGCTGCTCTTCGCTCTCGGCGTGATGCTCTACGTCGCCGCCGTGGCCGTGCACTACCTCGTGCTCGAGATCGAAGCGCTGCGCGAAGCGGAGGACGAAGTGCTGCGCTACCGCGTGCTGGCGCGCGAAGCGGAGTTGCGCGCGTTCAAGGCGCAGGTCGATCCGCACTTTCTCTTCAACAGCCTGAACGCGGTGGCATCGATGTGCGGCTCACGTCCGCTGGAGGCGCGCGAGATGGCGCAGCGGCTCGCCGATTTTTTTCGCCTGATCCTCCGCCTCGGCGCGCTGGAACGCATCACCCTGGCGGAGGAGATTGATCTTGTGCAGCGCTACCTGGCCATCGAGAAGGTGCGTTTCGGCGATCGGCTGACGACGCACATCCGGGTCGATGAAAACGCCGCGCATTGCATGGTCCCGCCGCTGCTCCTGCAGCCGCTGGTGGAAAATGCGGTGCGTCACGGCGTGGCGTCGATGATCGAAGGCGGAACGATCGACATCGAGGCGACGCTCGAAGATCACATGCTGCGCATCCTCATCGACAACCCCGCCGATCCCGATCGCGCCGATGCCCGCGGCGAAGGCATCGGCATCGAAAACGCGCGCGGCAGGCTGAGCGCCGTCTCGGAAGGGCGCGCCATGCTGCAGGCGCGCGAAGCCGAGGGACAGTTTCGCGTCGTGATCGAGCTTCCGCGATGATCAGGGTGGTGATCGTCGACGACGAACTTCCCGCGCGCGAGCTGTTGCGCGAGTTTTTATCCGCAGATGACGACTGCGAGATCGTCGCCGAATGCGCGAATGGTTTTGAGGCTGTGAAAGCGGTCGCGCAGCACGATCCCGACCTGCTCCTGCTCGACATTCAGATGCCGAAGCTCGACGGCTTCGAAGTGCTGGAATTGCTCGACCGCTCGCCGATCGTCGTCTTCGTCACCGCGCACGACGAGCACGCGCTGCGCGCATTCGAAGTCCACGCGCTGGATTACCTTCTCAAGCCGCTGTCGTCGGAGCGATTCAGCGCGGTGATGTCACGCGTAAAGCGCGTCGCTGGACTCGAACGTCAGCCTGTTTCGGCGCTTGCCACCTCGCTCCGCTCCAAACCGCTGCAACGCATCGTCGTTCGCGGCGAGGACGGCGCGATCCAGGTCGTTCCCGTCGCACGTCTTGATTACATCGAAGCCGCCGATGATGCGATCCGCATCGCCACCGCCGGCACCAAGCTGCGCAAGCAACAACCAATCAGCGAAATCGCCAGCCAACTCGACCCCGACCGCTTCGTCCGCGTCCACCGCGCATATGTGGTGAACATCGAGCGAATCGAAAAAATCGAGCTCTACGCGAAGGACAGCCGCGTGGCAATCCTCCGCGATGGAACGCGATTGCCCGTGAGCAGGAGCGGGTATCAGCGGTTGAAAGAGCTGCTGTAGGTTGCGTGAATAACGTTTCCCAGCCGCGGATGCGGCGAAATCTACGTAGCCCAAGGCGTGAGCCTTGGGAAAGCGAATGGAGAGAATTGAGCCGCGGACGCGGCGACATCTCGAATTAAGAAAATACAAATCGAGATAGCATTTCGCATGAGCCACCGATTCACCGCCCTCTTCACGCATCTGATCTTCAGCACAAAAGATCGTTTCCCGCATCTCGATAAGGATCTCGGCCAGGAGTGTCGCGCCTACATCGGCGGAATCGTCGAGAACATCGGTGGACGACGAATCGCGATCGGCGGCGTGACCGATCACGTTCATCTCCTTCTCGATATGCCGGTGACGATGGGGTTATCGGATGTCGTCCGCACGATCAAGTCGAACTCGTCGAAATGGGTACACGAGCAGAAGCATCGGCCGAAATTTGCATGGCAGCAGGGATATTCGGCCTTCAGCGTCAGCAGATCAGGCGTCGATAGCGTGGTCCGGTACATCGACGGTCAAGAGAAGCATCATCAGCGTGTGAGTTATCAGGATGAGGTGCGAGCGTTCCTCAAGAAACACGGCCTCGTCGCTGATGAACGGTACATGTGGGAATGAGGATTCGAGATGTCGCCGCATCCGCGGCTCGATTCTCTGCGCTCGTTTTCCCAAGGCTCACGCCTTGGGCTACGCAGATGTCGCCGCATCCACGGCTGAAAACCGAGGCGTTGTGACCATTCGATCGGGAAGAGCTGGGTTTGAGGAGCGCGTCATGTTGGCTACGGAGCCGCGTCAAAATGTCTCTCGTACGGGGTCATTTCGCACCGGCGTTGCCGAGCGGGTGCAGGCGAACCGGATGGCACGCCCATTTCTCTACTCCCGGACCCAGCAGTACAGGAGGTGGCATGAAACGGCTCATGGTTGGAATGTTGTTTGTGATCCTTGCGGCGAACGTCAGCGCGCAGCGTTTCGCGGGGACGGGGAGGGAGGTACGGGTGCCGGATCCGGCGGCGGGGGAGGCGTTGGCAGGATTGACCGCGGCACAGCGCGCTGACTTTGCGGCGGGACTGGCGGAGTTCAATGAGGCGGAGGACGTCCGGGATGGACTGGGACCGGTTTTCAATGAGCGCTCGTGCGCTGACTGCCACAACGCGCCGGCGTCCGGCGGCGGCAGCAGGCGGACCGTGACGCGCTTCTCATCGCGGACGAACGGTCTCTTCGACGCGCTGGCATCGCTCGGCGGCTCGCTGCGGCAGGACCACGCCATCGGCGGACGCGATGGTTCGCTGCACAACTTCAGGCCGGAGATCGTTCCGGCTGCCGCGAACCTCGTGGTGCAGCGGCGATCGACTCCGCTCTACGGATTGGGCCTCGTCGACGCCACGCCTGACTCCGATTTTCTGGCCCTGGCCCAGCAGCAGGCGGCGCGCGGGGATGGCGTTGTGGGACGGGCCAACGTCGTCGACAACATTCGCGCGGGCATGAAGACTGTCGGCAAGTTCGGATGGAAGGCGCAGGTGCCGTCGCTCTTTCAGTTCTCCGGCGATGCGTATCTCAACGAGATCGGGATCACCTCGCCCGATTTTCCGAACGAGAATTGTCCGCAGGGTGACTGCAGCGAGTTGACGTTCAATCCCGCGCCGGGTCTCAACGACGACGGATCGGGCGTGAGGCTGATCGCCAATTTCATGGCCCTGCTCGCCGCTCCGCCGCGCGGCACGCAGACGGGCGACGTCAATGCGGGCGAGGCGACGTTCGACCGCATCGGCTGCACGGCCTGCCATGTGGCGACGCTGCGAACCGGGTCGAATCCGATCGCGGCGCTCGATCGCAAGACGTATCACCCGTATTCCGACTTTCTTCTTCACGACATGGGTTCGCTCGGCGACGGGCTGGAGATGGGCAACTCCACCGGCAGCGAGATGCGCACCGCGCCGCTGTGGGGGCTGCGCTTCATCAACACGTATCTGCACGACGGCCGCGCGCGGACGCTCGATCAGGCCATCCTGGCGCACGACGGCCAGGCGCGCGGCGCGCGGGACGGTTACGTGAGTCTCGACGCGAATGTGAAAGCGAAGTTGATCGCCTTCCTGCAATCACTCTGATCTGCACGGCTGAATTTTTGCCGCGGTGAGCGGGTTTGGGCGACGGATGCGGCGGCTCCTCGTCCCTCTCCTTTTCCTGCTCACCGCGGCTGCCGTCAACGCTCAGGACCTGCGGCTCGACTACGAGCGCCAGTCGCTCCTCGGCACGTATCGCCATTACACGCAGTATGTCGGCGGCCTGCCGGTCGTCGGCGGCGAGGTGATCGAGCGCGTCGGCCGCGATGGCAGCGTTCGCGAACTGCATCGCGCGATCGCCAGACCTGTTCCGAAGCGAGCGCTGATCGCGAAGAGCACGGCACTTTCGATGGCGCCGAAGGGTTTGACCACCGACAGCCAGCTCGTCGCGGTGAACGCCGGCGGAGAAGCACGGCCGGCCTGGCGCGTGGTCGTCGAAGCGAATCCGCACGAACCGGTCGCGCACTATCTCGACGCCGCGACGGGAGCGCTGCTGATGTCGCAGCCGCGTTTCGCGCAGATCACTGCGAAAGCGCGCGTCTTCGATCCGAATCCCGTGGCGAAGCTGAACGATCCGTCGCTGCGCGACGCGAACGATTCCGCAGCCGCGGTTCCCGACGCGGCGTATTCGCTCGTCGATCTGCTCGAGCTCAACGCCGCCGGCATACTCGCCGGTCCGAACGTGCAGATCGTCGACAGCGATTCGCCAACCACGGCGCACGCTGATGCCTCGCTGCCGCTGCTTTTCGACCGCAGCCAGCCGCAGTTCGAAGAGGTCAACGTCTACTTCCACATCGATCGCAGCCAGCGCTACATGCAGTCGCTCGGCTACACCGGTGCGCGGCGCATCGACGGCTACGCCATTCCGGTCGATCCGCACGCGCTCTCCGGTGCGGACAATTCGCTCTACGTCGGCAGCACCACTCCGGGGCAGGGGAAGCTCTACTTCGGCGACGGCGGTACGGATGACGCGGAAGACTCGGACATCGTGCTGCACGAGTTCTTTCACTCGGTGCAGGACTGGATCGCGCCGTCGGCGTTCTTCGGCTTGTCGTCCAGCCAGTCGCGCGCGATGGGCGAGGGGTTCAGCGACTACTGGGCCTACTCATCGAACTACGAAGCGGGACTCGGCAGCGGCCGCGATCCGTATTGCCTTGCCGAATGGGACGCGCGTTGCGCCGGCGACGATGCGGGCCAGAACTGCGGCTATCCCGCCGGCGCCGAATGCCTCCGCCGCGTCGACAGCGTGAAGACGATGAACGATTTCGTCAATGGCGGCGTCTCCGGAACGGAGCACAAGAACGGCGAGATCTGGTCGTCGGCATTGCGCGAGATCTTCGACGCGCTGGTGCGCCGTCACGGTGTGGCCGCCGGCCGCCGCATGGCCGATACGCTGGTGCTGGAATCGATGTTCGGCGCGCCGTTCGACCCGACGTATGCCGTCATCGCCCACAAGCTCCTCGATGCGGACCGCGCGCTCAACGGCGGCGCGCACGCGAGCACGATCTGCTCTGCGTTCACGGCACGCCTGATTTTCGGCAGCGCCGATTGCGACATGACGCCGCACGGCGACGTGACGCTGTTCCAGTCGGCGGATCACGCGATCGCGATTCCGGACAATACTTCTGCCGGGATCAGCTCGACGCTCGACGTCACCGACAGCCGCGCCATCGAACGGCTCTCTGTCACCGTCAACATCGCGCATCCCTCGCGCGGCGATCTGCAGATCGTGCTCACCGCGCCGGATGGCACGACGGCGATTCTGCAGGATGTGTCGAGCGATCACAGTCCGTTCGCGCAGGTCACATACGGTGTCGATACCGATTCGTTCGATCGCCTCCACGTCTTCCATGGCCACGCAGCGAACGGACGGTGGACTCTAACCATTCGCGATCTCGTACCGCAGAACAGCGGAACGCTGATCTCGTGGTCGCTCGGCATCACGTTCGCTGGAGATGTCCCCGCCACGATTCGCCCATCGACATTCGCGCCGCGCAAGCACATCGCTGCCGTCGCGCATACCGCCGGCGCGCTCGGGACGACCTGGCAAACGGACGTGCGCATCTTCAACGGCGGTACGGCCACCGCGAATGTGACCGCGATCTTCACGCACTCCGGCGACGAGGGTTGGAACCACTTCGCCGCTGCAAAATTATCGATCGCTCCGAAGCAGGTGATCGCGCTCGACGACGTTGTCGCCGCAACGATGCACACCACCGGGGTTGGACAGCTCGAATTTCTCGGCGACACCGACAATCTCGTCATTACCAGCCGCACCTACACGCGCGCAAATGGAGGGACGTACGGCCAGTTCATCCCGGCCGTTTCGACGACGGAATCGTCGACGCTCGCATACGTGCCGCAGGTCAGGGTCGCGCCCGAATTTCGCACCAACCTCGGCTTCGCCGAGACCAACGGCGGCAGCGGCGTCGTCCGCGTTACCGTGACCAACGGCCTCTCCGGCATCGTCTTGCAGCAGGATCTGCCGGTCTTGCCGTTCGGCCAGATGCAGATCCCGGAAACCGGCGGGGGCGGCGGATTGATGACCGCCGAGGTAAGGGTGGTGAGTGGTGATGCGAGGGTGATTGCGTATGGTTCGGTCGTCGATAACCGGAGCGGCGATCCTGTCTACGTTCCCGGCTCCACGCCGCGGGCGGGAACATTCGTCGCCCCGGTCATCAGCCAGGCGGGCGTGAACACCTACTGGCGCAGCGACGTCTTTCTCACGGCGCCCGGCGACAGCGGCGGCACATTCGATGTGACGTACACCGATGCCGTCAACGGCTTCCGCATGATCCGGCACGGTACCGTGGAGGCGCATTCCGCGCTCGGGCTCGACGACATTGTGAACAACGTTTTCGGCCGCACCGGCTTCGGTTCGGTCAGCGCCGATCTCGACGGCAATCTCATCGCTACCTCGCGGACGTGGACGACATCGAGCAACGGAACTTACGGCCAGTTCATCCCGCTGCAGCCGGCGAACGACAATTTCACGCGGCCGCACGAGCTGCTCCACATCGAACGCTCGTCCGCCTTCCGTACGAACATCGGCGCGATCAATACCGCCGGCACGCAGGAGGTTCTCCGCTTCACGCTCTACGATGCGGCAGGCCGCGTTCTCGGCAGCACCGATCGCGCCGTCTTTCCTCTGCGAGCCATCCAGTTTTCCATCGAGGAGCTGACGTCCCTGCCGGTCACCGACGGCCGCGTCGAGATCGAGGCCGTTGCCGGCAGCGGGAACGCGATCGCGTGGGCCTCCGTCGTCGACAACGCCACCGGCGACCCGATTTTCGTTCCGGCTCAGTAATGTATTCTTCCGCCCTATGCCCGTGACTCAAACCGAGCCGCAAACGCTCGCTCAGGTGCCGTTCAAAGTCCTCGACGAGACGCTCCGGCAGCTTCGCAGCACCCGCAACGACATCATCCGCTACGGCGTCTGGAACACCCGCAATCTGACCGACGACGAGTTCAACCACGCCGACGACCGCAAGCTCCTCGGCTACTTCCGCCAGGACCTGCTGGAGACGCGCTTCCTGTCGAAAGGGCGCCGTATCGATCTGATTCAGCTATGGCACTGGTTCGACGATCAGATGACCGGCACCGAGCCGATGCTCATCGGCGGAGAAGAGCATTTCGTCAACGTGCAGGACAAGGACCTCGACAAAGTGCGCAAGCGCATCTCCGAGATCCAGTCGTTCTTGCCGACCTTGCGCGGCGATGATCTCGAGGCCTTCAAGCGCGTCAAGTACAAGCTCCGCCGCACCGTCCTGCGCCTGACGTACGACCTCCATCACCTCTTCAAGCGCCTGGAAAAATACCGCAAGAACTTCGGCGGCCCGATGGCGCCGCGCGCCGAACGCCTGCCGCTCGAAGCCGCCGTCGACATCCCCGAGCCGCCGCCGATCGACGAGCACGACGAGGAGTGAGCGTTAGTTCGAGTAGTCGGCGAGAAGGGTGATGTTCTTGCCGAACGGCGATCCCTGAAGCTTGTTGAACAACTTCCGGTCCGCTGTGACGTAGTCCGCTCCGATTGATATCGCCAGTGCGACGTAAGACGCATCGTATGGAGTGATGTCACGCGCCAGTCCGATTCGCACTGCGTCTCTGGCGAGCGCCTGATTGTTGTAGACGACAAACGGTCCATCCACGATTGAGTCGATGATCTCCAGAGCGCGGTCAGATGACATCAAGCCGCGGCGAACGTTTTTACAGACAGTGCTGGCCGTTTCGAGAAACAGGAGATCGGGCACTGCGAAGCTTGCCGCAGAGCGTCGGATTGATTGCGCTGCTTCGGAATCAACTTCGTCGATATGCCACTTGATGACGACGCTCGCATCGACGACCCACATCAGCGGTCGCGATCCTCGCGGATCAACTCCGTGCTATCCGGAAACTTCTGACCGCTCTTCTTGAGCTCATTGAAGATACGGTCGACATTTTTGTTCCACTCGCGAAGGTGGCGGCGCCGCTCCACCATTGCGACGAGCACGGCTTTCAACTCCGCCTGCAGCGAACGTTTATTTTCGGCTGCCTGCTTCTTCAACTCGCCAACCGTCTTTTCGCTCAAGTCCCGAATCAACACATTCATGATATCAAAATGCTATCACACGTCGTAATCCTTCGTCTGCCCGTCGATGACGTCGATCTCCACGGTCTTCGTCACGCGGTCCGCGTCGTCGAGAATCTCCAGCCGGTAGTGGCCGGCCATGACGTTGTTCAGCGGTGTCGTTCCGGGCGGGAGGGTGAGGATTCCCTGCGAGATTGGGTTCATGCCGTAGGGGTTGCCGGAGGCATCGATCATCCGGTAGCGGCGCGGCGCTGAGGCCCGCGAGTGGAGAATGACCGTGCCGCCCGGGGAGAAGCGTACCGTCTGCTGCGACGGCGACGACATCGAGATCGTCTGCGGCGCGTAGTTGCGGGCCGACACGGTGACGCGGTAGGTCCCCGGCGCGAGCGGCAGTTTCACGATTTCGTTTCCACCGAAGAAGCTCGATTGCGACGGCAGCTCGTTGCCCTGCGCGTCGACCACGCGCAATACGTTGATCGGCAGCGCCGTGTTGTCGCGGGTATCGACCGCGCGGATGGTGATGCCGTCGCTTGGCGAAAGCCGGAACTGCACATCTTCCGGCGCCGAGTCGCCGATGATGATCTGCCGCGCGTCGTGGCCGTAGCCCGATTTATCCGCCGTGATCTGGTACGTCCCCGCGGCGATGTTCTCGATCACGAAGTTTCCGCCCGCATCCGTTTGTGCTCCGCGGCCGCCGAAGATCGACTGGCCGTTCGAGGGAGTGAGCGACACGCTGGCTTCATTCAGCGGCCGCGTGTCGGCGGCGTCGACGACGCGCCCGCGCAGCGTCACCGTCTTGATCACGATGTCGAATGTGCCGGAGCCCTTCACCTCGTACTGCGAGGTGAACGGATTCAGACGCTCCATGTCCATCGCCTGCACCGTGTAGGTGCCGTCGTCGAGACCGCTCAGCTCGTAGCGGCCGTCCGCATCCGCCGCGACGCTGGCGCTGGTCTGGCTCCTCCCGCCGCGCGGAATGAACATCACCTGCGCGTTGGGGACGGCGTTGCCGTTGCGCGTCACGCGGCCGCGGATGACCGTGCCCGACTTGAAGTCGACGTCCACCTGCGCGGTGCCGCCCGCTTCGAGCTCCACCGTCTTCGGCGCCGCCGACTTGCTCGATCCACCGAACAAAGCACCCGTCCGCGCCGAAACGCGCACGGTGCCGATCGGCGCGCCTTCGATGCGGAAGTTGCCGGCGCTATCGACCGGCGCGCTCGATCCGGCTCCGCCCATGAACGGCCCGCCGCCGCCGCCGGACCCGTTGGCGAACACCGTCGTCTGCTCGAGCTCCTGCGCCGTCAGTCCGTTGACGTGGCCGGTGATGATGCCGCCGCTCTTGAGGACGATGCGCACGGGGCCGGAAGTCGCGATGTCGACGTCGCGCAGCGTGGCCGAGGCGTATCCGTTCTTCGAGGCGGAAAAGGTGTAATGGCCCGGGGACAACCCTTCCATGGTGAATGATCCGTTCGCGTCGGTCCTCGCGGTGCTGCTGGCGGCCGACATCGCCTGCACCATCGCATCCGGAACCGCCGCGCCGCCGTCGGTCATGACGGTGCCGCTGACTTTCATCCCGCTGGACATCTGCACGTCCAGCCGCGAGTCCTTGCCGGACGCGATCGTCACCGCCTTCTGCTGTTCGATGTAGCCGGCGCGCGAGAAGCTGAACGTCTTCTCGCCCGGCTCCAGCGAATCGATCGTGTACTCGCCGCTCGGATCGGTGACCGCGCTGTTGTCGCCGGCACCGAAGCGCATCACGCGCGGGCCGCCGCCCGCCATCGGATCGTTGCGCACCAGGACGCCGGCGATCGGCGAGCCGTCCGGCCCGGTCACGCGTCCGGTCAACTTCGCGCCCGTCTCGACGTCGACTTCGATGTCCGGAACGCTCTTGCCGTCCTCCACCTCGATGTTCGGCACGGTCGCCGTCGTGTAGCCCGGTGCGTTCACCACCACCTGCGTGACGCCCGGCTTGATGCCTTCCAGCACGAACGAGCCGTCGTCGCTGGTGAACTGCTTCTGCATCGGCGGCATCATCATCGTCATGCCGCCGCCGCTGCGCGACGTGGTCACACCGGCCATGAACGACGTCACCGGCTGATGCGAGTTCTTGTCGAGCACGCGCCCCGCGATCCGTCCGCCGGGAGGCAACTCGATGACGACGTCGCGCGCCGGCGCCGTCACGGGACGCATCTCCTGGATGAACGACTCCTGCTTGTTGACGCTCAGCATCATCTGGCCTGGCGTCAGGTCCGGCAGCCGGAACGCGCCGTCCGCTCCCGTGACGGCGTTGGCCATACCGTCCTGCGAGATCGCCCGGACGTTCACCCCCTCCACGCCCGCGCCATTTCGCGTCACGCGGCCGCTGATCTCCACGCCCGGATCGAGAACCACCGCGATCGGCTTCGTCGCCGCGTCCACCTTCGTGCCGCGAACGCTCTTCGACGAGTACCCCTCGCGCTTGAACGCCAGGTCGTAGGTCCCTTCCTTGACACGGATGGAGAACGTGCCGTCGCTGCCGGTCCGGTACGTGTCGTCGTTGCGCGCGCCCTGCATGTTCGAGATGACCATCCGGCGCATGCCGCCCATGGCGTCGTTGGTCGATTCGATCGCCTCCACGCCCACGCCCGACAGCGGCTTGCCTTCCTTGTCGGTGACGCGTCCCGTGAGCGCAACGCCGCGCGGGATGACGATGTTGACGCCGCTCTTCCGCTCTCCCGGTGTCAGCTTCAGCGATGCGGACTTAGCGCCCGGATACCCTCTCTTCACCGCATCGACCTGCAACTCCTCTTCGGTGTCGACGTTGCGCAGAACGAAACGGCCGTCCGGCGCGCTGTATGCGTCGTTCTGCGCACCGAAGCGATTCATCATCATGGGGAACATGTCGCCGCGCGCGGTCTGCCGCGTGTTCAAGTGCGCCGCCGCGACCGGCTGCTTGTCTTCGTTCATCACCGAGCCGCTGATGCGTCCTCGGGGGGTGGCGTAGAGCGCCTTCTGCACCGATTCGCCCGCTTTCAGATTCACCGACTGCGCGCCACTGATGCTGACGCCGGGACGTGTTGGCCGCAGGTCGTACGTACCGGCTGCGAGCGGCCCAAGAGTGAAGTTTCCTTTCGCGTCGGTAATCGCATCGATCGCTAAGTCGCGGCTGCCGAAACGTCCCGAGGGAGCGGCGGCCACGCGTGCACCGGCGACGGGGAGCTGCGACTTGATGTCGCGCACGCTGCCGCTCACCGTCCCGCCCTTCGCCAGCTTCAGAGTCGCCGCCTTTGCCGTACGTGCGCGCTGCGCGGTGCGATTTCCGACGCGCGCTTCGACCGTCTCCCACTCCTTCCGGGCATGAGCGATGGTGAACGTTCCATCCGCGCCCGACTTGCCGGCCGGCCAGCCATCGAGAAACAGTTCCGCGTTTGCGACCGGCGTCTGGCCGTCTTCCGCGACCACGCGTCCTGTCACGGGAACGCCCGCTGTCAACGAGAAGTCGAGCCCTTTCTTCGTTCCCGAAAGCTGTTCCTCGCCGATGGCGAAATCGGGATGGATGACCAGCGCGCGAAACGCCCACTTCGATGGATCGGGCGCGCTGTAATGCCCCTCGGCATCCGTCTTCGTGATGTACTCCGCGCCGCCCAGGATGACGACGGTGGCGTTGGGGACCGGCTTGCCGTTCGCCGTGATCGTGCCTCGTACCGTTGCCGCCTGCGACAGCATGATCGCGCCGGCGTCTTCGTCGGCCAGGAGCCGGACGGCGGACGGCGCATAGCCGGGAGCGTCGATGCGGATGTCGACGACCGTCTGGTCCTTCGGAACGTCAAACACGAATTTGCCGCCGGAGTCGGTGTTCACCGTCGCCAGCGGCTTCCGCTGCGGATCGTCGGACATCATGCGTGGGCCGGTCGGAGCGATCAGCTCCGGCGCGAAGAGCGAAACCTTCGCACCGGTCACCGGCTTGCCATCGATGTTGATGGCTACTCCGGTCACGGCGGCATGCAGCGATGCCACGAACGACAGCACGAACGAAACGCACAGCAACCGGCGGATTGCGGACATGATTTTTCCTCCGAAGACGACTGAATGTACGACTCTTAGACGAAGAATGCTGAAGCGAGTTTCGACGTTTGGCCGCACATGCCGAGAATGCCCGTTCGCGGGGAGAAGCTGCGCCAGCGGCTGGACGCGCTGGTGGCGACGTTCGACGTATCGACCATCGAGCCCGACCCGCTGCAGCTGGTTCTCCGTTACACCGATCCGCGCGATCAAGAGATCGCCGGTCTTCTCTCTGGGGCATTCGCATATGGCCGCGCGGACATCGTCGTCAGAAACGTCGGCCGCGTTCTCGACCGCATGGTGCCTTCGCCGTATGAATACCTCGTGAATTTCGATTCCGCGGAAGGGAAGCGCCGCTTCGCCGGCTTCGCGCACCGCTTCCACAAAACTCCGGAACTAGTCTCGCTCCTGACCTGCATCGCCGCCGCGATCCACGATCACGGCACGCTCGGCGAACTCTTTCGCGCCTGCTATCGCGACGAGGACGATGACATCGGCCCATCGCTCACCCGTTTCGTCGACGCGCTGATCGGCAACCGCCGCACGAAAGCGCTCGACTATCTCCTCACCTCGCCCGCCAATCACTCCGCCTGCAAGCGGATGAACCTTTTCCTCCGCTGGATGGTCCGCCGCACCCCTCCCGACCTCGGCATCTGGGATTTCGTCGATCCCGCCAAACTGGTCATGCCGGTCGACACCCACATCCACCGCATCGCCACGTTCCTCGGACTGAACAATCGCAAGTCGCCGGACTGGAAAGCCGCCCGCGCCCTGACCGACCGCCTCGCAACGTTCGACCGCACCGATCCCGTCCGCTACGACTTCGCCATCTGCCGCCTCGGCATCCTCGACCTCTGCAGCCGCAAGCGGCGGAAGGAGAACTGCGACGTCTGCCTGCTCCGCGACGTCTGCCGGTTTCCCGTCACGTAGCACGATTTTTCACCAGAGAGGCGCAGAGGACGCCGCGAAAAACCTCTGTGTTCTCTGCGTCTCTGTGGTGAAAGGCTTATCGTTCGCGGGTGCGAATCGACTTCGTCACCATCTTTCCCAGGATGTTCGATCCGCTGCTGGCGGAGGGGATCATTGCGCGCGGGGTCAAGCAGGGGTTGCTCGACGTTCGCGTTTGGGATCTGCGCGACTACGCCACCGACAAGCATCGCTCGACGGATGACGAAGCGTATGGTGGCGGACCGGGGATGGTGATGCTGGCCGAGCCGGTGCTGCGGTGCGTCGACGCGATCGGCGGCGGGCATGTCGTCATGACCTCGCCGCAGGGGCGGATTTTTACGCAGAGCGTGGCTCGCGAGTTGGCGGAACGGGACCACGTCGTCATGCTCTGTGGGCGGTACGAAGGGTTCGATGAACGGATCCGCGAGGCGCTGGAGCCGGACGAGATTTCGATCGGTGATTTCGTCGTTTCCGGCGGCGAATTGCCGGCCATGCTCATCGCGGATGCCGTCGGACGGATGATCGAAGGCGTGGTCGGGAACAGCGGATCGGTGGAGGAGGACTCCTTCTTTCGCGGGCTGCTCGACTATCCGCACTACACGCGTCCCGAGGAGTTGCGGGGGATGCGGGTGCCCGAGGTGCTGATGTCGGGGCATCACGAGAAGATCCGTAAGTGGCGGAAGGAGCAGAGTTTGCGCGCCACGCTGGCGAAGCGGCCGGACCTTTTGGAGACTGCAGATCTGGATGCCGAAGCCCGATCCATGCTGAAGCGGATTGGGGAGGAATGACGCCGCACACTCTGCCGTTCTAGGCGCGGCTGTTGATTAACGGACCCAAATCGGCGATCCTTGCGGGCTCGCTTCAGAAACACAGGAAGGTTGTCAAAATGGCTCAGGATTTCATGAAACTCGTCGAATCGCGTGAGGCGCGGACCGACATCCCGAATTTCGCACCGGGAGACACGGTCAAAGTCCACGTGAAGGTCAAAGAAGGCGACAAAGAGCGCATCCAGATCTTTCAGGGTCTGGTCATCTCGCGCAAAGGCGGCGGCACGCGTCAGATGTTCACCGTGCGCAAAATCTCCGGCGGAATCGGCGTGGAGCGCATGTTCCCTCTGAATTCTCCCAGCATCGATCGCATCGAGGTTGAACGCCATGGCCGGGTCCGCCGCGCGAAGCTCTACTACCTCCGGGATCTCCGCGGTAAAGCAGCCCGCATCGAAGAAAAGCGCAAACGCTAAACCGAAGCCGGCCGAACGGCTGGTCAGGAACCTCTTCGCGGAGTTGGCGCGTATCGCTGAGATGTCAGCGGTCGAGCGCCGGCTCCGCGATTTTGGTTTCCGCGCCATTGCCGGCACCGACGAAGTGGGCCGCGGCTGTCTGGCCGGTCCCGTCGTCGCCGCCTGCGTCATCCTCGACTCCGAGCCGTGCCTCGTCGGCGTCAACGACTCCAAGCAGGTCGATCACGACGATCGCGTCGACGTCTGCCGCCTGATCCTCCGTCACGCGCGCGCCTGCGCCGTCGGCGTCATCGAGCCGAAGACCATCGACGCCATCAACATTCTGCAGGCCAGCAAGCGCGCCATGATCGAAGCGGTCGAGAATCTCGCCGTGCGGCCCGACATCCTCCTGCTCGACGCAGTCACCATCGATATGGATCTGCCGCAGGTTCCGCTGATCGGGGGCGACCGGCGCAGCATCTCCATCGCCGCGGCCTCCATCGTCGCGAAGGTCTATCGCGATCTGTTGATGGAGTCGTATCATGACCTCTACCCTGTTTACGATTTTCGACACAACCGAGGGTACGCGACTGAGGGGCACCAGGCGGCGCTGAAGCTCTACGGCCCCTCGCCGATTCACCGCAGATCGTTCGAAGGGGTTGACGAGCCGATGATGCTGTTCGTGCGGAACGGAGCCGATGGCGATCCAACGCGATAAAATCATCGCCAGCGCAGAAAAGCTGGTGGCGAAGGGGAAGATCGAGCCGGCGATCAAAGAATACGAGCGCCTCCTCGACGACAACCCCAACGATGTCAATACTCTGAATCGCATCGGCGACCTCTGGGTACGCATCAACCGCAACGACGAAGCGGTCAAAGTCTTCGGCAGGATCGCCGACCACTACTCGCGCGACGGCTTCTTCCTCAAAGCCATCGCCATCTACAAAAAGATCAACAAGCTCGATCCCTCCAAGCTCGATATCTACGCCAAGCTGGCCGATCTCTACGGCAAGCAAGGCCTGGCGATGGAGGCCAAGAGCCAGTACCAGGTCCTCGCCGATTACTACCTCAAGCACGGCGATCCTGCGAACGCCCTCGGCATCTACCGCAAGATTTCCGAGCTCGATCCGAACTCCATCAACGTTCACGTCAAGCTCGCCGATCTCTATTCGCAGAACAACCAGACGAAGGAAGCGCTCAAGGAGTACGACCGCGTAGGACGCATGCTGCTCAAGCGCGGCATGCTCGACGAAGCGGTGCAGGTCTTCAAGAAAGCGCTGAAGATCGACGCGAGCAACATCGAGCTGGTCGAGTCGCTCGTCACCGCGCTGCTCGAAGCGAAGGATTTCGACAACGCCGTGCAGATCGTGCAGGCGTCAATCGAGACGGCGCCGGACAACGCGCGGTTGCTGGCGATTTCCGGACGCGTCCTGCTGGCGAAGGGCGACACCCGCGGCGCCCGCGCCGCGCTGGAGCGCGCGCTGGCGCGCGACAGCAACGACGCAACCGTCCGCGAGGCGCTCGCCGATCTCTATCTCCGCATCGGCAACGCCGACGGCGCGCTGGAGATGCTCTCGCCCGTCGCCGAAAAAGCGATCGGACGCGGCGAGCGCGGGACAGCGGTCGAGATCCTGAATCGAATCCTGCGCGTCGACGCCGGCCACACGCCGACGCTGGAGCGCCTCGTCGCGCTTTACTCGCGGCTGAACGAAGAGACCAACATCCTCTCCTCGATGAGCAGCCTTGCCGAGGCGCATGTTTCGAAGGGGCATTACGAGAATGCCGCCGAGGTGCTGGAGAAGCTGATCCAGCGCGAGCCTCAGAACGCGCAACACCGCACCAAACTGCAGTTCGTCAAGACGCAGATGGGCGGTGTCGACACGATGCCCGCGCGGCCGCAGGCGCCGGCCGCGGTTCCGGTTGCGCCGCTGTCGATGGAGATCGAAGAGCCGGTGCCGTCGTTCGATTCATTCGACGAAGGGCCGGCGCTGTCCTTCGATCTCGATGCCTCCGAGCCGCTGGAGCTCGATCTTAGTTTGGAGGAGCCGCCGCCTCCGCCTCCCGTCACGCCGCCGCCGCGTCCCGCGCGAACGCCGACGCTTTCCCGTCTGCAGCCGGCGGTCGAGCTTGCGGCGGCCGATCTCGACGAAAGCGGCGGAGAAGATCTCGACTTCATCACCGAGCACCTCACCGAGGCCGAAGTCTTCGCCAAGTACGGTCTGGCGGAGAAGGCGGCCGAACATCTGCGCGCCATCATCGAACGCGCGCCGAAGCATCTCGCCGCACACGAAAAGCTCTATCGAATCCTGCTCGATGAAGGCGAGGTCGAAGGCGCCCGCGCCGCGGCCCGGCTGTACATGAGCCTCCTTCAGGACAAAGGCGACACGGCCACGATCGCCACCATCCAGAACGAGTTCATGACGCGCGGTCACACGCTGGAGCCGCCGGCACCGAAGGCGCCGCCGCCGGTCTCGCGTCCCGCCACGGTGGAACGCGCGCTGCCGACGCCTGCGGAGATCGAAGAGGAAATGAGCTTCGATCTGGATCCTGATCTCGATACCGCCGAGGCCATGCCGGAATTCGTAATGCCGGAGCCTGAGCCCGAGGCCGAGCCTGCGTTCTCGTTCGATGTTCCCGAGCCGGAGCCTGAACCCTCTTTCGAGCTGCCGTCGTTCGAGCCGGAGCCGGTGATTGCCCCCGAGCCGTCGTTCGAGATGCCCACGTTCGAGCCGGAGCCGGCCCTCGCATTCGAAGCGCCTTCGCTCCCCGAGGAGTTCTCGTTCGATGCGCCGCCCGAGGAGCCGCAATTCGAGCCGCCGCCGGTTTTCGCGCCCGAACCGGCGCCATTCGCGGCCGCTCCCTCGGCGGAAGAACTACGCGAGGTCGACTTCTACATCGAGCAGGAGCTGTTCGATGAAGCGCGGCAGAAACTCGATGCCCTCGGCGCGCAATTTCCGGGCGACGACGCTGTCGAACAGCGCCGCGCACGATTCGAAGTGGCGATCTCCGCCGTCACCGCCGCGCCGGCGCCGGTTGCAGATGCCTTCGCGCCGCCCGTCCTGTCGCGCGACGAAATCGAGAGCGAGCTCCTCTCCGCGCTTCCCGATGACGACGACGACTTCTTCACTCCCGCGCCGCCGCCGCCACCGCCCCGCGCCGCTGCTCCTCCGCCGCCGCCTCCACCCGTCCACGAAGAGAACCTCTTCGCCGACGAAGACGACTTTTTCGATCTCGCCGCCGAGCTCGAGTCGGAGCTGGAGGAAGAATCGGAGGAAGTCTCTCTCAGTGAAGAGGAGCAGTCGCTCGAAGAGATCTTCAAGGAGTTCAAGAAGGGCGTCGAGCAGCAACTCGATTCCGAGGACTACGACACGCACTACAACCTCGGCATCGCGTACAAGGAAATGGGATTGATCGACGAAGCGATCGGCGAGTTCCAGCTCGCGTCGAAGGATCCGAAGCGCGCCGTCGAATGCGCCTCCATGCTCGGCCTCTGCTTCCTCGAAAAGGGGATGCCGCAGCTCGCCATCAAGTGGTACCGCAAAGGGCTGGAGATGCCGGAGATCACTGCCGAGGAGCACGTCGGCCTGCTTTACGACCTCGGCTCGGCGTACGTGGAAGTCGGCGATACCGACAATGCGCAGAAGGCGTTCGTGGAGGTTTACGGTTTGAACAGCAACTACCGCGACATCGTGACGCGAATCAAACAGTTGGAAGACGCCCGCCGATGAACCACAACCTCGAATCCGTTCTCCGCTTCGTCAATCTCACTACCTCGGGACTCCTCGCCGGCTCGCTCGGCTTCGGCGAGCAGGCGCTCGTTCCCGGCTGGCAGCACGAATTGCCGCAGCATGCCGACCATCGCTCACGCGCGATCGCCGCGCTCACCGATGCAACGAATTACTTCAACGCGATCGGTCCGGTCGCCCTCGGCACGGCGGTGACGTTAGCCGTCGGATCGCGCGGCGTGAAACCGATGAAGCGCGTGCTCGATGCGGTCTCCGCGGTGAGCCTGGCAGGGGTGCTCGCGGCGACGATCATGGTCACGGTTCCGATCAACAAGGAGCTGGAAGGGCAGGCGCCGACCGATTATCCGAGCGACCGCTCGCAGTCGCTGGCGAAGAACTGGTCGCGCGCGCATGCGGTTCGCACAACGCTGGGAGTCGGCGCGTTTTTGTGCGCTGTCGCGTCGAACCTCGCGCGTCCGAATCACGCGAAGTGATCGCTTGCTCAGTCCTCCCGGCCTCACCAGCACAGACAAGAGTGTCTGTGCCACACCAGCTCTTCCGTTAGCAGCATTCGCGCAAATCGGCAGGATCCATGTGGCACAGACACTCTTGTCTGTGCTTTGGCAAGATGCTGCGGCTGACTCTGTTAACCGAGGATGCGTCACGCAAAGTGATCGAACCCACGCGGCTCCAGCGGCTCGCCGTTGATGCGAACGTCGCGTTCGACGGTGATGCGCCCCACCGCGTACACCGGCCGGCCGACGCGCGCGCTGAGCTCCGACTCACGCAGCGCTGAGGTGAAAAGGAACGCGTACTCTTCGCCGCCGTGCAGCACCGCATCGCGAACGTTGATGCCGAGGCGCGGACCGAAGCGGGGGAGGTCGGGAAAGGCCGGGATGCGATCGCCGTCGATGAGCGCGCCAACTTTCGACGCATCGCAGAGGTGGTGGAGATCGGTGGAGAAGCCGTCGGAGACATCGATGCAACTCGTCGCCACGCCGCCCAGCTTCAGCCCCAACGCGACCTCGGCTTCCGGTTCGAGATGCCGCCGTTTGGCCGATTCGATGAACTCGCGCTCCGCGTAGTCCGCGCCTTCCGTTCCGCGCTGCAGGAGCGAGAGTCCCGCCGCCGAGCCGCCGATTGGACGGCTGAGGTAGATGCGATCGCCTTTCCGCGCGCCGCTTCGCAGGATGGGCTGCGCCGCCTGGCCGATGAGCGTGACGGAGATGAAAAGATGTTCGGAGCGGGAGAGATCGCCGCCGACGATCTCCACGTCGTTCTCTTTCGCGAAAATCGCCAGCTCTTCGACGATCGCAGCCGCCCGTTCCTTGTCAGGCGAACCGATGGCGACGATCGCGTACCGCGGTTTTCCACCCATCGCCGCGATGTCGGAAAGATTGATGGTGAGACTTTTCCGCGCGATAAGGCGCAGCGGGATGTCGCGCGTGAAATCGACGTTCTCGACCAGCACGTCATTCGTGATCACCTGATTGCCAATGACGGCCGCATCGTCGCCGGCGCGAGGGAACAGCTCGCGGATGCGGGCGATCAGTTCGCGTTCGCTCATCGTCTGATTACCGGCACGATCGGTTCCAGCGGCCGGTCGAACGTCTCGCCGCGATACGTGACCGCCTCCAAAAACAGTCCCGACGGCGGTGCCGTCGGCTCGACATTCGCCGCGTTTGCCTTCAGCCTCGCCGCCATCTCCTCGGGTGTCGCATTCCCGCGCCCGATCTCGACAAGAAACGCGATCAGCTTGCGCACCATCTTCCAGAGAAAATGCGACGCCTCGATGCGCACGAGAATCAGATCGCCGCTGGCCGCGACGTCGCATCGCTCCACGACGACGATGCGCGAGTCCTCTTCCTTCAGCCGCTTGTCGCTGAACGCGCTGAAGTCGTGCCGCCCTTCGAGCAGCTTCGCCGCGATCGCCATGGCCTCGACATTCAATCGGTCCTTGATCCACCAGACGAAGGGCTTGGCGAAGGCGGTGCGGCGCGTGGCGATCTGGTAGAGGTAGACTCGCGAAACCGCATCGTGCCGCGCATGAAACCGATCGTTCGCCCGCGACGCCGCGATGATGCTGATGTCGTGCGGCAACAGATCGTTGATCTTGCGCGAGAGCTGCAGCGGATCGACGCCCTTGTGCGCGCGCAGGTGCGCGACCTGCGCGGCGGCGTGGACGCCTGCGTCGGTGCGTCCCGCGCCGCCGATGTCGACGTCACCCAGCACCTGCGCCGCCGCGCGCAGCAGATTCCCCTGAATCGTCTTCGGCGTGTTCCCCTGCGCCTGCCAGCCGGAGTAGCGCGTTCCCTCGTACTCGACGGTGAGTTTGTATGTCGGCATGCGCGCGGCAGTTTATTCGCGAACTCAACTCAAAAAGGCTTAACCACAGAGTCGCAGAGGACACAGAGATTTCTCTGCGATCTCTGCGCCTCTGTGGTTAAAGCTTTTCGCGGATAAAGTGTCGGCGACATGCGCCCCGCCAACTACCAAATCATCGGTGATCTCCTCGCGGTCGTCTGGGATGACGGCCACGAATCGTATTACCCGCTCGAGGCGCTGCGGCGCGCCTGTCCCTGCGCCGCGTGCTCGGGAGAGCCGGACCTCTTCGGCCGCATGTCGTCCGGCCCGCCGCCGCGCTACACGCCCGCATCGTTCCAGTTGCAGAGCATCATTCCGATCGGCAACTACGCTCTGCAGCCGAACTGGGGTGACGGTCACACCTACGGCATCTGGACGCACGAAAATCTGCGTGCGTTCTGCGATTGCGGCGAGTGTGGGCGGAAGTAGGGTCTACAGCAGGAAGCTCATTGCCACCGCGTAGATCACGCTGCCGGTGAAGACCGCGACGACCGCATCGCGAACGCGGATCTGGAGGCCTGGACGCGTGCGCGCCAGGATGCGTTGTCCCGGAATCAGGAGGAGGCCGAGGGCGCAGAATCCGGCCGCGGACCAGATGTAGCTTGGGAGCTGGATCGGCGCCAGGCTCGGGCCGACGACCCAGAGCAGCGCCACTGCCAACGCGCCGAACAAGAGGATTTCGAAAACGACCGCGTACAGCTCCCAGCCGCTGATGACAACGGGCGCATCCATATCCGATGAGGTCATGCGAAATCCTCCGCGGCGACGCTATGCAGCGAAAATGCCCACTCCGTTCCGCCGAACCTCATGCCGCGCCCGCACGTATGATTCCCTGCATGAAGCTCCGCCTCATCCTCGTCATCGTTCTCGTAAGTCTTGCCTGCAAGCCGGCCGCGGAGTCGCAGACGGTCGAACGGCAGCCGCATCAGGAGCGCGCGCCGATTCCGCCGAGCGTCAGCGCGTCGCGGCGCACGCCAATCGTCACCGTCGCGCATGACGTCGGGCCGGCGGTGGTCAACATCCAGACCGAGTCCACCATCCGCCGCCGCGAAGTCGACCCGTTTTTCGATCCGTTCGGCGTCTTCGGCGGACGCGACCGCAGCTACACCTCGCAATCGCTCGGATCGGGATTCGTCTGGTCGAGCGAAGGGATCATCGTCACGAACAATCACGTCGTCGAAGGCGCCTCGCGGATCACCGTCAACTTCAGCGATGGAACGCAGGTTCCGGCGAAGCTGATCGGCGTCGATCCTGATAGCGACGTCGCTGTGCTGCGCGTCGATGCGAAGAACCTTCTCGCCGCGCCGATCGGAACGTCGTCCGATCTCCTCATCGGCGAGACCGTCATCGCCGTCGGCAATCCGTTCGGCCTCAGCGGCACGGTCACCACCGGCGTCGTTTCCGCGCTGGGCCGTTCCGTTCCGTCGAAGGAAGCCGGGCGCACGTTCACCGATTTCATTCAGACCGACGCCTCGATCAACCCCGGCAACTCGGGCGGCCCGCTGTTGAACATCGAAGGGCGCGTGATCGGAATCAACACGATGATCTACGCCAACGCGCAGGGCATCGGGTTCGCCATCCCCGTCGATCGCGCGAAGAAAGTGATCCAGGACATCCTCCGCTACGGCCAGGTGCACAGCGCGTGGATCGGCGCGGTGACCGCGACGATCACCCCCGAGGAAGCGCGGCGCACCGGGCTGCGCGCCTCGCGCGGCGCGCTCGTGGCGCGCGTCATCAGCGGTTCGCCCGCGCAGGCTGCCGGATTGCGTCCCGGCGACATCATCACCGCTGTCGGCGGACGTGCGGTCGATTCGCGCGAATCCTTTTCAACTCTTACGGCGACGGTCGCCGCCGGCCAGCCGCTGCCGCTGACGGTTGCTCGCGACGGCGCCACGCAATCGATCTCCGTCCGCCCCGCCGACGCGCCAAAAGACCTCGGCCTGCGCATCCTCTGGGAAATCGCCGGCCTCCGCGTCATGGATCAAAGCAACAGCGTCGTGATCGACGAAGTCGCAGGCGGTTCGAAAGGCGAGAACATCGGCCTAGCCCGCGGCGACGTCATCGTCGGCGTCAACGGCGCCGAAGTCGCGTCGGTCAAAGACCTCAACCAAGCGCTGACGCAATCTGCCGAACGTTCATCCGTAGTCTTGCAGGTCGCGCGCGGCCGCTACATCTATTCGCTGACGTTCCCGATGGGGACGTGAACGGGGTTTCGCGGTCTCGAAGTTTCGCGGTCTCGCGGGGTAATCCTGCAAACGCGGTCTGATCAATTCACGGCCGCGAGACCCCGCAACCGCTAAAACAGCGCCATCTGCGGCGGAACCGCCTTCGGCGGCGGCATCACCATCGTGCGATTGCGCTTGATGCCGAGGAGGAGCCAAAGGTGGCGGCGGATCCACTCTTTCGACTCGCGGTAATAGCGGAACTTCCGCTCCTCTTTGTGGAAGCGGCGGTTGTGGCTCGCGCCGAGCGCGTGGTGCAGGTACTCGTGGTGGATCACCGACTGGATGAAAAACGCCGGGATGTCGGGCGACATCAGCAGCGGATGGATGCGGATTTCCGTCGTCACGTGGTTGTACGAGCCGAGGCGGATCGAGCGGCGTTTCTTGCGCGAAATCTGCTGGCCCCAGCGCACGGGAAGCGGCGGGTATTTGAAAAAGTACGTGCGGTGGACCTCGTCGGCGAGCGAGGTCAGGTAGTGCTGCCGGTGATCAGCGTTGCCGAGCGGAAGCGGCCGGGTCTCCATTGAGAGTCATTGTGCGGAGAGCACGGCCGCTTCGCAAGAGCTATTCGTTACCGCCGCCGGTGGCCGCGTGCATCACGTTCGTCACGTTCTGCATCGCCGCGGCGGTGATCATCGACGTTCCGGCCGCGATCACCTCGTCGCCTTTGCGCATGCCCAGCCAGACGCCGACGCCGACGCCGAGGACGACTGCCGCGATGGGAAACGTCCGGATGTGCTCGCGCCACGACTCCGGCAGCAGGTTCTCGATTTCCTCGAACAGCGCCTCCGGTCCGCTTTCCGCCAGCGCATTGCCGAGTTGCGAAGCCTTCTCGCGGATCGGAAAGTCGTAGTCCATCCCGGCCGCGGCGCGTTCGTGATCGTCATCTCGTGTGGTAGGCATTTGCGTTTACTCCTTAATCGTCGTCGCGGCGAAGCAGCAGGCCGACCAGGAAGCCGACGCCGACCGAAATCAGCAGCGCCTTCCCCGGATTCGAGCGCACGTAGCTGCGGACCTGATCGGTGATTGCGCCGAAGTCGATGTCTTCGACCTTCTCTTTGGCGCGGTTGTACTGGTTGCGGGTGAAGTCGGAGGCCGCGCTGTACTTCTCGTTGACGAAATCCTTCGCCTTGCCGAAGCGCGAATCGTCCGTGCCCGCGCCGCCTGCGCCTGCTGTACCGCTGGTCGTTCCGCTGGTCGTGTCGTCCATCATTTTCTCCTTCGGGCGCGCAGCGTATCAGAGCCCGGCGGCGGCTGGATTTGCAGCGTTCATGCCGCGCGTACAATCGCGCCCCATGCGCATCCGCCTCGAGCACGTCAGCCATTCGTATGCCGGGAGCGACGAATCGGCGGCGGTGCAGGTGCTCGACGACGTCTCCCTCGATATCGCCTCGGGCGATTTCGCCGTGCTGATGGGCGCCTCCGGCAGCGGCAAATCGACGTTGTTAAACCTGATCGGCGCCGTCGACAAGCCGACCTCGGGACGCATGCTCCTCGATGACGTCGAAACGTCCGTGCTCGACGAATCGCGCCTGACCATGCTGCGACGCAAGTCGATCGGCTACATCTTCCAGTTCTTCAATCTCATCCCGACGCTGAACGTCTTCGAGAACGTCGCCTTCCCGCTGTCGCTGGCGAATGTTGCGCGAAGCGAGGTGAAATCGCGGGTCGCCGAGGTGCTGGCGGAGGTCGGACTCGGTCATCGCGGAACACATTTCCCGAACGAGCTCTCCGGCGGTGAAATGCAACGCGTTGCCATCGCCCGCGCTGTGGTTCATCGTCCGCCGTTGATTCTCGCTGACGAGCCCACCGGCAATCTCGATTCAAAGAACGGCGAGATGATCCTCGACCTGATTCGCGGCATTCACCGATCGCGCAGTCCGACAATCGTGATGGCCACGCACTCCGAGCGCGCAGCGGCGTTTGGCGATTACGTGGTGGAGGTGGCGGATGGACGCCTCAATTTATCCTGAGGAGCGCAGCGACGAAGGATCTGGCGACTTCACACCTCGAATGGTCCAATCGAGAGTCCCTCTCCCCGCGTCTTTTTGCGGGGAGAGGGAGACACGAAGTGCGGGTGAGGGGAAATTCGCGCGAACGCCCCCTCATCCGCCTTCGGCACCTTCTCCCCCGGCAAGAAGACGCCGGGGGAGAAGGGCTCTCGATATCACGTCCGCGTCATTGCCTCTTCAGCGGCCTATTGGATAAACGACAGTGATCCTCCGCGCCCTGATCCTCCGCCCCATCCTTCGCGAGGTCATGCGCACCACGCTCACCATCCTCGGCATCGCCGTCGGAGTGGCGGTCGTCGTCGCGATCGCGCTCTCGAATCAAAGCGCCTTGAGAGCTTTTCAGGAGTCCGTCGACGCCGTCGCCGGACGCGCCAACTACCAGATCGTATCCGACGCCGGCCTGAGCGAAGACGTGCTCCTGCAACTGCAGCCGTTCTGGCCGCGCGGCGTCCGCTTCGCGCCGGTGATCGATGCCGAAGGAATCGTCGTGCCGTCGCAGCAACCGATCCGTCTCCTCGGCGTCGATCTCCTCTCCGATCTCCACTTTCGCGAATACCGCTACGCCAGCGTCGTCACGGGAAACAATGAGGCGGCGACATACCTGAGCCTCTTCAACGAGGACTCGGTCGTCATCCCCGCCACCTTCGCGAGCGAACACAGATTGAAACTCGGTTCCCCGCTGACGCTCGACATCCAGGGCACGCGCAAAACGATGATCGTCCGCGGACTTCTCGAAGCGCGCGGGCCGGCCACCGCATTCAACGGCGCCATCGCCATCGCTGACATCGCTGCCGCGCAGGCCAGCTTCGGTTTCGAAGGACGCCTGACGCGCATCGATCTGATCGTGCCGGACGGATTGCCGATCACCGAAATCGAACGCGTCCTGCCATCGAGCGCGAGATTGGAGCGCCCCGCGCGCCGCAACGAGCGCGTCGAGAAGATGCTGCGCGCCTTTCGCGTAAACCTCTTCGCGCTCGCCGGCGTGGCGCTACTGGTCGGCATGTTCCTCGTCTACAACACCGTGCTCATCTCGATCCTCCGCCGCCGCAAAGACGTCGGCGTGCTCAAGACGCTCGGCACCTCGGCGTCGCAGATCTTCGGCGCGTTCATCCTCGAAGGCCTCGTCTTCGGCGCGATCGGCTCACTCGCCGGCATCGCCCTCGGACGCGGACTGGCGTGGCTGATCCTCCGCCTCATCGGCCGCACCATCAACGCGCTGTACGTCAGTTCGACGCCCGAGGCGATCGTGTTGACGCCGGGGATCATCGCGGCGGGTGTCGCGGTGGGGACGATCCTCTCGCTGCTGTCCGCGATTCAACCTTCGATCGAAGCGGCGAGACTGCGTCCCAATCTGCTTCTTCGCAGCACGCCAGCGGGCCGCTGGCGGTCCAGCCGGCGAGCCGCCGGCGCTCCGTTTTTGGCTCTCGCCTGTTTCGTTATCGCCGCGCTCCTCTCGCGACTGCCCGCCTGGAACGGAATCGCCGTTGCCGGCTACATCGCCGTCCTCTTCGTCGTGGCAGGCTTCTCCGTGCTCGCGCCGATGATCGTCACCGCGGTCTCCAACCTGCTGCGCGTACCGTACCGCCGCCTTTTCGGCATCGTCGGCGAGCTCGCCTCGGCCACAATCCCCGCATCGCTGCGCCGCACGTCCATCGCCTCAGCCGCGTTGTCGCTCGCAATCGGAATGATGGTGGCCGTGGCGCTGATGGTGGGCAGCTTTCGCGAAACCGTACGCGTGTGGGTCGATCAGACAGTCAGTTCCGACCTCTGGCTGCGCCCGTCGAAAGGCCTTTCGAACGCCGACAGTGCCGCGTTTCCGAACGCGATCTCGGCGGATCTGGCAAAGGTCCCGTTCATCGCAGCCTTCGACCGTGCGCGCGGACGCGGCGTAGCGTACGGCGATGCCGCGGTCACCGTCGCCAGCGGCGACTTCGCCGTCGCCGCCCGTTTCGGCGACCTGCCGATGATCGCGCCGCGGGCGTCGTCCGAGGCGCTAAGAAACGCGATCGCGAAAAACGGAGTCGTCGTCTCGGAGAGTTTTGCGCTGAAGTACGAAAAAGGCCTCGGCGACAACATCACGCTCACCACGATCGCCGGGCCGCGCCGCTTTCCGATCACCGGCGTCTACCGCGATTACTCAAACGACCGCGGCGTCATCGCCATGGACCGCGCGCTCTACATCCGCTCCTACAACGACGACGCGATGAACACCGTCGTCATCTACCTCAAGAACGGCGTGAATCGCGACGCCGCGCGCCGCCGGCTCGAAACGATGTTCGGCCCGAAATACCACGCCTTCGCCGTCACGAACGGCGAGATCCGCGGCGAGGTGATGAAGATCTTCGACCAAACGTTCCTCATCACCTACGCGCTCCTGGCCGTGGCCATCGTCGTCGCCGTCCTCGGTGTGATCAACACCCTGGCCGCCCTGATCCTCGAACGCAAACGCGACCTCGCCCTCCTCCGCACCCTCGGCATGTCCATCGCCCAGGTCCGCCGCATGCTGGTCCTCGAATCCTCCGTCCTCGGCCTGACCTCCACCGCCGCCGGCCTGGCCATGGGCTACGTCCTCTCCTGGATCCTCATCTACGTAATCAACAAACAATCCTTCGGCTGGACGATCGCGTTTCACACGCCGGTACGATTGATTGCCGCGTCTTTGGGCGTGACGTTCATCGCGTCACTGTTGGCCGGACTCGTACCGTCTCGTCTCGCGAGACGGATCGATCTGGCGAGTGCGATGAAGGCGGAGTAATTCTTATTCGCCGGAAAGCTGGCGCCTTACGTAATATGTTTCGTGCTCAATTTCGCGCTCACCTCGCCCGCCCCACTCGATGTCTTCTTTGTGGACGATTCACGGCAGGCCAAGCCTCCGCGTCCCGGGATGGGTCCTTTGGTTGCCACCGGCGGTATCGGCGTGGAAGCGGAGCGTGTCGGTGCACTTAATCATGCAGTCGAAAAACTGTGCCGCCAAAAATACGGCTTCCCCGCAGAGGAGGAGTTCAAGTGGTCCCTACCGTCAACTAGCTGGATGCGTCAGAAACTTACCGATGATCGCCGCCAGAAATTCTTCGGCGAATTGATTTCCGTTCTCGCACAACACGCCGTGGTCGCATTAGTGATGGTGGTTGATGAGAAGTACGGTGGACCGTCTCTTGACCGCGCTGCCAGCGCCCGCGAATCAGTCAAGTTCTTTCTGGAACGCGTTGACAAACGAGGCGGCCGCCTGGGCCGTCAGGTTTTGCTGGTTGCCGACCGTCCAGGGGGCGGACGACGCGAAGAATCTGCTTTTGTGAAGACTTGCACAGAGATCATCGAGGGTGGAACCGAGTACGTAAAGTTAGGTCATGTTGCGCATGGTCTCCTCACCGCAGACTCCCACGCATCTCGGCTGCTGCAGGTCGCGGACGTTATTACAAGCGTTACGCTCTCGGTCGTGGCAGGTCGGACACAGTACGCGGAACCACTTTTCAAAAAAATCACGCCGTTGCTGCACCGTAGCAGCGAAGATCGGATTCACGGCTACGGGCTCAAAATCTATCCCGATTCCAGGTATGCGAACTTGTATTACTGGTTGGTAGGCGAAGAGACGATGTGGAACGGGAGCGTCGGCTACAGCTTACCAATGCCTACTCGTCCGTATGGGACGAATCGGATGTCCGAATAAGTCCTGCGAGCGTTCTGCAGAGCGCTCCTTTCCGCCGCGCCACACTTGGTTGTCCATCACGCCGCCGTCCCGTGGCACTTCTTGTATTTTTTTCCGCTGCCGCACCAGCAGGGGTCGTTGCGGCCGATCTTGGGCTCTTTTCGCTGGACCTGGACGGGGCCTGATGTTCCGCTGCCGCTGGAGAAGACCATTGGCTGCGACTTTGGCTTCTGCGGCGGCATGGCGCGTTGGACGCGCTGCACGTCTTCCTGACGTTCGCCTTCGCGCTCGACCACCACTTCCGTTTTCCAGAGGTAGCGGACCACGCGATCCTGGATCGCTTCCATCATTTGCTGGAAGATCTCGTACGACTCCTTCTTGTACTCGATGAGCGGATCGCGCTGGCCGTAGCCGCGCAGGCCGATCCCTTCTTTGAGGTGATCGACGTTGAGGAGGTGGTCCTTCCAGAGCTGATCGATGACCTGCAGGAGGATGTACTTCTGGTGCAGCGCCATCATCTCGGGGCCGATCGAGGCTTCCTTCTGCTCGTAGCGCCTGTTCACCACCTCGATCACGGCGTCCTTCACCGCGGCGGGCGGCATCGAGGTCAGATCGACGCCCGCTTCTTTCAGGCCGATGCCGAAAAAGTCGTAGAGCTCCGCGTTCAGCTTCTCTTCGTCCGGCTGTTCGCGCGCGTCCTCGGGGATGTGCGTCTCGATCAGGTAATCGACGATCTCGTCGGCGGCGTTGAGGATGTAGTCCTTCCCCTCGCGTCCTTCGAGGATGGAACGGCGCAGCGTGTAGACCGACTCGCGCTGCTTGTTCATCACGTCGTCGTATTCGAGGAGGTGCTTGCGGGCCTCGAAGTTGCGGCCCTCGACCTGTTTCTGCGCGCGTTCAATCGAGCGCGTCACCATTCCGTGCTCGATGGGGACGCCTTCTTCCATGCCGAGGCGTTCCATCCAGTTCATGAGGCGATCGCCGCCGAAGATGCGCATCAGATCGTCTTCGAGCGACAGATAGAAACGCGACGCGCCCGGATCGCCCTGGCGTCCGGAACGGCCGCGAAGCTGGTTGTCGATGCGGCGCGACTCGTGGCGCTCGGTGCCGACGATGTGCAGGCCGCCGAGGCGGACCACTTCGTCGTGATCGTGCTGCCATTGCGCCTGCGTCTCTTCCTCGATCCGCTTCCGTTCCGCCGGATCGGCGACATCCTTGTTCTTCTGCGCCGCCGCGAATTCGGGATTGCCGCCGAGGAGAATGTCCGTACCGCGGCCGGCCATGTTCGTGGCAATCGTGACCGCGCCTTTGCGTCCGGCCTGGGCCACAATTTCTGCTTCCTTCTCGTGATACTTCGCGTTGAGGACGACGTGCGGAACGCCTTTGCGTTTCAGCGCGGACGACAGCGCTTCCGATTTCTCGATCGAGATCGTGCCGACCAGTGCCGGCTGTCCCTTCTCGTTGAGGATCTTGATCTCGTCGACGATGGCGTTGAACTTCTCGCGCTCCGTGCGATAGACCAGATCGCCCATGTCCTTGCGCACCATCTGCCGGTTCGGCGGGATGACCACCACCTCGAGCTTGTAGATGCTGTAGAACTCCGCGGCCTCGGTATCCGCGGTTCCGGTCATGCCGGCCAGCTTCTCGTACATGCGGAAGAGGTTCTGGAACGTGATCGTGGCCAGCGTCTGGTTCTCGGCCTCGATCTTCACGCCTTCTTTCGCTTCGACCGCCTGATGCAGACCATCGCTCCAGCGGCGGCCGGGCATGAGGCGTCCGGTGAACTCGTCGACGATGAGCACTTCGCCGTCTTTGACGACGTACTCGACATCGAGCTTGTACAGCGTGTGCGCGCGCAGCGCCTGCTGGACCGCGTGCAGCGTGTCCATGTTGTCGGGGTCGTAGAGATTGTTGACGCCGAGGAGTTTCTCGGCATGCAGCACGCCCTCCTCGGTGAGCACGGCCGTGTGCTGTTTCTCATCGACCTGGTAATCCTTCTCGTTGACCAGGCGCGGGATGATGCGATCGACGGCGTAGTACTTGCCGGGGCTCTCTTCCGACGGACCGCTGATGATGAGCGGCGTGCGCGCTTCATCGATGAGGATGGAGTCGACCTCGTCGACGATGGCGTAGATGGGATCGCGCTGGACCATCGACTCGAGGTCGAACTTCATGTTGTCGCGCAGGTAATCGAAACCGTATTCGTTGTTGGTGCCGTAGGTGACGTCGCAGCCGTACGCTTCCTGCCGCTCGCGGTCGCCGTGGTGGTTCTGGATGACGCCGACGGTGAGGCCGAGGAACTTGTAGAGGCGGCCCATCCACTCGGAGTCGCGGCGGGCGAGGTAGTCGTTGACGGTGACGACGTGCACGCCGCGGCCGGTGAGCGCGTTGAGATAAACCGGCAGCGTGGCAACGAGCGTCTTTCCTTCGCCCGTCTTCATTTCGGCGATCTTGCCGCGATGCAGAACGATGCCGCCCATGAGCTGAACGTCGAAGTGCCGCATGTTGAGCACGCGCTTGCCGCCTTCGCGCGCGACCGCAAAGGCCTCGGGGAGAATTTCGTCGAGCGCGGCCTGCAGGTCTTCTTTCGCCGCGCGGATGACGGCTTCATCGCGCGGAACTTCTTTCTTCGCCGACTCAAGCGCTTCGACGACGGGGCGAAGGCGGGAGCGGAACTCCTGCGTCTTCTCGCGCAATCCGTCGTCCGTGAGCTTGCTGATCTCCGGTTCGAGCGCGTTGATCTGCGCCACGATGGGCAGCATCTTCTTGACGTCGCGCTCGTGCTTCGAGCCAAAAATAGAGGTGAGAACTTTATCGATCATGGTGATTTCCTTCCCAGCAACAAATAAACCGCGAACCAGAGGAGAGGCTCAGCAGTTGGTTGCAGGGGCGCGCGGCGTGGCGGCGCCGGCGAGGGGCGCTTCGATGCGGGCGGGAGCTTCGTCGATGACGCGCGGGGTCGTCGTTTCCGAACGCGCGTGATGCTGGCTGCTGCGCGGCGACGCGATCGCCTGCTCGCTGCTGACCGTCCCACACTCCGCCGCCACGTTCGCGACGCGCATCCGCGCGACCGGTGCTTCGGTCGTTCCGGTGATCGCGCCGAGGGCGATGGCGAATAGGAGGTAGAGGTTCATACAGCGGGCGTAGGGTATCAGAACCAATTGTCGCGGCTCTCATTCCACGCATGAAAGAAGTAATGCTTGCAATCGATATTACCTTACGTCAATATCAGCCTCGGAGACGCGGAGTGTCGAATCAAAGGAGAACCCTCATGAAAACTCGTAACATCCTTCTTCTCTTCGCAACAGTCATCCTGCTCACCAGCGCTTCGGCGGTCATGGCTCAGCCATTCGACTGCAATCGCTGCGTGTCGCTGCCGACCCCGCATTGCGCCGCAGCCATCAAGGTCTTCGGCATGACGACGTGCGACGTCGATGCAACCGGCTGTCATCTCTCCGGAGAAGAGTGCGGGCCCGGCATTTCCGCACCAGCTCTCGCCTCTGACTACGTCGTCGCATCCGTGGAACGGATCGACGAACCGAAGACCGCCAGCGCGCCGCTGGTTGCCGACGCCGATTCCGAACCTCTCACACGCTGAAACCACCGCTCCGCGTCTCCCTTTCGTGGCCAGGAAACCTGCCCGATGATCACCTTCCTTCTCCTTTTGAGCATTGCCGGCGTGGACGCAATCCCGGCCGCCTCCACCGGAGTGATCGAGGCGACGATTCGCGGCACCGCGCAACCGCTCGACATCGTGCTCCTGGTTCGCGACGGCGAACTGTGGAAAGACGTCGATCAACGGGCGCTCCCACCCTCCGCCCGTGTCGTCCGTTTCGACAAGCTGCCGGCCGGCGTCTACCAGGTTCTCGTGCGCGGGGCGGCGAGCACGGAGCAGTTGGCGACGAAGTTCGTGATCGGCAACGGCGACACACGCCGCGCAACGATCGCCATCGAACCGATTACGGTGACAGGCCGCGTGACCATGGCCGGCGGTGGAATCCTGCCCAACTCCATTTCGCTCCGGCACAAGGAGCTTCGCTGGCACGCCGCGTTCGACGTGCGGCCGGACGGAACCTTCCGTATTCCGATGTGGCAGCGCGGCACCTACATCTACGCGGTACGCGCCCCATCCATGGCCACTTCGCACACGGGCACGATCGATCTCCAGGGCCCCTCACCGATCCATTTCTCGATCGACATTCCTGACGGCCGGGTTAGCGGCATCCTGCGCGATGCAACGAGTGGCGCGGCAATCGAGGGCGCTCTTGTCGCGCTGCAGAGCGACAGCTCCGAAGGCTCACAGCATGTCAGCGTCATGAGTAATGTAGTCGGGCGGTTCGATTTCAGCGGGCTGCGATTGGGACGTCAAACGGTCCGGATCCTTTCGGCACGCTACCTTGAACCGTCGCCCATCGTGTTCGAACTCGATGCCGCAAACAGCCGGCGCGACCTCGATATCCATCTCGATTCCGGCAGAACTGCCGCGGTAACGGTGGTCGATGCGGATGATCATCCTGTCGCCAACGCTACCGTCTTCGCGGTGTCAAGCGGACGGAGGCGTTCCCGCGGCACGACGGATGAGAGCGGGATGACGAGCATTGCCGTGCCTGTGCACGAACCGCCGGCACTCTTCGTGATTCCAAACGAAGGCGGCTTTGCATTGGTACGTCCGGCGCCGCTTCAGGACGGCCGCGTCCGTGTGCGTCTTCCGCGATCCGCATCCTCGCTTCGCATTCGCGCCCAAACCACAGAGGGCAAGCCGATGCCGCCCTTCTCACTTCTGATGCGCTACAACGGCGAGGTCATGCCGTTGGAAATCGCGGACGAGTTGAGCGTCGTGCAGGGCATCCAGCTCGCGACGAAAGAGAGCGAGGCGTACTTCCACAACATCCCCGCCGGCACCTACGACTTCTGGCCCTACCGCACAAACGAAGAGGCGGAGTCGATCATCGCCACCAGCAGCGACGTCGCGCCGCCGATCCATGTCGAGGTACGACCCGGCGAGAACACGATCGTCGTCAAATTCGCCGCGCGCTGAAGCTATTTCGCCAGCGCTGCCAGCCTGTTCAAATTCACGTACGTCTGGTGGCCGAGGAAGAGGACGAGCATGAAGTAGGCGATGCCGATGAAGACGCGCTGGGAGATCGTCACGTCGTAGAAGGCTTTGTCGTCCTTCTCGCGGACGATGGAGAGGTAGACCTGGAAGGCGACCAGCACGACGATCAGCAGCATCAGCGGGTTGGGCTGCTTCACCACTTTGTAAACGAGGACGCCGCCGCCGAAGACCCACATCCATTTCGTCACCGCGGCGGAGATGCGGCCGCCGTCGAGCATGCCGATGGGGAGCAGATTGAGCAGATTCACCGCGAATCCGGCGGCGGCGATGGCGAGATAGAGCGGTTGATCGGTCCACTTGTAGACCTGCAGGAAAACGAGCGAGGCGAACGTGCCGGCGATCGGCCCGGCCAGTCCGATCTGCGCGTCGTCATAGGCGGAACGCGGTTGGTCTTTCAACGTCACCGCGCCGCCGATGAAGGGGATGAAGACCATGACTCCGGCGTGCAGCCCTTTGGCGCGGATGGCGACAGCGTGGCCGATCTCGTGGATGACGATGATGCCGACGAATCCGAGGACCAGCCGCAGCGGAGCCTTCAGCGCCATCGCCCAGATGGAAAGTCCCATCGAAACGCCGGCCACGGAAAACTGCATCAGGCCGAAGCCTTCGAAGGGGTTGACCGCGTAGCCGCGGAAAAAATCGAAGACGAGGAAGACGAGCGCCTTCAGTTTGAGCAGGACGAAGGCGATGGTGATGGCGGCGCCGGAGAAGAATTTGGCGAAGGGATGCCGCTTCGGCGAGTGGTCGTCGGGGGGTGCCGGAAGCACATCGTGATCGACCGGATTTTGTGAGGTGACCTCGCCGGAATCCATTGAAGAATCGGGCGATAGAACGCCGGGCCGGGTGCTATATTCCGCGCCGTGCCGGTGCCGTCCGTCGACGATTTGCGGCGCGATCTGCGGGAGCGAGGCTACCTCTCGCACGCCATCGAGCGGTGGTTCGCGCACGATCCTTTCACCGCCGGACGATCCTCCGCCGCCTTCTGGCGGGAGCTCGCTACGGTCGCGGCGAAAGCCGCGCTCCTGGTCGCCCTCTTCGCGATCGTCCCGCTCGTCGCCATCATGCTCTTCCGCAACCATCCGCTCTCCGCCGGCGAGACGCTGCTCATGTCTCTGCTGTATGGAGTGACAGTTTTCGCGATTTCGTTTCTGCTGCTCGTCGCGATCGCGCTGATTTTGAAATTGCGGCCGGCGATCGTGATCGATACGCCGCGCGCGCTGCTGGCGATTTCCTTCGCCGCCGCGGCGCTGCTGGCCGTTTCGATCGCGATCTGGTGGTACCGCTTTCCGACGGCGCCATCGTGGCCGGAGCTGCTGATCGGAGTCGCGGCGATGGCGGTGTTTTTCCTCATCGCCACGATCGCCATCTCGGCGGCGCTGCTGTCCTTTTCGATTTACGAAGTGCAGCGCATCCCCGCCATCCATCAGCGGCCGCGCGGCGTACCGATGACGATCGCGGCGCTGATCCTGATCGCGTTCCTTTTCCTGCCCACCCTTGCCAGGCAGGATAGTGCCCTCGCTGAGGCTCCGATCCAGATCGTCACGACGCCGACGGTTTACAACGTGACGCTGATCGCCGTCGACGGACTTACGTACGAGCTCGCGCGCGATCGGATGTGGGGGCACGGCGGCCTTTTCAGCGCAATCGCTCCGATCGAGCCGATGCCCGGCTCCTCGGCCACCGAGCGCTGGGCGTCCGTCGGTACCGGCGTTCCCGCCGGAATCCACGGTGTGCGAGCCGTCGACGGCGTCCGTTTTCGCAATGGGCGTCACCTTCTGCAGTCCGTGTCATCCGTCGACTTCGTGCTTCGCAATCTCGCCGAGGATGTGAAACTGGCCGCGCGCGAACCGCTGCCGCCGACGGTGCGCAAACGCGATTACGTCTGGGAGATTTTTGCGGCGCGCTCGATCCCATCGCTGTCGATCAACTGGTGGACGACGGACGATCTCAAATTCGGCGCGCTCGAAGAGGTCAGCCAGAAGCCGGTCTTCGCCGCCGCGAGCACGCCGCATGCGACCCCCGAAATCGAAGCCCTGCGCGTCGACACGGTGGCTTCGGAACGGCTCATCGCGGAACGCAAAGCGCAGTGGAGACTTCGCTTGACGACGGTGTACCTTCCCGCGCTCGACATCATCCTCAACCGTCTTCCGCTCGATTCAGCCACACGCGTCGCTGCCTCGGTGCGCGCCCTCGACAGTCTCGATCGTCTGCTCATCCAGGTTCGAGGTGGCGTCATCCTGATCGGATTGCCGGGCGACGGACAGCCCGGCCGCGGCGTGATCGCGACGGCGTTTCCGATGACGAGCCGGCCGCGCTCAGGGTTTGACGTCGCGCCTACGCTTTGTGCGCTGCTCGGATTTCCCGCGTCCGACGAGATGCCGGGACGCAGCGTCATCGGATACAACTCACGGATTCCCACGTACGGGCCGCGCGAAACCACCGCGGCGCCGGCCAAAGTCAACGAGGAGTACTACGAAAACCTGAAGTCATTGGGGTACATACGATGAGAAAACTTGCACTGGCAGTAACGATCGTTCTGATTTCAGTTCTGATTTCCACGGGAGCCTCCGCGCAGCGCGTGATGCGCTTCGAGGATCTCGCCGCCATCCACCGCATCGGAAGTCCGCAACTCTCTCCGGACGGGAAGTGGATCGCGTACGACGTCTCGACGCCCGATCTCGCGGCGAACAAAAGCTTCAGCGGCATCTACATCCGGCCGTCGGCGGGCGGACCGGCGAAGCTGATCAGCGACGCGAAGCATCAGGACAACGGACCGGTGTGGTCGCCGGACGGTAAGTCGATCGCGTACGTTTCGAACCGCGACGGCGGCGCGCATCAGATCTACATCTACGACGTCGCCGCGGATACCTCGCGCAAGGTGAGCGATCTCGCCGGCGGCGCGGGCAGCGTGAAGTGGCTGCCGGATGGATCGGGATTCGTGGCCGTCTCCGACATCTATCCCGATTGCGGCGTCGATCCAGGCTGCATCAAGCAGAAGACAGCGGCCGAGGGGAGCGCGCCGACGAAAGCGCGCGTGCTGACGGGACTTCTGTATCGCCACTGGAAAGCGTGGCAGGAGCCGACGCGCAGTCACATTGTTTATGTGCCGCTCAGCGGCGCGGCGCGCGATCTCACGCCCGGCGCGTTCGATGCGCCGCCGTTTTCGGTCGGCGGCGGCGACGAGTTCGACATCTCGCCCGATGGCAAAGAGCTCGTTTACGCGCAGGACACGAATGCGCATCCCGAGGTCTCCACGAACTCGGATCTCTTCATCGTTCCGATCGCCGGCGGAACGGCGAAGAAGATCACCACGCGCACCGGCGCGGACACGTCGCCGAGTTTTTCGCCGGACGGCCGCTGGATCGCGTATCGCTCGCAGGCGCGCGCCGGCTACGAATCCGATCTGTGGGAGCTGTGGCTCTACGATCGCACGAGCGGAACGTCGCATCGCGTCGGCGCCGATTTCCCCGACTGGGTCGAATCCGTCACCTGGGGACCTGACTCGAAATCGCTGTTCGTCATCGCGCCGTACCAGGGACGCGATCGCCTGTACGAGGTATCGCTCGACGGCAAGTTCCTGCCGATCGAAGGCGTCGGATCGGTGAGCGCAGTGGCCGTGGCGAAAGACGGGAAGACGCTTTACTGCTCGCGCTCCTCGCTGACCGGCCCGACCGAAATCTACTCCGTCGATGAGCGCACCGGCGCCGTGCAGCGGCTCACTCACGAAAACGACGCGCTGCTCACCAGCCTCCGCCTCGGCATGACGCACGACGTCTACTGGACCGGCGCGGAGAACGCGAAAATCGAAGGTCATCTGATGACGCCGCCGGGCTTCGACCAGACGAAGAAGTACCCGGCCATCGTGCTGATTCACGGCGGACCGCAGGGCGCGTGGAGCGATGCGTGGTCGTATCGCTGGAACCCGGAGCTCTTCGCCGCGCGCGGCTACGTGGTGCTGATGCCGAATCCGCGCGGCTCCAGCGGTTTCGGACAGAAGTTCGTCGAGGAGATCTCCGGCGACTGGGGCGGCAAGGCGTACGTCGACATCATGAATGGCGTCGACATGCTGGCCGCGTTGCCGTACGTCGACGGCACGCGCATCGGAGCTGCCGGCGGTTCCTACGGCGGCTACATGGTCGACTGGATCCTCGGCCACACCGATCGCTTCAAAGCACTCGTGTCGCACGCCGGCGTCTACGATCTGAAGTCGGAGTATGGCGTCACCGAGGAGCTGTGGTTCCCGGAGTGGGAGTTCAAGGGCAATCCGTGGGACAACCCCGAGCTGTACGAGAAGTGGTCGCCCGACAATTTCGTGAAGAACTTCAAGACGCCGACGCTGGTCACGCACGGCGAGCTCGATTTCCGCGTTCCCATCAACCAGGGCCTCGAGCTTTTCACTGCGCTCCAGCGCCGCGGCATCCCGTCGAAGATGGTTTACTTTCCCGACGAAGGCCACTGGGTGCTGAAGCCGCAGAATTCGAAGCTCTGGTACCAGACGGTGGGCGATTGGTTCGATCAGTGGCTGAAGCCGTAAGCAGATCGGCGCATCCCGCGTCGATTAATGAATAAGGAGGAGAACCCATGAAACTTCATCGTCTCGTCATCGCTCTTCTCGTCATCACCGCCATCGCCTCGGGATTCGTAGCCGGACGCGCCAGCGCCGATCAGCCGCGCATGCAGGCGGCGCTCGATCATCTGAAACTGGCTCGAACGGAGCTGGAACACGCCGACCGCGACAAAGGCGGCCACCGCGAAGCCGCGCTGAAGTTCACGAACGACGCGATCGCCGAGTGCGAGCGCGGGATTCGGTTCGATCGGCACCACTAGCGAAAACGCCCCTCACCCGCACTTCGTGTCTCCCTCTCCCCGCAAGAAACCGCGGGGAGAGGGGCTCTCGCTGGACGCGAACATCCCCAAAAGATTTTATGAGGCCTTCCCCTCGAGAGTCCTTCTCCCCAGCGGTTTCTTGCTGGGGAGAAGGTGGCGAAGCCGGATGAGGGGAATCCGCGCGGCCGGCTACGCGCGTCCGACGCCGGAACCGGCCGGCGTGCTGCTGCCCATTCCGCCGGTGCCGCCTTCGCCGGGTCCGAGGGCCGGGCGGGCGACGGTCGAGGTGATGCCGACCGCTTCGGCGTACTTCAGGTACGTATCGATCGAAGCGATGACGACGCGCGCTTCAACCGTGATCAGATCGATACCAACGAGCGAGATCCTGACCCATGCATCGACGACGATACCTTTGTCGAGGATTCGGTCGAGTACGTCGATAAGACTTGTGCCGCCTGGTGCGCGTTCAACTGCCATGACTTACCTGCCTTTCCTCTCGTCTGCTTTTGATTGCGAAGTCCGCGGAAGCGCGCGTGCCTCGAGCTTTGCTTCCAGCTCGTTCATGCGCGCCTTCAACGCGTCGTACTCTTCGGCGCTCACCGTGCCGGCGTTCGGCGCGGCGGAGTAGAAGCGGTCGGAGCGCCACCAGTTGATGCCGATCGCTTCCGCCTTGTCGATGGAACAGATGACCAGACGCAACTGGATGGTCAGGAGCTCGACATTGGCGAGGGAGACTTTGATGTCACCAGCGACGACCAGACCTTTATCGAGGATCTTGTCGAGGATGTCGACAAGGCCTTGCGGCTGTCTCGGCTCGATCGGCATGCGTGGCGAACAGTAGTCGGGGAGGGTTTTGAAAGTCAAAGGCGAAATGTTGAATGTTGAATGTTGAATGTTGAATGGACGCGCCCGCCACATTTTCGAAATGACTCTCCGATGCAGTGGGTTCAAAGCAACGTGACGCAAAAACCAACGTGGCGCGTGATCACCGAGCCGCTGGCCATCGCCATCATCCTCGCTCTCGGCGTGCGCGCTGCGCTGCGGCTTTACGTGATCCCGTCATCATCGATGGCGCCGACGCTCGTGCCGGGCGATCACATCGTCGTCACGCCATACCGCTTCTCGTCGAGCCCGAAACGCGGCGACGTGATCGTCTTCCGTTCGACGCGAACCGCGGATGAATTGATGATCAAACGCGTCATCGGCACGCCCGGCGATCTGGTGGAAACGCGCGCCGGCCGAGTCATCGTCAGCGGTCATGCGTTGCCCGAGCCGTACGTCGCAACGGCTGCAGCCACCGGCGCGATCTCCCCCCAAATCATCCCCGCCAACTGCTACTTCGTCCTCGGCGACAACCGCACCGACTCGCTCGACAGCCGAAGCTGGGGCGTGCTGCCGCGCGACTTCGTCGTCGGAAAAGCACGCCTCGTTTTGTGGTCTTCCGATACGGGAGTGGGGAGTAGGGAGTGGGGAGTAGTAGCAGCGACGTCTCCCAAAGCCATTTCTCCCACACCCCACACCCCACACCCCACACCCCGTCTCTTCAGACTCATCCAGTAGGTATACTCATCCGCCACGGAGGTCGTTATGCGCAAGAACCGTCGCGAGCGCGGTGAGGGACAATTCGGTTGCCTGGTCGGCCTCATCCTGCTTGCCGTGGCGATCTTCGTTGCGTGGAAGATGATCCCGGTCAAGGTGAAGGCTGCCGAGATCCGGCAGACCGTCGTCAACGAAGCGCATTCGGCCGGCACGCATAACGATGACCGCATCCGCGGAGTAATCCTGGCGAAGGCGCGCGAAGACAATCTGCCGATTACGGCCGAGGACATCACCATCGTCCGCGGTAACGGCGAGATCACCGTCACCGTCGACTACACCGTTCCGATCCAGTTCCCCGGCTACACGTACAACTGGCATCTGCATCCCGAGGAACGGGCACCGATTGTGATCTTCTAGGAGATCGAGGAGAACGAATGGCCATCAACATCAAGATTCGCGACAACGGTCCGTACCTCGTCGAAGGCGAGTTCACGCTGACCGACGCGCAAGGCAATCCAGTCGAAGTGAAGAAGGCGGCGCTCTGCCGCTGCGGCGGTTCGACGATGAAGCCGTTCTGCGACGGCACGCATTCGAAGATCGGCTTCAAAGGCGCGAACGAAGCGGTGCAGGAAGTCGATCCCGGCGCTCAGTCGTCCGGCGGCTCGTCTTCCACCTGAAAGACGACCGTCTCCCATCCCGTCAGCACATTCGACATCCGTCCTGTTTCGCTTTCCCGTTCCTGAATGAATTCGTAATCGTTCATGGGACGGGACGATGATCAAGCGTCGCGCCGGTGCGTCCGCTCTCTGCGAGAGGCGAAATCGCAGTCAAATCCAGCCCGAACGTGCAGAAGTTTTTGACGCCTGGGAACGCGGGCGTCCCGCCCGCAGTCGAGCAGGATTTTGCCAAGTACAGCGGGCGAGACGCCCGCGCTCCCAGGCGGTTTCAGGCACTGTTGCCGCGGCTTCAAAAGCACAGACAAGAGTGTCTGTGCCACACCAGCTCTCCCTTCATCGACAACCGGCCAAGTACCAGCGACCAATGTGGCACAGACACTCCTGTCTGTGCTCCGGCCGAAGCCGCCGCCTGCGAAAAATTATGTGGTCGTGGTAGGCGGCGGTGGTGACGTGTCCGTCTCCGTGGGCGGCGACGTCGCCGTCGGCTCCGCGGGCGGCACCTCCGGTGTCGCCGAATCCGTCGGCGGCGTCTGTTGCAGCGCGGTGTCCGTCGTCGCCGTCGTTTCCGTCGTCGTCGGAGCCGCTGCGGGAGCCGGCTTCTTCTCCGTCAGTACTTCCTTCTCGAACAGATAGCCCCAGCGCCGCATCCGCGACAGCACCATCCGCTGGCGAAAGCGCAGCCGCTTGTTCGGCGACGCGGGACTCATGATGCGCGGATTGGGAAGGCATCCCGCCAGCAACGCCGCCTGCGATGGAGAAAGGGCCGACGCCGACGCGTGAAAGTAAAACCGCGACGCTGCCTCGGCGCCGTAAACGCGCTCGCCCATCTCGACGACATTGAGATACAGCTCGAGGATGCGCTTCTTCGACAGGTGATTCTCCAGCGATCGCGCGATGAAGTACTCCTTCACCTTGCGCAGCGGATTGCGTGACGGCGAGAGGTAGAGATTCTTCGCCAGCTGCTGCGTGATCGTCGAGCCGCCGTGCGTCATCTTCTTGCGCTCCCAATCCTTACGGATCGCCTCCTGCAGCGCCTCCACATCCACGCCGCCGTGCTCGTAAAACGTATCGTCCTCGGCGACTAACACGGCGCGCCGCAGATACGGCGAGATGCGCGCGTACGGAACCCATCGATAGTCGATGGCGTCGCTTTTTCCGGCGGCGCGCAGCTCGGCCTTGCGCTGCTCCATGAAGGCCGTCGTCGTGGGCGGAGTCGTGGCCAGCTCCTCGACGTTCGGGAACGTGATCCATTCGTAGCCGACTAGAACGACGATCGCTACGAACGCGATGAGGAAGATTTTGCGGAACACGGTGCCCCAACTTTATCCTGAGCGAAGCGAAGGATCTGGCGATTGTTCGCGCTGCGGTTACCAGTGGGCGGATCCTTCGCTCCGCTCAGGATAAAGTGAACCGCACCATGACTCCTGTCATCGTCCTCACCACCGTCACCGCAGATTTCGATGCGCGCCCGCTCGCGCGCGAGCTTGTCGAGCAGCGGCTGGCCGCCTGCGTCGACATCATCGCCGGCGTGACCTCGTTCTATCGCTGGAAGGAAACCATCACCGAAGACGGCGAGCAGATCCTGGTCATCAAGACCATCGACGACAACCTGCACGATCTTCGCGAAGCGCTCTTCGCGCGGCATCCGTACGACGTGCCCGAGTTCGTGGTGCTGCCGATCGCGTCGATGTCAGAGGCGTACGGCGCCTGGCTTCTGGAATCGGCGTCGCGCTGACGGAAAGATCGCCGCGATCAGCAGCGCGCCGAGCGTGGTGAACGAGATATTGCGGCCGTGCGTGAACGACTCCGGCAGGTATTGCAGCGTCACGTGATGGCGCCCTTTCGGAACGAAGACGCCGAGGAAGGCGTGGTTGGCGAAACGCATCTGAACGCGGCGGCCGTCGACATACGCGCGCCACCCTTTCCACGCCGACTGTGACGCCACGATCCAGCCATCGTTTTCCATCACTGCATCGATCGACAGTCCGAAACCGTCCTTGTGCAGCGCCAGCATGCCCGGCCCGTTCGCGATCTCGTGAGGCTTGTACTCCGGCACCTCGATCCAGGCGACGTCGGAGAAATCCTTCGCCTCCTTCATCTCTTTGATGATCGGCCCGCCGCTGCGGTTGTAGCGAATGCGCCGCGGCACGAACGCCCGCGGCAGCACGCGCGTGTTCTCGAACAGCTTCGCACTGCGGTCTTTCATCACCTCGCGCCACCCGGCGGTCACATCCACCGGCAGCGGCACGATCGCGTATTTGATGTTGAGGAATGAGAGAAACGGCGGCTGCAGATCGCCGATGGCGTTGAACGAAACCGGCTGCGGAATCGACCAGACCGGATACGTATCCGCCAGCCGCGCGAACGTCATCGCCTCGTATCCGCGCGGATCTTCGAGTTGATAGATCGCGGCGGAGTCGGGGATGAGCACGAAATGCTCGCCCGCCACTCGAAACGGTTCTTTGCTATCCCTCGGGATCGCGCGAATGAGCGGGATCTTCGGATAGAAAACGTGCTGTGGCAGCGACGGATAAATCGATCCATCTTCGACGACGCGCTGCCCGAGGATCAGGATCAGGACGACAGGTAAGGCGACGCGCAGTCGTGTGCGGAGTGCGAGCAGGATTGCGATTGCGGCGAGCGGCAACAGCTCGGCGAGTGCAATCGTGCGGATGACGTTCGGATCGACGCCGACTTTGATCTCGTGCGGCCACGACGCGTACGTTCCGGCGCCGAGCGCGATGACGACGATCGCGGCGATGAGTGCCGCGCGTTTGCGATTGCCTTCAATGATGCTGTCGATCGCCAGGCCCGCCAGGATCGACATCGCGCAGGACGCGGCAAACGCCAGCCGCTCGTTCAGCGCCATGTTGAACAACGGCAGCTTGTGCAGGATATTGCTCACTGGTGGTGCGTCAAATGCTGCACAAAGGCAGATCAGCGCCAGTCCGAAGAAGAACCACCTGGGAGCGCGGGCATCCTGCCCGCCGTTCTCTCTTTCATTTTCCGCTGATGTTGAAAGCGGGCGTGACGCCCGCGCTCCCAGGAACAACGACGCGATCGCGAGCGACAGCACGATGCTGCCGACTCGCGCCGTCTGCGGATCGAACTCCGAGGTGAACGAATCGCGCCACGGTTGTCCGCCCCAGAACGGGAAGACTGTGTTCGCGGCGCGGCGCTGAATCAGCTCCGGCATGAATGGCCACGGCATCGATCGGAATCCGAGGCGCGTGTGGAGCTCGAGTGTTTGTTGGGAGGCTTCGAGGAAGGGGAGGAGGAAGATCGCGGTCAGCAGCAACGCGATCACACCCGACGCGCAGGCGATGACGATCACGCGTCCGATTCGTTTGCGCGTGATCGCGATTTCGAACAGGCCGTACGCGCCGCCGACCGCCGTCACGTGCAGCAACGACTCGGGATGTCCCGACAGGATCAGCAGCATCAGCACGATCAGCAAAATCACGCCGCCGCGAATGCTGGCCTCGCGCACGACCAATCGCACCGCGAAGAAGAGCAGCGGCAGGTACACCCATGCGCGCGCCAGCGGCCAGCCAACGAAGAACGCCACGTTGCCGCTGAACATCCATCCGGCCGCGGTGACGAGCGAAGCGAGCTCGCTGCATCCGAGCGAGCGCATGAACACGAATGCTCCGAAACCGGCGAGGAAGAACGTCATCGCCGCCGCGAAAGTCAGGCTCGGCGCGAGCGGGATGATCATCGCGATCAGATTGAACGGATCGTACGGCGCGGGTTGCGCGGCGGCGGCGAGGATGTCGCCGCAGAGCATGAACGGATTGAGCAGCGGCCACTCGCCGTTCGCGAACGCCGTCCGTACCGCGCTGCGCCACGGGATGATCTGGCAGTAGAGATCGGAAAGCGTCCCGTTGTGCACTTTCGGGACGCCGAACTCCGCCGCATACGTGTTCAGCGGCTCCGACATGAACGGCAGATCGACAGGCGCGTACGTGCGTCCGAGGAGCAGCGCCCGCCCCGTAAAACACAGCGGCAGAAGGACCAGCACGATCGCCGCCGTGCGCGACATCGGCTGCACGAATCGCCGCCAGCAGGCGATCAGCGCGATCGTCGTGGCGAGATAAAGAAGGAGTGCGGCCAAGCCGCCGAGCTATACGCGAAGCGGCGGCGAAGCGTCAAGGCGGCGCGATGAAACGTTCTGCGCCTCCCAGTCACCATAACTGCGTTGTTCAAATTCAAACCGGAGGAGAAAAACATGTCCACATCAGCACGTACTGTCCACATCGGTGTCCCACGGCGCGTCAGCGACGATCTCAAACATATGAACGCCATCACGGCGCAGGTTCTCGGAAGACTCGGATGCCCCGGCTGCCATTCGGGCTTCGATCTGCGCTTCGGACCGGACGTCTTCGTCTTCAACGAGAAGGGCGAACTGGCGGGCGGACCGATCGCGGCGGGACCACAGGTCTGATGAACCCCGCGCTGCCGGACCTCGGCGTCGGCGTTGTCTACATCCCTGGAGTCGACGCGCTCCTCGGCGATGACGGCATCGCGTTCGACGTCATCGAAGTCGAGCCGCAGACGCTGTGGCGGCGGCGCGGAAACCACTACGTGCCCGATGAGGAGATCATCGGGCACGTTTCGCGTCTGCCGCAGCGGAAGCTGGTGCACGGCGTCGGATGTCCCGTGGGTAGTTCGGTGCCGCACGAAGAGCAGCAGATCGCGCTCTTCGCCGACTCAATCCGCACCTTCGGCGCGCCGTGGGCGAGCGAACATCTGTCGTTCAACCGCGCGTCCGGCGACGACGGAACGTTCAACGCCGGATTTCTTCTGCCGCCGTTGCAGACGCGCGCGGGTGCGGATGCCGCGGCGGCAGCGGCGCGAACGCTGGCGTCGCGATTGCCCGTTCCGTTCGCCGTCGAAACAGGCGTGAACTACCTTCGGCCGCGCGCCGGCGAATTGAGCGACGGCGCGTTCGTCGCTGCTGTCGCTGAGGGGGCGGACTGCGGAATCCTGCTCGATCTCCACAACCTGTGGGCCAACGAACGGAACGGCCGCCAACCGGTTCGCGAGTTTCTCGACGAGATTCCGCTCGACCGCGTCTGGGAAGTGCATGTCGCCGGCGGCTTCGAATACGCCGGCTACTGGCTCGATGCGCATTCCGGAGTAATGCCCGAAGCGCTGATCGAGCTGGCCGCGGAGGTCGTGCCGAAGTTGCCGAACGTGCACGCGATCATTTTTGAAATGGTGCCGCAGGCGCTCGCGCGGACGGACGTGGCCGTGCTTCGCCGCCAGGTGGAAACGCTGCGCAATATCTGGACGATGCGAGGAACGCGCGTGGACTGTCGATCGCGCGAAGTAACGCCTGCGCCGATGATCGACGACGTCTCGCCGCGCCAATGGCAGGACACCCTCGGCGCGCTCGCTGTCGGGCGTCATGTCTCTGGCCCGCTTGCAGATAGCCTCGCGGATGATCCCGCCGTCCCGGTGTTTCAGAAACTCGTCTGGCAGGTCCGCGCCGGGATGATCGTCGATAATCTGGCGCTCACCTGCCGCCTTCTGATGCTGTCTCACGGCGAGGCGTTTCTGCGCGGACTCTTCGACGATTTCTTTGCGCGCGTGCCGCCGGAGCTTTTCGGTAGTGCCGAGTCGGACGCGTTCGCCGGCTTCCTGCGCGAGCAGCAGATCGAGGAGCCGCTACTCGCTGATCTGCTCGCGTACGAAATTGCCGCGATGCACGTTCAGCTTGACGGTGGCACGCAGGTAATCCGCACGCGCCACGACCCGAACGCGCTCGTCGCGGCGCTGAGCGACGACCGGATTCCGGCCGGCGTGGAAGAGGGCGATTTCGAAGTCGTCGTCAGCTGAGTTGTCAAGATTTCTACCGCTCGTAGCGTGGGAAGAGCGATTGCGGCGGCGGAGTTAGAGTCCTCCTAACCTATGGACTCCATCGTCATCCGCGGTGCCCGCGAGCACAACCTTCGAAACATCGACGTCGTCGTTCCGCGCAACAAATTCGTCGTCATCACCGGCGTTTCAGGATCGGGCAAATCGTCGCTCGCCTTCGACACCATCTTTGCCGAAGGGCAGCGCCGTTACGTCGAATCGCTGAGCGCGTACGCCCGCCAGTTTCTCGAGCAGATGGAGAAGCCGGACGTCGATTCGATCGAAGGGCTCTCACCTGCCATTTCCATCGAACAGCGAACGACGTCGCGCAATCCGCGCTCGACCGTCGGCACCGTCACCGAGATCTACGACTACCTCCGACTGCTCTACGCATCGATCGGCGTTCCGCACTGCACCAACTGCGGGCAGGAAATCCGGCCGCAGACCATTCAGCAGATGGTCGACCGCCTGCTGATGCTCGCGCCGGGCACCAAGTTCACCATCCTCGCGCCGTATATCCGCGGCAAAAAGGGCGAGTACCGCAAGCAGATGCTGCAGATGGTGAAGGAAGGCTTTACCCGCGCCGTCGTCGACGGGCAGACGATCGAGCTCGCCGATCCACCCACCCTCGACAAGCAGAAGAAGCACACCATCGACGTCGTCATCGATCGCCTCGTGGTCAAAGACGGCATCCAGCAGCGGCTCGCCGATTCGCTGGAAACTGCGACGCGCGTTTCGAAGGGGCTGGTCAAGATCCTCTACCAGGAAGGTAACCGCGAGGAGTTGATGTCGCAGTCGTACGCCTGCCCCGACTGCGGCGTTTCCATCGGCGAGATCACGCCGCGCCTCTTCTCGTTCAACTCCCCCTACGGCGCCTGCCCGCGCTGCTCCGGCCTCGGCGTGCTGCTCGAAGTCGATGAGGCGAAGATCATCCCCGACTGGAACAAGTCAGTCGCGGAAGGCGCCATCGCCATCTGGAAAGAGGGCGCCGAGAACTGGCGTCTGCGCCAGATCCACACGCTGGCCAAGCATTTCAAATTCAAGATCGATGCGCCGTGGCATGCGCTGCCCGAGAAGGCGCGCAACGTCATCCTTCATGGCTCCGACGAGAAGATCAAATTCCAGTTCAGCGGCTCGGAGAGCACGTATTCGTACAACGGCACGTACGAAGGGATCGTGCCGATGCTGGCGCGGCGCTACAAGGAAACCGACAACGACGACATCCGCGAAGAAGTCGAGCGTTTCATGACGCCGATGAATTGCCCCGACTGCAAGGGCCGCCGCTTGAAACCGGAAGCGCTCGCGGTCACCGTTGCCGATCGTCCCATCGACAAAGTCGTTTCGCTGCAGCTCAAAGACGCCGACCAGTTTTTCAAGACGATCGAGCTGACGCCGCGCGAAGAACAGATCGCCGGCAAGATTCTCAAGGAAGTCCGCGACCGCCTCGGCTTCCTCTGCTCCGTCGGCGTCGGCTACCTGATGCTCGACCGCAGCGCGGCCACGCTTTCCGGTGGCGAAGGGCAGCGCATCCGCCTCGCCACGCAGATCGGCTCGAAGCTGATGGGCGTTCTCTATGTTCTCGATGAGCCGTCGATCGGATTGCATCAGCGCGACAACCGCAAGCTGATCGACTCCCTCGTCGAACTGCGCGACCTCGGCAACACCGTCATCGTCGTCGAGCATGACGAAGAGACGATCGAGACCGCCGATCACATCATCGATCTCGGTCCGCGCGCCGGCGTTCACGGCGGCGAGGTTGTGGCCGAGGGGACGCTGGAGCAGATCAAGACGTTCCCGTCGTCGTTGACGGCGAAGTACCTGCGCGGCGATGCGGCGATCGACGTTCCTGCCAACCGCCGCCCGCTCGGTGAGAACAAACTCGTCATCCGCGGCGCGCGGCAGAACAACCTGAAGAACCTCAACGTCACCATTCCGCTCGGCGTCTTCATCGCCGTGACCGGCGTGAGCGGCTCCGGAAAATCGACGCTGGTCAACGACATCCTGCACAAAGCGTTGTCGCGTCATTTCTTCGACGCGCTCGATACGCCCGGCGCGCACGATCGCATCGACGGCCTGGAGCACATCGACAAAGTCATCGACATCGATCAGTCGCCGATCGGCCGCACGCCGCGCTCGAATCCGGCGACGTACACGCAGCTCTTCACCGAAATCCGCAACCTCATGGCGCAGACGCCCGAGGCGCGCATGCGCGGCTACGGGCCGGGACGATTTTCGTTCAACGTGAAGGGCGGCCGCTGCGAGGCGTGCAAGGGCGACGGGCAGATCAAGATCGAGATGCACTTCCTGCCCGACATCTACGTCACCTGCGACGTCTGCGGCGGCAAGCGCTACAACCGCGAGACGCTGCAGGTCACGTACAAAGGCTCCTCGATCGCCGAGATCCTCGACATGACTGTCGAGCAGGGCTTGGAGACCTTCCGCAACATCCCGCGCATCGCTAACATCCTGCGCACGCTCGACGAGGTCGGCCTCGGCTACATCAAGCTCGGCCAGTCTTCGACCACGCTATCCGGCGGCGAAGCCCAGCGCGTGAAGCTGGCCAAAGAGCTGGCCAAGCGCGCTACCGGCCGCACGCTCTACATCCTCGACGAGCCGACCACCGGTCTGCATTTCGACGACGTCGCCAAACTCCTCCACCTGATGCACGGCCTCGTCGATCGCGGCAACACCGTCGTCGTGATCGAGCACAACCTCGACGTCATCAAAACTGCAGATCACGTCATCGACCTCGGCCCCGAAGGGGGCGACGGCGGCGGCTACATCATCGCCACGGGAACTCCGGAGCAGGTCGCCGAGATGCCGAATACGCCCACCGGCGAATACCTGAAGAAGATGCTCGCGAAGCACTCGGTGCGCGCGTAGGTCACAAAAGGCACAGACAAGAGTGTCTGTGCCACATGCGGCCGCGGTACTTGCCCGCTGTCTCGCTAAACGCAGTCCAATGTGGCACAGACACTCTTGTCTGTGCTGCGCGGCGCAGGCGCCGCGCCTGTAAACTTCTACCGCTCATGGTCAAACAGGTCGCCCTCTACGGAGCCGCCGGCGGCGTCCTCATCGCGCTGCTGAAGCTGATCGAATACAAGCACTTCGTGCTCGAGTATCCGTCCGAAATCTACGGCGGGCTGATCGCGCTCATCTTCACCATCCTCGGCATCTACTTCGGCTTGCGATTGACGCGGACGAAGGAGGTCGTCGTCATCAAAGAAGTGCGCACGGGCGGACCGTTCGTCCTCGATGCCGGGAAGCTGAAGGAGGTCGGCCTCACCGCGCGCGAGCACGAGATCCTCGGCCTCATCGCGCAGGGGCTGAGCAACCGCGAGATCGGCGAGAAGCTCTTCGTCTCCGAGAATACGGTGAAGACGCATTCGTCGCGGCTGTTCGAGAAGATGCGGGTCAATCGCCGCGTCCAGGCGGTGCAAAAGGGGAAGGAACTCGGCCTCATCGCCTGATTCATACTTTCGTTTACCCGAAAATCACCCGAACGGACGACTGCGCGATGGTCTACGCGGCCGTACCTTGCGCCGCGAAAGGAAACTCACATGAAACGAATCGTCATCACCTTCGGCGTTATCTCCGGCGTCATCTCTTCGGCCCTGATGTTTCTCACGCTGCCGCTCATGCACACGGGCGCGATCAACTTCAGCAACGGCTACATTCTCGGCTACACCTCGATCGTCCTGTCGTTTCTGCTGGTCATCTTCGGAATCCGCTCGTACCGCGAGAACAACGGCGGCACGATCAGCTTCGGCCGCGCCTTCAGCGTCGGCATCCTCATCACGCTGATCTCGTGCGTGTTTTATGTGGCTTCGTGGGAGTTCATCTACTTCAACATCATGCCGGACTTCGCCGACAAGTACGCCGCGCACGCCATCAGTGACATGCGCGGGAAAGGCGCCACCGACGCCGCCATCGCCGCGAAGAAGGTGGAGATGGAGAAGATGAAAACGATGCTGAACAACCCGCTGCTCAACGCGGCGATGACGTTCATCGAACCGTTCCCGGTCGGGCTGCTGGTGACGCTGATCTCCGCGGCGGCTCTGAGAAAACGGCCCCTTACAGCGCAGCCGGCTCCCGCCGCGTAGCGGCTCCAGAGGATAGCCAGGGGTGCGGCGAAGCGCGCACCCCTGGTCGAATGAGGCGCGGGATCCTGTGCCGCGTCAGCGGCACAGGAAGTGCCACGCTTCCGGTGCCGCTGACGCGGCACAAACCTTCGCCGCCTTTCTTTCCAGGGGTGCGCGCTTCGCCGCACCCCTGGCTATCCTCTTTTGCCGCTACGCGGCTTCGTATGCCCGTAAGATCGCGGCTTGCGCGAGCACCTCAAATCCATCTACATCCGCGCGCTCGATGCGTGCGCGCCGGAGCGACTCGTAAGGAGCGTGCTCGCGGCGGACATGCCGCGGAACGTCGTCGCCATCGGCAAGTGCGCGGGGGCGTTGCGCGATGGGTTGGATGATGACGTCGATGCGTTCGTGGCGATTCCGGATGGGTATCGGTTGCCGGCGAAGAGATCGCGTATCGCGATCGGAGGGCATCCGGACATTGACGCGCGAAGCTTCGAAGCCGGCAGGCAACTGCGCGACTTCGTCCACGCGCATGACGAGATTCTCTTTCTCATCTCGGGCGGCGGATCGGCGTGCGTGGAGTTGCCGCTGGCGCCGTGGTTCAGCGAACGCGATCTGATCGGGACGAACGCGAGGCTGATCGGCGCGGGGTTGAAAATCGGAGCCATCAACTGCGTTCGCAAGCATCTCTCCGCGATCAAGGGCGGGCGGTTGGCGGCGCGCCTGAAGCGCAGCGTCACGCTGGTTTACTCCGATGTCAGTAGCGGAAAACTGGCCGACGTCGCATCCGGTCCGACGCTCGCGGACAACACCACGAAGCGCGACGCAATCGCCATCCTGGAAAAAATCGGCGGTTGTGACCGAATCGTTGCGCGGCTCCGCGACGACGATTGTCCTGACACCGTCAAAGAGATCGACTCGCAGGTGGCGCTCATCGCCGACAACTCCACGCTCGTCGCCGCGGCTGCATCGATCGTCGCATCGCTCGGATTCGCGCCGGTCGTCGTCGAGCAGCAGATCGAATCCGACGTCGCCGATGCCGCGCGCGAGTTGCTGCACATCGCCGAGCGATTGCGAAGCGGCGAAGTGCTGATTGCAGGAGGAGAACCGACGGTGGTGCGCCGCGGCAACGGGAAGGGCGGACGCTGCATCGAGCTGGCCGTGCGGATGGCGCTCGCCGCGGACAACACGCGCATCGACGCGCTGCTCGGAACGTCGGACGGAGTCGACGGCAACAGCGGCGTCGCCGCGGTCGCCATCTCGCTTCCTGCGTCGCTCGATCGCGCGGTCGCCGCGCGGGAGCTGGCGCGGTCGAACAGCCTTGCGGTCGCCGACTCGATCGGGGAGACGATTATGATTCCCGCGGCCGGCAATAACCTCCGTGATCTCTATCTTTTGGCTCGCAGTTAGCAGGTACGTGGCGGCCTCAACGACATGACGACCGAACCGGTAGCCGAGGAGCACCATCACCGCTCCGCGCGGGAGAGGCAGAGGCGCGGGCCGATGTGGGGCTGCCTCAAATGGATGGGCTGCTCCACGCTCGCCTTCTTCATCGCGCTCGCGGCGATCATCATCGGCGGCTGGTGGTACCTCGGGTCGACGAGTTTCGCCGGACTGGTTCGTCTGCGCATCGAGAAAACGCTCGAGTCGAAACTCGGACGCAACGTCGATATCGCATCCGTACAGATCGAGCGCGGGCGTCAGAGCCGCATCATCATCAACGGACTGCGCATCGCCAACGCGCCGGGCGCCGTGCATCCGTACTTCGCGACGGCGGAGCAGGTCATCGTCACCGGCGGCATCGACTCGTTCTGGGGACGCAAGATTGGCGTCGGCCGCATCGATCTCATCGAGCCGCAGCTCTTCTTCGAAATCTATCCGGTCGGCGCCAAGCTCACGCACAACTTCCCGCACTGGAACTCGGGACCGAAATCGCGTTACGAGATTTACCACCTCGACCTCGGCAACCTGTACGTGCAGCGCGGCGCGTTCGAACTGCTCGATCGCCGGCACACCATCACCGCGGCGGCGACGAACATCACCTCGACGATCAACGTCCTTTCGACCGAGGACCTCTACACCGGCGTACTCACCAGCCCGCAGTTCGCGCTCAACATTCAGGACTACCTGCCCGTTCGCGGAGCGTTGCGCGCGCAGTTCCGCTTCACGCCGGACAATCTCGCGCTGCAATCGGTCGCGCTCGAAGGCGGGCCGGACCTGCGCGTCTTCGCCAACGGAAAAGTCGCGCCGCTCAGCGAAGGCGCGTACGACCTCCACCTCACCTCGCAGATCGGACTGAATCGCGTCCGCGAGATCTTCAAAGTCAACAAAGTGCTCGACGGGACGATCGAGCTGGACGGAACGCTGCGCGGAAAAGGCGGCACGATGACGCTGGCCGGCGGCTGGCTCTCGCCGAAGATCAGCGCCGACGTCTACGACCTCACCAATCTGCGCGGCACGATGAACGTCACCGGCGACCGCGCGCTTGTCGACATCCAGCGCGCCACGTACGGCGGTGGAACGGTCAGCGGCCACTACGCGCTGCCCGCGTACTCCGAGCCGTATCCGATGAGCGTCGACCTTCGCTACAACGGCGTCTCGCTGGAGAAGCTCTTCAGCGATTGGGGCATCAAAGACACCGGCCTGCGCGGCGGCGCGACGGGACATCTCGTCTATCACTGGGAGAAGGACCGCGTGCTCGCCGGCGCCGGCGAAGGGAACGCCACGCTGGCGAAGAACGCCACCGCGTTTTCGCACGCCGCGTATCCGATTCCGCTCGGCGGCTCGGCCGACTTCGCACTCGACAAGGGCACCGTCACCTTCCGCAAAGCGCAGCTCGTGACCGACGCGTCGACCATCGACTTCAGCGGCAAGTTCCGCATCGAAGACGCGTGGACCGATCTGCTGATGAAGATTCACAGCAGCGATTTTTCGGAGCTCGATCGCATCGGCTACAACTTCGCGCACTCCGCCGGCAAGACCAAGTACACGCTGCTCGGCCTCGGCGGAAGCGGCGACATCACCGGCAACGTGCGCGGAAAAATCAAAGCGCCGGAAGTGGTGGCGCGCATCGCCGGAAGCGGGACGAAGTACAACAACATCCTCCTCGGCGATTCCGAGATCGATCTGCGTTACGACGGCGCGAAGAGCGAGCTCACGTTCGAGAAGGCCACATTCCGCGACGGCGCCGCTCGGCTGGCGATGACGGGGACGATCACGTTCCCCGACCGCGGCCCGTCGCCGCAATTCGATCTCGCGCTCGACGCGGTCAACTACAACGTCGAGCGGGCCATCAAGATCATCGATCTGAAGCTGGCCATCAAAGGAATCGGTACGGGCAAGCTCGTCGTCACTGGTACACCCGAGGAGGGGAAGGTCACGTTCGCAAACTTCGCGGTGCATCAGGAGAAGGGCGATCTGCGGCTCAACGGAACGGTTGCCTGGGCGCCGGGCAAAGGGAACACGTCGTTCGATCTCGACATCGCCACGACTTCGTTCCCCGTCTCCGACATCATTACCTTCCTCGACCTCGGCACGGTTCCGGTGACCGGCGACGTCAGCGGCAAGCTGCACATCAGCGGCCCGAAGTCGAAGCTCGAAGGCGCCGGCGCGGTGACGATCACGAATGGCTCGATCTACGGCGAGCCGGTGACGAGCGCGAAGGCGGACATCAAGTTCACGCAGGGCGCGATGAAGGCGACGAACGTCACCGTCGTCGCGACCGCGGGCACGATCACCGGAGAAGCGCAGGTCGACTTCGGCACCAATCAGTTCTCGTACACCATCAAGTCGTCGTCGATCGATCTCTCCAAACTCAAAGTCCTGTCATCGCTGGCCGGTCTTCTCGGCGGCAACATCACGCTCAGTTCCACCGGGGCCGGAACGCTCACGCAGCCGGAGCTCGTGCTCGAAGCGACGCTCAATCAGGCCACGTTGAAAGGGTTGAACCTTCCGCCGGATTCGCCGCCGCCGACGATTTACATCGCCATCCGCAACGGTCAGTTGATCGTGCGCGGATCCGCCGCGGGCATTCTGACGATCGACGGCAACGGCAGTGTGGCTGCTGATGGAACGCTCTCCGGACTGGTGCAGATCAAAGTCAGCGATATCGCCAAGGCGCTGGCGATGTCGCCGAAAACGGCGTCGCTGCCCGCGGCCGGAAGCCTCACCGCGAATCTGCAGCTTGGCGGAAAGCTCACGTCGATCGAGACGCTGCGCATCGACGCCACGTTCCCCGAATTCAACGTCCGCGTTTCCGAGCACGCATTCAAACCCGCGCGGCCGATGCATGTGAGCCTGCGCGACGGGCGCATCGTCTTCGATGATTTCGAGCTCGCCCTCGGCGAAAACGCGGCGACGACGTTCACCGTCGGCGGCTTTGCCGAACTGACTGGAAGCAAGCGGCTCAACATCGATCTGAAGGGCACGCTCGAGGCGGCGATCCTTCAACTCTTCGTCGCCGATCTTCGCGCCGATGGCCACATCGCAATCGCCGGCGGCCTGACCGGAACGCTCGATGCGCCGCGCTTTACCGGCACCGCCGAGTTCCAAAACGCCTCGGTGCGCGCGCCAGGCTTCCCGCAGATGATCGACAACATTACCGGCACGATCGTCTTCCGCGGCGACCGCATCGACATCGACTCCGTGCGCGCGCGGCTCGGCGGCGGACAGATCGTGCTCGGCGGCTCCGTCGCGATGGACGGAATGACGCCGAAGAGTGTGCGCGTCACGTTGCAGGGCACCGAGGTCGCGATCCGCTATTACGAAGGGCTGACGATGGAGGGCAACTTCTCGTTGCTGCTCAGCGGCGATCTGGAGCGCGCCGTTCTCACCGGCGACGTCACCGTCAATCGCGCGCTCTACTTCAAGGACATCGACATCGGAACCGCGCTGCTCAACGCCGTGCTTTCGCGGCGCAGCGTCACGCCGGTCGTCAGCGCATCGTGGCAGGACCACGTCGGACTTCGCCTGCACCTGACCAGCGACAACACGCTGGCCGTGCGCAACAACATCGCCGATTTCACCGGCAGTGCGGACATTGAAGTCAGCGGCACGCTCGCCAATCCGGTGATCCTCGGTCTGGTCACGCTGAACGAAGGCGGCAAGATCCGCTTCCAGGACATCGACTATCGCGTCGTGCGCGGCTCGATCAATTTCCAGAATCCGTTCCGCATCGATCCGTTTTTCGACATCGCGCTCGAGGCGCGCGTCAGCGGCGGGATTTCGGAAGTGGAGTCGGGGCCGCTCGACGTCACGGTCACGCTCACCGGGACGCTCGATCGATTGACGCCGTCGATCACCAGCGATCCGCCCGCCAGCGACATCACGCTCTTTTCGCTCCTCGGCTTCGGCGCTCTGACGCGCAACACGAACACCAACGCGCCGCTGAACACCACGGCCGCCGGCCGGTCGCTGCTTTTTCAATCGGTCAGCCGGCTGCTCAACTCCGGCGGCTTTTCGTTCCTCGACTCGTTCGCCATTTCCAACGACACCGGCGATCTGGACAAGACGAGCGATCCCGGCACCAAAGTCTCGTTCGAGAAGCGGCTCTCCAACGTGCTGCGCATCCTCGTCGTTTACAACACGAAGGACTCGCGCAATCGCGTGACGCTGGAGTGGCAGGTCACGCCTGACTGGGTGCTGCAGTTCACGCGCGACGAGCTCTCGAAAGAGTGGGACGTGCAGGCGCGGTTCCGGCGGCGGTACGACGGACATTGGACGTGGGGGATGAACGGCCGCAATCCGCTGGCGATGCTCACGTCGTTCAACGCATCGAACGCAGCGATCCCCGCGCCGCCGCCGATCACGATTCCGACCACGAGCGTTGCCACACCGAACGGCGCGATCGTGACCAGCGTCGGATTCCACGCCGACTCCGCGGTCGACACGTCCACGTTCAATCAGCTGGTAGCGGTGAAAGTCGGCGAGCCGCTTTCGATCCGCAATGTGCAGGCCTCGGTGAAGAGCCTCTTCGCCACCGGGAACTTCCGCGACATCCGCGTCGATTCGACTCCTGCGGGCAACGGCGTCGCCGTCGTCTTCGCGCTCTACACGAACTTCCGCATCGCATCGATCGACTTCGAAGGGTTGAGCGGCGCCGACCGCGATCGCGCGCTGCGCATCCTCACCTTCCACCTCGGCGACATCCTTTCGCTGAACGCTGTCGACCACGGTGCGGTCGCGGTGCAGGAGATGCTGCGGCATTCAGGCTATCTCGACGCGACGGTCGATCCGGAGACGTCGTTCGTTCGCCCGCAGAGCCGCGCCTCGGTGCTCTTCCACGTGACGCGCGGTGCTCACGCGATGGTCGGCACCGTCACAATCGACGGCGATACGGCGCCGTTTACGAAACAGCAGCTGATCGATCAGATGAAGCGCGGTCCCGGCAAGCCGTTCGATCTCGACGAAGCGCGGCTCGACGAAAGTCGCATGCGCCAGTGGCTGCTGCACAAGGGGTATCGCAAGGCCACCGTCCGCTACGTCAACAACACGTACGACCCTGCAACGCACACCGTCGCGCTGCGCTACACGGCGACGACCGGACCGCTGGTGAAAGTTGCGGTGACCGGCGTCTCAGCACACTCGCTCCGCGGAATCCTGCCGTTCCGCCGCAATCAGCCGTACAGCGAAGACGCCATCGACCGCGCCGCCGCGAACATCGTCACGAACCTGCAGCAGCGCGGCTTCTACAACGCGACGGTCGATACCGAGGAGTCGCTGCAGGGCAACGTGTGGACGTCGACGTTCCACGTCAAACCCGGACCGCAGTTCCATCTCGATGCGGTGACCTTCACCGGCAACGAGAAGATTTCTGACAAGACGCTGCAGGGCGTCGTCGCCACGTCGCCGCGCGGCGGCATCAAAGGATTGCTGGCCACGATTCTTCGCCGTCCGCAGGGCGTCACGCGCGAACAGATTGCCGCCGACCGCACCACGCTCGAGTCGTACTACCGCTTGCAGGGATTCCTCACCGCCACGGTCGGCACGCCGGTCGTCAATACGAACGCCTCCTCCGGCGCGATGACGATCGACTTCCCGATCACCGAGGGACCGCAGACGATCGTTGCGTCGGTCGGAATCGAAGGCAACGAGCAGGTGCCGGCGAAGGATCTGCCGAAGCCGGTGCTGAAAGTCGGCGGTGCGCTGAATCCGACGCTGGAGCGCGACGACGTCATCGCGTTGCAGACCTACTACTCCGATCGCGGCAATGCCGAGGTTCAGGTTCACGTGCGCGAGGAAGTGAGCGCCGACAAGACCTCGGCGCGCGTCGTCTACACGATCGCCGAGGGGCCGAAGATCGCGCTCGGCAACGTCATCGTGCGCGGCAACACGTACACGCGGACGAACGTCGTCTCGCGCACGGCCGCGCTCGAAAAAGGGTCGCCGTTCAGCTACACCTCGATCCTCGAAGCGCAGCAGCGGCTCTACAACCTCGGCATTTTCCAGCGCGTCGACGTTCAGCCGTCGCAGGCGGAAACCGGCGTCGGTACGCGCGACGTCACGATTTCCGTCGCCGAGGGGAAGGACCTGACAATTGGCGGCGCGCTGGGCGGAACTGCGCCGCTCACCAGCAGCATCGGCGTGAATCGCATTTCGCCGCTCGCGTCGGCGTCGATCGCACATCGCAATCTGTTCGGCACCGGCCGCTACCTCGGACTGGAGCTGATTTACGCACGGCCAAATCGGCGGGATGTTTTCCTCACCTATCGCGAGCCGTTCATCGGCAGATTCGATCTGCCCATTCAGATCACCGCGTTCCAGACCGACGACTTCCGCCCGCACACGCACATCGTGCAACGCGGCGGTTACATCGAAGCGACGCGCGTGGCGCGTTTCGAGACGCGTTGGTCGTTGCGTTACGAGTACCGCCTGGCCCACTGCAAGCCGAACGAGCATGACAAGGGCGATCTCTGCACGCTCGCGCAGAACGTGCTGTTGCCGGGACTCGATCGCAATGCGACGAACGTGGCCATCTCGAGCCTGACGCCGACATTTTTCTGGGACAAACGCGACGATTCGATCAATCCGCATCGTGGCTTCTTCGCGACCGCGTCGACCGAGTACGCGTTCCGATTCCTCGCCGCCGACGCGCGCTTCCTCAAAGAGTTCACGCAGACGTCGTGGTACCTGCCGGTGAGCGAACGAAGCACGTTTGCTATGTCGGCCCGCCTCGGGCTGATTCAGGACCTCGGCAAAGGGACGACGATCGATCCGGAAACCGGCGATGAGATCCCGACGAGCGGCGTCCCGCTCTCCGAACGCTTCACCTCCGGCGGCGACACCTCACACCGCGCTTACGCGCTCGATCTCCTCGGCACCGTTTGTCCGACGCAGGAGTCGATCGATGCCGGTTGCCGGCCGACGCTGATCGACATCTTCGATCCGAACCGCAACAACCATACGATCGCGCCGCTCGGCGGACGGTCGCTCTTCATCTTCAACGCGGAGTACCGCTTCCCCGTCGCCGGCCCGATCGGCGCGCAACTTTTTGTCGATGCCGGCAACACCTTCGCCGACACCGGCATCCGCTTCGGCGATCTCAAATACGGACTGGGCACTGGCCTGCGCTACCTCTCACCCGTCGGCCCGGTGCGCTTCGACTTCGGCTACAAACTCCACCGCCAGATCCTGCGCTTCGAAGACGGGAAGCCGGTATACGAACGGCCGTATGCGTACTTCATTACGCTGGGGTACGCGTTCTAGGGTTCGCCAACTTTATCCTGAGCGAAGCGAAGGATCTGGCGAGTGCTCGCGGTCAGTTTGTCATCCTGAGACTGCCGGAGCCGCGCAAGCGGCGGAGGACTGCGAAGGATCTCAAAATGCGTTCCAGCCGGAGCCCTCAATCTTGAGATCCTTCGGCGCGCTGCGCCGCTCCGCGGCTACGCCAGCCTCAGGATGACAAACTGACCCGCGAGCACTCGCCAGATCCTTCGCTTCGCTCAGGTAAAATTTAAACCTGCTCCGCCGCCCCTTCCACCCGCTCCTTCTCCAACTCGGCGACGCGCGAACGAAGGTCAGCGACCTCGGCGTGCACTTTCGCCAGCTCTTCTTTCACCGCTTCGCGGATGAAATCCTGGAGGCGGGTCTGGATTCGTTGCGTTTGATCGGATGAGTATTGGGTGAGGCGATTGAGCGGCTCGCCAAAGAGGTCTTTCAGCAGTTGTTCGAAGTCGTTCGGCATGTACCGAGCCCGAGCAATTGAAGTGCCACGGAAAGTCGTGGGAGAATCGGCGCAACCTTCCGATGCCGATCCACAGCTTCGCCGACTTCTGGCCGTACTACGTTCGTGCGCACGCGCAGGAGCGGACGCGCGTGCTGCACGCGGTCGGCTCGGTGCTCGCGGTGGTCATGCTCGGACTGGCCTTCGCCGTCAACCTCTGGTTCCTCATCGCCGTCCCGCTGGTCGGCTACGCATTCGCCTGGTACGCGCACTTTTTCGTAGAGCACAACAAGCCGGCCACCTTCGGACACCCGTTCTACTCGCTGGCCGCTGACTACCGCATGCTCTTCCTGATGATGGCGGGGAAGATGGATGCCGAGGTCGAGCGCTGCTGCGGCGTTGGCGCCGTGCGCGTGGTGACTCCGTCCGCGTGAATGGTCTCGCCGTGTCGTGCGTTTGATCGTGGGTGATCGACATTGACGAAGTCTTTCGCCGGCTCGCCGCCGCCCCGTTCCGGCGCAAGTTCAAATTGATCGGACGCGAGCGCGCGTACGTCGAGACGTGGGGTCTGCCGGCGGTGATGAAGCATGGCGCGAAGTTCATCGCCGAGCGGCTGGCGCCGGCGTTTCCGCGGAATGACGGGAAGCAGACGCCGTGGCGCAATCATCCGATCTTCGTGGCGCAGCATGCGACGGCTACGTGTTGCCGCGGATGTCTGGAGAAGGTGCACGAGATCGCCAAGGGGCAGGAACTGACCGAGGACGAGCGCGCACATGTGCTGCGCGTGATCGAGCGCTGGATCGCGGAGCAGGTAAACTCCGCGCATGCCGACGCACATCAAACAGCCCTCCGTCATCGAAGCGGCAGGTAACAAGCCGAAGCGGATCGAAGAGTTCATCGGCCGCGTCAACTCCAGGACCGCCGCGTGCAGCGTGGCGCGGATGACCAGCCCGGGCGGCTGGGTCGAGCCGGGGCAGACGCCGGAGTTCGACGAATACACCGTCGTCCTGCGCGGCTCGCTGCGCGTCACCACGCGCGACGGCGCGATCGATGTCGGCGCCGGCGAAGCGGTCATCGTGCACAAAGGGGAGTGGGTGCAGTACTCGACTCCGGGCGCCGAGGGGGCGGAGTACGTGGCGGTCTGTCTGCCGGCATTTTCGATGGACACCGTGCACCGCGACGCGTGACTCCGAACTGCCTCGTCTGCGGCGCGGAGACGCGGCATCGATTCGACGCCGTCGCGGACGGTTTCGCGGTGTTCGCATGCAATGCGTGCGGATCGGCCCGCACGTGGCCCGCGCTCGATGATCAGCAGATTGGCGCGTGGTATCCGCAGGCGTATTACGGCAACCGGAACGTCCGTTTCAATTCGCTGTTCGAGCGTCTGACGCGCTTTTTCCGGCGGCGCCGCGTGGGCGTGATCCGGCGGCTGACGAAGCCGGGAGCGGTGCTCGACGTAGGCTGCGGCCGCGGATTCACGTTGCGGTTTCTCACGGACGCCGGATATCGAGCGACCGGCGTCGAGCTTTCCCCGTCGGCCGCCGCGCACGCGCGCGACGCGCTCGGACTCGACATCCGCACCGGCGATTTTCTCTCGCAAATGTTCGAGCCGAATCAGTTCGAGGTCGTCATCTTCTGGCATTCGCTGGAGCACATCGCCGATCCGCTCGCGGCGCTCGACCGGGCGAAGGAGATCCTGAAGCCGGGTGGCTTGCTGGTCGTCGCGGTGCCGAACTTTGAGAGCGTTCAGGCGCGCACGTCCGGTCGCGAGTGGTTTCACCTCGATGTGCCGCGGCACTACGTTCACTTTTCACTCCGAGGTTTGAAAAATGCGCTGAAGGAACGCGGCTTCCGCATCGTCAGCACGGCGCACTTCAGCATGGAGCAGAACCCGTACGGCTGGATTCAGAGCCTGCTGAATCGCGTCTTCGCCCACGATCTTCTCTACTCGATTCTGAAGGAGCCGGCGGCGCGGGCGCACCGCATCCGTGAATATCCGCTGCAGACGATCGCCACGACGATCGCCGGCGTCCTGCTGCTTCCCGTCGCACTCGTATTGATGATGATCGAGACGATGCTGCGCCGTGGCGGGACGATCGAGGTCTACGCGCGGAAGGACAAGCCGTGAGCTGGGATCCGCGCACGCTGATCGATTCGAAGCCTGCATCGCGAACCTTCGCCATCGGTCTCGGCATCGCGTTCGTGATCCTCGTCCATTTCGTCGTCGCCCATCACGAACCGTGGCGCGATGAAGCCGATCCGTGGCTCTACGTCCGCGACGCGAACCTCGCCACGATCGTGCTGCGAACGCGCTACGCCGGCCTTCCCGCGCTCTGGTTCCTCTGTCTCACGCCGCTGGCCAAACTCGGCCTCCCGTACTTCACCCAGAAAATCCTCCACCTCGGCATCGCCGCGATATCCGTCGGTCTGATGGCATGGCGCGCGCCGTTCTCGCGGCTGACGAAAGTGCTGATCGCCTTCTCGTATTACTTCGCTTACGAATACGCCGTCATCGTCCGAAGCTACGCCGTCACGACGCTGCTGACGTTCGCCGCCGCCGCGCTCTATCCGCGCAGCCGCGAGCGTCCGATCGGCTTCGCGCTGGTGCTGTTGCTGCTGTTCAATTGCAACGCGCAAGGCTTCTTCATCGCCGGAACGTTCGCAGCGCTCTTCGTGCTCGAAGGGCGCTTCGATCGAAGGCGGATCGCGGCGATCGCGATCATGTTCGCCGCCGCCATGCTCGCGTACGTGCAGGTGCGCACGCCGCACGACCCGGCCCGGCAAGCGGTGATGCGCGTTTTCAACCGCGATGCATTCGCGTGGTGCGTCAGCAACGCCTTTCTGCCGACGCTGCCGGTGGCGCTCGGATTCGTCTTCGGGATGGCGCTGCTGCTCGTCGTCACGCTTGCCCTGCGGCGTTCGCGTGAGGCAGTCCTCTTCCTCTGGATGCCGCTGGCGGCGCTGGCGATTCTCTACTCCTACGTCTGGCTCGGTGGCCTTCGCCACGCCGGCTTCTTTCTCCTGCTGACGCTCGTCGCCATCTGGATCGGCGCGGAGCGAATCGACATCCGCTGGGCGAAAGCGGCCGCGGTGATGCTCAATCTCACGCTGCTGATCTCGACCGGTGTAGCCATCCGTTACGCGATCCTCGACATCCAGCAGCCTTTCTCCGGCGCGTCAGACATGGCGCACTTCATCCGGCAACAGCATCTCGATACGGTCCCGATTGCCGCGCACAACCTGACGCAGGCGGAAGCGATCCTGCCGATGCTTCCCGGAACGAAGTTCTGGTACGCCGGCCTCGGCGAGTACGGCAGCTACATGACGTGGGACAGCGCGTTCGAGCGGGCGCTAAATGTGACGTATCCCGAGGCGGAGCGGAGGTCGATCGAGCACTTCCGAGGAGGGGCGTGGCTGCTGCTGTTCAACGTGGAGATGCCGGATCCGGCGGCCCACGGATTCTCACTTTTCCACGTCACGCCGGAGCCGTTCGAGAAGACGGACGAGCGGTATTGGTTATACGCTCCGCTGCGATGAGCAAACTGCTGATTCTGAACGAGCATGATGTCGAACAGCTCCTGACGATGCGCGAGTGCATCGAGGTGATGGAGCAGGCCCTCGCTTCGCTGGCGCATGGCGAGGTTCACAACCCGCTGCGCAACGTCATCCGCGCGCCGGGCGCGAGCGGATTTCTCGGACTGATGCCGGCCTATCGCGGCGGCGACGTTCCCCGCTATGGATTGAAAGAGGTCTGCGTCTTCCCCGGCAACCCCGCCCGCGGTCTCGACACCCACCTCGGCGCTGTCCTTCTGCACAACGGCGACACCGGCGAGCTGATGGCCGTCATGAACGCGTCGGCCATCACCGCGATCCGTACCGCGGCGGTCTCGGCGGTGGCCACGAAGCTCCTCGCCCGCGAGAACGCCCACACCCTGGCCATCATCGGCGCCGGCGTGCAGGGAAAGACGCATCTCGAGGCTATCCCGCTCGTACGCAACATTAATGATGTGCGCATCGTCAGCCGGACGCGCGAAAAGGCGGAGAAGCTGACCGGCAATGGCGTTCGGGTGATGGATTCGGTCGAGGAGGCGGTGAAAGGGGCCGACATCGTCGTGACCGCCACCAGTTCCCGCGAGCCGATCATTCAACGGAACTGGCTCGATGACGGGGTGCACATCAACGCGGTCGGCTCCAGCATCGCCGCCGCGCGCGAGCTCGACAGCGATACCGTCGCCGCAGCGAGTCTTTTCGTCGATCGCCGCGAATCGACGGAGAACGAGTCGGGCGACTACCTTTCCGCGCTGCGGGAAGGAGCCATCACCGGCGACCACATCCGCGCCGAGCTCGGCGAAATCCTCCTCGGCCGGGCTGAAGGGCGGACCTCGCCGACGGAAATTACTCTATTCAAGTCACTTGGGCTGGCCGTGGAAGACCTCGCCGCGGCCCAGTTTCTCTACGAAAAAGCGAGCCGCGAAGGGGCTGGAACGTGGGTCAGCTGGTAGCGGAATAACGCCCCGGAGGCCCCCGTTAGCGCGATTCCGTCAACAGTCAGTGTTGACATGCCGCGACGAGTCGCTTAGAGTGCGCGGGTTTTTCCCCCAGCGGGAGTCCTCTTTCGGTCTACGTGTCTTCAAAAGGATAGGACAGGAATGCCAACGATCAACCAACTCGTCAGCGCAGGCCGCGATAAGGTCGCGTACAAGACCAAGTCGCCGGCGCTGCAGTCGAGCCCTCAGAAGCGCGGCGTCTGCACGCGCGTCTACACCTCGACCCCGAAGAAGCCGAACTCGGCGCTCCGCAAGGTTGCCCGCGTCCGTCTGACCAACGGCGTCGAAGTCACCACCTACATCCCGGGCGTGGGGCACAACCTCCAGGAGCACTCGATCGTGCTCATCCGCGGCGGTCGTGTGAAAGACCTCCCGGGAGTTCGCTATCACGTCATCCGCGGCACGCTCGACACCGTCGGCGTCGCCAAGCGGATGCAGAGCCGCTCGAAGTACGGGGCCAAGCGGCCGAAGAAGGGTTAATCCAGATGCCGAGACGCCGAGAAGTTCCGAAACGCGAGATCCTGCCGGATCCCGTCTACAACAGCCAGCTCGTGACCAAGTTCATCAACTCCCTGATGTCGCAGGGGAGGAAGTCGGTTGCCGAGCGCGTGTTCTACAGCGCCCTGAAGAAGGTCGAAGACCGCGCCAAGGACGATCCGATCAAGCTCTTCAAGAAGGCGGTCGACAACGTCAAGCCGGCGCTCGAAGTGAAGAGTCGCCGCGTCGGTGGTTCGAACTACCAAGTTCCCATCGAAGTGCGCCCGTCGCGCCGTACGGCTCTGGCCATCCGCTGGCTGATCTCGTACGCCAACAGCCGCGGCGAGAAGACGATGATGGACAAGCTGGCCGGCGAGATCATGGATGCCGCGAACAACCGCGGCAACGCGATCAAGAAGAAAGAAGATACGCACAAGATGGCGGAAGCGAACAAAGCGTTCGCTCACTACCGCTGGTAATATTTTTCGGTTCGCCGAAGTTGTACCGGTTTCAACGCAGCAAACAGCAGTTTTCAACACCATCGAGATTTCCGTAGCTCCGTCTCGACCGGATAACACAGAACGGGTTCTGCGGTTCCGGACCGAGCAACGGGAAAAACAACAATCTGAGCTCCACTGAACGCCCTGCGTCGGGTTTGCCGTCGCCGAGCGTTTGTTGTCGTCGCGGAAAAGGTAAGTCACGTCATGCCACGTCAGGTATCACTCGAAAAAACGCGGAACATCGGGATCATGGCCCACATCGACGCGGGTAAAACCACGACGACGGAGCGGATCCTCTATTACACCGGCCGCACTCACAAGATCGGTGAGGTGCACGACGGCACTGCGACCATGGACTGGATGGTCCAGGAGCAGGAGCGCGGCATCACCATCACCTCCGCGGCCACGACCGCCTTCTGGGGCGACTACCGCGTCAACATCATCGACACCCCGGGCCACGTCGACTTCACGGTCGAAGTGGAGCGCTCGCTGCGCGTTCTGGACGGCGCGGTCGGCGTTTTCTGCGCCGTCGGCGGCGTCGAGCCGCAGTCGGAAACGGTGTGGCGCCAGGCCGACAAGTACGGCGTGCCGCGCATCGCTTTCATCAACAAAATGGACCGCGTCGGCGCGAACTTCACCGCGGTCGTCAATCAGATCCGCACCAAGCTCGGAAAGAACGCCGTTCCTCTGCAGCTCCCCATCGGAGCGGAGGACAAGTTCCGTGGCGTCATCGACCTCGTGTTGATGAAGGCCCTCATCTTCAACGACGAGTCCCTCGGCGCGAAGTACGAAGTGGAAGAGATTCCGGCCGAGTACCGCGAAGAGGCCGAGCATCTTCGCGAGAAGATGGTCGAGTCGATCGCCGAGCAGCACGATGAGCTGCTGGAGAAGTACCTTGCCGGCGAGCCGATCGCGCTCGACGAGTTGAAGGCCGCGCTCCGCGAAGCCACCATCGCTCAGAAAATCACGCCGGTCCTCTGCGGTTCGGCGTTCAAGAACAAAGGCGTCCAGCCGCTGCTCGACTGCGTCGTCGACTATCTCCCCTCGCCGGTCGACATTCCGCCGGTCAAGGGTGTCGATCCCGACGACGAGTCGTTCACCGAGCGCAGGGCGTCGGATGATGAGCCGTTCGCGGCCCTCGTCTTCAAGATCATGACCGACCCGTTCGTCGGTCAGCTCGCGTTCTTCCGCGTTTACTCCGGCCACGTCGAGTCGGGCACGTCCGTGCTCAACACGACGAAGGGCAACTCCGAGCGCATCGGACGCCTGCTGCAGATGCATGCGAACAAGCGCGAAGAGATCAAGGAAGTGTGGGCCGGTGACATCGGCGCGGCCGTCGGCCTGCGCAGCGTCACCACGGGCGACACGATCTGCGACCGGGACAAGCCGATCGTCCTCGAGACGATGACGTTCCCGGAGCCGGTCATTGCCGTCGCCATCGAGCCGAAGACCAAAGTCGATCAGGAAAAGATGGGCGTCGCGCTTGCGAAGCTCATGCAGGAAGATCCGACGTTCAAGGTCCACACGGACCCGGAAACGAACCAGACCATCATTCGAGGGATGGGTGAGCTCCACCTGGAGATCATCGTCGACCGCATGGTGCGCGAGTTCAACGTCGCCGCCAACGTCGGCAAGCCGCAGGTCGCGTATCGCGAGGCGATTACGCGCAAGTCGGAAGCCGAGGGCAAGTTCGTGCGGCAGTCGGGTGGTAAGGGTCAGTACGGCCACGTCAAGATGCGCTTCGAGCCGATGCCGGAAGGCGGGTTCGAGTTCGTCAACGAAGTGGTCGGCGGCTCCGTCCCGCGCGAATTCATCAAGCCGACCGAGCAGGGCATCAAGGAAGCGCTCGAGCGTGGAATCCTGGCGGGCTACCCGATCACCGGTGTCCGCGCGATCCTGTACGACGGCTCGTACCACGACGTCGACTCGTCGGAAATGGCGTTCAAGATCGCCGGCTCGATGGCCTTCCAGGAAGGCGCGAAGAAAGCCGGTCCGATCCTTCTCGAACCGATCATGGACGTCGAAGTCGTCACGCCGGAAGACTACGCCGGCGACGTGATGGGCGATCTCTCCCGCCGCCGCGGCAAGATCCAGGCGATGGAAGAGCGCGCCGGCGCGAAGGTCATCAAGGCCCACGTGCCGCTGTCGGAGATGTTCGGTTACGCAACGCAGGTGCGTTCGATGTCGCAGGGACGCGCCAGCTACACGATGCAGTTCCTGGCTTACGAGCCCGCGCCGAAGACCGTGTCCGAGGAAGTCATCGCCAAGTCCGCGGGCACCACGCAACGAATCTAAGAGAAACGAAACAAGCTTTCGTCAGAAGAAAAGAACAAGCAGGAGATTTCAATGGCTAAAGAGAAATTCGATCGCAGTAAGCCTCATGTGAACGTCGGCACGATCGGTCACGTCGACCACGGCAAGACGACCCTGACGGCGGCAATCACCAAGATTCTGGCCTCGAAGGGTACGGCTACGTTCACGTCCTTCGATCAGATCGACAAGGCTCCGGAAGAGCGCGAGCGCGGTATCACCATCGCCACCGCTCACGTCGAGTATTCGACGGACAAGCGCCACTACGCGCACGTCGACTGCCCGGGCCACGCTGACTACGTCAAGAACATGATCACCGGTGCCGCGCAGATGGACGGCGCGATCCTGGTCGTCTCCGCTGCTGACGGCCCGATGCCGCAGACGCGCGAGCACATCCTGCTGGCCCGCCAGGTCGGCGTTCCGTACATCGTCGTCGCCCTGAACAAGGTCGACATGGTCGACGATCCGGAGCTCCTCGACCTCGTCGAGCTCGAAGTGCGCGAGCTTCTCAGCTCGTACGAGTTCCCTGGCGACGACATCCCGGTCGTCCGTGTGTCGGCGCTGCGCGCTCTCGAGAGCGGCGACGCCAACAGCGAGTGGGGCAAGAAGATCGTGGAGTTGATGGACGCGGTCGACAGCTACATCCCGATGCCGGAGCGCGCCATCGACAAGCCGTTCCTGATGCCGGTCGAAGACATCTTCTCGATCTCCGGCCGCGGCACGGTCGTCACCGGCCGTATCGAACGTGGAATCGTCAAGGTCGGTGAGGAAATCGAGATCGTCGGCATCCGTCCGACCATCAAGAAGGTCGTCACCGGCGTCGAGATGTTCCGCAAGCTGCTCGATCAGGGTCAGGCTGGCGACAACGTCGGTCTCCTGCTCCGCGGCGTGGAGCGCAAGGACGTCGAGCGCGGCCAGGTTTGTGCCAAGCCGGGCTCGATCACCCCGCACACGAAGTTCAAGGCCGAGGTCTACATCCTGACCAAGGAAGAGGGCGGACGTCACACTCCGTTCTTCAACGGCTACCGTCCGCAGTTCTACTTCCGCACCACCGATATCACGGGCGTGGCGTCGCTGGCCGAGGGAGCGGAGATGGTCATGCCGGGCGACAACACGTCGCTCACCATTCAGCTCATCCACCCGATCGCCATGGAGAAGGGTCTCCGTTTCGCGATTCGTGAAGGCGGCCGCACGGTCGGCGCCGGCACGGTCACGGAAGTGATCGAGTAATCACATTTCGAGCCGGGGGTAACTCCCCGGCTCGTTGTTCTTTACAGGCTCTTTTAAAGGTACCGAAATCATGATGAACGAAAAGATCCGCATCCGTCTGAAAGCGTACGACTACCGGGTTCTCGACCAGTCGACGTCCGAAATCGTCGACACGGCCAAGCGCACGGGCGCGAAGGTGGCGGGACCGATCCCTCTGCCGACGCAGATCGCCCGCTACACGGTTCTGCGCAGCCCGCACGTCGACAAGAAGTCGCGGGAGCAGTTCGAGATGCGGACGCACAAGCGGCTGCTCGACATTCTCGAGCCGACGACGCAAACGGTCGACGCGCTCATGAAGCTCGAGCTGCCGGCTGGTGTGGATGTGGAGATCAAGGCGTTCGGTAAATAGCGCGTTGTCATCCTGAGGCCGCGAAGACGGCCGAAGGATCTCAAGTTCGGCATTTTGAGATCCTTCGCTCCGCTCAGGATGACAGGACACACGAACCGAAAGGTTCCAAGGTGAACGACATGGCAATCGAAGGAATCATTGGCAAGAAGATGGGGATGACCCAGGTGTTCGCCGACGACGGTGCACTCGTCCCGGTGACGATCATCCAGGCCGGACCTTGCCTCGTGGTACAGAAGAAGACGACCGAGAAGGATGGCTATGACGCCGTCCAGGTCGGTCTCGTGGAGAAGATCTCCAACCGCCGCATCACCAGCGCGGCGCGCGGACACTTCGAGAAGGCAGGCATCCCGCCGGTGCGGACGCTCGTCGAGTTTCCGTACGAAGGCGACGCCAACGTGGGAGACCGCGTGCAGGTCGACATCTTCAAGGCGGGCGACTCGATCGACGTCGTCGGCCAGTCGAAGGGCAAAGGCTTCCAGGGCGTGATGAAGCGTCATCACTTCGCCGGCGGCCGCGCCACGCACGGTTCGATGTTCCATCGCGCTCCCGGCTCGATCGGCGCCTCGGCGTTCCCGTCGCGCGTCATGAAGGGCATGCGCATGGGCGGCCGGATGGGCGGCGATCAGGTGACGGTGAAGAATCTTCGCGTCGCCAAGGTCGATGCCGAGAACAACCTGCTCTACATCCGCGGTGCGGTTCCGGGCGGACGCAACGGCCTCGTGGTCGTGCGCTTCTCCAGGAACGGGAAGCGGGGTGAATAACATGCCGACCATCGACATCAAAGACTGGAACAACAAGAAGGTCGGCTCGGTCGACCTGCCGGAGGCGATCTTCGCCTATCCGTACAAAGAGCACCTGATCCACGAGGCGGTGCGCAACTATCTGGCCTCGCTTCGTCAGGGCACGCACAAGATCAAGAACCGCTCCGAAGTGAGCGGCTCGGGCAAGAAGCCGTTCCGGCAGAAGGGCACCGGCCGCGCGCGTCAGGGCGGCAACCGTCCGCCGACGCACCGTCACGGCGGCACGGTCTTCGGTCCGACTCCTCGCGATTACTCCTACAAGATGAACGCGAAGGAAAAGAAGAACGCGCTGAAGTCGGCGCTCTCGCAGCGGGTCAAGGAAGGGAAGCTCGTCCTCCTCAATGACCTCGCCGTCGACGAGGCGAAGACGAAGGCTCTGGCCGAGAAGTTTGTAGGCATCGGAGTCGAGGGGAAGGCGCTGCTGGTCGATTCGCTCGAAAACGCGAACCTCGCACTGGCCTCGCGCAACAACCCGAAGCTCCACCTCGTCGATGCGCTGCACGTGACCGTCTACGACGTCGTCAACGCGCGCTTCGTCGTGCTCAGCCAGGACGCGCTGCAGCGTCTGACGGAGGCACTCGAATCATGAATTCGAACCAGATCATCCGCCGCCCGCTCGTCACCGAGAAGTCGACGATGATGCGCGAAGCCGGCGACAACATCATCGCCTTCGAGGTCGACTCGAAAGCGAACAAGATCCAGGTCAAGAGCGCGGTCGAAGAGCTCTTCAAAGTGAAGGTTCAGGAAGTCCGCCTCTTCAACGTCCGCGGCAAGATCAAGCGGATGGGCCGTTACCAGGGCAAGCGCCGCGACTGGCGCAAGGCCTACGTGCGGCTCATGGCGGGAGAAAAGGCGCCCGACTTCATCGAGGGCGTGTAGCTCCCGGATATAGGCGATAAACAGAGGACACTATGCCTGTCAAAAAATACAAGCCGACTTCCGCCGGCATCCGTTTTCAGTCTCATCACACGTTCGATGAGATCACGAAGACGAAGCCTGAGAAGTCGCTCACCAAAGGAAAGCCGAAGACCGGCGGCCGCAACTCGATCGGCCGCATCACCTCGCGCTTCATCGGCGGCGGTCACAAGCAGAAGTACCGCGAGATCGACTTCCGCCGCGACAAGCACGGCATTCCGGCCAAAGTTGCGGCCATCGAGTACGACCCGAACCGCACGGCACGCATCGCGCTGCTCAATTACGCGGACGGCGAGAAGCGCTACATCCTGGCCCCGAACGGCCTGGAAGTCGGCGCGACGGTTACCTCGGGTCCCGATGCGGACATCCTGGTCGGCAACTCGCTTCCGCTCTCCAAAATCCCCCTCGGCACGACGATTCACAACATCGAGCTGAAGGAAGGGAAGGGCGGCCAGATGGCCCGGTCGGCCGGAGCGTTTGCGCAGTTGATGGCGCGCGAAGACGACTGGGCGACGCTCCGTCTTCCGTCCAGCGAGATGCGCAAGGTTCACATCCGCTGCTACGCCACGATCGGCCAGGTCGGCAATCTCGAGCACGAGAACGTGTCGATCGGTAAGGCCGGACGCACGCGTCACCGCGGCAAGAAGCCGCACAACCGCGGCGTCTCGATGAACCCTGTCGATCACCCGCTCGGCGGCGGCGAGGGTAAGACCTCGGGCGGCCGTCATCCGGTGACCCCGTGGGGCAAACCGACCAAGGGCCACAAGACCCGCAAGAACAAGCGCACGAATCAGTTCATCGTCAAGCGGAGAACCAAGTAATGGCACGTTCACTCAAGAAGGGCCCGTTCATCGACGACCATCTTCAGAAGAAGGTCGACACGATGAACCGCGAGCGCGACAAGAAGGTCATCAAGACCTGGTCGCGCCGCTCCACCGTCATCCCGGACATGGTCGGCCACACGATTGCCGTCCACAACGGACGCAAGTTCGTGCCGGTCTACATCTCCGAGAACATGGTCGGCCACAAGCTCGGCGAGTTTTCGATGACGCGCACGTTCAAGGGCCACAGCGGCAAGAAAGTCGAAAAGTCGGCGAAGCCGGCTGGCAAGTAAGGACAATCCGATGGAAGCGACTGCAACTCTCAGGTATTTGAAGATGTCCCCGCAGAAGGTCCGCCTCGTGGCTGACCTGGTGCGCGGAAAGAAGGTCGACGAAGCGATTCAGATCCTCCGTTTCACGAAGAAAACGTGCGCGAAGGATCTGGAGAAGCTGGTGCGCTCGGCGGCTGCCAATGCCGAGGTCAAGGAAGCGAACGTCGACACCGACGAGCTGGTGGTCTCGAAGATTTACGTCAACGAGGGACCGCGCGAGAAGCGCATCCAGCCCGCGCCGATGGGTCGTGCCTATCGCATCCAGAAGCGGCAGGCGCACGTGACGGTCCACGTCTCGGATGAAGTCAAAGCGGTCAACGAGCGGAGCGGCGGCAAAGGCCGCGCCCGCGCGAAATAACGGAGGCTATCTTGGGTCAGAAGGTCAACCCCTACGGATTTCGGCTTGGTTTCAACAAGACGTGGCATTCCCGCTGGTTTGCGGGGAAGGCTTACGCGGAGACGCTGCATCGCGATCTGAAGCTTCGCGACGATTTGAAAAAGCGCCTCTCCCACGCCGGAGTCTCGGAGATCGACATCGAGCGCACGGCGAACAAGATGCGCATCAACATCTACACCTCGCGTCCCGGCATCATCATCGGGCGCAAGGGCGCCGAGGTCGACAAGCTGCGCGATGAGCTGCAGAAGATGGTCAACGGCGAGGTCTACATCAACATCCAGGAGATCCAGCGTCCGGAGCTCGACGCGCAGCTCGTGGCCGAGAACATCGCCACCCAGCTCGAGCGCCGCATCGCATTCCGCCGCGCCATGAAGAAGGCGATGGAATCGGCCTTCCGCTTCGGCGCGAAGGGCATCAAGGTCCGCGTGGGCGGGCGCCTGAACGGCGCCGAAATCGCGCGCACCGAGTGGTACCAGGACGGACGCCTTCCGCTGCACACGCTGAAAGCCGACATCGATTACGGTCTGGCCCTGGCCAAGACGACGTACGGAATCATCGGCGTCAAGGTGTGGATCTTCAAAGGCGAGATGGCGAAAGCAAGAAGCCGGAGACGTCCGCAGTAAACCGAAGCGATTCGGGTGTGGGGTGTGGGGAGTGGGGTGTGGGAGACAAATCTTCCACCCCCCACTCCCCACCCCCCACTCCCTCAGGAGAAACCGCATCATGATGATGCCGAAGAAAGTTAAGTTCAGAAAACAGCAGCGCGGACGCCGCCGTGGTGTGGCAACGCGCGGAGCGAAAGTCTCGTTCGGAGACTTCGGGCTGCAGGCGATGGAAGCGGGCTGGGTTACGGCGCGCCAGATCGAAGCCGCCCGTATCGCCATGACCCGTCACGTCAAGCGCGGCGGCAAGATCTGGATCCGCATTTTCCCGGACAAGCCGATCACCAAGAAGCCGCTCGAAACCCGTATGGGTAAGGGCAAAGGCGCTCCGGAAGAATGGGTATGCGTGATCAAGCCGGCCCGCATCCTCTACGAGATGGAAGGCGTGACGCGCGAGATCGCCGAGGAAGCACTGAGGCTGGCCGCGCACAAGCTTCCGATCAAGACGCGCTTCGTCACGCGCGAACAGACGGAGGTGGGTGAATGAAAACGAGTCAGATGCGTGAGAAGACCGAGGGCGAGCTCCAGACCCGCGAGAAGGAGCTGAGCGAGCAGCTGTACAAGCTTCGTTTTCAGCGCGCCACGGGCCGCATGGAAGCGCCGTCGAAGGTGAAAGAAGTGCGGCGCGAGATCGCCCGCATCAAGACCCTCCTGGGTGAAAAGGCGAGAGGCTAGGCCATGGCTGCAACGGAAGAGACCAAGAGCAACAGCAAGAGCGAGCGCACCAAGACCGGCGTCGTCGTGTCGAACAAGATGCAGAAGACCGTCGTCGTGGCCGTGGAGAACCTCGTCAAGCACGGGATGTATCAGAAGTACATCAAGCGCACGAGCAAGTTCCTGGCGCACGCGGAAAACGCCCTCAACGTCGGCGACCGCGTGGTGATCGAGGAGTCGCGTCCGCTCTCGAAGCGGAAGCGGTGGGCAGTGCGGGAAGTGATCGAGAAAGCGAGCTAACTGGGTTGCTCGGTTGCTGAGTTGCTAGGTTGCTGGGTGGGACTCAGCAACTCAGCAACCTAGCAACCCAGCAACTGGTTTTCAGGGAGAAACGGCAATGATTCAGATGGGAACGGTCCTGCAGGTGGCCGACAACACCGGCGCGAAGAAGATCGCCTGCATCAAGATGCTCGGCGGGTCGACTGCCGGCCAGTACGCGCATCTCGGCGACGTCATCACGGCCTCGGTCAAGGAAGCCTCGCCCGATGGCACCGTCAAGAAGGGTGCGGTCGTCAAGGCCGTCATCGTTCGCACGGTGAAAGAGAGCCGCCGCCGCGACGGTTCGTACATCAAATTCGACGACAACGCGGCCGTTCTGATCAACGACGCGCGCGAGCCGGTCGGGACTCGCGTCTTCGGCCCGGTCGCCCGCGAGCTGCGCGAGCGCAAGTTCATGAAGATCATTTCACTCGCGCCTGAAGTCATCTAACGGAGCAACGCAAATGTACGGAAATCCGACAAAGCAAAAAGAAATCGTGCGCGTCAAACCGCACGTGAAGAAGAACGACACGGTCCTCATCCTCACCGGCAAGGACCGCGGCAAGCAGGGCAAGGTCCTGCGCGTGAATGCGACGAAGGGCACCGCCATCGTCGAGCGCGCGAACATGATGAAGAAGCACACCAAGCCCAACCCGCAGAAGAACGTCAGCGGCGGCATCCTCGAGCGCGAGGCGCCGATCAAGCTCTCGAATCTGCAGGTGGTCTGTCCGAGCTGCGACAAACCGACCCGCACCGGCTCGCACCGCACCGAAGAGGGCAGCGCGCGCTTCTGCCGCAAGTGCAACACAGAGATGTAGTCAGACGGGACCGTACAACGCCGGTCCGGAAGGAACCAGGAATCCAATGGCAGCACGACTCAAAGAGCTATACCAGACAGAAGTGAGAAAGAAGATCCAGGAGCAGTTCGGGATCAAGAACCCGATGGCCGTTCCCAAGATCGAGAAGGTCGTCCTCAACATGGGGATGGGCGAAGCGATCTCGAACGCCAAGATTCTCGACAGCGCCGTCGACGAGCTGGGACAGATCACCGGACAGAAGCCGATCATCACCAAGGCCAAGAAGTCGATCGCCAGCTTCAAGCTGCGCGAGGGACAGGCCATCGGCGCGATGGTCACGCTTCGCGGCGAGAAGATGTACGAGTTCCTCGATCGTCTGATCTCCACCGCGCTGCCGCGCGTGCGCGACTTCCGCGGCGTTCCCTCGAAATCGTTCGACGGGCGCGGCAACTACACCCTCGGGATCCGCGACCACCTCATCTTCCCGGAGATCGACATCACCAAGGTCGACAAGTCCAAGGGGATGAACATCACCATCGTCACGAATGCGAAGGACGACGACCAGGCTCGTTTCCTCCTCCGCGAGCTTGGTTTGCCCTTCACGAAGTAATAAGAGGAACGCATGGCAAAAATCTCGATGATCGTCAAAGCGGAGCGGAAGCCGAAGTTCAAGTCCCGCAAAGTCAATCGCTGCAAAGTGTGCGGACGTCCGCGCGGCTTTCTGCGCAAGTTTCAGCTTTGCCGCATCTGCTTCCGGCTGCTTTCGCTCGGCGGCTACATCCCGGGCATCACGAAGGCGAGCTGGTAGCCCCGGCTCACGACTGACAAGGAAATTCAGGAGTCACGAATGTCGATGACAGACCCAATCGCGGACATGCTCACGCGGATTCGCAACGGAATCCAATCGCATCACGAACGCGTCGAGCTTCCCGCGTCGAAGCTGAAAGTGGAGATCGCCCGCATCCTCAAGAATGAGGGCTTCATCCGCAATTACAACCTTCAGAAGAAGGACGAGCCCCAGGGGACGCTGCGGATCGATCTCAAGTACTCGCCCAGCGGCGAGCCGGTCATCCACGGCATCGAGCGCATCTCGCGCCCGGGCCGCCGCGTCTACCGCAACAAGCAGGAGATCCCGAGCGTGCTCGGCGGCCTCGGCCTGGCCATCGTCTCGACCTCCAAAGGCGTGCTCTCCGGACAGGAAGCCGTCAAGAGCGGCGTCGGCGGCGAAGTCCTCTGCCAGGTCTGGTAAGGAGATCCCAATGTCACGTATCGGAAGAAAAGAAATCCCCGTGCCGAAAGGCGTCGAGATCAAGCACGACGGCAACGTCGTCACCGTCAAAGGGCCGAAGGGTACCCTCTCCACTCCCGTCGTCCCCGGCATCGGCGTCTCGATCGAGAACAACGTCGTCCAGTTCACGCGCTCGAACGATGAAGGCCGCTCGCGCGCCTTCCACGGTCTGATGCGCGCGCTGGTTGCGAACAACGTTCGCGGCGTCACCGACGGATTCAAGCGCGAGCTCGACATCGTCGGCGTCGGCTACCGCGCCGAAGTGAAGGGGAAGGAAGTCGTCTTCGCCCTCGGCTACTCGCATCCGGTGCGCTTCCCCATCCCGGAAGGCATCGACATCGCCGTCGAGCCGAAGACCAACCACATCACCATCACCGGAATCGACAAGCAGAAAGTCGGACAGACCGCCGCCGAAATCCGCGCGCTGCGCGAGCCCGATCCGTACAAGGGCAAAGGCATCAAGTACTCCGACGAAGTGATCCGCCGCAAGGCGGGTAAGGCAGCAGGAAAGTAGCTCTTAGCTCGTAGCTCTAAGCTCTTAGGGGAGCGGCGAGCTAAGTTCCTAAGAGCTAACAGCTAAGAGCCAAGAGCTACAAACGGCGGGTACCAAGCCTCGCCAAAAGGAAACGACATGGATCAGGCAAAACACAGAGTTCAATCACGAGGCCGCATCCGCGCGCGCATTCGCAGCAAGGTCACCGGGACCGGCGAGCGTCCGCGTCTGGCTGTCTTCAAGAGCCTCAAGCACGTCTACGCACAGCTCATCGACGATGCCAGCGGCAACACCATCGCCTCGGCATCGACGCGCGAGAAAGACGCCGGCTCCAAAGGCGCCAACGCCGCGTCGGCGAAGGCGGTCGGGGCATTGATCGCGAAGAAGGCGAAGGACAAGGGGATCAAGCGCGTGGTGTTTGACCGCGGCGGTTACCTCTATCACGGCAACATCAAAGCGCTCGCGGATGCCGCGCGCGAAAACGGTCTGGAATTCTAGGGAGGCATCATGCAGCGTCCGATGCAACGAGGTCAGGGCGGTCCGCGCGGTGATCGCCGCGACGAGCGCAGCGAAAGCGGGATGATCGACAAGGTCGTCCACATCAACCGCGTCACCAAGGTCGTCAAAGGCGGCAAGAACTTCAGCTTCTCCGCGCTGGTCGTCGTCGGCGACGGCAAAGGCCGCGTCGGTTTCGGCTCGGGCAAGGCTAAGGAAGTGCCGGCAGCCATCAAGAAGGGGATCGAGATCGCCAAGAAGAACATGGTGGCCATCTCCATGTCCGGCACCACGATTCCGCACGCCGTCCTCGGCCACTACGGAGCGGGACAGGTCATGCTCAAGCCGGCCTCGGAAGGCACGGGCGTCATCGCCGGTGGTCCGGTCCGCGCCATCCTCGAATCGGCCGGGATCCAGAACATCCTGACCAAGTCGCTCGGCACGGCCAATCCGCACAACGTGGTCAAGGCGACGTTCGACGCACTCCAGCAGCTCCGCAGCGAAGCGCAGTACAACGCGCTGCGCGGCGTGGAGGAGGGCACCGAATCATGAGCGCGGCCAAAAGCAAGAAGATGATTCAGATCAAACAGGTCCGCAGCGGCATCGGCTGCCCGCGCTACATGCGCGAGACGCTTCGTGCCCTCGGCCTCGGAAAGATGCACCGGGTGGCGACGCGCGTCGACTCCCCGGAAACGCGCGGCATGATCGCCCGCATCCCGCATCTCGTGCAGGTGGTCGAGCAGTAGATATCTGGAAATGGTTGCCGGGTTGCCCGGTTGCCGAGTTGCCTTACGCGGGCAACCTGGCAACCAGGCAACGCGGCAACCCGGGGGAAACATGGAACTCAGCAACCTCAAACCGAAACGAACCTCGCGCCACTCGAAGAAGCGCGTCGGCCGAGGCCCGGGATCGGGCAACGGCAAGACCGCAGGCCGCGGTGAAAAGGGACAGAAGTCCCGTACCGGCTTTTCGCGCATGCGCGGATTCGAAGGCGGCCAGATGCCGCTGCACCGCCGCCTGCCGAAGCGCGGCTTCACCAACATCTTCAAGAAGATCCACGCGGTCGTGAACCTCTCCGACCTCGAGCGCTTCGACAACGGGTCCACCATCGACGAGTCGTCCCTTCGCCAGGCCGGTCTCGTCAAGGGTAAGAACGACGGCATCAAGATTCTCGGTCACGGCAAGCTCTCCAAGAAGCTGACCGTGCAAGCCGCCAAGTTCTCCGAGACGGCCCGCAAACAGATCGAAGCGGCGGGTGGCACCTGCCAGGAGATTCAGTAAGTTGAACTTCCTCGAGACACTCCGCAATATCTGGGCAATCGAAGATCTGCGCAAACGTGTGATGTTCACGTTTGCGCTTCTTGCCGTCTACCGCCTCGGATCGCACATCCCGACGCCGGGCGTCGACCCGGTCGCGCTCGCGGAGTTTTTCAAGACCGTCGGCGGCGCGCTGGGGTTCCTCGACCTCTTCTCGGGCGGCGCCCTTCGCCGGCTCTCCGTCTTCGCCCTCGGCATCATGCCGTACATCTCCGCGTCGATCATCCTCCAGCTCCTCACGGTCGTCTGGCCGTACCTCGAGAAACTCTCGAAGGAAGGAGAGATGGGGCGCCGCAAGATCAACCAGTACACCCGCTACGGCACGGTCGTTCTCTCGATCGTGCAGTCGCTCGGCGTGGCCTTCTGGCTCAAGTCGCAGAGCTCCCCGGGCGGCGCACCGCTCGTTCCGCCGTACATCCAGGACATGCTCTGGGGTATGGGCTTCCCGCTGATGACGGTGCTCACGCTCACCACCGGCACCGCCTTCGTCATGTGGCTCGGTGAGCAGATCTCCGAGCGCGGCATCGGCAACGGCATCTCGCTGATCATCTTCGCCGGCATCGTGGTCGGCTTGCCGCAGGCCGTCATCGGAATCGTCGAAGACGTCCTCAACGGCCAGCGCAATCTCTTCGCCATGCTGGCCCTGATCGTCTTCATGGCCGCCGTCGTCGCCTTCGTGGTCTTCATGGAGCGCGCGCAGCGGCGCATCCCGGTGCAGTACGCCAAGCGCGTCGTCGGCCGCAAGGTCTACGGCGGATCGAACACGTACCTCCCGCTGCGGGTCAACACCGCCGGCGTCATCCCGGTCATCTTCGCCTCGTCGATCCTGGTCATCCCGCAGACGCTGGCGACGATGATCAAGACCCCGTGGGCCGCCGCGATCGGGAATCAGATGCGCGTCGGAGAGCCGCTCTACTACCTGCTGCAGGTCTTAGGCATCGTCTTCTTCGGCTACTTCTACACGTCGATCGTCTTCAATCCGGTCGACACGGCAGACAACATGCGCAAGTACGGCGGCTTCATCCCCGGCATCCGCCCGGGCAAGAAGACGTCCGACTACATCGACCGCGTTCTCACGCGCATCACCTTCGTCGGATCGCTGTATCTGGCGGCGGTCTGCATCCTCCCCGAGTTCCTGATCGCCGGCATCCACGTCAACCAGCTGCCATTCGGCGTCGGCGCCGCACTCGACCGCGCCCTTCCGCTGTGGTTCACGGAAGGCATGGGCTTCAACTTCTACTTCGGCGGCACCTCGCTGCTGATCGTGGTCGGTGTGGCCATGGACACGATCCAGCAGATCGAGTCGCAGCTCGTCATGCGCCACTACGACGGATTCATGAAACGCGGACGCATCCGCGGACGGCGCGGGTGATGGAAAAGTTCACTCTGAGCGAAGCGAAGAGTCTGGCCAGCCAGCACGCTGCGGTTGCAATTGCCAGATCCTTCGCCGTCTTCGCGGCTCAGGATTAAGTCGACGATATGAAGCTCATCTTCATCGGACCGCCGGGCAGCGGCAAGGGAACACAGGCGAAGCGGCTTGCCGCTCAGCACGGCGTTCCCCATATCTCGACGGGCGACATGCTCCGCGAGGCGATTGCCGACGGTACCGAGCTCGGGCAGAAGGCGGCTCCGATCATGGCTTCCGGCGCCCTGGTCTCCGACGATCTGATGCTCGGGATCATCGACGAGCGTCTGGCCAAGGCGGACGCCCAGCGCGGCTTCATCCTGGATGGCTTTCCACGCACGCTGGTACAGGCCGAAAAGCTCGACACCATCGTCGGTGACGGCGCAGGGAATGGGGCTGAGGGGCTGCGGGTTCTTCAGCTACTGGTCCCGGACGATGCAATCGTTGAGCGGATCTCGCTTCGCCGGTCGTGTCCGATCTGCGGCGCGATTTATCACCTCGCATCCGCTCCCCCCGCCGTCGATATGGTCTGCGACCGTGACGGCGCGGAGCTGATTGCGCGGCCGGACGACAACGAAACCGCTGTTCGCAAGCGGCTGGAAGCGTTTCATCGCCAGACGCTTCCGGTTGCCACGTTTTATAAGTCGAAGAATCTTCTTCGCGAAGTCGACGGGGTTGGTCCCGTCGATGTGGTCTTTGAACGTATAGAAAACTCCCTGTCCTGATGCTCGATCGAATGAAAGGTCCGATTCTCAAGAACCGCGAGGAAATCGCGGTGATGGATCGCGCCAATCGCGTCGTCCTCGAAATCCTCGAGATGATGCGGTCGATGATCAAGCCCGGCGTGACGACGGCGCAGCTCAATGCCGTCGCCGAAGAGGAGCTGGCCAAGCGCGGCGCGAAGTCGCCCTTCAAAGGCTACGCTCCGATGGGATTGCCCCCGTACCCGGCGGTCGTCTGCGCCTCGGTCAATGACGTGATCGTTCACGGCATCCCGAGCCGCGCCCGTCTCAACGAGGGCGACATGATCGGTCTCGACTTCGGTGCCATCCTCGATGGCTTCGTCGGCGACGGAGCGATCACGGTTCCTGTCGGCAAGGTTTCCCCTCGCACGCAGGAGCTCATCGACACCACGCGCGAGTGCCTGGAGCTGGCCATCGACGAGATGCGTCCGGGCAATCACCTCGGCGACATCGGCGCCGCGGTCCAGGAGCACGCCGAGAAACACGGGTTCCACGTCATCCGGAACTTCGTCGGACACGGCATCGGACGCCGCATGCACGAGGACCCGCAGGTCTACAACTACGGCCGTCGCGGCCGCGGTCTGGAGCTGCGGGCCGGAATGGTGCTGGCGGTCGAGCCGATGCTTTGCGAGATCGGACCGAAGCTCCGTTCGCGCATCGAACGGGCAGGCAGGGATGGAGTCATCGAAGATGTGCGGACCGACAACGATCGTTGGACAGCCCGCACGATTGAAGGAACGCTGGCCGCGCATTTCGAGCATTCGATTGCGATCACGGCCGACGGTCCGCTGGTACTTGGTAAGTAGGAGGAACATGTCGAAGGAAGAAGCGATTGAAGTGACCGGAACCGTCCTGGAGACATTGCCGAACGCGATGTTTCAGGTGGAGCTGGAGAACAAGCACAAGGTACTTGCGCACATCTCCGGCAAAATGCGTAAACACTTCATCCGCATCCTTCCTGGAGACAAGGTCCTCGTGGAATTGTCGCCGTACGACCTCACCAGAGGCCGCATCACCTATCGGTATAAGTGAGCTGAATCATGAAAGTTCGTTCATCAGTCAAGAAGATCTGTGTGAAGTGCAAGATCGTGCGCCGTCAGGGCGTCATTCGCATCATCTGCGACAACCCGAAGCACAAGCAGCGTCAGGGATAGAAAGCAGCTCTCGGCCGTCGGCCGTCGGCTCTCGGGGTTTTCCCGACAGCCGACACCCGACAGCCGACAGCCCAGGAGCTAAAGAACAATGGCACGTATTGCAGGTGTGGACCTTCCACTGAACAAGCGGGTCGAAGTCGGCCTGACGTATATCTACGGCATCGGCCGGTCGCGCTCGAAAGACATCCTGACGAAAGCGACCGTCAGCACGGACACGCGCGTCAAGGATCTTTCCGAGGACGACGTGCGCAAGATCCGCCAGGTCATCACGGACGAGGGCAAAGTCGAAGGCGATCTCCGCAAGGACATCGGTCTCGACATCAAGCGCCTGATGGAGATCAACTGCTACCGCGGTATGCGCCATCGTCGCGGCCTCCCGGTGCGCGGCCAGCGGACGCATACGAATGCCCGCACCCGCAAAGGTCCCCGCAAGGGCGCCATCGCCGGCAAGAAGAAGGCGACTAAGAAATAAGAATCTGGGTGTCGGGAGTCGGGGGTAGGGAGTCGGAGCAACTTCTCCGACACCCTACTCCCGACCCCCGACTCCCGTTTTTCGGAATGTCGAAGCGTTAACAAGGACAGGGACATCAATGGCAACTGCACGAGCACCGAAAGCTGGAGCCCGCCGCGCGGGAACGAAGAAGAAAGAGCGGAAGAGCATTCCGCACGGCGTCGCGGCAATCAACGCGTCGTTCAACAACACGATCGTCGCTATCTCCGATCCGATGGGGAACACCCTGTCGTGGTCGAGCGCAGGCCGCATCGGCTTCAAAGGCTCCCGCAAGGGAACGCCGTTCGCCGCGCAGGTTGCGGCCCAGAATGCCGCCCAGCTCGCGCAGGAGCACGGCGTGCGTTCGGTCGACGTGAGAGTCAAAGGCCCCGGCGCCGGACGCGAGTCCGCCATCCGTGCCCTGGCCGCGTCCGGACTCGACATCAAGTCGATCAAGGACGTCACGCCGATCCCGCACAACGGTTGCCGTCCGCCCAAGCGTCGCAGAGTTTGATTTTGGTCAGCTCTTAGCTCTTAGCTATTAGCTCTTAGGGGAACGAGAAATCGTCGCCGCCGCTCCTAAGAGCTAACAGCTAAGAGCTGAGAGCTCGGTGCGCGTAGCACCGGCGCAGTTCCGTACGGCGTGCAGCAGCCGTCGTACACGCGGCGTTCCATGGTGGGACGAGCGCGAAACTTCAGGAGGTCTAGTGGCACGTTACTCAGATCCCGTTTGCCGGCTTTGCCGTCGAGAAGGGATGAAGCTGTTTCTCAAAGGGGACCGCTGTTTCAAGGATAAGTGCTCGATCGAGCGCCGCAATTACGCGCCAGGCCAGCACGGACGCCGCCGTTCCAAGGTCCTCGGCTACGGAATCCAGCTTCGCGAAAAGCAGAAGGTCAAGCGCATTTACGGCCTGCTCGAAAAGCAGTTCCGCCTTTACTTTCAGAAGGCCGCGGGCAAGACCGGCATCACCGGCGACAATCTTCTTCGCCAGCTCGAGCTGCGTCTCGACAACGTCGTCTACTCGCTCGGCTTCGCCGCTTCGCGCGCCCAGGCGCGTCAGCTCGTGCGCCACGGCCACATTGAAGTGAACGGCAAGAAAATCAACATCCCTTCCTACCAGGGACGCAAAGGGGATGTCATTCAGGTTCGCGAGAAGAGCCGGAAGAATGACCAGATCCGCCAGGCTGTCGAAACCGCCAGCGGACGCGGTATCCCGTCATGGCTCGAGCTCAATCCCGATCAGTTCCTCGGACGTGTGGTCGATCTTCCCAAGCGTGAAGATATCCGCCTGCCGATCCAGGAACAGCTCATCGTCGAACTCTACTCGAAGTAACTAATGCTGGCTGCCGGCTCTCAGGGCCGTCGCCTGTCAGGATTTTGTTCCCGACAGCCGACACCCGAGGGCTGACAGCCGATACAGCGAGGAGGCCGCGCACATGTTGTGGTCAGATTTCCAGAAACCGAAAAAGCTCGATTACGATGCCGAAACCCTTACCCCGAACTACGGCCGATTTGTCGCCCAGCCGTTCGAGCGCGGCTTCGGCACGACGATCGGCAATGCGCTCCGCCGCGTGCTGCTCTCATCCATTGAAGGCGCCGCGATCACGGCGGTCCGCGTCGAAGGCGTGCTCCACGAATTCTCATCCCTGACCGGCGTCGTCGAAGACATGACTGACGTCGTTCTCAACCTCAAACAGGTTCCCTTCCGCATGCACGGCGAAGGTCCGAAGACTCTGTACCTCGAGAAGAAGGGGCCGGGCGTCGTTACGGCCGCCGACTTCGAAGACGATTCCGACATCGAGATCCTCGATCCGTCCGCGCACATCGCGACGCTTTCGAAGGAAGGTTCGCTCAAGCTCGAAGCGCGTCTCAAGCGCGGCCGCGGCTACCAGGTCGCCGACCGCAATGCTGACGGCGATCTGCCGCTCGGCTACATCCCTATCGACTCGATCCATTCGCCCGTCCGCCGCGTGAACTATCACGTCGAAGGCGCGCGCGTCGGCCAGATGACCGACTACGACAAGCTGGTCCTCGAAGTGTGGACCAACGGCGCCGTCTCGCCGCAGGAAGCCGTCGGCCTCGCCGCCGATCTTCTCGGCGATCACCTCCGCATCTTCAGCCAGTTCGAAGCGCGCGGTGAAGAAGCCGAAGATGTGTCGATGCCGGAAGTCGATCCGCGCATGGCCGAGATGCTCACCAAGCCGATCGAAGAGCTCGACCTCTCCGTCCGCTCCGCCAACTGCCTCAAGAACGCCAACATCCGCACGCTCGGCGATCTGGTGCAGCGCACCGAGCGCGAGATGCTGTCCACGAAGAACTTCGGCCGCAAGTCGCTCGATGAGATCAAGGACGTTCTCGCGTCCCTCGGTCTGTCGTTCGGCATGACCAAGGCGCCCCGCGGCGCCGAGATGCGCGACTAAGTCATCCGACGCCAGAGGAAAGTGAGGGGAACGCAATGAGACACGGAATGGTCAACCGCAAGCTGGGACGCACGAGCGCGCATCGCAACGCGCTCTTCCGCAACCAGCTCGCCTCGCTGATCGACAGGGAACGCATCATCACCACGCTGCCGAAGGCGAAGGAGCTGCGCCCGCAGATCGAACGCCTGATCACGCTCGCCCGCACCGACAGCGTCCACAACCGCCGCCAGGCAGTCCGCGTCGTCGACGAGACGATGGTGGCCAAGCTGTTCGACACCCTCGGACCGCGCTTCGCCGATCGTCCGGGCGGCTACACCCGCATCATCAAGCTCGGACCCCGCCGCGGCGACGCCGCCGAGGTAGCCATCCTCGAATTCGTCGACTTCAAACTCGACACCGACGTTGCGGAAGAAGCTCCGGCGAAGAAGGCGAAGGCCGCCCCGAAAAAGGCAAAGGCCAAGGCCGAGCCCGAAGAGGAAACGGAAGAAGAAGCCCCGAAGAAAAAGAAGCCCGCCGCCAAAAAGGCTGCTCCGAAGAAGGAAGCGGCCGAAAAGCCAAAGAAGACAACGACAAAAAAGAAATCCAGCAAGTAATGCTGATCCCCGAAGGCCCGCGCAACGCGGGCCTTCGCATTTCTGGCGGATTGTTCGTCTTGACAGCCTCATCTGCGGACGATAGGGTTCAAACCCCATCGAAATTACAGACAGCTGGAGGGAAACATGCCCGAATGCCCTCGGTCGTCCCTGCGCATCCTGTTCGTCGTCCTCGGTGTCCTCCTCGTTTTCGCCGCCGTTCCGCTGTTCGCTCAGACCGTCACCGGCACCATGCAGGGCACGGTGTCCGACAAAGCGGGAGCGGCACTGCCGGGCGTCACGGTCACCATCCGGAACGTCGAGACCGGACTGGAACGGGTCGTCGTTACCGGTTCGAATGGCGCCTACAACGCGCCCTTCCTTCCGATCGGCCGGTACAACGTATCCGCGGAGCTGAGCGGATTCGCTTCGATGCGGCATAACAATGTCGGCGTCGACCTGAACCAGACCACGGTTCAGGACTTCATTCTTAACCTGGCTGGCGTCGCCGAGACCATCACCGTGGCCGCCGATGCGCCACGCATCGACGTCACCGACGGCGAGATCAAGCAGACCCTGCGCGCGAAGCAGATCGAAAATCTTCCTGCGCCCGATCAGACAAACTTTCTCCGCCTGGCCTCCGTCTTCGCCGGATACCAGGAGAACCCCACCAGCGGCCAGGACAACCCGGCTCTCTCGTCGGGATCCTCCGTGAATTTCAACGGCACCGGCACGCGCGGAGCCACCTTCCAGATCAACGGCGTCAACAACGACGACGCCTCGGAAAACCAGAATCGTCAAAACGTCCCCGTGGCCACGATCCAGTCGTTCCAGATCCTGACCAACAGCTACAGCGCGGAATTCGGCCGCGGCTACGGATCAGTCGTCCTGGTGCAGACCAAGCAGGGGACGAACAACATCGACGGTGAGCTGTACAGCTACAGCCAGGACAACAAGTACATCTCCCGCGACGCCACGCAGGTCACCCTCGATCACGGACAGCACTACCGGCGGCAGTTCGGCGGAACCGCGGGCTTCCCGATCATTCGTGACCGGCTCTTCGCGTTCGTGAACCTCGATCAGGTGCAGGACAAGGGTGACGTGCTTACCACCCGAGGCGTGTTTCTACCGAGCGATCTCGATCCGGCCAAGCGCCTGACGCTCGGCAACGACACTCCCGCGAACCGCGCCTGGCAGGATGCCATCATCGCGCGATTCCCTACAGGTCCACCAAACGCGACCAACATCGCCTCACGCGGATATCAGGGCTTCCAGCATAGCAACCTGCCCAGGCGGGATGCCTCTGCCCGCATCGACTTCAACATGTCGGACACGAACTCCGCCAATGCTCGATACCAGCGCAGTCACCAGGAGAGCCACCCGGGCGAGTTGATCATCGGAGAGGAAGCGGGACAGGTAAATCACCAGAGCAGTTTTGGATTGACCTGGACCAACATCCTCTCTTCGGAGACGGTGCAGGAAGCGCGCATCGGTATCGGAACGCGCGAAGTGGCCTGGACGATCACCGATGATCCGCTGACGCCGGTGGTGCGTATGTCGGGCGGCACGGGGCTGACCTTCACGATTCTCGGCAATGCCGGCGCCTTCCCCATCATTCGCAACCAGCGCGACAATCAAGTTGTCTACAACATCTCGTCGGCCCACTTTGCCAGGCACACGTTGAAGGCCGGCCTGGACCTCCGCCGCTCGGCGCTCAATGACCGCGCCGAGAACTTCAATCGCGGTTTCTGGAGCTTCGCCGCCACGTGCAACGGCGTGAACTACGGCACGGCCATCGCCGCCTTCTGGGCGGGTTGCGTGAACTCATTCACCAAGTCGTTCGGTCCGGCATATCTCCAGAACCAGTTGGATGAGAAGAATGTCTACGCGCAGGACGACTGGCGCCCTGCCGACAACATCGTTTTCAACCTTGGCGCGCGCTACGAGAACGTCAGCCCGCCGAAGGAGCGCAACCACCTCATCGACTACGGGTTCAAGAGCAGCAGCTACGTCGATCCTCGTCTTGGCTTCGCCTATACGCCGGAGTGGAATCGCAATCGGTTCCTGCGCGCGCTCACGGGAGAAAACGGGAAGTTTTCCATCCGCGGCGGCTTCGGCATCTTCCATGGCCGCGTCTTCCAGTCGGTTTTCTCGCAGGGTGGTGCGAGCGTTCGTTACAACCCGCCGAACGCGGCCACCATCGCCGTCACGTCGACCAATCTCTCCGACCCGCTGAACGGTTTTGTCTTCGTTCCCGGACAAAGCACCGCGCGTGTCGCCGCGACGTTCGTCGCTCCCGATCTGAAAATGCCCGAAGCGCGTCAGTGGAACCTCACCTTCGAACGCCAGACGTTCTGGAACTCGCGATTCCGGGCCAGCTATCTCGGCACCCTGGGCAAGGGGTTGTTGCAGTACCGCTGGGACAACGTGCCCGTCGCTCCGGCTGCGCCGGGAACGGCAGGCGCAACCTGGGTAGTCGCCCAGAATTGGCAATGCGCCGGCACCGGTACGCCCGGTGTCCCGACGAACGCGGCCTGCCCGGTCGCGGTGCCGATCGCGGCGAACGAGGTCAGCCTTCGCGTGCCGCGTACGAACGAGCGTCGCCCCGATGCACGTTACGGCGACGTCCGCGTCGTCGATAACCTCGCCGAGAGCTGGTATCACGCCGCGCAACTCGAATGGGAGACCGGCGAGTACCACGGCTTTACGGGACGGGCGTCGTACACGTTCGGCAAGGCGCTTGATACCGGCGCCGAGACGACGGACCAGGGCATCGGAGATGTGGGGTTGTTCCCTCAACGACCGGGAACGTTCGAGTTCGCGAAAGGCTACTCGCGCTTCGACGTGCGCCACCGCTTCACGATGGCCGCCGCCTACATGATGCCGTGGCTGAAGAATCGGAACGACTGGGTCGGTTCCGCGCTGGGAGGCTGGACGCTCTCGACGGTGATTCGGTACGCCTCCGGCACGCCGTACACGATCGTCGACAGCGGCGCGCCCGACATTCTTTTCCTCGGCGCAGGCATGAAGCCGAATCGGCCGATCTGCATCGACGATCGGTACTGCAGCGGCAGCATCACCAGCCCCGCGCAGAACGGCACCGTGCCGGTAGGCGCTTTCCGGCACGCGCAGTACGGCGACACGCTGGACAGCTTCATCGGACGCAATACGTACCGGACCGATGGATCGCAGAGCGTTGATGCCGGGTTGGCCAAGACGTTTGCCCTGACGCGGGGGACGAGCATCATGGTCCGTCTCGACTGCTTCAACGTATTCAATCAGGTGCGCTGGTGGATCCCGAACAACGACATCAACGCTCCGGCCACGTTCGGTACTGTCACCCAGACCGCCTACGGCGCGACCAACAGCGGCGGCACGGCCCCCACAGCCTTGACCCCGCCGCGCACACTGCAGCTCGGCTTCCGGTTTATTTACTAAGGCTGATCACGATCCCACGAAGGCCCGCCTCGCGCGGGCCTTCGCATTTGAATCCGGCCGCAATTTCGTCGACGATATCGCCATGGCCGACATCAATCTTCGCGTCGTCGACATCTACCACAACGACAACGTCACCAGTTTCCAGCAGGCGGCGGACTCCGGAATCTGGGGCGTCATCCACAAGGCGACGACGGGAGCGACCGGCGTCGACTCGGAGTACGCGAACCGCCGCGGACCTGCTCTCGCCGCCGGCCTTCTGTGGGGTGCGTATCACTGGGGAACGAATGCCGACGTTTCCGCGCAGGTGGAGAACTTCCTCGACGCCGCGCAGCCGGATGAGACCACGCTTGTCGCTCTCGATTTCGAGGAGACCGCGGGAAATCAGATGACGCTCGATCAGGCGCGCCAGTTCCTGACGATGGTCGGCGACGCGTTGGGCCGCAAGCCGGTGCTCTACTGCGGCGGCTTGTTCAAAACGGAGATGGGCGACACGTCCGATCCGTTCTTCGGATCGCATCGCCTCTGGCTCGCGCAATACGGCGTCAATCCGGTCGTGCAGGCGAGCTGGAACACATACTGGCTCTGGCAATACACCGACTCGATTTCAGGCCTTGCCCCGAATCAGGTGCCCGGCATCCCCGGCGATGCGAACGGCAATCTCGATTGCAATTCCTACAGCTTCACCAGGGAGCAGCTCATCGAAGAGTGGGCGTCGTGAGAAATCACCGCTGCATTGCTTTCATCATCGTCGTGATTCTTGCGGCGTCGCCGGCGGCGGCTGTTGAGAAGTACATCGCGGAGCGATGGAACAGCCGGCTCGTAGCAGCGACAGGAATGTTGAAGGCGGGCTCGTACAAAGACGCCTTGCCGATCCTCAACAATCTCGTCAACGACATGCTGTCGATGCTTGGACCAGGCGACGAGGCCACCTACGTGCTCGTCGTGCCGCTCATCCAGATCGCGATCGCCGAGGAAGGGATAGGCGATCACGCCGCGGCGCTGTGGCATTGGGACATGGCGCAGACGCTGTATCCGAAGGCCGCGGAAAGCGACCTGTCGTCGTTCGGCGCGCCCGGTGAGGCGCTGAAACGAAACATTCTTTCGAATCCGAATCCGGAAGCGTGCATGCACGTCGTTGGCAAAGAGCCGATGGCGAAAGTCATCCAGCCCGTTTCGCCGAAGTATCCCGAAGGCCCGCGGAAATTCAGAGAGCGCGGCATCGTCATCATGAACCTCACCATCGGCGCGGACGGCTCCGTCTCCGAGCCGCGCGTTGTGAAACCGCTGCCGGCGCCGCTCACCTACGCCGCGCTCGAAGCCGTGCGCCTGTGGAAGTTTGCGCCGGCCACGCTGGACGGCAAACCGGTCGCATCGAACTTCTGCCTCACCATCAACTACAAGCTGCATTGACGGCAGCTACAGTCGCAGCCGGCGCAGGGTGTTGGTGAGATCGCCTTCCTGAACCGGAATCGCCATCGACGCATCGCGTGCATGGGCGACTGTCGCGCCGGCGGGTGGGAGGCCGTACGAGCCGTCGATGATGACGGCGTCGATTGGCTCGTCGCGGGTCAGGTCGATGTCGATTGTCCCTTCCGAGGCGCCGCGGATGGCGACGCGGTGCCAGCCGGGAGCGAGGCCGCCGCGGGGACGCGTCACGGGCGGAGGCGTGATGCCGTTGATGCGCATCGCGGCGAATGACGGCGCGTGGAAGATGAGCGAGATGCGCGGCGCGTTTCGGTTCGAACGAATGTGCAGCGTGAGATGACGCCCGTTGCGGTGTTCGTCGCGCACGACCTGTACCTCGGCTGGCGGAATGGCCAATTCCGGCGCGGGCGCGAGGTAGGAGCGCGACGGGGGGACCGTCCATTCGTACGTTTTCTGTGGCACCTCGGTGAAATGAGCGGAACTCGCGATCTGCGGACGAAGGACATCCGTCTGCCAGCGCGGGCCGACGCCGTCGTCGACGTACTCGATGTTGATGTGACGCGGCGAGTTTGGCTCGTATGCCGGCACGATCAGCGCCATCACGATGCAGGCAACGCCAGCGGCGGAAATCGATGCGATCAGCGGACGGCGCAATCCGTTAATCGCGGCGACGAATGGCGCGAACGTCGTCGTGACGAGCGCGATCAGCACCGCGATGAACGGCAGAATCGGCCGGCCGAGGGCGTCGTAAAGTGCGAGGCCGAGCGGGAAGAAGAGGATGGCGGCGATCGATGCGCAAATGATCGCGGACGCGCCTTCGTTCAGGCGCAGCAGTGCGCAGGCCGCGCACGCGATCGCCGGGACGATGGCGAGGTAGCTGCCGCCGGGAAGCACGATGGCGAGCGCGATGGCAATCGCGGACCAGCAGAGCGCCTGCCCGAAAAAGAGTCCGCTCACGCCGGCGCGGGCGACGAGGCGCTGCGCGACCGCGATCGTCATCAGCAATCCGATCAGCCACGCCAACGCGATCATCGGACCGGGATGCGCGACCCAGATCGCGCCTTCGGCGCGCTGGCCGGACAGCCAATTGCCGACGATCCCGACCAGCAGCCCCGCGATCAGCGATAAGAAAAATGACAGCACGCCGATCGTGATCGATCGCGGTGGCGTTCTCAAATTGAACGCGGCGATGAGCAGGAGAACGAAGGTGACGATCGCGATTGCCAGCGAAAACGTTTGCGGCCAGGCGACGACGAAAAACGAGAGGACGTCGAACCAGACGGCGTTTCCGTGGCTTGTCTGGCGCAGGTCGACGGCGGCCAGCGCTCGCGCCATCGCCAGCATGTGATCGCCGTGATGCTGCACGGTCGCGGGCGTGACGTTGGCGAAGTTGTCGAGCGGTGAGTGATAGTGAATCGGCCGGCCGATGAATCCGAATCCGACGCCCGCCAGACCGGCGCGCTTGAAGACGGTGAGGTCTGTGTCGTTCGGCAGCAGCTCGTAGATGTCGTAATACAGCGAGGTCGTAGCGGGATGCGGAAGCGAGCGGGCGATGACGCGCGCCAGCCATGCGTTCTGGCGGCTGGTCTCGAACAGGAAGCTCGGTCCGCTCGTCCCGCGCGCTTCGACGTTGACGACGGCGGCGGCACTCTGCAGCAGGTTCGGCTCGGCCACGAAACCCTCGGCGCCAAGCAGCGCGACTTCTTCGGCATCGGTGACGAGGTAGACGATCGGATTGCGGAAGTGCTCGTTGCGCAACACGCGCGCAGTTTCGACGAGCGCCGCCACGCCGACGCCGTCATCCGAAACGCCGGGGCCGGCGGGAACGGAGTCGTAGTGCGCCGCCAGCACCAGCGCGTTCGGCCGCGCATCGCCGGGCGTGCGTGCGATGACGTTCGCAACAGGCGAGCAGGTCACGTACGGACTGCAGGCGAACGAGCGTTGGATCGCGACGTCATAGCCGAGGGAGCGGAATCTCGCGGCCAATCGATCGCGAACCGCATCGTGGGCGGCGGTACCGACGGGATGCGGGACATCGCCGCCGAGGATTTCGCGCTCGAATGCGATCGCGCGTGCAGCGGAGAAGGAGGACGCAGGTGCTGATTCCGGCAGCGGAACGGGTCCCTGCATCCGAAGGAGAAGGATGCCGAGGATCGCGGCGAGGAGGGCAAACAGAAGCGCTGTCGCGCCGCCGCGTTTCACGAAGCGGATTGTAGCTGCAACCCGCGGGCTTGCGCGCCGTACATCGACCTATGTTCAAGCGCATGCTGCTCACCGCCATCCTCACCATCGCCGCCGCGGCCGCGAACGCGTCGACACTCGATCAGGCCTTCGACCACACGTACGACGTTCGGCCGGGCGCGGCCTTTTCGCTATCGAATACGAACGGGCACATCACCGTCCGCGGCTGGGATCAGCCGCGCATCCGCGTTCACGCGGTCCGCCACGTGGAGAGCCGCGATGCCGATGCCGCGCGCGATGCGATGAAGTCGCTCACGCTGGCGATTTCGCAGCCGAACGGCGGCCTGCGCATCGATACGAATTATCCGAAGCACAACGACGGCATCTTCGAATGGATCGCCGGGACGAGCGTGAGTATGTCGGTGACTTACGAGGTGACCGTGCCGCGCACGATGGATCTGCAGATCGAGAACACGAACGGTGCGATCGAGGCCAGCGACGTCCGCGGCTCGCATCGGATCGCGACGACGAATGGCCGCATCACGCTGGCGCGTTGCGCGGGCGACGTCGACGCGGCCACGACGAACGGCGCGATCGAAGCGGAGCTGACCGCGGTCAACGCCGGCCGCAGCGTGCGGCTCGAGACGACGAACGGTGGAATCCACGCCCGCCTGCCGCGCACGTTCGGCGCGCGCGTCGACGCCTCGAATTCGAACGGCTCGATCGAGAGCGACCTGCCGATCACGATCAACGGTTCGCACGACAAGCACTCGGTGCGCGGCACGATCAACGGCGGCGGTCCGGAACTGCGCCTGCGCACGACGAACGGATCGATTCATATCAATTCGATTTAGGAGATCTGGAGCGCTGGCGTCCCGCCGGCTTCCATGAGAAGGCCTGATCCTGTCAAGAGGCGGCGACGTGGCGCCGCCTCCTTTTTGTCTTCTCTTCGTCGCTCGTCCTGTGACCCTGCTTCCATTCGCACTCTTGGTGAGCTCGATCGAGCCCGGTGCATGCTGAGGTCCGTTCAAGTGGGTGCTGCCATCTGGCTCACGGTCTGGCATCGCTGTCGACCAAGCCGGCGGTCGCAGTTACCCGGATGAGGGATCGAGCGTCGCGTTCATTGTTTCTTTGCTGATCGGTTCTCGTTTTTCAAGCTGCGGCGCGTATTGCGTTCGCGTTGTAGAGCGGCTCGTAAACGACGCCGGTGCGCCAGAGCATGTGCAGGAGCACGGCAAGTTTCCGTGCGACCGCCACCACCGCTCGTTTCTTGGCGTTCTTTCCTCCCCGCGCCGCGAGTGCTAGCCCGTGCCGGCGCAGATCGGAGTCCGGTCGATTGGGAGCGAGGATGTATTGCGCGCAACTGACCAGCAGCCGGCGCAGATAGCTGTCTCCTTCCTTCGTGATCCTCATCTGCGGGTCCTGTTGACCCGAGGCGGATTGGCCGGGCGTGAGACCGACCCACGCTCCGGCGGTGCGGCTCCTGGCGAACCGTCTGGGGTCGCCGACCGTCACCACGTACGCGACCGACGTTACTGGCCCCACCCCGGTAACCTGCATGAGCAACTGCGCGGCGGGATATTCGGTCCTGGCGAGTTGCTCGACTCTGCGGTCGTAGCCAGCGATCTGTTTGTTCAGGTGTTCGATGGTCCCCAGGACCGGGGCAACGGCGGCTTTGAACTCCTTCGGGATGACCGGCCTCGCGCGCTTGACGAATGCCTCTGCCGAACAAGCCGGCACGCGCAGGCCGATCGACTTGACCGTGCCGCGGACATGGGTGATCAGACCTGAGCGGGTCCGAACCAGCTTGTCCCGCGAACGGAGAAGCGACAGATGCTGCTGGTCGCGCTCGGAGCGATGGGTGATCGGCTCGAGAAGCTTCGGATCCATCCGCACCAGCCGCGCCAGGTACTCGGCGTCGACGCGATCGTTCTTGCGACGGTTCTCGTAGATCAGACGGAGCTTGCGTGAGTTGGCTACGACCACGCGATGACCGAACTGCGTGAGCAGCCGTGAGATCCACGGCGAGTGGGTACCGGTCTCGATCGCAATCACTTTCGACCCGATCGAGCCGAATTCCTTGGTCATCGCTTCGGCTGTCGTCGTTAGCCGCCCCGTGGCCACGACTTCGCCGTTTGCATTCAGACCGACCAAGTGGGAAGTGCGATCTCCAAGATCGATCCCGATCACCTCGGCTTCGCTGATGTTGTTGCTCTCCATCGTCGTACGTTTCACCGAACTGGTAGACTTTTTCACGGCCAATCTCCTTTCTTGCGCTCGACGCATTCCTTGCAGCGCAGATTCTGCGACTGCGCGGGAGGTTGGCCTTCTCATCTCATCTGGCCCGGCGGCGTCCTCGCCGCCGTGGTCTCAGCGAATTGTTGGAGTCTTGCCGGGTAGGCGGCGGGACGCGCGCCTGGCCAGCCGGCGAGGACGCCAGCGCTCCGGCGTTACGCGTGCACTCCCGGCGCTTCGTGGCCGCTGGCGTTCACGTACTCGACGTAACTTCCGCCGTACACCCTCGGCGGCGCGCCGCGCTCCTCGGGAAGCTCGAGCACGCGGTTGGAAAGGCCGCGCAGGAACATGCGGTCGTGCGAGACGAAGAGCATCGTCCCTTCGAAGTCGTGCAGCGCTTCGACGAGCATTTCCTTCGTGGCCAGATCGAGATGGTTCGTCGGCTCGTCGAGGACGAGGAAGTTCGGCGGATCGAGCAGCATGCGCGCGAGGACGAGGCGCGAGCGCTCGCCGCCGGAGAGTGAGCGGATTTTTTTCTCCACCTCGTCGCCGGAGAACTGGAACGCGCCGAGAAGGCTGCGCAGCGTTCCGATCGATTCGAGCGGGAAGTCTTTCTGGATCTGTTCCCACACCGTGAGGTTCGGATCGAGGACGTCGAACGCCTGCTGCGAGAAGTAACCCATCTTCAGCGACGCGCCGAGCTTCACGTTGCCGTCGTCGGGATCGATCGAACCGGAGACCATCTTGAGCAGCGTCGACTTGCCCGCGCCGTTCTTTCCCATCACGCACCAGCGTTCCCCTCGGCGCACGAGAAAGTCGAAGTGATCGTAGATCGGCCGCTTGCCGTACGACTTCGAAACGCCCTTCAGCGTAACGACGTCGTCGCCGGAGCGCGGCGGTCTGCGGAAATCGAACTTCATCGTCTTCCGCTTTTTCGGCGGCTCCAGCTTCTCGATCTTGTCGAGCGCCTTCACGCGGCTCTGCACCTGCGCCGCTTTCGCGGCATGCGCGGCGAAACGGTCGATAAAGCGCTGCTCCTTCGCCAGCATCGACTGCTGGCGGGCGTAGGCGGCCTCACGATTCGTCTCGCGGATGGCGCGCTCGCGCTCGTAGAACTCGTAGTTGCCGGAGTACGTGACGAGGTCGCCCTCGTCGATCTCGACGATCTTCGTCACCACGCGGTTCATGAACTCGCGGTCGTGCGACGTCATCAACAGCGAGCCGTCGTAGCGCTTGAGAAAGTCTTCGAGCCAGATGATCGACTCGATGTCGAGATGGTTGGTCGGCTCGTCCATCAGCAGCACGTCGGGACGGCCGAGGAGGACTTTGGCCATGGCCACGCGCATCTTCCAGCCGCCGCTGAGCGCGCCGACGTCGCCGTCGATGCGGTCGTCTTCGAAGCCGAGTCCGTGCAGAACCTCGCGTGCACGAGCTTCGAGCTCGTAGCCGCCGAGGTGCGCGTAATCTTCCTGGACGTGTCCGAAGCGATCGAGGATCGCGTCCATTTCGTCGATACGGTCCGGATCCGACATCGCATTCTGCAGCGCTTCCAGCTCGTGATGCAGATCGCCGAGGCGGCCGCTTCCGGCGATCGCTTCATCGAGCACGGAGCGGCCCGACATCTCCTCGATGTCCTGCCGAAAGTAGCCGATGGTCATTTTCTTCGGAACGGAGACGTCGCCATCGTCCGGCGATTCCTCGCCGACGATCATGCGAAAAAGCGTCGTCTTGCCCGCGCCGTTCGGCCCGACCAGACCGGCGCGCTCGCCGGGATTGAGCTGGAACGAGGCGTCGACGAAGACGAGCTGCCGGCCGTACTGCTTGGAGATTTTGGAAAGGCTGATCATGAACGCGCGGCAGAACGCCTGCGCGTGTGGCGGCATTTCGGCGTTACCGGCTCGCGTCCGACATAGCGGAACGGGATGACGGCAAGGTCGAGCGGCGGGGTGATGCGCGGCATCACGCGGCGGATCGGAGCGATGCGCAGTTCAAAACGCTCGGCCGGGGCCGGTTCAAAGTTCAGGGTCGCGGCAAGCACTACCGCGCGAATGGGAGCATTGGGATCAGTGGCCATGAGCCGATAGCAACGCAATCAACGCGGCGCTCCTTCCTATGGTGTCGTCATGCACGCTTTTCCAGTCGAGGCCGAAGCGTGCCAGGCACTCTGCAAGGCGATCGGTGTCGTTCGCGCTGGTTTTCTGCGATTGATGGACGAGTGCCGCGTCAGCGGCTTCGGAGGATAGCCAGGGGTGAGAGCGAAGCGACACCCCTGGAAAATGAAAGCGTTTGATCTCGTGCCGCGTCAGCGGCACAGGAAGTGTCGCGCTTCCGGTGACGCTGACGCGGCACAAACGTGCGACGCCTTTCTTTCCAGGGGTGCGCGCTTCGCCGCACCCCTGGCTATCGTCCGAAGCCGCTAACGCGGCGGATACGCCGTCTACATCTTCTTCAGCAAACCCTTCCACCGCACCCACGCATCGTCGCGCGCCTTCTTGTTGCCGGCGTACGCGTCGCGGGCTTTCTGCTCCGCATCCGCGGGCGACGGTGGGGTGTCGCCGGCGCGCATGAAGCCGTGGCCGGCGCCTTCGTACGTCACCGGCTCGAACGTCTTGCCGGCGGCTTTCATCATCTCGATCGTCTTCGGAATGGTGGCGCCGACGCGGGCGTCGTTGCCGGCGTAGAAGCCGTAGACCGGCGCTTTGATTTTCGCGATCGCGTCCGGCGTCTCCGGTCCGGTGCCGTAGAAAACGTACGCGGCGGAAAGGCTCGGACGGTTCGTGGCGAAGCGGAACGACTGCGTGCCGCCCCAGCAGAATCCGGCCACGGCAACCTTGCCGTTCGCGGCGGGAAGTTTGGCGACGTAATCAGCGGCCGCGTTGAGATCGCCGGTGATCTGATCCGGCGGAAGATCTCGGATCGCTTTTCCGACCGCGGTGCCGTCCGCGAACGAGCTCGTGCCGCCGCCGTTCGGCCCCATTCCGGAAAGCAGATCAGGCGCGATGGCGATGTAGCCCGCTTCCGCCACCTCATCGGCGAGCATCTGCACCCAATCGCTCATCCCGAAGATCTCGTGAATGACCACGACCGCCGGCGCCTTTCCTTTCACCTCGGGATAGACGACGAACGCGCTGACGGTGCGCGCGCCGTTCTTCAGGTTCACCCACTCGTGATGGCGAGGCGATGCGTCGACTTTCTTCTTCGCCCAATCCTGCGACACGCTCGACGGAGCGGTTGCGGGCATCTGATGATCGGCGTGAGCGGTGGTGGTGTCCTGCGCGCAGACAACGGATGCGATCAGCAGGAGCATAGCGGCGGTGACCAGCGATTTCTTCATCGTTTCCTCCGGTGCGCGGGATCTTATCGGAATCAATTCGCGGCCTGCCGGGCTCTGCGTGTAAGCGATTGAAAAGCGCCCTCGTTTATGGGAACGTTGCGGAGCTTCAGGAACGCACGCATCGTGACAGAACAAACCACATTACCGATCCTCGTCGTCGATGACGATGTGCCGACGCTCAACCTGCTTCGCGCGGTGATGACCCGCTGCGGCTATGGGACGGACGTGGCGTCGAACGGCAGCGAAGCGATCGCCCTTTTGCGCAAGAACGAATACGCGGCGATCGTGCTGGACATGATGATGCCGCACGTCGGCGGCCATGACGTGATCGCGTTTCTGTCGGCGAATGCGAGCGCCATCCCGGTCGTCATCTGCTCCGCCGCCGGTGCCTCGGCTCTCAGCGGCTTCGACGCAGCCATCGTGAAAGCTGTGATCCGCAAACCATTCGACATCGATGAGCTGACGGCCGCGGTGCAGAAAGTCACGCGATGAGCGCGTCCACGGACCGTTTTCGCCAGCTGCATCAATCGGGATGCTTCATCATTCCGAATCCGTGGGATGTTGGAAGCGCGCGCATCCTCGCGTCGCTTGGCTTTCCGGCGCTGGCGACGACGAGCTCCGGCTTCGCCTGGTCGCAGGGCCGCCGCGACAATCACGTTCCGCTCGAAGATGCGCTCGCACACTTTCGCGCGTTGGCCGGCGCGGTCGACGTGCCGATCAACGCCGATTTCGAAGGCGGCTTCGCGATCCACCCTGAGGACGTCGCGGTGAATGTGACCGCCGCCGTCGCCACCGGAATCGCGGGTCTCTCCATCGAAGACTCGACCGGTGACGCCGCGAATCCGCTCTTCGATTTCGACCTCGCCGTCGCGCGGATCAAAGCCGCCCGCGCCGCGATCGATGCCAGCGATACCGGCGTCCTCCTCGTCGGCCGCTCCGAAGGCTTCATCACCGGCCGCCCCGATCTCCCCGAAACGATCCGTCGCCTGACCGCCTACGCGAACGCCGGCGCCGACTGCCTCTACGCTCCCGGACTGCGAACGATGGCCGACATCAAAGCCGTCGTCGACGCCGTCTCCCCGAAGCCAGTGAATGCCGGCGTAGGCAGCGACTTCACCACCGTCGCCGACCTCGCCGCGATCGGCGTTCGCCGCATCAGCGTGGGCGGCGCACTCGCCCGCGCCGCCTGGACCGGCTTCCTATCCGCTGCGAAAGAGATCGCCGACAAGGGCACGTTCGCGGAGCTGAGGCGCGCGGTTTCCGCGACGGAGATGAACGGGTATTTCGGTAGTTGAAGATCGCGCCTCACATCCACGTGTAGCGATCATCACAGCTTGCGAGGCGCCGCGGCGCCTACCTTCACGCTGTGCAAACTACCTTGACGGAAGCGCCTCTGAAATCGGCGGAGATGCGGCAGCATCGGGCTGCGGGCGAGATGTTGTTCGCCGAGGGGGAGACGCCAGCGGGGGTCTATGTCCTTCACGCGGGCGAGGTGGAGTTGGTGTTCACGCCGCGGGATGGAGAGCCGAAGCCGTTGCGCGTCGTGAATCCGGGGCGGATCCTTGGACTCAGCTCCGTGGTGATGCAGCATCCGCATGACTGTTCGGCGATTGCGCGGACGGAGTGCGAGGTTGGGTTCGTCGATCGCGAGGAGTTTCTGCGGTCGCTCGAAAAGACGCCGGCCATCTGGCTGAGCGTTCTGCGCATGCTCAGCAGCGACGTCAATGCCGTCTACGACGACATGCGCGCGCTGGCCATCGGGTGACGTTCGTCACCACCACGCATGACGGGCGTCATCCGTCGATGGTTGCGGCGCGGCCTATCGTTTTTTCATGACAATCGTGGCCGAAGTTCCATCGTCGTCGACCGTCAAACCGCAGACTTCTGAAGCATCCGTTGTCGCCATGATCGATGGCAACGAGGCGGCAGCGCGCGTCGCTTATGCGCTCAACGAAGTGATCGCGATTTATCCGATCACGCCCGCGTCGAACATGGGCGAATGGGCGGACGACTGGGCGGCGCAGAAACGGCCGAACCTCTGGTGCACCGTTCCGACGGTGGTGGAGATGGAAAGCGAGGCTGGCGCGGCAGGCGCGGTACACGGCGCGCTGCAGACCGGATCGCTGGCCACGACGTTCACCGCGTCGCAGGGACTGCTGTTGATGATCCCGAACATGTACAAGATCGCGGGCGAGCTGACGCCGGCGGTCTTTCACGTGGCGGCGCGCTCGCTGGCCACGCACGCGCTTTCGATCTTCGGAGATCACAGCGACGTGATGGCCGCGCGCGGAACGGGCTGGGCGATGCTCTGCTCCGCCAGTGTGCAGGAAGCGCACGACTTCGCGCTGATCGCCGAGGCGGCGACGCTGGAGAGCAGGATTCCGTTTCTCCATTTCTTCGATGGATTCCGCACCTCGCATGAGATGGCGAAGGTGACGTTGCTCAGCGACGAACAGCTGCGATCGATGATCGATTTGGAGCTGATCTTCGATCATCGGCAGCGCGCGCTCACGCCCGACCATCCGGTGATGCGTGGCACGGCGCAGAATCCCGATGTCTTTTTTCAGTCGCGCGAGCGCGCCAATCCGTTCTACCGCGACTGCCCGGCCATCGTGCAGGAGACGATGGAGCGCTTCGCCAAGCGCACCGGCCGCTCGTACGCGCCGTACGAATATCGCGGCGCTCCCGATGCGGAGCGCGTCATTGTGGCGATGGGATCGGCTTGCGAGACGATCGGCGAGACGGTCGATGCGTTGCGCGCGCGCGGCGAGAAGGTCGGCGTGCTGAACGTACGCCTCTTCCGGCCGTTTGACGTCGAGCGCTTCGCGCGGGCGCTGCCGGCGAGCGTGACGTCGATCGCCGTGCTCGATCGCACCAAGGAGCCGGGAAGCGCGGGCGAGCCGCTCTATCTCGATGTGATCACGGCGTTGCGTGAGACGGATCGCGACGTTCCGATCGTCACGGGCGGACGTTTCGGACTGTCGTCGAAGGAATTCACGCCGGCGATGGCCAAGGGCGTCTTCGATGATCTGAGCGCCGACAAACCGCGCCGTCACTTCACCGTCGGCATTCAGGATGACGTGACGAATCTGAGCATCGACTTCGATCCGTCGTTCACCGTCGAGCGCGACGACGTCGTCCGCGCGATGTTCTACGGCCTCGGATCCGACGGAACGGTCGGCGCGAATAAGAACAGTTGCAAGATCATCGGCGACACCGGCCGCTACGCGCAGGGCTACTTCGTCTACGACTCGAAGAAGGCGGGCGCGGTGACGGTCTCGCATCTCCGCTTCGGGCCGCAGCCGATCCGCGCGCCGTACCTGATCGAGCACGCGCAGTTCGTGGCCTGCCATCAGTCATCGCTCATGCAGCACAACGACGTGCTGAAGAACCTCGCGGATGGCGGGACGTTCCTGCTGAACGCGAACATCGATTCGTTCGATCAGTTGCCGGCGCACATTCGCACGGGGCTGGCGGCAAGAAAGGCGAAGCTCTTCGTGATCGACGCGTCGCGCGTGGCGCGCGAGTCGGGGATGGGCAATCGCATCAACACGATCATGCAGGTTGCCTTCTTCGCCTGCGCGAAGGTGATGCCGTTCGATGAAGCGCTCGACGCGATCTGTTCCGCGGTGCGCAAGACGTATGCGAAAAAGGGCGAGGCGGTGGTGCAAAAGAACCTGCGCGCGATCGACGCGACGCTGGCGAATCTGCGCGAGATCGAGGTCACGCCTCCACTCGCGGTTATCAGCGGGGGGTCCTTCGACCGTCCTTCGGCGGCTCAGGATGACAGGCCGGCATTCGTGCGCGACGTGCTCTTCGAAATCATCGCCGGCCGCGGCGATGCGCTTCCCGTCAGCGCCATGCCGTGCGACGGCACGTTTCCCACCGCGACGGCGCAATACGAGAAGCGCAATCTGGCGCAGGAGATCCCGGCGTGGGAGACGGCGGCCTGCATTCAGTGCGGCAAGTGCGCGATGGTCTGTCCGCACGCGGCCATCCGCATCAAAGCCTACGATCCGAAGCTGCTGGCCGACGCGCCGCCGACGTTCAAGTCGCTCACGCCGATGCACAAGGATTGGGTGGGGCTGGCGTACACGATTCAGGTGGCGCCGGAGGATTGCACCGGCTGCAAGATCTGCGTCGACGTCTGCCCGGCCCGCAGCAAGGTCAATCCCGAAAATCAGGCGCTGCTGATGATGCCGCAGCAACCGCTCCTCGAATCCGAGCGCGCGAATTGGGACTTCTTCCTCAACCTTCCGCAGCGCGACCGGCGCGAGATCAATCCGGGACTTATCCGTCATCAGCAGTTGCAGGAGCCGCTCTTCGAGTTCTCCGGCGCGTGCGCTGGATGCGGCGAGACGCCATACCTCAAGCTGATGACGCAGCTCTTTGGCGATCGCGCGGTCGTGGCGAACGCGACCGGCTGTTCGTCGATCTTCGGCGGCAATCTGCCGACGACGCCGTGGTCGAAGAATGCCGCCGGCCGCGGTCCGGCCTGGGCGAACTCCCTTTTCGAGGACAACGCCGAATTCGGTCTCGGCTTCCGCCTTTCGCTCGACAAGCAGCGCGAGTACGCGCTGGAGATTCTGGAGCGTCTCGCGCCGGCCATCGGAGAGAACCTCAGCCGCCCGATCATTGAATGCGCGCAGACCACCGAGGCGCAGATCTTCGAGCAGCGGGAACGCGTCGAACTTTTGAAAGTGCGCCTGCGCCGTCTGGAGCTTTCGCTGCGGATGCACAAACTCGATGCGACCGACGAGCAGCAGTTGCTCGCCATCGCCGACTCCCTGGTGAAGAAATCCGTCTGGATCGTTGGCGGCGACGGCTGGGCGTACGACATCGGATTCGGCGGGCTCGATCACGTCCTCGCCAGCGGCCGCAACGTGAACATCCTCGTGCTCGACACCGAGGTCTACTCGAACACCGGCGGCCAGATGTCGAAAGCGACGCCGCGCAATGCCACTGCGCGCTTCGCCGCCGCGGGCAAGGGCTCTGCGAAAAAGGACCTCGGCCTGATGGCGATGACGTACGGCAATGCGTACGTGGCCAGCGTGGCCATAGGCGCGCGCGACGAGCACACGTTGCGGACGTTCATTGAAGCCGAGGCGTACGACGGGCCGTCACTGATCATCGCGTACAGCCACTGCATCGCGCACGGCATCGACATGGGCACGGCGCTGCAGCATCAGAAGTCGATCGTGGAAGCCGGCCAGTGGCTGCTCTATCGCTTCAATCCCGATCGCGTCGCGCGCGGAGAAAATCCGCTGCAGCTCGATTCCCGCACGCTCAAGCGTCCCGTCGAGGAGTTCCTCAAGACGGAGAATCGCTTCCACAATCTTTCGCCCGACGCCATCGCAGCAGCGCAACACGATGTGGAAGCGCGCTGGCGGATGTACTCGTATCTCAGTTCGATGAAAGACGATTCACGCGGAGGCGCGGAGATCGCGAAGGGGTGAGATGAGAATTTCAGTCTTTGCCGGCGACCTGTGCGATGTCGACGCCGAGGTGCTTTGTACGTCGACGAATCCGCGGCTTTCGCTGGTGATGGGGACGGGTGGGACGGTTCGGAGCCGCGGCGGATTCGAGATTCTGCGGGCTTGCGAAGCGATCGTCGATGCGGAGTTTCGGCGGACGGGGCGGCGCGGATTGCCAGCGGGTTCGGCGCATCTGACTGGCGGGGGTGGCCTGCCGGCGAAAGGGATCATCCATTGTGTTGCCAGCGATGAGGCGCATCGTTCGTCCGTCGACATCGTTCGCGGGTGCGTGCAGAACTCTTTGGCGATTGCGGATGCGAATGGGTTTACGAGCATCGCCATGCCGCTGTTTGGGGCTGGGCACGCGCGGTTGAAGTTCGAACGCGTCGTTCGCGTCATGGCGGAGATGTTGCGCGATGAGGCGACGTCCGTGCGGCATGTCTTCATCGTCGTCTTCGATGCTGAGCGCGTCGATGAAGCCGCGGAACTGGTTCGCTCCGTGATCCCATCCGACATCGACATTCGGCGCGGCGCGCAAGCGGCCGAGGAGACGCCCAGCCTATGGTCGGCCTGGTGGTGATGTGCGTTGCGTCACACGCTCGTGTGAGCGGATTGCTTGCTGCGAGAAACGCGCGGCGGCTACCGTGGAAAACTCAGGACGACTGTTTCATGAATGGCGATCAATCATCGGATCTTGTGCGCGCGGTCATCGAAGAACTGCGTGCCGATCCGCGCGTCGATGCGGAGCGGATCATCGTTTCCGCAGATGACCACACCATCGCTCTGCATGGCGTCGTTCGCAGCTATTCGGAAAGGTGCCACGCGCAGAAAATCGCGCGCGAGATTCGCGGCGTCGTCGATGTGAAGAACGATCTCGAAGTGCGGCTCACGATCGGCGCCACACGCACCGATTCTGGCCTCGAGCGCCTCACCTCGGAGATCCTGCAGAACCACGCTGCGCTTTGCGACCCGCTGCCGCGCGTCACCGCACACGACGGCTGGCTGACGCTGGACGGCGCGGTGACCTCGGAGGTTCAAAAGCGGTGCGCCGAGGAGTCGCTGCGCGATGTGGCGGGGATCCGCGGGATCATCAACAACATCGTGGTCAGCCCGAGCGCCAACGGCGACGACGCCGCGCGAGCGTTCGAAGCCGCGGTCGGACGCCGTGCGGGTCTCGCGGTTGACGAGCTCAAAGTGGAAGTGTCCGGAATGACGATGTCGGTCTACGGAAAGGTCGGTTCCTGCGCGGAGCACGACGCGCTGATCGAGCTTGCGTCGCGCCGCCGCGGAATCGCGAGAGTGGAAGACCACATCGTCGTGCAGCCAATCAGGAGCGTGTCATGAACAACAAGTTAGCGATGGCAGTGGCTGTCGTTGGACTTTCCGCGCTGTCGTTTGCCGCCGTCGTGGCGGTGCGCGATCGCGGCGCTGCGAAACCCGAAGTGAAGGCGGCGGCGACGACGTTGACGTCGCTTGAGTCCGTCCCCCGGATCGCGCTTGCCGACCTGCGCGCAAAAATGGACCGCGGCGAAGTCGTGGTCATGGACGTGCGCGACATCGATTCGTACACCGCGTCGCACATTCCGGGCGCGCTGCACATCCCGGTTTCCTACATCGAGTCGGAACTGCCGTACCTGCCGCGCGGGAAACCGATCGTGGCCTACTGCACGTGACCGGCCGAGGAATCGAGCGCCCGTGCGGCGTTCATCATGACGAATGGCGGTATCCCGGCCTCGGCGCTCGCCGGCGGCTTCGACGCGTGGCTGAAAGCTGGTTTTCCGACTCGACAAGGCCGTGAACGTTGATGGAGAGAAAAGGACGAATGATGACGAAGACTTTAACCTGTTCCCTGCTGCTCGCTGTTGCTCTGCCGATGGCGGCGTTCGCCGACGGCGCGGCGACGTTCAAAACGAAATGCGCGCCGTGTCATGGCGCCGACGGCAGCGGCCAGACGCCGGTCGGCAAGAACCTGAAAGTGCGCGATCTGCGTTCGGCGGAAGTGCAGAAAATGACCGATGCGGAGATTACGAAGGTGCTGACCGACGGCAAGGGGAAGATGCCGGCGAGCAAGCTGGCGCCGGCTGATATCAAGGCCGTCGTGAGTTTTATTCGGACGCTGAAGTAGCACGATTTTTTTCACCGCAGAGGCGCAGAGGGCACAGAGAAAGACCTCTGTGTGCTTTGTGTCTCTGTGGTGAAACGCTTACGCCACGCTGCGCAGCTCCTGCGCGATCACCTGCACGTCCGGCAACGATAAGAGTGCCGATGGCGAGTTGCCACGCCTCGCGGAGGCGCGGAGGCGCGGAGGCGCGGAGATGCGGAGATGCGGAGGGGTTCAGGCACAGAAAGGACTACCGTGCCTGTGCCCTTGTGCACAGTCGAGAGTGATGTCGCGCACACATACTCCGCTGTGACGCACGCTTTCATGCACCGTCCGCGTCACAGGAGCGATCGATGGATCCTTCGGCCCCACTCCCCCGGCGGCGTTTTCTGAATTGGTTCCTCGGCACGTCGTTCGGCGCGCTCGTCGCCGCGGTCATCTATCCGATCGCGCGCTTCGCCAGTCCGCCGCGCATCCCTGAGGCGACGACGAATCAGGTCGAAGCGGGCGATGTCTCCGACGCGGCGTTCAGTCAGAAGGGATTCAAGATCGTCCGCTTCGGCGCGGAGCCGGTCATCCTGTTGAAAGCGGCTGAGGGCGATTACCGCGCGTTTTCTGCAACGTGCACGCATCTCGACTGCATCGTCGGATATCAGAAAGACCGCAGCCGGATTTTCTGCAATTGCCACGGCGGCGCGTACGACCTGAACGGCCGCAACGTCTCCGGCCCGCCGCCGCGGCCGCTCATCGCGTACAAAGTGAACCTGGTCGCGAAAGGATCGGAGCCGGCGAAGATCGTCGTCTCCAAGGCCTAGGCCTCCGATGCTCGCACGCGCCCGAAGCTGGCTGGATGACCGACTAGGCCTGTCGACGATTACCGAGTTGGCATCGCACAAGACCGTTCCCGTTCACCGCTTCAGCGTCTTCTACTACCTCGGCGGGATGACGCTGTTCTTCTTTCTCGTGCAGGTCTGCACCGGCGTTCTGCTGATGCTTTATTACCGGCCGTCGGCGAACGAAGCGTTCGAATCGGTCGAGTTCATCATGACCGTCGTTCCGTTCGGCTGGCTGATCCGATCGATCCATTCGTGGTCCGCGAACCTGATGGTCTTTTTCGCGGTTGCGCACATGGTCAGCGTCTTCTTCATGAAGGCGTATCGCGCGCCGCGCGAGCTGACGTGGGTCAGCGGAGCGCTGCTTCTCTTTTTGATCATGGGATTCGGATTCTCCGGCTACCTGCTGCCGTGGAATCAGCTCGCGTTCTTCGCCACGAAAGTCGGAACGGACATCGCGGGCGCGGTGCCGATCGTCGGCGAGTGGATGGTGCGCTTCCTACGCGGCGGCGATCGCGTCTCCGGCGGAACGCTGTCGCGCTTCTACGGCTGGCACGTGGCGCTGCTGCCGGCGATCTCGACGGTCATCCTCGTCGTTCACCTCGCGCTGGTGCAGGTGAAGGGGATGAGCGTTCCGGCGGCGTGCGACGAGGAGTCGAAGCGGCGGCCGCCGATGAAGTTCTTCCCGCACTTTGCGCTGCGCGATCTCTCCGGCTGGATCTTCGCCCTCGGCGTCCTGGCCGCGCTGGCGGCGCTCTTTCCGTGGGAGCTTGGCGAGAAGGCGGACCTCTTCGCGCCGGCGTACGAAAACATCCGTCCCGAATGGTACTTCGTCTTCATGTTCCAGACGCTGAAGCTCGTGCCGGGCGGCGAGATCGCCGGGATCGAATATGAAGCGATCCCGATCATGCTGTTCGGCGCGGCCGGATTGCTGCTGGTACTGATCCCGTTCCTCGATCGCGGCGCGGCGCGCACCGGCCGCAGCAAGGGTTGGACGATCGGCGGCGTCGCGGCGCTCCTCTTCGCCCTCGGCATGACGTGCTGGGGCTACGCGTCGCTTCTTCCGCTCTACGTCGTCCTGATCAGCGGTCTGCTCCTCTCCCTCCTGGCCTTCATCACGCGCGGCAGCAGAAATCGGGAGGCGAGATGAGAGTGCGATTGCTTGCGATTGGGATCGCGCTGTTTGCGATGCGCGTAGTTGCCGCGCCGCCATCTCCGAAGCCGCGTCCGGATACATCGTGCGTTCACTGCCATGGCGGCGAGCTGTTCGACGACGCTGCAAAAGCGAAGGTGCGGCACTTCGGTGTCGACGTTCACGCGCAGGTCGGACTCTCCTGTCATGACTGCCACGGCGGCAATCCCGATCCGAAGCTCGGCGACGACATCGCGGGAGCGATGGATCCGAAGTTCAAACCGAATCCGTACGTCGGCAAACCGAAGCGGCAGGACATCCCGGAGTTCTGCGGGCGCTGTCATTCATCCGCGGCGTACATGAATCGCTTCAATCCCGCGGCGCGCGTGGACATGGTCAGCGAGTACTGGACGAGCCATCACGGCCAGAAGCTGCGCAGCGGGGTGACCGATGTGGCGACGTGCATCGATTGCCATTCGGTCCACGACATTCGGCGCAAAGGGAATCCTGAGTCGCCGGTCTATCCGACGCACGTCGCCGAGACTTGCAGCAAGTGCCACTCCGATCCGAAACGGATGCAGGCAAACGGGCGCAACATCCCGGTCGATCAGTACGCGCGCTGGAGCCGTAGCGTTCACGCGAAGGCGCTGCTCGAAAAGGGCGATCTCACCGCACCGACCTGCAACGATTGCCACGGCAATCACGGCGCCGCGCCGCCGGGAATCGGCAGCATCCGCTTCGTCTGCGGTAGTTGTCATGCGCGCGAAGAGGATCTGTTCCGCGCCAGTCCAAAAGCTGCGGGACTGGAGCAGCACAACCAGTTCCTTGCGAGCGTCCCCGATGGAAAGTGCGGTACGTGTCACGACGACAAGCGCTCCGCGCTGCAGTTCACGCAGCTCAGTTCGTGTCTGGTTTGCCACGGAAATCACTCCGTTGTCCGCCCCACCGTTGCGATGCTGGGTGAGCTTCCCGACACGCCGTGCGCGTTCTGCCATGAAGGCGTCGGACCGCTGGCGGGATTTGTCGCAGAGCCGAAAGCGAAGGCGGAGCACTTCACGCAGATGCGCGGCACGCTTCTCGCCGCGGCGGACAAGCTGCATCTGAAGGGCGACGATCGTTTCGATTGGCTCGTCGATCAGGCGCTGAATCTGCCGACGCATCGGCTTCCTTCGGGACCGGACGGCAAGGTTCAACTGCGTCCCGAGTTTGCGCGGCTCTTCGAGAAGTTCCGCATCGGCAAGACGCACTACACGTATCGCGATCCCGTTACGGGCCATGACGTGAACGCGTCGATCCGCCGCTGCACCGATTGCCACGTCGCCGCGGGCCAGGGCCGCGACACATCGCGGGCCCTGCTTGCCGGCACGCGCGAAGTGACGAGCATGATAGCCCGCTCCGAACGCATCCTCCTCGCCGCGCAACGCGGCGGCGTGGAAGTGCGCGCCGTCCGTCCCGAGCTCGACGCCGCCGTCGACAATCAGATCGAGCTGGAGTCACTGGTCCACACGTTCAATCCCGCCGGCGCATTCGCCGACAAGAAGAAAGAAGCGCTGCAACACGCACACGCCGCACTCGAAGCCGGCCAGCATTCGCTCGACGAGCTAGCCTATCGCCGCCGCGGACTCTTCATCGCGCTAGGCGTCATCGTCGCAGCGTTGATCGCGCTCGCGCTGAAGATCCGGGAGGGCTAATGCGGATGTCCCGGCGGCGAAGCCGCCACAAGAACCGTAGCCCCCAGCTTCAGCTGGGGTTTGCGGATCGTGCCGTTTCGTGAGCCCGTTTTAACGGGCGAAAGAAAGCTTTCTCTCGCTCGCCAAGGCGGGCTCACACTCCAAACGACACTCGCTGACCCACCGGTAAACCGGTGGGCTACGGTTCTTACGCCGGCTTCGCCGACGGTCCGGAGTTTCTTACCAGCGGCGCAATTCGCGCAGACACCACCGTCGGGCGAGACGCCCAACTGTAGCAGGCGGGGACGCCCGCACTACGCCTTGCGGACCGCGACCGCCACGTTCGCGAGCGCTTGCGTGAGATCGGCGAAGAGGTCGTCGAGGTCTTCGCAGCCGGCGGAGAGGCGGACCAGGCCGGCGGTGATGCCTTGGCGGCGCTGCTCGTCTTCGGGGACGGCTTTGTGCGTCATCGAGGCGGGGTGTTCGATCAGCGATTCGACGCCGCCGAGGGAGACGGCGAGGGTGATCATGCGGACGCTGTTCATCAGGATGCGGCCGGCTTCCCTGCCGCCGCGGAGCTCGAATGCGATTACCGATCCGGGGCCGGACATCTGCCGTTGCGCGAGTTCGAATTGCGGGTGCGACGGCAGGCCGGGATAGCGGACCCACGCCACTTCTTCGTGCTGTTCGAGCCAGCGGGCGATAGCGATCGCGTTCTCTTGCGCGCGCTCGACGCGCATGCCGAGGGTGCGGATGCCGCGGAGGACGAGCCAGGACTGGTGCGGATCGATGGTCATGCCGAACGTGATCGCGGCATCGCGAAGGACCTTCAGCATCTCCGGCTCGCGGGCGATGACGACTCCGGCGATTACGTCGCTATGTCCGTTCAGCGATTTCGTCATCGAGTGGAGTACGACGTCGGCGCCGAATGCGATCGGGCGCTGGAGGTGCGGACCGGCGAAGGTGTTGTCGACGACGAGCGGGATGCCTGCGGCGTGCGCGGCTGTCGATGCCGCGGCGAGGTCGACGAGATCGAGAGTCGGATTCGCCGGCGTCTCGGCATAGACGAGGCGCGTGTTCGGACGGATCGCAGCCGCCAGCGCGGCGCTGTCAGTTGCGGCGACGAATGTCGACGTTACGCCGAGGCGCGAGAAGTAGCGAGTGAGCAGCGCGCGCGAGGCTCCGTAGAACGGATCGGTTGCCACGACATGATCGCCACCTCGCAGGAGGGCCAAAAAGACGGTGCTGACGGCGGCCATTCCGGTGGCGGTGGCGACGGCGCCGCATCCTTCCTCCAGATCGGCGACGCACGATTCGAGCGCCTGCACGGTCGGATTTCCCATGCGCGTGTAGATCGGGCCGTTCGAAGTGCCGGCGAAACGCGCCGCGCCTTCTTCAGCCGAGGGGAATGCGAAGGTCGAGCTCTGGTAGATCGGAACCGAAACCGCGCCGCGATGCGCAGCGGGATCGAGACCGCCGTGGATTGCCTTGGTGTGCAGGTGGTTCGCCATCCGGCGATTGTGGCGGTGGAGGAACGCGCGATCGGATGTCGCGCAACACAGGCGGGTGTGATGGATCGCACTCCGATCAATTTATCCTGAGGTCGCGAAGCGAGCGAAGGATCTGGCGACTGGTAACCGGGTCGGTTGCAGTTGCCAGATCCTTCGTCGCTTCGCTCCTCAGGATAAAGTTGAGCTACTTCTTCGCCAGGCCGCGAATGTACGCGACGAGCGAGGAGATGTCGGCGACGCTCAGCTTGTCCTTGTACGCGGGCATCTTGCCCTTGCCGTCGCTGATGACCTTCTGCAGGTCGGTGTCGGACTGCTTCTGCACTTCGGCGGAGCGGAGGTCGTGCACCTTCATCGCCTTTCCGACCGCGGTGGCGCCGGCGCCGTCGGGGCCGTGGCAGCTTGCGCACTTGGCTTTGAATGTTTCCGGTGCGCCGGGTGCGGCGGCGAACGCGAATGTGGCGGAGAGCATGAGGAGCATCATCGATGCGATAGTGAGCTTGCGAATCATTCGAATCTCCTTCTGTTGACGTGCGCAGGGTAACAAAAAGGCGGCAGCCCTGTGGCTGCCGCCTCTCACAACAGAATGTGATGGATGCTATTGCTTGGCCTGGATCGTGGTCGGGTCGTTGGTCTTCATGTCGATCATCGACGCCGAGGAGATGATGTTCGTCCCCTTCACCACCGTGACCGTTGCAAAGCCCCAATCGACGTCGGGCGCATTCGCGCGGTTCTTGAACGGCTCGATGTCCTGCACGCCGGAGCCGGCCGGGACGATGAGGTTGTACGCGGTCAACGACTTCCCATTCGTGTCGAACAGATTGACCGTGACCTGCGCCTCGGTCGTTCCGCCGTTGGTGACGACGAGGTTCGAACGGAACGCGTCGATCTTCTGCCGCAGTCCGATCAGGCTGATCGTCTGCCCGGCGGAGTAGCCGAGGTCGGCGACGCGGCCGTCGTAGCTCTGGCCGTACGTGCCGGCGTCGGCCTGATTGAAGATGCGCGTGGCGACGAGCAGCGGACGATCGGAGCAGATCTCGAGTGCGCCGATGTTCGACGCGCTCATCGTAGCGGTCAGATCTTCGAACGCCTTCTGCGAACCGCCGTTGACCGTGCCGGTCGCTTCGAGATCACCGCCGGCCTGGTGGAGGACGAAGCGCAGCGACGCGGTGGAGGATTCGAGATTACGCGCCACGACGTCGGTGCGCCACTGGCTGCCGGCGCTGCCGGGCGTGTGGCCGACCATCTCGCTCCAGTAGACGTATTTCGATTTGCAGGAGACGGCGCCGGCACCGTTGCCGAGTCCACCGCCGATGGCCGCCGGGCTCACGCCGTTCGGAGTAGGAGTCGTGGCGGCCGCGTTGATCGAGCTCACCGCGAAAAGCGAGACGTCGAGGGCCGAATTGACGAAGGCAGGATTGTGCACGCCCTTGCTCTTGTCGCTTTCGACCATGAAGTAGTTCCAGCCGGCTTTGCCGATGGCGGGATCGGCGACGGAGTACAGCTCGACCGGCGTACCGGCGGGCCGCACGATCTTCACCGAGGCGAGGGAGAGATCGCTGACCTTCGTGCCGCCGGTGAGCGTCACGTTGACGCCCTGGCGGCCGTGGCTGGAGATGAACTCGACGCTGCTGATGTCAGACGCGTTCTTCACCGTCTTCACGCCGTTGAGATCGATGGCGTTGCCGGCGCGGATCTGGGCCTGCATCAGGTTCTTGATCGAGATTTCCATCTGCGCCTTGAGCGCGGCCAGCTTCGCTTCGACCGGCGCCTGCACGGTCTCCTTGGTGATGTTGCTGTGGCACTTCGTGCAGATGGTGTTGCTGGCGTAGAAGGTGTGGTTGGTGCCGACGTAGGAGCCGTCGGCATTCTGGAGCGCGACTGCGGCCGGCGGATCGGTCGACTCCATGTGGCAGGCGACGCACGAGTCCTGAATCATCGAGTGCAGCCCGCGCGTGCCGACCTTGGTGAAGTAGAGGTTCTGGCCCATGACGATGTCGGCCTGCGGCCCCTCGTGCGGCGCGCGGGTGGCGTCGGCGACGGTGAAGTGCGCGTCATCGCGCAGATCGCGGCGGCCGTTGTGGCAGGTCATGCAGACGGCGCCGCTGCCGACGTTGGTGGCGCTGAAGCCGGCCATGAGCAGCGGAGTCTTGCCGGTGACGCGGACTTTCGCGTTCGTCGTCGGACCGCCGGATGTGGTGCCGACGTCGTGCGGATCGTGGCAGGTCGCGCAGGTCTGCGGATGAACGTCGTCCGCGGTCCAGGTGACGTCGAGAGCCGCGGTGCTGAATCCTTTGTCGCTCCACTGAACGAATCCCTGCGCGCTGTGGCATTTCGCGCACGTGGCATCCGTCCCCTCGGCGACCGCGACTTCGTAGTTGGCGTGACCGGAGAGCTGCCACTGCTGATAACGCCCATGCCGCGCCGGTTCGCCGTGGCATGTTCCGCACACCTCGGACGAAAGCGTCTTGCGCGATCCGTCCTTCTTCATGTGCGCCGCGCTGTCCTGCGGACCGTGGCAGTTTTCGCACTGGATGTTGGCCATCTTCGCGGTGGCCGGATAGCTGGCCAGAGTCTTCGTCCAGTTCTGCGGATCGCCGTGTGTGAGCAGATCGGTGGCGAGGAATCCGGCCCAATCGGCGGCTTCGTCGATGCCGTTATTCTTCACGGCCTTCGCATTGAATCCGACGGTGTGGCACGAGACGCACGCCGAGGTGTAGTGGCCGCCGGCGGTGTTGACGTTCTGCGTGAAGATCTCGGCGTGGCCCGATTTCGCCCACGGCGTGAAGAGATCGAAGTGCGGCGTGTTCTTGACATGGCACTGCATGCAGGCCGCGTCGACGACCGGACGGCCGTTCGCATCCTGGCCGGTGATGATGCCCTTCCAGGTGCCGGCGTGAACCGTCAGCGTGACCGGCTTGGTCGTGGCGAGGTCGGTGACCGTCAACTGATACGTCCCGGCCACGTCCGGCGTGAACTCCGGATTCTGCGTCGTGGCGTCGAGGAGCGCGGCCGTCGAGCCGGTCGGCGCGGTTAGCTTCCAGTCGTACGCCGCCTGCTTTTTGCCGTGAAGCAGGACGGGCAGGAGCATCGGAACGTTGCGCGTTCCGGTGGCGGTCTCCCACGGCACATTGCCGGCGACGGTGGCGGCGGTGTGATACGTGCCGGACGACGTCGTCACGGCGATGTCCAGCTTGATCGCCGCGGCGTCGGCCAGCGCGTGCGGTGAGACGCCGGCGACGACGAAGCGGTTCTGCAGGCCGCCTTCGTAGCTCGTTCCCGCCGGGACGTTGGCCGGCAGTTGCGCGACCGTGACCGGCCGTTCTTCGAGCACCGTCATCAGCTCTTCGCGGAAGACTTTGCGCGCCGGAAGGACGAGGGTGACGGTGGGATCGGAGGTGTTGGCCAGCGTCGCCGTCACGCCGCCGGTCTGACTCCACTTGATGCTCTGCAACGTCGAGCCGTCGTTGATCACGACGTTCGCCTTTGCGGTGACCGTCGCGCCGGGCGCGGGATCGCCGCTGACGGTCATCGTGACGGTGACCGGTGCCGTTGCGGCGACTGCGAAGCCCGCGATTCCCGTGGCGACAATCGCCGCGATGAGCGCGAGCATGAGCTGCTTGTGATGCGTTCTTTTCTCCATGACGCTCTTCTCCTTTGCTGTTCCTGGAGTTGGCGTTCACAGTGCGTTCAAAGCGAAAAGAAAGCAGTCGAGGCGGTCACCGTAGGCGGGTGTGGCGAGTCACTGGTGGCCGTGTGTGTTTTTCGTCACGGGTGAAGGCGTTTGAACCACAGAGACACAGAGATCACAGAGATGTCTCTGTGTCCTCTGCGTCTCTGTGGTGAAAAACTAAGCCTGAACGTGCGAAACCGCTGATTTACGATTCCAGTACGAAACCGCCAGCAGGAAGTCGGCGACATTCGTCGATGCGAAGGTCGGCGCGAGATCGGACGGCGCGATTACGCCGACGACGTTGTTGCGATCGTCGACGACGGGAAGGCGGCGCACCTGTTTCGCTTCCATCAATTCGATCGCGGTCTGGACGTCTTCGTTCTGTCCGATCGTGAAGACCGGTTTCGTCATCACGTCCTTGATGCGGACCGACGTGGGCATGTTGCCGGCGGCGACGGCGCGGCAGGTGATGTCGCGGTCCGTAACGACGCCGACGAGTTTCGATGAATCGCAGACGGGGATGAAGCCGCAGTCGTGTTCCGACATGAGCTGCGCAACGTAATCGAGCTTGTCGTTCGGGCTGCAGCAGATCGGCGCGACCGTCATTGCATCTTTGATCAGCATGAGCGTGTCCTCCGCCGAACACTAATAGTGCCGGGTGGCTCGCCTCCGCGAGGAGACAGGTCACCCGGCACGTGTATCGGTGTCACACCCGGCCGTTCGCTACACGGTGACGGCGAACTCCTCTGCGAGCGTTTCGATCGTGCGAACTGTCTCGCCAACGTAGACCTGACGCGGACGGTTGATCTTGGTCTTGTCGTCGCCGGTCATCTCTTTCCATTGCGCGATCCAGCCGGGAAGGCGGCCGAGGGCGAACATCACCGTGAACATGTTCGTGGGGATGCCCATGGCGCGGTAGAGGATGCCGCTGTAGAAATCGACGTTCGGGTAGAGCTTGCGTTCGATGAAGTACGGATCGGTGAGCGCAATCTGTTCGAGCTCGATGGCCGGGTTCAGGAGCGGATCGCGCATGCCGAGGGCGGAGAGGACGTCGTCGGCGGCCTGCTTGAGGATCGTCGCGCGCGGATCGAAATTCTTGTAGACGCGATGGCCGAATCCCATCAGCTTGAATCCGGAGTTCTTCTGTTTCGCGCGTTCGACGAATGTCTGCGCGCTCTGGCCCGACTCGCGGATCTGCTGCAGCATCTCGATGACCTGCTGGTTGGCGCCGCCGTGCAGCGGACCCCACAACGCGCAGATGCCGGCGGAGATCGAGGCGAAGAGGTTCGCGCCGCTGCTCCCGACCATGCGCACCGTCGGCGTGCTGCAGTTCTGTTCGTGGTCGGCGTGCAGAATCAGCAGCAGGTTGAGCGCGCGGTCGACCGCCGGCGAGACGGCATAGTTCTCGGCTGGCACGGCGAACATCATGTGCATGAAGTTCTGCGTGTAGGTCAGGTCGTTGCGCGGATAGATGAACGGCTGGCCGACCGACTTCTTGTACGAGAACGCGGCGATCGTCTTCGCCTTCGACAGCAGGCGGATGATGTTCAACTCGCTGTCGCCGTTGTTCGGATAGTAAGCGGAGAGCGACGCCACCATCGCGGAGAGAATTGCCATCGGATGCGCCGACGGCGGGAAGCCTTCGAAGAACTTCTTCATGTCTTCGTGAATGAGGCTGTGCCGCGTCAGCTTTTCGTCGAATGCGACCAGCTCCGCCGGCGAGGGAAGCTGGCCGTGGATCAGGAGGTAGCAGACTTCGACGAAGGTTGCTTTGGCCGCCAGCTCTTCGATCGGATAGCCGCGATAGCGCAGGATCCCTTTCTCGCCGTCGATGAAGGTGATCCCGCTCGCGCACGATCCGGTGTTGGCGTAACCGGGATCGAACGTGATCGCGCCGCTTTTCGCGCGCAACGACGTCACGTCGATCGCCGTCTCTCCCTCGGTTCCTTCGATGACGGGAAGCTCGTATTCCTTTCCTTGCAGCAACAGGGTGGCAGTGCTCATGGCGTTTCCTTTCCTAGAGTTTCGCCGTTCCGGCGAGACCGATTCGTTCTGCGGTTTTCGCGACGATCGCGGCGACGGCCTGGTGTACGTCTCGATCGAGGCATGACGGCACGACGTCGCCCGGCGCGGCGAGCGACGCGATCGTCTCCGCCGCGGCGATCAGCATTTCGGTGGTGATGGCGCGGCTGCGCGCCTGGAGCGCGCCGCGGAAAAGTCCCGGGAAGGCGAGCGCGTTGTTGATCGAGCGGCCGTCGCCCGCGAATGCCGCTCCGGCGCCGCGCGCGTCCGAGGGAAAGATCTCCGGCTTCGGATTCGTGAGCGCGAAAATGACCTGGCCCTTGCGCACGGAGCGCGGATCGATCAGATCGGCGCGGCCGGTGGCGGCGATGACGATGTCGGCGTTCGCCATGATCGCCGCCGCGTCGGATGCGGTCGCGCCGGCGCGCGCCACGCGCTGGACTGCGTCGTCCGAGGTGTCGGCGACGAGCACCTCGCCGACGCCGTAGGAGAAAACAAGCTGCGCGATCGCGCTGCCTGCGGCGCCGAGGCCGATCATCCCAACGCGCGATCGCTTCAGATCGCGGCCGGTAATCTTGCACGCGTTGATGACCGCTGCCAGCGTCACCGTTGCCGTTCCGTGCTGGTCATCGTGCATGACCGGTTTGCGCAGCAGCCGGCGCAGTTCGTCTTCGATCACGTAGCAATCGGGGATGCGGATGTCCTCGAGGTGGATGCCGCCGAAGGTGTGCGAGACGCGCATCACCGTTTCCACGAACTCCATCGGATCGAGCGTGTCGATGAGGATCGGCGTGGCGCTGATGTCGACCAGCTCGTCGTAGAGCACAGCCTTCCCTTCCATCACCGGCATGCTGGCCAGCGGACCGATATTGCCGAGGCCGAGCACGCGCGAGCCGTTGGTGAAGATGCCGACGGAGTTGCCGACCGAGGTCAGATCCCAGGCCCGCGACGGATCGAGAACCAGCGCCTGGGAGACGCGCGCCACGCCCGGCGTGTAGATGCTGCGCATGTCGGCGAGCTGGTCGAGGTGCACGCGGCTGGTCGAATGCAGCTTGCCGCCGCGGTGCGCTTCGAAAACGCGATCGGTCGTCGTGACAACTTCGACGCCTTCGATGTCGCCGATGCAGGTGACGACGCGAAGGGTCTGATCCTCATCAATCGTTTCGATGGTGACGTCGCGCAGCGTGGCGGTCTCGCCGACGTTGATCGTGGAGATGTCGCCGATCAATCCTCCCGCTTCGGCGATGGTGTTGGTGAGCCGCGCAAGCTGCCCGGGACGATGCTCGACCCGCAAGCGCAGGACCGTGTCGATGACGTGTTCGCTCATAAGGGCGAGTGTGTCGAAAATGAGAGGCGCGGAATTAGCGCGGCGATCACCACCGCAGTTGACGTGCGTCACAATTTCTCAGCGCTTGCGCGCGGCGTTCGCAGTCGGAGCGCTGGCGTCCCGCCGGCTGGCTCGGCGGCGTCTCCGCCGCCGAATGGGAGGCTTGCGCCGGCGTCGGTTGCCGGCAAGATTAGAGGGGTTGCCGGTTCGGCGGCGAGACGCCGCCGAGCCAGCCGACGAGGACGCCAGCGCTCCGTCGCGCGCTGCGCGCGTCACAGGTTTTTTTGCTCGCGTCAGGCGATGTGATGTTTCAGCACGTCGTCCGGATTCCGCGAGAAGAAGACCATCAGCCCGGCCGCGGCGGGGATCAGCCACTGCCACACTTTGACGTCCGGGAGATCCTGGGTCATGTAGATCTGAACGCCGTAAACGATCGGCAACGCTATCAGCACGATCAAACCTGTCCAGAAAAGTGTCCTGCGCATGAGAGCCTCCTTGAGAGCGTCATCTTGCGTTCGCTGCGATCACGCGACGATGAGGAGCCGCACAAAAGGCATTGACGCGCGTCACATGACGTCGTGATTGCGGCCACCGCCGGCCTTGCGCATGCCGCGCGATCGTTCGCGCACGATGAATGACGAAACTCCGTTCGTTCCCCGAGGAGCCGTGGCGTTCTTTGTGGCCATGATGGTTTTCTACGTCGCGGTCTGGGCGTTGCTGGCCGCAATCATGGTGGCGAGGCGATGATCGAGAAACGCATCATCTTCGCCGCCGCCGTTTTCGTTCTCACCCTCGGCGGCGTCATCGCGCTTACGGTCAAGCAACTCGGCATCGGACTTCCGACCTGCCTGACCGACGTCCGGCCGTTCCTCGAGTCGAAGCTGATCGAGCAGGCGCCGAAGCGATACGAGATCCACTACGTCGCGCGCATGTGGCGATTCGAACCGGCGGAGATTTCGTTGCTGCCCGGCTCGACCGCCGACATCTACCTCAGCACCGCCGACGTCACGCATGGGATGCAGATCGTCGGCACGAACGTGAACCTGATGGCCGTCCCCGGCGCGGTCAACTACGCGCGGGTGAAGTTCGACAAGCCCGGCGAGTACCTCGTCGTCTGCAACGAGTATTGCGGTATCGAGCACCACAACATGGCGGCGCGGATTCACATCACGGACAAAGCCGCCGCGATCGTCGCGCCGCCGCCTGCCGTTCTCGCCGGCGGGCGGAAAGTGATCGAAGACCAAGGCTGCACGGCATGCCATTCCATCGACGGCAGCGCGTCGATCGGCGGCACGTTCAAAGGTCTCTACGGGAAGCAACGGCCGCTGGCGAACGGCGCCACCGTCGTCGCCGACGACGCGTACATCCGCGAGTCGATCGAGAAGCCCGACGCGAAGCTCGTGAAAGGCGTCGAGCCGGGGATGCCTCCGCTTCCGGTGTCGCCCGCCGAGGTGAATCTGATCATCGAATACCTGAAGACGTTGAAGTAGCGCGAGGACAGTAAACATGCGATCGGCTGAGCATTCCTTTACCCAAACCAACGTCGAGCCGGGTCTCCGGAAGATCATTCTTTTCGAAATCCTCTTTCCGATGGTGCTGCTCATTCTCGGTATCGCCGCCGGATTTCTGCAGGTCCTCTTCCGCGCCGGCATCATCCGCTCGCAGAGCTTCCTCGGCATCGAGTATTACCAGGGGTTGACGCTGCACGGCGCGATCAACGCCGTCGTCTTCACCACGTTCTTTGCGGTTGCATTCGGCCACGCCATCATCCGCTTCCACCTCGGCAAGCCGTTGTTTCTCGGCGCGGCGTGGACGTCGCTGATTCTGATGACGTCAGGCACGTTGATGGCCGCGCTTCCGATGCTGACCGGCAAGGCGAGCGTGCTCTACACGTTCTATCCTCCGCTCAAAGCACATCCCGCGTTCTACATCGGGCTCGTGCTGCTCGTCATCGGATCGTGGATCGCGTTCTTCAGCTGGATTCCGCTGTACCGGCGTTGGAAGCGCGAGCATTTCGAAACGAAGACGCCGCTCGCGGTGGTTGGGATCTTCGCCACGTTCATCGTCTGGTTCATCGCCACGATTCCGGTGGCGATCGAGATCATTGCGCTGCTCATTCCGTGGTCGTTCGGCTGGACGAAAACCGTGAACGTGCCGCTGGCGCGGATGCTGTTCTGGTTCTTCGGCCACCCGCTCGTCTACTTCTGGCTGCTGCCCGCGTACGTCATGTATTACACGATGCTGCCGAAGCTCGCCGGCGGAAAGCTCTACTCCGATTTTGCCGGCCGCTTCACGTTTCTGTGGCTCGTGGCGTTCTCCGCGCCGATCGGAATTCATCATCAATACATGGAGCCGGCCATCAGCACGACGTGGAAGGCCGTGCACGCGCTCTTCACGTTGATGGTGGCGATTCCGAGCCTCGTCACGGCGTTCACCATTGCCGCGTCGATGGAGCACGGAGCGCGGAAGAGCGGCGGCACGGGCCTTTTTGGCTGGTGGCGCAAGCTGCCGTATCTCGACACTGACCGCTGGATGTTCAGCTATCTCTTCGCCGGCCTGGTGCTCTTCATCCCCGGCGGCATCACCGGAATCGTGAACGCGTCGTACAACCTCGACGGCGTGGTGCACAACACGTCGTGGATGCCGGCGCACTTTCATCAGACCGTGGCCGGACCGGTGTTCCTTGCGTTCATCGGCGGAAGCCTGATGCTGTTGACGATGCTGACCGGCCGCGATATCGCGTTCAAACGCGTGAACGTCTGGATCCCGTACATCTGGGCGCTCGGCATCCTGGTTTTCTCGACGGGCCTCTTCTACAACGGCGTCATGGGCGAGCCGCGGCGGACGAACATGGGTCTGTCGTATGCGAATCCCGCGTCGCCGCTATACCGCGCCGACTGGACGTTCGGCCGGATGACCGGCGCCGCCGGCGGCACGATCATGGTCATCGCCATGCTTCTCTACTTCGCCGTCTTCTTCGGAACGCTGCTCAGCAAGAAGTCCGCGGCACCTATGCTCGAGTTCCCGGTGTCGGAGCCGTATCACGATGAAGACGTCGCCGCGGTGCAGAACCTGCGGCCGTGGCTCGTCGCCGCGGTCATCCTTCTCATCGTCGCGTACACGATGCCGTTCGTGGAACTGGCGCGCGGTAAGTACGAAGGCGCGCCCGCATACGATCCCGGCAGTCCGATCGCGCAGGTTCGATGAAAACGCTGGTCATCGCGCTGTTGCTGGTTGCGCCGTTGGCCGCGCGTGGCTCCGGCCAGCAGCTGCCGAACATCGACATCGTCGACGACAGCGGCCGCGTGCGTTCGACGGCAGAGTGGAGCGGTATCCCGACGATCCTCGCGCCGATGTACACCCGCTGCCCGATCGCCTGTCCGCTCATCGTCAGCGCGCTGAAGCGGGGAGTGGCGCAATCATCCGCTACGCCGTCGACGTACCGCGTCGTGCTCTTCTCCTTCGATCCGCACGACACGCCCGCCGACCTGCGCCGCTTCCGCGAACGCGAAGGAATCCCGCTGGCCTGGACCGTCGCCACCGCCGCGAAAAAAGGCGACGCGCGCCGCATGCTCGACGCCATCGGCTATCGCTACGGCGAAGCCGGCGCCTACTTCACCCATCCGAACGAAGTCATCGCCCTGACGCCTGATCTGAAAACCGCGAAAGCGCTCGTCGGCACTAACTACGACATTGACGACCTGCTCGCCGCCGCGAGAGGCGGCCGCGACTGGACCGGCCGCTACGGCGGATGGATTCTCGCCATCCTCTTGCTCGTCTGCCTCCTCTCGGTGATCCAGCTCCTCACGTTTTTCGGCGCCCGTTCGCGGGACCGTCGCGTTGAATATTCAACGGACGCCGACGCTTGACGATGCAGGTGTATCACCGTATCATCGCATCTATGCGTACGACCGTGACGATCGACGACGACGTTTATGAAGCCGCCGTGGCGAATGCGAAGGCCACCGGCCGCCGGCTTGGAAGCGTGCTGTCCGAAATGGCGCGCGCCGCTCTCGAGTCGCGGCAGCCTTCTTCTCCGCGCAGGCGCCGGGCTCGCTTTGCGGCCTTTGACGTTCCGAAGGGGAGCCGGATGATCTCGGCGTCGAAAGTCCAGAAAGCGCTGGATGACGAAGGCATTATCTGAACCGCGGCCGCTTCTACTGGACGTCAATGCGCTGCTTGCGCTTGCGTGGCCGAATCATCAATTTCATCACGCCGTCTTGGAACGGCTCGAGCGCCGGCCCACTTCGAAGTGGGCAACCTGCCTCTTGACGGAGCTCGGATTTGTGCGGCTCTCGTCGAATCCCGCGATTGTTGACGTTCGACAGAGCCCCGCTCAAGCGCTCGATCTGTTGCATCGGCTCACGGCCGACGAACATCATCTCTATTTCGACGTTCTCCCGACGCTAGCGAGTGTCGAGAGCACTTTCAGACGGCTGCTCGGCCATCAGCAGGTCACCGATGCGTATTTGGTGGCGGTCGCGGCAGCGAACAACGCCACACTACTTACTCTTGACCAGCGGCTTGTTTCGACCATCGTCGGTGGTGACCGCGTGGAGGCACTGTTGCCGAAGAGCGTGCACTAAGCGCTCGCTCAGGAGAATGGTTTCACGCGGTGACGCGAATTGATTCGTTTATCTCCGCCCCTCCGCGTGAAACCGCTCCCTCGTGAACATCGCCCTGTGCGGAATCGCACAGCGACCCGTACCGCAGCGCACCTCTTGTAATTCGCGGCACGCCTACATTCCCTCTGACCTCACACACATTTGTGAGCTGAAGGAGAGCGCATGAGCGTGCATCCCACGATTCAGGAGCAACTCAGGAGATCCGGAAGCAGCCGGCGCGACTTCATCACCTTCTGCGGGAAGCTGATGGTCGCGGCGCCGTTCGGCCTTGCCATCACAAACTTTATTAGCCCGGAAGCCGTTGCGGGCGTCGTCGGGAAAGCGCGGCGGCCGTCGGTGATCTGGCTGCACATGCAGGACTGCACCGGCTGCACGGAGACGCTGCTCCGCACCTCGGAACCCGATCTCGCCGCGCTCATCTTCGACGTCATCTCGCTCGACTACCACGAGACCGTGATGGCCGCGTCGGGCTCGGATGCCGAGGCTGCGCTGAAGGATGCGATGAGCGAGAACGATGGGAAATATGTGCTCATCGTCGAAGGCTCGATCCCGACCGGCGAAGCGGGAACGTATCTCACGATCGCCGGACGTAAAGGGACGGAGTTGCTCGCTGATGTTGCGTCGCACGCCGGTGCCGTCATCGCCATAGGTTCCTGCGCCTCCTGGGGTGGCATCCCATCGAGCGGCCCCAATCCAACCGGTGCGGTCGGCGTGGACGCGCTGGTCAGGAACAAGCCGGTCGTGAATCTTCCCGGTTGTCCACCGAACCCTTACATTCTCCTCGGAACCATTCTCGAATACGCGACGACCGGCAAGCTGCCCAAAGTCGATGCGCTCGGCAGGCCTTTGTTTGCCTACGACCGTCTGATTCACGACCACTGTCCGAGGCGAGCGCATTTCGACGCCGGCCGCTTTGCCGGGCAGTTCGGTGACGAGGCGCATCGGAATGGCTGGTGTCTCTACAAGCTCGGGTGCAAGGGGCCGGTCACCCATGCGCCGTGTTCGACGCGGCACTTCAATGAAGTCGTCGATGCCTGGCCGATCGGAATCGGACATCCCTGCTTCGGCTGCGCGGAAAAATCGGTCGGATACACGATCCCGCAGTTCACGCTCGCTCCGATCAACGATCCAAAGCCGACGTCGATGTATCCGCCCATCTCCACGCCGCGCGGGATCGTGGAAGCAGCATCCGCAGGTACCGCAGGTATCGTCGGTGGCATCCTCCTTGGCGCGGGCTACGTGGCCGCGCGCAAGTTCCCATCCTCGCCGGCGCCCTCCGCACCTCCACCTTCTTCCGGCGAGGAAGTCGCATCCGATACGGGAGCGGAGTCGTGACCCTCACGCGACGCGACGTTTTCCGTTCGATCGGCTTCAGCTCGATCGCTGCCGTCACCGCGGCAGTTCCGCTCGCGGCTTCGCCCGCGGAAACGACGGCTGATGATCTCGGACTGCTCTACGACGCCACCGTCTGCATCGGTTGCAAAGCCTGCGTCGGTGCGTGCGCTTCGGCGAACGGACTGGAGCCCGATACCGCACTCTCCGGCGGAATCTGGCAAATGCCGACCGATCTGAATCCCCAGACCAAGAACATCATCAGCGTGTATCACTCGGACGACGGTCTCGAAGCGTCGTTCATGAAGCGGCAGTGCATGCACTGCGTCGATCCAGCCTGCGCCTCCGGCTGTCCGTTCGGCGCCTTGTCGAAAGGGAAATTCGGAATCGTGGAGTGGAATGGCAGCCTCTGTATCGGCTGCCGCTTCTGCGAAATCAGTTGTCCGTTCGACGTGCCGCGCTTCGAGTGGACGAAGTTCAATCCGAAGATCGTGAAGTGCGAGCTGTGCCGTCATCGTTTCGCGAATGGCGATCAGCCCGCGTGCACGGAAGTCTGTCCCGTCGGCGCGGTCATTTTCGGTACGCGCGTGCAACTGCTGCAGGAAGCGCATCGCCGGATCACCACGCATCCCGGCAAGTACTACCAGGACCGCGTCTACGGCGAGCACGACCTCGGCGGAACGCAAGTGATTTACCTGTCGCATGTTCCATTCGCAAAGCTGGGATTGCCCGAAACCGGCGACGAATCGCCGGCGCGCCGCGGCGAGAAAGTGCACTCGATCATCTACAAGGGCATGGCCGTACCGGTGATGGTCTACGCGGGCCTGGCTGCCTTGATGCGCCGCCGTTTCCGCATCCATGAAGAAGAAGCCCGTGCCGAGGAAGCCAAAACCGGGAGAGAGGAGCAGCTATGAGCGTCGCACGATGGCAGCACGCGTCTCCCGTCAACAGACCGCTCGTCACAGCACCCTTCGTGTTTTTTTCATCACTGGCGGTCATCGCGCTGGCTCTCTCGGCAAAACGGCTCCTCGGCGGACTGGCCTTCACCGGTATGAACGATGACTACGCGATCGGTGTTTGGAAGACCTTCAACGTGATGGTTCTGACGGCGCTGGGGTCATCCGCGCTCGCCGTAGGGCTGCTGACCTGGGCTTTCAACCAGAAGCAATTCCACGTGATCATGCGCGCCTCACTGTCGTCGAGCCTGCTCTTCTACGGCACCGGGATGTTCGCGCTCGGCTTCGACGTCGGCCGGCCGTGGAACTTTTACAACGTCCTCCTTCCCTGGCGTTGGAACCTGCACTCGGCGCTGCTCGAGGTATCGGTCTGCATGACCGCCTACGTAACCATCTTCCTGCTGTACGAAAACCTCCCGCAGGTTCTTCCGGAGAGATGGGTCCGAAGGATTAAACCGGCCTATCCCTACATGGTGGCGATGGCGTTCGTTCTGCCGATCATGCATCAGTCGTCGCTCGGATCGCTGATGGTGCTTGCGGGTGCCAAGGTACATCCGCTCTGGCAGACCCAGATGCTGCCGGCGTTCTTTCTGATGCAGGCGCTCATCTGTGGCCTGGCCGCGATGATCATTCTGCTCATGGTCACGTCCCTGGCCTGGAGCCGTCCGATCGACGTCACCATACTCGGCGGGCTGTCGCGCTTCATGGCGTGGGGGTCCGTGATCTTCGTCGCGTTGCGCTTTCTCGACGTCGCGGTGCGGGGGCAGTTCGCCCTTGCGTTCCAGTTCACCTGGTACGCCTTCCTCTTCCATGCGGAGAATCTCTTTGTGCTCGTTCCCGCCATCGTGCTCTTCAACGAGCGAATGCGCCTGAGTCCGCGCATTCTTTTCGTGACCGCCGTCTTCACCGCGATTGGCGGGCTGACCTACCGCTTCTCCCCAACCACCTTTGCATTCCGCTACGGAAAAGCTTCGATCTACTTCCCGTCGCTCGCCGAGCTCCTGATGTGTCTCGGCTACATCGGGCTGGCCGTCGCGCTTTTCATCGTCGCGGCCCGCCGATTCGCCATTCTTCCCGACCAAATTCACGACTGAGGACACCAACATGATCGCAACAGCGAAGCGAGTCACGATCGACCCGATCACCCGCATCGAAGGACACCTGCGCATCGACGTGGAGGTCGATCAGGGAAAGATCAACAAGGCCTGGGCTTCGTCGACCATGTTCCGAGGAATCGAGCGGATCCTGGTTGGACGCGACCCGCGCGAAGCGTGGCTGTTCACGCAACGCTTCTGCGGCGTCTGCACCACGGTCCACGCGCTGGCCTCGGTGCGCGCAGTTGAGGACGCGCTCAACCTACCGATCCCGATCAACGCGCAGTACATCCGCAACCTGATCCTGATCGCGCATGCGCTGCACGATCACATCGTCCACTTCTACCACCTCTCCGCGCTCGACTGGGTCGACGTCACGCAGGTGCTGAAGGCCGATCCGGTGAAGGCGTCCTCGATTGCCGAAAGCCTCTCCGACTGGCCGAACAACTCGGCCAAGGAGATGGCCGCGGTGAAGACGAAAGTCAAAGGGCTCGTCGACAGCGGCCAGCTCGGACCGTTCGCGCACGGCTACTGGGGACATCCGGCCATGAAACTGCCGCCGGAGGTCAATCTCATCGCGGTCTCCCATTATCTGCAGGCGCTCGAGTACCAGCGCTACGCGAATCAGATCGTGGCCATGCTCGGCGGCAAAACGCCGCACATTCAGAATGTCGCCGTCGGCGGCGTGGCGAATGCCATCAATCTCGAGAGTGAAGCGGCTCTCAATCTCGACCGCCTTTACTCGATGAAAGCGCTGCTCGACAAAGTCGTTTCGTTCGTGCAGAACGTCTATGTCCCCGACGTCTGCGCGGTGGCCGGCTTCTATCCCGATTGGTTTGGTTACGGTGCGGGCGTAACGAACTACCTCTCCGTTCCCGATCTCCCGCTCGACGAAGGGAGCACGAAGTTCGACCTCCCCGGCGGCTTCATCCCGAACGGCGATCTGTCGAAGTTCCATCCGATCGCCGGCCAGAAGGATCCGTACTGGCGCAAGGCGGTCACCGAAGACAGCGAGCACGCCTGGTACAAGAGCGGCGGCCCGCTGCATCCGTGGAAAGGGGAGACCGACCCGCAATTCACCGACTGGAAGGAAGACGGCAAGTACTCCTGGGTGAAAGCGCCGCGTTTCGAAGGGCAGCCCGCGCAGGTCGGGCCGCTGGCGAACGTGCTGGCCGGCTACGCATCCGGCAATCCGCTGGTGGTGAAGTGGACCGACGCCGCCCTCGGCAAGATCTCCGCGATCGCAAAAGTGAAAGCGACTCCCGCGATGCTGCACTCAACCCTCGGCCGCCATGGCGCCCGCGCGGTGCGCACCGCTGTCCTCTCCGAGCTCGCCGTCAAGCACTGGCAGCTCCTCACCGACAACATCGTCAAAGGCGACTCGGCCATCTACAACAAGCCCGAGTTCCCGAAAGGGGAGATCGAAGGCGTCGGCTTCCACGAAGCGCCGCGCGGCACACTCTCGCACTGGGTGGTCATCGACAACGGCGCGATCAAGAACTACCAGGCCGTCGTTCCGACGACGTGGAACGCCAGCCCGCGCGACAGCAAGGGAACGTCCGGCCCGTACGAGGCGTCCCTGATCGGCAATCCGATCGCCGACGCCGCGCATCCGCTCGAAGTCCTGCGCACAGTCCATTCGTTCGACCCGTGCATGGCCTGCGCGGTCCACATGTTCGATCCAACCGGCAACAACGTGTCGAAGGTGAAAGTGCTGTGAAGACGGCCGTCTACGGCATCGGCAACATCCTGATGGGCGACGACGGGATCGGTCCCGCCGTCGTCGCCTACCTCTCCTCGAACTTCACCCTCGATCCCGACGTCACCATCGAAGACCTCGGCACCCCGTCACTCGACCTCCCCAACTACCTCTCCGGCTACGACACCGTCATCTTCATCGACGCCGTCGCCGCCGACGCCCCGCCCGGCACGATCCGCCTCTACTCGCGCGAAGAGATCGTCGCCACGCCTCCCGGCATCCGCATCAGTCCCCATGAGCCCACCATCAACGACGCACTGATCGTCCTCGACTTCGCCGGCGGCGCCCCGAAGGACGTGGTACTGGTCGGCGTAGTCCCGCAAACACTTGACGGCGGCATGACGCTCTCCCCCGCGGTGGCCGGCGCAGTCCCCCGCGTCGCACAGGCGGTGATGGGGGAGTTGGGGAAGCGCTACACAGCGCAGAGAATGGCGGTCTGAATATCGGCTGATCCGTAGCCCCCTAACGCTCCGTCCTGAAACGGATCGGACCTTTCGTGCACTAAAGACGTTAGGGAGGCAACAAGCATGGCAACCGTAAGCGTGGAAGCTTCGGGTCCAGGAGGCGGAGCAATTCAACTGAACGCCGGCGTGGGATTGAATCTGAGCGGTGGGCTCAGCTCTCTCCCCGTCGCCCTGACAGTTACCAATCCTCTGCCGGAAGTTGACGTCGCGATCAAGGAATTGCCCAAGATCAACGTCGGCCTCGATCCGGTGCGTATTGTTCTCGATCCTCTCCGCTGTCATTTGCCGGTCAACATGTCGATCGGCTTCACCCTGTTTGGGCATCAGATTGCGGGCATTCGCATCTGTGGAGAGGCGCAAGTCATCACGGAACCATACGTTCCCAATCCCTGCGAGTGTTCGTCAAGGAGAGACCAGCCGTGACAGACCACGAAGTTCTCGCGCTTCGCGGTTCGGCCAACGACCTGACCGGAAGCATCCGCGCTGGATTCAAGCCGTTGACGTTGCCGCTTACGCTGGAGGATGGGCAGCCCGCCTTCGCGTTTTACAGGCCTCTGACTCGCGAGACCGGTGAGATTCGTATCGCTCTGCCACGATGGACTCCTGCCGGCGAACATCGAGCGACCGTCGTTCTTCCCGACGGCGCGCAGCCGCTTGTTCTGCAGGTCGAGCCGCAACCGCTCCTGTTGTTTCAACCGCCGCTCGTCTCCGTCGACGCCAATTCCGGCGCGAAGATCGCGGCGACGGTGATTGTGAGCAACGTTGGCAGCGGCAGCGTCACGATCCCCGACAACGGCGAGGTCAGTCTGACGGGAAACGACACATTGGAAAACGCGTTCAATCGCGCCTTACGCGCCGAGCGGAAACAAGGCGAGCGGCTCCTCGATCGCATCATTGACGAGTGGGTGGGCGAATTCGTCGGCGACTTGCGCCTCACTGTCGAACGCGGCGCGGGAGTGCTCGAGCCGGACACCGAACGCGAGTTGACTCTGGCCCTGACCTGTCCTCCCGATCTCAAACCGGACAAGACCTACGACGGCAGATGGAACTTCGGCGGTGGAGCGCTGGCGATCACCGTAAATACAGGGAGCGAATCATGAGCGATAAATTTTCAGCCGTGAAGCGGCTCGTCGAAACCGAAATCGAGAAGGCGAAAAAATTCATCGGTAGCACGGTAGCCGCCGAGGCGGAGGCGGTGGAGACCGTGGTGAAGGACCACCTGTGCGAGTCGCACGACTGCGCATGCACCGTCCCCACCCCCTGCTGGCTGCCGGAGGACCTCGGCGATCGCGACGTCAGCGTCGAAGCCGGCACGACGGCACGCCTGACGATCCGAGTCCGCAACACCGACGGGCAGCAACAACAGGTCACGGCGCACGTAACCGGTTCGGGCTCCCAATTCGTGATGCCGGCGAATGCGTCCGTGATCGTTCGGCCGTTCGGTTGGGGCACGTTCACGTTCAGCGTCGCCGTGCCTCCGGCGGCGGCCGGCACGTACGTCGACGTTCAGATCGCCGTCCAAGGCTGCCGGCGCCATATCCTCAACTGGCGAGTCGACGTGGTGGAGAAGTGCGCGCCCGGCGCGAAGACGGATCATGACATCGTCATCCGCGACGGCGCGGACCTCGTGCACCACTGGTACGAGCATTTCTATTGCCGCCGCCCTTGCTCCCCGCGCGATCCTAAGGCGGCGACGCCTTAGAAGCTACAGAGTGTAGAAACGCGGCGCGGCTCGTGTTTCCTCGTCGCGCGACGGAGAACGTTCATCCGCAGATTACGCAGATTCCGCAGATGAAAACGGGACAAATTCTTGCGCGCCTTAATCCGCGTACATCTGCGTAATCTGCGGATTAGGTTTCCTTAGGAGTTGCCGCCCGCGCCGGCGCCGCCGAAGGATTTGCGGAGCTCTCCTCCCCAGTGACATCCGTCACCACCCCCTGTGTCCGCCGACATCCCCCGATGTTCCCCGCGCGCCTAACTTAGGCAGCACGGGAATCGGGACATGACTTGCGGTGGACTTCATATTGAGATCCGCGGAACGGTGCAGGGTGTTGGATACCGTCCGTGGGTGTATCAACTGGCGCGGAAGATGGACATTCGCGGGATCGTTCGCAACGACTCCCGTGGCGTGTCCATCGATGCGTTCGGCCCGTCCGACGCCCTGGAACGTTTCGTCATCGCATTGCGCAGCGACCCTCCTCCCGCCGCGCGCGTGCGGTCCGTGACGTTCCTGTCCATTCCGTTCGTCAGCCACTCCACGTTCGCCATCGCCGGGACGATGGCGGGCGCGGAGCGGCACGTCACGATCCCCGCTGATCTGGCCACCTGCGACGACTGTCTGCGCGAGATGCTCGATCCCGCCGGCCGCCGTTACCGCTATCCCTTTACCAACTGCACGAACTGCGGACCGCGTTACTCGATCGTGTTCGACTCGCCGTACGACCGCGGCAACACGTCGATGGCGCCGTTCCGGATGTGCGCCGCCTGCCGAGGCGAGTACGAAGATCCGGACGATCGCCGGTTTCATGCGCAGCCGAATGCGTGTACCGAATGCGGGCCGCGTCTCAGCGCCGTGCGGAACAACGGACGCGAGATCGTCACCGCGGACGTCATCCGCTTCGCCGCCCGCGCGCTTCGCGCCGGACTGACCGTCGCGCTCAAAGGCCTCGGCGGATTCCATCTCGCCTGCGATGCAACGTCCGCATCTGCCGTGCAACGTCTGCGCGACCGCAAGCGGCGCGAGCGCAAGCCGCTGGCCGTAATGGTGCGCGATCTGGCGCAAGCGGAAGAAGTAGCCGATCTGGACGATGCGGAGCGCAAGCTGCTGCTGTCGGTCGAACGTCCGATCGTTCTCGCGCGCAGCAGAAGCGAATCGCCGCTCGCCGCGCAAGTCTCCAGCGCCATTCCGCTAGTCGGCATCATGCTGCCGTACACGCCGCTCCATCACTTCCTCCTGCGCGATGCCGGCGTTCCGCTGGTGATGACCTCGGGGAATCTCTCCGACGAACCGATGGTGACGACGAACGGCGAGGCGCTCGATCAGCTTCGCGACGTCGCCGACGTCTTCCTCCTGCACGACCGCGACATCGTCACCCGCGTCGACGACTCCATCGTCCGCGTCATCGACGGCGCGCCCGCCGTCCTCCGCCGCGCGCGTGGATTCGTTCCGCGCGCGATCGAAACGTCCCGCGCTTTCTCCGAGCCGATCCTCGCCTGCGGCGCGCACCTGAAGAACACCTTCTGCATCGCCACCGGCAACAACGCATTCCTCGGGCCGCACATCGGCGATCTCGAAAGCGTGGCCACGTTGCGCGCGTACGAAAGTGCCATCGAGCGGATGAAAGCGTTCATCGGCGTTGCGCCCACAGTGCTCGTGCACGATCTGCATCCCGACTACTTCTCCACGCGCTATGCCGAAGCGCAGGAAGGGGCGCGCACGATCGCCGTGCAGCATCATCACGCGCACATTGCCAGCGCCATGGCGGAGCACGGGATCGAGGGTCCAGTGGTCGGCGTCGCGTACGACGGAACCGGCTTCGGAACCGACAATACGGCGTGGGGCGGCGAAATACTCATCGCTGATTACGAAGATTTCGAGCGCTTCGCCACCTTCCGCCCGATTCCGCTTGCCGGCGGCGACCAGGCCATTCGCCAGCCGTGGCGCATCGCTCTGGCGCTGCTCGATGATGTCTTTGACGGCGCTCCGCCCCTGCACGCGATTCCGCTTTTTCGCGAGCTCTCCGCGCCGGCCATCGACGCCGTGCGGCGGATGATTGCGCGCCGTTTCAACACCACGCCCGCACGCGGCATCGGCCGCTACTTCGACGCCCTCGGCGCGATGATCCTGGGACTTCCGGAAGCGCGCTACGAAGGCGAGATCGCCTTCCGCTGGAACATGATCGCGGACGATGCGGAGCGCGGCCGCTATCCAGTCGTGATCCACGACGGCATTGCGCCGTGGGAAATCGATCCGCGGCCGATGGTGAAAGCCGCGGTCGACGATCTGCTCGCGGGACGCTCCGCGACGACGATTTCCGCGCGCTTCCACAACACGATCGCCGCCGCGACCGCGGAAGTCGCGCGCGCGGCGATCGTCAGCCGAGGGGCGATGCCGGTCGTGCTGAGCGGGGGATGTTTTCAGAACGCGCGGCTCGCGGAGTCCGTCATCGATGCGCTTCGTCCGTCCGCGCGTGTGGTCATGAACCGCGACGTTCCCTGCGGCGACGGCGGCATCGCACTCGGACAAGCATTTATCGCCGATGCGCGGCTGCGCGCCGGTGGCGCCACCGCCGTTCGCGAGGAGGAACTCGTATGTGCTTAGGCGTTCCGGGCCGCATCATCGACATTCACGATTGCACCGCCACCGTCGATTTCTGGGGCGTGCGCAAGGAAGTGCGGCTCGACATCATCGACGAGCCGGTTGCGCCGGGCGACTACATCCTCAACCACGTCGGCTTCGCCATCCGCCGCATTCCTGCAGAGTCGGTCGTCGAAACGCTGGCGTTGTACGAAACGCTGCTGCGCGAAGGTGAAGATGCCGACGACCTGATGACCGCTGACGTGCGGAGCGAGATTGCGGGGACAGCGTGACGAATGAGCTCCAGTTCCGCGATCCTGTCCTGGCGCGCTCGCTCGCCGCGACGCTGGATCGTCTGATGCGCGAGATCGGACGGCCGGTCGCGGTGATGCATGTCTGCGGTAGTCACGAGCAGGCCATCGCGCGCTTCGGACTGCGCTCGCTCTTTCCGAAGTCGCTGGAGGTGATCATGGGGCCGGGTTGTCCGGTCTGCGTCACCGATCTTCCTGAAGTCGATGAAGGCGTGGTGCTGGCGCGGCAGGGCGTGCGCATCGCCACCTTCGGCGACATGCTCAAAGTTCCGGGCACCGTGCAGTCGCTCGCCGACGCGCAGGCCAGCGGCGGCAACATCGACATCGTCTACAGCCCGCGCCAGGCGGTGGAGATCGCGCGCAATACGGACGAAGAGGTCGTCCTCTTCGCCACCGGATTCGAGACCACCGCCGTCGCCACCGCCGCGGTCATCCTCGCCGATCCGCCGCCGAACTTTTCCGTCCTCTCCGCGCACAAATACATCCCGCCGGTGATGGAGATCGTGGCGGAGATGCCGGGCTCGCGCGTGGAAGGTTTCCTCGCCGCCGGCCACGCAGCGTCGATCACCGGATCGGCGGTTTTCGAACCGTTCGTCGAGCGGCACAACGTTCCCGTCGTCGTCGCCGGATTCGAGCCGATCGACATTCTTGCGGGGCTCGTCGAGCTGCTGGAACTGATCAAGAGCGGCACGCCGCGCGTGGTGAACATGTTCCCGCGCTGCGTTTCAGCCGAGGGCAACATTCCCGCGCAGAAACAACTGTGGCGCGTGTTCGAGATGACCGGCGGCCGCTGGCGCGGCATCGCGCACGTTCCGAACGGCAATCTGCGGCTGCGCGATGAGTTCGCGCACGTCGACGCGCGCAAACGCTTCACCATCGACCTCCCGTCGTTGTGGGACTACGCGCCGCCGGCGCTGGCGGGGCAGTGCATCTGCGGCGAGATCATGTCCGGCATCCGCAATCCGAACGACTGCAAGCTTTTCAACCGCGAATGCGTCCCCGAAAACCCGGTCGGCGCGTGCATGGTCTCGAACGAAGGGACGTGCAAGATCTGGCATCTCTACGGCGGCGTTCCCGATCTGGAGGCGACGGCATGACCACGTTGATGGAGCCTGCAACCGGACGCATCACTCTGAAGCAGGGCGGCGGCGGACGCGCCATGCGCGCGCTCATCGAGCGGCTCTTCGTACGCGACTTCGCTACGCTGCCATTCGAAGGCGTGGGCATCGCGGCGATGGATGATGGTGCCGCGGTCCGTATCGGCGACGACTGGCTCGTCATCACCACCGACTCGCACGTCATCCATCCGATCTTTTTCCCCGGCGGAGACATCGGCCGGCTCTCCATCTGCGGCACGGTGAATGACCTCGCCATGATGGGCGCGACGAACGTGCTCGCGCTCACCTGCAGCGTGATCCTCGAAGAAGGATTCGCGCTCGATTCGCTCGAAGCGATTCAGCGCTCGATGATTGCGGCCTGTCTCGAAGCGAATGCTCCGGTCGTCACCGGCGACACGAAAGTGATGGGCCGCCGCGAGCTGGACGGCATCGTCATCAACACTTGCGGCATCGGTCTGACGCGCACGCTCGTCCGCGACAACGGCCTTTCCGCCGGCGACCGCATCATCGTCACCGGCAACATCGCCGAGCACGGTCTGGCGGTGATGGCGGCGCGCCACGCGATCGGGATCGAAGGCGATCTCGTCTCCGACGTCGCGCCGCTCAACAGCCTGATCGCCTCGGTGCTGGCAACCAACGCCATTACGGCGATGAAGGATCCCACCCGAGGCGGCGTTTCCAGCGCGCTGCACGAGATGGCGTCGAAGAGCGGCGTTGGCATCGTGCTCGACGAGCGCTCCGTCCCCATCACGCCCGCCGTCCGCGCGGTCGGCGAGCTGCTCGGGATCGATCCGCTGCACGTTGCCAACGAAGGGAAAGCGCTGCTGGGCGTTCGCGCCGATCGCGCGGAAGAAGTCCTGCAACTCCTCCGTGCCCACCCGTTCGGCCGCAGCGCCGCGATCATCGGCACCTGCACCACAGAACGCCTCGGTTCGATCATCCTCGATACCGGATTCGGAAAACGGCTGCTCGCCGAACCTGAAGGCGAGCCGCTTCCACGCATATGTTGAACGTCGCCGTCCTCTGCTCGAAGCGCGCGCCGGGACTCGCGGCGCTTCGCGAACGCGTCAACGTCGTCTGCGTTCTTGATCGGATGCCGCATCGTTGCGGTGATCGGAAAGCGTTCGATGCCGAAACCGCGGATCTCCTCCGCGCATGCGACGCCGACGTCGTCATTCTCCTCGGCTATCTCTTCGTCGTCACCGACCCGCTGCTGAACGCGTTTCCCGATCGCATTCTCAACGTTCACGACGCCGATCTTGCCCTCCGCAATCCGGACGGCAGCCCGCGCTATCCCGGACTCCATTCGACGCGCGATGCGATCATGGCCGGCGAACGTGAGACGCGCAGCAGCGTACATCTCGTCACGCCGCAGCTCGACGGCGGACCGGTGATCGCGCGCAGCAAACCGTTTCCCGTCGCGCCGTTTATCCACGAAGCCGTCGCGCGCGGCGAGCACGACATCGTCCGCGCCTACGCGTTCGCGCAACGCGAGTGGATGATGCGCCGCGCGTGGGGCGAGCTCGCCTCCGAAGCGATTGAAAGCATCACCGCCCAGAGGGCGGTCGCATGAAGCACATCGCTATTGATGTGAGCGACGGCGTCGGCACGATCACTATCGATCGCCGCGAGCGATTCAATTCGCTCGACGTCGAGACGGCGCGCGAGCTGCGCAAGGCCGGTCTGCAGATGGCGCGCGATTCCGCCGTCCGCGCGGTCGTGCTGCGCGGCGCCGGCGGCGTCTTCTGCAGCGGCGCGGATCTGAAAGACATCCGGGCCGCTTCCCCGTCGTACGGCCAGGCGTTCAAGGAAATCCTCGAATACATCCACAGCACGATCTCCGAGATCCGCCGCGCGCCGAAGCCGTTCATCGCCGCGGTCGACGGCATCGCGGCCGCCGGCGGTTTCGGGCTGGCCATGTCGTGCGACGTCGTCCTCGCCTCCGATCGCGCGTCGTTCGAATGGGCGTACACGAAGACTGGACTGACCGGCGCGGAAAGCTCGACGTTCATGCTGCCGCGCCTCGTCGGACTGCGGCGCGCGTTCGAACTGCTCTTCCTCAATCCGCGCATTACGCCGGAACGGGCGCTGGAGATCGGACTGATCACGGCGATCTATCCGGCTGCGACGTTCGACGCCGACGTTGCGCAGATCGCGGCGCAACTTGCCGCGGGACCAACCGAGGCGATGGGAATCGCAAAAGAGTTGATCAATCAGGCGGCGGGGATGGACCGGCTCGACGTTCATCTCGATCGCGAGCTGCAGAATCTCGCCCGCATCGCCGACGGCGGCGATTTCGCCGAGGGTATCGACGCGTTCTTCGGCAAACGCCAGCCGAAATTCGGAGTGTCGTGATGCACGAATACTCGATCGTGCAGTCGCTCGTCGATTCGGTCGCCGCCGCGGTCGGAACGCGCGATGCGGCAGTGCACGAAATTCATGTCGGCATCGGTGAGATGTCCGGCGTCGACTGCGGCCTCCTCGCCACCGCATACGAAGTCTTTCGCGCAGGCACGCTCTGCGAGCACGCGACGCTGACGATCGATCGCATCCCAATCCGCTGGGAGTGTCCGCGCTGCGGCGTTTTGATGAAGCGCGGCGGTTTTTTGCGCTGCGCGGAATGCAACGAGCCGGCGCAACTCGCCAGCGGCGACGAAATCATCCTGCAACGAATCGAACTGGAGGTGGCCTGATGTGTACCGACTGTGGATGCGGTGATGTGAACCTCGTGCCGCTCGAGCTGCAGACGCGCATTCTTGCGCGCAACGACGACACCGCCGCGCACAACCGCGCGCACCTCGGCGAGCGCGGAATCTTCACCATCAATCTCATGGGCTCGCCCGGATCGGGCAAGACCGCGGTGCTCGAAGCGACAGCGCGCGCGTTTCGCGACGGCAGTAAGCTCGCCGCGATCGCCGGCGATCTGGCCACGGAGAATGATGCGATGCGCCTCGAGCGCGCCGGCATCCGTTCGCGCGCCATCAAGACGGGACAGGCCTGCCATCTCGATGCGGAGATGGTGCATCACGAGCTGCATCACCTCGATCTGACGAACGTCGAATACCTCTTCATCGAGAACGTCGGCAATCTCGTCTGCCCCGCCGTCTACGACCTCGGCCAGGACGTCAACGTCGTCGCTCTGGCAGTCACCGAGGGTGAAGACAAACCGCTGAAGTACCCTACGATGTTTGCGAAGGCGGATGCAGTCCTTCTGACGAAGACCGATCTCCTCCCGCATCTCAACATCGACATCGCGCTGATCTACCACGCGCTCGCGTGCGTGATGCCGAATCCACTTGTCATTCCGACGGCGTCGCAGCAGCCCGGCGGCGTTACTGCGTGGATCGATTGGTTGAAGCAGCGCCGCGAAGCGCTGACCGGCGAGCTGGTGGTGTCATGAGTTGGGCGCTGATCCTTGCGGCCGCGACCGTCGGATCGCTGCACACGATGGCGCCCGATCACTGGATGCCGTTCGCCGCGCTGGCCCGCGCGCGGCGCTGGTCGCCGCTGCGCACCGCGCGGACGACGATCCTCTGCGGTTTCGGCCACGTCACCGTCTCCGCGCTGATGGGCATCGCCGCGCTCTTCGCCGGCCTTGGCGTAATCCGCCTGATCGGCGGCCAGCTCGCGTCGTTGGCGACGTGGCTCCTGATCGCGTTCGGCGGCGTTTACATGTGCTGGGGCATCGCGCGCAGCCTGCGCCGCGACCCGCTCGCGGTGATCCACGCGCACGATCATCGTCATACGCATGGCCACAACGATCACGATCACGGCCTGACCGAGTGGTCGCTGTTCCTGCTCTTCTCCGCAGATCCGTGCGTCGCCGTGATTCCGATGATCATCGCCTCCGCCGGAGCCGGCTGGCACACCGTCGCCGCCGTCGTTCTCGCATACGAGCTGGCCACGATTGCGACGATGGTCGTCCTCGTCACCATCGCCCACGCTGGCGCCCGCGCCGTGCGCACGCCCTGGGTCGATCGCTACGGCGACGCACTAGCGGGCGCGCTCATCGTCAGCGTAGGTGCCGCGATGGCGGTACTGGGGATTTGACGGTGCTCCTGCGCCGCGTTAGCGGCTTGGGAGGATAGCCAGGGGTGAGAGCGAAGCGAACACCCCTGGAAAGGGGCAACGTTTTAGGGTTGTGCCGCGTTAGCGGCACCGGACGCGTGGCACTTCCTATGCCGCTGACGCGGCACAAAATCAAACGCCCTCGTTTCCAGGGGTGGTCGCTTCGCTCGCACCCCTGGCTATCCTCTGAGGCCGCTACGCGGCAACCGGATTAGTACGCGGGGACGCAGCCCGCGCTACGCGCCGCCGACCATCGCTTCGAGCGTTGGCTTCGCCAGGATGAAGACGCTCGAGCCTTTGACTTCGATGATCTGCCGTTTTCTGAAGTCGCTGAAGATGCGCGTCACCGTCTCGCGCGTCGTGCCGATCATCTGCGCGACTTCTTCGTGGGTGAGGAGGATGGTCAGGCGCGTTCCCTTGGGCGTCTGTTCGCCGCCTTTTTTGCACCAGTCGAGCAGCAGGCGGGCCAGTTTCTCCGACGTCGTCTGCGACAAGCCCAGCGAGCGGATCTCGCGCTGTGCACTCTGATATTTCTCGCTCAGCTGCTGCGCGGTGTGCATGCAGACTTCCACGTGCGACTGCAGGAAGCGGACGAAGTCTTCGCGCTTGATGAAATTCAACTGCGACGGCTCGATCGTCTCGGCGGACACTTCGTATGGCTTGCCGAGGATGGTGGCGGAAGCGCCGAGGACTTCACCGACTTCGGCGATCTTCACGATCAGCGTTTTGCCTTCGGAGGATGACGTCGTCAGTTTTGCGCGGCCGCTGCAGAGGATGAAGACGCCGCGCGGCTGTTCGCCTTCGACGAAGAGCAGCGAGCCTTTGGGATAGATCCCGGTGAACTTGATCCCGTCGAGCTCCTTCAGCGTCTCCGGGCCCATGTTGCAGAACGTGCGGTCCGCATGGACGTCGCAGTTCGCGCAGTCATTGTGAACGTCGAGGTTATAGGGCGTCGGCATAGAGACTCCTCGTCACCGAATATAGGATCGTCGGTCTCAGCGGTCGGCGTCGAAGATCACGGGCCGAGGTGATGATCATCACTCGCTTCTTTCCCGCGCCTTGACGAGGCCGACCGACATCACCAGCAGCAGCGTGACGCCGTTGGCGACGATGACGACGAGGTCGTGGCGCAGGACGCCGTACATCGTCCAGAGAAAGACGCCCATCATGAAGAGCGCGAGGTAGCCCCACGAAAAATCGCGGGCGCTGCGGGTGTTCCAGGTGCGGTTGACCTGCGGAAACCAGGCGGCGGTGGTGCCGAATGCGGCGCCGAATCCAACGGCGAGAATAAGAAGGCTGTTCATGCGGGCAGCGTGAAGGGGACTCTGGGCGGACTGCATGACGAGCGTCACGTTTGGGTGTGATGGTTGTCGGTTGTCAGTGGTCCCGACAACCGACAACGCAAATCACGCCGTCGCGACGCGCCGCACGGCGCCTTTGAAGTCATCGACTTTGTCGATCACCTTCTCCGTGATGTCGCTGACTTTCCGCTGCATCTTCCGGCCGGTCATCGGGGCGTAGAGCAGCGCTGCTGCTGCACCGGCCACCGCTCCGACGGCGAAGACCCAGGCGAAATTCGAGAACGATTTCTTTTTGCCGAACATGGGGTCACTCCTTTCGTTGGACAACATAAAGAGCACCTGGCAGCAACGCGATGACCGCCGTCACCCGCGATTGTTCGGCCATGTGACGAATGACACATGGACGGGTAGATCGCGTCACTTCCGCCTGTTCGAGCCGGTCCGATGATGCTTCCAGACGAACGGAGACATCGAATGATCAGTGTGACGAAGCTTCTCGGCGGTTCCTCCTATTTCGGCGACCGGCTGCGCTACGACAATCAGTCGGCGCACCAGGTCACTGGCGCGCGTCCCGGCAACGGACCGGTCGTGGTCTGGAACGCAACGAAGACGTGCAACCTCGAATGCGTGCACTGCTACGCCGACGCGGAAACCGTAAAGTTCGCGAACGAACTGACGACGGCGGAAGCGAGGACGATGATCGAGGATCTGGCGCTGATGAAGGTGCCGGCGCTCCTGATCTCCGGCGGCGAGCCGCTCGTCCGCCCCGACATCTTCGAGCTCGCCGCATACGCCACGTCCCTCGGCGTGCGCGTGACGTTCTCCACGAACGGAACGCTGATCACGCCGGAGAAAGCGCGGCGCATCGCCGACATCGGCGTGACGTACGTCGGCATCAGCATCGATGGCGATGAGACGCGTCACGACCGCATGCGCGGCCGCGCCGGCGCGTTCCGCGACGCGATCCGCGGCATCCGCAATTGCCGCGACGCCGGCATCCGCGTCGGCGTCCGCTTCACCGTGACGCAGGACAACCTGAACGAGATCGACAGCGTGTTTCGCGTCGTTGAGAATGAAGGCATCGGCCGCTTGTGCCTGTACCACCTCGTCTACTCCGGCCGCGGTTCCTATCTCTCCGGAATCGATCTGGAGCCGCCGCAGAAACGTGTGCTGATGAGCAAGCTGCTCGATCAGGTAGAGCGCTGGAACAAGGAAGGGCGCGAGATCGAAGTGATGACCGTCGACAACCATGCCGACGCGCCCTTCATCTATTACTGGCTGCTCGACCGCGATCCGCAGCGCGCGGATGAAGCGCTCTCGCTGATGCGCAACAACGGTGGCAATCGCTCCGGCATCGCCATCGCCTGCGTCGATAGTTTCGGGATCGTGCATCCCGACCAGTTCACGTCGACGCATTCGATCGGCTCGATCCGCGAGCGGCCCTTCTCGGCGATCTGGGCCGATCCGCGCATCCAGCTTCTGAACGGGCTGCGCGACCGCAAGCCGCTGCTGAAAGGCCGCTGCGCGACGTGCCAGTGGTTAGCCGTGTGCAACGGAAACTTCCGCGCGCGTGCCGAGGCCGCGACGGGCGACTACTGGCAATCGGATCCGGGCTGTTACCTGCTGGATTCGGAGGTCATTTCGGGAGCGCCGGAATGAGCGCGCTCCAGATGATGATCGAGACACCGGTCGCTCCGAGCGATCCGGTTAATCGGCAGATTCTCGAGGTCTCCGAAGATCGCGTGCGCGGATTCGTGCGCGATCCGATGCGCACCATCGCGGAGCTTTCCGGCTTGCCGATGCCGGTCGTGGTCGAGCGCATCCGCGGCATGCTCGAAGCGGGAACGATTCGCCGCGTGCGCCAGACGCTCCTGGCCACAAACCTCGCGCAGGGCGCGCTGATCGCCTGGAAAATCGATGAGCAGCGCGCGGACGCCGCCTTCGATTTCATTGCCAGTCACGATCCGTTCTCCGGTCACGTGGTCATTCGCAACGGCGAAAACGGGCGCAGCGAATGGCGGCTTTGGACGACGCTGAAAGTGCCTGCCGGTTTTTCCGTCGAGACGCATTGCGAGTTTCTTCGCCAGCAGATCGGCGCCGAGGCCTATCGCGTGATGCCGGTGCTCCGCGCGTTCGTGCTTGGCGTCGGACACATGCGCCGCAAGGGGATGCGCATCGGCGAGATGTCGGAGTTGCCCGCGCAGCCGACGCAGCCGGCGGTCGTCGATCTGACGGAGCGCGAGTGGAACGTGCTCACGGTTCTGAAAGCCGACTTCGCGCCTAATGAAATCGGCGGCGGAATGTGGGAAAGCCGCGCGCTCGTCGCCGGCATCAGGCCGTCGACGTTCTTCGAGATCGCCGAAGATCTCGATCGCCGCGGCGTCATCGGACGCTTCTCCACGTTTCTCGAGCACACCAAACCGGTCGCCGGCAACGAGCGCGTGTCGAGTTTCAACGGACTCTTTCACTGGGCCGTGCCGCCGGGACGCGAGATCGAAGCCGGCTGCGAGATCGGCCGCTTCGCCATCCTCACGCATTGCTACTGGCGCGACGGCGGTCCGCAGCTCAACGGCGTGAACATCATGGCCGTCGCGCACGGCGAAACGAAGGACGACGTAATGGCGCACAAGAGCGCGATCGACGCGCATCTGAACGCCATCGGCATCGGCTTCACCTACACAAACGTCTACTGGGGCGGCCGCGCGGAGATCAAGCCTTCCGAGATCTCGCCGGTGGCATACCGCGATTGGGCGCGGGCAAGAGGCATCCTATGAACGAAGCAGTCGATTTCAACGTCCGTCCGTTTGTGGTGATCTGGGAGAACACGCGCGCGTGCGATCTGGCCTGCGTGCACTGCCGCGCCGCGGCGCAGCCGAAGCGCAGCCAGTTCGAGTTGAAGACGAGCGAAGGTTTCAAGCTCATCGATCAGATCGCCGAGCTGGGGCCGCGCATCTTCGTCATCACCGGCGGCGATCCGCTCAAGCGCGAAGACACGTACGACATGATCCGCCACGCGAAGGAGCGCGGGCTGGAGCCGGCGCTGACGCCGAGCGCGACGCCGCTGCTGACCGAGGCCGCGGTGTCACGGATGAAGCGATACGGACTTTCCCGCCTGGCCGTCAGTCTCGACGCATCCACCGCGGAGCTGCACGATGCCTTCCGCCGCGTGCCGGGTTCGTTCGACATCACGCTGCAAGCCGTCCGCGCGGCGAAGCGCGAAGGGATCCCGGTGCAGATCAACACGACCGTCACGCGCCGCACCATCGACGATCTCCCGCGCATGGTGGAGCTGCTGACGGAACTGGAGATCGCGATGTGGAGCGTCTTCTTCCTCGTGCCCACCGGCCGCGGCAAACGCGGCGATCTGGTCACGCCGGAGACGATCGAGCATCTCTTCGGCTTTCTCTACGACACGACGAAGAAGTCACCGTTCGCCGTCCGCACGACCGAGGCGATGCACTACCGCCGCTACACGCTGCAAAGGATGGCGTTGGAGGCCGGCCGCAACCTCAACGATCTTCGCGATGAAAAGACGGGCCTGATCGACGCCTCCACCCTCTTCCTCCAACACGGCCCCCGCTCCATCCCCCTCGGCGTCCAGGCCCAGCGCGGCGCCGTCTCCCGAGCTCCGCGCGGCGTGAACGAAGGCAAAGGCTTCGTCTTCATCTCCCACATCGGCGACGTCTACCCAAGCGGCTTCCTCCCTCTGAAAGCCGGCAACGTGAAGAACGAGTCGCTCGCCGACATCTACCGCTCGAGTGAACTCTTCGTCTCCCTCCGCGACAGCTCGAACCTCAAGGGCAAATGCGGCCGCTGCGAATTCCGCGAACTGTGCGGCGGATCAAGAGCAAGAGCGTGGTCGATGACGGGGGATGTGTTCGAATCCGATCCGCTGTGTTCGTATCAGCCGCGGGTGGCGTGACGGGCCGGCGAAGCCGGCATGAGAACCGTAGCCCACGGCTTCAGCCGTGGGCATACATGTGCCGCCGATTTCCAGAGTCCGCTTCAGCGGGCGAAAGAAAGCTTTCTGTCGCCCGTCAAGACGGGCTCACCAATTAACGGCATCCGCCCGACCCACGGCTGAACGCCGTGGGCTACGGTTCTTGCGCCGGCTTCGCCGACGGATGAAAGATCACCGAGGATAGCCACGATCGTGGCCGTGAAAAAGCATCACTATGCGCGCTCGCCGATAACCCCGATTCACGCCGCCGCGTTTGTGGCTTGATCGGACGTGATCCGTCCGTCGTGGATTTCCACGACGCGGCTGGCGCGGCGGGCCAGCGCGGGATCGTGGGTGATGATCACCAGCGTGCGGCCTTGCTGCCAGAGGTCGGTGAAGATGGACATGATGTCGCCGCCGGCGGAGGAGTCGAGGTTGCCGGTCGGCTCGTCGGCGAGGACGATGTCGGGTTCCATCGCCAGTGCTCGGGCGATGGCGACGCGCTGCATCTGGCCGCCGGAGAGCTCCGTCGGTTTGTGATCGAGGCGATCGCCTAATCCGACGCGATCGAGGAGCTGCGATGCGCGTTCGCGGCGTTCGTGCGGTTTCACGCCGCCGAAGAGCATCGGGAGCTCTACGTTCTCCAGCGCGGTGATGTGGGGCAGCAGGTTGAACGCCTGGAAGACGAAGCCGACGCGGCGGTTGCGGATCTCGGCAAGCTCGTCGCGTGTGACGCCGGAGACGGCCTGGCCGCCGATTTCGTAGATGCCGGAGGTCGGCGTGTCGAGGCAGCCGACGAGATTCATGAGCGTCGATTTGCCGGAGCCGGAGGGGCCGACGATGGCCACCATCTCGCCCTTTTCGATTTCCAGGTTGATGCCTTTCAGCGCCTCGACTTTCACTTTGCCGGTGTCGTAGACCTTTCGGATCTCTTCCATCCGGATGATCAGTTCATTCGTTGCCATGCGGGTCTCCTATTCGTACCTCAGCGTGGATGCCGGATCGACGCTGGCGGCGCGGCGCGCGGGGAAGTAGCCGGCGGCGAGGCCGATCAGGCCGAGGATCATCGACGTCGCGACGCCGATCTGTGGTGACAACGTCGGGCGTCCGAGGAACGACATCACGCGATTGTTTTCGATCGGGATGAAGGTCGTCAGCGACACCAGCAGCGTGGCGATGATGATGCCGAGTGCGCCGCCGATGAAGGTGTAGACGAGCGCTTCGAGGACGAACGGCGCGATGATCCAGCGCTGCTTCGCGCCGAGGGCCATTTTCACGCCGATCTCGCGCGTGCGCTCCTTCACCACGGCGTACATGATGTTGGCCACGCCGACGCCGCCGATCAGCAGCGTGAGCGCGCCGACGATGCCGAGGAAGAGCTGGATGCCGATGGTGATGTTGCCGGTCGTCTTCGAGCTCTTGACCATGTCCCACGTCGCCAGCGCGCGGTCGTCGCTCGGATCGTAGCGATACTTGCCGCCGAGGAGCTCGTTGACCTTGCGGAGCGCGGGCTTCATCTGCTCCGGCTGTTCGGTTTGAATGACCAGCACGCTGAGTCGATCGCGGCCGTACTGCGCTTTGAATGTGCTGATCGGGATGACGGCGTGGTTTCCGTCCGGGCCGCCGTAAACGCCCATCTGCGTTTTCTTCTGCATCACGCCGATGACGGTGTACGGCGCGTTGTTGACCAGCAGAGTTTTTCCGACCGGCTGCTCGTCGCCGAAAATGTCTTTGGCCATGTCGTTGCCGAGAAAGATCACCCTTCTCCTCTGCACCTCATCCTCGGCGCTCAGAAAGCGGCCGCCGGCCTGCGCGTAATGCTTGCGGTCTTCGCCGAAGACGTAGTTGACGCCGAGGATGCGGCCGTTGACCGTCTTGCGCCCGTACACCATCGCGTTGCGTCCCGAGGTCAGCTCGCCGTGCACGGCTTTCAGTTCCGGCATGCGCTCGCGGATGAAGTCGACGTCCTCGATGCGCAGGCGGATCGCGCGGCCGGGCGGCATCCCTTTCCACGCCTTCGTCGTCTCGCTCGGCCACATCACGGCGAGGTTCTCGCCGGTGGCGCGGCGGTTTTTGTCGAGCTGCAGTTTCAAGCCTTCGCCGAATGCGAGCAGCAGCAGGATCGCGACGGTGCCCCAGGCGATCGACGCGATCGTGAGGTAGGCGCGCTTCTTCTGCAGCCGCGATGACGTGGCGAAGAGATTGAGGATGACGTGGAGGTCGTTTTTCATAGTTTCATCGCCACGACCGGGTCGAGCCTGGCTGCATCTCTGGCCGGGAAGTAGCCGGCGATGAGGCCGACGATTCCGAGGGCGAGCGACGTCAGGATCGCCACGAGCGGCGAGACGACGGGATCGCCGATGTACTCGCCGAATCCGAGTTTGGGAAAGACGGCGCACACGGAGAGCGAAATGGCGAAGCCGATGGCGCCGCCCAGGAACGTGACGAGCATCGTCTCGATGAGGAACTGGCCGAGGATGTAGCGCTGCTTCGCGCCGAGGGCCATCTTGATGCCGATCTCACGCGTCCGCTCTTCGACCACGACGTTCATGATGTTCGAGACGCCGATGCCGCCGACGACGAGCGTGAGAACGCCGATGATGCCGAGGAAGGCGTTGAAGGCCAGCATGAAGATGTCGAAGAATTTGAACTGCTCGGTGGTGTCCCACATGCTCAGCGCTTCTTTGTCGTTCGCGTCGAAACGCAGACGTTTTCCGAGCGCGGCGCTGAGGCGCTTCATCACCTGTTTTGTGTCGTCGGGATTCGCCGCCTGGAACACGAAGTTGTCGACGTACTTGTTGCCGGTGAGTGCGCGGAACGTCGTCGAGGGGATGAACATCTTCTGGTCGTCCGGCCCGCTGTAGTTGGAGTCCTGATCTTTTTCCTGCAGCACGCCGACGACGAGAAACGGCGACTGGTTGACGTTGATCATCTTCCCCACCGCCGGCTCCGCGCCGAAGAGGTCTTTCGCCAGTTTGTTGCCGAGGAACGCGCTGCGCCGCTGTTCGTTGAAATCGATGGCATCGATGAACCGCCCGCCGAGCTGCGGAATCATGTTGCGCATTTTTCCGAACTCGGGCACGACCCCCGAGGTGTCGACGGAGAGCGTTTTCGTTCCGTAGAGGACCTTCATGTTGTTCGAATACTCGCCGGAGACGGCGTTCAGCCCCTGCACGTTGCCGCGCAGCGCAACGAGATCCTCCTCGCGGATGCGGATGCGCCGTCCTTTGCCGAGACCTTCGTACGGAATCGAAGTGAGTCCCGGCCAGGCGATGACGATGCGGTCGCCGAGGCCGGCCGTCGATTTGATGAGCTGCTTGTGCAGCCCCGTGCCGAAGGCGAGCATCAGGCTGATGGCGACCGTCCCCCACACGATTCCGAAGATCGTAAGAAACGTGCGCAGCTTCTCCGCTTTTAGGTCGCGGGCGAGTTGTTTGAGAACGTCTTTCATTGCGGGTTGCTGGGTTGCTAAGTTGCTGGGTTGCTGAGGGAGGTTGCCGAGTTGCCAGGTTGCCCGGTTGCCAGCGAACACCTAGCAACTCAGCAACTTAGCAACCCAGCAACCTTCTAAGAAATCTCCTTCGGCGGTCTTTCCACGAGCTTCTGGCCCTTCGTCAGTCCGGATACCACTTCGACATTCAGTCCGTCGGAGATGCCGGTTTTGATGTCGACTTTCTTCGGCGACTTTGGATCGGCGGTCGGAACTTCCACGGTCGCTTTCTTGCCGCCGTCGCCGAAAGTGACGAGGCGTTCGGGGATGACCAGGACGTCCTTCTTCTCGCGGATGATGACGTCCGCATTCGCCGAGTAGCCGGCGCGGAGGGTGATCTTGCTCGGCTCGAGCTCGACTTCGACGTCGAAAAGCGTGGCACCTTCCTTCTGCTGCGCCTGCGGAGCGATGCGCGAGACGCGTCCGGTGACGACGTCGGTGGGCAGCGCGCCGACCTTGATGCGCGTGGTCATGCCGACGGCGAGCTTGCCTACGTCGATCTCGTCGACGGTTCCTTTGAAAATGAGGTCGCGCATGTCGGCCACGGTGGCCATCTCCGTTCCCGGCTGATACGACGTCAGCGGAACGATGGGATCGCCGGGGTTGACGGTGCGCGTGAGGATCGTGCCGGCCGCCGGCGCGCGGATGATCGATTCGGTGCCGGAGACGGTGAGCCGTCCTTTGCGGGTCAGATCGCGATTCTGCTCGGCCTTGGTCAGCGCGACATGCGCGAGGTCGTACGATTCTTTCTTCGCCTCGACGTCGGACTTCGGCAGCACGCCCGACTTCGAAAGCTGCAGCGAGCGCTGATAGTCGCCCTCGGCTTTCCGGAACGATGCGGCGGCCGATTCGACCTGGCGATCGACTTCGGTGACTTCCAGCGGCGTCGGATCGGGCGCAATCTCGAACAGCGGATCGCCGGCTTGGACCGTGTCGCCGACCTGCACCAGCGCCCGCTTCACAATCCCCGAGATCTTCGATTTCACCGAGAACTTCTGCCTCGGCTGGATCTGTCCGACCGCGACCGCCTTTTCGACGATCGACCCCTGCGTGACTTCGACTTCCTTGAAGCCGCCGTCACCCTTCTTGCCATTGCGCGTCCACGCGTAAAGTCCGGCGCTGCCGGCCGCGAGAATTACCAGTATGAACAGCGTTTTCCATAGCTTCCGCATTCAGTGTCTCCAGCTTGCTCGAGGCTTGTACGAAGAATTGGACGCCGGGTTAACGCGAAAGTTGGGTTGGTTTACTATCTCGTCTCGCACGGCTCAGCTTCCACTCCATGAACATCTTCCAAGTCGACGATTCGGGGTTTCTCTTCATCTCGCCGGCGATCACTGATTGGGAGAGCGTCGCCTCACATGGGATCGATGTGGTGATCGATCTGGAGGGCGGGCTGGATGAGTGCATTCCGACCGCACCGGCGTCGTGCCTGTACGTCTACTTTCCGATCTACGACGAGGAGTTGCCGGATCTGGCGCGGCTCGAAGCTGTCTCGCTCCTCGGGGCGCATCTCGTGCAGAGCGGCCATCGCGTGCTCTCGCACTGCGGGATGGGTTTCAATCGTTCCGCGCTGATCGCCAGCCTGATCCTGCACAAGCTTGGGATGGAGGGGCCGGCCATCGTGGAACGATTGCGCGCGCGGCGTCCCGGAGCGCTGTTCAACGAGGTGTTCGCGAACTACGTGAACGCGCTCTCGTAGAAACGTTCGCGATGCAAACACGTCCTATGCTCATGTCCAGGTCACTCCGTTGCGGTTTCGTGCTGCTCTTCGCCGCCGTCGCCGCCTTTCCGCAGTCGAGAGAGCGCGTGCGGTCCGGGCCGGGCACAGGCGATCCGTACGAGAGTCTCGTGCCGTGGCATTTCCTCGAAAAAGGGGGCGCGCTGATCAACGCTCCGCTCGTTCTCTATTGGCTGCCGGCGTCAAACGAGCTTGAGCGCTCGCCTCTCCTCAGCTCCGCGGAGCTCGTACGCGACACCGACCGTTGCCTCGGCTTCGAGATCGTTCTTCCGGAAGACGCGGCGACGATCGCGCGATTCGGCGAGACCGGAAAGCTGCCGGCGGTGCTCCTATCCGACGCGAAGGGAACGGTCCTTCGCCGCGTCGAACATGCAAGCGGCCGCGTCGAGTTGGCTGCCGTGGAGAAGATGGTTCGCGCGGAGTTGAACGCGCGCGATGAAGCGATGTACACGACGATGATCGAGGCGAGGAAGCGCGCTGCGAGCGGTGACAAGCAAGGGGCGATCGATCTGTATAAAAAGCTGTGGGACGACCGCTGCCTCTTTCCGCTGGCAGGCACCGAGGCAAAGAGCGCGCTGAAGAATCTCGGCGTGATCGTCGTCGAGCCGCCGCCGCAGATCGCGGTCGATCCGAATCTGACCATTATGCCGAAGACGCCTGCGAAATCAGACAAGCCGAAGCCGGCGGACGGGCATTAAATCAGCGCACCGAGTCGAGAAACTCGCGGAACGGTTTCTCCCACACCGCCGCCCACGTGTGCGTGCTGTGTCCGTGCGTGACGTCGCTGGTCGGCAGGAGCAGATAGCGTCCGCGCTTCACGCGCTTGATCGCGCTCTCCATGATGCCGAGCTCCGGCGGGTTGATGAAGTCGTCCGCGGAGTTAATGGCCAGCAGCGGTGCGGTGATCCGTTCGAGCTGCGCCGACGGATCGTAGTTGCGCGACGACTCGATGGCGTACAGAAGATCGTCGGCGTCAGTGGTTGCGAGGCGCGTTTTCAACTGTTCGTGAATCCAGGCGTCGGCGTCGTCGCGCGTCGGACCCGACTTCTGCCACTGCAGCGGCGCGCTTCCGGCGAGCAGCAGGATCTCCACGGCGGCGGTGACATCGTTGCGGTGCAGGTCGTCGATCATCATCGTTCGCCAGATGCGGTTGCGCCCCGCGATCTGCGCCGGCGCGCTCGCCAGCGGCACGAGCGCATCCGCCGCATCCGGCCAGCGTTCGCCCCACATCCACGTCTGCATCCCGCCCATCGACGTTCCCATGACGAGATGAAGGTGCTCGATACCTAACCGATCGACGAGCAGGCGATGCTGCAGGTCGACCATGTCGTCGTAGTCGTAGTGCGGAAACTTCGCACGCAACCCGTCGCTCGGCTTGCTCGATTTTCCGTGACCGATGTTGTCGGGGATGACGATGAAGAAGCGGCTGGCGTCGAGCGCCCCGCCCGGCTCGAAGAGAACGCCGGCAAACCGATCGCTGAGAAATTGCTGCAGCGATCCGCCCGTCCCGTGCAGCACGAGCACCGCATTCGTCCCGCGCGCTGTTCGTTGCAGCTTCCCGATCGTCGCGTAGTGCACCCGAACCTCGGGCATCACTTCGCCGCTATGAAAGTGAAAGTCTTTGACGACGAAGTCGGCTTCGGTCGCGGCGGGCACCTGAGCGTAGGCGGCTGCGGCGAGAAGGCAGAACAGCAGCGTGAGCAGATTGCGCATGGCGGGAGAGTCTAGCGTTCTGCCCGGCGTCGGGGTCAGGTCGTCGCCACCAGGAGCTCTTCTGAGTTGTTGGGCGGGCGAAGACCATCTGACCTGTGTGCGAAGTAGCGTTCGGCGAGCATCGCAGCGGAGACGTGCTGGACCTCTTTGAATCCGGCATCGCTGGCGAGTGTCAGCATCTCTGTTGGTGTGAAGAAGCTGATGAAGGGCGTTCCGTTTGCTCGTGCTCCCGCCATCGCTCGCTCGATTCCGGGACGCAACTCGGGCTCCGCCATCTCGATCGGAAGCATGAACGACATTGCGAGCGTCGAGCCGGGAGCAAGCGCCGCGACCTGACGCAGCGTTGTCGCGATGGCGTGCTTCGTGAGGTACATGCTGACTCCGGTGGACGCGACGACGGCCGGTTGCTCGGAGTTGAAGCCCGCCGCTGCCAATCGATCCCACCACGCGTCGCCCGCCTCGAAATCGACCGGTACGAAGCGCAGAAAAGAAGGGACGCCGAGGCCCAGGTCGATGAGGCGCTGGCGCTTCCAGGCCTGCGGGGCGGGCCGGTCGATCTCGAATACGGCCAGACGCGACGCGAGCTCCGGCCGGCGCTGGGCGAAGGTGTCCAGCCCCGCACCGAGGATGACGTACTGTCCGACGCCGCGCTCGAGTTGTTCGACGACGAGATCTTCGATGAACCGCGCGCGAGCCACGATGGAGGCTCGGAAGGGCCGGGTGAACGGGCTCATGTCCGGACGGCTGCGCCATGCGTCGTCCGGGGCGGCCAGCATCAAACCGACAGTGTCTTCGAGCACATGCGGCGGCGAATCAACTTCCACATGCAGCGCGCGCCACAAGGCCACCCGCACTGCCGTATCGTCTGGTCTCACGTCGTCGTTCACGAGTTGCTCCGTCGATGTTCGTTATCTCAGCATCCTCAATTCCCATGCAAGATCGGTTTCCAGTTTGCGTGGGCCGGCGCGCTTGACCTTCGGCTGTCCGCGAGTTACTCTTTCACGCAAAGTACTTGACGTTTTAGGCGAGCGGAAACCGGGAGGTACGCATGAAGACTGGGCAACGGATACGCGCGGCAATCGGAATGGGCGTCATCTGGGCAGTAGCATGGATTGTTGCCGCCGGCGTGGTAGCGCGGGCTTACGACTCCGACCTCCCGTTCGCCTACCTGTTCGCTCCGCTCGGCTTTGTTGCCGGCATCGTGTTTTCCGGCATCATCCTGGTGATCAAAGGCCAGCGCAGCTTTGATCGCATGTCGCTTCCGCGCGTTGCGACCTGGGGCGCCGTGATTGGACTCCTTCTGTCCCCGATCTTCCCGGCCCTTCGAGGGAATTGGAGAGAGCTCCTGGTCTTCGCTCCCTCCCTGGTCATCGCAAGCGCGGTCGGCGCTGCCGGTTCGCTGGCGATGGCCAGGAGAGCTGAAAGACGAGAACTCGGTGCCCAATGAGGAGAAGCAGAGGCCTTACCGTACTCGGCTGGCGGGCAAGGGCCGGACGATCCGGATCCCGGCGTCCCTGCTCCCTTTAGAAGCTCGGAGTTTGCGGGCGATCGTCTGGATTTCGGCGGGAAGTCGTCCGAACGCCTGCCAGAACTCCGGTGACGTGTGATGGTTCAAAGCGGGCGCGACTTGCCGGCTGCGTGATCGGCGAGCGCCTGCGTCATCAGCCGATCGAGCTTGCCGGAAGCGGCGTCATGCTCGATCTGTCGATCCCACTCCGACCAATCCTGTTCCATCAACCACTCCCGAAGCTGCGCAAACTCTTCGGGATCGAGTTGGACGATCTGCCGTTCAAGTTGCTCGACACGAGTCATGGAGCAACAAGGATATGCAGTTGCTCCAGTGATCCGATCGACGAGAAGCAAAGGCCTGACCCCCTTCGCTACCTGTTTTCCGCCAGCCTCCGGGTTATCAAAAGCCAGCGCAGCTTTGATCGCATGTCGCTTCCGCGAGCTGGTGGTCAACGCCCGCGCGGTGCGACGGGAGCGGAACGCACTCGCTACGGCGGACTGCGCCTGCGACGCGTAGAGCACACATCGCGGAACGCGCGCGGAATCGGTCGGCACGCCGTGCAAATCGCCGCGCGCACAGCGCGTCCCACCCGTGTACACACGATGTTCAGCCGGACGCGCACTGTGTCCGGCGCGGTACGCAATGTGTTCGCAGCGGATCACATTGTGTTTCGTCCGGTGCACCGTGTGTTTCGCCCGTGCGCACACTGCGTCTCACCCTGCACACACTGTGTTTCGTCCTGCACACACCGTGTTTCGCCCTTGCACACACTGTGTTTTGCGCGAAACGCACCGTGTTTCGCCCTTGCACACACTGCGTTTCACCCTGTACGCACTGCGTTTCGCCCTTGCACACACTGCGTTTCGCCCGTGCGGACACTGCGTTTCGGACTGCGCACGCTGCGTTTCGCCCGGTGCGCACTGTGTTTCGGCCCTGACGAAATTACGCCTGCAATAGGCTAAGTGTCTCAGGTACTGAGGTTTGCAAAAGCAGGAGACAAGAATGTCGACGGCTTGCCGTCGAATAAACCCTGCACCCCCACCCTTCTGCCGCCCCTTCTGCCCGGGTGGTCGGGGGTTTTGATCATGTTCGTTAGAGTTAGAGGCAGAGTTAGAGGCAGGGTCAGAGTTAGAGGCAGTCAGAGTTAGAGGCAGGGTCAGGCCTCTGTTTCGCGGCGCCTGGACGGCTGGAGCCACTGATCGCGGGCGTCACGCAGGTCACCCGGGGGTCCCTCGGGGTCCCTTGGGGGGGAGCCCCCTGGGGGCAGGCCTCTCTTCCTAGCGAATGGAGAGTTAGAGCAGGGATCAGGCCCTCCTGTTTCGCTACGCCTGGATCGCTGGAGCCATGATCGGGTTACTCGCCTGGAGCGCGGCGATCGCTTGACGCGCGAGATGTTGCAGCGACTCGTCGCCGGCCAACTCGTCATCACCCTTGCGGATCAGCGTTGAAATGTAGCCGCCGCTTCGAAGCCGCAACGCGGCGGCGATTTCCCGCAGGCGCAGAAACCCTTCGTTCCAGCCGATCCAGGCAGCGAGCATTCGGGGAGCACCGCCGTGGCGATGGCGGAGATCCTTTTCCTCGATGCCGCAAATCTTCGCCACCGCCTTCACAACCGTCGCCATCTTCAGACGCGGAATCAGCCGTTGTGCTCTCGGGTGATCATCGCATCGCGGTTTTTCCGCGATGACCTTCCGCATACTCTCAACCCACTCCGCGCTGCCGAGGTAGATCTGGCCGACCAGTTTCTCCCATATCGACTCAGTCGACGCGAGCTTCACCAGGACGTACTCACGATACATTTCATGGCACTTCGCCACGTCGGGGTGCAGGTCGAACAGCCACTCTGAGTAAAGCCATTCCGGAATCTGCTCAAGACCGGCGTGTGCTCGATAACTCGACCAGCGATAGTCAGCCGGACCTGCCACCATCCCTGCCCGCACTGGGTTCAGGACGGTGTAGCGCCTCACTTCGTCGAGATAATTCTGCTCGTCGACAAGGATCGACTTGTAGCGGCCCTGGAAGAGGTGCCCGACGCGCTTATGACGTTTGTTGAAGATGCGGACGTACTCGCTATTCAGCCAGTGCATGCCCTTCGCCAGCGTGCGGAACGGCGTCTCGATGACGAGATGGTAGTGATTCGTCATCAGGCAGTATTCGTGGAGACGCCAGCGAAACCGCCTGGCGGCCGTCGCGAGCAGGGACAAAAACGTCAGCCGATCGTCATCCTGCCGGAAGATGTCCTTCCGTTCATTGCCTCGGGATGTGATGTGCCAGAAGGCACCTCCGAATTCCAGTCTTAGCGGTCTTGACATGCCTCCGAGGATCCCTCGGCGTCAAGAAAACACGCAGAAACTCCACCGAATCGACCGAGGATGTTTCCATTCCGAGGAGGTATTGGGTAATTTCGATACAGCATGTAGAGTCGCGATTCTACCGGCAAGAAAGCAGAGGCCTGACCCTTCTCAGGTCCTCGCAACCTTCTCCATTCAGCTAGATGCGCAACCTCCGATAGAATCGGACGATGGAAGAAGCGTTGGAGCTAATCGCAGAAGAGGATCCGCCATCCCCAGCAGACGTCGACGATGACTCGGAGGCGGATGCGACCGTACCACCGATTCGATATGACATCACGAGCTATGGGGCCGACTACGACGTAGAGGGACTGGTTCGCAGGCTGAATCGTGGCGAGATCTTCATCCCGGCGTTCCAACGTGATTTCGTGTGGAAACAGCCCGAGGCTTCGAGATTCATCGAATCACTTCTACTCGGGTTGCCCGTTCCAGGCATTTTCCTCGCGAAAGACCGTGAAACGAATAAGTTTCTTGTCATAGATGGTCAACAGCGTCTCCGCAGCCTCCAATACTTCTACGAGGGCTATTTCAACCCACGAGAGCGCGACAAGCGTCAACGAGTGTTTGATCTTTCCGGAGTGCAGGAGCGTTTCAAAGGAAAGACGTATGCAACCCTTGAGGAGACGGACCGCATCCGACTCCACAATGCGATCCTACATGCGACGGTGATCAAGCAAGACTCACCAGCCGATGACGACACAAGCATCTATCACATCTTCGAACGGCTCAACAGCGTCGGTCGGCCCCTGACTCCACAGGAAATTCGCGTCGCGCTGTATCACGGGCCGTTCATGGATGAGATCCGCAGGTGGAATGCTCTGACTGCGTGGCGAGAGATCTTCGGCAAGCCAAACCTGCGATTGAAGGACCAGGAACTCATTTTAAGATTCCTAGCTCTCTATTTCGACTCTGAACGCTACGAACGACCGATGGCAGAATTCATCAACAAGTTCGCTGCCCGGCACCGGAATCCCGGCGGCGAGTTCCTCGCCCGCGCCTCGAACACATTCGAACAGACGCTCACGGCGTACCACCGGAGCCTCGGGCGGGAAGCCTTTAGGCCTGGCCGCACACTGAATGCCGCGATTTTCGACTCCGCCATGGTCGGCTTAGCGCGCCGACTTGATGCGGGGCCTACCCCGAGCGACGGGGAAGTTGCAGATCGTTATCGTGCGCTGATAGCCGATCCTGAGTATGCAGAAGCTACATCACGGTCCACGGCTGACGAAGCGTTCGTGAAAACACGTCTTCGGAAGGCAACCGAGTACTTCACGAGTTAACTTTGAAGAACCTAGAGCTCCGCAAGCAATCGGATCTCATCCGGACGCTGCTGACACGAACACAGGTCGCAACCGGGGGTGATATCGAGCTCCAAGCGCACTGGGCCCGCTACCTTTGCGTACTCACCGCCGGATTTCTGGAGAACGGTCTATTTGAAACGTACGCTGCAGTGATTCGCAACGGCGCCAACCCAGCCGTTGCGAGTTTCGCGTCATCTCGGCTCGAGAAGGTGTCAAACCCTAAGGCGAGCAAATTCGTGGAGATTGCTCGAGCGTTCAAGCCAGGCTGGGCGAGCGACTTGGAACAGTTCCTTGAAGACGACGGTAGGCGAGATGCTATCGACTCCGTGATGTCCAACCGCCATCAGATCGCCCATGGTGAGCACTCCGGGATCACGGTTGCCAGGCTAACGCCGTTCTTCGAGAAGAGTGTCGCGGTGATCGACTTCTTAGAAAAGCAGTGCGGTGTGTGACTTCAGCCGCCCTAAGGATTTAAGGTAACCGGCGTAAACCCGCACGCGAAAAAGTATAGCGCTTGCGGCACAGCCAGTTATGAGTTCGCCACCGGCGGGTCCCGATGTGTTATGCGACGTTTTGCGTCGCAAAACAACCCTACACCCCCACCCCTTCCGCCCGCGCGTACCCTTCGACCGCCTCATCCTCATATCCCCCGTGGTATTCGCGGGTGTCCGGGCGTTTGATTTGGGAGTGGGGGACGATGCGGTCGCGGCGGGTGCCGCGGAAATCGTCGAGGGATGCCAGGCCGCGGGAGTCCATGAAGTCGGACATGCCGGTGGTCAGGGTCTTGATCACGTTGGGGCCGATGGCGTGGTCGAGCATGGCGGCGGTGCAGACTTGCGCTGTTCCGCAGCCGAGGAGGAAGTAGTTGAGGGCGTGGTCGAAGGTGGAGATGCCGCCGATGCCGGAGAACTCTTTATCCGGGAAAGCCCTTGTCAGTTGGGCCATTTTCGCCAGCGACAGTGGGAGGATGGCGGGGCCGCCGAGGCCGCCGGGGGAGACGTAGCCTTCCACGTTCATTTCGAAATCGAGGGTGGCGGGATCGATTACGGGGAGCGAGGGCCAGGTGTTCGACGAGACCACCGCGTCCGCGCCGCCACGGAAGCAGGCTTCGGCTTCTTCGACGATGTTCGATGTTGCGGGCGTCAGTTTTACCCAGACCGGGATCTTCGACACTTCCTTCACCGCCTGCGTCACGACGGAGCAGAGCACCTTGTCCTTGCCGACGTTCGAGCCCATGTCGACGCGGTCCATGTGCGGGCAGGAGAAATTCAGCTCCAGCGCGTCAGCGCCTTCGTCCTGCAGCGCTTTGGCGAGCGTCTGCCAGTTGTTGAGCTCTTTGTCGTTGCCGGAGCCGGCCATGATCGAGCCGACGATGACGTTTTTCGGATAGGCCTTTTTGATCGCGGCCAGCTTGCCGATCCACCAGTCGAGCGGCTTGTCGGAGATCAACTCCCAGTTCCAGGAGGCCATCACCGTCGTTCCCGGCTTCTTCGTCATCGACAGGCGCGTTCCCTGGTCCTCGGAACGGAGGAACTTCGTCTTCGGACCCTTCACATTGACGACGGGATGCAGGCCGATGGTCTTGGTGACGATGCCGCCCCAGCCCGCTTCGAAGGCCCGCATGATGTTCGCGTCGGATTCCGTGGGCGGCGCCGAGGCCAGCAGGAAGGGGTTCTGGAAGCGAATACCGGTAAACGTCGTCGACAGATCGGCCATGAGTTCCTCCTCTTTGGGAAACGGCGATTGTAACAAGATCGTGCGGCCGGCACGGCCGGCAGCGTCGGTTGCCCAAGGCTCAGTCAACATTGACGTAACAATCTTTTGCCGCGTAGACCACTAGACTTACGCCTCATGAAAAGAGCCGCCGTCTTCATCGTCCTCGCCGCCACGACTGTATTCGCGCAGCAGAATCCTGATCCCGCGCAGAAAGCGCGGCCGGTGGAGAAGCCGAAGCCGGGTGTGGCGAAACCGTCCGACGCCGCGCCGCCGCCGAAGGAGCAGCCGAAGCCGGATGCGCCGGCGCCGAAAGAACATCCGCTGTCGGCGCTGCCGTATACGCCGAGCCTCGACATCCCGTCGATGGACCGCACGGCGAATCCGTGCGACGACTTTTATCAGTACACGTGCGGCGGCTGGATGAAGAACAACCCGGTGCCGCCGGACCAGGCGTCGTGGAGCGTCTACGGCAAGGTCACCGAGGAGAACGAGGAGTATCTGTGGGGGATCCTGCTCGATGCCGCGAAGCCGCGCGCGGACCGCACGGTGGTGCAGCAGAAGATCGGCGATTACTTCGATGCGTGTACGGATGAAGCGCGCATCGAGCAGTTGGGATCGAAGCCGCTGCAGCCACTGCTCGACGAGATCGCCGGGCTGAGGGCGAAGTACGAGTTGGGATCGTTCATCGCGAAGCAGCATCTGCGCTCGAACGGGAACGGCTGGATCTTCGGCTTCGGATCGACGCAGGACTACAACGATGCGTCGAAGGTCATCGCCGAGGCGAGTGCGGGCGGGTTGGGATTGCCGGATCGCGATTACTACACGAAGACGGACGCGAAATCGAAAGACATCCGCGACAAGTACCTGGCGCATGTCGCGTCGATGCTGGAGTTGATCGGGGAGTCGAAGTCTGCGGCAAAGAAGGATGCGGAGACGGTCATGCGCATCGAGACGGCGCTGGCGAAGGCATCGTTGACCCGCGTGGAGCGCCGCGATCCGCACAACCTCGCGCACACCATGACGGTGGCGCAGTTCACGAAGATCGCGCCGGCGTTCGAGTGGAAGTCCTACCTGGCCGCGAGCGGCATCATCGGCAAGGTTTCTTCGCTCAACGTCACGGAGCCGAAGTTCTTCGCCGAGGTGGAGAAGGAGATGAAATCCGTTCCGCTGGCGGATTGGAAAGCGTACCTGCGCTGGCACGCCGTGCATTCGCGCGCGCCGTATCTGTCGAAGAAGTTCGTGGCCGAGGATTTCAACTTCTATCGCGCCACGCTGCGCGGCGTGAAGGCGATGCCGCCTCGCTGGAAGCGTTGCGTCCAGTACGTCGACCGCGACCTCGGCGAAGCGCTCGGGCAGGAGTTCGTGGCGCGCACATTCACGCCGGAGACAAAGGCGAAGACGGTGGAGATGACGAAGGCGATCGAGAAGGCGATGGAAGACGAGATTACGCACCTCGACTGGATGACGCCGGCCACGAAGACGCGCGCGCTGGAGAAGCTGCACGCGGTGGCGAACAAGGTCGGCTATCCGGACAAATGGCGCGACTACAGCGCCCTGAAAGTGGAGCGCGGCGATTTCTACGGCAACGGGACGCGCGCGATCCTTTTCGAATCGGAGCGCGATCTGAACAAGATCGGCAAGCCGGTCGACCGCAGCGAATGGGGGATGACGCCGCCGACGGTCAACGCGTACTACAACCCGCAGATGAACGACATCAACTTCCCGGCTGGCGTCCTGCAGCCGCCGCTTTACGATCCGAAGCTCGACGACGCGCCGAACTACGGCAATACGGGATCGACAATCGGCCACGAGCTGACGCACGCGTTCGACGATGAAGGGCGGCAGTTCGACGGCGAGGGAAACCTGAAGGATTGGTGGACGCCGGCGGATGCGAAGGCGTTCGAGGAGCGCGTGAATTGCGTCCGCGAGCAGTACGCGGGCTACACGATCGTCGACGACATCAAGATCAATTCGAAGCTGACGTCGGGCGAAGACGTGGCGGACCTCGGCGGGACGTTGCTGGCGTACGTGGCGTGGAAGGCGATGGATCCGAACGAGACGCAGCCGGTCGACGGCTTTACGCCCGACCAGCGTTTCTTCATCGGATTCGCGCAGTGGGCGTGCGAAAACCAGCGGCCGGAAAACCTGCGCGCGAACGCGATCACGAATCCGCATTCGCCGGGCAAGTACCGCATCAACGGCATCGTTTCCGATTTGCCACAGTTCCAGAAGGCATTTAACTGCCCCGCGGACTCACCGATGGTGCGCAAAAAAGCGTGTCAGGTATGGTGATCGCAAGCGAAAAATCCACGGAGACTCAATCCATGCGCAAGATCGTCGTAGCAGTTGCATTGCTGTTCGCCGTTTCTTCGCAGTCGCAGACAAAGAATGTGGCGCATCCCGATCCGGTGGCCGCGCCGGCGCCGCTGGTGGAAAAGATCGACGTGTCGGTGGTCAACGTCGACGTCTCCGTCACCGACGGCAAGGGTCACCCGGTTTCGAACCTGACGCGAAACGATTTCCAGCTCCTGGAAGACGGGAAGCCGCAGCCGATCTCGAATTTTTACGTCGTCGAGAACGCGGGCGTACGTGCGGAAAGGGCGGACGGTTCCGATGATGCGACGCCGCCGCGGCAGCAGCGATTCCGCCGCAAGGTGCTCGTCCTCGTCGATAACGCAAACACGACCAAGCGCGCTCGCAACCTGGCGCTGGCGAAGCTGGAGCAGTTCATCGACCAGCACTTTGACGACGGCCGGTACGACTGGTCGATCGCCACGGTCGACAGCCGCGTTCATCTGCTGCTGCCGATGACCTCGGACAAGCAGGTGCTGCATCAGGTCGTGTCCGACATCCAGCGCCGCGGAACGAACAAAGACTTCCACATGTCGGTGGCGCGCGGCGATTCGGGCGCGTCGTCCGCGACGCTTTCCAATTCGGGCCGCCCCGACGATGCGCCGGGGGAACGGATCCACACCACCACGGAATCGCTGATCGAACAGGTGAAGAACTTCGACGAGGAGATGGGGCAGAAGGAACAGACGCTCTTCGCGGGGTCGTCCACCGACGCGATCATCGACGCCGCGCGCGCATTCGGCAGCAGCGAAGGGCGGAAGCTGATCTTGCTCGTTACCGGCTACATGCCTTTCGGATCGATCTCGCCCCTGAACCGCGTCGGTTCCAGCGTGAACTCCAATCATCTGGAAGAGATCCTCAAGAACGACGGCCGTCTCATCGGTTTGCGCGACCGGATCATCCGCGAGGCCAACGCGTCGAATACCAGCTTCTACATCATCAATGCGGAAGGGCTGCAGGTTCCGTCGATGGGCGACGCGCCGACGGTCTCGACGATCTCCGCGCCCGCGCCGAGCTCGAGCGCCGACGACACGTCAGCGATGTACTGGCTGGCCGGCGAAACCGGCGGCGCGTACATGCCGGGCAATCAGATGGACAAGTCGTTCGAGGAGTTCGACCGCCGCTCGGCGAATTTTTACTCGCTCGGCTTCGTCCCGAAACATCCCGACGACATGCGCTATCACCGGCTCGCGGTCCGCGTGAAGGGACATTCGGATTACCACCTGCAGTACCGCGACGGCTACTCGAGCGCGGAGACGGACATCCAGCTCGTGCGCGCCCTCGGCTCGCCGCTGGGCGCGGCGATGCAGGAGACGACGATGCCGGTATCGCTGATCGTCGGCGAGCCGCTGTACCGCGGCCTGACGGCGCTGGTGCCGCTGCAGGCGGCGATGTCGATGGAGTCGCTGCAATACATCACCGACGCCCGCGGCTCGCGCACGCGGCTGCACGTTTACGTTTCGATCTTCGACAAGGACGGCCGCAACATCACGGTAGCGAAGTCGTTCGCGGATATCGCGGTGCAGCCGAACGAAGCGACCACGGGACCGATGACGATCACCATCCCCGCGCTGGCGCTGGCGAAGGGGACGTACAAGGTGGTGGTGGCGGTCCGCGACGAGCTGACGGATCACGTGGGACTGGCGACGTCGAAGATAAACGTGTAGCAGCGTAGTGCGGGCGTCCCGCCTGCATCCGGCCGGGCGTCTCGCCCGACGGTGAGATGTGAATCAGTTCTCAAGCTGCGATTGAATCCCGGAAACTCCCGCCGGGCGAGGACGCCCAGCGGCAGCAGACGGGGACGTCCGCGCTACGCCAAATACATCTCCACGCACTTCGCCAGTTCCTCGACCTCGATCGGTTTACGGAAGACCGCGCGCACCATGCGCGGGCACCGCTGGAAGATGGCGGCGTCGGGAAGCGCTGATTTTTCGGCGGAGGTGATGACGAGGACGGCGGGCGGATCGTCGAGCGCTTTGACCGAGGGGTCGGAGGTGAGCGCTTCGAGCGAGTCGAGGACGTCGACGCCGCTCATCTTCGGCATCATCACGTCGAGGACGACGACAACGTAGCGCTTGGTAACGATCTGGTGCAGCGCTTCGACGCCGTCGCGCGCACCGTCGACTTCGACGTGCTCGTGACTTTTGAGGTATTCGATGAGCAGGCGGCGGATGGCGTCGTCGTCTTCAACGACCAACACGTTTCCCTTTCGCATGGAGAGGCGTCCGTGGTGCGGTCGTAGCATAAAGTCCGCCACATGATCGCTTTCGGCCCCGAGGTTCTTCGCGATTTCGAGCGCGCTTCCGAACTGGAGTGGATCGAAACAAACGGCCTCGGCGGGTGGGCGTCGTCGTCCGTCGTCTTCGCCAATACGCGGCGCTATCACGGCGTGCTCGTGGCCGCGTCGCCGGGCCGCACGGAGCGGACGGTGCTGGTGTCGAAGCTGGATGAAACGGTGAACGGCGTCGATCTGGCCGCGAATCGATTTCGCGATGCTATTCATCCGCGCGGCTTCGAGCGTCTCGTCTCGTTCAAGCGCGACGTTTTTCCGGTGTGGGAGTACGCCGCGGGCGGCGTGACGCTACGCAAAACGGTGGTGACGCCGCGCGGCGAGAACCTGACCATCATTCTTTATGAGGTGCTCGACTGCGCCGCGCCGTTCGAGCTGCGACTATCGCCGTTTCTGGCAGGCCGCGATTATCACGCGCTGATTCATTGCACCGACGCGGCGCTGCCGTTCATCCATATCGATGTGCCGGGTGCTGTGTTCAACGCGAAGCCCGATTGCTGGAACGAGTTTCAGTACGACCGGGAGCGCGAGCGCGGCCTCGACTACCTCGAAGATCTCTTCACACCCGGCTCGTACAGCGTGACGCTGAAACGCGGCGATGTGCTTCCGGTCGTGATCGCAACGGAAGAAGACGATTGGGATGCGATCGGGATGATCGAGGAGGAACGGGCGCGGCGGGAAGCGCTGGTGGTCCTGGGGGGTGGGGAGTTGGGTGTGGGGAGTCGGAGCAAAAGCGCGGAGACGACATCGGCTTCTGCTCCCACCCCCCACATTCAACTCCCCACTCCCTTGATTCTCGCCGCCGACCAGTTCCTCATCGAGCGCGACGACAAGAAAACCATCATCGCCGGCTATCACTGGTTCACCGATTGGGGACGCGACACGATGATCGCGCTGCCGGGGTTGTGCCTTGCCGCCGGCCGCTTCGATGAGGCGAAGGAGATCCTGCGCCGCTGGCTGACGGCGGCGAGCAAAGGAATGATCCCGAACCGCTTTCCGGACGGCACGACGGAGCCGGAGTTCAACGCTGCCGATGCCGGCCTGTGGCTGTTCGTCGCGATCTGGCGATATCGCGAGGCGACGAATGACGATGCATTCGTACGCGATGAAGCGCTGCCGGTCCTTCGCGACGCCATCGACTGGCTCGACCGCGGTACGCGCTTCGGCATTCACGTCGATCTCGACGGCCTGCTCTACGCCGGCGCGGGCGGTGTGGCACTGACGTGGATGGATGCGATCGTCGACGGCGAAGCGGTGACGCCCCGCCGCGGCAAGCCGGTGGAGATCAACGCGCTCTGGTACAACGCGCTGCGCATCGTGGCCTCGCTGTCGGGCGATCCGGCGCTGACGGAGCGCGCGAATACGGTGCGCGAGTCGTTCGAGGCGGCGTTCTGGAACCGGCAGACGCAGTGCTGCTTCGACGTGGTCAATCCGAACGACGATTCGATCCGGCCGAATCAGCTTTTCGCGATTGCGCTGCCCTTTCCTCTCTTCGACGACATGCGCGCCGAGGAGATTCTGCATGTGTGCGAGACGCACCTTCTGACGCCGGTGGGATTGCGGACACTGTCGCCGCACGATTCGCGCTATCGCCGTCAACTGATCGGCGATCCGCGTTCGCGCGATGCCGCCTACCACCAGGGCACGGTCTGGCCCTGGCTCCTCGGGCCGTATATCGACGCGCTGCTGCGCTACCGCGGCGATGATGGGATCCTCGCCGCACGGACGCTGATCGCCAAGATGCAAACGCACCTCGCGGAAGCCGGCGTCGGCACGATCGGCGAAGTCTTCGACGGCGACGCGCCCCACGCCCCGCGCGGCTGCATCGCGCAGGCGTGGAGCGTGGGGGAGGTGCTGCGGGTAATGGGGAAGCTGTAGAAGCAGGTCGCCGCGTAGCGGCTTCAGAGGATAGCCAGGGGTGCGGCGAAGCGCGCACCCTGGAATCGAGAGGTGTTGAGTGTTCGTGCCGCGTCAGCGGCACCGGACGCGTGGCACTTCCTGTGCCGCTGACGCGGCACAAAATCAAATACGCCTCCACTTTCCAGGGGTGCGCGCTTCGCCGCACCCCTGGCTATCCTCCCGAGCCGCTGACGCGGCAATCGCAATCGAAGCGATCGTAGCGCCGACGGCTCGTCGGCTGGACCGCCAGCGGCTCGCTGGCACGTGACTCGCCGCCGATCGTCCAGGATGCGAAGACGCGAAGCGCGCTTGCTCGCCGCGATAGCGGCTCCAGAGGATAGCCAGGGGTGCGGCGAAGCGCGCACCCCTGGAAAAAGCGCGTGAGGATTTCGTGCCGCGTCAGCGGCACCGGAGGCGTGGCACTTCCTGTGCCGCTGACGCGGCAATCGCCCTGCCGAACGCGAGCACGCGCTGAGTCGCTTTCTCACGGCCCGCGGCTTGCTATCGAAGGAGCGGAGCGACACGATGTCGGTTCTCGATGCGCTCATGCGTTCTCGATGTTGACGAGCGCCACCTCGGCGTCGCGGCGGTCGAGAAAACACGGCGATTACATCGCCGCTCGGCGCGCTCGATCACTCACGAAGGATGGCTGATGGCAACGAGACGTAAGAAGGATGACGGCGGCGCGGACACCCCGAAGCCGCCGGCGAAGAAACGAAGCAGCGTGGCGAAGACGACCGCAGCGCCGCGCAAGCGGAAGACGAAAGTCGACGCAGCGACCGAAGTCGCGCAGGCGATGGGAGCGGACATCGTTCCGAGCGTTACGATTGAAGTCGACGTGCCCAGCATCGAAGCAGCAGAAGCACAGACAGGAGTGTCTGTGCCACAGTCGCTCCTCAGCGATTGGGACTATCACCTCTTCAATGAAGGGAGCCACACCCGGCTCTGGGAGAAACTCGGATCGCATCCCGTCATGCGCGGCGGCGTACGCGGAACGATGTTCGCCGTGTGGGCGCCGAACGCGGCGTCGGTCAGCGTGATGGGCGACTGGAACGGCTGGAATCCGGAGCAGCATCCGCTCGAACATCGCGGCGCGTCCGGCATCTGGGAAGGATTCGTCCCGCACGCCGGCAAAGGCACGCATTACAAGTTTCACATCCGCTCGAAGCACAACGACTATCGCGTCGACAAGGCCGATCCCTTCGCGGTAATGCAGGAGACGCCGCCGCAGACCGCGTCGGTGGTGTGGGACCTCGATTACGAATGGCACGACGGCGATTGGATGGAGAGCCGCGCGCAGCACAACGCCCTCACCGCGCCGATGTCGATCTACGAAGTGCACCTCGGGTCATGGAGACGTGATGGCGACCGTCCGCTGACGTATCGCGAGATGGCCGCGCCGCTCGCCGAGTACGTGCGCAAAATGAATTTCACGCACGTCGAGATTCTGCCGGTCATGGAGCATCCGTTTTACGGCTCCTGGGGTTACCAGTGCACCGGATTTTTCGCGCCGACCAGCCGCTACGGAACGCCGCAGGATCTGATGTACCTGATCGACGTTCTGCATCAGAACGAGATCGGCGTCATCCTCGATTGGGTGCCGTCGCACTTTCCCACCGACGAGCACGGGCTCTCGTATTTCGACGGCACGCATCTTTTCGAGCACGCCGATCCGCGCAAGGGGTTTCAGCCGGACTGGGGCTCGCTGGTCTTCAACTACGGCCGCAACGAGGTCCGCTCGTTCCTGCTGTCAAGCGCGATGTACTGGCTCGGCGTCTTTCACGCGGATGGCCTGCGCGTCGATGCCGTCGCGTCGATGCTCTATCTCGATTACTCGCGCAAGCATGGCGAGTGGGTTCCGAACGAATTCGGCGGACGCGAGAACATCGAGGCGATCGATTTCCTGCGGCGTCTGAACGAAGACGTGTACAAAGCGCATCCCGACGTGCAGGTGATCGCCGAGGAGTCGACGGCGTGGCCGATGGTGTCGCGGCCTACGTATGTGGGCGGGCTCGGCTTCGGCATGAAGTGGGACATGGGATGGATGCACGATTCGCTGCGCTACTTCGCGCTCGACTCGATCCACCGCAAGTTCCATCACAACGATCTGACGTTCCGCATGATGTACGCCTTCACCGAAAACTTCGTGCTGCCGCTGTCGCACGACGAAGTCGTGCACGGCAAGGGATCGCTGATCCGCAAGATGCCGGGCGATGAGTGGCGCCGCTTCGCCAACCTGCGGCTGCTCTTCGCGCACATGTATTCGCAGCCAGCCAAGAAGCTGATGTTCATGGGCGGCGAGTTCGGCCAGTGGCGCGAGTGGAATCACGACGCGAGCCTCGATTGGAACCAGCTCGACTCGCTGCCGAACGCCACGCTGCAGCGCTGGGTCGAGGATCTGAACAAGGCGTATCGCACCATTCCGGCGATGCACGAGCTCGACCTCTCACCGGACGGTTTCGAATGGATCGATTGCTGCGACACGGAGAACAGCATCGTGGTGCTGATCCGGAAATCGAAATTGCATCCGGAGCAGCCAGTCGTCATCGCGCTGAACTTCACGCCGATTCCGCGGCACAACTACCAGGTCGGCGTTCCGACGGGCGGCCGCTGGGCCGAGGTGCTGAATAGCGACGCGGTTTTGTACGGCGGAAGCGGGCAGGGAAACATGGGCGGCGTCGACGCTGCGCCAATCCCACTGCACGGCCGCAAGTGGTCGCTGAACCTTACGCTGCCGCCGCTCGGCGCGGTGTTTCTGAGTCCATCCGCAGATGACGCAGATGAAGGCTGATGTCCTGGGAACGCGGGCGTCCCGCCCGCCGTCCCCCGCCCATGCGGGCGAGACGCCCGCGTTCCCAGGACTCGGCGCAAATCTCATCGCGCCCAGCCGTTGCGAGTTTCGCGTGTGGGCGCCGAGCGTCGACATCGTCGAGCTGCACATCGTCGCGCCGGACGAACGGCGCGTTGCGATGAAGAAGAACGTTCGCGGATATCACGAAGCCGTCGCCGACGCTGGTGCCGGGACGCGCTACTTCTTCGTCGTCAACGGAACCGATCGTCCTGATCCCGCGTCGCGTCTGCAACCCGGGGGCGTGCACGGACCGTCGGAAGTCGTGGCGCGCGATTTCGAGTGGCACGATGCGGATTGGCGCGGCGTGCCGCTCGAGGATTACGTCGTCTACGAGCTGCACGTCGGCACGTTCACGCACGAGGGCACCTTCGACGCGATCATCGATCACCTCGATGCGCTCAAGGACCTCGGGATCACCGCCGTCGAGCTGCTGCCGATTGCGCAGTTTCCCGGGACGCGCAATTGGGGCTACGACGGCGTCTACATCGGCGCGGCGCAGAATTCGTACGGCGGTCCGATTGGACTGAAGCGACTCGCCGACGCCTGCCACGCCCGCGGCCTCGCGCTGCTTCTCGACGTCGTCTACAACCACCTCGGCCCGGAGGGAAACTATCTCTCGCAGTACGGTCCGTATTTCACTGATCGCTACAAAACGCCGTGGGGCCTTGCGCTGAATTTCGACGGCCCGCACAGCGATGACGTGCGCTGGTTTTTCATCCACAACGCGCTGCAATGGATCGATGAGTTTCACATCGACGGACTGCGCGTCGACGCCGTGCACGCGATCGTCGATCACAGCGCGGAGCCGTTCCTGCAGGATCTGACCGCTGCGGTCCGAGAGCGTGCAGCGGAGTTGGGACGCAGCATCTACACGATCGCGGAATCTGATCTCAACGATCCGCGCGTCATCACTCCGAAAGACGACCTCGGCCTCGGATTCGATTCGCAATGGTGTGACGATTTTCATCATTCGCTGCACGCGCTGCTGACCGGCGAGCGCGACGGCTACTACCTTGGCTTCGGCCGCACCAGCGATCTCGCGCGCACGTTCACCACTGGCTATCTCTACACCGGCCAGCACTCGCCATACCGCGGCCGCAAGTACGGCGCGGCGCCGAAGACGCGCGACGGCAAACAGTTCGTCGTCTTCGCGCAAAACCATGACCAGGTCGGCAATCGCATGATGGGCGACCGTCTCTCAACGCTCGGTTCAATCAACAAACTGCGCCTCGCCGCGGCTGCCGTCGTGCTCTCGCCGTTCATCCCGATGCTGTTCATGGGCGAGGAGTACGGCGAGACCGCGCCGTTCCAGTACTTCACCTCGCACGGCGATTCCGACCTGATCGAAGCCGTTCGCAAAGGACGTCTCGAAGAATTCGACGATTTCGACTGGGAAGGCGAGCCGCCCGATCCGCACGATGAGGCGACGTTCCATCGCTCGAAGCTGACGCGCGCAGAACAGGACGGCCTTCGCGACCTGTACCGCGAGTTGCTCCGCCTCCGCCGCGAAACGCCGTCGCTTCGCTCCTTCGATCTCGACGCCGTCGAAACGCACGCCGATGATGAATGCCGCACGCTGCTGGTCAAACGCGGCGACACGCTGCTCGCCCTCAACTTCAGCGACCGCGAACAAACGATCAATCTGCCGGACGGCGACTGGACCGTCGTAGCGCCGGCGGCCCGCCGGCTGGACCGCCAGCGGCTCGCTGGCGCGTCGCTCGCACTGCCGCCGGAGTCATTCGCGTTGTTGCGAAGTTAGCTACAACGACTTCAGATACTCGATCAGCGCATCGACGTCCGCCGGCGAGAGATTCGTTCCCCACGTGTGACCCTGATTGCTGTTGCCAGGGATGGCCGTATCGAACAGAAACGTTCCCGGCGCTTGCGTCGTGGAGAAGCCGACGGTGGCCGGATCGAAGACGCGGCTGCCGACGTAGAATCTCTTCGGCCGCGATCCCTGGGCGGTGAACAGATCGCGAAGAGTGGGAACCGATCCGTTGTGCAGGTAGGGCGCGGTGGCCCAGATCCCGTCCATCGGCCGGGCCTTGTACGCGAGACCTGCCGGTGGCGCATTTTTGATCACTTCAGCCGCCTGATCGAGATCGAGTTTCACCGGATCTTTTGTTTTCGCCACGACGTCGTCGATCTTCGAAAGAATGCGGTGCGTCTTCGACAGCAGGTCGTTGCGCAGATCGTTCTCCGTTCCCTCGCCGGTGCGCGTCGAGCTTGACGTGCGCGCCGTCTCCGTTTTCGCCGTCGATGGTGATCCCCAGAACCAATCGCTCGGAATCGGCGAGAGGATCGCGCCGATCACCGCGTTGAACGTGATCGAGCCAGCGGCCGCAGTCGGTCCGAATTTGTCGCCGAGAAAGATCAGCGCGGGAACGCCTTGCAGGACGCCCGTCTGCGCCTGCCGCTGGGCCGCAACCGTGACCATCGCCGGATCGGTGCCGACGGTCGCCAGCGGTGTCATGGTCACGTCCTGATGCTGGCCGGGAGTGGCGATGGCGTGACAGCTGAGACATTGCGCGTTGTAGATGACTTGTCCCTGCGCGGCCTTGGCCGTATCGATCGGAGGGAAACTGTCCGGCCACTTCGGCGAACGGAGTTTCGCCAGGCGATCCTCGATCTCCAGCAGGTTGATGCGCTTCGCCGTCGATTCGTAATACCAGTGCAGAAAGTGCGGCTTCTCGATTTTGATGTTCGCGAAGACGCCGAGGACTTCGCCGACGTTGCGCGCGAGCCGGAGGATGGCCAGCTGATTCGGAGCGGATCCGTTCCATTGCACCACGTTGTGCCACGACGTATCCCAGAGGAAGGGATAGCTGACCGGCGCGTTCGGCGGCCGGTTGTTCGCCGGAATCTTCAGATCGATGGCCGTCACGCGGTTGAAGATCGCGCCGAACGCATCGGCGCGTGACAGCCCCCACGATGTGGACGGCGTGGTATCGATGACGAAGGTGTTGAAGTAGGTCGTGTACTTCTTCAGATCGCGATACAGCAGATCGCGCTGAAACGCGTTGTTGTGGGAGCCGAGGACGCGCTTTGCGAAGCGAAGAAACTTCGGATCGGTGCGGCTGGCACTCGTCGCCGTCAGCGACTCGCCTAGTTCGGCGAGGAAGCCGAACAGGTCGCCGCCGGTTGGGCCGCCGTCGATGCGATACGTCGTCCCCTGATATTCGATCTGATTCGTGTGGCAGGCCGCGCACGTCATGCCGAGGTCATTACCAAGAAGGCTCGTATCCTTCACGAAACCGACCGGAAGACCATCGGGATTGACGGCACTCTTCGGGTTCGGCAGATATCCGAGGTGCGCTAATCCGTCGGCGAAGAAGAGCGTTTCGTCGGACGCGCGTTCGAGATTCAGCGCCCACGAATACTTGATCAGCTTCGATCCCTGCGGCGTCGTGTAGAACCACTGCCGATCGGTCTCGTTCCAGTTCTGCGGGAGGTACTGCGGGGTGGCCGCGAACGCAGTGGATGAGAGGAGGACGAGCAGCGCCGCAAGATGTCGCATGTAATCAAGGAGGGCCTTGCCTGCCCGTTTTCCCTACCCGGGCACCCAATTCGCACCGCTCAGCTTGCACATGTATCGCGTCCCGCGGGCTACGTACCGCATCCAGTTCAATGGCGGCTTCACCTTCGCTGATGCGCGGGAGATCGTTCCGTATCTCGCGGAGCTGGGCATCAGCGACATTTACGCGTCGCCCATTCTCAAAGCGCGGAAGGGAAGCGGGCATGGATACGACGTCGTCGATGCGAACGCGCTGAATCCGGAGCTCGGAACTGACGACGATTTCAACGCCTTGCACGACGAATTGCAGCGGCGACAACTCGGACTTCTCCTCGACGTCGTCCCGAATCACATGGCCGCCAGCCCGGAGAACGCGTGGTGGATGAGCGTTCTCGAAAACGGCGAGCATTCGCGCTTTCTGCACTACTTCGACATCGACTGGACTCCCGTCACCACGCGCGGCCAGACCGTCAGCAAAGTCCTTCTCCCAATCCTGGGTAAGCCATACGGCGAGGCGCTGGAGTCGCGCGAGATCCAGCTCCACTTCGACGTCGACGGATTCTTTTTCACCTACTACGACAAGCGCCTGCCGCTCGCACCCGGTTCCTACGGACAGGTGCTGCGCGAGTGTGTGGAGTCGCTGCCGCGCGAGGGCGTCGCCATCGAGCTGCGCGAGCTGGTCGAGGACGATGGCGGCGTTCCGAACAGCAAGTTTCTGAAGGAAACGCTGTGGAGGATCTACGAGCAGGATGAGCCGTTCCGCGACGCGCTTCACGCCGTCATCCAGCGCATCAACAGCGACGCCGACTTCCTCGACGCGCTGCTCGACGCGCAGTGGTATCGGCTCGCGTACTGGCGCATGGCCAGCGAGAAGATCAACTACCGCCGCTTTTTCGACGTGACCGATCTCGTCGGTGTGCGCGTGGAGAATCCCGAGGTTTTTGAGGCGCGCAACCGGCGCACGCTGGAGCTGATCGCGGAAGGGAAAGTGACCGGGCTGCGCATCGATCACATCGACGGCCTTCACGATCCGATCGGCCACATGCGCAAGCTGCAACTGCGGCTGGCGGATGACGCGTCCGATCGTTTCTACATCCTCGTGGAGAAGATCCTCGAGCACGGCGAGGAGCTGCCGCGCGATTTTCCGGTCAGCGGTACGACCGGCTACGACTTCCTCGATTCGGTCAATGCGCTCTTCGTCGATCCGCACGGACTGCAGCACCTCGATCGTTTCTACCGCAACTTCACCGGCGTCACGGCCTCGTTCGACGACATCTGCTACGCCCGAAAAAAGCAGGTCATCCACGAGCTTTTCTCCGGCGAGATGCGCGTCCTCGGCAAACAACTCGGCGCGGTGGCGATGCCCGACCGCAACGCGCGCGACTTTGCGCCGGTCGATCTCACCGCTGCGTTGACCGAGGTCACCGCGTGCATGCGCGTGTACCGGACGTATGTGCGTGAGACGACGGTTAGCAATGAGGATGCGAAGTCGATTCGCACCGCCATCGCGGACGCGCGGCGTCGCGCGGGAACTGCGATCGACGGCCGCCTCTTCACGTTTCTCGAACGCGTCCTTCTCGTCGATCCGCCTCCGTACGTTGCCTCCGAACGCGAGAACTGGCTGGCGTTCGTCATGCGCTGGCAGCAGTTCACCGGACGCGTAATGGCCAAGGGCGTCGAGGACACGGCGTTTTACAACTACAACCGCTTGATCTCGCTGAACGAGGTGGGCGGCAATCCAGGGCGCGAATCCGATTTCGACGGCGTGGCCGCGTTCCACGCGCGCTGCGCGCAGATGCAGCGCGCATGGCCGCACACGATGAACGCGACGTCGACGCACGATACGAAACGCAGCGAGGACGTTCGCGCGCGCATCAACGTGCTGTCGGAAATCGCGCCGCAGTGGGAGCGGGAAGTGCGCCGCTGGTCGAAACGAAACGCACCGCTGCGTCCAGCCGTGATTCCCGATGCGAACACGGAGCTGCTCATCTACGAAACGCTTGTCGGCATGTGGCCGCTTGATGATGAAGACCTGCCGTCGGTGCGCGATCGGCTGAAGCAATATCTGGAGAAAGCGGCACGCGAGGCGAAGACGCATACGAGCTGGATCGCGCCGAATCCCGATTACGAGCAGGCGCTGCTCGCCTTCGCCGACGCGATCCTCAGCGATGCGAACTTCTGCGAGGACCTCGCCCGCATCCAGAAGCGCGTCGCCTTCTACGGTTTCCTCAACGCCCTTAGCCAGGTCGTGCTCAAAGCGACCGCGCCCGGCGCGCCCGATTTTTATCAGGGGAGCGAGTTGTGGGACTTCAGCCTCGTCGATCCCGACAATCGGCGTCCGGTCGATTACCAGAGCCGCAACGCGATGCTGAAGAAGATGAAAGCGGCCGCCGAAAAGAATTCGCTTTCGATCGACACGCTTCTCCGCCGCTGGCACGACAGCCGGATCAAGATGTTCGTCACCTGGAAAGTGCTCGACGCGCGTACGCGTCACGCGGATCTTTTCCGCGACGGCAGCTACGAGCCGCTCGATGCGGGACCAAAGGCGATCGCCTTCGTCCGCCGCCATCACGACGACGCGGTGCTGATCGCGGTCCCGCGGCTGGTCGCCAATCTCGTCAAACCCGGGACGTTTCCCATCGGCGAAGTGTGGGGCGACACCTCGATTCCGATCTCCGGCTCCTGGCGGAATCTCTTCACCGGGGAGAATCTGGAAGGCGATGCGATCGCGCTTCGCTCTCTGTTCTCTCGCTTTCCCGTAGCAGTTCTCGAGAAGTGCTAAGCCTCTTCTATCTGCGTTCAATCTGCGTCATCTGCGGATGAAAGCTCTTCCGCAGATTTCGCAGATGAATGCAGATAAGGACTTAGCGCGCCGGCTCCAGCAGCCGGGAGAAAAACGGGAAGATGATCGTTTCCATCCGCGCGACCACCTTCTTGCGGTGATCGCCGTCGTAAACGTCGAGCGTGAACGGCACCCGCAGTTCGCTGAGCGCATTGGTGAAGCGCATCACGCCGGGTGGAATGTCGGCGAACTGATCGGACGTGCCGTAGTCGATGGCGAAGCCGCGCAGCGACTTGAGGTTGTCGCGAAAGGCGCGCGCCTGCTGCACCGGAAACTGATCGACGAACGCGGTGTATGCGGGATCGGAAGGCATGGCCATTCCGTGATCCATCTTCATCGGCATGCGCGCGAACGTCGGCGAGGACGCATCGGGAATCATCGCCGCGGTCAGACCGTAAGCGGCAACCGGGTAGAACTCCCCTTTGGCCAGCGCAGCATCGGCATCGGCGGGCGACTTGAACGTCATCGCGCCGATCCACGCTGCCTGATTGCCCCAGCCGATGTCGCCGACGGCGTCGAGGCAGCACGGGCTGATGGCATACGCGGCGCTGAACACCTCGGCGCGCGTCATCGCGAAATGCACGGCGCCGAAGCCGCCCATCGAATGGCCGACGATTCCGCGCCCGTCACGCGTAGCAATGGTCCGGAACTCCTTGTCCACGGCGCCGACGATCTCGTCCGCGATGTAGTCCGACCAGCGCCCGGTCGTGGGCGAGTTGAGGTAGTAGCTGCCGAGAAGCCGATTGCGGCCATTCGGCATGACCACGATCATCTCGCCGATTTTCTTCTCCGAGATGAGGCGGTCGAGCAGGAGCGGGATCTTCCAGATCTCCGTCCACACCTCGAACGTGTCGCCGATGCCGTGCAGGAGATAGACGACCGGATAGCGTTTCGATCCCGAGGCGTACGACGGCGGCAGATAGACGGCGAACTTCTGGTCCGCCGGATCGCTCAACCGGTTCCCTGTCAGCGCTTCGGAATGAATGGGAACGACGCGCACGGTGCCGTGCGGCGGCGCGGTTTCAGCGCTTCGGGCGAACGCGGCGCAGAACAGCAGCAGGACGGCGGCGAGACGGACGGCTTTCATCAGGAGCTCCTTTCCGTCCCTGGACGGTGTGGAGTAAGAACGTCATCGACCTCGGCGACGTTAACAAGAGATGCCGTGCGGCCTCAGATCCGGCCTGAGACTTCGGCCAGTTCGCGCAACGTCTCGGCGTGCTCCGCTGACAATGCGCCGCCGGCGAGACGCCACGACCAATTGTCGTGCTCCGCGCCGGGAAGGTTCATCCGCGCTTCGCTGCCGAGGTTGAGGATGTCCTGCACCGGGACGACGGCCATCTCCGCGACCGAGGTGTAGGCGGTGCGGATCAGGGCCGCGGCAATGTCGTTCGCTCTGGTGACGCCGAGGTAGGAGGCGACCGCTTCGCGCTCGTCATCGGTGGCGTGTTCGTACCAGCCGCGTGCGGTGTCGTTGTCGTGCGTGCCGGTGTAGACGACGGTGTGCGGCTCATAGCAATGCGGCAGATGCGGACTGTCCGGCTGCGCGAAGGCGAACTGCAGAATCTTCATCCCCGGTACGCCGATTGCGCGCCGCAACTCGTGCACTTCCGCCGTGATGTGGCCGAGGTCTTCGGCGATGAGCGGGAGGTCGCCGAGCGCCTCGCGAACGGCGTCGAAAAGCGCGCGGCCGGGACCGGGCATCCAGCGGCCTTGAATCGCGGTCGGCTCGTTAGCGGGGATTTCCCAGTACGCGGCGAACCCGCGGAAATGATCGACGCGCATGAGGTCCGCGAAACGCAGCGCGGCGCGAAAGCGGGATACCCACCAGCGGAAGTTCGTCTGCTGCAGCACGTCCCACCGATAGAGTGGATTGCCCCAGCGCTGGCCGGTGGCGCTGAAGTAATCGGGCGGCACGCCGGAGACGACAGTGGGCTCGCCGCGATCGTCGATCTGAAAGATCCCGCGATTCGCCCAGACGTCGGCGCTGTCGCCGGCGACGTAGATCGGGACGTCGCCCATGATGCGGATTCCACGCGCGTCCGCCGCCTTGCGGACCGCGGCCCACTGATCGAAGAAAAGCCACTGGATATATTCATTAAAACGGATGTCGTCCGCCAGGTCCCGCCGCGCATCGGAGATGGCGCCCTGTTCACGCGCGGCCAGACCGGCGGGCCACATCGTCCACTGCTTTCCGCCGTGCTTCGCTTTCAAGGCGGCGTAAAGCGCCCAATCGGGAAGCCACGCGTTGTCGCGACGAAATGCGGCAAAGGCTTGCTGTTGAAGATCCGAGGCGTGCTGCGAGAAATGTTCATAAGAACGGGCCAATAGATCCTGCTTCAACTCCGAGACGCGCTCGAAATCGACGTGATCGGCCGGGAACTCAGGCAAATCATCGAGCGAGTCTTTTGGCAGCAGACCGCCTTCGACCAGTCTCTGCGGCGAAATCAGCAGCGGATTGCCGGCATACGACGATTGGCAGCCATACGGCGAGTTGCCGTAGCCGGGCGCGTTGAGCGGCAGCACCTGCCAGATGCGCAAGCCGGCGCTCTGCGCCCAGTCGAGAAAGGCGAGCAGTTCGGCGCCGAGGTCGCCGATGCCGAAACGGCCGGGAAGGCTGGTCGGATGGAGGAGCACTCCGGCGGTGCGAGTGATCGCTTTCGGCGCGGGAACCGAGGTATGGGTCATTACCCTCTAGCCTCGGGACTTATCGAAAGCTTCTCGCCGAGGGCGTCAAAGTGCTGCAGCCAGCGATTGGCGGACGTTGACCCATTCCCGGCAGTCGCCGCGATGACAGGACGAACAGCTTTCTTGAGCCGGTAGTACTCGTTCTGCGGACGGCGCAGATCGACGTCGACGCCGGCGTCGCGGACGATGGCCACGAGCGATTCCCACCGTTCCAGGCGCTCGAGGTCATCGGAGTTGCGCGCGAACTCGGCCGCGGCGCGTTCGATCGCGGCGGTCAGCGACATCAGCGTCGTTTCGTCGAGCGTTACGCGCTCGTCACGCGACTCGCGCAGGCGAGATTCGAGATCGCCTAGCGGCAGCTCGTCCGCGCCAGCCATGCGCCGGAGTTGCATGTTCACGTCGAACTCCGCCGCGGTGCGCAACACCTTCGGCAGCGGCACGCCAAGCGCGGCGTGAAAGCGCATCAGCGGGTCGTAACGCTCGTGAAGCTGGCGGAACGCGCTCTCCGCTTCGCTGAGCGTTGTGTCGCAGAGAAGATTGAGGATGCGGCGCTGCTCGTCGCGAAAGAGATTGCGGATCGACAGCAGCGGCTCGTTGAAGTATTCGTCGATGACGCGGATGGCGGAAGAGATTCCGTTGACGCGAATGTCTTCGCTGAGGTCGCGCTTCATCGCCTCGTAGTGCTCTGCCACGCCGGCCGGCCGCACGCCGCCGGTCAGCTCCGTTTCGCCGAGGTGGATGACGGTGAATTCGTAAGACGCTTCCTCACGCGTGATGAGCGAGGTGACGGTGATCGAGCCGATGGCCATCCGCGCGCGGCCTGCGCGGAACGATTCGAAATCGTTCTGCTGCACGCGGTAGCAGTAGACGCGATCGTCGTGCGCGAAGTTATCGAAGAGCGAGGCGACAGCGTAGTGCGCGGCGACGCGGCGAAGATCGAGGCGGGTCGGTTTTACTTCGAGCTCGTAGATCTGCCGGGCGTTGCCCCGCTGCGGCAGATTGCTGTTCGCCGAGGCGATGCGTTGCAGGAATTCGAGCTCCAGACTCTGGCCCGACACTTTTTCCGCAAGCTGAATCGCGCGGGCAGCGTAGTGCAGCACCTGCACGGTTTCGATGCCGGAGATGTCATTGAAGAACCAGCCGCAGCTCGTGTACATGAGCATTGCGTTGCGCTGCATCTCCAGCAGTTCGAGGGCGGTGACGCGGTTGATCTCGTCCTTCGCGTGCGTGGCGAGAAAGCGTTCCAGCTGATCGTCCGAGCGGTCGAGAACGACGTCGATGTAGTCGTCGCGCGCCGCCCACGGACCGTGAAAGATCGCGGCTCCGCGCGCTTCGAAAATGTCGATGCATTCGTCGCGCAGCCAGTCGAGCGCGTCGCGCAATGGCGTCCGCCACTGCTGGTTCCATCCCGCGTCCGCGCCGGTGTTGCAGCCGCAATCGCGTTCCCAGCGCCCGAGGTTGTGGCCGCAACTCCACGCCGTCCGTTCCACGATTTCCACTTCATGCGTCGGCGGCACCTCGGCCAGGAACTGGCTGTAGTTCGCGATGCGCGAGAGCTTCTGCTCGTTGATGTAGTCGATGGCGTAGGCGAGGGCCATGTCGCCATGACGATGATGATGGCCGTAGGTCTCGCCGTCGGTGGCGATGTTGACCAGCTGCGGATGCGTGCGCCCTTCGCCGAACGCGCCGAGGAGCCGATGCGCGAGGTTCTCGCCGCGCGCCAGCAGGCGCTCGAACGCGACGGCGCGCGAGATGGGACCGTCGTAGAAAAACAGATCGATCGAACGTCCCGAGGGAAGGTTGCAGCGATACGGCATCGTCGGATCGATGGCGCCGGCATGCTCGGTCCAGTCGTCTTCGCCGATCTTTCGCCACCGCAACGCCTGGTGCGGTTCGAGAATCGTGAATGTAATCCCCTCAGCGGCGAGCGCTTCGAGCGACGCGACGTCGACCGCCGTCTCCGGAAGCCACATCCCGTCGGGCTTGCGGCCGAAGCGATGCTCGAAATCGCGAATGCCCCAACGAACCTGCGTGCGCTGATCGCGCACGTTTGCCAGCGGCAGGATTATGTGGTTGTACGCCTGCGCGATGGCCGATCCGTGCCCGCCGAACCGCTCGCGGCTGATGCGGTCGGCGTCGAGAATCGCGGCGTACGTTTCCGGCTGCCGCTGCTCGAGCCACGACAACAGCGTCGGCCCGAAGTTGAAGCTGATGGCCGCGTAGTTGTTGACGATCTTTACGATGCGTTCGCGCGCGTCGAGAATGCGCGACGACGCGTTCGGCCCGTAGCACTCGGCGGTGATGCGCTCGTTCCAGTCGTGAAACGGCGCCGCGGAATCCTGCGTTTCCACCGCTTCCAGCCACGGGTTCTCGCGCGGCGGCTGGTAGAAGTGACCGTGGATGCAGATGTAACGGATGCGCATCACGGCGAGAATATCAGCGGCCAAGAAGCTCCAGCACGCCACGCAGCGGGATGCTGACCCAATCGGGCCGGTTGTTCATCTCGTAAGCGATTTCGTACAGCGCTTTCTCCAGCAGATGCGCGTCGAGCAGCACTTGCAGCTCTTCGCGCGATTGGGGGAGATGCGCGGCGTTGCCGCTTTCGGCGAGGTACGCGCGCAGAAACGCGCCGCTTACCCAGCGATACCAGAAGTTCGCGCCGCTCTCCACCGCCGCCACATCCTCGGCGCGAATGACCGAATGCTGGGACTGGCCGAACAGCACCGCATGCGGCGCGTAATGGAACGAGCGCAGCATGCCGGCGACGTCGCGCAATGCGCTGCGCTTGATCCGCCGCTCGCTCAACGGCCGCGACGGCTCTCCCTCGAAATCGATGATGACGAAGTCGTTCCCCGTGTGCAGGACCTGGCCGAGATGGTAATCGCCGTGTGTGCGGATGCGTAGGCCGGTGATGCGTCCGTCGAGAATTCGCCGGATCCGCTGCTGGATTTCCTCTTCTCTGGTCAGCAGCTCCTCAGCGGCGGGAATCCCTTTGCCGCGCCTTCTCAGCAATTGAAAGGTTCGCACCGCCTGCGATCGGATGTGCTGATAAATCGAGCGCTGATAATGCGGCGTGATCGGCTCCGGCGCGAATGCTGGAATGTCGTCGCGCGACGCGAGCGCGAGATGCATCTGCGCAGTGCGGCGCCCGAGGATGTCTGCGTCGGCGAGATAGAGACCGATCGTCTGTTGTGCGATGTCGGGAACCGGCTTGTCTGCGATGGCGAGCAGCGATTCAGAAGGCGTCGCTTTGGCGAGCCGTTCGGATGCAGTCGGATCGCTGAGCACGGAGTCGAAGAAACGGCCGAATGTGTCGACGGTGTAACTCCATGCATCGCCGGAGTTCGCCACATACCGCTGCAGGACGGCGAGCGTGGTTGGCTCGGTCGTCGAAGCGGTCTCGTATTGCAACGCACCGGCTAAACGGGGAGTGCCGGTGAAGGATGTCTCCTCGTTGAGGAAGCGCGTCACTTCCAGGTCCGTGTTGATACCCGGTTCGAGCCGGCGGAAGAGTTTCATAAAGAATTGATCGCCATACAGAATGGCGGTGTTGCTCTGTTCGGCCTTCAGAACCTGAGCAGGGAGCTCGCCCGTGCCGCGCAACTCGCGAGGATGTGACGCGGTGCCGGCAACGGCCCCATGTTCGCCTTTCAGAGCTTTGCGGCGGGCGACCGTATCGAGCAGGGCGGCGGTGAATTTCGGATCGGTAACCGGCTCATAGAGAAGATAACCGTCACGCAAGCGGGCAACGAGCGTGGGAATCTTCGTCTCCTGCTCTTGTGCGCGGCGTGCCTGCAGGATTGCGAGCGGCAGGAGATAGGTCTCCGGCTCGCCGTCGGCGTAATCGATGCGAACGAAAGCGAGGTGGCCCGCGTCGTTCGGAAGAGCGACGGCTTCCGTGACCTGTAATGAGGTGATCGTGCGCGCTTTCCCGCTGAACCAGCGGCGTGAGCGTACATACGCCTCGATTGCACCGGCGAGCGCGCCGCGGTTGCGATCGGAGAACAGCTCTTCAAAACTGGCGGCGCGGACTAGCGGAACTTCTTCCCCGCTGAGCGTCGCCTCCGTGCGCTGCCGCTCGAGCGTGAACCAATAGAACGCGAACGGCCCGAGGTTGAGGAAGTACGGGCGGTCGCCGATTTCGGGAAAGCGCGTTCCGCCGGAGAGCTCGACGGGAGCCATTCCCTGAAATTGCGACAGGTCGAGCTCGAAACACTGCACGAGACGGGAGAGATTGGCGACGACGAGAATCGTTTCCTCTTGATAACGACGGACGAACGCTAGAATCTTGCGATTCTCAGGATGCAGAAACTCCATCGTGCCGCGGCCGAAGGCCTGGAATCGGTTGCGCTGCGCGATCAGCCGTTTCATCCACCACAAGAGCGAATACGGACTGCTCTGTTGCTGCTCGACGTTGACCTGCTCATAGTGATACTGCGGATCGATGATCGCCGGCATGTAGAGCTGCTGCGGATTCGCCTTTGAAAATCCGGCATTGCGATCGGCGCTCCACTGCATCGGCGTACGTACGCCGTTGCGGTCGCCGAGGTAAATGTTGTCGCCCATTCCGATCTCGTCGCCGTAATAGATGATCGGTGTGCCCGGAAATGAAAACAGCAGGCCGTTCATCAGATGAATGCGGCCGCGATGGTTCTGCATCAGCGGTGCGAGCCGCCGGCGAATGCCGAGGTTAATGCGGGCCTGGCGATCGGAAGCGTAGGTGCGCCACATGTAGTCGCGGTCCTCGTCCGTGACCATCTCTAAGGTCAGTTCGTCGTGATTGCGCAGGAACATTGCCCACTGACAGTTGTCGGGGATGGCCGGCGTCTGCGCCATGATGTCGATGATTGGAAATCGGTCTTCCTGCGCCAGCGCCATGTACATGCGCGGCATCACAGGGAAGTTGAACGCCATATGGCATTCGTCGCCATTCCCAAAATACGGCAGCGAATCCTCCGGCCACTGATTCGCTTCGGCAAGCAGCATTCGCCCCGGATAGTTTTTATCGACATGCGCGCGCAACGATTTCAGATACTCGTGAGTTTCTGGCAGGTTTTCGCACGTCGTTCCTTCGCGTTCGAACAGATATGGGATGGCATCGAGCCGGAACGCGTCGACGCCCATGTCCATCCAGAAGTCGAGCGCTTTGATCAGCGCTGCATGCACGGCGGGATTGTCGAAATTGAGATCCGGCTGATGCGAAAAGAAGCGGTGCCAGTAATACGCCTTCGCCACCGGGTCCCAGGCCCAGTTCGACGTCTCGTAGTCCTTGAAGATGATCCGCGCGTCTTTGTACTTCGTCGGCGTATCACTCCAGACATAGAAGTTGCGCCACGGTGATCCCGGCTTCGCGCGACGCGACTTCTGAAACCATTCATGCTGATCGCTGGTGTGGTTGATGACCAGCTCCGTAATGACGCGGATTCCGCGCCGATGCGCCTCTTTCAGGAAGTTCTTGAAATCTGCGAGCGTGCCGTAGCTCGGATTGACGGCGGTGTAATTCGCGATGTCGTAGCCATCGTCGCGCAGCGGCGAGGGATAGAACGGAAGCAGCCAGATGATGTTGATGCCGAGGTCCTGCAGGTAATCGAGCTTCCGCGTCAGGCCCTGAAAATCGCCGATGCCGTCGTTGTTGGAATCAAAAAAGGCGCGGACATGCGTCTGATAGATGATCCCGTCTTTGTACCAAAGGTCGTCCATTAGTCTGTCATCCTGAGCCGCCGATGCCCCGGATGGGGCTGAGGACGGTCGAAGGACCCCCTGCCGGTAGCCACCGCCCAACCGGGTTCCAGTTGGGGGATCCTTCGACCGTCCTTCGGCGGCTCAGGATGACAGTCACAGAAAATATTCAAAATCCCTCTCACTTCTCACCTTGCGTCTGATTCGAAAGATGTGCGCAGGCACGATGTGCGGATTCAGTTGCACGTAATTCTTTGCGCCATGCCATGTATAGCGTGCCCCGGAAAGGAGCTCGTGTACCTGGAACGGACGGTTGGTGTCCAGGTCCAGCGCGGCAAGGTCCAGCTCTACGTAACCCGCCTGGGTGTTGTGGGGATCGACGTTGACGATGGTCACGATTGCGTCCGTGCCAGCGGACTTGCTGTAACAGAGGATCTCGTCGTTGGTTGTTGGATGGAATCGCAATGTCGCGTTCTGCTGGAGCGCCGGATTTTCGCGGCGGATTCGGTTCACGGCGGCGATCAATTCCGTAAGGTCATCATCGGTCGGCGGCCATTGCTTGATTTCGTATTTTTCGGAATCGAGATACTCCTCGCTTCCGGGCTCGCGGGCGGTGCCGATGAAGCGTTCGAATACCGGGCCGTAAATCCCGTAGTTCGCGGACAGTGTTGCGGCGAGCATCAGCCGGATGGTGAACGCCGGCCGGCCGCCGTACTGGAGATATTCGGTGAGGATGTCGGGCGTATTCGGCCAGGCGTTCGGACGGAAGAAGTCGCTGATGGGCGGCTTCGTGATCTCCTCGAAATACTCGGTCAGCTCGTATTTCGTGTTGCGCCACGCGAAGTAGGTGTACGACTGCGAGAATCCCGCCTTCGCCAACCAGTACATGATCTTCGGCCTCGTAAATGCCTCGGCGAGAAAGATCACGTCGGGATGGTGCTTCTTGGCGGTGCGGATCACCCAATGCCAGAACGGCAGCGGCTTGGTGTGCGGATTATCGACGCGGAAAATGCGCACGCCTTTGTCGATCCAGAAGCGAAAGACGTCGCACAGCTCCTTCCAGAGATCGGACCAGGTCTCGGTTTCAAAGTAGAACGGATAAATGTCCTGATATTTTTTGGGAGGATTCTCAGCGTACTGAATCGTGCCGTCGGGCCGCTTCTGAAACCAATCATCGTGTTCCGTCACATACGGGTGATCGGGCGAGGCCTGAAAGGCGATATCCATCGCCAGCTCGATGCCGCGTTCGCGCGCGGCAGCGACGAGGTGTTTGAAGTCGTCCATTGTCCCGAGCTGCGGATGGATCTCCTTGTGTCCCCCTTCCGCGCCACCAATCGCCCACGGACTTCCAACATCTCCCTCGTCGGCAGCAACCTTGTTGTTGCGTCCTTTGCGGAACGTCGTGCCGATCGGGTGGATGGGCGGGAGGTAGAGCACATCGAATCCCATCTTCGCGATGCGCGGCAGTTGCGCTTCGACGTCGCGAAACGTTCCGACGGAGCGGGGGAACAGCTCGTACCACGTGCTGAACGCGGCGCGGCGTGGATCGACTTCGATGGCGAGCTCGGATCCGTAGCGCGTGGCAAACTTTCGCTCCGCGTTCCGCGCCATCAAACCGGCGATTTCGTCGTCGCCGAGGTCGTGAACTTTGTCCCGCGGCTCGTCATTACCTTCAATGACAGCTATGTAGTGCTCAAGCCGTTTGCGGTCGCGGTCTTTCGCACGCCCGGCGGCGGCGCGGATCATTTCCAGTCCGATGCGAAGCTGCACGTCGAGATCGGCGTCGGCGCGTTTTTTCAGATCGCGATGCCAGGTCAGGAAGTGGTCGACCCACGCCTCGATGGTGAAGTAGTAGAAGCCGAGGCGGTCGACGGGCAGCTCGGCGCGCCAGCGGTCGTTGACCAGCGGGGACATGCGCGTCTCCGTCAGCGTCTTTTCCGACTCGTGGCGATGCAGCATGACCGCGGAGAGGAGATCGTGGCCATCGGCGAAGATGTCGGCTTCGATCTGCACGACGTCGCCCATCACGCGCTTGGCGGGAAAACGGCCGTCGTCGACGGAGGGCGCTACGCCTTCGATGACGACACGGCGACGCCCATCGAATTGCAATTCGGGCACGCGAGCGAGGTTGCGAGTTGCATGCCCTCTCGCGTTTACAGCAGTTTGCGCACGAACGGCCGCGCGGCGATGCCGAGGATGCTGCCGGCGGGACGGCTGCGCAGGACAGCGAGGCGGTAGACCTGTTCCGCCGCGAGCAGCGACGCCACCACGAGCGAAATCACCGCGCCGCTGCGCACCGAGGTGACGATCCCGAGGACCGCGAAGATGAGGATGATCGTGGCGATGATCGACGACTGGTGGCGATAGTCGTAGCCGAATCGCGCCGCCACGCGCGCCTGATCGGCGGGGCTGAGCAGCGTGACGAGTGCTTCGCGCATCATCAGCGAATCGCTTATGGCCCGATCCGCGGGCGTTTCGCCGATCGTGACGACGGTCCCTTTCTCACGTGCGAAGGGCGACGTTGCGCGCGAACGATTGGCGAAGGCGACGTAGTAGAGGATGTAGCCGACGACGCCGACGGCGGAACCGGCCGGACGTCCGATCAGCCAGGCCACGGTGAAGCGAAACGAACTCTCGGCGAACAGGTAGCCGGTCACGAGAATCACCGGCAGCGGCCGCGGCGAATTAGTCATGATGCCGTTCACGATCCACAGCACGAGTGCGATGACGACGGCGTAAACGCCGAGTGCGGAGATCATCGTCAGGCGGGTCGAGGAAACACCGAGCTCGCGGCCGAGCTCCTCCTGCACGCCAGCCGGAAGATGGCCGGCCAGAATGGCCAGCGCGTTCGCCGACTTGCGCTTCGTTTCGCGCGAAAGTTGCGCGCGATACTCCGCCACGCGCTCCGCCTCGCGATCGGCGTCGTAGCGATCGGTCGTGCGCATGGCGTGCATCTCCTGCCACGGCTCGAGGACGTAACGAAACCCGCCCGCCGGCAGCGGCTCGGCGGAGATCACCTCGAAATACTGCTCGTCCCACAACACGGCCGTGCCCGGAAACTCCGCGGTGGTGAGCGTTTTCGGCGCGCGCGGCGTCCATGCCTTCGCAATCCGCGACAGCACCACCACTCGCCCGCCATCCTCGGCGCGCACGCGGTCGGAGCCGTATGCCTGCATTCCGGCATTGTAGTTGGCGCGGGAGCGCTTCTTGCTGCCGCGCCGAGCGTGAGCGGAAAACCGTCGAATGAATGCGCCGTCCTCATCGTGGAGGACGATCTCGCCATCCGCCGCCTGGTGCGCCTGGTGCTGCTGCGGCAGGGCTACCACGTCGATCTCGCCGGCGACGGGAATGAGGCCGTTTCGAAACTCGAGACCACCGAATACGACGTCATCATCCTCGACCTGATGATGCCGAACCTCGACGGTTTTTCATTCATGAGTGCGATGGCCCGGACGGCGCCGGAGCGGCTGAAGCGCGTGATCATCACGAGCGCCGCGTCGCCGGCGATGATCAACGACCGGCTGAAAGGGATTCCGTTCGATCTGATGCCGAAGCCGTTCGACATCAACGAGCTGATCGGGCGCGTGCGGGGCTGCATCGACGCGCAGTGAACGGGTTTTCCGGCAGGTTATTCGCAATAACTGTGGCCGGAGGATCACATGGCAGAACGAATCGTCGTCTACGGCGCGGACTGGTGCGGCGACACGGTGCGCACGCTGCGGCACCTCGACCGCTCCGGCGTCAAGTACGACTACATCGACATCGACAGTGACGAAGAAGGGGAGAAGAAGGTCATCGCCCACAGCAACGGACGGCGGCGCATCCCGCTGGTGGAGGTCGCCACCGACGGCGGCGAGCCGCAACGGATCGCGGTGCCGAGGGATGCGGAGCTGGATTCTCTTTTGAAGAAAAATTAACCCTGAACCGCCGAAGGACGGTGAAGGATCTGGCGTTTGGAACCGCCGCGGTTACCAGTCGCCAGATCCTTCGTCGCGTCGCTCAGGATGAACTTCTGATTACCGGGATCACATCATTCAGGATCCACAGCGGCCCGATGAGCAGGTGCATGACGTTGCGAAAGAACGCCGGCTGCTTGTGCTCGTACACGCTGTGTCCGATGAACTGAAAGATCCATCCGAGGATGAAGAGCGCGACGTTGATCGACATCGGCAGCCACGCGCCGATGAGGTAGAACGCGATCGATACGATCAGCATCGGGATCGCCAGCCGCCACTCGAGCGTGAGGTAGTAGATGACGGCGATGGCGATGAGCACGATGCCGGCGTCGATGCGGAATCCGCTCACGTCCGCAATGCGCACGCGCGCCAGCATGCCGAGGAGCGTGAGCATGATCAGCGGGATGCCGAGGCGGTGAAACCACTTGTTGCCTTTGGTCTGGTGATACGCGGCGTAATCGGCAAAGGAGGCGCGGATGTCCGGCATGGTTGGAAGTTTACGCCTGTCATCCTGAGCCGCCGAAGGACGGTCGAAGGACCCCCCAAGTGCTTGCCTCGCGAGCCGCCCACCCGGGTTACCAGTCACGGCGTCCTTCGACCGTCTTCGGCGGCTCAGGATGACAGGGCTACCGCCGCCCTACCCGCATCCGCATCCCGCCCTTCGGACGCAGCGTGATCGAGGCCTGCGGCGTCACGTCGTTCGTCACCAGCGAGAGCCGATACCGCTGCGCGATCGTGGCCACGATCAGCACCGCCTCCATCCACGCAAATCCTTCGCCGATGCAGATGCGCGGTCCGGCGCCGAACGGAAAGTACGCCAACTTGGGCCTCGCCGCCTTCGCCTCGGGCGTAAACCGCAGCGGATCGAATTGTGAAGGATCGGGAAACCAGCGCGCATCGCGATGCGTCACCGCCTGCGCGGCGACGACCACCGCTCCGCGCGGCACCAGCCACTCGCCGATCATGGCGTCCTCGATCGCCAGCCGGCTCACCGCCCACGCCGGCGGAAACATCCGCATTGCTTCCGCCACCACCATCTCCGTGTACGGCAGCCGCGCGTAGTCGGCGGGCGTGGGCGCGCGCTCGGCGAGGACCGCGTCGATCTCGCGATGCATGGCGTTTTCGACTCCGGGATTCAAGGAAAGCAGGTACCACGTCCACGCCAGCGCGTTCGCCGTCGTCTCATGTCCGGCCAGGAACAGCGTCATCGCCTCATCGCGAAGCTGCTGGTCGGTCATTCCGCCGCCGTCGCCTTCCTCGTCCACCGCCAGCAGCAGCATCGACAGCAGATCGCCGCGATCCTCACCCGACTTCCGCCGCTCGTCGATGATGCCGTAGACGGTCCTATCCAACCGTTCCAGCGAACGCCGAAAGCGAATCGTCTGCGGCAGCGGCAGTTTCCGCAGCAGGTTCGCCATCGGATTCATCAGCGTCGGAAAGAGATCGACGAGCGACGTGAGCGCGACGCCGATCTCGTCGGCCTCTTCGTCGACATCCGCATCGAACAGCGTCTTGGCGACGACGGCGAGCGTGAGCCGCATCATCTCGTGATGGACGTAGAGCACCTCGCCATCGCTCCACTCCAGCTTCGCCGCCCGCTCGATCATGACCTCGGCATACCGCGCGATCCGCTCCCGATGAAACGCCGGCTGCACCAGCCGCCGCTGCCTTTTGTGCAACTCCTCCTCGGACGTGAGCAGCCCCTCGCCAAAAATGACCTTCGACCGCTGCAACACCCGGCTCTTGTGAAACGAACGATGCTGGGTGACGAGGAGCTCGCGAATCAGATCAGGATGATTGAAGAAAAAGATCTGCTGTGGCCCGACATGAAACTGCGACGCATCGCCGTAGTCGGTCGCCAGCCGAGTGAAGAAGGGAATCGGATCGCGCTGGAGCGTTCGCAGGAAGCGGAAGGGGATGCGGCTTCGTGGGCCGGGAGGAGTCAGCATTTTGTGCTGATGGTAAGGGGAGACGGTTCACGCGGAGGCGCGGAGGGACTCAGGAACGAAGAGGATTGATTACGCGAACGGAGCCGTAGCTTTGGCCATTAGAAAGGTCTTCGGAGTAGAGCACCTCGGCTCCGGAAGTACCGGCGGCCTGAACGACGAGGGCGTCCCAGAAGGAAATCTGGTAACGCTCTTCCAATTCGAGAGCTTCGAGAATCGAATGGCCATTGTTGACCACCACATGCCATGACAAGTAATCCGTCACGATGTCGCGCGCGGCTTTTGCGCTGAGCGGCTGGCCCGACTTGCGACGCAAATTGACGACGAGTTCCTGAAGTATCTGCGTGCTCACTACACCTGACCGAGTCCGCCACAGCTCTTCGACCAGTGCGCGGGCGCGATCATGCTTGGCGCCGGCAGCGGCGTCGTGCGCGTACATCAGGATGTTCGTATCGACGAAGTACTTATCGCTCATGCAGCTCGTCGCGGGACTTGGGCGGCGTCCAGCGTAGGTCGAGTCCTTTTTTTAGACGAGCGAGAGCTCGACGGCGAGCGCGCTCGAATTGTTTTCGTTCGCGGACGAGCGATTCGAGCCCATCGGACACCAGAGCACTGACCGACCGTCCCTCTTCGGCGGCAATCTCCTTCGTTTCACGGAGGAGGTCCGCATCAAGCTTTAGCGTCACGTTCGTTTTCATCCTGCCCTCGGCTTTTGTGTAAAGGATGGTACAACGCCGAGGATCCCCCTCCGCGTCTCGGCGCCTCCGCGTGAACCGTCTCCCCTTAGAATCTCGCGCACAAACATGAACGCTCTCCCGCTCATCCTCTTCTTCCTCGCGGTGACCGCAATCGGCTACCGCTACTACTCCGCGTTCCTCGCCGCGAAGGTGATGGCGCTGGATGACGCGCGCGTCACGCCGGCGCATCGGTTCGAGGATGGGCAGAACTACGTGCCGACGAACAAGTGGGTGCTCTTCGGGCACCACTTCGCGGCCATCTCCGGCGCGGGACCGCTGATCGGGCCGGTGCTGGCGGCGCAGTTCGGGTATCTGCCGGGATTGTTGTGGCTCGCCTTCGGGGTCGTGCTGGGCGGGGCGGTGCATGACTTCGTCACGCTCGCCGCCTCGGTGCGGAGGAACGGGAAGTCGCTGGCGGAGATCGCGCGGACGGAGATTTCGCCGCTGGCGGGGATCACGGCGATGGTGGCGATCCTCTTCATCATCGTCATCGCGCTGGCAGGATTGGGCATCGCTGTCGTCAATGCGCTCGCGGACTCGCCGTGGGGGACGTTCACCATCTTTCTCACCGTTCCGATCGCGCTGCTGGTCGGCCAGTATCTGCATCGATCGAAAGCAGCATATGCAATCAGAAACGGATCGATTGCCGGCGCGCTGATGGTGCTGGCCGCGGTCGTGGCCGGACGCTTCGTCCCCGGCACCGCGCTCGGCGCGCTGTTCACGATGTCGAAGCCGCAGATCACCATCGCCATCGCCGTCTACGGCTTCATCGCCTCGGTGCTGCCGGTCTGGATGCTGCTCTGTCCGCGCGACTACCTTTCGTCGTACATGAAGCTCGGTACGATCGCGGCGCTGGTCATCGGCACGATCATCGTCGCGCCGCATATCCAGGCGCCGGCGATTTCGCAGTTCGCAAAGGGCGGCGGTCCGATCATCCCCGGCAAGCTCTTTCCGTTCGTCTTCATCACCATCGCCTGCGGAGCGATCTCCGGATTCCATGCGCTGATCGGATCGGGGACGACGCCGAAGATGCTGGATAAGGAATCGGACGCGCGGATGATCGGCTACGGAGCGATGCTCTGCGAAGGGCTGGTGGGATGCGTCGCGCTCATCGCCGTCTGCGCGCTCCATCCCGGCGATTACTACGCCATCAACGTTCCGCCGGCCATCTTCGCGAAACTCGGACTGTCGACGGTGAACCTGCAGCACTTTTCAATGATGGTCGGCGAAACGCTCGTCGGCCGCACCGGCGGCGCGGTGTCGCTTGCCATCGGCTTCGCCCAGATCTTCTCCGGCATCCCGTTCCTCGGCGGGCTGATGTCGTACTGGTACCACTTCGCCATCATGTTCGAGGCGCTCTTCATCCTCACCACCATCGACACCGGCACCCGCGTGGCGCGCTTCATGGTGCAGGAGTTCCTCGGCCGCGCCTGGAAGCCGTTCGAGAACACGTCGTGGATTCCGGGCACGATCGTCTCGACCGCGCTGGTCGTCTTCGGCTGGACGTGGTTCATCCTCAACGGATCGATCTCGCAGATCTGGCCGATGTTCGGCATCGCCAATCAGCTCCTCGCCGCGGTGGCGCTCTGCGTCGGCACCACCGTCATCCTCAACGCCGGCAAAGCGAAATACGCCTGGACGACGATGTTCCCGCTGGCCTTCGTCGCCTCGACGACTCTCTACGCCGGCTACCGCTCCATCTTCGACAATTTCCTCGGCCCGAAGATGATGGCCAAGGACCCGTTCACCGGCTATCTCGACGCGACGCTGACGACGATCCTGATGCTCTGCGTGATCGTGATCCTGGCCGCCTCCGCGCGTGCCTGGATGCGAGCCATCCGCGGTGAATCAATCGCATTCGTCCCCGCCACCGCCGGACCCGATCACACGCACTTGCCCGGCAGCGGGTGTTGTTGATCGCAGAATGCAGCGCAGACAAAGCGCGTTCATCACGTACGCCGACGGCGTATAGTGCGGTTCGACGTGCTTCGGTTTGTTGAAACACCGATTTTCACGGAGGAGATCGTTCAGATTCTGAGCGATTCCGATTACGCCAAGCTTCAGGCGGCGCTTATTCTGCAGCCGGATCTCGGAGAGTTGATTCCGGGAACCGGCGGTCTTCGAAAGATGCGATGGGGAATCCCGAGTCACGGTCGCGGCAAGAGGGGCGGCATTCGCGTCATCTACTACTGGTACATGTCACAGTCCTTGATTTACCTGCTGATGGTTTATCCCAAAAGCAAACGCGCGGACCTATCGGCTCGACAGAAAGAAATGCTTCGCAAGATCGCAGAGGGGTTCAAATGAAGAAGGAAGACTTTGAAAAGCTCGCCGAAAGCCTCGAACAAGCAGTTCAGATCCATCGCGGCGAAGCGAAGCCTTCTCGCCAATTCGTACTCAAGTCCGAGGATGTCCGAAGGATCCGGGCCAAGCTTCACAAATCTCAGGTCGAATTCGCGCGCATGATCGGCGTAAGCGTTAACACGTTGCAGAACTGGGAGCAGGGTCGACGTCAACCGCTTGGCCCCGCGCGTGCCTTGCTTCTCGTGGCAGCGCGCGCGCCACGCGCAGTTGAAAAGGCATTAACAAACCCACCTTTGAGACGTAGGGCCTGACAGATTCGACGAACGAAAGACCGGTAGACAGATAAAGAATGATCCGGCGGCGGGTCAGAGCTTCGTTTCGTGCGCACCTTTCGACCCACCAATTGTGATCACGGATCGCCCAACCATAATCCCATCAACAACTTAATTTTTTGATCACCTCGGCACTTCCGTTGCCATAGAGCTGCGCGAAAGGAGCTGCCCTCCCATGCGCAAGCTTTGTCTCTCTCTCGCAGTCGCGCTCGCCATTCCGGCGGCGTTTGCCCAGACCAACAATTCGAAGGACCCCACCTGGTGGGAGAAGTATCAGTACCTCGTCAAGAACGGCGAGATGACTGCGGCCGGCCCGACTACCTCGGTCGCATCCGGCGCGAACGTCGATGTCTCGAACGAATGCGGACCGCAGAGCGAGACGTACATCACCATCAACACGGCCAACCCGAAACAGCTCGCGGCCGGATCGAATGAGATTTTCCGCGATCCGATGCGCGGCTACTGGTCGGCCGACGGCGGCAAGAGCTGGGGCGGCGTCGACCTCCCGCTGCCTCCTCCCATCGGCACGAACGGCATCCGCTTCGGATCCGATCCGACGCTGGCGTTCGACAGCCGAGGAAATCTGTTTTATGGGTACATCGTCGTGTTCTTTGGGAGCGGCAATGGCATCAACGGCACGCAGATGGGCGTGGCGCGCTCGACGGACGGCGGTAAGACCTATCCGCTGGCGAACTTCTTCTCCTTCTCCGGCGGCAGCGATCACTTCAACGACAAGCCGATGATCACCGCGGACGCGAACCTCAACTCGCCGTTCCGCGACAACGTCTACATCGCATGGGATGCCGCCAGCGGCGGCTCGGCCAGCGGCGGCGGCGTGCGCGTGGCGCGCTCCAGCGATCACGGCGTCACGTTCACCGTCACCCGCGCTGACGATCCGAAAGGACCGGGCCGCGCCATCGGAGCCGTTCCGTTCGTCGGACCGAATGGCGAGCTCTATCTGGCCTGGAACGATTACGCCGCGAACACGATCGCCTTCAGCCGCTCGTTCGATGGCGGCGCGACGTGGGAACCGCAGAGCGTGATCGCGTCGAAGCAGCTCCCGTTCGACATCCGCGTCCCCGCGGAGTTCAATCGCGGCGCGCTGGTCTATCCGGCGTGCGACGCCGACCGCAGCAAAGGGGCGCATCGCGGACGGCTGGTCTGCTCGTGGATGGATCTTGCCGGCAACGGCACCACGGACATCTTCACTTCGTATTCGGATGACAAGGGCGCGACGTGGTCGCTGTCGAAATCAGCCGCCGACTCGCTGCCGTTCGCGGTCGATCGTTTCAATCAGTGGCTGTCGATCGATCCGACGAACGGCGTGGTCAACGTTTCGTTCTACGACACGCGCAACGACACGACCGGCGCGCGCTACGAGACCGACATCTATCTCTCCCGCTCCTCGGATGGCGGCGCGTCATTCGCACCGAACGTCCGCGCGTCCGACGTCAGTTCGAACGAGCACGATTGCGACGGCGTCTTTCCCTGTTCCGCCATCAACTACGGCAATCAGCAGGGCGACTACTCCGGCATCGTGGCGTACGGCGGCGTGGCGCATCCGGTCTGGACCGACAGCCGCCGCAATCAGGACGCCGTGAACGGCTGCCGTTTTCCGGCGATGGAAGAAGTCTTCACCACCAGCGTAAAGTAGCCTCTTCGGAACGGGCGGACCGCACCGGTCCGCCCGTTCATCGGAGGATTTCGCATGCTGGGCAACACACCGATCGTCGCCTTCATCCCCACTCTCGACTTCGATAAAGCGCGCGCGTTCTACGTCGACATCCTCGGCCTTCGCTTCGTCGCGAACGACGGCTTCGCCCTGGTCCTCGACGCGAACGGCACGATGATCCGTGTCGCCAAAGTGCAGCCCGATTTCAAGCCCGCCATCTTCACCATCCTCGGCTGGGAAGTAACCGAGATCGAGAAGGTCGTCGCCGCGATGACGGAAAAGGGCGTCGTCTTCGAGCGCTACGGCTTTTTCGAGCAGGACGCCCTCGGCATCTGGTCCGCCCCCGGCGGCGCGAAGGTGGCGTGGTTCAAGGATCCCGACGGCAACACGTTGTCGGTGTCGCAGCACGACTAATTCTCCGCGGCTGAGCCCGGCGAATCTTTTCCTGCCGTCCCTCTAACCTTACATGTGGCGCAATTGTGCGCCTCAAAAACGCCGAGGAACGCAAATGGGAAAGGATGACGAAGGCTGTATCGATCACTGTGAGGAGTTCGAATATTCACTAAAAGGGCCGCAGGTCGAACCGAGCGCCGGCTTGTGGCAGTACTGTGCGCGGCTGCGCATCGTCGGCATCGACGATATGCGCGCGCTCACCGACAAGAAGAACGATCCGCATTACTTTCCTCCGTATCCGACGGATGCGAAGACGCTGAAACGCGAGATCGACGAACTGCTGGACCTGCAGGAGCATCGAGACGATCCGTGCTACCTCTCGAATCCGAAGCCATGCCCACGGGAGCTGAAGGTCTGCGAATTCGAACGAGGACTGCCGGCTGCGTACGGCTGCCGCAAGCCGATCAGCAAGCTGTGGAACCTCTGCCCGTATCCGCTCGGCGGCGTCCTCGTGAACCGTTTTCCCGGCGATGACGTCATCCGCACCGGCCGCGGTCTTGCCCGCGCTGTCGAGAGCGAGACGCCCGGCCTCTACCACCGGCACATCGCCTCGTTTCTCATGAAGACGCGCAACTGGTCGCCGCCGCGGCAGGCGCTGGTCTGGGCCGCGCTCGACATCGCCATCGCCAGCGCGCTGCAGGCCGCGTGGTACTACAAATGGGTCGCCGAAGGACGCAACAAAGGCGAGTGCACCGCCTATCGCGAACGACCCATCGAGTATTCAATCCGCAACCACAGCGGCCTGAACGTGCTCTTCGATCATCCCGACGAGTTGAACCCGATGTACATCCGCTGTCCCGACGCGCTCGATCCGAATACGGTCAGTCCCGGGACTCCGCGGCATCCCGCGTATCCCTCCGGTCACAGCACGTACTCGGCCGCCGCATCGGAAATCCTCAAGTTCTTTTTTGGCGAAGAAGACACGCCGCCGTTCCTCGGCGCCGGCACAAAACTGAAGACGGAGTTCGATTACCTCGCCGACAACATCGGTCTCGGACGCATGTGGGCCGGCGTGCACTGGCGCAGCGATCACGAGGCCGGCCAGAAGCTCGGCCGCACCATCGCCTGTCTCGTGCTGCGCCAACTGGCCAGCATGCGCACCGCTGATGCCGACTTCAAGAAAGTCGTTCCATTCAATCTTTGTACGGTCGATCCGACGATGCCCTGTAACTGCGACCCGAAGGACAAAGTGAAGCCGTGCAATAACGACAAGCCGCCAAAACGGCCGGCGCTCTGCAAGCTCGGCCACGAAATCCACGACGTGTGTCCGCAATGTGCGGAGAAGGATGATACCGAGCCAGGAAAGCCATGCCCGGCACCGCCAGCACCGCCCAAGTGCCCGGATGATGACGCGAAGGGCTGGTCATCCCGGGTCGATGCCTATCGCGGACCGCAACAGGGAGGCGGCACTTAGCTGCCTGAGTATCACGAGCATCGTGCGGTGCAATACTCCGCGCCGCACGATGCTCACCGGTCGCTTCGCTCCATCTCCCACCGGTCCGCTGCACCTCGGCAGTCTTGTCGCGGCAGTTGGATCCTGGCTGTTCGCGCGGCGGGAGAACGGGCGGTGGCTGGTGCGGATGGAGGATCTTGATACGCCGCGCGTCGTTGCTGGATCGGCGGACGAGATCCTTCGCGCGCTCGAGCGATATGGGCTCACGTGGGATGGCGACGTCGTCTATCAATCGCAGCGGATCGCGTTGTATGACGATGCATTGAACGCACTGCGAGCGAAGAATCTCGTCTACGACTGCGGCTGTTCGCGCGCCGAACTATCGCGCGCTGCCTCGGCGCCGGTAGGACGTGAGCCGATTTATCCGGGAACGTGTCGCGATGGGCTGCCGGCCGGACGCGTTGCGCGCGCGGTTCGTTTTCGGACGACGCACGAGATCATCGCCTTCGACGATCTGATTCGCGGGCCTCTCGAAGAGGACGTCGCGAGGGAGACTGGCGACTTCGTCGTCCGCCGCGCCGATGGCGTTTACGCGTATCAATTAGCTGTGGTCGTCGACGACGCCGCGCAGAATGTCACGCAGGTCGTGCGCGGTGCCGATCTGTTGACGTCAACCGCGCGCCAAATCGCGCTGCAACACGCCCTCGGACTCCCAACTCCGTCCTACGCGCATCTCCCGCTGGTCGTGAATCCGGACGGCTCAAAACTCGGAAAACGCGATGGCGCGTTGCCGCTGCCGTCGCTGGACGAGAAGCGCGTCAGCGAGACGCTCGCGTTCGCGTTGCGCTTTCTCGGAATCGAAGTCGCGCTCGACTCGCCCGCGCGAATGTTGATCGAGGCGTTGGGTAAGAGTTCGTAATCTTGCAAAAGCACAGACAAGAGTGTCTGTGCCACACCGGCCGCGCGCTTCCTCACAACCCGAAGAAATGACCAACGAAACGAAGATCAATGTGGCACAGACACTCTTGTCTGTGCGGGTGGGCGGAGGCGTGCTGCGCAGGACTAAAGTTTCAGAATCAGATGCGTCATGTCGTGCTGATTGCCGTCCGGGTCGGTGCCGTAGCCGGGCATCACGTAGGAGCTGAAGCCGAGGTTCTGTAGCGTCGTGACGGCGTCGGCTTCGAGGTCGGAGATCAGCATCGCGTTGAGGTGGCGGAGGCCGTTTTCGCGGGCGATGCCGATGAATTGATTGACCAGCAGGGTGCCGAGGCCGACGCCGCGGAAGGCGGGATCGATCATCCACTTGATGCGGCCGGCCAGGCGGAGCGGACCGCCATGGCGGCGATGGAGCGTGGCGTCGGCGACGATGCGGTTGCCGTCGAAGGCGAGCAGCGGGAACACCTTCGCGTAATCGATGTCGCGGCCCCAGCTCTCGATCAGCGAGCGGTTCTCGATCGGGTCCCACGCGAATCGGCGGTAGGCGACCGGGAGATGCTGGAAGAACTCATACAACGCGTCGACGTCCTTCGCGGCGAAGGGACGGAGAAGAACTCTGCGGCCGTCGCGCAGGACGGCCTCCTGCGGATAGCGATGCGGCATGGGCGAACGATACCATCCTCGCCGAGCTCAGACGAGTTCCGCGCGATCTCCCACGCGAATCAAGCCGCCTTCAACGATTTCGCCGAAGACGCCGGCGCGCCAGTTGGTGCCGAGGGCTTCGCGGAGGCCGGGTTGGGCTTCTTCCATTCGTTCGCAGGGGCGCGTCTCGCCGAGGATGCGCACGACGCAATCGCCGAGGCGGAGAGTTTTGCCGCGCGATTCGGCGAGCGCGATGCCGCGAAGCATCACGTTCGCGCGGCGCTTCGACGGATCGACTTCGGCGCCTGTTTCGGCTGCCGCCTCGCGCCACGCCGATTCGTCGATGATGGTGATCTGGCGGCGGCGTCCCTGATCGGCATTGCCGACCAGCCCGCGGCCGGCGATCGCTTCGGCTTCCGCGACCGGATCCATGACGCCGCGGTGCGCGCGCTTGATCCAGATATTGACGATCTCGCCCGTCACTTCTTCGCCTCGGCGCGGCGTTTGATCGCTTCCAACCAGCTGCGGCGGATGATGCCGCTGCCGGGACGGATGAGTCGCCAGTAGATCGCGAACTTGCGGCGCGCGGCGTCGGTGCGGGCGAAGACGCGCGTTTCCGTCGTGACGTGGCCGTCGGTATCGATGCGGAAGTTCATCAGCGCGAACGTCTGCGGTGCCACGTGCGAGCCGATGGCCAGCTCGCGCGGGAAGTCATCCACCATCACCATGAATCCGCTGTTGAGCGCGACGTCGATGATCGGTTTCGCCGCCGGCGCGTGGAGGATGCTTTCCTTTTCGCGGCAGCGGCCGAGGCAGCGGATCGAGGTGAGGAGGTTGAAGTAGCGGATTTCCGGCGCGGTGACTTTTCTGATTGCCCAATAGATGTCGCGCTGCGACGCGTTGATGCGAATTTCGTGCTTCTCGTCGAACTGCCAGCGCGGCATGAATTCGTCGAGCCCGGAGACGACGGTGGTCACGCGCTCTTCGGGTGCCGGCCAGAACATGGCGATGAGGACGAGCGCCAGGCCCGCCGCGAAAATGAGCGCGCCGTGCCGCCGCGTCTTTTTCCGCAGCATCGCGACGATCCCGATGACTGCCACCAATGCTCCGGTGTAGAGAAGGGCCGAGAGAAACATCGCGCCGAGTGTAAGTTGTCTCTCAGCGGCCGACCATGAAATTCACCGTCAGATTGAACTCGACGTCCACCGGCTCGCCGTGCAGCCGTCCGGGCTCGAACGTCCATTGCGCGATCGCCTGGAGGGCGGCGCCGTTCAGCTCCGGATACGGCGACTGCGAGATGAGCTGGACGGCGCGGACGCAACCCTCGGGCGTGATGATGCAGCGCACGATGACCATCACGTTCGTTCCGCTGCCCATGGCGCGGCGCGCTGACTCGGGGAACTGCGGCTCCACGCGGTTCTTGACGATCGGTGCCGTTACCTCGCCGCCGACCTGATGCAGCGTCGCGGACGCAGCGGTCAGCGGAGGTTCGTCGAGGCACGGCGGCCGCTTGCGGCCGTGGACGAGCAGAATGTTTTCGCTCTTCAGGGGCGATTCGATCGATGACGGCGTCACCAGCGACAGCCGCATCAGCGCGGTGACCGCTTTTTCGCAGGCGTTGTCGATTTGGATTCGTTTGATATCCACGCTCTGCACGCGGCCGGAGATATCGCTGACAGCGCCGGCGAGCGCGAGCCACTCGGCGTTGCATCTCGTCCCGCTGATGACGGCCGCCGCGACGCCGGGCGGAAGAACGTCTGGAAGAAAGTAGGCCGGCTCGGCGACCGCCTTTGAAGGAATCGTTCTGCCCGACGGCCGGTGCGTTGGCATGCGGCAATCGTAAGAGACGATGCCGCAGTGGTTCTTGCGCACCTGAAATTCTTTGTCGGTGAAGTACTGGAACAGCGACTCGTCATCCCCCAACAGCGGATCGGCCTCGGCGGTCTGCAGCCACTCCAGCCAGCGCGGATCGTCTTTCCGCTCAGCGCCGAGCATGCGCCGCAGCAGCTCGCGTCCGAACGCCTCGCGGGTGCTGGCCTCCTCTTTCGGTTCGGCCAGCGCGGCCCGCACGTTCTCCTGAATCAGCGTCGGATCGGGCAGATACGCGCGCACGAGGTACCACACCGAGGAAGTGCGGACGTCTTCGATCGGCATGTTGAGCGAGGCGATGAGAACGCCCGGCGGCATGGCCAGATGCGATTCGCGGAGGGACGTCAGCAGCGCGCGCCAGCCGGCGGCGTCGCGCATGCCGAGGAGCCGCGAGCCGCTGGCGACCGCAGCGGCCGGACGGCGCCAGAGAGCCTGCGTAAAGAACGTCGAATCGGGAACGTAGCCGTTTTCGCGAAGCGCCGTCGCGTAGAGATCGAAGGCATCCGGACGTCGCGAGACCGCGCGAGCGATCACGTCATCGATCGCCGGCGGCAGTTTGCGGGTGGCGGTGCGGGCGAGACCAACGTCGGCAGCGTCACCGAGGATCACGAGGGCGCGAACTTCCTCGCGCGCGGCGTCGGGATCGTTTTCGAGCGGCAACGCTTCGCGAATCTGCGGCAGGACGGCGGTGAGGCCGCGCACGAGCGCAACGCGCGCAGCGGCCGCACGCGCGACGTTGTCCTTCGCCGTCAGCGCCGGACCGATCTTCGCGGCGATCGCATCGGCGTTTGGTTCATTCACCAGCAACGAGATTGAGGCTGGCGTCTCCTGTGCGGACGCGCTCGTCGCCAGTGCCAGCAGAAACAGAGCCTGAATCCTTTTCACCATCAGGCCGGAGATTATAGAAACGCCCGGGCAATCTCACACCCGCACCGTTTGTTGGTACCCTCACTTTCGATGCGCTCTCGTTCCAGGATCAAGGACTTTCTGTGGCGGCATTCGGCGGGGATCGCGTTCCTCGTCATGATCGGCTTCGTCGGATTGCTGGCGTTCGTCGGGTACACGTACGTCGTCATCACCAAGAAATTTGATTCGAGCCGGCGATGGGATCTGCCCAGCAGAATCTATTCGGATGCGACGCCGATCGTTCCCGGGATGACCATCCCTCGCACGCTGCTCGAGCCGAAGCTGAATCACGTCGGTTATCACGAAGTCGCCGCGCGCGTCACCAATCCCGGAGAGTATCGGTACGCGGGCAGCACGCTCGAGATCTATCTGCAGAACTTCGAGTATCCCGACATCGAGTTTCGCGCGCTTCCCGTGGCGATCGAGATGGATGGCGGCACCGTCCGCGCCATCAAGCGGCTGGATGATGGCGTCGCACTGCGCGGCATCCGCATCGAGCCGGAGCTGATCACGTCGATCTTCAACGACGAGATGGAGGACCGGCTGCCGGTGTCGCTCGACTCAGTCCCGAAGATCGTCAGCGAGGCGATCATCTCGACCGAGGACAAAGGCTTCTACCACCACGAAGGGATCTCCATTCGCGGCACGCTCGCCGCGCTGGTTACCGACATCCGCAATGGGAACACGTCACACGGTGGCTCCACGCTGACGCAGCAGCTCATCAAGAATCTCTATCTCAATCCCGAGCGCACGTTGCGGCGCAAGGCGCTCGAAGCGCTAATGGCGCTGCTGCTGGAGGCGCGCTACAGCAAGCAGCAGATCCTCGAGGCCTACCTCAACGAGATCTACCTCGGCCAGAACGGAGCGGTGCAGATCATCGGCGTGGAGCAGGCGTCGCAGGTCTACTTCGGCAAACACGTCACGTACCTGACGCTCCCCGAGGCGGCCACGCTGGCGGGGATTATTCGGTCGCCGAACGTGCTGTCGCCGCTGTCGCATCCCGATCGCGCGAAAGTGCGGCGCGACACGGTGTTGTCGTTGATGCGCGATCAGGGGTACATCACGCCGGCCGAGTACGAGCAGGCGTCAACAGCGCCGCTGACGACGGCGCGCTTTCCGAAGACGTCGCGCAGCGCGCCGTTCTTCGTCGACCTCGTGCTCAAGCAGTTGAAGGAGACGCATCCCGAAACGCAGTTGCGCACCGAGGGGCTGCGCGTGTTCACCACGCTCGACACGATCATGCAGCGCGCCGCCGAGCAGGCGCTCGACAGCGGGATCGAGGCGCTGAACAAAAAGTATTCGTACCTGCGCAAGTCGCCGACGCCGCTGGAGGGCGTGATCCTCACCATTCAGGCCGGGTACGGGATACGTGAAGCGCTCGTCGGCGGCCGGAACTACTCGAAGACGCAGTTCAATCGCGCCATTCAGGCCCGCCGCCAGCCGGGATCGCTCTTCAAACCGTTCGTCTACGCGACGGCGATGGATCCGGCGCGCGGGCAGCAGGCCTTCACCGCATCGACGGTGCTCGACGATTCGCCGATCAGCATCCGCAGCGGCAACGCGGTCTGGACGCCGCAGAACTACGACCTTCGTTTTCATGGACAGGTGACGGTGCGCGAGGCGCTGGCGCATTCGTACAACATCCCGGCCGTGCGCGCGGCGATGAACGCCGGCGTGCCGAACGTGATCAAGACCGCGGCGACGATCGGCATCGAGAGTCACCTCGAGCCCTATCCGTCGGTGTCGCTCGGCTCGTTCGAAGTCACCCCACTCGAAATCGCCTACGCCTACTCCGCCTTCGCCAACCTCGGCGTGAAAGCGGAACCGATCTCGATCCTCGCGGTCTCGACGCGCGAAGGGAAGTTGCTGGAGTCGCGCGAAGTGAAGATGAAGCGCGTCGCGGACGCCGGCGTCTGCTACGTGATGAATGATGTGCTCAAGGGCGTCTTCGAGTTCGGCACGGCAAGCAAAGCGCGCCTCCTCGGCTTCGAACGTCCCTTCGCGGGAAAGACGGGAACGACGAGCAGCTACCGCGACGCGTGGTTCATCGGCTATTCGCCGCGCATCCTGTCGCTGGTCTGGCTCGGCTTCGACGACGGTCACAGCGTCCGCCTTGCCGGCGGCGACGCCTGCGTCCCGATCTGGACCGCGAACATGAACCGCGTCGGCGGCCTGATTCCGGACGTCGATTGGAAGCGTCCCGAAAATGTGGTCGATCGCCAGATCGATCCGCAGTCGGGAATGTTGGCCACGCCCTACTGCCCGCAAACGAAGGACGAAATCTTCGTCGCAGGAACGGAGCCCACCTCGGTCTGCCCCCTCCACGCCGGCAGCGGCGAACCGAGCCCGTTCTGGCGCGACAACACGGAGCCCGCGGAGGCACAGACGGAAGGGCAGATCGCCAATCCGGCAACGCCGGCCATCACGCAGCAACAGCAACAACAGCAGCAAAAGAAGAAAGAGGAACACGGACTGCGCAAGCTGCTGAAGTCGATCTTCGGGGGCAACTAGTCACGGCGCTTCAACGATCTTCAGGATGTCCTCGGCCACATAGACCGAGCCACGTCCGCTGCGGCGCGGTTTGATGATGTGTAATGCCACAAGCTTCTGCACATTCTTCTTCGCCGCGGGATACGACATCTTCAGGTCGGCGGCGACCGCCGGAATCGTCGTGGCCGGCGATGCAAACAGACTCTCGATGAGCGACCACAGCACTCCCGCGTTGCGCGCAGGGGCGATCCTCCGGCGGTAGTCATCCGACAGATCGAGGAGCTCGCGCGTACGGCGCACCGCATCGTTGGCCTGTTCGGTGACGCCGCGCAGAAAAAAATCGATCCATTCGAGCCACGCGCCTTTCATCGTCACCTCGACGAGGCGGCGGTAGTACTCGCGCCGGTGCCGTTCGAAAAATGCGCTGAGATAGAGCAGCGGCTGGTCGAGCACCTTTTCGACGTGCAGCATGAACGCGATGAGCAACCGGCCGACGCGGCCGTTTCCATCGAGGAACGGATGAATCGCTTCGAAGTGATAGTGAACCAGCGCGGCGCGAAGAAGCACCGGCATCGGCGACCGATCGTGCAGGTAGCGTTCGAATTGATCGAGCGCGGCGTGCATCTCCTGCACGGGCGGCGGAACGTACGTTGCGTTGTCGATTCGCGATCCGGCCGGACCGATCCAGTTCTGCACATGCCGGAACTCGCCGGGATTGCGATCCCCGCCGCGCACGTCTGCCATCAGTTTCGCGTGCACTTCGCGAAGAAAGCGAAGACTCAGCGGCAGTTCATCGAGCCGTTTCAGGCCGTAGCGAAGTGCAGTGACGTAGTTCGAGACTTCGTGGACATCGGACTCGTCCGGCGGAACAGAACCCGCCTGATAAAGCGCAAGATCGGTAGCAGACGCTTCGGTTCCTTCGATGCGGCTGGAGAGGACGGCCTCGCGATTGAGGAACGGCTGGGTAAGCAAATGAGGATTCGGCAGTATCCTTCCGATCCCTGCGAGCGTGCCGAGTGCATGATCGGCCTCGGAAAGCTGATGCATGAGCTCGAACGACAGGCCGATTTTCGGCGGCAGCGGCGCGGGAACGAACGCAACATGCCCATCCAGCGTTTTGACCAGCCGGCCCGTATCGTGAGATGCGAATTGCGAGCGATCCATGAAACCCTGCGTATCCGTTCGGGCGCTATGTTAAACCAAGATGGCGTTTAGGTTTAATATCTGTACTCGAACTTATACTCTAGGTCACTTGGACAAACAGCAATTAAACGGTAGTTTGCCGCCGTTTCTGTGATGTTCGCGGAGCATTGAAGATTTGACCTCCATCCTCCAGCCCACTACCGCCCCGAAACCCGCCACTCCCAGCATCATGGAGCGGGGGAACGCGATCGTCGATCGCGTCAAAGGACACTCGGAGGAGGCGCTGTTTTACCTCGGCGGGCTGACGGATCTGGGGGTGCAGACCATCCAGCAATTCATTCGCGGGCCGGTCGATCGCAGTGTCGTCGTCGCGCAGTTCGATCAGATTGGAGTGCGGTCGATCTCCATCGTCGGCATCACCTCGCTTTTCATCGGGATGGTGCTCGCGCTGCAGACGGCATACTCGCTCGCTGAGTTCGGAGGCGCGCTGTTCATCGGAAAAGTCGTCTCGCTCTCGCTCGTGCGCGAGCTCGCGCCGGTGCTGATGGCGCTGATGGTCGGTGGCCGCGTCGGTGCCGGCATCGCGGCGGAGCTCGGCACGATGAAAGTGACCGAACAGATCGATGCACTGCGGGCGCTGGCCACGAATCCCGTCCGCAAGCTCGTCGTACCGCGCGTTCTGGCGACGACGATCATGATGCCGCTCCTGACGATCCTGGCCTGTTTCATCGGCATCCTCGGCGGATTGATCATCGCCGTCGGCAGCCTTCACCTCAGCTCCAACTTCTACATCCGCAGCGTCATCGAGACGGTGAAGTACAACGATCTCGCATCGGGCGTCGGCAAGACCTTCTTCTTCGGATTCACCATCGGTCTGATCGCCTGCTACAACGGTTTGCGCACCACCGGCGGCGCGGACGGCGTCGGCCGTTCCACCACCGCCACCGTCGTCACCGCGTCGATCACCGTTTTGATCCTCGACTTCTTTCTCACTAAGCTCTTCCTCTTCCTCTTCTGATGACCGAAACCAGCGCCGCTCCCGACCGCCGCGCCGAGGTGCGTGAGACGCCCGACAGGAGGCGCCATGCGCGCGATCTCTTCGTCGAGTTTCGCGGCGTTACCAAGGCGTACGGATCGAAGCAGGTGCTGCGCGGGGTCGACCTCAAGGTTTACCGCGGCGAAGTGCTCGTCATCCTCGGAGGATCGGGCAGCGGCAAGTCCGTCACGTTGCGGCACATGCTCGGCCTGGAAGCGCCGGACAGCGGCCGCGTCATCGTCGAAGACGAGGACATCACCGATCATCCCGAGGAAGAGCTGTACCGCGTGCGGAAAAAGTTCGGGATGCTGTTTCAGAGTGGCGCATTGTTCGACTCGATGACTGTCTTTGAAAACGTCGCCTTCCCGTTGCGCGAGCATGCCGACATGTCCGAGGACGAGATCGCGCGTGCCGTGCGCGAAAAACTCGGCCTGGTCAATCTGCCGAACACCGAGCACCTCATGCCGGTCGATCTCTCCGGCGGTATGCGCAAGCGCGTTGGACTGGCGCGCTCGATCGTGCTCGATCCGAAGATGATCCTTTATGACGAGCCGACGACCGGGCTCGATCCGATCACGTCGCAGAAAATCAACGAGTTGATCATCGATCTGCAGACGAAGCTCAACGTGACCTCGGTCGTCGTCACGCACGACATCCAGTCAGCATTCTCGGTGGGCGACCGCATCGCCTTCCTCAACAAAGGCGTTTTCGAATGGGTGGGGACGATGGAAGAAGCGCGCACCTCGGATCATCCGGTGCTGCGCGAGTTCCTGAAAGCCTCTGCCGTTACCGCGGCCCAGCCGCCTCATTGACGTCCAGCCGCCTCACTGAAATCTCGCAACGCAGGAAAACAGTTCGGTACGAAACGATGGCACCTAAACCCAAAGAAAAAACAGTTCGCGTGGGACTCCTGGTCGCGGCGGCGATGATCGTGCTGATGATCTTCGTCTTCTTCATCGGCTCCGAGCAGAAGATCTTCTCGCGCAAGAACGAATACAAAGTGCGGCTCGACAACGTCACCGGCCTGGCCGAGGGGAACCCGGTCAAGATTTCCGGCGTCACCGTCGGCGTCATCAAAGACATCACGCTTCCCCGCGATCCGAAAATGCGCGACGTCGACATCGAACTGATGGTCGACCGCAAGTACGCGGACCGCATCCGCACCGACTCGCGGGCCCGTCTGAAGAAGCTCGGCCTGCTCGCCGGTGACAGCTACATCGACATCTCACCAGGCAGCCCGAAGTTCGATTCACTCGAGCCGGGCTCGCTGATTCCGGCCGCGCGGCAGACGAACGTCGACCAGCTCATCTCATCCGGCGAAGATCTCGTCGACAACTTCGTGCAGATTTCGTATTCGCTGAAGAACATCCTCGGCCGCGTCGATCGCGGCGAAGGACTCATCGGCGAGCTGACCACCACGCCCGAGACCAAGCAGCGCATCACCGATACGTTCCTCACCACGCTGAACAAGACGAATGCGATTCTCGGCCACGTCGAGAGCGGCAAGGGATTGGTCGGACGGCTCGTGTACGACGACGCGTACGCGACCTCGGTCACCGGCTCGATCCAGGAAAGCGCGCGATCGCTGCAGACGCTCGTTGCCGACGTGCAGGGGAGTCTCAAGAGCGGCCAAGGGATGATCCCGGCGCTGCTGACCGACCCTGAGGGGAAGAAGAAGGTTTACGAGCTCGTCGACAACCTGCGCACGACCTCCGCGAATCTGGCTGCGCTCAGCACCTCGTATCAGAACGGGCAGGGTCTGGTTCCGCGGCTGATGAACGACAAGGCGTACGCCGATCAGGCGCTCAACGAGTTCACCGGCCTCGTCCATCAGCTCAACGACACCGTCGCGAAGATCAATCGCGGCGAAGGCACGGCCGGGAAGCTCGTCAACGATCCGTCGGTCTACGAGTCGGTCAACGACATCCTCATCGGCATCAACGAGTCGAAGCTGCTTCGTTGGCTGATTCGCAATCGCCAGCAGAGCGGAATCCAGAAGCGTTACGACACGGAATCGACGAAGCCCGCGCCGGCCACTCCTCCGCCGCCCGCTCCCACGACGCCGAAGAAATCCGACGCGGTGCCCGCGCCGGATTTGCCCCCGGTGGCGACCTCGACGACGACGAACGTGACAACGACGACGACAACGACTTCCACGGCCCCGCCTCGGTGACGGGGTGATAGCATCTCGCGCCGCGCTCGCGCAGGCATTACTTTCCCGGAGGGCTCCAGGTGAATATCGCAGTGATTGGGACGGGCTATGTTGGGCTCGTTACAGGGGCCGGTCTGGCCGACTTTGGCAACGACGTCATCTGCTGTGACATCGATCCGAAGAAAATCGACGCACTGAACAACGAACAGATTCCGATCTACGAGCCGGGCCTCGACAAGATCGTCAGCCGCAACGTCAGTGAGGGCCGGCTGCGCTTTACCACCGACCTCGGCGACGCGATTCAGCGCAGCCGCGCCATCTTCATTGCCGTCGGTACGCCGCCCAAGCAGGATGGATCGGCGAACCTGCAATACGTCGAACAGGTCGCCAACACGATCGCGCAGCACATGAACGGGCCAAAGCTCGTCATCACGAAGTCGACGGTTCCCATCGGCACCGGCCGCATGATCGAGGGCATTCTCGAGAAAGCGGGCAACGGTCAGAAAGGCTCGGTGGTTTCGAATCCCGAGTTCCTGCGCGAAGGTTCCGCGATCGAAGATTTTCTCAAGCCGGACCGCGTGGTCATCGGGGCCTCGGACGATGAGTCGATCTCGTTGATGAAGGAGATTTACGCGCCGCTGCATTCGCTCGAGATTCCGTTCGTCGTCACGAACGTCGAGTCGGCGGAGTTGATCAAGTACGCGGCGAACGGTTTTCTGGCCACGAAGATCTCGTTCATCAACGAGGTCGCGCAGATCTGCGAGCGCGTGGGCGCCGACGTGCAGGACGTGGCGCTGGGCATGGGGCTGGACACCCGCATCGGTCCGAAGTTCCTCCAGGCCGGTCCCGGTTTCGGCGGCTCCTGTTTTCCGAAAGACAGCTCGGCGATGGCCACGATCGCACGCGCCTACGGCTATCCGTTTCAGATCATGGAAGCGGTGCTCCGCGTCAACGACGACATCAAGGCGCGCATGGTGACGAAAGTCGTCGAGGCGCTGAATGGCGAAGTGAAGGGCAAGACCATCGGCATTCTCGGCCTCGCATTCAAGCCGGATACCGATGACATGCGCGATTCGCCGGCCATCCCCGTCATCAAAGGTCTGCAAGCCCTCGGCGCGCGCATCCAGGCGTATGACCCGCAGTCGATGGAGAACAGCCGCTCGATTTTCGAGAACGTGCAGTATTGCGATGATGCGTACGGCACCGCAGAGGGCGCCGATGCGATCGTGCTGGCAACGGAGTGGAACGCCTTCCGCGCTCTCAACTTCGAGCGCATCAAGGCGGCGATGAAGGAGCCGAATCTGATCGACCTTCGCAACGTCTACGATCCGCAGCGCATGAAGGCGCTCGGCTTCTACTACTCCTCGGTCGGGCGCGCCGAAGACGTGCGCAAGGCGGTCTCCGCCTGATGGGCCGCGCGCTGATCACCGGCGGCGCCGGCTTCCTCGGCTCGCATCTTTGCGAGCTGTTCCTCGAGCGCGGCCATGAAGTGATCTGCATCGACAACTTCATCACCGGCAATCCCGCGAACATTCAGCACCTCATCGGCCGCGAGGGATTTTCGTTCGTGAAGTACGACGTGACGAACTACATCCACATCGACGGGGCGCTCGATTACGTCCTGCACTTCGCCTCGCCGGCCAGCCCGATCGACTATCTCGAAAAGCCGATCCAGACGCTGAAAGTCGGATCCCTCGGCACGCACAAAACGTTGGGTGTTGCGAAGGACAAGGGCGCGCGCTACCTGATCGCATCGACGTCCGAGGTTTACGGCGATCCGCTTGTCCATCCGCAGAAAGAGGACTACTGGGGCAACGTGAACCCGGTCGGTCCGCGCGGCGTGTACGACGAAGCGAAGCGCTTCGCCGAGGCGATGACGATGGCTTATCACCGCTTTCACGGCGTCGAAACGCGCATCGTCCGCATCTTCAACACCTACGGCCCGCGCATGCGCATCAAAGATGGCCGTGTCGTGCCGGCGTTCATCTCGCAGGCGCTGCGCAACGAGCCGATGACGGTGTTCGGCGACGGTTCGCAGACGCGCTCGTTCTGCTTCGTCACGGACCTGATCGAAGGCATCTACCGCTTGCTGATGTCGGACGAACCGAATCCGACGAACATCGGCAATCCGAACGAGATGACGGTGCTGCAGTTCGCCGAGGAGATCAAACGCCTCACCGGCAGCAACGCGCCGATCGAGTTCCGCCCGCTTCCCGAGGATGATCCGAAGATTCGCCGCCCCGACATCACGAAGGCGCGCACGCTCCTGAAATGGGAGCCGGTCGTGCCGCTCGAGGAGGGGCTGACGAAGACGATCGATTACTTTCGAAGGGTGCTCTGATGATCAAGCGCATCGTGATCGCGTTCGCCGCCGGCTTCGTCGCCACGCTCGTCTTTCACCAATGCGTTCTCGCCCTGCTGCACGCGTTCAGCATCGCGCCGAAACCTGCGTGGCCAATGCAGGCCGTGCCGCCGTTCGGAATCCCCGCGGTCATCTCGCTCGCGTTCTGGGGCGGAATCTGGGGCGCGATCATGATGCCGATGATCGAAGGCCGCCGCGGCGCCCCGTTCTGGATCGCCGCCATCCTCTTCGGCGCCATCTTCCCCACGCTGGTAGCCTGGTTCATCGTCTCCCCGCTCAAGCACCAACCGATCGCCGGCGGCTGGAAACCGCGAGCGATGATGATCGGCCCGATCGTCAACGCAGCATGGGGCTTTGGGACCGCGCTGATCTATCGCGTTTTTATCCCGAGGTAGCGTTTTTCGAAAACGCGTAAGATCGGCGAATGAACGAGCTCATTTTCATGGTCGAAGAAGCGCCGGAGGGCGGCTATACCGCCCGCGCACTGGGCGAATCGATCTTCACCAAGGCTGACGATTTCTCCTCACTCGAGGAAAATGTTCGCGATGCCGTTCGGTGCCACTTCGATGAAGGCGAGTTGCCTCGCGTCGTACGGCTGCACTTCACTCGCGAGCAGGTCATCGTTGTTTGAGACTGCCACGCGACATCTCGGGCGAGGACCTTGCCCGACGCCTCAGTAATCTCGGATACGTCGCGACGCGTCAAGCCGAGTCACGTGCGACTCACCGGGACCACGAAATCGGAACAGCACCGGCGCCCTTCGTCCGGCGTTGATCTACAGAGTCTTTATCTCGCGATAATCGTCATGCCGCTTTCGCTGCGGCGGCGATTGGTGCCGCTGGCCCTCCCCAATTTACCCGCGCCGTCAGTTGCATCACGACGAACAGCGTGATGATCGCGCCGATCGTGATCGCGAGGCCGGTGAAGCCTTTGAAGAAGAAGGCGTAGGAGAAGAGGACGAGGTAGATGAACTGGGTGAGAGCTGCTTCGACGAAGGCGAAGCGGGAGCCGATCACGATCCGGAGGTAGCTCACCACGAGGAAAATCGAGACGGCCGAACAGATGGCGAACGCTGCGTGGATGGAGATGTGGTCGACGAGGTACGCGAGCAGGAGATGGAAGGCGAAGAACGACGTGGCGAGGAAGAAGTAGTGCATCGGATGCAGGTCGATGCCGCGCAGTCTCGTGACGATGAAGATGAGGAAGAAGAAAAAGAGGAGCGAGACGGGAGCGAAGAAGCTGATGCGGCCGGCCAGCGGTCCCGGTTGTAGCTTCTCCGGCATGACCATTCCGATGCGGTAGCCGGTGACGAGATTCGAATACTTCCAAGTCAGCAGCCAGCCGCGTCCCGCCTTCGTTTTCGCCGTCGGCGAGAGACCGCCTTGCGGGAAATCGATGGCGTCGAAGTTCGTGGTCATCAGCATTTCGAAGTCGTGGATCTGCGACACCGCGTCGCCGAATTTGTAATCCCACGTGCCGAGGCCTTGTGAGCGGTAACCGATCTCCAGGTGAATCGGTTTTGCCGGAGGATGGAGAACGACGGCGGTCACTGTGCCGTTTTCGGTTGCGATCGGAATCGATTGGCCGTTCACGCGCACGACAAGATCGTCGTAGATTGCATCCGGCGCAGGGAAGACGAGCTTGACAGTGACCTGATCGGCCAGAACACTGTTCGGGAAAACGTAGTCGCCGTGAAATGCGACTCGATAGGTGGCGAACCAGAGCAATCCCTTCTGCCGTTGATCGAGATCGAGTGCGACGCGAATGCGGCTCTGCTCGATCGGCATCGTCGTGGTCACGATCTCGTTGGTTACGGTCGTCGTGATTTTTCCGTTCAGGCTTTCCTTGACTGTCTTCGGCACGGTCTGCGTTACGAACGCGCTCGGCGGCGACTGCTGCTGCGCGGAGCCCCAGTTGGATTCAACGCCTTTGCTCAGCCCTGAATCCGCCGAGTGCGTGCGCGCGACGACGGAACTGCCGAGGATCATCCATGCGAATGTGGTGAAGAGAAAGATGACGACGATCGCTGCGATGTGTTTTCCCATGCCGAGCATCGTCGGTAGGAATTGTGGCGATCGTGTGGCGCGGGCGGGGAGATGTGGAGGCTACGTCGGCACGCTCTGCATCTTGCGCATCTTCATCACCACGATCGCCACTCCGATGATGAGGACGAGGAGCGGGAGCGTCCAGACGAAGGACGTTACGCCGCGGAACTTCGGCTTGAGCAGGACGAACTGGCCGTAGGAATGTTCGAAGTAGGTGAGGATCTGGTCGTGGGTGAAGCCGCGCTGGAGGAGCTCGCGGACCTGGCCGCGCATGTTGATGGCCATCTCGGACGGCGAGTCGGCGATGGAGAGGCCCTGGCAGACGGGGCATCGCAGCATCGACGCGAGCGTGTGCGATTCGGTTTCGAGGGCGGCGCCGGTGAGCGGGGTGCCGCGCGGCGGGCCGACGAATTGTTCGGCGTCGGGGACGCGCATTTGGGCACTGGCGAGGAGGGCGAAAAGCGCAAACAGCAGGAGTCGTTTCATCGCATTGCCTTCTGAACATTCGTCATCAATGCTTCGGAGGACATCGGGCCGTCGAACTTGGCCACGATCGTTCCGTTCTTGTCGATGAAGAAGGTTTCGGGGACGCCGCCGACGCCGTACGCGATCGCCGTCTTGCCGCGTTCGTCCACCAGCGTCGGATAGGCCCAGCCGCGCTGCTGCAGGAACTGGATGATCTTCTTCTCGTCGTCCTGAAAGACGACGCCGACGAATTGCACGCGGCCGTCGCTGAGCTGCGCGGCTTGCGTGAGGAGCGGATGCTCTTCCCAGCACGGCCGGCACCACGTCGCCCAGAAGTTGAGCACGACCGGACGTCCGCGAAAGCTTGCGAGATCGACGTTCGCGGCGCTGCCGACCTGCTTGAGCGCGAAGTTCGGCGCGGCGACGCCGACGAGCGGCGAGTCGATGTGCTGCGGGTCGTTGCCGAGGGCTGCGTAGAGGATCGCGATCAGCGCGGCGGTGATGATGCCTCCGAACAGCAGGACCGTGCGGCTCATGACGCGATCGCCTTTCCGGCGTCGATGACGACTTTCTCCGGCGCGACGGCGTAGATGCGGCGCGTCGGGATCAGCGAGATCACGCCGCCGAGGCCCATGAGCAGCACGGCGATCCAGATCCACGAGACCATCGGCGTGGTGAGTAGGAGAACGCCGACCGTGCCGCTGGCCGGATCGATGCTCATCAGCGAGACGTACAGGTCGCCCTGCAGCGTGGAATGGACGGCGGGCGTTCCGATGGGTTCGCGCATCGCGGCGTACTGGTTCATGCGCGGCTCGAGCGTGGTGACCGGTTTCCCATTCTTCGTCACGGCGAAGCGGGCTACGGTCGATTGACGATTCGGTTCTTCGCGAATGTCCGTGCCGAGGAACTGGACGCTGTAGCTGTTGATCGTCGCGCTCTCGCCTTCGTGCAGCGAGATCTCGCGCTGCGTGCGCATCGTGCTGGAGACGGCGATGGCGATGATGACCGTGACCGCGCCGGCGTGGATGACGAACGAGCCGAAGCGGCGGCGGCCGCGTTTCCACTGCGCCTGGAGCGCGGCGTTGCCGATCGACTCACCGTGTTTCACGCGCTGCGCGACCGGGAGCCACATCTGCGCGAGTGTGACCCACGCCGCGTATCCGCCAACGGCGAGCGTGGCCAGCGTCCAGCCGTTGCGCACGCCGAGCGCGATCCCGAGGATGAGGAGAACGCCGGCGCCGATGAACGGCGGAACGAGGGCGCGAACGATCTGCGGCTTCGTCGCGCGGCCCCACGGCAGCGCCGGTCCGATGCCGAGGAGGAAGAGCAGCGCCACGCCGGCGGGGACGACCATCGACTCGAAGTACGGCCGGCCGACGCTCATCTGCTTCCCTTTGATCGCTTCGACCACGAGCGGGAAGACGGTTCCGATCAGCACGGTGAAGGTGATCAGGATGAAGACGAGGTTGTTGACGAGGAACATCGCCTCGCGCGAGGTGCCGCCGTCGATCTTGCCGTCCGCTTCGAGCGAGTCGATGCGCATCGCCAGCAACGTGATCGAGCCGATCAGAACGGCGGCGAGGAAGACGAGGATCGTCGGTCCGATCGCGCTCTGCGTAAACGAGTGGACGGAGTTGAAGACGCCGCTGCGCGTCATGAACGTGCCGAGGATGGTGAGGAGGAAGCTGGCCTGGACGAGCGTGACGGTCCACCCTTTCAACACGCCGCGGCGCTCGGTCATGATGATGCTGTGCAGCGCGGCGGTGGCGGTGAGCCAGGGAAGCAGCGACGCGTTTTCGACCGGATCCCAGGCCCAGTAGCCGCCCCAGCCGAGCACTTCGTACGCCCACCAGCCGCCCATCATGATGGCGATGGTGAGGAAGATCCACGACAGCAGCAGCGAGTTGCGCAGCGGCTTGAGGCAGCCCAGGCCGAGTTTTCCGCGCAGCAGCGCCGCGGTGGCGAAGCCGAAGGGAATGGTCATTCCGACGTAGCCGAGGTAGAGCATCGGCGGGTGAATGATCATTAATAGATGGTTCTGCAGGAGCGGGTTCGGGCCGGGGCCGTCGGACAGCGGATTCGGGACGGTGCCGAACGGGCTGGCGGGACCGGCGATCAGGAACGAGAAGAAGGTCGCGCAGGCGAGCCAGGTGCCGATCGCGTACGACGCATAGTCGGCTTGCTCTTCGCGAGTCAGCCAGGTGGAAACCGCGACGTAGATGCCGAGGACGAAGCCCCAGAAGAGGATGGATCCCTCGAGCGATGACCAGAGACTGACGATGGTGACCCAGACCGGAACCTGGAGCGATCCGACCTGCGCGACATAGGCGACGGAGAAGTCGTGGCGCAGGAGCGCGAGCTCCATCACCAGCGTCGCCAGCATCATGCAGGCGCCGAAGGCGTAGGCGAATCGTTTCGCCCATTGCAATCCTTCCGATGACCGACGCGCGCCGGCCGCGTACGCGACGACGGCGCCGCATGATGCGACGAGCAGCGAGAGGAGGATGAGAAAGCGTCCGAGCGCGCTCATTTGTCGATCCCCTCGGTTGTCCTCATCACCTTCTGCAGTTCGTCCTTCGTCAGCGCATGTCCCTTCTTCGGCGCGCGGTATTCGTTGCTGTGCGAGACCATCAGTCGATTGCACTGGAAGGTGCCGCTGTGGGTCAGCGTCCCTTCGACGACGACGCCGATGTTTTCGCGGAACATCTGCGGAGGAACGCCATTCGACGTGACGTGAACAACGCGCGCGGCATCCTTGACGTCGAATTCGATACCCGAGGTTCCGCTGCGGCCGCGGATCGAGCCCGGCGCCACCATCCCGCCGAGGCGGATCGTCGCGCCGTATGCCTTGCTGCCGTTGGCGTAGAGATCGGTCGGCGTCCAGTAGTAGACGAGGTTTTTGTTGATGCCGCCGGCGGCGATGGCCAGGAACGCGCCTGCCGCGACGAGGATGGCGATGATGGTGTAGCGGCGGCTGCTCCTGCGCATCGATTCAGTGACGGAGAAGGTGCGGTCGTGCTGAGCTGTCATGGTTTTCATGATCGTTCTGCATGCGCAAACGCGCGGCGGTGGGAGTCACGAGTTGGTGTGAGGGATGTCACGCGACCGTAGTGCGGGCGTCCCGCCTGCTCCCGCCGGGCGTCCTCGCCCGGAGGTGGTTTCTGGGATTCAACGCAGGATGGGACTGGTCACAAACACCACCGCCGGGCGGGACGCCCGGCGGCAGCAGACGAGACGTCCGCACCACCTTTACGGCCGCCAGCGCAGGTACAGCCCGTATCGGCTCGCGTCGAAGTCGGCGAAGGCCGAGGACGACTCGCTGTACTTGTCGCGGTCCCATTCGGCGGCGATGCCGGTGTGGCCTTTGAAATCGAAGGTGGCGCGGACGCGATGGCGGTTGAGGGTGAAGGGGAGCGTGCCGCTGTTCTCGAAGCGGGCCAGGCTGGCGTCGATCGAGAACGGGCCGCGGAGGTAGCTTGCGCCGCCTTCGCGCGCTTTGCCGTTTTCGGAGTGGATCGATTCGCCGATGGTGAAGTTTTCCGGACGGCGGAAGCTGATGTTGCTGTCGGTGCGGAACTGGGAGAGCGAAGCGCGGAAATGCAGCGCATCGATCGGCGCGACTTCGACGTCGCCGCTGTACTGGCGGAGGCGGGCGTCGTAACCGGTGTCGGGGATGTCGTTGTGCTGCGTGGTGCGTTCCGCGGTCATGGCGGCGCGCACGTGCTTCTTCGGGGTCATGTAGCCGGCGCGAACGCGGAGGCGGCTGCGGTCGAGATAGTCGGTACGGAAGATCGGCGCGTCGGCGGAATCGCGGCGGATTGCGGCGCCGAAGAGGAATCCTGAATACGAGTACGTGCCGCTGACGTCGACGGTGTGAATGGTGCGATTGAAGTCGCCGCCCTGGCTGCCCGGAACGACGATCTCGGCGAGATCGGGAGAAATGTTGATGTCCTGCTTCGTCTCGCGCAATTCGGCTCTGAGAGCGAGCGGCCCGATCGAGCGGGCGGAGATTGCGGCGTTCCAGTAGGTCTCGTCGCGATCGACCGAACTGGCGGCTTTCAGCACCGTCTCGACGTCGCGGCGATCGAATCCAGCGAAGGTGATGCTCTGCAGGAAGAGCGTGTCGATGAGTGCGGCGCCGTCGAGCTCGCGATGCTCTTTCTGGAAGCCGGCCAGGAGGTCGACGTTCGGAGCGAGCGTGACTTCCGCCCGTCCGCCGCCGCGCCAGGTCCGGTTCTTCGCGTTCGAGGTCGCGTTCTCCGACAGCCCCGTGTAGAAGCGGCTGAGCGCGAACGATGCAAACGCTCCGCTGCTCGATTCGGTCTCGCTGCCGTTCGAATCGGCGGCGAAGCGGACGTAGTTGCCGATCAGGCGGAGGCGTTTCATCACGTCGCCGGTGATGTAGAAATTCGTGAACGGCGTCTTGACGTGCGTGGAATCGTTGCGCGTCAGAGAGTCGGCGGTCACCGGCTGTCCGAGAACGGGACCGGCGTTGTTGCCCGCTCCGGCGCCCGGCGCGAGCGTCAGCGCATCATTGCCGCGGAAGTTCCGCCACCCTTCGGTGAGCTGTCCGTACACCGAGGCGAAGTGGAAGGTGGCGCCGGCGCGGATCTCGCGGTCGCGTTCGTGCAGATCCTGCAGCAGGCGGAACTCATCCTGACCGATGTGGTACGTCGTCGTTCCCGGCCCGCGGTTGTCGTTCGACGAGTAGCCGATGAACGGCGAGATCGGCCGATCCATCAGGAACTCGAGATCGAGGTCGTACATCCGGCGCGTGCGGTCGAAGGTGTGCTGGCCGGGGATGATGCCCTGGCTGAGAAGCGGATTGGCGAAGGCGGGCAGCGCGCTGAACGCGTCGGCAGAGCGGTAGCCAAAACGCAGTTTGTACGCGCCGGCGCGGGATGCTTCCATGCGCAGCGACTGCGCCGGTCCGGAGCCGAAATCGCTGACGTCGATGCGGAAGCGGTCGGCGAGGGAGGTGTGGCCTTCGAAGTCCGAGGTGGCGAGCGTGAAGCTGCGGATCAGGAAGCCGCCGCGCTCGTTGATCTGCGTGCGGTACATCTGGTTGCTGCCGTTGAGATCGAGCCAGCGATAGCCGACCTCCAGATCGAACGGGACGGTCTGCGCGTGCGCGGCAAACGCGATCGCCAGGATCGGAAGAGAGAGGCAGTTCGCGACGAATCGTTTCATGTTCATCGCCTTTTCTTACTTCAGCAGTTGCGGATCGCGGTTGGAGCCGTGAATCGCAACGTGGCAGGTGGTGCAGTTCTGATAGCGAGGGCTGCTCAGGTTGTGGAACGACGGAGGCTGCGAGCCGAGGGTCGTTCCGCCAATCGGTGAATGACATTCGATGCAGAGCTGCGCGACCGTGGCGCGTTTGAGGCGCTTCGGATTCGACGAGCCGTGCGGCTCGTGACACGTCGTGCAGTTGCCGGCCGAGATCGCGCCGTGCTGGAAGACGAACGGTCCGCGCTTGTCGGCGTGGCAGGCCAGGCAGGGAGCTTCGCCGGCCGACGTCGTGCGAAGACTCTCGACGCCCGGACGGCCGTGGGGCTCGTGGCAGGAGGAGCATTCCATCCCGCCGCGTCCGAGCCGGTGGGCGTACGGTTTGTTGCGGAAGGACGACACCTGCGTCATGTGGCAGGAGTCGCAGAGCGCGAGCTGCTTTTTCGCGAGCAGATGCGGCGCGTGCGGCTCGGATGAATGGATCGAGTGGCAGGTGAGGCAGTTGACGGCGGCCGAATTCGCATGCATGCCGGCGTGGCGCGAGATGCGGTCGTTGCTGACGTCGTGGCAGGCCAGGCAGGTTTTGTTGGATCCCGCGACGCCGGCCGGTTTGTAGATCTTCTCTTTGTCGCCGCCGCCTTCGATGTGCGCTTTGCCGTCGCCGTGGCAGGTCTCGCAAAGCGCGTTCGGCACTTCACCTTTTTTCACCTGGCCATGCGAATGGGCGTTGGCGGCGAAGGCTTTGGCCTGATCGGCGTGGCAGTCGCTGCAGGCGGGGAGTGCGGCGGGTTCTTCTGCTTTCGCCGGTTCCGCGGCCGGAGTGGGTGGAGTAGGCGCGGGCGGTGCGGTCTGGGTGGCCGGAATCTCGGGAGGTTTTTCAGGAGGGGTCTGCGCCGCGGCCGGAAGACCGAGAACCAGCAGCAGAAGCAGTCCTCCGATTACTTGAGTTCTCATCACAATCTCCATCGGCCGACAAATGGATTCCGAGGGAGATCGATGTGATCTCCCTCGGACCCAGTGCTACCGCGCGTGCGCCTTTTCGACCGAGTGATCTTTCCCTGTGCCGTGGCAAGTTGCACACGCCTCGGCTGGGATCGTCGATCCGGGGAAAGTGGTCGTGTTCAGGAACGCGTGCGCGGCGGCATCCTTGTTGTCGTGGCATCCGAGGCAGGCCGCCGTGGCCGGACCCTGCGGCGTGAAGTAGTCGCGGAGCGTGGTGACGGACGCGATGTCGGTCTGCTGCAGCGGAAGCGTGTAGGCCGCGGTGTTGGCGTGGCACTTCGCGCAGTTGCGGGTGTCGCCGGGGAAGCGCACTTCGTTGAAGTTGTTCCGGGAACCGCCGAAACCAAAGATGGTGAAGTCCTGCGTCAGATTCTCGCCGGTGTGAATGCGATGGATCATGCGCTGGAAGGAGATCGACTCCGGAACTCCTTCGGCAGCCGGGCGGTTGGCGTGGTCGTCACCCGTGGGGTTGTGGCAGATCACGCACTCTTCGATGTTCCGGCGCTGGCCGCCGTGCAGCTGCAGCGTGTCGTGGCACTGATTGCACTGCGCGAGCGTGACGGACGTGCGCCGCGGAGTCGTGGTTCCGGTCACGGCCACGTACTTGATCGGATTGAGCGTCGACTCCTGAATGGCGATGTCGGCCTTGCCGTCGCCACGCTTGAGTGAGACGTTGCGGCGAAGATCGGCGCTGATGGTCCACGTTCCCGATGCGTTCGCGGGAAGCGCGGCGGTGAAGGTGTAGCTGGTCGTTCCGGCGGCCGCGCTGAAGACGCCCTTGGTGATGGCGTTCTCGCGGAAGTTCGCGCCGTAGTTGGAAGTCGGTCCGGAGAGGATCGGTGAGAACGTGGCCAGCTTCGTTCCGTCGACGGCCGTGCCGTCGTTGTTCGTGATCTTGAAGACGGCGGTCGGCTGTTTGCCGGGGAGCATGTTCGTCACGCTGACCACGGTGGCGTTCAGTCCCTTCAACTGCTTCGACTTGAACGGGACCGTGTGCGCGCCCTTGATCGAGGCGTCGAATTCGACGCCGTCCGGCTGGTGGCAGGAAGCGCACGCCTTGTCGTCGGCCTGCGGTCCGGCGGGATGGTTCGCGCCGGTGACCCAATTCACGTCGTCGTGGCAGGAACCGCACGCCTCGCGGCTCGGATTCGTGAACCAGACGGTCGACTGCGCGCCTTTGTTTGCGGCCACGGAGCCTTCGTGGCAGGTGGCGCAGTTGCGAATGTCCTGCGGGAAGGCGACGGTGGAAAAGTCGTGCAGCGATTGCGCGTTGCCGATGATCTGGTACGGCGTGCCGGCCTTGACGCTCGGGAGGTTATCGCCGTTGTGGATCTTGTGCGCCATGACCTTCATGTCGACCGTGTTGCCGGTGTCGGGATCGGTCGTCTGCGGCTGATGACAGAGTACGCACAGCTTGATTTCGCGACGCGAGCCGCCGTGAGCATTCAGCGCCGACTGCGTATCGTGGCAGCTGAGACACGTCGACGAGTCGCGCATCTTGTCCCACGTGTTCCCCGCGGCGATCGCTGCACCGTCGGGGCGGAAGTCGTACTCGACGTTCGCGTAGTAGTTCTTCGCCAGCGCCGGGTCGAGACCCGGGACGGTGGTCATGTTGCGCGTCGCGTAGATGCCGAGGGTGTGCGTCTTCGTCTGATCGAAGCCGGAGGGCAGCACGGTCGTCGAGGTGAACTTGGCGTGGCCGGTCTCGAGATCGGTGAACGTTCCCGCGATCGTGCCGGCCTGCGTGGCCGTCACGCCCGGATGCGGGCTGTCGGCCGGCGAGGTCTGCGTGCGCGTGCCGTACGAGGTGTACTGGCGCGTGGCCGGATCGTACCAGGCCAGGACGAAGCTCAGCGAGATCGGACCCGGCGTCGTCTTGCCGAGGCGGTCGAGCGGCTGATCGAGATCATCGGTGAGGCTGACGTCGATCACCGGCTTGCGGTCCGTGCCGATGGTGATCGAGTTCACCTTGACCTTCAGGCCGGGGCGGACGAAGGCGATATCGCTCGCGGTGAGGTATGCCTCGACCTGGCTCGACGCGTAGCGCTGTTGTTCCGGCGCCGGAGCGGGCGTCGCCGCTCTCCGTCGCGCCGTGTCGGTCGCGGACAGGGGAAATACGAGCAGCGCAATTGTCGAAATCGCGAAAACGGCGCGCCGGATTTGGGTATTCATGCTGACCTCCGATGACTGTTCACTTCGTTTTGGTTCTTCACGCTGCACACGCTACGGTTTGGCGGAACGGCCAGCCATGCGCGCCACCACCGCTGTCGTGTGACAGCCGTCACCGCGATTCGTGACCGCAGGCGCAGAGCGGTTTTGCACGCGCCCGTATCGTCTGCACTCATGAAACGGCCTGTCATGTCACTGGTAACCGTAGTCCTGATCGGTTCCGCCGTGTGTCTTCTTTTGGGCACTTACAACGGTTTGTTCGTCGCGCCCGCCGAACAGCACATGGGCGAAGTACAGCGAATTATGTATGTCCATGTCCCCACAGCCTGGACGGCGATGCTGATCCTGACCTGGGCGTTCATCTCCGCGGTGATGTTCCTCATGCGCGCGACATGGCGCTGGGACAACCGGCTGGAGGCGGCGCTGGAGGTCGCAGTGATCTTCTGCCTGCTGCTCTGCATGCAGGGTGCGATCTGGGCGAAACCGACGTGGGGCGTGTGGTGGGATTGGGATCCGCGCCTGACCACGACCGCCGTTCTGCTGATGGCCTTCACCGGCATCGTGGCGCTGCGGCACTTCATCGACGATCCGGCCAAACGCGCGACGTGGTCCGCGGTGGCCACGATCATCGCCTACGTCGACGTCCCGATCGTCTACTTCTCCGTGAAGTGGTGGAACTCGCTGCACCAGCAGCAGTCGAGCGTCTCCACGATCTCGCGCGATTTCCTCATCCCGCTGATGCTGAATTTCTCCGGGATGCTGCTGCTCGTCATCGGACTGATGACGATTCGCTCCACCACGGCGTCGCTGCGGCTCGAGGATGAGATGCTGCCGGCGCCGCTGCCGCTGACGCATCCTGTGGAGGTGATGGCATGAACGGCATTCTGACCGGCGGCTGGAACTTCGTCCTCGCCGCTTACATCGTCTCAGGGACGGTTCTCATCGCGTATTCCATTCACGCCGTCAACGGCTTCCGCAAAGCCATGGCGGCCCGCAACACGAAAGGACTTTGATCATCATGAGCAACGAAACGACTTCCTCGCGCCTCTCCGCCCGCAGCGGCTTCTTCCTCGGCATCGGCACAGCAGCCATCATCGGGGCGCTCGCCATCGTGGCCGTCCGCTACGACGGAACGGCGAAAGCAGTTACGTCAGCGCCGGAGCCGGTCGCCGCCGCGGCAGCGACTGACACAATCCCGATCGCGGAACACATCGCGGCGATGAATGGAACTGTCGATCAGACGTCGTCCTCGCCCGCCGCCGCTTCGATGCCGCCCGTGACGTCGAAGGTTCCGCAGACCGTGCTGCTCTCCGGCACGATCGCGCTCGATCCGTCGGCCGCCGCCAAGGTGACCGGCCCGGTGACGGTCTTCGTCATCGCCCGCGACAAGAACGGCAAAGGCCACCCGATCCTGGCGAAACGCCTCGACGTCGCCTCCTTCCCCATCCAATTCACCCTCGGCGCATCCGATTCGATGATGGGCGGCGCTCCGCCTGAGAAGGTCTCCCTCGAAGCGCGCATCGATCTCGATCGCGACGCGATGACCAAAGAGCCGGGCGCCCCGGCCGTCAAACTCGACACCGTCGCCATCGGCACGAAGGACATAACGCTGACGCTGAAGTAGTGCGGACATCTTGTCTGCTGCCGCCGGGCGTCCCCGCCCGGCGGTGGTTTCTGTGCCCGCTCCCAAGCTGCGATTGAATCCCCAAAACCCCCGTCGGGCGAGACGCCCAACGGTAGCAGGCGGGGACGCCTGCACTACGACCCGAGCACCAACATCCGCAGAATCCCGCCGATCCGAAAGTTGCGCAGGAGCGAGCCGGGCTCGAAGAGCTCGGCCTTGTCGTTGAGCGTCCCTTTCGTCGCCGCTCGCTCCTCGCCGCGCAGATCGCGCGCAGCGCGGCGGCGGGAGTCGACGGCGGCCGCGCGCTGATCGCTGATGCGCCCGTAGCGGCGCTTGAGCTCATTGAGCCGCTCCGCCGCCGCGTACGTCGCCTCGACAATCTCTCTGCGCGTCATCCACTCCGTCTCGTAATTGAGCATCGATTCTCAATCGGACGTTTCGAGCAGGGCGCGATGCTCCGCCAGCGTCCGCGCGCGAAGACGATAGCCGTGCGCTTCGGCGTCCGCGAAACCGTCGCTGCCCGGATCGACGAACGGCGCCATCGGCGTGATGAACGCCGAGAGCCGGCGATCGAAGCGGATGAAGAGCCGTTCGATCGCATCGACCATCTCAGTCACGTTCGAAGCGGTTTGCCCCGGCAGGCCGATCATGTAGAAGAGATCGAGCTGCTGGCATCGCGACGCGAGCATCAGCTCGATCCCTTCCTCCATGCGAGCGTTCGTGAATCGCGCTTTACCGAGAAGTGCACGGATCGCCTCGTCGTGACTTTCGGGAGAAAGCTCGGCGCCCCAGTTGCGGATCGAGGCATCGATGCGCGCGACGAGTTCGCGGTCCGGCGACTCGAAGAACTCAAAGATGATTCGATTCGAAACCGGCGTCCTGGCCAGCGCGTCGATGACGGCGTGCGCGTAATTCCTGCCGCCATCGCGCAGATCGCCGACGAGGAAAATCGGCGTTCGCGTGATCCGCGCGAGCTGACGGACCTGCTTCGCGATCGCGTCCGGACCGCGGAGCAGCGGATGATGTCCCGGCAGGAAGCGCCGAAACGCGGCGCTCGAGGCACCGCACGTTATGCATCGCCGCGCGCAGCCGCGCACGGTGAACACCGCGGTGATGGGATGCTTCCACCACGCCTGAAATGGCGCGCTGGTCCAGAAGTCGAGGTGCCGGACGACCTCCCGAACCATCGTGCCGAGGTCGAAGCCGTAGTCGTCGAGCGACTTCGGTAGGGGAGCGTCCGGATTGACGATCACTTCGCCATCGCGTTTCCAGGTAAGTCCGGGGACGTTCTCGAAGCGGCGCTCGCCCTCCAGTTCGCGCACCAGCGCAAGAAGCGACGGCTCCGTGACGCTCCCGCGGAGCACGAAATCGACAGTAGGATCCTCGATCAGCTCGCGATGAAAGCAGGTAGCCGAGATTCCGCCGAATACGATGGGAATCTCAGGATGAATGGTCTTGAGCAGCGCCGCCACCGCCGGCCCGCCCTGCGCATGCGGAAGCCAATGCAGATCGATCCCGAACAGCTTCGGCTTGAAGTTTCGTAAGAACCGCTCCGGCCGAAACCGCCTGCTGCGAATCATCCGCAGCGCCAGATTCACAATGCGAACGCGATATCCATTGCGCCGCAGAAACGCCGCCAGCGTAAGAAACCCGACCGGATACATCTCAAACACAGGCGTCGACGGAATCACGTCGCTGATCGGCCCATAGACGATCGCCCGCTCGCGAAAATCGAAGACGCTCGGAGGATGGATCAGGACGACATCACTATGCACGTGCTCACGATGGATTGTGATGCGCGACATGTCCGCATTGCACATCATTGAAGCGCGTGACAAGCGTAGTGCGGGCATCCTGCCTGCTGCCGCCGGGCGTCCTCGCCCGGCGGTGGTTTCCGTGACTAGTCCCCGTCCTGCAATTGAATCCCAGAAACCCCCGTCGGGCGGGACGCCCAACGGCAGCAGGCGAGGGCGCCCGCCTTACGCTATGCTCCGCACATGCGGAAGTATGAGATAGGTCATCTCGATATCCGAAAGCGGAACCGGCTGCCGCATTGGCATACGGAAAACGCGATCTACTTCATCACCTGGTGTCTCGCGGATGCACTTCCCGCGAAGGTTCTCCTTCGGCTTCGCACGGAACGTGATGAGGAGCATGACCGCATTCTCCGGTTGCGAGGCAGCGTAACGATTCCGGAACAGAGGATCATGGCCGCAGCATTGACCGACGCCTGCGAACGATTTCTTGATGAACACTGCGGTGAATGCCTGCTACGCGATCGACGTGCCGCGAAGATCGCGGCGGATAGTCTCCTGCACTTCAATGACGTTCGTTATCGCTTATTTGCATGGTGTGTGATGCCGAACCATGTTCATGTCGTGCTCTCACACCTGCCGGGATTCGACACGAGCGGCATTCTTCATTCGCTTAAGGGTTTCACGAGCAAAGAGATCAACAAACTGGTCGGCCGGAGCGGAACTCTTTGGCAGGCGGAGAGCTACGATCGCTGCATTCGCGACTCGGAGGAGCTGCAGCGAACGATCGATTACGTGCTTGGCAATCCGATCGCTGCGGGACTGCAGGATTGGCCGTTCGTGAAAAGCTATCCTGAACGAATCGATGACGTGCTGTAGTGCGGGCGTCACGCCTGCTGCCGGCGGGCGTCCTCGCCCGGCGGTGGTTTCTGGGATTCAACGCAGGATGGAGATGGTCCCAGAAACTACCGTCGGGCGGGGACGCCCGACGGTAGCAGGCGGTGACGCCCGCGCTACGCTTACTTCAACGTACGCATATGCGCAACAAGAGCGCTGATCTCGGCGTCGGTCAGCTTGCCTTTGTAGGCGGGCATTTTGCCTTTGCCGTCGGCGGTGACCTTGGTCAGTTCCGCGTCGGACTGCTTCTGCACTTCGGGTGAGCGCAGGTCGCGGAGCTTCATCGCTTTGCCCATTGCGGTCTGGCCGCTGCCGTCGGCGCCGTGGCAGCTGGCGCATTTCGCCTTGTAAAGGGCCGCCCCGTCGGCCGCGGCGAAGGCGGCCGGCACGATCAGGAGGATCGCGGCGGTGAGGACGATAACAACCAACTTCCGGTTCATGAATGACCTCCTATGAGTCATTTACATGCCGCCGCCGGTATGGCAGTCGGCACAGTTGACGCCACGCAGATCGCCGATATCGACCGGATGTTCGAACGCCGCCGTAGTGGAATTCGTATCCGGAAGCACGGTGTGGCAGATCTGACAGTCTTTGCTGATCTTCTTCCCGTCCTTGCTGACGTGGTTGTCGTCGTGGCAGCGGAAGCAGCCCATCGAAGCGAAATGCCCGAGGTTGTCGGGATGGGTGCGCCAGTCGACGCGCATTTCGGGGAAACGGATGCCCTGGAAAATCTGCTGCAGCGACGCGACCGCGCCTTCGATCTGCGGCCGTTTCGTCTTGTAAATATCGGGATAGGTCTTTTGATAATAAGCAGGGAGATCGCGCGCGATCGCTTTCACGCCGGCATCCGTGGTCGGATAATCGGCTGCCAGAACGGTTACCGCCTGCTGCTTGATGAATGGAAGCGTGCGGTCGACTTTTCCGCTGAGGAGCGCCGTATCGACGGCGCGATCGGGCGACCGATAAATATGCGTCGGACGATTGTGGCAATCGACGCAATCCATCCGCCGCGTCGCGGACGTAGCGATCTGCGCGTCCGTCAGTTTCGAATCGGCTGCTTTGTACTCTGTCACTACGCCATTGCGGTCTTTGACGCGGACCCAGGGGATGACCTGCCGCTGCCGGTCAGTAGCGATGTACGTAACCTCATTGGCGATATTCATGTGCCAGTGGATGCCTGACGTAAGACCGCCCTGCGGACTGCCGCCGCCAGTCTTGATCAGCAGGCGCACTTCTTTCGGCGTATTCGTCTCGTCGTAGGCGTAATGATTGAAGACCTTCAGCTGCGCGCCGAAGAATTTCGCCGGCCAATGGCATTGCTCGCAGGTTTCCTGTGCCGGACGGAGATTTTGTACAGGACTCGGAATCGGTCGCGGATATTTGTGCGTGAGCGCGGCATAGACCTGATAGGAGCCGGACAGTTTCGAGCGGACGAACCATCCCGCGCCCGGACCGATATGGCATCCGGCGCAGCCGACGCGCGCGTGCGGCGAGGCCTGGTATGCCGTGTACTCGGGATGCATCACCTGGTGGCACATCGTGCCGCAGAAGGCGTCGGAGTCAGTGTAGTGATAGGCCTGATAGCTGCCGACGAGCGACATCGCTACAAACAGAATCAGGCCGACGGCGCTGGAGATGAGGATGACGCGCGTGCGCCGCTCATTGAGATCGATGCGCGGATATTGTGGAACTTCGCCCGGCGCACGGTTCCGCCGCCGCCGCCGTTCAATGAGTATCCCGGCAAAGAAGGTCACAAGGCCAGCGATAAGAATCGCCGGCGCGATGATCCACGTCAGGATTCCCATGTAGGGATTGGAGTTCTCGCGCGTCGCATCGAGGTAAATGAGAAAGCCCAGGTTTGCCAGGGCTACGACGGCGATGCCGATGCCGGCCTCGCTGATCAGATTTCGCGACAGCCGCAACGACTTTGGCGATTCAGCCATTATTCGTTCCTCTCCTCATCCGCTAATGGGTGCTCTTCTTTGTACTGTTCTTCAGGCATTTTGCCGTCGAACCAGGCCCAATTCATGGGATAAACGTCGGGGTCGAAAATGACGTGGTAGAAGTGCCAGACAAGGATGGCCAGAGTGGCCAGGATTGCCTCGTAGTAGTGAACGGTCGTGGCGACGTCGATCCACCAGCGGGGGATCCACCTGGCGACCTCGACAGAGTACCAGATCATCAGACCGGTCAACGCCATCACCACCGTGCCCCACATACCGGCCCAGTACTCGATCTTTTCGGCATAGCTGAAGCGCGCGAACTGCGGTTTCGTTTTCGTGATGCCGAGGTAATAGCCGACGGTGCTGGCGGCGCCGGGGATATCGGAGAAGCGGAACCAGAAGTCGCGCAGCCCCTTGCGTCCTTCGCGCGTGAAGACCATGTAGGCGAGGTGATAGAGACCGATGGCCATCATCACCACGGCCGCGATGCGATGGACGATGCGGCGCAGCTGTTCGCTCGGGCCGAAGAGCGCTCCGAACCAGGAGTTCGGCCAGGCCAGGGCGAAGCCGCTGATGACGAGCACCACGAAGCTCACCCCCATCACCAGGTGCTGGATGCGCTGGTTGAGGTTCATCCGCTCGACCGTGGGGCCACGGTTGCGTTCTTTGCGCGCCGCCACCGCCTTCTTCCACCAGATCAGGAGGTTGTGCAGGAGCATGAAACCGACGGTGGCCACGATCAGCACGATGTAGATGCGCCGAATCCACGTCACGATGCGCGACGGCGTATCGCTGACGTCGCCCGACGCGCGATGCACTTTGCCGCGCGTGAAGTTGATCGCCGCGCCGTCGTGACACTTGCCGCACGTCTTCTGCAGGTTCTTCGGATTGACCGCCGAGCGCGGATCGGACGACGGCAGAATGTCGTGCGCGCTGTGGCAGCTCGCGCAGTCGGCAGCCGTCGTCGAGCCCATCTGCCGGGCAAGGCCGTGGTAGCTCGACTCGTACGACGCCACCCGCGTTCCCGGCACGCCGAACTCCTGCGTCAGCCGGACGCCGTCGTGGCAGCGCGCGCAGCTCGAGCGCGGCCCGCGCACCTGATCCGCCGCTTTCGAAATCGTGTGGATGCCGTGGCAATCGGTGCACACGGGCGAGTTCCAGTTGCCGCGCGCCAGCGCTTTTCCGTGCACGCTTTCGGCGTAGTGCGAAGCGATCGTGGAGTGGCATGCGCCGCATGTGCGGGCCACGTTGAATTTGAAGATGCCGGAGAGCGGATCGTTCGCCGGACGGACGGCGTGATGATCATGGCAATCGGTGCAGACCGCCGCTTTCGCGGAGCCGTTGGCGACCGCGCGTCCGTGGACGCTCGTCTGATACGAGATGGCCGACTGGTTGCTCAGTCCCGCCTTTTCCATCGTGAACTTCTGGCCGTGACAGGTCGAGCAGGTCGCGGGGATGTTCGCATGCGCCGTCTTCGATTTCGGATCGGACGACGGCAGGATCTCGTGCGCAATCCCATGGCAATCAGCGCATTTCGCGCCGCGCGCCACGCCTGACTTCACCGCCTTCGCGTGCAGGCTGTTGTCCCACGCGGCGACACTGTCCGCGTGACACGACGCGCAATCGACCGCTTTCGGCGCGGGGTCGTGCGGGTAGGCCTTCACATCGACATGGCAGTTGGTGCAGTCGAGCGGTCCATGAACCGACGCGGCCATCTTCTTCGCGTCGACGTGCTGGGGAAGATCCGCATTGTCATGACAAGCCAGGCACTCGGCGTTGGACAACTGCGCCTGCGCGGTAAATGCGGTAAGCGCGAGAGCGGTGGCGATGATGAGATTGCGCATCGAAGGACCTCGGCCGCCACAATAGGTTTCGACCCGATCATCGGACGATGCCCCCAGTCACCCTTGAACTGTGACTCGCCTCACCGTTGGGTGTGCGTCGGCGAAATCACGCCATCGAACGCGCGCGCGATCCGCGCGGACGGCGCTTCCACGCGACGTACGGCCGCGCGAGCTGACGCAGTGCGCTGTTTTTCAGCGCGTAGAAATCGCTGGCGAAGTTCGGCTGAACCAGTCCCGCCGTCTCCTCGGGTTGGACCACAAGCGAGACTTCGATCGGCAGAATGCCGACCGGCAGACCGGCGCGCCGGCAGCTCTGGTGCAGATACGTGAAGACCTCTTTCATCGCATCGGGATCAGGCGGCGGCACGCCTTCCATCTCGCTGCCCTCGGTCGGACGAAAGATGCAGACGGTGGGGAAGGCGCCGGCGTTCACGATGCGGTCGATCCCGCGCTTTGTCGCTGCGATCGGCTCGACGCCGGCGATGATCTCGCCCGATACGCGGCCGCGTCCGAGCTTGCGCGCCGTGTACTCCATCGCCTCGAAGAATGCGTGCTGGCCGACCGTCTTCGCTTTGCCGGGGCAGAGGCGGGCGAACACTTCCGGATCTTCGAATTCGTAGCAGAAGGAGAAGTGATCGGTGCCGGCGCGGATCAGATCGTCGTATTCGTGGAAGCTCGCGCGCGGAACGGGAACGGCCTGCACGCCGATAAATCCGCCGACGTGCGTGCGCACCGCGCGCACGAACGGCTGCGCCTGACGCAGGCCGTGAATGACTTCGCGATCGGCGCGATCCTCGTAGTGATAGCCGGTATTGAAGTGCGTGAAGACGCAGTTCGATTCGTTGCGCGCGGCCAGCGCCACTTCCACCACGTCCGTCAGCCGTTTCCGCGACTCCTCGGCGGCGCCGACGTTCTTCCCGGTCGTGCAGAACTTGCAGGCCAGCGAGGGGGACCAGCTCCAATAGAGACAACGATTCGAAATGTAGATGCCGAGGTAGTTGCCCTGCAGGACACCGACGCGGCTCATCGGAACGTCCGCGCTCGTGTTGCGCGAGTACCAAGCCGGCTCGGGCGGGATCGTCACGTCGTAATCCTCGCCGTCGCGATCGTCGGTGACGACGTAGTGGCCGGCGTACTGATGCAGCGTGAAGACGGACTTCAGCGCGAACGATTCAACGACCGGCACGTTGACCCAGATCGGCTTCGGCGTCGCAGGGATGACGATTTCCAGTCCCGATCCGAGTCCCGCGCGCGTGCGGCTGACGCGCCGCCCATCCTCGGCGGTATGACACGACTCGGCAACGCGCATCCCGCGACAGAACAGCTCGATCTCGAGCTCGACCGGTTTCAGCATCCACTGATTAGAGGCTCGACCCGCGGCCGTTCCGATGATGACCATCACATGCGGGTGTGATGGAGATTGCCGCGTAGCGGCTCAAGAGGATAGCCAGGGGTGCGGCGAAGCGCGCACCCCTGGAAAACGAAGCGCGTTTGAAGTTGCCGCGTCAGCGGCACGGGAAGTGCCGCACTTCCGGTGCCGCTGACGCGGCACGAACTTCGACGCCATCGCTTTCGAGGGGTGCGCGCTTCGCCGCGCCCCTCGCTATCCTCCCAAGCCGCTAGCGCGGCGAGGGCGTCAGGACGCTAGTGCTCCGTCGCGCTCGTATCGCCTGATGACCATCGCGCGATGATGCGATGGCTGACTTGATTGCCGCGTAGCGGCTTCAGAAGATAGCCAGGGGTGCGGCGAAGCGCGCACCCCTGGAAAACGAAGCGCGTTTGAAGTTGCCGCGTCAGCGGCACGGGAAGTGCCGCACTTCCGGTGCCGCTGACGTGGCACGAACTCCGACGCCATCGCTTTCGAGGGGTGCGCGCTTCGCCGCACCCCTCGCTATCCTCCCAAGCCGCTAACGCGGCGAAACACAGCGCCGATCTCGACGTTGAACCGCCGACAACCGACCCCCGACACCCGTCAACAAAGACGCCCTCATCTTTTTTCACCCCCTTGTATTTCTTCCCCCTCCTCCCTGCACTACTGAGCCGAACGCCTCAAAGGAGGGGCAAGAAAAAATGAAACGGATCGTTCTCACATTCGCAGCTCTCGCAGTTCTCACCATCGCAGGCACGGCTTCGGCCGCAACCAGCAGCGCCACGCTCACCGTCACCGGCACCGTGGAAAGCTCGATCAGCATCACTGTCGAATCCGCCGGCGGCACGACGAGCGGCACCGGCACGGCCGCTGCCACGTCGGATCTCGGCAGCATCAGCAAGTACGGCTCGGCGCCGACCGGCTTCACCCTGGCGCGCGGCGCCTCGAACTGGACGATCTCGTCCACCGTCGGCGTTCAGGTCGACAAGGCCAACCTCACCAGCACCGACTACACGCTCACCGCGCAGCTCGGCAGCGCACCGGCCAGCGGCATCGCCTGGAAGCTGAACGGCTCCACGCTCAGCGACTCCGCCGCGACGACGCTCACCTCCACCGGCACCTACGGTTCCACCGGCTCGTACTCGTGGGACATCGTCGTCGCCGACTCCGCGGCCGCCGCGGCCATCGACAACGCCATCAACTTCACCGCCACCTCCAACTAACCCACCACACCAGCCTACCGACACATCCTGCCGCCATGGCCCGCCTTCTCATTCCCGCCTTCCTCGTCGCCGCGCTCGTGACTGCTCCGGCAGTCGCGGCGCGGCGGCGAGCCGCGGTTGTCATCCCGGACGCGCTGACGATCACCTTCGTCGCCGCCGCCGGCGACACGATCGAGGCGGGAACGATCGCGCACGATTTTTCGAAGCGCGCCGCGAAGGCGGGGACGACGACCGTGACGCGGACCTTCGCAGTACGCGTCGATCGCCGCGACGGCGCGAACCGCGGGCTGGTCAGCCTGCGCGCATCGCTGGAGAGCGAGGACCCGCGCTGCACGCTGCGGATCGACGGCGTCGAGATTCACATCGCGCCGGGCACCATCGCCATCGTGCCGATCGGCACGGCCACCACCCACCGTCTCGAAATCACAGTGCCGGTATCGGCGGAAGAAGGCGCGCTGCTGACGTCGATCCGCTGGGAAGCCGCGTCCGAGGAGAACAGCCGATGAGAAACATGATGAACGCGATTGCTGCGATGCTGCTGCTGGCAGGCGTCGCACAGGCGAATACGCATGACGGCTCGCTCACGCTCAGCCCCGCGGTGGTCATGCTGCGCGGAACGTACGGGCAGAGCACGACGCAGCACGTCTCGATGACGAACGGCACGTCGCAGCCGTTCGCCTGCGACGTCCTCGTACAGGATGTCATCGTGCGCGACGGCAAGCGGCTATTCGCTCCCGCGGGCCAGACGGCCGGCAGTATCGCCGCCACCGCGGTCGTTTCGGCGCGCTCGCTCAACATCCGTCCCGGCGAAACGGCAATCGTCACCGTGACCGTGACGATCCCGCAGGAGACGAGCGGCCGCGCGGTCGTCGTCCTCCTTCGCGGCAAGAACAAGATGATCGCGAAAGGGACGCCGATGGTGCCCTCGCTCGGGTCGCTTCTGACGTTCGCGCTTTCGAACGACGTCAGCCTGGCCACCGGCGGAATGCGCGTCACGCCGCCGACGGCGACCGCGACGGCATCCGTCGGCCAGCTCTGCACCAACAACGGACGCGAGCCGCTCGTGGCGCGCGGCGTCGTGGCCATTCTCGACAGCCGCGGCACACTCGTCGGCAAGAGCGTGATTGAGCCGAAGCGCCTTCTCCCGCGCGAGACGATGGAGTTGCGCAGCGATTACGCCGGCGATCTCGCTCCCGGTCACTACCGCGTGATGCTCACCCTCGGCTACGAAAGCCAGACGCTGGTGCGCACAGCGGAAATGGACGTCCGGTGAAAACGCTCGCCGTCGCGCTGCTGCTCGGCCTCGCCGCCGCCACGATGCGCGGCGATGAGCCGCTCATCCTCGACGTGCATGAGTCGCGCGTCATCGTGCAATCGGGCGCCACGGCGGCCTACACGCTGGAGCCGGGCGTCGCCGAAGCAACCGTGCGCAACGGCGCGGTCACGCTCGTAGCGCGCGCATTCGGCGTCACGCAGCTCGTCGTCATCAGCGGCAGCAACGTGCAGACCATCAACATCGTCGTGCGCATGCAACGCGCGAAAGAGATCGCGGCGCAGAACGCCGCAGCCGGCGCTTCCGGAGGCAGCATCGGAACGCGCTATTCGAGCAGCAGCGGTGAGGTGCAGACGTCGATCGAAACGAAATCCGGCGGCGCCGATCGCCAGCAGCGCGTGCAGGCCACGATCGTCCACGGCGGCGTGGCCGCCAACGCGCGCGGCGCAACGGCCATCGCGTCCGCTTCGTACTCCGTCACCACGCCGAAAACAAAGGTGACGCTGCTGGACGAGGCCGTGCACACTGCGCCGCTCGTCGTCGGACAGCAGATCGTGCGCGGCGTGCACGTCGAAACGCACGGCGTCGAGATCCACGCCGGCGTCACCGCGCCCGCGTTTTACGACGGACTGGTGCTTCCGCTGCAGCGGCAGTTCGTGGCCGCGGCATCGTACGCCTGGAAACTCTCGCCGAGCGTGACGATCGAGCCGGCCGCCGTCTACACGCAGCGGCAGGGGATCGTCTCGCTGCTCGCCCGTTACGATCGCGGCGATGCGTTCCAGGCCAGCGGCGAGATCGCGCAGGGCCGCGGCACCGCCGCCGCCATCTCGCTCTTCGCCAACAGCGACCGGCAGAAACTCGCGCTTACCGCCGCGTGGCAGCCGCGCGATTTCATCACCGCGTCGCCGTACGACCATCGCGGGCTGACGTCGAGCGCTGCCTGGTCGGCGCTGCTCGCGCCGCGCGTCTCAGCGTCCGCGAGCGGATCGATCGACCACGCCATCCTCACCAATTACGAACAGCGCTCGCGGACAGGCTCCGCCGAACTGCGCGTGAAGGCGACGGAGAGACTGTCGATCTTCGGCGGCGTCAACTACGGCGCGTTCGAAGGCATCGTCCCGTTTGCGGCCTCGGTGCGTAGCCTGACCATCCCGATCGGCTTCACCTACGACCGCCGCAACTTCAGCACCACCGCACTTGCGCGCATCGGCGATCAGACGCTCAACGGCCGCGCGCGCGGCTACCGCGTCAGCGCGCACGGCGCCGTTGGCCATTTCAGCGCGAATGCATTCGTCGACACGGAAACGAACGCGCCGACGCTCGCCCTCATCTTCCGCGAACGTCCCGACATCGAGCTCCTTCTCCAGCAACTCGGACTCTCCGCCGCGAATCCCGACGACATCGCGCGCATCCTGCGCGATCACGCGGATCTCATCGGCGCCGGTGTGATCAGCAGCGCGACGGTGAACCTCGCGCCGCGCCGCACGCTCGCAGGCTTCGATGCCTCCTGGCTCGGCGCGCGCCAGTCGCTCCGCCTTCGCCTTCTCCAGAATCGGATTCAATCGGTATCGTCCTCGACCACTCTCTCTACCGCCGCACTCACCTGGACCCGCCGCCTCGGCAACGACTCCGCCTTCGATCTCACCGGCGGCATGCTGCTGATCAATCACGAGCGCACGCCGTACGTCGACGTGGCCATACGCCACTCGTTCGACGGTCTGCCGTCATTCGGCGGCGGATCCATCAACGGTGTGGTTTTCGCCGACGACGAGATGACCGGCAGCGGCGCAGGGATGGGCGGCGTCAACGTGCAGCTCGACGCCATGACCACCACACGCACAGACAACGCCGGCAATTTTTCCTTCAGCAGCGTCAACTCCAAGCCGCATCAGGTGACGGTGCATCTGCAATCGCCCGACAGCTATTTCACCACGCCGTCGCGCGTCGAAGCCGCAGCCGGCGATCACGTGCGCGTCGGCATCGCGCACACGCCCGCGCGCGTCGCCGGACGCGTGCGCAATGACGCCGGCGCTCCCGTGCAGGGCGTCAACCTCACCCTCACGCGCGGCCAGCAGGTGTTGACAGCTGTCAGCGATTCCACCGGCGCATTCGAATTCATCACCGTCCCCGGCGATTGGGTGCTCGCCGCCGACACACAATCGCTTCCGCCGGGCTACGCCGCCAGCGGCCTCGCGCCGATGCCGCTCGTTCTCACCCGAGGCGCGAGCAAAGACGCCGCGATTTCCGTCCGCGCCATGCGAACCATCAGCGGCGCCATCAACGCCTGCGGCCACCCCGTCGAAATCGATGTCGCTCCGCTCGGCCGCCGCGTGACCACCGACGCCGAAGGCCACTTCGTCATCCGCGACCTCCCCGCCGGCAACGTGACCTTGAACGCCGGCGCCGGCACAACGCGCGTCACGCTTCCGGATGGCCCCGCGCTGGTGAAGGACGTTCGCGTCACCGGCTGCGCCGCGCCGGCGCACCAACCAACCCGTCCGGCATCTGCGAGGTAGCGTGCGTAGTGCGGGCGTCCCCGCCTGCATCCGGCGTGGCGTCTCGCCCGACGGTGCGCCGTGAGTTAACCCCGATCTTGCGATTGACTCCGGAAACCCCCGCCGGGCGAGGACGCCCGTCGGTTGCAGGCGAGACGCCCGCGCTACGCCTTCGGTGCCCCCGCCATGTGACGCCCGACACACCCTCGTGTGCGCCCTCCCACCGCGCGTTTTTCAGCGCGGGATGATCCTGTCGATTGGAGGCAAACATGTCCCGCATATTGCCGAAACAGGAAGCCATTCCGCGCACCGAAATGATCGCCCTTCTTCGCAACGAGCTGACGAAGCTCACCGACGAAGACAACTCCATCTGCAAGGTCGCCTCGGAGCGCGGCATCTTCTGCAAGGGATTCCATCGCAACAGCGATGGAGGGCTGCGCCGCTGTTACTCGTGGCTCGACAAGCGCCGTCCCGGCATGTCGCGCGAGGAGCTGGAAGATCTCGCCAATCGCTGGCAGCTTGCGCGGCAGGTCGTCGCCGACCTTCCCCTCGCGTGCGATGTGCAGCAGATCGAGCACGACTCCTGCCGCGGCTGGGACGACTTCTCCAACGAAGATCTCTCGAAGTTCTTCACCGAACTGACCGGCCGCAACCTCATCGTCGCGTGACAACCATGACCATTGCCGAAGTCGAAGTCGCCTATCCCGCCCATCTCGAATCCGACGTCGTCCTGCGCAACGGCCGCACGCTGCGCATCCGTCCCGTGCGCTGCGACGACCGCGAGCGGCTGCGCGCGTTCTTCACCACCCTCTCGCCCGAAACGCTGCATGCACGCTTCTTCGCCATGTGCACCGCCGATCAGGCACTCGTCTACGCGCCGGCGACGGTCGACTACGTGCACGACTTCGGCGTCGTCGGCGAGATCGGCGATCGCATCGTCGCCGTCGCGCATTACTTCGCCTCCCCGCGGCATCCGAGCGTCGCCGAGGTCGCGTTTGCGATCGCGGACGACCAGCAGGGATGCGGCATCGGGACGCTGTTGCTTGAAAAACTAGCCGCCGCGGCGCGGATGAATCACATCGAGCGATTCGAAGCGGAGCTGCTCTCCAACAACGCGCGCATGCTCGACGTCTTCCTCTCCTCCGGATTCGATGTCCTGCGCCGCACCGACGAAGGGACGGTTCACGTCTCCTTCGCCATCCAGTCGACGCCGTCGTGGCGCTCGCACGCCGCAAGCCGTTCCCAACATGCCGCGCACGAGTCGATGAAGCCGATCTTCGAGCCGCGCTCGATCGCCGTCATCGGCGCCGGACGGCGTCCCGGCCAGCTCGGACACGAGATCGTCTCCAACCTGCGCCACTCCGGATTCACCGGCGAGCTGTTCGTGGTCAATCCGAAGGCGGCCGAGATCGAGGGTGTGATCTCGTACCCGTCGCTCAGCGAAATCCCATCCGCGATCGATCTCGCCATCGTCGTCGTTCCCGCGTCCGAGGTTGAGCGCGTCATCGATGACTGCGTGAGCAAGTCCGTACGCGGCGTCGTGGTCATCACCGCGGGCTTCGCCGAGACCGGCCAGATCGGGCGCGATGCCGAACGCCGCCTGCTCGAGAAAGTGCGCGCCGCCGGGATGCGCATGGTCGGGCCGAACTGCATGGGCGTCATCAACACCGATCCCGCCATTCGCATGCACGGCACGTTTTCGGCCACGTATCCGCCGGCCGGCAACGTTGCCATGTCCAGCCAGAGCGGCGCCCTCGGCGTAGCCATTCTCGATTACGCGCGCTCGCTCAACATCGGCTTCTCCACCTTCCTCTCCGTCGGCAACAAGGCCGACGTTTCCGGCAACGACCTCATTCAATACTGGGCCGAGGACAAGCGGACGGACGTAATCCTGCTCTACCTGGAGAGCTTCGGAAATCCGCGCAAATTCGCCGAGATCGCGCGCCGCGTCGGCAAGTCGAAGCCGATCGTGCTCGTGAAAGCCGGCCGCTCCGCCTCGGGTGCGCGCGCCGCCGCGTCGCACACCGGCGCGCTTGCCACCAGCGACGCGATCGTCGCCGATCTCCTCCGGCAGTCCGGCGTAATTCGCACCGACACGCTCGAAGAGCTGTTCGACGTCGCCTCGCTCCTCGCCAATCAACCGCTCCCGCGCGGCCGCCGCGTGGCGATTCTGACGAACGCCGGCGGCCCCGGCATCCTCGCCGCCGACGCCTGCGAAGCCCTCGGCCTCACGCTCGCGCCGCTCGGCGACGCGACGGTCGAGCGCCTGCGCTCGTTCCTCCCCGCCGCAGCGAGTGTCGGCAACCCCGTCGACATGATCGCCTCGGCATCGCCCGACCACTACCGCCGCTCGCTCGAAGCGCTCGTCGACGACGATTCGATCGACGACGTCATCGTCATCTACATCCCCGTGCAGCCAACCGACGCGCCCGACGTAGCGACCGCCATCCGCGAAACCGCGGCGCGCGCGGCCGGCAAGACGATCCTGGCCACGTTCATGAGCGCGCACGGCGTCCCGCCACTGCTCGCGCCGGTGCCGTCCTTCGCCTTCCCCGAACGCGCCGTCGGCGCGCTGTCCCTCGCCGCGCATTACGCCGAGTGGCGCCGCCGTCCCGAGAAGGAAACCGTTCCCTTCACGCTCGCCGAGGAAACGCTGCGCGGCATCATCGACAACGCGCTGGAACGCGGCGGCCGCTGGCTCGATCCCGCCGAAGTCGACCACCTCCTTCGCGCCGCCGGCATCAACACGGCGGGCGGCGAGATCGTCACCGACGCCGAGGAAGCCTTCGAAGCCGCGATGCGCATCGCCCAACCGGTCGCGCTCAAAGCGATCGGCCCCAGCCTCCTCCACAAGAGCGACCGCGGCGGCGTCCGCCTAAACCTCCAGACCGAATGCGACGCCCGAGACGCCTTCCTCGAAATGAAGACCCGCCTCGGCGACGACATGACCGCCGCCTACGTCCAGCCAATGATCCCTGGCGGCATCGAAGTAATGCTCGGCGCCACCGATGACCCCACCTTCGGCCACGTCCTCGCCTTCGGCGCCGGCGGCACCCTGGTCGAACTCCTCGCCGACATAGCCTTCCGCCTCCACCCCCTAACCGAAACCGACACCGACGACCTGATCCACCAAACCCGCATCGCCAAACTGCTGACCGGCATCCGCGGCGCTGCCCCCAGCGACACCCCCGCCCTCCGCGAAGCCATCCTCCGCCTGTCGTCGCTAATTAAGGTTTGCCCTGAAATCCGCGAACTGGATATCAACCCGCTGAAGGTGATGGCGCACGGCGTCATCGCGATCGACGCGCGGATTCGCGTGGAGCGAATCGTCCCCGCACCGCCTTCGCGACGGATTGCGTACTAACAAACCGTATCCGCAGATTACGCAGATGCCCACAGATTTGATTTTTCGATCTGCGGCCATCCCGAGCTCACCGACGATCAGCGGTGCTCGCGCTCGCTGGATGGCTCTGCACGATTCGTTGGCACCGCCGGTGTGCCGCCATGTGTGAAACCTAGCGAGCTAGGCTACCCGAACACTCTTGACGAAGGGGTTAACGCTAGCCCCCCCCCACACGACACTAGCAATGCATAAAGCTCGACGGTGGCGATCAGGATTGCGCGGCGACAAGCGCCTTATGAGCGTTAATGAGCGCGACGAGATTCGTGAGAAGCGGTCGGAAACCGCTAAAATCAATAGCGTCTGCCTTCGGGCGAATCACCTGATGCGCGAAAACTTTCTTCCCGTAGTGCTTGTCACTATCAATGCCGCTGTTACTCGGGTTAAATGTCTTGCCCTCGATGAGGGTTGCCTTGGTTATGGTACTGAAACAATCCTCGATAGTTGATTGGGTGGCACCCGGAACGCAGGGGACAGGCAAAGCGTACAAGTTCTTCACAACGCGCACAAATGGTTCCGTATCGCCAATCGTCACAGCGGCGTTCTCTTTGATTGCGCTGCGGATACTCTTGCTGCCTGAGTCATTATCATACAGAATTACAACGGGGTTCGCTTGACCCGGCGCAGTGAACATCCGCGTTTCGCGCTTGTACGTTCCGATGAACTTGCCGAGTACGGCGCTGCCGCCGTCGTTTAGCTGCAATATCCTCGCGGCACTCGACCGTGGGTATTTGTAGAGTCTAACCTTGATCTGAATCTTCCCGTTGTTTACCGCTGCCAACTCTGGAAAATCAGCGGCGAGACTCCTGATCGCGTGTGTCAGATAAACATTATCCGTCTCACCTTCACAAATGATGACAGGAGTCGCCGCCGCGTAGAAGTTGCTGTATATCAGAAAATCCCGATAAACATGCTCACTGGATGAGCGCCGATTTGATGCGTTCTCTTGGGAAAGCTGCTTATTGTACAAATCAATAGTATCGATGAAGCCCAACATCCCTGCGAGTTCTTGCAGCGAGCCAAGGCGCTTTTCCAGGACCGGCGTTGTGTCTTTGTGCGTCGCGCCATAAACGTCGAATGCGCCAGTCTTTACTAGTTTATGAACCATCGCTCTGACATTGTGACGGTACTCCCGTCGAACATTAATCTTTTGATTCACGACGAGCCCTGTCACTTCCTGCCGCGAATCCCGGTACATGAGGTGTGTCTTCGTGACATTGATACGAAAGCCGGTTCGTTCAATGATGCCCTGGACTTCTCTGCCGGGCCGCCACAGTTGGGCGACGGCGTCTGTCTCTGACGGCTCACAAATTTCAGCTGGGAACTCCTTTTTGCTCGTTGAGAAGGTAAGATCGTCAGCGTATCGAGAATATGTGCACCCAACTGCAGAGGCCAGCTTAACCAACCGCATGTCCAATACGTGCGCGATCAGGTTGGATACTACTGGCGAGCAAGGACTCCCCTGCGGCAACGAGTTATTGTGGCACGCAATTTGAGCAATCGTCGTTGCTACATCCGGATGCAGTTCGAAATCGCGGTTGTGAATAAAGAATCCGCGGACTCTACCGAAGTTGATCGATGGAAAGAACTCCTCCAGATCCACATTGAAGACATACCGTCGGTTTCGATGCCGCTTCGCGTTGGTAATGATTGACCGGTCTCGCTTAAACCCGTGTGCTACACGATCTTTGCGCCCTCGATGAATATTGATCTCGTCGACGCAGTCCTGAAGAAGATCGGATAGCCTGCTCTGAACTAGCTTTAGGGCGTCAATAGGTGCATTGATCGTGCGTTGCCCACCATTTCGCTTTGGAATATGGAACGTCGTGTACTTAGCAACCTCTGGCTGCTTATAGAGAATATAGGAAAGAGCTCCTGGCTCGAATGCCAGCAGTTTTGCCACGCCGCTCCGAGAAGTCGTGGCCTTCAAAGCCTCAAGTCTGTGCATGCGTTTGGAAGAAGCGACCCACCGGTACTCCTACGCGCAGCAATAACGGGGCAGCGATCAACGACAGAGACCTGCGATCTGAGGCGCATAGCCTCTCACATTTGGTTCAAATGCCACGAAACATGGCACAAAATCTACCGGTGAGTCTTGTGCATTTTAACACCTTCATCGATAGGCTGAACATCGCTTCGTCGAGTCCCAAAGGACAAACCGTTTCTGCTCGTCCCACGTCGCACCTCCTTCTTCAAGCCTGTCCTGACTTCGATCGGCTCCGCCGTGTGATGCTTGACCTGCCGAATGAGGACGATCAACATCTTGCCGAGATCTTTCCGTCATGCATGAAACTGAGGGAAAGCGTCATCGCCAGAAAGGCAGCCGCGACTTCTACATCAGATCGCCACCCGAAAGTGACAGACCTTTGATGCTTTGGACGGTCGTAAGTCATCGGAAGGCTATGGTCCTCTTGTTCGGTTGCATCGCCGTTCAATCGGTCGTAGTGTTCGTTCGATGACGCAGACGATCGAGGCCATCTATACCGACGGTGTTCTGAAGCCTACGGGCGAGTTGCCCCTCCGAGACAACCAGCGTGTTCGCTTGACCGTCGAGACCATCGACGAGAGCAACATGGATCGCGAGGCTGCCGTCGCGCGCCTGAAGGCAGGGATCGCGAGCATGCGTTTCTTCTCGGAGGGACCGCTTCCCAGCCGTGAGGAACTGCATGATCGCCGTTGATACGAACGTCCTCATCTACGCCTGCGATCAATCGGAGTCGCGCAGACAGTCGATCGCGCTCGACCTCATCGCCAGCTCCAAGGAGGGCGTCCTTCTCTGGCAAGTGGCGTGCGAGTTCCTGGCGGCGTCTCGCAAGCTGAGCAAACAAGGGTTTACGTCGACACAGGCGTGGAACCGGCTCGTAGAATTTCAGGATCTTCTCCCGCTCGTACTGCCGTCTGCGGCGAACCTGACGCATGCACGCGAGCTGCACACTCAGCGCGGCGTTTCGCTCTGGGACGCTCTGATCCTCGCGGCGTGCCTCGATGCCGGAGTGGACGTTCTCTACTCCGAGGATGTGCCGGCACTCGAAACCCTAGAGACCTTGCGTGTGATCAATCCGTTCAAGTGAGCAATTCCCGATGACCAAAGTAATCCTCTTCGTCCAGATCTCCCTCGACGGCTTCTTCGAAGGGCTCAAGAAGGAGCTCGACTGGAACATGATCGATGACGAGCTCCACGCTCACATCCTCGCGGTGCTCAGGCCGATGGGAGGGTTTCTGAGCGGACGGGTCACCTACGAGCTCATGGCCGCGTACTGGCCGACGGCCGATGCCGATCCCGCGGCCACTCCGTTCGTGAAGGAGTTCGCGGCGATCTGGCGGGAGATGCCGAAGGTGGTCTATTCGAAGACGCTTGGCTCGGCGGGATGGAACACCACAATCGCGCGTGACGTCGTTCGGGACGAGGTCGAGGAGCTCAAGCGGCGGAGCCGAGGGGATCTTGTGGTTGGGGGTGGGGAGCTGGGGGCGGCGTTCATGGCGCAGGACCTGATCGACGAGTATCGGATCTACGTCCACCCGATCCGGATCGGGGAGGGGAACCGGCTTTTTCCGCCGTCGCAGGAGAAGGTTCCGCTGCACCTTGTCGAGGCGCGGACGTTTGGGAACGGGGTCGTCCTTCTGCGGTACGAGCGGCTGCGGGCGGAAAGCTAGCCGTCTTCACCTCGACCTCTTCCCCAACCTCTCCTCAAGGTCCCTCAGGCTCTGCATATCCGCGCGAATCTCCCGAATCATCAGGTCCTGCTCGATCGATCCTTCAAGCAGATCGGCGAGGTAGGAGGCGGGGATGCGGGAATCGATGCTGGGCATCGCTCCGGAGCGGAGGCGGGCCACGGCGCGGCGCAGCTCGGAGTGGCTCAGGCCGGGGCGAAGCCAGGGGAACGTCTGGCGTACCTGGCCCATGCGGCGGAGCATCGACTGGAGGCGCCAGCCGGTTTCGTAGTGCATGATTTCGCGATGGCTCGATCTCATCTCTGTTCTCCTCAATAGCGGAAGGAAACGACCGGGCGCGCTTGCACGCGCCCGGTCTCCCTCCCATCACGGTTCCATTTGCGAACTACTGTGCGGCGTCGCGGGAGCGGGCGCCGGTGCCGGAGACGGCGTTCCGGGAGCCTGTGGCGCCTTCTTGCGGCGCGTGAAGCTCCGCAGCCGGCGGATCTCCTGCACGTGCGGCACGAGCACCGCGTGAGCCGGGTCGCGCGCCAACTGCGCGCCGATGGACACTGCCTGCGACGCGATCAAGGCGATGCGCTGCCGGCGGATGAGATTCGCTCCGGCGACGCCGCTCAGCATCGCCCGCAATTCGTCCTCCACCGCAGTCCAGCGGTTGGCCTCCTCGAACAGTTGGCGTACGTCGTCGGCCGGTTGGCCGACCGCCTGCGACACGTTGTCGAGCGCGCCGATGACGTTGATCGACGCCTGCAGGATCGGATTGGGGGTCCGCGTGTGGCTGCGCAGCGTTGCGCGTTGCGCGCGCGTCAGCGGAGCAACTTCTCCGATCTGCGCACGCATTGCGCGCAATCCTTCGACCACTGCCTCGGGTGTGAGTGCCGGCGCCGGCTGCGGGATGTCCGTGGCGGCGGCCGTTTTCGCGACTTCCTGATTGGTAGACATGTGATGGTCCTCCTTAGACCAATGGGTAAGGCCGGAGGGAACCAACGAGCACCCTGTGCACGAGTGCAGGCGGCCACCGGCTGGAGGAGACGGCCACGCGCCGCTCTTCCGGTTGATGTTTCCCCGAAGTGCGCACACTTCGAGAGCCCACGGCAGGAGGAGCAACGCTTCGACTCCCGCAGGGGCGAGAACCGCACTATCCAGCGCAGTCGCTCTCGCCCGTTGGCCGCCGGGAACGGGGGGCTCTCACGAGCGCCGGTTCCCATTTCGTGGGCCTGCTAGCTAGCCCAGCGAAGGCAGCAATATGGGGAGCCTCCGGCGCGAAGTCAAGTCTCATTTTTTGAGACTCGTATATGTGTCACGGACAGCAGCACAGACAGGAGTGTCTGTGCCACATTGATCGTGCCTGTGTGGCACATTGAACTGCCTGTGTGGCACAGACACTCTTGTCTGTGCTTTTGCAAACCTCACTGCCTGAGGCACTTAGCCCATTGCGATCGCAATTTCGTCAGGGGCGAACGCAGTGTGCGCAGGGCGAAACGCAGTGTGTGCAAAGGCGAAACACAATGCGCTTTTGGCGAAACACAATGTGTGCAAGAGCGCAACAGAGTGCGTTTCGAACGAAACGCAGTGTGCGCAAGGACAAAACACAGCGTGCACAGGACGAAACACAGCGTGTATCCGCTACGAACACATCGCGTACCGGGCCGGACACAGTGCGCGTCCGGCTGAACATCGTGCGTACACGGATGGGACGCGCTGTGCGCGCGGCGAATCGCACGGCGTGTCGAGCGATTCGGTGCGCGTTCCGCAATGCGTGCGCTACGCGTCGCAAGCGCAGCCCGCCGTTGCGAGTGCTTCGCGTTCCTTCCGCGCCGCGCGGGCGTTGACGACCAGCACCGGACACTCGCTGTGCTGGACGATGCGGTCCGTCGCGGTGCCGCGGAGGAAGTCGCCGAGGGCGTGGGAATGGGGGGCGCCGGCGGCGATGAGGTCGGCGCCCGCCATCGCGGCGAAACTGGCCAGATCCTCGGCGGCCGAGGCCCCGACGACTTTCAGTTCGCAGCGGTCGATGAGCTCGGGTGGGAGCCAGCGGCTGAGGCGGCGCACGTCATCCGAGGTGCGCGTCGGGTTGTCGCCGTCATCGGCGCGGATGAGGACGAGGCGGGCCTCCGGCGCGAGCGCGGCCGAGACGCGGAGCGCTTCCGCACATTCGAGGGTGTATTCGACGCCGCAGACGATCTTCTGGATCTCGTGCGCGGAATGAACCGCGGCGGCGCTGCTGACGGCCAGAACCGGGATCTCGATCTCTTTCAGCACCGACTCGCAGACCGATCCGACGACGAGGCGGCGGAATCCGGTGCGGCCGTGCGTGCCCATGATCAGAAGATCCGCTCCCGATTCTTTCGCCTGCCGAAGGATGGCCGGCGTCGCGCCGTCGAGGACCACGCGCGTCTCGAATGGAACGAAGCTCGAGATGGTGGCCGCGGCGTGGGCGATCAATTTCTCCTGCGCCGCGGTGAGCAGCTGTTCGATCGTCGCGTGCGCCTGCGTGAACGACGATTCGTCGAGGGGCGGGATGAACTCGTCCGCGTAGATGACCAGCAGCCGCGCGCCGTGGCGTTCGGCGATGTGCGATGCGTAGCGCAGCGCCTCATCCGCGGTCTGGCTGAAATCGGTGGCGACGAGAATCAGCTTCGGTTGGAACGATTGCATACGCACCTCCGGTGGCGTTCAGCATCGGAGATTGCGGGGATGGAGGCGCTGATTTCCATCACCAGCATTGGTGATGGATGACACGCGGCGGCGTAGTGCGGGCGTCCCCGCCTGCTGCCGTCGGGCGTCCTCGCCCGACGGTGGTTTCTAACATGCTCGGCGAACCGGCACAGAAACCCCCGCCGGGCGGGACGCACCGCCGGCAGCAGGCGGGGACGCCCGCACTACGCTTGCCGTCGGGCGTCCTCGCCCGGCGGTGGTTTCTAACATGCTCGGCGAACCGTCCCAGAAACCCCCGCCGGGCGGGACGCCCGACGGCAGCAGGCGGGGACGCCCGCACTACATGCGTACATTGCGAGGCGTCGGAGTCGCTGATCACATCGTAACGCGGGCGTCTTAACGAAGAGAGGACAGGGATCTAACATCGAGGGCCCTTCTCCCCGCGCACGGGGAGAAGGTGCCGAAGGCGGATGAGGGGATCCCTGTGCTCGATACGAGCTTGTGGCAAAACCCCTCACCCGCACTTCGTGTCTCCCTCTCCCCGCTCGACGCGGGGCGAGGGACTCTCGATAGAGAGCGCTCCGCGTTACCGCGAGGCGTCCGAGTCGCTGAGTTTTTTGCGCAATGCGTAGCCGACGACTTCCGCGCGGTTGTGGAGGCGGAGTTTGTCGAGGATGTTGCGGACGTGGAACTTGACCGTGTTCTCGCTGAGGTCGAGGCTTTTGGCGAGCTTGCGGTTCGACGTCACGCCTTCGACCATGAGCTGGAGAACTTCCAGCTCGCGGGCGGTGAGGGCGTCGGGCTGGGTTTCGGATGTCTTCGGTTCCGCGTGCGGTTTGGCGAATTCGTGCAGGAGCTTGCGCGCGAGTGCCGGAGTCAGCGCCGGTTCGCCCGCGGCGGCGCGGTCGAGGAGGGCGAAGAAGTCGTCGGCCTCGAGATTCTTGAGCAGGTAGCCCTGCGCGCCGGCTTTGATCGCTTCGAAGAGCGTCTCGTCCTGATCGGAGGCGGTGAGAATGACCACTTTCACGTCCGGCATTTCGGAGGCGATCAGGCGCGTGGCGGCGAGGCCGTCGAGCTCCGGCATCGAAACGTCCATGAGCACGAATTCGGGTTTGAGTCTGCGCGCCAGCTCGATCGCCTCGCGGCCGTTGTGCGCTTCGCCGACGACGTCATGACCCTGCGCGCGGAGCAGGCTGCGAAGGCCGTCGCGGAACAGCGGGTGATCGTCGGCGATGAGAATGCGCACGGAGAAAGTGTAATCGCGGTCAGCGCGGCGGCAATGGGATCGCGACGTTTACCGAGGTGCCGCTGCCGGGCGTGCTCTCGATTGTGAACGCTGCTCCGATCGACTCCGCGCGCTCGCGCATCGTGGAAAGTCCGAATCGCGGGAAGACGCTGCGGCTGAGCGTGGACTGTGAAAATCCGGCGCCGTTGTCGGTTACGGTCAGCAGCAGTTTTCCATCGCGGCGGCGCACGTCCACGGATGCCGCGGTGGCCTTCGAGTGTTTGCGGACGTTCGTCAGCGACTCCTGGATGATGCGGACGAGTTGCAGTTCGAAGCCCGGCGGCAGCGTCAAGTCGCCATCCACGGTGAGCTGAGTTGCGATCCCGGTCTGCTCTTTCCAACGGTCGATGTACTCCTGCAGCACGTCCTGAAACGATCGCGTCGGACCGGGCAGCGTTCGCAGATCGACAATCGACTCCCTCACGTCGCGATACGCCTCCCTCGCCGCCTCGGCCAGCTCCCGCAGCTGCTCCAACCCTTCGTCCGTCTTGTTGCGGCGGATGTATTCGGTCGCAGCCTGAACTTTCGTGTTCACGTAGCCGAGAACCTGCGCGATGCCGTCGTGCATCTCGTGAGCGATGCGCAGGCGTTCCTGCGCGACGGCAAGATCGGCGACCTGGCTGTGCAGATGCGCGTTGTCGATCGCGATGGCAGCCTGCACGGCGAAACGCTCCAGCGTCTCTTCGTCGTCCGTGGTGAACTCGCCGCCGTGCGCTTTTTCGCTGAGATAGAGATTGCCGACGAACGGCCCTTTGCACGTGACCGGCACGGCGAGCAGGGAGTGCATGACAGGGTGATTGGGAGGGAATCCATACGAGCGCGGATCGCGGCCGATGTCGGGAAGGCGCAGGCGCTCCCCTTCGTGAAGGACGACGCCGAGGAGACCGTGGCCGACCGGTGGCGGGCCGATTTTCGCGCGCACCTCGGGGGTTACACCGGAGGTGAGGAACGTCTGGATCGAGCCGTCGTCGTTGACCACGGACAGTGCGCCGTACCGCGCGCCGACGAGCGTTCGCGCGCGCTCCACCACCTTGTTCAGAACCGCTTCGAGTGACAGCTCGGCGGTGACGTCGAGTCCCGCTCCGTGCAGCGCGAGCAGCTCTTCGTTTTGACGGCGCTGCCGTTTGCTGGCTCGCGAAATCGCTCGCACCATGACCGCGCCGAAGACGATGAAGGCGACGGCGACGAGCCCGTCGAGAATCAGACGCGTGCGAAACGACGTCTCGCCGATGGTCATCGTACGCAATACTTCGAGCGTGACGACGATGATGACCGGAAGGAGAAAGGTCATCAGACGCAGCCGGCGCAGAGTCATTGAAAAGAGAGGGTATATCGTTTGAACCGCATGTCGCTCTTCGCTGCACTGCTCCTCGCCATCGCGACGATCGCGCCGTCGCCGCCGAAGATCGGGCAGCAGGCGCCTGGCTTCACGCTTCGCGATCAGAATCGAAATCGCGTGACTCTGTCCGGCGCGCCGGGGACGAAGGTGGTCCTGGTTTTCTACCGCGGCTACTGGTGAGCGTATTGCGCCCGGCAGGTAGCCGGGCTTCGTGAGCTTGCCCGCGCGTATCCGGAGGTGAAGATCTACGCGATCAGTCCCGACTCGACGGAGGAGGCTCGGAAGTTCGCGCAGCTGATCGCCTCCGATCATCGCGGCGCGTTGACGTTCCCGCTCCTGTCGGATCCGGGATCGCGCGTCATCGACCGTTACGCGTTGCGCGACGAAGCGTACGCGGGGAAGAAGGAGGACGGCATCCCGCATCCCGCCGTCTTCGTGCTCGATGCAATGGGGCGCGTGCGATGGGCGAAGATCGAGAGCGACTTTCGCGAGCGTCCGTCGAATGCGGAGATCGCCGCGGCGATCGATGCGATCGAGTAGAGGGGCCTCCGCCGTTCTCCGCGCCCTCTGCGTCTCTGCGGTGAAAACGTCTCAGAACCCGTACTTTTTCGGATCCTTACCGATGCGTTCCAACGCCAGGATGGCGGGAACGTAGTCGCGCGTCTGCGGCGGAAGATCGTCCCAGATCCGGTAGTAGTCGCGGTCTCTGCCCGTGCGCCTGCCGAGCTTTTTCTTCATGATGCGCGCGATCTTGTGCTCACCGGCGTTGTACGCGGCCGCGGCGAGATACCACGATCCGAAGTAGACGTACAGGTGATCGAGAAAGCGGAGCGCGGCGTCGGTTTCCTTCTCCACTTTCAGGCGCTCGTCGGCCTTCTTCGACACTTTCAGGCCGTACAGTTTCGCCGTGGCCGGCATGAGCTGCCAGATGCCGACGGCGCGCTGGCCCGAGCGCGCCGAGGGATCGAACGCCGACTCCTCGAACGCGAGATAGATGAGGTTCTGCGGCATCCCGCGTTTGCGCAGCTTCCGCTCCAGCATGTTCTGGTACTTCGCCTTGCGCTCGAATCCATCCGCGATTTTCTTGTGGTAGTCCTTGTCCTTACTGAACTCGGCCACCCAGTAGTCGACGCGCTCGTGCGTCAGCTCGGGAAGGACATCGCGCGGCGGATGTTTCGCGGCGGCGAGCATCGGGAGCGCGAGGAGAACGAGAAGGGCAGCGAAAACGCTTCGCACGCATTCGCTGCTGTGCAGTGTGTGTGCCTTGTGGCAGAGGGGTCCCGATTTGTCATCCTGAGCCGCCGGAGCCGCGCGGCGCGAAGCGCAAGACGGCGGAGGACGGCGAAGGAACTCAAGATTCCAGAATCTTCACCACGTAGAGCGTCTCAAACCACCAGCGAGTGTCATTCGAGCCAATCCGCGCTTAAATCCGACCACGTCGGATTCATCGTCTTGACCAGCTCAATCTTCCGCTTCCGACTCCATCCCTTGAGCACCTTCTCGCGGGCGATTGCATCGCGAACGTCGGGCGTCTGCTCGAAATAGACGAGGCGATCGAAGTGATAGCGCGACGTAAACGCGGAGCCGTGGCCTTTCTTGTGTTCCGAAATGCGCCGCGCGAGATTGATGCGCGGACCCGCTGGAGTGAGACGCGAGTTTCAGCAGGTACCGCGCATCTTGAGTTCCTTCGCCGTCCTACGCCGTTCCGCCGCTTCGCGGCTCCCGGCTCCGGCGGCTCTGGATGACAAATCGACGTTGTCTCAGAGGAGTTCGTGGCATCCGCAGATGACGCAGATGAAAGCTGACTCACATCTGCATCGATCTGCGTAATCTGCGGATTCGTTATCCTTCGTCGTATGACCCACTCGCGAACGGGAGAACATTGAATGTCACGACTACGCGTCCTTTGCTTTTCCATCTCCATCGACGGGTTTGGCGCTGGGCCGGATCAGGATCTTCAGAATCCGCTCGGCGTCGGCGGGCCGGAGATGTTCAACTGGTTCTTTCACACCCGCACCTGGCAAAAAATGCACGGCAACAGCGAAGGGGAAGCCGGCGTCGATGACGATTTCGCGGCGCAGAGTTTCGACAACATCGGCGCCTGGATCCTCGGGCGAAACATGTTCGGACCGGTGCGCGGTCCGTGGCCCGACGACGAGTGGAAAGGGTGGTGGGGTGAGGAGCCGCCGTACCACGTGCCGGCCTTCGTTCTGACGCATCATCCGCGCGCGACGCTACCGATGAAGGGCGGCACGGAGTTCCGCTTCGTCACTGACGGGATCGAATCGGCACTGCAGCAGGCGCGCGAGGCGGCGCAAGGCAAAGACATCCGGCTTGGCGGAGGCGTGTCGACGATCCGGCAGTACCTGCAGGCGCGGCTGATCGATGACCTGCATCTCGTGATCTCCCCCGTCCTCCTCGGCCGCGGCGAGGAGCTGTTCCACGGCCTCGACACGCGCGCGCTCGGCTATGAGTGTGTGAAGCACGTCGCCGGCGGACGCGCGGCAGCGCATGTGATCCTGCGCAAGCGGACGTGAAGTCTCTCCGTGCTTCACGACGCGGGAACGCTGGCGTTCCGGCTGCAAACAAAAAAGGGGAGGGCGCGAGCCCTCCCCTTTCGATTGCGAGTGATTGCTGACTTACGGCGTCGTGACCACGGCGTCGTCGATGTAGACGTCGTTGCCGAAGACGCTGATGCCGAGGAAGCCGAGTTGGACGGTGGTGCCTTTGTAGGCGGTCAGGTCGATGGTGTGCTGCTTCCATCCGGTGGTGCCGTCGTAGCGGTTGACGGCGGTACCGACGTTCGCCCATGTTCCGGTCGTCGACGCCTGCACCTGCACGCGGTCGGCGTCGGTGGAGTAGCCGGTGTCGTGGTAGACCCAGAACTTCAGCGTGACCGTCGTGGCCGTGCCGGGAATTGCGAAGCCGGTGGTCTGATAGATCCGCGTCTGCGAGCCGCTCGCGGAATCGTAGGAATTGAAGCGGGCCAGATCGCTGCCGCCGTGCGGGGAGATAACGGGATGCGTGCCCGCGGTAACGATGGTCCAGGCGCCGGCGGTGCCGGAGACCTGCGCCGTCGCCCAACCGGTCATGCTTTCAAAGCCGTTCGAGAAGAGCGTCGATCCGCTGCTGCACGATGCGGTGAAGTTGTTGCCGGTCACGTTCGCGCCGGCGACGGTCACCGAGAGCGTGGCCGGAGTGAACGTGCATCCGCTCTTGGTCGGCGTCACGGTGTACGTGCCGTTGGCAAGTCCGCTGATGACGTAGTTGTTCGATGCATCGCTCGTCGCGCCCTGCGATCCGGCGGTGACGGTGGCGCCCGTGGTGCCGGCGCTGCCGGAGATCGAGTAGGTCGCCACCGGCGTGGTGATCGTGGCGGTGATGGTGTAGCTGCCGGCGGTGTAGCCGTTCACGCCGACCCACCACGTGCCTGACGACGGATTCGTTGCCGAGCAGGTCTCATTGCCGGACGAGGTGTACGGCCGGCAGATGTAGGTCGACAACGTCGGCTTGGCGTTGAACTGCGTGTAGATGTCGACGTCGGACGATGCGTTCGTCGTGGTGAAGGTCAGGTTCGTGGCGCCGGCAGGAACGGTGATGTAGTAGTACTTCCACGCGTTCAGGGCGACGCTTTCGCCGCTCAGGGCGACACCGCTGGTGAGCTGCGTATCGCCGGCGGTGCAGGTGGCGGTGAAGTTCGCGGTCACGTTGGCCGAGGTGATGGTGACGTTGCTGGAGGCGGGCGAGAACGTGCAGCCCGACTTGCTCGGCGTCACCGTGTAGGTTCCGGCTGCGAAGCCCGACATCGAATAGTTGCTCGATGCGTCGCTCGTAGCTGAGGAAGTTCCCGCGGTGATCGTCGCGCCGGACGTTCCGGCGTTGCCGCTGATGGTGAAGGTCGGCGCGGTGCACGAGGCGGTGAAGTTGACGCCTGTCACGTTGGCCGAGGTGATGGTGACGGAGCTGGATGACGGCGAGAACGTGCAGCCGCTCTTGCTCGGCGTCACGGTGTAGGTGCCCGCGGCGAGATTGGCGATCGAGTAGTTGCTCGACGCGTCGCTGGTGGCCGAGCCGCCGGTGGTGGATACGGTCGCACCGGTCGTTCCGGCGTTGCCGGAGATCGAGAACGTAGGCGCCGTCGATGTGGTGATCTTCGCCGTCCAGATCTCTTCCTTCGCGTTGTTGCGGCGGTCGGTCCAGGAGGGGAAGAACGAGTTGCTGTAGCCCGAAAGGCTGTTGTAGTCGCCGAACTGATTGCCCGAATCGGCGCCGGTGACCGTCTCGTCGGTCATCGCGGTCGTGACTTTGACCGCTGCCTGCCACGTCGCGCCGCCGTCGGACGACATCTGATAGTAGACGTCGACCTTTTTGCGGCCCGAGTCGGCCACGGTGTCGTAGTAGATCGCGCCGAGCGTTCCGTTCGTCTCGTCGACGGCCAGGAATGGATTGAACTGGTCATTGAGACCGCTCTGATTGTTGATCTTGACCGCGGCGCTCCAGGTCGCGCCGCCGTCCGTTGAGCGGCTGAACCAGATGCGCGATTTGCAGGTGGACGTCACACTGGAGCCGGGCTCGCTGGTCGTGCTGCTGCAGCCCGAATCGCCGGACAGATTCGTCCAGAGCGCATAGACGTTGTTCGTCGTGCCGTTCTTATACGCGCCGCCCGAAATGTAGACCAGGGCACGGCGGCTGTTGAACGACGGCACGCCGATGTCGTAGCCGCGGTACACAGTCGCGATCTTCACCGGCGTGCCGTAGCTTGCGCCGCCGTTGGTCGACTTGACCACGAAGAGGCCGCGCGAGCCGGTGTCGGGGAAGAAGCCGAAGACGTCGCCCGCGGAGTTGGTCTTCACGTCGGCGCCGATGCAGGTGCCGGTGGCTTGCGCGTCGCTGACCTGGATCGGCGTTCCCCATCCGGTGGACGTGCGGCGATTCATGAAGGCCGGGTTGCCGTTGTGCCAGATCACGTAGTTGTTGTTCTTGAATGCCGACGCCGCGCTGTGGTCGATCCACTGCATCTGCTTGTCGGTGTTCGTCTGCGTGCCGGAGATCGTTCCGTCGAACGTCCACGTCGCGCCGCCGTTCGTCGATTTGTACGACTGCACCTTCAGCACCGTCTGCGCGGAGTTGATGCCCATCGTGGTCGACCACGCCGTGCCGTCGGAACTCCAGTCGACCGTCGGATCGGAGTGGAAGGCGTCGCCGCTGGCGAGCGGCAGGCTGCTCTGACCCCAGGTCACGCCGCCGTCGGTGGAGTAGTACTCGCCCTGCATGCCCGAGCCGCCGATGTTGTTCGAGGCGGCGATGATCTTGGTCGGGTCCCAGTAGTTGATGCGGATGTCCGACTCGCTGCGGGAGACGGTCTGTGCGCCCGAGGTGCGGACGTTCGTTCCGGGAGTCCCGCCGAGGGCGGTGAGGTGTCCGAAGCGGCGAGCCGGAGACGTCATCGCCTCATCGTCGGCATCGGCGTCGAGGTCCTGGAACGTGCGGCCCGGCGCCATGGTGGCGTCCGGATTACCCGGCTTGAGATCCTGGTGCGTGGTCATCCACTCCAGGATTTCCTTCAGCACGAGCGGATAACCGCCGGTCGGATCATTGTCATTGTCGTAGTTGGCCTCGGGATGTCCCTTGCGCCAGTACACCTTGAGCCAGGGCGGAACGATCGGATCGTCCGCGTCTTTGTCTTTGAGCTTGGTGAAGTCCTGATTCTTCTTGATCAGTTTCTCCAACTCGCTGCCGGGGATCACGTGTGCTTTCTTGAGCTGCTCGTCAAGCGAGGGAAACTTCTTTGCTTGGCCGGGAGGGGTGGTGGGAGGACCCTGGGCATATCCCATGGTCGCCGCGAGAAACAGAGCTGCCAGGACGAGAGAGATTCTCTTCATTACTTTCCCTTCGTAAAACGTTTGATTTTTCGGGGGTCGAAGGGCGCAGTTAGATCAAGAACGGTGCCGCACGAAATCGGGCCGAAAACGAGCTTTTTGGCAGCTTTGTTGACCCCGAAGGGAGGAAAAGGGAAGAAATGCGAGGTCACGCGTTGAGCAGTGATGCAGTGCTTGACCCAGGGGACCGGCCGCTTCGTTCCTGTAGGTCCGTCCGACCTGTTCCGTGACGAGCTCCTTCCTTTCGAGCATGCGAACGGAAAGCAGACCCTCGGTATTGGCAGGGAGATCTGCTTCGGAACAACGTCAGGCGATGGGGCTCGCGAAAGCCATTGCTAACCACCAGTTCGCCATCGCATTGATCGTCACTTCATAACCCCGACGGAATTCATCGGCAGCGCGCATTCCGACCACTTGCGATCCGAGCGCCTCCGCAAGAAACGTACGATGGCCGATCTCGAAGTCATAAATGTGCAGCCGAAAAAAATAGTTCAATGAATACTCTCGGCGGGCGTGTGTCCCCTCGTCAGCCGACGAAAGATCGATGAGCGCCGCTCGTCCCATGCGAAAGGCTTGGGCGTTGATCAAATCGGAGACCACCTGAAGTTCGGGGACAGCAGAGTCTTCGAGCGCATAAACGCATCCAGCTGCGAGCGGAAGGGACGGATCATCCATTCCCTCGAAGAGCGTATTCAGAAAGGTTCGGGTTTCCTCGCTGGCGGGTATCTTCGTCACGTCGAGTCCCAGCTCTTTGCTAAGCCCCCGAACGAGGATTTCATAGTGACTGATGTTTTCAGTACGTGCGCCCCGCTCTTCACCGATGTTGCGGCTCAATTCGGCGAATACGTCCGGCCAACCGGACAGGCGCGCGCGTGCAGTTTCGAGCAGCTCCGCGATTTCCGCGGGCAAATGACAGTACTGACCGAGGGCGGCGGCAAGATCAAAGGCCGGAGATGCTGATCTCACGAGCACCGGATTGCGAGGTCCCAGGAAATCTCGTGTGGCAAGACTCTCCGTCAACTCCTCGAAAAAGAGAGCCGCGTCGTCCGTCATGCTTCCAACCACGTGGGCCACGCGACCTCAGGAAACTCGAGGTCGAGTGCGAATTGCTGAAGTGCGCTGCGATCTCGTGGGTTCAGCGCCACCGGTTCATCGAGGAGTAGCGCCTTGACGAGTTGCAGCAGATCTGTGTGATCGCCGACAGGCGGATCCAGTTGCGTGCGGCGAAGCTTGACGCCGATCCGCGATGCGAGGAAATCGCCGTCGGCCGCGAGCACCTGTTCCGGTAACGGGTCGATCAGACGTGCCATGTCACGCAGTTGAATTGGTCTGGTATCGAGCGGCAGCAGCGTGAGATGTTCTTCTTCGTCTTCGCGGCGGCCGATGACTTTCGCGCCTACGGTTGCCAGGAAGGTTTCGATATCGATGCCGTTGCGAAGTTCGCGAAACTCTTCCCAGTCCAGCGTTCCGTTCTCCACGCCGACCCGGAATGCCTCGTAGAGGACGATGCCGCCGGAACGGACGAAATGTTGTGCGAATCGCGCCACCGCCAGCATCAGGACCGCCAGCCTCTTCACCTCGTCACTCTGCGGAAGCGAAAGAAGATGCGGGCACGACCAGTTCGGCCTCGTAACGCGTAGCCGTTCCAGCTTTCCCGGATCGAGTACGTCGTCTTCGGCGAGACCGATTTCGGCGCAATACTCGCCGACTTCGCGGCGCACCGATTCGAGGGCCGGGTCGCCCGTCTCGATCAGATGAGACAACGCGTAGCGGATCGAAGAACGGTCGTCTTCGCTCATCGCCGCATAGTGGTAGGCGAGGAGTCGCGCCGCCTCATAGTCGGCGGTCGGTTGCGGAAAGCGATCGAGCCACTCCTTTACCGCGTCGATGTGCGGATCCGCCTTGTCCGCTCGATACCAGAGCGACCGGCAACTGATCGCGCGGCGTCCGTAGGGTGAATCGATCTCCATCGAATCCTCCTCGGCCCAGGCCACCGTGTCGTCGGCTGTCTTTCGCTTCTCCGCGAGTTTCTGCAGCAGACGGATCGTTCGATGGGCAACGTGAATAACGCCAGCGTTGGTCCATTCCGGCAGGTTTTCGAGATAGGTGGATGCGAACTGCTCGAGCTTCACGATCAACGTCTGCTTCGACATGTCGAGCTCCGAGCCTTTTGAGATCACGATGCTCGGAGGTACCAGCAAACGGATAAGGGCGCTCTGGCTGGCAAGATGCTCTGAAAACGCGGTGTATGGAACAACCACGCTCGGGTGACCGTCGAAGTTGAGGGCCGTCAGCACCGCGCTCGTCAATCCGGCGGCCTCCGCCGATTCGGGTGCCGTAGACGGTGCTGTGACCGATTGCGCGCTTTGGCTGATCGGCTTCACCTTAAGCTTATCCCGCTGCGGGATCGTGGCAGCCCTGTGAGACTGGCGCGACTCGATGTTGACGCCTGCTTGCAGAAGATTGAAGTCGGCGAGAAAACCGTCGAATGGGAAGTCCGGGTAGTTGTAGCGAGCCTCGCTACGACGGGCTATGCGGATCATATCGACCTTCGGGCGAAGAAGTTCCGCCAGCTCCTGCGGGTTCCACACCCGCTCAATCCTGAAGTACTTCTCCACTTCGGCGCTGTCAATTCCGCTGCGCGGCTGAGCATCGTCGATCCACAGGATTTTCAACAGTTCAGGCATTCATTCCTCCTTCGTCAGCCGCATGGCTTCAGGAACAACTCGGTGCTTCGCTCCCCCGATATCCACAATTTCCAAGGCTCCAAGGTGGAGCTTAGTCTGATAATAGACATCGTTGCCATCAGTCAGCAGACACGAGCTGACATCGATTCCACCAAAACGCCGGCTAAGGCCGTGAGCGAAGTCGAGAAAGGTCGCCTTCCCATAGGCTCCCCCGGATTTCCTGACAAGCTTTGCTACGCCGTTGATCGTCAGCCATTCTGATTGTGCGTCGGCAGCAGTCAGCGGATTCACGATGTAGACGAACGCGCCTCCCTCGTCGAGCTCGACGGATAGTTGCACTGCCGCCGCGGAGAATTTGCCGTCGGCCTCGGTGGCCCCGTATTTTGCGACATTGAGGAGGATCTCAAAAAGAAGGGTTTGGACATAGATGCTGCTGACGTAACCCGCCGGCAAGACGATGTCGTTGAAGTCGTCGTACTGCAGCTTCAACGGCGCGACATGTTCGATCGCGCTGGCATACGCCTTTACCATTTCGGCAGCCGTGGAGATGCATTCCGATAACGTGTAGACACCCTCAGCCTGAAATTTGGTGCGCAGCGGCTCGGATTTTGCCGAGAGCTCCACCATCGCTACCAGGAAGCTCACCATGCGTGAGCCAATCCACAAGTTCCGAACGGCATCTAGAAAACCATCGGGAAGCGCTGCCTGGAGTTCCGGCCGTAACCGTGTAGGCGGCTCGTCTTCACTGAATCGGGCGGCCAGTCGATCGCCGTTAGCCAGACGGAGAGCGTTCCCGGCCGAATGAGCGATCGCGCTCATGAGCAGGATCTGCGACGACGCATCGCGCTCGGCGTGCTCTAGTTGCGCTACGCTGTTCTTGATCGCGGCGTAGTACTCATGGGCGCAGGATGCCGCGACGGGCAGCAGTACATTCTGAAGGTTGGATCCGAAGGTGCTGGCGTGGTAAGTCGTGAAGACGTGAGCAAAGATGACAGGCCGGCGCTCGCCGGCGATGTCGTCCTCCCAGAGAGGAAGAATCAAATAGTCGGCGAACTCATGGCCTGGCCACTGTAGGAGGAATTCGCCGATCGGAAAGACGCTGCGGCCGACGTGCTCCTCCAGATTTGAAAAGTCCGCGCAGGCCATCGCGCGGTGAATCCCCTCGAGCAATTGTTCCGTGGACGCATTTGCCTCAACGAGATCGCGCAACTCCTGCGTCGCACGCCAGCCAAGCTGCCGATACATCGGCAGTTGACGAAAGCCGCGAGCGGCGCGGGTCGGGTCATCGCCGAATTCGTTGGCGATGAACTGCGCCGTCTTTTGAACTACTCCAGGCGAACCAAGACCGATGTCTTCGAGAGCCGTGGAAAAACTCAGCTTCCGCGCGAAATGTCCACGTACCTCTGGAGATGCCGTGCCGGTCTTGGCAGAGGAGAAGGTGTAGGGGTCGTGCGCCGGCTTGATCTCTAGGCCGAGCAGCTCGCGAAAGCGCGTCTGCCGTTCCGCCGGCGTCACGGCGGCCGCCCACGCGCGCCACTGCCGCGCGAATGGGGATCGTTGATTCGACAGAAGCCGGATCAGCAACCAATGCAGCAAATATGAGGAGATCTCCTCGATTGGAAATTGCAGATACGACCGATCAACCTCGTCCGGAAGAATTGCCTCTCGCGTGTGCGGCGAGAAGACCGTCAGGTAACTTGCCCGGCGACCGATGCCATCCCCAGCCAGCGACAGTCGTTTGATTACGGTGTCGTCCAGACGAGTGTTCGCCCCGAAAATGACCGTGGGGAGGAATTTCGATTCGAGTTCGCCGGGATGCACGAAAGAGAAACGAATCGTGGTGTTGGTAAGGTAACCCTCGTTGGCAAGTGTCTGCTCAGCGCGACAGGTGCTGATTCCGAGGCTGGTCCCCGACCGTCGATATTTGCAAAGACCATCGAGAGTGGCATTTACGAGATCCGCGATGCTCCAGCGAAGCCTGAGGCCGTGTGCATTTTTCACGTCGAGCGGCGCAAATGTCGCGGGACCAAAAAGCGAGCGGAGGTCGGCTTCTCCATTCGCGGGTTCTGTTTCGCGAATCCAGGCCGGAACGGCCACATCATGGCCGGAACGGCGGAACATGTAATATTCCGGCCGTGCGTCGTTTGATTCAGGCTGATCCGCAAAAGCAAAGAGAGCCTCGGCGTCGGCGTCTGACACGGCAGGAGTGACAACGCGTTCCGCGGTCAACTTGGCAGTCACCGCGTCCTGGCTTCGTTTGAAAACGACCCAAAATCGTTCGTCCGTCGGTCGCTCCAGCGGAGGAACGCCGTCATTGTTCACCGCGGCCTGACGTCTGCAGCCGTTGCGGACTCCGGGCAATCCGCAAATCGCATCGGTGAACGATTCCACGCAGGACGATGGCGCGGCCGGAGAGATCCACCGGTCGGTCGGATTCAACTTCTCGCCTGCTGGGCCAGCCAATCGCGAAGAGTCCTCTTTGCTAGTTGAAATTCAGGAGTGTAGCGCGCATCGGGTCTGCCATGGGCCGGCAAGTTCGGCGTATCTTCCCTGACCACGCGAGCGGGTGTAGCGGACAAAAGGAGAATCCGGCTGGAGAGATAGAGGATCTCCTCCGGATCATGACTTACCAGAATAAAGGCGGTGCCGAGCTCAGTGCGGGCGCGGATTACGGCATCCTGAAGATCGCTACGCGATTCGAAGTCCAGCGCCGAGAACGGCTCGTCGAGAAGCAGCACTTTCGGGTTGGCCAAAAGGGCGCGCGCGAAGGCCATCCTCTGAGTCATTCCCCCCGAGATCTCCGCTGGGTACTTGGCTAGGTCCTGCGCGCTCAATCCGACAAGGCGACCTATTCGCGCCGCTTCGTCGAGCGGATCGAGCGGACGGTTGCCGTTCCGCAGATAGCGCGCTCCGAAGGCGATGTTGTCGGCCACGCTGAGCCATTCGTAGGACACGGGGCGCTGGGAGACCAGACCGACCGCGGGGGTCGGTCTGATGATCGGTGTCCCGTCGAGCACGACCTGACCGCGATAGTCGCGGTCGAGGCCGGCCACGATCCGGAGCAGCGTCGTCTTGCCGCATCCGGATGGGCCATACAGACCGAGCACCTCGGCATCACCCAGCGAGAACAGCACGTCACGAAGCACGGATTGTTGATTGCCGTGTCCCGAAAACGCCTTTTCCTGTATCTGGACTTCGATCATGTGCGTGCCAATACTTTCGAGCGAGGAATGTGCGGAAAAATACGGTTGTAGCCAAATTCAGCCAGGGCATCGGTGATCAGTCCAATCAAACCAAGGACGCCGAAACAGACGAACATCTGATCGGCGGCACTGAAGCGCTGTGCTTCCTTCAGGACGTGACCAACTCCACGCTCGACGGCGATCAGTTCGGCGATGACCAGATACGTCCAACACCATCCGAGCGTGACGCGGAGCCGATCGTAAATCTTCGGGAGAAGGCCGGGGATCAGCACGTCTCGGAGAAGCTGGCCGGATGACGCACCGAGAGTACGCGCGAGCTCGAAGTACTCGGCCGGAACATCGTTCGCATCATCCCGAATGAGAAGCACGAGCTGAAAAAACGTGCCGAAGAAAAGAACCAGGAACTTTGAGGTCTCGCCGATGCCTGTCCAGAGAATGAAAAGCGGCAAGAGGGCAGGAACCGGCACATAACGTACGAATTCGATCAATGGCTGCAGAGCGGCGCCCAAACGTTTATAAGAACTCATGAGTACGCCGATGGGGATGGCCAGAACGGCCGAGATCACGAACGCTCCCAGGATGCGGCCGACACTGGCGGCGATGTCGAGCAGAAATCCGCTGTCTTGCAGCCGGGCCGCCGCTCTGATCACCGCCGCCGGCGATGGAATGAACATGGACTGTTCCACGGAGCTGCTGCGGATGGCCCATACGCCGGCCACGATCACCAGCGCCAATCCGCTCCAGGCGCGTTGCTGTGCTGGCGAAACGGGTGCTCGAAATGCGGTTCTCATCTCACTGACCATTCGCGATGCGGGTTACGAAGTCACTGGTCAAGCATTCTCGGGAGGGCATGGCGAAGACGGCGGGGCGATTCCTGCGCAGGACAGCGACGACCGTATCGATTCGTTCAAAGAGCGGTCCCGGTGCTGTCGCCGTTCCGATCAGGTGCTTGTTCTCCGCCGGTCCCAGCCATCGGATTCCGGATGCGATCCCCTCGAAATCTGCGATAGGCAGATTGAACGCCTTTGCCATGATCGCGAACGACTCGCTTCGATGCGTGGCGATGTAGGCGAGAGCTTGGTTCCAGCCTTTGATCACCTTGTCCACGTCGGTTGCGCGCGTGGTCAGGGCGTCGTCGCGCACGAAGATCAGATCGACGATCAGCCCGGGCGTGTCTTTGCTGCTCAGAAGAATCCTGGATTCGCGCCGCTGACCGCGGGCCTGTGAGAGATAAGGCTCGTAAATCGCAGCGGCATCCACCGATCCTGAAACGAACGCGGCGGCGGCATTCTGCGTGGTGAGATCCTGGATTTTTACGTCGTTTCGGCTCATGCCGTTTTCATGGAGGACATAGGAAAGGACGAAATATGGCGGCAGACCCGGCTCGGCGGCGACCTTCTTGCCTCGAAGATCGGCAACGGTCTTGATCGCCCCCGACACCACTACTCCGTCGGCACCCGCGGACTCATCGATTGCCCATACTGCCTTGCCAGGCGCGCGAGTATTGTTGTCCAGCGCGATGTCGGGGGTGGCGAGATACGCCTCCAAGTCCTTTTTCGTGACGCCGGCCCGGATCGAGGCGATGTCCTCAATCCGATGCAACTGTACGTTGAGATCGCCGAAGAAGCCTTTTTCCTTCGCTACGTAGAGCGGCGCATAGCCTGCGAAGGAGACCATCGCGATGTCGAAGGGCTGGGATGTCGTTGCCGTCACGGTCGTTGCCGTCGATGCTGTAGCTGTTGACGACGGCGATTCGACCGATTTGCGGCAGCCTGCTGAAACGAGTAACGCGGAAATGAGAATGGCAGGAACAAGACTGTTCTTTCGCATATGAATCACCTCTGCACCGATTCTCGCCTGCCGTCTGCTCTGCGATGGACAACTCCTGACACGCCTGTTTGTCAGGTTTCGAGCCTCGCGTTCGATACGATCGCGCGCATGGTTTTCCCACATCAAATTCCAACCGCATCGTTGTCCGGCGATGTCAAAGATCGAGAAACGACGTCTCTAAAGTGATGGCGGATACAGCGCGATTGCGCTGGCCCGGACCGAAAGGATCAAGCGATCACGAATAGGTCCCGATTCGAGCGGCGCGAGCTCGCCCGGGTCGCAGCCCTGGGACTTCAACACCTGTTCAACCGTTCGGGGAAGGAGTGTCTTCATGGCCAAAGCAGCGGAAAGAAGAAAGTGGCGGCGTGCTCAGCGCTACACGAAGTTGCGCGCGGAGAATCCCCGCATGGCTCGCCGCAGTCTCGACGACCGCGTCGCAGCCTGGATGACCGAACTGCGATACCGGGTGTACCGGCTGCGCTCGGAAGCCGGCGACCAAGTTCCGTCCGCGGCGGCACTGCTGCGCGCGATCGTGGCGGAATTGATCTCCAGTGGTGAAACCGAACTGGCGGCCCTGCTGCGCGCGGAGGTCGTGACCCTGCTCGCGCGCGCCATCGATAAACGCCTCGACCACACCACCGCCCGATACGAAACGACTACACCGGAAAAAACGACGACACCAGAAGGGAGGAGCTAACCATGACTAACGAGATCAAGAAACATGTGTCTACATCGAAGCTGCTGTGGGAAAAAATCAAGGCCGTCTTGGAGTACGCGCACCTCGGCGACTATCTGCTCCATCCGGCACACAGTGACATTCTGGCGCTGCTCATTCTCTCGCTCAAGACGCCGGCGGGATGGGCTGCCCTCGGATGGATTTTCGCCCTCTACCTTCTCCTGCGGCCGATTCTGTCCGCACCACGGGCTTCGTCCAACAAACGGGGTCACAATCCCCGGCAGCACCGGAAGTGCCTGCCTCCCAAGCCAAAGGCCCGGAAGCGGACGAGCAAGTCGCTGAAACCCCGAAAGAAGCGAACGGACCGGTGAAGTCACGGCCGGATGGCTCAGTGCTTGACCAAACTGATTCGCTGCCGTTTCTCGCCTGCGAAACGCGAGGGATTTCGTTTTGCAGGTACGAAAAATGAGGAAGCGACCGCATGGCAGCAATTGAAAAACGATGTCCAAAGTTCCGAGGGTCACGCTCAACAACGGCGTCAGGATGCTGATCCTCGGCTTCGGCGTCTTTCAGATCGCCGATCTCGCGGAGTGCGAGCGGGCGGTCACCGACGCGCTCAGCGTCGGATACCGGCTCCTCGATACGGCCGCGTCGTACGGCAACGAAGAAGCCGTGGGCGATGCGATCAAACGAAGCGGCGTGCCGCAGGATGAGATCTTCGTCACGACGAAGCTCTGGATCGCGGACGCGGGGTACGACAAAACTCGGCAGGCGTTCGAGCGGGCGATGAAGCGGCTGCAACTCGACACGCTCGACCTTTTCCTCATTCACCAGCCGATCGGCGATGTGTACGGCGCGTGGCGGGCGACGGAAGACCTGCACCGCGAATGACGCATCCGCGCCATCGGCGCGTCTTCGACTTCGCGCTCACCGCCGACGAGATGCGCTCCATCGCCACGCTCGACACCGGCACGAGCAGCGTCTTCGATCACCGCGACCCGGCGATGGTGAAGTTGGCTCAGCGAAGCGAAACGTCCGACGTGAAGCCGCCTGATTTCCGGATGATCGTTTAAAATTGAAGGACCGCGCGATTTCTCTATGACGGTTGACGCGATCCCCCCTCCCATCCTCGGCTGCGACATGGCCGTCGCCATTCCGCAGGCCGTTCTCAACAACCAGCTCCAGTTCCGCCTGATGAAGAAAATGAAGGGCGCGAGCAACGGCCGCGAGGTCGACGCGGAGATGAATTCGCCGTCGGTACTCATTCGCGGAAACGATGGAACCGATCCGGTTCGAGGCGGCCACGTCATCGCCGTCCTTCACTTCAAAAACGGAGCGCTCACCGTGCCGGGCGGGAAGAGTTATCCGCTCGCAGGCAGCACTCTCGGTTTCGTCGCCGACCTCGGGCGGCACGCCGCGCCGCGCAAAGATCTCGAAGAGCACCGCTTTCTCTCCGCCGAGACGAAGAAGCGGCTCGCGGCGTGGGATGACAAGAGGTTCGACGTGGTGGAGTTGTTCCTCCGTGCCGCGGAGACCGACCTCGCCAGGAGCATCGACCAGGTATCGACCAGCCTGCCGAAAGGGATGTCGCCGGCGGACTACGACGCATTCGTCGACATCGTGCAGAAATACCTTCATTCGCTGAACGGGCCGGAGAACCCGTTCACCCTCGGGCTGGCTCCTTGCTGGAAAGGCGCGGTCGACGATCCCCGCCCGGGCATGGAGCCGGCGGCTCTGGCCCACGCCGTCGTCTTCAACGAAACGCTGCCGAAAAAGAGCACGCTCAACTTCCTGATGATGATCCGGGAGACGAAGTTCCCGGCCGATCCGGTGAAGTTCCGGCAGATCCTCGTTCCGCGCATCGATACCGGCGCGTTCTGCGCAATGTACGAAACGTTTCACCTGGCTTTCTATCTCGGCCAGATCCGCGCGTTGCTGAAACTGCGCGGCCTCTTCTACTTCGACAACAAGAGCCTCCTGTGGACGTTGAAGGAGCAATCGGAGGGCTTCGGCGCCGGCTCAAAAACGCTCAGCGACGGCAGCGTCCTGACCTATGAGAGCCACGAGGACATCCACGTCTCGAAGTGGGGCCGGATCGTTGTGATGGTCACTCGCCGATGGACGGCCACCCTGAAAGACGAAAGGATCCAGCTGCAGCAATGCAGGCCGCAAACGCTTTTTTTTCAGCTGGATCTCAGGCTTCTGCACGAATCCGTAGGCCTCATCGTCAGCAAGATGTCGGAGCTTCGGCCGCCGATCTTCACCGACGAGCGTGCAGCGTGGCGGCAGAAGCTCGCCAATGACGGCAGTGAGCGCGCGAAGGCGCTGCTCGCGGCCGAAGAGGAATCCGCAAAACTTCGCTCGCCGATGCTGGAGCGCGCGCTCGCCCTGAAGGGCACCGATCTGAAGACACCGTTCATCTTTCCCGGCTCCGACAGTTTCCTCCTGAGCAACTTCCGCATCGAGGGCACCCCCGGCCAGCAACTCCTCTCTGTCGACTTCAACTACGAAGGATTCGCGCAATGACCCAGTCCATGATGCCTACCATCGATCAGGAGCTCATCACCGGATCGTTCAAGCTCACTGTCTCCGCCGACCTGATGGAGAACTACGCGACCGGCGGACTCCTCGCCGCAACCACCCGCTCCGGTGTGAGCGCGGTGCAGGACCACCAGGGCGATCCCAGCATGTTCACCATCGGCGAGCGCGGAGGGCTCTTCCTTCTGCGCCGCCACGGCGGGAAGGAATCGACCGGCTGGCGGCAGACGGAGATCACGCCGCAGGACGCGACGGGCGTCGAGGCTTTCGGCGTCTCGCAGAGCGGCGACGGCAACGTCGTCATCTATGCCGCGGTGGCCACGGGCGCCGCGCGCGAGATCCGCTACCGCACGCTCTCGCCGTCCGCGTTCGCAGCCGAGGAGATCGGCGGTGATTGGGCTGTGCACCAGTTCCGCCCCACCGCGCCGGTGATCAGCGTCGTCCTCGGCGAGCAGGCCGCGAGCGAGCCGCAGCCGCACGTCATCGTGACGATGCAGGCGGCTGGGGCGAAGGCCGTGCGTCGCGTGCTGAACTGGGGCGAGGAGGAGGTGGCGAATTTTCCGCGCGACGTCGACGAGCTATACGACACGGCGTTGGGACGTTTGCGCGTGCGCCCCGGCGCGCCCGTCCTGCGCGGCATCTACGCGCTCTATCGTTCCGGCAGCGAGACGAAGCTCGACTTCACCTCGGAGCCGGTGGGCGGCGTTCCGATCTACGTCCCGCTGCCCGCCCCGTCCACCGCGCGCTCGATCGCCACGGTGCTGCGCAACGGAATGACCGATCTCTACGCCGGCGGCGCCGGGTTGTGGCTTTTTCTGGCAGAGACCCAGGGCGCAAAAAAGCCTGTCGCGGAGGAGATCGCCACCGCCGCAGACGTGCCGTCGGCGCGCAGGCTCATCGCGCGCGCGGACCCCGGCGGCGCGACGTCTCTCTGGGCGCTCGGCGACGACGGCAACCTGCTGCACAGCAGCCGCCGCGCCGAGCCTGCGCCGGGCGAGCGTGTCTGGAGTTTCCCCGCCATCGTGAAGTCGAAAGTCGCCGCCGTCACCGCCATCCGCAACGGCGACAAACTCGCTGACGAGCTTCTCTTCGTCACCAGCGACGAGCGGCTCTTCCATCGCCGCCGCGATCCGTACACCACGCTCTGGCATCAGACCGACGTCCCGCTGCCCGACGACGAAAAACTCCAGACGTACCCCTCCTACACCACGCACGTGAGCGTGGAGGATCCGGCAGGGCAGCCGCTCACCGGCGATGCGGGAACGTTCCTCCTGACCTGTTCCGAGTGGATGGAAGTGACCATCAACGGAGTCCCGCATGTGCTCGCGCCGCAGAGCGCAGACAAGTCGAAGCGCGCCGTTCGCGTGCAGACCGACGCTGCCGGCGCCATCACGCTGATCCATAAGGCGCCCACGCTCGCGTCGCCCGTCTTCACGCTGATGACGCTCGACCGAAAGCATCGGCAGTCGTTCGATCCGGCCACGAAAGTCCGCGGAAGGCTTGAGAACATCAAGACGCCGGCGGCGCTCACCGAAACGTTAGGTGTAGCGCCTGATCCGAAGAGCGCCGCCGCGGCCGTGGAGTCGCTGAAAAATCTCACCGTCCTGCGCGAAAAGTTGCCCGCGGACGGCACGAAGAAGCCGGCGGCGGAGACGCGTCTCCTGTACGGCGATGACGCGCCGGCATGGGGCATCCGTTTCTCCGGCGGCGGAATGGAGCTGATCGATCCGGCGGAGGCGGCGGCGACCTTTCTGGCGGCGCAGGAGTCGGCCAACTCGTTCTGGTCCTGGCTGGGTGACGCGCTGGAGACGATCCGCAACGCGGCCAACAAGGTCATCGAGTTCGTCGTCAAAGCCGCCGAGGCCGTGATCACGATCGGAACGAAGACGATTCGTTGCGTCATCGAATCGGTGGGGCAGGTGCTGTCGGCGATGCACGCCATCGTGGAGAAGCTCGGCGCCGACATGGCCACGCTCGTTCTCAAGCTCGGTCCGCAGATCGGCTGGGACGACGTGAAGGTCACGCACGGTGTGCTGATCAACCTCTTTGACCAGACCTGCCAGTACGGCAAGGATCGCATCCGCTCGATGAAGAACGATGTCGAACAGGCTCTGACCGACCTGGAGAAAAAGATTCGTGAGCTGACGCTGCCGGACGATCTCGGGAAAAAGAACCTTTTCGCGGAGCAGAAGAAGGTGATCGAGCAGACAAGGTCTCAGGGCGGTGGCGAGGGGCTGGACTTCATGACGAAGAGTCCGATGGCGAACTTTGCTTCCTATCACCTCGCGCACAGCGGCGCGGGGCGCATCCCCGCGACGTTCGAGCTTGCCCAGGCCTCGGATCTTGACATGGTCCTGCGCGGTCTCTTCACCGAGGAGGAGATCGAGCGTCTGCAGAGCCTCTCGACCGGCTTTTGGGAGAAAGTAGGCAAGTCATTTCAAACCGGGAAGATTGAGTTCGGCACGGCGTTGGGGGCGCTGATCGGGGAAGGAACGGCCAAAGCGATCAACTTCTTCAAGCGCCTGCTCATCGCCATCCTGGAGTTCCTCGAGGCCATGCTCGACGGACTCGTCAAAATGATCACGGCGGAAATTCCGGTGCCGTTTCTGTCGGCGTTCTACAGATCGGTCACCGGACGTACATTCAACCTGCGCGACGGCATCCTGCTGCTGGTCAGCATGCCGGTGACGATGGGCTACAAGCTTTTCTCCGGCGGCGTCGCGCCCTTCCCCAAGGGCAACACATTCGGGCTGGACAAGATCGGCTGGCGGGAGCTGTTCGGAGTTGGCGCCGCCGAGAGCGCCGGCTGCCTGGCAACTCCGCCGCCCCAATACAGCCTCACAGGAGGTCTCTGCGCGCCGGTGATCGGCCGGCTGCTGCGAATCATCGCGATCATCAACGCCACTGCTCCCGGCACCATCAGTTTTCTCGTTCCCGGCGTCTTGTTGATAGGGGTCAGCGCGATCACTGTACCCGTGGGAACGGAAACAAAGCCGTCGCGCTGCCGAGTGCTCTGGATCCGATGGGGAATCCAGGCGTTCAGCATCTTTCCGGTCGTCACCGGTCCGGTCCTTGGCGCGATCCACAAGGCCATTCCTCCCGGAGTTCGGATTCTTCTGTCGATGATCCGCACCGGGGTGGCGGGCCACCTGGCCGCTGATGACGTCATGTTCGGCCATCCCGACGTAGTGGCATCAACGCTAACGGCCCTGAATCTGACCATCGGCACCGTGGCCGACGGCGGCATCTTCGTCTACGCCGTAGTCGATGAGCCGACTGCGAAAGCGGTGGCGGCGCTCGTGGCCGAGATCGCAGGCACCATCGCAATGTTCTTCGGCCTCGCCGTCGCCGCCGACCGCATCATCGCGCACCACAAGAAGAAGCCCTGAACGTAAGGATTGGATTGGTTGCGGGGGCGGGATTTGAACCCGCGACCTTTGGGTTACGAGCGCGTTTTTGTCGACGAGCGTCATCGACTGATTTCGCCTAACACCAGCGATCACGATGAAGATCAGCGGCCACAAGACCAGGAGCGTCTTCGACCGGTACAACATCGCCGACGAACGCGACCTGCGCGACGCGATGACGAAGACGCAGGCCTACTTAATGAGCCAGACCAAGTAGCGTCAGCGCTCTGAACTCTTAGCGTCCCAATACCGCACCTTCCTCGCTCGCGCCAAGAGATCGGCCACAAGGAAGTTGATTGTCCGCGCAGCCTCGCCTTTATGCGCGTTTAGGTTCTTCGTTCGGCGAGCGGTGGCGTTATCGCCGGAGCGGGAGGGCCTAGATAGATCGGATTGCCTTGATATCGGTGCCAATCCTTAGCAAGATAGCCCCAATCTTGGAGTGTGTAGGTGGCATATCTCGAGGCATACTCAGACTCATCGGTAGTTAGGCGAAAGAGGAGCGCGCCGACACGAGGTGGGAAATCCTCGCCGAAATCATGGATGTAACAATCTGCAGCCGCATCGCCGCGCATCCGAGCAGAGGAGTCGGAAAGCATCTCCACTACTAGGTCCGCGGCATTAACGCCGAGATGCCTAATCAGTATGCTAAGGGCAGCGCTACGTGTCTCATCCCAACCGTCCCCGCGTACGATGTGTGTTAGGAATGGCACCGTCCAGTCACCGACTAGCGTTCCCAAAGCGAGAACAGCATACAGGGTGATGCCCTTGTTCTTGCCCCACAACGCGCTACTCATCATCAGTGACACTGATCGCTGCGGTATATCCGCGTTCCCATGTCGCTGGCGTAGCGCTTCTAGGAAGATCGACGCTGCAGCCCGTACGTCCTCGGTTGCGTGTCGCCGCAAGACCTTAAGCGTCGCGCGGCAGAACTGTTGTGGCTTTGCTGAATGACGAAAGTGGAATAGTGCTTCGAACAGCACACCGATATCTTCGTCGCCGAGAAATCGCCAGAGGATGTCAAGGTGTTCCCTGAGTTCCGGTATGCGAAAAGCGGCAAGAGAGCGCGCGCGCACCGTCGCGTCCTCGGCACTCAGCCCCTGGAGGAACGCCTCATAGGCTGGCGGTGACAGCGGCACTCGCTTCGGCGTAGGGCCAAGCTCTCGTAGAAAGGTAACTGCGGCCTCACGAGTCTCTGCGTCATCGTCTTGCAATGTGATTTGAATGAGGAGTGCGCTCCACTCGACAAAAAGAACTTGTCGAAGGTCGGAGTCGTGTCGGTGCCAGAGCATGGTACGCGCCAGCAGCCCCAGGAGTTTCGCCCTCGTGCGAGGGCCCTGGTCACAGGCCACGCGGCGGAGCGCGGCGAAACACCGCGGGTCACGCGACTGGAGGAGCAAATGGCTGAGTACTTCGTCACCGGATCGCCGACTGGGATCAGTTGGCTGGTCAACGACGAGCGCTTCGGCCAAGCGTTCGATAACGTGGTCATCCGGGCTATGCAGAAACCCCGGCGCGACCACATTAAGGTCGACCTGCAAACTATCGAGGTACGCAAAGCATTCGGGCGACCCCATTTGACCGATCAGGTCGCAAAGGTAGCGGTGAGGGTCATAGCCATTGTGCTGATCCGAATACACGATTGGGGTCGACGCGGCACTGAGATAGAAGTAGCTGAAGGTTGTGGGAAGTCGGCGCAGAACCGTGCTGTGCCACCGTCGTCCGGCGTCGCCGGCTTGCACCAAACAGCGGAACACGAAAACGAGCCGTGTCGCAAGACGCTCGTACGGATTGATGCGCAGCGTCGCGATGTTTGCGCGAATTCCCAGAAGGAGAATGCGCACCGAGCGCAGGAGTCGTTGGCCGTGCAACATGCCGAAGTAGTAGACCAAACACTCGTGCCAGCGAGAGTTCCAACTGCGGCAGTAGATCACCAGCAGATTCGAGTGCCGTTCTAGCCAGAGCGCTGCGAAGTAGTCGCGGAAGGTGGCATGCCAAAATTGGAGCCGCCCATCGACGTCTGTTAGCAGTCCGTGCCGAAGCGTCCATTCCACCACGTCTCGTAGTGTCCGTATATCTGCGAGTAAACCGCGGTCCATGATCGCGCCCCGAGCGTCGAGTAACGCCTCTTCAGCGGTGACGCTGTCGGTGTTCGCCACGATCATGTTATGAGCTAGACGTGCAAGAAAGTCTCGCGTGATGGCGCGCTGGTTTTGCACACTATCTGGTCGCTCCCATTCGGTCAGAAAACGACGTTCGATGACATCCTCGAACATGGCGGCTGGCGTGAGGCGGTCATGCCGTAGCAGTTCCGGTGAACTCAGCGCGAGGAAACGCGCGAAAAGAGGTCGGCGAAACAGATCAAGAAGACCATGACGCGCAATCATGTCGAACAGTTCACCACCACGCTGTAGTCCGAGAAGGGCTCTAAAGAATGCGGCGAGCCCAGCATCGCTTGGGAGTTGCAACGGCGCGTGGAGCCAAGGCGAACCGGTGAGTAGCGGATGCGGTCGACTTGCCACCACGATCCGTGAGCGAGCCGCATACTTGAGTAACTCGGCAATCTCTTCGATGGTCGATCCGACATCGACGCTTTCAAGTCGGTCGATTAGCAGTAGAAACGGCTGTTCCGCAAGCCATCGATCGAACAGTTCGCGGCTGCAGTGAAAATTGGGTCGCTGCAGCGCAGCCCATAATTGCTCGCGAATGCTGGCTTGGCCGCGCAGTTGGACGTAGAGGGGTATCAGTGTCGCCTCTAGAGCCGCACGACTTGCTCTCCCCTCCAACCGTGAACGCGCATGGTGATATGTCAGGAATCGCAGCGCTGTCGACTTGCCAATCCCCCCCTCGCCGACAAGCAGCAAGGCGCGGTGTAACGCCACGGCGTGCGAGAGTTCCACGATGACCCGTTGCCCATCCTGAGCCGCGTTGGGCAAGCTCACTGCGATTGCGATGATGTCGCCGATCGCGAGATTCCTCTCATGTCCCGGCAACTCGGGCAGATCGGCGAACTCCGCAACCAGCGCCTGTAGGTAGCGACCAAAATCCGGCTTGCGCTGCCAGCCAGCTACCGCGACGCTAATCTCTAGCCCGAGCCTCTCGGGCGTATCAAAGTAGGCGCACGTCCACCCGGCAGCGAGTTCATCGCGAAGTCGTGAGATCTGCAAATGATCATCCGCACCATCGACGGGCCATCGATCGCTCTCGTCGCTGAGAAAAAGCAGGCAGGGAATCCCCAGGCGTACCGCTTCACGAAATTCACACTCGGTAATCGACCGATGCTCAGGGTTCCCCTCAGCGGGAATAGTCCCGTACCGGCGCGCGAAGATACCGATGTAGAGGTCGCATCGCGCGACATCGGCCAAGCAAAGATCCAACGGTCGTTCATCGGAGGCGAAGTAGCTCTCCATTGCACGTGTCGAATACCCCAACCGGTCGAGCGTGTTGATTGCAACCCGACGGTGTTCGTGAAGATCCTTGAACGTCGATGAAACGTAAACCGCGGGCATCTGCTGACCAGAATACTGCGGCCCTTAGCGATTCACCGCAAACTGCAGCAGCGAGTCAGCTCGACATCGCGTCCGCGACCTCTTGAGATTTCGGACAGTCGGACGATTTCGCCTAACGCAAACACTAAAGCCAGAAACAAATAAAGCCACTATTTCCAGTGGCTTGCGTCTAACTTGAATTGGTTGCGGGGGCGGGATTTGAACCCGCGACCTTTGGGTTATGAGCCCAACGAGCTACCAGACTGCTCCACCCCGCGACAATTGGTGAGGACGCTCGGCGGCTGGATGGCTCCGGCCTCGGCGAGGGGCGCGATTATCGGATCGCGGCTCGCCAGCGTCAAGGGCCTTCGTAACCCTGGCTCCCCCATCTCCATTCCCGGGAAGAGGCTGGCACGAATATCGTTTGTCGCCCGGGCGAAATGAAGAGGATCCTCCTGATTCTGATGATGGCGGCGGGGGCGAATGCGGTCACGCTGCCGGGCTTTCGCGTCGAGCTGGTACACGGCATTCCAGGATTCGTTACGGCGCTCGCGGTCGACTCGCAGGGGACGCTGTACTACTCGGCCAAGAGCGGCGACATCGTTCGCGTCGGCGTGCCGGATACCGTGGTCGCGCACTTGCCCACCGTTGGCGAAGGGAACTCGGGGCTGATCGGGCTCGCCCTTCGCGACGACAACACGGCCATCGTGCACTACACCACGCCGAGGCAGACGTACGACGTCGTGTCGGCGGTCGATTTGACGACCGGGAAAGAGACCGAGATTCATCGGTTCGCTACCGATCGCGATTTTCCCGAACGCGGCGCGTCCACCGAACATCATGGCGGCAATCTGACCGTCGCGCCGGACGGCTCGATTTTTCTCGCAATTGGCGACTACGGCGTCGGCATCGTTGCGGCGGAGTTGGACTGGAATGGCGGGAAGGTGTGGCGCATCCTGCCGGATGGTTCGGCCGTGCAGTTCGCGCACGGCTTCCGCAATCCATTCGATCTGGCGTGGGATGCAGCGGCGCAGCGGGTCATTCTCACCGACAACGGTGACGTCGTCGATGACGAGATCGACGTCGTAGCGCAGGGCGACGATTGCGGCTGGCCCTACACCGCGGGCAGTGAACCGCCGGTCGCCGGTGCGCGCGCGCCGGTTTACGTCTTTCCCACCGTCGTCGCGCCGACCGGTCTCGCGCCGCTCAGCGGACGCAATCCGATTCTTCATCGCGGATATCTGCTGGCCAGTTTCGTGGCCAAGGCGCTGTACTACGTTCCCGATGTCTACGCGCAGCCGGTGCCCGCGCCGGTGGCGGTGATTCAGGGAGAGACCGATCCGATCATCGACGTGGTCGAAGCGCCGAATGGCGACATCTACTTCGCCACCGGCTTCGGGATTTACAGGCTCGTCGTTCCGATGCGCGGCGATTGCAACGGAGACGGTGTCATCAATTCCGCCGACCTCGGCGCGCTCGGCAACGTCCTGGTTGCCGGGCCGCATCCGATGACCGCGACGCAGAACGCCAGTTGGGGTTGCGACGCGAACGGCGACGGCATGATTGACGGACGCGACCTTTCGCTGCTGCAGACCATCATGCGAGGGCGCGCGGTTCGGCGTTAACGGCATCGAGGGTGCAATGAGGGCTCCCGTAAACAAGGGGAGGAATCATGCAACGGACACCATTCGCGCGGCCGGCCATAGCCCTGGTCACCGTGCTCATGCTCAGCGCCGGCATCGCCGACGCGCAAACGAAAATCAAATCAGGGTTCAACCTCTTTTCGCCGCAGGACGACGTGAACGTTGGCCAGCAGTCGGCGGTGCAGGCGGAACAGCAGCTTCCGATGCTCAACGATGCGCAGGTGAATGCGTATGTGAACCGCATCGGGCAGCGGCTGGCGGCGAATGCCGGCGGGCCGCAATTTCAGTATAGCTTCCGCGTCGTGAACGCGTCGGACATCAACGCCTTCGCACTTCCCGGCGGATTCGTTTACGTCAATCGCGGCGTGATCGACACGGCGAGCAACGAAGGGGAGCTGGCCGGCGTGATGGCGCACGAGATCTCGCACGTGGCGCTGCGTCACGGTACGCATCAGGCTTCGAAGGCCTACCTCGCGCAAGCCGGCATCAGCATCCTCGGCGGAATCCTCGGCGGGCATGTTGGGGAAGGAGCGGCGCAGATCATCAACACCGTCGGCGGCATCGGATTGAACGCCGTCTTCCTCAAGTACAGCCGCGATCTGGAGACGCAGGCCGACGTGCGCGGCGCGCAGATCATGGCCGCGTCGGGCTACAACCCGAGGGACATGGTGTCGTTCTTCCAGAAGCTGGAGCGGGTGGATACGGCCAGGAAGACGAACTGGCTGTCGGACCATCCTGCGCCGCCCGATCGCGTCGCGCGGATTGAGAAAGAGCAGCAGATGCTGCGCGTGAGCGGAACAGCGCCGGAAAATGTCGCTGAGCTGCAGAGCGTGCAGGGTCATCTGCGCGGTTATGGCTCGGCGCCGGCGTCGGGACAGATCGCGCGTCAGGCCGCGGCGCCATCGCGCAGCCGTGCCACGAATGGCGGCATGGCCAGCGCCGGATCGGCAGCGATCAATGTCGAAGCGCCATCCAGTTCATTGAAGACGTATGTGAATCCGACCCGGCTTTACAGCGTCAGCATCCCGTCGAACTGGCAGGTTTATCAGCAGGGAAATACCGGCGTTACGTTCGCGCCGCAGGGCGGGATCGGCAGCGTCAACGGGCAGTCCGACGTCGTCATCGGCGCGATCATCAATCATTACGATCCGTTCGGGAACGCGCAGGGCAACGGAACGCTGCAGGATGCGACGAATGATCTGATTGCCACGGTGCAGCGCAGCAGTCCGTATCTGCAGGTGATGAGCGGATCGAGAAAACAGCTTCGCGTCAACGGCGGCACGGCGATGTCGGCGGCGCTGCGCGGGCGCGATCCGAATACGAATCTCGACGAGCGCATCACCATCGTGACGCGCCAGCTTTCCGACGAGCACCTCGTCTACATGCTCTTCATCACGCCCGAGCGCGACGCCAGCCGCTACTCGAGCGTGCTGAACGCGATGGCAGGCTCGCTCCAGGTGAGCAACGCGGCGCATTAGTTCAGCGCTGGGCCGGGCTTCTGTCCGGCCCAGCACTCGCCCGAATTTTTCGGCTACGATTCGGCTTTCACAACGCCGGAGGAAATTCAATGTACGACGAACGAATCGCTGGTCCGATGCGCGAAGAGTTGACGCAGCTCGGATTCGAAGAAACCCGGACGCCGCAGGAAGTCGACGCGGTCCTCGGAGAGAAAAAGGGAACGGTGCTGGTAGTGGTGAACTCGGTCTGCGGTTGCGCCGCCGGCGTTGCCCGTCCCGCCATCGCCCTCGCGCTGGACAGTGACGTCCGCCCCGACCGGATGATCACCGTCTTCGCTGGAAACGATCGCGAAGCCACGCAACGCGCCCGCGAGTATTTTGTCGGCTATCGCCCGTCATCCCCGTCGGTCGCCCTCTTCCGCGACGGCGAGTTGGTGAAGATGATCGAACGCCATCAGATCGAAGGCCGCGCCGCCCACGACATCGCCTCCGAACTTGCCGCGGCGTTCCAGCAGTACTGCGTCCGCGAAGCCGCGGTTCAGTAGCGGTCTCGCGGTTGCGAAGTTGCGCGGTCTCGCGGTGCGAACCACGAGACCGCGTACTCGCGAGACTTCGCAACCATTCCTGCCATTGCTCTTAGTCGCGGCAGCTCCGTAACTTACAGACAGCTATCCACTTGGCGCAGATAGTGCTCAAGTGGATACTGATGAGCAGGATCGAAATTCGGGGCGAGCGCCGTCCGGAGTGGAATCAGATTCTCAGCGATGACGCGCTCGCGTTCGTTGCGGGACTGCATCGCACGTTCAATCCGCGTCGCGAGGAGTTGCTGGCGGCGCGCGAGGCTCGCAAGAAGCGGATCGATGGCGGCGAGCTGCCCGATTTTCTGCCGGAGACGAGGCACGTTCGCGATGCGGAGTGGACGGTCGCCACGATTCCGGATGATCTGCAGGATCGCCGTGTCGAGATCACCGGCCCCGTCGATCGGAAGATGATCATCAACGCCCTCAACTGCGGCGCGAACGTCTTCATGGCCGATTTTGAAGACGCCAACGCGCCGACGTGGGCGAACAACATCGACGGGCAACTCAACCTGCGCGACGCCGTGCGGCGGTCGATCTCGTTTTCGTCCGGGGCGAAGCAGTACGCGTTGAATGAGAAGACGGCGACGCTGGTCGTGCGTCCGCGCGGATGGCATCTGCTGGAGAAGCATCTGCTGGTCGATGGCCAGCCGGTGTCGGCGAGCCTCTTCGATTTCGGGCTCTACTTTTTCCACAACGCGAAGGAAGCGCTTCGCCGCGGCAGCGGTCCCTATTTCTATCTGCCGAAGATGGAGTCGCACCTCGAGGCGCGGCTCTGGAACGATGTCTTCGTTCACGCGCAGCGGGAGCTCGGCATTCCAAACGGATCGATTCGCGCGACCGTTCTGATCGAGACGATCCTCGCCGCGTTCGAGATGGACGAAATCCTGTACGAACTGCGCGATCACTCATCGGGTTTGAACTGCGGCCGCTGGGATTACATCTTTTCCTTCATCAAGAAGTTCCGTGCGCGGCAGGATTTCGTTTTGCCCGATCGCGCCAGCGTGACGATGGAGAAGCATTTCCTCGCGTCGTATGTCGCGCTGCTGATCAGGACCTGCCATCGCCGCGGCATTCACGCGATGGGCGGGATGGCTGCGCAGATTCCCATCAAGGGCGACGACGCCGCGAACGACGCGGCGATGCAGAAAGTCGTCGCCGACAAGCTGCGCGAAGTGCGCGCCGGACATGACGGAACCTGGGTCGCGCATCCCGGACTCGTTCCGATCGCGAAGCAGATCTTCGACGAGCACATGCCGGCCGCGAATCAGATCGATCGGAAGCGCGACGACGTGCAGGTCACGGCGGCCGATCTACTTCAAATCCCCGAGGGCGCGATCACGGAGAAGGGTTTCCGGCAAAACGTCAACGTCGGCATCCTCTACCTCGAGGCGTGGCTCGGCGGCCTCGGGTGCGTACCGCTCTACAACCTGATGGAGGACGCAGCGACGGCGGAGATTTCGCGCACGCAACTCTGGCAATGGATTCATCACCACGCCCATCTCGACGACGGACGCGCGGTGACGCCGGAGCTGTACCGGCAGATCTGCGACGAAGAGATGCAGAAAATCGGATCGCGTCCGCACATCGAAAAAGCGGCGGCAATCTTCAACGACCTGATCCTCAACGACGAACTGGCGGATTTCCTCACGCTCCCCGCGTACGAGGAGCTTCTGAACCTCAAGGAGTAACGAATGGCCCGACTGAAAGCGGTACGCGATCCGAAGCTGCTCGAACGCGATTGGGAGAACAACCCGCGTTGGGACGGCATCACCCGCGACTACACGGCGGACGACGTTCTGCGCCTGCGCGGCTCGATCGACGTCGAGCACACGTTCGCCAAGATGGGCGCCGACCGCTTGTGGGAGCTCCTGCAGGACGAGCCGTACGTGAACGCGCTCGGCGCGCTGACCGGCAATCAGGCCATTCAGCAGGTGCGCGCCGGCCTCAAGGCGATTTATCTCAGCGGCTGGCAGGTTGCCGCGGACGCGAACCTGGCCGGGCACATGTATCCCGATCAGAGTCTCTATCCGTCCAACTCGGTGCCGCAGGTGGTGAAGCGGATCAATCAGGCGTTGCAGCGCGCCGATCAGATCGATCACAGCGAAGGGAAGAGCGACACGTACTGGTTCGCGCCGATCGTCGCGGATGCCGAGGCGGGTTTCGGCGGATGTCTGAACGCGTTCGAGCTGATGAAGCAGATGATCGAGTGCGGCGCGGCGGCTGTTCACTTCGAGGACCAGCTTGCCTCCGAAAAGAAATGCGGTCACCTCGGCGGGAAAGTTCTGCTGCCGACGTCGCAATTCATTCGCACGCTTCTGGCGGCGCGGCTGGCGGCCGACGTGATGGGCGTGCCGACGATCCTCGTCGCGCGCACGGATGCGAACAGCGCGACGCTGCTGACCAGCGACGTCGACGAGCGCGATCATCCGTTCCTCACCGGCGAACGGACTGCCGAGGGATTCTTCCGGATCGAAGGCGGCGTCGATGCGGCGATCGCGCGCGGACTTGCGTACGCGCCGTACGCCGATCTGCTATGGATGGAGACGTCGACACCGGATATCGAGGAAGCGCGCCGCTTCGCCGATGCGATTCACGCGCAGTATCCCGGCAAGATGCTGATGTACAACTGCTCGCCGTCGTTCAACTGGGCGCAGAAGTTGTCGGCCGGGGAGATCGCGAGTTTTCAGGACGAGCTGGGCGCGCTCGGCTACAAGTTCCAGTTCGTCACGCTGGCCGGATTCCACGCGCTGAACTTCTCCATGTTCGAACTGTCGCGGCAGTATCGCGAAGAAGGAATGTCGGCGTACTCGCGCATGCAGCAATCGGAGTTCGCGGCCGAGGAGCATGGATACACCGCGACGAAACACCAGCACGAAGTGGGCACCGGCTACTTCGACGAAGTGATGAAAGTGATCTCGAACGGGCAGTCGTCAACGACCGCGCTGGCCGGCTCGACGGAAGCCGCGCAGTTCGGCAGGAGAACGTAATGGAAGACATTCGCAACTACCGCGTCGAGGAAGAGAAGGACGAACGGGACGAAGAACAGCGCGAATACGAAGTCGCGCAACGGGAGGAAGTACCGTTTCACGTTCCGCGGGATTGAGGGCGCTTTGTCGAGAGTCCCTCTCCCGCGCTTTTTGCGGGGAGAGGGAGACACGCAGCGAAGCGGAGTGCGGGTGAGGGGAGTTTCGCGCGAACGCCCCCTCATCCGCCTTCGGCACCTTCTCCCCCGGCAAGAAGACGCCGGGGGAGAAGGGCTCTCGATCGTAGATTCCTGTCTCTGTTGTCGCGCGCGATAATGGCGCGCATGCATCGCGTCCTTTCGCTTATTTTTCTTCTCGCCGCCACCTCCGCGTTTGCGCAATCCGAGCGCGATCCGAAGACGCTGCATGATGCGGAGCGGGCGAATGACGCGCTCACGGCGCGGCGCGCGTTCGATGCGTCGGCGCGGGCGATGCTGACGCCGAAGTATCGCGAGGCGGTCGAGCATTACGCGCCGGGACCATCTGATCTGCTGGCGACGTGGGGCGAATTCATCGCGGCGGATGGGATGCCGTTCATCGCGCTGCAGGTCGCGCCTTCCGATGTCGCATCCGTGAAAGCGGGCGAACGGATTACGTTCTTCGGCCTGATCGCTGACGAGAACGGAAAGACGATTGCGACGTTCAACGAGCCGCAGTCCGTCGTCGCATCAAACGGTGATCTCTTCGTCGAGCGCACGCTCACACTTCCGCTGCGGAAAAGCCGCGGGACGTTCGGCCTGGCGCGGCGCAACGACGTCATCGGAGTCACGCGCATCGATTTCGATCCCGAGCCGTTGACGGCATCAGGCAGCGGCATCTCGCGCGTGATCGCGTCGAGCGATGTTCACATCCTGCCGAGCGCGCAGGCGCCGCTCGATCCGTTTGCATTCGGCGGGACGAAGGTCGTGCCGAAGCCGGGCGCGTCGTTCAAACGGAGCGACGAGGTCTGGCTGTTCACGGAGCTGCGCAATCCATCCCTCGGCAGCGACGGCGCGCCGCACGTGACGACGAAGGTCGAGATCGAAGGGGCGAAGTCGATTGCCGGAGTGGCGATGCCGGCAGAGGCGACGCCGCTGAAGGGCGTGCCGGGACATTACGGAATCGGCAGCACGATCGATGTGACGCCGCTGCCGGCCGGCGATTACAACGTACGATTGACGGTTACGGATACGGTGGCGAAGGTTGCTTACAAGCGGGAGACGATGATTCACATCGTGCGGTAGTCACAGAGCACAGACCAGAGTGTCTGTGCCACATTTAGAACACCATCTCCGCATCGCTGAGCCCGAAGTAGTGTCCGAGCTCGTGAATTACCGTCTCGCGGATCTGGCGCTGCGCTTCTTGGGCGCCGCGGCTGACGCGGAGGATGGGGCCGCGGAAGATGGCGATCTGGTCGGGCATGCGGAACGAATCGTAGGAGCGGCGCGTCATCGGCGTGCCGCGGTAGATGCCCAGCAGTTCGCCGTGCTCGTCGTGCATCACGTCGAGATCGTCGTCGTTCGGCTCTTCTTCGACGACGACGACAACGTTGTCGAGGAGCGCGGCGAACTTTTCGGGGAGCGAGTCGAGCGCCTCTTCGACGAGGCGCTCGAACTCGGCAGGATTGATCGGCACTACCAGCCCGTGATGATGTTGAAGCCCGTGACCCAGCCCTGCGTCGGACGCTGGAAGGGCTTGGCCGCGTAGAACTCCAGCGGAATGTAAGCGAGCAGGACGCGCACGCCGGCGCCGACGCTGACGACCGGCACGCGGTCGGTGGCGTTGTTGCGGGCGAAACGCAGCTTGACCGTCTCGTTGCTGCTCCACGCCGCGCCGGAGTCGACGAAACCGAACAGCTCCGTCGGAACGAAACCGCTGATCAGTCCGAACTGCTTGGTGCCGACCAGCGGAACGCGCACTTCGAGATTGGCCACGCCGATCTTCGAACCGATCAGGCGGTCGAACACCGGGCACGCGCCCGATCCGGGTGTTGACACGCACTCCTCCGGACCGATGGACGTGATGTTGTAGCCGTGGATCAGTGAGTCCTGGCCGATGTACAGCGGCGAAATCTTTCCGCTCTCCGAATCCTGGCCGTAGCGGCCGTAATAGATGCCGCGCACCGCCACGGTGACCGGATTGAAGAAGAAGTACTTGCGCCAGTCGGCCAGCGCGGTCTGGAACTTCAGATCGCCGCTTAGCGCCTGGACCTCATAGCGGTAACGCGTTCCGCGGACTGGCGAGAGGAAGCCGAACACCGTACTGTCGCCGACGAACGCGGTCGCGGCGTGCGCCAGGTTGAACGAGTAGTTGAACGGCGACTTCTCAACAGAGTCGTCGATAACCACTCCATTGACGACGATCGCCGTCTCGAGCTCCTGTTTGAACGCCTGATGCTGGAAGCCGCCGGTGAACTCGATGCGGCGGGTCTGGCTGAACGGGTATTGAACGACGCCGGAGACGTCGTCGAAGCGCTGGATGTCGCGTTGCTGCTGGACGATGTCCGCCTGCGTGGGAACACCATTGATGTTGATGATGCCGGTTGACACGCCGGTAGCTGCGGTGACGTACGGCAGATGCGTCGTGTCGATGCCCCAGTTCACGCGATGCTGTTGATTGAGGTAGAAAACCTCGCCCGCAAGCTGATCGGCGACCGTGCCCACTCCCGATGTGCCGCCGCCCTGGAAGGTCACGCCGATGTTGTGGTAGCCGAGGATGTCGCTGTAGTACGCCGCGACGCTGCCGCCGACGCCGGTGCCGAACGAGCCTACTCCTACGCCGATCGTCGGCGGCCCGAGGTAGGCGATGTGAAGGTTGGGGCGATAGGTCGCCGGCGTGAAGACGGTATTCGCCGGCAGCAATCCCTCGGCGGGATTCTGCAGGTACGCGGTGATCGTCGAGCCGGTGCCGCGCAGCGGCGGAAGCTGGCCGGCGCGCGCGCTCGACGGCGCCGTATTGGTCGTGGCCACATTCAGCGTCGGCGGGTTCGCCGGCAGCTTGTAGATGTTGTAGTTGTCGCTCTCGTACAGCGAGAAGGCGATGTCGCCCGTGCGCAATGCGACCGACAGCGCGGGTGCGAGCTCGGTGATTCCGGAGACGCCGGTCTGCACGCGCGTCACGCGGCTGACGCGCCCGTCCGGCGTATACCGGTAGATGTCGGCCAAGCCTTCCGGATTGGCGATGAAGTAGATGCTGCCGTCAGGCCCGTACTGCGGGTTGATGTTCTTCGCGTTCGTAAAGAGCGGCAGCTGTTTGATCTGGCGCGTGGCGACGTCGATCGTCGATATTCGCGTCCCTTCGAAGTACAGCGACTCGAGATTTGCCTCGGGGCCTGAACCGCGGTCGGAAACGAAGGCGATCGTTTTGCCGTCGGGCGAGAACGCAGGCTGCATGTCGGCGAACTTGTCGTTCGTCAGGCGGGTCACTTCCTTCGATTCGGTGTCGTACAGAAAGAGGTCGGAGACGCCGGTGGCCTGACCGGAGATGACGAGGGTTCGGTTATCCGGCGACCAGGCGACGTTCATGATCGCGTCGATGCCGGGCACGCGAATGCTCTGGAAATTGCGCGAGTCGACGTCGACGATGCCGAGGTAGTTGTCACCTTTCTCGAAGGTGACGAAGGCTAATCGGCGCGAGTCCGCCGACCAACTGCCGGCCGAATCGATGAATCGCAAGGCTTCGAAATGCGCATTGCGATCGGTCGACGCCAGTTTGCGGATCACCTTGCCCGTCTGCGCATCCGCGAGGAAGAGATCGATATCGAAAATGGAGCGCGTGGAAAGAAACGCGATGTACTTCCCGTCCGGGCTGTAGGCCGGACCGACGTTGAGATTGCCGCGCGTTCCGGTCTTGCTGCCGATGAGCGGCGAGCCCGGCTCCGCCGGACGGTCCGCGACGATCGGTGCGTACATCTCGTGCGCCGATTCCTGCCAGTCGGCAAAGATCTGTTTGGCCGGCACGCCCAACGCGCGTTCGAACGCGGCCTCGGGATTCGTCAGACCGGCGGCGAGGAAGTAACGGACGACGGCGTCATCGCCGAACCGGCCGCCGATGTAGGCGAGGACGGCCTGACCGTAGCGGTAGGGGAAGTAGTACGGATCGCGCTCGAGCTGTTGCAGGCTCGGCAGGTGGTTGTGCAGTTCGGCGTCGCGGATCCACATCGCGGTGAGCGGATCGACGCGGCCTTTGGAGAAGTATTCGGCCATGCCCTCCACGATCCACAGCGGCATCATTTCCAGATTGAAGCGCCGGCGGTTGCTGGTGATGCTGGCGGCGATGTCGAACTGGAAGACGTGCACCATTTCGTGGCCGATGACGTGGTCGTTCTCGGCGTAATCGCCCGTCAGCGGCAGGACGACGCGGTTCATGAACGGATCGGTAAAGCCGCCCGTCCCTTCGCCGATCAGTTCAGGCGTAGTCGTCGTCTGCTGGAAGTCGGCGGCGTTCGCATAAAGAACGATCGGTTTGCGCGTGAACGTGTGATTGAACGTCCGCGAAAGGCGCGTGTACCACCGCTCCGCCTGCCGGCCGACGTCGTTCACCACGTCGGCTTCCCGGTCGTAGTAATAAATGTCGAAATGCTCCGTCTTCAGGACCTTGAAGTCGAAGTGCTCCCACTGCACCTTGTTGCGTCCGAAGTACTGTGCGTTGAGTGAGGTGGAAGCGAAGAGAAGAAAGAGGAAAGCGACTGCGAGTTTGCGCATCGAAAGTACCTCTCCGTTGAAAACTCTTGATTCTGAATTGCAGGGCCGGCTGCAAAACCTCTGCCCCGGCGGACCGCATGCTACTCCTGAGAACGGTGCCCACTGTTGCGAAGAGGTGAACGGCGGCGATTTATCGCCGAACTTATTTGCGCAGCAACTTAAATGCGTGCAGCCACGTGCCGGAGATGACGCCGTGGATGACCCAGGCCATGCACATCGGCTCTAGGTAACGCGACGCATCGATCCCGCCGAGGTCGACGACGCCCCACCCGAAGGCCTCGCACACCTGCGCGACGAGCTTCTTCGCGTCGGCGTCGTTGCCGCCGATGAACATATCCGGCGGTCCGCCCGGCAGTTCCGGCTTGAAGAACAGCGCATTGCCGACGGTGTTGAACGCCTTCACCACCCGCGCGTTCGGAATCGATCGCTGGATCTGTTCGCCGAGGGAGTCGGTGTGCCCGACCGCGAGCCGCGGCGCGCCGCTGGCGAAGTCGAGCGGGTTGGTGGCGTCGATGACCACTTTGTGATCGAAGTTCTGCTTGCCGGCCATGGTGATCGCGTCTTCGGTGGCCATGCCATGCGTAGCGAGAACGATCAGATCGCCGGTCTTTGCGGCATCCTCAAACGTGCCGCTCGTGACTTTCGCCCCTTCGCCGCCGACGAAGTCACTCAACTTCTCCGGCGAGCGGGAACCGATGACAACTTCATGTCCGAGCGCTCCGAACGCCCGGGCGAACGACTTGCCGACATCACCTGATCCAAGGATTCCAACCTTCATATTTTTCATACGCAAAGTCTACTGCGAAGCGTAGCGCAGACGTCCCGTCTGCTGCCGTTGGGCGTCCTGCCCGGCGGTGGTGTCTGTGCGAGTGCGAGGCTGCCGACTATTTGCAGAAACCGCCGGCGGGCGACGACGCCCGCCGGCAGCAGACGGGGACGTCTGCACTACGCTCTCGTCGCCATGCGCACTTTTGGATACAACGCGATGAACCCAAACACCGCCACCGCCCATGGCCCGATGTACAGGCGCCAGTCGCCGACGAGGAGCGCGGCGATCAGGGCGCAGATGCAGGCGGCTTCGAGCATCATCCAGCGAGCGATGAGGAGAGGGCGGGAGCGGATGATCAGCGCTGCGAGAAATGATCCGGCCGCGACGGCGTAGAGCGCGATCGTCGTCGGATTGCGCAGCTCATCAATGAGTGAATGCGCGGGCGTGATCGACTTCGTCGTTGCCCACGCAACGATCGCGTAGATCAGCGTGCTCATCAGGATTCCGAAGTAGACGAGCTGGAGGTTGCGGTCGTAGCGATTCAAGGCGGTTCACTCCTTGCGTAAAGGGCAGTGTACGAAATGAGGAGACCCTGCATGCGAAACGCCATCGTTACCACCATCGTTATTTTCATCGCCGCCCAAGTGAGCGGCCAGATTGTCGCCACCCGCTCTTCGTCGCCGCAGTTTCTGATTCCTGCTGCCGGCGCGCAGGCGGGTATCGGCGGAACGTTCTTCCGCAGCGACATCACCATCGTCAATTACCGGCCGGTCGACCAGCGCATTCGCCTGCAATGGCTGCCGCAGAATGCGACCGGCGTAGGCGTTCCCGCGATCGAGACGATGATCGCCGCGTCGTCCGGCATCGCCAGCGAAGACTTCGTCACGACGGTGATGCAGAAGTCGGGACTCGGCGCGATTCTCGTGACCGGCATCGACGCGAACGGCGCGTTCGATCCCGGCGCGCAGCTCGTGGCCACGTCGCGCATCTGGACGCCGGAGCCGGGAACCACCGGAACGACGTCGCAATCGTTACCCGCGATTTCGACCAATGACGTCGCCAGCGGCACCTCCTCCGTCCTCGGCGCGCGGCGCGATTCGCGGTATCGAACGAACGTCGGCATCGTGAACATCAGCCTCAGCCCGCAGACTTACCGCGTCATCGTCTTCGGTACCTTCGGCACGGAGATTCAGCAAGTCGATGTGCCGGCATTCTCGATGGTTCTCTTCGGTGTCACCGGCGCGTCGAGCACGACGCCGCTGCAGATTCAGGTGCAGAACGTCAGCACCGGCTCGACTGCATTCGTGGCCTACGCGTCATCGATCGATAACGTCACCGGCGATGCGTGGACGACCCTCGGATCGAACGTGCCCGTTCCGACACCGTAGCGGGCGAAAACCGCATGCTAGGCTTCGGAGCGAATCGAAAAACTCCGGAGCCCCGTATGCGCCTTCTGATCGCGTTTGCCGCGCTTTGTTTTCTGTGCACGTCCGCTTTTGCCATCGATCCGCCGCGCGAGAAGGAGCGGTGGACGACGCTGGCATTCGATGAGCTGACGATCTACAGCAGCGCGGATGACTACACCACGCGCAGCGTCGCCTCGGGGCTTGTTCGTCTGCGCGATGCGCTCGGCGTCGTGACGCAGCTCAAAGTCCGCTCCCCGCTGCCGACGCGGGTCTTCGTCTTCGGCGATCAGCGCGCGTTCAAGGTCTACTGCGAAGCGGCGATGGGACGATCGGAGCATCTCTCCGGCGTTTTTCTCGCGCACCGCGACGGCAACCACGTGCTGATCGACGGCAGCGAGCGCGGCGTCGATCGCGTCGTCTATCACGAGCTGACGCACTACTTTCTGCGCAACACCGTTTCGTCCGAGGTGCCGCTCTGGTTCAACGAAGGGCTGGCGGAGTTTTACTCGACGTTCTCCGAGCACAAAGACAGCGTCGACGTCGGCCTGCCGGTCGAGGCGCACATCGCCTGGTTGCGCACGCAGCCGCTCATCCCGCTCAAGGCGCTCTTCGCCATCGATCACGATTCGCCGGAGTACCACGAGGGCAACCGGCAGGGCGTTTTCTACGCGGAGTCGTGGGCGCTGGTGCACTACATGATGATCGGCAATCCCGCGCGGCGGCCGCAGCTCGGAAGGTACGTCGGTCTGATCGCTTCCGGGAAGCCGATCGATGAAGCGTTCCGCACCGCGTTCAACACGACGTTCGACGATCTCGAACGCGAGCTGCGCAAGTACATCCGCTCGTTTTCGATGAGCTACATCCGCTACACGCTGGCGGACCTGAAGGCGTCCGAGGTTCCCGCGCCGCAGCCGCTGCCGCGCGACGCGCTGCTGGTCGGGCTGGCCGGTCTGCTCATGCAGACGAAAACGCCGCACTTCGACGATGCGGAGGCGTTTCTGAACGCGGCGATGAAAATCAATCCGTCCAGCGCGGATGCGTACGCCGAAATGGGCGTGGCGAAATCGTGGCAGCGGCAGCACGACGACGCGGAAACGTACTTCGAGAAAGCGGTGACGCTCGGCAGCCGCGACGCGCTGCCCTACATGCTCTATGGCGATTCGATGCTGCGGCGTTTCGAGGCGAACCTCCGCAGCGGAGGCGGCGTGCCGCCGGCGGCGGACGTCGCCAAAGCACGCGATCTTTTCCGCAAGGCGACCGAGCTGAATCCTTCCTCCGCCATCGCCTTCGCCGGCCTTGGCGCGACCTACACGCTGAGGCTCGATGACGCAGCGGCCGGCATCGCCGCGTTGGAGCGCAGCCTCGCTCTCGCGCCGGCGGAAGAGGGGACGCTCTTCAATCTGGTGATGCTCGAAGCGCGCTCGGGCCGGCGCGATGAGGCAACGAAGCACCTCGATGCGCTCGCCCGCGTCGCCGACGCGAACACGGTGAAGAGGGCGCGCGAGAATCTCTTCATCGCCGATCTCAACCAGGCCAGCGAGCTCGGTCGCGCCGGCAAGCAAGCCGAGGCCGCGGAAATCATGAAGAGAGTGGCGGCGCAGACGACGAATGAAGCGCTGAAAGCCCAGATCGCCGAGCAGCTCGCGGCGAAAGACCACATCGATGCGGTCAACGGCCAGGTCTCCGATTTTCAGCGCGCGGTCGAGAAGGCGAACGCCGGCAAGTTCAAAGAAGCGCTGGCGCTGATCGACGCGCTGCTGCCTACGATCAAAGAGCCGGAGCTGCTCGCCGCCGCGAAGGATTTTCGCAAGAAGGTGACGGAGTACATCGCCGCGACGACGCCGAAGCGTAAGAAGTAAGCGGAGTTTCGCGCCAGGGTTTCATCGAGAGTCCTTCTCCCCCGGGGGGGAGAAGGTGCCGAAGGCGGATGAGGGGGCGGAGCTTGCGCTACCATTGGTTTCAGCATCGCCCCTCACCCGCACTCCGCTTCGCTTCGTGTCTCCCTCTCCCCGGAAAAGACTCGGGAGAGGGCTCTCGACAGAGAGTTCTCTCCTCACTCCGTAAATTTGAACTTCGCCACTTCCGACTCGAAGTCCTTGCCGCTCGTAACGAGGCTCTGCACGGTGGTGTCGAATTCGCGGGCGATGGCGTCGTTGGCCTGGGCGATGTCGAGCATCGTCTTCACGTAAGAAGTAAGCGGAGTTTCGCGACGGGTTTCATCGAGAGTCCTTCTCCCCGCGGGGGAGAAGGTGCCGAAGGCGGATGAGGGGGCGGAGCTCGCGCAACCATTGGTTTCAGCATCGCCCCTCACCCGCACTCCGCTTCGCTTCGTGTCTCCCTCTCCCCGGAAAAGACTCGGGGAGAGGGGCTCTCGACAGAGAGTTCTCGCCTCACTCCGTAAATTTGAACTTCGCCACTTCCGACTCGAAGTCCTTGCCGCTTGTGACGAGGCTCTGCACGGTGGTGTCGAATTCGCGGGCGATGGCGTCGTTGGCCTGGGCGATGTCGAGCATCGTTTTCGAGGCGTCGGCGATGCGATCGGTCTCCCGCAGCTGGCGGTCGAGTGAGTCGCGCATGGCGCGCGCATCCTCGGCGATTTTTTCGAGCGCGACGGTGATGCCGCGGCCGGCCAGCGACTGCTCGTCGGTCGCGTTGCGGACTTGCGCCGCGATCTCGCGAACGCGCTCGGCTTCCTGCGCCAGCAGCTGCGTGCCGCGGGCCTGCTCGCGCGAGGCGCGGTTGATCTCGGAGATGTGATCCGACATGCGCGACGCCACCTCGTGCAGATGCCGGCTCGCATCGGCCTGATCTTCGAGCGCGCGCGAGATCTTCGTGGCCATCTCGTAGGAATGTCCGGCGCTGCCGACGATCTTCGCCAGCGACGCCGAGGCGTCGTCGGCGAGGCGGACGTTGTCCTCGACGCGTTTCACGCCTTCCTGCATCTTCGCCGCGGCCTGCTTCGATCCGCTCTGCACCGCTTTCACGATCGCGCTGATCTCTTTGGTCGAGCCGCGCGTCCGTTCGGCAAGCTGGCGGATCTCGTCGGCGACGACCGTGAACCCGCGGCCATGCTCGCCCGCCTGCGCGGCGATGATCGCCGCGTTCAGCGCGAGCAGGTTCGTCCGGTTGGTGATCTCTTCGATGACGTTGACGATCTGGCTGATCTGGCCGACGCTGCGCTGCAGATCGTCCAGCGTTTCGGCTGTGCTGTTCGTGACGTCGCGCGAGATGTTGATCCCTTCCACCGTCTTCGCTACCGCACCACCACCCGCCTCGGCGTCTTCGCGCACTTGCCGCGAAATGTCCGCCGTCGATTGCGCGCTGGCGCGCAGTTCGGCGATGGTCGAATCCATCTCCGAAACGAACGAGAGCACTTCCTCGCCGATGCCGGCAAGTACGTCGGTGCGTTTCGACATCTCCCCCATCGACGCGTTCATCTCCGTCGTCGACGACGACGTCTTCTCCACCGACTGGAAGAGATAGTCCATGCTGCGCGCCACCTCTTCCGACGACGACTGCAGCTCGAGCGCGCGGCTGGATGCATCCTGCGTCAGCTCGGTGACCGTATCCGCCGCGCTGACGACGCCGCCGATACCGCCGCGGACATTTTCGATGGCGAGCGACGAGCTTTCGGTCAGCGTCGACTGATCGCGCGCCCGGAGCAGCAGCGACTCGGTGCCGCCGGTGATGACGCGCACTCCCTGCGTGATCGTTGCGCCGCTGCCGCCGACGCGGCCGAGAAGCCGGCGCAGGTTGTTGCGCGTCTCACTGAAACTGCCTGCCAGCTCGCCGACTTCGTCGTCGGAGAAAACGCGCGCCGTGGTGTTGAAGTCGCCCTGCGCCATGTCCGCGGCCAGCGCGCGGATGGCGCGCACCGGTCCGGCGACGTCGCGCGAAAGGAAGAGCGCCGCCGCCACGAACGCCGCCAACGTGAAGAGCGCGATGACGATCGTGTAGAACGTGATCTGCAGCGGAATTCCTTTGTACGGCGACCACGGAATGGTCAGTACGAGGATCGATCCGTCCTTGAGTTTCTGGAAGCGCGCCACGTGCGGCGAGATGAACGACGTGCTGTCGCCGTTGCCGATGCGCCGGATCGCGGCAATCTCGTCCGGTGTGAGCGCGTCCGGAATGCTGGAGCGGAAATCGCCGCGTTTGGTGATGATGCCGATCGCGTAATCCGAGGGGACGTACAAACGCAGCGTGTCGATGATCGACGGATCGATGACGGCGGAAAGATTCGCGCTGTCGTACACGCGCGCGAAACGCTCAGACGCCGAGGAGACGGCGAGTTCTTCAAGCGTCGTCGAGACTTTCGACGAGATCAGCGCGACGAGTGCCGCAAACGAGATGAGAAATGATCCGATGAAGACGATGCCGATTTTTCGTCCGAGGGCGAACCGCCGTCCCGTGTAGCGCAGCGCGCCGCCGTGCGAGGCATGCTCGGCCAGCAATCGTTTGCCGGCTGCGTACGACCAGATCACGGAAGGAAACGCGCCGATCAGCGCGGAAACGAGGAAGTAGCCGAAGCCGAGCGTGGTCGGCATGATGATGAGCGCGGAGACGGCGGCGAAGAGGATGCTGCCGGCACCCCACAGCAAGACCGTCAGCGATTCCGTTCGCGCCAGACACTTGGACGCCGCCTCGGATGCATCTCTGCCGCGGCGAACGGTTTCATCGACGTCATTCGCCAGCGGTGTCAAGCCGATCCAGATGATCGCGGCGTTGACGGCGAAGAAGATGGTGAAGAGTCCGACGATCGCCTCGGCCGCACCAAGCGACATGCGCACGACCTGGCTGAGAAAAATGTACGACAGCGGTCCGATGACCACCGCCGGCGGCACGAGCAGCCAGATGACGTACTTGCGTGAGAAGGACAAGGACACGGCGGATTATACGAGGGCTTTATCTCGGCCCATCTGCGTCATCTGCGGACAAAGGGTTTATCCGCAGATGACGCAGATGGAACGGATGAATTTCGGTAGACTTCGGCATCCGAGGTCCAATCGAATGAAGTCTCGCGCCATGGTCGTGCTTCTCGCCGTCCTTCCGCTGACGCTTGCCGCGCAAACATCGCAGCCGAAGTCCATCGGTGAGGTGACGCTGTTTGGCGAGGAGCAGCTGAAGGTCGAGGCGGCGACGAAGACCGAGATCCCGATCTCGAAGGCGCCGAGCGCGGTCACCGTGGTCACGGCGAAGCAGATCGCGGAATCGGGCGCGCGCACGGTGCCGGACCTGCTGCGCCTCGTGGCCGGCGTCAACGTTCGCTGGAATCCGATGGTGCAGACGATCGACATCCGCGGCTTCGGCGAGAATCCGTTCTCGAACCGAATCCTTCTGCTCATCGACGGCTCGCCGTACAACTCCGGCGATACCGGCGGCCTGCCGCTGAGCCCCGCCTTCGATTTTTTTCCGGTGCAGAACATCAAGCGCGTGGAAGTCGTGCGCGGCCCGGGATCGTCGTTGTACGGCGAGAACGCGTTCTGGGGCGTGATCAACATCGTGACGTTGTCAGGCGAAGATCTGGCCGGCGGCGATCTCCAGCTTTACGGCGGCAGCCGGACGACGGGCGAGGTGAGCGCGCAATTCGGACAGCGCATCGGGCGCGGTTCCATCCTCGGATCGGTGCGATTCCTTCGCACGATGTTCCCGCAGGAGTTCTGGATGGACGACCATTCGAAGTTCCAGGCTTCGGACATTTTTCTGAAAGGCACGCTCGGCGACTGGCAGCTCTCGGGCTATCGCCACGACGATCGTCTCGATGGTTTCGACGAAGAGTTTCCGCCCGACCTCGGACTGCCGCCCACTTCCGGCTTCCGTTCCGCGCATGCGCTGAAGCAGACGATGGACGCGGTGACGCTGAAGTACAACCACGCGCCGCAGAACGCGGCGGTCACGTACTCGGCCGATTTTTCGTGGTCGCACCGATTCGGCATGCATTGCGCCGGCTGCCACGCCGCGCAGGAGCAACCGGAGTTTTCGAAACCGGCCGATCACGGCTATCAGGCCATCGGCGATTTCCGCACCGGGCTGCACATGATCCCCGGTCACGACATTCTCGCGGGCATCGAAGCGCGGCGTCTCGACCGCGCCGAGCACAAGGTCGAGCTGTCGGACGATGCGGGCGTCGTGGCCGGCTACAACAAAGTCGCCGTCTACGCGCAGGACCAGTTCGACATTGTGAAGAACCTGCTGCGCGCCGTGGCCGGTGTTCGGTACGACGGCAAGACGAAACTATTCGACGCGAAGACTTCGCCGCGCCTGTCGCTGGTCTACACGCCGAACGATCGCCTCGTCGTGCGCGGCGGTTATTCGACCGCGTTCCGCTTCCCGACGTTCAGCGAGTTGTATCAATCGAGTTGGTTCCTGACCGTCTCGACGGAGATCGGAATCCCGCCGTTCCCGCTGTCGGTCTTCAAGCCGAATCCGAATCTCAATCCCGAGGAGATCAGCACGTGGGACCTCGGCGGCGAGTATCAGATTTCGCCGACGGTCTCGATGAAGGCGGATCTCTACCGATCGCGCGTGCATAACTTCATCGTGATCGTGCAGCACTTCGCGCCGCTCCCGAATCCGTCAACTCTCGGCTGGGAGAATCAGCCGGCCGACGCACGCATCACCGGCGGCGAGATCGAGCTGCGCTCGAATTTCGCGCAGCGCGTAACCGGATTCGTGAACTGGTCGCATCAGTCGGAGTCGCAGATGGGATCGGGCGTCGATTCCAGCGGCACGCCGTTCGAGTTCGTCTACTCCCCGAAAGACAAAGTGAACCTCGGCGCATACGCCGGACCGGTGAACGGCGTTCGCGGCGCGATCGAGATCGCGTGGCGTGGCAAGTACGACGCACCGCACGATTGGTTCGCCATCCGCTCGGGCTTCACCGACTTCACAACGCACCCGCTGCCGTCCTACGCGCTAGTCAACGCCCGCGTCAGTTACGACATCCCGAATACCCGCCTGCGCGCCACGATCTTCGGCAACAACCTGCTGAACAAACGCCCTGAGGAGACGATCATCGGCGCGGAAAACCGGCTCGCGGGAAGGGAGTTTTTCGCACAGATGGAGATGCGGTTCTGAGAGTCTGACGTAGCGCCGGCGACCCGCCGGCTGGACCGCCGCCGGCTCGGCGGCGTGTCACGAAAACGTCTCGCGCCGGCCAGCGGCCGGCGGTCCAGCCGCCGAGCCGGCGGCGCTACGTTGCGCTGCTAGAATCCGCGAACCATGTCGAACCAGATTGATGCCCTTCTCCAGGAAAACCGCAGCTTTCCTCCGTCCGAGGAGTTCCGGCGGAATGCGAATGCGAGCGATGAATCGGTCTATGACGTAACGGATCGCGAGGCGTTCTGGGCGTCGTGGGCGGCGCAGCTCGACTGGCAGACGAAGTGGAACACGGTGCTGGAGTGGAAGGCGCCGTATGCGAAGTGGTTCGTCGGCGGGAAGCTCAACGCCTCGGCCAATTGCCTCGATCGCCATCTCGCCACGCGTGGCGACAAGCAGGCGGTGATCTGGGAAGGAGAGCCGGGCGATGTGCGCACGTTCACGTATCGCGAGCTGCACACCGAGGTCTCGAAATTCGCGAACGTGCTGAAGTCCCTCGGCGTGCAGCTCGGAGACCGCGTCGCCATCTACATGCCGATGGTGCCGGAAGCGATCGTGGCCATGCTGGCCTGCGCGCGCATCGGCGCCGCGCACTCCGTCGTCTTCGGCGGCTTTTCGTCCGAGGCGCTGCGCGATCGCATTCAGGATGCGGAAGCCAAGGTTCTCATCACCGCGACGGCCGGCTACCGGCGCGGGAATCTCGTTCCGCTTAAGAAGCTCGCCGACGCGGCGGCTGATGATTGTCCATCCATCGAGCACGTGGTCGTGGTGATGCGCCGCGCCGTCGCGGAGGAGTTGGACGACACCGTGTCGATGAAGAGCGATCGCGATCGTTGGTATCACGAGCTGATGCGCGACGCCTCGCCCGATTGCCCGCCGGAGTGGGTCGATTCCGAGCAGATGCTCTACACGCTTTACACGAGCGGCACCACCGGCAAGCCGAAGGGAATTGTGCACACGACCGGCGGCTATCTCACCGAGGCGTATGCGACCTGCAAGTGGGTCTTCGATCTGAAAGAGAACGACGTCTATTGGTGCACCGCCGACATCGGATGGGTGACCGGACATTCGTACGTCGTCTACGGCCCGCTCGCCGCCGGAGCGACTGTGTTCGTTTACGAAGGCGCTCCCGATTGGCCGAAGCAGGATCGCTTCTGGTCCCTAATCGAAAAGCACAAGGTCACGATTTTCTACACGGCGCCGACGGCGATTCGCGCGTTCATGAAGTGGGGACATCAGCTTCCCGAAGCGCACGATCTGTCGTCGCTTCGTCTCCTCGGATCGGTCGGCGAACCGATCAATCCCGAGGCGTGGATGTGGTACCACAAGTGGATCGGCGCCGAGCGCTGCCCGATCGTCGATACGTGGTGGCAGACCGAGACCGGCTCGATCATGATCACGCCGCTGCCTGGCCTCGTGGCGACGAAGCCCGGCTCGGCGACGCGCGCGTTTCCCGGCATCGACGCGAAGATCCTCGACGAAGGCGGCAACGAGGTGAAGGTCGGCGGCGGCTATCTCGCCATCACCAGTCCCTGGCCGTCGATGCTGCGCGGCATCTGGCGCGATCCGCAGCGTTTCGAGCAGCAGTACTGGTCGAAGTGGCCCGGCATTTACTTCACCGGCGACGGCGCGAAGCGCGACGAGGACGGCTACTTCTGGCTCCTCGGCCGCGTGGACGATGTAATCAATGTTGCCGGCCATCGCATCGGAACGATGGAGGTGGAGTCGGCGCTGGTCGATCACCAGTCGATCGCCGAGGCCGCGGTGGTCGGGATCAATCACGAGATCAAGGGGACGGCGATCGCGGCATTCGTGATCGTGAAGTCGTCGAAGGCCGAAGAGGCGAAGCGCGATCCGGCCGCGTTCGAGAAGGAACTGAAGGATCACGTCTCCGCGAAGATCGGCGCCATCGCGCGTCCCGAAAAGATCCTCGTCACCGCCGACCTCCCCAAAACGCGCAGCGGCAAGATCATGCGCCGCCTCCTCCGCGACATCGCCGAAGGCCGCGCCCTCGGCGACGTGACGACGCTCGCCGATCCGACGGTGGTGGCCAGTCTGAAGGATAAGTACGAGGAGGAGTCGTGAGGTCGTCGGAGTTCATCCTGAGGCGCGCAGCGCCGAAGGATCTGGCGCGGACAAGCACGATCCAGATCCTTCGCTGCGCTCAGGATAAGCTTTGAAAACCGCATTGCTCACCGGCGGCTCCCGCGGAATCGGCCGCGCCGTCGTGGAGCGGTTGACGCGCGACGGATGGAACGTCGCATTCACCTACGTCACGTCGACCGATCTGCCGGATGGCTTTGCACTGCACGGCGACGTCCGCGATGCCGCGCGGAACGCGGCGATCGTCGATGAAGTGATCGCGAAGTTTGGTTCGCTCGACGCGCTCGTCAACAACGCCGGCATCCGCCGCGATGCGCTGCTCTACAACATGACCGACGACGAGTGGCGCGACGTCCTGCAGACGAATCTCGACGGCGCGATGTCGATGACCAAAGCGGCGCTGGCGCCGATGATGAAGCAGCGCCGCGGCGCAATCGTGAACGTCGCATCGCTGAGCGGACTTCATGGTGTCGTCGGCCAGACCAACTACGCCGCCGCGAAAGGCGCATTGATCGCGATGACGAAGTCGCTGGCCCGCGAAGTGGCCCGCAGCGGAATCCGCGTCAATTGCATCGCGCCGGGCCTCGTCGGCACCGACATGATTGCCACACTCGATGCCGAGGTGAAGAAGGAGATGATCCGCGCAATCCCGATGCGCCGCGCGGTGAAGCCAGCCGAGGTCGCCGCCGCAATCGCATTCCTCCTCGGCGACGACGCAAGCGCGATCACGGGACAGGTGATTTGTGTGGATGGCGGGGCATCGGCGTAAGCCACGCGCTGTTAGAATTCGGCAAATGGGCCAGTTGCTCGAAAAAGCTGTTGCCGAAGCGTCGAAACTGCCGGAGGCGGAGCAGGAAGCCGTCGGCGCGTGGCTTCTGGCCGAACTTGAATCGGAACGGCGTTGGGACGATCTCTTCGCGCGCTCGCGTGACATGCTCCTGGAGATGGCGGCGGACGCGGTTCGCGAAGATGAGGCAGGGTTGACCCACCCGCTTGATCCGGACGACATTTGAAGTCGCGTACGAATCAGGCGTTCTGGAAGCTGCTCGCCGCTCTTCCTCGTGATGTGCGCAAGCAGGCGCGCGCCGCCTACGCGCTCTTCCGCTCCAGTCCACGGCATCCCAGCCTGCACTTCAAGCGTGTATTCACACGCGATCCGATCGTCTCGGTGCGCGTCGGCCGTGACTACCGCGCCGTGGGCATTGAGCGCGAGGCGGGGACGATCCTATGGTTCTGGATCGGTCCGCATGAGGCATACGAAACACTACTCGCGAATCGAAAACGCTGAGGTTCTCCCCCAACATGGCCTCTCCCTTGCGATACATATCCTCGGCATCACATGAAAGGGAGACTCTAAATGCTTAATCCAAAGATCTTAGCCCGCAACATCGCACTCGCCGGAGCACTGCCGCTCCTCGTCGCATCGTCCGCTTTCGCGCAATACGGTAGCAATCAGGGGACATATCGCACTGCCAACCGCGGATATGCCAATCGCATCGTCGAAGGCACGGTCGCGTCCGTTGCCGAGGCCCGCAATGGAGGCGAGCACGTCCGTCTCACCAACGGGATGGATCTCGTCGTTCCTCCGTCTATCACCGGGATGTATCAGAGCCGGCGCTACCAGGCCGCCATGCTTCTTCCCGGCGACGTCGTGCGCATGAGCGTCTACAGCCGTGAAGGCGACGGACGCGACGCGCAGGTCCGCTCGATGGAGATCGTTTCGCGCTACGACAACAACCGAAACGGCAACGGTTACCGGAACGGCTACAACGACCGCCTGATCGCCGGGACCATCGTCTCGTACGACCGCCGCAGCAACGTGGCCGTCGTGCAGACGGACAACGGCCGCATGATCAACGTCAATGTGAACGTTTACGGCGGCCGCAACACGTTCCACCGCGGTGATCGCGTCAACATCTCCGGCCGGATGGACCGCGGCACGTTCATCGCCGACGGTGTGCGCGTCCGCTAGACATCGCTTCATCATCATCAAACGCCGGAAGGCTCGCGCCTTCCGGCGTTTTCTTTTTGAAGCGAAACCTTCACTTCTGCTTCACGTTTAGGGACGCATCATCGTCGCGCGGCGGATGGCAGTTAACGTGCACCTTTCCGTCAAAAAGAAACGACGAAACGAGGATCGATGAGCTCCGTATCGACGCTGACCCCTGCCACCCCTTCTGCCACAGCCACCAAATCACTCCGCATCGGCGTTCTCAGCGCCATCGGCACGCTCGATCCGCGCGACTCCGGCGACACCATCACCGGCCTGATCCTCGGGCAGGTTTTCGAGATGGCCTATTCGATGACCGAGGCGGGGACGCTGGAGCCGAGTCTGTTCGCGGAGTTTCTGCGAAAGGATCGCGACGGCGCGAACCCGATCTACTCCGCGCCGGTGCGGCCGGGCATCTTCTTCTCCGATGGAACCGAGCTCACCGCGGAGATCGCAGCGACGTCGCTGGCGAACGCCGGTGCGCTGAAAGGCCGCGCAACCGTTTCCGCGCGAGACGGACGCGTCGTCTTCACCATGAGCGGGCCGAGTCCGCGTTTCGAAAACGTGCTCTGCCAGTGGAACACCGGCATCGTTCTCGAGCGGCAGGGCACGTTCTACGGCACGGGCCCGTACCGCCTCACGCCCGGCACGACGATGCAGTCGATCAAAGACGCAGGCGTGGCGCGGCTGGAGCGCAATCCGAAGTACCGCGGGAAAACGGTCAGCGACGAGCTGCTGTTCGTCATCCATCCGACGGACGTCGACGGAACTCCGAGCCGGTTGATCGATGCTGCCAAACGCGGCGAGATCGATCTGACGCTCAACCTCTCCGTGAACGACATCCTGCGCCACGGCATCAACGGCTATCAGCCGATGATGCAGCCGGGCAACTCGACCGGGATTCTCTTCTTCAACAACCAGCGCCCGATCTTCCGCGACGTCACGTTGCGCCGCGCCATTCAGCACGCGATCAATCCGATTCCGATCGCCGAGGTCTGCTACGAGAAAAACCACTTCGCGTTCCTGGCCGGCGATCTCATCCCGCCGCTGATGGGAAAGGCCAGCGGCTCGACCGAGATGCGCGATCGCGAGCTGCTTCGCAATCACCCGAACAAGCCCGCCAGCCTCACGCTCCTCGTCCCCTGGATTCCGCGTCCGTACCTGCCGAAGCCGATTCCGGCGGCGCAGGAAATCGCGCGGCAGCTCGGCGCGTACGGCATTCAGGTCAAGTTGCTGGAGACGAAGAGCAGCGAGCATTACTTCCGATCGATCACCGTCGGCGACTACGACCTGAGCATCGGCGGCTGGGTGGCCGACAATCCCGATCCCGCCGAGTTCTACGAGTCGCTGCTGTCATCCGCGCAGGTCTCGACCGGCGGCCAGTACCTCACCAACCAGGCCCGCTGGAAGAGCGCCGAAACGGACGCCATCCTCGCCACCTATCGCGCCGACCCTTCCCCCGCGAACCGCAAAGTGATCACCACGATGATCGAGCGCGAAGCGATCCTCATCCCGCTGATCTACGGCGCATCGACCGCGATCCGCAGCCGCAAGGTGAAGAACTTCCACATCGCACCGTCGGGCCACGTCGATTTCGCAGACGTCGAGATGTTCTGAAGCCTTTGCTCTGTTTTCACAGCCTTTACTTCTTCGTGCTCGCGATCCAGCGCGTGATCCGCGCGTCGAGCAGATCGAGCGGAAGGCTGCCGCCGGCCAGTACCTCATCGTGAAAGCGGCGGATGTCGAATTTCGCGCCAAGATCCTTCGTGGCGCGCGTGCGCAACTCGCGAATCCTCAGTTGCCCGAGCTTGTAGCTGCACGCCTGTGCCGGCCACGAGATGTAGCGATCGGTCTCGGACTGGATCGTCGGCTCATCGACCGCGTGCGACTTGCGCATGTAGTCGACCACCTGATCGCGGCTCCATCCCATGTCGTGGATGCCGGTATCGACCACGAGGCGCACCGCGCGAAAGAGTTCCGAGCGCAGGCGGCCGTAATCGGAGCCGGGATCCTGATAGAAGCCGACCTCTTTCCCCAACTGCTCCGCGTACAACGCCCACCCTTCGGTGTACGCGGAGTTGCCGCCGTGCTTCCGAAACTCGGGCAGCCCCTTGAGGGTCTGCTGAATGGAGAGCTGCATGTGATGGCCGGGAATGCCCTCGTGATACGCGACCGCCTCGTCGTTGATGAACGAGCGGCTGGCGAAGTCGGACACCGCCACCGAAACGCGGCCGGGACGCTTTCCGTCCGGTGTTCCGGTCTGGTAATGCGTCGCCGCGGCTTTCTGAAACTCGGGGATCGCTTCGACCGTGACCGGCGCCGAGGGGATCGTGTTGAAGAGCTGGGGGAGCTTGGGGCGCATCTGTTTGATGTAGCGGTCGAAGTCGTCGACGATCGCCTGCGCCGATGACGGTTTGTACTTCGGATCGTTCTCGATGTGATCGCGGAAGCTGGCCAGATCGGCGAATCCGTTCGCCTTCGCCAGCGCGGTCATCTCGCCGACGATGCGGTCGTACTCGGCCAGCCCGATGCGATGAATCTCAGCAGGCGAGAGGTTGGTCGTAGTCAGCCGCCGGATGGCCGCCTGATACCGCCGCTTGCCGTCCGGGAGGCTCTCGATCGAAAGCGTGCTGCGCCCGTTCGGGACGTACTCGGACGTGATGAACGACGCGAACTGCCTGTACGCCGGCAGCACCTCGGTATCGACTGCCGCGGTGATGGCATCGGTCAGCCGCTTCTTGTCCGCATCGGAAAACTCCGCCGGCATCTTCTTAATCGGGATGAGGAACGGATTCGCCGCGATGATCCCCGCGCACTGCCCCGGAATCTTCTCCGCCACGAACTTGACGATGACCAGATGATCCTTCACGCCGGCCCGCAGCACATCCTCGGTCTGCAGCAGCGCGTTCGGGATCTGATGCAGCCGCGCGATGTAGTCCTCGTAGTGCTTGACGGAATCGAGCGGCACCGCGTTCGGCAGATCGGCCAGCCCCGTATGAATCCCGCCCTGCGCCGTCACCGGCATCTCGTAATTCTTCAGCCCGAAGTCGTCGACGTTCTCCTGCATGTTCCGCAGAAAGAGATCGTGCGACGTCCGCTCCTCCTCGCTGAACCCGTCCGTCGAGATGCTTTTGATCCGCGCCAGAAACCCGGCATTGATCTCGTTCCGCTTCACCGCCGAGGCGAGCGAGTTGTCGCCGAGCTTGTCGTTGTACCGGTAGTCTCCGACCGCAGTCGCCTGCGTCGGATTGAGCTTGAGCGACGTCTGCCAGAACTCCTCGAACAGCGCGTTCTGCGCCGCAAGCCGTTTGTCGACGGAGTCCGCCGGCTTCGACTGGGCGAACGCCGAGAGGGTGGCGAGCAGTGCGAGAGCAAGGACGAGTTTGCGCATCCTGCGGAGCGTAGCAGAGGAACTAATCGCGTCGAAGGCTTCCTCGCAATGTCATCGCCGCGTTAGCGGCTTCGGAGGATAGCCAGGCGTGCGGCGAAGCGCGCACCCCTGGAAAGATGGACGCGTGATGTTGTGCCGCGTCAGCGGCTCCGGAGCGCGGCACTTCCTGTGCCGCTGACGCGGCACAAAATCAAACGCACTTCTTTTTCCAGGGGTGCGCGCTTCGCCGCACCCCTGGCTACCCTCCGAAGCCGCTCCGCGGCAATGCCTGCGATCACCCTTGGCCTCGCGTGCTGTCGCTGCTGCGGCGCCGATGACTCATCCGAGCGTCTTTGCCCACTCGATCCGGTTTCTGCCGTTCTCCTTGGCTCGATAGAGCATGGCGTCCGCGGCGGCGATTGCGGCGCTGGCGTCGTAGTCGCTCGTGACGCAGATGCCGAGGCTGATGGTGAGGTAGAGATCGGGGGCGATGGAGGTGAGGTCGAGGTACTCGACGGCGCGGCGCAGACGTTCGGCGATTTCCTGCGCCTGCTGCGTCGTCGCGGAGTGAAGCACGACCAGGAACTCCTCGCCGCCGATGCGGCCGATCTGATCGGTCGGACGCAACTCCGCGCGGCAGGTGTGGGCGACGCTTTGCAGGACGGTATCTCCGGCGGCGTGGCCGAACGTATCGTTGATCCGTTTGAAACGATCGATGTCGAACAGGATGACCGCCGCGGGGCGCCGCTCGCGTTTCGCCGCGTCGAATGCAATCTCCGCGACCGCGAGAATGTGACGGCGGTTGGGAAGGCGAGTCAGCTCGTCGGTCATGGCCATGGCGCGGATGCGGCGCGTGTTCACCACCTGACGCCAGAAGAGGATGGCCATCGCCGCGGCCAGAAGCGCGATCAACGCGGTGACCGCGATCTGCAGCTTGCGGCTGCGCTCCGCCTCGCGCAGCGCGGTGGCGCGCAACGCGTTCTCGCGAGCCAGCGCGCGATTTTCGCGATCCTTTTTCTCGCTGTCGAACTCCACGCGCAGGCGGGACGACAGCTCGTCTCTTCGCGTCGCTGCAAGCGCCTCGCTGAGCGCGGCGTGGCGTGCCGACGCCTCGTACGCCTTTTGCCAGTCGCCCAGCTGCGATTCGACGAGCGCCACCTCTTCCGCATTCTTCTCCAGGAAGCGCACGTTGTTCTCCCGCTCGAAAAATCGTCGCGCCGCATCGAGATCGCTGAGCGCCTCCGGCAACCGCCCCAGCCTGCGGTAGACCATCCCGCGGATCTGCCTGGAGTGCGCGGCGTTCCCTTCGTCACGCCCATCGTAGAAAGCGACTGATGCATCGAGCAGCGGCAATGCCTCCGCGGCGTGACCCTGCTTCATGAGCGCCGACCCGAGCGAGCGTTTCGTGAACGCGACGTCGGCCGCGCGGTCCAGCTTCTGAAATGCGGCGAGGGCACGGCGATAGTGCAGCTCCGCCGCCGACAATTCGCCTTTCGCTTCGAACGTGCTGCCGATGTTGAACGTCGTATCTGCAACGTCGCTAGGCTGTCCATGCTTTTCGTACTCGGTAAGAAGCTGCCGGTAGTACTCGATGGCGCGGTCGTACTGCGCCATGTGCGCGTCCGCATAGACGTTGGCGATGTTGGAGAGTGCCTCGAGACGCCCCTTCTCGTCGCCGAGCTGCGCGCTGAGCCGATACGCGTTCTGCAGATTCGCAAGCGCGTCCGCCATCGCGCCGCGCGTGTACTGGAGATAGCCGATGCTCCCAAGCGACTCCGCCTCCAACCGCCTGTCGCCGATCTGCCTCGCCAGCGCGGCGGCGTTGCCGTACTCCCGCTCCGCATCGACCGACTTGCCGCCGGCCAGCAACGCGCCGGCGCGGCACCCCAGCAGCTTCGCCCGAAGTGCGATGCTCCCAGCGCGTTCCGCCGCGGCAAGTCCGATCGTCACCGCGCGATACGCCGCCGCGGGCACATCGCCGAACCTGCATTCGAGCAACTGCACGTGCGCGACGAGCGACGGATCGGATTGCGACGTCTTGTCGCGCTCCACCTCGTCGAGCAATCGTCGCGCGCCTGCCTTGTCGGTTGCGCGAATCTTCTCCGCCTCGTCGAGCATGGCCTGCAGCCGCGCCGTATCCGCGGCGCCGGCGCGCACAATTCCGATGAGGCACACGAGCGTGTACACCGAGAACCGGCGAAAAAGCATGTGTCGTTAGTGTCTCACGCGCGATAGGGTTGTCCTGCTGATGATCACGATCCTGCACGTCATTCCAACGCTCACGCGGGCAGGTGCGGAAAGCCAGTTGGTGAATCTCGTTCGGCATACGACGAGCGACGACATCACGCACGTCGTCTGCTTCCTTCATCCGCCCGAGGATCTTGCCGCCGATCTTCGCAACCTCGGTATCGAGACAATCTGCCTCAACATGCCGCGCAAGTGGCCGTGGCTGTTTGCGGCGTGGAAGCTCGTCCCGCTCCTCCGCGCGCGGCGTCCCGATTTCATTCAGACGCGGCTCCTCGATGCCGATCTGAGCGCGCGCCTCTCGACGATCCTCGGTCCGTCGATTCCCATCATTAATACGTTGCACATGCCGACGTACGATCCGAACACGATTCGTCTGGCTGGCTGGCCGGTTCACAAGATGGCCGTGCTCAAGCAGCTCGACCAATGGACGGCGCGCGCGACGCAGCCGCAGTTCGTGGCGATCTCAGAAAGCGTCAAACGCTCCGCCGTCCGCTACCTCGGGCTGTCGCCGGAAGCGATCCCGGTCATCCAGAACCTGATCGATCAATCGACGCTTCAATGCGATCCCGAAGACTCGCGCCGCATCCGAAACGAATCGGGAATCCCCGCCGACGCATTCGTCTACCTCACCGTCGGACGCCTTTCTCCGGAAAAAGGTCAACCGGCTCTGCTGCGCGCGTTCAAGGAAGTTGCCGCGGCGGCGCCGGATGCGTACCTCGCCGTCGTCGGCAACGGACCGCTGGCCACCGCGCTCGAAACGCTGGCAAGCAACTTCGGCATCCGCGATCGCGTACGCTTTCTCGGCAATCGTACCGACGTCGGCGCATGCCTCGAAGCGGCGGACGCGTTCGTCTTCCCGTCGCTGTTCGAAGGATTGGGCAACGCGCCGATCGAGGCGATGTTCAAGGGTTTGCCGTGCATCGCCACGCGCATTGAAGCGATCGTCGAAACGTTCGTGGATGGTGAGACCGCGCTGCTCGTCAATCCTGATTCCGAAGCGGAGCTGGCCACCGCCATGCTGACTCTCTACCGCGATCCCGCCCTGCGCGGCCGCCTCGGCGCCGCCGCCCGCGCCGTCGCCCTCGACCGTTTCGACAGCCAGCAGGGGATGCATGCCTGGTCACGGTTCTACCGCGAGCTGGCGGAGAGACGCCGCAGTCATAGGTAATGCGAAACGATCACGGCTACAGTTTCGTCAACAGCACATGCGATGGGCCACTCTCGCAGTTCTCGCGCTCGCAGCAACGACCGTTGCCGCGGAAACGCGAATCGCATTGACGGGTGCGGCCGAGGGCGCCGAGGTCTGCCGGTTCCAGGCGCGGGACAAGGAGAAACCGATCGAGCGCTGGTTGAGCGCGCCAATCGTGACGTGCTCCGCGCCTGATGCAGCGCTGACGTTTCCGCCCGGACTCTGGAACGTCTTCGCGCGTGCGAAAGGTGCGGTGTCGATCGATCCGATCGTTGTCGATGCCGCTGCCGCCCCCGCGAATCTCGACATCGCACTCGTTCCCGCGGCGACTGCTGTCGTGCAACTTCCGCCCGGAATGACCGGCGTGATCTACGCGCCGAAACACGTCATCGCATATCCAGCCGCCGAGCGGACGACCGTGCCCGCCGGAGAAGAGCTCTGGCTCATGGTCATGTCGAAGGGAGCGCCGGTCGCCGTCATCCCGATCGCGGCGCTCGAGCCCGGAATCGAGCGTGTCGTCGATGCGCGTTCGATCGATAACGCGCCCGAGGTGCTCGGCTGGATCCACGTATCGGATACGGATCGCGCCGCGATCAGGACTGCGCGCGGCGTTCAGCTACCGCACATCGCGATCTCCGCGGCCGGCAAGGAAACCGTCGCCGCGTCATTGCCCGGTCAGGATGCGCTGAGCGGCGCGTTCGTTCTGTTTCGCGGAGTCGCTGCGGGCGAGGCGGACCTTCGCCTCGATGGCCGCGGATGGCTTCCGTTCCGGCGCTCGTTTCGCATCGCTCAACAATCGCTGACGCTGATGCGCGAACCGATCGCCGCCCGTTCGTCGGCGACGGTCACGGTCAACTGGAGCACGCTCGGCGATCTCCCCGCGCTCGATCGTTCCCTCGGCGCATGCGAGCCGCCGAAGGAAGCGCCGCGCTTCGAGCTCACCATCTCCGCATGCCCCGAGCCGAAGCCCGGCAAATCGATCGATCCCGCTTCCTGCTCCGTCGTTCGCAAGGAACCGCTTCGTACCGAATTGAACTTCGGCACGGTCAGGGTCGAGGAAGTTCCGCCGGGGATGTATCGCGCGGAGTTGCGCTACGGCCGGCTGCCTCCGGTCGACGTGACGTCCGAAGTCGCGCCGCTGCAACAGCGTCCGTTGTTATTGCAGGCGCAGTATTTCGAGGCGTACGGCAGTCTCACCCGCGGCGGTGAACCGCTCCACGATGACGCCCGCATCGAGTTTCCGGGTGACGGCCTCGGATTCGGCCTGCGCGACAGCGGCGAGTATCGCGGCGTGCTGAAGGAAGGATTCGATGTCGACGCGAAGATCGACGTCGTTACCTGCAGCGGCAGGCGCGCGACCGTGCTCGCCGACCGGCCAATGGAAGTCTGGAAGCGGACGCGGTTCGACATCGACATTCCCGACAACTCGCTGACCATCACCGTCGTCGACACCTTCACGCGAAGGCCGCTGCCCGCCGCGATGCTGAAGTACGTGGTCATGTCGCTGCGGAAGCCGTTCCGTCCTGTGCTCACCCGCGACGTCAGCCAGAGCGAATCCAGCGACGAACCCGGCAAGCACGGGGCGGGACAGTTCGTCATCACCGCCGTGCCGGAGCGCGAACTGCGCCTGACCGTGAGCTGCCCCGGCTACAAGAAAAAGGAGATCGATCCCTTCTCGATGACGAAATCCGAGAAGAAAACCATCGACGTCGATCTCGTTCCCCTCGGCGGTTCGGAAGCGAAAGTTCTCTCCTCCCGCGCCTTCGAAAACGCCACGATCTTCTGGTTCACCTCGGCCGGCGTCGAGACGGAGCGCGCCGATCTCGCTCCCGACGGCACGTTCCATTTCGAGCAGACGCACTATCGCGACGAGACGATGACCGTCGTCTCGCAGTCGCACCCGCTCTGGATCCTGCGCGCGCCGCCGGTCGAGAGAGCGACGCCGCTGCAGGTGCGTTTCCCCGACTCCGGTCCGCAACGCGACGCCGAGGTGTCGATCGACGGCCTGCCCGCGCGGATGGTGACGCCGATCGGCATCGCCATCGGCGGCCTGCGCGTTCCGCAGCCGGCGCTCACGCAACATCTCGCGCTCCGAAACGCCGCGCCGGTCGTTCGAGGCAGCGGACCGATGCTCATCCCCGCCATCGCCGAAACCGCGCCGATCGACATCCTGCGCGGACCATCGATCCTGCAGCGTCCGCAGCAGCTCATCGACGTCACCCGCAACTTCGCGCCGGTGGCCACGCAACGCCTCCAGCCGGCAAGCCCGATCGTGGCGTTCAATGCAGCGCCGCGAAACTAAACGACGATGCCATCGGCCCGCGAGACCCACCGCGTCGGCTGGAACGCAGGGATCGGCAGTGCGTCGATCAGCGGCGCGCCATCGCACCAGAACGAGCGGAACTCCTCTTTCCGCCCCGTTCGATAGAAGTTCATCAAGTAACGAAGGTCGCACGTGGCGAAATCGGAGAACCACTGGTCGAGATCGAAGACGCCGACCTCGTGCAGCAGCTGCAAGCTGTACCCGCACGCGGCGCGCTCGTACCGCTCGATCTCCGCAAGCCGAGACTCCGGCAAATTCGTCTCGACCTTCCTCCCAATCTCCCGATCCGCAGCGCTGAGGTTCCACTGCACGGTGTGCCCAAACAGATGGGCAAGGATAAACACCGACTCCTCCGCGCTCAGGTCATAGTCGACCCGAATCTCCGCCCCATCCAGATCGCCGGTAAACGGATGCGGAACGTCCGTGATGACGACCGGCAGTTCATACCGCTCCTCGAGATGTTTCTCGACGACGTTAAAGACCTCGCGGAACCGATCCTCGGTGATCATCGGGGCCGCATCTTACGCTTCGCGAACGAACGGCATTCCGTAGCCGTCCAAGCGGGGAAGAATGTGACGGGATGTCCTGCAGATGCGATGAACACTACGCGGTTTTGACACCAAGGCCAACTTCGACGTGACTAATGTGAGTCCGGTTACGTTCACTGTTTTTGGCTCGGACTCGGCAGTCTAGATTCGACTCACGATCAGCCCGTCGTTCCGTTCCTCGAAGAGGCGAAGCGATTGCCGTCGCTCGATCATTGATCTGCCTGAGCTCGTCAGAGAGCTCGCGCGCTTTATGCTGACTGGCAGTCGGTCTTTAGTCCAAATCGGACCGCTCTCGCGAACGCAAGGCTGCAGATATGCGGCACCGGCTTCTGGAGCGAGTTGGCCTCAGCGAGCGACCACGCAGGACAGCCACTGCAAACTGGTCTCGCTTCGCAACTAATACAGCGCGCCGCAAGCGGCGGAGCGCCGTCGACGAAAGCGGTTACTTCGCTCCAGGCGTGACGAAAGCCGCTGACCACTGGACGCGCGGCAGGCTGAGGCAGCTCAAGGCAGGCGTTCATCTCGCCTGATGCGGTCACTGCAAAGCCAGCACGGCCGGCGCGCCTGCGTAATCGCGAAGAGATTACTTACACGCTCGCACGCGCACGCCTTGGCGCATCATCCATACGGTGATGAGCAGGCTCGCAACGATACCAATCGTCTGTGCTAGGTTGAACCAGTTTGCGAGCCACCAATCGAGATCCATACGAGGGCCGCAGCCCTACCTTAAGCTGTGTTGATGTTCAAATATCGCCAGAGGCATCGCTTGCTCCCGGCACTCCTGCGCCAGAGCGGAGAAGAGTTCGATGTCGCCACGATTCTCTATCAGCCAACCGCCACGTAGTCTCCTGTTCTTGTCGTAGTCGTGCTGGAGAACCGCGAACGCATCGAAAAGAATGAAATCCGTCGCCCGGCGGACGGGCGAATCGCAGGTACGGTGGCGCGATCGACGATTAGGATTCGTTCGTCGTAACAAGCAGAGATGCGGTAGGAGAGAAATTCGAACTCCAAGTATTTCGAGAGCGGAACGTCCAAAACATGGGTGCGGACAAACTGTGTTCCGCGTTTTGCGAATTCCATGTGGAGGGCGGCGTCCTGTCTTGCGAACTCCTCAAGGCGCTTTTGCGCGGCATCGAATTCGCCCCGGCAGAACGCGTCGAACGTCGGATCACCCGACTCATCGTACTCGTCAAGCGACTCAAGCTTGAAGAGCATCCCCTTCGTGCGCCTCCAGCAATCATCGAACGCTTGAGCGAATGCGGGATTGTCGAGATGACGATCCGTGGTGACCTCAGGATGATTATCAGGTGCCGGCATTATTTAGAAGGAATATAGGACTTTGCGCCGGTGAGCACGCTGCGAGGAAGCACGACGATACGTTCGTCTGGACCACAGCTTGCTGATTGGGGCAGCGCCGCAGTCCTCCAAAGGAGAGGGCCTTCCCCACAGCGGTACCGCCGCCTCGCACCGCCGAGGGCGGCAGAAGGAGGGTCTATGCCTGACTGGCTCGCGTTCCTCACTCTTATGAGTGAGCTTACGTTTCCCCACGGCTAGGGCGTGCGTCTGCATCATCGGGCCTGGGGCTGGTCTCACACTGGCTCCATGCCCGATGTCGGCGGCTCGAACGATTGTTCGGCATCAACCTCTGCGCGATGGATATACCGCCGAACATAGGCGACGAGCGCCGCGTCGGCTGTTCGCGCGACTGCCGCATCCCGGAGATAGCCAATCGCCCTTGCGGCGCTGACGTTCACGCCGGCGGCCACGAAGAACTCGGCAAGCGAGCGCGCGAGACGCTCCGCCTCTTTCGGCGCCGAACCGTCCGCGAGCAGCGCTTCCAAAAGGTCGAGGCCTGCGAATCCGGCGTCGGCCGACATTGATAACCGCTCGAAATCCCGCATTACCGCGCGCAGTTCACGGATGCCCCGTCCGTTCGCCTTCGAAGATCGTGATCTTTGCGCCGCACCAGCGCGCGCGGACGAGTTCCGAAGGCGCGCCGATCTCGCGCAGAAGCTGTGTTGCGCGATTCAGCCAGTGCCGTGCGATCTTTGGTTCCCGCCGTCTCAGATCGCACGCGCCGAGATTCATGTAGACCCGCGCGAGCGCATCCCGGTGCCGCTTACCCGACAGTTGCTTGAGGAGTCCCACGAAAATGGCGCGGGCCGCGTCCAGATCGCCACGCTCGACCAGCACGCAACCTTCGAGCAGCCGGGCATGGAGGGCTCGCGTCCGATCGTGTTCCTCCTCAAATATACGCCGCGCTTGGACCGCGGCTTCCTGCGCTTCCGGCCGCCGCTGGCATCTTGAAAAGAATGCTTGCTCGCACGTATCGAACGGCTCCGATCTCCAGCGTGCAATGGCCGGCATCGACGAAGTGCTGCTCGGCGTCGATGAGGATCTGCATCGCCTCCTGATAAAGGCCGAGCATGCGCAGGGCATTCGCGCGTCCTTTCTCCGCATATCCGCGGAGTGCGGCGGTAAGCGCGGGCGGCGTTTCCAGAAGGCGCGTCGTGAGATCGATGGCCGCCGCATACAGTTTTTCGGCACGTACGGGCTCACGGTCAAGGAGCGGAAGCGCCGAATCGATCAATTCGCGAGTGTTCGCTCCGTCGCCGCAACGGCGGCGGTACGAATGCGAGTGAGCCAGGTATCGAATTCCGCGTCTCCCAGACCACCGACCACTAGTGCGAGATTCTTCGGGACCGCGCGCTGTCTGGGCGGAGTCTTCCGTCGTCGGCGTCCTGCCGATGCTTGCGGCAGCAGTGTCCTGATGGAAAGGGCCTCTGGCTCAAACAGATCGAAACCTGACACCGCGAAACCGACGATCTCGCGGATCGCGTCCGTTACGCCCTCCTGAAACCGAGCCGACGTAGGCTCACCCTCGCGGGCACGAACAAGGTGACCTCGGCTGTAGCCTGCAAGCGGAGCAAGACGCGCAGGCTTCACACCATGACTCTTTATGAAGAGTTCGAGCCGGGTCCGCAATACGATTCCTATCTTGGCCTGATTCCTATCTTGGGCCTCGCCACCACTGCATTCCGCTCCTGAAGCCACGCTGCTCTCGAGGATCTCGGCACAACCGGCGTGGCTGACGCGCGCTGAGATGCCCGGCGAACATCCGATGCGGTTGTCGCCAGTGGTGCCACATCTAGGGAGTGCCGCGATGTGAGCCTTTCCCTACCTTTTGGCCAGAGTAGTCACAAATGTGACTACTCGCCGATCCGTTGACTTCGTCCGCCTGTGCGTGTTTTCCTCTCGCCGTTCGTATACACGTCCATAAGTATTTGAGCCCAACGAGGTGAGGTCGATCCTCGTCGCCGCAGCCAAAAACATGAACTCCACCCATTCCCAACTGCTGCAGACAAAAGACCGGATGGCTTCGAGCACCACGCCTCGCCGCCCTCCTATCCGACGACCGAACCATGAGGTGACGACTGCTCTCTCGGCCGTCGTTCACCAAGTGGTCGAAGGTTTCATGGACTCGCTGCGGTCGACCGGCGAAGGCGTGCTGCCGATCGTCCTCACGCTGCGGCCTGAGCTCTCAGCCAATGGCGTCGCAGAGAGCGACGCTGAGTTCGCGCGGCGCGGTCGTCGGCAGAGTGCGGCAGAAAGACGGTTTTTCAAAACAGTAGAGGCAGCGCTTCGCGACGCGATGGGGACCATTCTCCATCGAGCAGCGCATGCCGCAATCAATCATGGAAATGTACGACCGCGAAGGAGAGAGAGAAAAGCCAAAACAGTTATGGCGGCTGGCGGCCCAGCCTGACCGAACGGCGCACCTTGCATCTTTTCCTTTCACGCCTTCGCAACTGCGGAATGACGGACCGGACTCTCTCTCCCTCTGCATGCCGCCGCCAGCCGCCGCCCATCAGTCCTGGCACGACGTCAACGAAGGAAACCCGATGCCAATGAGATTCGACACGCCATTCGACGCGTGGATGCGAGCAAATGGCGTCGGGCCGTTGAGGCTTTCGCAGAAGGCGAATCTGAGCCGGCCGACGATTCTGCGGATTCGCAAGGGCAGTCTCGGAAGGACAGCAACGAGAGCCAAGCTTGTCGCGGCATGTTCGCTGCTCATCGGGCGACGAGTCAAGGAATCAGAACTCTTCTGGATCGGAAGTCCATTCTGACGATCCACCTTTGGTTCTCGCCGCTTCATGCGGAGCGCAGGTTTGCCTTGCGGGGCATCAATTTCTCAGGCTCGGGTATCACGACATCGTCAAGATCACGCATTTTTCACGACAGTTTGCCACCGACAAGCCAGGTCATGGCGCAACATCATCGCGCACCACAATGCTCGGTCCCTTGCAGGAGAGCCGGTCACTTGGCCCGCTTCTTCTGGCGCCTCCTCTCTCTCAGGTGGTCGGTATCGAATGACGTACCGACGTTCTTGGCCGCCGCGCCGTACATCGTAGCTTCAGAGGTCAACAGCACAGCTGGGATTAGAGCCCGATTCACATTCAGAGCAGGTCCAACATCCCCAAAAAGGATGCGCCCCGATTCAAACCGGCGTCAATGTCGCCAGTGGTTGACGGGCTGTCGCCGTCTTCACTGGAAAGGAAAAGCCAAATGCGCTTTCGTCGTCTTCTTTTTACGGTAATCGCTTTCGCAATATCCACCGCCACGAGCCCGGCTCAAACCGCGGCCAAGCAAGTGATGATCCCCGGACTCTGGGAGATCACAGTGCAGACGGTATCGCCGATCAAGGGACTTCCAATTACCCAGACGGTCTGTATCGACAAAGCCCACTCCACGCGGCCGAGTCCGCCGAAGTCGAGTGCGAGCGATGACTGCCAGGTATCGCCCGATGCGTCCGCGGCCAACGAGACCGCGTACACGGTTCGCTGTGCCAAGCGCAAAACCACGTCCTCTGCCCGATTCACCTACGCGGGCGACCACTACGACGGGACGGTCACCATTGTTACGGCGGACGCCGAAATTCACCAGGTCCACACAGCGAAACGCGTCGGTGCCTGCGATGAGCCGTTGCCGGATACGCCTGTCACGACCACTGCGCAGTGACTCGAGTGAATGAGGAAACGACAATGCGACAACTTAAGACGATTTGCGTGGCGATGATCGTGACCATCCTTTGCACCGGCGCCGCACGGGCACAGGTCACCCAGGTCACCTCCGGAATCACCTCCGACGGCTCAGCCTTTCACGTGTTCACCTCCGCGAGCGATCTTCTGCGCGTGCAGTCCAACGGCTTCGCCGGGATCGGTACGGCCACGCCAGAAGTGCTTCTGGATCTCAGGGGCAGTAACCCACCCTTCGGCGGCCAACTCAGGCTACAGGCTACCAACCATGACATGGACCAAATCACCTTTTATGACTCGGCGAACACAGCCCAAAACGCTACCAACCGTTTGGGATTCATTTACTACGACGTGAACAACCATCTATTGGGCATAAACAACGATGGAGCCAACAACAACGGCAACAACAACAACAGCTACCTTCTGCTGAATCAGAACGGCGGATACGTCGGTGTCGGCACGACCACGCCGCTGGCAATCCTGACGTCTAGGAAGGCCAACGCCACGACCTTTCTGGGGATGAGCGGCGCCAGTGGGAGCTATGCCGACATTTCGTTGGGCAGAACGGGCGCGGAGGTACGCCTGGGTATCGCGGCAAGCGAAGCAACCGGCGGGCAATTTGCGGCGGATGCGAAAATCGGTGACGCGATTTTGCGCGTCGACGATTCATCAAAGAAACTGCTTCTGCTGGCGGGCAGCGCCAGCGCGGTCATGAGCATTTCCAACACGGGCGTCGGCATCGGTACGGCCTCACCGGGCTCCGCGACTCTGCTCATCAATACGCCGGGCGGACCGAGCGCCCAAGCCAGCTTCAAGGCCAATCCCTCGACGCTGGGCACCGTCCTTTTGGACATGGGAGCGGGTGAGATTGACATTGCAGGACTGGTGATCGGCGCGTCGGCCACGACTGCCATCAATACAACCTCCAGCCAAGGCCCGCCCCCGCCGCTCCTGCTCCAATCCGGCGCCGGTGACGTGATCATCGGTAACGGGACCCACGGCAACCTCACAGTGAACGGAACCGTTTACGCGAATTATCAGGACGTCGCCGAGTGGGTTCCCGCCGCGGAACCAATGCCAGCGGGCACCGTCGTCGTGGTCGCTGAAGAAGACAACAACACAGTCACTGCATCGAGGCGCGCCTACGACATCCGCGTCGCCGGCGTCGTATCGCCGAAGCCCGGCCTCCTCCTCGGCGTCGCCGGCGCATCCAAAGCAAAGATCGCCACGACCGGTCGAGTCCGCGTGCGCGTCGACGCCACCAATTCGCCAATCCGCAAAGGCGACCTTCTCGTCACCAGCGACCGTCCGGGAATGGCCATGAAGTCCGAACCGCTCGACCTCGGCGGCGTGAAACTCCACCGCCCCGGAACCCTGATCGGCAAGGCGCTCGAGCCGCTCTGCGACGGCGAAGGGGAGATTCTCGTTCTGCTGTCACTGCAGTAGAACGCGACGGAAGAAGCCATGAAACCGCGCGCACTTCTTCACCCGTGGTCGTGCAACATTCAGAAAATTTCTGCGCGATGGAGATCGCAGCATAGGTCCATTTTTCCGAAAAGCTCCTGAACCTCTCCCCGAATGGAGAAGCGGAATTCTCGTGCTGCTCAGTTTTCAGTAACGCGTAAATAGGAGTCGTAAAAACATGCGAATTCACCAGGTCTTGATCCTGTCCCTCTGTCCGGCGTTGTTCTCAGCAGCGGCACATGCTCAGTCTGCAAATGCCCCGGTAATGGTACCTGGCCTATGGGAGATCACACTGCAGACACGTTCCCCCGTCGCCGGGCCGCCAATCGCCCATACAGTTTGCATCGACAGAACGCGCATCGCTCGCCCAGAGCCGCCGAAGTCGAAGGCGAGCGATGACTGCCAGGTCTCACCCGATGCCGGCGCGGCAAACGAAACTGCTTACACCGTTCGCTGCGCAAAGCGCAAGACCACCTCGACGTCGCGCTTCCGTTATCTCGGGGATCACTTCGAAGGCACGGTCACGATCAGTACGCCTGATTTTGAAGTCGACCAGGTTTACACGGCTAAGCGCATCGGCGATTGCGACAGCGCACCACCCGATCCCGCCGTAAATTCCGGGCACTAGTTGCGGGAGGAAAAATATATGAGACAAATTCGAGCCACGTCCTTCCTCCTGGCCTCGGCCGTCCTGCTCGCCGGCTCCGCTGAAGCACAAAGCAGCATCAGCGGTTCAGGCGGAACGGTCACAACAGACATTAATGGAGCGGCCGCCGTGGGGATTACGGCTACGGCTAATCCGGCTTCCAACGTCAAAGTGACGCTCGGCGCCAATTCCACTGCAGCGTTTCACATTTTCACTTCGAGCAACACCGAACTTTTTCGCTTGCAATCAAACGGATACGTCGGCATCGGGACGATCTCGCCCAATGGAAAGCTGGATATCGCCACAGCTTCCGACGGCATTACGATCGGCCAGCGGAGCGATAACGTTCAAGCAATCCAAACCTACCTTGACGGACACTGGGCCGACCGCTCGACCTATGCAAATGGATGCTGCAATCTGCTCCTGCTTCAGCCTGACGCCGGGTCCGTCGGCATCGCGTCAAGTTCGCCGACCTCGCGGCTTGAGATCGGCACCACGTTTCCGGTGCAGTTCCAGGAGCTGAGCACGCAGGGGATTCCCAATGGATTCCTGCTCAATATGACGGGCAATGGACAAATCAACGTAGCAGGACTACAGCTCGGTCAGACCGGATTACCGGTGATCCAGAGCGCCGGCTCATCCGACCTTCATCTGAATCAGTTTACAGGCGCCTCTGTGGTCGTCGGCAACAGCGGCAACACGACAGGTCTTAAGGTCCAGAGCACCGGCCTGTCAACCTTCGCCGGCCCGGTAACCGTGGCCGGTACGCTCACAGCCACAACCGTTTACTCAAATTACCAGGACGTCGCCGAGTGGGTTCCCGCCGCGGGGCCAATGCCAGCCGGCACCGTCGTGGTGTTGAGTGACGAGGTTGCTAATACCGTTACCGCCTCGAAACGATCCTATGACACGAGCGTCGCGGGAGTCGTTTCCCCGACGCCCGGTCTCCTCCTTGGCGTGGAAGGCCCTTCCAAAGCGAAGATCGCAACGACCGGCCGGGTGAAGGTGCGCGTCGACGCGTCCAGGAGTCCTATTCGCATCGGCGACCTCCTCGTCACCAGTGACCGCCCAGGCATGGCGATGAAATCCGAGCCGCTCGAGATCGGCGGCGCAAAGATGCACCGCCCCGGCACGCTCATCGGTAAAGCCCTCGCGTCCCTACCGGAAGGTGAAGGGGAGATTCTCGTGCTGCTCAGCCTCCAGTGACCTACCACGACATAAAGTTAACGAGATACTCATCTCCTTCGGTAGACCTTGTGCGAGCGGACCGTAAAGGGACAACTGCGAATGAACGAACATCAGCCATACCTTCACTTACACCGTAACCGACAAAGGGGTAACGCTATGCGTGCTGCGTCCTTCGGCGCGTGGATCACGATCGCACTGATCGGAATGGCCTCCGCGCGTGCTGCTCAGCCGTCCGAACCTGCGGTGGTTGTCGAGCCTTCCCGCATCACTGTCAGCGGAGTCACACCGGGAGGCGAGGTGCTCTTCGTTGGCGCTGGACTTGAGCCCAGGAAATACTACGCAATCCCTCACCGCTGGTCGAAAGTGCTCGCCGATACAGGCGCCAAAGGCACCGTTTCGTACGAACTCGAGAGCCCGGTCACATGGAATGCACTCTGGATCGTTACCGACCTTACGACGGGACGGTACATCGTGGCATCGACGCCCGGCTTTCCGGTCGAACGCTCGCATCTCGCTTCTCGACACTTCGTGCGCGACACGCACGGAGATGTGAATCGGTTCGCTTATGAGAGAAGAGTCGCCGACGTTCTCTACATCGTTGCCGGCGGCGGCGCATGGGGTCTCCTCGCGCAAGACGGCGACTCCTCCGATGGTGACGGCAAGGGCGACGGGACCACGACCATTGATCTGCCGAGGTTGCGGCCTGCAGGTGCTGACAAGCCGATCCCGTCAGTATTCGCACCCGGCGCAACGCTCCTAGTCATCGATCCCTCGCGCTTGGATCTGCTCGAACTGAAAGTCGACGCATCAGCGATCGCCGGAGCTAAATGATGCGGGTACAACGGTTACTTCTCTTCTCGCTGGCGGCTGTATGGGCAAGCATTCTGGTCGCCGATACTCATCCGAATACGGCTCGAGGCTTCGAGATCGGCAAGCCCTATCAGATGAACGGGCTTGATAATGTGAATCTGTTCAATGGCAATCTAACCGTGACAATCCCCATCGGGCAGCGATACCACGTCAACGGAAACCTCTCCTATGGTCTAACGCTTGTTTACAGCGGGAACGTGTGGGACACCGTTACGAATGATCCGAAGGGTTGTGGGAACACGTCAACCTACCCCAATCGCAGGTCCAACGCCGGCCTCGGCTGGCTGCTCTCCCTCGGACGCCTCTTTCCTAAGAATGAATACCCGGTTCAGGAGAGCAGCAATGATAACTATGAAACGCCAGACGGCGCTCTACACGAGTTTCACGCCGGCCTACACGATGACATCTCGCCGGACGCGAACGATCAATACACCCGCGACGGCTCATACATCCGGATGAAGATTGCCACTGACGGGCTGTCGCGCACGATTGAGTTTCCGGACGGCACCTATCAGATCTTTACCAGGAAAAAGCGGCCGGACAGCCCTCAGGGCAATCCTGAAGCTGGCTATGGCGATTGGGTCAATGGTGGTCACTGGCGCCTCGCGTCCATCAACGACCGGTTCGGAAACAGCGTTACCGTGACCTATCGCTCCGAGGCGGCAACAGGAAACTACCCCGAGTATCCCGAAGTATGGACGATCGCCGATGCAGTTCGTACACAGAAAGTCTACTTCAAGGTATCGCCGCATGCGGCCGACCAGGTTGTCGCGGACCGTCTGGTTCTGTCGACCTTCACGGGAAGCGGGACCTGGCAGTTCGCTTACGTCCCTACCGATCTTGGCGTCGGCGGATCGAATCCCGGATGCACTCCAAATACGCCGCCAATCACCGCATACAACGTACCGCTACTCACGTCTGTGACGTTGCCTCCTGTCGGTGGCGTTTCACAGACGTATTCCATGCTCCATCCCGATGGAAGCACTAACCCTTACTATATTCTCGGATCCGGTGTCGTCGATGCATTGCACGGTCACCTGCTTGGCCTTCAGTTGCCTACGAAAGGATGGCTTGAGTGGGATTACGAGAAGTTAGGCTATTACGGCGGCACTTTGCCCATCAACTCGTCCATCGCGGTAAAGCACCGACGGATGATGACCGCCGACCGTAATCTCGCCCGCACAGCTATATGGACGTATGACCGCAGGTACAGCGACAACCAAACGTGTTTCGATCCCATCCGACAGGTGACGGTCACAGCGCCGCCAGAGCAATTAGTCGCGTCCGTTACGTCGCCGGAAGGGGTAACCTCCGTCCATTACTTTTCTACATACACGAGCGATTTTGAAAACAGCTGCGGCATCCTGAGTAATTTTGTCGATGAGGAGTATTCGTTGCCGTTCAGCCGTGGCTCTTCAAAGACAATCGGTACGACCACCCACCCGACCACGCTGTATCTGTCTCAAGAGACTTATACCGGCACGCCCTCGATCGTGACGAGTCACGGATCGTACCGGGCGACGGGCGGCACCCTCGTGCGTTCCGAATGGGCAGCCTACGCCTTTGACGGCGCTTCTGCGGGCGCCGTCAATGGCAACTTACGTGAGACTGCGCATGCGACGTACTTCGAGGACGACACCAACTGTTCCAACGCAACCTGCTTCGCTGGGGTTACGCACTATGGCTTCGACGGCGCCGGACATTTCCGACAATCGTCGACCAGCGGTAATTTTGCAAGCGACTCCGCGTCGCATGGAAACTTCAAGACGACGTTCACCAAGTATCCTGACGTCACCCTCATCGGACCATGGCTGCTCAACACCTACACGGAGCGCTGCGTCGTCGATGAGACCAGCGAGAGAACGGCCGGCGTCTCGCAGTGCTCGACGCTCGGCGCCGGCGCGATTGTTTCGCAATTCTGCTTCGACTCCACCACGGGATTCCTGAAACGAACGCGGGCATTGATTGGAACGAGCCTGGATGCCGGGGACGTGATTGCCGTTTATACGCCGCTGTACGGCAATGTCGGGCAGGAAGACTACTACGGCGGTGATAACCAGGCTGTGGACAAGGATACGAGCGACCTCTGTAGTGTGCCGCTTCCGGCGGCAGCGGTCTACACGCTCACAAACACGTATGCGAACGGGTCGCTTGCCACATCGAAGTATGTTCCGGACCCCGGGTTTTCCAATGTCAATAACACGGTCATCAATGCGAATACCGGCCTGGTGCAGACGTCGGCCGATTCAGCCGGGCGCACCACGTCGTACGACTACGACGTCCTCGGGCGCGTGAATCAGATCGCCGCACCGGGAGAGGCGGCAGTCAGCTATGCCTACGTCGAGGCTACATCATCGGGGACGACGTCGTTCACTCCCGCGAAGGTAACCGTCAGCAAGACGTCGACAGCGGCCGGCTCGATTTCGGCCGCGACCATCTTCGACGAATTTGGCCGTATTTCGGAAGAGCAGCGGGTTCTTCCCGCGGGCACGGCCAAGCATCAGACGAGTTATACCGGCTCCGGGTGGACCAAGCAGGTCTCCGAATGGGAAGCAACCCCTTCGCATTTCACGGTCTTCTCCAATTTCGACGCGTTCGGACGCGCAAGCACAATCACGGCGCCCGACGCGTCGACCACAACAATGCACTACTTCGGCAGCCGCAAAGTCGAGCGCACGGTGAGCATAGGGGAGACGCTCTCCGGCTCTGCCGTTCAGCAATCGACCGCCACCACGACGGAAATCTACGACCGGCTCGGCCGGCTCATTACGGTGGATGAGCCGGATGGATGGAGCAGCACAGCATATGAACATGATGCTGCAGACCGGCTCACCAAAGTGTCGATGACCGCGGCGGCCATTACGCAGCTCCAGACGCGAACCTTCTCGTATGACGGCCGGGGCTTTCTGACGAGCGAGGTACACCCGGAGAACGGCACGACCAACTATAAGAGCTACGACGCTCGTGGGCACGCCGGCCGCAAACTCATCGGCTCGTCCCTCTCAAACTTCGACCTGAAATACCAATATGACGCCGCGGAGCGTTTGGCGTTTGTGTATCAGTTGCTGAACAGAGTCGAACCGCCCGACCCGGCACACCCCGATCAGACGCAACTTCTTAAGCAATTTACGTTCGCGACGGCGAATACCGGAACGAATTACAGACAGGGCAAGCTCGAGACCGCGACGCGGCGGAACTATTCGCCGGCCGGTACGATCGATGTAAAGGAAACCTACGAATACTCGAATACTGCAGGCCGTCTCACGAACAAGACTACCGAGGTCACCGGCCCATCCGGACTCCTGCAGAAGTATACGCAGAGCTATGCGTACAACGACCTCGGTCTCTTTTCGCAGATTACCTATCCGACGTGTCCCGACGTCACCCGGCCGTGTGCCAATCCCAGCTCGATGATCTCCACGGTAGCTCCGACGTATCAAAACGGTCTACTGAAAACCGTCCCCAATTTCGCGACGAACGTGACCTACGACCTGAACGGAATGGTGACGCAGATCGACCATCCCGGAGCCGTCGGCGACGTGATCACAGCCGATTCGAATGGACTGGCCCGCCCCGCTCGCATTCAGTTCAATTCGTACGACGCGTGCCTCAGCCCCCAGATCAGCCTCCCCACCAGCAAGCAGGTTGCATCAGGATCTTCTCCCGGTCTTCAGATCACCGTCATGAATGCGCCAACGCAGCCCTGGACGTATCAGTGGCTCAAAGATGGCGTCCTCATTCAGGGTGAAACGGGTTCGTCCTGTTGCACTGCGGCGGCGTCGGGCGCGAGCTACACGGCGCGCCTGATCAACAGTTGCGGCAAAGGCGAGTCGACAACTGTTGTCTCAATATGCGGCAGCCCAATCGTCACGGTCACTCCGCAGAGCTCCACCTATTCCGGCTCCCCCGTCACTCTGACCGCATCAGTGCAAGGTTGCCAGCCGTTCGCCTACCAGTGGTATATCGGCGATGCTCCTTCAGGCTCGCCGACCGGCACCAATTCCTCCTCGCTGGCCGTCTCGCCTGCGACGACGACGCACTACTGGGTCCGCGTAACAGATAACGTCGGGGGAACGGGGAACAGCAACACCGCCATCGTCTCAACGCCGTTGCCGGCGCCCGGTGCGCTCACGGCAATCTTCAACGCCGTGACGAATACGGTCGACGTCATTTGGGGAGCGTCCTCGGGCGCGCATCACTATCAGCTTCAACGCCTCGATCACGGCGTCTGGGGCTCACCATCGGACGTCTACGCCTTGGGCGCGTCCTACACCCTGACCGCCGGCACAACGTATGTTTTCCACGTCCGCGCCGTCGATTCCTCCGGCGGCAGCGCTTCTCCCTACACGGCAAACGATCTGGCCACCACGATGTCGTTCGCAAATCCACAGACTAACGGCACGCATGTGAACTTCGACCATTTCGAACAGATCCGTACCGCCATCAACGCCATCCTCGTCGCCCAGAACGGGACGCAATTGACGTGGCGCCAGATCCTGGACGCCTCCGGTTATCCGAATGTTCCCGTGCCCGACCACAACGCCCGCGTTTACGCGGCGCACATCCTGGCGTTGCGGAACTCCATGAATGCGGCGCTCGGCGGAGTTCAGGTCGCGGTTTCCGGATACACCGACAGCTTGACCTCACCTACCTGGATCAAGGCATTGCACATCACCCAACTCCAACAGCGGGCGCAATAGATAAGGGAGAAGAAAATGAATAAGTTCACGCGCATTCTTCTCGCCGCCGCCGCTGCCGCCATCATCGTCTGCCCGCTCTCAGCCGAGGAGCCGGGGCAGCGGTATATCGTCATCCTTAAACAACGGACCACTCCCTCGCCCGACATAGTCCGGCTCGGCGGAACGATCGAATCGCGGCAGGACGATCAGCTCGTCGTCACCATTCCAACGGCAGCACTAGCCGCACTGAAGGCCGACGCGGCTGTTCTCTACCTCGAACGTGTCGGCGGCACGGCGTCCGACGACGAGACATCGCTGATCGGCGTCCCGTCCAACCCGCAGCCTGGTCCGGCCACGCAGGCAAGGCGATTCACTCCCCACGCCTTAGGCACCATCTCGTGGGACTCGGGAACGTACGCTTACGACGGCGCGGGCAACATCATCACCATCGGCACCGACAACTATCTCTACGACGGCGTTCAGCGGCTCACGCAGTCGTCAACCCAAGGAACGATCGAGCAGTACACTTACGACGGCTTCGGCAACATGAAGACCCGTACGAATACGATGATGCCGACGGTGCAGGCGTCTACCAATCGCTACGACGGATACACGTACAACGAGGTGGGGGCGGTGACCTCGGACGGCTCGTATACGTTCAGTTATGACGCGCTCGGCCAGCCGTTGAGCAAGATGTACAACAACGAGAACAACAAACTCGAGTACTACATCTACACGCCTGGCGACGAACGGCTCGGCGTGCAGAGAAACGGCTGGTGGATCTGGAGCGTGCGGGACGAGGGCGGCAAGGTGCTGCGCCAGTACAAGAGCTCCGCCACGAATGTATCGATGGAAGCGCTGTGGCTGGAGGACTTCGTCTGGCGCGACGGCCTGCTCCTCGGCTCACAGCGTCCCGTGGAGATGGGCGGCCGCCGCCATTTTCACCTCGACCACCTCGGTACTCCGCGCCTCATCACCTCCGACAACGGTCAGCAGATCTCCCGCCATGACCACTACCCCTTCGGCGACGAGTACACGCCCGTATCACAGGAAGGCTCGGCCGGCTTCGGCCGCGAAGAGCCAATGAAGTTCACCGGCCATGAACGCGACTACGCCGGCGGCATGGGCGCGGAGGATGGGCATGCGTTGGATTACATGCATGCGAGGTACTATGGGCCAAGTTGGGGCCGATTCCTTTCGGTTGATCCAATCGGGGGCAATCAAGACCGTCCGCAGTCATGGAACCGCTATTGTTACGTAGCGAATCGCCCGTTGGGGTATGTTGATCCAACGGGCTTGGCAGATGAACCAAGGCCGAAGCCTCCGCGCGACTCGGACACCACTTTTGATCTCGATTTCTTGAACGACAGTCGCAGACTATCTAGAGATTTCCGCGCGGCGGCGGGACGGCTCCATGAATTTTATTTGGCTCATGAAGAAGGTGTGAACAACACCCTGCTCCTCGGTGCTACAATAATCCAAATAGTCGGTAAATCCGAGGCGGTTCCTCCAGATGAGACTTTGGAAAAGCTGGAGGAGGCGGTTGAGGACCTTGGACCTATTAACTCGAATGAACTCAACCATGTCTTCGGGAAAGCTGCGCATGGCCTTGAAGAAGCTGCAGAAAAGTTTGGCGGGCCGGAACGACTCTACAAAATGGTGCAAGTCGTGCTGGAAAAGAACGGAGGCAAGCTTCAGGTCGATTCAAGAGGTCTCTATACTGCCGTGATAAGAATTGGAGGATTCGGAATTGAGGTCACTGGGCGCATTGTGGGAGGTACCCCCCGGATCGGCACCTTCTACATCCCGAACGGACACTGAGCAAATGACATCTCATCCTACAAGAGATCAGTTCGAACTTGCTGACGACCTCCAGCGCCGTGTCGACTCATCCGGCGCAAACGCCGACGATCTTCTGACGCTGGCGTTACTTCGACTTGAGCCATTCCACGATGGTTTCGGCGCCGCGCAGTTGTTGGAATCCGTCCGAGGAACAGCGGCCGAGGAAGCGATGGCCTCAGTGTGGTATGCCTACTGCGCTCTGCACTTCTTGTTCGATGTTTCGACGCTTCAGAAGGCTTTAGATCTTCTTACACGTTCACAAGGCCCGACACGCGAACTTGAATCGGCGCTGGAGTTCATGATGGCTGAAGTAATTTATCGGCTCGATGAGAACGCCGGAGACAACATCGTCGGCCACATTCAACGCTCAATTGAGCTTGCTCCTGAGTGGGTATCAAACCATCAAATGCTCGCATGGTTCATGGAACGAAGAGGCGAACGCGAACTGGCTTTGCAGCATTTGAGGTCCGCACTAGCTAATATCATTCCTCCAGATCCGGCATGGTCTCTTTTACGAGCTGAATTCGAGTGTAATATTACCGCCCGGACGTCGTTTAATGTCGATCGTCGCATCTCCGACGTCATCCGCCGATTAGCACCCTCCTGAGACTCCGGCACCTACGTCTACGACGGCGCCGGCAACATCGCCACCATCGGCAGCGACAACTGCTGGTATACGTCGTCCAGCGCTCAAGGCGGAAATTCTTGAGTGTCTTTGGTGGAACGAAGCCAGCACATAGGACAGGGAATCACGAAAAAATGGAGTCTACGCAACTTGCCTTTTGGCGGTTGAGCTGCGGGGAGATTGAGGAGTGGCAGGATCTCCCGGCCCTCCGGACAGACGCAGGAACCTCGCCGCTGACCGTCTTCGAAGTCGTATCGCCAGCCGGTTCGGGTTTTGCCTCTGATAGGTTCCGCTCATGGCGCGTTCTTTTCCCGGCCACGGGGTTCGGGACGGCGGACCTCGCCGAGTACTACCGGAAGGTGGCGAGGAAACTCCTCCCGCATCTGAAGAATGTGCCGGTCTCCTTCCGGCGCTTCCCTGACGCGGTCGACGGGCAGGCGTTCTGGGAGAAGGACAAACCTTCGTTCGCTCTATCGTGGGTGAAGACGCTTCGCGTGCCCCGGAAAAGCGGCGAATCGGACATTCACTACGTGCTGGTGAACGACGTCAAGACGCTCGTCTGGATCGCCGAGGCGGGAGGGATCGAGATCCATCCGTTCCTGTCGCGAGCGCCCAACATGGCGGTGGCGACCGGTATGATTTTCGACCTCGATCCGGGCCCGGATACGGATATTGTCGACTGTTGCCGCGTGGCGCTTCTGCTGCGGGAAGCTCTTCAACAGCTCAATCTGCAGTCGCTGCCGAAAGTCTCGGGGTCGAAAGGCTTACAACGGGAACACTCTGATAACCGGAGGCGTCCAGGATCTGGCGTCCATCGCGGGCGCAAACAGGTCACCCACGTCCGCAATCCGTTTCAGTGCCGCTTGCGGTGCGAAGAACAGTCCCTCGGCATCCGGCTCCTCAACTTCTTCCCACGTTACGCTGCGGCAGAGCATTCCCGATCTTCCTGTCGCGCCGCCAGCCGCGGCGCCCTCGAAGGGGTCGCGAGCTCCGCCACGAATGTATCGATGGAAGCGCTGTGGCTGGAGGACTTCGTCTGGCGCGACGGCCTGCTCCTCGGCTCACAGCGTCCCGTGGAGATGGGCGGCCGCCGCCACTTCCACCTCGACCACCTCGGCACCCCGCGCCTGATCACCGCGGACAACGGTCAGCGGATCTCATCCCACGACTACTACCCGTTCGGCGACGAGTATTCCCCCTTCTCCCAGGAGACCGCCGCCGGTTTCGACCGCGAAGAGCCAATGAAGTTCACCGGCCATGAACGCGACTACGCGGGCGGCATGGGGGCGGAGGACGGGCATGCGATTGATTATATGCACGCTAGGTACTACAACCCTTCGCCCGGAAGGTTCCTGAGCGTTGATCCTCTACTGGGGGGCTTCGGCGAACCGCAGAGCTGGAATCGCTATACGTACGCTCTGAATAACCCGCTGGGTCTCCTCGACCCATTCGGCCTTGCGGCAAGGAAGCCCGGAGAGCAGGTTCAGAAGGGAGATACGTGCGATGGGGCGGTTGTTGACGGATGGTGTACCGCTGGGGAAATCATCACCGTCGAGGGAACTCAACCCAAGACCGAGGAAGTAACCCCTCCGCCGCTGTCGTGGGCTAATACCCAACCTATCGATTTGAGTAAGACGTTCGCGCCGCTGCGTAACACGGCCCAAACCCTTCGGTATTTGACCCCGGATGACTTCCGTCTCAAACATGCGCCGGAAGTCGATTTCGGGCAATGCATAGAAGACAACTCGTTCTCCAACGTCTACACATTCGCTGCGCACTCCGCGAATGCAGCTCTAAATGTGGCTGTCGGAAGCACTGGTCGTGTCGGCGTGGGGGGTGTACTGCCGCATGCGACGACATGGGAGCACAAGGCCTTATCGGGGTTTGGTGGGAACGCTTCTAGAGTTGGCAGATTCGCAGGTCGTGCAGCTATCGCACTCACCATATTCGAAGGATTTTACGACATCGGCACGATCGGGCGTTGCGGCGCGATCGCTGCGAGCAGATGAGCTATGTCATGGATGTCACGATGATAGCGATCGGAATCGGGTTGGCAGTATCCGCAACGGCTGCGGCGATCTGGACCCGCTCGCAGAGGCGGTGGCTTGAAGCGAAGCGTGATGTTCTAGACTTCGGCACGATCGTGCAACGCTTTTACTCCGGGAGCGATGTGACAACGGCAGATGTGGAACAAGCGTACACGCGCATCGCGGAGGCAACGGGCGTTCCGCCCGGCGAGCTAAGACCAGATGATCGGTTCGATCGCGAACTCAAGCCACGCGGCGGATGGGAGTACGACGACCCTTTCCACCTCTTCTCGGATGAGCTGGCACGTGACGCAGCATCTGCTGGAGTTCCGGTGAAGTTGGAAGAGATCATCACTGTTGATGACGCGCTGCATCTATTGAGGCGAATTCGAGAGACCCGCAGCGCATCAAGAGGTGTGTAACGATGAAGCGGACCTGACCGAAGAACACTCCCGATCCCACCCACGCGGGACACACATCCGGCCTAAATCACCGCGTGAGTGCTTCTTCCTTCGCTGCTTCACCCCGCCCGCACGCTTCCGGGCGTTGGCGTTCAGGCGTGCCCGGAACGTGGCAAACCCGCGTAGCTCTTTTGTGCCCAACACAGCTCGAACGGCCCATCAATTGTCGTGCGACCAAGATCTCACCCTCAGATAGCCGGAAGCACTGGAATGATTGGTTAATAGAGGTATCTCCCATGTGGAGGAACGTTTATTCGGCCACCGCGCGGAACAATGAGGGTTCGCTAGAGGAGCGCTAGGCGGCGGCCAGAGTGGTCGTTATTACTGGATGCAAGTGAATCCGCATTCCGCAGGATGGCCACCATGCCGGCTCCTCGTAGGATCAGTTGCTGTATTGAGGAGTGACCCGAGCACATTTACCTGGCTTGACTTAGTAGCAATGATGGCGGTCCTCAGCGGACGATTTGGTGCCGTCTTCGGCTCCTGAATGCGTGATGTTGGACGGCTGTAACTCGCCGTGCAGATCCGCAGATCGATCAGCCGTTTCGATTTCCACGACCTTCGGCACCTACGGTTAGCGTTGCACTGCCGCAGCGATGGATTTCCATGAACTCCCTCGTGAACTCCCGGCGTTGCGTACGCCCGAAAAACACGACGCCGCGAGCGGTGAAACTCGCGGCGTTTGAGGGAGTTGCGTTGGTAGGCGCTAGCGGACTCGAACCGCTGACCCCCACCGTGTGAAGGTGATGCTCTACCGACTGAGCTAAGCGCCTGTTTGGGGTCTGTTCAACGAAACGACGGGCCTCGCCATTTCCAGGGAGGGAGCGGCAGCATAGTTCGTGGGCGGGGCTGGCGTCAACGGCGTCCCGGCGGCCATAATTCGCGCCCGATGACGAAGCGGATGTTGTTCATGCTGGGTGCCGTGATCGCGTTCATCGCGATCATTGGCGGGTTCAAGTACTTCCAGATCCAGAAGGCCATGGCCGGGATGTCGTATCAGCCGCCACCCGAGGCGGTGACGACGGTCGTGGCGCGGCAGGAGGAGTGGAACTCCACGCTCAAAGCGATCGGGACCGTTGCGGCGACGCAGGGCGTCACGGTCAGTGCCGATTTGCCGGGGGTCGTCGAGCGGATCGATTTCGATTCGGGACGGGCGGTGAGCAAGGGACAGGTCCTCGTCGTGCTCGATGCGAAGCAGGAGCGGGCGCAGCTTGCGTCGGCCGAGGCGCAGAGGGAGCTGAATCGCGTCAACCTCGAGCGGATGCGCGGGATGATGGCGGCGAAGATCATTCCGCAGGCGACGTACGACACCGCGGCCGCTGAAGCGAAGCAGGCGGATGCGCGCGTTGCCGAGTTGCGCGCCACCATCGAGCGCAAGATCATCCGCGCTCCGTTCGACGGCGTTCTCGGACTCCGCGAAATCAACCTCGGGCAATACCTCGCCGGCGGCGCGGCGATCGTTTCGTTGCAGTCGCTGCGGCCGGTGTATGTCAATTTCAGTGTGCCGCAGCAGGAGATGAGTCATCTCGCCGTCGGATCGGACATCGACGTCGACGCCGGCGGCGTGTCGGAGAGCGGCAAAGTCACCGCGTTCGGCGCCGTCATCGACGAAGCGACGCGCAACGGACAGGTGCAGGCCTCGTTCGCCAACCGCGACGGCAGGCTGCGGCCGGGCATGTTCGTCGAGGCGCATTTCGCGGCCGGTGCGAAGACGGCGGCGATCACGCTTCCGGTCTCCGCCATCAGCTACGCGCCGTTCGGCGATTCCGTCTTCATCGTCGACGACGAGAAGGGGCCGGACGGCAAGACGTATCGCGGCGTGCGGCAGCAGTTCGTCAAGCTCGGCGAATCGCGCGGCGATCAGGTGGCGGTGCTCACCGGCGTCAAGCCCGGCGAGGAAGTGGTCACCTCGGGTGTCTTCAAGCTGCGGCCCGGCGCGGCAGTGCAGGTCAACAACAGCGTGCAGCCGGGGAACAACCCGAAGCCGCGGCCGGAAGACAGCTAGATGAAATTCACCGATCTCTTCGTGCGCCGGCCGGTGCTGGCGATCGTGGTCAACCTGGTCGTCCTCATCGCCGGACTGCAGGCCATCCGCTCGCTTGTCGTGCGCCAGTTTCCGCGCAGCGACATGGCCAACGTCGTCGTAACGACGGCGTACGTCGGCGCGAATGCCGATCTCGTGCGCGGATTCATCACCGCGCCGCTCGAGCGCGTCATCGCCGGCGCGGACGGCATCGAATTCCTCGAGTCGTCGAGCGCGCAGGGCATCAGCACCATCACCGTCCACCTCAAACTGAACTACGACACCAACGCAGCGCTCACGCAGATCCAGTCGAAGGTGGCGCAGGTGCGCAACCAGCTGCCTCCGGAAGCGGAGGCGCCGATCATCGATCTGCAGACGACGGACAGCCAGTTCGCCGCGGCGTATCTCAGCTTCTCCTCGCGCGATCTCGATCAGAACCAGATCACCGACTATCTCGTACGCGTCGTTCAGCCGAAGCTGAGCGCGATCAGCGGCGTGCAGCGCGCGGAGATTTTCGGCGACCGGACGTTCGCGATGAGAGTCTGGCTGAAGCCGGAGAAGATGGCCGCGCTCGGCATCTCGCCGTCGATGGCGCACGACGCGCTGGCGGCGAACAACTACCTCTCCGCGCTCGGCCGCACCAAGGGGACGATGACGTCGGTCAACCTCGTGGCCAACACCAATCTCCAGACGGCGGAAGAGTTCAAGCAGCTCGTGGTGAAGGAAGAGAACGGAACCGTCGTGCGGCTCGGCGACATCGCCGACGTCGTTCTCGGCGCGGAGAACTACGAGCAGGAGGTCAGCTTCAACGGCGAGAAGGCCGTGTTCATGGCCGTCTACGTTCTTCCGACGGCGAACACGCTCGACGTGATGAAGGGCGTTCGCGAGGCGATGCCGGAGATTCAGGCGCAGCTGCCGGCAGGCATGAAAGCGGCCGTGCCGTACGACTCCTCGGCGTACATCCAGGACGCCATCGACGAGGTGCTCAAGACTCTGACCGAGACGCTGATCATCGTCATCCTGGTCATCTTCCTTTTCCTCGGGTCGGTGCGCGGCGTGATCATCCCGGTCGTGGCGGTGCCGATCTCGCTGATCGGCGCGGTCATGCTGATGCTCGTCTTCGGCTTCACCATCAACCTCCTCACGCTGCTGGCCATCGTGCTCTCCGTCGGACTGGTGGTGGACGATGCCATCGTCATGGTGGAGAACATCGAGCGGCATCTGCACATGGGCAAGACGCCGTTGCAGGCGGCCGCCGATGCCGCCCGCGAGCTCGTCGCTCCGATCATCGCCATGACCATCACGCTCGCGGCGGTCTACACGCCGGTGGCGTTGCAGGGCGGATTGACCGGATCGCTTTTCCGCGAGTTCGCCCTGACGCTGGCGGGGGCGGTGATGATCTCCGGCTTCGTGGCGCTGACGCTCTCGCCGATGATGGGATCGAAACTGCTGCGCGCCGGCGACACGGAGCGCGGCTTCGCGGGGTGGATCAACACGCGCTTCGACCGCATCCGCGAGCGCTACACGCGCATGCTCGGACGAACGCTGAATTACCGGCCGGTGGTGCTGACGCTGTGGCTCATCGTCGTCGCGCTCATTTTTCCGTTCTACATGTTTTCGCAGAAAGAGCTGGCGCCGCCGGAAGATCAGAGCTTCATCTTCGGCATCATCCAGGCGGCGGCGAATTCGACCATCGAGCAGACGAAGCTCTTCGCCACGCAGATCGACAAGGTCTACCACTCGTTCCCCGAAACGGTGGCCACGTTCGAGATCGTCTTTCCGACCGGCGGCTTCAGCGGGATGGTGGCCAAGCCGTTCAACCAGCGCACACGGAGCACGGCCGATCTGGTCGTCGCAGCGCAGGCAGGCGTGTCGAAGATCCCCGGCATCCGCGCCATCGAGCTCGTGCCGCCGTCGCTGCCCGGCAATCAGGGGTTTCCGGTCGACATCGCCATCGTCTCCACCGCGGAGCCGGCGCGCCTCGCGGAGTTCGCCAATCAGCTGGTGCAGAAGGCGTTCACCAGCGGCAAGTTCATGTTCGCCGACACCGATCTGAAGTTCGATCAGCCGCAGACGCGCGTGGTGTTCGATCGCGACAAGCTGCGATCGGAGGGCGTCAGCCTGACGCAGGCTGGACGCGATCTTTCCGTCCTCCTCGGCGGCAACTACGTCAACCGTTTCAGCATCCAGGGGCGGAGCTACAAGGTCATCCCGCAGGTGAAACGCAGCGAGCGGCTGACGCCTGACCAGCTGACGCAGATGTATGTCGGCGGCGCGAACGGCAAGCTCGTTCCGCTGTCGACGTTCGCGACATTGCAGACGTCGACCGAGCCGCGCGAGCTGAAGCGTTTCCAGCAGCTGAACGCGGTGCGTATCCAGGGCGCGATTCCGCCCGGCGTCTCGCTCGACTCGGCGCTCAGCTACCTGGAGACCGAGGCGAAGAAGATTCTGCCGCGCGGCTTCACCATCGACTACGCCGGCGAGTCGCGCCAGTTGCGCACGGAGGGGACGAAGTTTCTGGGCGTGTTCCTGCTGTCGGCGATCCTGATCTACCTCGTGCTCGCCGCGCAGTTCGAAAGCTTTCGCGATCCGTTCATCATCCTGGCCGGCTCCGTCCCGCTCGCGCTTTCCGGCTCGCTGCTCTTCTCATTCCTCGGCCTGACGTCGATCAACATCTACAGCCAGGTCGGTCTGATCACGCTGGTCGGACTGGTATCGCGCAACGGCATCCTCATCGTCCAGTTCGCGAATCATCTGCAGGAAAGCGGCAAGGACAAACTGAGCGCCGTCCTCGAAGCCGCCGGCACACGACTGCGTCCGATCCTGATGACCACCGCCGCGACGGTGATGGGCCACCTGCCGCTCGTCTTCGCCCGCGGCCCCGGCGCCGGCGCGCGCAACAGCATCGGCATCATGCTCGTCACCGGCATGATCATCGGCACGATCTTCACGCTCTTCGTCGTACCGTCGATCTATGTGCTGGTCGCGCGCACGCACAAGCAGATCGAGCCGATCGAAGCCGAAGTGGCGGCTGACCTCGAGCCGGCCCCCGCCGGATGACGCGCTAACGGTTGTCATTCTTGACGCCTTGACGGCATTCGGCACCGAACCTATATTGCGGTCTTCGCTTCAGAACTGGCGGTCCTCTTCGTCTATCGCTGGCCGTGCGTGATGCAGCCGTTTGCGGCTGAGAGGCATCGCTTTGGAGGGAGGCTTCATGAAAGCACTTGCAATAGTGGCAGGTCTGGCAGCTTTCATTTTCATGCCCCGCGTGCTGCTCGCACAATGTCCGGCCGTGGGGCAGGCCAACGGTTGCAACGTCATCATTACGGTCACGAACACGGGAGCATCCGTTTCCGTCACTGGGGAGAAGCCGTACGACGGAGTCGAAGATATGCTGGTCGGGGTCGTCAATAACAGCAGCCTGCCCCTTAAGGCTCTGGAGCTTCGTTCGGGAATGCGCATTTTTGATTTCGACGGCGACGGCATTACGACGTACGGAATCGCGGGTAACGCCATAGATGGAACGGGCTATGGCGGGCCTAACGCATACTTCACCGCCATCGACTTCACGAAGAAAACCGGTACGGTCAACTTCATCGCTTCAATTGCTCCCCTGGGAGGGACAGGGTTTTTCTCGCTGGAGGAGGCTCTCACGTCGGCGATCTCCTGTTCATCAGTGATCAACAAATCGGTGAAACCGAAGGCGAGCGGAGCGCAAATCACGGCAACGTTTATCCCCAGGCAGGGCTACACGCTGCAGGAAGCTGCTGCACTTTGCGGCTTTGTCGACTTCGACTGGGTTCAGAAGGTGACACATCAGAACGATCCGAGTAAGTTCTTTGCGCGCAATCTGAACGGCGCGTTTGACGGCGGCGTCAATGGGCCGGTGAGGCTTTCATCGTCCCGCACGCCCTACAACGATCCGCCTCAGGGCGGCGGATATACATACACCGCGGCGCCGGACAACAGTTATCCCTTCTATTACGACATCACGGGTGAGTTGGCCGGACACAAGGCGAACGCCACGACGCTCAATTTTTATGATGCTCCGGGCGATGGCTGCCTGCCGGGAGGTTCCGACGCCAACACGGCGCCTTGTCTCAATACGGTCGAGCCGGCCGGAAGCTTTGGCGGTTACACGACGCACCTTGCCGGGGTGATGGCGAACGGCGGAGCTGTCGATCTCAACATCGGATTTACCTGGACGAGCACGTACAACGGGACGACGGGCGGAATCCATATCAAGAAGACGGATCTGTCTCCTGATGCCGGCAGTGGAACCGGCGGCGTTGTGATTACAGGAACGATGGATGATACGGACTACGATTTCAATGGACTGGAAGTGATCAGCGTGAATGGCGCGCCGCTGGCGACCGTCGATGTTCCCGCGGCCTCGGCATGGAGCCTTCTCGCGCTCGCATGCGCGCTGTTTGGGATCGCGGCCTACACGCTTCGTGAATCGTGAGTCGCTTGCGCAACGAGCGGAGTCGCGCAATGCTGCACGTCATGCGCAACCGGTGTGCGGTCGTGGCGCTCCTGCTGCTTTCGCTCGCGGCGAACGGCAGCGGCTCTGTATTGGACAAACGCTGTTCGGGCCTGATTGTTCGTTCCATCGCGGTGTCGAACGACACCGAAACCGCGATTCTGGCCGAGCGCACATCGGCACGCTCTTCGCGCGTGCGGATCAGCGTTACGAGCGATCACCATGGCGCCGCCACGATCGTTGCGGTCGGTCCGGTTCTGGGTCTGATGGACTCCCGCGAAATTGCTACGGACGTTTCGTGCAGCGATGACGGCGTGGTGTTGACGGCGACGCTCACGCGTTCGGCGGAATACACCGACAGCCTCAAGAAGAACGTACTTTGGCGGCCGCGGCTCTCCGTCCGGATCGATCGTAAGCGCCGCGTGGTCATTCGGACTGTATGGCGCATGCGCCTGACTACAGGCGCGGAAGTCACGCGGTCGCGGATGTCGCCGTATCCCGAACAGCGATACCCCATGATCGTGACGAGGATTCTCCGCGCACCATCCTAGACTTACGATTCCTTCAGCCAGCGGATGGAGATCACGCTTTGTCTGAGCCGTTTCGGTTCAGCGGAACTTGCATCGGACGTCGACAGCAGCACTTTGTGCTCCATGCCGGTGATGTAGCCGAAGCGGTAGAGCGGCGCCCGCGTCTTGCCGGTGAGTTTGTATCGATAGTGCAGCGACTGCTCGCCGGCAATCATCAGCAGTTCCGCTGAGTATTCGGACATCACCTCCGGTTTCACAGCCTCACGAGTGTCTCTCTCGAAGGCCGCGGCGAACGCGCCGCTGATGACGTCCGCGCCGGGCGTGTACGACTCCATGAGAACCAGATCGTCGAATGTTTTCGGATCGCGGGTGAGCCAGCCGACGGTGTCATTCACCGCATCCGGCCAGCGCGGATCGGCCTTGCCATCGAACGTGCGCATCTCGAACCACTCGTAGCGCATCGGCACGTGGATCTCGAACCAGCCGTCCGGCGAGTGGAAGGTTCCGTCGTGAAGGTACTGCGCCGGCAACGGCGCCATGCCGCTCGGCGTCGTCGCAATCGTCAGTAATCCCAGAAGGGCCACGACGACACTGTTTTTCTGCATGGCCGGAGTATTGGTCCGCCGCCGGATGAAACGAGTGATCGTGGTCACCCGATCCTCGCCGGCCGTATTGTGCTGGAATGCGAATCGTGCGAACGATCGCGACGCTTCTCTTTCTTCTTGCGGTGAATTTTGCCGCGGCGCCGCCGCCCATCCGGCACGTGTTCATCATCGTTCTGGAGAACAAAGGCTTCGATACGACGTTCGGGCCGTCGTCGCCCGCCGTTTACCTCACGCACACGCTCACCGCGCAGGGGCAGCTCCTTCGCCAGTACTACGGCATCGGCCACCCGAGTCTTCCTAACTACATCGCGATGGTGAGCGGCCAGGCGCCGAATGGCGCGACGCAGACCAGTTGCGGCGTCTATACGAACGTCGTCCCCGGCACATCGACGTCGTTCTTTGGCCAAACGCTCGGTCAGGGCTGCCTCTATCCCCCCGCGACGAAAACCGTGGCCGATCAGCTCACGGAAAACGGTTTGACGTGGAAGGCCTACCTGCAGGACATGATCATTCCCTGCCGTCGCCCGCTCCTCAATGACGCCGACTACACCCAGCAGGCGCGCATCGGCAATCAGTACGCAACGCGGCACAACCCGTTCGTCTACTTCCAGTCGCTGATCGGCTCTGGTGACTGCCTCGCGCACGACGTCGATCTCGCGCAGTTGCAGTCCGATCTTGCCAGCGCAGCGACCACTCCCAACTACGCCTTCATCGTGCCGAACCTCTGCGAGACCGGACACGATGCGCCGTGCGTGGACGGCCGGCCCGGCGGTTTGACATCGGCGGACCAGTTCCTGCGGACGTGGGTGCCTCGCATTCTTAACTCGCCGGCGTGGGCGGACAGTCTCCTCATCATCGTGTTTGATGAGGCCGAGGGGAGCGACGCCAGCGCGTGTTGCGACGAGATGCCGGGGCTCAACACCGCCTTTCCCGGCAACTCGGGCCCGGGCGGCGGACGAACGGGCGCGGTACTGATCTCACGTTTCATCCAGCCGGGCTCGATCAACGACACGCCCTACAATCACTACTCGCTCCTGCGCAGCGTCGAAGATCTCTTCGCCCTCGCGCACCTCGGCTTCGCCGGGCAACCGGGACTGAAAACGTTCGGCGCGGACGTCTACAACGCGCCATCGGCACCAGAGCGCCGCCGTCCGTCGCGGCCGTAGCAGTTACGTGAACGTTGCTGCACCTTCCCTAAGTCGTGGTAGCCCCTGCGCCGCTGCGAGCGCACAATCACCACTCAATCAGGAGGATGGGATGCGCGCTCTCCGGACTAGTGCGGCCACAGCATTGGTGCTTCTTGCGATCGGTGTGAGCAGCAGCGCTGGAGAGAACGATCCTCGCTCCGATTGCAGCTTCAACCCGCGCGCGTTCCGTTCCGCGGCGATGATCTTCCACGAGCTGTCGGCACGCGCGGAGGCCGTCGTTCCATCGGGCACGTCCTCGCGCCGCCATGCTGCCGACCCGCCGGTGCCGCCGCCGCTGACGTTCACCGCGAAGAACTTCGTCGACGACGAGATCTTCGGAAAGATGGTGAAGGACAACGTCCGCTGGACCTCGGCATCGACTGACGAAGAGTTCCTCCGCCGCATCACGCTCGATCTCACCGGCGCGATCCCGGACGCCGACACGGTCAAGTCATTCGTCGCCGATACGTCGGCCGGCAAACGCGAGGCGATGATCGACAAGCTCCTGGCCAGCGACGGCTTCACCGATCGTTGGACGATGTGGCTCGGCGATCACGTGCAGAACGTGCAGACCGCGGCGAACACCAAAATCAATTTCGGAGCGCGCAACTCGTACTACCTCTACCTGCACGACGCCATCGCGGCCAGGAAGCCGTACGACCAGATCGTTCGCGAGCTGATTGCCGGCACCGGCAACTCGAAATCGAACGGCGCCGTCATTTTCTGGCCCCGCCAGCTCCAGCAGAATGGCCCGCTTCAGGACACGTTCGACAATCTCTCTGCGTTCACTGGCGAGCGATTTCTGGGCATGCCGTTCGTCTGCGTCTCCTGCCACAACGGTTTCGGTCACCTCGAGCTGGTGAACTCCGCCATGGCGCATCACACGCGCAACGAATTCTGGCGGAACGCCGCGTTCTTCGCGCGCAGCTACATCACGGCGTCGCCTCAGGACCCGGTCACCAGGACGGCCACGTTCACGATCTCCGACTTACTGCAGGGCGAGTACAAGCTGGACACGACCAGCGGCAACAAGACGGCCCGCGCGCCGGTGAACGGCGTTGCGGTCGCCGATCCGGCGTTCTTCCTCACCGGAGAGACGCCAGGGCCGAGCGAGGTGCGGCGGCAGGCGTACGCGCGCATGCTCACCGCGAATCTGCAGTTCGCACGTGCGGCGGTGAACTACATTTGGAAGGAGATCTTCGGCGCGGGCATCGTCGAGCCCGCGGACTCGTTCGATCTCGCCCGCCAGGATCCGGCGTCGCTCGCTCCGGGCGCGGCGCTGCAGCCGACCCATCCGCAGCTTCTGACGAAACTCGCCGAGTCCTTCATCGCCGGCAATTACGACCTGCGCGCGCTGATCCGCACGATCGTAGTCTCCAACGCATACCAGCTCTCGTCGCGCTACACGCCCGGCGACTGGAACGAGTCGTGGGCGCCGTACTACGCGCGTCACTATCCGCGGCGGCTGATGGCGGAAGAGATCCTCGACGCGATCGCGAAGTCGACCGGCGTGCCGGTCAATCTGGCGGTCAACGGCGCAAGTCCCGTCTCGCGCGCGATGCTGCTGCCCGATCCGACGGAAGGCGGGACATTTGCGGAGTTCCTCGACAATTTCGAGAGAGGCAACCGCGACGACGAGCTGCGCAACTCCGACAGCTCGATCGTGCAGGTGCTCGCGCTGCTCAACGACCGCATCGTCACCGATCGCATCGCCTCGACGAATTCCGCCTCGCTTGTGGCGCGTCTGATCGGGCAATCGAGCGATCCCGCGGCGATCGCCGAGGGCCTCTACCTGAACACGTTGTCGCGCTATCCCACCGCGGACGAAAAAGCACACGCGGTGACGTACCTGAAAAGCGGCGCGCTGGCGAAGAAAACGGAAGACCTCCAGTTCGCGCTGATCAACAAGCTCGAGTTTCTTTTTAACTGAGGCGGAGAACGGCCATGCGCCACAAGAAGAACTGCGAATGCGACCTGGGCGGGAGTTTTCCCGTTTTCGGAGAAGGATTCACGCGTCGGTACTTCATGAGGCTGGCCGGGACTTCGATCGTCGCGTCGTTCTTTGCGGACGTCGCCAGCGCGAGGCTGCTCGCGGACGCGACGTCGGTCAATCCGGCGTTGCGCAATTCGGCGAAGAACTGCATCCTCATCTTCCTCTCCGGCGCGCCGAGTCAGATCGACACCTTCGATCTCAAGGAAGGCGCGTGGACGCCGTCCGATTTCGCGCCGACGACCTACGGATCGATTCGTTTCCCGCAGGGGCTCATGCCGAAGACGGCGGAGCAGATCGACAAACTCGCCGTCATCCGCAGCGGTCTGTCGTGGGCCGCGGTCCATCAGCTCGCGCAGTCGTGGGTGCAGATCGCGCGCAATCCCTCGGGCGCAACAGGCCGCATCGCGCCGCACATCGGCGCGGTCGTTTCGCTCGAATCGCAGAAGACGCGGATCTCGACCGACATCCTGCCGGGCTTCGTCGCCCTCGGCGCCACGCCGATGGTGAAGTCAGGCTACCTGCCGGCGTCGTACGCGCCATTCACCGTGCAGCAGCCGGCGTCCGCCGGTCTCGCCTCGCTGGCGCATCCCGACGGAAACGCGCGTCTGGCCGATCGCTGGAATCTCATCAACGCCATCGATGCCGACCGCGTTACCGGAGGCCTGGCGAAGAACGCGTCGGACATGGATGCGTTCTACGGCCAGGCGAAGCAGATCGTCGACTCGCCCGACGCGAACAGGATCTTCAGCTTCACCGCGGATGAGCACGCGCGCTACGGCGCGACGCCTTTCGGCGACTCGTGCGTCGTGGCGCGCAACCTCGTCAGCGCGCATCGCGGCACCCGTTTCGTGCAGATCACATTCGCCGGCTGGGACCACCACACGAACATCTACGGCAAGGCGGGCAACTCGCTCTACACGCAGATGGCGCAGTTCGATCCCGGATTCGGCGCATTGCTGGCCGATCTGTCGATCACGCCCGGCGTCGACGACGGCAAGACGATGCTCGATGAAACGATGATCGTCGTGCTAGGGGAGTTCGGCCGCACGGTCGGCGGCCTCACCAACGGGGGCGGACGCGATCATCTGCCGCGCATGTCGATCGCGCTCGCCGGCGGCGGCGTGCGCGGCGGCGCGATCATCGGCAAGACCGATTCCACCGGCGCCGCCGCCGAATTCGGCTGGGGCGGCGATCGCGACGTACGCCCGGAGGATCTGACGGCGACGATCTACTCCGCGCTCGGCATCGACTACACGACCGTCCGCCGCGACGATCCGCTCGGCCGCGGCTTCGAGTACGTCCCCTTCGCGAAGGACGGTGTGTACTTGCCGGTGAACGAGCTGTTCTGAAAAGGGAGGTGGGAGGAACGCTGGCGTCCCGCTCCTCGGCGAACGACATCCTGCACCTCGCGCCGTACGCGCTGCACAGCGGCGCGAACGCCATCTTCGTCATCGTCGACAAAGCCGACTTACGCCGCGATTGATCCCTACATCACCCGCATCGATCGCAACCGCTTGGACAACGTCAAGCGCGTGACGCCTTCGCCGCGTTAGCGGCCAAGGAGGATAGCCAGGGGTGTGGCGAAGCGCACACCCCTGGAAAGAGAAGCGCAAAGGGTTTGTGCCGCGTCAGCGGCACCGGACGCGCCACACTTCCTGTGCCGCTGACGCGGCACAAAAATCAAACACGCTCCGTTTTCCAGGCGTGCGCGCTTCGCCGCACGCCTGGCTATCCTCCAGAGCCGCTAACGCGGCTGCCGAATGGGGAGGTCGCGCAGGTGTTTGATACAAGCGACATTCGAGGATTTTCGAGGCCGGCAGCGAGATGCAGCCGAGCCAGCCGGCGGGGACTGTACGTACAGGGGACGCCAGCGTTCCTTACGCAAGCGCCGACGACGCTTAATGCTGCTCATGCGACGTTCGCGGCCATAACGATCAAAAAATAGGACTGTTTTTGTGGCGTCGCCATGTGTAGCTTGTGCACGGAACGTTGGAGATCGAATTCCGATATGCGTAGTCAAAGAAACGATCGATGCAGATCCGGCGGCGATGTACACAGATCAAATTCCGATATGCAGAGATCGAATCTTGATATGTGCAAATCGAAAGTTGATCGATCGAGACCGGCTTTTGATCTGTGAAGATCGAAGCGCGATCAGGAAAGATCAGAAGACGATGTGCGGAGATCAAACAGCGGCATATAGAGATCAGAAACCGATTTGTCGAGCATAAGAAATCTTCATCGATGAGGGTCCCGGCCGCGGCGCGTCGCTGACGGCCTGTGAAGAGCGAGGCTGTACTTACGAACCGCTTTCCGCGCGCGGAACTGGCTGTTGCCTTCCGGCGCGGCTTTCCAGAGGACCAGAACGATGAACGCTCCCAGCACGACAGACAGCAGAACTTCATCCCAGAACGCCGCAGACTCCCCGCCTGCCGATTCGGCAACGGTCGCCGTTGCGGCCCAGTTGATCGGACTCCTCGATCAATTCGAAAATCTCGTTCCCGGGTTCCAGCCGCACGACAAAGCCGAAGTGCATCGAGTCGCCACGGCGGCGCGTTTTGCCAACGAGTTGATCCAGCCGACGATCACCGCGGTGAGCTCATTTGCGCCGGCCTCAGAGCGAAAAATGTTCGACATCGAACGCGGAAAGGCAGCGCTACAGTATCGCGACGCTCTCCGCCCGGTGGCCCAGCGTCTCTCCGCGCTGCTCGATGGCGTTGAATTCACGATCGACAGCCAGCTCGCCGAGGCCGGGGCGGAAGCGCTGCAGGCCTATGCGTGGGCCAAGTCTTACGCTAAGGGACGTACGGGAGCTGGTCTGCGGCCGTACCTCGACGAGATGCGCCGGGTGGTCAGAAAAGCAATCAACCGCCGCAAACCGCCGGCGGCCGCACCCCCGTCGACGCCGCCGTCTGCTGGATTCCTGTCCGCAAATCTCGCCTCCGCGCAGAACGCCGCCGAAGACGACTTGCCGGACAACTTCCGCAAAGCCCTCGACGCCGTCTGCTGACTACCGATCCTCGCCTCTCGCGATGAGAGGCGAGGATTTGGCACGATTCGCTCGGCCGCGGCTTCGAGTACGTCTCGCTGGCGATCGAGAGCGACTAACGGCCGCTCAGCACCGCCCGGCGACGTTTCGGCACCGGCGCCGGCTGAAGAATGAAGCGCATCCCTCCGACGATCGAAGGTGCAGCGCCGTTCTGCGACTCCGCTTGAATGACGTCGAGATTTGCTGAGGGGAGTTGCGGAATGGCGACGCCGGCGGGCGGCGTGATGCGCACCGAGAATCGCTGCGTCTGTCTGCCCTGCATGGCGATGTTGTCGATGTGGGCGCCGGAAGAGACGCGAAAGGTACTCTCGCCGATCTGCTGCAACCCCGCGCCGAAGCTTCCTCCCGCCTTCCAGCTGCGCATCAGCTCCGCGTCGAGCGTGACGTCCACTGTGGCGAAATCGAAGAGAGTCGGGTTGGCAGCTCCGCGCGGCATGTTGAAGCGAAGCGATATTGCCGCGGGCGTCTCAAAGATGTTGCGCACAAATCCGTATGAGTTCTTGCCGGCGCCCGGGAGGTTATCGACGACCGTCACGTTCTTCCAGGCGATGTTGTTGTTGGCTGCGGTGTTCGCATAAACGGACGCGAACTCCGGATAGGTCATCCCCCATGGCGCGATGGGCGCAGTCTCGATGCGCGCGAGCAAACAGAAATGTCCCTGCTCGCTCGTCAGGCCGCAGGCGCCGGATGCGAAGTCGGCGGGATTCGGCGGATACCACGGCGTTTCGACGATCTGAGTTGCCCCCGGTGCGAGATTGACCACCACCGCCGGTGCGAGCGAGCCGCCGCAGGGCTTGCCGCAGCAGAGCGTCGTGGCCTGCCAGTCGATGGGCCACCCCAGGCCGGTCGATGCCTTCGCGAAGTACACCGTCACTTTCCCGGTAGCCGGCAGCGTTCCTCGGTTTTGTACCGCGACATAGACATAGTTCGGCAACTGCAGCAGCGGATCGCGATATTCGGGATTCTCCTGAACGTGCTGGTTCGGGAACGGATAAAAGTCCTGCTGGTTGCGCACCCAGATGTCATCGCTCGCCCACATCGCACCGCCGGCGGTATTCGGCTCGTCGCCGGGATCAGACGGCGTGTCGTGAACCCAGAGGTCGGTGAGCGGCGCGATCTTCAGCGCGAAGTAGTCTTCATCGTTAACGTCGTTGTTCCCCGCTACGACGATGCCCTCGTCGAACGTCGCGGCCGCTCCGAACGTGCAGTCATTGAGGTCGCCGGGCAGTAGATAGCCGCCACTCCAGGTCACATCGCCCGAGAAGTTCGTCTTGATGACGCTCACCTTGACGTTGGCCGGGTTCAGGGCGTCGTTGCCGACGATTGCAAAGCCATCGCTCATCGGGAGGAGCGCCGTGTCGAAGTCGATACCGCTGAAGCGTCCGGCCTCTTTCGCCCACAACGGCGTCAGCGAAGGTGTGACGCGCACCAGTACCGCCGTCATATCGATGTAGCTGTAGCCGTTCAGACGCGTGTTGACGCAGTTGGAGGGATTGAAGGCGCTGGCGAAATTGACCTGTGCGAGACCGACAAAATCTCCGTTGGCCGTCTCAGCGAGGTCGAATATGTCGATGTTGGAAGAGTTCAGCGTCGGGACGTCCTGCGGACAGAGCGACGAACGCGTCGACGACGCCGCATTGTTGAACGGTCCCACCGCGGCCAGTCCGCCCGGCGTAAACGTTCTCGAGGCCAATGCCGTGCCGGAGAGATTGAAGGTTTCGAAGAGGCCGTCGCTTACCGTTGTCACGCTGACATTGGGAACCGAACCGGCGACCACAAAGCCGGTAACGAGACCGCTGCCGTTATGCGTTACGCGAGCCCGCTTGCACATCGTGCGAGGCGGATTCGCAGTCGATCCGACCACCTTGACGAATGCCACGCCACCTGTGCCGAATGTGTTGTCGATCGTGAGGGCCGGTGTCAGCCGAAGCAGGAAGCCGCTGTTGGGAAGGTGTTGCGGAGTGGCGTCGAAGGCACTCCCGGCGACGATGAACCCGTGATCGCCTGCCGAGTCGATCACCCGCGAGATCGAGTACGCGCCGGCATTGATGTTCGGTCCGAGGCCGAGCTGTTGCGGTGTGAAGAGCTGCGTTTGAACGTTCGCGGAGTTGTTCTTCGCGACACTCACGATCATGACCTGCCCCGGCGAGCCGCTGACATGAAATCCGCCGACGCCGATCCAGGAGACCGCGGTCTCGACGACGCCGAATACGACCGCTTCACCGCTCGGGCCGGGATCGAGAACCTTTTCCCATACCGGCGGCCAGGAGCGATCGGGATCGAGCAGTACGAACGTAGCCGCCCGGTGCTTGTCCGGCTGCACCTCGCTGTAGCCGCCGGCCAGGTAGCCGCCGTCGGCCGTCTGCGCGATCGTGTACAGCCAGTCTTCCCCGTTGGCAGCGGTTGCGCCGGACGACGAATGCGAAAACCACCACAGCGAGGGGGGCGCCTGCACGGTTGCACTCGCGCTGCCGATCGTGAGGATGAGTGTCATAAACGTGCAAAAGGATTTCATTACGGCGCTACCTCCTGTTAATGGTGCGCCGCGGCATGCTTCCGTTACATGCATCTCGCCGAAGATCGAAGGGGATGTGTCGAAGGCAGCGTTTGTGCTCGAATACAGGCATGCGACGTTCGGCGAAGGGCGCTGCCATCACCATCGGCTCCGCGATTGCGGCCGCTGCGATCGAGCGCATTTTCTTCGCGGCGCCGCGGTGGCGTGGGCCGCTCACCGATCACTTCGACGGCGAGCGGTTTCATAACCGCGAACGCGGGTGGCAGACCGAGGGATCGTTTCTGAAGTGGATGGCAACGCGGGAGCGGGGTGAGTGGCCGGAGCATCCCGAGGCGGCGTATGGTCCGCCGCCGCCGGAGCGGGTTGGAGATGGACGGCTGCGGGTCACGTTCATCAATCATTCGACGACGCTGATTCAGATGGACGGCGTCAACATCCTCACCGATCCGGTGTGGTCGGAGCGCGTCTCGCCGGTTTCGTTCGCCGGTCCGCGGAGACATCGGCCGCCGGGGATTCGATTCGACGATCTGCCGCCGATCGATCTCGTGCTCGTCAGCCACAATCACTACGACCACATGGACGTGGCGACGTTGCGCAGGATCGCCGCTCCGATCGTCACGCCACTCGGCAACGCGGCGCTGTTGCGGCGGCACGGCATTCACGACGCGATCGATCTCGATTGGTGGGAGACGACGAAACATACGCACGGGATCGAGACCACCGTCGTGCCCGCGCGGCACTTCTCGGCGCGCGCGCTCAGCGACCGCAATCGCAATCTGTGGAGCGGCTTCGTGATCAGCGGCAAGTCCGGACACGTTTACTTCGCCGGCGACACCGGCTGGGGCAATCACTTCGCGGAGATCGGGCGCCGCTTCGCGCCGATCCGCGCGGCGCTGCTGCCGATCGGGTCGTACATGCCGCGCTGGTTCATGCAGCCGGCGCACATCGATCCTGCCCAGGCCGTCGATGCTCACTTCGCGCTCGGCGCGCGCACCAGCATCGCCGTGCACTTCGGGACGTTCGCGCTCGGCGATGATGGCGAGTACGATCCCGTGCGCGACCTGCGTACCGCACTCGCCGAAAACGGCAATCCGCCGTTCCTCGTACTCGACCAGGGAGAAGGACGCGACCTGCCATGATTCATCGCAGCATCGGAGCGGTTTCGCACGGCATCATCGACTACGCGCTGGCCATCCTGCTCATCGCCGGCCCGTCCATCGCAGGCTTCGCGGGCACGAAGGCGACGTGGGCGTACCTCTTCGGCGGCGTGTTGCTGGTGATGGCGATCCTGACCCGCTATCCGCTCGGCATCATCAAAGTCGTCGGCCTCGGCACGCACGGCTTCATCGAACTACTGCTGGCGATCTGCGTCTTCGCCGCGCCGTGGTACGGCAACTTCACCGGAGGCGTCACGTCTCCGCGCTTCTACTGGACGATGGGATTGATGATGATCGTGCTCTGGTTCCTCACCGATTTTCGCGGAGTTCGCGATCGCGTGAAAGCCGCGCCAGTTGCCGATCGTGCAGACGTCCCAGAACCACCGGCGCCACCAGCGCGCCAATGAGCGCGGTGGCCATGTCCTCCTGCGTGTCCCACACGTCGCCCTGCGTGCCGAGGAACGCGTCGCCCGCGCTGCCGGAAGCGACGCTGACGCGCCATTCGAGCAATTCGTAGGCGGCGCTGATGGCGAGACAGATCGACACGATGATGAAGTAGCGCCAGCCGCGCGTGCGCACGACGTCGCGCCGGATGAGAATCTCGCGCGCCACCATGGCCGGTACGAATCCCTGCGCGAAGTGGCCAATGCGGTCGTAATGATTGCGCGTGAAGTGAAACGCTTCTTTCATCCAGAACCCCAGCGGCACCTCGGCATACGTGTAGTGCCCGCCGGCCATGAGGATGATCGCGTGCAGCGTGAGCAGCGTGAGCACGAGCGGCGTGAGCGGAAAGCGGTTCCGCAGCGCGAAGATCAGGATGATTCCGATGATCGCGGGGAAGACTTCGAGGATCCAGGTGAAGTAGTCGTGCGGATGGATCAGCGACCAGACGAACACCGCGAAGAAGAGGACGAGGAGAACACGATTCGTCACGATGGGGGGAGTGTAGTCCCTGGGACCGCGGGCGTCCCGCCCGCTCTTACGTTTCGCGTGGACGCCGATGCGGGCGGGACGCCCGCGGTCCCAAGACTGTCATCGTGAGCCGCCGGAGCGCCGAAGGCGCGGAGGACGGTCGAACGACCCCCTTCCTGTCGTGAGGTAGTTAGGGGGCCCGCTCTTACGTTTCGCGTGGACGCCGATGCGGGCGGGACGCCCGCGGTCCCAGGACTGTCATCGTGAGCCGCCGGAGCGCCGAAGGCGCGGAGGACGGTCGAACGACCCCCTTCTATCGCGAGGTAGTTGGGGGGGCCCGCTCTTACGTTTCGGCGTGGACGCCGATGCGGGCGGGACGCCCGCGGTCCCAGGACTGTCATCGTGAGCCGCCGGAGCGCCGAAGGCGCGGAGGACGGTCGAACGACCCCCTTCCTATCGTGGAGGTAGTTAGGGGGTCCTTCAGCGCGCTGCGCCGCTTCGCGGCTCCGCCAGCTTCAGGATGACAGCGCTACTTCTTCTTGGATGACTTCTTCGACGATTTCTTCGTCGACTTCTTCGAACTGGACTTCTTCGAAGACGACTTCTTTGACGACGACTTCTTCGAGCTTGATTTCTTCGAAGACGATTTCTTCGACGGCACTTTCCCGCCTTCGCGCCGCGCTTCCGACAATCCGATGGCGATGGCCTGCTTGCGGCTCTTTACCTTCTTGCCCGAGCTGCCGCTTTTCAGCGTGCCGTGTTTGCGCTCGTGCATTGCCTTCTCAACTTTGTCCTGCGCTTTTTTCCCGTACTTCTTCGATGCCATGCTCCGTCTCCTTTCGTTATGCACAGGAAACGGTGCAAGGTACGAGCCCGTCACTCGCCGAAGACGCGGCGCGCCATCACCTTCACGCCTCGTTTCGCCAACACCTCGACCCCGATGCGATGGAACTCGTGTTTCTTCAGTTCCGGTTTGCGCACTTCGATTTCGTAATGTCCGCCGAGCGTGTGATGCAGACGCCGGATGCCGATGGCAGGAAACGATTGCGAGTTGATGTAGAAGCCGCCGGTGTCCGCCGCGATTTCCTTCAGGCCGACGGCGAGCTGGTGGCCGGAGACCTGATCGATGGAGAAGACGGTGACGCGGGCGCGCTGCAGCGCGAGGATGGCCTCCTCGTAGCCGTAGTCGTTCAGCACCATGTTGTTGCTCACGTGCCCGAGGCCCCAGCAGATGAAGATCATCGACTTCGGTCCGGGCACTTTCGCCAGCGCGTCGCCGATGATGCGCAGCGCAATCTCTGGACGCGCGGCGTAGTACATCGCCTTTCGATCGAGCAGCGCCGAGAGCGCCCACGTCTTTGCAGGTGCGGGAGGCGGAAAATCGCCGATGAACAGCGACTCCCTCACGGCGCGCTCGACGGCCGCGCGATCGCCGGAGAAATCGAGGTGGAAGCGGAGATGCGAATCGAATGAGAAGACAGCCGTCTCGTCCTCCGGCTCGAGGAACTCGAGCCATTTGTCCAGCGCGGCATTGATGGACATCTGACCCCAGAGGCGCGGGCCGGCGCGGCCGAAATCGGTTTGCACGAAGATCACGAACAGCCGGCCGCGCTTCTGCGGTTCCGGCGCGGCGCCGTTGACCACGTGCGCCGCGTTCTCGAACTGCTCCACATCATGGCTTTCGGAGACCCAGTCGACCGATTCGATCTCCACCGGCTGGTCGTCGATCTTGATGCGGAAGTTGGCGCTCTGCAGGCCGAGGATCGGCTCGCCGACGTCGTTCGTCACGCGCGCCTCGATGATGATGCGTTCGACCTCGATCGTCTGGATCAGCGGCGGCGGCTTCTGCGCCCACGAACTCACTGCGATGCCGGCAAACAACGCGCTAATCGCGATCCGCATAAGTGCTCCTCGCCAGAACCGTGGCGCGCCGCTGTGATGGAACGTCCACGTCGATTGTATGCGTGCCGCGCACCGCCGTATCGGGTTTGCGCACTTCCAGTTCGTAATGTCCCGCCAGCGTTTTCTGCAGGCGGTCGACGGCGATCTTCGGGAAGTGGAAGGTCTTCGCGTAGAAGCCGCCGGTGTCGCCGGCCACTTTGCCCAGCCCGCCCTCGAGCGAGTGGAAATCGGCCTGCGTGAAGTCGATGGAGAAAACGCTGGCCCGCGCCGACTCGAGCGCCTGGCGCGCCGCGACGTACTTCGACTCCATCATCACGCCGCTCGGAGTGAGGCGGCCGAGGCCCCAGCCGAAAAGGATGATCGACTTCGGGCCGGGGATCGGGCGCAGCGCGTTGGCCACGATGATCAGCGCAGCTTCCGGCGTGCCCGCTTTCTTCAGCTCCGCCGGATTGAGCCGCCCCGCAAGCGCCGGCATCGGCACGATGCGCGGCCACGGCGGATCGTCGGTAAGCAGCGCTTGCTGCATCGCGTCTTTGATGTGGTCCTTGTTGTTGGTGAAGTCGAGGCGAAACTTGAGATGCGAATCGAACGAGAAGACCGCCACGCGATCTTCGGGGTCGAGCCAGTCCAGCCAGTCGTCCGCATTGACCACGGTCTGCATCTGCCCGGCCACGCGCGCGCTGTTCCGCGCGAAATCGGTCTGGTAAAAAAAGATGAGAAGCCGTCCCCGCGGCGCCGGCTGATCGAGCGAGGTGTTGATGTCGGCGATCCCGGAATCGATCGCCGCCAGTTCGCGCGCCGCTGCCGTCTCCGGAATCCACTCGCTCGATTCGACCTTCGCCGGCTTGCCGTCGATGCGCACATGAAAATCCGTGGCGGTAAGTCCGGTAATCGGATTGCCGCGATCATCCGTGACGCGCGTGTCGACGATGATCCGCTCGACGGTGATGCGCTCCTGAACCTGCGCCTGCGCGGACATGGCGATGACGAGGACGACCAATCCGAGAGCACGGCGCATGCGTTGATGGTACTGCGCTGGCGCGCGTTGTCGGTTGTCGGTTGATTGCGCCATCGCGCGTTGTCTGATTTTTAACAACACGGCGAAGCCGGAACGAACCGACAACCGACAACGCGGCGCCAGCCGCATAATAACGACCCATGCTCGACCAGGACCGGCGCCGCGCCGACCGACTGCTGCTCCCTTCGCCGATCGCCGGACGCGTCTCCGACCGCGACGTCCGCATCGTCGACATCGGCCTCCTCGGCACGCGCATCGAGCACGACGAGCCGCTGATGGTCGGGCCGCACACACTGCGCTTCGACTGGGACGGCGAGGAGATCGCTGTCGATTGCACGCTCCTGCGCACCGAGCCGCTGGACGCCGCGTTCCACAGCGGGCTGCAGTTCAGCGATCAGGGCAGAATCGTCGTCGGACGCGTCGTTTCAACGCTGGCCGATCGCGACGAGATGGAGCGCTTGCGCACGCTCGTCGAAGCCTCGAAGCTGATCAACTCCTCGATTGAGCCGGACACGTTGTTCGCGTCGATCCTCACCGTCGCGCGCAACGAGCTGCATGTCGAGCGCGGCACGCTCTACTTCGTCGACGAGCAGAAGCAGGAGATCTGGACAAAGATCGCCGGCGAGCTGTCGAGCGAGATCCGTTTGCCGATCGGGAAGGGGTTGGCCGGAACGGTAGCAGCGACCGGCGAGCCGCTGATCCTCCACGACGTCTACGACGATCCGCGCTTCGACCGTTCGCTCGATCAGAAGACCGGCTACCGCACGCGGTCGATGCTCTGCGTTCCGATCAAAAATCGCGGACAGCGCGTGGTCGGTGTGCTGCAGCTTCTGAACAAGACGAACGGCGCGTTCGGCCCGCGCGATCTCGAATTCCTCAGCGATATCTCCGACCACATGGCCATCGCCATGGAGAACGCCACGCTGCACATGGAACTGCTGGAAAAGCAGCGCATGGAGCAGGAGCTGGCCCTCGGCCGCGAGATTCAGAGCCGGCTCCTTCCGTCCGCGCCGGTCGATGTGCGCGGCGTGGAGCTGAGCGCGCTGAGCCTCCCTTGCTACGAAGTCGGCGGCGACTACTTCGATTTTCTCGAGCTTCCCGGCGGCGACCTCGGCCTGGCCATCGGCGACGTGTCGGGCAAAGGCGTCTCCGCCGCGCTGATCATGTCGAGCGTGCAGGCCGCGCTGCGCGTCGCCGCGCCGATCGAGGACGATCTGGCCCGACTCGTCGCGCGCCTGAACGCGCTCATCTTCCGCAGCGCGTCCGGCCGCAAGTACGCAACGTTTTTCTTCGCCCGCTACACGCCATCGACCGGCCGTCTCCGCTACGTGAACGCCGGCCACAATCCGCCTTACATCGCCGCGGCGAATGCCTTGACCGAGATCGGATCGACCGGCCGCCCGATCGGACTCCTCCCCGAGTCGTCATACACCGAAGAGACGATCGAACTGCCCCCCGGCTCAACGCTCTTCCTCTACACGGACGGCCTCAATGAAGCCGCCAACCCCGACGAAGTCGAATTCGGCAACGAAAACCTGCGCGCCCTCTTCCTCGCGCAACAAGACGCCGCAACCAAGGAGATCCCGTCGCGCGTCCTGACCGCCATCACCGCCTTCGAACGCGGCGCGAACGCGACCGACGACAAGACGATCGTGGTGATGCGGCGAAGCTAATTCGCCGCAACGACGTCAGGGAGAATGAGAGCTCGTTGCGCCGCGGACCTGCGCATGCTGATCAGAAAATAGCCGGCGCATAACCACAGCACGGCCACCGTCATCCATCCGACGATCGACGCGCTGAAGGTGAACGAGTTCGTGGCGCCCGCCACACCCGACGGCACGATGCCTTTCGATTGATTGATGGCCGAGTGCATCAGCATCGTGAGCAGCAGGCTGCCGTTGGTGCGCTGATAAAGCCACGCCATCGCCACGGAGATCGCGGTTACTTGAAGCGTGTACAAGATGAAGGATTGGCCGTACTTGTCCGCCTCACGAACGAAGAATAGCGGGAGGTGCCACAGAGCCCAGACGACTCCGAGAACGATGCTCCCTCCAGCGTAGCCGAAGCGATTGGCCAATCGAGGAAGCGCATATCCACGCCAGCCGATCTCCTCGCCGCTCTGACCGCCGACAACCAACGAGAAGATCGTCGCGCCGAGGATGATGTACCAGGGCTCCGTTCCAAACCGCGGCCACGCACCGAGGAACACGCGATGCAGGAGCGCGACGGCGAGCTTGACCGCCGCCATGTACCCGGCCGCGAACAAATACCACCGTACCCCGACGTCTCCCTTCACCAATCGCCGCAGCAATCCCATCACGCCGTCGCTCCCCTCGGCACGAGCAGTCAGTGACAGCGCCACAATCGCCGGCGCGAAGATGCCGAGGAACAGAATCGGTCCGCGCAGTCCCGCAATGGTTGGCGCAGCACCCGCCGAGAATGCTGCGACGGCACTGAAGCACGGCCAGGTGATGGCGAAGGTGATGAGGAAGAACTTCAGGAGGCCGCGTCGGTCGGAGTCGACCATGCTTTTGGGATACGGCGGGATTAGTTCGATGTTTTCAAGGGAACGGGTTCACGCGGAGTCGCGGAGGAGCGGAGAAAGCCCGAAACTATCGACGACGCCAATAGCCTGGTGCGTGATCGACTTCTCGAGCGAATCCAATCGCGGCGCTCACGCTCCGGGCGAGATACCAGCCTGTGGCGGAACTCAACTCTTCGTCCGCGAGCGGATGAAATCTAATGTTTGTCATTGATGCGCGCGTAGAGCTTCGCACGCACTTCTTCCCACGGAATCGTTTTCACTTCACCGCCATCGATCTGGCGGATGCGTCGCTCGACTTCTTCCGCCCAGGCAGTCTCGACCTCTTCATCGCGCTCACTCATCCTGGTCGCCTTCCTCTTTGTCCAGATCGGTATCATCGGGATCGACTTCCATGAGGACTCCATTGCGAACGATCACCAAGGGGGTCCCGGTTTGCCGGGCGATCTCACGAGCCCGATCTGCCGCGCGTCGCAACGCTCGCGGTGCGGCCTGCATGAGCGCATTGGGTAGCTTCGATTCCAGCCTGTTCTTCATCGGTTGATCCCCTCGTCCAAGAGCCGTGGCACCCAATTGGTGCTGTCGAACCACTGCCAATAGTCAACCCGTTTCCTGTAGACGTTCAGAAAGTTTCGCATACCAATGGCGAAGCGCCTTCGAATGACGTCCGGCGGGACGCTGTGTCCTCCCTGTCGTGCGCGAATGGCCACGCGAGAGATCGCTTCCTCAACGGATTCCAGCGAGAGAAAGATCAATACCACCATGAAGCCTGCTGCGCGCCAAACGTCGATTCGGCGCAGGTACGTATGACCCGACAGAGTCGTCTCGAACGCAAAGCTGCGGCCGGCCGCAGCATGACGGTCGATCTCCGTCAGCATCATTCGGCCCGCGCGAAAGGCGGCCGCATCAGGATCGAAGGGCGATAAGCCGGCGGCAATCAGATCGGCGTTGACGAAGACCGGAATTGCCGCCTCGGCGGGCAGAAACGTCCGCGCGAAAGTTGTCTTCCCGGCGCCGTTTGGTCCGGCGAAGATGATGATCTTCTTGTCGTCCATCATGCGGCGTTCCACCGATCACGTATACAGGTTGACGTGATCGATGGGAAGCCGCGACGAACTCATCTCCCTCCGAAGAACACCGGATCTCCTGATGCGTTGTCGACGATTGAGCCGTAGGCGAAGAGGTTGGCGGGGCCGTCGGCGTGGGCGAGGAGCGTGAGCGTTCCGGTGCGGGGGGAATCGGCGGAGGGGAAGAGGGCCCCGATGGAGTATTGGACTTGTGATCTGGGCGAGAGGCCGATCTGCGTGGTGCCGAGAGTGGCGCCGGTGTCGGAGAGGAGGGTGGCGGTGACGGTGAGTTGCGTGTCGCCGCCGTTGACGAAGCCGACGTTCGAGCGGAACGAGGAGTCGGAGCGGAGGCCGGGGACGAACGAGTCGTTCGCGAACGACGTCACCGGATCGATCGACTGCCCGTATGTACCGCCGCCTTCCGTCGTCGTGTACGTGCGGCTGGTGACGATTGGTCCCGCGGCCGCGTTCCAGAGCACCTGCAGCGCGCCGCTGCCGGAGGTGATGCCGAGGGCTTGGGCGACGTCGGCGATGACGACGGTGCGCGACGGCGGAATCGATACGTTCTGCGATGCGGCGCTGCGATTGTCCTGGCCGGCGGCGAGGTAGCGGAGCGAGACCGTCAGCGTCGTCAGGCCGGGGTTGAAGAGCGTGACGTCGCTGCGCCAGAACGTTCCGGCAACGCCGGGGGCGCGGCCGACGGCGGGGATGGTCAGCTCCGAGCCGTGCGGCGCGGGGATGGCTTGGATATAGACGGGGTCCTGCGTGCGGTTATCGATGACCGAGCCGTATGCACTGACGGCGTTCGGCGTGGCGGAGTCGACGCGCATCGACAGAGCGGAGAACGAGCGGCCGTTCACCGAGGGGAAGAACGTGCCGAGGGACGACTGCTGGAAATTGTTCTCCGGCACCGTCACCGCGGCGGTGGCGATCACGTTGCCGCTCGCGTCGTAAAGCGTGAGGCCCGCGGCAACCGGCACGGGCGTGCGGTTCACGAGGCCGATGTTCGTGCGGAAGTTCGCATCCGACTCGATGCCGGTGAGCAGGAGCGTGGTCGATCCGTCATCGCCGCTCACGTTCGGGACCGACTGGCCGTACGTTCCTGTCGAGCCGGTGGTGAACGTGCGGCTGGTGACACGGATGGCCGGCGTCGACGTCGCGCTCGACGCTTCGATGGCGATCGCGCCGGCGCCGTTGGAGAGGCCGAAGAGATCGTTTAACGCATTCGCGTACGTGATCGATTGATTCACACCGAGGAAGAGGCTGCGCGTGAGGACGGGCGCGCCGCCGCCGGGGATGAACGTGAACTGGCCGGTGGCCGGCTCACTGCTGCCGTTGAAGAGCGTCAGCTCGGTGCGCCACACCGATCCGCCGACGCCGTTCGTCTGGGCCGCCGCGGGAACGAGCGAGCGATAGGCGTCGGGCGGCGCGATGGTGATGACGTGCGAAGTCGTCGCGGACGACGTCGCATTCGCAACAGTGAGCGACACTCCGTACGAACCCTGGAAGGCGTAGGCGTGCGTCGGATTCTGCAGGTTCGAGGTCGAACCGTCGCCGAAGTTCCACTGCCATGACGTCGGCGAGCCGGTGGAGCGGTCGGTGAAGGTCACGTTGCCGCGTACGGTCACCGTCGTTGCCGACATGTCGAAGGCGGCGGAGACGGGAGGCGTCGCGGGCGTAGCCGTCGTCACGGTGACGATGTGCGCATTCGTCGACGTCGATCCCGTGGCGGTCGACACGGTCAGCACCACGTTGTAGTTGCCGCCCGAGGTGAAGCGCTTCACCGGATTCTGCTGCGTTGACGACGTGCCGTCGCCGAAGCTCCAGAGCCACGACGCGATGTTGCCCGAGGAGCGGTCGGTGAAAGTGACGTTCTGCTGCGTCGTCGGCGCGGTCGGCGAGAAGGTGAAGTCGGCTGCGATGCCCGAGGTTACCGAGACGTTGTGCGACGCGAACGACTGGCCGCCGCTGCCGCTGGCGGTGAGCTGGATCGTGTAGGTGCCCGGCGTCGAATAAACGTGCGCCGGATTCTGGAGCGATGACGTGAAGCCGTCGCCGAAGTTCCATGCCCACGAGGTTGCGCCGATGGAAGTATCGCTGCACGCGAACGTCGTCACGCCGGCCACGCCCGCGGTAGGCGTGACGGTGAAGGACGCGGTTAGCGACGCTGCGACCGTGACGTTGGCGGAATTCGACGCGGTCGATTCGCCCGCGCTGTTGAACGCGACGACATAGAAACGATACGTCCCGGCGGAAAGGCTGGAAACCGTCGCCGCGTGAGTGCCGGCGGGGAGATCGGGCGACATGCGGTTGAACGCGCCGCCGCCGATGGCGACGTAGACGCGGTAGCCGGTCTCGTTCGTGGCGTTGTCGCTCCATGCAAGGTTCGCCGTCGATCCCGATACCGTCGCGCTCAGCGCGGTCGGCGCGGCGGGAACGGTCGTCGTGGGAGGAGGCGTACTCGTGCCGCTCGGATAGAGCCAGCGAGCGGCCACCTGATCGTCCGCGCGAAGAGTCGGACCGCCGGCGCTGAGCGAGGCGTACATGAGCGCCGTGGTGTCGGCGCTGTGGCCGAAGCCGAGCGTGTGGCCGAACTCGTGCGCGACGATCTCCGCAAGCGTGCTGCTGGAGATGCCGGCTTGCGGCGTCACGCCGTCCTGAACGGTCAGGTTGCCTTCGCTGATGACGTACGCGTGGTAGGTCTGCGCGAGGTGCGTGGAATCGGCATCGAACGGGCCGGTCCAGTTCATCGTGCCGGAGACGCCGTTGAAGCCGCCCTGACCGACGACGCCGCCGGTGGACGGATTGAACGTGCCGCTGATCTCGCTCTTCGGATCGTTGAACAGGATTTCGTTGACGCCGTTCGCCGCGGTAAGTCCGCCGGGCGTGCCGCTGCCCGCGCCGGTGTAAACGTATTTGATCTTCGCGGCGCTGTAGTTGTTCCACGCGCCCATCGCGGTCTGGATTTCGCTCACGCCGCCGCCGGTATAGCCCGGCTGCGTTCCGAAGCTGTACCACTGCGCGCTGCCGCCGCCGTCGAACGCGTTCCAGCGATACACCGTCCCCTCGGCGATGAGCGTGAACTCCGGCTTGATGACGCGGGTCGTTCCCATCGCGGACACACTCGAATTGATGTCGCGCTCCAGCAGCGGATTGGCAACTCCGTAGCTCGTCACGGAATCGCGTCCTGCCACACGATCGCTGACGTACGACTCGAACGCGGTGGCATCGCGCTGGATGTTCTTCGACTCGATCGGCTGCAGCGATGAATCGAGCAGCATGACGTCGCCCGCCGCATCGTCGCGAACGAGAAGACGCCGGCCGTTGACCGCGCGCTGTTCGCTGAACTTGCCGACGAAGAGGTCGACCGTCTGGTAGTCGCCGCGCGGCGTCGGCGTCAGAAACGCCATGACCCGCTCGCCGGCTTTGTACTCGGGCGATCCGAAGATTTTCGTGATGCGTCCGTCGATCTCGCCGCCCACCTCGCGAATGGTCAGCTCGCCGGCGACGTCACCTTTGAGCGTGCGGTCGACCAGCAGCTTCGTCTCCGTCCAGATGCCTTCGCCGCGCACGACCGGCGTCGAGCTGATCACGGTCCCTTCGACGATGACCGGCGACTTGCGCACGAGCTGATCGTCGGTGGGAAGCACGATCGTCGTCGCCGACGCGGCGGAAGCGAGAAGCAAGAGGACACACGTCGGCCAGTACACCCGGAAGTGCTTCAGCATGGGATCGATCTCCTGGTTATGGGCGGACTGCTCCCTGTGTACGCCGGCGTGAATCCGGGAGGGGAGCGGGTCGGGGCATTCGGACGAAAGTTATTCGCCGCTAACGCCGGACCCCGCTGTTACCATTCCAGAAAAGCCAAATGTTGAATGTTGAACGTTGAATGTTCAATGTTGAATGAAGCCCCACGCACGCACCGTGCTCATCGGTTCTTCATTCAACATTCAACATTCAACATTGAACATTCAACATTGAGCTCTTCCAACCATGCTCGCGCCTGACGCCATGCTCGGTCCCTATCGGATCGTGAGCCTTCTGGGCGAAGGCGGCATGGGAGCGGTCTATCGCGCCAAGGACACCCGCCTCGGCCGCGACGTTGCGATCAAGATCCTCACCGCCCTCACGCTCAGCGATCAAGAGCGCGTGCAGCGGTTCGAGCAGGAGGCGCGCGCCACCGGGATGCTCAACCATCCCAACCTGCTGACGATCTACGACGTCGGCAACGAGAATGGGACGGCGTACATCGTCAGCGAGCTGCTGGAAGGGGCGACGCTGCGCGAGCGGCTGGAGCGCGGGCCGTTGCCGCCACGCCGCGCCGTCGATGCGGCGCTGCAGGTCGCCAACGGACTGGCGGCCGCGCACGAGAAAGGGATCATTCATCGCGATCTCAAGCCGGACAACATCTTCCTCACCCGCGACGGCCGCGCCAAGATCCTCGACTTCGGCATCGCCAAGCTGAGCGCGAAGTCAGACGATGGCGGCATCTTCCAGCAGGCGGCCACGGAGCCGGGCATGGTCCTCGGTACGGTCGGTTACATGTCGCCCGAACAGGTGCGCGGCGAGACGGTCGACACGCGGTCGGACATCTTCGCCTTCGGCGCGATTCTGTACGAGATGCTGACCGGCAATCGCGCCTTCAAGCGCAGCTCGTCGATCGAGACGCTGAGCGCGATTCTGAAAGAGGATCCGCCCGATCTGGCCGACTCGCTGCCGAATATCCCACCTGCGCTGGAGCGGCTCACGCGACGTTGCCTCGAGAAAGATCGCGAGCTGCGTTTCCAGTCAGCGCGCGATCTCGCGTTCAACCTGGAGACGATGTCGACGATGTCGACGCCGGGAACGCTGTCGAATGTGGCGAATCCGCAATCGACGACGATGCGCGTTCCGGACGCGCAACCGCGCCGCACCTCGGCCACGGCAATCCGTCCGGTCACGTCGGCGATGCCGGCCACAGTGCGCACCGCGGCGCGGCCGCACACGGTCGCACAGCCGAAGCCGCGACGCGTTTCGCCGTTCCTGCTCATGTTGCTCTCCTTCGTCGCCATCGTCGGCGCCGCGTGGGGCGGCTGGTACTTCGCCACGAATCAGATGAAAGCGGAGGCGCCGCCGGAGGTTGTGTTCCATCGCATGACCTTCCGCCGCGGCGAGGTGCGCTCGGCGCGATTCGGGCCGGACGGCGACTCGATCGTCTACAGCGCGGCGTGGGACGGGAATCCGTCCGAGGTCTTCGTCGCAAACCGGCAGAGTCCGGAGGCGCGGCCGCTCGGCGTGAAAGACGCGGACATCCTGGCGATCTCGAAATCGACGGAACTGGCCGTCCTGCTCCGCCGCGATCGCCTCACCGGCCTCGGCACGCTCGCCCGCGTCCCGCTCGCCGGCGGCACGCCACGCGAAGTGGCCGAGCAGGTGCTGCAGGCCGACTGGTCGCCCGATGGCGCGAACCTCACCGCCATCGTCGGCGGCAACGGCATCTTCCGCATCGAATCGCCGATCGGAAGAATTCGCTACGAGACGCCGCATCAGCTTCGCGACGTCCGCGTCGCTCCCGACGGCCGCATCGCCTTCATCGAGTCGTACACGGGCAAGAACGACGTGGCCATCCTCGATGCGAAAGCGGCCAAGCCGGTCTCGATCGCGCGCGGCTGGGGACACGGCGCGACCGGCCTGGCATGGGCGCCGAACGGGAAAGAAATCTGGATCACTGGCACCGACACCGGCGCGCCGCCCGCGCTCTACGCGGTGAACGTCGACACCGGCGATACGCGCCTCGTCAATCGCCTGACCGGCTCGATGCGCCTCTACGACATCGCGCCCGCCGGCCACGTGCTGCTTTCGAACGGCATGTGGCGCGCGGCGCTGGAAGTGCAGGCGCCCGGCGAGACGGCGGAACGCGATCTCTCGTGGCTGGACTGGTCGATCCTCTCCGATCTTTCCCGCGACGGCCGCACGATCCTTTTCAACGAGCCGCGCGAAGGCGGCGGCGCGGCCAGCGCGATGTACGTGCGCCGCCTCGACGCGCCGACGCCGGTTCGCCTCGCCGACGGGTACGGCGACGCGATCTCCCCCGACGGCAAGTACGTCCTCGGCCACAGCGGCGCGAAGCTGGTCGTCGTCCCGACCGGCAGCGGCGAAGCGCGCGAGCTGAAAACCGACGGCGCCTTCGACCTCGGCGCGGCCTGGCTGCCCGACGCGCGCCGCGTCGTCATCGCCGGCGCGCTGCCGAAGAAGGGCTACCAGCTGATGGTTATCGATACGCTCGACGAATCGGTGAAGCCGCTCTCGCCGGAGAACATCTGGGGCGATGCCTATCGCCCGTTCGCCGTTTCGCCGGACGGCCACTACGTCGCGGGCATGACAAAGACGCAGACGATCGCGCTCTATCCTGTCGAAGCGAACGCGGAGCCGTCGATCGTTCCCGCCATCGAGCCGGGCGAAGTGCCGATCGCCTGGTCCGCCGACGGCGCATCGCTCTTCGTCTACCGCCCCACCGCCCTCCCGGCGCAGGTCACGCGCGTTACGCTGGCCACGGGGGCGCGCGAGCCGTGGAAGCAGTTCTCCCCGACCGACCCCGCCGGCGTCTACAAAATCGCCCCGATCTGCATCACCCCCGACGGCACGGCCTACGCCTACAACGCATTGAGAATGCTGGGCGATTTGTACGTGGCCGACGGACTGAGGTAACTGCGCTTCGCGCGTTGTCGGTTGTCGGTTGGTTTCGCGTTGTCATCGTGAGCCGCCGAAGGACGGCCGAACGACCCCCTTCCTGCTAACCGGTGCGGGCGGCGGCAATTTATTGAGGCAAGTACGAAGGGGGTCCTTCGACCGTGCTTCGCCGGCTCAGGATGACAACAATCAACCGAAAACCGACAACGCGGCGAAGCCGAATTGTGCCGCTATGCAAAGCGCAACCTCGCCGCTATACTGCGCCATCCAATTTTCAGGGCATCCGGGGAGAGCAGGTTCGAATGGCGAAGGTCCAGGGTAAAAAAGCGGCTACCAGTGCAAAAAAAAAGGGTGCCGCAAAGACAGTAGCGCGCCCGAAAAGCAGTAAGAAACCGGCCCCGAAAAAGCCCGCCGCAAAGGCGAAACCGGCTCTGAAAAAGAAGGCCGCCAAACCGGCCCCGGCGAAAAAGAAACCGGCCCCGAAAAAGGCCGCGCCAAAGCCTGCTCCCAAGAAGAAAGCCGCTGCGAAAAAAGCGGCTCCGAAACCGGCGCCGAAAGTCGCCGCGAAACCCGCGGCTAAGCCAGCTCCGAAACCGCCCGCCAAGCCCGCGCCGAAAGCGGAGAAGCCGGCGGATTCGAAATTGAAATCCGCCGTGAAGACGGTAGCCAAAGTCGCTGCCGGCGCAGTTGCGGGCGCCGTCGCCGCACGCGTCGCCGCGCCGGCCGACGACAAGAAACGCCGCCGTTCCCGCCCGCGCGTCACTTCGAGCGGACCGGCCACCGCCGCGTGGTTCTCGCAGGGCGATCGTCCGCGCTCCTCGTCCTTTATCCCCGCGCCGCCGCGGGCCGAAGCGCCGTCGCTGGTCGCAGCTCCGCCGGCGTCGTCCGATCGGCTGGTCGGATCGCACGAACTGACCGAGTTCGCAGTGCGCACCGTTCCCGTCCGCATCGACATCGAATCGAGCGGCGGACGTATCTACCTGGCCGTCAATCCGAACGACACCACGCTCAAAGTCGGCGAAGGCATCGAGTGGGACTTCCGCTACCTCGGCGGCGCGGACGTGGTCATCGAAGAGATGATCATCGAGTTCGCCAAGCCGTCGCCCTTCATCACCGCCGTCTTCCGCTCGCGCCGCCCCGGCGCCGCCCGCCCGCATCGCCAGCTCTCCGGCCCCGCGCAACCAACCGCCTCGGGGAAAACGATCCAATACACCGTCCGCGCCTTCAACGCCTTCAAGACCGAAATGGCAACTGCGCAGCCTGTGATGATGGTTTCGTAGAGACGTTCATCCGCAGATTGCGCAGATGAACCAGATGTCATCTGCCTTTATCTGCGTAATCTGCGGATCACCTGGCGTGCTGTTCCTGGATCGTCGTGATCGACTTGATCCCTTCGCGCAGTGAGCGGATGCCGTCGACGGCGGCGGTTGCCGCGGTCAGCGTCGTCAGGCAGCTGATTCCGTGCTGCAGCGCCGTCCGGCGGATGTACGTGTCGTCGTAGAACGACTTCTTGCCGAGCGGGGTATTGATGATCAGCGTCACTTCGCCGTTGATCATGCGGTCGACGATGTTCGGCCGATCCGATTCGTGCACTTTGAACGCGAGCCCTGCTTCGACGCCGTTGTTCTGCAGGTAATCGCGCGTTCCCGAAGTGGCGATGACGCGGAAGCCGAGTTGAGCGAGATCCTTCGCCAGCTGCACGACGACAGGGCGCTTGTCGTTGTCGTTGACCGAAATGAACGCCGTCCCTTCCCGCGGCAGATCGATGCCCGCGCCGAGGAGCGCTTTGGCGTAGGCCTCGCCAAAGGTGGGGGCAGAGCCCATCACCTCGCCGGTCGATTTCATCTCCGGACCGAGCACCGTGTCTTCGCGCGGAAAACGTCCGAACGGGAAGACCGGCGCTTTGACGAAGTAGTCGATCACTTTCGGCTCGTACGTCAGGCCGAGCTCGCGCAGCGTCTTGCCGGCCATCACCTTCGCCGCGATTTTCGCGAACGGCACGCCGGTCGCCTTCGACACGTACGGCACCGTTCGCGATGCGCGCGGATTCACTTCCAGCACGTACAGATCGCCGTGGTAAATCGCGTACTGCACGTTCATCAGTCCGACCACGTTCAGCGCCTTCGCCAGCTGCACCGTGCGCCGCCGCACGCGGTCCTGCTCGCGCAGGCCGATGATGTACGGCGGGATGACGGTGGTCGAATCGCCGGAGTGAATGCCCGCTTCCTCGATGTGCTCCATCACCCCGGCGATGACGACGTCCTTGCCGTCGGAGATCGCATCGACGTCGAGCTCGATCGCGTCTTCGAGAAAGCGGTCGATGAGGATCGGATGCCCCGGCGCCGCCTCCATCGCATAGCCGACGTATTCGCGCAGATTCGGCTCGTCGTAAACGATGGCCATGGCGCGTCCGCCGAGAACGTACGACGGCCGAACGATGACCGGAAAGCCGATGCGGCGCGCCACTTCGAGCGCTTCCGTTTCGTTCATCCCGGTCCCGTTCTCCGGAACGAGGATCTCGTGCTCCGCCGCCAGCGCGCCGAAGCGCTCGCGGTCTTCGGCGATGTCGATCGACTCGACCGACGTTCCCCACATCGGTACGCCCGCGGCAGCGAGCGATTTGGCCAGCTTCAACGGCGTCTGTCCGCCGAACTGCACGATCACGCCTTCCGGCTTCTCCAGCTCGACGATCTCCAGCACGTCTTCGAGCGTGAGCGGCTCGAAGTAGAGGCGATCGGAGGTGTCGTAATCGGTCGACACCGTCTCCGGATTGCAGTTGACCATGATTGTCTCAAAGCCGATTTCGCGCAGCGCAAACGACGCGTGCACGCAGCAGGTATCGAACTCGATGCCCTGCCCGATGCGATTCGGACCGGAGCCAAGGATCATGACCTTGCGGCGGGAGGTCGGCTCAGCCTCGCACTCGGTTTCGTAGGTCGAGTAGAGATACGGCGTCGTCGCCTCGAACTCCGCCGCACAGGTGTCGACGCGTTTGTAGACGGGGCGGACGCCGAGTTTGTGGCGCAGCTCGCGAACGTCCGTTTCTGATCGATTGGTCAGCGCCGCGATCTGCTTGTCGGAGAAGCCTTCGCGCTTGAGGTCTTTCCACCACTTTATCCTGAGCGGCAGCGAAGGATCTGGCGCCTTGTCGCGAGCCGCGTCCTCAGCGCCAGATCCTTCGCTGCCGCTCAGGATAAATTTTTCCATCTCCACAATCTTCCGAATCTCCCGCAGAAACCAGCAGTCGATCGATGAAATCGCGTTGATCTCATCCACCGTCATTCCCGCGCGGAAGGCGTCGCCGATGGCGAAGATGCGCTCCGGTTGCGGCGTGCGCAGGATTGCCGATGCCTTCTCCCGATCGTAGCCGCGCGTCTCCAGTCCCGCGACGCCGATTTCCAGTGATCGTAGACCCTTCTGCAGCGCCTCGTTGAAGGTACGTCCGATCGCCATCGACTCGCCGACCGACTGCATCGAGAGTCCGAGCGTCGGCGGCGTCTTGCGGAACTTCTCGAACGCGAAGCGGGGGATCTTCACCACCACGTAATCGATGGTCGGCTCGAACGACGCCGGCGTCTTCTTCGTGATGTCGTTCGGGATCTCGTCGAGCGTGTAGCCGGCCGCCAGCTTCGCCGCGAACTTCGCGATCGGGAAGCCGGTGGCCTTCGACGCCAGCGCCGACGATCGCGATACGCGCGGATTCATCTCGATCGCCAGCCGCCGTCCTGTCGTCGGATGGACCGCGAACTGGATATTCGATCCGCCCGTTTCCACGCCGATGGCGCGGATGATCCGCTGCGCCTCGTCGCGCATCGCCTGGTACTCGGTATTCGTCAGGGTCTGCTGCGGCGCCACGGTGATCGAATCGCCCGTGTGGACGCCCATCGGGTCGAGGTTCTCAATGCTGCAGACGACGATGACGTTGTCCGCCTTGTCGCGCATCACCTCGAGCTCGAACTCTTTCCAGCCGATGACCGACTCCTCCACCAGCACGCGATGCACCGGCGAGAGCTCCAGCCCGTGGCTGACGACGGAGCGCAACTCTTCCACGTTGTAGGCGATGCCGCCGCCTGATCCGCCGAGCGTGAACGACGGCCGGATGACGAGCGGATAGCCGATGCGCGCCGCGAACTCCTCGGCATCCTCCTCCGTCGCGGCATACGTCGAGCGCGGCACGTCGACGCCGATCTCCACCATCTTCTCTTTGAAAAGCTGCCTGTCCTCGGCGGTCTTGATCGCATCGGCATTTGCGCCGATCAGTTCAACGCCGTGCCGTTCCAGCGCGCCGTTTTCGAACAGCGCCATCGCCAGGTTGATCCCGGTCTGGCCGCCGACGGTCGGCAGAATCGCGTCCGGTTTCTCGCGCTCGATGATCCGCTCCAGCGTCTCCGGGGTCAGCGGCTCGATGTACGTGCGGTCGGCGAACTCCGGGTCCGTCATGATCGTGGCCGGGTTCGAATTGACGAGGATGATGCGATATCCCTCGTCCTTCAACGCCTTGCACGCCTGTGTTCCGGAATAGTCGAATTCGCAGGCCTGGCCGATCACGATGGGGCCGGATCCGATGATGAGAATGGACTTGATGTCGGTGCGCTTCGGCATTGGGCGGGGCGCATGATACGCGGTCTCGGGGCTGGGGTCTCGCGGTCTCGCAGTTGCGCGGTCTCGCGGCGTTCGGCATCCACGCCTGCGGCTTCCGGTTGGGAAAAATCCCGCGTCGGTTGCGGCCAGCCCACGCTCGTGGCATAACCACCGCGAGACCGCGCAACCGCGAGACTCCGCAACCGCATATGCAACGCTTCATCACCTGGGACACCATCGAAGTCCGCGTCGACGGCGCGAAGCTCAACGCGCTCGCGGCGTCGTTCCGCATCGATCCGATTGAGCGGATGGATCTGCAGTTTTTCAATGGACTGCTGCGGGTCTCCGGCTCGATCCGCAAGTTCATCAGCGTGCCGTTTACCGTCGACATCCGCGAGATCCGGCCGTCCGGCCGGACGGTGCGCGTCCCGATCGCCTCGGCATCCGCATTCGGCGCGCTGCCGATTCCGCAATTCCTCTTCGGCATCGTGCGCAACCGCCTGCCCGCCGATCTCGTGCGTTACGAAGATCCCGCCACCTTCGTAGTCTCGTTGGACCGCTTTTTGCCATCGTTCGTCGATGCCGACATCCAGAAAATCTGGATCATCGACGGCGGACTGGCGGTGACCCTCGGGCGAGGTGGCGCCGACCTTCCGCCATCTTCGGAGGAAATCAATGGAAGAAACACCTGACGCCGTCGCCGCCGCGACCGATACCGCCTTCGCGCGCGAGATTCAGGACGCGGCGGAGCAGGATCAGCTCCCGCGCGACCGCGCCACGCGCTTCTACGACCGTATCCGCAACACGATCCAGCGCTACGTCGAAGGGAAGGGCAAAGTGCTCGGCAAGACCGCCGAGTTTCTCCTGCTCGTGCCCGACGTCTTCATTCTCCTGTGGCGTCTCGCGTCCGACTCGCGCGTCAACGGCAAGGACAAAGTCCTCCTCGGCAGCGCCGTCGCGTACTACGTGATGCCCTTCGATCTGATCCCCGAGGCGCTCGTCGGTCCTGTCGGATACATGGACGATCTCGTCTTCGGCGTCTACGTCCTTAACAAGGTCCTCGGCAGCGTCGACGCCAGCATCCTGCGCGAGCACTGGAGCGGCAGCGAAGACGTGCTCGACACGATCCAGAACGTCCTCAACGCCGCCGAGTCGCTCGTCGGCAAGGACCTGCTGGGCAGGATCAAGAAGATGATGGGGAAGTGACCTGGGAACGCGGGCGTCCTCGCCCGCTGGTTTCTGCCATTGCGGGCGAGACGCCCGCGTTCCCAGGAGTCATCGCGAGTAGCTGTCGATAATCCTCTCGATCGCCTTCCTGCACACGCGGCAAAACCCCACCTCATCGCGCGTGAACATGATGCAATCGACCTCGGGACGGTACAGCCCGCGCGGCTCATACGCGGCGCCCTCGAACGCGCCCACCTTGCCCGCGTACTTCTGCCCGCCGAGGAATTTCGTTTCCCATTCGCGCTCGGCGGTGAAGAGCTTGTCCATCTCCGACTCCGGCGCGTTGATGGCGCGAAGGTGAGCGCGCTCCTTCTGAATCTCGAGGCTGTGCTTCTCGAACGTCTCCTTGTCCCACGGTGTCGGCAGCGGCGTCGACGCATCGACCAGATCGCGCCACTTCACTTTCGCCGGGTCGTGCAGCGCGGTCACGTTCGGTTCCCACGGCTCCGGATGCTCGCTGCTGCCGCTCGTCGCATACGAAACCGGCGACGTGTAGTACTCGTCCGCCAGCGCGGCGAAGTGATGTCCGAACTCGTGCACGAACACGTACTCCGCGAACGCGCTGTCGACGCACGCCGTGGCCTGATCGTTGAAAATCCCGCCGCCGCCGTACTGCTTTTCGTTCACCAGGATCTCGATGAAATCGTACGGCGCCGATGACGCCACATCGCGCATGCGGTGATCGTCGAGCGTCAGCACGTAACGCTCGGAATCGAAGATGTTGTACTGCACGCCGGTCGCGGTGCGGCGATTGTCGCTCGTACGCGGACGATGGACGCCGCTGACCGGCTCGATGAGATCGAGCGCGCGCACGTTGAAATCCTTCTTCCTGCTCTTGAACGGCTCCGTGGCGAACAATTTGCCCACCATCCGCTCGACGTCCTTGTGAAACTTCGGCAGCTCGCTTTCCGTGTAGCCCTCGCCGATGACGAGCAGATCGACCTTCTCCGCCGGCGCGCCGTTCTCGATCACATTCCACACGCGCCCCGCCGCTTTACGCTCGGAAGGATTGACGAAGCGCGACGACGGCTCAATCAGCGTCGACCACAGCTGCTGAAACGCGCCGTTCGCATCGCGCTTCTTGATCACGAGCTGCACCGGCTTCTTCGGCCAGGGAAAACGGACGGACTCCTGAAACGTGCCGGCCCGCTCCTTCGCCTCATCCGTCGTCTGCCATTCGCCGAAGACGGACGCAAAGCCGCGGGAGTAAATCGCCTGATTGGTATCGCGATCGACGACTTCGAAATAGTAATTGCCGAGGTTCAGCGTATCGATGAGGCGCGTGCGGCTACCCGGCCAGGGACCGTCGGAGACAACCGAATCGAGCGCGATGAACTCGTCGCCATGATTGCCGGTGTGAAAGTAATTCACGCGCATCGTGCGATCGGTGAAGTTTTCATCGAACGTTGCGGCGAACGCGGAGGCGGCGAGGAGGAAGGCGGCGACGAAGATCAACTTGCGCATCGGCAGATTGTAAGTGGCACTGTCATCCTGAGCCGCCGAAGTCCCCGGAGGGGACGAAGGACGGTCGAAGGACCCCCTCCTTCCCGGCAGGTAGTGAGGGGGTCGTTCGACCGTGCTACGCACCTTCGGCGCTTCGCCGGCTCACGATGACAGTCAATTTCTTCACACCCTCTGCGCCGACGCAGGGCGGCGGTTTCGAGAGGCAAGCACTGACGGGGTCCTTCGACCGTCCTGCGGCGGCTCACGATGACAGGGGAAATGAAACCGTGGAGTTGCACTCGCGTACAGATAACTTCATTTTTCCGAGGAGCTTCATGCTGGCCATCTCCCATCTCTCCAAGACCTACCCGAACGGCGTCCGCGCCCTCAACGACGTCACCCTCAACATCGACCGCGGACTCTTCGGGCTCCTCGGCCCGAACGGCGCGGGCAAGTCGACGTTGATGCGAACGATCGCCACGTTGCAGGAGGCCGACTCCGGCTCGATCACGTTCGACGGCGAAAACGTGAGCGCAAATCCGCGCTTGCTGCGCGGAAAACTTGGATACCTCCCGCAGACCTTTGGCGTCTATCCGCGCATTCCGGCGATCGAGTTGCTCGATTACCTCGCGATTTTGAAAGGCGTGGAAAATCGGAAAGATCAGATCGACGCGCTGCTCAACCTCACCAACCTCTGGGACGTTCGCAAGCGCGCCGTCAGCACCTTCTCCGGCGGCATGCGCCAGCGTTTCGGAATCGCCCAGGCGCTCCTCGGCGATCCGAAGCTCGTCATCGTCGACGAGCCGACCGCGGGACTCGATCCCGAGGAGCGGAATCGATTTCACAATCTGCTGAGCGAGATCGGCGAGAACATCGTCGTCATCCTTTCCACGCACATCGTCGAAGACGTCAGCGACCTCTGTCCGCGCATGGCCGTGCTGGCCGGTGGACGGGTGTTAGTGGAAGGCAAACCGTCGGAGCTGATCGCCAGTCTCAACGGACGCGTGTGGCGCAAGACCGTGCCGAAGCGGACGATTCCTGAGTACCGCTCGACGCACACTGTCATCTCCACGCATCTGTTCGGCGGCGAAACGCGCGTGCACATGCTGGCGGATACGCAGCCGGAGGCGGGGGCGGAGCTGGTGAGTCCCGATCTCGAGGATGTCTACTTCTCCGTGCTGCGGGATGCAGCGTGCTGACAGACGTCATCCGATTCGAGTGGCGCTACCACACGCGACAGGTTTCCTTCATCGCGGCGGCGCTCTTCTTCGCCGGCTTCGGCTTCGCGCTGACGGCGAGCGGATTCGGTCCAGCCAACGTCCACGTCAACTCGCCGTTTGATATCGCGCAGACGCTGGGGATGGTGTCGCTCGCCTCCGTCTTCGCCGTCGCCATCTTTTGCGCGAACTCGGTCGTGCGCGACCGCGAGCATCAGTTCGAAGAGATCGTCTTCAGCACCTCGGTGGAAAAGTTCCCGTACCTCTTCGGCCGTTTCGCCGGATCGTTCCTGGCCGCATTCACCGTCTTCAGCGCGACGGCGATCGGGATGATGCTCGCCGCGTTACTCCCGCTGCACGATTCCTCGCGCGTCGGCCCGTTCTCCATCGCTCCCTACCTCTGGACGCTGCTCGTCCTCGTGCTTCCCGGGATGCTCGTAGCGGGCGTGACGCTCTTCGGAATTGCAACGCTAACGAGGAGCGTGCTGGCCAGCGTCGTCGGTGCCGTGGCGATCTACGTTTTCTACTTCGCCGCCGCGGCGTTCACGAACTCGCCGCTGATGGCCGGATCGGCGCAGGGCGCGAGCAGCGCCGCCGGCGCATCGCTTCTCGATCCGTTCGGCCTGTCTGCGTTCTTCGAACAGACGCGCTACTGGACGCCGGCGGTTCGTAACACGCGCCTGATCTCGCTCACGGGAAACTTTCTGATCAATCGGATCATCTGGCTCGCGTTCGCGGCCATCGCCTGGTTCGTCATCTACAAACGCTTCTCGTTTCGTGTGATGACGAAGACAAAACCGGTCGCAACGGATGACAGCCTGGGAGCGCGGGCGTCCCGCCCGCTGCAGACTCCGCGCGAGATGAAAATGCGGGCGGGACGCCCGCGGTCCCAGGGGCGGCTCCTCGCCGCGACGCGCATCGAGCTCCGCTCGGTCCTCCGCAGCATCCCGTTCATCCTGCTGACCGTTTTGTGGACCGGCCTCGCGGCGATGGAGATCGTCGCCGACGTCGCCGGCGGCGAATACGGCGCCGCGTTCTATCCGACCAGCGGACTGATCCTCTCCACGCTGCGCCAGCCGCTCGGGCTCGTGGCCACCGTCATCGTCATTTATTACAGCGCGGAGCTGATCTGGCGTGAACGCAGCGTCGGCATGGCCGAAATCGTCAACGCCACACCGAGCGCCAACAGCGTCTTCGTGATCTCGAAATGGATCGCGCTGAGCACGATGATCGCGATCCTCATCGCCACTGGCCTCGGCGCCGGCGTGCTCATTCAACTCTCGCGTGGTTTCACCGCGATTCATCCCGGACTGCTGCTCGCCTTCGCCGCAATCCTCGGCATCCCGCTGCTGATCTTCGCCATGGCCGCGGTGCTCATCCAGACGCTCAGCCCGTCGAAGTATCTCGGCCTTTTTCTCGTCCTCGTCGCCGGCGTTTTCATCCAGGCGGGCAGCGCCCTCGGCATCGAACACCCGCTGCTGACCTTCGCCTCCGCGCCGCCGCTCCAGTACAGCGAGATGAACGGCTTCGGAGCCTCAATCACGCCTTTCATCTGGTTCATGGCGCTGTGGACAACGGTGGGATCGCTGTTTCTACTGGCCGCGTCCGCGCGCTGGCGCCGGCCCAGCGGCGATCGATTCAATCGTCGATTCGCGGTGATCCTCGCGGCGACTGCCATCGCCATCGCCGCGTTCATTTTCTACAACACCAACATCCTCAACCGCTGGATCTCGAACGCAGCATCGCTCGACTGGAGCGCGGCATACGAACGGACGTACCGCAACACGGCGACGATGCCGCGGCCGCACATTTCCGCGATCGTCGCCGACGTCGCGCTCTATCCGAACGAGCGCCGCTACCACGTCACCGGCCACTACGATCTCGTCAACGACGGCGCGGCGCCGATCGCAACTGTGCTCGTTTCCGTCCCTCGCGATGCGCGCGTCGCGAAACTCGCGCTCCCCTCGGCCACGGCAACGCGCGACGAACGATTCGCCACCCACAACTTCCACTTCACGCATCCTCTGCAGCCGCACGAGCACACCACCCTGCAGTTCGATCTCACGTACGAACATCGCGGCTTCACCGCAACCGCTGCCGACACCTCCATCGTCGCCGACGGTTCCTTCATCACCTCGGGGCGTTGTTTCCCGACGCTCGGCTATCGAAGCGGTTACGAGATCAGCGATCCGATCGAGCGCAAGAAACGCGGACTGCCGCCGTCGATTGCGAGCGAAGACGCCGACATCGAAGACCTCGCCGCCGAATGGACGAATGTCGACGTCACGGTGTCGACGGCGCTCGATCAGATCGCGCTCGCACCGGGGCGGCTGATCAACGAGTGGACGGCGAACAACCGCCGCTACTTCCACTACCGCTCCGACGCACCGATTCACAACAATCTCGTCTTCGCTTCGGCGCGTTACGCCGTCGCGCGCGCGGCCGCGGGCAGGACCGCGATCGAGGTCTACTACCATCGCGACCATCGCTACAACGTCGATCGGATGCTGACTGCTGCGGCCGATTCGCTGCGCGTCTTCGGAAACGCATTCGGCCCGTATCCGCAATCGCAGTTGCGGATCGCCGAGGCTCCCGCGTACGCGCGATTTGGCGGGTTGGCGATGCCCGGCCTCGTCTTTCTCAGTGAAAGCCGCGCGTTTCTGATCGATGCACGCGATCCCTCGGCGATCGATCTCGTCACGCGCCGCACCGCGCACGAAGTCGCGCACCAGTGGTGGGGCCACTACGTCACGCCTGCCGTCGTTCCCGGCGCGAGCGCGATCATCGAATCGCTGCCGCGTTACTCCGAGCTGCTCGTCCTCGACAAACTCTACGGACCGAGCCAGCTTCGCCGCTCGCTGCAATTCGAGCTCGATCGCTACTTCGGCGACCGCACGGCGGAGAAGGACGCCGAGGTCCCGCTGACGCGCGTGACCGATCAGGCGTATCTGTATTACGGCAAAGGCGCCATCGTCATGAACGCGCTCAAGTCGCTCCTCGGCGAAGAGACTCTGAACCGCGCGCTGCGCAGTTTCGTCGCCGCGCAAGGCGGCCCCGGTCATCAGCCGAGGATCGATGACCTGCTGCATGCAATCGAAGTGGTGACGCCGCCTGCCAACCGCGCCCTCGTCAACGAATGGACGCGCGACGTCATCCTCTACGACCTCGGCATGACGACAGCAACCGTCCGCCGCATGGACGGCCGTTTCGAGGTGACGATGCAGGTGACCGCGCACAAAGTGCGCACCGACGATCGCGAGCTGCCGCTGACTGAATCGATCGAGATCGGCATCTTCACGAAAGATCCCGACGACGCCGCAGCGAAAGACATCCTGCACCTCGCGCCGCACGCGTTGCGCAGTGGCGTGAACTCAATCGCCGTGATCGTCGACAAGGAGCCGACTTACGCCGCGATCGATCCCTACATCACGCGCACCGACCGCAATCGCTTCGACAACGTCAAGCGCGTGACGCCCTCGCCGCGTTAGCGGCCAAGGAGGATAGCCAGGGGTGTGGCGAAGCGCACACCCCTGGAAAGAGAAGCGGGAAGGGTTTGTGCCGCGTCAGCGGCACCGGAACTGCCGCACTTCCCGTGCCGCTGACGCGGCACAAATCAAACACGCTTCATTTTTCCAGGCGTGCGCGCTTCGCCGCACGCCTGGCTATCCTCCAAAGCCGCTAACGCGGCAACGCGGCGAACCCCGGCGATATCATTCGCGACTCGCCGCTGTCAGTAACCGAAACCGACAACCGACAACGCACCGCGCAATGTTCGAAGCCTTCGCCGAACGCGACTACCGCCGCTTCTGGAGCGCCCAGTTCATCTCCAACATCGGCTCGTGGATGCAGGGGCTGGCGCAGGGATGGCTCGTCTATCGCCTGACCGACTCACCGTTCCTCCTGGGCTTCGTCGCCTTCGCCAACTCCGCGCCGTCGCTTCTCTTCATGCTGCCGGCGGGCGTACTAGCCGATCATCTCGACCGCCTGCGCACCTTTCGCGCGTCGCAGATCGCGCAGGCGCTCTCCGCGCTGTTCATCGCCGTCTCGATCTACACCGGTCACATCACCGTCTGGCAGATCGTGGCCGCATCGCTCGTCAGCGGCGTCGCCATTTCATTCTCCGCACCCGCGTACCAGGCGATGGTGGTCGACCTGCTCGACGACCGCGCGCGCCTTTCCAACGCCGTGGCCATGAATTCGCTCCAGTTCAATCTTTCGCGCGCCCTCGGTCCGCTGCTGGCCGGGTTGACGCTGCACGCCTGGGGCAGCTTCTGGTGTTTCCTGATCAACGCGCTTTCGTTCGTGCCGCAGATCTTCGTGCTCGGCCGCCTGCAGAAACGCCAGGTGCGCGCGGAGCCGATCGGCGCGATGTCGACCCGCCTCGCCGAAGGTCTCCGCTTCGTGCGCGGCGACCGCGTGATGATCCTGCTCCTGGCCATCGTCGCCATCATCAGCCTCCTCGGCTATCCGTACGTGACGCTGATGCCGATGGCGGCGCGCCTCTTGTACGTTCACGACGACGCGCGCGGTCTCGGCATCCTCATGGGAGCGATCGGCATCGGCGCACTCGTCGGCGCGCTCGCGCTCTCGATGCGCACGCCGGCGAAGTTGATGAAGTGGATCATCGTCTCACTGGCCGCATTCGGCATCGCTCTCGGCGCAATCGGCTTCACGCACGCGCGGCTGATCGTCGTCCCGCTGCTTGCAATCTGCGGCTGCACCATGGTCGTCTGCGCCGCGCTCTGCAACACCGCCATCCAGAACCGCGTCCCCGACGCCATGCGGGGCCGCGTCCTCAGCATGTACACCTTCGGCTTCTTCGGCTTCCTCCCCTTCGGCAACCTCCTCGCCGGCGCCATCGCCGAACACCGCGGCCTGCCGATGACGATGATCGTGCTGGGCGGAGGATTGGTGCTCGCGGCTCTTGTATCGATCGGTTTCACGCGGAGACGCGAAGAGACGGAGACACTGTTACCGAACGCGCAGTAGTCCCGCCTCGCACGTTCCCTCGATCACATGCTCGCCGGCTTCGTTCTCGATCCACGAGTCGATCTCCAGCCGATGCTTCGCGCGATCGACGGAGCGGACGACGAAATGCGCCGTCACCGTCTCGTCGAGATGGACAGGGAGCAGGAACTGAATCGTCTGCGAGCGATAGATCGCGCCCGTTCCCGGCAGCAGCATCCCGACCATCGTGGAGAAGATCGACGCCGTCAGCATCCCGTGCAGAACGGGCCGCCCGAACGGCGTGCCGGCCGCGAACGCATCATCAACATGCAACGGATTCACATCGCCCGTAATCTCGATGAACCGCCGCAGGTCATCCTCGGTGAACGTCTTCGTGAAGGTGACATGCTGTCCGATCTGGAAATCGTCGATACGTGCGGTCACGGTTATCCCAGCGAATCCAGAATCTCCTCGACCGTCGATCTCCGGCACGTGTACATCGGCGTATCGCGCTGGGTGAACTTCGACGACTCCGTTTCGCGCAGCTCCTGCACGAGATCGAGGAACTCCGCGGCGGAATCGGCTTCGAAGGCGACGACGAAATCCTGGTCGTCGAGGCCGAAGGAGTACGTCGTGTTGATCTTCACGCGCGGGTACTTGTGGCCGATGGCGATGTGCTCGTTCATGATGCGCTGGCGTTCGCTCTGCGGGAGCAGGTACCAATCGCGCGTCTTCACGAACGGATAGACGAAGAGGTAGGGCTTCTTTCCGGGGACGATGCGCAGGCGGCGGCCTTCCTGTCCCTCGTGCACGTGCTCGTCGACGTACTGCGAATGCTTGGTCATCGAAAAGTACGACACCGGGATGTCGAGGTAGCGCCCGAGGATCGATCTGTTGATGTCGGCGGCCATCTGCTGGAACGGATCGATGTCGTAGCCGATGCGCCAGAACATGAAATCCGTGTTCGGCTTGATGCCGACGGTCGAGTAGGGGAGGACCATCATCGGCCCGGTGTGGCGCTTGACGATCTCCGCGAATTCGCGTCTCGCCTCCGCTTTCACCTCGGCGCTTTCGCGCCGAAAGGAGCGGTCGATCTTGAAGAACATGAAGTTCACGAACTGGCGGGCCGGGGCGGCGGACGCTTCGCGGGCGGGCTGAGTCTGCGGTTCAACGGTGGTGGTCATGACGGCGGATTTTAGCCCTGATTTAGTGCGATGCCCGTCCCCGAGCCAGGTGCGGCACATTCACGAATACGCGTTCCACGTCGCCGTACTCGGGCTCGGAATCGATTCGCGTGTAGGCGACGGCGACGCGGCCCGGGCCGGTGACCATCAACGAAGCGTCCGGCTCGGAATGATCGTTGATCACTGCAAACGGGAAGAGGCTTTCGACCGATCCGCGCGCGGCTACGTGAGCGACGTAAAGGGTCGAGATCTCGTGCAAGGAGGAAAACGCCACCTCGTATTGAAGGCCGTCCCAGGCGATGCTCTTTGCGTGTCCCTCGCCCAGGAAGCTCGTAGCCGGAGCCTGAGGCGAGCCGTCGGATGCGATCCGCCTCGCCAGGACAGTTGGGTCGTCGCCGAATTCAGATTCGGAATGCGTCCAGGCGACGAGGAACCCGTCGCCGTCGGACGCGACGAGCGGCTCGGCGTCGTTGTCGGTGTTCGAGACGGAAATGGGTTTGGGATCGAGCAATGTCAGTTGGGGCGACAGGCGGGCCGCGCTTAGATGGACCGACTGCGTTTCGGGTCCGAAAGACCACGTTTCCCAGACGACGAGCCACACCGATCCGTTCCACGCCGCCGCGAGCGCGGCCGGACCCCATGCACCAGCGAAATCCGTTGGCGGGCCGTGCGATAGATCGTCTCCGACCGTGATGGCGCTGATGTGGCTGCAATCCGACCATGCCACAAGCGTCCCAAAGGGACCTCGAGAAAGAGCCAGGCTGTTTCTCGTGCTGCAGTCGATCTGTTTGAGGGTTACTCCGCCGGGATCGAGCACGACACCGGCGACCGGTGAAAGACGCGCCAGTTTGATGCTGTCCTGGCGTCCCTCCTCGATCCAGCCGATGAGGTAGTTGGTTCCGTCGAAGACGATACGCGGCGTCCCGTAGCCGGGCTCCCCGATCCGGATGCCTCGGCCATCGAGGATCTGCCCATCGAACGTGAGACGGCCGGCGTACACGCCGTCGCGTTCGTTCCAGACGACTGCCATGTTTGCATCGCCCATTGCCGCGTCCGGGTTGTATTGGGTCGTTGCGGCGATAACGATCAAGTTTGGTTTTGATACGGCAAGAGACTGAACGTCGATCAGCGAGGCCATGAGAGGGCGGTAATAACAGGCAAGGGCGCTCGATCCGCTCCATACCAGCAGCCCTTGAAAGGAGTTATCCGCCTTTGCGAACGGAACGTAATCGCCGGGCTGGCCGGTCTTGGTGAGCCGTCGGAATCCAATCGTGTCCGGTATCCCGTACTGCAGGGTATGCCGCTCCATGGCCAGATAGGATCCGCCGGTGTACACAACGGCGGTGATCCAGTTCGCGTAGGGAATCGACGATGACTCCAGCACCTCGCCCTTCGCACCAAAGTGCTGTGCGGTGAAGTCTTCGTCGCAACAGGTTTCATAGACCCGGATTGCCACGTAGCTGTCGCCGTCGGAGACCAGGAAACGGTAGTGCACAAGGTAGCTGGTCGGCGCGACTGTGGTCGATACGGCGTTTCCATTCGCATCGAGCACGGTGGCGTGGTCTGCATTGCTGGTGCTGTGAATGACGAGAAAGCCGTGACCGTTCGAGGCGATCACCGCGGTCTCCCCTGACGGACCCGCGGGATTCGTCAGCGGCTTCGGCCCGGCCATGACGTTGGCATCGCGGTCGAGAACGACGGTCATCAGGCTTCCGCCCGGCCCTGTGTAGACGATTACGGCGCGATTGCCGTCGCTGGCGGTGCCGCCATCGAGAATGCTTCCGCGGTCGGCGAAGATGCGCGGCGTGCGATCGAGCAGCGTTCCGTCGCTCTTGATCCGGACGCCCATCACTCCCGGCGCGCTGATGTCCTCCTCGCTCCAGCAGATCAGGTACGAGTCGCCAAGGTAGACGACGTTGAGCCGATACAGACTGGACGTAAACGTCGGGATGCGGATCCCGAGCGGATCGAGAACCTGGCCGGACTCACTGATCCGCGCGGCGTACATCCGAGGGTTGGGCCTGTACCCGCGGTTGATGTTGATGCGAAACGCGTCGACCCAGGCCACAAGAAAGCCATGGCCGTCTGATGCCCCGCGAGTGTTGTATTGATTTCCGAAGCTTGGCTCATAAGCCGGCAACGAGACGCGCCGCTCGCCGGAGATTTCGGCGAGGCAAGTCACGGCGACGAACAGGATGGAGATTGCGGCGATGATCGAGCGTTTCATGCGGCTTCCTGTGGCTTCAGATTTATGGCGTTATAGCATAGATGCGATCTCCGCGAGTGCCGGGCACGGCCGTAAGTCCACACCTTTGCATCACTTGCAACGGACTGGTTACGGCGATCAAATCGCGGCCCGATTGTCAAGTGGGATGTGGAAACTGCAAAGCGTCTTGGGCTACTGCACAAAAGACGCTGCTAAGGTTGGGGCTGATTTGAGGTAAGTGACAGAAGCCGTGGCACTTAGTTCATTTTGCCTATGGAGTTGTGCAAAGCGGTCAGAAGCCCGCATTTCCCGCGCTCTTTCGCGTTTTTCACAGGCCTTTCCACAGCGTTTTCCGCAGAAACTGTGAAAACAGCGGGTCACCTTCGCGCACAAGCCGCGGCTCTTCGCCGGTAAAGTCCACGATCGTCGAAGGTTTCCCTTCGCGGGGACCCTGATCCAGGAGGGCGTCGAGCCCATTTTGCAAATCGTGTGCGAGCATTTCAGGCGTCGTTATCGGCGCTTCGCCGGAGCGATTCGCGCTGGTCGAAACGAGCGGTCCGGCGCGGTCGAGAAGGCCGCGCAGCCACACAAGATCGGGAACGCGAGCGGCGATGGTTGTTTCACCACGCGCAAGAATCGCCGTCAGAGGCGCGGGCCAGATATCGCCGAGCCCATGCGCAACGGTCGCGCCGAAGGCAGTTAATTGTTCGATCGAGGCCGCGATGATGACGAACGGCTTGTCATCGCCGCGGCCTTTCATCGCTTTGATACGCGCGATCGCCGATTGGTCCGTAGCGACGGCGTGCAGTCCATAGATCGTATCGGTCGGCAGCAGCGCCACGCCTCCGCCTCGGAGCACGTCGGCAAGTTCGTCGAGGACATCGTCCGGCGGATCGCCGTCGACGCGCCAGCGCTTCATCGCCGCGCCTTCGCCGTCCGGCCGCGCGCGCCCTCGAGCAACTCGCGTGCGTGCAGCACCGCGGAGGCGGGAATCGATTCGCCACCGAGCATGCGCGCCACTTCGTTCACGCGCTCGTCTTCGCTGTCGAGCCGCCGGATGCGCGCGCGGGTGTGGCCGCCGGCGTCTTCCTTCCACACGAAGAAATGCGTGCTGCCGAAGCTGGCGATCTGCGGCAGGTGTGTGACGCAGATGACCTGATTGCCGCCCGCCAACTCCTGCAGCTTGCGTCCGACGACCTCGGCGACGCGCCCGCCGATGCCGGCATCGATCTCGTCGAACACGAGCGTGGCCGCGGCGGCGTGATGCGACGCTTTGAACAGCGCCGCCGCGATGGCGAGCTGGATGCGCGAAAGCTCGCCGCCCGAGGCGATGCGCTGCATCGGCTTCGGCTCCTCGCCGCGATTCGGTGCAATCAGGATCTCGATGCGATCGATCCCATGTGGTGCGGCATGCTCGCGCGACGGATCGGCGGCGTCGACGACGACCTTCACCGTCGTCCGTTCCATGGCCAGATCGTTCAACTCGATCTGGATGGCGCTCTCGAACTTCTTCGCCGCCTTCTTCCGTGCGGCCGACAACGTTTCGCCCGCCTTGCGCCAGGTTGCGAAGCGCTGCTCATCGATGCGCTGCAGTTTGTCGACGCTCGTTTCGTAATCGCTGAGCTGTTCGAATTCGTCCTGAATCGCGCCGAGGTGGGCGAGGACGGCTTCGACGGAACCGCCGTACTTTTTCTTGAGGCGCTCGATGGTGACGAGGCGATCCTCGATCTCTTCGAGCCGCGCCGGATCGTGGCGCACCGAATCGGAGAGGCGGGAAAGTCCGCGCGAGGTCTCCTGCAGGCGATAGATGGCATCGGTGAGCTCGGACGAGATCGTGGCGATGTCGGCGATCTCGCGCGCCAGCGGTTCTACGAGGTGGAGAGCGCGCGAAAGCTGCGCGAGCGCGGACGATTCATCGTCATCGACCAGCGCAAACGCGCCGCTGGTGGCCTCCGCGAGCTGCCGCGCGTTGGCCAGCAGGCTCCGCTCGCCGCGCAGCGACTCCTCCTCGGCAGGATCGATCTTCGCCGCCGAAATCTCTTCGATCTGATAACGAAGTAGATCGAGCCGCAGCGCACGGTCGCGCTGCGCGTCGGTCAGTTCGCGCAGCTGATCGGCTGCCTCGCACCAGCTCGCGTGCGCCTCGCGGACCGCGGCCACGAGCGCGGCATGGTCGCCGTAATCGTCGAGCAGTTCGCGATACCCCTGTCCCGCGACGCGACTGTGCGACTCGTGCTGGCCGTGGATCTCCAGGAAGGAATCCATCGCCGTGCCGAGCTCGCGAACGGACAGCGGCGAACCATTGATGAGCACCCGTCCGCGCCCATTCGTGGCGATCTCGCGCTTGACGATGACCTCGGAATCATTCGCATCGACCCCAATTTCATCGAGCGCATCTTTCGCCTGCCGCGGAACTTCGAAGATTGCCTCCGCGGACATCTTGTCCGCGCCGGCGCGAATCATCTCCGTCGACCCGCGCGCCCCCCGAAGGAACTCCAGCGAGTCGATCAGCAGCGACTTCCCGGCTCCTGTCTCCCCGGTCAGCACGTTCAACCCCGCCCCCGGCTCAATCGCGAACTCCTCGACGATGGCGAGGTTGCGGACTTTGAGATACGTGATCATCGGCCGGGAAAGTCTAACGCGACCTGAGCGGCAGCGACTTTGCTTTGGTACCACCGTTATGAACCGACGACTGGCAGTGACGATCCTGGCGATTACGTGGTTGACCGCCTGCAACCAGGAGCAGGCGCACGAGACGAAGGAGAAGGCGCAGAACGCGGCGAGCAAGGTGGCGCAGAAGGTGTCAGACACGCTGGACGTGTCGACTCCGCTCGGGGGGAAGGAGCCGCCGCCGACGCAGCAGGAGATCGACCGGCAGCGGTTCGATCAGCAGTGGCGGCAGTTGCAGTCGTTCCGGGCGCAACAGGCCGCGCAGGCGGCGGCGCAGCAGCAGGCGGCGCAACAGGCGCAGGCGTCGCAAACGACTTCGACACATGCGCCGCTGAATCTGCAGATCGTGACGGGGAAGAAGGAGTCGTTCAAGGGGCTGGACGCGAATGCCATCAACAGCGCGCCGGTCAACCTTCCCATCACCGGCGACGTTCGCGGTCCCTCGGTGCTACGCACGCAGGTGTATCTCGACCGCAATCACTTCTCCGTCGGCGCGATCGACGGACGATGGGGACGCAATTCGGCAATCACGGTGTGGTGGTGGCAGAAGGCGCACGGACTGCCGCCGACCGGCGACGTGGACGAGGCAACGTTCCGATCGATCGCCGAATCGGCTGGTGGTGGACCGGTGGTGGTTCCGTACACGCTGACGGCGGACGACTTGAAAGGTCCGTTCGTTCACCTCCCCGATGATGTCTACGAGAAGGCGAAACTGAGCTGCCTCTGCTACGAGTCGCTGCGGGAGGAGCTGGCCGAGCGCTTCCACTCCTCGGAAGACTTTCTCGATCTTCTCAATCCCGATGTGAAGATCAATGACTTGAAGGAAGGTTCGACGATCAACGTGCCGAATGTTCGTGCGGCGATTACGCAGGATCAGCCGGACATCGCGAAGATCGTAATCTCCATCGCGGGCAACTCGTACAACGCGTTCGATGCGAATGGCAACGTGATCTTCCACGCGCCGACGACCCTCGGATCGGGTTACGACCCGTCGCCGGAGGAGACGCTGCACGTCGTCAGCATCACGCCGATGCCGCACTTCCACTACGACCCGACGCTCTATCACGAGGTTCCGGACAGCGAGCCGGACGCGCACATGAATCCCGGCCCGAACTCTCCGGTCGGCGTGGTGTGGATGGCACTCAGCAAACAGCACTACGGAATGCACGGCACGCCCGATCCCGATTCGATCGGCTATGCCTCATCGCACGGCTGCGTGCGCCTGACGAACTGGGATGCGCAGGAAGTGTCGCATCGCATCCATCAGGGTGTTGAGGTGTCGTTCGTCGACACGTCGGCGAAGCACATGCCCGAGGTGACGAAGAAGGAGTAGGCGAAGTTCGCGCGAAGTCGCAACCCCCTCATCCGGCTTCGCCACCTTCTCCCCCGACAAAAGACGCCGGGGGAGAAGGGCTCTCAAGGGGGAGAGTCTCGCAAGGAACGTCTCATCGCGAGCCCTTCTCCCCGCGCACGGGGAGAAGGTGCCGAAGGCGGATGAGGGGGTTGCCGCGCTAGCGTAACCCGCCATTCTGGAACAGCTTCACCAGCAGCAGCGGGTTCGTCCCTACGTAGAAGTAATTCGCCCGCGCTTGCAGATTGCGGCCGTAGCCGACCCAGGCGAGGTCGCGGAAAATCGAGATGCCGCCGGCGAAGCCGATTTCGGTGGTGCTGGTGTCGCTGAAATCGAGGAGCGCCATCGTGATGCCGAACGAGGGGCTGATGGCGTTCCACGTCGGATGGCCTTGGATGCCGCTGCGCCAGTAGTAGCCGAGCGCGGGGACGGGCTGGTAGCTGATGTTGCGATCGATCTTCGAGCGCGGCTGAACGAACAGCAGACCGCCGCGGACGCTGTCGGGGAAGATGTTGTAGCGCTGGACGACGAAGGCCTGCGAGTCCGTGCTCACCTGCGTGAGCTGGCCGGTCGCGTCGCGGCGGTAAAGCGCGGCCTGCACGACGATGTTGTCGCGCACGTGGACGTCGCCCGGAATCGTGCGCAGGTCGAGCGTGGTGCTGTAGTCGGTGTTCGTGTCGAGGTTGCGCGCGGTGGTGGCGAGTCGGTCGGCGCTCAGCGCGACGCGGCTGTCGGCGGCGAGGAGCTGGCCGAGCGACATGAGGTTGTTGGCCAGCGTGACGAAGAACGTCTGCTTGGCGATGAAGTCCGTGGCAGCCTGTTTGACCATCGCCTCCGATTGCACGAGCGTCGCGTCGGCCGTCGTCTTCACCGCTGTCTCCGTGTCGTTGGCCAGCTTGGTCAGATCGTCCGGAATCCCCTGCGACACGTCGATCAGCGTCTGGGCGGTGGTGTTCATCGAATTGGCGACGTTGAGGAGGCGCTGGGCATCCGTCGATCCGTCGATGGTGAGCGTCGTGGAGTTGAGGCGCGCGACGAGATCGCGCGCGGCGGTGGCGTCGGTGAGAACGGGACCGAGGTCGGTGCGAGCCGAGGCTTTGACCTGCGCAATCAACGAGTTGAGCTGCACTTCGAGCACCTGCGTTTTCAGGGAAGTACGCAGGGAGTCGAGCGAGGCCTGGAGCTCTTTCATGCTGGCCTGGAACTGGGCCGAGACCTGCGTCAGGCTTTGCGCGACATCGCGAAAGTTCTCGGCAGCGGTGATCTCGCGCTGCGTTCGGGCGTCGACGACGGGGATGTAGTTCGGGACGGCGATGGTCGACGAGACGGCGATCTGATCGTAATTGGGCAGATGGAGCGCGCGCGCCGAGGCGTCGGGCGGGACGATGGTGGCCGTCATGCCGAGCGCGCCGGTGGCCGCGGCGCTCTGCTGCAGCTGCGTAGAAAGCTGGTTGAGGCGATTTTCGATGGCGTTCGCGGCGCTGACGTACGCCGAGGACGTGCCGAACGACTGCTCGACGGCGGCGTAGGTCTGGGGATCGATCGTCTTCAGTTTTTTCAGATCCGCGAGGCCGCTGCGGAAGGCGGTGCGCGCCTCGGCGAGCTGCGGATCGCTGGCCATCGCATCGACCATGCTCACCGAGGTGCCGGGATTCGCGGCAGCCTGCTTCGCCGCGGACGCGACGGTGTTGAGCAGCGCGGCGTGATACGCGCCGACCTGTTTCAGAAACGATCCGAGGATCGTCAGCTCGGTCTCGAGGTCGCTGGCGGTCTGCGTGCCGTTGCCGAGCTGCGCGCCGGCATCGGTCAGGAACTTCTGTTTATCGACATTGATGCTCAGGACGTCGTATCGATCGACCTCCGGTGTCGTCTTGCGCTGGAAGCCGTGCTGCTGCCCGTTGCCCCACTTGAACTGGATGTCCTGCAGCGGAGTCTGCGCGGCGGCGGAAACTGCGACGAGCAGAGCGGCGGCGATGAATCGCAGTCTCATACGCCGGCCTCGAGGAACATGTCTTCGATGTCGATGCGATCGATCTCGCCGTCGTCGAGGACGGCGCGGATGACGGTGCCGTCGCGCTTGAGCGTGATGATCGTGGGATCGGGCGTTTCGCCGACTTCCAGCCGCAGCGCGGGAGTCAGGGCGTTGTCGTCGGTGACCTGAACGGCACAGCGCGGAACGGCGCCGCCGAATTCGTCGCGGTCGCTGACTTCGCCGGCCAGCTCCGCCAGTTCGGTGGCGCGCTGGCTGGAGCCGATGATGAGCATGTGAACCTGATCGGTGGCGAGCACCTGATCGAGAGACTTATCCCGTGGAACGATAACGGGAGCGGGCATGAGAGTGGACCCTCCTTCGTAACTGCAAGAGTACACAAGAGGCCGTTCGGATGACTCCGTAATTATGCCACTGCGTTTCGCAGCATGTCCGTGGAGATGCCGGGCGACTTGAGGTTTCCGATCAGCGTCAGCGAGAGCGAATTCGGATCGACGATCGTTTCGGCGACGCTGGCGATGTCGTCCAGAGTCACCGCGTCGATGGCGGCGATGATCTCGTCGGGCGAGAACTGGCGTCCGAAGTAGTACTCCTGCCGCGCGATTCCCGACATGCGGCTGATGGTCGATTCGAGCGAGAGGAGGATCGAGCCTTTGAGGTGCATCTTCGCGGAATTGAGCTCGTCCGGCGTCGCGCCGCCGGTCCTGATCAGACGCATCTCGGCGAGCGTCATGTCGATCACGCGCTTGAGATTCTTCGGCACGCACGCGGCGTAGATCGCCTCGTAGCCGCCGTTGACGTAGCCGTTGTGGTACGACATGACGGTGTAGACGAGGCCCTCTTTCTCGCGGATTTTCTGGAAGAGGCGCGACGACATGCCGCCGCCGAGGATGGCGTTGAAGAGCGCCGCGGCGTAGCGCTCATCGCCCTGCTGCGGAAAGCCGCGGGAGCCGAGGCAGAGGTGCACCTGTTCCAGCTCGCGCTTCGGACGCAGGATGACGTGCTGCGTGGGTGTTGGCGCGCCCCACGTGCGGGTGATGGGCGGCTTGGTGTCGTTGGCGAACGTGCGTTCGAGAAACGGCAGGAGCTGCTCGGGACGCACGTTGCCCGACGCGCAGAAGATCATGTTGGAGGGATGAAAGGTCTCGTCGTAATGCGCGAGGATCTGCTTTCTTCCCAGCCGGTTCACGGTCTCCTCGGTGCCGAGAATCGGCCGCCCGAGCGGATGATCGGGCCAGAAGGCGGTGACGAAAATCTCGTGGACGAGATCGTCGGGCGTGTCTTCGACCATCTTGATCTCTTCGAGGATGACGCCGCGCTCGACTTCGAGATCGTCGTCGGTGAAGCGCGGCGAGATGACGATGTCGGTGAGCAGGCTGAGCGCGGTCTGCACCTGTTCGTCGAGGACGTGGCAATAGAAGGAGGTGTACTCCTTGCCGGTGAAGGCATCGACGTCGCCGCCGAGGATGTCGATGACTTTGGCGATGTCGCTGGTCGAACGGGTCTCAGTCCCTTTGAAAACCAGATGCTCCAGAAAGTGCGATGCCCCGCTGTGCTCCTCCGATTCGACGGCGGAACCGCTGCGGAGGTAATAGCCGAGCGCGACGGAGCGGACGTAGGGAAGCGTTTCGATGAGGATCGTCAGCCCCGAGGGGAGGACGTAGCGGCTGACGGTATCGAGGTTCGAAGACATTCGGGGCGGATTGTAGCGGTGGGAGGCCGCATCCGCGCGGTTAATGGAATTGGGTGGCGGCGGCGGTGAGGCGCAGCTGTTTTTCCTGTTCGTAGTCGACCGTGGTGTAGATCCAGGTTTCGTATGTGTCGGCGCCGAAGAGCGTCATGAGCGATTTGCCTTTCGCGGCGGGGCGCACGCCGATGAAGGGACCGCCGGCGTAGTCCTTGATCGGGATGCCTGGCAGGCCGGGCGGCGCGTTCGGATTGGTGCCGCTCGTATCGCTGGTGTCGGTCTTCGAGGTGTCGGTTGGCGGCGGCGTTGTCGGCGGCGGCGGTTGCACGCCGGGCGGATTGTTGCCGGGAGGATTGTGATTCGGGAGCGAGTTGGTGGCGGCCTGCGGAATGACCAGCCAATCCACCTCGCCGGTGAGCGGATCGACGAACTCTCCCTTCGGCCCGCGGATCATGCGCGGCTGCCGCGCGTCCTGCAATTGTTTCGGAGACGTGGGATAGGTGCTGTTCTTGAGGCGGAACTCGGTGATGGCTTTGGCGTACTGCTGCATGGCGAAGATGGTCTGCCGCTCGCGCTCGCGCCGCATCACAGTCGACCACATCCTCGGCACGGTGTAGGCGACGATGATCATCATGATGGTCATGATCACGATGACGCCGGCGAGGGTGAAGCCCTTTTCTGCGGTTACGCGATTACGCGGTCTCGCGGTCTCGCGGTGCTGTTTCGCGTGAACACCGCGAGACCGCGCAACCGCGTAACTGCGCGACCGCGAATCACCAGCTCTTGAACGGAGTGCCATCGAGTCCATTGCCGGGAGCCTGGCTGTGCACGTCGTAGATGCCGGGAGCGGTGTTGTCCGTTGCGCCGGCAGGATCGGTGGGAACGGCATTCGGATCGGACGGGTCGGGCGTGTTCTGTACTTCTTCCCAATCCGCTTTGCCGGTGAGCGGGTCCTTCGGGACGTTGCGCAGGTAATGCTCGTGCTGGAGCGTCTGCAGGCTCTCGGGATACTTCTGCTTGTCGGCGTAGTAGTCGTCGATCGATTTGCGCATCTCGAACAGATCGTGGCGGAGGGCCGATTCGCGCGCTTTCTGCTGCGCGTACTTGACGTTCGATACCGCGACCGCGGCGAGGATGCCGATGATCGTGACGACGACGATCAGCTCGATGAGGGTGAAGCCGGATTGGCGGTTGCGTCGTTTCACTGGGACTCCCGGGTTCATCATCATCACCATTCGTTGTAGTGCGTTTTGCCGTCGAGGGCGGGCGCGGTTGATCTCGAGTGAATCTCGTAGACGTTCTTGGGCGTGGTCGATCCCTGCGCATCGGGGTCGTCATCGGCAGAGAGAATGTTCCAGTCGCTCTTGCCGGTCATCGGATCGATGAGATCGCGGTCGCGAAGGAGGCGCATTTTCTGGCCGCTATTCAGCTCGATCGGCTTGGTCAGCTCCTCGAGCGACTTCGGCCACGGCCCTTGCGTGATGTCGGGCGGGTCTTTGATGCCGGCGGCATTTCCGGGCGGCTGCATGCGCAACTCGTGATAGCGGTCGATCGCTTCGGTAATTTTGCGAAGGCGCTCGTGCAGCTCGATCTCCTTCTGCCGCCGGAGGCCGAAATTCGCCAGCGGCAGCGCCACCGAGGCCAGGATTCCGACGATGGCGACGACGGTGATGAGCTCCGCGACGGTGAAGCCGCCGTCTGACTTCATCCTGAGCCCGGATCGAAAATCGAGAGTCCTTCTCCCCGCGCACGGGGAGAAGGTGCCGAAGGCGGATGAGGGGATCCCTTTTGCAGGATCAGCGCTTGTGGCTACGCCCCTCACCCGCACTCCGCTTCGCTGCGTGTCTCCCTCTCCCCGCAAAAAGACGCGGGGAGAGGGGCTCTCGTTTGTGTGACGTGAGCTCCCCATCAGTCGACCTTTGCGTGGCCTCCGGAGACCAGGGCGTTAACGAGGGTGCCGCTGCTGTTGGTGAGGTTCGGGTTTTCGAGCACGAGGAACGTTTCGCCGGGCGCGGCGCCGCGGACGCGCAACGATGCGATGTCGCCGCCGCCGTTGTTGAACTGGAGCGGCTTGCCGTTGGACGAGACGATGCGCACTGTCCCGTGCTCGCGGTCGATCGTCGCCACCGGCGGCGTCCGCGCATCGACGGCCAGCGCCGGTCCGAAAACGACTTCGCTGATGTCGAGCGTCTGCGGGCTGTAGTGAAGGACGAGCTGCGCCGTGGTCAGGCCGTCGAGATCCATCCCGACGACGTTCCACATCTTCTCCTCGCCCGGCTTGAACGACATGCGCATCGGCTGCGGTTCGACGCGCGGCGAGAGGCCGCTGCTGTCGGTCGGATTGCCGACGGCGACCGACTGCGCAACGGCCGTTCCCGTCGTCGGAGGAGTGGAGAACTGGCTCTGTGGACGCGGCGGAGGCGAGGCCGGATTGGTCGGCGGCGCATTCGGCGCGCCCTGCGGAACGGCCATGTTGGTGGCCGGAATCGGGTTGCCGTCCGGATCGACGTTGCCGGCGCTGAACTGCTGCGTGCTGCGCGCCGTGAACGGATCGGCGGTGGTCTGCGATTCAAGACGCGGCGAGAGGCCACGGAAACTGAGGTTGCTCTGCGTCCCGACCCACATCGGCGCGAGATCATCCTCGGTGATGTCCGGCATGCGGATGATGTGCGGCGTCATCGTGAGCATGAGGTCCGTGCGGTGATGCATGGCGTGGTCTTTGTTGAAGAGGCGGCCGAGGATGGGGATGTCGCCTAGGAACGGCGTCTTGGCGCTGGAGGTGAGCTGGGTGTCCTGAATGAGGCCGGCCAGGAAGTTCGTCTCGCCGTCTTTGAGCCGGATCGTCGCTTCGATCGTGCGGGTGTTGAACGACGGCGGCGCGTCCGCGGTAGCCGCGGCGGCGATGTCGGAGACCTCGACCGTCAGCTTGAGCGTGACCTCGCCGTTGTGGTGAACGCGCGGCTCCATGGAAACCTTGATACCGATGTCCTGGTACTGGAACGACGTGGCGGGAAGGCTTCCCTGCGTTCCGCTCTGCACGCCGGTGACGAACGTGGTGACCGGCACGGGCACGCGCTGACCGATGTGCAGCGTCGCCTTTTCACCTTCCGAGATGCGCAGCTCGGGATTGGCGAGCGTCTCCGTGTTGCCGACGCTCTTGATCAGGTTGTAGGAAATGGACGGAATGGTGAAGATGAGATCCTTGCTGCGGATTCCGCGCAGAAAGTCGAGATTCTGTGTGACAGGGTTGCCCTTGTCGTCGACCGTACTTTTCGCGCCGAGGGTGCCGCCGAGGCCTTGTACGACGGCGCCGATGTCGCGCTGTTTGTCGAGATCGATCTGCAGCAGCTCGACGTCGACGACGACTTCCGCTTTCGCCTTGTCGTTGGCTTCGATGATCTTTTCGGCGATACGCACCTTGTCGGCGGTGTCGCGGATGGTGATGGCGTTGAGCGCCTTGAGCGGGAAGACGTTGCGCGCCTCGATCATGGTGCGGACGACGTTCGTGACCTGCTCGGCGTCGCCGTTGGAAAGATAGAAGGTGCGGATGACGAGATCTTCGTAATCGCGGCGGGCCTGAGGATTGTCGGGAACGACGATGATGGTGTGCTCGTCGAGCGCTTTGTAGAAATGATTGGCGGCTTGCATGACGCGCTCGAGCGCCTGCTGCGCGGTGACGTCCTTCAGCTCGATGGCGATGCGGTCATCCTTCACGGCCTGATCGAAAAGGATGTTGATGCCGAAGGCGTTGCCGAGCGCTTTGTAGATTTCCTTGATCGGCGTCTCGTGCGGGAACGAGAGCGAAATGGGCTGATCGGAGGTCGGGCTGAGCTGCGGCGGCTGCGATTTGGTGATGTTGGCTTTTGCGCGCTTCTTCAGCTCTTCGATCGAGGCGGGCTGGCCGGCCAGCGCCGCTTCGCGCAGGACGGCGACGGCCTTGCCGTATTCGACCGCGGCGTACTGGTTGGTCGGATCGAGCTTGATGACCAGCTCGAGTTCCGTCGCTGCGAGCTGCATGAGCCGGATCTGATCTTCGCCGCGCGCGTTGAGCGCGGAGGCGCGCAGCGACTTCCCCTTCTGGAAGTGGATGCGCGACGCTTCGAGCTTGGCGCGCGAGAGATCGATCTGGTAGAGCGAGTTGTTCGGATCGACGTCCAGCGCCTTCTGGTATTCGACGACGGCCTGATCCCAATCCTTCGACTGCTCTGCGCTCTTCGCCTTCTGGAAGGCGTTGTAGCTGGTGCAGGAGAGCGCGGTCAGCGCGAGCGCCAGTGCTGTGGTTGCAAGTTTCGTCTGGTTCATTCGTTTCTATCCTGGGTGATCAGACATCAGTTATCTGCTGATCACTCTGACGGTAGCGTTTCGTAAAAGTCACTGGCCGAGAGGTACGCGCGTTTTCTGGTCGGCGGGGAAGCCGACATAGCCGATTTCGACCGACTCGATGCCGATGCTGCGGAGGATGAATTTGCCGTCGATGGTTTCGCCGACGCGCACGTTGACGATCTCACCATTGCCGTTGAATGTGGCGATCGGGTTGTTGGCCGGTCCGAACGTGCCGATGTACTTCATCGTGAATTGCGGCGGAACGGGCGGCGGCGGAGGAGGCGGATGCAAGCGCAGGTTCTCCTGCCACTCGGCATCGCACACGTCGCCCTTGCCATTGTGATCGCTGTCTGCCTGATCGGGGTTGTACATGGCCGGACAGTTGTCTTTAAAGTCCGGAACGTTGTCGTGGTCCTGATCGGGCGGAAGTTTGACCGGCGGCGGAGGTGGTGGGGGAGGAGGCGGCGGCGGTTCCACGTACGCGAAGAGATTGCGCGCGCTCTTGTAGCTGCCGCTTTGCGCGTCGAGCCATTCGGTGTGCAGCAGGGGAACGCCGGGCGTGCTCGCTCCCGGCGCGAGCTTCGGTGTGCGCACGGCCGTCGCGGGCGTTCTCGTCGCGGACGGCGTCGCGATCGGTTCGACGGCGCTGTTCGAGGCGAACGAATAGATCGCGAAAACGGCGATGAGGATCACGCCGATGATTGTCCAGGTCTTCCAGCTCATCCAGTCCATCACAACTGTCTGTTCGCGGTCGCGGTCGAGCGCATGTCGCGGAACAAGGTCTTGAGTCGAATGTTGAGCGTTAGCACGTGGTCCGCGCCCGTTGCATTGTTGGCGCCGAGGCTGATGCCGTCGATGATCACGAACTGATCGGAGAGCTCGAGAAGATTGATCAGCCGCCGCATCTGTTCGTACGTTCCCTGAACGGTGAATGCGATGCCGACCGCGGTGGTGCCGATCGAACCTTTCAGATCCGACCCGCTGGCCTTCGTGTCACCGCTGGTGAAGGCATAGGCCGGCGGCTGGAGATGGCTGGCCGCGGCCAGGCGTTTGACCTCGTCGATCAGCGCCGTCAGCCGCTGCGCCGGCGTTGCCCAGCGCTCGTTGTAGAGCACCTGCAGGTCGGTCTGGACTTTCTTGTACGCGGCCAACTGCTGCTCGGCAGTGATGCGCGCGTGACGCGCCTGTTCGAGCTGGGCCTGCGCCTGCTCTTGCCGCGAATCGAGATCCTGCAGCCTGCTGACGTACTGGACGCGATAGGTGAAGAAGAAAATCGTGTTCGCCAGCAGCAGCAAGCCGAGGACGATCAGCAGGACGCGTTTTTCACGCCAGATCATTCGACCCTCCTAGCGATGGACGGACGATAGTCGACGCCGAGCGTGAACTGATACTCGTTCAACACCTGCGTTTCGCTGGTGGGGAAGGCGTTGGCGAAGTGCTGGTCGGCGTTGAAGCGATTGATGGTGGCGGAGAGGCCGTCGCCGGTCTTGGTCACGCAGCTCATCGAAAGGTGAACCAGTCCGTCCTTATCAAACGACGGCGAGACGGAGTGCAGGCGGACGTCGTTCGGGAGCACGCGTTCGAGGCGGTCGAGCAGCTCGCTCCAGGAGAAGGCGCGCTCCGCGAGCTGCGCGTTGGCGAACTCTGTCTGCGACGCCAGCAGCTTGAGATCGACTCCCTTCAGCCGCTGCGACAACCCCTCAGTGCGGTGCTGTTCGTCGGCGATCTGCCCTTCCAGCTTGGCGATGTCGGCGCGCGTCGTCTTCGTCTCGGTGCGGTAGCGCAGAAACGTGTCGACGTTGTTGAGTGCGAGGAACGCGGTCAGCAGCGCCATGATGACGACCGCCGCGTACACGGGCCGGTAATCGCGAAAGGGCCGCGATGCGAGGTTGAGATGGATCGGTTTCACCCTGCGAATACTCCTGTGGCCGCGGTCAGCTCGGCTTCGTATCCGGCGACGTCGCCGGGCGCCTGCTCCGCGACGTCACGAAGTCCGATCTTCTGCACCGGCGCCGAGAACTCGCTGCCGATCGCGGTAGTGACCTCGCCGTTGATGCCGTTGCCGGCGACGTAGCATTTTTCGACGGACGTGGTCTGCAGTGTGTCGCGCAGGTAGGTTGCGGAGAGCTTGATCTCCTGCTGGAGCGTGCGGTCGCCGCTCAGATTGCGCGAGCGGATGAAGAGCGGGACCGGTCCGCGGAAAAGCGCGGTGGTGAAGTCGTTGTCGCGGATGTAGAAGAAGATGCGGTCGCGCGTGGTGACCGCTTCGCGCGCGGTGATGGCGTTCCAGAGGTTGAGGCCCGCCGGCTCGATGAGCACCACTTCGATGCCGGCCGCTTCGAAGAGCCGCTCAATGGCGGCGATGGTCGCTTCGACGGCGCTGACCGCGAGGATGCGCGGCGGCGTGCGGCTGAGCACTTCGTACGAAAGACGAAGCTGCGACGGATCGATCGGCATCGTCCGGCGCAGGCTCCAGCGAATGACTTCGGCCGCTTCGCTCTCCTTCTCGGGGAGCGCCTGCAGCTCGATGATGTTCATCCGGAACCAGGAGTCGGGAAGCAGGATCGAGACCTTGTCCCAGCGTCCCGTTTCGAGCTTCATGCGGCGGAGCACTTCAGCGAAGAGAGCTTCGTTCTGCAGCTCCGGCGTGACCACGCCGGGCGCGAACACGTCGTCGCGCAATGCGTAGCTCTTCGCCTGCAGGACCTGCATCTCCTTCCGTCCGCGGCCGATGCGGGCGTGGATCAGGGAGTCGCTGTCGACTACGACGACATCAGGTGGAAACGAACGCGCCATATCACTCCACGAAGGTGACCTTGTTGATCTCGCGCAACGTGGTCTGTCCCGTCATCACTTTCCGGAGCGCCGATTCGCGGAGGAACAGCATTCCTTCTTCTTTTGCAGCTTTCTTGATCTCCGAGGCGGGCCGCCTGTCGAGAATCATGGTTCGGATACGGTCGGAGAGGTCGAGAAGTTCCGAGATCGCGGCGCGGCCGTGGAATCCGGTGCCGTTGCAATCGATGCATCCTGCGCCTTCCCAGAACTTCGTGCCGCGGTATTCGTTCGCGTCGAGGCCCGACTCGATGATGAACGAATCGGGATACGTGACCTGATGCTTGCACGAGTCGCAGATCTTCCGCACCAGCCGCTGCGCGAGGACGCAGTTGAGCGCGGAGACGAAGTTGTAGAGATCGACCTTCATGTTCAGGAAGCGGCCGAGAACGTCGACGACGTTGTTGGCGTGAACGGTGGTGAAGACGAGGTGGCCGGTGAGCGCCGACTGCACCGCGATGGCCGCCGTCTCTTCGTCGCGGATCTCGCCGACCATGACCTTGTCGGGGTCATGGCGGAGGATGGCGCGCAGTCCGCGGGCAAAGGTCAATCCCTTTTTCTCGTTGACCGGGATCTGGGTGATGCCGCGAAGCTGGTACTCGACCGGGTCCTCGATGGTGATGATCTTGTCTTCCGAGGTCTGGATCTCGGATAGCGCCGCGTAGAGCGTCGTCGTCTTGCCCGAGCCGGTGGGGCCGGTGACGAGCACCATGCCGTACGGCTCTTTGATGAACTTGCGGAACTTGAGGAGCATCTCCTCGTCGAAGCCGAGGACGTCGAGGCGCAGGCTCTTGAAGTCGGAGTTCATCGACTCCTTGTCGAGAATACGGATGACCGAATCCTCGCCGTGCGCGGTGGGAACGATGGAGACGCGGAAGTCGATGGTGCGGCCGGTGATGCGCAGCTTGAAGCGGCCGTCCTGCGGCACGCGCTTCTCGGCGATGTCGAGCTCCGACATGACCTTGATGCGCGAAATGATGGTGCTGTGATGGCGCTTGTCGATCGGATCGAGCGCTTCGTAGAGGACGCCGTCGATGCGGTACTTGACCACGACTTCGTTGTCGCGCGTCTCGATGTGAATGTCCGAGGCGCGGCGCTGGATGGCGTTGAAGACGATGGAGTCGACCAGCTTGATGATCGGCGACGACTCCTGCTGCGTGATGGAGTCGATCGTCAGCGTCTCTTCGCCTTCCTCGTCTTCGCCGACGAGGGTCATGCGGAAACCTTCGGTCGCTTCGTCGAGGACGCGCTGCGTCGACTCCGACTTCTGCAGCTTGTCGCGGATGGCAGCCGGCGACGCGACTTTGACCTTCAGCGGTGAGCCGAGGAGGAGCTCGAGCTCGTCGAGCTTGAGCACGTCGGTCGGATCGCCGACCACGACCGCGATGTGGCCGTTCTCGCGCTTCTCCGGCAGGAACTGGTAGCGGATCATCAACTCCAGCGGGATGTCCTTGAAGAGCTGGTGATCGACCTGGAAGTGATCGAGCTGAACGTACTCGAAGCCGTACTGCTGCGCGAGCCGCTGGGCACGCGCGGCTTCACCGGTCGGATCGGCGTTCTTGTAGAGGAGCGTTCGTGGATCGGCGGCCATTTGCGTGGTCTCTTATTACTGCGCGACGTTGCTGAGTTGGAAGAGCGGGAGATAGAACGCGTAGAGCAGGATGGCGATGACCGTGCCCATGAAGACGAGGATCATCGGCTCGATGGCGGACACGAGGCGCGTCAGCCGGGATTCGATTTCCTCGTCGTAGAACTCGCTGACATTTCCGAGCATTTCCGTCAGTGCGCCGGTCGATTCGCCGACCTTGATCATTTCCACGGCCAGATCGCTCATGGCGCCGGTGTTTTCAAGCGAGCGCCACAGTGGCTCGCCCTCGCGCACGTTCTGCACGATGCCGAAGATCTTTGTGGAGATCGATTGGTTGGTCACCGACTGCGACGCGATCTCGATGGCCGGAACCATCGGCGTGCCGCCGGCCAGCAACGTGCCGAGCGACTGGGTGAACTGCATGATGGCGAAGCGGTGCAGGATGCCGCCGGCCAGCGGAACGTTCAGCTTGAAGTTGTCCCACGCCACGCGTCCTGAATTTCTGATCCAGCGCCGGAAGAGAAAGAAGCCGCCAACCAGTACGATCAGGCCGATGGGCAGATTCGTGTTCAGCGTATTGGCCACGCTGATCATGAACGACGTGAACCACGGCAGCTCGGCGCCGAACCCCTGGTAGAACTCGGCGAACTTCGGGATGACGCGCGTCAGCATGATGAAGACCATGCCGATCGACAGCGCGATGAGGACGGAGGGATAGATCATCGCGCCGAAGACGCGCTTGCGCAGGTTGACGATGATTTTCTGGTAGCGCAGGAAGCGGCGCAGCACGCCTTCCAGATCGCCCGAGCGCTCGCCGGCGCGGAGCGACGTCGAGTAAATCGGCGGAAAGGCCGGGCCGTACGCGGCGAAGGCGTCGGAGAGCGCCACGCCGGACTTCAGCTTCTCGCGCACGTCGGTCAGCACTTCCTTGAAGCGCAGGTTCTTCTGCCGCTCGAGCATGATGTCGAACGACTGCAGGATCGGCAGGCCGGCCTTCACCAGCGCCAGGAGCTCCTGATTGAAAAGGAGGAAGTGTTCGGTGGAGATGATCTTCGATCCGCGCGGCAGGAGGTCGCGCAGGTGCATGCTTCCGCGGCGCGCGTCGAAGACGTGCATGCCCTGCTGGCGGAGGTCTTCTTCGGCGGCGCGCACGCTCATCGCCTGGACGTGGCGCTCGGTGATCGTTCCGTCGGGCGTACCGACTCTGACAATAAACTCGGGCATGTGTGACTTAAAGCCTCGCCACTAGGACGGTCAACGCTCTGAAACGTTCCGGGGCGGGCAGGGTGCTTACAACGGGGTAGGGCGGGAGTGGATTCCGCGATTTCCTTGCAGGCGCTGGCGTTGCCGGCGCGATGATCGTGTGACCGGGGTCACGCCGGCGATGGCGTATGGCTTCTAACTTGAATGTCCACACCCGCCAAGTGACGACCCCTCTCCGTCGCCGTAACGATCTGCCGCCTGACCCGCCCGTGGAACCGATCCGCGTGCTGATCGCCGAGGATGACGAGAATTTCTGCATCTGGCTCGCGTCGATCGCGCGCCGCCTCGGCCTCGCCGTCACCACGGCCGCGAACGGCGCGGATGCGTTGAAGCGGCTCGCAGCATCGCGCTTCGACCTCCTCATCTCCGATTTCAAAATGCCGCGGATGGACGGGCTGGAGTTGATCGCGAAGGTGCGGGCGAATGCGGAGACGAGCCACATGTACGCCGTCATGCTCACCGCGCACGACGAGCTCTCCGTCAAAGTCACCGCGCTGACGATGGGCTACGACGATTTTCTGGCCAAGGGGTGCACCGAGGTTGAAGTGATCGCCAAGGTTGCTGCCGCGCGGCGCATTCTGGCGCGCCAGCACGCGCTCGACGCGAACGCGCGCGAATGGCGCGACATCGCCAATCATGACGAGCTGACCGGCGTCGCCACACGGCGCTTTTTCTTCGAAACGGCGGAACGCCACATCGCGCAGAAGCGCGACTTCGCCGTCGTCCTTTTCGACGTCAACGAATTCAAGAGCATCAACGACGACTACGGCCATCTGATGGGCGACCGCGTCCTGCGCGACATGGGCGCGCTCTTTCTGCGCCGCACGCGCAGCGACGACGTCATCGCGCGTTACGGCGGCGACGAGTTCGTCCTGCTCGTGCTCACGCTGACCGTCGACGAAACGCGTGCCGTCGCCGAGCGCCTGGCCGCGGAGTTGGCGGACCTGCAATGGCACGAGCAGGGAAAGATTCTCCAAGTGGGTGTGACGATCGGCATCGGCTGCTCGTCGCTGATTCCTGGTGCGACCATTCACCAGTTGCTCGAAGCGGCCGACCGCGAGCTGTACGCGAACAAATGGCTGAAAAAGCATCCGTCAACGACGCCACCCGAGGCGTACAAATACGCCGCCGAGCTCGCGGCGGAGATTTTGCCCGTCGCCGAGGTGCGTCCAGCGCGCCGCGGGAGCCGGACCCAGCCGGTGACGCTATCATCGCGGCTCGATGAATCGACGCGCCGCTAGTCTGTCGCTGCTGCTGTTCGGCTCGGGCTTCTGCGCGCTTCTCTATCAAACGGTGTGGCTGCGCCAGTTCCGGCTGATCTTCGGTGCATCGACCGCCGCCTCCGCCGCTGTCCTAGCGATCTTCATGGCAGGCCTCGGCATCGGCGGCATCGTCATCGGCGAACGCGTCGAACGCTCGCGCAATCCGCTGGCGGTTTACGGCGGACTGGAAATCGGCGTGGCGATTTCGGCCGGCCTCACGCCGCTCCTTTTCTTCGCCGTCCGCAGCGGCTATCTGGCCATGGGCGGCTCGTTCGGGATGCCCGGCTTTCTGGTCGCGCCAGTTCGCGTGATGCTGGCGGCGGTAGTGCTGGCGATTCCCACATTTCTGATGGGCGGAACGCTTCCCGCGGTCGCGCGCGCGGCGGAGTCCGACGATGATGCGGAACGCAGCAGCGTGGCGATTCTCTACGGAATGAACACCCTCGGCGCCGTGGCGGGAACGCTGGTGTCGACGTTCTATCTGCTCGAGCATTTCGGCAATCGCTACACGTTGATCGGGGCGGCGCTGCTCAATGCGTTCGTCGGATTGAGCGCGTTGCTGCTGGCGGACATGGGAGCGCGGGCGTCTCGCCCGCATGAAGAGAAGACGGCGGGCGAGACGCCCGCGCTCCCAGGGGCGGTGATCAACGAACGATTCGTCTACGCCGCCGCCGCAATCGTCGGCTTCGCCTTCCTGCTGATGGAGCTGGTCTGGTATCGGCTCCTCACCCCGCTCCTCGGCGGGACGACGTTCACCTTCGGACTGATCCTCGCCATCGCGCTCCTCGGCATCGGCAGCGGAAGCTTCTTCTATTCGATCGGACGCCGCCGCCGCGCCACGGTTGCCGGATTCGCGATCTGCTGCGCGCTGGAGGCGCTCTTTCTCGCCATCCCGATCGCGCTCGGCGACCGCGTCGCCCTTCTCGCACTTCTGCTCCGCAATCTCGGCGGCATCGGCTTTCACGGCTACGTGATCGGCTGGAGTGTGGTTGCGGGGTTGGCGGTGTTTCCGGCCGCGTTCCTTTCCGGACTTCAGTTCCCGCTCCTGATCTCGCTCCTCGGCACGGGAAGAGAACGCGTGGCGCGCCACGTCGGCCGCGCCTACGCCTGGAACACGGGCGGCGCGATCGCCGGATCACTCGCCGGCGGCTTCGGACTATTACCGCTGCTCACCGCACCAGGCGTGTGGCGCGCGGTTGTCGTCGTGCTGGCGCTGCTCGCAATCGTCGCGGCAGTGATCTCGCGCCGCGCACGCATCGCGACGTTCGCGTTTTCGATTCTCTCGATCGCGATGCTCTTCGCCGCGGGACCGACTGCGTTCTGGCGCCACACGCCGATCGGCGCGGGCCGCGCGGATCAGAACGACGCCAGTCCGAACAAGCTGCGCGATCTGGAAGCGACGCGCCGCCGCAACACGGTTTGGGAAGCCGACGGCGTGGAGAGCAGCGTTTCCGTGGCGGAGGACGAGGGATACGCATTCATCGTCAACGGCAAGGGCGACGGTCACGCGCGGCTCGACGCGGGAACGCAGGTGATGGGCGGCGTGCTGGCCGGTCTGCTCCATCCCCATCCGCGCCGCGCGGCGGTCATCGGCCTCGGCACAGGCACGACGGCCGGCTGGCTCGGCGCGCTGCCGACGATGGAGCATGTCGACGTCGTGGAGATCGAGCCGGCCATCGTGCACGTGGCGGAGATGTGCACGGCGGTGAATCGCGACGTGCTGCACAACCCGAAGGTGAAGATCAGCGCCGGCGACGGCCGCGAGCTCTTGCTGGCGCGCGGCGCGAAGTACGACGTGATCTCCTCGGAGCCGTCGAATCCATATCGCGCAGGAATCGCCAGCCTCTTCACCGCCGAGTTTTATGACGCGTGTCTTTCGCGCCTGGAAACCGGCGGCGTCTTCATCCAGTTTCTGCAGGCGTACGAAGTCGATGCGCCGACGATCCGCACCGCGTATTCGACGATCACCTCAGTTTTTCCCTACGTCGAAACGTGGCAGTCGCAGTCAGGCGATCTGCTGCTGGTCGGCGCGCGCGAGCCGCTGCGCTACGACGCGGCGACGTTGTCGGCGCGCATGCGCAACCCGATCGTCGCCGAAGGAGTGTGGCGGGTGTGGTGGGCGACCGACGCGCCGGCGGTTCTCGCGCACTTCATCTGCGGCGATGCCACCGCGCGCGGACTGGGCAACGGATCGAAGCGCAATACCGACGACCGCACGCTGATCGAATACGCATTCGCGCGAACCCTCGGCCAGGGGAAAGTGGAAGCGTTTCGCGCCTCCGATCTTCGCGATCTGGCCCGCGCGCGCGCCGACGATCTGCCCCCCGGCGTCGACGCCGCGATCCGTCCGATCGTGGAAAAACGGCGGATGTCGCTCGGCATCCCGGACAACTCGCTCGTCGAACTGGCGCGCGTTCCCGCGGACGATCTGGCCATCCGCGGTGGCGCGCAGAACGGCTACGTCACCGCCGACTACGCGCGGACGTGGATGATGTGGCAGGCCGCGTCGACGAAAGTGGAGACGCCGCTGGAGGCGCTGAGCTACGCCGAGACGCTGGCCAACCGCGGCGATGAGCACGCGCTGCAGAACATCTTCGACCTGCAGCGAATCGCTCCGGTCGAGGCGCAGATCCTGATCGCGCGATTGCGCTGGCGGCAGGGAAGGATCGGCGAGGCAGCGAACGCGCTGACGGTGGCATTCGAATCGTATCGATCCAATCCCTGGCCGTTGCCGATCGTGATGATGCGGGCCCTTCGCCTGATCCGCGAGATCGCCGATCAGCCGCAGGCGCACGCCATCTGGCCGCAGCTCATGGACGCCGTCTCGGAACCGTTCGCCATTCACATGTTCGAGGAGTACCGCCGCTCGCTGCAGCTCCTGCTGGCCGACCGCATTTCCGGTTCGACCGTCTGCAGCGCACAGGAGCGGAAGCTCATCGAATCGTACGAGCCGAATTTTCCCTGGCAACAGGATTACCTGCGCAAGCGCGCCGAGTGCTACGCGCAGGCCGGTGATCCGCGCGCCGCCCGCGCGCAACGCGACTGGCAGGAGTACCTCGCCGCCGAGCCGCGCCGCCTGACCGGAGAGCCGGTGCCCTGATTGCGCTTCGCGCGTTGTCGGTTTTCGGTTGTCTGCGCATTCGCGCGTTGTCGGTTGCGATTCAACGCGCGTAGCGCATGAACCGACAACCGACAACACGCGCGAAGCGCGGATTACTGGATCTGTTCCGAGGTCACCATGACGCGGGGGAAGGTCACGCCTGGCGGAGGCCATCCGCCTTTGATGAGGCGCTCATCAAACCAGATGTTGCAGGTACCTTTCGGGTTCGTGTCGTGGCCCAGAACGATGGAGCCGAAGTACTGGCCGTTACCGGTCGATTCGAAATTGCCTTCGTTGTAGAGCACGCCCTGGATGCCCGGCTGGATCGTGGCCAGACCGCCGCCGTCGTCGCGCGCGTTCGTGGTGCAATTGTCCTGTCCCGCCTTCGACCCGACGTCGTTGGCATTGCAGGTCACCGCCGTCTCGTTCGGGAGATTGTTCGGCGTCGTCTTCTTGGCGATGCCGACCGTCCCCGGCGCCGCCCAGCCGGCGGAGATGGTGAGCGGATTCCCGTTGTACTGAAGGTTGATGTACGGCTCGTGCGGCTCCGAACAGTTGCAGCTCGGACAGCTCGAATTGTTGCCCGGCTTGCAGCCCGGGTAGAACTCGATGGGGAAGTAATCGGTCAGCGTCGTGCCGTCGCTTTCCTTCCTCACGGTCTTCTGCGCGACGTACACGTCGAAGAACTCGTTCTTCGTGCCGCTTCCGGAACTGTCGCTGCCGGAGTTGCTCCAGTCGAGATCCTGATAATCCCATTGCGCGTTGAACGCGCCGACGTAGATGGCATTGCCCGCGGCATCGGTCGACCACTGTCCGCGCACCTGCACACCGGCGGTCGCTTCATTGACCTTGCGATAGCCGATGTCGCGGAAAGGCTCGCCGGGCTGCGGAAAGAGTCCGTCGCTGCCGGTGCAGCCGGTGGATTTGACCGCTTCCAGGTTCGTGTACGCGAAGCCTTTGAAGCCGCACGGGTCGCTATCGTTCGAGTCGAGCGTGCCCGGTCCGCCGTTCTGCGGGTTGAGACCGTTCGTCGTCTCGAAGAAGTAGAAGCCGTTTCCGTTGGCCAGCCATGCGTTCATGTTCTGCGTCGTCACGCCGTCGGTGTAGTTGCCGCCGACATACGTGAGGTAGTGGACGCCCTTTTGACCGCGTCCTGCGATGGCGGCCTGCTTCCAGAAGTCGTAATCGAAACGGGGAATCTCCACACGGCGGTAGTCGGGGCGCTGGGTGAATGTTTGGTACTGGAAGTAATGAGACTTGCCCCACATGATCGGAGGAGGATTGGATGCGTACGGATACGGATGGGGAGCGGTCGAGCCGCTCGACTGCACGTCGTACCAGGAGCGCGCCTCGAACCAGGGATCGTCGACGGGGTGGTCGACGACTTCGAACAGCCAGCGATGGTTGTCGTAGTTCGTGAGGTCCCCGGCTTTGAGCGGGTACATCGTGGGCGGACGTTCCTGCCACCTCACGCCGCAATCGTTGACCACGCTGCCCGAGCCCGGCGTCCATGCCGGTTCCGATCCCGCGCCGCAACTTGTGCCGGGGCCGTTCTGGATGGCGACGTATTCGTGCAGTCCATTGCCTGCCGTCGGACGGACGACGTCGCCGAGCGGATACGTCGTGTTGCCCATGTAAACGGTGTTCGGTTGCCAGACGGACGACGAGTCGTAGCCGCGCTCGATGTGCGCGCGGTCGAAGGCGTCGAACCACGGAAGGGCGGTGTACTCCTTCATAAGGTCGACGGCGTTCTGCGATTCGACGGCGCCCCAGTTCACATTGAACGTACCGTGCGAGCCGATCTGACCGAGGGCCTGGAGGGCGCCGGTGGGGCCGGGGAGAGGGAAAGGTGCGACGACGAGGCGGACGACCGCCTGCGCGCCGACGTTGCCGGCCGGGTCCTTCTTTTCCGCGGCCACCCGGATGGTCGCGGTTCCGTACGGGACGCCGCCGACCCAGAACGATTTTCCGCTGCCGTCGGGAGTCAGCGTGCCGCCCATGATCGGCGGTGCATAGATGCGGATCTCCGTGATGCGGCCGGCGTCGGTGGTGGGGAAAAGGGCGGTGTTGACCGCGTCGAGGAAGGCGCCGGAGTTCGATCGTGTGATCCAGACGTCGGCGCTGTCCTCCGCGCCGTAAAGCGTGTCATCGTTCTTCGGTCCGAACGGAAGATCGCAGAGCAGCCCTCCGGTGCTCGAAGGCTTGTAGTAGCCGGTGTAGGCAGCAACGACCCGCCGCGTTTTGTATCCCTCGCCGTTCACCGGCATCAGCCCGCGGGCGCGCATCTCTGTCGGATTCTGAAACCATTGCAGCACCAGCTTGGCGCCCGCCTCGGCCACGGCAACCGTCTGCGTGTGATTCTGCTCGTTGATGGAGATGGCGTTTTCGGTTTCGGACAACGCCACGAAGGCGAGGCCGAGCAGCGACAGGCCGACCATGGTCATGAGCGCTACCAGCAGGGCGGAACCCTTCTGGAAGCGTCGGCTCGAACGTCTGGCGAATCGAATTAATCGTTTCATGTCGGTTCGCTCCTACTGGAGAACCTTGCAGTCCAGAACGATGGAGCCTGTATCGGGACGCTTGTAGTGGATGGTCATTGACGTGATGGAACTCGCGCTCGGGGTCGGATTACCGTTCTTCTTCGAGAAGAGCAGCGATACCTTCAGAGTACCGCCCGCCGGTATGACCGCGTCGCTGGTAGTGAGCGTGCCGGGTAGCGGATTGAGTGTGAACGTCACGCTTCGCGCAACGTCGCCGGTGCCGGTTGCGGTCAGCTTGCCGCCGCTCGGGAAGCCGAGGTTGTCCCAACTCAGCTTGTTCGAAGCCGACTGGCTCGGTTCGTTCCATGAAACGTCGATGCTCTGAATGTTCAGCGGCTGTGTGGTGAGCTGATTCGTGAGCCGCACGTCGATCTGCAGCGCGCTTCCCGCCGTGACGACCGTCTCGATGCTGCTGCCCGTATTGAGGCTGCACGTCGGCGGATCGTTCAGGACGGTCATGGAGACGTGCTGGGTGCAACTGCCGACGGTGATGATCCACTCGATCGGATGCACCTGCCCGTCGCCGATGTCGTTCCACGCGATCGTGTACGGCGGACCGGTGACGGTCGTGACCGCGGCCTTGTCGACCGAAACCAGAATGACCGGTACCTTGCCCGCAGGTGGGACGTAGGTGATGGACGTCGGGCTCTGATACGGCGACGCGATGCCATCGCCTCCGGCGGAGCCGGTTGCGATGAACGACCCGCCGATCGCACAGTTGTTCGGCACGGTGACGGTGTTGGATGCTGCGCCTTCGAAACAGGAGACCGCCGTGACGTAGTAGTCGTACGTGAAGGCGACGTTGTCGGTCGGATCGTGTTCGGCCAGATTGCTCGACAGCGGCTCCGAGAAGGTGATCGGATTGGATACGTTGGCCTGTCCGCTGAGCGTACCCGCAAGCGTCGGAGTCGAGCCCGTCGGGTATGCCACGCCGTTCTTCTTCTGCAGACGATAGACGTTGTACTTATCGACGTTGATCGTGTTGTTGGCCGTGTCTTTCGTGACCTTCTGCCAGGTGAGCGTGACCGGATAGCACTTGTTCGTGATGAACGAGCAGTTCGTTGTGCCGTCGACGTTGAGAGCCGCCGGCGCGACCGGCACCGAGCTGGTGCTGGCGCGGACCGCAACGTTCGAGGCCGGAGGCGCGGCATCGCTCATGCCGGTATTGGGATCGTTGGTCGTGTTGGTGTTGTTGGTCGTGCACCACTCCACCGCCTGAATCTTGTAGAAGTAGTCGGTGCAGTAGAGAACGGACGTGTCGTCCCAGAACCAGCCGCCCGCGCCGTTCGAAACAGGAGTCGGCGAAACGATGCCGCCGGATCCGTTTTTGCCGTTTTCGTCGAGCACCAGGACCGCCGTGGCGTCGGTGATGGCGAAGTTCGCCGACGTCGTGGAGCGGTAGACGCGGAAGCCTTTCAGCTCCGCGCCGACGGTTGCGTAGAGAGGCGTTGCCCCCGCCGGCGTGCAGCTCGGATTGCCGCTGGCGCTGGTGATCGGCGAGGTCCATCCGAGCGAAATCTTCGCGGCGCCGCTGGACGATCCCGTGGCCGAGATGTTGGTGGGAACGTTCGGCTTGGTGGCGTTGAGGATGTCGACTCCGATGACGTTCGTCGAGGCCGTGGAGCCGACGCTGTTCTTGGCCATGACCTTGAAGTAGTAGTGCTTGGTGATGTCGAGCTGCGTCAGATCGACGGCATACGTCGTGGCCGTGCCGGCCGGCAGCACGCTGGTGAATGGGCCGGTAGCGCTGGTGTCGTACATGACGTCGTAAACGGCGTCGATGCCGCCAGGTCCGGGCGTCCACGACACGACGGCGATTCCGCAGTAGCCGTAGCAGACCGAGGCGATGGTCGGCGCGGGCGGAGGATTGGCGGAGCCGTTGCGCAGGCCGGTGATGCCGAGGTTGCGCGGCACGATCGTGCTCTGCAAGGTGAACTGGCGGTAGTTGGGAGCGATCGTGTCGGTTGCCGTGGTCGTTACCGGACCGGCGGTCGACGTGGTCGTCGACGTCATGGTCTGCTGGACATTGGGGTCCGCCGTTGCGTTCATGCCCACGAGCTGCACGGTGACCGCGCGGATCTTTTTCCGGATGATGCGGTTATTCAGAACCGCGTCGGGATGCGCGGGATCGTATTGATCGCCGCCGCCGACGTCGTTGATCGGCGCCGGGGTGGCCGCGAGATCGGTCAGCGCCTGCCGCGCCGCGGCGTCCTGGAAGTAGGAAAAGGTCAGGCTTCGGATGTTGTCCGCCAGCGGCGTGGTAACGACCTCGCCGCTGTCGCTGAGGGTGTAGCGGTTGAGCGTGTACGGCGGATTGGCGTTCGACAGATCGACGCCCGGGATGGTGATCAGCCGTTCCGCCGTGCCGCCGGGATAAGCGCGCCGCGTCGGCGATCCGCCGCTGTTGACGTCGGCGTAGAAGGTGACGCTGTCGCTGTTCGACGCGCCCGGTTTATTCGACACCAGCGCGTACGTGACGATCTCGTGATTGCCGGTGGTGACGACGGGAAACTGCACCGACTCCAGGTTGCGCTCGCGTCCGTGCTCGTAGTGGTTGGTGTCGTCGTCGGCGTCGTAGTCGTAGTTGCCTCGAATGGTGATGGCCGAATGCCACGCGTACTCGATCTGCTCGTCGGGCTGGTCGAATGACACGCCCGTAGCACCGAACTGCGTCCAGACGACGGTTCCATCGGCGGTGGTGCTGCCCGAGGCCGTGTTCCAGGCAGGAGGAGAGCCGCCGCTCGTTCCGGCGGTCGTACAGCGGTAAAGGTAACCGTTCGCCGTCGCGGGGACGACCACCGCGCCGAGGCCGTACGGCGTGGTCGACAGCCACTGCGGCACCGCGTTGGTCGGAACGCCGCCGCGTTTGTAATCGAAGCCGGCCAGGCGCACATCGGAGACGAGCTTTTCGTACGCGACGCGCGTGTTCTGCTGCATGTCGCTGGCCTGCGAGCCGGCGGAGAAGACGCGGTTGCTGCGGTCGTAGATCAGCAGCGTGGCCACGAAGATGATGGCAAATACCGCCGTGGCAACGAGCACTTCCGCGAGCGTGAACCCGCGCTGTTTCGATGCCGGCCGCTGATGTGTGGGAATCGCTTTGAACATGGTGTCTCCGTTTGAATCAATACGCGCGGGAGGTATCGAGGATGAGCTGGCGCCGCCGCTGCCCTTCGTCCCACTGGATGAGGATGCGAATCTGCAGGACCGAGGCGGTGCCGAACTGCGCGGGCGTGTTCGTCGGGTCATTCATCGGCACCATGATCAGAGTCACCGATCCATTGGCCAGATTCGTCCCCATCTGGTCTTTCCATTTGGTCAGCATGTCCGGCGGATTGGTGCCGCTTGCCTGTGTGGAGACGTCGCTCGCCGTCGGCGATCCGACGGTCGCATCGGTCGAGCGGATGCGGCAGTTCGTGTACGTCACCGGCGGCGTGCCGAGCTTCACGGTGCTGCCGTAGCCGGCCGACGTAAGCGGGATGGCGAAGAGGCCGTTGAAGATGTCCTGCTTGTTCAGCGGGGCCAGATCTTCGAGGACGCGCGTGCCGATGGCCACCGCATTGGTCATCTGCTTTCCGCTGTAAACGTTCTTTCGTCCTGCGACGAAGAGCGCCATGATCGAGATCATCACCACGCCGAGCAAGGCGATGGCGATCATGACCTCCATGAGGTTGTAGCCCCGCTGGGAGTGGCGGCGCCGTTGGCGCGCCGGGGCGTTTGTCTCAGACATCGTTCGTGCTCCTAAGAATGCGATCCTGCAGTGGTGAGCTTGCCGGAAGTGGAAATCGTGATCAGGAACTGGTTCTGCGAGATGTTTTTCCAGTTGCTCATCAGGGTGATCGTGCCTGCGCCGTTGCCGATGTTCGCGGTCCCGTCGGGGCGGAACACGACGTCGTTTTTGCCGTTGGAGTCGGTGTCGCCGAGCGTGTTGGCGGAGAAGCCGATGTCCTTGTCGAGTTTCTTGACGTTCCTGCCCGGCCCCGTTCCGCTGAAGCCGTTCAGCGCGCCCCATGTCCCCGCGTTCGGCTTTTCATAAAACCGGTAGAGGGTCTGCGATTCGAGCTCGAGGCGCACTTCCGAGTTGCGGCTGATGGCGCGCTGCCGGGCGTTGCGGATGTCGGCGGTGAACGACCGCAGCTGCGACTTGATGGCCGCGGAGCGCTGGTAGTTCATGAACGCCGGCACCGTGACGAGGCTCATGATGCCGATGATGGCGACGACGACGAGGATCTCGACGATGGAGTATCCGCGGGACGCGTTGTATCTGGGACGCATGTGAGCGCCTCCTTAAGCAGCCGGAATGCCATGGGCTGGAACTGAACCTAAACTACTGTGAGCGCTGATTATAGGGCATTGGTTGGTGGAAGTCGTTCGTGGCGATCGAGCGCGATTTGTTACTTTTTGTATCAATGGGAACGCCCGTATCGCCGACGGCTCGTCGGCTGGACCGCCAGCGGCTCGCTGGCGCGTTCGCTTATTGCCGCCGAGCCGGCGGCGGTCCAGCCGGCGAGCCGCCGGCGCTACGTCGATGATTACGCCCTTGCGATCGAAGCCGGCAACTCCACCACCGCCGTCGCCCCCTCTCCCGCCCGCCCCGTCAGCTGGATCCGTCCTTCGTGCAGCAGCACGACTTTCTTCACCAGCGCCAGGCCGATGCCGTAGCCGCCGCGCTTGTTCGATTGAAAGGGGAGGAAGAGCCGCGGCACGTCGGCGTCGTCGATGCCGGTCCCGCTGTCTTCGACGCGGATCACCACCGTGGGTCCCTTGCGCACGGAGACGCGCACGTCGCCCGATCCTTTTTCTTCGACCGACTCGACGGCGTTGCGCACGATGTTCTCGAACGCCCGCGCCAGCACCGGCGCTTCGGCGTTGACGATCGCTTCCTCTCCGCTGCACGCGATCGGCACATCGTGCTGCGGCGCGATGCGCGCGACGACGTCCTGCATCAGCTGATAGACGTCGGTCGGCTGCGCGTCGAGTTTCATCGGACGGCCGTAGGCGAGCAGCGCGTCGACGGCGCCGGCGAGTTGCGACGCTTCGCGCTCGGCGTTGTCGACCGAACGGAGCGAGGCTGCCGGCAGCTCGCCGCTCCGCGCCAGCCGTAAGTAGCCGAGGATCGTCGAGAGCGAGTTGCGGAACTCGTGGGCGATGCCGGCCGAGATTTCGCCGAGGTCGGCGAGGCTCTGCAGGTCGCGAAGACGGCTTTCCAGCCGCCGCATCGGCGTGAGGTCGGTGAAGAGCGCCAGCATGCCGAGGTACTCGTCCGACTCGCCGAAGAGCGGAACGGTGGTCAGTCCGACCACACGGTTTTCTCCTGCGTGGACTTCCGCACGGGTGATCGCCGTCCGCGACTGCACCGCATTCGCAATCGTCGTCGTGAACTCGCTCTTGGCCAGCCCCTCGGACACATCCACGCCGGCCAGCGGTTCGTCCGGCGATTCGAGAATCTCGCGCGCCACTCCGTTGAGATCGACGATGCGCCCCTGCGGATCGACGGAGAGGAATCCCGAGGTGAGGCTTCGCGTGAGCGCCGCGGTGACGCGCTCGAGATCGTCCGCGCGCATCTTCTCCGCGTCGTGCAGGCGGTGAAGCTCCGCCTCCTGCGTTTTCAACTTCTCGATCGCGCCGCGAAACGTTTCGATGAGGTATTGCTGCTCATCGACCGCGGGCGACTTCTCCTCGATCGCCGCCGCCGAATCGAGCATCGCTTCGATCGGCGAGGTAATGCGCGGCAGATAAAGAAAGAGGAGCACGATGCCGCTGCAACCGGCCAGGAGCGAGATCGCGGCGGTCGCCCAGAACGTGTGCCGCATCGCACCGAGGACCGATGCGTCGAAGACGAGCACGATCGTGCCGGCGGCGGTGGTCTTGCGGATCGTCTCGACGTTCGATGCGGTGGGAAGAACGCCCGCGCTCTCCGGCGGTTTGTGCGGCCGCTCGATCGTCACGCCCGCCACGCCGTAGCGCGATTGCAGCAGCACGAGCTGCGTCTGCAGATCGCCGGGGTCGGCGCGCGCGCCTGCCGCGAGGTCGCGCACCGCGCTGTCGGCGATCGCGTTCCAGCCGGTGCCCATCACGTCGTGCGTGTGCTGGAGGAAGACCTGCAGCATCACCACGAGCAGCAGGATCATCGCCACGAGGAAGCCGACGAGGATGCCGAGGAAGAGCCTCAAGTCCCGCCGGAACCCGACCCGGGTCAGCGGAGAATGAGCGAAAAGTACCATCCCGAAAGTGTATGGCCGAAGAAGAAGACGGCCAAAAACGCGATGCCGAGAAAGACGCCGAACGGTATCTCCGCCTGCATTCCTCGGCGGCTGCGCAGCGCCAGCGGGACGGCGAACAACGTGCCGGTGACGGCGCCGAGCAGCACGACTCCCGGAAGCGCGCGCCATCCAGTAACTGCGCCAAACATCGCCAGCAGTTTCACGTCACCCCATCCCATTCCCATGATGTGCCGCAACAACCAGTACGCGCCGATGATCACGAGCGGAATCGCGGCGCCGAGGAGCGCGCCGAAGAGCGAGTCGAGCAGCGAGTCGGAAAGCACCAGCGATGGATGGAGGATGCCCAGTCCGAGCGCGCCCGCGCCGAGTCCGATGGCGATGCCGGGGACGTCGATGACGTCCGGCAGCATTTGGATGTCGGCATCGATGTAGATCAGCGCGATGGTCATGGAGATGATCGCCGCGACGATCGGAAACGCGACCGTCGGCCCGGTGCGCTGAAACGCGGCGAGATAAAAAAGCGCGTTGGCCAACTCCACCAGCGGATATCGCCACGCGATCGGCGCGCGGCATGCGCGGCAACGTCCGCGCAGAATCGCAAAGCTGAGGATGGGGATGTTGTCATACCAGCGGATGCCCGCATCGCACTGCGGGCAATGGCTCCCCGGAAAGACGATCGACTCCTCGCGCGGATAGCGATGGATGACGACGTTGAGAAAGCTGCCCACCACCGCGCCGATGGCAAAGGCGTAAAAGCCGAGCAGCAGCGTCATTGGGGTGGGATTGTACGTGGAGCGGATGGGGACCTTGTCCGCAGAGAACGCAGATGAACGCCGATGAACGTGTCTTCAATCTGCGTATGTCTGCGCAATCTGCGGATGCGTTCTCTCAAACGAGATTTCGCGCGATCCACCACACCACCGTGACGGCGGCCGCGGTCCAGCCGGTGATTGGATGCGTGGCGACGCGGCGGGAGGCGGTGGCAATCGCGGCGAACGGGATGGCGGCGAAGAGCATGGCGTTGAGGCGAAACGCGCCGGCGACGTCGCCGTGCAGCAGGTGGTGGATGGCGCGCGTTGTTCCGCAGCCGGGGCATTGCAGGCCGGTCAGCTCGTGAAAGGCGCAGCGCGGATAGAAGTGTGCCGTCGTCGGATCGAATCGATAGAGGATCGCGGCGGCACCGGCTGCGAGAACGCCGGCGACAACATTAATGATGGTGCGTGAACGCATCGGCGAAACCAAAGATCGCATAGATGATGGCGAGAACGATCCCGCAGCCGAACCCGACCCAGGTCCAGATCTTCGCGAGCCGCGCCGAGTTCTGCGCGCCGGCGATGTCGCCGGCGGCGAGCTTCGAGTTGACCTGCGCGGCGTAGATGATGGCCACGATCCCCGCCGGTACGCAGCAGCAGAGCGTGATCAGGATCGACGGCACCAGATAGTTCTGAATCTTCGGCGCCTCGGCAAACGCCGGCGCGGCGGTGCCGCAGTTCGGGCAGACGTTGATTCCATCGGGACGGCTCGTTCCGCATCGGGTGCAATACATCAGTGCTGGACTCCTTCCGGGTACTGCAGGAACTTGCCGCCGGAGAAGACGATGTCGCAATCGAAGTTCGAAGTCGGCTGCGGCTCCTGACCGGCCTGCGTTTCGATCGGATCATGCTCGAAGCGGCCGTCCTTCCCCGCGCTGGCGAGCACGTATCCGGTGCAGCTGTCCGCCGCATCCTTGAGGCAGTTGTAGCGGAGCTCGTGTCCCCAACCGTCGAGGAGCGGCACGCTCTTGATGTACTTCGGCTCGATCGCATCGCGCAATCCGGATACCGAGGTGGCTTTCGGATAACTGTTGGTGTCGGAGGCGTACGACTCGATCGCCACGCCGAGGCTTCGGATGTCGGCGATGGTGCGCTTCTGTTTCGCGCGCTGCATCGCGGTGAGCAAGTTGGGAATGGCGATGGCGGCGAGGATGCCGACGATGGCCACGACCACCAGCAGACCAACGGCGACGAGCACGACGATGAGGGCGGCGTTCGATCCGCTCGCCGTCGCCGCCGGCCGCGGCGCGCCGTTGCTCGGGTTTCCGCACCGCGGGCATGGAACGTACGACACGGCCTGAACGGCGTTGCCGCAATAGGCGCAGTACTGCATGACTCCCCCGATCTGTTCGTGAGTGCGGGGATTGTCTCATGTGTACTACTGACCATGGATTCTGCGCGTCAAAGAAAGTCTTCGCGGCGCGCGTTCGTTACATCGAGAGTCCTTCTCCCCCGCGGTTTTTTGCGGGGGAGAAGGTGCCGAAGGCGGATGAGGGGGCGGCGCTTGGGAGACCGGCGGTTTCAGGCGCAGCCCCTCACCCGCACTCCGCTTCGCTTCGTGTCTCCCTCTCCCCGCAAAAAGACGCGGGGAGAGGGACTCTCGGCCGGAAAGATTCTTTGGTTGCGGCTACGCCGCGCTGTGTGGCACAGACACTCTTGTCTGTGCTGCTGGAAGGCTTGCACTCAAGGATCAAGCTGCTTCAATGCAAAAGCACAGACAGGAGTGTCTGTGCCACACCGGGTGCGGTAGTCTTTTCCGCCATGCTGGAAGTGCATCGGGAGCTTCTTTCCGACGAAGTGCGTACGAAGGCATTCCGCGATGCCATCCGCCATTTCGTTACGCCGCAATCGGTCGTCCTCGACCTCGGCGCCGGATCCGGAATCCTGAGTTTCTTCGCGTGTGAGGCCGGCGCGCGGCGCGTCTTCGCGGTGGATGTGACGCACAGCGCCGACATTGCCTCCTTCCTCTCCCGTCACCTCGGATACTCCGATCGCGTGCAGGTCTTTCACGCGCATTCGACGAAGGTGGAGTTGCCGGAACCGGCGGACTTGCTCGTTACCGAAACGCTCGGACCGTTCGGTTTGGATGAGCACATCCTGAGCAGCGTGATCGACGCGCGGAGTCGCCTGCTCAGGCCGGGTGCGGCGATCATTCCGCAACGCATCGATCTGTACTTCGTGCCGGTCGAAGCGCCAGCCATCGTCGAACGTCACATCGGCTTCTGGCAGCGAAAGCAATTCGGATTCGATCTGTCGCCGATGGCGGTGTTCGCATCGAACGTCGTCTACGTCGCGAACGTCGATTGCGCCGCGTTTCTCGGCGAACCAGACAGAGTCATCTCCGTCGATCTGGCGTCCGTTCAATCGCCGAACGTTTCCGGACAGGCGCATTTCACGACGACGCGCGCAGGACAACTTTGCGGCTTCGCCGGCTGGTTCCGCGCCACGCTCGCTCCGGGTGTCGAACTGTCGAACGAAGTTCCCGGCGTAACGGAATGGAGCCATGTCTTTCTGCCGCTTGAGTCGCCGCTTCCCGTCGAAGTCGGAGCTTCGATCGCTGTCAATCTCGAGGGCTCCGACGGTTGGTCGTGGCGATGGAGAGGAAAGGTCGGATCGGCGGCGTTCGATCAGATGACGGTGCTCTCGATGCCGCCGTGCGTCGATTAACTTCGCGCTGCGCGCGCGACAACGTGAGCGTAGCGAGCTACCGCACCGCGCGGTGCCGGATCGGCGTGACCGCCGCGGTCAGCCGAAACTGCAGCGGCCCGAGGTCCTGCAGTGGGGCGATGTGGACGCTGGCGCCGCCGCCGTAGACGAGCGGGTTGTATCGCCTCGCAGGATCGGCTGCGGCGAGAACGTAATCGCCGGGTGGAACGGCAACGCGGAACGAGCCGCCGGAGCCGGTGGTCGCTTCCGCGATCTTCTGAAAGTTGTTGGCGTCGTAGACGATCACGTCGATGTTCGGCAGCGGCGCGAACGTCGTTTCCGCGATGGCCACTCCGTTGATCCGCCCGGCCGTGAGCATCGCAAAGTCCGCGGCGAGCGACTGCCCTTCGGTCAGCGTCAGCGCCTGCGTCGTGTCGTATGTCGAAGCGCGGAGGTAGTAAGCGGTGGCGAATCGAAGCGAGGGATCGAAGGCCAGCAGCTTCACGGTCGATGGCGGGACGAGCAGCGTGTAGTTGCCGTTCGAATCGCTGGTGGCCGAGGCAATCTGCTGTCCGCCGCCGTCGTAGGCGGCGATCGTCATCGAATTGAGCGGGAACCCCTCGCCCGTGGTGACGCGGCCGGTCACGCGCGCCCCTTTCGTCAACGCGAAATCGAAGGCGCCGATCGTCTGCTGCGTGGCGACGTGAACGCCCGTTGCGCCGGCGAACGACGGCTGATTCGCGTAGAAGCGCGGCAGATAGACGAGAGCCGTGTCGAATACGCCGACGCGAAAGTCGCCGGCAGGAACGACGATCGAGTATCCGCCGGTGGTGTCGCTGACCGCCAACGCGCGCGTCGTGCCGTCCGCGTTGTACGCAGCCGCGGTGATTCCGGCGAGCGGATTTCCGGCGCCATCGGTGACGCGGCCGGTGAGATGGCTGGCGATGACGAGCGTGGCATCGACCGTGACCGCTTGTCCTGCCGCGGCTGCGACTTGCGGTTCCATCGAGAACGACTCCGCGTTAGGAACGTACGTCGCCGCGTACTTGCCGGCAGGATCGTCGACGACCACGCGCAGTCCGCCGGGATGGAGGGCGACGGAGTAGCGGCCGTCGATGCCGGTCGCGGTGCGTGCGGAGACATTGCCGTCGCTGTCATAAACCGTCACGCGTGCGTTCGCGATCGGCGCCAGTGCGATGCGGTCGGTGACGACACCACTGAGCGTTGCCGAAAGTGGAAGACGCAGGTCCATTGTCGACGTCACGAGCGCGAGGATCCGCACCGGTTCCGCCGCCGCGAACGACGCCGCATTCGGAAAGAACGTCGTCGAATACTTCAGGGCATCGTCATACGCGGCGATTCTGTAGTCGCCCTGCGGAAGCGCCAGCGTGAAGTTGCCGGATGCATCGGTGGTCGTGAACCCGCGCCGCGTTCCGGATGCGTTGTAGGCGGCGACCGTCATCTTGCTCAATCCGGCGCCGGACGCATTCGTCACGCGGCCGGTCGCCAGGCCCGCCCGCAGCATGCGGAAGTCGACATTCGACACGGTGATGACCGAAGTCAGCGGCAAAATCTTCGACGTCTCGAACGACTCCGCGTCGGAGTAGAACGACGTCGCCCAGGTGGCGGTGGGGTCATAGGCGAGTACGCGGTACTGCCCGCCGGGCAATGTGATCGCGTACGTTCCCGAGGCAGTAGTGGTCGCGGTACCGGCGACGCTTCCGTCGTCGACGCGGTACGCGGCCACCGTCATCGACGGCAGCGGTGCACCGGCGTCGTCCCTCACCGTCCCGGTGATGCCTGCGCCTTGCGCGATCGTGGCCAGCAGCAGCGCGGCCAGTGCGAACGTCACCGTCTTCATCGCCGCGCCGTCCGCGTCTGTGTTTGCATCGCTGCCGCGACCGCGCGCGTCGAGCGCACGTCCTGCAACGGGCTCCAGTTCAGCGGCGTCGCCGACAGCGTCACGTCGTGCGTCTGGTTGAAGAAGATGATCGATCGCACCGCGCCATACTTCTCGTGCACGTCGCGGAATGCTTGCGAATACCACTGCCCCGCGTCGCCGCCGCTGGTCACGCTGCCGAATTCCGTGATCATGATCGGCTTGTGCAGTTTCAGAAGCGCCGGATACGCCTTCTCCACGATCTGGTGAAACGTCCACCAGCGCGACCACGGCGCCGCGTCGCCGTAATTCAGAACACCGGTGCCGATCCAGTCCACCCACTCGTCGCCGGGGTAGTAGTACTCGAACCACGGCATCGAAATGTGCGGCGACCAGACCCACAGCACGTTCGTCGCGTTCATCTTCTGAAAGATGAGATGGACGTGTTTCCACGCGGCGATGAAGTCGTCCGGCCGGTTGCCGTTCTGCGGTCCCCACGGGTAGCGATACGGATCGTTCATCTCGTGGGCGAAGCGGAGATAGAGCGGCTTGCGATACTGCGCGGCCGCGGCGGCCCAGCGCGTTACGTAAAAGTCGTAATCGCCGCGCGCGATCGCGGCCAGGCTGGCGTACTCGCGCTCCGCCGGCTTCGGCAGATTCGGGCGCAGCGTTTCGTCGAAGTCCTTTACCCACGGCTCCCAGGTGATCATCGGAATCGACCCGAGCCGGTCGACGGTGGAGACGGCCCGCAGCGGAAACTCCGCTTCGTCGGGACGATCGCCCCACGCCTGATAAAAGGACACGATGGCGAACGGCTGACCGGTGCGGCTCTCCAGCGCGGTGATGCCGGCGAAGGAATCGGGAAGCGCGCCGTCGTACGCGCCCCACAACATCTGCGGCGGATTGCGCAGGACGGCGGCATCGAGGTGCGGATAGGCGCGCGCTACGTCATCGCGACGGACGTGCGATTGCACATGTCCTCGGGCGTCCGCCTCGCGATCGGACATCGACTGGCCGAACGACGCCACACTCGATTGCACCGCGGCGAATGCGCGTCCGAACACGCCGTCCATCCCGCGCTGCATGGCGAAGCCGAACAGCAGCAGCCATCCGAGGGCGAAGAACGCGGCCTGGTAGCGTCGCCGCGTCATCGCGCGCTGTCTTTCCACGCGGCGTACAACCGGCCGCTCATGAATGCGACGTTGATCATCAGAAATCCGGCCATGCCCGCGGCGACTTCCGTCGTGATCCGCACTTCCCCCTCGGGCATCAGATAGAACCTGCGGACGAAGACGGCGATGAGAGTCGCCAGCGACGCAATAGTTATTGCGAGCGGAACGGCCGCCAGACGCCAGAAATTGCCCGCCTGCCGCGACTTCGCCGTCGGAATGTACGGCACCGCGATCCCGAAGATCGCGAGCAGAAGTCCGTGAAGATAAACGCTCCAGCATCCGATCTTCAGCAGCATCCCGCGCCAGTGCCAGCCGCGCTCGTGATCGGGATCGCAAAGCCACCGCTGCGCGAAACGGTAGATGACGATGCCGAAGATGCCGAGCGGCAACGCGCGTTGCAGGTATTCGCTGAGGAACATCGCCGCCGGCTGGATGCCGGTCCACAAGTAGAGCGCCGGGAGGAGCAGATAAATGGGCGTGGTGAGGCCGACGAGGTAGTACGTCCCGATCATGAAGTACGACAGCTTCTGATGCAGCGTGAGCCGGCGGAACGCGCGCGGATACTCGCGGAGCAGCACGTCGTAAACGCCGCGCGACCATTTCAACTGCTGCTTGACGAACGACCCGAGGTCCTCGGGGACCAAACCGCGAGCGAGAATCTCGGGGACGTAAATCGATTTCCATCCCGCCGCATGCAGCCGGATCGACGTCACGAGATCCTCGGCCAGTCCGATGCCGTGTCCGCCGATCGACTGCAACGCTTTTCGTCGAAAGACGCAGTTCGCGCCGATCGCCACCGCCGTTCCGGTGCCGTTCATCCCCTGCAGGATCGGCCCGTAGAACGCGTAGGTTTGTTCGGCCGCGGCGCGCGCGACGAATGAGCGCGGCTGGTTGTAGTACGCCTGCGCCACCTGCACGAATCCGACGCGTTCGTCGTCGAAGTGGCCGAGGATCGGATCGAAGAAATTCGGCAGCGGGATGTGGTCGGGATCGAGGACGAGGATGAAGTCCTCGCTCGTGCGCTCCAATGCGGCGTTGATCTTTCCTGCCTTCGCGCCGTCCAATCCGATCAGCTCGAGATGCACTGCGCCCATCTCCCGCGCCAGTTCGGCGAAGCGCGGATCGGCGGTGTCGTCGAGCAGATACGTCGTGTGCGGATAGGTCACGTCGCGCAATGCGGCGAGCGTGCGGACGAACATCTCGTACGGCTCGCCCGGCGATGACGTGGTGAAGATCGCCACCGACAATCCCTCCGGCGCGCTCCTCGGCGACGGCTGCTCGATGTGAAAGAAGTTGTACCAGCCGACCAGCATGCGGAAGACGCCGTACCAGACCGCCGCGGAGAGGAGCACGAAGAGGACGCCGTTGCTGACGTGCTCCGCGCGAAACCACCAGAACGCGAAAATCGCCACGCTCTGCAGGCCGAAGAAGATCAGCACGCCGAGGATCACGCGCGCGGCAGTCGATACCGGCGCGGCGCGGCGATGACGGAACAGATCATCGTCCGTCCACATCAGAGGCGGCCGCTGAAGCCGAGGTGAATCGAGTTGGCGTTATAGAAAACAGTCGTCTGGTGTTCGAATCCGAGCGTGGCGTTGAACGCGCCGCGAAGCGGAAACGTGACGTCAGCCGACGCCCGCCACGGACGAAACGTGCGCGGAACGCCGGTATCGCGATCGCGCGCCCAGCCGCCGTCCGCGTGCAGATGAACCGTCGCGCGGGCGACATTCAACGATGCCGCGGCCACCGCGCGCGTTTCGAAGAGATCCTGTGGAGTCCAGTACGGGTCATAGCGCCGCTCGTTTCCAACCGCGATGAGCCGGCTCTCCTCGGTGTCGCGATACGAAACCGCCGCGCCTAGCGCGAGCGATCCGCGCTCACCGTTCGCAACGCGCACCAGGTGATACGCGTCGGCGGCGCGGCCGGAGTTGCCATCGAAGTAGCGGATCGCATGCACGGCCGCGGCGGACGTCGCTGCATCGCTGTTCCGATTCCAGCCGAGCGTCGTCACCGTCTCGCTCGCGTGCGTGCGCAGCGACGACGCGGTGTAGAGCAACTCATGCCGATCGACCTCGGCGCTGAGGTTCGATCCCTGCCATTCGCGAACGACCGCGACGCCGCCGAGCGGCTTTGTTTCGCCATCCGGAAATCGGAATCCGCGCAACGAACCCGTGACGCGCAAATGCAAAGTCGGAAGCGATGTGCTTCCCGCGATCGAGACAAACGGCGACGACGCGCTGCCGAACCCTCTCGCCGTCAACGCGTACGTGCCCGCCATCGCCGTCCACTTCGTCAGCGGATCGGAGAAGGCCGTGTATCCGAGCGCCATCCGCGCCCGCCGCAGCGGTTGATCGTCCGTCACGAACTCATTGTCGCTCGCCAGCACCGGCGCCGACGCGGCGCTGATCTCCGCGAGCGCTTTCCTCGACTCCGCATCGTTCGGCCGCAAACGCAGGACAGCCGCATAGTCGCGCTGCGCCGCACGAAAGTCGCCGCTCCAATACTCCGCTGTCGCCATTCCCTTTCGCGCATCGGCGTCGTTCGGCGCATCGCGAAGGGTGCCGCCGTAAACCGCCGCCGCATCGTCGTACCGCTGTTCCCACAACAGGACCTGTCCCAGCCCAAGCGACGCCGTCCGCGACGTCGGCGCGCCGTCAAGGATCGCGCGATACGTTTGCTCCGCCTCTGCGAACCGCTTCTGCCACGCCAATCGCTCCGCAGCGCGGAGATCGTCGTCGATTCGTGCGGCGCGGGCGCCGAAAGGAATGAGCAGAAGAAAAAGGGTGAGCAGCGCGGAGCGGTTCATCGGATGAGGCAAGAACCGAATGTTAAATGTTGAATGTTGAATGTTGAATGTTGAATGGCACCGGAGCCCATTTCATTCAACATTGAACATTCAACATTGAACATTCAACATTTGCTTTTCTCCTCACCGTCCCGCCACCCGCCCTTGTGATTCGCCGAGGCTCGCGATCCAGCGGGCGCGCCAATCGTCGAGCGACACGCCGGTGGTGCGCTCGATCGCGCGAATGTCATCCTCGCGATGAATGCGCACCAGCCGGCTCGTTCCGAGCTCGTGCGCGAGGTACTTCGTGAACGACTGCGCGAGAATGTAGAAACTCGGGCGCTCCCGTTGCGAGAGATCGGGCGAATCGTTCTCGAACCATGCCGCCGTCTGGGCGGCGCCTCGCGAGCGTTCCAGCACCGCGCGGGCCTGCGCGTCGACGCGCTCGTTCGGTCCGCTCAACACCGGCGCGTAGTAGCCGCCGTACTTCGTCGCCACGGACGACGCCACCCACGACGCGAATCCCTCCTCCAGCCACATCGCGCCGCCATCGCCGGCGACCGCATGCACCAGCTCGTGAAGATACGGCGCCGTGTGATGCGCGATGCGATCGCTGTCGATGAAGACGCGCGCCTCGTGATGCAGCGAACCGGGATAACGCGGGTACGTGTGCGAAATGTCGATGGCAGGGGAGAGATAGATGATGATGCGCTCCTTCCGCGGCTCGACGCCCGTGAAGCGGACGATGTCGCCGACACCCTTCGAGGCGAGATCGGCGAAGTCGTCGAGTTGCTGCGCGGTCAGCGAACCCGCCAGGCTGTGCACCTCGATGCCGGGCCGGATGCGCATCGTCGCGCTGCGATCGACCGCGTTCACGATGTGAAAATCGTCACTGAAATCTGCAAACGCCGCCGAGGCCGATAGGGCTACAATCGCCGCAATCACAACTACCGTATGGCGTCTCATCAATGCAAATAATTGCAGTTGGGGTGCCATATCGTCGATCGTCCAGGGCCGCGCCGCATCCAGTTGTCCGCAGCAAACGTAGCTCTATCGCTGTCACAAAATTTAGGAGGAGAATCCCATGAATACTCGTGATCTGGCTCGTTATCTCGTTCTCGGTGGTGTCGTCGCCGGCCTCAGCGCCGGGACCAGTCTGCGTGCCGACCAGGCCAAGTCGACCGCGCTCGGATTCAACAAGGCCACGTCGCAGGCCGTGCAGATGGCTGACACGAAGAAGGCCGAAGACAAGCATGCCTGTAAAGGCCTCAACTCGTGCAAGAGCCACGGCAACTGCAAGAGCGGCGACAACGGCTGCTCCGGCAAGAACTCCTGCAAGGGCAAAGGCGGCTGCGCGTCGAAGGAAATGCGCCACGACTGCGCCGGCAAGAACGCCTGCAAGGGTCAGGGCCCGGGCGGCAAGAACGATTGCAAAGGCAAGGGCGGCTGCGCCGTTCCTCCGGCTCCTCCCGCGTCGTAACTGCTCGCATGGAGGGCAGGCGCGATGGTGCCTGTCCTCCAACTTCCAGAGACCCCATGAATCGATTCAACTTCCCTGACCTCGGCATCGGTGTGGGGCTGCGCACCGTTCACTTCAAGCACATCCTCGGCACGCAACCCGGCGTCGACTGGTTCGAAGCCCTCTCCGAAAACTACATGGACACGGGCGGCCGTCCGCGCTACGTGCTCGAGCAGATTGCGGAGAGGTATCCGATCGTGCTGCACGGCGTCTCGCTCTCGATCGGCGGCACCGATCCGCTCGATTTCGATTACCTGCGCAAGCTCAAATCGCTGGCGCACGCGGTGAAGGCGCGCTGGATTTCCGATCATCTCTGCTGGACCGGCGTGAGCGGCCGCAACGTGCACGACCTGCTGCCGATGCCGTACAACGCCGAGTCGCTGCGCCACACGGCCGAGCGGGTGAAGATCGTGTCCGACTTTCTGGAGACGCCGCTGGTCGTCGAGAATCCGTCGTCGTACGTCGAATTCGCAACGTCGACGATGACGGAGTGGGACTTCCTGGCCGCGCTGGCAAACGAAAGCGACTGCGGCCTGCTGCTCGACGTGAACAACATTTACGTCAGCTCGTTCAACCACGGCTTCGATCCGAACGTGTACGTCGACGCCATCCCCGCTGACCGCGTCGTGCAGGTCCACCTGGCCGGCCATCAGAATCACGGAACGCACATCATCGACACGCACAACGACTTCGTGATCGACGAGGTGTGGTCGCTGTACGCCCGCGCGTGCGAACGCATCGGCGACGTTTCGACGCTGCTGGAGTGGGATGCCGACATCCCCGATTTCGAGACGGTGCATGCGGAGGCGAAGAAAGCGGAAGCGTTCAGAAACGGGGGTCGGGAGTCGGGTGTCGGGCGTCGAAGAAACAAGGTCGATCTCCGACACCCGACACCCAACACCCGACTCCCACCCGAGGTCCCCCATGCCCTCTGACCTCGCGCTCGCGCCGCTGCAGGAGTGGATGCAGGCGGTGGTGACGCATCCTTCCGACGTTTACGAAGCAGCGGATGCGGGGGAGATCGCGGTCGGCGACGTCATCCTTCCGTCGCGGACATTGCAGCCGATTCAGCGCGTCGGCATCTATCACGGCATGTACATGCTGCGGATGATTGAAGCGCTCGCCGTCGACTATGCCGCGCTTGCGGAGTTCGTCGGCGAGCACGCCTTCGAGCATCTCGTCCGCGACTACGTTCAGCAATTCCCTTCGCGCAGCTACACGCTCAATCGCCTCGGCGATTCGCTTCCGGAGTTCATCGCGGCGTCGTCGCTGAAACGGAAGACATTCCTGCGCGATCTGGCGAAGCTCGAGCTCGCGATGACGCATGTATTCGATGAAGCCGAGGCCGAGGCGCTGCCTGCGGATGCAATCGCGTCGATTGCGCCGGAGCGGATCGCTGACGCGCGCATCGTTCCCATCCGCGCACTGCGTCTCCTGTCGCTCGACTACGACGCGAACGAAGCGTTCCAGGCGTTTCGCGACGAGCGGCCGATGAAACCGCGGCGGCAGAAAACCTGGCTGGCCGTTCATCGCCGCGACTACGGCGTCTATCGCATGCCGCTCGCACGCGAGGCGTTCGCATTTCTCGAATCGCTCGTCAACGGAGAGACCATCGGCGACGCCATCGACAGTTTTCATCGCCGCTTCCGCCGCTTCCCGGAGCAGAATGAGCTTTTCACCTGGTTCCGCGACTGGAGCGCCGCGGGGTTGTTCACCGCCATCGAGATCAGTTAGGAGAACGGATGCTGGCAACACTGGATCGCTGGTATGACCTGGCCACGACGCGCATCTTCGACCGGCTGCGCAGTCCGCTCCTCTTGGCGCTCCGCCTGATCTTCGGCTGGGGACTCTTTCAGACCGGAAAAGGGAAGCTGGAGAACATCGACCGCTTCGTCGACTTCCTCACTCGCCTGCACATCCCCATGCCGGCTGCCAACGCGCACTTCGTCGCCTCGCTCGAATGCGTGGGCGGCCTGTTATTAATGTTGGGACTGGCCTCGCGCCTGATCTGTATCCCGCTGACGATCAATTTCATCGTCGCCTTCCTCACCGCCGATCACGAAGCCGTCAAGAACTTTTTCAAAGACCAGGACGCCTTCACCAACGCCGCCCCGTTCCTCTACCTGCTCGTCTCGCTGCTCGTGCTCGCCTTCGGACCGGGGCTCTTCTCGATCGATGCGCTAATCCACCGGCTGCGGCGTCGGCCGGCACGGTAGCGCCGACGGCAAGCCGCCGGCGCTCCGAAATGTTATCGTCCGCGCTCTCCGATCGAGGAGGCGAATGGGGTCTGGTGGCTCCCGCGGTCTTCAAAACCGTTGTTTCGGCGCGGAAGCGTCGAAGGGTTGGTTCGATTCCGACGCGCCTCCGCCAATGCGGTTACGAGGTCTCGTGGTTGCGCGGTCTCGCGGTGTTTGCTGGAACGAGTAGCGTGTGCACGGCAACACCGCGAGACCGCGTAACCGCGAGACCGCGTAACCCCATTACACTCCCTCCATGTCTCCGCGCCGATTGTCCATTCGCTGGTGGTTGGGCGCGTTGGTGGCGGGGGCGGTCCTGCCGCTGTTGCTGCTTCTCATCTGGATCTACGGGACGCAGGTCCGGCGCGAGGAGCAGGAGGCGCGCGAGACGGCGCTGCAGATTGCGCGTACGACGGCAACGCGGATGCGCTCGTTGCACACTGATTCCGTTGCTCTGATGAACGAGATGGCGATGCGGCCGCGAATCCGCGATCTCGATCACGAGCCGTGCGACTCGCTCTTCGCCATCGTCGACTTTTTTCCGCAGTACGCCGATCTGCTGCTCTTCGATCGCGCCGGAACTCTCGTCTGCGCTGCGCAGCCGGCGGCGGAGGATCGAACGGTAGCGGATCTGGCGGGCCAATGGATCGCGACGACGCTCCGCGATGGACGGCTGCCGGTCGGCATGCCCGTCATCCGTCCGCTGGCCAATCGCTGGGTCTCGGTATTGTCGGCGCCCGTCCGCGGAATCGACGGCGGCGTCAAAGGCACGCTCGTGCTCGTGCAGTTGCCGGAGGCATTCGCCGCCTCGCTGCCGCCGGATGCCGTCATGACCATCCTCGACCGCGACGGCAACATCGTCGCGCGTTCTGCCGATCCGCATCGCTGGACCGGACGCAACGCGCGCGGCATGAGCATGGCCGATCTCGCGCTGCATCGTGACGATGGAACAGCCGAAGCGATCGGCGTCGATGGCGTCTCGCGGCAGTACGGATTCAGCTCCGTGCCGGAGCTCGGCTGGCACATCTACGTCGGCATCCCGACGGCGAGGGTCATGCAGCCGGTGCGGCAGATGTTCGTGCGCGGAGCGGCGGGCGGCGCGATCATCCTCCTCCTCGTGATCGGCCTCGCCGTGCTGTTGGCGCGCGCCGTCGAGCGGCCGGTCGCGGCGTTGTCGCGCGCTGCCGAGCGGGCAGCTGCCGGCGCGTTCGGAAGCGTCGGAGTCGCTGGCCCGCGCGAGATCGCCCAACTCGCGGAAACGTTCAACACCATGCTCACCCGGCGGCTCGAAGGCGAACGCAATCTCAAGGCGCTCTCCGATCGGCTTCTTCTCGTTCAGGAGGAAGAGCGGACGCGGATCGCGCGCGAGCTGCACGACGACCTCGGCCAGTCGCTCACCGCGCTGAAGATGGACGTCGGCGGCCTCCTGGCGATGACGCCGCCATCCGCCGCGAGCGAGCCATTGCGCAATCGCATCACGCGCACGCTCGACGACACCGTCACCTCGGTGCAGCGCATCTCCTCCGAGCTGCGCCCCAGCGTTCTCGACGACCTCGGATTGCTCCCCGCCATTGAAGCCGAGGCCTCGCGGTTCGAGCAGCGCACCGGAATCGAATGCGAGCTTTCGCTGCCTGCCGAAACCGAGCTGCGCCTTCAAGGTGCTGCAGTGACCGCCGTCTACCGCATCGTGCAGGAAGCGCTGACCAACGTTTCCCGCCACGCCCACGCCACGCGCGTCGAGCTGCGTCTGCGGCAACGGCGCGACGAATGGCTGCTCGAGATCCGTGATGACGGACGCGGCATCACAAGTGAGGAAGTGCGCGATCCGTTCTCGCTCGGATTGATCGGAATCCGTGAACGCGCCGCGCTCGCGGGCGGCACGGTGCACATCGAAGGAATCAGCGGCCGCGGTACGATCGTCTCCGTGCGCATTCCGTCGCCAACGAGCCCGGCATGATCAAAGTTCTCATCGCAGATGACCACGACATCGTCCGCGAAGGCGTGAAGCAGATCGTCTCCGAGACGAGCGACATCGTGGTCGGCGGCGAAGCGCGCAGCGGCGCCGAGGCGCTCGATCTTGCCCGCGTCGGCGGATGGGACGTGATCATCCTCGACCTCAATCTTCCCGATCGCCCCGGGCTCGACGTCCTGACGCAATTGCATGAAATCGCACCGGTGCTGATCCTGAGCATGCATGCCGAGCCGTCGTACGCGTCGCGCGCGCTCCGCAGCGGCGCGCTCGGCTACGTCAGCAAGAGCAGCGCACGCGAGGACCTTGTCCCCGCGATCCGCAACGTCGCCCGCGGCGAGCGCTTTCTCACCCCCGCGCTCGCGCAGGCTCTGGCGTTCGACGCGATGTGGCCTACGCGCGATCGATCACACGAGACCCTCTCCGCCCGCGAGTTCCAGATCCTCTGCCTCATCGCCGCCGGCAAGCCCCCCCGTGACATCGCCGCGGAACTGAACGTCAGCGTCAAGACGGTAGCCACCCACCGCGCCCGCCTCCTCCAGAAAATGGCCCTGCGAAACAACGCGGAATTGGTGCAATACGCGATTGAGCACCACCTCTTGCCGGAGAGAACCTAGGTAATACTTATGTGGCGCGACCGACGGATGCGGCAGCTTTTCGCGCCCAGCCGTTCGATATACTTCCGATGGGCTGTCTTACGTGGTCCTCGCATCGAAACTATCGAGCGACAACGCTAGTCAAATTTCGTGTACATCGCGCTGGTCGATCGCTATCCGGATTTCGTTATCTGGCGGCCAATATTACTTTAATGTAGCCGCGGCGACATTCGGCGGAGTTATGCCGCACCTTGACTGATGCCACCGTGTGGCTTTAAGAGCTCTACCGTGGACTAGTCGATCCTCTCTATTACCAGTGCAATCTAGCGGGCCCCTTCTTTAAACCGAGCCACGCTGATTGATACCATTGAAGGTGTTGAGTATGGGCTCGTTTACAACCGGTACGACGCCGTTATATGGAGAACACGACCTGTAGTGTCGTCGAGAAATGCTGTGATCGAATCCGTCCTGCAAAGACAACGAAGCCGCCACACAAGGACTCGAATACGCCGCCCGCCCGCACGCTCCCGTACGAGTGCATAGTCGCGCGATGTAGCGGCGCCAGTCTCAGTCAAAGCATCCGCGTTTGTGACGAGAACTGTGTCTGGGGTCGAGAACGTTGCCCGTAGGAGTCGTTCGGTTGTCAGCTGACGTTCAACAAACAAAAGGGGCCGGCGGTTGTGGCGGCAGATGGCCTGAGCGACGAGAATGGTCGTTATCGAGAAAAGACCCGCCGCGCAAAGGCCAAATCGTAGTTTTCTCGTCATCATTACCAAATCTTAAAGAAATCCTTCATATCGTGCCAGAATTGTCCGGGTGGCGCCGTAAGGTACTGGCGAGCGTCGACGAGGGCAGCAGCAGCGGCCGAATCACACTCCGCTTTACTCTTGTACCGCCGATGCTCCGCGGGCAACAGATGAGAGAGTAGTCGCATGTTGTTATTCCAGTCGATGTTGACATGACCCTCTTCGTGGATCATCGTGGCCGCATCTTTCGCCCAAATCTCATACTCTTCAGACGCGACAAAATTCAATTTCCATACGCAATCCTTCGAGGTGCAACTCCAGTCGACGTGAAGGCCCTTCGCAATTGTTAGCCCGCCGCCGTTTGGCGACCAACCGAGCGAATGCCTGATCTCGCTCCGTTTCAGAGTAATCAAACCGACGGGATCCATCGCGTTTACAGGATTGTTTTGTGCGTACGCGTATGAGTCTAGATCGGCGAGTCGGCGCAAAAGGGGATCCGCTTGCGTATACCGCCCCCACGAGCTCCGATACCAGCGGAAGATGTTGTAGTTCTCCTCGTCGCCAGCAAAGTTCGTGAAGGCGACCTGCTGGCCAGGGAATCGGAGGCGTTGATCGTTTGCGCCGCCGGCGCGCATGGCGGTGATGTTGCCGAACGGCTCGTATTCAGCGCGCCAGACCACATTTGCCAGGGCATCCATCTGCAGAATTGGTGTGCCGAGATGGTCCGTGAAGGTGAAGCTGGGGGAGGACGCGCCGGTGGTGTCGGATGCGACCGGGCGGCCTCCGAACCAGATCACGTCCGATTCGACGCCTTCATTCGGCGAGAAGGTTGCGAGCTGCATCAGCTCCGGCGTGTAGAAGTAGTACTTCATGTCCGGGAACCCACCAATCGAGCTCGATTGCATCGACGCCGCGCGCACTCCGCGGGCATCGTAGCCATTCCAGAACGTGGTGGTGCTTTGTCCCCACCCACCCGTACAGGTTTCGGGTCCTTCCCCTCCGAAGCAGTGACGGCCGGTCAGGTCTGCCTGTTGAAGGAGATTGCGTGGCGAATAGGTTCGGGTATCGCTGATGAAGTTGGTGTTGGCAGCGGCAGGCCCATTCAATTCGTTGCCGGCAGCGTCATATTGCATCTGCGTGAGTGCACCGCCGGCGGAAACAGTGTTGATGAGAGGCGTCGCGCCTACGTAGGAAAAGGAACGTGTATTCGTTCCGAGCGTGGACGTGAGCATGTTGCCCATTGCGTCATATGTGTACCCGCCCGTTCCCCACATCGAGGAGCCGCTGTTTGCCGTCACGAGCCGGTTCAGGTCGTCGTAGCCGAACATTCGGTTGTAGCCGGCATCCGTCAGATCGTTGATTTGAGTGATGTTACCGGCGGCATCGGCGGCGTATGAGTAGTTCGCGAGCAGGCCGCCGCCGGCGCTGAGTTGCGCCGTTGCGGGGGAGTATTTCTGATCGAATGTTCTCGTCTCTGCCGTGCCGTTGCCGAAGCCCAGCGACGTGAGCGGGCCAAACGGCAGATACGATGCCGTTGTGACGTAGGGCGTCGTCGTGCCGCTCATGGAGCCGGTGACACTCACCGGCCGTCCTGCGTAATCGAATGCATACGTGACGAGGCGGCCGGACGCGTACGTAACGGAAGCCCGATTTCCGTCAGCGTCATAGCCGTACGACTGAACGAAGGGATCGCCTTCGATTGAGACGTCCTCCTCGCGCAGACGGCCGCGTCGTTCATACCGGAACGCGGTCGAGCTGTCGTCGCTGCTCATTGACGCCAGCCTGCCGATCCCGTATGCGTCCGCCGTCGCGTCATCGTAGCTCCACGTTACCTGCTCTGAAGCGGTTGTGTTTGCGGAAAGCGTCGTGAGTACCCGGCTGAGCGGATCGTAGGTGCGCGCTGTGGTCGTCCCATTCGCGACGGTGGTCGAGCTGAGATTTCCGGCGGCGTCATAGTCATACAGCGTCGTTCCGGTGACGGGGCTCGTTTGCTGGATCATGCGACCGAAGTCGTCATAGATGTATGACGTCACATTGCCGTTCGGGTCGGTCACCGACGTCAGATTGCCGTGGAGGTCGTATCCGTACGCGGTCGAGATCTGGCCGCCGGGAGCGGTGGAGAGAGTTTGTGTCACTGAGGCAAGCCGGTTCAACGGATCGTAGGCATAGATCGTGTTGTCTGTGGAGTGCCGCTCGTCCTGAACCGAGGCGAGATTGTTCGCGCCGTCGTAGTGATAGACGATCTTGCTTCCGTCCGGATGATCGATTTCGCGCAGGCGTGCAAAGGAGTCGTACTGGAATGCGTCGGAGCGGGTGACGGTCCAGGCACCGGGATGGCCGCCGAGGTAGCGCTCCGCAGATTTACGGCCGGTGGCGGAGTCGTAGTCGTATTCGATGCGCTCATAGGCGGTCGCGGTGACCTGGCGAGTGGTTGCTGCCGTCCGGCCGCGATCGTCATATTCGTATGTAGTCGCACCCCCTCGCGGCGTCGTTGTGGAGGCGAGGGGACCGAGCGCCGGATTGTAGCTGCGGGAGGTGACGATATCCGTCGCGCACAACGGATCGAGCGATGTGTCGCAGCCTGCCACGGCCTTGAGAGTCGAGGTAAGTACGCGGCCGATTTCGTCAAACGTGTACTCGGTGACCACGCCATTTGGGTCAATCACTCGGGCTGCATTTCCGAACACGTCATAGTTTTCGAAGCGGGTGATATGTCCGGCCGCATTGCGGATGGCGGCACGACGTCCGCGCCAGGGTGCAGGAACTGCCGAATCGAGAGGGTAATACACCCAATCGGTGGTGTCGGTCACGTCGGTCCGCGGGCCATCGCTGGTCTTGCGAAGCCGAGGCTGGACCAATGACAGCCATGCACTGTCGAAGGATCCTCCGGGATTAAACGCCGCGCCTTCGGTTCCGTTGTACAGAGACGTGCTCGTGGTGTATTGCACCAGTTGGGCGGGAGTGCCTGTTCCGCCGGCGGTCACCTGCTGAGTAACGGTTCCGGTCAGCGGATCCAGGACCACTGTTGTTGTTCGGACCTGATTCGGAACGAGAACGCTTGCCGTCGTGGTAACGGTGGCGACGTCCGGCCAGTTCACGTCGCCATACGTATACGCCGTCGTTGCCGCGACGGGGGTTGCGACAAGAACGGCGTCGAATAGAGACGAAGGCGTTTGCCTGCAGTGATTCGAATCCGTCGCCGGGTCACAACCCGAAGGCTGATAGGGCCCGCTGATCGAGACTACCCGGTCCGCAGCATCGAACCCGTATGCCGTGATGTAGCCTCGGGAGTCCTGTTCGCGAAGAAGGTGGCCATTCGCGAAATCGTATGCATAGACGGCATCGTTCGTGCCGCAGGTCGCGCAGTGACCGATGATCTGTACCGTACGTTGCCGGCCGGCGATGACTCGGGTGTAGTAGTCGGTGGTTGAGCCATTTCCCGACGTAGTCCGGGTGATCTTTTCGAAATTATCCCTGCCGGCCAGGGTGATGATCGAAGTGATGTCATCCTGGTCGGCGATCGACGAAGTCGCGTGGGTAAGATCGTCCGTATAGCTATGTGATTCAATCAGACTGCCCCGCGCATCGTGTGCCTGCGTCAATTTTGTTCCATTGTAGGCGTACGTCCTCCAAAGGGAACTGGAAGGTCCTGTTACCGTGATGAGGTTACCTGAACCGTCATAGGTGTAGGTCCAGACGAGCGATGTGCCGTCGATTGCGATAGAGGAGATTCGGTTGGCAGCGTTCGGGGTAATCGTCCATGATGAGTTCCACCACGAATCGGCAACATGCACAGGGAAGCCGCTGGAGTACGAGACGCTTACATCGCGACCGGGGAAGGACCTCGAGTGGGATCGAATCGCCATGCCGCTCGCTCCATCAAACACCGTTTCGATGGAACTGCCCGGCTCGCGAAGCGTAAACAGGCCGCTGCTCTCCGTAAGAATGGCCGGCTTCGAGCCTTTCGGCCACAGTTGGACCCATTGACCATCATCCTCGAATACATATCCCGCATCGGACGCTGTTCGAATTTCGACTACCGTCTTTGAGAGGGACTGGGGATGATAGGTAAACAGGTGTGCGTCGAAGAAACTCGCCCAGCCATTTCCGAAGAATCCCGGCACTGTCTGACCGGCGACAGTCCCTCGGCTGTTATACGTACGAACGAGCGAGAACCACTCCATTGCAGGTAATGGATCGCGCTCCGTCATCTGCATATTGCGGCTAAAGAGTTTGATCGGCCTTCCGACACACGGGGCCGGTCCGGTGTCCGACAATTTGCACGATTGCGAATTGCCCCCGCCGCTCTGATCCCCGCAACCGTTGTCAACGCCGGCAATGACCGTCGTAGCTTCCTGGTCGCCGCAGGCAAGCACTTTCAGCAACAGCATTCTGGATGAGTTCGCAGCGCCGCCGCTGAACCCTGCTTCGTAATTGTCGTCTTCCAGCGGAGGGACGGCCGAAGAAGCCCACTGATCGGTAGAAGAGCCGCCGAGCCACTCCGACGTCACAACGTGGTCTGTCCACGCATCGGGCGCGTGAAATTTGAGGGTGCCTCCGACGCTGCCATCCCCGACGACCGCATCCGTACTCATGATCGACGGCGCGTGGTCGAAGCCGAAAGTCGCCGAACTGTGTCCTGGCTCGTCGGCGATGCACGATCCATCCGTCTTGGACGGATCCAGTTTCATGCAGGCTACTTCCAGAGACCATGTCTCTGCTCCATGAAGGCAGGGCCAGCAATTGCCGCTGAGCTGCTCTGAGCATGGAGATGCGGGGCAGGTGTGTTGCGGCGTATAGCCTCCGCTGGTGCCTGAGCGCAGGCTCAATTCAACCGGGCCATTGCATGACCCTGCGCCGGTTATTGAGAGCGTGATACAGCCGCTTCCTACTTTCGTCGCCGTGATGCTGGCCGAGCAGTCTGCCGCGGCGGGCATCGGGTGCAGCAGAATCGCGATGACGATAAAACTGAGGCTTGCGGCGAACAGTACGAAGCTCGTCTGTCCGGTATGTGTAGACGTCATGCGTGCGCTCCTCGCCGAGACCACCGTAAAGACATCAATATTCGATTAATTGTGCCAAGGATTTTAACGCAATCAGGTGAGGCGGCTCACCGACTCCTGTGACCGCTCGTAGGTAATACCCCTACACGCAAACCGTCCGTTTGCTGATGTTGCCGCGCGCACGGGCGGGGGATCATGGCCGCGGTTCCCCCCACCTGATGACGACGAGTACCTCCCGCGCGGAGACGCGCGTTCTGCTGATCGATGACGACGAGTTGGTCGCCGGCTCGCTGCGCGGCTATCTGCTGACGCAGGGGTTCGCCGTCGACGTCGCCCTCGAGCCGGCGTCCGCTGTGAAGCTGATGGCGTCATCCAGCTATGGCGTCATCGTGGTCGACCCGTATCTCACCGGCGAAATCGTTCACGCCACCGACGCCCTGATCGAGAGCGTGCGCCGGCTGCAGCCGCTCGCCTCGCTCATCATTCTTACCGGCTACAGCTCTCCTGCCCTTCACGTTGCGGCGACCCTCAACGGCGCCGCCGCAGTCCTGTCCAAGCCGCAGTCAGTCACCTGTCTCGGCGATCTGATTCACAGCATTCCACGTCGAGATTCGAATGAGAGGTCCCTATGAAACGCATCATCGTCGGAGCAGTGGCCGTCCTGAGTCTGATCGGAACCGCGAACGCGCAGTTCAAACCGGACGACGCGGCCAGGTACCCGCATTCCACTGCCGCAGCCGGCGCAGACTTTCCGCACGTTCCGCAGTGCGACCGCGTCGTACTGTCGCAGGATTTCGTCGACACGGTTGAAGCGTCGAAGAAGGATCCTCGGAAGGCATTCGAGAAGAAACGCCGCGACGGTGTCCCCAACGTCACAGCGGCGACCGTGCAGTGCGCGAGCAGCCTGTGGAAGGCGTTCCAGACGCCCGAAGCTAAGGTCGCTCGCGCCGGGCGCAAAGCCGCCGATCACGCCGCGATGGAGGCCGAGGAGGCGCGCGAAGTTCTGATTCGTCAGACCAGCGGAGGGGTTTCCTCGGCGGGTCTTCGCGCCCGGGCAGCCCACGCGAGCCAGCGTATACCGGTCGCTACCGAATCCGGTCCATACCTCGGTCCGCCGGTCGATCACCGGCCGGTGCAGGCTGTTCGCAGCAAGCCGCTGCGCAGCGTGCATCCGCTTCCTCCGCCGCGCCGAGGCGAGCGAGATGGGGATGGCCACCCGGAACCGGTGCGTCCCAATCCGCCGACGGAAGTCGGTGGGCCGGATGGTCCAATCCAGACCGCTCCGGGAGCGTCGATCTCGGCCCCGACGGCGGCCGGCGTCAGTTTCGACGGCGTCGGCGTTGGCCTCGGTGGCTTCGCTCCGAGTAACAATCCTCCGGACGTCAACGGCCGCGTCGGCGCGACGCAATACGTGCAGTGGAACAACACCAGCTTCGCCGTCTTCAACAAGACCAACGGCGCGCTGTTATATGGACCCGCTGCCGGCAACACGCTCTTCCAGTCGCTCGGCGGCGTCTGTGCCACCCACAACGACGGCGACCCCGTCGTCAGCTATGACATCCTCGCCGGCCGGTGGGTGCTCTCCCAGTTCGTCGTCGACGGGCCGGCCGGGAGCCTCTCGCACCAGTGTTTCGCGGTCTCCCAGACCTCCGACGCGCTTGGCTCCTACTACCTGTACGACTTCGTCACCGACCCGACGAACTTCGTCGACTACCCGCACGTCGGCGTCTGGCCCGACGGCTACTACATGACCACGCACGTCTTCAATGCCGCCGGCACATCCCAGGTAGCGGCGCGCGTGCACGTGTTCGAGCGCGACAAGATGATCGCCGGCCTTCCGGCGCGGCAGGTGCAGAAGGATCTCAGCAAGGACGGTTCTGCGTTTCAGTACGGGTTTCTTCCGGCGGACCTGGACAGCATCACGCAGCCGCCCGCAGGAGAGGCGTCCTTCATTCTCGGACCGAACGGTCAGTTCACCAACCGCACGGATTCCACCCGGGTAGCCGTTACCTGGGGAGCCACTCCGACCATCACCACCACCGCCGCGGTCATCTCCACGGTCGGCATCGCGTCGCCGACGTGCGTAGGCGGCGCGGCGAGCACGCGCCGGTGCGTTCCTCAGCCTTCACCGGCAGCGACCACCGACTATCTCGATAACATCTACTTCCATTACATGTACCGGCTCGCGTACCGCAACAACGGCACGCAGGCAGCGCCGCAGGAATCGCTCCTCGTCAGCGCGCCGACCGCCGGCACGGGAACTCCGGCACACGGTGCCGTCAAGTGGATCGAGTTCCGCAACGCCGGCAATTCCACGGCCACGCCGACGCTCTTCCAGTCCGGCACGTTCGATCCCGACACCGCCTACCGCTGGCTTCCGTCCATCGCCATGGACAAGGACCTGAACGTCGCGCTCGGCTACAGCAAATCGAGCACGTCAATCTTTCCCGGCATCTACATGACCGGGCGTCTCAGTAGCGATACCGCCGGGACAATGGGTGCCGAAACGACAGTGCAGGCCGGCCTCGGCGTCCAGCAGGTGGTGGGAACCACTGACCCGGGCAACCGATGGGGTGATTACAGCGCGATGACGCTGGACCCGATCGACCAGTGCACCTTCTGGTTCACCAACGAGTACTTCAAGACGAACGGCGCCTACCACTGGTCCACGCGCATCGCTACGTACAAGTTCCCCTCCTGCACCTCCGCCGCGGCCTGGGCCACGATCGACGGGACCGTGACCTCCTGCGCCACCGGCGCTCCTCTGTCGGGCGTAGTCGTCTCCTTGAGCAACGGTTTCGCTGGATCCACGGACGCGAGCGGTCACTACTCGATTCTCGTCCCGGCCGGAACGTACAACGCGACTGCCGCGGATGCGGACCGCAACTGTGCCACGAGCTCGCCAGCCATCGTCTCGGTCATCGGCACCAGCGGCGCGACCACGACGCAGAACTTCTGCATGAACGGAACGCCGAACATCGACGTCACCAACAGCGTCATCGACGACTCCGTCTCCGGGAACGGCAACGGTGTCGTCAATCTGAACGAGTGCGTCAGCCTCAACGTCGCCGTCAAGAACGCCGGTTGCGCGAACGTGACGGCCGCGACGGCCACGCTGACGACCTCCACCCCGGGCGTGACGATCACGCAGGGGACCTCGGCTTACCCCGACATGAACATCGACGCCACCGGAGCGAACGCCTCGGCGTTCAAGTTCCAGACGTCGAACAGCATGGTCTGCGGCGCGATCGACTTCACGCTCACCTTCGCTTACACGGGCGGTGGTGAAGCAGTCAACTTCAGCGTTCCGACCTGCGGCTCCGATGGTCCCAGCCAGACCATCCCTCTCAGCTCGCTGACCACCTCTGATCTGACGCAGAGCGACCGTCTGGGCCGCGACGGCGTTCCGAGCACGTGCGTCCCCAAAACCGTCTCCCCGACCGGCGGCTTCGCCGGGACGAAGTACTACAAGACCTTTACCTTCAACAACCCGAAGTCCACCGCCAGCTGCTACACGGTAACCATCAACGCAGCCCTCGGCGGTGCTGGTGATATCGAGAGCGCTGGGTATTCGCCGACCTATAACCCCGCCGCGCTCACGACGAACCTTGTCGGCGACAGCGGAATCGTCGGCTTGGGCACCACGGTGGGCACGGTTAGTTATTCATTCACCGTGCCGGCGCTGTCGAATTTCGTCGTCGTCGTGAACACCACCGGGACGACCACGTCCTCGCAGTTCAGTGGGACGGTCTCCGGCTTCCCCAACACGACGCCTGGCCCCGGCGCATGCCCGGCCTGTACTCCGCCTGCCACCCCGACCGCGTCGAACACTGGTCCGTACTGCGCCGGCGCCACGATTGCGCTCTCCACTCCTACTGTCGCCAGCGCCACGTATGCCTGGACCGGCCCGAACGGCTTTACCTCCGCGCTGCAGAACCCGACGCGCAGCAATGCCACCACTGCCGATGCGGGGACTTACTCCGTCACCGTGACGGTGGCCGGCTGTACGTCTGCCGCCGGCACCACCAGCGTCGTCGTCAACCCGACTCCTGCAACACCGACCGCGTCGAACGGCGGCCCGTACTGCGCCGGCGCGACGATCTCTCTTTCCACTCCGACCGTCGCCGGCGCGACCTACGCGTGGACCGGCCCGAACGGCTTCACCTCCGCTCTTCAGAACCCGACGCGCTCCACTGCCACTACCGCTGATGCCGGAACCTACTCCGTCACCGTCACCGTTAGCGGCTGCACCTCGGCTGCCGGCACGACAAGTGTCGTCGTGAATCCCATCCCCGCCACGCCCACCGCCTCCAACACCGGTCCGTATTGCACCGGCGGAACGATCACGCTGTCGACGCCGACGGTTGCGGGCGCCACGTACGCCTGGACTGGCCCGAATGGCTTCACCTCCGCGCTCCAAAACCCCACGCGCGCAAACGCCGCGGTGGCTGATGCCGGAACGTACTCCGTGACGATCACCGTCAACGGCTGCACGTCTGCCGCGGGCTCGACCTCGGTCGTGGTTAATGCAACGCCGGCCACGCCGACGGCATCGAACGGTGGCCCGTACTGCGCGGGTGCCACCATCGCTCTTTCCACGCCAACGGTCGCAGGCGCAACGTACGCATGGACGGGGCCGAACGGCTTCACCTCCGCTCTTCAGAACCCGACGCGCGCAACCGCCACGACCGCTGATGCCGGCACCTACTCAGTCACCGTGACGGTCTCCGGCTGCACCTCCGCCGCCGGCACGACAAGCGTCGTCGTCAACGCCACCCCCTCGACCCCAACCGCATCGAACGGCGGCCCGTACTGCGCAGGCGCAACAATTTCGCTCGCCACTCCAACCGTCGCCGGTGCCACATACGCATGGACCGGCCCGAACGGCTTCACCTCGGCGCTCCAGAACCCGACGCGTTCCAACGCCGCCGCGGCTGATGCGGGAACGTACTCGGTCACGATCACCGTCAGCGGCTGCACATCGGCCGCCGGCACGACCTCGGTCGTCGTCAATCCGATTCCTGCAACTCCGACTGCGTCCAACGGCGGCCCGTACTGCGAAGGCGCAACGATTTCGCTCGCCACTCCGACCGCCGCCGGTGCCACCTACGCCTGGACCGGCCCGAACGGCTTCACCTCCGCGCTGCAAAACCCGACACGCTCCAGCGTGACGACCGCGGATGCCGGAACGTACTCCGTGACGATCACCGTCAATGGCTGCACGTCCGCCGCCGGCACGACATCGGTGGTGGTGAATGCGACTCCCGCGACCCCAACCGCGTCGAACGGCGGCCCGTACTGCTCCGGCGCAACGATTTCGCTCGCCACTCCAACCGTCGCCGGCGCAACGTACGCATGGACCGGCCCGAACGGCTTCACGTCCGCTCTGCAGAATCCGACTCGTTCCAGTGCCACGACTGCTGATGCCGGCACGTATTCGGTGACCGTCACCGTCAACGGCTGCCCCTCGGCAGCCGGAACCACCACCGTCATCGTCAACCCGATCCCCGCAACGCCCATCGCATCGAACGGCGGCCCGTACTGCGAAGGCGCGACGATCGCGCTCTCTACTCCGACCGTCGCTGGTGCGACCTACGCCTGGACCGGTCCGAACGGCTTCACCTCCGCGCTGCAAAACCCAACGCGCTCCAGCGTGACGACCGCGGATGCCGGCTCGTACTCCGTGACGATCACCGTCAGCGGCTGCACCTCGGCCGCCGGTTCGACGACCGTCGTCGTCAATCCGACTCCCGCAACGCCAACCGCCTCGAACGGCGGTCCCTATTGCGAAGGAGCAACGATCGCGCTCTCCACGCCCACGGTCGCCGGTGCGACGTACGCCTGGACGGGCCCGAACGGCTTTACGTCAGCGCTGCAAAACCCCACGCGCTCCAGCGCCACGACCGCGGACGGCGGCACCTACTCCGTGACGATCACGGTCAACGGCTGCCCCTCGGCTGCCGGCACGACATCAGTAGTGGTGAATGCGACCCCCGCAACTCCCACCGCCTCCAACGGTGGCCCCTATTGCGAAGGCGCAACGATCCAGCTGTCCACTCCAACCGTCGCCGGTGCGACATACGCGTGGACCGGCCCGAACGGCTTCACCTCCGCGCTTCAAAATCCCACGCGCTCCAGCGCCACGATCGGCGACGCGGGCATCTACTCCGTGACCATCACCGTCTCCGGCTGCACTTCGGCCGCGGGAACGACGACCGTCGTCGTCAATCCGATTCCTGCAACACCGACTGCGTCGAACGGCGGACCGTACTGCGCCGGCGCAACGATCGCGCTCTCCACTCCGACAGTCGCGGGTGCGACCTACGCGTGGACCGGCCCGAATGGCTTTACGTCCGCTCTGCAGAACCCCACGCGCTCCAGCGCGACGACCGCGGATGCCGGCATCTACTCGGTGACCGTTAGCGTCAGCGGCTGCACCTCGGCCGCGGGAACGACGACCGTCGTCGTCAATCCTGCCCCGGCAACTCCGACAGCATCCAACGGCGGCCCGTACTGCGAAGGCGCGACGATCTCGCTCTCCACGCCCACGGTCGCCGGTGCGACGTATGCCTGGACCGGCCCGAACGGCTTCTCGTCTGCCCTCCAGAATCCGACGCGCTCCAGCGCCACGACTGCGGATGCAGGAACGTACTCGGTGACGATCACCGTATCCGGTTGCACCTCCGCCGCCGGCACGACGACCGTCGTCGTCAATCCAACTCCAGCGACTCCCACCGCCTCCAATGGCGGCCCGTATTGCCAAGGCGCAACGATCGCGCTCTCGACGCCCACAGTCGCCGGCGCGACATACGCCTGGACAGGTCCGAACGGCTTCACGTCCGCTCTTCAGAATCCGATGCGTTCCAGCGCGGCGCTTGCTGATGCCGGCATCTACTCGGTGACCATCACGGTATCCGGCTGCACCTCGGCAGCCGGAACGACGACCGTCGTCATCAACCCAACGCCCGCGACGCCGACCGCATCGAACGGCGGCCCGTACTGCGCCGGCGCCACGATCTCACTCTCAACTCCGACCGTCACCGGTGCGACATACGCCTGGACCGGTCCGAACGGCTTCACCTCCGCGCTTCAAAATCCCACGCGCTCCAGCGCCACGATCGGCGACGCGGGCATCTACTCGGTGACCATCACCGTCTCCGGCTGCACTTCGGCCGCCGGAACGACGACCGTCGTCGTCAATCCGATTCCTGCAACACCGACTGCGTCGAACGGCGGACCGTACTGCTCGGGCGCAACGATCGCGCTCTCCACTCCGACGGTCGCCGGTGCTACGTATGCGTGGACCGGTCCGAATGGCTTTACGTCCGCTCTGCAGAATCCCACGCGCTCCAGCGTGACGACCGCGGATGCCGGCATCTACTCGGTGACCGTTAGCGTCAGCGGCTGCACCTCGGCCGCGGGAACGACGACCGTCGTCGTCAATCCTGCCCCGGCAACTCCGACAGCATCGAACGGCGGCCCGTACTGTGACGGCGCGACGATCTCGCTCTCCACGCCCACGGTCGCCGGTGCGACGTACGCCTGGACCGGACCGAACGGCTTCGCGTCCGCGCTGCAAAACCCGACTCGCTCCAGCGCAACGGTTCCAGATGCTGGCATCTACTCGGTCACCGTCACCGTCAGCGGCTGTACCTCGGCTGCCGGAACGACGACCGTCATCGTTAATCCAACGCCCGCGACGCCGACCGCCTCCAATGGCGGCCCGTATTGCCAAGGGGCAACGATCGCGCTCTCCACGCCCACCGTCGCCGGCGCGACATACGCCTGGACGGGTCCAAACGGCTTCACCTCCGCGCTTCAGAATCCAACGCGCTCCAGCGCGACGGTTGCTGATGCGGGCATCTACTCAGTAACGATCACTGTCAGCGGCTGCACGTCCGCCGCCGGCACGACGAGCGTCGTCGTCAATCCGACACCCGCAACGCCGACCGCATCCAACGGCGGCCCGTACTGCCAAGGCGCGACGATCGCGCTCTCGACGCCCACTGTCGCCGGCGCGACGTACGCGTGGACTGGCCCGAACGGCTTCACGTCCGCTCTCCAGAATCCAACGCGCTCCGGCGCGACGGTTGCTGATGCGGGCATCTACTCAGTAACGATCACTGTCAGCGGCTGCACGTCCGCCGCCGGCACGACGAGCGTCGTCGTCAATCCGACACCCGCAACGCCGACCGCATCCAACGGCGGCCCGTACTGCCAAGGCGCGACGATCGCGTTCTCGACGCCCACAGTCGCCGGCGCGACGTACGCGTGGACTGGCCCGAACGGCTTCACGTCCGCTCTTCAGAACCCGACGCGTTCCAGCGCGACGATCGCGGACAGCGGCATCTACTCGGTGACCATCACCGTGTCCGGCTGCACGTCGGCCGCCGGCACAACGAATGTGGTCGTGAATTCGAGCCCCTCCACACCGACGATCACGCCCGGCGGACCGACCACCTTCTGCACCGGCGGCAGCGTGACGCTGACGTCGAGCAGCGCCAGCGGCAACCAGTGGTTCCTCAATGGCAACTCCATTGGCGGAGAGACGAACAACACGTACATCGCCACCGCGACCGGCAACTACACGGTCACCGTGACGGCGAGTGGCTGCACGAGCGCCGCTTCGGCTGCGACATCAGTCACCGTCAATCCGACTCCGGCCACGCCCACGATCACTCCCGGCGGACCGACCACCTTCTGCACCGGCGGCAGCGTCACGCTGACGTCGAGCAGCGCGAGCGGCAACCAGTGGTTGCTCAACGGGAACCCGATCGGCGGAGCGACCAGCGACACGTACATCGCCACCGCGACCGGCAACTACACCGTCACCGTGACTGCGAGCGGCTGCACGAGCGCGGCTTCGGCAGCGACATCAGTCACCGTCAATCCGACTCCGGCCACTCCGACGATCACTCCCGGCGGACCGACCACCTTCTGCACCGGCGGCAGCGTGACGCTGACGTCGAGCAGCGCGAGCGGCAACCAGTGGTTCCTCAATGGCAACCCGATCGGCGGAGCGACCAGCGACACGTACATCGCGACGGCGAGCGGCAACTACACGGTCACCGTGAGCGCGAGCGGCTGCACCACCGCGGCTTCGGCTGCGACGTCAGTCACCGTCAATCCGATCCCCGCCACACCGACGATCACCCCCGGCGGACCGACCACCTTCTGCACGGGCGGCAGCGTCACGCTGACGTCGAGCAGCGCCAGTGGCAACCAGTGGTTGCTTAACGGCAACCCGATCGGCGGAGCGACCAGCGACACGTACATCGCCACCGCGAGCGGCAACTACACCGTCACCGTGACCGCGAGCGGCTGCACCAGCGCCGCGTCGGCCGCTACGTCAGTCACCGTCAATCCGACTCCGGCCATACCGACGATCACGCCCGGTGGACCGACCACGTTCTGCACGGGCGGCAGCGTTACGCTGACGTCGAGCAGTGCGAGCGGCAACCAGTGGTTCCTCAACGGCAATCCGATCGGCGGAGCGACCAGCAACACGTACAACGCGACGGCGAGCGGCAACTACACGGTCACCGTGACCGCGAGCGGCTGCACCAGCGCCGCGTCGGCCGCTACGTCAGTCACCGTCAATCCGACTCCGGCCACTCCCACGATCACTCCCGGCGGTCCGACGACGTTCTGCACCGGCGGCAGCGTGACGCTGACGTCGAGCAGCGCCAGTGGCAACCAGTGGTTGCTTAACGGCAACCCGATCGGCGGAGCGACCAGCGACACGTACATCGCCAGCGCGACCGGCAGCTACACCGTCACCGTGACGGCGAGTGCCTGCACGAGCGCCGCCTCGGCTGCGACATCAGTCACCGTCAATCCGATCCCCGCCACTCCCTCGATCACTCCCGGCGGACCGACCACCTTCTGCACCGGCGGCAGCGTCACGCTGACGTCGAGCAGCGCGAGCGGCAACCAGTGGTTCCTCAACGGCAACCCGATTGGCGGAGAGACGAACAACACCTACATCGCCACCGCGACCGGCAATTACACCGTAACCGTGACCGCGAGCGGCTGCACCAGCGCCGCGTCGGCTGCGACGTCAGTCAGCGTCAATCCTATTCCCGCCACCCCCACGATCACTCCCGGCGGACCGACCACCTTCTGCACCGGCGGCAGCGTCACGCTGACGTCGAGCAGCGCCAGCGGCAACCAGTGGTTCCTCAACGGCAATCCGATCGGCGGCGCAACCAGCAACACGTACAACGCGACGGCGAGCGGCAACTACACCGTAACCGTGACCGCGAGCGGCTGCACCAGCGCCGCGTCGGCTGCGACGTCAGTCAGCGTCAATCCGATTCCCGCCACACCGACGATCACTCCCGGCGGACCGACCACCTTCTGCACCGGCGGCAGCGTCACGCTGACGTCGAGCAGCGCCAGCGGCAACCAGTGGTTCCTCAACGGCAATCCGATCGGCGGCGCAACCAGCAACACGTACAACGCGACGGCGAGCGGCGACTACACGGTCACCGTGACCGCGAGCGGCTGCACCAGCGCCGCTTCGGCTGCGACGTCAGTCACCGTTAATCCGATTCCCGCCACCCCCACGATCACTCCCGGCGGACCGACCACCTTCTGCACCGGCGGCAGCGTCACGCTGACTTCGAGCAGCGCGAGCGGCAACCAGTGGTTGCTCAACGGCAACCCGATCGGCGGAGCGACCAGCAACACGTACATCGCCACCGCGACCGGCAACTACACCGTCACCGTGACTGCGAGTGGCTGCACCAGCGCCGCTTCGGCTGCGACGTCAGTCACCGTCAATCCGATCCCGGCCACGCCGACCATCACCCCCGGCGGACCGACGACGTTCTGCACCGGCGGCAGCGTGACGCTGACGTCGAGCAGCGCGAGCGGCAACCAGTGGTTCCTCAATGGCAACCCGATTGGCGGAGAGACGAACAACACGTACATCGCCACAGCGACCGGCAACTACACGGTCACCGTGACCGCGAGCGGCTGCACGAGCGCCGCTTCGGCTGCGACGTCAGTCACCGTTAATCCGATTCCCGCCACCCCCACGATCACCCCCGGCGGTCCGACGACGTTCTGCACCGGCGGCAGCGTGACGCTGACGTCGAGCAGCGCGAGCGGTAATCAGTGGCTGCTTAACGGCAACCCGATCGGCGGAGCGACCAGCAACACTTACGTCGCCACCGCGACCGGCAATTACACCGTCGCCGTGACGGCAAGCGGCTGCACCAGCGCGGCTTCGGCAGCGACGTCAGTCACCGTTAATCCGATTCCTGCCACGCCCACCATCACTCCCGGCGGACCGACGACCTTCTGCACCGGCGGCAGCGTGACGCTGACGTCGAGCAGCGCCAGCGGCAACCAGTGGTTCCTCAACGGCAGTCCGATCGGCGGCGCGGTGAATCAGACCTACCTCGCCTCGGTCGCCGGCGACTACACCGTCGCCGTTACGGCCAGCGGATGCGCCAGCGCTGCCTCCGCGGTCACGACTGTGACGATCAATCCCAATCCGAACGCCACCGTCACCGCGCCGGCCAGCGTCGTCGCCGGTTCAACCGGCAATATCGCCTCGGTTGCCAACGCGGGCGCCGGAGCAACGTACAACTGGACCCTCGGCAACGGCACGATCACCGCGGGGACGGGCACGAACAACATCACCTTCACCGCCGGTGCAGTGGGAACGCTCACCATCAATGTGACCGTGACCACCGCCGCCGGCTGCAGCGATGCGAAGTCGGCCAACGTCACCGTCACGGCGGGTGCGTCACCGGTTACCGTCACCTCCGTCGCGCCGAGCAGCGGGTCGACGGCAGGCGGCACGGCGGTAACGATCAATGGAACCGGCTTTGTGAGCGGCGCCAACGTCACCTTCGGCGGAACGGCAGCGACGAACGTCGTGGTCGTCAGCGCGACGCAGATCACGGCGAAGACGCCCGCGCACGCCGCCGGTGCGGTCAACGTGACGGTGACGAACGTGAATGCAAGCACCGGCACGCTGACCTCGGGCTACACCTACGCGATGCTGTTCGATCCGAATGGCGATGGCCACGTCGATCCGTCGGACATCTTCTATCTGATCAACTATCTCTTCCTCAACGGTCCGGCGCCGCAGGGTCCAGCCGGGACGCTATCCGGTGACGCGAACGGAGACGGCGTCGTCGATCCGGCCGATGTCTTCTATCTCATCAACTATCTCTTCCTCGGCGGCAACGCCCCCCACGCGGTACCTGGAAGGGTGACGGCGCTCTCGGCCGGCAGCGCCTCGGCGCAGATCGCCGGCTCGATCGTGCTCGGCAAGCCGGTACGCCGTGCCGGGCACTACATCGTTCCGGTGATTCTGAGCAGCCGAGGGGTCGTGCCTCAGGCGATGTCGCTGAGGGTGGGGGTGGAGAGTGATACGGCGATCGGAGAGATTGCCGTGCGGCGCGCGGGTGTGGCGAAGGGCGGTTCTCCCGTCTTCGAGACCAGCCGCCGTTCTGGCAGCGACGTCTCGTATCTCATCGCGTTCGATCCGCGCGGGCTCGCGCTCGGCGCATCGCAATCGGCCGTCGTGGCGGAGATCGACATCGAATCTGCCGAAGGCGGCATCGACATCAGCATCGATCCGCAGCTGACGATGCTCGGTGACGTGGCAGGAACGATGAAGGCGACGGTCGGCAATCACCGGCTCGAAGTGAGCGGTACGACGATCGGCAACGGCGGATTGCTGCGGCCGCACGCGCCCGCCCACCAGGTGAACTAGTTCAGGTTTGCGTGCAGGTAATTCGCCTGCACGCAAACCGTTCTTTGCCGCAACCTCAAAAGCGCTGCTTTGTCGTGTCTCCGCCATTCCTCACTTGACAGGCAGGTAGCGGCTCAGGAATGATCGCCGAACACCCAAACGGCAATCCAAAAAGCAATTTTGCTTGTGATCCTGCGTGGCACACCACCACCTTATGACGTCTATGTCTATTTGAAGGAAGGCTTTAATGAAACATACGCCTGAGCTACCGGTCCACGTCGCGGCCAATCGTCCGCAGCCGCTTATTCGCATCGCGTTCCTTTGCTTGCTGCTTGGCAGCGCCATTTGCGCCGATGCGCAATGGCTTCCCAATCCGTGGACGTCGGGACCGATCTCGTTCCCGGGAACGAACGTCGGAATCAATACGACCGACACGACGCTGGCGAACGAATGTGATGCGGGGCTCGTCATTCGGGGAGCCACGCCTGCGCTCCGGTTGATCGGAGATCCTGGCGATGGCGAAATCTCCCTTGGTCGATCGAGGGTGGGCGCGTTCGCAACACCGCCCGTACCGATCGGGAGCGGCGCCTGCAGCGACTATCAGCTCAGCACCGGCGGCCCAAGTGGCGGCTTCATGATTTTCGACGTCTGCGCCGCACTCCCACGGCTCTCCATCGATCCGGATGGCGACGTAATCGCCGGCACGGTGATGGCCGACAACGTACAAGTCAACGGCGGCGGGATGATGACGGTATCGGGCGCCGGACTTCAGACCAACGGCGGACCCCTGACGTTCGGGTCGGTCATAGGGTGGCGAACGAGCGTGATGGTCGAGCACACATGGATGACGATTTCGTCCGCGGGTAAGGTCGCCGTCGGCGTCGACGCGCCTCCGCCCGTGCACTTCCTCGACGTTACAGGTGCACCGGTCGTGAATGGCGGTGCGAACGAGGTGCTCGGCGTTTACGACACGCGCGCCGTGGCTGCGGGCGTCGGCGGCGGCATCGTCTTCGGCGGCAAGACCTCTACTACCAGTAGCGCGGTCGCTAGCTTCGGCAGTATTCAGGGTGTGAAAGAGAACGCCACGTCAGGCGACAACGCCTCGGCGCTGCTCTTCTTTACGCACGCCAATGCCGCTGCGCCGGCCGAGCGCATGCGCATCGGCAGCGACGGTCTGTTGACGGTCGGCGCCACCGGCGGCACCGGCACGAAGCTGGCCGTGAACGGATCCGTACGGTCGTTCTCGGGCGGCTTCCAGTTCCCCGACGGAACAATTCAGGCATCCGCGGCCATCAACAGTCAATGGAGTCAGTCGGGCAGCTCGCTGTACTACACAGCGGGCAACGTCGGGATCGGCGCAGGGATGACGTCGCCCTCGTCGCCGCTCTCGGTCAACGGTGTCATCTACTCCGCGGCTGGCGGCTTCAAGTTTCCTGACGGCACCACGCAGACGACCGCTTCGACCGCGCAAGCCTCGGGTTGGAACCCGGGACAGGTGGCTGGCTCGGTCTATCACTCGGGCGGCAGCGTCGGAATCGGTACGGATCATCCTGATGCTCCGCTGCAGGTGATCACCGCGGGCGGCGTCGGTGCTCTCGTCACCGCTCCCGGCGACTCGTTCATGCGGGTCAACAGCACAGCCGCGCTGCATCCCTACGCCGACTTCATCCTCAGCAACTCCGCGGGCCCCGCCTACGGTGAGATCCGCATCGGCGACGACGCCACCTGGCGCAATCTCGTTCTGCTGAAAAATGGCGGCGCCGTGGCCATCGGTACGGCGGCACCTGCGGCCATGCTTCACGTCAATGGCGGCGCCACGACTAACGGCGCCGCGCGCCGCTCGATCGTAGCGTTCGACTCCTCTCCGTCCGCGGCCGGAGTCGGCGGAGGCATTTCCTTCGGCGGCAACTACTCGGCCACGAGCTCCACCCCCGACTTCGCAAACATCTGGGGCATCAAAGAGGTCGCCACCGACAACGACAAGTCGGGCGCGCTGCTCTTCGGCACCACCAGCAACGCCGGAACGCCGGCCGAGCGCATGCGCATCGGCAGCAACGGCATGGTCAGCATCGCCGCCGGAACCGGCACCCGCCTCACCGTCAACGGCGACACCAAGATCACCGGCAACATCGATCTCGACGGCAACATCAACGCGAAGTATCAGGACGTCGCTGAGTGGGTCCCGGCGACGGAACTGCTCCCTGGCGGCACGGTCGTCGTGCTCGATCCGAACGTATCCAATCAGGTGATGCCGTCGAGCGAGCCGTACGCCACCACCGTCGCCGGCGTCGTCTCCGATCGTCCCGGAATCATCCTCGGCGTACGCGGCGACATGAAGCTGAAAGTGGCCACGACCGGCCGGGTCAAGGTGAAGGTCGATGCCACCAAAGGCGCGGTCCGCATCGGCGATCTTCTCGTCACCGGCGACGAGCCCGGAACGGCGATGAAATCGCAGCCGATCGACGTCGGCGGGATGAAGATCCATCGCCCCGGCACGCTGATCGGCAAGGCTCTCGAGCCGCTGTCCGGCGGCCATGGCGAAATTCTCGTTCTGCTGTCGCTCCAATAACTCTGCCGTGACTGGGAGTGTGCCTATGCGTCTCACTGTACTCGCGGTGGTTGCGATCTTCGCTGCCTTGCCCGCCCTCGCTGATCAAAGCCACATCACCGTTCAGGTGAATGCGAAAGAGATCGTCGTCAGTAACGTCTCGCCTGGATCTGACGTGTACCTGTTTGGAGCGCTGCAGGAGGCAGGAGGGTTCTACTCGTCGCTGCTGACCGTCGACTTCACGGCCACAGACGACGATCGCGACGGAGTGGTCAAGTTCGCGTATACCAAAGGGGTCCCGCTGCGCTCCGTATGGATTGCGGTGGATCAGCGCAACGGCGACATCGGCGCCGGCGTGCCCTCCGGCTACACCCTGCGCATGACCAGCATCCCGCCCGGCGCCTGGAAGAAGAAAAAAGGGCAGTCATTCGACACGCTGTCCATCGAGCACAAGGCGCTCGAGTATCTCGTCGTGCACCCGGGGCAGGACGTGTGGCGCTGGGAAGCCGATCAGGGGAGCAAGCGTGACGAGGATGGGCTGGACGACAACATCGTCACCGTCTCGCCGGGCAGTTTCCTTCCCGGAAAGAAGGGGAAAGGCAAGCCCCCCAACACCTTCACTGCCGGTGACGTCGTCATCGCCGTCGATCCGTTCTCGCTCGAGGTGCTCACTTCGCGGGTGCCGCAATGAGGGACGGGCAGATGAAGACGATGAAGAAATTCTCCGCCGTTCTGCTCCTCACCGCCGCAGCCGCGCTTCCGCTTGTTGCGCAGCAGCCGCCGGTGGCCACACGCGGATTCGATCCCGATAAGGTGTTCGCCGCCGGCCCGATCGACAGCATCAACCAGTTCAATGGCAACGTGATCGCCACGATCCCGCTCGGGGAAACGTACCCCGTTTCGCCCACGCTCTCGTATTCGTTCAAAGCGATCCACAACGGCAAGACCTGGGACTACGTCCGGCGGAACATCACTCTTACCGCGCCATGTGCGAGCCCCGAAGGATGCACGTACGTCTGGACGGATATGGAAGCCGTCCCCGACGGCACGGCGAACGCCGGCTTCGGCTGGCGCGTGCAGTTCGCGCGCATCATCGGCCAGGGCGAGCTTCAGGCCAACATGGATCGAAGCCTGTTGGAGACCCCGGACGGCGCCCAACACGGCCTGTATGTGTCGCTGCACGACGGTGACCCGCAGGACGGCGTCGGATACACGCGCGACAGCAGCTATCTTCGCGTTTCGGCCACGACTGTCGATACACCGGACGGCGTGACGTATGTGTTCTCGAATAACAAGGTCACGCAGATGCACGACCAGGTGAAGGACGCGTCCGGCAACTTCGTCAATCACGTGGACATTCAATACGGATCGCTGCCGGGAGATGCCCCGTGGCCGTGCTCGGCTCCCGCGATTTCGCAGAAGGTCACCGATTCCAAAGGCCGCACCTCGTATGTCTGTTTTGTGAACATGAATTACGACAACACCCTTCGGCCGACCGTCACCGACCTCTATGTCAGTACGCCGGCGGGTACGGGGCATTACGGGTTCAATCACTTGCAGACGGCGTTCGGCCGCGAGAATTTCGACAAGGGCTACCAGTACCTGTATCTGCCGCCTACAGCAACGGTGCCCGCGCTCATGTCCATCACGCTGCCCGACAATTCGACCTACGGCTTTCAATATTTCGGAACGACCGCGCATCCGGGACGCGCTACCGGCAACTTCCAGTCGATCACTCTGCCGACCAAAGGCTCGTACCGGTATGCGTACGGCGACTACCAGGCCCCGACCAGCTACGACTGCGGCACCTATGAGGAATGGCTCAATGCCGGAGGCAATCCCGGTGTCACCCAACGCGAGCAGCTCGATGCGAGCGGAACCGTAGTCGGCAGATCGAATTACGGAATGTATGAACTGAACGGCGGCATTGAGGGCGGCTTCTACCAGTGCACGACCGAACAGGAGGGCCCTGGATATTTCACCGCCTTCGCGCCTGGAGCATGGTTGAGAAACGACACCATCCCGGGCGATAACCATTCCAGGACGCGCCACTACTTTTCGGTTTGGCCAGGCTACAACAGGCTGATGGACGATTCGCCGGACGGCTTCAAGCGAATCGAATACGGCCTTCCCTTTACGCACGACGCTTCGAAAATGAGGGACGGACTGTTCCTGTCGACCGAAACGTATCTCTGCACGGACGCATTCAATGAGCATTGCGACGCAAATCCCATTCGCGCCACGTACGTCCAGTACGAGGTAGACGCATACGTCACGCAGGATCCCACGACACTCGACCACAACCCCCGCCTGAAAAAGACGGAGACCGTCTACTTCGACGACATCGATCCCGTTACCGGCGCGCCGGTAACCACGATCAGCACGGTCTCCAGCAGCGATTTCGACGGCCTCGGACACTATCGCGTTAACGAGACGTCAGGCTTCGGAGTGACCGGATCGCGGCAGACCACAACCAGCTTCAACCCGAACTCCGGTACGTTTCCAGGTACCCATTCGAAGCCTGCACCCTCGGATCCCTGGCTCCTGAACCTGTTCACCTATCAGGAGACGAAGGATATCGCTGCATCCGGCGCCGTGGTGGGAACGGCGAGGACCGAGGTCTGTTTCGACACGGCCTCGGGCTTCCTCAAACGGAAGCGTACCGTCGCCGGCTTGATGACTCCCGCGACCCACGACCTGCTCGCCGTATTCGAACCCAACGCGAATGGCGAAGTCGCTTCCGAGTCCTACTACGGCGGTGACCATGACGGTACCGCTGGCTATCAGAATTTCCTGCTGCCGGCTGGATTCAACACCTGCACGTCCTCGATCACCGGGCCTCAGTACCGCATTACACATGACTACGCCTCGGGAGTGATGACCCGCTCCCAATACGACGGGACGACATTTAATTCGTTTGACGTCGACGTGTACCCTTCGAACTCCGCGATCAGTACGAGTCGCGACACGGCCGGAATTCCGACCACGTACAAATACGACCTGCTCGGCCGCCTTACCGAAATTCATCCTCAGGGCGCCGCATGGACCGAGTACGAGTACATCATCCCCACCACATCGAGCGGAACTCCTTCGGTAGCCGTCCGGCAGCGTCCTGAAGGGACATCGACTGCCACGGCCGCGATCGCCGAACAGCGCTACTACTTCGACGGCCTGGGCAGGCTCATTCAACGCAAGAGCGCGATGCCGAACAACGAGTGGGCCACTGTAAACCGGACCTACGACTTCATGGGCCGCGTCTATCGAGAGTACGTTCCGTATGTCTCGACGTCTCCCGGATTCGACATGTCGTTCACGCCGGCGACCTATACCGAATACACCTACGATGATCTCGGCCGCAACACCGTCGTCAAGGCTCCTGACGGAAAACAAACCACCACCGCATTTTTCGCCGGTAGCCAGCAGCGGCGGACGAGCAATGTGGCCACCAGCGTGACCGGAGAAACACCGCAAACCACTCGATATTTTTATGATTATCTCGGCCGTCTCTCGGCTGTGAAAGAGAAGAACAACACAATCACCGCCGGATACACGTATGACATCGGCGACCGGTTGTCGGACGTGAAGATCACCGGACCGGAGGGGGATCAGTCGCGTTCATTCCTGTACGACAACCGCGGGTTCCTCCTCTACGAGGATCACCCCGAGAACGGCACGACGTACTATCAGAAGTACGACGCGCGCGGCCACTCCTGGGAGAAGCGCGCCTCCGGCGACAGCGCATTCGACCTGAACATGACCTTCGACAGCGCCGAGCGTCTGAAGCAGATCGATTCGCGGAATCCGTACTACACCTCCTCCAATGGCCTGCTCCCGTGGCGTCCTTCGAAGTTGTTTTTCTTCGGCGACACAAACGTAGGCACTACCAATTACGTCAAGGGGAAGCTCTCCTCATCGCAGCGCCACAATTACCAGCCGGTACTCGGCGACATCCTTCTCACCGAGGCCTTTGAGTACAACAACGCGGGGCGCATTGCGAAGAAAACAACGACCGCCTCGGACCGAACGACGGCATCGAATCCGATCATTCAGAGCTTCGAACAGAACTTCACATACGACCCTCTCGGCAACGTTCTCAAAGCGGGATACCCCACCTGCGTGACGCAGTTCTGCGGAGGCTCGCCGCTGGCGGAGTTCGATTACACCTACGACAAGGGCTATCTCACCTCGGTTCCGGGTTTCATCACGTCGATTTCGTACTTCCCGACCGGCCTGATGAAGCAGCTCGACCACGTGGGCGGCGTGACGACCGCGCAGGCGCAGGACGATAGCGGCATGGCCCGCGTCAAGAACATCACGGTCTCGAATTACGGCAACTGTGCCGTTCCGGTTCCGGTGATCAACTTTCAACCGGCCGACACGCCGGTCTCCGCCAATGGAACGGCCACGCTCACGGTCTACGCCGTCGGCAGCTCGCTGACGTATCAGTGGTACAACGCCGCGACCAATCAGGCTATCGGTGGCGCGACATCCGCTTCGTACACGACTCCGCATCTGACGCAGAACGCCTCCTACTACGTCATCATCTCGACGCCCTGCGGAACGATCCAGAGCCGGACAGCGCTCGTCACCGTCTGTGCGACGCCGACAATCGACCTTCAGCCGGCCGATACGCCGGTCTCCGGCAACGGAACGGCGACGCTCACCGTCCACGCGAACGGCACCGGCCTGCAGTACCAGTGGTACAACGCCACGACGGGACAGGCGATCGGCGGCGCGACGTCGACGTCGTATACGACACCGGTTCTATCGCAGACGACCTTCTACTACGTCGTCGTTTCCTCGTCGTCGTGCGGCTCGATCCAGAGCCGGACGGCGGCCGTGACGGTCTGCACGGCGCCGGCGATCGACCTCCAGCCGGCCGATACGCCGGTCTCCGGCAATGGAACGGCCACGCTCACGGTCCACGCGAACGGCACCGGCGTGCAATACCAGTGGTACAACGCCTCGACAGGACAGGCCATCTCCGGCGCCACGTCGACGTCGTACACGACTCCGGTTTTGTCGCAGACGACGTTCTACTACGCCTTCATCACGAGCTCGTGCGGCTCGATCCAGAGCCGGACGGCGGCCGTGACCGTCTGCGCGAGCCCCACCATCGACGTCCAGCCGGCCGACACGCCGGTCTCCGGCAACGGAACGGCCACGTTCACGGTCCACGCGAACGGCACCGGCGTGCAATACCAGTGGTACAACGCCACGACCGGGCAGCCCATCGCCGGCGCCACGTCGACGTCGTACACGACGCCGGTGTTGTCGCAGACGACGTTCTACTTTGTCTTCATCACGAGCTCGTGCGGCTCGATCCAGAGCCGGACGGCGGCCGCGACCGTCTGCCCGACGCCCACCATCGACATTCAGCCCAGCGATACGCCGGTCTCCGCGAACGGAACGGCCATCCTCACGGTCCACGCCAACGGCACCGGCGTCCAGTACCAGTGGTACAACGCCACGACCGGGCAGGCCATCACCGGCGCGACGTCAACTTCGTACACAACTCCGGTACTGACGCAGACGACGCTCTACTACGTCTTCATCACGAGCTCGTGCGGCTCGGTCCAGAGCCGCACGGCGGTTGTCACCGTCTGCGCGACGCCCGCAATCGACGTCCAGCCGGCCGACACGCAGGTCGCCACCAACGGAACGGCGACACTCACCGTTCACGCGAACGGCACCGGCCTGCAGTACCAGTGGTACAACGCCTCGACCGGACAGCCGATCGCCGGCGCCACGTCAACTTCGTACACGACTCCGGCGCTGACGCAGACGGCGTCCTATTACGCGGTGGTCTCGACGGGTTGCGGTCCGTCGGCCACGAGCCGGACCGCCACCGTCACGGTGTGCACCGCGCCGTCGCTGTCAGCACAGCCGTCGACGACCGCCGTCGTCTTTGGGAACACGACCACGCTGGTTGCGAATGCGACCGGTACGTCGCTTCACTACCACTGGTACTCCGGCTTCTCTCCTGACGTCTCGTCTCCCGTCGGCGCCGACTCGTCCTCCTTCACGACGCCCGCGGTGACCTCCACAAGCCACTACTGGGTGCAGGTGACGAATTCGTGCGGCACCGCGACCGGTTCGACGCTCACCGTCACGCCGGTGTCCGCCCCGGCCTCGGTGACCGCGACGTTCTCCGACGCAACACACGTGCAGGTGCAATGGCCGGCGGCGACGAATGCGGTGCAGTACCGGATCATGCGCCGTGAGTCGGGCTTCATTCTCCGCCCGGTGCTGACGGTGAGCTCTTCGGTCACCTCGACGATCGACACCGTGGCGACGAATCTCGAATTCCTCTACTGCGTCCAGGCCATCGATTCGGCCGGCGCCGCGACGCCGTGCAGCGTGGCGGACTTCGCGTCGACGAGAACGTTCGCTTCGATCGCGATCGGTCAACTGATCAACGCATCGAACTATCAGCAGATCCTCGACGGCATCAACGCCGTGTACGACATCTCGGGGGCGGCGCACGTGACGTGGGCGAGCATCCTGCCGGCGGGCGTTCCCGCTCCGGCGCCGAACGTCGTGATCGCGGCGCAGCAGGTCGTTTCGCTCCGCAACGCCATCGCCGCAGCCCGCGCGCAGGCCGCGCAGAGCAGCGCCGTCAGCGTCCCGGCGATCACCTATACGGATCCCCAGCTGACTCAGGGGATGCTCATCCGAGCCATTCACGTGCAGCAGCTGCAGGGAGGGCTGCAGTGAACTCACGCCGTACCTTCCTCGCTCTGGTTTTTCTCGCCGTTGCGCTAGCCTCACTTCCCGCGCAGGCGCAGAACAACCAGCAGCCGCCGGTCACGCCGGGCGATCCGCGCGCGGTCTACGTAGTCGTGCTGAATCGCGAAAAAGGGGCGGAGCCTGAGTTCGACAAGGGCGGTGCGAAGCAGCTTGCACGCTGGTCGAACCGCGTCGTGGTCGAACTGCCGCCCGCGGCACTCGCCGCGATGCTCAAGCACGGCCGTGTGAAGTACGTGCAGCACCTCAACAACGGCCCTGTGAAGGCCACCGCGCCATCGCCGGAGCGCACCTCGGCGAGCTTCGTGCCGAAGGCGCTGACGGGCGGCGGAACGCTGAATTGGACGACGGGCGATTACCACTACGACGGCAGCGGCAACATCGACCGGGTCGGCGCCGACAGCAGCGGCAATACGCGCCGCTTCGTTTACGACGAAGTCGATCGCCTCGTCGAAGCCGGTGTGGAAGCGCCGATGGCGGCGCCCGGAACGTACACGAACTATTCGCGCTACACGTATGACTCGTTCGGCAATCGCCTCTCCGAGGTGACGCCGACGATCAACGCAACGGTGGTTGCCGATAGGGCCACCAACCGCATCACCCTGCCGGGAACGATCGTCACCTATGACGGTGTCGGCAACATGACGCAGGGGGGCGGTCTCATCTACCAGTACGACCCTTTCAACAATCTCAAAGAGGTCGACAGCTGGGGCGGCGTTCAAAAGATGTCGATCTACAACGCGAACAATGAGCGGATCATTTTCTGCGGCGACGGCTCGAGCGGCCCTTGCCGGTGGACGCTTCGCGGGACCGTCAACGAGGTTCTTCGCGAATATGAGAGCGGCCCGATCGGCAACGGGAACTCCTTCTGGTCCTATTACCTGTGGGTCGAGGACTCCGTCTATCGCGGCGGTCTCCTCGCCGGTGCGCAACGCGAAGCAGCCGAAGGCGGGCGCCTCGACTTCCACCTCGACCACCTCGGCAGCCCGCGGCTGACCACGAACGCGGCAGGGCAACAAGTGACTGCGAATGAATTCGCCCCGTTCGGCCGCGAGCTGACGTCGATCATGCAGGAAGCGCAACTCGGATATGACCGCACCGAGACCCACCGCTTCACCGGCCACGAGCGCGACTTCGTAGAGGGGACCGGGTCGGACACGGTCAACTTCATCGACTACATGCATGCGCGAGCGTATACGCCGGTCTTCGGACGCTTCCTGTCCGTCGATCCAATCGTACCGAGCGCCGCGGTCAAACAACCGCAGCGCTGGAATCGCTACGCCTACGTTTCGAACAATCCGATTCGGAATACCGATCCGACAGGCAAGCTCCTCGAAGCACGAGCCAGCCCCTGCACTGAGGACACGGCAAAGTGCTACACAAAGCTGGACGCGTTCCAGGCCATCAAGGACTGGGTGGGCAAGGATGCGGCGAAATACCTGCAGCTTGGAAAGACGGGCCAGGTGACACTCAACGGTATCTCGGCGGCCAACTTCTCCAAACTTGGAGGAGCTGCTGCAATCGTCGCGAACCTGATCCGTTCAACGAGTAGTACCGCGGCGCTGTCACTCAGCGCAAACGTAAAGGACTCGAACGGACAGTCCACCTCCGCTTTCACGCGGCCCGATGCGAAGGGCACACTGACTGAGATCAATCCGGCCATGTTCCCGCGCATCGAAGGGGGCGCGATACAGACGATGGATACGGCGCTCGCTCACGATCTCGGTGGCCACGGCCTGCAAGATATGTGGGGTGTGTCGCCGTTTAACACGGCGTACGGCAGCATGAGGCAGTGGGTTACTTTAGGTGCGAACTACGGTGAGGCATTCGCGATCACAATGGAGAATGTCTATCGTGCCTCGCAGGGCATGGATATTCGTGACTACTACATCAATCCTGGCGACTACAGCCCACCATAACCATGAGAACGTTCGTGGAGCGACTCATTGTATGGTCGGTGCTCCTGGCGGCCGTCGCGCTCGTGATGGCGGTCGGCCAGTGGCTTGCCGCACCTGAGGGATTTGGAGCTGACGCGTGGGTCCATGCACTATCTGATCGTCACCACACGGCCATCGCATCGGTGCTTCGCGGCAGCCGTGCGCTAGCGGATACGTGGATCATCAGCGGTATCGTAAACTCGGCGATCAATGCTCCACGTGACTGGCTGCTCCGCACCTTCGGATACCTGAACGTGGAGAACGCCCGCTCGTTTTATGCGATACCGCACAGAATGTTTACCGACGACTGGCGTGCGATCCTGATGTTCGCGTCAGGGACAGTCATTGTCTATTTTCCTGTAGCCATTTTGCTAGCCCTTCTTCGTCCGAGAAGCGGCAGGTCGAGGCAGCCTGTAGCTTCACCACGGAGCGTCTAGGAAAGGAACTGTCCGACGTGGCACGCGCCGCGAGCTAATTGATTGGTGAGGGCCTCATGTTACGAATCAAAAGCGCCGTAATGTCTGTAATGAGATCACGCCGTCCGCGATTCACGCTGGTTCTTCTTGTTTTTGCGCTGGCGTCGTTTCCCGCTCACGCGCAAAACGGTCAGCAGCCGCCGGTCACGCCGGGCGATCCGCGCGCGGTGTACGTCGTCGTGCTCAATCATGAAAAAGGAGCGGAGCCTGAGTTCGACAAGGGCGGGGCGAAGCAGCTGGCGCGCTGGTCGAACCGCGTCGTCGTCGAACTGCCGCCCGCGGCACTCGCCGCGATGCTGAAGCACGGCCGTGTGAAGTACGTTCAGCACCTCAACAACGGCCCGGTGAAGGCGACCGCGCCATCGCCGGAGCGCACATCGGCGAGCTTCGTCCCGAAGGCGCTGACGGGCGGTGGAACGCTGAATTGGACGACGGGCGATTACCACTACGACGGCAGCGGCAATATCGACCGGGTCGGTGCCGACAGCAGCGGCAATACGCGCCGCTTCGTGTACGACGAAGTCGATCGCCTCGTCGAGGCGGGCGTGGAAGCGCCGATGGCGGCGCCCGGAACGTATACGAATTACTCGCGCTACACGTACGACTCGTTCGGTAACCGCCTCTCGGAGCAGACCCCGACGATCAACGCGACGGTCGTCGCCGACAAGAACACTAACCGCATCACCCTGCCCGGAACGATCATGACGTATGACGGCGTCGGAAACATGACCCAGGGCGGTGGTCTCATTTATCAATACGATCCTTTCAACAATCTCAAAGAGGTCGACAGTTGGGGCGGCGTTCAAAAGATGTCGATCTACAACGCGGCCAACGAGCGGATCATCTTCTGCGGCGACGGATCGTCCGGTCCGTGCCGCTGGACGCTGCGCGGGAACGGCAACGAGGTTCTTCGCGAATATGAGAGCGGTCCGATCGGCAACGGGAACTCCTTCTGGTCCTACTACCTATGGGTGGAGGACTCCGTTTACCGGGGTCCGCTGCTGGCCGGTGCGCAACGCGAAGCGGCCGAAGGCGGGCGCCTCGACTTCCACCTCGACCACCTCGGCAGCCCGCGGCTGACTACGAACGCCGCAGGGCAACAAGTCACGGCGAACGAATTTGCCCCGTTCGGCCGCGAGCTCACGTCGATCACGCAGGAAACGCAGTTAGGGTACGACCGCACTGAGACCCATCGCTTCACCGGCCACGAGCGCGACTTCGTAGAGGGGACCGGGTCCGATACGGTCAACGTCATCGACTACATGCACGCGCGGACATATCAGCCGACCTTTGGACGCTTTCTGTCCGTCGATCCGGTGATCGACGTGAAAACGGCCATGACGAGTCCGCAAGCATGGAACCGTTATGCATACGTCCGTAACAATCCGACGCGCTGGACCGACCCGAGCGGAAAAGTGATCGCATATGACGACGAGTTCAGAAAACGGGTGAGGGATGACGAGGTTTTTCGGATGGCGTTTGAAGCGTGGAAGAAGACGAAGTCGGGAGCCGCTCAGTGGCAGAAGATGGCAGGTGATAAGGACACCAAGTACACGCTGGGCGTTGCCAAGCTGGTGTACCAGCCCTCACTCCTCAGCGACAAGACGCAGGTGAACGGAATGACCCTCCCGGCCGCGTACGGTGCTAGACAAAACAAGTACGGACAACTCAATAACCCGGAAGTGAGTGCAAGGGTGAATCCCGATCGGATGGAGGAAGCGGGTAGCAAGAATTCGCAAGCGCGTACCATCGCCGGGGCGCTGTTCGAAGAGGTCGCGCATGCCCTCGACCTTGGTTCGAGCTCAAGAACAGAATGGGGTGCCTACAGGGCCGAAGAAGGATTTCACTCTGAACCTAAAACGGAACCGAGGTGGAACCGATTTCAGGAAGAACTCTCCAAAATTCTGCCGCCGGAGCAATAGTTGTGCGCCGATCGGTAGGCATTGGGATCGCCGTGTGGATCGTCGCTGCCGCGGGCGGGTATCTGCTCGGACGGGCATCGACCGGTTGCGCTTACGTTGTCACCAAGCAGGCTGAGTTTATTCATCTCCACCATTCCTCAATCGTGATCCTGAGCGGTGACACAATGGCGCAGTTATTCGGAAAGCGCTCGAATGAACTTACCTTGTTCTACGGCTTTAATCGGATCATCACGGAAAAAGGTGAACGAGCAATAGTGCGCTCGCCATTGGTCTCAATGGGGAGATCGGTGCGGGCTCTTTTCTTTTCAGGGGATGATTGGCCAGATCTGTTAGTGCCAATTTATGCATTAGAGAAACAGCAGCAGGTTCTCTTGTTAGTAGATTTGCAGAAGCATCGCATGGAGATTCGTGACCGCCGCGATGTCTCTCAGGTAAAGCGTCACGTGACGCCCGATGGCAGCATCGTGTTTGAGTAAGCCGCAGCGACAATTATTGGTGAGGGTCCCAATGTTGCGTACCAGAAGCGTCGTAAGGGCTGAAAATCAAATCCCACTGAAATTCTTCGCCTTCGTTCTCCTCTTCAGCGCGCTGGTTTCGCTTTCCGCTCACGCGCAAGGCAGTCAGCAGCCGCCGGTCACGCCGGGCGATCCACGCGCGGTGTACGTCGTCGTGCTCAATCATGAAAAAGGGGCGGAGCCTGAGTTCGACAAGGGCGGGGCGAAACAGTTGGCGCGCTGGTCGAACCGCGTCGTGGTCGAACTGCCGCCCGCGGCACTCGCCGCGATGCTCAAGCACGGCCGTGTGAAGTACGTGCAGCACCTCAACAACGGCCCGGTGAAGGCGACCGCGCCATCGCCGGAGCGCACATCGGCGAGCTTCGTGCCGAAGGCGCTGACGGGCGGCGGAACGCTGAATTGGACGACGGGCGATTATCACTACGACGGCAGTGGCAACATCGACCGCGTCGGTGCCGACAGCAGCGGCAATACGCGCCGCTTCGTCTACGACGAAATCGATCGCCTCGTCGAAGCCGGCGTGGAAGCGCCGATGGCGGCGCCCGGAACGTACACGAATTACTCGCGCTACACGTACGACTCGTTCGGCAACCGCCTCTCCGAGCAGACGCCGGCGATCAACGCGACGGTCGTCGCCGACAGGGCCACCAACCGCATCACCTTGCCCGGAACGATCGTCACCTATGACGGCGTCGGCAACATGACTCAGGGCGGTGGTCTCATCTACCAGTACGACCCTTTCAACAATCTCAAAGAGGTCGACAACTGGAGCGGCGTGCAGAAGATGTCGATCTACAACGCGAACGATGAGCGGATCATCTTCTGCGGTGATGGATCATCCGGTCCCTGCCGCTGGACGCTGCGCGGCAACGGCAACGAAGTTCTTCGCGAATACGAGAGCGGTCCGATCGGCAATGGGAACTCCTTCTGGTCGTACTACCTGTGGGTGGAGGACTCCGTTTACCGCGGCACCTTCCTCGCCGGCGCACAACGGGAGGCAGCCGAAGGCGGGCGCCTCGACTTCCACCTCGACCACCTCGGCAGCCCGCGGCTGACTACGAACGCGGCGGGGCAACAGGTCACGGCGAATGAGTTCGCACCGTTCGGCCGCGAGCTCACGTCGATCATGCAGGAAACGCAGTTAGGGTACGACCGCACTGAGACCCATCGCTTCACCGGCCATGAGCGCGACTTCGTAGAGGGGACCGGATCCGAGACTGTCAACTTCATCGACTACATGCATGCGCGGACGTATACGCCCGTGTTTGGACGGTTCCTATCGGTCGATCCGGGCGGAATGAATCCTAGCGCTCCGCAGACATGGAACCGCTATTCATACGTCGCCAACAATCCGATGAAACGGTTCGATCCTGACGGCAGGAACTGGTTCAACATCAACGGTGAATGGGAATGGCATAGGGGATCGTCGTACACCCTCAACAAGCACACGTACACGAGCGATTACACGCATCTCATGGTCGTGACCGCCACAGGACAGAAGAATAAATCCGGCGCGGCGATCTTCAACGTCACGTTGTACAACCAGAACAAGGTCGCATTCACAGGGACGGCGTGGTCCGGTAGTTCTCAAAGCCCGCGCGTTCCAGCGCACAACTACCTGATCCATGGCGACAACCAGGTGCCGCCGCCGACGACAGTGAACCGAAACTCGTCAGTGTGGCAGGGCAATCCTCCGGCGATGTGGGGCATTCAGCAGATGCCGAAAGAGATCGACGGTTTTCAGGAGCAGGCATCCTACGGCCCGATCAGAGCTCGCTTGAATCCGATCCCCTACGCACGAGGAGCGTACGACGGCGCCTACTATCACGGGCAAGACAACGACGTGACGTTCGGCTCTTCGCATGGTTGTCTCTGTTATGGCAGGGACACGTCAATCATCCAATACATCTGGGACAAGCGGCTTGCGGTGCCGGTCGCGGTCGATATGCCGGTCCAGCAGCCATGAAGTTCAACGCATTCGTTCTCGCACTTCTGGTCGCGAACGGGGGCTGCGGAGCGTCGCCAGCAGCATCCACGCCCCAGCCGTCGCTACCGCCTTCGGTGGTCGGCAAGGTCTGGATGCACATCGATGGCGACTGGGTACGGCCACCTGCGAATGTTGGCTATCCCAGCGACTACGGATCGGCGCCGGCGACGCTCTTCCGCATCCGAAACGATCACGAGTTCACGATCGTGCAGGGCTGGGTGATCAGGAGCGACAAGCGCTTCTCGATCTCTGCAGGCGATCCGCACCGCGTGCTGATCGGCACGTGGACGGCAACCGCCGCCGGCGCTGATGTGACCTATCGTTTGGTGTACGAGTTGGTGCAGCCGGTCGGCGGGAAATATCCAGGATCGGAGCAGCGTGGACGCATCGCCGTAATGAATGGTGCGCTTAACTTCGACGGCCTGCGATACGAACCTTCGAATATCGGCATGACGAATTACGAAGAGTTCGTCGGGCCAGAGCGCGCGAAACTGGCCCCTGCTGCGAAGCGGGCGCATTGAATCCCTTCCTTCCACCCGCGGCCGCGTGAGTCGCGCGCGAGTGGGACGCGCCGTCGCGCCGTGCACCAGCCGTTGGCGTCGCTCGGCCTGATCGCATCAAATCACCCCGTTCCGAGGGTTTGCGTGTAGGTAATTTGCCTACACGCAAACCGTCCCTTTGCGGATTCCACGTTGTGGGCGGTGGTAGGATCATCGAGCTTCGGCCCCCGTATCCAGATGAACATCACTGCCACCCGTCCGCAGACCGCGTTCGGCTGATCGACCACGCCGTACCCCTGCCTTTCGATCAGCATCGATCCGCGGTTGACGATGCTCAGCGATCAGGCCGGAACGAGGAAAGGCACGGTCGGCAATCGCATCGGCGACGGCGCATTGCCGCGGCCGAAGGCTCCGGGCCACGAAATGAACAGGGTGAGAAAGAGAAACCAATGAAATCAACCGCAAAGTCATTGAAGGTCATTTGCGCCACGGCTCTGATGAGCGTTCTGGCCGCTCTTCTCACCGCGGGGCCGGCTCCGCCGCTGCCGCAGGACGTCGTCACGGTCGGGATCGTGAACGGCCCGCAATATTCGATCGTCGACGTTCCGGTGTACATCCGCGACGTCTCGCTGACGCCGCTCGGCCTCGATCAGCCGCCGGGATCGCATATTCAGTCGTACAGCATCAAGGTCAACTACGCGCCGGCGTCCGCGGTGCAGTCGATCTCATTCTCGCGCGCCGGCATCACCACCGCCTTGACGCCGACATTCGAGTCCAGCCCCTCCAGCGCCGGATCGATCTCGCTGCTCGACTCGTTTCAGGAGTCGACGAATCCGATTCCCTTCACGCTGAACGGCCTGCCGCCGGGTAACCAGGTCGCGCATCTCCTGGTCACGCTGTCGCCGACGGCGACCGTGGGGCAAGTCATCACCCTGACTCTCGATCCCACGCTCACGCAGCTCACCGACCAGGCGGGAAGTCCGGCGACGATCGAGACCACCGCCAACACGAGGCTGGTACTGGTCAACGGCTCCATCACAGTGATTCCAAGCGTGCCGGCGATGTCGTATCTGGTTCTCGGGCTGCTGGCCACGGCGCTGGCGTTCGCCGGATTCAAACTGATTCGTTTTTCAATGTGACGGTACGCGCGGCAAACATCTCAACTTCCTAAGGATCCCGTAAATGAACAAGCCCCACGTCAGTTTGTCCGCGCTGTTGGTTTCCCTTCTCGGCGTTCTCATCATCGCCGCTCCGGCGATCGCCCAGGATGCGGTGACGGTCGATACTGTCACCGCGTCGGGCAACACCGTCGACGTTCCGGTCTACATTCGCGACGTCGCCGGTACGACGCTGGGCCGCGACCAGGCAGCAGGCTCGCGCATCCAGGCGTACAGCATCAAAGTCACATACGCGCCGGCTTCGGCGGTGCAGTCGGTGACGTTCTCCCGCGCCGGCATCACGGCCAGCCTGACGCCGAGCTTTGAATCGACGCCGGCGACCAGTAACTCGATCACGCTTCTCGATTCCTTTCCGGAGTCGACGAATCTCATCCCATTCACGATCAACGCACCGGCGCCCGGCGATCAGGTCGCGCATCTCGTCTTCACGCTTTCGTCATCCGCCGCGCCGGGAAGCTCCATTTCTCTCAGCATCGATCCGTCTCTCACGCAGCTCAACAATCAGGGCGGCGATAAGAGTGAAACGACGTCGAATGGTGGGATTACCCTGAAAGACGGCGCGATCAACATCCCGCAGTTGTCGCTGGCCATTCTCCCCGGCTTCAGTGACGTCACACTCAATGGCACAGGCAACTTTCTCGCGCAGACCAGCAGCAACGTCGCCGCGAGCACGACGGTCACGCTGGTCTCCTCAGACCCGGCCGTGGCGAGCGTTCCACCTTCTGTAATCATCGTCGCAGGGACGCGCAGCGCCGGCTTCAGCGTCACCGGCCTTGCAGTCGGCAGTGCCACGATCACCGCCTCGCTACCTGCAGCCGACGGCGGAGCGACGGCAATCGCATCGGTCACCGTCAGCGAGCCGCCGCCGCAATGCGCGGTGCCAACGGCCCCCGTAATCAGCGGGCCGGCGACTGCCGAGGCGTCGAAGTCGTACTCGATCACCTGGGCTGCGGTGACCAACGCCACCGATTACATCGTCGAAGAATCGACCGATGCGAATTTCGGAAGCGTCACGTCGAGCACCGTCACCACGACGTCCGCGTCGTTCACGCACGCGGCCGCAAATCGCTACTACTACCGCGTCCGTGCCCGCAACCAGTCCACCGGCTGCAACACGACCTCGCTCTTCTCGACGCCCACCTCGGTGTTGGTCAGCATCGTGCCGGTCGCGCAAACGCGCATCCTTCCGGTCGTCGGCTCCGTTCCCGGAAGCCTCGGCTCAAACTTCAAAACGTCGGTGCAGCTTTACAACGCGAAGAGCAGCGCCGTCTCCGGCAAGATCGTCTTCCACACGCAGGCAACCTCGGGAACGTCGTCCGATCCTTCGATCGCCTACTCGATTCCGGCAGGGAAGAGCCTCTCCTATGCCGATCTCCTTCCGGCGATGGGCATCGCCAGCGGACTTGGGAGCGCCGACCTCGTGGCCGATCCCGGCTCGCCGTTTCCCGTCACGCTCGTGCGCGTCTTCAACGACGGCGGCGCCGCAGGAACGAGCGGCCTCGCGTTCGAGCCGATGGCGACCTCTGACGCGCTGCAGAACGGCGAGACCGGAGTGCTCATCGCTCCCGCCGACACGCGTTTCCGTCTCAACATCGGCGTGCGCACGCTCGAGCAGGGCGTGGGCATGAACCTGACCGTCCGCAACAAAGACGGCGTGACCGTGAAGACGACGTCCAAGAGTTTTGGACCGACGTTCTTCCGCCAGCTCGGATCGATCGACATCCTCGACGGCTACGTCCTCACCGGCGGCGAGACGATCACCATCCAGATCACCTCCGGCAGCGCGTTCGTTTACGGTTCGACGACCGACAACACCACGCAGGACCCAAGCGTGCAGTTCGCGCGCAAAGTCGAGTGATCGGCGCCAACGCCCGCGCGTAAAATGCCGGCAATGCAGCGCGAAGATCTTCTTCCTCGCACGCACCGGGCGGAGCGGCTGTTTCTCCTCGACCTGCTCGGCAGCGAGCCGGTCGACGGCGATGCCGCGGCATCGATCGACGCCGCGGCGTTTCTCGACGTCGCGCCGCAAACGCTCTATCCGTATCTCCACGCACGGCTTCTGCCGGTCGCGCAGCGTGTGCCGGCGAGTGTACTCGCGCCGCTGGCGGAGCATCATCGGAAGAACGTGTTGACGCACATGCGCCGCGTCGCCGATCTCCGGCGCATCGGAGCCGCGCTCGATGCCGCCGGCATCGCCTATCTCGTTTTGAAAGGGCCGATTCTCGCCGCCACCGTCTATCCCGAGCCCGGCACGCGCACGATGCTCGACGTCGATCTGCTCGTGCATGACGGGGAGATGGCGCGCGCCATCGCCACGCTCGAAGCGCTCGGCTATTTCGTCCCTTCCAAGTTCGCCGGCGTGACGATGAATGCCGGCGACGCGCCGCCGATGATCAACGGCCAGCCCGGCTCGCCGGTGGTCGAACTGCATTCGCTGCTCGACTCCGTGCTCGACGACGATGCAGCGCTCGATGCCGCCTGGAGCAATCGCCGCGCGATCAACCTCGGCGGCGGCTTCCTGGTTCCTGCGCTCGATCGCGGCGAATTCTTCGCGCACGTCGTCACGCACGTATCGCGGCATCATCGTTTCGAGGGCGAGTTGCGCTCGCTGCTCGACGTCGCCTTGCTGCTTCGTTCGCAGGAGACCGATTTCGATTGGGAAACGCTGACGGCTGAATGGCAGCGGCGGCGGATCGACGGCTGGATTGCACTGACGCTTTCGCTTGCGAACATCCTCCTCGGCGCGCCGATGCCGCCCACGTTCGCGAATGTGAAGCCGGATCCGGAGACGTTGATGCTGGCCGCCGAACAATTGTGGGTTCAGAAGGAAAAGCGCGTCTCCGGCAGGATCACGGAGATGCTGGCGCGGAGCACTCCCGCGCCGGTTCACGATCACGGACGATTGCAATCAGTGCCGATGCCAGTTGGTCTGGCAGGCATTCGTTTGCGCGCCTCGCGGCGTTGGCAAACGGTTCGGCGAACGTTCCTCACCCTGAAAGACGGCACGCTCCGCCCGCGCAACATCGCGCAGAACGTGGACCTCTTTCGCAAGCGCGAACGGCTCTTCGCGATTCTCGAGCGCCGCTAATTCGCCGCGGCGCGAACGTCGGCCTCGATGAATCGCATCACGTCGGGAAGAGCCTCGAACGACCGCCGGCGCTGAAGCCTCCGAACCACGCCGCTCCGCGCCAGTGCGCCGCAGTTGAGCAGATTCGATCCGGACGTCCCCGTCTCGTGCATCCAGCTGGCCTGATAGGTGAGGCGCACCAGCGAGAGGATGCATTCGCTTCCCGGCATCTCCGACGCCGACTCGGCGTCGCCGTCTTCGAGCAGATAGCAGCGCGCCAGCGGAATCGCCGTCGGATGAAATGCTTCGCCCACCTGCAACGAGCGCTTCGTTCGATCGGGATGCAGCAGCGGAAGTGTGTCGACGTTCTCCGCCAACGCCTCGGCGGAGTCGGGCCACAGCTTCACCCGTGGAAATCCCGGCTGAACAACAGGCGTGAGCGGGGCAGTATCGATCACCGTCATGTCATCAGCGATCAGCGGATGTCCCGCTCGCGTGAGCGCCGCAACGAGCGTCGACTTCCCTCGGCCGGAAGGTCCCGCAAACGCGACTGCCCGGCCGTCGATCGCCACCGTGCTGGCGTGAAGCACGAAGCGGCCGCGTTGCGCGAGGATCACGCCAAGCAGCGGGCCGACGATGGCGAGGCGAAGGGCGCGCTCGTCGGCATCGGCCGGCGGATCGATCGTGATCTCCGACCCGCCGCGAACGCGAAACGCGCCCGCACCCGCCGCCCATCCATGCGCTTCGCCGGGCGAAGCGCTCACGACCCATGTCTCCACCTCCGGACGCGGCTCGGCAACAGATCCAATGCGCACCACGACGTCGGCGTCACCTGAACCGGGCGGCAGATCGTGGAGCGGAATGTCGGAGGCGATCGTGAGCGCGAACGCGGAATGGACGAACGGGGGAGCGGACATGCGAGCCGCTACAATTGTAGTCAAACGACGATGACTGCTCCCCCGCGCTCCGCCGCTCCGCTGCTGGAGAGACTCGATCCCGCCGCGGAGGCGCAGATGCGCCATTTGATTTCGGGAGCGCTGCGCACGCAGGCGATCTACACCGCCGCGAAGTTCGGCATCGCCGACCAACTCGCCCTCGGACCGCGCACGGCAGACGACCTCGCGCAACGCGTCGGCGCGCACGCGTCATCGTTGCGGCGGCTGTTGCGCTTCCTCGTCACCTGCGGCGTCTTCGCCGAAAACGACGACGGCCGTTTCGCACTGTCGCCACTCGGAGAGATGCTGCAGACCGCCCATCCGCGCTCCCTGCGTCCGAGCGCGATTCGCGCCGGCGAGGATTTATGGCGGACGACCGCCGCGCTTTACGAGGCCGTGCGCACCGGCATCACGCCGCACGACTCCGTGCATGGCATGCCGTTCTTCGAACGGCTCGGCGCGCGAGGAAAGGAAGCGGAGTTCGCCGCGCGGATGAGCAGCAGCACCGCCGGCCTGGCCGACGCCATCGCGGCGCACGAGTCGCTGGCGAATGCACAAACGCTCGTCGACGCCGGCGGCGGAAACGGCGCGCTGCTCGTTTCGATTCTCGAGCGGCGTCCGAACCTGCGCGGCATTCTCCTGGAGAGCGAGGCGATGATCGCCGCCGCGCGGCCGTTGATCGAACAGACGAACGTGCGCGATCGCTGTGAGCTCATCGCCGGCGATTTTTTTCAATCCGTTCCGCGCGGTGACGTCGTCCTCCTGTCATGGGTCCTTCACGACTGGGACGACGAACAGGCGCGTCAGATCCTGCGCACGTGCCGCGCCGCCGGCGCGCCGACACTGCTCATCGTCGAAGTGCTGATGCCCGATCGCGCCGAACAGATCGACGGCGCGATGCCGGAGGTGCTGACGGATCCATTCTCGCTAGATCTTCAAATGCTGCTGCTCACCGGCGGGAAGGAGCGGACGCTCGGCGAATACAAAGCGCTGCTGGAAAAAGAAGGATGGGGCCTGAAAAGCGAAGCGCCCCTCTCATCGAAGAGAGGGGCGAGTTTGCTCACGGTTTACGCAGGGAGTTAGGAGTAGATGCCGTTATCGGCGCCGACGCCGGCGAACGTGCCCTGGGTAATCTCAGCGAATGAACCGAAGTCCGTCAGCGAAGGCGTGACGTACTCCTTGCGGGTGTCAACGGCCGGTGTTTCGTTCTTGATCTCTTCCATCCCACGCTCTCCTTTGGTGTGACGAAAGAATATACATGCGTTCGGCGCGCGCCACAAGATAGTCAGCGCTGACGAAGCCAGACGCCAGCCGCCGCGATCGTCCAGAGGCGAACGCCGGTCAGGAAAGGATTGGCGGCGCGGCCATCCAGAAAATCACGGGCGATGTTCCGCACGGCATCGACGTCGACGTACGGCGCGAGCGCGGACGGATCGCGAATGAGGATGTCCTCGAATCGATCGCGCGTCGCGCGCAAGGCGGGGACGACGTGCAGTCCCGGTTTTCCTTTTCCCGCGCGCCAGCGGATGGCATCGGGAACGATTCCCTCCATCGCCCGGCGCGCCGCGACGCGCGAGTAGCCGCCGGCCAGCTTCTGATCGGAAGGGAGCGATACGCAATACTCGACGAGCTTGCGATCGAAAAACGGATAGCGTCCTTCCACGCCCGAAAGCGCCATCACCCTGTCGAACAGCTCCAGCCCCTCGGCCATCATCGGCGAGCGCAGATGATCGATGTGCTCGGCGCGAACCGAAAGATGCGGACGAAATGGCTGGTCTTCCGATCCTGTCCGTTTGAGAACGCGCAACCACGGGTCAGATCGCTCGCGTCCGCGCATCGTTCGATAGAAGTCAAGAATGGCGGGAGGAAGCAGCGGCGCCGCGACGCGCGTGCGAAAAACGTGAGCGACGCTCGGATCGCTGTCGTTCACGGCCACGAACGCCCGCATCTCCAGCATCAGCGTGATGAATCGCCCGCGAAGGAGCAGCTCGACGAAACGCGGGCCGCCGCGCGAGATGCTGCTGTCGCCGCCGAGGCCGTCGAGGATCGTGCGGATGCCGAGTTCCCGCGCGCGTTGCGCCACCGCGTGATTCAGGTAGTAATTCGCGGCGTACGGCGGACCGTCGGGCAGGAGTTGATCGAGATCGGTCCACGGCGTGTAGTCGTCCGTCGCCGAATCGATGACGTGCCGGATCATCCTTCCTTCGCCCGCCACGATCTCCTGAAACTCGCGCTCGTCGGCCTCGATCGCGTCGGAAAAAATCCAGGAGAAAACGGGGAGCGGCAACGGACTTTGATCGCGCGCCACGCAGGCGATGGCCGACGAATCGAGTCCGCCGCTCAGCATCGCGCCGAGCTCCGACGGTTTCGTCACGCGCATGCGCTCGCGCGTGGCGCGGACCAGGTGCTCGCGAAATCCTGCCGCGTATTCGGCGTCCGAGGCGCGGCGGATGGGACGGATCGAGTCTGGCGACCAGTAGCGCGTGACGCGTGCAACTCCGTCGCGAAGCAACAGCGTGCAGCCGCCCGGCAGACGTTGGATGGCGCGGAAGAATGTGCGCTCGACGTCTGCGAAGTAGATGCTCAGGTAATCAGCGACGCGCGTTTCGTCGACCTGCCGCGGCATTTCCTCAATGGCCAGCAGCGCGCGCACTTCCGAGGCGAAGGCGAAGAGTTTTCCCGGAAGGTGCGCGTAGACCAGCGGCTTCACGCCGAACGGATCGCGCGCGCAGAAGAGCGTCCGTTCCTGCGCGTTCCAGATGGCGAAGGCGAAGTCGCCTTCGAGGTGCCGCACGCACTCGACGCCCCAGCGGCGATACGCGGCGAGGACGATCGCGGCGTCACCGATCGGCTCCGCGATCGCCAGTGCGCCGAGAAGTTCCGCGCGATTGTCGATGCGCAAATCGGCGGCGATCACCAGCTCTCCTTCGCGATGTGGCTGCGGCTCGTCGACCGACTCCGGCGTGGTGTGCAGCATCGCGTGCAGGAGCGTGGCGCGCGAATCCGACCAGCTTCCGCTGCCGTCGCCGCCGCGATGGGCGATCGCGTCGCGCATCGTCCGCGCGTCCGCGTCGGCCAGCGGCCGTTCGTCGAGCCGGACTACGCCCGCGAAGCCGCTCATCCCGGAAAGGCGATCGGCGGAAGCGACACCAGCGCGTCGTTGCGCGGGTCGCCGAGGATCGTCTCTCCTCCGCTGTCGATCCAGGCGTGCGCGCGCAGGCCGCCATCCTCTTTCTTCGCCACGCCGACGCGCAGCAGGGCAGGATGCCCGTTCGCGGCGAGGATCAGCATTCCGGCCAGCGCCTGCGTCAGACACGACGCCCGCGGCACACGGCGGGCGGCGGCGGTGACGGCCCACGTGATGTCATCGATCGAATGACTGCCGCCATTGCTCCGCGCGGAGCGGGCTGCCACAGCGCGATGCAGGACGCGAAACGGCAGGATCCACAACGCGATTCGAACGAGCGTTACCAACGTCAACGCGTGGAAGAGCAGCCGCCGTTTGCCGGCGCCGAGGGAGCGGAGCTTATGAATCGATCGCAGCGCGCACCTCGATCAGGTTTCCGTCTGCCATCTGCCCGAGAAGCGCGAGGAGATCCGCCTCGCAAACGTGGCGATCGACGGCGTACTCAGAGACGATCGTGTTGCAGATGTCGGCGACGCGGCTCGGCTCCTGGAGGATCTGCCAGACGCGCGCGCTGACGCGGTCCACTCCGTAGTACCTCCCGCTCTGCAGGCCGAGGATGACGGTTTCGCCGCCGATACTCGAGGCGAGTTGCTCTTTCGAGGCCACGACCACCGACTCCAGCTGGATCTTCGTTTTCTCGGGCACCGTGGCGAAGGTAACCCGTCCCTGCTGGTCGCTGTCAAGTTTCCGAGCTGGCGAGCCGATCAGGAACGGTCAAGAAAATCGTTGACTTCGGAAAAGACTTTGCGGACCATGTCCGCCGGTTCCAAATAAGTTCAGCCCAACCCACCAACATACTTTTCACTCGGGGAGAGTTCTATGCGTCGAACGCGTTTCGCGTTTTTGCTGTTTTCCCTTTTCGCGGCCATGTCTCTGTTCGGCCGTCAACTTCCAAACATCGACAAACTCGGCGAACACGCGCCGTCGCCTGCGAAGGCAGCGGAGCTCGCGCAAAAGACGCATTCCTTCTCCAAGACAGGATTGCCGATGGCGAGCGAGCCGCGCTTCGGCGTTCCCACCTTCGTGTGGGGCTCTCAGGCGCTGAGCGTGCTGAATGGTGCGCCGTTCAAGGCGACGCCGAAGACGACGCCCGGTTCCGCGGAGGGCGCTGCACGCGGCTACCTCGGCAACGTGGCTTCGCTCTACAACCTCGGCACTGACGACATCGCCGCTGCCCCGCTGAGCTATATCCATGACATCGGCAGCGGCCCGGTCATCGTCAAGCTGCACCAGACGATCGACGGCATCGAAATCTTCCGCGAAGAAATCAACGTCGTCATGAACCAGAAACTCGATCTGGTCGCCATCAGCGGCTACATCGCCAGCCAGTCGACGCCGCCCAACAAAGGCTCGTTGGCGTTCAGCCTCGGAACGGCGACCGCCGCCGTCAGCGCGCTGAACGATGTGACGCAGGTGAACCTCAGCGCTCTGTCGCTGGTCGCGACCGGTTCTCATGACGGGTATGACTACTACAACGTTTCCCCGGCCTCGGGCGTCAGTCTCTCCGCGCCGGTGCGCATGAAGAAGGTCTACTTCCATCTTCCGGAAGGCTTGGAGCCTGCGTACTACATCGAAGTCATCGGCCGCAACAGCACCGATCCTTCGCAGCCGCAAATCGATACGGGAGTCGACAGCGACGGTTACTCGTACGTCATCTCCGCGATCGACGGCAGCATCCTTTTCCGCAACAACCTCATGGCCGACGCGGCCGGCAACAAGCTCGGCAACGAGTCCAACCTCGCGCCGGGCGGTTTCACCTACCGCGTGTGGGCCGATCCGGGCACCGGCATTCCGTACGACACGCCGGCCGGCAATAACGTGCATCCGAAGATCAACGCCACTCCGGACGGAGTGCAGTACCCCTTCGTCCCGCAGCAGAACGTTCAGCTGCCGAACTACCCGTTCAGCCAGAACGATCCGTGGCTCGCGGCGGGTGCGACGCAGACCACCGGCAACAACGTGGATGCGTTCGCCGACCTGCAAACCCCGGACGATTTCACTCCCGCGCAGGAGCCGCCGGTCGATCCGCCGCTTGGCGATCACCACGCCTTCACCAGCGCCGTCGATTCGTTCCTCTACACGCACCAGCCGGACGTCGACGCCTTCAGCGCCGCCGCCCGACAGGCATCCATCACGCAGCTCTTCTACAACATCAACTTCCTGCACGACTGGTACTACGACTCCGGTTTCAACGAAGTGTCCCGCAACGCCCAGACGAACAACTTCGGCCGCGGCGGCATCGGCAGCGACAACATCAAAGGCCAGGCGCAGGACTTCCAGAGCTTCAGCAACGCCAACATGCTGACGCCCGCCGACGGCGGCCGTCCCCGCATGCGCATGTACAACTTCCCGAACCCGGCGAACGTGCTGGATGTCTCGGCGCCCGCGGGCATCGCCGGCAAATACAACATCGGCATCTCGCAGACCGGTCTTCGTAACTTCGACCTTACGAATGACATCGTCATCGCGACCTTCACCGCGGGCCCGTCGACCTGCACGATCACGAACGCGGCGGCGCTGGCCGGCAAGATCGCGATGTTCGACTTCGACAACACCGACGGCACGGGCTGCAGCTTCTCGACACGCATCACGCGCATTCACGCCACAAGCGCGCTGGCCGCGCTGATGGTTTACACCTCAGGGAATGCGGCAGCGGTCGCGAACATCACCGGTCTCAACGCCGGCCATACGAAGGGCGTCGGCGTCATCTCCTGGAACACCGGCAACATCATCAAAGGCGTAATCGGCGGCAATACCGTCACCGCGCGCCTGCTGCGCGTCGCTGACCGCGACGGCTCGCTCGATCAGCAGATCGTCTTCCACGAGTGGGGCCACTACCTCAGCAACCGCCTCATCGGCAACGCAAACGGCCTGAACGCCAACTACGCCGGCGGCATGGGCGAAGGATGGGGCGACATCAGCGCCATGATGCTCACCGTCCGTGAAGCAGACACCGGTACGGCCAGCAACGCTAACTGGAACGGCGCCTACGCGCTGGCGACCTATGCCACGAGCGGCGTGCCGTTCAGCGGCGCCGCGAACCAGGGCTACTACTACGGCATCCGCCGGTATCCGTACTCCACGGATATGAACATCAACCCGCTCACCTTTCATCACATCCAGAACGGTATCCCGCTGCCGGTCAGCCCGGCGCCGGCCTTCGGCCAGACCGGTGTGAGCAACTCCGAGGTGCACAACACCGGCGAAGTGTGGGCCAACATGTACTGGGAGTGCTACGCGTCGCTGCTTCGCGACACCCTCGGTGCCACGCCGCGCATGGACTTCACCACCGCGCAGGCCCGCATGAAGAACTACCTCGTGGCGTCGCTCAAGATGACGCCGATCACTCCGACGATGCTGGAAACGCGCGACGCATTGCTGGCCGCGGCCGCCGCGACCGACCTGGTCGATTACCAGGAGTTCGCCGCTGCCTTCGCCAAGCGCGGCGCAGGTCTCTATGCCATTTCGCCCGACCGCTTCTCCGCCACCAACGCAACGGTGACCGAGAGCTACGTGTGGGGCGGCGAGCTGAACTTCGTCGGCGCTACCCTCGACGACTCGGTCAGCTCCTGCGATAACGACGGCACGCTCGACAACAACGAGACGGGCAAGCTGACCATCACCCTCCGCAACGTCGGCGATCAGCACCTCGGCTCGACCACCGCGACCGTCACCTCTCCCGATCCGAACGTGACCATCGCCAACGGCGGCAACGTCACCTTCTCCGCGTCCGATCCGAACAGCAACGCGGTCGGCTCGGTCAACGTCACTCTCGCGGGCGCTGCAGGCATCGAGTCGGTGCAGCTCAACATCAGCTACAACGATCCGGGCCTCGGCAACCCCGGCCCCCGCAACACGACCGTGTACGCCTACGCGAACACCAACGTCATCCCGGCGTCGACTGCCACCGACAACGTCGAGGCGGGCGCCGCGCCGTGGACCACCTCGGGCACCGCAATCTCCACGATCCCCGGCCAGCCGTGGTCGCGCAAGCAGGATCCGGCATCGACGGGTCACTACTGGTTTGTACCCGATGGCTACTACGGTTCCGATCAGTACCTCATCTCGCCGGTGATGACCGTCAACGGCGGCGGGTCGTTGAACGTCCAGTTCGATCACTCGTTCGGCTTCGAATTCGACGGCGGCGGCAACTACGACGGCGGTGTCGTCGAGATGTCCGTCAACGGCGGCGCGTTCACCGACATCAGCACCGCCGCGTACAACGGCACCATCCTCAACTACTCCGGCGACGTGAACCCGCTCAAGGGCCGTCTCGGCTTCGTGCAGAACTCTGCCGGAACGATCCACACCTCGCTTACCGCGGCGATCGCGCCGGGATCGACGGTGCAGGTCCGCTTCCGCGAGGGCAGCGACAGCTCGGTCGGCTCGACCGGCTGGACGGTCGACAACATCGCCTTCAACGGTGTGGTCGAGACTCCGTTCGCCACGCTGGTCGGCGATCCGGGCTGCACCGCCTCGACGTCCACCAACCTCTCGCCGAGCGCGAATCCGTCGGGCACCGGCGCCTCGCTGACGCTAACGGCCACCGTGCTCTCCGCGCGCGCTGGCATCACCGGCACGGTCACCTTCTTCGACGGCGCCTCGCCGCTCGGAACGATTCCGCTGTCCGGCAACTCCGCGCAGATCGTCACGTCGTCGCTCACCACCGGCGTGCACACGCTGACCGCGACGTACAACCCCGTGGCTGGCTTTGCCGGCTCGACTTCGGCTCCGCTGTCGGAAACGATCAGCCAGGCCACCTCGACCACCGTCATCACCAGCTCGGTCAATCCGGTGAATCTGGTGACCCCGGTGACCTACTTCGTCACCGTCACCGCGTCGAACGGCATCACGCCGACCGGCTCGGTGGCCATCTACGACAACGCGATCTTCAAGTCCAACTCGGCGCTCAACGGCTCTGGCGTCGGCACGTGGTCGACGGTTTACACCGCCGGCAACGGCGGCACGCACGTCATCACCGCGACTTACGGCGGCAACGTCAGCACCGCTGGCTCGACCAGCGCCGGCTTTAACGAGTACGTCGATGCGTCGTCGTTCAACTTCTCGCCGACGACCTACTACAAGCTCGAGAACGCGGGTAACGTCACGCTGACCATCACCCGCACCGGCGGCACCACCACCGGAGCAGCCAGCGTGAACGTCGCCACCGCCGACGGCACTGCCGCGAACGGCGTTCGCTACACCACCACCAACGTGGTCGTGAACTTCGCCGGCGGCGAGACCTCCAAGACGGTCAACATCCCACTGCTCAATGACAGCTCCATCGAAGGCATGCAGAACTTCACGGCCACGCTCTCCGCGCCGGTCGGAGCGAAGCTCGGTGCCTCGGTTACCGCGACCATCAACGTCGTCGATGACGACACCATCAACAGCGACTTCAATGGCGACGGCAAGCGCGACATCGTGTGGCGCAACCCGACCACCGGCGATACGCGCATATGGCTGATGAACGGCACCACTCCGACCTCTTCCGTGCTGCTGCAGAACCAGGGCAGCCCGCTCGAGTTCGTCGGCGTCGGCGACTTCAACGCTGACGGTCAGGCTGACATCCTGTGGCGCAACAGCACCGATCAGACCCTGCTGGTCTGGTACATGAACGGAACAGCCGTTTCCGGCACGGCCGCCGTGCCGTCTTCGCCCGATCCGAACTGGAAGGTTGCCGCGGTCGGTGACCTCGACGGCGACGGCTTCCCCGACATCGTCTGGCGTCACGCCACCGCGGGCACGGCCAACATCTGGCTGATGCGCAACACCACGCAGCTCGGTCTGGTTGGTCTCCCGACCGTTCCCGACCTGAACTGGAAGATCATCGGCATCGGCGATTTCAACCGCGACCACAAGAACGATCTCGTGTGGCGCAACTCCGCAACGCTCGATTGCGCGGTGTGGCTGATGAACGGCACTACGTTCACAACCGCCGCGTTCCTGCCGAAGGTCGGTGTCCCCTGGCAGCTCGTCGGTATCGGTGACATGAACGGCGACGGCGATGCCGACATGATCTGGCAGACCACCACCACGCATCAGATCGCCCTCTGGCAGATGAACCAGACCGCGTTCGGCAGCGCCTACTTCATCAGCACGGCCATCGACCCCACCACCGCGAACGATCCGCAGTGGAACATCGTCGGGCCTCGGTAAACCTCAATCTCACGACGTAAGCCAAAGGGCGGGGGAAACCCCGCCCTTTGTGTTTGCGATGGCCCATGCGGTGGCCGGAACGCCAGCGCTCCGTTGCGTATGGATCAACGCCGCCGCACGCGCACGACGAGGTAGATCACCACTCCGACGTTGATCGCCAGCACCGCGATCTTCGTCGCCGTCGCGTGGTGAACGAGCTCGTAAATCTCGATCGGAATCAGTGAGCCGGTGGCCACGATCGTCAGCCACTCCGCCCAGCGTTTCTGCAGAAACAGGCCGATCCCTTCGACGAAGAACAGCGCGGCGTATGCGAAGGCTGCGAATGCGATCGCGTGCAGGTGGCCGACGCCGGAGCGCGTCAGGAGGCTCAGCCCGCGCACGAACAGCCGGCGCTCAGCATCCGAGGGGAGTTGCGCGATCCAGCTCCAGACGCGGTGCGCGACGGAAGGATGCAGCAGCTCCAGCGCGGCCAGTCCGCCCGCCACGAGCATCAGCGCCTTGGCGACTTTGAAGAAGCCGATCAGCGCCAGGATGCGATCGCGGCGAGGGTTCACTTCGCCGGCGGATCGGTGAGGAAGCCTACCTTCTTCGCTCCCGCTTCATGCGCCGCGTCCATCGCCTCGACGGCGCGATCGAACGGCACCGTGTCGTCGGCATTGATGAAGACCACGCGGTCGGCGACGGCGCGGGAGAGCATCTGCGGCGCGAGCGCATCGCGCAGGCTCTTGGCATCGGTGAGCTTCTGCGTGTTGAGATAGATCCCATCCGCGCGCACGGTGACCACGAGCTGGTTCTGCTCCGACGGCGGCGGCGCACCGGTGATCTCGACCTTCGGCGGCACTTCCACGTCGAGTCCCATCTGCAGGATCGGCGTGGCAACCATGAAGATGATGAGCAGCACCAGCACCACGTCCACCAGCGGCGTGATGTTGATTTCCGATCGAACTCCCTGGCCGGAGCCAGCGGACATGGACATTGTTTACCTCGCTGGAGGTGGGGAGTAGGGCGGGAGTCGTAGATTGATTCGCGATTTCTCTACGACACCCGACGCCCTACACCCGACTCCTTAATTCTCACAATCCGTGTTCCTTGATCTGCTTCCCGGCCATCTGGTTCTCGGTCAGGAAAGAGACCGCGGTGAAGTCGGCATCGTTCGCGGCTTTCATGACCATGCGCACTTTGCCGAAGTTGATTCGTTTGTCGGCTTTGACCATCACGTTGCGGCCCGGAGTCTTGTCGTGCTCCGCCTTCATGTAGCGCGGCAGGTCGCGATCGGGGATCCAGTCCTGTCCGATGAAGACCGTGCCGTCCTGCTTAATGGAAACGATCAGGTCTGATTCCTTCCCCGGCTTCTTCTCCGAGTGGGGACCCTCGGGCAGCGCCACATCGACGCCCGACTGCAGCATCGGCGTAACCACCATGAAGATGATCAGCAGCACGAGACAGACGTCCACCAGCGGCGTGACGTTGATGTCTCCTTTGACTTCGTCGGGGCTTCCGCCCCCAGCGCCGAATGCCATCCTCGACTCCTAGCGGATCGTTGCCGCGCCGGCGCGAACGCGCGCCTCGTTCTTGATGAAGTAGTCGATGAGCTGCGATGACGAGTTCGACATCTCAACCTGGAAGCGCTCGACCTTGTTGAGGAAGTAGTTGTAGAGCCACACCGCGGGGATGGCCACAAACAGACCGAACGCCGTCGTTACCAGCGCCTCGGCGATACCGGCCGACACCGCGCCGAGTCCGCCCGAGCCGCTGATGGCCATGCCCTGAAAGGCGTGGATGATGCCGGCCACGGTGCCGAACAGACCGACGAACGGAGCCGTCGTCGAGATCGTGGCCAGATTGCCGAGGCCTTTCTTCATCTCCGCGGTCGTCATCAGCGACTCGCGTTCGATCGCTCGCTGCCCCGAAGCAACGATGTCGAAGTCGTCGGGCAGCGCCTGCGTCGTCTCGTATTGAAATTCGGTCAGCCCCGCGCGCAGCACGCGCGCCAGGTGCGAGTGGCGGTATTTCTTGTCGGACGTCATCGTGATCGCTTCTTCGAGCTTGTGCTGCTTGAGGAGCGGCGTGACGCCGAGGGCGATGCCGAGCGATTCGCGTTTCGCGCGCTGGAACCGGATCAGCCGCTCGATGGCGATGGTCAGCGACCAGATCGACATCAGCGCCAGCACGATGACGACGCCTTTCGCGACCCAGTTCATCGTCGCCCACATTCCGAGGAGGCTGAAATTGCTGTTCATCCCTTCCATGTACTTCTCCTTATTGCAAAGTGAAATTCACCGTGAGCGTGAAGATGACTGGAACCGGCTGGCCGTTGAGCTGTCCCGGTTCGAATTTCCAGCGTTTGACGGCGTCGACCGCCGCTTGATCGAGTCCGAGGGGAAGACCTTTTAGCACGCGGACGTCCGTGACGTTGCCGTTGCGATCGATGATGGTTTCGAGGATGACGATGCCTTGGACTTTGGCTTTGCGGGCCACGTCGGAGTAGATCGGCTCGACTCGTCTGACGGCTCGCGGCGGCAGAACGTCACCGCCGACGCGCATCGGCTTGTCGCCGGTGCCGCCGACCTGTCCTCCGAGTTGTCCGCCGAGGGTACCGCCCAGCGTTCCGCCGACGACTCCTCCCACCACACCGCCGACGACTCCGCCAACCTGTCCGCCTACCACGCCGCCTTCCTGTCCGCCGGTCGTATCGGTCGGAGTCTCGACGTGCGGTACTTCCTGCGGCGTGTGCGTCGGCTGATGGAACGTCGGCTGCGTGTGTGGAGTCTCCACGTGCTGCACGTGCGGCGTCGACGATGCACTCGATGCGGGCGGCGGCGGGGGAGGTGGTGGTGGCGGAGGCGCGGAAACGACAAAGGCCTGAATCGGCTTCGTGATCACATCGGGATTCTTCTTGACGTAAAACCCGGCCGCGACGACGGCGCCGATGATCACGAGGTGCAGGACGGCGGAGATGAGCACCGTAACCCAGCCACCTTTTTTCTTGTCCTTCCCAGCAGATTCGATCAGGACATCATCAAACATGACAGCCACCTCGTCGGGATACTGCTGTGCTCTTCAGGGATGATGCCAAGTAGGGTTCGCGAGTACGTCAAAAGGGAAACGGTTCACGCGGAGCCGCGGAGGGGCGGAGGCTCCGCTTCTTCGCGCCTCCGCGTGAAAAAAGGTTTGAAACTTACTCGCTCTGCGGTCCCAGCCTCTTCGCTTCCGCCGCCTTCTTTTCGATCGTCACCGTATTGCGCGGCGCTTCCAGCGCGAGACCTTCCTTTGCGGCGAAGTCCGCGAGCGCCTGTTCGGCGAGCGCTTTCTGTTCGTTCTCCTGCATCGCGAGATCGCCGGAGTGCAGCGTGTCGCGGGCGACACGGGCGCGGCCGGCGGCTTTTTCGCGCTCTTCTTCCACCATCTCGTGCAGGCGATTGAGTGTGTCGCCGGAGCCGCCGATCTGGGAGATCATCCCCGAGGCCATTTCGTTGAGCTCCGCGGTGGCGCGCTTGATCTTCAGGTCGTCGATGCTCGTCTTGAGCGACGTCAGCTTCGCCTGCGCCGCTTTCACCGAAACATCGCGCGCACGCAGCAGCTCTTTGTACGTCGCTTCGGCGGATCCGAGTTGCGTGCGATTCTCGACCAGCTCGCGCTGCACCGTCTGCAGACGAAGCGCCTGCTGACTGGCCAGATCGTGATTGCCGGCGCGCAGGTTCGCCGCCGTCTTCGCGCGCAGCTCGCGCTCCTCCTGCTCGAGACGCTTGACCTGCGTCATCAGCCGCTCGCAAAGGCCGGCGTGCGCGGCCAGTCCCTGGTTGTAGTTCGCGATCTGCTTGCGGATGTTCTCCTTCTCCACCTCGAGCAGCGCCTCGGGATTCTGGCGCTCGATGCCGCCGATGAAGAGGCTCAGGAAGCCGCGGAAGAGGTTTGCGATTCGTCGGAACATTCAGTCCCCCAAAGTCGGATGCGCAGATCGTACCGCTCATTCACGCCGAATTTACCTGCGCCGCAAGCAGACTCAGTCGACCCCGCCTACGATCCGGCCAACACAAGGAGGCTTTGCAGGAAATGAGGATTCGCTACTCGGCAATCTGTTTCATCGGAGCAGCGGCGATCGCAACCGGTGCATTCGCTCAGGTCACCCCAGCCGCCGGTTACACACCGCCGGACGACACCCCGAAGGTCAACGTCGGCGCCACGATTTTCGGCGATTACACCTACGTCGAATCGCCGGAGGTCAAAGATTCGGACGGCCACACCATCAACAACAGCTCGTTCAACATCAGCCGCGCCTACATCAACATCACCGGAAACCTCAATCACCTGATCGCCTTTCGCATCACGCCGGACATATCGCGCGAGACGAGCACCACGTCATCGCTCAGCGGCAGTCAGCTCTTCCGCCTGAAGTACGCGTACGCACAGTTGAATCTCGACGACTGGGCGACGAAGGGCTCGTGGGTACGCGCCGGCGTGCAGCAGACGCCGTACACGGATTACACCGAGGGGATTTATCGATACCGGTTCCAGGGGACGATCTTCGCGGAGCGGACGACGGGTCTTCCGTCGTCGGATGCCGGCCTCTCGGGCCACTACAACTTCGCCGGCAACTATGGCGACGTCCACGCCGGCTTCTACAACGGCGAAGGCTACACAAAAGCGGAAACGAACAACGAGAAGGCGTTCATGGTGCGCGGCAGCGTGCGCCCGTTCCCGCTCGGCGGTGTTCTGCTGAAGGGGCTGCGGCTAACCGCATTCGTCGACGAGGATCATTACGTCGAAGGGGCGAAACGCGAGCGCGACATCGGCCAGATCACGTACGAACATCCGCTGGTCAACGCCGGCTTCGATCTTCTCCGCGCGAAGGATCGCACCTCGGCCACAAAACCGCAGATCAGCGCGAAGGGGTGGTCGCTCTGGGTTACGCCGAAGCTCGGTACGACCGGCTGGGAGGCCCTGATCCGTCACGACGATTACCTGCCGAACGACGCCATCCATTCGCAGAAGCAGAAGCGGGACATCGACGGCATCGCCTACTGGGTCCCGAACCTGAGCGGCAAGACGATGGCCATCCTCTTCGACCGCGATCAGCTCAAGCGCACCGGGCTGACTCCCGCGGTTCCGAATACGACCAACTACGAAGTGAAGATGCTCGTTTCCTTCTAAGGAGAGACAAATGAAGAAGCTTTTCCTCGCGGCCCTCGTGCTGCTGGCGACTGCTGCATCCGCCCAGACCCTGAAGATCAACGGCGCCGGCGCCACGTTCCCGAATCCGATCTATACGAAGTGGTTCGACCAGTACCACAACATGCATCCGAACGTGGAAATCAACTACCAGTCGATCGGCTCCGGCGGCGGCATCCGCCAGCTCTCCGCCGGCACCGTTTTCTTCGGCGCCTCGGATGGTCCGATGACGAACGAGCAGATCACCGCTGCCGGCTTCCGCATCATGCATTTCCCGACGGTTCTCGGCGGCGTGGTCCCGGTCTACAACGTGCCGGAGATCAGCGCAGAGCTGAAGTTCACGGGTCCGGTGCTCGCCGACATCTTCCTCGGCAAGATCACGAAGTGGAACGATGCCGCCATCCGCGCGACGAATCCCGGCGTGAATCTACCGAACGCCGACATCACCGTCGTCCACCGTTCCGACGGCTCGGGCACGAGCTACATCTGGTGCGATTACCTGTCGAAAGTTTCCCCCGAGTATCGCAAGACCGTCGGCGTGGCGACCTCGGTCAACTGGCCCGCCGGCGTCGGCGCGAAAGGCAACGAAGGCGTGGCGGGCCTGGTCAAGCAGACGCCCGGCTCGATCGGCTACGTGGAGTTGATCTACGCGCTGCAGAACAAGATCTCCTACGGCGCGGTGCGGAACCTGGCCGGCGAATGGGTGCGCGCATCGACCGAAACCGTCTCCAACGCCGCCTCGGCCGCCGCGAAGAACATGCCGAAGGATTTCCGCGTCTCGATCACGAACGCGCCCGGCCACAACGTCTACCCGATCTCCTCATTCACCTGGCTCCTCCTGCAGGAATCGCCAAAAGACGTAGCGAGATCCCGCACGATGGCCGATTTCATCCGCTGGGCCCTCACCGACGGCCAGCAATACGCCCCACAACTCGGCTACGCCCCGCTGCCGAAGGAAGTCGTGGCGCTGGAAATGGAAGCGCTGAAGCGGGTGAAGCAGTAGGCGGCGCACCACTGTCATCCTGAGCCGCCGAAACCCCGGAGGGGTTGAGGACGGTCGAAGGACCCCCAGCCGGTTGCAGGAAGGGGGTCCGTCGACCGTGCTTTGCCCCTCCGGGGCGCCGCCGGCTCAGGATGACAGCGTTCACTTCACCCCGAATTTACATCCATTGCATTTCCCCTCCCGACCCGGCTCGTACCCTGTGCGCCATGAAGCTGAAGTTACTCGCAATCCTTCTGTTCATCGCCCTCGCGGCGTGTCAGTCGAATGAGTCCAGGATACCGGCGGCGGAAACCGCGACATCACTCACCATCAACGGCGCCGGCGCTACCTTTCCCAATCCCATCTACTCGAAGTGGTTCGACGAGTATCAGAAGTCGCATCCGAACGTTCGCATCAACTACCAGTCGATCGGGTCCGGCGGCGGCATCAAGCAGCTCTCCGCGCAGACGGTGTTCTTCGGCGCCAGCGATGGTCCGATGACGGATGCGCAGTTGCAGGCCGCGCCGGGCGCGATCCTGCACTTTCCGACGGTTCTCGGCGGCGTGGTGCCGGTCTACAACGTTGAGGGCGTCACGCAGCCGCTGCGATTCAGCGGCGCGGTCCTCGCCGACATCTACCTCGGCAGAATCACGAAGTGGAACGATCCCGCCATCGCGGCGATCAATCCCGGCGTCAAGCTGCCGGCCGACGACATCGGCGTCGTGCATCGCTCCGACGGATCGGGCACGACCTACATCTTCTGCGACTTTCTCTCGAAAGTTTCCGCCGAGTATCAGCAGAAAGTCGGCGTGGCCACATCCGTAAACTGGCCGGTCGGCGTCGGCGCGAAGGGGAACGAAGGCGTCTCCGGACTGGTGCGCCAGACGCCCGGCGCGATCGGATATGTCGAGCTGATTTACGCGCTGCAGAACAAGATCCCGTTCGGCTCCGTGCAGAACAAAGCAGGACAGTTCGTGACCGCATCGCTCGACACCGTTACCGCGGCGGCGAGCGGCGCGGCGATGCCGGACGACTTCCGCGTCTCGATTACGAACGCCGACGGCGCGAACGCGTACCCGATCTCGTCGTTCACCTGGCTGCTCCTCTACCAGCACCCGACCGACAAAGCGCGCAGCGCGGCGATGGTCGAATTCGTCAAGTGGGCGATCACCGACGGCCAGAAGTTCGCGCCTGGACTCGGCTACGCGCCGCTCCCGCAGCCGGTCATCGCCAAAGAAATGCAGGCCCTCGGCAAGATTCAATGAAGCGTTCTTCCGACGACCGCCGCTTCCTGATCGGCACGGGCGCCTTCGCTGCGCTCGTGCTGCTGATCGTGGCCGGCATCGCGTTCGAACTGACGCGCCAGTCGACGCTCTCGATCGCGAAGTTCGGCCTGAAATTCTGGACGACGAAAGTCTGGGACCCGGTCTCCGGCGACTTCGGCGCGCTCCCGTTCATCTGGGGCACGCTCTATTCATCGATCCTTGCGCTCGCGCTGGCCACGCCGATCGCGCTCGGGATCGCCATCTTCATCTCCGAGCTCTCGCCGCGCGCGCTGCGACAGCCGCTGGCGTATCTCACCGAACTGCTGGCCGCGATTCCGTCGATCGTCTACGGCCTCTGGGGAATCTTCGTGCTCGTCCCGATCGTGCGCAAACTCGAGATCGCGATGGGTGCGAAACCCGCCCTCGGCGTCGGCATGCTCGCCGCCGCGCTGATCCTGGCGGTGATGGTGATCCCATTCACGTCATCGGTCGCGCGCGAAATCCTCAAGAACGTTCCGTCGACGCAGCGCGAAGCCGCGTACGCCCTCGGCGCCACGCGATGGGAAGCGATCAAAGTGGCCATCGGCTTCGGGCGTACCGGAATCATCGGCGCGGTGATGCTCGGCTTCGGCCGCGCGCTCGGCGAAACGATGGCCGTGACGATGGTCATCGGCAACTCGCCGCAGATTTCGGCGTCGCTCTTCAAGCCGCAATACACGATGGCCGCAGTCATCGCGAACGAGTTCACCGAGGCCGCGGATGAGTTGTATCTGCACGCGCTGATCGAGATCGGACTGTTGCTGTTCATCATCACCGTCGGCGTCAACCTGCTTTCGCGGCTGCTGATCTGGTCGACGAAACGGCGCGCCGTGACGACGGTGATCGTGCCTGTGGTCGCCGAGGTGCCGGCGTGACGGCGAATCTGAGGAGGAGGAAGGTCTTCTCGCGCATCTTCGAAACGCTTTGCGCGCTGGCGGTCGTCATCGCCCTGATCCCGCTGGCGATGATCCTCTTCTACGTCATCAAAGAAGGATTCGGTGCGCTGAACGTCGACTTCTTCACGCACATGCCCAAGCCGGTTGGTGAGAGTGGCGGCGGCATGGCCAACGCCATCACCGGCACGCTGATCCTGATCGGCATCGCCGCGCTGTTCGCCGTTCCGATCGGCTGCCTGTGCGGCATCCACCTCTCCGAATATCCGGGGACGAAGTTTTCGTCGATCGTCCGCTTCGCCGCCGATGTGCTCAACGGCGTTCCGTCGATCGTGGTCGGAATCTTCGCGTACGGCATCGTCGTCCTGCCGGTGAAGCGCTTCAGCGCCATTGCCGGCGGCGTCGCGCTCGGGCTGCTGATGATTCCGATCGTCGTGCGGACGACGGAAGAGTTGCTGCGGCTCGTCCCCGGCGGCCTTCGCGAAGGGGCTCTCGCTTTGGGTGCTACGCGCGGCCGCGCGGTGTTCAGCGTGATCGTTCCCGCCGCGCTGCCCGGCATCCTCACCGGCATCCTCGTCGCGCTGGCGCGCGTCGCAGGCGAGACCGCACCGCTGCTCTTCACCGCCTTCAACAACCGCTTCTGGTCGACCAGCCTGACGCAGCCGATCGCGTCGCTCACCGTGCAGGTTTTCACCTACGCCATCTCGCCGTACGACGACTGGCACCGCCAGGCGTGGGCCGGCGCCTTCCTGCTGGTCATGATGATTCTCACGCTCTCGATCCTTGCCCGCCTCGCCGTCCGCCGCCTCGAAAGGATGAACCGCTCGTGAGTGCTGTGATGAATGAAGAACGCGAGGAGATTGTGGCCGACGCCCCTCACCCGCACTCCGCTTCGCTTCGTGTCTCCCTCTCCCCGCTGCCGCGGGGCGAGGGGCGCTCGATTGGGGCGCTGGCGGATGGTGACGAAGAACGCAGCTCACTCATCGAGAGTCCTTCTCCCCGGCGAGGGGAGAAGGTGCCGCAGGCGGATGAGGGGGAGAGGCGTTCGATGATCACACACGAAGGAACCATGACTGACTCGAAAATCTCCGTCAAAGACTTCGACTTCTTCTACGGCACGACGAAAGTCCTGCACGGCATCTCGCTCGAGATCCCCGCGCGCAAAGTGACCGCCCTCATCGGCCCGTCGGGATGCGGCAAGTCCACGTTCATCCGCTCCATCAACCGGATGAACGACATCATCCCCGACGCCCGCGGCAAGGGAACGATCCTCATCGACGGCAAGAACGTCTACGGCGGGGACACCGACGTCGTCGAACTGCGCCGCCGGGTGGGCATGGTCTTCCAGAAATCGAATCCGTTCCCGAAATCGATTTACGACAACGTCGCGTACGGTCTGCGCATCGGTGGCATGCGCAACAAGCGGCAGCTGGATGACATCATCGAGCGCTCGCTGACCCGCGCCGCACTCTGGCACGAGGTGAAAGATCGCCTGCACGCCAGCGCGCTTGCGCTTTCCGGCGGCCAGCAGCAGCGGCTCTGCATCGCCCGCGCGCTGGCGGTCGATCCCGAGATCCTGCTGATGGACGAACCGGCCTCGGCGCTCGATCCGATCGCCACCTCGAAGATCGAAGAGCTGATCTACGAATTGAAGGACAACTACACGATCGTCATCGTCACGCACAACATGCAGCAGGCCGCGCGCGTCAGCGACCGCACCGCCTTCTTCATGCTCGGCCGCGTCGTCGAATACGCCGAGACCAACGCGATTTTCATGAACCCGAAAGAGAAGATGACCGAAGATTACGTAACGGGAAGGTTTGGCTGAGAATGCAACGCCATTTCGACAAAGACATCGACGAGTTGAAACACCTTCTCCTGCGCATGGGGGCGATGGTCGAGGATGCCATGGCGCGCTCGATCCGGGCGCTTCTCGAGCGCGATACCGCGCTGGCCAATGAGGTCATCGCCCTCGACGACGAGATCGACCGGATGGAGATCGTCATCGATCAGAAGACGATCGAGCTGATCGCCATCATGCAGCCGACCGCCAGCGATCTGCGCTTCGTGGCCACGATCATGAAGATCACGCCGGAGTTGGAGCGGATCGCCGATCTGGCCCAGGACGTCTGCGAACGCGCCATCGAACTGAATCGCGAGCCGATGCTCAAGCCGGTCTCCGATCTGCCGCGTCTCGCGCACGACGCGCAAGCCATGGTTCGCGATGCGCTCGATGCATTCGTTCGTGGAGATGCGAACCTGGCAAGGCGTGTCATCGCGCAGGACGACAATGTCGATGCGCTCACCGAAAGCTCGTTTCGCAATCTGCTGACGTACATGCTCGAAGATGCGCGCAACATTTCGTCAGCAATCCGCTTGACGTTCATCGGCAAATACTTCGAGCGCATGGCCGACGGTGCAACGAACATCTGTGAGATGGTGGTCTACCTCGTCGAAGGGAAAATGATCAAGCACACGGCCCACGCCGCGGCGGGCGAATGACGAAGATCGCGCTCATCGAAGACGATGCCGACATCGCCTTCACCGTGCGCCTCAACCTGGAGCGCGAGAACTATCGCGTCGCGCACTACGCCGACGGCCATGAGGGACTTGTGGCCGTGCAGTCCGGCGGCTTCGACTTCGTCATCCTCGATCTCAATCTTCCCGACGTCGACGGCCTCACCATCTGCCGCGAACTGCGCCGCGATCCGGCCACGAAATCGGTCCCCATCCTCATGCTCACCGCGCGCGGCTCGGAACGCGATCGCATCACCGGCCTCGAGCTCGGCGCGGATGATTACCTCACCAAGCCGTTCGCCATCCGCGAGCTCGTCGCCCGCGTCGCCGCCATCCTGCGCCGCACGCAGGCGCCGTCGCGCGACGGCTCCGGCTACGATGACGGCGAGCTGCGCATCGACGAAAAAGCGTTCCGCGTCTACCACCGCGGCGAAGAAGTGAAGCTTGCGAAGAAGGAGCTGGAGCTGCTGCTCCTCCTCGTCCGCAACCGTGGCTCCGTCGTCTCCCGCGATCGGATTCTCTCCGAGGTCTGGCAGATGAGCGACGATGTAGAGACGAGGACCGTCGATGCGCACATCCGCAACCTCCGGAAGAAGATTGGCACCGCGCAGATTACGACCGTGGTGGGGTTTGGCTACCGCTACGATCCGCCGACCCTGTCATCCTGAGCCGGCGAAGCGCGGTGAAGGATCTCAAGATGCGCTGTTTCTGCTGAAACCCGGTTCAACGCAAGCCGCGTAACTTGAGATCCTTCGACGTCCTACGGCGTCTCAGGATGACAGTGTGAACATGTTCCTCTTAACCATCGCCGCCGTTGCCACAGGATTCGCGATCCTCTTCGCCATCCTCTGGACGCGCACGCGCGCCGACATCCGCCATCTCTCCGACCGCCTCGGCCGTCCTGACGCCGAGGCCTTCGCATCGCTGGACGTCGACTCGTTCGGCGCGCTCGACGGGATCGCCGCGCGCTTCTACCGCTCGCGAAGTGATTTGGCGCGCCAGCTCGCCGCCGCCGAGTTTCAGAACGCGCTGCTGCAACAGATCATGAACGGCATGGGCGAAGGCGTCCTGGCCATCGACCGCCAGCGCCGCGTCGTCCTCGCCAACCGCCGCTTCGCCGAAATGTTCATGCTGCAAGCCGGCTTCGTCGGGCAGCCGCTGGCCAGCGTCGTGCGCAACCAATCGATCCTCTCCGGTTTCGACGAAGCGCTCGCGCACACGGAACGCAGTGACTCCAGCCGCTTCTCCATCCGCAGCGGCATCGAGGAGCGGCAGATCGAGATGCGCGCCTTCCCGCTGCCGTCGCACGAGCTGGCGGCCGTCGCGCTCTTCATCGACGTCACGCACGTCGAACGGCTCGAGGAGTTGCGCCGCGAATTCATCGCCGACTTTTCCCATGAAGTCCGGACGCCGCTCGCCGCGCTGAAGTCCGCGGTCGAAACGTTCGAATTCGACCGCGGACTTTTGACCGACGATCAGGAGAGCCAGCTCCGCCGCATCATGTCGCGCCAGCTCGCCCGGCTGGAGCGGCTCGCGCAGGACCTCTCCGAACTGAGCCACATCGAAGCAGGCGATCTCAGTCTCGAACGGACGGAGATCGATCTGCGACGCCTCATCGAAGATCTCTGCGAAGACTTTCGCGACCGCGCGGCAACGAAAAAACTTCGTTTCGCCATCACCGGCGGCGGCGCGCGCATCCACGGCGACGCCATGCGCCTGCAGCAGGCCTTCGCCAACCTCCTCGACAACGCCATCAAATACGGAGGCGAGGACGCGACGATCGACATCGACATCTCCAGCACGAACGACCGCGGCATCGTCCGCATCACCGACCACGGAGAAGGGATTTCTCCCGACGAGCGCGACCGAATCTTCCGCCGCTTCTACCGCATCGACAAAAGCCGCTCCCAGGAAATCGCCGGCACGGGGTTAGGCCTCGCGATCACCAAGCACCTCATCCTTCAGCACCGGGGGAACATTGAGGTCGAAGGCGCGCCCGGAGCCGGTGCGACATTCATCGTCACATTGCCGAGGTAATCGTTGCTTCTCGGCGAACGGGTAGGGGAATTCAGTTGCCCGAACACTCTAAGTAACGATGACTGAGCCAGACATCCAACGTCTTGCGCATGCGTATCGCCGCCTCGTCCTCTGGTTCGGCGCGCAGCTTTACGTGAACGTCATATCGTTCTTTCTTCAGCCGGCGCTCGGACAACGGTGGGCGATTCCTCCGAGGATTGCGCTCATCATTGCCAATCTCGTCATTGTCGTTGTGTTGGCTTATTACGCATATCGCACCGCTGAAGCGCTCGGCGCGCCGGATCCAGGACTCTGGGCCGTCGGTCTCGTGCTGTTCAATTTCATCGCTCTAGCCTTACTCAGTTCAAAAGCCGCGACCATCTGCAGAGAAAAGGGCATCCCGGTCGGTCTTCTTGGCCCTAGGCCGTCATGAGGATGCCTTTCCATCTGCGCCATCTGCGGATTACAATCCTCCTTCGGCGGCAACCAGCGCCTAACCTCCTGAGGCCTTTCCCAGCGAAGGCCCGATGCGGAGGCAAAGGGGAGCGGATCCTCGGGTTGGGTACTTGCGGACCTTCGTTCGAGGGCTTCGTCGCTGGGGGCGGACGCTCGCGGACTGGACGAAGGAGATTTCGCGATGACCCAACAGAAAGACTTCAAGCGCGTCGTTCGGACGCGGATGCAGAAGACGGGCGAGTCCTACACCACGGCCCGGCTTCATCTCGTGAAAAAAGAAGAAGCCCCCGCTCCCTATTACGCGGCGCTGGCGAGGTTGAGCGATGAGTCGGTGAAGAAGGCCACCGGCTGCGATTGGACGAAGTGGGTGTTTGTCCTCGACAAGGCCGGCGGGACGGAGATGTCGCATCCGCAACTCGTCGCGCACATCCGCGAGAAATACAAGACGCCGAGCTGGTGGACGCAGATGGTGGCCGTCGGCTACGAGCGCATCCGCGGACTGCGCGCGCACGGGCAGCAGCGCAGCGGCGACTGGTCGGTGACGAAGAGCAAGACGGTCGCCGTGCCGCTGGCGAAGCTGTACGCCGCGTTCAGTAACGCACGGACTCGCGCGAAGTGGATGCCGGGCGTGAAGCTGACTGTCCGCGGCGCGACGGTGAACAAGTCCATGCGCCTTCGCTGGGAAGACGGCTCGCCGATCGACGTCGGCTTCATGTCGAAAGGGGCGTCGAAGAGCCAGGTCGCGCTCGAGCATCGCAAGCTCGCATCGAAAGCGGAGGCCGATCGGATTCGCGCGTTCTGGGCGGAGCGGTTCGATGCGCTAGCCGCGATGTTGAAGTAGCTTTCACGGAGGCGCGGAGAGAGCATCCTCCGCGCCTTCACTGCGCCTCTTCCGCCGCCAGATCGATGATGCCGCGTTCGATGTAGATCGGCCGGATGTGCGCAGCCAGCATCGGTCTTCGGATGGCCAGCGAAATCGCGCCGGCGAGGCAGAGGAGTCCGCCGTAGAAAATCGTTAGCGGAGCGCCGATGCGTTCGGCGATCACGCCGGAGAGCAGGCTGCCGATCGGTTGCATGCCCATGATGGCCAGGCTGTAGAAGGCCATGACGCGTCCGCGCAGCCGTTCGTCGACCACCGTCTGCAGGATCGTGTTCGCCGACGCTGCCTGCACCATCATCCCGGCGCCGACGATCGGAAGGATCACGATCGACAGCCAGAGCGCGCGCGAGAACGAGAAGGCGATCAGGCCGAGACTCAGTCCGATTGACGCGGCCACGATGACTTTGCCCAAGCCAAGGACCGTGCGGCGCGAGGCGAGGTAGAGCGTGCCGGCCAGCGCGCCGATGCCGGAGGCGGTCATCAGGATGCCCAGCGTGTGCGCGCCGCCGTGCAGGATTTTCGACGCGATGACCGGCATCAGCGTCGCGTACGGCATCCCCGCCACGCCGGCCAGCGCCACGATCAGCAGCAGCGCGCGCACGGGAGCGAAGCGCGATACGTACGTCCATCCGGTGCGCAGCTCTTCGAGCATGCGCGTATCGATGACGGCTTTCTTCGCCGGAGTCCGGCGCATTGCCAGCAGCGAGGCGATCACCGCGATGTACGAGATGGCGTCGGCGCCGAAGCACCATCCTTCGCCCAGCGTTGCGATCAGGATTCCGCCGACCGAGGGGCCGATGATGCGCGAGGCGTTGATCATCGAGGAGTTGAGAGCGATGGCGTTCGGCAGGTCGGCGCGGTCTTCCACCATCTCCACCACGAACGCCTGCCGCGCCGGCGTATCGAACGAATTGATCACCCCTTGCACCACCTGCAGCACGATGACCTCGGCCACGGTGATCACGTTCATCAGCGCGAGCACCGCCAGAGCCGCCGACTGCAGCGCGGAAAGGATCTGCGTGATGACGAGGATGCGATGTCGGTCCCACCGGTCGACGAGCACGCCGGCGAACGGCGAGAGGACGAGCAGCGGGATCTGGCTGCAGAAGCCGACGATGCCGAGGAGGAGCTCCGATCCTGTCAATCGATAGACCAGCCAGCTCGTGGCGATGCGGGTGATCCAGGTGCCGATGAGGGAGATGGACTGTCCGCCGAAGAAGAGCCGGTAGTTGCGATGGCGTAGGGCGCGAGCGATGCGGTTCAAGCGATCCCTGCAACGCAATTGATGTTCCTGATGCGCGTCGACTAGAATCCACGGCCACGGAAATTTTGAAGCGCCACTCGCGTTAGTTTCCGTACCTTCCCGCAGTGATCGTTCGTGACGTGGGGCTGTAGCTCAATTGGGAGAGCGCCTGAATGGCATTCAGGAGGTCGACGGTTCGATCCCGTTCAGCTCCACCAACGATCACAAAGACTTTGGGCCGAAGCGGAATCCGCCTCGGCCCAGGGCTCACACTTCAACTGATTTCTACGGCTCTGTCGACGCGTTGAAGACCGCGTACTGGAAGCACTTGTTCGGGCTGCCGGTGGTCTGGAATGACCCGACCCCCTGCGAGATGATCGCAAGCGCGTTTCCGTTCGAGCCGGCGTCGGTGTAATTGAGGATCACGATGCTGGACGGCGTCACGGCGGAGTCGTGGACCGTCAGCTGGCTCTCGGCGTTGTTGCCCGGGGGATAGCAGCCGTTCCCTTTCACTCCGGTGAGGCTGGCGGGACCGCGCGGACCACGCGGACCTTGCGGCCCCATCGGACCGATCGCGCCGGTTTCGCCCGTCGGACCGACGTCGCCTTTGTCGCCTTTCGGACCGGTGGCACCCGTATCGCCCTTCGCGCCGGCAGGGCCAGTCGCGCCGATGTCACCTTTCGGACCCATTGGGCCGATGGCGCCGGTATCGCCCTTCTCGCCCTGCGGGCCTGTCGCACCGGCTGGACCGACCGGACCCTGGTCGCCGTTGTCGCCTTTCGGACCGATTGCGCCGGTCTCGCCTTTGGCGCCAGCTGGGCCGGCCGGACCGATATCACCCTTGTCGCCTTTGGCGCCCGTCACGCCGATCGGACCGACATCACCCTTGTCGCCTTTTGCACCCGTAGCGCCGATGTCACCCTTGTCGCCTTTGGCACCCGTTGCACCGGTATCGCCTTTGGCACCCGTCGCGCCGGTCGGACCGACATCGCCCTTGTCGCCCTTCGCACCCGTCGCGCCGGCGTCACCTTTGTCGCCTTTGGCGCCGGTTGCACCGGTGTCGCCCTTCGCACCAGTTGCGCCAGTTGCGCCAGTTGCGCCAGTTGCGCCGGTGTCGCCTTTGTCGCCTTTGGCACCCGTCGCGCCGGTGTCGCCCTTCGCGCCGATTGCTCCGGCGGGACCGGCATCGCCCTTGTCACCTTTCGGACCGGCGGGACCGACATCGCCCTGATCGCCCTTGGCTCCCATCGGGGCCGGATCCGGCAGCAGGTATCCGAGGACGTCGATGGTGATGTCCGCGCCGGCGTACCACGTCGAGACGCCGAACGTGCCCGCGGGGGTGAGCATCACGCCCGCTTCGAACATCAGCGTCTCGCCCTTTTTGAACTTCAGCACCAGCGTTGCGTTCGGATTGTCCGGCTCCCGCGGATCGACGTGCAGTTCGCCGTCGCCGTCGTGGCTGGTCACATGGAAGCGGACGACGAGGCCGATCGCCTCGGTGGGGATCACGGTCGAGCAGGGATCGACGAACGTCGCCGTCTCGAGGATGTCGCGGCTGCGATAGAAGCGCGTTTGATTGGGGAGAAACGCCGGGCCGCCCCACGGCACATCGTAGTGATCGTTCTCCAGCGTCGACGACAGCCGGCAGGGCGCGATCTCCTGAAAAACGGTCGGCAGCAGGTTGCTTTTCCAGTGGTTGTTGATTGGGTTGACGAGTGACATCCGCACCTGCATGCCGTACGCGGTGAACGGCTCGTGCGGCTTGGTGTACTTGTCGGTTTGGTCTCCATGCACCAGCACCGGCAGCAGTACGGCGATGACGGCGATTACGAACGTGAATGCTTTGCGATGATTCATGGCTTCCTCTCTTTCTGTATGGGGAGAGGTGCGACGGCCCATGACGTTTTTCCATCGGGATAGAAAGTTTTTTGAGTAGGCTCAGCCGCGATGGAGGATCTGGAGAAGAACGGCCACTACCTCACCCGTCGCACCGAGGAAGGGAACGACTGGATTTTTCTCGTCGAGGCGCGGTAGCCGATCGGACCTTCATCCCGCGACGCGCCCGGCGCGGTCGCGCAGCATCAGATCGAGCCGCACCTCGGCCAGCGCTGCCTGAATCTCCATCGCGGTTTGCTGCCGTTCGTACAGATTCTTGTGCAGCGCGCGATTGACGATCGTGCGCAAGGATTCCGGAACGAATGCCGGGAGCGGCGCGGCCTCTGTCTCCACGATTGCGGCCAACACGTCCATCAGCGTCCGGCCGGCGAATGGTTGTTTGCCGGACAGCATCTCGTAAAGGACAACGCCGAGGGAGTAGATGTCGGAGCGGGTGTCGATGATGGCATCGCCGCGGACTTGTTCCGGCGAAAGGTATGGCAGCGTGCCGGTGACCGACGTGCGGCGGCGTAGCGGATCGGTGCGGTCGCCATCGCCGAAGAGCGCGGCCACGCCGAAATCGAGCACCTTCACGACGCCGTCGGGCCGCAGCATGATGTTCTCCGGCTTTATGTCGCGATGAACGATCCACGCTTCGTGTGCGGCGACGAGCGCGCTCGCCACGGCCAGCGCGACGTCCACCGCCTCCGCCGCCGTCATCGGACCGCGGTCGAGCCGCTCGCGCAGCGTCTCGCCGTCGATGTGCTCCGTGGCGATGTACTGGAGGTCGTCCTGACTGCCGACGTCGAAGACCGTGACGATGTTCGGATGATTGAGCATCGACGTGCAGCGCGCCTCGCGTTCGAAGCTGCGAATCTGCCGCTCGTCCGCATCGCGGCGCCGCAGAATCTTCAGCGCGACCTTCCGCCGCATCATCGAATCCTCGGCGAGATACACGTCCGATGAACCGCCACTCCCAAGGCGCTGCAGGACGCGGTAGCGGCCAATTCGTAAAACGTTCATCAACTGAGGCTTTGCGTGAGGCGCAACGTATGCCGCATCGACCTGCCGTTTCGTGAGCTGGGTCACAGCCGGAAGAAGGGGACAGGCGCTGTCGCCTGTCCCCTTGCATCGCATCGACGTTACGGAGTCGGCGGCGCGTAGCCGGTCATCGAGACCCAGCCGCTGTCGAGGTGGACCCAGACGGTGCGCAGAACGGGCGCCTGGTCGGAGACCATGCCGAAGAAGTAGCTGCTTTCGCCGCCGCCAACATAGTTGCCGGCGCCGACCGGATTGTTCAGAACGAAGTACGAGTATCCGCCCGAGAGAAACGCCGACGTGACCGGCTTCGTGCCGGTCCCGCCGCTGGTGATGTTGAAGACCTGATCGGTGGCGATGCCGTCGGAGTTGTAGTCGTACTGCCGCAGCGTGCCCCAGTTGTAGATCGCGAGTTCATCGGCGTACGGGATGTAGGTGATTCCGGCGACCTGGGTCAGATCGATCCGGTACTCGTAGATCCACTTGCCTGCCGCGACGCTGCCGGGCTGTCCCTGGTAGATGCGGGACTGCAGGTGGCCGTTGCCGCTGCCGCCGGGAACGGAGAAATACGCGCCGTAATCAGTGACGGTGACGCTGCAGGTCGTGCTGAAGAGGCACTGGACCGTCCACGACGTGTTGACGACGTTATAGGCGAACGCCGGCGCAGCCAGGGCGAGGGTGATGAGCGAGAAGAGAGCGATACGAAGAGATACGCGAACCATTTCTTTCTTTCCTCCGGTATTTTTTTTTGAAACCGGGAAAGTAGTGACGCCAGGTCCGAAAACGTTTCGCGCGTGATCCGTGTGCTGAAGCGGATGGATCTACCGTTTGAGAAACGCGCGCAGGCGTTCCAGCTCGGCGTCCAGCTCTCGGTTGAAGGCGCGGTCGTTTGGGCGCGATCCGATGAAGCCGAAATCCGCGTGCATCTCGGCGCCGCGCAGCGCGACGTTACCCCAGCCGATCACCTGGTCCTTCCAAAGAAGCGGCAGGGCGTAGTAGCCAAGTTTGCGCTTGGACACCGGTGTATACGCCTCGAAGCGGTAGGCCCATCCCCAGAAGATCTCGAATCGGGCGCGATCCCAGACCACGGGATCGAACGGCGCGAGCAGCCGCACCGCGGTGAGGGTGGCTGCGTCCGCGGGGTACTCGCTCGCCGGCCAGTACCAGTCCAAGCCATCGACGCGACTGTGTGCAAGCCGCTGTTTCGCGCGCGCGAGTGCGGCCGGGATCGCGGCGCGCCACTGCGGTACGGCGTAGCGCAATCGCCGCACGACGACGGAGAGTCCCGAGGCGGTGAGCGGCGCGTAGAGATTGACGACGGCGTCGACCAGCGCATCGAGGCGGGCGCGCCGCGCGCCGGCACCAGGCGTTTCATCCGCCCACGCGCGGGCGGCATAGATGCGGATCCCGCCCTCGCGCCTGACAATGCGCAGCAGCCCGCGGTAGTGCAGGTCGTCCAGAAGGTGCGTCGTGACGTTCGAGGAGCCGCCCCAGTAGTTGGTGATGCGGCCCTTTCCGAAATGCGCGGCCACCTCGCGCGGGTGGATGCCGCCGGTGCCGCTGGCACGGACGAATTCAAACAGTTCCCGCGCGCGACTCCTGCGATGACGCGCTCCCCACCTCGGCCTTCCATCGCGCGGGTGCATCAACGCGTGGAGCTCGCGCGTGACGAAGCCGTAGTTGACGAAGACGTCTTCCTCGACGTTGAGCGAGGCGTAGCGCCGCTCGAGATCGCCCGCGGCGTACCGGCGGACGCGATGTCGCAGCGTGAGGTCCTGGGCCCGCGCCGGCGCGCGGATCGGGTCGGCCTGGACAAAGCCGAGGCGACAGAGCGCGCGCTGCAGCGTCGTGGGTGGAAACAGGCTGCGCGATACCGCGAAGCGGCGCAGCGCCTCGAGGGTGAGAGACACGTGCGAATGTTAATGCGCCCCGTGCTCGCGATTCGCAATCGCCGATGTCACTTCCGTGCGAGCTTGTCCATCGATCGGAAGGCGGCCCGCAGCTCGCCCGGCGACATACCTCAGCATCAACGCGAGGCGGCCACTTTCATCGCCGCGAGAAACTTCTCGGGATTGTTCGTCGGGATCGGCTTCGGCGCGTAGAAGCCCGCGCGATCGTTGTCGTCGATGAATTCGCGGCCGTCGACGGTGTAGCGGAAGGTGAACCAGACGTTCGCGCCGGCGGGGACGGTGATGCCGTGCGCCGACCAGGCGCGGCGGCCGTTGGTGATCGCGCCGGGCGTGAGCGGCACGGAACCGGTCATCGGCGGGTGATTGATCACCTTGTAATCGACGGTGACGTTCTCGACGACGGGGAGCGCCGTGAGATCGATCTCGAATGCGCCGGCGGCAACCGTGGCGTTTTCGCCCTGAATGTCGATCGAGGTGAAACGGAAGATGTAGTTCTGGCCGTAGTTGCTGTCCCAATATTGAAACCCGGATTGGCCGGTGTTGAGGAACCAGACGATCAGCTCTTCGGCGTCCGAGGGGATCTCGATCGATGCCGTCATCATCGTCGCTTCGACGGGATCGTCGCTGAAGCGCTCCACGATCTCGCCGGTTCGAATCTCGAGCTGCCGGCTGCCGATCGGACCGTTTTGCGAGAAACGATAAAAGACGGTGATCGACCACGTTGGCGCACCGTTGTAGTTCGAGCGCTCCTCGGGTAGCCGGTTCGGATCGTAGGAAATCGCGACGGTGCTGCCGGGGACCAGATTGCCGAACGGCAGTTGCTCCCGCGTCTTCGTGAAGGTGATGTGCGGCGCGTTGTCGGCGAACGTTCTGCGGAACATGTTCGTCCTCCTTAGTAAACCGCTTCCATCGTGATGTCGGCAGTCTTGTCGATGATCTTCAGGAACGTCTGTTTGATCGTGGCGTTGTAGTAATACGCATTGACGGACGAGGAGGTCAGTGCTTGCGGCGTGCCCACATTGGGCAGGTTCTGGCCAGCCGCGGTCACGGAGACCGGCGCATTCGTGCCGAGGATGCTCACGTAATAGAAGGACTCGGGCGGGGTGTATTGATCGACGATCCGCTGGACCCGAATCCGCTGTCCGCCGGGAATGCCCTGATGGCTGATGCGCACGTGGCGAAAGGGAGCAGGAAACGCGCTGATGCCGTCGTCGAGATATAGATCGAACGCGTTGTCTGCGCCGGGATAGATGTTGAACGTGATCGGGCACGCCTGCGAAGGATCGATGTACTGCTGTACCGGATCGCGCATCGGGAGAATGGCGCCGGCTCGGACGTACATCGGAACCTGAAAAAGTGGCTGCCCGGTCAGCGGCGCATACCAGTTCGTGATCAGCGTTCCGCCTTCGACCGGCGCGTCGAGCGGATACATGTTGTTCTTGAAGCCATACCACTGGCTTCCGGCGGGGAGATAAACGTTGCGGACGGGAGAAGTCGGTGGACTCGCCGTGTCATGCATGGCGAGAATCGGCGCGACGAGAAAATCGCTGCCGACGAAAAACTGGTCGTTGCAATTGTTATAAACCTGCGGATCGCCGGGATCGTTGAGGAACATCGCGCGCGCGATCGGCAGGCCGGTCTGCGCTGAGGTCCACATCGCACTGTAATAGACGTCGATCATCTGATAACGCAGTGCGACGAAGAAGCGGCAGTTCGTGGGGACGGGTTCGCCGTACGCGTACGGTTCCTGAAACGCTTTGGTATAGCCGTCATAGTGATTGCGGAACCACGGCAGGAACGAGCCGGCCTGCATCCAGCGCGTCAACAGCTCGTAGCTCGTGACGCCTCCGACCATCTTCTGCGTACTCGGATCGTAAGAAGCCGCGCCGACGGTGCCACTCGATGGATCGCCGAGCGAACCGTTGGCAAAGCCGCCGATGTCGCATCCCGCCAGCGGCACCCCGGCCAGACCCATATTCAGCACCTCGGGGACATTGATCAGCAGGAAATCCCAAGAGGAAGCAGAGTCGCCTGTCCAGTTCGCGGCATAGCGCTGTGATCCCGCGTAGCCACCGCGAGCGATGATGAACGGCCGTGTCTGCGGCTTGAGCTTTTGCAATCCTTCGTAGGTGGCGCGCAGCAACAGCAGGCCGTAGGCGTTGTGGAACTTCGCATTCGGCAGAAACTCGCCGAAGTACGTCATCATCAGATTGAGTGGAAACGTCGAGTTGGGGCTATCAGCGAGGGCGGGACACATCATGTCCTGCCAGATCATGTCCATGCCGGCGGAGAGCAGATATTCGTACTGTTGTCCCCACCAGGCGCGAACGTCGTCGCGTCCGAGGTCGGGATAATCGCCGTAAGAGCCGAGCGCTGTGCCGGGAGCCGTGGTCTGATTGAGACCGGGATTCTGGCCGTAATTCACAGTGCCGACGAAGAGATTGGGATTTTCGCCCTGATCGGCATACGTGCCGTAGATGAACGCGCCCGCGGGATTGCCGCCGAGGGCCATGCCGGTGGCGAGCGTTTGGTATGGAGGCATCGTATTGCCGTCCTCGTCCTGCGGCACGGTCGTGACGAGCGGCGTGATGTTCGTGCTGCACTTGAATCCCTGCTGCTGCAGGCCGGAAAGAAACGCCGCCGCATCGCCGAATTTCTTCTGGCTGCTCGTGAACGTGCGGTAGTTGTCCTGAAAATCGACGTCGATGTGCAGCCCATCGCACGGAATCTGCGCTGATCGATACGACTGCGCGGCCTGCTGCACGAGTTGCGCGTTCCAGTAGCCATAGCAGCCCTGGTGATAGCCGAGCGCGTACTTTGGCGGCATCGACGGGCGGCCGGTCAGTTCCGTGTAGAGATCGATGACGGCTGGAACTTCGTCGCCGTACATGAAGTAGTAATTGAGATCGCCATAGAGCGCTCCGAAATAGTATTTGCCGAACATATTCGAATAATCGCTGGCACCGATATTCGCGTACGACTGCGCGGGATTGTCGAAGAAGATCCCGTAGCTGTAGCGCGGCCCGTTCGCCGGCTGCGGATTCGTTTCGATGAAGAACGGAACGGAGCAGTAGAGCGGCTCGGCGGGATTGAGCGGCCCTGGCTGCTGGCCGGCGGGGATGTTGCCGTTGACGTAGGTGAAATTGTCGTAATTGAAGAACGTCATGTCGAAGAAGTTCTTCGCGAGCGTCGATCCCGCTTTTTCGCCGAAGCCGTAGTAGAGCGCGCCGGCCGGATAGACCTTGAAATTGGCGATGACTTCCTGGCCGGGGATGTAGACGACGTTGTAGGTCGGCGTATCGCTGTGAATGAGCTGATTGCCGCGGTAGACGGCCAGCGAGTACGGCGACTTCGTGATTTCGACGCGGATCGTGCCGGTGTCGAGCAGGAACTTCGAGCCGGCGTCCTGCACGGTCACAGTGACGTTCGAGTAGTTTGTCTTGACGACGGCGATCGAGACATCGCGCCCGTAGCTCGCAGTCGGATTGAAGCGGACGCGGAACATCGATGGAGTGAGGAACGTCAGCAACGGTCCCGGGCCGCTGCTCATATTCAGCGTGAACTGATTGCCCTTCCGCGTCAGGCTGTCGACATTCGCAAGACTCGTCCACGCGCCGAGGTTCGGCGTGAAACCGGTAACGTTCACGAACGGGTAGTTGCTCATGTAAGGAGGAGGGATGGCAGAGCGGTTTTTCCTACCCCGAACTCGTGCTCAGCTCGCTACTCCACGTTGCGTTAGAATGCGCAAGGTCCAATGCGGTCTCCCAACGTTGGTAAACCTCGCTCCGCGTCAGCGGCCAGCTCGTCGCTTTCGCGCAAGCTTCCTCGGCTGGCCTTGCCGCCTTCCGCGGCGGCAATGACGGGCGCCCGGCCGAAGCCGGCCATCGGGAAGCCGTCGCTGCGCGACCCTGTTAGGGCCTCTCGCAATGGACGGAAGTGACGATCAGGAGCAACAGCATCCCGCGATCCGCGGCCTGAAGACCGTCTGCCGTTGCAACAACATTAAATACAGGACGATCGAGCGCGCCATCCGGCGAGGGGCGTGCACGCTCAGCCAGATCGCGGCGTGCACCACTGCGACGACCGGCCATTGCGGCGGGAGTTGCACCCCCGAGGTTCAGGCGATGCTCGATGAGCACGCGCCGAAGCAGGTGTTGTCGCAGCCGCCGCCGAAGCCGGCCGCTGGGCCGAACGCATGGTGGGTACGCAACAAATGATGCCGACGGTTCCGGCGGGCGCGGGGCTGCCGATGATTCCGCCGACCGGGATGGCCATCGCCGCGCTGACGGTGATGCTGTGGCTGATCTGGAGCGACACGATCCGCACGGCGCGCTCGCCGGCGGTGCTTTACGCGGTGCGCGTGGCGCTCTTCATCATCGTGGCCGGCATCCTCGTCCTCAACCGGATCCGCTATCCGTTTCTTTTCTCTTCGACCGCGACGGTGCTGGTCGTGGTCGTGGCGATCGTGGGAGCGGGAGGCGCCGTCTACTTCGCGCGACGGCTGGTTCGGCGGGCTTGAAAAAGCAGGGTCCGGTGAAGATCGACTGGCGTAGGTGAAGGTAGTCGACAGAACTTAGAGAGAGATCGCAGGCCCATCGACTCGTCCGGTCCATCATTCCGCTCGGCAAGGTGGCCAACCCTCACCGGACCCTGATGCGAACTATACGGCATTCCGTACGGAACTTCAACCTTCCTGATGTATGACGCGGATAAGTTGCCGTCCGTGTGGATGCGAGCGCGGCAGTAACGATCGTTACGGCAGGATTATGCTTCTGCTGCGCGTTGTCGGTTGATTGCTCGCTTCGCGCGCGTTGTCGGGCTGAACGAACAGCAGAAGAGCAACCGAAAACCGGCAGCCGACAACACGCGAAGCCGCGGCCTTATACTCCGCCGTCGATGAAGTCCGATCTCGTCACGCTCTTCCAGGCCCTCTCCGATCCGACCCGGCTTCGACTCCTGAACCTGATGGCGGCGGGAGAGGTCTGCGTCTGCTACTTCGTCGAAATCTTTGATGAAGCGCAGCCGAAGATCTCGCGGCATCTTGCGTATCTGCGGCGGGCAGGACTCGTCGCGGCGCGGCGGGACGGCAAGTGGATGCATTACGGGCTGGTGATGCCGCACGATCCGGCGCAGGCCGAGGTGCTGAAGACCGTGCTGGAGGTAGCGTCGAAGGATCGCACCATGCAGCGCGATCGTATGGCGCTGGAACGAGTCTGCTGCGCCGCGCGTCTGCCGGCCGCGCTGCAGAATGCGCCGCGTCCGGAATTGGTGAGGGCGCGGACCAACTGATGCTGTCGGCGATCCTCATCGCCATCGCCGCGTTTTTCGCCGGCGCCGTCTCCGCCGTCGCCGGCTTCGGCATCGGCAGCATTCTCACGCCGCTCCTCGGACTGACGATTGGCGTCAAGCTCGCGGTGGCCGGCGCGGCGATTCCGCACTTCATCGGTAACGCGCTCCGTCTGTGGACGCTGCGCGACCGGGTCGACAAGCAGGTCCTCAAGACGTTCGGGGTGATGAGCGGCGCCGGCGCGCTGGCGGGCGCGCTGCTGCACGCCATCGCCGCGACGCAGGCGCTGAAAGTCGTCTTCGCCATCGTTCTGATCGTCGTCGGCGCGTTCGGCGTCACGGGCTGGAGCGATCACCTCCGTTTCGGACGCCGTGGCGCGTGGGTGGCCGGCGGCATCTCCGGCCTCCTCGGCGGATTGGTCGGCAATCAGGGCGGCATCCGCGCGGCGGCGATGCTCGCGCTCGACGTGCGCAAGGAAGTTTTCGTAGCCACGGCAGTGGCGATCGCGATCGTCGTCGATGGCGCGCGGCTGCCGGTCTATGCGTTCAGCACCGGCCGCGATCTGCTCACCGTCTGGCCGCTCATCGCCGGCGCCAGCGTCGCCGTCATCCTCGGCACGTTCTTCGGACGGACGCTGCTCGGCCGAGTTCCGGAGAGTGTGTTTCGGCGTCTCGTAGCGGCGTTGTTGATCGCGCTCGGGATCACGATGCTCGTGACGAGATAACGGGGTTGCTTGGTCGTGCGGTCTCGACGTCTCGCGGTCTTGCGGCCTTACCTTGCGATGCTGCCCGTGCCAGCAACACCGCGAGACCCAGTAACTCAGCAACCCAGCAACTCAGCAACCCAAGACGCCACTACAATCCCCTCCCATGACTCTCGACGAACAGCTCGACTTCCTCGGCAAGGGGACGGTCGATTTCATTGAACGCAACGATCTGAAGGCGAAGCTCGGGCGCGGCAAGCCGCTGACCATCAAAGTCGGCTTCGATCCCACCGCGCCCGACATCCACCTCGGCCACACCGTCGTCATCCGGAAGATGAAGCACTTCCAGCAGCTCGGCCATCGCGTCATCTTCCTCATCGGCGATTTCACCGGGATGATCGGCGACCCGACAGGCAAGAAGGCCACGCGCCCGGCGCTTTCGAAAGAGGAGATCCTGCAGAACGCGGAAACGTACAAGCAGCAGGTCTTCAAGATCCTCGATCCCGTCGCGACGGAGATCCGCTTCAACTCCGAATGGCTCGGCGCCCTCGGATCGGAAGGGATGATCCGCCTCGCCGCGAAGTACACGCTGGCGCGCATCCTCGAGCGCGACGATTTCCGCAAGCGCTACAACGATCACCAGCCGATCGCCATCCACGAGCTGCTCTATCCGCTCGCGCAGGGCTACGACTCCGTGGCGCTCAAATGCGACGTCGAAATGGGCGGCACCGACCAGCTCTTCAACCTCCTCGTCGGCCGCGACCTGATGCGCGAGTACGGCCAGGAGCCGCAGGTAGTCATCACCATGCCGCTCCTCGAAGGCCTCGACGGCATCGAGAAAATGTCCAAGTCCCTCGGCAACTACATCGGCATCAACGAGGATCCGCAGTCGATCTTCGGCAAGGTGATGTCGATCTCCGACGACCTGATGTGGAAGTACTACACGCTCTGCACCGACTTGACGCCATCAGAGATTGCTGCAAAAAAAGCGTCGTCGCATCCGATGGACGCAAAGCGCGAGCTGGCCAAATCGATCATCCGCGATTTCCACGATGCCGCCGCCGCGGATGCCGCCGAGGAAGGCTTCCGCCGCGTCTTCAGTGAGCGCCAGGCGCCCGCTGAAATGGAGGAGGTCACGCTGCCCGCGTCGGCCGAACCGCAGCTGCTGTCGAAAGTGATTGTGACCGCCGGCCTCTCCGAATCGAACAAAGACGCGCAGCGCGTCATCGCCCAAGGGGGCGTGCTGGTTGACGACGCAAAAGTCAGCGACCCCCGCGCGACGCTGGATTCAACCGCCGGCAAGTCGTACGTGCTGAAGGTGGGGAAGCGGCGGTTTGGGAGGGTTTTGTTCCTGTAGCAGAGCGGTGCGAGCTGATGGGCGGCGGTTTCAACAAGGAGGTCCTTCGACCGTGCTTCGCCGGCTCAGGATGACACGCCGGTGTAACGTGGCCGGGGTCACGGTCACTATTCTTCGCGTCGCATAAATCGTGGTTCTCAAGGAGATCGCCATGCGCAGACACGCAGCCCGCTTCTCATTCATCCTTCTTCTGACCGCCGTACCGCTGTTTTCGCAGCTCACCATCGGCTCCCCGTTTTCCACCTCTCCGAACTCGAGTGACCTGAATGTCGCGCCGGTGCGGACCGACATCGATCTCGTCGGCCCGGCAAGCGGAACGGGAACGGTGACGTCGGTTCACGTTTACTGGTCGCAAAGCGGGTGCTCGAACGCAATCAAGATCAAGTTTTTCCGGCGCAGCGGCAACACGTTGACGATGACCGCGGAGCGCGGGCCCTTCAGCTCCGTGGGCGGGGACAACAACTTTACGATGTCGCCTGCCGTGCCCGTTCTGCAGGGGGATCTGATCGGCGTTGCGCGCGTGGCCAGTTGCGGCAACCCGGGGACGTTCTTCGGCTTCCCGACCGCCGGGCATGTCGAGTTCGCTGCGGACGTGACCGGAATTGTGGATCTCTCCGCGGGAACGTTGTCAGGCTCTCCGCTCGCGCTCAGCGGGAGCGGCCCGTCGCCGACGGAAGAGGTGCGCGGCTACATCCCGGTCGTCGGCTCGACCGCAGGCGGACTCGGATCGAACTTCAAGACGTCGTTGCAGCTCCTGTACGGCGCGACGGGCTCGACCGGCTCGATCACGGGCAAGCTCGTTTTCCATCCGGCCGGAACCAGCGGCGGTCCCTCCGATCCGACGATCACCTACAACGTCGGCGCCGGACAGGTGGTGACGTATCCAGACATCGTGGCCACGTTCGGACGCTCCGGACTGGGCAGCGTCGACCTCATCGCCGGGCCGTCGGCCACGAAGCCGGTGGTCATCACGCGCGTCTACAACGACGCGGGAGCGGCCGGCACAGCCGGGCTGACGGAGGAAGTCATCGATCCGGGTGATGCGCGCGTGATCCAGGCCGGGTTCACCGCCTTCCTGGTTACGCCGGTCGATCCGACGAAGACGCGCTTCAACATCGGCGTGCGCACGCTGTTCTCCGGCGCGACGCTGACCGCGGTGCTGCGCGATACGAACGGGACCGCGCTGAAGACCGTTTCGAAGACCTACCTGCCGAACTGGTTCGAACAGGTCGACTCGACGTCGTTCTTCGGCGGCACCGCAATCGGGCCGAATCAATCGATCTCGATCACCGTGTCGGTCGGCAGCGCAATCGTGTATGGAGCGACGACGGATAACACGACGAACGATCCGAACATCCAGTTCGCCGTGGCGCTGTTCGGAATTGCCTGATTGCGCCTTCGGCGCGTTGTCGGTTGTCGGTGCTCGGTTGTCGAGGCGTGGAAGTCAAGTCAATCGCGACTCTGACAACGAACCCGACAACCGACAACAGACAACGCGCGAAGCGAACTAATCGACTACGGGCAGATCCGCCGCCGGCTCGCCTGCCAGCGTATGGCCGGCGATCGCCGCAAGCACCACGAGGGCTCCAGCGATCGCGAAGGCCGACGGTTTTTCGCCGAGGAAGAGGAAGACCCAGATCGGATTCGAGACCGGCTCGAGCATCCCGGTCAGCGATGCCTGCGTCGCGGTCACGTACGCGAGGCCGCGCACGAAGAGCACGTACGCGATGGCGATCTGGAAGATGCCGAGAAAGGCGAGGACGGCGAAGGAGCGCGGGGTGAGGGCGAGGTCGTGGCCGATGAACGGCAGGACGGCCAGCGCGCAGGCGACGTTGCCCCACGTCACGGCGGCCTGCGCGGCGCGCTGTTCGCGGCGCAGCACGAGGATCAGCGCGGCGAAGAAGACCGACGACACGAGCGCCATGGCGTTGCCGGCCATGCCGTGCGTTTCGAATCGTCCGACGAAGAAGAGCGCCATCCCGCTCATGGCCACGGCGATGGCGATGACGTCGCGAGCCCGCATCGGTTCGCGCAAGACGATTGGCGACAGCAGCAGCACCCACACCACGCCGGCGTACTGGAGAAAAATCGCGTTCGCCGCCGTCGTCCATTTCGTGGCGATGACGAACGCGGTCAGGCAGGCCGCGTAACTGATGATGGCGATGACGAACGCCGGCGTCGATTTCCACTGCCGCCGTCCCCAGACGTTCCGCCCGAGAAAGAGCATCAGCGCGATCGCGGCGAAGAGCGAGCGGTAGAACGTCACCTTCAGCGGCGAGTCAGCAATTGCCTTGATGCCGATGCCGCCGGTCGACCACAGCAACGCCGCGGCGACGATGAAGAGTGTGCCGCGCGTGCGGTCGGTCATGCGGCGTGGATTGTAGTCGCGCCGTAGCGCCGGCGGCCCGCCGGCTGGACCGCCACCGGCTCGGTGGCGTGTGGTTAGCGCATGACTCGCCGGCGAGCCGCCGGCGGTCCAGCCGTCGAGCCGACGGCGCTACGAACCCTTCCTCTTCTGCCTCACCGTGATCGCGTATCCCAGCAATCCGCTCAGCAACATCACGCTGTTCGTCACCGCGAAGACCCAGTTGTGCAGGAGGAGGCTGTAGATCGTGAAGCCGGTGGAGGCGGCGAGCTGGCCGACGAAAAGCCAGGTCGAGACGCCCTCGCTCGTTCCCGCCTGCCACTGCTTGCGAATCTGATTCGCGATCGTCAGTACGAGGATGACGGAGCTGGTCCAGCCGATCGCGTCGACCACGTCGCGCTCAGTTGAAAAACGCTCCGCTGTCGTCGAACCGCGAACGGAAATCGCTCTCCGCCGGCGGACAGGGAAGCGGATCATCGGGCGGCGGGACGACCAGCGCACATTCGCGGACGACGTCGGCCAGCGTATCGATCTCCAGCGGCTTGTTCACCATCGCGCTGACGAGGTTCGGGTCGATCACCATCTCGCTGTTGTTCGGGTCCCGCACAGCCAGGATGAAGCTCGTGCCCTCGGGGCGTTCTTCGCGGAAGCGCGTCAGGAAATTGGCGCCCTCTCCGCCGGCAAGGCTCATATCGATGAGGATCAGCGCGTAGTCGCAGGTACGCGTTTTCTCCAGCGCATCCTCCACGCCGACGGCCGTGTCGACGCCGAGGGGCTGGTGGCGAAGGATGGTGAAAAGCATCGCGCGCAACGCGTCGTTGTCTTCGATGATGAGAACTCTCGCTTCGCTTGCTGACATTGAATTCCGTCCTTTTTGCAGGTGAAGAATCTCAAGAGCTGTGCCAGTTCAGTTCACTTTCTCCGGTCTCGTAATTGCGGTGCTGTCGGCGGGCGGGCAGTCGGGAAGTTGCGGCTGTTCGGCGAGCGCGTTCGTGCACGCCATCACCGTCTCCATGAGCACTTCCACGTCGAACGGTTTACTGATCGACGCGGCGACGAGCCTGGCGTCGAGGTTGCGCGGCTCGTTGCCGGCGGTGAGGACGATCACCACCGGCCGCGTGTCGGCGGGGAGTCTCTGCAGCTCATCGAGCACATCCCAGCCGCTCTTCATCGGCATCATCAGGTCGAGCAGGATGACGGCGTACCGGCACTGCCGCAGCCGCGCCAGCGCCTCCAGCCCGTTGCGCGCCGCGTCGACAGCGAAGCGGCGCCTGCGCAGGATGGTGAAGAGCAGTGCCCGGATGGCGTCATCGTCGTCGACGATCAGGACGCGTTTTTCGTTCGTCGGCATCTCGCGTTGTATCAGCAAGTTCGCTGCCTGACGATGATGCGCTTCGCGTGTTGTCGGTGTGGCGGGTTCCAACGCGCGATCGCGCAACCAACCGACAACCGACAACACGCCGAAGGCGGAGTTATCTCGCTTCGAGCGAGTCGCGCTGTTCCGCGCTCATCGACTTCGATGCACGCGTTTCCGCAACGGCGTTGACCATTTCGCGGTTGAACGCGGGCAGGTCGTCGGGCTTGCGGCTGCTGACCAGATTGCGGTCGCGAATCACTTCGCGGTCCTGCCAGTCGGCGCCGGCATTGCGCATGTCGTCCTGCAGCGTCGGCCACGAGGTGATGCGGCGGCCTTTCACCAGGCCCGCGGAGATAAGCAGCCAGCCGCCGTGGCAGATGACGGCGATCGGTTTGCCGGCGCGGTCCATCTCCTGTACGAACTGTTGCGCGCGCTTCTCGATGCGCAGCGCGTCGCCGTTGATCACGCCGCCCGGCAGCACGACGGCATCAAAATCCGCCGCGTTCGCTTGCGCCAGCGGCAGGTCGACGTTGAATGAATCCGCTTTGTCGTGGTGCTTGAATCCCTGGACCTTCCCATCCTTCGGCGAGACGAGAACCGTCTTCGCGCCATGTTCGTCCAGCGCCTCGCGCGGACTGGTCATTTCGATCTGCTCGAATCCGTCAGTGACGATGATCGCGACCCGTTTTCCAGTGAGGTGTGACATGAGTTTCCTCCTGCCGATTTGCCTGCAAGAAGGGTTCACTCAACCGTAAAACGCGCGCAGCGCAACGAACCGACAACCGAAAACACGCGAAGCGGATTACTTCACCAGTCGCGCGATCTCGCGAAACTCATCCGTTCCCGAGTTCACCGTCAGTTCGAAGAGGACCATCTCGGTCGAGCTCAGCTTCGCGCCATCCGTGATCATGCGGCGAATCGCGATCTCCTTATTCGCCTCGGTGCGCGAGGAGATCGCGTCGGCGACGATGGTCACGGCGTAACCGTTCGCGAGCAGATCGGCGACCGTCTGGTAGACGCAGACGTGCGCTTCGACGCCTGCGACGATGGCCTGCTTGCGGTGCAGGTTGCGCGTGGCGGTGACGAACTCCGCACAGCCGTAGCCGGAAAAGCACGACTTCTCGATCGGCTCGTAGCCGGCCGTTTCTTCGAACGCGCGGCGGACGATCGGCACGGTCGGCCCAAGCCCTTGCACGTACTGCTCGGTGAGGATGGCGGGGATGTCGACGATCCGGCTGCCGCGTACGAGCCGGTCGATGTTGCGCTCCACGCTTTCGCGCTCGCTGATCACCGGCATCAGCTTCAACTGCACGTCGATGACGACGAGGAAGGCGTCGGCGCGATTGAGTCTCGGCATGGCGAATGAGCCTACACGATTGCGTGCAGCGGCTTTTGTCCACGCAGGAATCTCGCCACCTCCGTCGCCGCGATCCGCGCCATCGCCGTGCGCGTCTCGAACGTCGCAGATCCGATGTGCGGTGCGAGGACGACGTTCGGCATCGTCAGCAGGCGCGGGTTCACTTGCGGTTCGTCTTCGTAGACGTCGAGAGCTGCGCCGCCGAGGTGACCTTCGTCCAGCGCGTCGCAAAGTGCGGATTCGTCGACGAGCGGACCGCGGGCGGTGTTGATCAGGAACGCGCCGCGCTTCATCGCCGCAAACGTGCGCGCGTTCATCAGGTGATGCGTTTCGCGCGTCAGCGGGGCGTGGATGGAGACGACGTCGCTCGTGGCCAGCAGTTCGTCGATCGCCTCGCCGCGATGAACGCCCGTCACCTCCATGCCGAATGCGCGCGCCCGTTGCGCGACCGCGCTGCCGATGCGTCCCATGCCGATGATGCCGAGGCGTTTGCCGGTAAGTCCGCTGCCGAGGAGGTGCAGCGGTTCCCATACGCACTGGCCGGTGGTGCGCACTTCGCGGTCGCCTTCGACGATGCGCCGCATCACCGCGAGCATCAGCCCCATCGTCAGATCCGCCGTCGCCTCGGTGAGCACGCCCGGCGTGTTGGTGATGATGACGCCGAGCTCGCGCGCCGCATCGACGTCAACGTTGTTGTAGCCGACCGCGTAGTTCGCGATCATGCCGAGGTCGCGATTCGCGGCAAGCACGTTGCGCGTGAGCGGATCGCTGAGGAGCGTGATGGCCGCATCCGCCTCGCTCAGAATCGTGATCATGTCCTCCTCGCTGCGTCCCTGCTCGCTGGGATGCTCGACGAAGTCGCAAAGTCCGCCGAGGATCTCGCGAACGATGGGCGGGTACTGCGCGGTGAGGACGACGACCGGTTTCATCGCCCGCGAAGGTTACACTTCGCGCGATGTCCGCGCTCCTCGGCCGCTCCCTTCAACTGATCGGAATGATCATCCTTCCCATCGGCCTGCTGACGGGATTGTTGAAGGGCAACGTGACCCTGGAAGTGCGGCTGCTCTTCATCGGCGGCGCGATTTTTCTGATCGGCTGGCTGATCGCCAGGAAGACTTAACCACAGAGACACAGAGAGCACAGAGCAACCTCTGTGTCCTCTATGCCTCTGTGGTTAAAAGATTTACTCATCAATCGCAATCGTCTCCACGCGATCGCCTCGCTCCGTTTGGTCGACCACTGCCGTCATACCGCCGGTGACACGGCCGAAGATCGTGTAACCACCGTCGAGGTGCGGTTGCGGGGAGTGGGTGATGAAGAACTGCGAGCCGCTGGTGTCGGGGCCGGAGAGGGCCATGCCGACCGCGGCGCGCGTGTACTTCTGCAGGTTGATCTCGTCGCGGATGGCGTAGCCCGGGCCGCCTTCCATGTCGTTGCGCGGATCGCCGCCCTGGATGACGAAGTTCGGCACCACGCGCATGAACGAGCTGTTGTCGAAGTACTTTGCGCGGGCGAGCTGCGCGAAGTTCCAGGTCGTGACCGGCGCGTCCTGCGTCAGCAGCGCGATGGTGATATTGCCGCGCGTCATGTGAATCGTGGCCGTGTGCGGATGGTGCGACCACTCGACGATCTGCGCGTAGTCGGTTCGATTCACCGGCAGCGGCGTGTACTGCGGGCGCGGCTTTTTCAGCTTCTGTTCGATCGCGTCGGCGGCGATGCGGCGAACGACCGGATCATTGTCCGCGAGCTGCGCACGGAGGACATTTTCGCGTTCGGGATAGTCGACGTCGGCAAGGGCGCTGACCGCGGCGAGGCGCGCGTCGTTCTGCCTGTCGCTGCGGCCGCGCTGTTCCGCGGATTGGAGCGTGGCGACCTTGTTCGGATCGTGCGACTTGGCGAACGCACCGATGGCATAGCCGCGCACGATGACGTCGGGATCGTCGAGCGCGGCGCGGATCAGCGGCAGATTCGCGTCGACGTGATCGTCGGCGATCGTGGCCAGCGATTGTGCGCGCACGAGCGGATCGGGATCGCGCGCGTAACGCGCGCGGACTGCATCGGAGACAGCGCTGGCCGCTTCGAGCACGCGCACTTTCGCCCAGCCGCTCATTTCCGCAGGCAGCAGCTTCTCGTCGCCGAGGTTTTTGGCGATGGCGCCGGCGGCGAGTTCGCGGTCCCATCGCGAGCCGTTCGACGCAATGTCCAGCAGGCGGCGGCGCGCCGGCTCGCTCTGCACCGCGTAGTAGCCGAGCGCGTCGATCGATGAAGCGCGCGTACCGGGATCGGGATCGTCGAGCAGTTCCAGAACGCGCAATGCATCCTGCGACATCTGCGGACGTTCGATGGCGGGGCGATCCTTGGCCGCGAGTCGGGCGATTGCCACGACGGCATTTGTGCGCACCCACGGATGCGGATCGCGCAGCGCGTCGATCAGCAGTGGCAGCGACTCCGGCGAGGCGATGCGGCCGAGGGCCGACATCACGTTCGCGCGCGACTGCGGATTCGGATCGTTGACCAGCAGCTCCAGCCGCGGCCGCGCCGCCGCGAACGCGCGCCGCGCCAGCGCGTACGTCGCCTCCTCGCGAATGCGCGGCGACGGCGAGGCCAGCGCATCGGCCGCGATCGACGACGCCTCATCGCTCTTGAAGCGGAACAGGAAGCGGATGGCGCGCGCGCGAATCCCTTCCGGTGTCTGTGCGCTGGTGAATGTTGCGTAGCGCGCCAGTGGAACCTTCGCCGCCAGTTTCGACAGCGCTTCGACCGCTTCGCCGCCGACGTCGCCGTCCGCATCGACCGCGAACTGCAGCAGCGCATCGATCGACGAGGCATCGCCGATCTGGCCGAGCGCGAACGCGGCGGTGGCGCGGACGTTCGCGTCCGGATCGTTGACCAGCGTCACCAGCTGCGCCACGCCGGCCTGGCGTTCGCCTTCATCGCGCACACCGTTGTTGTTCGTGTCGACGAACGTATGCGGACCGATGCGGCCGAGGGCCAGCGCCATGCGTGCGCGGTGCAGGGCGTTCGGATGATGGATGCCCCAATCGACCAGCGGCGGGAAGTACTGGCGCCGATCCTCGATCTGCAGGATCTTCACTTCCTCCTCGAGCTTGAACCCGTAAACCGCCGGCGCCGCCGGAGCGGGAACCGGCGCAGGCGAAGGTGGCGGCGGGGGCGGCGCGATCATCGAGCAACCGGCGAGGATCAGAAGAGGCGTGAGGGCGGCGGTGCGCATCGGGTGCGGATGATAGCGCTCGCGCGCGGTGACGTACGACACACGCGGATGTTCATGAGCGCCCTTGCCCCGCACCGGCTCCTGAACGACACTGCCCGCTGCATGGCCGTCTCCGCCGATGTCGAAGCGCAGAATCTCGCCCGCCGGTATGGTCGCCGGTGGGCGCTGGCCGACGTCTCGTTCTCGTTGACCGGCGGCTCGGTCCTGATGCTCGCCGGCCCGAACGGATCCGGAAAAACGACGCTGCTGCGGACGCTGGCCACCGCCGTCCGCCCCGACGGCGGCTTCGCGCGCGTCGGCGGATTCGACGTAGCGACGGAGCGCGAAGACGTCCGTAAGCTGGTCGCGCTCCTCAGTCACGCCTCCTATAACTACGACTCGCTGACCGCCCGCGAGAACCTCGCCATCGCCGCCGATCACCTCGGCCGCCCGCGCAACGTAATCACCGCGCTGCTCGACCGCGTTGGCCTCGGACGCCGCGCGGACGACGTCGTCGCCACCTTCTCCGCCGGCATGCGCAAACGGCTGTCGTTCGCCCGCGTGCTGCTGCAGGAACCGCGCGTGGCCTTGCTCGACGAACCGTACGGCCAGCTCGATCCCGAGGGGTTCGCGCTTGTCGATGACGTCGTGCGCGAGCTGAAGGCGGCGGGAACGACGGTCATCTTCGCCACGCACCAGCTCGAGCGCGCCGCCGCCTCGGCTGACGAAGCCCTCCTCCTCGAAGCCGGGCGGGTGGTGTGGCGGGGGAAGGCGGCGGAGGTGCCGTGTTGATGATCAGCATCCTGCCGAGCCTCCCAGTCGCACAGACAAGAGTGTCTATGCCACACACATCTTCGGATTCAACTTGTTGGTGCAGAACAACCAGTGTCTGGTGTGGCACAGACACTCTTGTCTGTGCCGGTGGGCGGCAGCCATGCTGAACGCCGCCCTTCGCAAAGAGCTGCTTCTCCAATGGCGGAGCCGCGCGCAATTCATGGCCGTTTTCGTCTTCGGCGCCGCCGCCCTGCTCCTCTTCAGCTTCGCGGTCGGACCGGTCGCTGAAATGCTCCGGCAGTTCTCCGCCGGCTTCCTCTGGCTCGGATTGCTCCTCTCATCCACGCTCACGCTCGCCGAAAGCTTTCATGCGGAAATGGAGAACCGCGCCATGGAAGGGCTGCTGCTCCTTCCGTCCAATCCGCGCGCGCTGTACTACGGGAAAGCGATCGCCAACTGGCTGCAGCTCATCCTGCTCGGCATCGCGCTCATTCCGGTGATGGTCGTCCTCTACGACGCCGGCACCACGCAAATCCCGCTGCTGATCCTCGTCATCGCGCTCGGGACCGCGGGACTCTCCGCGCCGGGAACGCTGTACGCCGCGATGACGGCGCAAGTGCGATCGAAGCAGACGTTGCTGCCGCTGCTGCTCTTTCCGCTGATCGTTCCGGCTTTACTGGCATCCGTAAAAGCCACATCATTGATCATCCTCGGCGACCCCATGAATCAGGTGAGATCATGGATCATGCTGCTGGCCTCGTTTGATGCAATTTATTGGTCCCTGTGCGGACTTCTTTTCGGAAAAGTCGTCGAAGAGTGAGCGGTCCCGATAAAACAATGCACGTCGACAACAATCGCTTTCCGCGGCTGCCGTGGATCATCCTCGTCCTCGGCATCGTCTTCCTCGCCATCGGCTCCTACATCGGCCTCTTCGTCGCGCCCCCCGAGGCGTTGATGGGGCAGGTGCAGCGGATCATGTACGTGCATGTCCCGACCGCGTGGAACGCGCTGCTGGCACTGACCTTCGCCTTCGTCTGCGCCGTCATTTTCCTGTTCAAATCGGATTGGAAATGGGACGCGCGGATGGAAGCCTCCATCGAAGTCGGCGTCGTCCTCGGATTCCTCCTCTGCTGCCAGGGATCGATCTGGGCCAAACCGACGTGGGGCGTTTGGTGGGATTGGGATCCGCGCCTGACTACGACCGCGGTGCTCGTCTTCGCCTTCCTCGGCATCCTGGCGCTGCGCAAGTTCGTCGAAGATCCCGTGCGCCGCGCCATCTGGTCGGCAGTCGCCACGATCATCGCCTCGGTCGACGTCCCGATCGTTTATTACTCCGTCCGCTGGTGGAACTCGCTGCACCAATTGCAGTCGAGCCCGAGCACTGTCTCACGCCAGTTCTGGCTGCCGCTGCGGATGAACGCGTTCGGGATCCTGTTTCTGATGACCGCATTCATCATGTTGCGCGCGCGCGTTGCGTCGATGCGCCTGAAGCACGAGATCGCGCCGCCGCCGGCGCTGGGAGGTGCCGCATGACCGGAGGAATGATCCCGGGCGGCTGGAACTTCGTCGTCGCCGCATACTCGGTGACGGCGCTCGTGCTGGCCATCTACGGCGCCAGCGTCATCGCCCGCTTGCGCGACGAAACCCGGAGGACTGATGACTGAACTGACTGCCAGCGAAGCGATGCGCCGCAAGACCCGCCGCTTCATGATCGGCGCATTCGCCGCCGCCGCCGTGGCGTTCCTCGTGATCGCGTACGGCGGCATCAGCAAGAACCTCGTCTACTACTGGACGCCGACTGACCTTCACGCCGCCGGCGACAAGGCCTACGGCGCGACGATCCGCCTCGGCGGCATGGTCGCGCCGCACTCCGTCAAAGGCCGCACCGGCGCCTCGGGGCTGGAGTTCGACGTCAAGGACGCCACCGGCATCGTGCACGTGAAGTCGATGGGCGTTCCGCCGCAGATGTTCCGCGAGAACATCGGCGTCGTCGTCGAAGGGACGATGACCCGCTCAGGCTACTTCCAGTGCAACCGCCTGATGGTGTCGCACAACAACGAATACCGCGCTCCGAAGAATGGGCACGCGGTGAACAAGGAAGAGCTGCAGAAGCTGATGAAGTCAACCGAGGGGTTGAAGGATTAATGAACTGTCATCCTGAGCCGCCGCAGGACGGTCGAAGGACCCCGTTCCTGATAACCGCGGGCGGCGGTTACGTCATACGCAAGCACGCCGGGGGTCCTTCGACCGCGCTTCGCCGGCTCAGGATGACAGGTACAACCACTAAAAAATGACCGCCACACTCGGACGTTTCCTCATCCTCGCCTCCGTCCTCGTCTCGACGACGGGCGCGTTCATCGCGTACGCCGCGGGCGCCAAGCGCTCGCCCGAGGGGCTGCGCTGGTCGCAGCGATTCGCGTATGCGTTCGCGGCGCTGATGGTGCTCGCCACCGGCGTCATGGAGTACGCGCTGATCACGCACGATTTCAGCGTGCAGTATGTTGCTCACGTCGGATCGACGCAGGTGCCGTTGTGGGTCACCATCGTCAGCCTCTGGTCGTCGCTCGAAGGCTCCATCCTCTTCTGGGGCTTCATCCTCGGCATCTACATCGCGGGCACGACGTGGGTGAACCGCAACGATCATCAGGAGTACATGCCGTTCGCGATCGGCACATGGCTTTCGTGCGGCGCATTCTTCAGTTTCCTGATCGCCGGTCCCGCCAATCCGTTCCTCAGCGTGAGCCCCGCGCCGCTCGACGGACCGGGGCCGAATCCGCTGCTGCAGAACCATCTATTGATGATCATCCACCCGCCGATGCTCTACCTCGGCTACGTCGGGATGACTATCCCCTTCGGCTTCGCCGCCGCGGCACTTTTGCGCGGACGATTGGGACAGTCGTTCTTACGCCCGTTGCGCGCGTCGCTGCTGCTGCCGTGGGTGTTCCTGACCATCGCCATCATGCTCGGCGGATGGTGGGCATACGAAGTCCTCGGCTGGGGCGGTTACTGGGCATGGGATCCCGTCGAAAACGCATCGCTGCTGCCGTGGCTGACCGCGACCGCCGCGCTGCACTCGGCGATCGTCATGGAGCGCCGCGGCGTCCTCAAAGGCTGGACGGTCACGCTCATCCAGGCCAGCTTCCTCTTGACAATCCTCGGCACATTCATGACGCGCTCCGGCGTCTTCAACTCCGTCCATTCATTCACTCAGAGTTCGATCGGACCGACGATCCTCGTCTTCCTCGCCGCCATCCTGCTCTTCTCCGTGATCCTGCTCGCGCTGCGCATCGACTCGCTCGAAGCCGAGGGGAGAATCGATAGCGCGGTGAGCCGCGAGGGGATGTTCCTCGTCAACAACCTCTTCTTCGTCGTCTTCACCTTCACGGTGCTCGTCGGCACCGTCTTCCCGCTCGTCGTCGAAGCGGTCAAAGGGAAGCAGATGAGCGTCGGCCGGCCGTACTTCGACGCGATGGTTGTGCCGGTCGGAACGGCGCTGCTGTTTTTGCTGGGAGTCGGTCCCGCGCTGCCGTGGGGAAAAGTCTCGAAGAAGGAGATGCAGCGCGCGCTGCTGCCGCCGCTGATTACCGGCGCGATCGCGCTGGCCATCGGTTACGCCCTCGGCGTGCGCAACGGATGGACGCTCGTCACGCTGCTCTTCGGCGGCTACGCGGCGCATGTGACGCTCGCGCAGATGTGGCTTCCGCTCCGGCAACGTTTGAAGAAGGGCGATGCGTTCGCGCCCGCGTTGATCGACACACAGCTTCGCCGGGGACGGCGCCGTTTCGGCGGCTACGTCGTCCACGCCGGCGCGGTCATCGTCTTCGTGGCCATCGCCGTCAGCAGCACGATGCGCACGCAGCAGGAAGTGACGCTGACGCGCGGCCAGAGCACGACGTTCGCCGGCTACACCGTGACGTTCGTGGGAACTGAGGAGCGCGCCGAACCGCATCGGCAATCGACGATCGCGCGAGTCAACATCACGAAGAACGGCCAGCCGGTAACGACGCTGGAGCCGCGCATGAACCAGTACGCGGCGATGCGCGAGCCGATCGGAACGCCCGCGGTCTACTCGACGATCGGCCGCGATTACTACATCTCGATCATGAATCTTCAGGGCGACCAGGCCGGCCTGCTCCTCATCAACATGCCGATGGTCGGCTGGATCTGGGGCGCGGTGCTCCTGATGGGCGCCGGCGGCTTGATCGCGCTGATCCCGTCGCGGAAACGGACGTACGTGGTCGTGCCGGAGCCGCTGGCGACGACGCCTGACGAGGTCGTGGCGTGAACCGCTCGGTTCTGATCATCGGTCTCATCATCGTCGCCGCGATCGTGGTCGTCCTTTTCGCCGGCCTGGGGAAAGATCCGCAGCACATCGACTCGCCGCTGATCGGCAAGCCCGCGCCGCCGTTCGCGCTCAAGTCGGTCAACACCGGCGAGACCATCGATCTCGAATCGCTGCGCGGCAAGCCGGTCATCGTCAACTTCTGGGCCACGTGGTGCGTGCCGTGTTACGAAGAGCATCCGACACTCGTCGCCAATGCGCGCCAGCTGCCGAACGTGCAGTTCATCGGCGTCGTGTTCAACGATTCCGAGGACAAGATCAACCAGTTCCTGGCCGCTCGTGGAAGCGCGTATCCGACGCTGCTCGACGCGAACGGCAAGACCGCCATCGCATACGGCGTCGGCGGCGTTCCGGAGACGTACTTCATCAATCCGGCCGGGACGATCGTGGCGAAATTCGAGGGGCCGCTGTCGACCGAACAGCTGCAGGCCAACCTGGAGAAGGCGCTTCGATGATCGCAACATTTTTTCTGATGGCTTTGCTGCAGATCAAGGTGCCCGACGCGGCGCAATTTGTCGGTCAGCCGCAGGGGACGCCGCTCTCCGGTCCGCAGCTCGAGCGCAAGACGATGGAGATTTCGTCGGAACTGCGCTGCCCCGTTTGTCAGGGCCTGGCCATCGGCGACTCGCCGTCGATCATGGCCGCCAACATGAAGGCGCAGGTGCGCGAGCTGCTCCAGCGCGGCTACACCGAGCCGCAGATCCTCAGCTACTTCGAGAAGTCGTACGGCCAGTTCGTCCTGCTCAAACCGAAGTTCCAGGGCGTGAACGCGCTGGTCTGGGTTCTCCCGATCCTCGTTCTCGCCATCGGCTTCGTGCTCGTCGTTTCGAAAGCGAAGAAGCTGGAGACCGCGCCGGTCGCTGCGCCGCCTGAAGAACCGATCGACGATCCGTACCTCGCACGCGTCCGCGATCTGGTGGAGAAACCATGACTGATTGGATCAGCGCGGGAGGAATGATCCTCTCCGGCCTCATCGTCGGCTTCATGTTCTGGTACGGCATGAAAGGCCGCGCGGCGAAGCCGGACATGGAGCGCCTCGACCTCGAAGCAAAGCGCGATGCGCTGCTGCAGCAGCTGCGCGAGCTGAAAGAGACCGGCGGCAGCATCGATGAACAGCGCCGCCTGGAACGGGAGACGGCGGACGTGCTGCGCGCTCTCGACAAACTCCCTGGGAACGCGGGCGTCCCGCCCGCAGTCAAGCAGGATGTTGCCAAGTCCAGCGGGCGGGACGCCCGCGTTCCCAGTGACATCGCCGCCCTCACCCGCGCGGCCGCCATCCGCGGTTTCATTTGGGGCGCCGCCTCGGTCGCCGTCCTCGGCGGCATCGGCTGGTTCGTGACCGAAAAGGCCACACCGAAAACCGAACAAGCGATGGGCGCGCCCATGGCGTCCGCGCCGCAGCAACAACAGCAGCCCGACGCCGCGCTGCAACAGATCGAAGCCGCCGTGGCCAAATCGCCCGACAACCTCGAAATGCGCAACGAGCTGGCCAAGGCCTACCTCGAGCGCGAGAATCTGATGGGCGTTTTCGACCAGACGAAGTACATCCTGGCCCGCACGCCCGACGACGCCCGCGCCCTGACCTATCAGGCGCTGGTGCGCATGTCGATGGGCCAGCGCGACGGCGCCGCGGAGATGCTGCATCACGCCATCAAATCCGATCCGCAACTCATCGACGCGTACGTCGCCTTAGCCTGGGACGACATCCAGAGCGGCAAGATGTCTGAGGCGGAAGCGCAGATCGCCGAAGCCGCGCGGAGACATCCCGAGCAGAAGGCGCGCTTGGACGATGTGCTATCCAAAATGAAGGAGCAGGCGAAGAATCCGCCGCCTGCCGCTGCTCCCGCCCCCGCTGCAGCCGCCGCCCCAACCAGCGGCCCCTCGGTACACGTGACCCTGACCCTCGCCGGAACACCTTCGCCGAATGCCGTCCTCTACGTCATCGCCCGCGCCGCCGGCCAGACCGCCGGCCCTCCCGCCGCAGTCAAACGCATCGCCAACCCGACCTTCCCGCTCGACATCGATCTCAGCGCCGCCGATTCGATGATGGGCCAGCCGCTCCCCGCCAACGTCCGCATCGAAGCCCGCCTCGACTCCGACGGCGACGCCATGACCAAGAACCCCTCCGACCCGCATGCGGTGCAGGACGGCGTCGCCACGAATGGGGCGAAGGTGTCGCTGGTGTTGCAGTAACGCGGACGATCGAATGAGCACGACGGAAGGCCACTCCGAAGCCGCGTCGCCGACGCTGGCCGAGGTCCTTTCGAAAGGTGCTGACCCGGTATTCAGTCTTCATCCGATCTCAGGTTTTTGGCGCAGGTTCTTCGCCTTTTTCATCGATGGCATCGTCCTCGGCCTCGTGGGCCAGGTGATCGCGTTCTCCATGTCGCCGATCTTGTTCGAGATCGGACCGTACGGACATATTGTCGGCAACGTCATCGCACTGCTGTACTTCGGGCTGATGAACTCTCGCCTCGGCCGCGGACAGACGCTCGGCAAGAGGGTGATGCACGCCGCCGTTCGGGACGCCGAGGGTAAGCCGATCGGAATCGGCCGATCGATGCTCCGAACGTCGATCTGGCTCGTGCCCGCGACGCTGAATGGTTGGACAATCCCTCTTCTGGAGCATCCGGTCGCGAAGTACGCCCTGACCATCGTTGTCCTTGGCATCGGCGGAGCCGTTTTGGCCACGATGGTGTTCAACCGAAAGACTCGCCAGGGCCTTCACGACATGCTCACTGAGACGTACGTCCTCCGTCTCGACGAACAGTCGGTCGAGGCTCTCCCGGCAACTCCGAGAGGACAATGGAAACTGGCCGGCGTGATGGTGTTGATCGCGCTGGTCATCGCCACCTCAGCCCCTTTCCTTGTCCCGCATATCGCGCCCAATCTTCAGCAGCTGACGGACCTGCAGCGTGCCCTTCTGGCCGGCGATCGTTTTTTCAATGCCGGCGTGACCGATCAAACGGTCATCGAAGAAGGCAAGAACGTTCGCGTGTTGAAAATCTCCATCTGGTGCAAGGGCAAACCGGTTGAACCGGGACGGACAGTGATGATGAACGACATCGCCAGAACCGCGCTCACGTTTCCTGACATCAATCGCTTCGATCTAATCCGCATCGAGCTGACATCCGCCTACGACCTCGGCATCGCCTCAGGCAATTCGACTCACTACGACGGCGAAACGGTCAGCACCTGGCGAGAACGAGTGGGACGGCGGTAGGGCGCGGTGATTCTTGACGCTGCGTATACTCCTGCGATATACGACGCATCGTGGTCAAACTTGACCCGTCATCTTGGGAAGGATGCGACTGGGACGATGGAAACATCGGGAAGAACTGGACAAAGCACAGAGTCACGGATTGGGAGATCGAAGAAGTTTTTCTCAATCGGCCGATCGCGTTTGGTACCGACACCGTCCATTCCAGCAGCGAAGCGAGATACTTCGCTCTTGGTCAGACAAACCGTGGGCGTTGGTTGTTCGTCACTTTTACGTTGCGCCGTCACCTGGTCCGACCAATATCGGCTCGCGACATGAATGCGCGTGAGCGGAGATCGTATGAAACCTCTGAAGAAGATACCAACGTTCAAGGATGAAGACGCCGAGCGCGAGTTCTGGGCAAAAGCGGACTCGACCGAATATATCGACTGGTCCAAGGCACAAAAACTCGTCTTGCCGAACTTCCGTCCGACGCTTAGGACGATCTCTCTACGGTTACCCGAATCGATGATCGCGGAGCTCAAACTCCTCGCTAATCAGCGCGATGTACCGTATCAGTCGCTGCTGAAAGTTTTTCTGGCAGAACGAATCAATGAAGAGCGGAAGGACAACGGCAAAAGAACTCCGACTTCTCACAAGCGCTCTGTCTGACCTCAATTCGATCCCGTAGTACCATCCCCAACGAAGCCTAGGGGTGGCCGTGAGGCCTGAGATCAGACCCTCGAACCTGACCCGGTTAGGACCGGCGTAGGAAAAGGCAAAGGGAGTCCATGAAGGTTGTTCGCGTTCTTTCCTTTCTTCTCGTTTTTCCTGTTGTTCTTTCGGCCGCTACGTTGCGTGGAACCGTGCGCGCGATTGATGGACAGCCAGTCGCGCAGGCATCCATCGATGTGAATGGGCAGCACGCGATCACCGATGCCGACGGGCGTTTTGCGATCGATGTGGCGGCGGGGACGTACACCGTCGTCGTGACGCGATCCGGATTTCAGGCTGTTGCGCAGGCGGCAGCTACCGGCACCGATGTCGTCATCACGCTGCGGCCGGGGCTGGCGGAGAACATCGTCGTCAGCGGGATTCGTGCCGAGGCGAAGACGCCGGTGACGAAGAGCGACATCGATCGATCGACGATCGAGCGCGACTACTACGGACAGGACATCCCGCTCTTGTTGCGCGATACGCCGTCGATCGAGACGTATGCCGAGGCTGGGGTGGGCGGGTCGGGGTACTCGTACATAACGCTGAGGGGGATCAGTCCTACTCGCATCAACTTCACGCTGGATGGGGTGCCGCTGGCGGATTCGGAAGATATGGCCACGTACTTTGCCGACTTTCCGGATCTCGCCCGGTCACTGCAGTCGATTCAGGTGCAGCGCGGGGTGGGGACGTCGACGGTCGGCTCGCCGTCGTTCGGCGGCTCGATCAATCTCGAATCGATCGCGTTGACGCCGGAGGCATCGACGAGCGCGGAGATCGGGATCGGATCGTTCGGGACGAAGACAGCGACGGTTGGATATCAATCCGGTTCATTGCCGGGCGGCTACGCGTTTTACACGCGGCTCTCCGCCGATCAGTCGAACGGATTCCGCGATTCGTCCGGCTATCGCGCGCGGAACCTCTTTCTCAGCGCGGCGAAGCAGAATGAGGACTCGCAACTGCGGCTGACCGGCTTCACCGCGCATGAGTGGACGCAGCAATCGTTCCTCGCCGTCGACAGCGATACGCTCAAGGAAAACCTGCGCGCGAATCCGTTCGGGCCGAATGATCGCGACAGCTTCGGCTACGACCTCGCGCAGTTGCAGTACCTGCGCGCGCTGTCGCCGCGGACGAACATGACCGCGTCGGTTTTCTATCAGCGCGGATACGGCTGGTACCGGCTCGGCGAATCGCAGTACGGACTCGATGGGCTGCTCATCGGCAGCATGGTCACGCTGAGCAGCACGCACGGAGCGTGGACGGCGAACTACGGCGCGCACGTCAACGAGTTCCGCCGGGAGCACACGCTCGATGCCGTTGGCGGCGCGCGCGAGTACTTCAACTACGGCACGAAAGGGGAGGCCAACGCCTTCGCGAAATTCAGCTACGACGCCGCGCGGTGGCATCTCTACTCCGACACGCAACTGCGCACGACGAACTTTCACTACCACGGCGACGTCGCCATCGAGCCGATCCGCTGGACGTTCCTGAATCCAAAGATCGGTGCGCGCTACGACCTGTCGTCCACGAGCGGAGTTTACGGCTCGATCGGACTTTCCCGACGCGAGCCGGCGCGCAGCGACCTGTTCGGCGGCGAAGACAACGCATCGATCGCGTACGACCTCCACGCCGTCCGTCCCGAGCGGCTGCTCGACATCGAAAGCGGCTGGGACTATCGAGGCGCAAGCGCCACGCTTCACGCGAACGTGTACGCCATGGAGTTCCGCAACGAGATCGCCTCGACGGGCGAGCTATCGGAGATCGGCGCGCTGCTGCGGCGCAACGTCGACCGCAGCTACCGTCGCGGCATCGAGCTCGATTACTCGTGGCAAGCCGTGCCTCGGCTCACCCTGCGCGGCAATGCGAATGTGAGCCGCAACCGCATCCACACCTGGACGCAGTTCTACGACGTTTACGACGCCGCGGGGAACATCACCGGCAGCGAGCCGCTCACGTTTCACGATGTGAATCCGGTGCTCACGCCGTCGCTCATCGTCAATCACACGGTCGAGTACGCGCCAACGTCGAAGACGATGTTCGGAATCACCGGACGCCACGTCGGACGCTCGTATCTCGACAACACGAACAACAACGCGTTCGTCGCGCCGTCGTTCACCACATTCGAAGCGAACGGCTCCTTCGCGCTCTCGCACGGCATGTCGCTGCGCGTGCAGGTGAACAACATCCTCAACAACAAGCGCGTTTTTCCGAGCGGCTACAGCTATCTCTTCCTCACCCCGCAACGCACGATCGAAGGAGTCTCGTACTACTACCCGCAGGCCACGCGGAACGCCGTGGTGATGGTAGATTTCAAACGTTGACCTTCCTTGCATTCGTGATTACGCCGGCCAGCGTCTGGCTGGCCATCCGCAGCGCGTTCACGCCGCTGGAATTGGTGGCCGTGGTCTTCACGCTGGCCAATGTATGGCTGGCGATCAAGGAAAAAATCTGGACGTGGCCGGCCGGCATCGTCAGCGTGCTGCTCTACCTCATCGTCTTCTGGCGCTCGCACCTCTATCTCAATGCCGGCCTGCAGGTCGTCTACTTCGTGCTGTCGATCCACGGCTGGTACGAGTGGCTTCACGGCGGCGCGAACAAGACCGAGCTGACGATCACGCGCGCCTCGGCGCGGCTGTGGACGGTGCTGATCTCCATCGGCCTCGCGCTCACGCTGATCCTGCTCTGGATTCTTCGCGCCACGACGCACGACGCCTCGCTGCCGATCTGGGACGCGCTGACTACCGCCTTCAGCATCGTCGGCCAGTACATGCTGAACATGAAGATCGTGGAGAACTGGCTGATCTGGGCGCTGGTCGACGTGATCTACGTGGTGATGTTCATCGACCAGAAGCTCTACCCGACCGCCATCCTCTACGCCTTCTTCGTCTTCCTTTGCGTGAAAGGACTCATCGATTGGCGCCGCACGTCACACGCGTCTGCCTCATAGGTCCGGAGTGCACCGGCAAGACGACTCTTGCCGCGCAGTTGTCCGCGCACTTTGGCGTTCCGTGGGTGCCCGAGTTCGCCCGCGAGTACGCGGAACGCGTCGCTCGCGAACTAACTGCGGATGACGTCGAGCCGATTGCAAGAGGACAGATGGCCAATGAGGATGCCGCCTGGGAGCGCGGGCGTCCCGCCCGCAGGGGAGGGGGAACGGCGGGCGGGACGCCCGCGCTCCCAGGCCTCATCCTCGACACGGATCTCATCAGCACCGTCGTCTACGCTCGGCACTACTACGGATCGTGTCCTCAGTGGATCGAAGCCGAGGCGAAGATGCGCAAGGCCGATCTCTATCTCCTCACCGACATCGACCTGCCATGGGTCGCCGACTCTCTCCGCGACTCCGCGTCTCCGCGTGACGCTTTTTATGGTGAGTTCGCCCAGACGTTGAAGGATTTCGACGCGAACGTAGCAACGATCACCGGCGATAGGTTCGCCGCCGCCATCAAGCAGCTAGATAGTCTTCGCGATCGACCACCAGCAGCAACGTACACCCCTCGTCGCTGACGATCTCCCCGTGCGTCGTCCCGGCATCGGCATGATGGAAGTCGCCCTTGAGCAGGTACGCCTCGCCAATCCGGCAGCTCCCGCTGATCACGAACGAATCCTCGGCGCCTGCATGATCGTGCGACGGCACCCGGGCGCCCGGCTCGAACATCATCAGGATCGTGGCCGTATCGCGCTCGATGTCGATGGAAAGCGTCTTCACCGTGACGCCGGGAACCATGCGATGCCAGCGCCCCTCATTCGCGCGGACGGTGCGCGTGTTCTGCGACGTCTCCGCGGCCGCGGCGAGGATGCGCGCGCGCAGTGCCGCGGGCGGATCGATCGGCGAGATCGACTCGCCGACGATGGCGTTCAGAAGGCTCAGGTCCTCGCGTGTAAGCGTTTCGGTCATTTCGTGCCTGCCGCAAACTTGATACGCAACGCAGCCATTCCATCACACAGCATCACCCGTGCCTTCTCCTCGGCGATGCCGTAGCGTTTTGCCAGTTCCTGGATGTTCATTCCGTTGTACCAGGCCTCCTCCACGAGCGTCCGCGGATCGGCCTCTTTCGGTACTACGGTCGCCGAGGCCGGTCGGGTTTGTCTGGCCAGCGCGCAGTCGCGGGTGGCGTGGATCAGGTAGGCCGCCGGATCGTCGACGTCAGCATTCCGTGACAGCGCAAGGAACGCCGCCTCGAGCGCGTCAGCCGCCGCATCGCGATCGTTCGTGATGCGCAACGCGATCGCGTACAGACGCGGCGCGTGACGGTCGTACAGGTCGGCGAGGGACTGCATGGATGCAGGGAAGTCTAAACCTTTCACGCGGAGGCGCGGAGACGCGGAGCGGTACAATCCGCAATACAGATTTTTTTCAGGGAGCGTCCAATGCGTACCGTCCGTATCGCTAGTGCCGCGTTCAGCCTTTGCTTCGCCGTCGTCGCCGCCGCCCAGGTGCCGACCATCATCAAAGAGATCGACCAGCTCGAATCGCAGCGCGATCCGAAGTGCTACGCCACCGCCAACCGGCTGGAGGACTTCATCTACGGCACGTCGCTCGACTTCGACGCGCGCGCTGAGAAGATCGCGCTGCAGAAGCGTCTCATTCGCGACGCGTGGATCAAGGCGACGGAAGCCGCGAAAGGAAAGGCGCAGATCGGAGTCGATGAGCTGCGTCCCGTGTTGCAGGCCGCGGTTCCGTACGTTGCCACGCCGGGCGGCGATTGGATCGTGCTGCCCGATACGCAAAAGGTGGAGATCACCGCGCGCGACAAGCGCCAGTACGGAGCGGTCGCGTACGCGTTGCGGGCCATTCTCGCCGTCCAGCAGGACGCCTTCGTCGACGGGACGAATCTCCTGCCGCTCGACGAAAAAGCGGTGGAGTTGTTCAAGGAGTCGGTCGATCTCATCACGCTGGCCGCGCTGCAGAACGCCGATCGCGTCACGCGAACGAAGAACGAGCATCAGATCAACGGCGCGGAGATGAAGGCGGCGTGGGCGGGCATCGTCGGAACGAGCAAGCCGGCCGTTGAGCCGCACGTGACGTCGGCGAAGTCCGGCGAAAAATTCGCCACCATCAAATCGATCGTGGCCGAGAAGCTGGCCGCATTCGAAAAGTACAACTCCCTCTCCAACGCCGTTTTCTCTCGCAACGTGCAGGTCTACATGGCCCGGCACATGTGGCCGACCGATCCCGAGGAGGGGACGGCGTTCAAGAAGCAATTCACGGAGACGATGGTGGCGTGGACGGCCGACGTCATGCTCGAAGCGGAGAAGCGCGCGAAGAAGCGCGGACATCCGCTGATCCGCATCGACGACGTGCATGACGCGGTGCAGATGTTCGAGCCGCACGTGCTCAACGAATACGAAGACTGCATCTACTTTCCGCGACTTCCGAAGAGCGATCAGATCGTCATCGAGGCATACGACCTCGACGCCTTCCGCGATCCCGGTCTGCACTGGATGTATCTGAACGAAGTGCTCAACGATCCTCGGTATAAAGGCTCGCTGGAGCCCGATCCGTTCGCCGCGGAGCTGCTCACCGAGGGGGGCGCGCAGATGGGAACGCTGATTTTGCGGGTGGCGGGGAGGAGCGCGACTGCTGCGAACCGCGACCGTCTCGATCGGACCGATCTCGTCCAGTCGCTCAAGACGATTCAGACGTTGCTCGACAAAAACGCCGCGCTCCCTCCGGCGAAGAAAGTGACCACGAAGATCGCTTCCGCGCCTTCGCAGCCTTCGACAAAAGGGAAGTTCTTCACCGACGTGACCGCGAATAGTGGCATCAAGTTCGAGCACCGCATGTCCGACTGGCTGGCCCGTCTCATCCGCAGCTACTCGATCAAAGAGACCGAGACCGTGCTCGCCGTGCCGCCCGCATTCGGCGGATCGGGGATCGCAGCCGAGGATGTGAATGGGGATGGATTCACCGACGTGCTGGTTCTCAGCGGATCGGGCAACGCGCTGTACCTGGGCGACGGCAAGGGACACTTCACCGACGTCACCGAATCCGCTGGATTGAGTTGGAAGCGTCCCGACGGCCGCCCCGGCGAGCCGCGCCAGCCGATCATCGCCGACTTTGACAACGACGGTCTGCCCGACATCCTCATCACCTACGCCGACGACGATCATCGTTTGTACAAGAATCTCGGCAACGCCAAATTCGAGGACGTCACCGCGCGCACGAACCTCGGCGGCAAAGGACTCGTCGGCGGCCCCGCCACCGCGCTCGATTTCGACAAAGACGGCCTGCTCGACCTCTACATCGGCTACTTCGGCGACTACGTCCACGGCGTTCTGCCGACGTTCGCCCGCCGCAACACGAACGGCCTGCCGAACAAGCTCTTTCGCAACAAAGGCAACTTCGTCTTCGAAGACGTCACCGCAGGCAGCGGCGTCGCCAACACCGGCTGGGCGCAGGCCATCAATCACGTCGACTTCGACGGCGACGGGTGGGAAGACCTGATCTGCGGCAACGACTTCGGCGCCAACTCCTGGTACCGCAACCTCGGAAACGGCAAGTTTGAGGAAGTCTCCTCGAAGCTCGGCACCGACAAGCCGAGCTACACGATGAACATCGGCATCACCGACCTCAATCGCGACGGCTTCCCCGACGTCTACATCTCCAACATCGTCACGATGAACAAGGACGAGAAATACGTCCTCCCCGACGAGAAGACGCGCGTGAAGTTCAATCCCCTGAAGATGGCCACGATGCGCGTGGTGGAGGCGAACGATCTCTGGACGTCGACCGCGAAGGACGGGAAGCTCGTTTCGTACACGCAATCCGACGCCGTTGGCCGCGGCTACCGGTCCACCGGCTGGTCCTGGGGCGCGAACTTTTTCGACTTCGACAATGACGGCGACGACGATCTCTACCTCGTCAACGGCATGAACGAGTACGCGGTCTACTCCAGCGTCAACCCCTACTTCACCAACTCCTCGGGGCAGCAACAGCAGACCATCGTGCCGGTCGCGGAAAAGGAAGCGCCGGTCTTCTTCGTCAATCGCGCTGGCAAGCTCGAAGAGCAGTCCACGCAAAGCGGCGCCGATCCCGCCGGCAACGCGCGCGCGGTCGTCCAGTTCGACATGGACGGCGACGGCGCACTCGACATGATGGTGAACAACTTCAACGGCCCGGCGATGCTCTACCGCAACAACGGAACGGGTGGAAATCACTGGCTCAAAATTCACCTGACCGGCGATCCGACAAAAGGCGTCACCCGTGACGCCATCGGCGCGAAGATCCTGGTCGACACCCCGCACTTGAAAAACCTCTGGCGCGAAGTCTTCAGCACGATTGGCTACCTGACCTCGCCGCCAAAGGAACAACACCTCGGCCTCGGCACCGACACGAAAGCCGACGTGACCGTGATCTGGCCAAGCGGGGAACGCCAGACGTTCAAAGGCCTCGCCGCGGATCACGCGTACCGCATCAGCCAATCCGCTGGTCTCCAAAAGTGATCCTCGGCATTCTCTTGATAGTGGCGGCGCACCTCGCGCCGCCGCTTCGTCTTACGGGCGGCGAAGCCGTCCTAAGAACCGTAGCCCCCGGCTTCAGCCGGGGGCCACAGGGCGCGTTGAGAGTGGGAGCCCGCTTCAGCGGGCGACAGAACGGGCGCTCGCCACGCCCTCTCTATCGCCCGTTAAAACGGGCTCACAAAAATTCGCCGCTCGCAAACCCCCGGCTGAAGCCGGGGGCTACGGTTCTCACGCAGGCTACGCCCGCGGCCAAGGCATCCCTCTCCGCGCCCTCCGCACCTCCGCGTGAAAACCGTCTTTCCCGCGAGTCCTCGCCATACCTGAAACAACACGCGAGCAACCCGATCGACTGGTACCCCTGGAGCGAAGAAGCGTTAAACAAAGCGAAGAAGCAAAACAAGCTGATCTTCCTCTCCATCGGCTACTCCACCTGCCACTGGTGCCACGTCATGAACGCCGAATCGTTCTCCAACGAAGAAATCGGCGCGCTGATGAACGCGAACTTCATCGCCATCAAAGTCGATCGCGAAGAACGTCCCGACGTCGACAGCAGCTACATGGCCGTCGCCAGAAAGCTGATGGACGACCCCGGCTGGCCGCTGAACGTCATCCTCACTCCCGACGGCAAGCCGTTCTTCGCCGCGTCGTACGTCCCGAAGGATCGCCTGGCAGCGCTGCTAACCAATCTCGGCAAACGTTGGAAGGAACACCCCGAACAGATCGCATCGACCGCATCGATGGTCATGCACGAACCGCTGTCGGATCACGCGCCCGGCGAACTCAATCGCGCGGAGCTGCTGAAGAAAACGTATCAGCAGTTCGCGGATCGCTTCGATGCGATCAACGGCGGCTTCAATCCGCCGCCCAAACTCCCCGCCGCGCACCAGCTCATGTTCCTTCTCCGCTACTGGCGCCGCACCGGCGAGCCGCACGCGCTGGCGATGGTGGAGACGACGCTGCAAAAGATACGCGCCGGCGCGATCTGGGACGCCAAACGCGGCGGCTTCCACCGCTACGCCGTCGACGCCGAGTGGAAACAACCCCACTACGAAAAGATGCTCTGCGATCAGGCCCTGCTGTCGATGGCGTACCTCGAAGCGTTCCAGGCCACGCACAAGCCGGAGTACGCCGCCACCGCGCGATCGATCTTTGCGTATGTTCTAAGAGACCTGCGCGCCCCGAACGGAACCTTCTACTCCGCCAACGATTCCGACGAGCGCACGGCACGCGACGAGAAAATCCTCACCGACTGGAACGGCCTGATGATCGCCGCGCTGTCACAAGGCGCCGCCGTGCTTGACGAAGCGACGTACGCGCTCGCCGCCCGCCGCGCCGCGAATGTCTTGTTGACTCGCCCCCCGCAACATTCGGACAAGCAGCAAACCGTCTTCCTCGACGACTACACCTTTCTGACGTGGGGCCTGCTCAACCTTTACGAAGCGACGTTCGAAGTCCGCTACTTGGAAAGGGCGATCAAACTCGAACGCGAATCGCTGACCCGCTTCCGCGACGCGAACGGCCGCTTCTACCTCACGCCATCGGACGCCGCGACGCTGCTAATCCGGCCCCGCGAAACCGGCGACGGCGCGCTGCCATCCGGCAACTCCGTCCAGCTCATGAACCTCGTCCGCCTCTCCCGAATGATCGGCGACGCGCCGTTCGAACAAGCCGCCAACGATCTCCTCCGCACCAGCACGGATGAGAACCCCTCCGCCTCCGCCCACCTCATGAGCGGACTCGATTACCTCCTTGGCCCCTCCTTCGAAATCGTCCTCGCCGGCGAGGACGTACACCCGCTGCAGCGCGCGGTCTACGCCTTATTTGTCCCGAACAAAGTCGTGTTGCACAGCGGACCGGACGTCGCGGCGATCGCGCCGTTCACCAAAGCGCAGCGCGCCATCGCCGGGAAACCGACCGCATACGTCTGCACGAATCATCTCTGCCGATTGCCGACCGGCGATCCGGAAAAGGTTCGCGACCTCCTGCGCCGTTAGCGTAAGAGCAACCGTCTCCCCTTACCATCTCCCCATGAACTGGCTCATCAAGAATTTCCTGCGTGGCCTCGTCATCGTCGTGCCGATCGCGTTGACGATCTATCTGCTGTACGAGGCCTTCGTCCGCATCGACCGGTTGCTGGACCTGAAGACGCCGGGGGCGGGGTTTGCCATCACCATCGTGGCCATCATCGCCATCGGGGCGGTGGCTTCGAACTTCTTCGTGCGGAAGTTCCTGGGGCTGACGGAGACGGTGTTCACGCGCGCGCCGCTGGTGCGGCTGATCTACGCGTCGATCAAGGACCTGCTCGAAGCGTTCGTCGGGGACAAGAAGCGGTTCGATCAGCCGGTCGCCGTGTCGATCACCGACGGCGTCCGCACGCTCGGCTTCGTCACGCAGGACGACCTCGGGTTTCTCGGTCTGCCGGGATCGATCGGCGTGTATCTGCCCTTCTCCTACAGCATGGCCGGGACGCTGGTGGTCGTCGACCGCGCGCGGGTGGAGGCGTTGGCGGTCGACAGCGGCAGCCTCATGACGCTGGTGGTTTCGGGCGGAGTTTCACGTGGAGACGCGGAGGCACGGAGATGAACCCTCCGGCGCACGTCGCACGGATCGTGCATTCTGGCGAACGCACTGAATCTCGTGTCTTGCGTCACTGACTGTTTTGGATATGATCGCGCCGTTTTTGCACCGCGCCGCATCCCCACCGAGGTAGGTAGCCGCCTGTAAATGGCTCAGATTTTCCAACGTTACGCCAACACTCTTGCCCGCGTCACGATCTTCGGCGCCGTCTTCGCCGTCGCCTTCGTGCTGTGGGTGATCGGCGGCATCGTCCGTTCGCCGTACGCTACCGATCAGGGGATCGAGCGCGAGCAGCCGGTGCCGTTCAGCCATCAGCATCACGCCGGCGGACTGGGGATCGACTGCCGGTATTGCCATACGAGCGTCGAGACATCGAACTTCGCCGGCATCCCGCCGACGCAGACCTGCATGAACTGCCACTCCCAGATCTGGACGAATGCCGAGATGCTCGAGCCGGTGCGGGCCAGCTTTGCCACCGGCAAGCCGATCGTCTGGTCGCGCGTGCACCGGCTGCCCGATTTCGTTCATTTCAACCACTCGATTCACGTCAGCAAAGGGATCGGATGCGCCAGCTGCCACGGCCGCATCGACATGATGCCGCTGACCTATCAGGCCTCGCCGCTGACGATGGAGTGGTGCCTGAGCTGCCATCGCGCGCCGGAAAAGTTCGTCCGTCCGCGCAATCAGGTCTTCAACATGGCGTACGTCACGAACGATCAGGAAAGCATCGGCCCGAAGCTGGTGCGTGAGTACAACATTCAGAAGTTGACGAGTTGCTCGACATGCCATTACTAGAGGGTGGGAGTCGGGGGTGGGGAGTAGGAGAAACGAGGCATCGGAACAGCCTCAAAGCTCCGGCCCCCGACTCCCGACTCCCGACGCCCGACACCCGCATCAAGCCATGACCGACAAGAACGAACTGAATCTCGCGGATTTCAAAAAACGCCTCGGCCCCGAGTACTGGCGGAGCCTTGAGTCGTTGTCGCGCGAGGATTTCGAGCAGGTCGTGGAAACGGAGTTTCCGGCCGGCGCGCTGGCGCTGGAGCGCGGCGTCGACCGGCGCGACTTCGTGAAACTGATGGGCGCGTCGATGGCCCTCGGCGGACTGGCTGCGTGCAACCGTCCCGCGGAAAAGATCGTCCCGTACGTGCGGCAGCCGGAGAATCTGATCCCCGGGCAGCCGATTTTCTTCGCGTCCGCGATGCCGATCAGCGGCTACGCGCATGGCGTGCTCGTCGAGAGTCACATGGGGAGGCCGACGAAGATCGAAGGCAATCCCGATCATCCGTCGAGCCTTGGCGCGACGAACTCCTGGATGCAGGCCTCCATCCTCGGCCTCTACGATCCTGACCGTTCCCAGGTCGTGCGCCACCTCGGCGAGATCTCGACCTGGAGCGAGTTCCTGGCCACGCTGGCGCCGGCGATCAAAGGCGGCGGCGTTCGTCTCCTGACGCAGACCATCACCTCGCCGACGCTCGGTGCGCAGATCCAGCAGTTCCTCGCGCAGTCGCCCGGCGCGAAGTGGCATCAGTGGGAGCCGGCCGGCGGCCAGAACGTGCGCGAAGGATTACGTCTCGCGTTCGGTGGATACGTCAACGCCGTCTACCACTTCGACAAGGCAAACGTCGTCGTATCGCTCGACTCCGACGTACTCGAGCGCGGCCCGGGCCACCTCCGCTACGCGCGCGATTTTTCGAGCCGCCGCAAAGTGCGCAAGGGGACGACGTCGATCAATCGTCTCTACGCAATCGAGTCCGGCCCCACCGGCACCGGATCGATCGCCGATCACCGCCTCGCAGTCCGTCCATCGCAGATTGAAGCGTACGCGCGGGCGATCGCCGGTTCAGGCTCCGCGCCCGATCACGCCGACTGGATCGCCGCGCTTGTCCGCGATCTGCAGAAAAACCGCGGCGCCAGCATCGTCGTCGCCGGCGACGAGCAGCCGCCCGCCGTCCACGCCATCGCCATGGCCATCAACCAGGCGCTCGGCAACATCGGTTCAACGATCACCATCACCGATCCGGTCGAAGTTGCTCCGGTCAATCAACTCGACTCGCTCAAACAGCTCGTCGCCGACATGAACGCCGGCGCCGTGAAGACGCTCATCATCCTCGGCGGCAATCCCGCCTACGACGCGCCGACCGACGTTCCGTTCGTGAAAGCGATGGACAAGGTGCCGTTCCGCGCGCACCTCTCGCACTACTACGACGAGACGTCGATGCACGCGCACTGGCACATCCCCGAGACGCACTACCTCGAATCGTGGAGCGACGCCCGCGCGCACGACGGCACGGTCTCGATCGTCCAGCCGCTCATCGCCCCGCTCTACAACGGCCGATCGCCGCACGAGGTTCTCGGCGCGCTCCTCGGCGGACTCGATGCGTCGCCGTACGACGTCGTGCGCAGCTACTGGTCGGCGAAGGCAGGTGCGCTCAACTTCAATGCGACGTGGCGCAAGTGGCTGAACGACGGAGTGATCGCCGGTTCGGCCCTTCCTGCGAGAACTGCGGGCGGGACGCCCGCGCTCCCAGGGGCAACCGGGCAACCGGGCAACCCGGCAACCTACGAATTACGCATACTCCCCGATCCCAACATCTACGACGGCCGCTACGCGAACAACGCCTGGCTCCAGGAGCTGCCGAAGCCGCAGACGAAGATCTGCTGGGAGAACGTCGCGCTGGTCAGTCCGAAGACGGCGGTCGCCATCGGCTACGACGATAAGCGGCGCGACGCGCTCGTCAACGAAAAGCAGACGCTGATCGCGGACGTGAAGTATCGCGGCCGCACGCTGCGCACGCCGATCTGGGTTCTGCCCGGTCATCCGGACGGCACCATCACCATGTACATGGGCTACGGCCGCACGCGCGGCGGGCGCGTCGCCACGCCGGATCCGAATACGAAAGGGATGTACGGTCCCGACCTCGAGGCCTTCCACATCTCGGGCAACACGATGGGCGTCGATCTCACGCCGTTCCGTTTTGCCGACGCACTCAATGGCGGTCCGGGCGCGGACATCGCGCTGACCGATGCGGGGCCGTACGAAGTGGCCTGCACGCAGGAGCACCAGAGCCTGAATGCCAGCGACGTCGGCGCCGACCGCGGCATCATCCGCTCCGCCTCGTTCGAGGAGTACCTGAAGAAGCCCGACTTCGCGCACGAGTACAAGCGCGAAGAAGAGCAGAGCAAAGAGACGATGTACCCGCAGTACGACTACTCCAAAGGCCACGCCTGGGCGATGGTCATCGACACCTCGGTATGCACCGGCTGCAACGGCTGCGTCATCGCCTGCCAGTCGGAGAACAACATCCCGGTCGTCGGCAAGGAGCAGGTCGTGGCCGAGCGCGAGATGCACTGGCTGCGCATCGATCGCTATTACAAGGGCGATGCGGAAAATCCGGAGGTGTATCACCAGCCGGTGCCGTGCATGCAGTGTGAGCAGGCGCCGTGCGAGCCGGTCTGTCCCGTCGGCGCCACGTCGCACAGCGGCGAAGGTCTGAACGACATGACCTACAACCGCTGCGTCGGCACGCGCTACTGCTCCAACAACTGCCCGTACAAAGTGCGCCGCTTCAACTTCTTTCACTACGCCGATTACGAGACGCCCGCGCTCAAGGCGCAGCGCAATCCCGACGTCACCACGCGCACCCGCGGCGTGATGGAGAAGTGCACCTACTGCGTGCAGCGCATCAACGCCGCGAAGATCGACGCCGAAAAGCAGGGACGCCGCGTACGCGACGGCGAAGTCGTCACCGCCTGCCAGCAGGCGTGTCCGACGGATGCGATCGTGTTCGGGGATATGAACGATCCGAAGAGCAAGGTGGCGGCGCTGAAAGGCGAGCCGACCAACTACGCATTGCTCGCAGAACTCAATACGCGCCCGAGGACCACCTACCTCGGCGCGATTCGCAATCCCAATCCTGAGATCAAGGGATAAGCAAATGTTGAATGTTGAATGTTCAATGTTGAATGTTGAATGGGGGAGACGAGCCGCGCGTCCTGCGATGCTGCGCCGTTTCTCTCATTCAACATTCAACATTCAACATTCAATATTCAACATTCGTCTTTTTTAATCGTCATGGCCGACCTAACCCCAGTCCACGAAATCCGCCCCGTCACGCAGGTGATCCCGGAGCGATTCATCCCCGTTCCGACGGTGGAGCCGGGACACACGTTTGCCTCGGTCACGGACCAGATCAGCTCCATCGTCCTGCGCAAGCGGATGCCGAAGCTGTGGTGGGTCGGGCTGGCCGTCGGCGTCTTCGGCGTCATGCTGCTCACCGCCACGATCGGCAAGCTGATCGTCGTCGGCGTCGGCATCTGGGGCATCAACCATCCGGTCGGCTGGGGCTTCGACATCCTCAACTTCGTCTGGTGGATCGGCATCGGTCACGCCGGAACGCTGATCTCCGCCATCCTTTTGCTTTTACGTCAGGAGTGGCGGACGTCGATCAACCGATTCGCCGAGGCGATGACGCTGTTTGCGGTGGCCGCGGCGGGGTTGTATCCCGCGCTGCACACCGGGCGGCCGTGGTACGACTTCTGGCTCTTCCCGTACCCGAACACGATGACGTTGTGGCCGCAGTTCCGCAGCCCGCTGATGTGGGACGTCTTCGCGGTCTCGACCTATGCCACTGTCTCCGCGCTCTTCTGGTATGTCGGTTTGATTCCCGATCTGGCCACGCTGCGCGACCGCGCCCGCGGCAAGATCGCCCGCGTCATCTACGGAATGCTTTCCCTCGGCTGGCGCGGTTCGGCCAAGCATTGGTTCCGCTACGAGTCGACGTACCTGCTGCTGGCGGGACTCAGCACCCCGCTCGTGCTTTCCGTACACACCATCGTCTCCTTCGACTTCGCGGTGGCGCAGATCCCGGGGTGGCACGCCACCTTCTTCCCGCCGTACTTTGTCGCCGGCGCGGTCTACGCCGGCTTCGCCATGGTGCTCACACTGGCAATCCCGGCGCGAAAGATGTTCAAACTCGAAGACTTCATCACCATGAAGCACCTCGAGAACATGGGCAAGGTCATGCTCGCCACCGGCCTGATCGTCTTTTATTCGTACGCGATGGAAGCGTTCTTCGCGTTCTACAGCGGCAATGGCTACGAGCGCTACATGTGGCTCAACCGCGTGCACGGGCCGTACTGGAAGATGTACGCGATGCTCATCGTCTGCAACGGCCTCGCGCCGCAGATGATGTGGTTCCGGCGCATGCGCACGTCGACGGCCGGCCTCTTCATCACCGCCATGTTCGTCAATGTCGGCATGTGGCTGGAGCGCTTCGTCATCATCCCGTCGTCGCTGCACCGCGACTTTCTGCCGTCGTCGTGGGGCATGTACCACGGCACCCGTTGGGACTGGAGCATGTACCTCGGCTCGATCGGATTGTTCCTCTTCCTGCTCTTCCTCTTCGTTCGCTTCCTGCCGATGATCTCCATCTTCGAGATGCGGACGATGCTGCCCGGAGCGCACGCGCATCCGGAAGGGACGGAGCCTTAAGCGATGGCGATCGGCAAAGTCAGAACGGGGCTGTACGGCGTGATCGCCGAATTTACCTCGCCGGCGGAGCTGGTGACGGCCGCCGAAGCCGCGCGCGATGCCGGCTACACGGAGATGGACGCCTTCTCGCCGTATCCGATTCACGGACTGCATGAAGCGGTGGGGATGCACTCCACCGGCATGTCCGCGCTCGTTCTCGGCGGCGGGATCATCGGCGGCATCGCCGGCTTCTTCATGTGCTGGTACGCGAACGTGATCAGCTATCCGCTGAACATCGGCGGCAAGCCGTTCAACTCGTGGCCGGCCTGGATCCCGATCACCTTCGAATGCACGATCCTGCTCGCCGCGTTCGCCGCCGTCTTCGGCATGCTCGCTCTCAACGGCCTGCCGATGCCGTATCACCCCGTCTTCAACGTGCGGCGCTTCGACCAGGCCTCGCGCGATAAGTTCTTCCTCGTCATCCAGGCCCGCGATCCAAAGTTCGACTTCGACGGCGTCTGGAAGTTCCTCGAGGCACTCCATCCACGCGAGGTCGTCGATGTTCCCTGGTAAGGCGACTCTCCGGAGCACAGACAAGAGTGTCTGTGCCACACGACGGCCCAATGTGGCACAGACACTCTTGTCTGTGCTGGTGCTCGCGCTGCTTGTGCCGCTCACGGCATGCCGCCAGAAAATGTCCAATCAACCCAAGTACGACCCGCTCGAACCGAGCGACTTTTTCGCCGACGGCATGTCCGCCCGCCCGCGCATCCCGGGCACCGTGGCCCGCGGCGAGCTGCCATTGGAAGGCTTCCTCGTCACCGGCAAAATCAATAACGCCGACGGCGACGGATTCCCCTTCCCGGTCACCATGGCGGTCATGAACCGCGGGCAGGAGCGCTTCAACATCTACTGCTCGCCGTGTCATGGACGCGAAGGCGACGGCAACGGAATGATCCCGTCGCGCGGATTGCGTCGGCCGCCGTCGTTTCACACAGAAGCCTTGCGGACAGCGAAGACGGGACACTTTTTTGACGTGATGACGAACGGATTCGGCGCCATGCCGCCGTACAACGTGCAGGTTCCGGTCAACGACCGCTGGGCGATCATCGCCTACATCCGCGCGTTGCAACTGAGCCAGAACGGCACGGTCAACGATCTGCCGCCGGCGCAGCGCGCGCAGCTCGGAGGAACGCAGTGACCGTCGACGTCCGGACTGACGCTCCCGCCACCGGCATTGCCCGCTGGCGGATGCCGTCGCTCATCGCCGGCATCATCGGCCTCGCGCTCAGCATCGTCGGTTACGTCGTCGATCCGCAGACCTTCTTCCGCGCGTATCTCCCCAGTTTCCTCTTCTGGTTCTCGATCGTGGCCGGCTCGCTGGCCGTGCTGATGCTGCAATACGTCACCGGCGGCGAATGGGGGCTGATGATCCGCCGCCCGCTCGGCGCGTCCGCGCGCACGATGCTGTGGATGGTCCTCTTCTTCATCCCGATCGTGTTCGGGATGAAGTACCTCTACCCATGGTCCGACACAGCATGGGCCGCGGCGGACGAGAACGTGAGCCAGAAACTCGACTGGCTCAACTGGAAGCGCTTCCTCATTTTCGCCGCGCTCTACTTCGCGCTGTGGAACCTGTGGGCGTGGCGCATCCGTATCCTCTCGCTCAAATTTTACGAAGACCGCTCGCCGTTCACGGAGCTCAAGCGCCGCAAGTGGGCCGCGTCGGGCTTGGTGATGATCGTTCTCACGCTGACGTTCGCCTCAATCGACTGGATGCTTTCCACCGAGCCGAAATTCAGCTCGACGATGTACGGCATCACCTTCGTGGTCGGCTGCGGACTTTCCGCGCTGGCCTTCGTAACGTTTTTCTTCGCCCAGCTCGCAAACACCGACGCGATGCGTGGCGTCCTCAAGCCGACGCACTTCCGCGACCTCGGCAATCTGATGCTGGCGTTCGTGATGTTCTACGCCTACACCACGTTCTCCGAGTTCCTGCTGATCTGGTACGCCAACCTGCACGAAGAAATCCCGCACTACCTCGTGCGCAACAGCGGCACCTGGGGCGCGGTGGCCTTCGCCGTGGCCATGTTCCACTTCTTCCTGCCGTTCGGATTGCTGCTGATGCGGCCGATCAAAGACCGCCCGAAGACGATCGCCATCGTGGCCGTGATCGTGATCGTGATGCGTTACGTCGTCCTCTACTGGCTCGTCGCCCCGTCGTGGTACGGCGAGCACTTCACCTGGTCGTGGATGGATCTGACCTCGCTCGTCGGCATCGGCGGCGTCTGGATCTGGGCCTTCATCGGCCAGCTCCGCGGCCAGACCATCATCCCGATTCACGAGACGTGGGTCGAAGAAGCCATTCGGGAAGGAGCGCTGAAGGTCAATGCCTGATCAGCCTCACTACCGCGACGACGACATCGTCAATCCGGAGACGCGTCACGAAGACAGCGACGTCAACGTCCATGCCTTGATGTGGGCGGTGGTGATCTTCATCGTCTTCGCCGCCGTCACCCACGTCGTGCTCTACCTGCAGTTCCACGCGTACGCGAAGCACTTCCGCAACGAGTCGTCGCAGCCGCTGACGATGATGGCGCGCCCCGCGGATGCCTCAGTGCCGCCGGCGCCGAGGCTCCAGCCGTTCCCGAACAAAACAAACACCGCGGAAGCGCTGCCGCCCAACACGAACACGCCGCTCACCGACATGGCCGACATGCGCGCCGCCGAAGAAGCGTCGCTGAACAAAGCCGGCTGGGTGGATAAACAAAAAGGCGTGGTCCGCCTCCCCATCGAAACCGCCAAACAACTGGTGGTGCAACGCGGTCTCCCGGTGGTGCAGCCATGATTTTCTCCGCGCCTCCGCGCCTCCGCGTGACCGTCTCCCTCCTGATGCTCGCGACGATCTCGGTAAGCGCCCAAAACTCCAGAACCCCTCCACAACTCCCCGGCAAAGTAGCCATCGAACAAAAGCTCAACGCCCAACTCCCTCTCGACCTCATGGTCCGAGACGAGACCGGCAACGTCGTGCGCCTCGGCCAGTACTTCAACCACGGCAAGCCCGTCCTGCTCAACTTCATGTACTACCGCTGTCCGATGCTCTGTCCGATGGTCATGGACGGCGAGACCAGCGCCCTCACCGAGCTCAAATTCGACGTCGGCAAAGAGTTCGACGTCATCACGGTCAGCATCGATCCGCGTGACACGCCCGAACAGGCCGCGATGAAGAAAGACCAGTACGTCAAACGCTACGGCCGCTTCGGCGCCGCGAACGGCTGGCACTTCCTCACCGCGCACGAAAGCGCCATCAAGCGGCTCACGAATGCCGCCGGATTCCAGTACGCGTACGACATCAAGCTCGATCAGTTCGCGCACGGCGCCGTGCTCCTGGCGATTACGCCGGACGGCCGCATCTCGCGCTACCTCTACGGCTTCGAATACAAGCCGCGCGATCTTCGTCTCGCCCTCGTCGAAGCCTCGGCCGGCAAAATCGGCACCGCTTCCGACTCCATCCTTCTCCTCTGCTATCACTACGATCCGGCCACCGGCAAATACAGCCGCACCGCCATGAACTTCGTCCGCGCCGGCGGCGTGGCCACCATGGTCGGCCTGTTCGGATTCATCTTCATCATGATCCGCAAAGAGCACACTCGATGATGCTTTCCGATTTTCCGCTGTGGCCCGAACAGGCCTCGACCGTCGCGCCCGGCGTCGACGCGCTGATGACGTTCATGTGCGTCGTCACCGGCGCCGTCTCGCTGCTCGTCTTCGTCGTCATCTTCGCGCTGGCCATCAAGTACCGCCGCACGCCGGAGAACGAACTGGCCCAGGACTACGAGCCGCCGAAAGCGCTCGAAGCGGCCTGGATCATCATCCCCTTCATCATCTTCATGTTCATGTTCGTGTGGGGCTCGTGGCTCTACTTCCGCATCCAGCGCGTCCCCGAAAACGCCATCGACATCTACGCCACCGGCAAACAATGGATGTGGAAGTTCCAGCACACCGGCGGCCAGCGCGAGATCAACACGCTGCACGTCCCGGTGAACCGCCCCATCCGCATCACCATGGCCTCGGAAGATGTGATCCACAGCCTCTTCTTCCCCGTCTTTCGCGTGAAGGCCGACGTCCTGCCGAACCGCTACAAGACCATGTGGTTCCAGGCGACCAAGACCGGACGTTTCCACATCTTCTGCGCCGAATACTGCGGCACGCTGCACTCCGGCATGATCGGCTGGGTGGACGTGATGGAGCCGACCGATTATCAGAAATGGCTGGCCGGCGGCGCGGAAGGCTCGCTCGCCTCGCAGGGCGAGAAGCTCTTCCAGAAATACGCCTGCAATACCTGCCACACCAACGACGCCACCGGCCGCGGCCCCGTGCTCGCCGGCGTGTACGGAACGCCGGTCACGCTGACCGACAACAGCACCGTCACCGCCGACGAAAACTACATCCGCGAATCGATCCTCAACCCGCAGGCGAAGATCGTGCGCGGCTTCGCCGGCATCATGCCGACGTTCCAGGGGCAGGTGAGCGAGGACGATCTGCTCAAGCTCGTCGCCTACGTCCGCTCCGTCGGCGCGCAGAAGACCGTGGTGACGCCGGTCGAATCTCCATCCTCGAAGCAGACCAGCGCCGGCTCGCCGCTCAATCCGGGCGCAGGCATTCCGCCGCAGCCGCAGATCGAAGGTAAGAAGCCATGAGCTCAGTGACATTGCACGACGTCCGCTTCGTCGAGCCCGAAGGGACGCGCAACTACATCAACCACGATTTCGGCGCGCTCTCCTGGCTCCTCAGCAAGGACCACAAGCGCATCGCCATCCTCTATCTCTTCTCGGTCACGCTGCTCTTCATGATCGGCGGCTTCTTCGCCGTCGTCATGCGCATCGAACTGCTCACGCCCGAGGGCGATCTGCTCACCAGCGACACCTACAACAAGTTCTTCACGCTGCACGGCATCGTGATGATCTTCTTCTTCCTCATCCCCGCCATCCCCGCGGTCCTCGGCAACTTCCTTCTGCCGCTGATGATCGGCGCCAAAGACCTCGCCTTCCCGAAGATCAACCTTTTGAGCTGGTACCTCTACATGATCGCCGCTGTGATGGGGCTCTACATCATCATCACCGGCGGCGTCGACACCGGCTGGACGTTCTACACGCCGTTTTCCACGCAGTACTCGAACACGCACGTCTTCGGCGTCACCTTCGCTGCCTTCATCGTCGGCTTCTCATCCATCCTCACGGGATTGAATTTCCTCGTCACCATCCACCGCATGCGCGCTCCGGGGATGACCTGGTATCGCCTGCCGCTGTTCGTCTGGGCGCTCTACGCCACCAGCGTCGTGCAGCTTCTGGCCACGCCGGTCCTCGCCATCACGCTGGTGATGCTGATGTTCGAGCGCGTCGTGCACGTCGGCATCTTCGATCCCGCGCTCGGCGGCGATCCGCTCCTCTTCCAGCACATGTTCTGGTTCTACTCCCACCCGGCCGTTTACATCATGATTCTGCCGGCCATGGGCGTGGCCTCGGAAGTCGTAGCCGCGTTCACGCGCAAGAAGATTTTCGGCTACGGCTTCGTCGCGTACTCGTCTCTCGCCATCGCCTTCCTCGGCTTCCTGGTGTGGGCGCACCACATGTTCGTCTCCGGCATCTCCGTCTATTCGGCGATGATCTTCGCCTTCCTCAGCTACTTCGTGGCCGTCCCCTCGGCGATCAAAGTCTTCAACTGGACGGCCACGCTCTACAAAGCCTCCGTCTCGCTGCAGACGCCGATGCTCTACATCCTCGGCTTCATCGGCCTCTTCACCATCGGCGGCGTGACGGGACTCTTCCTCGCCGCGATCGGCCTCGACGTCCACGTCACCGACACCTACTTCGTCGTCGCGCACTTCCACTACGTCATGGTCGGCGGCACGGTGATGGCGTACCTCGCCGGCATGCACTACTGGTGGCCGAAGATCACCGGACGGATGTATCCCGAGTGGTGGGCGCGCCTGGCCGCGCTGCTGGTGTTCGCCGGCTTCAACCTGACCTTTTTCCCTCAGTTCGTGCTCGGCTACCTCGGCATGCCGCGCCGCTACCACGCCTACGCGCCGGAGTTCCAGGTGCTCAACGTGATGTCGACCGCGGGCGCCTCGGTGCTCGCTGTCGGCTACGCGCTTCCGCTGATCTATCTCATCTGGTCGCTCTGGTACGGACGTCCGGCTGGCCCCAATCCGTGGGGCGCCGTCGGCCTGGAATGGGCCACGTCCTCTCCGCCGCCGCACGAGAACTTCCACGAGACGCCGGTCGTGACGTGGGACGCCTACGACTATCCGGCCATGATGAAAGCGATGGGGGAGACGCAGAATGTCTGACATCGCCATCACCGATGCTCCGCACGAGCCGCACGCGCATCATCCCTTCCTCCAGCATCACTTCGAGGACCTCGGCCAGCAGCACGAGGCCTCGACGCTCGGGATGTGGATGTTCCTCTCCACCGAAATCCTCTTCTTCGGCGGCGTCCTCTGCGCCTACTGGATTTACCGCGTCATGTACCCCGAAGCGTGGGCGCTGGCCGCGGAGCAGCAGAACAAGCTCTTCGGCGGCATCAACACCATCGTCCTCATCATCAGCTCATTGACGATGGCGCTGGCCGTCCGCAACGCGCAGCTCGGGAAACGCAAAGCAACGGTAGGGATGCTGTTCGCCACACTCGTCTTCGGCTCCGCCTTCCTCACCATCAAGATGGTCGAGTACTGGCAGCACTTCCACGAAGGCCTCTTCCCCGGCACCCACTTCACCTGGAACGAAGTCCCCGCGCTCGCGCCGAAGGTGCAGCTCTTCATGACGTTCTACTGGAGCATGACCGGCCTGCACGCGCTGCACATGGTCATCGGCGCCGGCCTGCTGATCTGGATGATGCTGCGCGCCGGCCGCGGCGACTTCGGCCCCGAGTATTACGGTCCGGTCGAGATCATGGGCCTCTACTGGCACTTCGTCGACATCGTCTGGATCTTCCTCTTCCCGTTCCTCTACCTCATTCACGGTGTCCACCATGGCTGACGAACACGATTACGCTCCAGCGCACGCCCCGCACATCCACGTCACGCCGATGTGGATCTACATCGCCGTCTTCCTCGCCCTCGCCGTCGGCACGCTGCTGACCTGGTGGGTCTCAACCATCGATTTGGGCTGGATGAACACCCCGATCGCGCTCCTCATCGCCACGATCAAAGCCGTGCTGGTCATCCTCTTCTTCATGCACGTCATCCACTCCACCCGCCTGACGTGGGTGGTGGTGATCGCCTCATTCCTCTGGCTGGGCGTCCTCTTCGTCCTGACCTTCGCCGATTACCTGACCCGCGTCTGGCAGATCTACTGACGTGCTGTACATCCTCGCCGCCGCCACCCTGGTCATCATCTATCTCTGCTACATCTGGATGCAGTCGACGCGCGCCTCGCAGAGGCGCACTGAGGCGCAGAACCAGCGTGTGATCGAGCTGTTGGAGGAGATTGCGGCGGCGTTGCGCGAGAACCGCGGGCGATAGCGCGAGCGTACAATCCGGCGAATGAAAGCGCGCATCCGCGGCGGCGCGACGTATGCCGACCTGGAGAAAGTGCCGGAGAACATGGTCGCCGAGTTGATCGACGGCGATCTCTACGCATGGCCGCGCCCAGCCGGACCACACGCACGTTTCGCCTCCGTCCTCGGCATGGACATCGGCACGCCATACGATCGCGGCCGCGGTGGCCCGGGCGGATGGTGGATTGTCGATGAGCCTGAACTTCATCTCGGCGATCAGGTCCTGGTTCCCGACTTGGCCGGCTGGCGCCGCGAGCGGATGCCGCGCATCCCGAAGGATCATCGCTTCATCGTCTCGCCCGATTGGGTCTGCGAAGTGATCTCGCCATCCTCCCTCCGCATCGATCGCGGCAAGAAGATGCGCATCTACGCCGAGCACGCCGTGCCGTGGATGTGGCTCGTCGATCCGATCGGTCGCATGCTCGAAGTGCTGACGCTCGACGTCGACAACTGGAAATACGTCGCCACCTTCACCGGGGATGACGTCGTCCGCGCCGAACCATTCCCCGAAGCCGAGATCGACCTCGCATCGATCTGGGGTCCGGAGGAGGAGTAACTGTCATCCTGAGCCGCCGAAGGACGGTCGAAGGACCCCCAACCTGCTAACCCGGGCGGCCGGCGGCTTTTTCGCAAGGCCAAGCACTGAGGGGTCCTTCGACCGTCCTTCGGCATCTCCGCCTTCGGCTCCGTGCCGTCGGCGGCTAGGATGACAGCGCTACTTCGCCCGCCGCTCCAACTCGTCCTCAATCTTGCTCCACTCGATCCCTTCGTCCGTCATCAGCACGTGGGCGTCCACTTCGTCCTGACGTTCGCCGACTACGTGACGCGCGTGGATCTCACTTGAACGGGCGCAGATGCGACGGTGTCGACTGCGACACCCAGATGGCGACGTCGAACCATTGGTTGACGGCGATCGTGGCCCGGCCTTCCGCCACCGGCTCGTCGATCACCGCGCCGATGAACCACACCGTCCGCATGGCGGAAAGATCGGTCAGGATCGCGTCGTGGGCACTGCGGAGATCGACGATCAGCCGCGGCTTACCGGTCTCGCGGAAAAAGGGCTCGATCCCGCCGGAGGGAGCGGGGTCAGCGTGTTTCACTTCCAGTTTGAACGATGTGCCGTCGATGACGTTGAAATCGCCGAAATCGAAGAGGAACCCGACGGGGAGATAGCGCGTTCCCCAGTTCGTGCGCAGGTAACTGCCCATCGTGCCATAGCCGCTGTGGACGCCGACGTGGAAGTCGTGCGCCCACAACATCATCTTCTCGGCGGGATGGGCGTTCGCGCCGAGCCACCCTGCATTCTCGGCCATGTAGCGATCGCGGTCGAATGGGTTGGTGGAGTGACCGATGAAATCCTCGAATTGCACGACCACGCGCGCGTACCGAAGGATGCGCTCGTATTCCGCCGTGCTGCTGGCGGCAACGTATGCCTTGCGCGCGGCGGCGATCGCGTCGTATTCGCTTCGCACGCTCACCCCGCAGCTGTTTCGCGTGGCGAGGGGAAGGGCCACATACGTATCCAGGTCCACGTTCGCGCAGGCGAGCCTCGAGGTGTGGGTGCCGGCATTCGACGGATCGACCATCCGGACGTACGCGTTGATGGCGGCGATGGCCACGATGGAGTCCTGCATGTCGAAGCCGCGGAACGAGAGCTGGGGACGCTCCGGATGCGCAAGGTTGTAGCTGCGCATCCACTCGACCAGATCGATGACCTCGTCGGCGTACCACACCCAGTATCCAAGGTCGTGAATGAGTTGGTCGGCATCACCGCTGCCCCCGTGAACGTACGCGTTGATCTTGTCGCACTCCGCCAGGCCGGCCTCCATGGCGAACACGGTGAACCCCATCCTCTCCACCAGGAAGCGGAAAAGGCGATGCTTCATGGTGAAGAACTCGTGCGTGCCGTGCGTGGCCTCGCCGACACCGACGTACGGCGTGTCGCCCACCACGCCGAGCAGAGGCATGAGGTCCCGATCGTCGTCGACTGGCTCGGTAGTGGAGAAGGGGATGCCGGTCGCAGCAATCCACTGCGCCAAGCTGGAGAGCGGGACTGGCGGCGGAGGGACACTCGCGCGATGGCGCAAGGCGTTCTGCGCGAGTACCGGCGCGCAAGCCAGGAGGAGGACGACCGCTCCCCGTCGAATCATCGAAGCGATTCTAGTACTGGGCCGGGCTCGTTCACGAGGAGTAACTGTCATCCTGAGCCGCCGAAGGACGGTCGAAGGACCCCCAAGCTGCTAACCGGGGCGGGCGGCGGCTTTTTCGCAAGCCAAGCACTTGGGGGGTCCTTCGGCCGTCCTTCGGCGGCTCAGGATGACAGCGTTACTACTTCGCCCGCCGCTCCAACTCCCCTTCGATCTCGCTCCACTCGATCCCTTCGTCCGCCATCAGCACGCTGACGTGAAAGACGAGGTCAGCGATCTCGCTGACCATCCGTTCGCGCGTTTCGCTGAGGGCGGCGATGACCACTTCCGTCGCTTCCTCGCCGATCTTCTTGGCGATGCGTCCGCGTCCGCCGTCGAAGAGTTTTGCGGAGTACGAACCTTCCGGACGATTTGAACGCCGATCGCGCAGCACGTTCATCAACTTGTCGAGCGTGCGCGGAGGAACACCGCTGAAGCACGAGCGCGCGCCGGTATGGCACGCCGGACCGTTCGGGATCACGCTCAGAACGAACGCGTCGTTGTCGCAGTCTTCGCTGATCGCGACAACGCGCTGCGTGTTGCCCGACGTCGCTCCCTTGTGCCACAACTCGTTGCGCGAACGGCTCCAGAGCCACGTCTCGCCGGTCTCGCGCGTCTTCGCCAGCGCTTCGTCGTTCATGTACGCCAGCGTCAGCACCTCGCCCGTTCGCGCGTCCTGAATGATTGCGGGAGTGAGTTTCATCGCACCGGTATCCCTTCGCCTGCCAGAAATTGTTTGACGTCGCCGATCGACAGCCGGCGGTCGTGAAAGAGCGACGCGGCCAGCACCGCGCGCGCGCCGCCCGCTTCGATGGCGTCACGGAAATGTTCGACGCTGCCCGCGCCACCAGAGGCGATCACGCCGATCTTCACCACGCTGGTCACCGCGCGAAGAAGTTCGATGTCGTAGCCGCTGTTCGTACCGTCGCGGTCGACTGAAGTCAGGAGGATCTCGCCCGTCCCCAGCTCCTCGGCGCGGCGACACCATTCGACGGCATCGACGCCGGACGATTCTTTCCCGCTCCGCACCATCGCCTCGAATCGATCGCCAACGCGCTTCGCGTCGCACGAGAGTACGACCGCCTGCACGCCGAATTCGGATGCGCAGTCGGCGATGAGCTGCGGGTTCCGCAACGCCGCAGTGTTGATGGCCACGCGATCGGCGCCCGCGCGAAGCAGCGCACGAAAATCCTCGATCGTTCGCACGCCGCCGCCGACGGTGAGCGGGATGAAGAGCGATTCGGAAACTCGCCGCACCGTCTCCAACGCCGTCGTCCGGTTGGAATCGGTGGCCGAGATGTCGAGGATCACCAGCTCGTCCGCTCCCTCGGCTTCGTAGCGCACCGCGCTTTCCACCGGATCGCCCGCATCCCGAATGTCGACGAAGTTGACGCCCTTCACCACGCGTCCATCGCGAACGTCGAGGCAGGGGATGACGCGCTCCGGAATCGAATTCGTCGTCGCCACGCGCGCCCGTGTCTCCGCCAAACGAATGCGTCCATCGAGCAGAGCCCGCCCGATCACGCATCCGCTGACGGATGCAATGCGGCCGAGCGATACGACATCGCTGATCGCGGACACGCCACCCGAGGCGATGATGCGCAGCTTCGTGCGCAGCGAGCGATAGAGCGCGAAGGATGGTCCGCGCATCGCGCCGTCTTTGCTGATGTCCGTGACGAGCGCTTCGCGAATCTCCAAATCTTCAACACGCGCCAGCACCTCGGCCAGCGACGACTTCGCATCGCGCTCCCATCCGCCGACGCGGACGATGCCATCGCGAACGTCGATCGCCGCGATGACGCGCTCCGCTCCGAGTTCGCTGACGATCGCCCGCAGTACCTCGGGTGCATCCGCGGCCACGGTTCCGATGACCACCTTCTCCGCGCCGACATCGATCCACGTCCGCGCATCCGCGACCGATCGGATCCCGCCGCCAGCCTGAATGCGAAGTCCGCGAGCCGCGAGCCGCCGCACGATCCCCGTCTCGATCGGCCGCCCGCTGCGCGAGGCTTCCAGGTCGACGACGTGTAGCCGCGAGCCGTGCGGGACCGCGAGCGAGTCAAGAACTGTCTCCGGATCCCCATACGTCGTCACGTTCGCGAAATCGCCACGCAGCAGGCGGACGACGTTGCCGCCGAGGAGATCGAGCGACGGGATTACGTCCATGCGATGAAGTTCCTCAAGACGCGCAGTCCCGCCGCCGACGATTTCTCGGGATGAAACTGAACGCCGAAAACGCGTTCGCGCTGCACCGCGGCGGTGAATGAACCGCCGTAGTCGGCACGCGCGATTTCGTCCGGCGCGCTGATCGCGGCGTACGAGTTGACGAAATAGAAGACGCCGTCCTCCACGCCCTCGAACAACGGACCGTTTGCGGCGACGCGATTCCATCCGATCTGCGGCACGGGCAGAACGCCGTCGTACTTTTGTACTTCGCCGCGGACGAGTCCAAGTCCAGGCGTGGTGCCCATCTCGTGCGAAACCTCGAACAGCAGTTGATGTCCGACGCAGACGCCGAGGAGCGATGCGCCGCGTTGCACCGCATCGCGAATCGATTGATCGATCCCGCTATCCACGAGCCATTTCATCGCCGCGACGAACGATCCGACGCCGGGCAGCACTAGCTTGCTCGCATTCGAAATCGCGATCGGATCGCTGGTGACGTCCAGGTCGGCGCCAGCGACGCGCAATGCGCGGGCAATGTTCGCGACGTTCGCGACGGGGGAGTCGATGAGCGTCGCCTTCATGATTTTCGCGCGGCTGCGCCGCGGAGCACAAACAAGAGTGTCTGTGCCACACGGGCCTCTGCCCAGCAAGACCAATCTTCGCGGTCACGCGACAGGTGTGGCACAGACATTCTTGTCTGTGCCTTGGGAGGCTCGGCAGGCACTTTCAAATGACCCCTTTGGTCGATGGGATATCGCTCCCCACCACAGCCTTCGCTTCGCGCAGCGCAATCGCGAACGCTTTGAAGATCGACTCCGCCGCGTGGTGCCCATTCCGTCCGCGGATCAGATCGATGTGGATGTTGCAGGCGCACTTGTTTGCGAACGACTTGAAGAACTCCTCCACCAGCGCGAAGGGAAAATCCTTGTGGATCAGCAGCATCTCGCGATCGATCGGGACCTCGAAAACGAGGTACGGACGGCCGGCAAAATCGACCACCACGCGGGCCAGCGCTTCGTCGAGCGGGACGTAGGCGTGGCCGAAGCGGCGGATGCCGCGCTTGTCGCCGAGGGCCTGGGCGAAGGCTTCGCCGAGGACGAGGGCGGTGTCTTCGACGGTATGGTGATAGTCGATGTGCGTGTCGCCGGTGGAGACGACGTCGAGATCGACGCGGCCGTGGCGCGCGATCACGTCGAGCATGTGCGAGAGAAAGCCGACCGGTGTCTCGATGCGCGAGTGCGTGCCGTCGCCGTCGAGGTTCACGGTCACGGCGACGTTCGTTTCTTTCGTGGTGCGGGTGATGGTGCTTACACGCATGAGGGGAGTACCTCCAGGAACGCGTCGTTTTGTTGCGGCGTGCCGATCGAGACGCGAAGCGCGTTCGGAACTGCGGCGCCGATGTCGCGGATCAGGATTCCGCGCGCATGTACGTCGTTGAAAACATCCTTCGCGTTGCGTCGCGTGGTGAATGCAATGAAGTTCGAGCGCGACGGGAAGGGGGTCACACCTTCGATTTTCTGCATTGCATCGAAGACGCGCGCCCGCTCGGAGATCGTGTTGGCCACGTTGCGCGAACGGATCTCGGGATGTTCGAGCGCCGTGGCGGCGACCGCTTCGCTGACGATGTTCAGCGAGTAGGGAAGCTTCACTTTGCGGATCTCGCGGCAGGTCGATGCGGTCGACGCCAGCCAGCCGACGCGCAATCCGGCCAGGCCCCACGCCTTCGAAAATGTCGAGAACGTGACTAGCCGGTCGTGAAGCGGCGGCAGTTTGTCTTCCGCGAAATCGCCGTAGGCACGGTCGAAGAGCACCGTCGCGCCGGTGGCCAGCAGCGCGTCGATTCCACCGTCCGGCAGCACGCCGCCGGTCGGATTGTTGGGCGAGCAGACGATGACGACCGCGTTGTCGCAGCGTTCGACGGCGCGCAGCATTTCGTCGAGCGGAAGAAGGCCGGTGGTCGGATCGACCGCGACCGGCAGCGCGATTCCGCCGGCGACGGCGATCAGCTTTTCGTACAGCGCGAAGCTCGGCTTCGGGTAAATGACCGGCGTGCCGGGTCCGACGAAGGTCGGCACCGCGGCGGCCAGCAGCTCGTTCGATCCGTTGCCGACCAGGATGTTGTCCGTCTCGTACCCGTGCACCTTCGCCAGCGCGCCGCGCAGGTGCATCGACTCGAAATCGGGATAGATGTTCCAGGGGCGCTCGACGATGCGCGCCAGCACCTTCTCTTTCAGTTCGCGCGGAAAATCGACCGGCCCTTCGTTCTGATTGAGCTTGATCTCCGCCTCGCGCAGCTCGAGCGTGTACGCGGTCATGGCCGCAACGACATCACGCGACATGCAACCTCCTCGCGGCCATCGACGCCGCGTGCTTCGGCAGTCCTTCAAACTCAGCGATCCGTTCTCCCGCCTCACCGATCTCCGCCAACTCCTCGGCAGTCAGCGCGATGACATTCGACCGCTTCACAAAATCGTAGACGCCGAGCGGCGAAAAGAATCGCGCACTCCCGCCGGTCGGTAGAACGTGGTTCGGTCCCGCCACATAATCGCCCGCCGCAACGGGTGAATATGATCCGACGAAGATCGCCCCACAGTTCTCCAGCCTCTCCGCGATCCCCGCGCCTCCGCGTGCATGAATCGAAACATGCTCGGGAGCAATGCGATCGGTAATCGCGATCGCATCATCGACAGAAGCGACGGAAAGATTCAAAGTCGCCCGCACATCCAGCGAACAACCGATCGAGATGCAGGTCACCACCGAGTCTTCCCCATGCTCCGCCTGCGCATCGAGATCCGCCTGCACGAACGCGGCGTTCGATGAATCGTCTGCGATGACCACCAGCTCCGTCGGTCCGGCGGTCATGTCGATGCCGACGGTGCCGACGAGGAGCGCCTTCGCCGCCGTCACGTACTGATTACCGGGTCCGACGATCTTGTCGACGCGCTCCAGCGACTCCGTGCCGAGCGCGGCGGCCGCAATGCCCGCGGCGCCGCCGCATTGATAGATCGCGGCGATGCCGAGACGGGAGCAGGCGTAATGAAGTTCATCGCGCGATGCGGCGGACGGCGTCGTGATCACGACCAGCTCGCGCACCCCGGCGATCCGCGCGGGAACGGCGCACATCAGCAGCGTGGAGAGATAGACCGCGCGGCCGCCGGGCACGTAGATGCCGACGCGGCGCAGCGGACGGACGCGGTGTTCGATGCCGTTCCAGCGATACGACTGCGGCAATTGCGGGCGGTGAAAGGCATCGATGCGGGTGATCGCGGTTTCGATCGCGTCGCGCATGGCGGGATCGATCGACGTCTCGCGCGGCGCGACGATGATTTCGTCGAGCGTCACTCGATCGAAACGTTCGATCTGCTCGCGTACGAATGCATCGCCGCGCGCGCGGACGCCGGCGATCATCTCGCTGGCGACGCGCATGGCGTTGTCGTTCGACGCGCCGCGGCGCGATTCGAGCTCGCGAAGGGCAGCGTCGATTTCTCCCGGGAGCGCGGGCATCTTGCCCGCCGTTCCCTCGTGCGGGTGAGACGCCCGCGTTCCCAGGTCATCGCGCAACATTCACCGCCTCCTCCACGCGCGCGATCAGCTCGCGCACCTGTTTCGGTTCCGTGCGATAGAAATTCTTGCCGACGATCAGCCGCGGCGAAATCTCGGCGATCACATCCTGCAACTCCAGGTGATGCACGCGCACTGTCTCGCCGGTCTCGACGAGATCGACCACGTGCGATGTCAGCTTCAGCACCGCCGCCAACTCGACCGATCCGCCGAGCGGCACGATCTCCGCGCGGACGCCGCGGGCGTCGAGGAACTGGCGCGTGATGCGCGGGTACTTTGTGGCTACTTTGGTAAGAGCAGGTCCGCCCGGCGCGGCGATCAACATCATTTTGCAGCGGCCGAACGGGAACTCCACCGGCTGGTACGCGGTGCATTCGTGCTCGAGGATCTGATCGAGTCCGGCAATGCCCGCATCGGCGGCGCCGTGCTCGACGTAGACCGGCACATCGCAGTCCTTCACGAAAATCCACTCGATGCCGGAGCGGTCAAAGACGAGACGCCGCGTCTTCAGATCGGCATCGTCCGGCACGTCGTAACCGGCGCCGGCGAAAACGCCGAGGGCCTTGTCCTGGAGGCGTCCTTTGGGGATGGCTATGCGCATGGTCAGTCCAGATCGTCGATGGTGAATGTGAATCCGATCGCGGCGGCGCTGCGGCCGAAGCGTTCGTAGAGATTGTCGTAGCGGCCGCCCTGGGCGACCCGTTTGCCGTCTGCGTAAACGCGGAAGCGCAGCCCGGTGTAGTAGCCGGTGCTGCCGTCGATGTCGTCGAGGTGCAGGGAGAACACGCCGTCTCCTGCAAGCGCATCGCCGATCGCGCAGAGCCGCGACGCGGCCTCAGGCGCGAACGGCGCAACGTCGTCGATCGTCGCCTCGCCGGAGATGAGTTTCGCCACGATCGTGCGCAGCGCCGAGGGGACGCCGTCGGTCATTCGCTTGGCGGCGAGCGCGTCACGCACCGCATCCGACTGCGCGATCAGCGCTGCCGCGACGGAGACGTCGTTGTAGACGATCGATGCCGTCGGAACGAGCTGTGACGCCAGCCGCAGCATCGCGACATCCGCCTCGATCGATTGGTCGCCGACGATCTCCGCGCCGATCTGGAACAGCTCCCGATTCGCGCCGAGCCGCGATGCTTCCACGCGGATCACGTCTCCTCGGTAATAAACCCGCAGCGGTAACTGCTCGTCCGTGATCGACGGTGCGAGCGCTCGGGCAACCATCGGCGTGAAGTCGGCGCGGATGGCGACGAGATCGCCTTCGCGGTCGACGAATCGGTAGCTCTGTTTCGCCGCCGCGCTGTCGACCAGCGACGCGTACGGCTCGACGTAGTCGATGATCGGCAGCACGACTTCTTCGAAGCCGGCGTTCTGGAACGCGTCGACGAAGCGCGCCTCGATGCGCCGCCGCCGCGCGGTCTCCTCGGCCAGCAACGGGTGAACGCCTGTCGGATATCTCGGTTTCGCGGCCATAAAGTCAAAAACCTCTGCCCCGGATCGGAGAAGAGGTCGATGTCAGTCGGCTACGTTCGCTGAGCGCCCCTTGTCCAATCGGGGCGCGTGCGGCACCCCTACATCACGTGATGGTGATGCTGGTGGTGCGGCGTGTGAGCGAAGTTGGTGTTCATCAGAGTTTGCGGAGTGTAGAGACGTCACCGCATCGTGTCAAATTCCTGGTGCCGGGCGGCGCGTATCATCGCAGGTGATGCGCGCTCGATTCTTCGCGGCTGCGGTCTTCCTCGCCACTTCCGCGCACGCCGCCACCTTCCTCGTTCCCTCGGATCGCGCCTTGGTGAGCGCCTCGAAAGCGATCGTTGTAGCGACGGCGGGGGAGTCGCATGGCCGATGGGCGCCCGGTGGCTGGATCGAGACCGTCACGGAGCTGCGCGTCGAAGAAGCGATCAAGGGGACGATCCGTGCGGGCGAGACGATTCGCGTCGTCGAGCTTGGCGGGATGGTCGGCGACGTCGGTTACGCCGTCGCGGGGTCGCCGGAGTATGCGGCGGGACAGCGCGTGCTGCTGTTTCTGGAGACGAACGATCGCGGCGAGTGGGTGGCGAAGAACATGGCGGTCGGCAAGTTCGACGTGGCGTCGGATGTCCGAGGACGGCGGCTGCTCGTGCGCGATGAGATCGATGGATGGGAAACGGACGGCGCGGTGCATCGCGAGCCGGTGCGGCTGGAAGACGGCTTCCTCCATTTCGTGCGCGACGCGGCAAACGGACGCGATGCGAACGACGACTACATCGTGCGCGACCCGCAGCCTTTGCGGAGGGTAATCGCCGAGGCGACGACGCAGGCCGCAGCGCCGAGCACATATCTGTTGCAGGGTCCCGGCGGACTTGGACTTCGCTGGGCGACCTTTCCGGCGGCGGTCGTTTTTCTCAGCCACGGTACGCAGCCGGGCGCGGTGGGCGGCGGCGTGACTGCGGTCCAGCGCGCGCTGGCCTCGTGGACAAACGACGGCGGGTCGAACATCGTCTACAGCTACGGCGGAACGACGAACGTCGCGCAGACCGGGTTCAACGGCGGCAACGCGGACGGCGTCAACACGATCCAGTTCAACGATCCTGCCGGCGAGATTCCGGGCAGCTTCACGCCGACCGGCGGCGCGACGCTGGCGATTGGCGGCGCATGGTTCGGCAGCGCGACCCACACCGCGAATGGCGAGCGGTACTTCACGATCAGCGAAGCGGATCTCGTCGTGCAGGACGGCATCAGCGGCGCGGGATTGACCGGCAACGGGTTCGATCACGTGCTCACCCACGAGCTCGGACACACGCTCGGGCTGCGCCACTCCGATCAGCCGCCGGCCGGCGGAACGTCGTCGTCGACCGCGATCATGAACTCGAGCGTGGCGTTTGATAACGATCCGTACGGCTCCGTGCTGCAGTCGTGGGACATCGAGGCGATCGACGCCGTCTACGGTTCCGGCGGTGTGCCCGCGTGCAACCCGCCGAAGATTGTGACGGCGCCGCAGACGACAGAGGTGGGAACGACCGCGGTGACGTTCACGGTCGTTGCCAGCGGCGATGCGCCGCTGCTGTATCAGTGGTACGCGGGAACGTCGGGCAACACGGCCGCTCCGATCGGCAACGCCACGACGTCGTCGCTGACCGTGAAGCCGGCCGTCACGACCGCGTATTGGGTGCGCATCACCAACGGATGCGATCCGCCGGCGAACAGCGGGACCGTCTTCGCTGTCGTCAACGGCTGTCCGCCGGTGACGGTCGCCTCGCAGTCGGGCAACGCCACGATTCTGGAGGGGAAGCCGGCCACGCTCTCGATTGCAGCGAGCGGCGGAACGGTCTCGTATCAGTGGTACGCGGGCACTAGCGCCGTCACGACGTCGCCGATCGCCGGGGCGAACGGCAGCAGTCTGACGGTGACGCCGCCGGTGACTTCGAGCTACTGGGTGCGCGCATCGAACTCGTGCGGCGCATCGATCGACAGCGCCACGATCACCATCACCGTCCTGCCGTGCGCCGCGCCGAAGTTCGTCGTGCAGCCCGCCGGCGGCAACGTGGTGACGAACTTCGGGACGACGCTTTACGCCGGCGTGACTGGAACGGAGCCGATCGCCTATCAATGGTACGAAGGCACGTTCCCCGACACTTCGCACCCCGCGGCCAACGGTAACTCCTCCGCCCTGGTGGTACCGCCGCTGGTCTCGTCCGCGTCGTACTGGCTGCACGTATCGAGCGAATGCGGCGCCGCGGACAGCAACACCGTGCGACTGAATGTCGTGCAATCGTGCGCGACGCCAACGATTGTGTCGCAGCCGCAGAACCAAAGCGTGACGGCGGGATCGAGCGCCGTGGTCTCGGTCGTCGCCACAGGAGCATCGCTCAACTACCAGTGGTACCAGGGACCGTATCTCGACTTCACCCATCCGATCGGCGGCAACGCGCCGTCGGTTTTCGCGTCGTCGATCACGGGCGCGACGCAGTTCTGGGTGCGCATCGGCGGCCCCTGCGGAAGCGTGGACAGCAGCGTGGCGACGGTGTCGGTGGCGAGCGTTGGGCGGCGGAGGGCGGTGGGGCGGTGATTGTCAAAGCAAATGTTGAATGTTGAATGTTGAATGTTCAATGTTGAATGTTGAATGAAAAGCGGAGTCTCCTGTCGCGGGTCCGCTTCCTCATTCAACATTCAACATTCACCATTGAACATTCAACATTCCGCCTCTCACCCCATTACACTCCGCCGCCAATGTCCCTTCTGCTGTACCTCGCGGTAGCGCTCCTGCTGCTCTGGATCGCGCATCGCGCGCTCATGCCGGTCTCGCGCGCCGCCGTCATCGCGCTGCTGCTTTTGCCGATGTGCATGACCGGCAAGGCGCTGCTGACGGGCGGCGTCTTTGGTCCGGTCGATCTGCCGTACTTCACCGAGCCGCTGCGCGAAATGCGCGTGCCGCTCGGCGTGGCCAAGCCGCACAACGGAATGCTCTCCGATCTGTACGCGCAGATGATTCCGTGGCGGAAGGCGGTGCAGTTCGCGATCTCGCACGGCCAATGGCCGCTGTGGAATCCGTTCATCCTCTCCGGTACGCAACTGGCCGCGGCCGCACAGCCGGCGGCGTATTCGCCGTTCACGCTGATCGCCTGCCTGCTGCCGGTCGCGCACAGCATCACCTTCTCCGCCGCGCTGACGTTCTTCCTGGCCGGCCTCGGCGCATTTCTCCTCGCGCGGGAGCTGGGATGCCGCGAACCGGTCGCACTCTGCGCCGCGGCGGGGTGGATGTACGCCGGAGCGATGGCGTTCTTCGTCCTCTGGTCGCTCGGCAGTTCGTGGGCGCTCTTTCCGCTCGTCCTTTTCGCCACGCGGCGATGCGTGCATGCGCCCGGAATCCGATCGGCTTCGATCCTGGCCACGGCGCTGACGCTGCTGCTCCTGGCCGGCCATCCCGAGACCGCGTTTCACATCGTCTTCTGCGGCGCGCTCTACGGCGGGGTCGAGCTGCTGATCGTCCGCCGCGACGTCGCACGCGTGCTCGCCGGCGCCGCGGCGGCCGGCGCGATCGCGCTTCTCCTGTCCGCGATCTATCTGCTGCCGATGTTCGAAGCGGCGCCGCAGACGATGGAGCATCAGTTCCGCACCGGCGGCTATCGCGACCAGCCGCGCGGCGTTGCCATCGGTGAAAGCGGCGCGCGCATCCTGACCGACGTTTTCCCGCACCTGCACGGCCGGTGGTGGATGCGCAAAGTCCCGCACTGGGTGCCGCTCGAGACGTCGGCTGTCGGCAGCATCATCGTGGCGCTCGCCGCCTACGCGCTGATCCGCGTGCGGCGGCGCGAGGTGGCCTTCTTCGGATCGCTCGCCCTCTTCGGAATCCTCTGCGGCGCCGCATGGTCGCCGCTGGCCGCCGCGATGCAGAAGCTGCCGCTTTTCGACATCACCCTCAACGAACGCTTCTCCTTCGCCGCCGCTCTCTCCCTCACCATCCTCGCCGCCCTCGGCATCGAACACGCCCTCCGAACGCGCGACAAAGCCCTCGGCTACACGTTAGCGATCGCCACATTCGCCTTCGCCGCCGGCGCCTTCGCCATCGATCACTACCACGTGATGGAAGACAAGCTCCCGGAATGGGGCGTGTACACGCTGTTCGGTGAGTTGGTGTGTTTGGGGATGGCGGCGATTGCTGGGTTGCTGGGTTGCTGGGTTGCTGAGTTGCTGAGTAAAAGCTACCGCGAGACCGCGAGACCACGGGACCGCGCAACCGCCGAGACAACCCAGCAACCCAGCAACCCAGCAACTCAGCAACCAGCGATAGCGACAGCCATCCTCCTCCTCATCACCGCCCAACGCTGGCTTGCCGTTCACGACATCTATCCCACGCTGCCCGCGTACGCCGCGTATCCGCCGATTCCGATTTTTCGTTCGATTCCGAAAAACAGCGCCGAGCCGTTTCGGATCGTGGGGCGCGCGCATGCGCTCGTGCCGGGGACGAGCGCGCTGTACGAGCTGGAAGACGTTCGCGGCTACGAGGCCATGACCTTCTCGCGTTACGTGGCCACGTACGACGCCTGGTGCACGCATCAGCCGGTCTGGTTCAATCGCGTCGACGATCTCACCAAGCCGTTTCTCTCCATGCTCAATGTCCGTTACGCCATCGCCTCGGACAACTTTCCGCCGCCGGATGGCTGGAAGCGGATTGCCGCGCAGCGCGGCGCGGAGCTGCTGGAGAACACGCGCGTCTTTCCGCGCGCGTTCGTGCCGGCGCACGTCGTCTTCGGAACGCCGTTCGACGACATGATCAAGGCCATCACCGCGGCGCCCGACTTTCATGACCGCGCCTGGATCGAGGCGCCGCTGGAACACGGCGAGCGAGGCAACGAAGGCACCGTGGCCACCGTGCGCAGGGAGTCGGGCGATCTCCTCATCGACGCCGCCACCGCCGCCGGCGCGTGGGTTGTGATCACCGAGCCGGCCTGGGATGGCTGGCGCGTGTACATCGACGATCGCCGCGTCGGCCACTTCTACGCGAACGCCGCCTTCATCGGCGTCTTCGTTCCCGCGGGCGGCCACCAGATCCGCTTGACCTACCTGCCGCAGAGCTTCGTACGCGGCCGCGCCATCTCGCTCTCGACGCTCGGCCTCCTCCTCATCGGCGGCACCGCAATTCGAATCCGCCGCCGTCAATTGAAACGCTGACGTGACCGGCGACACAATGAGTCAGCCGGCAAGGCAACACACTTCCGAGATTCCCCTTTTTTAACGGAGACTTCATGCGAATCGCTGTTCGGTTGTCGATCGTCTTCTTTCTCGCGGTCGCAACCTCGCTGCAAGCCATCACCTACATCGTCCCGAGCGATCGAGACCTGGTGAAACGGGCCGAAGCGATCGTCGTCGCAACCGCCGTCGAGTCGCATGCGGAGCTTCGCGACGGAGAGCGCATCGTCACCGTGGCCACGATGCAGGTCGACCGTGTTTTGAAGGGTTCGATCGCCGGGGACGTCGTGCAGGTGACCGAGATGGGCGGTGTAGTCGGGCAGCGCGCGACACTGATTCCGGGCTCGCCGCGATACGAGACGGGCAAGCGGTATCTCGTTTTTCTTCGCACCAACAAATTCGCGGAGTGGACGACGTACGGTTTCGGACTCGGAAAATTCGAATTCATCTCCGACCTGGAAGGGCGCGAACTTCTGAGCCGAGGAAGCGTGAATGATGAGTTGTTCGGCTTCGAGGAGAAGGACTGGTCTTCACACGTTGAGCGGCTACGAAGTGCTGATGAATTCATGAACTTCGTCAGCACGCTGGCGAAGGGCGACACGCCGGCTCGCGACAGTTACGTCGTCGACCGGTCGTCGGTCGTGCTGACGACATTTCCCGAGTTCGGGCCAAAAGCGGAACGGTTTGTCCCCATCGCGGAAGCGACGCGGCCTGATTACATGCTGGCCGGCAATTACCGTTGGCAGGGTCCTTCCGCGACCTTCGTCTATTGCTGCGGTCCGACGTTTGAGCCGGGCTTCGACGGTCCCGGCGACATCTCTTCGGCGATGGCGAACTGGAACGCAGCCGGAGCAGGCATCAGCTACGCGCTCGGAAGCGTCGACAACACGGCAAACAAAGGTTTCACGGCGTCCGACTGCAAGAACGCGGTGCTTTTCAACGATCCGAACAACGAGATCACCGGAGCGGCGGCGATCGGCGGAATCTCATCGGTCGGCACCAATTGCGTTCCGCCTCCCGGACAACCGACCGGTCCGTTTACGTACTCGCTTCCCGACGGCGTCACGTACAACAAGACTCTGGAAGTCGACGTCGTCGTGGGCAAGTCGATCAGCACGAACGAGGCGACGTTCATCGGCGTCCTGACGCACGAGCTGGGTCATACGCTCGGCTTTCGGCATGCTGACGGAACGTCGGATCCGCTGAGTCCCCAGAATGGACACCCCTGCGTGGCGCCGTCGCCATGTGCGGGCGTCGGCTCGGCGATCATGGCCTCGGTCATTCAGTTCAACCTGAACTCACTGCAACAGTGGGATCTCGATGCAGCGCAGACGGTCTACGGCAGCGGCCCTGTCTGCACAGCGCCAAGCATCAGCGTTCAACCCACTGGCGTCACAATCACCGCCGGCCAACAGACGACGCTCTCCGTCGGCGCGGCGGGAACGAGTCCGACGTATCAGTGGTACGTCGGTAATCCTCCCAACACGTCGACCACCGCGCCGAGCACCACGAGTCAGTTGACCGTCACGCCGAGTACGACGACGACGTATTGGGTTCGCGTCAGTGGCTGCAGCACCTCGGTCGACAGCCGCGGAGCCACGGTTACCGTCACTTGCGCACCGCCGTCGGCTCCGGCGCCGAATGCATCGCCATCGTCGATTCAATCGGGGCAGTCGAGCATTCTCTCCGTGAATCCGGCCGGCACCGGGCCGTTCACCTATCAGTGGTACATCGGCAACTCGGGGAACACCGCCACGCCGATCGCCGGCGCGACCGGCGCCTCCGCCTCGGTCAGCCCGACGACGAACACGAATTACTGGGTGCGCGTGACCGGCCAGTGCGCGCCGGCGTCCGACAGCCCGGCGGTAACGGTGACCGTGACCGCTGCGCCCTGCACCCCGATCGGTTCAGGACCGACGGCGCAGCCATCGACGATCAATGCGGGCGGAACGTCCACGCTTTCCTTCATCACCTCAGGCAGCGGACCGTTCACCATCCAGTGGTACACCGGCAACGTCGGCGATACGTCGAATCCGATCCAGGGCGCGAACGGCACGAGCGTGCAGGTTTCACCAGCCAATAACGCCATCTACTGGGTTCACGTGACCGCGCCGTGCGGATCGCAGGACGGCAGCGTGATCGTGTTCGTGACCGGCAGCCCTTGTACGCAGGCATCGATCACCACGCATCCCGGATCCGTAACGATTCCGCAGGGAAGCTCGACCACGCTCAGCGTCGTCGTCGCCGGCACCGCTCCCATTTCTTATCAGTGGTACACCGGCACGTCGGGCAACACCAGCAATCCGATCCCGAACGCGAACGGCCCTTCCATCACCGTGACGCCGACGCAGACGATTACGACGTACTGGGTTCACGTCTCCAACAGTTGCAACACGGTCGGCGTGAACAGCGTCATCGGCGTGGTCACACTCTCCAGTTGCGCCTCGCCGCCGATCACCACGCAGCCCGCGGGAACGACCGCGGCAATCGGTACGTCGGTCACGCTGAAAGTCGTTGCAACCGGCTCCGTGCACTACCAGTGGTACAAGGGCCAGAAGGGCGATCTGTCAGCGAAGGTCGGCACGGACTCGGACACGTTCACCACTCCGACCATCACCGGCAACACGAGCTACTGGGTGCGCGTGACCGCCGCTTGCGGCAGCACCAGCTTCTCCGACAGCAACACCGCGACCATCGTGGCGACACTGTCGAGATTTCACGCGGCGAGGCATTGATGAAACGGTCTCGCGGTCTCGGAGTTTCGCGGTCGCGGGGTTGGAAGTTGCTGAGTTGCTGAGTTGCTAGGTACGGGTTGCTGTTACCCAGCAACTCAGCAACCCAGCAACCCTCACCGCGAGACTTCGTAACCGCGAGACCTCGCAACACCTACATCGTATCCAGCTGCTTCTTCATCGACGCGATCATCGCTTCGCTGACCTGTTCGCCGGAAAGCGACTCGGCATACTTGATCGCTTCTTCCATCGTCTTCCTGGCTGATGCCTTGTCGCCTTTCGCCAGATAGGTCGCGACACGGCTGCGGTAGATGCCGATCTTGCGCGGGCCGTAGGCGAGTTTCAGGGCGCGGTCGGAGGCGGCGAGCGAGTCGTCGAAACGTCCGGCGGCGCGATACGCGGAGATGAGGCGCGCCGGCGGGTTGTAGTCCTTCGGCAGATCGCGCTCGGATTGCTCCAGCATGGCGATCGCCTTCTCCGGCTGCTTGAGTCCGAGGTATGCGGTGAGACGGTGGGAATCGTAGACGGCGCGTTGATCGGGCGTCTTCGCTTTCGCCGCTTCACCTTCGAGAAATGCCGCCCACTCCTCGCGCAGCTTGCGCGCGGACGTTTCGTCCTTCGCCTGCTCGCGCGCATCGACGAGCGTTTCGTAAAGCCCGGAGCGGTCGTCGGCAGACATCTTGATTTTGTCCGCCGCGGCCAGCGTTTCGCGCGTGGCCTTCTCCAGTCCGGAGGTCAGCTCGGAGCGGTTCCACGATTTCGCATCGAGATCGGTCGCGCACGACAGACCGGTCGACGCGACATTGACCGCCGATCCCGTGCCGCGCACGCGCGGGTAGAGCGCGAGCGCGCGCTCGGCACAGCGTTGCGGATCGCGGCTTTGCAGCAGCGCGAAGACAAGCGATTCGGATGCGCGGCCAAGCTGCGGCCACCCTTTCGGCGCCGCCGCAATTGCCTCATCGAACGCTTTCGCAGCCTCGGCCTGCTTCCCTTGTCCGGCCAGCGCGTCGGCGCGAATGAGCAGCGTGTCCGCCTTCGACTTCGTTCCGCGGAACGCGTGCTCGCCATCGTCGAGCAGCTTGCGAATCTGGGGAACCGTCCCGCCGCCGGCGTAGCGCAAAACCACTTTGTCCTTCGGGTCGAGGACGAGCAGCGTCGGCCAGACGCTGATCGGATGCGCTTTCAGGAATGCGTTGTTCTTCGCGTCTTCGGTATCGATCGAGAGCCAGACGAACCGTCCGGCATACCGCTCGAGGGATTTGTCAGTGAAGACATAAGCCCTCATCGAGCGGCACGTGTGTCACCACGGTGCCCACGCCTCGACGAAGACCGGAAGGTCCGCCGATCTGGCACGGGCAATCGCTTTCCCGTAGTCGTTCTCAATCCACGGCAGAACTTCCTTCGCCTGCGCCGCGGACGCAATGAGGAGGAGAGATGCGATGAGGAGTCGTTTCATGGTGTGAAAGTCTAATGCACCGGTCGTTCCGGTTCACTTTTTCACCGCAGAGGCGCAGAGAACTCTGAGAAATCTCTGTGTCCTCTGCGGCTCTGTGGTGAAAAAATTTTGATCTACCGCAGACTCTTCAAAACAAGGTCCCGATATTTCTTCGCCTTCGCCACTGCGGCAGCCACATCCACCGTCAGCACTTTGCGATTGCGCATCAGCACTTTCCCGTCGCAGATCGTCGTGACGACAGCACTGCCTGACGCGGCGTAGACGATCGCCGACTCCACCGCATAGACCGGCTGCGTTTTGGGCGACTGCAAATCGATGACGATGACGTCGGCGCGTTTGCCGGGTTCGAGCGTGCCGATGCGGTCTTCCATGCCGAGGGCGCGGGCGCCGCCGATAGTGGCCATCTCCAGGACATCGCGCGCGCTGAGCGCTTTCGGATCGCTGCGCGTGATCTTCTGCAATCGCGCGGCGCTGGCCGCTTCTTCGACCATGTCCAGATTGTTGTTCGATCCGGCCGGACCGTCGGTGCCGAGGCCGACAGCGACGCCGGCATGGCGGAGGTCGACGACGGGCGCGACGCCGGAGGCCAGCATCATGTTGCTCTCCGGGCAATGCGCGACGCCGACGCGTTTCGCCGCGAGCATCTTGATGTCGTCGGACGTCAGCCAGATCCCATGCGCGGCGACGACGTCATGGCCGAAGAAGCCGATGGAGTCGAGGTAGGCGGCGGGGGAGAGGCCGGCGGTGTTGTCCTTGATCTGCGACGCTTCGTTCTTCGTCTCGGCGACGTGGATGAGGATCGGCGCGTGCAGTTCGGTGGCGAGCGCACGCACCTGTTCGAGATGTACGCGGGAGACGGTGTACGGCGCATGCGGCGCGAGCGCGGGCGTGATGAGCCGGTCGCCGTGCCAGCGCTTGACGAAGTCGCGAATGTAGGCGACCGCGGCGTCCCACGTTTTGTTGTCGGGCGCCGGAAAGTCGATCATCGTCTCACCCAGCACGCCGCGCAATCCCGCCTTCTTCGCTTCGGCGGCGATGTCGCTCTCGAAGTAGTACATGTCGGTGAACGTCGTTGTCCCCGAGGCGATCATTTCGGCAGCAGCGAGCCGCGTTCCCCATCTCACAAAATCGCGGTCCACATTCTTGGCCTCGGCTGGAAAGATGAAGTGCTGCAGCCAGTCCATCAGATCGCGATCGTCAGCAATCCCGCGGAAGAGCGTCATCGGCACATGCGTGTGCGCGTTGACGAATCCGGGAAGGATGGCGTTGCCATGCGCATCGATTGTCTCGGCGCCGGCGAAGCGTTTGGTGATGTCCGCGGACTTGCCGACGGCGACGATGTCGCCCTTGTCGATGGCCACCGCGCCGTTCTCGATATTCGGTCCGGCCATGGTGATGACGGTGCCGCCGGTGACGACGATGTCCACCTTGCGCGGAGCGGCGTGGATGGCGATGGCGGCGAGGAAGGTGAGCGCGAGAAGCATGCGTCGCAACATGGCCGCGAACCTTAGCGGAATCGCGGCGGAGGCGCTATCACCTCGGCGGCGAAGCAGATCATCGATCCTTGCGAATGGAGCGCTGGCGTCCTCGCCGGCTGGCCCGGTGCGCGTCTCGCCGCCGAACCGCCAAACCATCAACATTTGCTGTTAACACGAGCCGCGCAAGCATCGCATTCGGCGGCGGGGACGCCGCCGAGCCAGCCGGCGCGGACGCCAGCGCTCCGTTCGCGATGCTCGCCAAAAATATAAGTAAGACCGTCGTCAGCCGAAGCTGTGGGCAACGGTTTTTACGCAGGCTTCGCCGGCGCGCCTCGCAAAATCGGCGCGATCGGTTTCTTCGACAGGCGGTTGAACCGGAAGAGCAGCAGGATCGCCACGGCCGTCAATCCCGAGCAGAGTCCCCACCAGAGGCCGACGATTCCCATGTTGCGTTGGAAGCCGAGGTAGAGGGCGATGGGGAGGCCGATCAGCCAGTGGCCGACGAGATTCGCCGCCAGCGGGAAGGTGGTGTCGCCGGCGCCGCGGAGGATGCCGGCGCCGACGGCTTGCAGGCCGTCCGAAAGTTGGAAGAGCGCGGCGATGAGGAAGATCGGGACGGCCGCGGCGATGACGACTTCCTGATCGGTCAGCAAGCGTGCGATCGGCCTCGGGAAGATGGAAAAGATCGCGGCACCGACGAGCATGACGGAGACTCCGCCGGCGATCGCGGCAAACCCGGCCATCCGCGTTCGCGGCTGATCGCGCGCGCCGACGGCGAGACCGACACGGACGGAACCGGCCGAGGCCACGCCGACCGAGATCGTGAACGTGAGCGAGACGAAGGCGAGGACGAGCTGGTGCGCGGCGAGATGAATTGCGCCGAGGTGACCGGCGAGAAGGCCGACGAGCGAGAAAATCCCGATCTCCGCCGCCAGTTGGATCCCGACCGGCAGTCCGATACGAATCGCCTGTCGGATCTCCGGCCATTTCGGGTGATGCAGCGCGCCGGAATCGTGCGGCGCGAGGTGAATCGATCGCACCGTCCACGCCACGATCGCCAGTTGCAGCACCGCGCCGAAGTCCGTCGAAAGTGCCGCGCCGGCCACGCCCATCCTCGGAAACGGCCCCCAGCCGAACACGAGGACGACGTCCGAGATGAAGTTGAAGACGTTCCCGGCCAGCATCGCCGTCACCATCGGCCGCGTGACGTGCTGCGCCTGCAGGTACGCGCGGATGACGAGGAAGAGCAGGAACGGCGCGAGACCGGCGGTGCGCACGAGCAGGAACTGGATGGCCATGGGCCGCAGCGGTTGCGCGACGTCGAACAGCGGCAGAAGCATCGGCGTGAAGAGGAGCGGAATCGTAAGCACGATCGTGACGCCGAGCGCGAGCCAGATGCCCTGCCACAGCACGTGCCGCGCGCGCACGGCATCGCCCGCGCCGAACGCCTGCGAGATCATCGGATCGACGCCGAAGACGGTCCCCATGCCGATGATGGAGATGGTGAAAAAGAGCGCGTTTCCCAGCCCCGCCGCTCCCAGCTCGCGCGCGCCGAGGCGGCCGACGACCGCGAGGTCGACCAGACCCATGATCTGCGTCCCCGCCTGGGCGGCGGCGAGAGGGCCGGCGAGGCGGAGCAGTTGGCGCAGTTCGGTTCGGAAGGGAGAAGTCATGAAAGTCGGAAATGTTGAATGTTCAATGTTGAATGTTGAATGAGAAGGCCGCGGAGCCCATTTAACATTCAACATTGAACATTCACCATTCAACATTTCGCTTTTGAAGTCCTCTCCTCCGTGCTAAAACCCGCCCCTTATGCGTTATCTCGTCACCGGCGGTGCCGGTTTTATCGGATCGAATTTCGTTCGTTACCTTTTCAACAAGTACGGTGACGGCGCGCAGGTCGTGAACCTGGACAAGCTGACGTACGCCGGCATCCGCGAGAATCTGGCCGAGTACGAAGGGAAGGCGAACTATCGCTTTCTGCACGGCGACATCGCCAAGCCGGAGGATGTAGCCGAAGCGTACAAAGGGGTGGATGGGAGCGGCGTCGACGTCGTCGTCAACTTCGCCGCCGAAACGCATGTCGACCGCTCGCTGATGGAGGCGGGGACGTTCATCGAGACCGACGTGCACGGCGTCCTCGTCCTGCTCGAAGAAGCGCGCAAACATGCGCCGAATCTCAAGCGCTTCGTGCAGATCTCGACCGACGAGGTCTACGGCTCGATCGACAGCGGATCGTTTCGCGAGACCGATCCGTTGAACCCGCGCAATCCGTATTCGGCATCGAAAGCGGGCGGCGACCGGATGGCGTACGCCTACTCGCAGACGTACGGGCTGCCGGTCATCGTCACGCGCGCCTCCAACAATTTCGGGCCGTGGCAATATCCGGAGAAGCTGATCCCGCTCTTCGTCACGAACGCGATCGACGACCTGCCGCTGCCGCTTTACGGCGACGGACGCAACGTGCGCGACTGGCTCTACGTCGACGATCACTGCGCCGCGGTCGACTTCCTCATCGAGCACGGCGTGAACGGCGAGACGTACAACATCGGCGGCGGCAATGAGCGGGAGAACCGCGAGATCACGCAGAAGATCCTGGAACTGACGAACAAGCCCGACACGCTGATCAAGCGCGTCGCCGACCGTCAGGGCCACGATCGCCGCTATTCGATCGACATGTCCAAGGTGGAGTCGCTCGGCTTCCGCTGTGCTACGAATTTCGATGACGCCCTTCGCCGCACGGTGCAGTGGTACGTATCGAACGAGCCGTGGTGGCGCGCGATCAAAGAGCGCAGCGCGGAGTACAAGGCGTACTACGAAAAGCAGTACGTCACGCGGTAGCGAGTTTTGTCATCCTGAGGCTGGCGAAGCGCGCCGAAGGATCTCAAGATGCGCGGCCCTTGCTGAAACCCGGTTTCAGTGCAGTCTGCGCATCTTGAGATCCTTCGCCGTCCTGCGCTGCTCCGCGCTTCGCGCTGCGCAGCTCCGGCGGCTCAGGATGACAGTCACGTGATCGCTTTCGCGATCAGAAACGCCGCCGCCGCGGCCAAGCCGCCGACGATCGTCGTCTGCAGGGCGCTTTTCCAACGGCCGGCGCCGGTGTAGCGGCCTTTTACGTATCCGAAGACGGCCAGCGCGATCAGCGTCACCACGACGGACACGATCAGCGCTTCATGGGCGACGTGCATCAGCATGTACGGGCCGAGCGGGATCAGGCCGCCGACGAGATACGAGACGGCGATCACCGCGGCGCTGTTGCGGGCACGCTTCGGGTCGGGTTTTTCCAGGCCGAGCTCGAATCGCATCATGAAGTCGACCCACTCTTTCGGGCGCTCGCTCATCGCGTCCACCACCGGCCGGATGTGCTCGTCCGGGATCCCGTAGTGGCGGAAGATCTCGGCCACCTCGCGCATCTCTTCGCGCGGGATGTCGATGATCTCCTGCTCCTCCTTGCGCTTCTCCGCGGCGTAATGTTCGGCGTCCGACTTCGCGGCGAGGTAGCCGCCGAGGCCCATGGCGATGGAGCCGGCGGCAATTTCGGCGAGACCGGCGGTAACCACGATGCCTGACGATGCGATGGCGCCGCTCAGTCCGGCGGCGAGCGCGAAGGGAACCGTCAGTCCGTCGGACATGCCGATGACGACGTCGCGCACGGTGTCGCTGGCGGTGAAGTGGCGCTCGGTGTGAGGTGTGCGCGGCATTGCGCGCGCATTATGCCCGCTCAGGCCGCGTCGAGTTTCGCGCAGTGGCGCACGTCGGCGATGAGCTGGCGCACGTCGAACGGCTTGGAGTGCACCATGTAGACCGGATCCTTGAGGTTGCGCTCCACGTCGCGCTCCGGAACGGCCGTCGCCAGAATCGTGCATGGCAGCAGTTCCGGTTGATGCGCGCGCATGTGGTCCAGGACGGCGTATCCGTCGACGCGCGGCATCATCAGATCGAGCAGGATGACGCTGTAGCCGTCGCGGTCGAGGCTGTCGATCGCTTCCTGGCCGTCGGAGGCGGTATCGACGCTGATCCCCTGATGCCGCACGATCGTGGAAAGCATCGTCCGGATGGGGTCGTCATCATCGATGATCAATGCTCGGGGCTGGGACATACGCCTTCCGCCAACGCAAGAATCCCGCCCGCTCAGGACAGCGAGGCCACGATGGCGATCGGCGCGCCGACGACAAGAGCGAGAATCGCCAGCGGAATCAGCAACGCGACGACGATCGATCCGATGGCGATCACAAAAGCGAATTTCACGATCAAGGCGATGGCGATGAACGGCAGCGCCAGCAGCTTCAGCGGCAGGAGGGCCAGCCGCAGCGGCAGGAGGATGACTTTGGCGACGACGGCCAGAAGCGCCACCGCCGTAACCGCGACTACGGCGAACATTACCAATCCGAAGAGCAACGCCAAGGCGAACATGATCGTGCCTCCGCGAAGGAGATACGCTTTCCGCTTCCTCGGGTTGCATTGGATTCGCCGCGTCAGCGGCCGAGGAGGGTAGACAGAATGGAGTGACCCGCTCGCTCGCGTACCTTTTCGTGGGTTACACCCCGAGGGGTGCAGAGCCACATACAGGAGGAACGGGTCATGAAGATTATCCATTGGATTGGGATCGACGATCACGC